>Ga0209050_1000010_pt1 | contig 980454 bp, 903 predicted proteins | sample Araplavi_mTSA_r2_FD_184276 | JGI IMG/M metagenome (GOLD analysis project Ga0209050, IMG submission 184276) | Arabidopsis root microbial communities from North Carolina, USA - plate scrape MF_Cvi_mTSA_r2 (SPAdes) (version 2) | ecosystem: Host-associated > Plants > Roots > Endosphere | place... | reverse complement strand
GATCATGCCGTTCGCCTCCGCCGTTCGACCGCCCGGTTGGGCAAAAATGTTGAATCCCTTGAATCGCCACGCATGCGCGGGCGAGGCAAGATCGAGGGTCGAGAGAGATGCCGGCTCACCACCGGTACATAAGCGGAACAGCCGGGCGTAGGAAAGCGAAATCACCCCGCGGGTTCTGGCGGAATGCCGAGGGGCGCCCCAATTCGCGACTGCCGATTGGGCGGCGAACGACGACGAGAAAGGAGCGGGCTTCTTGCTCGCTGCTTAACATCTCTTCCGTCATCCCGGCCCTGAGCCGGGATCCCGCTTCTTCTTTCGGAACACGATAGCGGGACCCCGGCTCAGGGCCGGGGTGACACAGAAGGATGCCCTAACGCAGCCCCAGGCGCGCGCTGGCGAGGTGATGGGCGTGGCAGATCGCCACGGCGAGCGCGTCGGCGGCATCGGGGCCGTCGATCTTCACGCCGGGCAGCAGGCGCGAGACCATGGCGTGGACCTGCTCCTTCTCGGCATTGCCGACACCCACCACCGACTTCTTGACCGTGCTCGGCTTGTACTCGCCGACATCGATGCCGGTCCGCGCGGCAGCGCACAGCACAACCCCGCGCGCCTGGCCGAGCTTGAGCGTCGACTGGGCGTTGGAATTGACGAACACCTCCTCGACCGCGGCGGCTTCCGGCGCGTGATCGGCGATCAGCGCGGCGAGCATGGCATCGAGATGGGCGAGGCGGCGCGGCAACGGCGCCTGGGCGTCGGTCTTCAGCTTGCCGTTGGCGAGGTGCGACAGGCGATTGCCCTCGGCACGGATCAGCCCCCAGCCGGTGGTGCCGAGCCCGGGATCGAGGCCTAGGATGATCATTGTTCGCAGGTTCCGGGCTTTTGGACAGGCCCCACCCCAACCCCTCCCCCGAGGGGGAGGGGCTTTGAGTGCGGCTGGCTTAGCCCCTCCCCTTCAGGGGAGGGGTTGGGGTGGGGCAAGCCGGACCAGCGATCGGACCCCTCCCGCAATGCGCTGGCGATCGTCAGGACGACACCGTCCAGATTGTCCCACACCTGATGGTTGGTGAACCGCAGCGTCGCAAACCCCTTGGCGGCGAGCCGCGTGTCGCGGCGATCGTCATATGCTGCGTCGTGCGTGTCGCCATCGACCTCGACGATCAGCCCCTTCGAGGGGCAGAAGAAGTCGCAGATGTACGGGAAGATCACATGCTGGCGGCGGAATTTGTGGCCGAGCTGCGAATTGGAGAGGTTGCGCCAGACCCGCACCTCCAGCTCGGTGGGGTTGCGGCGCATTTCATGGGCTCTGTCGAGAAGTTCGCGTTCGGTTATCACTGCCCCACCCCAACCCCTCCCCTAAAGGGGAGGGGCTTTAGAGTAGCAGCTCAGCCCAGCTTCTCCATCACCGCGTCCGAGACTTCGTAATTGCCCCACACCGTCTGGACGTCGTCATCGTCGTCGAGCGCGTCGATCAGCTTGAACAGCTTGGTCGCGTCGTCCTCGTTCACGTCGACCATGGTCTGCGGGCGCCAGGCGAGCTTGGCGCCTTCGGCTTCGCCGAGCACCGGCTCCAATGCCTTGGCGACTTCGTGGAGGTCGCCCTGGGCGGTCCAGATCTCATGGCCGTCCTCGGAGCTGGTCACGTCCTCGGCGCCGGCCTCGAGCGCTGCTTCGAACACCTTCTCGGCGTCGCCGACCTTGGCCGGATAGTTGATCAGGCCCATGCGGTCGAAGCCGTGGCTGACCGAGCCGGCGGTGCCGAGATTGCCGCCATTCTTCGAGACCGCGGTACGCACGTTGGTGGCGGTACGGTTGCGGTTGTCGGTCAGCGCCTCGATGATCAGCGAGACGCCGCCCGGGCCGAAGCCCTCGTAGCGGATCTCTTCGTAATTCTCGCCGTCGCCCTTGCTCGCCTTGTCGATCGAGCGCTGGATATTGTCCTTGGGCATCGACTGCGCCTTGGCCGCGGCGATCGCGGCGCGCAGGCGCGGGTTCATGTCGGGATCGGGCAAGCCCATCTTGGCGGCGACGGTGATTTCGCGGCTGAGCTTGGAGAACATGCTCGAGCGCTTCTTATCCTGCGCGCCCTTGCGGTGCATGATGTTCTTGAATTTGGAATGGCCTGCCATGGAAAACCCCGCAAAGTGCACTTTGCGGGGACCCCATAAAGGATTGGATCAAACCAGCAAAGCGAAGTGCTCCTGCCGAAGCAGGAGCCCAAAGTGACAGGGCACATCGAACGCGGCCCTGGGCTCCTGCTTTCGCAGGAGCACGAACATCCTCAGATCCCCAGCGCCTGCTTGTAGGTCTCGAGCAGCATCTCGGCCTCGTCGCGGTGATGCTTCTCCATCCGCCGCAGGCGGACGATCGAGCGCATCGTCTTGACGTCGAAGCCGGTCGACTTGGCTTCGGCATAGACGTCCTTGATGTCGTCGGCGATGCCCTTCTTCTCCTCTTCGAGGCGCTCGATCCGCTCGATGAAGAGGCGCAGCTGCTCGGCGGAAATCGAATCGGACAAGGGGAAAACTCCTGAAGAAGATCGGGTAAAGCGGCGCGATTATCGGACCGCGCCGCCCCGCTCAACCCCCGAGCTTCGGCAATCCCTCGACGCGCAGGAATCGCACCTCGACGACGCGGCCGTTGGTGCTGGTGAGCTCGGTCACCTTGCCTGCGGCGTCGCGGCGGAAGCGGATCATGCCGGCGACCGATCGGGTGTCGAACGAATCGGCCTCGCGGAAATCGGGGGGCGGCTGGTCGATTCGCGCGGCCCAGCCCGGGCCGTTGATCCACAGTTCCTCCTTGCGGCGCTCGACCGTGACGATCGTGGCGAGCTCGGGGCTGTAATAGTCGCCGAGATACCCGGTCATCCGCTCCGGCGTCAGCGGCTCGGCGGGCCGGCGCGCATAGCGCGTCGCCACATGCTCGCCGCCGGGTTCGACGATCGTCAGCGTCCGGGCGGGCGCCTCGCCCGAAAAGGCGAAGGTCACCGGGGCGTAAGTCGAGGAGAACAGCCCGCCGCCGTGCGGGATCATCGGATCGCCGCCCTGCATCATCAGCCTGCCGTCGCGTAGCTGGACGAGGAACCCCATCCCGCCGGCGTCGCGATAGGTGCCGGCGATCCGCTCGAGCTCGGCCGCGGGCACCGCGACTTGCGGCGGCTTCGCCTCGTCCTTGAGCATATCAGCGAGGTAGAGGTCGGCGATCTTGCGCGCGAAGATCACCGGATCGTCGAGCTCGACATTGCACAGCACCGAGACCGCGAACCGCTGCGCCGGTGCCAGCATGAAATGGCTGACATAGCCCGGATCGAGCCCGCTATGGCTCGCGACCGGCACGCCGCGATACTTCCCGATCGCGAGCCCGCCGCCATAATGCGTCACCATATCGCCGCGGAGCATCGCCGCGAGGATCGCCGGCGAGCCGACCCTGGGCCGATCGAAATTCGCCGCCCAGAGCGACAGATCCTCGGCGGTCGAACGCACGTCCGTCGAGCCATAGTTCGAATAGGCGAGCGTGCGGCGTTCATATTGCTTGTCGTCGCCGATGCCGTAACCCGAGGCTTGGCCGGCATGGATGCGGTGATGGTCGGTCACCACATAGGTCCGCGTCATGCCGAGCGGCTGGAAGACGCGTTCGGAAAGGAAATCGGCGAATTTCCTGCCCGAGGCGCGTTCGACGATCAGCGCGAGCAGATCGTAATTCGAGTTCGAATAGCCGAACGCGGTTCCGGTCGGGAAATTGAGCTCGCGCTGGCCCGAGATCACGCGCAGCGCATCGTCCTGCGAGACCGTGTCCTCGCCGCGGCGGCCCTGCAGCCAGAACAGCGACAGCTGATCGCGCAGCCCGCTGCTATGGTGGAGCAGATGCGCGATCGTGATCGGGCGCGGGAAGGCATGCAGCTCGGGCACATATTTGCGGACATCGTCCTGCGTCGAGAGCTTGCCCTCGCCCTCCAGCAACAGGATCGCGAAGGCCGTGAATTGCTTCGAGAGCGAGGCGAGGTGGAACGCGGTTTGCGGCGTGTTGGCGATGCCCGCCTCGACCGAGGCGCGGCCATAGCCGCGCGCGAGCAGCAGCTTGCCGTCGCGCGAAACCGCGACCGCGCATCCCGGGCTGGTCGGATTGTTCCATTGTCGGAAAAGCGCGTCCACCGCGGCGGACGGATCGGCGGGACGCGCCTGGGCCGCGGGCAGGATCGCGGAGGCGAGGAACAGGGCGAACAATTTCATGCCCAACGACTACGCATGTAGTCGACCCTCGACAACGGCGCCGGGGCAAGGTTCGTAGCGCCAGGAGCGCCCTTGGTCGCTTAGCTGTGGTCAGCGGCTCGGATCGGTCATCGCGGGCGGGTCGCTCGCGGGGAAGCTGTCGTCGAGCGCATCGTCGAGCTGCGCCTCGACATGGTTGCGCTTCATGCTCTCCTCCATCCGGGCGAGCTGCTCGGGAGTGGCTTCGAGGTGGTGGCGCATCTTCCATTCGGCATAGGGCATGCCGTAGACGATCTCACGCCCCTCCTCCTTGCTCATCCCGCCCGCATCGGCGACCCAGTCCCCGAGGCAATTGCGGCAAAAGCCCGCGAGCCCCATCAGATCGACATTCTGCGCGTCGCTACGATGCCGCAGATGCCGGACGAGCCGCCGGAACGCCTTGGCCGCCACTGCGTCATCAAGGGTATCGAGTGTCGGCACATGCACCTCCGTGGTTGATCGACGCAATTTAGTGGTTAGAGGCGGGCCCGCACAAGGAACGAGAGCATATGACCAAGGCCATCAGCCCACGAAGCCGTAAAGTCCGCGTTCTCGCGACCCTCGGACCCGCGAGCAACACCGTCGAGATGATCGAAAAGCTGTTCGAGGCGGGGGCCGACGCCTTTCGCGTCAACATGAGCCATGGCGACCAGGCGTCGAAGGTGCCGGTGATCGAGGCGATCCGCACCCTCGAGAAAAAATTCGGGCGGCCGACCACGATCCTCGCCGACCTTCAGGGGCCCAAGCTGCGCGTCGGCAAGTTCGCCGAGGGCAAAGTGGTGCTCAACACGGGCGACACTTTCGTGCTCGACCGCGATTCGACGCCGGGCGACGCGACCCGTGTCGAGCTGCCGCACCGCGAGATCTTCGAGGCGGCGCACGAAGATGCGCGGTTGCTGCTCGACGACGGCAAGATGGTGCTGCGCGTGACCGCGGTCGAGAAGGACCGGCTGGTGACGCGCGTCGAGGTCGGCGGAACCCTGTCCAACTCCAAGGGGCTCAATGTTCCCGACATGGTGCTGCCGCTGGCGGCGCTGACCGAGAAGGATCGCAGCGATCTCGCCTTCGCGGTCGAGCAGCATGTCGACTGGATCGCGCTGTCGTTCGTCCAGCGCCCCGAGGATCTGATGGAGGCGCGCCGGCTGATCGGCGGCAAGGCGGCCTTGCTCGCCAAGATCGAGAAGCCGAGCGCGATCGCGCGGCTCGACGAGATCGTCGAGCAGTGCGACGGCGTGATGGTCGCGCGCGGCGACCTGGGTGTCGAGCTGCCGCCGCAGAGCGTGCCGCCGCTCCAGAAGCGCATCGTCGAGACCGCGCGCCGGATGGGCCGCCCGGTGATCGTCGCGACGCAGATGCTCGAATCGATGATCGAATCGCCTTCGCCCACCCGCGCCGAGGTCTCCGACGTCGCGACCGCGGTCTATGACGGCGCCGACGCGATCATGCTCTCGGCCGAGAGCGCCGCGGGCAAATGGCCGTGCGAATCGGTGGCGATGATGAACTCGATCGCCGACGCCGTGGAGCGCGATCCCGCGCATGGCGACCGCGTCCACTTCACCGTCACCCGCCCAGATCCGACCACCGCCGACGCGCTCGCCGAGGCGGCGAAGAACATCGCGCGGACCGTCTCTGCAGTGGCGATCGTCTGCTTCACCAGCTCGGGCTCGACCGCACGGCGAATCGCCCGCGAGCGCCCCACCGTGCCGATCGTCGTGCTGACGCCGAAGATCGAGACCGCGCGGCGCAGCGGACTGCTCTGGGGCAGCCATGCCGTGCACACCCGCGACGTCGAATCGTTCGAGGAGATGGTCGCCAAGGCCAAGCGGATGGCGCTGCGCCACAAGCTGGCCAGCGCGGGCGAGCGAATCGTGATCTGCGCGGGCGTGCCGTTCAAGACGCCGGGATCGACCAACGTGCTCCACGTCGTCACCATCCTCGGCGACGAGCTGAAGAACTATACCGGGCCGAGCGAGAGCTGAGTCTTAAACAGATCCTCCCCCGCTTCGCGAGGGAGGATTTTTTGTCAGGAAAGCAGGCCGAATCGCACCAGTTCGGCGCGGAAGGCGGCGGCGTCGGTGAACAGCACGGCGCGGATGCCGGCATCGCGCGCGGCCGCGACATTGGCGGGGCTGTCGTCGACGAACACCGCATCGGGACCTTCGAGCCCGAATCGCTCGAGCGCCAGCGCGTAGATCGCGGGATCGGGCTTCACCAGCTTCTCGTCGCCCGAGACGACCACGTCGCGGAAGCGATCGAACAGCTCGGCATATTGCGGAGCCCAGGCGCGCCAGAACTCACCCGAGAAATTGGTGATCGCGAACAGGGGCACACCCGCGGCGTCGAGCTCGCGGACGATCTCGACCATCCCCGGCACGGCGTGCGGGATGGTCTCGTTGAAGCGCGGCCCCCAAGCGGCGATCAGCTCGGCGTGCTCAGGATATTCGGCGCTCAGCTCCGCCGAGGTCTCGGCGAAGGGGCGTCCGGCATCATGCTGGAAATGCCATTCCCTGGTGACCACGTTCGCCAGAAACGCTTCGAGCGCCTGATCGTCGTCGATCAAGCGCTCGTAGAGGTAACGCGGATCCCATTCGAAGAGGACCTTGCCGACATCGAAGATGACGGCCGACGGCGTCCCCACGTCCGGAATTAGCCCTGGCGGGCCTTGAACCGACGGTTGGTCTTGTTGATCACGTAGATCCGGCCGCGGCGGCGGATCACGCGGTTGTCGCGGTGCCGCCCCTTGAGCGACTTCAATGAATTCACGATCTTCATGACCGATTCGCTTCTCAACTGAAATGGTGTCTGGAAAAGAGGCGCCCGCCTAGAGGGGGAGCGCCGCCAAGTCAAGGTGCTGCCGCCTTGCGGAACCGACCGCCGGGGGGCAGGGTTGAAGTGCGGCGGGGCGTGCTCCCCGAGAGACAGGAGGCCGAATGCCCGTGAACAAGCTCATCAGCATCGCAGTCTTGGGCGCGGCCCTGCTCGCGGGCGGATGCACCACCACGACTCGCAACGCCCCCGTCGACGTCACGCGCTATCATATCGGCGCGCTCACCGAACGGACCAGTGTGTCGATCGAGCCGGCGAGCGGCGCGGCGCAGCTCAGCCCCGAGTTCCAGCTCTATGCCGACGCCGTCGGCGCCGAGCTCGGGCGGCTGGGCTTCGTCCAGTCGAACGGCGACATGCAATCGGGCTATATCGCCGCGGTTTCCTTCACGCGCGCCTCGCGCGGTGCCTATCGTGAGCCGCCTCCCGTCTCGATCGGCCTCGGCGGCGGCAGCGTCAGCGGCGGCCGGCGCAGCGCGGTCGGCGTAGGCGGCGGGCTCTCGTTCGGCATCGGCGGCAAGACCCGCGAAATCTATGGCTCCGAGCTCTCGGTGCAGCTCCGTAGGCGCAGCGACAACACCACCGTGTGGGAAGGCCGGGCGGTCACCGAATCGGTGAGCGGCAAGCCCGGCAGCGATCCGCGCGACGCGGCGACGCGCCTCGCCTATGCGCTGTTCAGGGACTTCCCAGGCGAGTCCGGGGTGACTACCACGGTCAAATGAGCATCCAGATCAACGCCGCGTTCGACGGCGGCAACATCCGCGTGGTGGCGATCGACGGCGACCGGGTCGACCTCGAGATCGTCACCGACCATCTGTCCGATTTCTATCAATGGTTCCACTTCCGACTGGCGGGGGCGAAGGGGCGCACGCTCACTTTCCGCATCCTCAACGCCGGCGGGGCGGCCTATCCGTTCGGCTGGCCGGGCTACCGGACGCGATGGAGCACCGACCGCGAGACCTGGCGGACCGCCGACAGCGACTATGCCGATGGCGTGCTGAGCTTCACCAGGGCGATCGACAGCGACATCGTGTGGTTCGCCTATTTCGCGCCCTATTCGATGGAACGGCATCACGATCTGGTGACGCGAATCGCGGCGCAGCCCGGGGTGACGCATCGCGAGCTCGGCGTGACGCTCGACGGCCAGCCGATCGACTGCCTAAGCTTGGGCGAAGGACCGAAGCAGGTCTGGCTCTATGCCCGCCAGCATCCCGGCGAGACGATGGCCGAATGGTGGATGGAAGGCGCGCTCGAGAAGCTCACCGATCTCGACGATCGCAACGTGCACGCGCTGCGCCAGAAGGCGACCTTCCACATCGTACCCAACATGAACCCCGACGGGTCGCGCCGCGGGCATCTTCGCACCAACGCCGCGGGCATCAACCTCAACCGCGAATGGCATGCGCCGAGCGCGGAAAAGAGCCCCGAGGTCCTCGCGGTGCGCAACCGGATGGACGAGACCGGCGTCGATTTCGCGATGGACGTGCATGGCGACGAGGCGATTCCCGCCAATTTCCTCGCGGGCTTCGAGGGCATCCCGAGCTGGACCGACGCGCTGGGCGAGAAATTCTACGATTTCGCACGCCGGCTGGCGGACACCACGCCCGAGTTCCAGCTCGACCTCGGCTATGAGAAGGCGGCACCGGGCAAGGCCAATCTCTCGATGTCGACCAATCAGCTCGCCGAGCGCTTCGGCGCGGTCTCGATGACGCTCGAAATGCCGTTCAAGGATCACGACGCCAATGCCGACCCGGAATTCGGCTGGTCGCCGGCGCGGTGCAAGGTGCTCGCGCACGCCTGTCTCGACACGCTCGCCGGCATGATCGACCAAGTCTGATGGAGATCCGCGAGGGAGGGCTGGACGAGCCGCAGGTCATCGCGCTGCTCAACGTGCATTTCGCGGGGATGCTCGCGAACTCGCCCAAAGACAGCTGTCATTTCCTCGATCTCTCGGGGCTGCGCGCGCCGGGCGTGACCTTCTGGACGACATGGGACGGCGAGGATTTGCTCGGCTGCGGCGCGCTCAAAGAGCTCGATCCGCAGCATGGCGAGATCAAGTCGATGCGCACCGCGGCGGAGCATCTCCGCCGCGGCACCGGGGCCGCCCTCGTCTCGCATATCCTCAAGGTCGCGCGCGAACGCGGCTATAAGAGGCTCAGCCTCGAGACGGGATCGGGCGAGGCGTTCGAGCCCGCGCACGCGCTCTACCGGCAGTTCGGCTTCACCGCGACCGGGCCGTTCGGCGACTATAAGGAAGATCCGTTCAGCCGCTTCCTGTCGCGGGTGCTCTAGCGGCCTAGCCTTCCTCGATCGTCCGCCGCCCGGCCGGCCCGATCGCCAGCTCCCGCCAATCGAGCTCTTCCTGCAGCCGCTCGAACGCTTCGGCGCCGATCGCGTCGTCGTCGCGCAGCTTGCGCAGCCGTTCGCGCTGCGCGGCGATCGCATCGAGCTTGAGCCGCTGGCGTTCGTTGAAATCGACACAGGCCGCGCCGCCCTCGAATGCCGCGCGGTCGATCTCGAACTGGCGCCGGACCTCGTCGGCGACGCGCCCGTCCGCATCCGCGACCGCCGCCAGCGCGGCGTCGGCGAGCGCACGCCTGGCGTCCTTGTTCTCATGCGCATCATCGCCGCTGCCCAGGCCGAGCAGACGGATCAGCGGCGTCAGCGTGAGCCCCTGCACCACCAGCGTCGCCAGCACGACGGCAAAGGCCGAGAGCGTGATCAGGTCACGTTGCGGAAAATCGGAGGGCAGCGCGAACGCGGTCGCCAGCGTGACGAGCCCGCGCATCCCGCACCAGCCGACGACGACCCCCTGCGCGAGACCCGCGGGCTCCGCCTCGCCGCGTAGCGAGGGGAAGCGCGCGGACAGGCGGTTATAGGCGATCACCCAGACGAGCCGCGTCAGCACCACGCCCGCAACCACCATCCCGGCGACGCCTGCCGCCTCGCGCAGCCGATCGGGAGTCATCGCGCCGATGATCGCGCGCGCCTGCATCCCCATCAGCAGGAAGGCGACGACGTTGAGCACGAACACCGCGACGCCCCATACCGCGAAGGACTGGATGCGGTTGCGCGCATCGATCTTCATCTTCGGGCTGTTGGCGATGAACATGGCCATCGTCACCACGCACAGCACCGCCGACAGGCCGAGCCGCTCGGCGAGCAGCCAGGCGAGGAAGGTGTTGACGAACTCGAGCAGATTCCCGCCGAACGAGCTGCGCGTGTACGGGATGATGAACTGGAACAGCCACGCGCAGGCGAGCCCGAGCGCGATCCCGCCGGGCACCGCGAAGCCGAGCTGGAGCGCGACGCCGCGGTCGATTCCGCCATGGCTCTGGATCGCGACCGCGGCGGCGAACAACAGCAGCGCGGTGCCGTCGTTGAGCAGGCTCTCGCCGGTGAGCTCCTGCACCGTCCGGCGCGGCAGCGCGGCCGAGCGCAACACGGTGGTGGCCGCCGCGGCGTCGGGCGGAGCGACGATCGCCCCCAGAGTGATCGCCGCCGCGACCGGCAGCCCGGCGAATGCCCAGCCGATCCACGCGACCACCGCGGTGGTGAGCAGCACCGCGACCACCGCGAGCGCGACCAGCGGCCGCCACAGCCTGCGGATGGCGGCGAGCGGGAAATCGAACGCCGCGTCGAGCAGCACCGGCGCGATGAACAACGCCAGCGCGGTATGCCCTTCGAGCGCGATCGCGGGGCTGCCCGGCACCAGCGCGACGATAACCCCCGCGGCGGCGAGCATCGTCGGATAGGGAATCGGCGTCCGCCGCGCGACCTGCAACAGCACGACGGCGAGCAGCAGCAGCGCGACGAGGCTCTCGAAGAAAGTCATTACGGCACGCTAACGCATCTTAAGGCGATTAGGCGAACAACTCTTCGAGGAAGTCGATCATCGCGCGCCAGCTGCGCTTATCCGCGCGCGGTTCGTACGCGATGTTGCCGGGCGCGGTGCGCCCGACATCGGTGAAGGCGTGGCCGGCATGGCCATAGGCGTGGAGCTGCCAGTCGGCGGCGCGCGCAGTCAGCTCGTCGGCGAGCGCCACGGTGGCGTCTGGCGGCGAGATCGGATCGTTCCAGCCATGGCAGAGGAGCAGCTTCGCGGTGATCGGCGATACGCTCGCATAATCCGGCCGGTCATAGACGCCGTGAAACGTGACGCCGCCCAGGATGCCGAGCCCCGCGCGCGCCATGTCGAGCACGCATTTGCCGCCGAAACAGAAACCGATCGCCGCGGCCTTGTCCGGATCGGCCCGGGGCAGCCCCGCGAGCGCCGCCAACGACGCCGCGAGCCGCTCGCGGAGCAAGCCGCGATCGGCGTTGAGCGCGTCCATGTAGCGGGTGCGGTTGTCCTCGTGCAGCGTGGTGCGCTTGCCTTGCCCGAACACATCGGCAGCGAGCGCGACATAGCCGAGCCCGGCGAGCGCATCGGCCTTGAGATTGTCGGCTTCCTTCTGGCCCAGCACATTGGGGAGGACGAGAACGCAGGGTCGCTTGCCCGGGATGGCATCGTCCCATGCCGCGACGCCCTCGAACGGACCACCGGGGCCATCATAGACCAGAGCCTGCCGAACGATTGCCATAACTGTCTCCCGCTTGTCCGCGCCGCGCGAGCCGCTAAGGACCTCGGCGAACACCATCAGGAGGCCCCATGCCCAAGCTCGTCCTCATCCGCCACGGCCAGTCGGCGTGGAACCTCGAGAACCGCTTCACCGGCTGGTGGGACGTCGACCTGACCGAGCTGGGAGTCAAGGAGGCCTGGGCCGCGGGCGAGCTGATGAAGGAGAAGGGGCTCGATTTCGACCTGACCTTCACCAGCTTCCAGAGCCGCGCGATCAAGACGCTCAACCTCGCGCTCGAGGCGATGGGCCGGCTCTGGCTGCCGACCGAGAAGAGCTGGAAATTGAACGAGCGCCATTATGGCGGGCTCACCGGGCTCAACAAGGCCGAGACCGCGGCGCTGCACGGCGAGGACCAGGTCAAGATCTGGCGCCGCAGCTTCGACATCCCGCCGCCGCTGCCCGAGGAAGGCTCGCCCTGGGACCTCGCCCAGGACCTGCGCTATCGCGGCGTGCCGATCCCGCAGACCGAGAGCCTGAAGGACACGATCGCGCGCGTGCTGCCCTATTGGGAGGAGCGGATCGCCCCCGAGCTCAAGGCGGGCAAGCGCGTGCTGATCTCGGCGCACGGCAATTCGCTGCGGGCGCTGGTCAAGCATCTCTCGGGGATCCCGGACGAAGAGATCGTCAACCTCGAGATCCCGACCGGGCAGCCGATCGTGTACGAGCTGGACGAGGCGCTGGTGGCGACGGACCGGTATTACCTCAACGAGCGGTGAGGCTTAATTCCTCCCCGGAACGGGGAGGGGGACCGCTCGCGCAGCGAGTGGTGGAGGGGGAGCACCGCGAGGGATTCGCGTGCGGAAAGCCCCCTCCACCATGCTGCGCATGGTCCCCCTCCCCGTTCCGGGGAGGAATTTGATTGGGTTGCTCTCCTCCACCCTGCCCTCTAGTAACCCGCGCTTCCACACTTGACGGGGCATCTCGTGGCACCTCTGGTCGGCATCATCATGGGCAGCACTTCCGATTGGGAGACGATGCGCCATGCCGCCTCGGTGCTCGACCAGCTCGGCGTGCCGCACGAGACCAAGGTCGTCTCGGCGCACCGCACGCCGCAGCGGCTCTACGACTATGCCAGCAGCGCCGCCGATCGCGGGCTCAAGGTGGTGATCGCCGGCGCGGGCGGCGCGGCGCATCTTCCCGGCATGGCGGCGTCGATGACGCATCTGCCGGTGCTCGGCGTTCCGGTTGAATCGAAGGCGCTCAAGGGCGTCGACAGCCTCTATTCGATCGTCCAGATGCCCGGCGGCGTGCCCGTCGGCACGCTGGCGATCGGCAAGCCCGGCGCGATCAACGCCGGGCTGCTCGCCGCGGCGATCCTCGCCACTTCGGACGACGCGCTGGCCGAACGGCTCAAGGCGTGGCGCACGGCGCAGACCGATAGCGTGGCGACCGATCCCGAATGACCGCGCTGCCCCCCGGATCGATCATCGGCATCCTTGGCGGCGGCCAGCTCGGGCGGATGCTCGCGGTCGCCGCGGCGCAGCTCGGCTATCGCACCCATGTCCTCGCTCCCGACGCCGAGAGCGTCGCCGCGCAGACCGCGTCGAGCTACACCCGCGCTGATTATCACAGCCGCATCGTGCTCGACGAAGTCGCCGGGCAGACCGATGTGGTGACCTACGAGTTCGAGAATATCGCGATCGGCCCGGTCGAGTATCTCGCGGGCAAGGTGCCGGTGCGTCCGGGTCCGCAGAGCCTGTCGATCGCGCAGGACCGCGCGCGCGAAAAGGCGTTCGTCGGCGGGATCGGCGGGCGGACCGCGCCCTGGGCGCCGGTCTCGACGCTCGAGGAACTGAAGGCGGCGATCGACACGATCGGCACGCCGGCGATCCTGAAGACCTTGCGGCTCGGCTATGACGGCAAGGGGCAGGTGCGCATCCGCGACGCCGCCGAGGCCGAGGCCGCCTGGGCCGAGATCGGCGAGCGGCCGGCGATCCTCGAGGGCTTCGTGACCTTCAGCCACGAATTCTCGATCATCACCGTCCGCGGGATCGACGGCGCGCTGACCAGCTATCCGCCGCCCTGGAACGAGCACAAGGACGGCATCCTCGCGCGCTCGTCGCTTCCCGCCCCCGCCGAGATCGCGCGGCACTGGGCCGAGGCGGCGACGCTCGCCGGGCGCGTCGCCGAGGAGCTCGGCCATGTCGGCGTGCTGACGCTCGAATTCTTCGCCACCGAGGACGGACCGGTGTTCAACGAAATGGCGCCGCGGGTGCACAATTCGGGGCACTGGACGATCGAGGGCGCCGAGACCTCGCAATTCGAGAACCATATCCGTGCGATCTGCGGCCTGCCGCTGGGATCGACCGCGCTGACCGGCAGCCATGTCGAGATGGAGAATCTGATCGGCGACGAGGCGCATCGCTGGCCCGACCTGCTCGCCGAGCCGGGCACGCATCTGCACCTCTACGGCAAGGGCAATGTGCGGCCGGGGCGCAAGATGGGGCATGTGACCCGGGTGAAGCGCTAGGGCGCTCTGTAGGAAGCCCGAACCGGCAATGTGTAGGGTTTCGCCGGTCTAGAGTCGCAAGAGTCGCGTAGAAGCGACTCTTCCATTGCGCCGGTAGGAAATCTTGTTGCGCGCGACCGTAGGAGAAATCGACGGCGTCAAAGAGCGCGGTCCGCGGATGCCGGACCGGCGCGCAGGGAAACAGGCGAAATCCTACATTGCAAGGGCGGGCGTGGCCGCGACGGATTGCCGACCCAAGATCCTCCCCAAGGGGGTCGCCGCGCGTGACTCGCTTGCGGAAAGCCCCCTCCACCACGCCCTGCGGGCGCGGTCCCCCTCCCCGTTCCGGGGAGGAATAAGGAAAGGCCCGCCTCCTTGCGGAAGCGGGCCTCTTCGTTTTCAGACGGAGCGAAAGCTCAGCCGCGCGTGCCCGTGATCGGGAAGCTGCCGAACGCGCCCGCGGTGACGGTGCCGTTGAGCGCGTCGCCGTCGACGGTCGCCTCGACGGTGAGCGTCATCGGCATCGGCACGGTGATGTCGAGCGAGAAGGTCAGCGTGTCGCCATTGACCTTGCCGTCCTTGATGTCGGTCGTGCCGAGGCCGCCCGAGAAATTGCCGGTGAAGCTGTCGCCCGCGCTCTGCACGGTCAGCACCGCCGGCTGGTCGCCCATCGGCGACTTGGTCACCGTGTTCCAGCTGCCGTCGACATTCGCCATTGCGTCTCTCCTGATCGGATTACTTCGATGCGGCGGCCGCGGAAGAGCCCGCCACCGACGCTGCGGGGACCACCTCGACAGGCAGGCCGAGGCTGTCAAGCTGCGGCTTGACCTTGGCGGCATCGCCCACGACCACCCAGACGAACTTCTTCGGGTCCAAAGCCGCGCGTGCCGCAGCGTCAAGCTGCGCCACCGTCATGCCCCGATATTTTTGCGTTACCGTGTCGTAGAAATTGTCCGGACGGTGCCGCAGGTCGTTCTGCTGCATCGCCGAGAGCACCGCGCCCGAGGTTTCGAATCGGCCGGCGAGCTCGCGGGTGGTGCCGTTGATCTCGCGGGTCAGTTCGGCGTCGGTGACGCCCTTGGTGGTCAGGAAGTCGCCGACCTGCTGCTGGATCGCCTTGATCGATTCGCCCGTCTTGTCGGCCTGGACCGGGGCGCTGATCGTGTAGGGCACTGCCTTTTCGAGCCAGTTATACCCGCCGCCGGCGCCATATGACCAATGCTTGGCCTCGCGCAGATCCATGTTGATCCGCGAGAGGAAGCCCGAGCCGAGCACCTGATTGGCAGTGACCTGGGTCAGCAACTCGCTCGACGGATCGAGCGACGTCATCTGCGCGGCGAGGATCAGCGATTGCGGCGAATCGGGCCGATCGACCAGCACGATCTTCGGCGCGACCTGCACCGGCGCGACGTTGAACGCCTTGACCCCCGCGGGGCCCTGCCCCTGCCAATTGCCGAAGCGCGCCTCGAGCGCCGCCTTGACCTCGGCGAGCGGGCGATCACTGACGACGAAGATCTTCGCCTTGTCCGGCCGGATCCACGCCCGGTAGAAGGCGATGAGGTCGTCACGGGTCAGCGCCTTGACCGCCTCGGGGTCGCCGCCGCCCGCCGCGAGCTTCGCATAGGGATTGCCGGCACCGTAGATCAGCGGCGGCAAGGCGCGATTGGCAAGGCCCTGCGGGCTGGTGAGCTCCTGCGCGATGCCGGTGAGCTGGGTTGCGCGGAGCCGCTCGATCTCGTCGGGCGCGAAGGCCGGATTGCGCACGACATCGGCGAACAGATCGAGCGAGCCGGCGAGATTGGGGCTCGGCGTGGTCACCGAAAGATAGGTGCGATCGGCCGAACCGCCGGTGCTGATCGACGCGCCCAGCCGCTCGCGCGCCTCGGCGATCGCGGTCGAATCGAGGCTGGTGGTGCCTTCGTCGAGCAGCGACAGAGCGAGGTTCTGCGTGCCGAGCTTGTCCGCCCGATCGGCGGCGGCGCCGGCGTCGAAGCTCATCACGATCTGCGTGAGGGGCACCGCCGTGCGATTGGCGTAGACGATCTCGACGCCGTTCGAGAGCCTGGTGCGCGAGATATCGGGGAAGTCGAGATCGCCGATCTGCGCCATGCCCGGAAGCGCACCCCGCGTGCCCTTGAACGGCTCGGCCCTGGGCCCCTCGGCGGGCTTGGCTGCGGCCGGGACCGTCGCGGCTTCCTGATAGGCTTCGCGCTGGCCGGGCTCGACCATGATCGTCAGCGAGGGGCGGCTGAGCCACTTCTTGCCGGCGGCCTGAACCTGTGCCGGGGTCACCTTCGCAGTCTCGACGAGCTGCTTCTTGTAGAAGGCGGGATCGTCCGAATAGAGCTCGCCCGAGGCGAGCGCGACGGCCTTGCCGCCGAAGCCGCCGACCGATTCGAGCCCCGAGATACGGCTGGAGACATTGGTGGTCGCGACGCGCTGGACCTCGTCGGCGGTGGGGCCGTTCTGGATCAGATCGGCAACGATCTCGTCGAGCCGCTTCGCCACCAGATTGGCGTCGACGCCGGGCTTCACGATCGCCTGGACCTGGAAGATGCCGAGCTGCGCCATCGACTGGACGCCGGCCGAGACCTGCACCGCGACCTTCTCCTTGCGCACCAGCGCATTGTCGAGGCGCGAGCTGGCGAGGCCGCCGAGCACGTCGCCGAACACGTCGAGCGGCACGGCGTCGGCATCGTTCATCCCCGGCACCGCCCAGGTGCGCAGCACCATCGTCGCGGCGACGCGGTCCTGCATCTTGACGGTCTTGGACTGGGCCAGCGTCGGCACCGCGACCGTGGGCAGATTGCTCTTGGGGCCGGCGGGGATCGCGCCGAAATATTTCTCGACGAGCGGGCGGGCTTCCCTGGCGTCGACGTCGCCGGCGAGGACGAGCACGGCGTTGTTGGGGCCGTAATGCGAACGGAACCAGTTCTTGACGTCGTCGAGGCTGGCGGCGTCGAGATCGGCCATCGAGCCGATCACGTTATGGCCATAGGCGTTGCCGGCGAGCAACTCCTCGAGCAGCTTGTAATAGACGAGGCCATAGGGCTGGTTGTCGCCCTGGCGCTTCTCGTTCTGGACGACGCCGCGCTGCTCGTCGAGCACCTCCTGCGTGATCGCGCTGAGCAGATAGCCCATGCGATCGCTCTCGAGGAACAGCGCGCGGTCGAGCGCCGGACGCGGGACGGTCTCGAAATAATTGGTGCGATCGAAGCTGGTGGTGCCGTTGAAGTCGGTCGCGCCGACCTGCTTGAGCGGCTCGAAGAAGTCGCCCGGGGCATTTTCCGAGCCGTTGAACATCAGATGCTCGAACAGATGCGCGAAGCCGGTCTTGCCCTTGGGTTCGTGCTTCGAGCCGACATCGTACCAGGTCGACACCGCGACGATCGGCGCCTTGCGATCGGTGTGGACGATCACGCGCAGCCCGTTCTTGAGGGTGAACTCCTCATAGGGGATGTCGACGCGCTTCACGAGCTCGGCGACCGGCACGGGTTTGGCCGCGAGCGCGCGCGCGGCGACCTGCTGCGCGGTGGCGGGAACCGAAGCGGCAGCCAGCGCGATCGTGGCTGCGCTGCAGTACATCAGGAACGATTTCATGTTTGCTGGGCTTTCCAGGGAAAGAAGATGGCCGGCGCCGAACATAGCGTGGGCGGTAACCGCTGCAACCGAATCCGTTCGCGCTTGCAGCCGGCCATATTTCGGCTAGCCTGAAGCGGATTTAACGCCTTTTCCGAGAGACTTCCCCCATGCGCGTTTCGATGCTCCTCGCCGGGCTCACGCTCGTTCTCGCGCCCGTCGCCGCGCCGGCGCAGACGGCGGCCGAGGAGCCGACGTTCAGCGCCGCCGAGGTGCGCAAGCATGTCGAGTTCCTCGCCAGCGACGCGCTCGAGGGACGCTACACGCTGTCCAAAGGCTATCTGACTGCCGCCGCCTATGTCGCCGAGCGTTTCGCCGCGCTCGGCCTCGTTCCCGCGCCGCACACCGATGCCGGCTGGTTCCAGATCGCCGAGCTGCCGATCGCGATGGGGAATCCGCCGCGCAAACGGACCTTCAAGGCGCCCAATGTGATCGGGATGCTGCCGGGCTCGGATCCGGTGCTGAAGAACGAATATGTCGTGCTGAGCGCGCATCTCGACCATGTCGGGCTCGATCCGCTGCGCGCCGGCGACAAGATCTACAATGGCGCGATGGACAATGCCTCGGGCGTCGCGACGATGCTCGAGACCGCGCGCGCCTTCGCGACGAGCAAGCAGCGGCCGAAGCGCTCGATCCTGTTCGTCGCGCTGGCGGGCGAGGAGAGCGGGCTGCTCGGCTCCAATTATCTCGCGCGCAATCCGGTGGTCGGCACGGGCAAGGTCGTCGCCGACGTCAATCTCGACATGCCGATCCTGCTCTACGACTTCCAGGACGTGATCGCGTTCGGCGGCGAGCATTCGACGATGGGCGAAGTCACCGCGCGCGCGGGCGCGCGCATGGGGGTGTCGGTGTCGCCCGATCCGATGCCCGAAGAGGATTTCTTCGAACGCTCGGATCACTACAGCTTCGTCAAGGTCGGCGTGCCGTCGATCTTCCTGATGACCGGGTTCAAGAATGGCGGCGAGAAGGCGTTCAGGACCTTCCTCGCGAAGAATTACCACCAGCCTTCGGATCAGACCGATCTGCCGTTCAACTGGGAAGCCGGGGCCAAGTTCGCGCGGCTCAACTATCTGATCGCGCGCGACGTGGCCGACGCGCCCGAGGCGCCGCGCTGGTACGAAGGCAATCGCTATGGCGATCGCTTCGCCAAGGGCGCGCCGCGCGCGGTGCGGCCGACGGCGGCGGGGAAATAGGGCGGCCTAGCGGCGTGGCGGCGCCTCCTCGTTGCCGATGAAGCCGAGCTTGGTGACACTGGCATCGCGCAGCACGCGGAGCACCCGGTCGACGCAACGATATCCCGCTTTCGGCGAAGGCAGGACGTGAATTTCCGGCTGAGTTTTCGCCCAGGCCTTCGCCTCGTCGGGCAAGCGCGTCATTGCGACCGGGCGTCCGTTGAGGAGAACACGACACCGTCCCGACGGAATGACGATCGACACCCGATACCCGGGCAGGCTGCCCGGCATCGCTCCGCCCGTTTGCATCGGACCGGCGAGCAGCCCAAATAGCAGCGCGATCATTACGCCTCCCTCTTGTGTTGCTCATTTGCAACACCATTTGTTCGGCAAAGCTAACAGGGACGACCATGAATCTCGACAAGTTTACCGACCGCGCCAAGGGCTTTCTCCAATCCGCGCAGACCGTTGCGATCCGCATGAACCATCAGCGGATCGCGCCCGAGCATCTGCTCAAGGCGCTGCTCGAGGACGAGCAGGGCATGGCGAGCGGGCTGATCGGCGCGGCGGGGGGCGATGCGAAGCGCGCGCTGGGCGAGACCGACGCGGCGCTGGCGAAGATCGCCGCGGTGACCGGCGGCGGCGCCCAGCAGACCCCGGGCCTCGACAACGACATCGTCCGCGTGCTCGATTCGGCCGAGCAGGTCGCGCAGAAGGCGGGCGACAGCTTCGTCACGGTCGAGCGGCTGCTGCTGGCGCTGACGCTGGCGAGCACCACCGCCGCGGGCAAGGCGCTCGCCGCCGCCGGCGTGACGCCGCAGAACCTCAACGCCGCGATCGACAAGCTCCGCGGCGGGCGCACCGCCGACACCGCCGGCGCCGAGGACCGCTATGACGCGCTCAAGAAGTTCGCGCGCGACCTCACCCAGGCCGCCAGGGACGGCAAGCTCGACCCGGTGATCGGCCGCGACGAGGAGATCCGCCGCACGATCCAGATCCTCGCCCGGCGCACCAAGAACAATCCGGTGCTGATCGGCGAGCCCGGCGTCGGCAAGACCGCGATCGCGGAAGGCCTCGCGCTGCGCATCGCCAATGGCGACGTGCCCGACAATCTCAAGGACCGCACGCTGATGTCGCTCGACATGGGCAGCCTGATCGCCGGCGCGAAATATCGCGGCGAGTTCGAGGAGCGGCTCAAGGGCGTGCTCGACGAAGTGAAGGCCGGCGAAGGCGACATCATCCTGTTCATCGACGAGATGCATCAGCTGATCGGCGCCGGAAAAGCCGAAGGCGCGATGGACGCCGGCAATCTCCTCAAGCCCGCGCTCGCGCGCGGCGAGCTCCATTGCATCGGCGCGACGACGCTCGACGAGTATCGCAAATATGTCGAGAAGGACCCCGCGCTGCAGCGGCGCTTCCAGCCCGTGTTCGTTGGCGAGCCGACGGTCGAGGACACGATCTCGATCCTGCGCGGGCTGAAGGAGAAATACGAGCTGCACCATGGGGTGCGGATCACCGACGGTGCGATCGTCAGCGCCGCGACGCTCTCCAACCGCTACATCACCGACCGCTTCCTGCCCGACAAAGCCATCGACCTGATGGACGAGGCGGCCTCGCGCATCCGCATGGAAGTGGAGAGCAAGCCCGAGGAGATCGAGAATCTCGATCGGCGGATCATCCAGCTCAAGATCGAGCGCGAGGCGCTGCGCAAGGAAACCGACGCCGCATCGAAGGACCGGCTGGCGACGCTCGAGGCCGAGCTCGCCAATCTCGAGCAGCAATCGGCCGAGCTGACCACGCGCTGGCAGGCCGAGAAGGACAAGATCCATTCCGAATCGCGGATCAAGGAACAGCTCGACGCCGCGCGCGGCGAGCTCGACCAGGCCCAGCGCGCCGGCGATCTCGCGAAGATGGCCGAGCTCTCCTACGGCACCATCCCGACGCTGACCAAACAGCTCGAGGAAGCGCAGGCGACGACCAAGGGTGCGATGCTGCGCGAGGAAGTCACCGGCGAGGACATCGCCGCGGTGGTCGCGCGCTGGACCGGCATTCCGGTCGACAAGATGCTCGAAGGCGAGCGCGAGAAGCTGCTCAACATGGAGGCGCAGCTCGGCAAGCGGGTGATCGGCCAGGCCGATGCCGTGAAGGCGGTGTCGACCGCCGTGCGCCGCTCGCGCGCGGGGCTACAGGATCCCAACCGCCCGCTCGGCTCGTTCCTGTTCCTCGGGCCGACCGGCGTCGGCAAGACCGAGCTGACCAAGGCGCTCGCCGAGTTCCTGTTCGACGATCCCAACGCGATGGTCCGCATCGACATGAGCGAGTTCATGGAGAAGCATTCGGTCGCGCGGCTGCTCGGCGCCCCTCCGGGCTATGTGGGGTATGAAGAAGGCGGGGTGCTGACCGAAGCGGTTCGCCGGCGACCCTATCAGGTCGTGCTGTTCGACGAAGTCGAGAAGGCGCATGGCGACGTATTCAACGTGCTGCTGCAGGTGCTCGACGACGGGCGGCTGACCGACGGCCAGGGCCGCACGGTCGATTTCTCGAACACGATCGTGATCCTCACTTCGAACCTCGGCAGCCAGTTCCTGACCAACCTCGCCGACGGACAGAAGGTCGAGGATGTCGAGCCGCAGGTGATGGAGATCGTCCGCGCGCATTTCCGGCCCGAGTTCCTCAACCGGCTCGACGAGATCATCCTGTTCCACCGGCTCGCCGCCGATCACATGGCGCCGATCGTCGACATCCAGGTCGGCCGGGTGAGCAAGCTGCTCGCCGACCGCAAGATCCGGATCGAGCTGACCGACGCCGCCCGGGCGTGGCTGGGCCGGGTCGGTTATGATCCGGTCTATGGCGCGCGTCCTCTGAAGCGGGCGGTGCAGCGCTATCTGCAGGATCCGCTCGCCGATCTGATCCTGCGCGGCGACGTCAAGGACGGTGCGACGGTGCAGATCGACGAAGGCGACGGCGCGCTCAAGCTCAGCGTCGCCTGAACCAACCCGCTCAGGGCACAAAAAAGGGGCGGCTCCCGGAGGAGCCGCCCCAATTTTTTGGCTGTCGTACCGGCTTAGAAGCCGATGCGGACACCGGCGCGGAAGTAGCGGCCGAGGATGCCGTTACCGCCCTGCACAGGATTGTACAGGTGGGCGCCGTAGGTGGCGATATCCAGCGGCGGCAACTTGTCGAACACGTTGTTGATCGTGCCGTAGAAGGTGAACTGATCGTTGATCTTGATGCGCGCGTTCAGGTCGAACGTGATGTAATCCGACACGTCGCAAGGACCATAGACGTCACCCAGACCGCAATCGCCGGAGGTTCCGGCGCCGTTCTGGTCTTCGGCCGACAGGTTGTAACCACCGAAATAGTTGGCGGTACCGGTCAGATCGAAATCACCGAAGTCCAGCGTGGTCTGCCAGCTGCCATGCCACTCGGGCGTGCCCGAACCGGCGGTCAGATTGTAGTTGCCGATCGTGCCTTCGTAGCTTTCCACCGAACCGTCGGGGAATTCCGTCGACAGGTTGATGATGTAGCTGGCTTCGACCGAGCTCTGGATCCGGAAGCCGTCGGTGATCGGAACATCGACGCTGGCGGAGAAGTCGAGACCCTCAGCCTTGATCGTGTTGGCGTTGATCAGCTGCGACTGCACGAACGCGACACGCGGACGGGCAGCCGGGCCAGCCGGGCACGCCGCATTGACGGTAGCGCAGTTCGGATCCGGCGCGTCCGCGATCACGGTGTAACCCGCCGGGATCGGCTGGTTGTTGTAGTAGGCCTGCAGCGCAGGCGCGTTGCTGGGCTGCGTGATCGCTCCGGTCTTCTTGATGTTGTAATAGTCGACCGAGAACGAGATGCCGCGAACCGGCTCGAAGATCGCGCCGGCAGTGAAGCTACGCGACTTCTCCGGCTTCAGGTCCGGGCTGGCCAGCGTGGTCTGGCCGTAGGAACCGCTGCGGATATAGGTCGGGCAGCTGCTGAACGTCGCAGTCGTGCAGCCATATTGCGCGAGGAAGGTATTGTTGAAGATACCCGCCGTGTTCGACACGAAGCCCGTGGTCGGCAGCGCGTTGGCTTCGCCGAAGCTCGGGATACGGAAGCCGCGCGAGTAGGTGCCGCGGAGCACCAGCGACTTCATCGGGGTGATCTTCACGCCGACCTTGGGCGAGAAGGCATCCTGACCGCTCGAGTAGCTGTCATAGCGACCCGAACCATTGAGGCTGAGGAAGTCCGTGATCGGCGCGTCGAGTTCGGCGAAGGCCGACTTGATCGTGCGGTTGCCGGTCGTTCCGAACGCATTGAGCGTGAAGTAACGCTGCGTCGGACCGAAATAGTCCGGGTTGCCGCTGGGCGCGTCGACCGACTCGTAGCGGATCGAAACGCCGCCGCCGAGCTTGAGCGGACCGCCGGGCAGTTCGAACAGCTCAGCAGCCAGGCTCGCCTGGAACTGATACTGGTCCGAGCTCGCCTGATTGCGGTTTTCAGGCATCAGGAAGTCCCATGCCTGCTGCGTGTTCGCGCTCGGGTTGACGAAGTTGAACGAACCGCGGGCGATCGAGGTCAGCAGGTTGTCGATATAGACATAGCCGCGCTGGGTGCGCTGCAGATCGACGTGCATCGCCGTAGCGCCGATGCTGTAGCTGATCTTGTCGGTCAGGCTGCCGTCGATGCCCATTGCTGCACGATAGGCGCGGGTGCGCGTCTCGTTGAAGTTCGGACGATCGAGGAAGCGGCCGACGAGCAGCGCGACCTGGCCTGCCGACGCGAACGGGTTGTTCGGGTTCAGCGTGCCGTTGCCTGCGTTACAGCCGGTGTTGAGGCCGTTGGCCGAGCCAACGCCGGTCGGGCAGACATAGACCGGAAGCGCGAGCACGCCCGAGCCCGGCGCAACCGCACCGGCCGCGGTCGAGGTCGAGAACTGCGGGAACAGGATGCCCGCGTTCGCGGTGCCGCGAATGACACCCGGAGCGCCGGTGTAGTTCACGCGGCTCTGGATGAAGTTGGCTTCGAAATAGCCTTCGGTGGTGTCGTTCAGGTTCGCGGTGAAGCGACCCGAAACGCCGAAGCGCTCGATGTTCGGCTGAATGACGCCGTAGCGGTTGGTATAGTCGACCTGGCAGATCGTGTTCGGCGCGGTCGGGTTGAGCGCGCGGTCTGCCGCATTCAGATTGTACAGCGTGCCGCCGACGCAGGTGTTGGCGAGGTTGCCGAGCGGCTGATAGATGCCGGTCCCGACGGTGCCGTTGGCCGCGCGGACATAGAGCGCCGACGCGGTCGGCGTGCCGCCGCGATAGAGGCCGTCAGGGCTCACGCCGCCGACGACGTTGTTCGGGCCGCAGTCGCTGCCCTGGCAGACGTTGCGGAGATCGTCCGAATTGTACGGATACGGACGGTCGCGGTTATAGAGGATGTCGCTCTTGTAGTAGAAGCCGCTGAGATAGGCGTTGAAGCCGTCCTCATCGAGGTCGCCGTGACCGACGGTCAGGCTGAGGCGCTTCTGGGCCGCATCGCCGCGCTCGGAGATGCCGGCTTCCATGCGGGCATTGACGCCCTTCACTTCCTTCTTGGTGATGATGTTCACCACGCCCGCGATCGCATCGGCGCCGTAGGTCGAGGAGGCGCCGTCGCGCAGCACTTCGATACGATCGATGATGTCGTCAGGGATGGTGTTGAGGTCGACGAAGTTACGCGAACCGTCGTCGGCGAGCGGGTAGTAAGCGGCGCGCAGGCCGTCGAACAGCACCAGCGTCGAGTTGGTCGACAGACCGCGCAGCGACACGGCCGACGCACCCGCGGCGAACGCGCCGTTGGCAGTGAAGCTGTTGGTCAGCGCCGGGCCGTTGTTCGAGGCGAGCTGCTGAATCGCGTCCTGGATGGTCGAGATACCGCGCTGCTCGAGCGATTCGACGTTGACGGTGGTGACCGGCGACGGCGCAGCGTTGGTGGTGGTGCGGAACAGCGTACCGGTGACGACGACGTCGCCCTCTTCCGAAGCCGGCTCCTCGGTGGTCTGTGCCGGTGCCGCGGTCGCGGCAGGCGTTTCCTGCGCGAACGCAGGCGCAGCAAACAGCGTGCCCGCGAGAACGAGCGCGGACAAAGCCGTGCTGCCGCGCAGACCGCGTGTGATCTGGGTCTTCTTCATGAATTTCCCTCGCTTGATCCGACCGCGCCGGAAGGCATTGGCCGGAGTGTCTCCCCGCTCCACCTGGCATGCTCCCGGCATGCCTTGGGCAAAGCTTGACACGATGGATGAAGGGGGGTCCCGGGTCTGTAAAGCGTACATTCAGGATCGCGCCCCGCCTTTTGACGTGACTGTATCCAAAATGCCACATAGCGTGTTTTAATGTTGCGCGGCCGCCGCGCTCCTTGAAAAATAATGTTGCAACGCGAAAGGCGTTTTATTCGACTGCAACAGGCATCGGACCCGCGACGAGCAGCGGATCGAGCCGGGTTTCCCGCCAGCGCAGGCCCCAATGGAGATGCGGTCCGGTCGCGCGACCGCTTCTCCCCACCAGGCCAATCGGCTGGCCGCGATAGACCCTCTGGCCCTGCTTCACGTCGATTCGCGAGAGATGCATGAATGCGCTGTTGAGCCCCATGCCATGGTCGACGAGCAGCAGATTTCCCTCAAGCGTGAACGGGCGCGGCGTCGCGAGGACGACGACTCCGTCGGCGGGCGCGAGCACCACCGTTCCGGTCGGCCGCGCGACGTCGATCCCCGAATGATAGGCGCCGGGCTCGCCGGCATAGATTCGCTGCGAGCCGAACAGCGTCGAGATCCGCCCGGTCACCGGCCAGAGGAAGCGCTGCCGCCAACCTTCGGAATCGCTGCGCAACGCGCGCGCGGCAACGATCTGGGCGAGCTCGCCGGGGCGCACGCGCTCGAATTCGGGTTTGGGCACCGGATATTTGGGAAGCCGATCGAGCCGCGAGATATCCCATGCGCGCGGCGCGACGGCGATCCGCTGGCGTATCTCGGCACCGCTTTCCAGCCGGGCGACGAGCAGCGCGGACGGACCCGCATCGCGATCGAAGGCGATCAGGAAGCGCCGGTCGGTCGCGAGGGGGACCGCAGCGCCGTCGAGCGTGAGCAAGGTCGCGCCGCGCGGCGCGGTGCCGATGGCGAGCCCGCCCTGCACCGTCTGGCCGACGAGCGCGAACGGGTTCGCCGCAGCCTGTGCCTCGACCGGCCGCAGGTCGCGCGACTGCGCCGATCCGCCGAACAGCAGCAATATCGCCAGCGCCGCGGCGCGCCGCGCCGGGATCATTTGGCCAGAATCGCCTCGGCGGCGCGCGCGGCGCTGGCATAGGGTTCCTGCCGCTCGACGCTCCAGTAGCGCAGCATGTCGAGCGGGATGCGATCGCCGCTGACGGCGCAGACGACGTGATCGCCGGGGGCGAGGACGCGGAAGCCATTGGCCATATAGTGCAGCCGCGCGGCGCGGGCGGGGTTGGACATCAGCATAGAGGCGTCTCGCAATTCGCTATCGGGTTCAGAGCAGGCTCGGCTGCTCGGGTGCCGGACCAGTGTAGGATTTGCCGCCGGGCCGCTCAACCCGCGCATCGACCGCGCCGTCGATGAAGTGGAGCGTGACGGCTTGCGCGGCGCGGGCATCGGCGGCGGTGGCGACGACCTTCCGGGTGCCGCGCGCCTCGACCCAGGCATAGCCCTTTTCGAGCGGGCGATTGGGGTGGACGAGATCGAGATGGCGCGACAGCGCCGCGAGTTTCTGCTGCGCCGAAGCGAGGCGCTGGTCCAGCATCGCGGGGCGCAGCGCGGCCGCGCCCTTGTCGAGCTGGCCGCGCGCCAGCGTCACGCGCCGCTCGAGCGCGCGATCGAGCCGGCCGGCGAGATCGTCCATCTTCTGGCGCTGGGGGCCGAGCAGCGCATCGCGGCGCGGCAGCACGCGGACCAGGGCCGCGAGCCGCTCGCCGGCGCGCTCGTGATAGCGGCGGACGCAGCGCTCGGTGCGGTGCGCGAGCGTCGCGACGGTGTGGCGGACGTCCGCGAGCACCGGCACGGCGATCTCGGCGGCTGCGGTGGGTGTCGGCGCGCGCAGATCGGCGGCGAAGTCGCACAGGCTCGTATCGGTCTCGTGCCCGACCGCCGAGATCACCGGAATGGCGCTGTCGGCGACCGCGCGGACGGCGACTTCCTCGTTGAACGCCCAGAGATCCTCGATCGAGCCGCCGCCGCGCGCGACGATCAGCAGATCGGGACGGCGGATCGGCCCGTCGGCGGGGAGCGCGTTGAAGCCCTGCACGGCCGCGGCGACCTCGGCGGCGGCGCCCTCTCCCTGCACCTTGACCGGCCAGACGAGGACGTGGCTGGGGAAGCGATCCTCGAGGCGGTGGAGGATGTCGCGGATCACCGCGCCGGTGGGCGAGGTCACCACGCCGATCGTGCGCGGCATATAGGGCAAGGGCTTCTTGCGCTCGCGATCGAACAGGCCCTCGCCGGCGAGCTTGGCCTTCAATTTCTCGAACAGCGCCATCAGCGCGCCTTCGCCGGCGAGTTCCATCCGCTCGATGACGATCTGATATTTGGAGCGGCCGGGATAAATGGTGAGCTTGCCGGTGACGATGACCTCAATGCCGTCCTGCGGCTGGAACGGGATCGCGCTGGCGGCGCCGCGCCAGATCACGCCGTCGATCACCGCATCGGCGTCCTTGAGCGCCAGATAGGCATGACCCGAGGCGGCGCGCTTCCAGCCCGAAATCTCGCCGCGGAGCCGGACATGACCGAACTCGCCCTCGACCATCCGCTTGAGCGCCGAGGATAGTTCGCTGACACTCATCGCCGGTGCGTTGTCCCCCGGCATTTGCTCGGCTACGAGCCGGCCGGATGACGTATCGGAAAAGGGGTCGGGCATGAACGTCCTGCTACTCGGATCGGGGGGCCGCGAACATGCGCTCGCGTGGAAACTGGCGCAATCGCCGCTTCTCGCGAAGCTCTACGCGGCACCGGGCAATCCGGGAATAGCCGAGCATGCCGAGCTCGCCGACATCGCGCTTTCGGACCATCGCGCGGTGATCGATTTCTGCCTGCGCCACTCGATCGGCTTCGTCGTGATCGGGCCCGAGGCGCCGCTGGTCGAGGGGCTCGGCGACAATCTGCGCACCATGGGGATCGGCGTGTTCGGCCCCAACAAGGCCGCGGCGCAGCTCGAGGGCTCGAAGGGCTTCACCAAGGATCTGTGCGCGCGCGCGAACATTCCGACGGCGGGCTATGTCCGCGTCGAGAGCCGCGACGGCGCGATCGCGGCATTGCAGGATTTCCCGCTGCCGGTGGTGGTCAAGGCCGACGGCCTCGCCGCGGGCAAGGGCGTGACCGTGGCGATGACGCAGGAGGAGGCCGAGGATGCGATCCGCGCGATCTTCGCGGTACCCGGCGGCAGCGCGGTGATCGAGGAGTTCCTCGAGGGTGAGGAGGCCAGCCTGTTCGTGCTGACCGACGGCACCCACCTGCTCCCCTTCGGATCGGCGCAGGACCACAAACGCGTCGGCGACGGCGACACCGGGCCCAATACCGGCGGCATGGGGGCGTACAGCCCCGCGCCGGTGCTCACCCCCGCGCTCGAGCGCCGCGCGATCGACGAGATCGTGCGTCCGACGATCGAGGCGCTGGCGCGGATGGGATCGCCCTATTCGGGCGTTCTCTATGCGGGGCTGATGCTGACCCGCACCGGTCCCAAGCTGATCGAGTACAATGCCCGCTTCGGCGATCCCGAATGCCAGGTGCTGATGCTGCGGCTCGAGGACGACCTGCTCGAGCTGATGATCGCGACGTCGAAGGGCGAGCTGGCGGGACGGGCACATCCCGACTTCTCCGCCGACACCGCACTGACCGTGGTGATGGCGGCGAAGGGCTATCCCGACACGCCCGAGACCGGCGGGGCGATTCGCGGGATCGCCGCGGCCGAGGCCAAGGGCGCGAAGGTCTTCCATGCCGGCACCCGGCTGGACGGCGACACGCTGGTGGCGAGCGGCGGGCGCGTGCTCAACGTCACCGCGCGCGGCCACTCGGTGCGCGTGGCGCAGGCGGCGGCGTATCGCGCGGTGGACGCGATCGATTTCCCGACCGGCTTCAGCCGCCGCGACATCGGCTGGCGCGAGGCGGCGCGCGAGGGCGGCTGACCCGCACCCCGCGTCGGCCGCCGCTCAGCGCATGCGGAGCGTGCGTGGATCGAAGCGCCGCAGCTCGAACACGTTGGGCGCGCGCTGGAAGACGACCGCGCCGAGCGAGAAGTCGATCGCCACGACGGTGACGGCGTGTCCCGGGCGCCGCGCGCCGGCCTTGTAATAATTGTTCATCAGGATCGTCCCGATGACGCCCTTGACGGTGTTGCCGGCGGTGGCGCGGCGCTCGACGTCGGCACGGGTCGCCGCATCCAGTTCGGCGAGCATCGCGCGCTCGAACGCAGTGGGCGTCGACGCCTGGGCGAAGGCCGGGGCGGACGACACCGAGAAACTCAACAGGATCGGAGCGGCACAAGCAATCGCGACACGACTCAGGTTCATTTTCCTATCCTTCCACGAGAGGCGAACGGAAAAGCGCTTTGTCGGAGGCAGGCCACGGCGACACAGCCCGATAGGGTCTATCGGAGCCGTCGGCGCAGCCCCATCAGGCGCAACCCCCAGGGAGCCTCAGCCACTCCCTGAGAAACGTGCGGCAAATGTCCCTAGCCTTGGCAGAGGATGGCGGGCGCGGGCCGCGTAACCGAACGTCGCCCAGCCGCGATCGAGGCGATTCAGGAGGGCTTGCGCAGACGAAGCAACTCCTCGCGGCGCCGCATGCTCCGTGCCTTGAGCAGATCGTGGCGCGAGAGGATGCCGATCACCCGGCCGCCGCCGCTCTCGACGATCGGAATCCGCCCGACGCCCGTTTCGATCATCAGATCGGCGACCTTGCCGATCGGCGTGTCGGCAAAGGCGGTGGGCTGCGACGCGTCGGAGAGCAACTCGCCGACGGGCGCCCGATAGTCGACTCCGTCGGTCTGCCAGCGCAACGCATCGCTGCGCGACATCAACCCGCAGAGCCGCCCCTCGCCATCGACCACCGGATAGCTGCGATGCGTCGCGCGCTCAGTGAAGAAGGCGATGGCGTCGCCCGCGGGCATCGCCGCCACGAGCGTCTCCGGCGCGTGCGTCATGACATCGCCGGCCTGGAGGAAATCGAGCGGATCGACGGTATATTCCTGCAGGATATGGCGCCCCCGGCGCGCGATCTTCTCGGTGAGGATCGAACGGCGCATCACGAGGACGCTGACGGCATAGGCGCCAGTCGCCGCGGCGATGGTGACCGGCAGCGCGTCGAAACGGCCGGTCAGCTCGGCGGCGAACAGCGCTCCAGTGAGCGGCGCGCGCATCGCCCCGCTCATGATCCCGGCCATGCCGATCATCGCCCAGAAGCCCGGGCTGCCCGGCAGGAAGCTGCCGACCAGATAACCGAGCGCCCCGCCGAGGATGAGCAAGGGCGCCAGCACGCCGCCGGAGGTTCCCGAACCCAGCGCGATCAGCCACACCACCGCCTTGACCACGAGCAAGGCCAGTACCACCCGGAACGTCAGCGATCCCTGCAGCAGGCCGTCGATATTGGCATAGCCCGCGCCGAGCACATGGGCGTCGATCAGCCCGCCCAGCCCGACCGCCACGGCGCCCAGCGCGGGCCACCACATCCAGTGGATCGGCAGACGATGGAAGAAATCCTCGATTCGATAGAGCAGCCCCGAAAGCAGCGCCGCCTCGAACCCCATGACCATGCCGAGCACGAGTCCCAGCCCGAGAGTCGCGCCGAGCGGCGGCATGGCCGCCGCCGCAACCGGGAACAACGGCCCCACACCCAGCAGCCACGGACGCCAGCCGAAGGCGACGAGCGCAGCAACCACGACCGGTACGAAACTGCGCGGTTTCCATTCGAACAGCAGCACCTCGATCGCCAGCAGCACGGCGGCGATCGGCGTGCCGAAGATCCCCGTCATCCCCGCCGCGGCACCGGCGACGAGCAAGGTCTTCCGCTCGGCGGCGCTCAGCTGGAAGCATTGCGCGAACAACGATCCGATCGCCCCGCCGGTCATGATGATCGGGCCCTCGGCGCCGAACGGGCCGCCGCTGCCGATCGAGATCGCCGAGGAGATCGGCTTGAGCACCGCCACCTTGAGCGACAACCGGCTCTCGCCATAGAGAATCGCCTCGATCGCTTCGGGAATGCCGTGGCCGCGGATCTTCTCCGAACCGAAGCGCGCCATCAGCCCGATGATCAGACCGCCGAGCACCGGAATGGCGACCACCGCGATGCCGACATTCGCGTCGACGATCTCGACCGCCGCCACCGAGAGACGGCCGAACCAGAACAAATTGGTGGCGAGCGCGATCAGCTTGAGCAGCAACCAGGCCCCCAGCGCGCCGCCCGTGCCCACCACCAGCGCCGCGACGGCGAGCACCGCCATGCGCGCATCGGCGCTGTGATCCGCCAGTCGGGCAGTGGTGGCTTGCGAAACGGGTCGGGACATGGAACGCTCCTCGGAAGGCACGCCAATTATATCGTAATACGATATAATCAATGAGGGCTTTGATGACCGGGGACGCGACCACCCATGTCGATTACGCCGCGCTTTCGGATTTCCGCAACGCGTTGCGCTGCTTCCTGCTGTTCAGCGAGCAGCGCGCCGCAGATCATGGGCTGACCGCGCAGCAGCATCAGGCGCTGCTCGCCATTCGCGGCGCATCCGAGGAACAGGTGACGATCGGCTTCCTCGCCGAGCGGCTGGTCATCAAACCCCATAGCGCCTCGGGACTGGTCGACCGGCTGCGCGCGCTGGGGCTCGTCACCCGCGTCACCGCCGCGCAAGACCGGCGCCAGGCGATGATCGCGCTGACGCCGCGCTCGCGTGACCTGCTCGCGCGTCTCTCCGCCACGCATCAGGAGGAATTGCGCCGCCTGCGCCCGATGTTCACGGCGCTGCTGACCCGGCTCGACTAGCGGGCTAGGCTGTTGCAATTTATATCGCTTCGCGATATATTACGCCTAGCGCCTAGCGCCTAGCGCCTAGCGCCTAGCGCCTAGCGCCGAGAGGCGATCAGGCCGGCGCCCTTCCACTGGAGAGGAGGAACGCCCGCATGATCGGCGTCGTTTTCGAATCTTTGGGCTTCATTCTGGGATCGCTCGCGACGGCGCTGGTCCTTTGCGGGCTGTTGTGGTGGGCTTTCCGCCGGATCGGTCATCCGGGCTGGGCGGGCCCCTGCACACTGCTCCTGATCCCGCTCGCCTTCCTGCTTCCCGGCATGCCCTTTCTCGACATGGCCGTGATCTTCACACTGCTGTTCGCCATCCCTTTGTGGATCGAGGGCGGAGCGTGGTCTGCACGCCATGGCTGACAGCGAGCTGCCCGACGGCGCGATCTGGAGCTATCCGGCGATCCTCGCCTGCGTGGGCGAGGGGCGGATTCCCGATCGCCGCGCGTTCCATCGGGCGGCCGGCCGGATCTGGCGCGAATATCTGGAACCTCGGGTCGCCGCGGGCAGAAGCCAGCGCTTCGCGGCGCTACGTACGCTGCGCGCCTTGACCCGCGCGGCGCTGCTGGGCCAGCCGGCGGGGATCAGCGCCGCGCCGCGCCGCCGGCGGTGAGCTTTTCCGACAGTTTCTGCCAATCGCCAAAGCCCCAGCGCGCCGGATCTTCTTCGCTGACGATCTGGTCGCTGCCGCCCGAGCTGCACAGGAAGATGTCCTCCAGCGTGAGCGGGGCGCGTTCGAGCGCGCAATGGAAGATGCGGACCTTGCTGCGGGTGTCCTTCGCGCCATCCGGCAAGGTGATGCCGAGACGGTTCGAGCGCATCCGTACGAGCAGCCCGGGCGGCACGATGCCGACGCTGCGGAAGAATTTGAACAGCAGCGCGCGATCGAAATGGCCTTCCCAGCCATGCATCTCGGCGGCCGCGCGAAGCGGCGTCCAGCCTTCCTTATAGGCGCGGTCCGACGTCAGCGCGTCATAGACGTCGCAGATCGCGCCCATTCGCGCGGCGAGGCTGATCGCGTCGCCCTTGAGGCCGTAGGGATAGCCGGTGCCGTCGATCTTCTCGTGATGGAGCAGGCTGACGTCGAGCACCTCCTGGGTGACGCCCTCGCCCTTTTCGAGCATCGCATGCCCTTGTTCGGGATGCGTGCGGATCAGCGCGAATTCAGCATCGTCGAGGCGGCCGGGCTTGTTGAGGACCTCGTCGGGCACCGCCATCTTGCCGACATCGTGGAGCAGCCCCGCCAGCCCCATCGAGCGCACCGTCGATTCGTCGAGTCCGAGCTGGCGCGCGAGATTGACCATCAGCGCGCACACCGAAACCGAGTGGAGATAGGTATATTCGTCCTTGGACTTGAGCCGCGCCATGTCGATGAACATCGCGGGATTGCGATCGACCGCCGCAGAGATGTCCTCGACCACCGAGGCCACCGCTTCGGCGTTCACCGGCTGGCCGAGCCGCGCACCGTCGAACACGCCCTTCACCGCGCGCTTCGAGCGCGCGATCGTCTTTTTGGCATGCTCGCGATCGGTTTTCGCCGAATCGGCGGGGGCGAGAGTCGCGAGCGGCGCGAAGGCGACTTTCCGGACGGGCGTGGCAGCTGCGCGCGGCGCCGCCTGCGGCTCGGGGCCGACGCCGCGTTCGATATCGATCACGACCGCGGGCACGTCGCTGGTCAGCAGGGCTTCGAGATCTTCGGGCCGTTCGAGCAGGAATCGCGTGCGCCAGAATGGGTGGCTGAACCACGAGCCTTCGAACCCATGGATGTACATGCCCATCCTGGCCTGGCCTGGCGCGATCCTTTTGAGCAACTCCTGCCCCCGAAGAAGCGATAGCGGAGAAGCTGGCTAACCTATGCGAGGTTTCCTGTTGCTTAAGATGCGCAAATATAGAGAAAAGACGCCCGGGGAACCCGGGCGCCTCAACCGATCCCGCATGGATCAGGCGGGCTGGCCCAGCCTGTCGCTCGCCAGCTTCTTGAGATCCACTTCGGCGCGCGCGCCATAGTGCTGGATGATCTCCGCCGCGCAGATCGCCCCGAGGCGGAGCGATTCCTCGAGACCGCGGCCCTGCGCCTGGCCGAACAGGAACCCGGCGGCGAACATGTCGCCCGCGCCCGTGGTGTCGACCAGCTTCGCGATCGACTCGGCGGGCACCGCGACACGCTCCTCGCCCTGCAGCGCCATCGCGCCCTTCTCGCTGCGCGTGACGACGAGCAGCGGCACCTTGCCGTGGATGTGCGCAACGGCCGATTCGAAATCCTCGTGCGCGCACAGCGCGAGCAGCTCGCTCTCGTTGGCGAAGAGGATGTCGATCAGCCCGTCGGCGATCAGCTGGCGGAAATCGTCGCCGTGGCGCGAGATGCAGAACACGTCGGAGAGGGTGAAGGCGACCTTGCGGCCGTTGGCGCGGGCGATCTCGATCGCCTTGCGCATCGCCGCGCGCGGCTCTTCGGGATCCCAGAGATAACCTTCGAGATAGAGGATCGCACCGTTGGCGATCAGCGCCTCGTCGAGCGCCGCGGCCGGCAGGAACTGCGACGCGCCGAGGAAGGTGTTCATCGTGCGCTGGCCGTCGGGCGTGACGAAGATCAGGCAGCGCGCGGTGGTCGGCTGGCCGGGGCGGACCGCGGTGCCGAAATCGACTCCGGCGGCGCGGATGTCGTGCGCGAAGACCGTGCCGAGCTGATCGTCGGCGACCTGGCCGATGAACGCGCATTTGCCGCCGAGCGCGGCGATGCCCGCGACGGTGTTCGCCGCCGATCCGCCCGAAACCTCGCGGCCGGGGCCCATCTTCGCGTAGAGCGCGTCGGCCTCTTCGGGCGAGAACATCAGCTGCATCGAACCCTTGGCGACGCCGACCTCTTCGATGAAGCTGTCCTCGGCCTGGGCGAGGATATCGACGATCGCGTTGCCGATCGCGACGACGTCATAGGTGGGGCTGGTCAAGTCTGGGCTCCGATAGGGTTGCGCGCGGGCACTAGAGCGCGGCAAAGCAGAGCGCAATGATACATGCATTCGTCCTGTCGCTCGGCCAGCTGTTGGATCGGCCGGTGCTGCGCGTATTCGTCAAATCGCTGCTGCTGACCATGGCGATCTTCGCGTTGTTCACCGTCGGCATGTGGTTCGCGCTCGACAGCCTCGGCGATCTGGCGGGCGAATGGGCCGGGCTCAGCGACCAGAACAATGTCTTCGCCGACGTCGCCACCTTGCTGCTGTTCGTCCTTGCATGGTGGTTGCTGTTCCGGGCGATCGCGGTCGCGGTGATCGGCATCTTCGCCGACGAGGTGGTCGCCGCGGTCGAGGCGAAGCACTATCCAAAGGCGCACGCCGTAGCGCGCGACGTGCCGTTCGGGCGCGCGCTGGCGATGAGCGTCGGCTCGGCGGCGCGCACGATCGTGGTCAACCTGCTGCTCTCGCCGATCTATCTGATGCTGCTGATCACCGGGGTGGGGACGGCCTTGGTCTTCTTCGCGGTCAACGCGTGGCTGCTCGGGCGCGATCTGGGCGATATGGTCGCGGCGCGGCACATCCCCTATGGGGCGCTGGGCGAATGGCGGCGGGGCACGCGCTGGAACCGGTTCGCGCTCGGCGCGATCGGCACCGGGCTGTTCCTCGTCCCCGTGCTCAACCTCGCGGCGCCAGTGCTCGGTGCGGCGATGGCGACGCACGCATTCCATCGCGGGAGAAACGCATGAGGTTCCGGGTCTTGGCGGGCGCGCTGGCGCTGGGCGGCTGCGGGGGCGAGATGATCCCCGAGGCACGCCCCGCGGCCCATGTCCCCGTTCCCGCCGCCGCGCCGACCGCCGCGCCTGCGAGCGTGGTCGCGGTGAAGGGCCAGACCGCGCCGCGGCTGATCGCCCAGTTCGGACAGCCGGCGCTCGACGCGACCGAGGGCCCGGCGCGCAAGCTCCAGTTCGCGGGGCCGATCTGCGTGCTCGACACCTATCTCTACCCGCCCTCGAGCGGACGCGGCGAGCCGGTGGTGACCTGGCTGGACACCCGCCAGCGCGACGGCGGCCCGATCGACCAGGCGAGCTGCCTCGCCGCGCTGGCGGCGGGGCGGCCGGCGGGGCGGTAACCCACGTGCCCCTGCGAAAGCGGGAGCGCAGAACCGCGGGCGATGTCCTCAAACACCCTGGGTCCCTGCTTTCGCAGGAGCACCGGTCTCGAGCCGCGCCAGCGCCCATTCGGCTGCTTCGCGCACGACTTCGTCGGGATCGTCGAGCAGCGCGCGCACCGGCACCGTCAGCGCCGCGCTGCCGCTATTGCCCGCGGCGATCAGGCAGTTGCGCACCATCCGGTTGCGGCCGATGCGCTTGATCGGCGAGCCGGCAAAGACCTCGCGGAAGCCCGCATCGTCGAGCGCGAGCAGGTCCGCCAGCGCGGGCGCGGTCAGCTCGGCGCGCGGCGCGAAGGCGAGATTGGCTTGCGCCGCCGCGGCGAACTTGTTCCACGGGCAGACCGCGAGGCAATCGTCGCAGCCATAGATGTGGTTGCCGATCGCTTCGCGGAATTCGTGCGGGATCGGGCCCTTGTGCTCGATCGTGAGGTACGAGATGCAGCGCCGCGCATCGAGCCGGTAGGGCGCGGGGAAGGCATTGGTGGGGCAGGCCGTCTGGCACGCGTCGCAGCTGCCGCAGGTGCTGCGACCGGGCCGATCGGGCGCGAGATCGAGCGTGGTGTAGATCGCGCCGAGGAACAGCCAGCTGCCATGGGTACGGCTGACGAGGTTGGTATGCTTGCCTTGCCAGCCCAGCCCCGCCGCTTCGGACAAGGGCTTCTCCATCACCGGCGCGGTGTCGACGAAGACCTTGACGTCGGCACCGGGTGCCGCGCCGACGAGCCAGCGGGCGAGTTCCTTCAATTTGCGCTTGATCAGATCGTGATAGTCGGCGCCCTGGGCATAGACCGAGATGCGCCCCGTCTCCCCCTCCCCGGCCAGCGCGAGCGGATCGGCGGCGGGCGCATAGCTCATCCCGAGCGCGATGACGCTGCGCACCTCGGGCCACAGCCCGGCAGGGCTCTCGCGATGGTGCGCGCGCTCCTCCATCCAGATCATCGAACCGTGCCGACCCTCGGCGAGCCATTCGCGCAACCGCGCGCTCGCGGCGGGGGCCGCGTCGGCGCGCGCGATTCCGCAATCGGCGAAGCCGATCTCGGCCGCCTTCTCCTTGATCCGTTGTTCCAATGGCTTGTCTTGGCGCACGCGGACCCGCTACCACGAAGCGCGATGGAGGGCACCAATTTGAGCAGCAATTTGGCCGTGAGCGCCAAGGGGCTCGTCAAACGCTTCGGCGATCGACGCGCAGTTGACGGTGTCAGCATCGAGGTTCCCAAGGGACTGATCTACGGCGTGCTCGGGCCGAACGGCGCGGGCAAGACCACGACGCTGCGCATGCTGCTCGGCATCATCGAGCCCGATGAGGGCGAGCGCATGCTGCTCGGCCATGACGCGCCGCGCGACGCCAGCGACCGCGTCGGCTATCTCCCCGAGGAGCGCGGGCTCTACCCCAATATGAAATGCCGCGAGGCGATTGCCTTCATGGGCGCGCTGCGTGGGCTGCCATGGAGCATCGGGCGCAAGCGCGCCGGCGAATTGCTCGAAATGGCGGGGCTCGCCCATGCCGCCGACGACAAGATCCGCAAGCTCTCCAAGGGCATGGCGCAGCTCGTCCAGCTGCTCGGCTCGGTGGTGCACGAGCCCGAATTGCTCGTGCTCGACGAACCGTTTTCGGGGCTCGATCCGGTCAACCAGGAACGGCTCGAGAAGCTGATCCGCGGCCAGCGCGACCGCGGCGCGACGATCCTCTTCTCGACGCACGTGATGGCGCATGCCGAGCGGCTGTGCGACCGGTTGTCGATCATCGCCGGCGGCGTAGTGAAGTTCGAGGGCACGGTGAACGACGCGCGATCCATGCTGCCGCTGAAGGCGCACTACACGCCGCACCATCATGTCGAGACTGCCGGCGCGCTGCTTCCCGCGGACGCCGAGCGCGAGAATGGCAGCTGGCGTTTCACCGTGCCGCCCGAAGGGATCGAGGCGCTGCTCGTCCGGCTGATCGATGCAGGCTATGGCATCTCCGGCCTGTCGATCGAACGGCCGGGGCTGCACGACGCATTCGTCAAGATCGTCGGCGCCGAAGCGCTGGAGCAGGCAGCATGAAGCTCGGACGCATGCTCCGCCAGGCGTTCACCGTCGCGCGCCGCGACTTCACCGCGACGGTGATGACGCCGACCTTCCTGCTCTTCCTGCTGAGCCCGCTCTTGATGATCGGCTTCGGGGTGGTCGGCAGCATGAGCGCGACCAGCGCCGCGGGCAGCGGCGAGGCGCGCCAGCGGATCGTCGTGATCGCAGCAGCCGCCAAGGCCGCGGAGATCGCCGCTGTCGACAAGCAACTGCGGCAAGTGTTCACCACGCCCACGGCGCGGCCCTCGCTGCACATCGAAGGCCCTGGCGACGATGTGCCGGCGCAGGCCCGCGCGCTCCTCGACAGCAGCCAGTTCGACGTGGCGGCGGTGCTCTATGGACCGCTCGACCGCCCGCACATCCTGCGTCGTCCCTCGGGCTATGCGGAGGGTATCTATCTGACCCAGCTCGCCGAGCAGGCGCTGCGCGCCGAACGGAGCGGCGGCGCGGGGCAGTTGAGCAAGGCCGAGGTCATCGTCGTCACCTCCGGCCAGGCGACCAGCGGCGGGCGCGGCCAGGCGGCCTATTTCGCCGCGCTCGGCATCTTCTTCCTGACGCTGATGCTCTCGGGCCAGGCAGTCGGCGCGATGGCCGAGGAACGATCGAACAAAGTGATCGAAGTACTCGCCGCGGCGGTGCCGCTGGAGAGCGTGTTCTTCGGCAAGCTGATCGGCGCATTCGGATCCGCACTGCTGTTCGTCTGCTTCTGGGGAACGCTGCTCGCGCAATTGCCCAAGGTCGTGCCCGCAGGCGTGGCCGACGAGCTCGGCAATCTGAGCGCCGCGGTGGGCCCGATCTTCCCGCTGCTGTTCGTGGTCTATTTCACCATGGCCTATATGCTGCAGAGCGCGGTGTTCCTCGGCGTCGGATCGCTGGCGGGCACGCAGCGCGAGATCCAGATGCTGTCGCTCCCGATCACCATCTTCCAGTTCGCGATGCTCGGTTTCGCTTCCTATGCCGCCGGCCATGCCGACAGCTGGGTCGCGCGCGCGGCGGAGATCTTCCCGTTCAGCTCGCCGTTGGCGATGGCAGCGCACGCCGCCAACTCGCCCGCGCTCTGGCCACACGCGCTGGCGCTGGCGTGGCAGGTCCTGTGGGTGGCGATCACGGTGACCGTGGCGGCGCGGCTGTTCCGGCGCGGGGTGCTCAAGTCGGGCGGCCCGAAGCGGAGCAAGCGATCAGTTGAACGTCACGCTATTGACACAGCTGTCAGTTAGGGTTCTCCTCTCCGCAAAAGCAGGAGAGGCAAAATGGCGACGCTGGCGACCGAACCGGTTCCCGAAAGCGCGATCGATCCGCTCGATGTGAGCCGACCCGAACTCTATCGCGACGATGTGTGGCAGGCGCCGTTCCGCGAACTGCGCGAGAAGGCGCCGGTCTATTATACCGAGCACAGCGCCTTCGGCCCCTATTGGTCGATCTCGGCATACAAGCCGATCGTCCAGGTCGAATCGCTGCCCGATCTCTATTCCTCCGAGGCCGGAGGGATCACCATCGCCGACCTCAAGGAAGGCGACATCAAGATGCCGATGTTCATCGCGATGGACCGGCCCAAACATACCGGCCAGCGGCGCACGGTCGCACCGGCGTTCACCCCTTCCGAGATGGTGCGGATGAACGAGAATATCCGCGCGCGCAGCGCCGAGATCCTCGATTCGCTCCCGATCGGGCAGGAGTTCGACTGGGTCGACACCGTTTCGATCGAGCTGACCACGCAGATGCTCGCGATCCTGTTCGACTTCCCATGGGAGGAGCGGCGGCTGCTCACCTACTGGTCCGATTGGGCGGGCGACATCGAGATCGCCAAGGATCCGGTGCGCAAGGAGGAAAGGCGCAACATCCTGTTCGAATGCGCCGCCTATTTCGGCAATCTGTGGCAGGGCAAGATCGGCAAGGAGCCGACGCCCGATCTCATCTCGATGATGATCCATTCGGACGCGATGAGCCACATGGACCAGATGGAGTTCCTCGGGAATCTGATCCTGCTGATCGTCGGCGGCAACGACACGACGCGCAATTCGATGAGCGCCTATGCCTGGGGGCTCGAGCAATTCCCCGACGAGCGCGCCAAGCTCGAGGCCAATCCGGAGCTGATCCCCAATGCCGTGCAGGAGATCATCCGCTGGCAGACTCCGCTCGCGCATATGCGCCGCACCGCGACGCAGGACAGCGAGCTGGAGGGCCAGCAGATCAAGGCGGGCGACAAGCTGGCGCTCTGGTATCTCTCGGCCAATCGCGACGAGAGCATCTTCCCCGATGCCGACAAGATCATCGTCGACCGCGAGAATGCGCGGCGGCATCTGTCGTTCGGGCACGGCATCCATCGCTGCGTCGGCGCACGGCTCGCCGAGCTGCAGATCGGGATTTTGCTCGAGGAGATGGTCAGGCGGCGGCTGCGCGTGAACGTGCTGCGCGAGCCCGAGCGCGTCGCGGCGTGCTTCGTGCACGGGTACAAGAAGATGCCGGTGGAGCTGAGCCGGTATTGAGATCTCGAACTCCTCCCCCGGAGGGGGAGGGGAACCGCCGAAGGCGGTGGAGGGGTAGTCTCCACAAAACATCGCATCTCGCCCGCGGAGATTACCTCTCCACCAGCTTCGCTGGTTCCCTCTCCCTCCGGGAGAGGATTTGGAATCGGCGCTCTCGCACCCCACATTCCCTGCATGCATACCGATCGCCGCACGCTCCTCGCCGTCGCCGCATTCGGCGCCGTCACCGCGGCCTGTAGCGGCGCGCCGGCCGAGGCGGCGCAGCGCTTTCCGTTCGCGCTCAGCGATGCCGAATGGAAGAAGCGGCTGAGCCCCGCCGCCTATCGCACGCTGCGCCAGGGCGCGACCGAGTTTCCCGGAACGAGCCCGCTCAATCGCGAGCATCGCGCGGGGACCTTCGTCTGTGCGGGGTGCGGGCTGCCGCTGTTCGACGCGTCGACCAAGTTCGATAGCGGCACCGGCTGGCCGAGCTTCTGGCAACCGCTGGCCAACGCCGTGGTGACGAAGAACGATCGCTCGCTGGGGATGCTACGCACCGAAGTGCTGTGCCGGCGTTGCGGCGGGCATCTCGGCCATGTCTTCGACGATGGCCCGCGCCCGACGGGGAAGCGCTATTGCATGAACGGCGTGGCGCTGAGCTTCAAACCAAGGGGATGAGATTCAGTGCGCCTGTTTTCGCAGGAGCATGGAGATCAATTGGCGAGGGGCTGAACCCGGAGATCGCTGAGATCGAGGTTGAGCGAGGCGACCAGCGTGGTGTCGGCCTTCTTCGCGAACTGCGGTGCCGGGAAAGCGTCTTCCACTTCGGGAGCGCCGTCACCATAGATGAAGCCGTTGACCGGATAGGTCGAGGTGCCGAGGCCGCCGATCGGGGCGAACCACACGCGGACCTCGCTCCAGTCGCCCGCCGCCGAAACGTCGACGGCGCGGACGTCGTGCTCGATGCCGCCGCGGCGCGACCAATTGGCATGGGTGAGCAGGACTTCGCGATCGCTGACGATCTGCGAAACCATCGCGACATGGCCGAACGGATTGCGCGCGGTCTTCTTGAACGACATCACCGCGCCGATCTTCGGGGTCTCGCCACGCTCGTAGCGGCCGGCGGCCTGACCCCACCAGGTCCAGGCGTCGCCATGGATCTTCACGGCCGAGATCTGCCGGGCATAGGGCGCGCACTGGAGATAGGCGCTCTTCGCCTGGGCGGGCACCGCAGTCATCAGGGCGCACACCGCCATCAGCGCGAAACGCGCTGCGAATACACGAAACTTCATGGACCCCCCGGTCAGGAATCAATCGGTTGAGAGTTGCTAACCTCAACATAGGACGGGGGTACAGCCCTGCGACCGGTCGATCCGACGAACCGTTGCGACGAACCGATGGGTTGATGGAACAAGCCAAAAAATCGCGGAAAACAGCGCTTTCGGGCCCCGTCAAAGGTTTATGATTTCTTAATCGGCCGGCCGCCCCCGGCCCAGCGCCCCCGGACGGCGCGGCTCAGGGATTCTGCGTTGTTGCACAAGAACATCAGTCCTGAAGTTTTCCACAAGTGAAGATTCGATTCATCGCAGCATTGTTGCGCCGCAGCACCTTTTGGATTCCTATAATGAACGGGAGCCAACGGCTGATTAAGCGGCGCGTTAACCATTCTGCCGCATGATCTCCGTCGGGGATTGAGTGGGGTGGGAGTTAAGGTGATGGCATCGAGAATGAAGCCGGCCGAGGGCGCCATGACGCTGGCCGAAATGAAGGAATTTGCGGGGTTCAGCGCAGCGACGCAGCGTTATGTCCGCCGCGCGCTCGACATCGGGCTCGAGCGCGAGGACGCGCTGGAGCGCTGGTCGCGCGACGTGGTCGAGGCGGCGAGCATCCGCGCCCAGGCGCGCATGTACGAGCGCATCCCCGAGCTGCGCGCGCTGATGCCCGATGACAGCGACCTCGATTCGATCGAGCCGTTCATGGCGCCGCTGGTCACGGTCTCGGCATTCGACCTCGGCCAGGGCCGGCTGACCAGCTTCTCGGCCTATCGCTTCCTCTACGAGCGGCTGATCGGCGCCGAAGTGCGTCCCTGGCTGCCTTCCGCCTTCTGCGCGGCGGCGGCACTCCCGCATCTGCACCCCGATCTGCGTCGGAAACTGCTCCAGTCGATCAGCGAAGCCGCGGCGACCGCGTCGGGCTGGTCGAACCGCCAGCCGGCCTTCTTCCCGCAATGGGTGGAGAAGGTCGACGCCAACGCGCTGCCGCACTGATTTGACCTCAATCCTCCCTCGCGCAAGCGGGGGAGGTGGCGCGCGAAGCGCGACGGAGGGGGCTTCTCCCCAAGCGACGTCGCCCGCGGCCAGGCCCCCTCCACCACTTCGTGGTCCCCCTCCCCCGCTGCGCGGGGGAGGATTCAGATCACCGGCAGGCGCGCCATCCCATTTCCCCGCGTCCTGCCTGATCGAGGTGCAGATGGTCGCGATGCGCCGCGTTGTAATCGGGCGACAGCACCGTCGAGAACAGCTTGCATCCGCCGGTACGCACCTCGCGCAGGAACGCGGCCTTCGCGCCCCCGCCCTCCCAATCACCGAGCACGGTGATGTGGGTTCCGTCAGAGAGCCGGAAGCCGGCGATATCGATCGCGTCGGCGGTGGCGTGCTCGCTCCAGTCGCCGGCGCTGCGGCCGTAGAGGCGCCGGCACGAATAGCTGCCGAGATGTTCGATCCGCTCGACCCGCGCGCCGAAATGCTTCTGCGCGGCGGGCTGGAGGATGTTCCACTCCCACATCGCCAGCCCGGCCGCGACCGGGCAGGAGACGCCGAGCCGCCCGGGGCTGAACTCGATCCGCTGCGACCCGCCGGGAGCGAAGCGCAGCGCGTCGGCATAGCCGCATTTCTCGCCCGACTTGACCGTGGGCAGGATCGTGTAGCGCACGCCCGCCTGCTGGAGCAGCGATCGGCATTCGGCGAAATTGTCGGTGAGGCCGGCGAGCTTGCGCCCGGTGAAGGCGCCGATCGGCTGACCGAGATCGAGGCGGGTCCAGGGCAGGTCCTGCGGCCGGTTGCGCACCGCAGCGTAGATCACGAAGAAGATCAGCAGGAGCACGGCAAACAGGACGACGGCGAGGATGGCCTGACGGATCGTCCTCATGCGCGGATCGCCCGGGACAGCGGCTCCGAGGTTATCGGATAGCCGAGGTCGTCGGGAATGCAGAGATGCTGGGCGTCGTCGCGCGTCTCGATCCACGGCGTGATCGTGCGGACCGGATGCGCGCGGGCGTCGGAGGCGGCGTCGGCGAAGTTGGCGAACAATGCGAGCCGTTCGAGGTTGCGCCGCGTGGGGAAGATGATCGTCGCCTCGCCGCGATCGGCCGCGTCGAGCACCGCCCGGGCGGAAGCCCAGAAGACGCGGACATTCTCGTTGCCGTCGACGACGGGCTCGGCGCCCTGCGGCGCGCGGGCGAGGTAGAAGCGCGTGTCGAACACCTTGTGATGGACGCCCGCGGGCAGCCAGCGCGCGAAGGGATGCAACGCATCGAGATCGAGCATGCCACCCACCTCGTCGAGCAAGGCGCCCATCGCCTCGCCGGCATAGAGCCGGGCGCGGAGATCGGGGATGGCCTCGGCGGGCACGGTTGCGCCGACAGCCACGCCCGCTTCCTCGATGGTCTCACGCACCGCAGCGATGCGCGCGGCGAGGTCCTCGGGATCGCCTTCCAGCGTCGCGGCAAGGACGTGATCCCCCGGATCGACGCGGCCACCGGGAAAGACGAGCGCCCCGCCGGCAAAGGACATCGCGCGCGCGCGCTCGACCATCAGCAATTCGGGCGGTCCACCCGCGCTTTCGCGCATCACGATCACGGTCGCGGCTGGAATCGCCTCGGGTTCGGACATGGGACCGATCTAGGGTCGCAACGACGCCTTTGAAAGCTCCTCCCTCGCGCAGCGGGGGAGGTGGCGCCGAAGGCGACGGAGGGGGCCTCTCAAAAGGCGACGTCGCTCGCGGAGATGCCCCCTCCGTCATGCTGCGCATGCCACCTCCCCCGCTGCGCGAGGGAGGATTTTCGGCGCCTACCAGCCCGGGGTCTTGAGCCGGACGCGGGCGAGCATGTCGCTCGACGTGATGAACAAGGTCCTGCCGTCCTCGCCGAACGCGCAATTGGCGGCGGCCTTGCCGGTGGCGATCAGCCCGAGCGCCTTGCCTTCGGGCGAGAGGACGTAGATGCCACCCGGACCACTGGCGAACAGCCGGCCGGCCTTGTCGACCTTGAGCCCGTCGGGCATCCCCGGGAGCTTGCGCGAAAGCGGCTCGCTGAAGTCGTGGAAGATCGTGGGCTTCGCACGCGGCATCCCGGCGGCATCGAGCGGATAGGCGAGGATGTGCGGGCGCGCGGCGTCCGACATGGCGACATAGAGCGTAGTCTTTTTCGGACAGAGGCCGATGCCGTTGGGACGGCTGAGGGTGTCGTCGATCAGCCGGATCTTGCCATCGGGCTCGCGACGATAGACGCCGTTGAAGGGCAATTCCTTGAGCGGCGAGGCGTCGCCATCGGTCAAGCCATAGGGCGGATCGGTGAAGTAGAGCGCGCCGCTCCTGCCGATGACCACGTCGTTGCAGCTGTTGAAGCGCTTGCCCTCGTAGCGATCGGCGAGGATCGTGCGGCGTTTGGTCGCGAGATCGACCGCGGCGATCGCGCGCGTGCCCGAATCGGCGATGATGAGCCGGCCCGCGTCATCCACCACCATGCCGTTCGATCCGGCCTCGCGGATCCCCGCGGGGATCGGACCTTGCAGCCCCGACGGATTGAGGAAGGGCGCGATCGCCTGCCCCTGCTTCCAGCGATGGGCGATATTGGCGGGAACGTCGGAGAAGAGCAGGAAGCCCCCCTTCTTCACCCAGACCGGGCCTTCGGCCCATTTGAAGCCGGTGCCGAGCACGTCGATCGGCGTGCCGACATCGACCACCGCATCGAGCGCGGGATCGAAGCGCGTGATGCCGCCGACGGTGTCGGCACGAGCGAGCGCGGGAGCGAAGGGAAGCGCCGCCATGCCGGCGAGCGCGGCGCGGCGCGTGATCGAGTGAATCATGTCTCTCCCTATACGAACGGCCAGATCAACAGCGCTATGCCGAAGCTGGTGAGGCCCGCAATGGTGGCCCCGATCGTCCAGCTGCGAAAGGTCTGGGCTTCGGTGAGGCCGAGATACTGCTTCACCAGCCAGAAGCCGGTGTCGTTGACATGGGATGCGATCGTGGCGCCGCCGCCGATCGCGATGGTGACCAGCGCGATCCGGCTCGGGCTGAGCCCCGCCGCAGTGATCAGCGGCCCGGCAAGGCCCGCAGCCGTCACCATCGCGACCGTCGCCGAGCCTTGCGCGATGCGGACGAACGCCGCGAGCAGGAAGGCGAAGACCGGCACCGATACCTGTGCGGCGGTGACCAGTGCTGTGATCTGCTGCCCCGCGCCCGACTCGATCAGCACTTCCTTATAGGCCGCGCCCGCGCCGATGATCAGCACCATCAGGCCGGCGGGCTCGAGCGCGCGCGTCATGATGTTGGACAACACCGGCCAGGGCGCACCCTCGCGCACCCGGAGCCAGCCGATCACCGACAGGGCGGCGAGCATCAGCGCGGTGAAGGGGTGCCCGAGAAACAGCAAAACGGTCTTGGCCGGTCCCGGCGCCATCGCCTGCCCCGCCACCGCGGCAATGAGGATCAGCGCGAGCGGGAAGAGCATCGCGAGCAAGGCGGGGAGGAAGCCGATCGGATTGGTCTGCGGCGCGCCTTCGTCGAGCATCGGCGGCGGCGCCTGATCGCCGAAGCCGGGCGCGCCGTGGAACAGCTTCGCGAAGATCGGCCCGGCGAGGATCGCCGAGGGGATGCCGCAGATCAGCCCGTAAAAGGCGAGCAGCCCGTAATCGGTATGGATCAGCTCGGCCACCGCGACCGGCCCGGGATGCGGCGGCAGCAGGGCGTGCATCGTCATCAGCCCGGCGAGCAGCGGCAGCGCGAAATAGGTCACCCGGCGCTCGGCGCGGATCGCGAGCGTGGCGAGCAGCGGCGCGAGGATGATGAAGGCCACGTCGAAGAACAACGGCACGCCGACGACGATGCCGACGGCAGTGAGCGCCCAGGGCACGCGCCGCTCGCCGAACATGTCGAGCAGGCGATGGGCGATCGCGTTGACGCCGCCGCTCGCCTCGAGCAGCCCGCCCAATATCGCGCCGAGGCCGATGACCACGGCGACGAAGCCAAGCGCCTCGCCGGTGCCCTTGCGAATCGCGGCGATCACCGATTGGGGCTCGCCGCCGAAAGCGAGGCCCGTGACCAGCGCGACGAGCAACAGGACGAGGAACGGCTGCAGCTTGAAGCGCAGCACCAGAACGATCACCGCGGCGATGCTCGCGGCGACGATCGCCAGCGTGTACCAGGGCTCGGGCATCAGGCTTTGGCCACCCGGATCGCCTTGCCCTCGCGCGCCGAGCGATAGATCGCCTCGATCAGCCGCATGTCCCTGAGCCCCTCCTCCCCCGAGACGATCGGCTCGCGGCCGCTCATCGCGCATTCGGCGAGATGATCGAGCTGCGCCACGAACTGGTTCTTGGCAGGCGCGGGCAAGGTGACTTGCTCGGTCTTGCCCTTGGCGCGCGTCCACATCTGATGGCCGTCATAGCCGGTGGCCGGCTCCATCCCCACCCAGCCGTCGGTGCCGGTGACGCGCCAGGCATTGTGATTCGAGCTATAGCTCGAGGCGCAATTGGCGAGTGCGCCGGAAGGAAAGCGCATTTGCCAGTCGATCCGGTCCTCGACGTTGCGGAAGCGCGGATCGCTGCGGTCGGTCGATTCCATCGCGCTGACTTCGATCGGTTCCTCGCCCGCCAGATAGCGCGCGGCGTTGAGGCTATAGATGCCGATATCCATCATCGAGCCGCCGCCCGACAGCGGGCGATCGAGCCGCCACTGATTGGGCTGCGCGTTGAAGCCATGCTCCGACGTGATCAGCCGCGGCCGGCCGACGAAGCCGCTCTTCACCAGCTCGATCCCGTGCCGGTTATACGGCTCGAAATGGCAGCGATAGCCGATCATCAGCTTCTTGCCGGCCTTTTTCGCCGCCGCGATCATCGCCTCGCATTCGGCCGCGGAGACCGCCATCGGCTTCTCGCACAGGACATGCTTTCCCGCCTGGCTCGCGCGGATCGAATATTCGGCATGCATCGAATTGGGCAGCACGACATAGACGATGTCGATGTCGGGATTGTCGCGGATGCTGTCGTAATTGGCATAGCTGTAGCGATGCGTCTTCGGGATGCCGTATTCGGCGCCGTAGCGCTCGAGCTTCTCGGGCGTGCCGCTGACCAGCGCGACGAGTTTCGCCGACTCGCAATCCTTGAGCCGCGGCATGATCTGGCGCGTCGCGTAGCTGCCCAGCCCGACGATCGCATAGCCGAGCTTGCGCTTCGGCGGCTCCTGCGCCCAGCCGCATGCCGGCAGCGTCGCCGCCAGCAGCGCGGCACCCGAGCCATACAGGACCTCGCGGCGGCTTTGCCCGTTTCCCATCATCCTCTCCTCTCGCGTTGCCCAGGCTAGCCGGATCGCTCGATCACGTCTCGCGTGGGAATCGATCTGCCGTTGCGCAGGGGTTAGCGCTATCATGGGGGCGAACGGGGGCGAAAGACTCTCGTAGTCGTATATCGGAGAGGTGGCTTGGCAGAGCGTCTTACCCGTCGCGAGAGCATCGGCCTGATGCTGGCGCTTACGGCCGGCGCATGCAGCGGCGGCGGTGGCGGGACGATGGCGATTCCACCGCAAACGCCCACGCCCACACCCACCCCTACCCCACCGCCCGTGAGCGCCGCAGACATCAAGGGCGCCGCAGCGGCGAAAGGAATCCGCTTCGGCTCGGCGGTGGCGTGGGCCGCGACGGGGGCAGACGCCGGATCGTTCGCCAATCCCGGCTATGCCGCGCTGCTCGAGCATGATTGCGCGATCCTCGTTCCCGAGAACGAGCTCAAATGGCAGGCGATCCGGCCCAATGCCACGAGCTTCGACTTCACCCGGTTCGACGCGATCCTCGCTTATGCCGAGGCGAAGGGCGTGGCGATGCGCGGACATAATCTGCTCTGGCACCAGCGGCGCTGGATGCCCGGCTGGGCCGAGAGCCACGACTATGGCAGCGGTACCGCCGAAGCGGCACGGATTCTCACCGAGCATATCCAGACGGTGTGCCGGCGCTATGGCGCACGAATCGCGAGCTACGACGTAGTCAACGAGGCCGTCGATCCCGCCAGCGGCACGCTTTACGAGACCGCGCTCAGCCAGGCGCTGGGCGGCGCGGAGGCGACGCTCGACCTCGCCTTCCGGACCGCGCGCGCGGAGGCGCCGGCGGCGCAGCTCGTCTACAACGACTATATGGGCTGGGAAGGCGGCGCGACGCATCGTGCGGGCGTGCTCGCGCTGCTGCGCGGCTTTCGAGCCCGCGGCGTGCCGGTCGACGCGCTCGGCATCCAGAGCCATATCGGCATCTATTCGGCCACGCCGGTCGCGACCCTGATCGCGAACCAGAGCCCGGCTTGGCGCGCATTCCTCGATGAAGTGACGGGACTCGGCTACCGGCTGGTGATCAGCGAGCTCGACGTACGCGATACCGGCCTGCCGGCGGACATCGCCGCGCGCGACCAGGCCGTCGCCGACTATACCCGCGGCTTTCTCGATCTGATGCTGGGCTATCCGCAGCTCAGGGACGTGCTGGTCTGGGGAATGAGCGACAAATATAGCTGGCTGCAGAGCTTCGAGCCGCGCGCCGACGGCCAGTTGCATCGCGCCTGCCCCTATGACGCGGCGCTCCAGCCCAAATCGATGCAGAATGCGATCCACGCCGCGATCGCCGCGGCGGCGGCGCGCTAGACCGGGAGGCTCACCGTCGCGACGAGGCCGCCGCCGGGACGATTGGCGAGTTCGACATCGCCGCCATGCGCGCGCGCCACCGCCCGCGCGCTCGGCAACCCCAGGCCCACGCCGCCGGTATCGCGGTTGCGCGAGCGCTCGCCGCGAAAAAAGGGCTCGAAGACATGCTCGAGATCCTCGGGCGGGATGCCGGGGCCGCGATCGCGGACCTCGAGCACGGCGTGGCCATCGATGCGCTCCAGCGACAGATCGGCACCGCCCGCATATTTGACAGCGTTGGTGATCAGATTGGTGACCAGCGCCTTGATCGCCGCGGGATTGCCGTCGAACACCACCGGTTCGCCGGGCGCGAAGGTCACCGCCTCGCCGCGATCGGCAAGGTCGTCGACCACCGTTTCGGTGAGCGAACGCAGGTCGAGCGGCCGCCGCACCGGCTTCTGATTGGTCTCACGGACATAGGTGAGCGCGGTCGAAACCAGGCCCTGCATGTCGCGGATATCGCCTTCGCACGCCTGGCGCAGCGCGTCGGGCGCAGCTTCGAGCCGCAGACCGAGCCGCATCAGCGGCGTGCGTAGATCATGCGCCACCGCGCTGATCACCGTGGTGCGATCGTCGACATAGCGGTTGAGCCGCGCCTGCATCGTGTTGAACGCCGCGGCCGCCTCCGCGATCTCGCCGGGCCCCTCCAGCTCGAGCGGCGGGGCACGCGGGTCGCGGCCGAGCCGCTCGGCGGCGACGGCGAAGGCACGGATCGGCTTGGCGAAGCGATGCGCCAGCGCCCAGGCGAAAGGAGCCACCGCGATCGCCGAGATGATCAGCCAGAGCAGCACGAACCAGCGCCACGGCTCGAAGCCCGTCACCGGCTCGACTCGCAGCCATTGCCCGTCGGGCTGGCGCCACGCCGCCGAGAAATCGCCGATGATTATCACGTCGCGCGCCACGGCCGGCGTGATCACCGGCGGACGGGGCACCGCCGAGCGCTGGAATACCCGCTCGCGCTGGAGGAACGGTGGCGGGAAGCTGATCCGCACCGATTCCGGCGTCGTGCCGAGCGCAGTGGCGAGCGCGGCCTCGATCCGCTCTCCGCGCGGATTCCACGGCACGACATGCACCGTGGGAACCCGCTCGACCTGCAGCTCGCCCGACGGATCGCGGCCCTGCGTCATGGTATGGACGACCTGGCCGATCGTGTAGAGCTTGGCCGACGGCGTCTGGACCGCGATCAGCAGCGTCAGGTTCATCAGCTGGACCACTGCGACGCAGACCAGCATCAGCAGGAAGATGCGCAGGAACAGCGGCGATCGCGCCGCGCCCCTGATTGCATTCATGCGCGCACGACTCGCGGAACGAACAGATAGCCCTCGTTGCGCACGGTGCGGATGATCTCGTCGCCGCCCGCGCGCAGCTTGCGGCGCAGGCGGCTGACCTGGACGTCGATCGCGCGATCATAGGCGTCGCTGTCGGGCCCGCGCGCCGCCTGGAGCAGCGCCTCGCGCGAGAGCACGCGCCGCGGGCGTTCGATGAACACGCGCAGCACCGCGAACTCGCCGTCGGTGAGCCCGACGAGCACGCCGTCGGGGTCGAACAGCTCGTGGCTGCCGAGATCGATCCGCCACCCGTCGAAGGTATAGACTTCGCTCGCCACCGCCACGCTGCTCCCGCGCTTGCGGAGCGCGGCACGCACGGTCGCGAGGATCTCGCGCGGGCTGCAGGGCTTGGGCAGATAATGGCTGGCACCGATCTCGAGCCCGAGGATGCGATCCTGCTCCTCGCCGAGCGCGCTCAGCAGGATGACTTCGGGCCCGTCGGTCTTCGCGAGCCGGCGGCAGGCGGAAAGGCCGTCCTCGCCGGGCATCATCACGTCGAGGATCACGCAATCGACGGCGGTGCGCGAAAGGACCTCGTCCATGCCGCGCGTATCGGCTGCGGTCTCGACGCGGAAACCGCGCGCGCCAAGGCTGTTGGCGAGCAAATGGCGAATGTCGCGATCATCGTCGACGACGAGGAGCGTGGCGGAATCGGTTTGGGGTTGCGCTGCTGCGTACATGGCGACCTTGTACAGGAAATGTGTCTGAATTGCTGCCCTAATTTTTCTTTGGGCGTAGATGCGCGATGCGCATGGCGCAAGCGGAACGGGCCCCGCCATCGCTGGCAGAGCCCGTCCTCATCTATCGACCGAAGCCGCTTATCGGCCGCGACGGCCGTTGCGATCATGCTTCTCGATCTGGATCCGCGCCGAGAGCGCATCGAAGCGGCGGTCGAGATCGCGGCGCTCGGCGAGCGTCAGGCCCGGGCGGCTGGCGCGATAGCGCGCCTCGAGGCGATTGAGATCGCGGAACTGCGCGCGCAGCCGGGCGGCTTCGGTGCGGCTGAGCGCGCCCGAGCGAATGCCCTGATTGATCCGGCCCTCCAGCCGGGCCTGGCGCGCGTTGATGTTCTGCCAGCCGGCCTGCGTGGCGAAATACGGCGCGGGGGCGGCGAACGCCGTGGCGGGGACCGCAGCGGCCGCGATGCCGAGGCCGGCAAGAACGAGCGAGAACTTCTTCATGTTACTCTCCTTTTTCAACAGGACCGCGGCTGCGGTCGAAGGGCGTTATCAAACGCGCCTGTCGCGGGAGTGTCCCATCGTTCGTCCTTTTGTGTCGCGATTTGTCGCAGGCCGGGAACGAATGTTCAGCCTGACCGCGGTCAGGCCACGAGCAGCCTTTCGGCCTGTGCGCGCGCTTCGGGCGTGATCTCGGCGCCGGAAAGCATACGGGCGATCTCCTCGCGCCGCTGATCCGCATCGAGCGGCGTCACCCCGGTGCGCGTGACGATGCCGTCATGGCGCTTGGCGATGAGCAGATGCTGGCTCCCGCGCGCCGCGACCTGCGGGCTGTGCGTGACGACGAGCACCTGCGCGCTCGACGACAGCCGCGCGAGCCGCTCGCCGATCGCGCTCGCCACCGCGCCGCCGACGCCGCGATCGATCTCGTCGAAGATCAAGGTGCGTGCGCCGCCTTCCTCGGCGAGCGCGACCTTGAGCGCGAGGATGAAACGCGAAAGTTCGCCGCCGCTGGCGATCTTGATCAGTGGCGCGAACGGGGCGCCGGGGTTGGTCGAGACCGCGAACTCGACCCGGTCCATGCCCGCGACCGACCATTGGCTTTCGTCGAGCGGCTCGACGACGGTGCGGAACCGGGCGGCATCGAGCTTGAGCGGTTTGAGCTCGGCCTCGACCGCGGCGTCGAGTCGCGCCGCACCCTCGGTCCGCGCGGCCGACAGCGCACGCGCGGCGTCACGATAGACCCGATGCGCCTCCTCGACCGCGAGTTCGAGCCGGGCAATGCCGGCCCCGCCGCTCTCGACCCGATCGAGCCGGGCGGACAGCTCCTCGCACAGCGCCGGCAATTCGTCGGGCTGGATGCGATGCTTGCGCGCGACTCCGCGCAGCTCGAACAGCCGCGCCTCGTCGGCCTCGAGCGCCGCGGGATCGAAGGCGAGCGCCTCGGCCGCCGAATCGATCCGATCCTGCGCCTCGGCACCCTCGGTGATCGCGCGATCGATCGCGGCGAGCGCCTCTGCGAGCGCCTCATGGCTGTCGGCGATGCGTTCGAGCACGCGGGCGGCCTGACGCAGCTGGCTGAGCCCGCCCTCGGACCCTTCGAGCAGCTGCGCGATCGACTGGAGTTCGCCCGCGACCTTCTCGCCGCGCTGCATCGTCGCGCGGCGTTCGGCGAGCCGCTCTTCCTCGCCCGCCTCGGGCGCGAGCGCGCGGAGCTCGGTCACGGCGTGTTCGAGCCATTCGCGGTCGCGCTCGGCGACATCCTGCTCGGCGCGGGCGACGGCGAGCGCGTCCTCGGCCTCGCGCCACGCGCGGTGCGCCACCGCGACCGGGCCGGCATCGAGCCGCCCGAAACTGTCGAGCAGCGTGCGATGGCCACGCGGATTGAGCAGACCGCGATCGTCATGCTGGCCATGGATCTCGACGAGGGACGGCGCGAGCTCGCGCAGCAGGCCCGCCGAAGCCGGTTGATCGTTGATGAAGGCGCGGCTGCCGCCATCGGACTTGACGATGCGGCGGACGAGCAGCGGCTCACCGGGCTCGAGATCGAGCCCGTTCTGCGCCATCAGGCTCGCGATGGCGCCGTCGGGTGAGGGAGTCTCGAAGCAGGCGGTGACCACCGCCTGCGCCGCGCCTTGCCGGACCAGCCCGCTTTCGCCGCGCGCGCCGAGCGCGAGCCCCAATGCATCGAGCAGGATCGACTTGCCCGCCCCGGTCTCGCCGGTCAGCACGCCAAGGCCGGTACCGAATTCGAGGTCGAGCGCCTCGATCAGCACCACATCGCGGATGGAAAGCGCCGTCAGCATGCGCCTTCCCTATTGCAGGAACGGACGAGGAACGGAAGCCGCAGCGGGCATCAGCTCGCGGCGGGGGCCTGCGCCTTGGCGAGCTTGTCCTGATTCTTCTGCATCAGGTCATAGGCGCGCTTGTACCAGTCGGTGCCTGGATAGTTGGCGCCGAGCACTGCCGCCGCCTTCTGCGCCTCCGCGGGAACGCCGAGCGCGAGATAGGTCTCGGTCAGTCGCAGCAGCGCCTCGGGCACGTGCGTGGTCATCTGATAATTGTCGACGACGTTGCGGAAGCGGTTCATCGCCGCGAGCCACTGACCGCGCCCTTCGTAGAAACGGCCGATCTCCATCTCCTTGCCGGCGAGGTGATCGCGGACGAGGTCGATCTTGAGGCGCGCGTCGGAGGCATAGCGCGTGTTCGGATAGCGGCGGGTGAGCTCGCCGAGCGAATCGAGGGCCTGCTGGGTGATCTTCTGATCGCGGGTGACGTCGGCGATCTGCTCGTAATAGCTGAGGCCGATCAGATAATAGGCATAGGGCGCGTCGCGATTGCCCGGATGGACCGCGAGGAAGCGCTGCGCCGAGGCGATCGCCTCCGAATAATCCTGGTTCAGATAATAGCTGAACGCACCCATCAGCTGCGCGCGACGCGCCCAGACCGAATAGGGATGCTGGCGCTCGACCTCGTCGAACAGCGCGGCGGCGAGCTTGTACTGACGCTGGTCGAGACGCTGCTTGGCTGCCGAATAGAGCGTGCCGACGTCGCGCGCGACATAGGGCAGGTCGGTCTTGGCGCCGCGCTTGGCGCAGCCGGCGACCGAGAAGGCGAGCACCGGAACAAGGGCGAGCGCGAGCGCGCGAGCAAAAGGAGTACGCATGGACGGGGGTCTTAGCCGAGCGTAGTGGCGTCAAACAATCCTTTTCGCGGCGCGATTGTGTCCGAGCCCGAACCCGCCCATTAGCGGCGCCACCGCCGGGGGACCTTTTGCGCTCGCATGCGCGTTGCGCGGGTCTCGCGCATCCACGTCTGGAGGGTATTGAGTGACTGCGACGCTTCTCGCCACGCACCGGGTCGAAAAGCCCTGGGGTCGCCACACGCTGTGGCCCGGCTTCGCCGATCCCGCGCCCGATCAGGAGCCGGTGGGCGAGATCTGGTTCCAGACGCCCGGCAACGCCGCGCCCGACCTGCTGATCAAATATCTGTTCACCAGCGAGAAGCTGTCGGTGCAGGTCCATCCCGACGACGCCCAGGCCCAGGCCAAGGGGCTGCCGCGCGGCAAGGACGAATGCTGGGTGATCCTCGCCGCCGAGCCCGATTCGACGATCGCGCTGGGGACGAAGCGCCCGGTCGACCGCGCGACGCTGCGGGCCGCGGCGCTCGACGGTTCGATCGAGGAATTGCTCGACTGGAAGCCGGTCAAAGCCGGCGACTTCTTCTATTCGGCCTCGGGTACGGTCCACGCCATCGGCGCCGGAATCACGCTGGTGGAAGTGCAGCAGAACAGCGAGACCACCTATCGGCTCTATGATTATGGCCGCCCGCGCGAGCTGCATCTCGACGACGGGGTCGCGGTCTCCGATCCGGTGCCCTATGTGCCGCATCCGATGCCGGGCAAGGTGGCGGAGGATCGCGTCATCCTCGTCGAGGGGCCCAAATTCACGCTCGAGCGCTGGGAAGGCGGACGCCGGAGCTTCGCCTTGCCCGACGGCGTGACCGGATGGCTGATCCCGCTCGCAGGGGACGGCGTGGTGGACGGTGTGGCGTTCCGCGCCGGCGAGTGCGTGACGCTGGAGGGCGAATGCGAGCTCCACGCAGAAGCCGGCAGTGATCTGCTCTTCGCCTATCCGGGCGACCGCCGAATCTGAGCCCGCGGGTGCACATTCCGGCAGCAAGATGAACGGCTTGTAGTTTTACATTCACGCAACCCCCAGGGGCCTGCGACGTTCTGAATTGCACCCCGCAACCATGAGGAGCTGTCCCATGCGGATGATTTTCGCCACGGCCGCCGCCGTCATCGCCTTTTCGGCGATGCCCGCCGCCGCCCAGCGCTACAACGACAACACGCGTGAGGCGCGCGCCGACTGCCGGCACGACCTCCGCAACGCCGATAGCCGTCGCGAGTATCGACGCGAAGCGCGCGATTGCCGCCGCGACATCGCCGCCGCCCAGCGTCAGGACAATCGCGAATGGCGCCGCGACTGGCGACGCTATCGCAACTATGACTACAACCGTCTGCCCGCGGGCGAGCGCGGCTATTATGCCGACCAATATTATCGCGACGGGCGCTATTATCGCGAGCGTCGCCTGAGCCGGAACGACCGGGTTTATCGCGGCAATGATGGCCGCTATTATTGCCGTCGCTCGGACGGCACGACCGGCCTGATCGTCGGCGGCGTCGCCGGCGGACTTTTCGGCAACGCGCTGTCGAACGGCCGCAACGCGACGCTCGGCACGCTGCTCGGCGCAGCCGCCGGTGCGGCGCTCGGCTCGTCGATCGACCGCGGCAACGTTCGCTGCCGCTAAAACGGCTCCGCCACGCAGGCGAGAGGGGCCCGGCGCTTCGGCGTCGGGCCTTTTCGTGCGCCGCTCGGGCGTCCTGACCGACTGCGGATCGCCGCTTCTAGATCAGACCGCCGGTCAGGAAGAGCCTGAGGCCGCTGATCAGCAGCACGAGGAAGTTGAGGTTGCGGCCGGTATTGCTGCTCGAGAGCATGCCGATCACCGCACCCACCAACGCGATCGGGAAGGCGATCCAGTTGACCAGCGAGACCACCGGAATGATGCCCACCAGCGCAAGCAGCGCCGCAAAAAGGCCGATGAGGATCGAGACGAAGTTCAGCATCGCGCAGAGATGGGGGCGGCAAGGTGTGTTGACAAGCTAAGGCACGTGATGGGTCTTTCCCAAGCCTTCCTTAACCTTGCTGCGGCATGACGGACGCCCAAAGGAGCGTCTTGCGCAATGGTCCGCACCATCGGTTTCATTCTGTTCGTCTTCCTCCCGCTGGCGCTTGCCGGCTGCGGCGGAGCGGATACGACCAACAATCTGATGAGCGACGCCGAGCTCGGCAACGCGGCCGACCCCGCAGTGACCGGCGCGCTGCAGGACCAGATCATGGTCGATCCGCAGCTCGGGCGCCAGGCCAATGGCGACGCGATCCGCCCGCCGGCGCAGCCCGGATCGGGCGGCGTTCCGGACGACGCGGTCGCCGCCAATGGCGCGAAGGTCGACACGGCGGGGCTGATGAAGGCCCCCGCCCCGACCGCCGGCAAGGACTGCCCGCAGTGCAAGGCGGCGCGCGAGGCCGTGACGCTCGGCGGCATCGCCGCGCGCCAGCCCAATGCCCGGATCAAGGGCTGCGCAGGTTCGCTCCAATATTCGGCGCGCTGGGCGCAGCGGCTACCAGCCGATCTGCCGCTCTATCCGCAAGCCCGGGTGAGCGAAGCGGCCGGCGCCGAGGGCGGCAAGTGCGCGCTGCGCGTGGTCAGCTTCTCGGCCGCGCAGCCGATCGATGCGCTGCTCGACTGGTATTACACAAAGGCGGTGCGCGCGGGGTACAGCGCCGAGCATCAGACCGAGGGCGCGCAGCACATCCTCGGCGGCACCCGCGCCCGCGACGACGGCGCCTATGTGCTGTTCCTCACCGCGCGCCGCGACGGCGGCACCGACGTCGATCTGGTCGCCAACAACGGCATCTGACGGCGCCCCGGCAAACAGCGCGGTTCCCCTGAGAGGCTTTCCGCGCTACCGGCGCTCCATGCCCAATCTTCTTCTCGTCATGCTCGGCGGCGCCTTCGGCTCCGGCGCCCGGCATCTGGTCGGCCGGGCGACGCTCGGCCTGTTCGGCCCGAACTATCCCTGGGGCACGCTCGCGGTGAACCTGATCGGCGGGTTCCTGATGGGGCTGCTCGCAGGTGGACTCGTGCGCTTCGGCGAGCAGGGCGAGCAATGGCGACTGCTGCTCGGCGTCGGCGTGCTCGGCGGCTTCACCACCTTCTCGGCCTTCTCGCTCGACGCGATGGTGCTGTTCGAGCGCGGCGATACGGGGGCAGCACTCGGCTATGTCCTCGCCTCGGTGATCGGGGCGATCTCGGCACTGGCGCTGGGCCTGAGCATCGCGAGGGCCGTGGCATGAGCGGCAGCGACGTCCGCCAGTTCACCGTTGGTGCCGATGACGACGGCATCCGGCTCGATCGCTGGTTCAAGCGGCATCTGCCCGACACCAGCTTCAACATCGTCTCGCGCTGGGCACGGACCGGCCAGCTGCGCCTCGACGGTGCGCGCGCCGAGCCGGGCGACCGCATTGCCGCCGGCCAGGTGATCCGCGTACCCCCGGCCGAGCCGGTCAAGGCGAGCGCCGCGAAGCCGAAGGTGAACCGACCGAAGCTCAGCGAGGACCAGATCGCCTTCGCTCGCGAGCTGGTGATCCACAAGGACGCGCAGGCGATCGTGATCAACAAGCCGCCGGGCCTCGCGACGCAGGGTGGCACCAAGACGCACGAGCATGTCGACGGACTGCTCGATGCGCTCCAGTTCGAGGCCGAGGGCCGGCCCAAGCTGGTCCACCGGCTCGACAAGGACACGTCGGGCGCGCTGCTGCTCGCCCGCACCGCCCGCGCCGCGGCCTATTTCGCGAAGCATTTCTCGGGGCGCAGTGCGCGCAAACTCTATTGGGCGCTCGTCGTCGGCGTTCCCGATATCGAGGACGGACTGATCGAGCTGCCGATCGGCAAGCAGCCGGGCACCGGCGGCGAGAAGATGCAGGTCGACATGAAGGAGGGCCAGCCGAGCCGCACGCGCTACCGCGTGATCGAGCAGGCGGGCAACCGCACCGCCTGGGTCGAGCTCCAGCCGCTCACCGGCCGCACCCACCAGCTGCGCGTCCATATGGCGGCGATCGGGCATCCGATCGTCGGCGACGGCAAATATGGCCTGCAGGAAGCGTTCCTGACCGGCGGGATCTCGCGCAAGATGCACTTGCATGCGCGGCGCATCCGCATCGATCATCCCGATGGCGGCAAGATCGACGTCACCGCCGAACTGCCAAAGCATTTTTCCGAATCGATGCAGACGCTCGGCTTCGACATGGCGCTCGGCAACACCGACGCGCTCGACGATCGTCCGCCGATGACCCGCGAGCAGAAAAAATCGCAGGCGCGCGCGCATGCCAAGAGCGTGCGCAAGGAACGGCGGGGTGAGCGGCGCGGCCGCGGCCAGAAGGACTGACATGCATCCCAATCCGAAGTTCCGCTGGGAGGATCGCGAGGCGATGCGTGCCTTTGTCGGCCAGCTCGGCTTCGGCGCGCTGTTCGCCGCCACGCCCGACGGCCCGCGCGTCGCGCATATCCCCGTGGTGTGGCTCGACGATTCGACGCTCGGCCTGCACGTGGCGCGCGGCAACGGCATCGCGCGCCACCTCGACGGCGCGACCGGGTTGTTCACCGCGCACGGCCCCGACGGCTATGTCAGCCCCGATTGGTATGGGCTCGGACCCGACGAAGTGCCGACCTGGAACTATGTCGCGGTCGAGCTCGAGGGCCAGGTGGCGCGGATGGAGCGCGAAGAGCTGATCGCGCAAATCGACGCGCTCAGCCACGAGCAGGAGCGCCGGCTCGCCCCCAAGCCCGAATGGACGCGCGCCAAGACCGACCCCGCCAAGGTCGAGAAGATGCTCGACGCGATCATCGGCTTCCGGCTCGAGGTGCAGGCGTGGCGCGGGACGCGCAAGCTCGGGCAGAACAAGCCTGAAGTCGCGCGCCTCGCCGCCGCCGACGCGCTCGAGGCGCAAGGCCGCCGTGCGATCGCGCACTGGATGCGCAATCCGACATGAACCGCCTCGCGCTTTTCGACTGCGACGGCACCCTCGTCGACAGCCAGGTCAATATCTGCCGCGCGATGGAGGAATGCTTCGCCACGTCGCGGCTCGAGCCGCCGCCGCGCGAGGCGATAAGGCGGATCGTCGGGCTGAGCCTCGTCCCCGCGATCGCCCAGCTGCTGCCCGAGGCCGAAGCACAGCTGCACGAGACGATGGCCGAGGATTACAAGCGCGCCTTCCACGCGATGCGGCATAGCGGCGCGCTCGATCCCGAGCCGCTGTTCGATGGCGTGGCCGAGGCGATCGAGACGCTCGACGCCAATGGCTGGCTGCTCGGCGTCGCGACCGGCAAGTCCGATCGCGGGCTCAAGCTCATCCTCGAGCATCACGGCCTCGCGCACCGCTTCGTCACGCTCCAGACCGCGGACCGGCATCCCTCCAAGCCGCATCCGTCGATGATCGAGACGGCGATGGCCGAGGCCGGCGCATCCCCGGAAACCACGGCGATGATCGGCGACACCAGCTTCGACATGGCGATGGCGCGCGCGGCGGGCGCGCATGCAGTAGGTGTTGCATGGGGCTACCACACCATGCATGAGTTGCTCGAATCGGGCGCGCGCCATGTCGTGGCGCATGCCACCGCGCTGCCCGCGCAGCTGGAGGCCCTATGACCGACGCCGATCGCCTCGCGCAGAAGCGCTATTTCATGATCGTGGGCGTGAACATGCTCGCCACCGCAGGCGCGGTGATCGGGCTGCTCGTCGCCGGGCGCTCGAACAGCTGGGAGGGCAGCGTGCTGGGCGGCGCGATCCTGCTTTCGGCGCTGTACATGATGGCGGTCGTACCGCGCGCGATGGCGCGCCGCTGGAAGACGCCGGAGCAATCGTGAAGCGATTCTGGAAGGAAGTGACGGTCGAGCCGGAGGGCGGCATCGCGCTCGACGGCCGGCCGGTGCGCACGCCGGGCCGCGCCGCGCTGGCGCTGCCGACCCGCGCGCTCGCCGAGGCGATCGCCGAGGAGTGGCGCGCGGTGGGCGAGACGCTCGACCCGCGCGCGATGCCGCTGACCGGGCTCGCCAATGCCGCGATCGACCGCATCGCGCCCGATCCCGCGGCCTTCGCCGCCGGCCTCGCCGCCTATGGCGAGAGCGACCTGCTCTATTATCGCGCCGACGACCCCGCGCCGCTGGTCGAGCGCCAGGCCGCGGCATGGGACCCGCTGCTCGACTGGGCGCGGCGGCGCTACGACGTGCATTTCGAGCCCGTGGCGGGGGTGATGCACCGCGCTCAGCCCGAGGCGACCGTGGCGCGACTGGGCGAGGCGGTCGCGGCGCTCGATGCGTTCCAGCTGGCGGGGCTCTCGCCGGTGGTGACGATCAGCGGCTCGCTGGTCGCCGCGCTCGCGCTGGTCGAGGGAGCGGCGACGGCGGATGCGGTGTGGCGAGCCGCGCATATCGATGATGACTGGCAGGCCGAGCAATGGGGCGAGGACACGCTCGCCACGCAGGCGCACGCGGCGCGACGGGCGGAGTTCGATGCGGGGGTGCGGTTTCTGGGGTTGGTTTAGGTCAAAACGGTCATTTGCGATCGTCGCAGACAGTTGACTTGTAGGAAAATGTTGCTCAAATGTTCTCATCCTCGGGAAAGCGGGGGTGACCTATGGGCATGTCAGCGGAACAGCGCCGGCTCGGCTTTGGGGTCTGGATGCGTACGGGCCGATGGCCCCTCCTCGGCGATCGCGACGGACGCGAGGTTAAGTTCAATCCGTGGCACGATCCCACGGATGGGCGTTTCACGTTCATCGGCACGGGTCGTAATTACGGTCCGGGTGGTACCGGACGGAGCCGTACACCGGGTCGAAGCAGGCCAAAAATCGAGTACGTCACGGATTTTCGGCGGCCGACCATTTCGACCCGGCAGGAGGTGGAAATCTGGAAGGCCGAGGAGTTAGCCAAACACGGCCACAAACCCGGATATCGGCGAGCCATCGAGGAGCAGTATCGCCGATATCTGCACCAACTCGCCAACCCGTCGAGCGGCAACGCGAAAGTCGCTGACGACCCGGATCGCCTAGCTCCCTCCACCCCGACTCAAAATGTCGGTTCAGGAACAGGATCCGGCTTTTCCTCCGGTGGAGGCCGCTTCGGTGGCGCCGGTGCCACCGGCAGTTGGGAAAACCCGCCCGCGCCTGGACCTCCGCAAAGACAGGATGGTTCTTCACGAGATGAAGGCGGGTTCAGCGGCGGCGGGGGGAGTTTCGGTGGCGGAGGGGCGACTGGTTCCGGAGACTGGCCCACAGCGGAAGCAAGACAGAAGCTGCCAGAGCGGGTAGGAACGCGAGGCTCGCAGCCGGCTGACCGATGGCGCCACGTCGCTCGCAATGGATATCTCTTCGAGCTCGACGAGCAAGACCGAACCCGCCGAGTCTCAGGCGAACTAACTTACAAGACTGATCAGCGCCGCTCGAAAACGGCGCAACGGGCCGCGGGAGGTAGTGACAGGCGCGCGAGCGACGACGGTGGACATTATATCGCACGTCGCTTCAACGGCCCTACCGAAGCTTTCAACCATTTCGCGCAGGACCGCAGCTTTAATCGTGGCGACTATCTGAGGTTGGAAGAGGAGTGGGCGCGGGCGAAACGCGCCAGCAAGAGCGTGCGAGTGAAGATTGTCCCCATGTATCAAGGTGGAACACAGCGCCCATCGACCGTGAATGTGTGGTTCTGGATAGATGGTGCGCGAAAAAGCGCGCGGTTCTCAAACGAGCCAAAGGGAGGAAAGCGTGGCGGATAATAGCATGGAGGAATTGCTCAATCTGATTGGCGAGCTGTTGGCAGAAGATACTGAATATCCTCTGGACAAAACGCTGCTTCATGCAGAAGTCGGTCGCGCCTTTGTCAGCCCCTCCATTTTTAAGGACAGGGGTGATCACATTCTATATCGCGATCCCGATCTCGATCGTTTGGGCGACGCCTTGCTGGACCTCTGGGATGCACAGCAAGGCCCTGATCGGTGGGCCGAGCTCGAATATATGGTCAGTAACGGTCGCTTCGACGCGACTTTTGTCTATCCCGAAGAGATCGACCCCGCGGAAGAGCCTCTCGACCGTCGACGACGTATCGTGGTCAGGTATCTCGGCGACAAGCCGATCATATATCCACCTGACGAGGACGACGACAGTTTCGAGCTTTGAAACGCAGGAAACCCCTGACCGAAATTGCGACGTCCCACGTCATTGCTGCTTGGACACGGAGAACCAGGGATGCCGAGACTATCTGCCCCGCACGCGGAGGCTTATGTCCAAGGAGATAGCGGCGCCCACTTCTCGTACTAAGCAAATAAAGATAAGTAAAAATGGGCAAAATAACGCAAAACGTGCCGTATTTATTTACGGTCAACCCGATAAGAAATATTCCTCAGGATGTTAGTGTCAACTTTCTGAAATCGCTTAATGAAGCCAGGCGTTATATCAGTTTCTTTGACTGGGGTAACACAATATCCGAATTCGTAGGTGCTCACTTCGACGGAATATTATCTATATTTATGTTCGAGTTAGAGCCGCTTCGTGACGATGTGGATCATTGGGTGTGGGTGCTGGTCGGAGACATCCCCGCCGCCTATATCACCTGCGAAGACGCCAAAACTCCTTACGAAGCGCTCGACGGCTATGTCGGCGCTATGGAAGAATGGGTGCAGGCGGCGCGAGACGGAGCCTCCGTTGCGGAGTTGATCCCGGTCAACGTACCGGCGACACCAGCCAACGCAGCACTGCTAGATAGCCGTCTCAAATTCATCGATGAGAAGATTCTCCCGCTCCTGCGGTGACCTTCCGGCTTGGGCACACAAGGTCCAGCCTGTTACTTATTCAGCCCCCGAATAAACCCGATCAGCCCGGTCTGCCGCGAGCGCCGCAGCCGTTCCGCCTTCACGATCGTGTGGACCGAGTCGAAGCATTTCTCGACCTCGTCGTTGACCAGCACATAGTCATAGCCGTCCCAGTGGCTGACCTCGGCGGTGGCGCGGGCCATGCGGGCGTCGATCACCTCGATCGGATCGGTCGCGCGGCGGAGCAGGCGCTCGTGCAGTTCCTTGAGCGACGGCGGCAGGATGAAGGCGCGGACAACATCGCCACCGGCGAGCTGGAACAGCTGCTGCGCGCCCTGCCAGTCGATGTCGAACAGCACGTCGCGGCCCGCGGCGAGGATCTTGTTCACGCCCTCGCGCGGGGTGCCATAGCGATGGTCGAAGACGTGCGCCCATTCGAGGAACTCGTTGTTCGCGACCATCTCGCGGAACTTCTCAAGGTCGACGAAATGATAGTCGACGCCGTCGACTTCGCCCGGGCGCATCGGCCGCGTGGTGTAGGACACCGACATTTCGAGAAACGGATCCGCGGCGAGCAATTTGCGCGCGATCGTCGACTTGCCCGCCCCCGAAGGCGAGGACAGGACGAAGAGGACGCCGCGGCGGCGGAATTTGTGCGGATCGTTCTCGGTACGGTGGGGCATGGGCGCTACTGGCGTGCCGACACCCCCTGCGTCAAGTCAGGGCTGTCCAGTCAGGCGGGGGCGTTGCGGCGCTGCTGGAGCTTGTGGATGCCATAGGCGACCGCACCGAGCGCGATCGCGGTGGGAAGGACTCGTCGGGTCGCCTTCCATGTCAGCACGCCCGCGAGCGCGCCGAGCGTGCCGCCCTCGCCGTCGCGCCGGTCGATCCGGTTGCCGATCCAGCCTGCGATTGCGTCGCCGATCATGGGAGTCCCCTCGTCGTTGGTGATTCGAGGGGTAAGCGATTGAAAGCGCACTAAGTTCCTCCCCGGAACGGGGAGGGGGACCGCGCCGCGCAGTGGCGTGGTGGAGGGGGGCCAGCCCTCCCCCAGCGATTCCGTTGCGGAGGGCAGGCCCCCTCCACCAGCCTGCGGCTGGTCCCCCTCCCCGTCCCGGGGAGGATTTTTCTTACCGCCCGATCATCGTCTCGGGGCGGACATATTGGTCGAAGGTCGCTTCGTCGACGAGGCCGAGCGCGAGACCGCTCTCCTTGAGCGTCAGCCCCTTCTCGTGCGCGTTCTTGGCGATCTTGGCGGCATTGTCATAGCCGATCGCCGGCGCGAGCGCGGTCACCAGCATCAGCGAGCGATCGACCAGCTCCTTGATCCGCGCCTCATTGGCCTTGGCGCCGTCGACCGCGCGCTCGGCGAAGCTGATCATGCCGACCGACATCAGATCGATCGAGCGGAGGATGTTCGAGCCGATCAGCGGCTTGAACACGTTCAATTCGAAATGGCCCTGCATGCCGCCGACGGTGACGGCGGTGTGGTTGCCGATCACCTGCGCCGCGACCATCGTCAGCGACTCGCTCTGGGTCGGGTTGACCTTGCCCGGCATGATCGAGCTGCCCGGCTCGTTCGCCGGCAGATCGAGCTCGCCGAGACCCGAGCGCGGGCCCGAGCCCAACAGACGGATGTCGTTGGCGATCTTGGTGAGCGACACGGCGAGCGTGTTGCAGACGCCCGACAGGTTGACCAGCTGGTCCTTGGTCGCGAGCGACTCGAACTTGTTGGGCGCCGTGACGAAGGGCAGGCCGGTGATCTTCGCGATCTGTTCGGCGACGTCCTCGGCATAGCCCGGAGGCGAATTGAGCCCGGTGCCGACCGCGGTGCCGCCGAGCGCGAGCTTGAAGATGTCGATCTCGAGCACCGACTGGAAGCGCGCGCGTGCCGAATCGAGCATCGCGGCATAGCCCGAGAATTCCTGGCCGAGCGTCAGCGGAGTCGCGTCCTGCAGATGGGTGCGGCCGATCTTGACGATATGGTCCCATGCCTCGACCTTGGCCTGCAGCGAGGCGTGCAGCCGGTCGAGCGCCGGATAGAGCTGGAGCGTCACCGCGCGCGCCGCGGCGATGTGCAGCGCGGTCGGGAACGAATCGTTCGACGACTGCGCCATGTTGACGTGATCATTGGGATGAACCGGCGACTTGCCGCCCTTGCTGCCGCCGAGAATCTCGTTGGCGCGGCCCGCGATCACTTCGTTGACGTTCATATTGGTCTGGGTGCCGCTGCCGGTCTGCCAGATCACCAGCGGGAACTGATCGTCGAGCTTGCCGTCGATGATCTCTTGCGTGACCTGCTCGATCACTTCGGCGATCTTCGGATCGAGCCCGTGCTTGATGTTCACCCGCGCCGCCGCCTGCTTCACGATCGCCTGGGCGTGGACGATGCCGATCGGCATCCGCTCCTGCGGGCCGAACGGGAAATTCTCGATCGAGCGCTGGGTCTGCGCGCCCCAATAGCAATCGGCCGGGACTTCGATCGCGCCGATCGAGTCGGTTTCGGTACGGGTGTTGGTCACGCTGGTCCTCCGAAGCATTTTGCGGGCGCCTTAGGAGAAAAGAGCGCCGGCAGCCAAGCCCCGCAGCGCCGCGCTTCAATAGTGTAGTTGCTCGATTCGCGACTCCACGCCGCCGAGAATCGCCTTCGTCGCCGCGCATGCATCGCCCGACAGATCGGCGATCGCCCGAGCCCGGGCGGGAGAAGTCGGCGAAATCCGGAACCCCGCGATATGCCAGTGAAACCCACGGCCGCCATGTTCGAACCACACGGCCCAACGGTCGCCATCGTGATAGGCACGCACGAAACGACGGGTGGGACGTGGAGGATAGCCGATGAGATCGGTCGACTGGAACGGTTGCCCGGCATCGGCCATCGGCATTTCGCGCTCTTCGAAATAGGCGCGTATCGGCGCCGGCAGATCAACAAGCCCCTCGATCATGCTGACCTCCAGCGCGCAACGCTGGCCGGTCAGATCGGGGTGTAGCGCCTGTGCCCGCGCAGGGGTCGTGATCAGCAATCCGCTCGCCGCCAACGCCAAGGCGGCGCCGGCGACAGATCGAAGCTCCGTCACTTCTTCCGCTTGAAATCCACCGAGACGACGTTCGAGCCGTCGTCGGCCGGCTTGATCGTGGGGCCGTCATTCTCGGCCTCCTCGTGCGGCTCGGGACCCTCGGGCACATCCTGCGCCTGGAAACGGAGCTCGAAATTGACCGCCGGATCGTGGAAACCGGTGATCGCCGAGAAGGGGATGTTGAGGATCGCAGGGACCTGATTGAAGCTCAGCCCCACCGAGAATTTCTCGTCGTCGACCTTCAGATCCCAGAAACGGTGCTGGAGGACGATCGTCATCTCGTCCGGGAAGCGCTCGATCAGCCGCTGCGGGATCTCGACGCCGGGCGCATGGGTCTTGAACGTGATGTAGAAATGGTGCGCGCCCGGCAGCGCCTGAGTCGCGGCGACCGAGCCCAGCACGCGCCCGACCACGGCGCGCAGCGCTTCCTGCACGATCTCGTCATAGGGAATCAGGCTATCGGGCACTTGACCGGTCATAGGCCTTGGGTAGCGCTTCACGCCACCGGGTCAAGCGTATGCTGCTTGTGCACAAGCAAGCCTATTTTGCGCACAGGCGAGCCGGCGCTATGGGGGGCGCCATGCGCACCGCCACGATCAGCCGCAAGACGAGCGAAACCTCGGTCGACGTCACCGTCAATCTCGACGGGACCGGCAGCTACACCGTCTCGACCGGGATCGGCTTCTTCGATCACATGCTCGAGCAATTGAGCCGGCATTCGCTGATCGACATGGAGGTGAAGACCGTCGGCGATCTGCATATCGACCAGCACCACACGGTCGAGGATACCGGGCTCGCGATCGGCGAAGCGATTGCGAAGGCGCTCGGCGACAAGAAGGGAATCCGCCGCTACGCCGACGCGCTCTCGCCGATGGACGAGACGCTGGCACGCGTCGCGATCGACATTTCGGGGCGCCCTTTCCTCGTCTGGAAGACCGAGTTCAGCCAGAAGCGGCTCGGCGAGATGGACACCGAGATGTTCGAGCACTGGTTCCACAGCTTCGCGCAGACCGCGGGCGTGACGCTGCACGTCGAGACGCTCTACGGCAGCAACAACCACCATATCGCCGAAGCCGCGTTCAAGGGCCTCGCCCGGGCGCTGCGCGAGGCGATCGAGATCGATCCGCGCAAGGCGGACGCGATCCCCAGCACCAAGGGGGTGCTCTGATGATCGTCGCGATCCTGACCTACAAGGCGCCGCTCGAGACGGTGGACCTGCACCGCCCGGCGCATATCGAATGGCTGCGCGAACGCTATGCCGACGGGACCATGCTCGCGTCAGGCCGGCAAACGCCGCCGACGGGCGGAGTGCTGCTCATGCGCGGCTCGCGCGCGGAGGCCGAGGCGCGCGTGGCGGAGGATCCTTTCGCCGTGCACGACGTCGCCGATTATGCCTTTTACGAGTTCGTGCCGGCGATGACCGCGCCCGGGCTGGAAGCGCTGGCAGGATGAGCATTGCGCTGATCGATTATGGCGCGGGCAATCTCCACTCGGTTCATAATGCCCTCAAAGCAGCAGGCGCCGAGGGCCTTGCGATCACCGCCGATCCCGACGCGGTAGCGAAGGCCGATCGCATCGTGCTGCCCGGCGTCGGCGCGTTCGCCGCCTGTGCGAGCGGATTGCGGTCGATCGACGGGATGGTCGAGGCGCTGGGGCAACGCGTGCTCGAGGAGGGCACGCCCTTTCTCGGGGTCTGTGTCGGCATGCAGCTGATGGCCGATACCGGCGAGGAGCTCGGCACGCATCGGGGCCTCGGCTGGATCTCCGGCACGGTACGGCAGTTGCCGCCCTCCCCCGGCGTCCGCGTGCCGCATATGGGCTGGAACGACGTGATTCCGGCGGTCGATCACCCGCTGATCGAGGCCGGCGAGGCTTATTTCCTGCACAGCTTCGCCTTCGAAGGCGATTCGGTGCTGGCGACCACCGACCATGGCGGCCCGGTTACCGCCGCGATCGGCCGCGACAATCTGGCCGGCGTCCAGTTCCACCCCGAAAAGAGCCAGCGCTACGGCATCGCGCTGCTGGAGAGGTTCCTCAAATGGAAACCGTAGTTTCTGGCCTGATCGTCTTCCCGGCCATCGACCTGAAGGGTGGGCAGGTCGTGCGCCTCGCCGAAGGCGATATGGCGCGCGCGACGGTCTATGGCGACGATCCCGCCGCACAGGCGGAGATCTTCGCGCAGGCCGGTGCCGAATGGCTCCATGTCGTCGACCTCGACGGCGCCTTTGCCGGCGAGTCGGTCAACGGCGCCGCGGTGGCGGGCATCCTCGGGCGCTTCGGCGGCAAGGTCCAACTGGGCGGCGGCATCCGCAACCGCGAGTCGGTCGAGCGCTGGCTCGATCTCGGGGTCGAACGCGTGGTGATCGGAACGGCCGCGCTCGAAAATCCCGATCTGGTCCGCGAGGCCGCGCGCGACAATCCGGGGCGGATCGTCGTCGCGGTCGATGCGCGCGACGGCATGGTCGCGACGCATGGCTGGGCCGATGTCTCCAACGTATCGGTCGTCGAGCTCGCGCGCCGTTTCGAAGACGCCGGCGTGGCGGCGCTGCTGTTCACCGATGTCGGCCGCGACGGACTGCTCAAGGGCTGCAATGTCGAGGCGACCGTCGCGCTGGCGCGCGCGGTGTCGATTCCGGTGATCGCGAGCGGCGGAGTGACCGATATCGGCGACATCCACGCGCTGCGCGGCCATGTGGACGACGGGATCGAAGGCGTGATCACCGGCCGCGCGCTGTACGACGGGCGGCTCGATCTGGCGCAGGCGATCGCGGTGGCCGGGGCATGAGAATCTTTCCCCAATTCCTCCCCGGAACGGGGAGGGGGACCGCCGCCGAAGGCGGTGGTGGAGGGGGCCCCGCTCTCCCCATGGATTTCAGCTCGCGGATGGCGGGCCCCCTCCACCATGCTTCGCATGGTCTCCCTCCCCGTTCCGGGGAGGAATTTCAGTGACCGTCCGTGCGCGCGTGATCCCGTGTCTCGACGTGGCGAACGGCCGCGTCGTCAAGGGCGTCAATTTCGTCGATCTCAAGGATGCCGGCGATCCGGTCGAGCAGGCGCGCGCCTATGATGCCGCGGGCGCCGACGAGCTCTGCTTTCTCGACATCACCGCCAGCCATGAGGCGCGCGGCACGATCCTAGACGTCGTCCGCCGCACCGCCGAGGTCTGCTTCATGCCGCTCACCGTCGGCGGCGGGGTGCGCAGCGTCGACGACGCGCGCGCGCTGCTGCTCGCAGGGGCCGACAAGGTCGCGGTCAATTCGGCAGCGGTGTCGCGGCCGGAGGTCGTCACCGAGATCGCCGAGCGGATGGGCAGCCAGTGCGTCGTCGCCTCGGTCGATGCACGCAAGGTCGGCGAGGGACGCTGGGAAGTCTTCACGCATGGCGGGCGCCGCGAGACCGGGATCGATGCGGTGGAACACGCGCTGCGGCTTGCCGCGCTCGGCGCGGGCGAGCTGCTCGTCACCTCGATGGATCGCGACGGCACGCGTGACGGCTACGACCTCGCGCTGATCCGGACGATCGCCGATCGGGTGACCGTGCCGGTGGTCGCGTCGGGGGGCGTCGGCAAGCTCGACGATCTCGTCGCGGGCATCCGCGACGGCCATGCCAGCGCGGTGCTGGCCGCCTCGATCTTCCATTTCGGCGAGGCGAGCATCGCCGATGCGCATGCCGCGCTCGCGGCGGCGGGGATCCCGGTGCGGAGCTAACCGGCGCTCCTCGTTTAACCCTTCCCCAATTCCCCCGCGCTACACCCGCCGCATGCTCCGCATCGCGCTCGCCCTGCTGATCGCCACGCCCGCGCTGGCCGCCGCGCCGCACAGCGGAGTCGCGGGCGCGCGCTCGATGCCCGAATTGTCCGATCTTGCGCTCTTCGCTTGCGCCGCCTTTGGCATCTGGTTCGTGCGTAGCCGGCTGCGTGCGCGTTTTCGCCGCAACACGCCCAAGGATTGACAGCCGCGCGCCGCTCCCGCAGCCGGAGCGGCATGGCAGATTCCCTCGACGCGCTCGAAGCCGTGATCCGCGATCGCCGCGCAGGCGATCCGGCAAGCTCCTATGTCGCCAAGCTGACCGCCAGGGGCCGCGCCAAGATCGCGCAGAAGCTGGGCGAGGAAGCCACCGAGACGGTGATCGCCGCGATCCAGGACGACAAGGCCGGAATCGTCAGCGAGGCCGCCGATCTGATCTTCCACCTTGCGGTGCTGCTCGCCGATGCGGGGCTCAGCCTCGACGACGTCCGCGCCGAGCTCGCCCGGCGCGAAGGCGTGTCGGGCATCGATGAAAAGGCCAGCCGCCATGCCGATTGACGCCACCCGGCCCTATGACGACCAGAACATCTTCGCGAAGATCCTGCGCGGCGAGATCCCTTCGAAGAAGGTATATGAGGACGCGCACGCGTTCGCCTTTCACGACATCAACCCGCAGGCGCCGCAGCACATCCTCGTGATCCCCAAGGGCCCTTATGTCTCGTGGGACGATTTCGCGGCCAAGGCCAGCGACGCCGAGATCGCAGGGTTCGTCCGTGCGGTGGGCCAGGTGGCGCGCGAGGCGGGGATGGTCGCGCCCGGCTATCGCCTGCTCGCCAATATCGGGCAGGACGCGCATCAGGAGGTGCCGCACCTTCATGTTCATATCTTCGCCGGCCGGCCGCTGGGACCCATGCTGGCGCGCTGAGCGTTCACTAAGGGATTGCGCACGCTGCTTTTGCGGCTAGGCTCGCGCCTTTCCAATTACGGGGCGGCGCGAACCGGCGTCGCGAAGGGGACCACTCAATGATATTCGGGCGCGTAAAACCACTCGACGCCATTCTCGCGACAGCCGAGAAAAAATCGCTTCATCGCTCGCTCGGCGCCTTCCAGTTGACGATGCTCGGCATCGGCGCGGTGATCGGCACCGGCATCTTCGTGCTCACCGCCGAGGCCGCGCAAAAGGCGGGCCCCGGCATGATGATCTCGTTCATCATCGCCGGCTTCGTCTGCGGCGTGGCCGCATTGTGCTACGCGGAAATGGCCTCGATGGTTCCGGTCTCGGGATCGGCCTATACCTATAGCTATGCCGTGATGGGCGAGCTCGTCGCCTGGATGGTCGGCTGGGCGCTGATCCTCGAATATGCGATCGCGGCGGGCGCGGTCTCGGTGGGCTGGTCCGGCTATTTCATCGGCTGGCTCAATACGAGCTTCAATCTATCCATACCGCTCACGCTGGTACGCGGCCCGTTCGACGGCGGTATCATCAACTTGCCCGCGATGCTGGTCGCCGCGCTCGTGACCGCGCTGCTGGTCAAGGGCACCAAGGAGTCGGCCACGGTCAACGCGGTGCTGGTCGGCGTGAAGATCATCGCGCTATCGATGTTCGTTCTGCTCACCATCCCGGTGATCCAGACCGGCCATTTCACGCCGTTCGCCCCGCTCGGTTTCGCCGGCATCTCGGGCGCAGCCGCCTCGATCTTCTTTGCCTATGTCGGCTTCGATGCGGTCTCGACCGCCGCCGAAGAGACCAAGAACCCGCAGCGCAACATGCCGATCGGCCTGATCGGCAGCCTTGGCATCTGCACCATCTTCTACCTGCTGGTCGCGGCGGGCGTGATCGGGACGGTGGGCGCGCAGCCGATGTTCGGCCCGGCGAACGAGACGCTGTCGCCGGGCACGCCGGAGCTCGCGCAGGCCTGCGCCGCGGTGAAGGACGCCACGGTCGTCTGCTCGAAGGAGGCGCTGGCCTGGACGCTTCGCGAGATCGGGTGGCCCTTCGTCGGCTGGCTCGTCGGTGCTGCCGCGATCATCGCGCTGCCGTCGGTCATCCTGATGATGATGTTCGGCCAGACCCGTATTTTCTTCGTGATGAGCCGCGACGGGCTGCTTCCGGAGTTCTTCTCCAAGGTACACCCGCGCTTCCACACACCGCACGTCATCACCATCCTCACCGGCATCTTCGTGACGCTGTTCGCGGCCTTTTTCCCGGTCGGGCTGCTCGCCGATGTTTCGAACTCGGGTACGCTGTTCGCGTTCGCGGCGGTGTCGATCGCGGTCCTCGTACTGCGCAAGACCGATCCCAGCCGCCATCGCCCGTTCCGCACGCCCTTGATCGCGCTGATCGCGCCGCTTTCGATCATCGGATGCGTCTATTTGTTCTACAGCCTCGATTCGAAGACCAAGCTGCTGTTCATCGGATGGGCAGCGGTCGGCCTGATCGTGTATTTCGCCTATAGCCGCCGGATGAGCCATGTCGGCCGCGGCGTGGTCGAAGTGCCCGAGCATGAAGCCTATGAGGAGCTCGAGCCGCCGGTTCCGGGCACCAACTGAGGCCCGCACGGCATACAACAAGGGGCCGGAGGAGCGATCCTCCGGCCCTTTTGCTTGCGCGCCATCCGGCGCCACGACGGATGTTACACAATATCATTCATCCCGCGGTCATCGCGACCGCGCAACTATTGTCCAACGGCCCGCCAGCGGCCGACAACCATAGGGGAGAGTCACATGTCGCGTTTCGCGTTGCTGCTCGGTTGTTCCGCCGTCCTGCTCACTTCCGCCGCGCCGCCGCCTGGGGCAACCTTGCCGGGCGCGGCGCAGGATCGCCGTTCCCCAGTGCGTTGCGTGCGCGGAGAGGCGACCGCGCTCCAGCGCGCACCGGGCGTTCGGCGCGGCGTCGTATCCGGTTATGCGCCGCCTCCGCCACCCATGCCCGCACCACCGGCCCCGCCACCGCCGGTGCTGAGCGCCCCGCCTCCGCCCGCGGAGCCCGTTGCCACCGCTGATGCTGCGAGGCAGCGTCACGCGGTCACCGCGCAGGACATAGGCCGCTTCCCGACGCCCTCAACGCCGCCGCCCTATGGCACTCCGGGCAACACCGAACGCTACGAGGGCAAGGAAGTCGCGGCGATCCAGCAAGTGCTGGCCAATCCGGTCTCGACCTTCTCGATCGACGTCGACACCGGCGCCTATGCCAATGTCCGCCGCTTCCTCACGCAGGGGCAGGACGTGCCGCCCGCGGCGGTGCGTACCGAGGAGATGATCAACTATTTCCGCTACGATTATCCGCGACCGGATTCGCGCGAGGCGCCGTTCAGCGTCACCACCGACGTGGCGAAGACCCCGTGGAACCCCGAGACGCGGCTGCTGCGCATCGGCCTGCGCGGCTATGACGTGACGGCGAAGGGACGCCCACCGGCCAATCTCGTCTTCCTCGTCGACGTCTCGGGATCGATGGAGAGCGAGGACAAGCTGCCTTTGGTCAAGCGCGCACTGACTATGCTCGCCGATCGGCTGACGTCGAAGGACCGCGTCTCGATCGTCGTCTATGCCGGTGCCGCGGGCGTGGTGCTCGAGCCGACGCACAGGAAGGAATATGTGAAGGCGGCGCTCGAATGCCTCGACGCGGGCGGATCGACCGCGGGCGGCGACGGCATCAAGCTCGCTTATTCGGTGGCGCGCGCCAATTATCTGAAGGACGGGATCAACCGCATCTTCCTCGCCACCGACGGCGACTTCAATGTCGGGATCAGCGACAACAAGGTGCTCGAGGAGCTGGTCAAGAAGAACCGCGACGACGGCATCACGCTGACCACGCTCGGCTTCGGCACGGGCAATTACAACGAAGCGATGATGGAGCGCATCGCCGATGTCGGCAACGGCAACTACGCCTATATCGACAGCGCGATGGAGGCGCAGAAGGTGCTCGACGACGAGCTCGGCGCGACGCTCTTCACCATCGCCAAGGACGTCAAGGTCCAGGTCGAGTTCAACCCGGCGCAGGTCAGCGAATATCGCCTGATCGGCTATGAGAACCGCGCGCTCGCCGAGGAGGATTTCGCCAACGACGCGGTCGATGCCGGCGACATCGGCGCGGGGCACCAGGTGACCGCGCTCTACGAGCTGGTTCCTGCCGGCGCGCGCGGCTGGATTCCCGAGCGGCGCTACGACGGCAACCGGCCCGAGGGAGCGCCTGCAAGCGGGGATGAGCTGGCTTATGTGAAGCTGCGCTACAAGCTGCCGGGGCAGGACAGCTCGAAGCTGATCGAGCGCGCGGTTCCCGCCGCACTCGTTCGCGACGCCGGACTGCCGCGCGGCGACATGGCGTTCGTCACGTCGGTCGCGGCGTTCGGCCAGCGGCTGCGCGGCGACAAATATCTGAACGGCTTCGGCTACGCCGACATCGCCGCGTTGGCGGGCAGCTCCGACAATTACTGGCGGAGCGAGTTCGCGAAGCTGGTGCGCCTCGCCGATTCCGGGCGCGGAACGCGGCCCGCAACCGACTGACCGCGCTGGACGATACCGAATCCGGCGCTATGCAGTTGGGAATGCACGTGACTGCATGGCGTCGGAGGCAGTGATATGAACGACACGGCTTGGCAAACCGGAGGGCCGATCATCGATGGGGGCCCGGTATGGCTGACGGCGTCCTTCGTGCTGATCGGCCTCGGCGTCCTTTTCGCGCTGTTCATTCTCGCCTGGGGTGCCCGGCTGGCCAGGCGGCGCCAGCAGGCCCGCGAGGAGCTCGATCAGCGCGGCGAGCTCGCGCACCGCGCGGCGCCAGAAGAACGCGTCGCGGCGCCTCTGCCGGCACCGGTCGCTCCGCCTGCCCCGCCGGTTGCCCCGTCTCCACCGCCGATCGCCGACGTTCCCGTAATGGCGCCGCCCGCCGAACCCGCCCCCGAAGCGGAGCCCGCGCCGTTGGCCGACGAGCCGATCGCCGCCGCTGCGCCGCTCGACGCCTCCCCGGCTTCGCTTGCGGTTTCGGAACCCGTGCACGCGCCGACCGAGGGCGATCCGCTTACCCGGATGAAGGGCGTCGGCCCCAAGCTCGCCGAGCGGCTCAACGCGTTGGGCGTCACCAGCTTCGCCCAGATCGCCGCGCTCTCGCCCGCCGAGGCCGAGGCACTCGATGCGCAGCTCGGCACGTTCCAGGGCCGCATGCAACGCGATCGCTGGATCGAACAGGCCGGCTTCCTCGCCCGCGGCGATCAGGCGGGCTATGAGGCCGTGTTCGGGAAGCTGTGATCGAGCAATCCTCCCTCGCGTAGCGGGGGAGGATTTTAGGGCTTAGGCCTCTTGCCGCACCAGCAGCTTGTCGATCTTGCGGCCGTCCATATCGACGATCTCGAAGCGCCAGCCCTGCTCGGTGAACACCTCGCCTTCCTCCGGGAGATGTTTGAGCACCGCGAGCGCGAGGCCGGCGACGGTGGCGTAATCGCGGTCCTCGGACAGATCGATTCCGAGCCGCTCGGCGAGCGCGTCGGCGGGCATCTGGCCCGAGACGAGCAAAGATCCGTCCTCGCGCACGACGAGGCTCGGCGTATCCCCCGGCTCGGCGTCCGAAGCGAAATCGCCGGCGATCGCGGCGAGCAGATTGGCCGGTGTCACGATACCTTCGAAATGGCCGTACTCGTCGTGCACCAGGCCCATCGGCACTTCGGCGCGGCGCAGCGCGCCGAGCGCGTCCATCGCGTCGACCTGATCGGGCAGCACCGGCGCGGGGCGCATCAGTCGCCGCAGCTCGAGCGGCTCGCCGCGGAACAGCGCCGCCGCGATATCGCGCGCCTGCACCACGCCGATCACCGCATCGACCGAACCCTCGGCCACGGGCAGCCGGGTGTGCGGCGTCGCGAGCAGTGCCTCGCGGATGCCGGCGGCATCCAGATCGACGTCGAGCCAATCGACGTCGGTGCGCGGCGTCATGACTTCCCGCACCGGCCGGTCGGCGAGGCGGACCACGCCCGAGATGATCGAACGCTCATGCTCCTCGATCACGCCCGATTTCGACGCTTCGGCGACGATCAGATGGAGTTCCTCGGCGGTGACGCGATTCTCGGATTCGCGATTGAGCCCGATCAGCCGGAAGATCACCGCGCTCGACTTGTCGAGCAGCCACACCACCGGCGCGGTCGCCTTGCTGAGCCAGAACATCGGGATCGCCATCGTCGCGGCGATCGGCTCGGGCGAGCGCAGCGCGAATTGCTTGGGCACCAACTCGCCCACGACGAGCGAGGCATAGGTGGTGAGCGCGATCACCAGTGCGATGCCGACCGTATGCGCGGTATCCGCCGGAAGCCCGAGCCCCTGCAAGCGCTGGGCGACGGGGGTGCCGAGGCTGGCGCCCGAATAGGCGCCGGCGACGATGCCGATCAGCGTGATGCCGATCTGCACGGTCGAGAGGAACTTCCCGGGATCGGCGGCGAGGCGGATCGCAGTCGCGGCGCCGCGATTGGTCCGCGCCATCGCCTCGAGCCGCGCCGTGCGCGCCGAGACGATCGCCAGCTCGGACATCGAGAAGAGGCCGTTCACGGCGATCAGCACGAGGATGATCGCGACGTCGATCCAGGGAAAAGGTGCAGGCATGATGCGCCCCCTCCATATCCGCACTGGGCCGCGCTTCACAACCGCCTGTTCGCAGGCAGCGGCCCCAGGGCGCGTCTCGCTAGCCTCGGCGCTCGCGGAAAAAGTCGCGGAGCAGCGCGGCCGCTTCGGCCTCGCCGATACCGGCATAGGTCTCGGGGCGGTGGTGGCAGGTCGGCTGGGCGAAGAAACGCGGGCCATGCTCGACTGCGCCGCCCTTGGGATCGCTGGCGCCGTAATAGAGCCGCGCGATGCGGGCATGGGCGATCGCGCCCGCGCACATCGCGCAAGGCTCGAGCGTCACCCACAGGTCGCAATCCTCGAGCCGGTCGCGGCCGAGGATCCGCGCGGCCTCGCGAATCGCCAGCATCTCGGCATGCGCGGTGGGATCGTGCAGCGTGCGCGGCGCATTGGCGGAGACGGCGATAACCTCGCCGTTCCGCACGATCGCCGCGCCCACGGGCACCTCGCCTTCGCTTGCGGCGACCCCGGCCGCGTCGAGTGCCGCGCGCATTGGTGGCGGAAGGGGAAACATGGCGAGCGGCTTAGCCGCTCGGGCCCACGCCGTCACCCGTCAGGCAGATGCGACCCGCGCCGGCGATTCGCGCTGGAGCACGGTCCACAGCGCAAAGGCGACGCCGGGGAGGAACGCCAGCACGGTGAGCCCGCACGCGATCAGGAAGTCGCGCCCCGGCCCACGCGCCAGATAGACGCCGAGCGGCGGCAGCAGCGCCGCCGCAACGATGCGTCCTGCGGACATTATTTCTTCGCCGCGGGCGTCGGCGAGGCCGGCGCCTGCTTCACTTCGATCGTCGGCAAGACCACGGTCGCGTTCTTCATCTCCACCGTCGGCACTTCGACGGTCTTGGCGGTGTTGCCGATGCCGACGCTGCCCGTCTCGGCGCTGTACTTGGGAAGCTGACCGCCTTCGCTCTGCAAGGTGACCGTCGGCAGGCTGGCGCCCTGTTGCTGGGTAACCCGCAACATCCCCGTCGCCATGGCCGCCACAGCGCCCAGCGCGATGATTCCGATCAGCACGAGGATTGCACGCATCGTCTTTGTCTCCCGGTCGAATCGTTTGCGTAATAACGCAGAAGCGGCCATGCGGGTTGCGTGATGCGGGCGAAGATCGGCGAATCGGTTGACGCCCCGTGCCATTCCCGCTATCGGCGCCACCTTTCCGGCGTACGCCCAGAACCAGGATTTTAAGCGATGTCGCGCATTTGCGAGCTGACCGGCAAGGGCCGGCAGGTGGGTCACAATGTTTCCCACGCCAACAACAAGACCAAGCGCACGTTCCTGCCCAACCTGCAGAACGTCACGCTGATCTCGGACTCGCTGGGCCGCAGCGTCCGCCTGCGCGTCTCGACGCATGGCCTGCGCTCGGTCGAGCACAATGGCGGCCTCGACAACTGGCTGCTCAAGACCAGCGACGACGATCTCTCGCTGCGCGCCCGTCGCCTGAAGCGCGAAGTGCGCAAGGCGTCGGCCGAGAAGACCGCGGCCTAACCAGCCTTTCGCGGATTTGGCGTCAGCCCGTTCCCTTCGCGGGGGGCGGGCTTTTCGCTTGTCCAGGCGCCGCGCCTGCCAGGTCCAGCCGGAATTTGAGCAGCAGCGACTGCTCCCAGAACTCGCCATTGTCGTCCGACGCGATCCACACGATCGTGTCCGCGCCTTCGCGCGTGACCGCCAGCGCCTCGAAATTGTCGTGCAGCAGCGGGCGTTCGAAGCTCGCGATCTCGCCGCAGCGGACGATTCCACCGGCCGGAACCCCGCGCACGTCGATCATACAGAGCTTCGCGGTGAACAGCCCCGGCAGCGACAGCCGGCGATTGAGCACCAGCAGCCTGCCATCGGGAAGCTCGGCAACGTCGGTCGGATCATAGCCCGCGGGGGGCACATAGGCGAAGGCCAGCGGCGCACGGGGGCTCTCGGTCGGATCGCCCGCAAAGCGCAGCACGACTCGCGCATCGCGCCTGCCCTCGGGGCGCGCGGTCTCGCTGAACACGATGAACTGCCCGTTCGCGAGCCGGACCATCGCCTCGGCGCCGCCCGCAATCGGCCAGTCGGCCATCGCGGCGGGCCGCACGTTGCGCTCGGTATGCGTGAGGCTCGCATCGTAGCGCCAGATCGCATTGCGGTTCTCGAAACCGACCCAGGCACGGCCGGTCCGCGGATCCCAGGTCAGCGATTCCGAATCGCGGTGGCGCTTGATCGCCCCGGTGCCTGGGCCGGGAAGATCGGCGAAGCGCACGTCATGGGGGTGAAGGTCGGGCCCCATGCGGAAATCGACGATATTGCCGCCGTCGCTGAGGAGCGTGAAGCGGTCACCCGCCACGCGCATCGCGGAAAAGCCGCCAAAAGCCGGATCGGGGCTCGTCAGCGCCAGCCCGCCCAGCCAGGTGAGTGCGCCCACCCGACGACGCGCGGGGTCGCCGGCGTCGAGTTGCACGGGGGCGGCGCGCATCTGTGGGCGCTCCCCCAGAACCGCGCGTGGTTCGCGCCCCGAAGACGTTATCGAGAGCAGCAGAAGCACGGAAAGCGGGAGGGCGAGACGCATTGCCCCGGTCATAGCGGCTCGCCGCGGGTGAGCCAGCCCCGGCGAAGATGAACCTCAGATAACCGGCGCGTTCAGGAAGCGCAAAGGCAGCGCCGCTATAGCAGGCGCCGTAGTTTGCGTATCGAAGTCCTCGTGTAGCGTATCTGAGGACCAGGGCCGGCTCCGAAAGGGGCCGGCCCGTTTCGTTTCAGTACATATGCTGCCCGCCGTTGATCGACAGCGTCGACCCGGTGACGAAGCCCGCTTCCTCCGAGCAGAGGAATGCAACGCCGCGGGCGATCTCGCTCGCCTGGCCGAGCCGGCCGACGGGAATCTTGGCGACGATCTTCTCGAGCACGTCCGCCGGCACCGCGGCGACCATGTCGGTGTCGATATAGCCCGGCGCGATCGCGTTGACCGTCACTCCGGCACGCGCGCCTTCCTGCGCCAGCGCCTTGGTGAAGCCGTGGATGCCCGATTTGGCGGCGGCGTAATTGACCTGGCCGTATTGGCCCGCCTGGCCGTTGATCGAGCCAATATTGACGATGCGGCCCCATTTGCGGCTGCGCATGCCCGGGAAGGTGGCGTGCGCCATGTTGAAGCAGCCGCCGAGATTGATGCGGATCACATCCTCCCACATCTCGCGGCTCATCTTGAGGATCGTGCCGTCGCGGGTGACGCCGGCATTGTTGACCACGACATCGACCGGCCCCAACTCGGCCTCGACCTGCGCGACGCCGGCGGCGCAGGCGTCGAAATCGCCGACATCCCATTTATACGCCTTGATGCCGGTCCGCTCGGTGAAGGCCTTGGCCTTCTCCTCGTTGCCGGCATAATTGGCGGCGACCGTCATGCCCGCGTCCTTGAGCGCGAGACTGATCGCCTCGCCGATACCGCGCGTTCCACCCGTCACGATCGCTACGCGTGCCATTTGTCGCCATCCTCTCCGTTGTCGTCACGTAAGGCTAGGGAGCGTCTGCCCAGCCCGCAAGTTCCCGCCACAATATCTTACGAAGCATCTCGATCCCGCCATCGCTCGCATTCAGGCAAGGCAGATAGGCGAAATGGGTGCCGCCAGCGGCGAGAAAGCCCTCGCGGCCACGGATCGCCAATTCCTCGAGCGTCTCGAGGCAATCAGCCGAAAAGCCCGGCGCGACGATCGCGACGCGGGTGATCCCCTTGGCGGGCAGCCCAGCGAGCACCGTATCGGTCGCCGGCTCGAGCCATTTGGCGCGGCCGAAACGCGACTGGAAGGTCACGGTCAGCTCGCGCCCGAGCGCTTCGCCGAGCAGCCGCGCGGTCTTCCGGCAATGACAATGATAGGGATCGCCGAGATGCAACGTCCGCTCGGGCATCCCGTGGAAGCTGGCGAGCACCGCCTGGGGTTCGAAATCGAGGCCGGCGAGCGACGTTTCGACCGAAGTCTTGAGCGCGGCGATATAGGCGGGGTCATCGTAGTAAGGCGGTAGCGTCCGCAGCGCCGGCTGCCAGCGCATCCGCGCGAGTTCGGCAAAGGCGACATCGTTGGCGGTCGCGGTCGTCGCGGCGCAATATTGCGGATAGAGCGGCGCCACGAGGATGCGTTGGCACCCCGCCGCCTTCAATGCGCGCAACCTTTCGCCGAGCGCGGGGCGCCCGTATCGCATCGCGTGATCGACAATGACGTCGGGCCCGAACGCGCCCTGCAGCGCCTCGGCCTGTGCCCGCGTGATCGCGGCGAGCGGCGAGCCGTCCTCGCGCCAGACCTGACGATAGGCATGCGCCGATTTGGCCGGCCGGGTGCGCAGGATGATCCCGTGCAGGATCGGCTTCCACACGAGCCGGGGGATCTCGACCACGCGCGGATCGGAGAGGAACTCGGCGAGATAGCGACGCACCGCGGCGGCATCGGGCGCGTCGGGCGTGCCGAGATTGACGAGCAGCACGCCCACCTTCGCAAGCGGGATCGCAGGGTGATCGGCTGGGGTCATTCGATATCCGAGAGCAGCGGCAGGCGGCGGAAGCGCACGCCGGTCGCGGCCTGCAGCGCGTTGGCGATCGCCGGCGCGACCGGCGGCACCGCGAGTTCGCTGACTCCGCCCGGCTCGAGATCGTTGCGGATCAGCTCGACGGTGATGTCAGGCGCATCGGCGAGCGTCGGAAGGCGAAGCTCGGAAATCTCGCGCACATCGGCGACGTTCTCAGTGAAGCCCGTCGCGCTGCCCACCGCGCCGGCGAGCCCGAAGATCAGCCCCCCCTCGATCTGCTGCATCACCAGATCGGGGTTCACCATCCGCCCGCAATCGACAGCGGCGACGAGCCGCTCGACCTTGACGCGGCGATCGCTGGTGAGCTGCGCCTCGGCGAGCACGGCGATGTGTGACCCGCGAAAGCTGTGGCAGGCGATGCCCTGCCCGCTTCCCGGCTGACCGCCCTGCCAACCGCCCAGTTGCGCCGCGGTCTGCAGGCAGCGCGCGAGCCGTGGTTGCTGGCCGAGCATCGCCATGCGGAACGAGAGCGCGTCCTGCGCGGCGACATGCGCGAGCTCGTCGAGGAAGCTCTCGGTGAAGAAGCAGGTGTAGCTATGCGCGCCCGAGCGCCAATAGCCGCTCGGGACGCCGATCTCGGCCGGGTGATGGTCGATCGCGAAATTGGGGATGGCATAGGGCGGGAGCGCGCCCGCCACCGCGCCCGGATCGCCACGGCCCAGCGCGCGGCCGGCCGCCGGGAGCATTGCACCGTGCAGCAGCCGCGCCGAAAGCTCGCGGCCGCTTTCGGGCGCGGCGATCTTGGCAAGCCAGCCGGTGAGCCGGTGCTGCGGATCGAGCCGCGCGGTCATCCGGCCGGCGGCGGCGGGCCGGAAGCGATCGCGCCGGAAATCCTCGCCGCGGGGCCAGGTGAGTTGCACCGGCCGCCCGATCCGCGTCGCAAGCAGCGCCACCTGCGCGGCGGCATCGGTTTCGAGCTTCGCACCGAACGAGCCGCCCGCCATGGTCGGATGGAGGATCACCGAATTCTCGTCCAGGCCTGCCGCGCGCGCTGCGGCAGCGCGCGCGAGGCCCGGCGCCTGGGTCGGCAACCACAGAGTCAATCGCCCGTCGCGATGCACCGCGGTCGCGGTCATCGGCTCGAGCGGCGCGTGGAGCGCGACCCCGACGCGATATTCGGCTGCGACTAGCTCGGCGCCGCGAAACTGGGCCGACAGGTCCCCCGCGGACGCCATGCGCCTGCCCGCGCCGCCGAACGCGGCGCTCAGCGCTTCCTCGATCGAGTCGCTGTTGACCACCGTCCCGGGCGTCCTGAAGCGCGGCCGCATCGCGTCGATCGCGCGATCAGCCGCCCACCAATTATTCGCCACGGCAGCAACCCAGTCGTCGGTGGTGACCACCGCCAGCATGCCCGGAATGCGATCGGCAGCGGCGCGGTCGACCCGCACGAGGCCGGTATCGCCGATCGGCCCTTGCCGGATCGAGGCATAGACCATGTCGGGCAAACGGATATCGGCGGCGAAATTGGCGCTGCCATCGACCTTGGAAGGCGCGTCGAGGCGCGGCAGCGGCTGGCCATGCAGCCGCGGCCCATCGCCGACGCGCAGTGGAACCTCATCGGGCAGCGACTGGTTGGCGGCGTCCTCGGCGAGCGCGCCGAAACCGAGTTTATTGCTTCCCTGATAGACGATGCCGTTGAAGCTGCCGCAATCCTGCCAGTTGGCGCCCCAGCGCCGCGCCGCCGCCTTTTGCAGCAGCACCCGCGCCGCGGCGCCGGCGTGACGGAGATCGCCTTCGAAATTGCGGATGGAGGTCGAGGCTCCGGTGAGCATCAGCTCGCTGCGCCGGACATAGCTGCGCCGGAGCGAAGCCGGCACCGGACCGAGCGCGGCCTCGAACAATTCCTCGGCGGCGAGCTGATTCGCATAGAGCGGATTGAGCGGCGCAGGCTCGACGCCCACCATCTTCCAGTCGGCGCCGAGCTCGTCGGCGACGATCTGGGGCATGGCAGTGTAGACGCCCTGCCCCTCCTCGCATTGCGGCACCGCGACGGTGACATGGCCGTCGCTGCCGATCTTGAGCCACGCGCCGAACAGCTGTTCGCCGGGCGCAGCGGTAAGGTTGGGAAGCCAGGTCCGCGGCCACGCGGTCCAGGCGACGATCAGCCCGATACCGGCGCCGCCGCCGATCAGCAGCGTCCGCCGATCGATCTGGGTGCGTGCGCCGTTTTTCACCGCCATCGCTCCGCTCTATCGTGCAGCCTCGCGCAGCGCCAGCCATTGCGGCCTTGGGTTTGCAACGCGGCTGTTCTATCGCGGGGTCACGAACGATTGCCGGGGAACGACAAGACCGTGCTGCTCCAATTGCTCGCCGCCGCCGGCGACCACCTTCACTTCGCTGATCTCGGACTCGATCCGGTGGCGATCAATCTCGGCTTCTTTCAGATCAAATGGTATTCGCTGGCCTATATCGCCGGCATCCTGATCGGCTGGTGGTATCTGCTCAAGCTGCTGGCCCAGCCAGGCGCGCCGATGGCACGGCGCCATGCCGACGATCTCGTCTTCTATGCGACGCTCGGCATCATCCTCGGCGGGCGGCTCGGCTATGTGTTGTTCTACGCGCCCGACATGATCGTCGAGAATCCCCTGCAGATCATCCGATTGTGGGATGGCGGCATGTCGTTCCATGGCGGGGTGATCGGCACCACGATCGGCATCATCCTGCTCGCGCGTCGGCACAAGCTCGATTGGCTGCGTATCCATGATTACGTCGCCTGCTGCGCGCCCTTCGGGCTGTTCTTCGGCCGCCTCGCCAATTTCGTGAACGGCGAGCTTTGGGGCAAGCCGACGGATCTCCCTTGGGCGATCGTCTTCCGCAACACCGTCCAGACCGGGCTCCCCGAGCCGGCCCGCCATCCGAGCCAGCTCTACGAGGCGGGGCTCGAGGGTATCCTGCTCTTCGTCGTGCTGTGGTTCTTCTTCTGGCGGACCGATTCGCGCTATCAGCCCGGCAAGCTCGTCGGCATCTTCGTGCTCGGCTATGGCCTGTGCCGCTTCTTCGTCGAGTTCTTCCGCGAGCCCGACGCCCAGCTGGTCTGGCTGGTCGACGCGACGGGGCTCCACATGGGGCAGTGGCTGTGCATTCCGATGATCATCGGTGGCGCCTGGCTGATCGCCACCGCAAAGCGCCGGCGCCAGCGGGTCGAACCGATCGCGGGATCGGAAAGCGTCGCCTGAGCTTGCGCGCGGGATGACGGAAAGGGCTGAAAGCGTTAGGGACGCGGCGTGACCGATCCCGCCAACCCCCTCGCCGCCACACCCGGGCAGCGCGGCGAGAACGCCGCCGAGCCGCTGCTCGCCGAGCGCCTCGCCCGCGCGATCACGCTCGCCGGTCCGATCCCGCTCTCGCAGTTCATGGGCGCCGCCAACGCGCATTATTACGGCACGCGTGATCCGCTGGGCGCGCGCGGCGATTTCACCACCGCGCCCGAGATCAGCCAGATGTTCGGCGAGCTGATCGGGCTATGGCTAGCCGATCTCTGGGATCGCGCGGGGCGGCCCGAAGTGCGCTACGTCGAGCTCGGGCCGGGGCGCGGCACGCTCGCCGCCGATGCGTTGCGGGCAATGGGCAAGGTGGGGCTCGCCCCCCCGGTCCATTTCGTCGAGAACAGTCCGACGCTGCGCGGCGCGCAGGCCGAACGCGTGCCGGACGCCGAATGGCATCTCGACCTGATGAGCGTCGAAGAGGATCGTCCGCTGCTGATCGTCGCCAATGAGTTCTTCGATGCGTTGCCGATCCGCCAGCTGGTCGCGACCGGCGAAGGCTGGCGCGAGCGGCTGGTCGCCTGTCAGGACACGTTGTTCCTGCCGATCGCCGGCGATCGCGGCTTCGACATGATCATCCCGCAGCATCTGCTCGATGCGGCGCCGGGGTCGATCCTCGAGACCTCGCCCGCGAGCGTCGCAGTAGTGCGTGGGCTCGCCGGGCGGCTGCTCGCACAGGGCGGCGCGGCGCTGATCATCGATTATGGCTATGAAGGTCCGGCGATCGGCGACACGCTCCAGGCCGTACGCGGGCACGCCTTCGCCAATCCGTTCGAGGATCCGGGCGAAGCCGATCTCACCGTGCATGTCGATTTCGCTACGCTCAGGGAAGCCGCCGAGGCGGAGGGGTTGACCGTGCACGGGCCGGTGACGCAGGGCGCGTTCCTCAAGGCGCTCGGCATCGACGCTCGCACCGAGGCGCTGGCCAAGGCTGCGCCCGAGCGCGCCGAAGCGCTGGCCGGCGACCGCGACCGGCTGGTGGATCCCGAGCAGATGGGCGTGCTGTTCAAGGTGATCGCCTTGACGGCGCCCGGCTGGCCGGTCCCTGCGGGGTTTGCATAATGCGCTACAGAGACGCCACGCCCGCCGACCTCCCTGCGATCGACGCGCTTTTCCGCGAGAGCTTCGTCGCCACCTTCGGGCATCTCTACAGTCCCGAAAATCTCGCGATCTTCCTCGCCAAATTCACCCCGGCGGCGTGGGCGGAGGAACTCGCCACCCCCGGTCTCGCCCTCCGCCTCGCCGAAGACGACGCGGGACTGACGGGCTATTGCAAGCTCGGCCCGGTCACCCTTCCCGTCGTGCCGGGTCCCGCGCCGATCGAGCTGCGCCAGCTCTATCTGCGCGAGCGCGGCAAGGGCACCGGCGCGGCGCAGGCACTGATGGATTGGGCGCTCGATACGGCGCGCGGCCACGGCGCCGCGACGCTGTGGCTGTCGGTCTATATCGACAACCACCGCGCCAAGCGCTTCTACGAGCGCTACGGCTTCGTCGACCGCGGCCGCTACGCCTTCCTGGTCGGCGAACATGAGGACGAAGACCGATTGATGAGCCTCGATCTGTGAGCGACGTCGAAGTCATCCGCGCCCGCGCGCTCGGCGGCGTGACGCACGGCTTTCTCGGGCGCCGCGGCGGCGTCTCGACCGGTATCGTTGCCGGACTCAATGTCGGCACCGGCTCGGCCGACGATCCCGCGCTGATCGCCGAGAACCGCCGCCGCGCGGCCGAGGCGGTGCTCCCGGGCGCGCGACTGGTCACACTCTATCAGGTCCATTCGCCCGACGCCGTGGCGGTGATCGAGCCCTTCGACGAGCGGCTGCGCCCGCATGCCGACGCGTTGGTGACCGACCGCCCCGGGCTGGCGCTCGGTATCCTCACCGCCGACTGCGCGCCCGTGCTGCTCGCCGATCGCGAGGCAGGGGTTGTCGGCGCGGCGCATGCCGGATGGAAGGGCGCGATCGGCGGCGTCACCGATTCGACGATCGCGCTGATGGAGACCTTGGGTGCGAAGCGCGAACGCATCGCCGCCGCGGTCGGCCCGTGCATCGCCCGCGCCAGCTACGAGGTCGACGAGAATTTCTTCCGCCGATTCGTCGAGACCGATCCCGCCAATGAGCGTTTCTTCGCCGATGGCAAACCGGGGCACCACCAGTTCGATCTCGAGGCCTATGTCGCGCATCGGCTCGCGGCCGCGGGTATCCGCACGGTCGAGACGCTCGGTCTCGACACTTATTCGAACGAGAACCGCTTCTACAGCTTCCGCCGCGCCACGCATCGCGGCGAGCCCGATTACGGCCGCCAGATCAGCATCATCGGGCTCTGATCACTTGCCTTCGGGATCGGTCCGGCCCGCGAGCACATCGCTGGTCCGGTAATAGGTGATCGGATTGCCGCCGTCGGGCTCCGCGGCTTCCGCCTCCTGCAGCATCCGTCCCACCAGTCGGCAAGTCACCGCCGCGCGCATGTTGTTCACCGTCACGACGCCGCAGTCGCTGGTCTTGACGACCGCGAAGCGCGGATAGCCCTTTTCGTTCGAGAGCCGGGCCAGTTCGCCCAGCGCCAGTCGGAACATCGCCACGGGATCCCCGTTCCGGTCATCTACCGCCGAGGCCCGGATCATGTTGCCCTTGCGATACTTGCCGTGGACCTCCGGCCATTGGTTGCCCAGCAGCAGCCGCGCGAGCTGTGCATTCGCCGGCTGCACGCCCGCCACCGACATCATCCCCGCCGCCGCGAACAGCAGCCCCCATTGCGCCCCCCGCATCCGCATCCCCCTTTTTTACCCGCCACGGCGCGGATTGTGCCGGGAAGCGGGTGCAAGCCGCCGCGCGACTGGTTACAGATGCAACCAATCGCCCGGAGATTCGGGCGCATAATAACCATTCGCGGAGAGTATTGCATGACCGACGAAACCGAAGCCGAGCTGACCGGCGCAGCCCCGCGGCGTCGCCCCAAGCCGAGCGTCGACAAGGTCGGCGGGCGCAAGCTCAAGCCCGCGACGATGATGATGGGCCATGGCTATGATCCGATGCTCTCCGAGGGCTCGCTCAAGCCGCCGATCTTCCTGACCTCGACCTTCGTCTTCCCCAACGCCGCGGCGGGCAAGCGCCATTTCGAAGGCGTCACCGGCAAGCGCCCGGGCGGTGCCGAGGGGCTTGTCTATTCGCGCTTCAACGGGCCCAATCAGGAGATTCTCGAGGATCGGCTGTCGGTTTGGGAAGAGGCCGAGGACGCGCTCGCTTTCTCCTCGGGCATGTCGGCGATCGCGACATTGTTCCTGTCGATGGTCAAGCCGGGGGACACGATCGTCCATTCGGGCCCGCTCTATGCAGCGACCGAGACGCTGATCGCGCGCATCCTCGGCCGCTTCGGGGTGCACTGGCTCGACTTCCCGGCGGGCGCGACCCGGGCGGAGATCGACGCGGTGCTGAGCAAGGCCGCGACCGGCAACGTCGCTTTGATCTATCTCGAAAGCCCCGCCAACCCGACCAACGCGCTGGTCGACGTCGAGGCCGTCGCCGCCAGCCGTGACGCGATCTTCAAGGGCGCCAACAAGCCGCCGATCGCGATCGACAACACTTTCCTCGGACCGCTCTGGGCCAAGCCGCTCCAGCAGGGGGCGGACATCGTCGTCTATAGTCTCACCAAATATGCGGGGGGCCATTCGGACCTCGTCGCCGGCGGCGTGCTGGGCACGAAGGAGCACATCAACACGATCCGGCTGATGCGCAACACGATCGGCACGATCTGCGATCCCAACACCGCGTGGATGCTGCTGCGCAGCCTCGAGACGCTCGAGCTGCGCATGAGCCGCGCCGGCGAGAATGCCGCCAAGGTCTGCGAATTCCTGCGCCAGCACCCCAAGGTCGAGCATGTCGGCTATCTCGGCTTCCTCGAAGAGGGCAGCCGGCAGGCCGATATCTATCAGCGTCACTGCACCGGCGCCGGCTCGACCTTCTCGCTCTATCTGAAGGGCGGCGAGAAGGAGGCGTTCGCGTTTCTCGATGCGCTCAAGATCGCCAAGCTCGCGGTGAGCCTGGGCGGCACCGAGACGCTCGCCAGCCATCCGGCGGGGATGACGCACCTCTCGGTGCCCGAGGCGCGCAAACAGGCGCTCGGGATCACCGACAATCTGGTGCGGATCTCGATCGGGGTCGAGGATGCCGACGACCTGATCGCCGATTTCGAGGAAGCGTTGCAGGCGGTCTAGTCGGCGTGCTTTGCGCTCCCGCGAAAGCAGGAGCACGTTGCTAGTTTCGCAGGGTGAGGTCGCGGATGCGGTCGGTCGCAGGGGGCGTGACCGGCCCCCGGGCGAACCAGGCTTCGAGCGCGTCGATATCCTGCACGTCGGTGAGCGCGCCGGTACCGGCGGTCAGCGCCGTGAAGCCGTCCCCGCCATTGGCGAGAAAATTGCTGACCACGACGCGATAAACCTGATCGTCGACGATCGGCGCGCCATCGAGCTTCGGATCGATCACGCGCTGCCCGAGCGGCCGGCCGAGATCATAGCCATAGGTGAAGCCGCGCGAGACGAGCAGCTTGTTGCGCCCGCCGGCCTTGTTCTCGTCGAACTGCTGCTCGAGCACCGCGCGCAGCTGCCTGCCGGTCAGCTGCTTGATGACGAGCGTATTGGCGAAGGGCTGCACTGCATAGATATTGCCGAAGGTGATCGTGCCGTCGGCTGCCGGCGTGAGCGAGGCGCGGACGCCGCCTGCGTTCATCAGGCTGATCTGCGCGCCTGCCGACGCGGTCGCCGCGAGCTGGGCGTCGGCGATCAGATTGCCCAGCGCCTGCTCGACCATATTGTCCTCCGAGCGCAGCGCCGGCGCGGTCAGCCGGCCGATCGGGCGCTCCGAATAGGCCTTGGCCGCCGCCGAATAGCGCGAGACCAGCGCCGCCACGCGGGGCTCGGGGGTGAAGCGCGGGAAATCATCGCTGGTTTCGGCTGGTTTCGCGCCGGTGATCGCCTCGCCCTGGACGAGGATATTGTTCGCCCGCTTCGCGACGACACGGCCCGCGACAGGATCGATGTCGAGCCTGATGTCGGTCAGCAGCGTGCCGCCATAGCCGGCGCTCGTCAGCAGCAGCGGGCGCGTAGAGTCGATGCTGCCATAATCGCAAACATAGGCCTGGTGCGTGTGCCCGGAGACGACGAGGTCCACTCGCGGATCGAGCCGCTGGAGGATCGGGAAGATGTCGCCGCTGAGCCCGTCGCAGCTGTTGGCGTTGAAGGCGAGCTTCGTATTGGCGCCCTGGTGAATCAGCACGACGATCGCATCGGCGCCTTCCGCCTTGAGCTTCGGCACCAGCGCGTTGACCGTGTCGGCCTCGTCCTCGAACTTCAGCCCCTGAACCCCGCTGGCCATCACCAGCGTCGGCGTCTCCCTGAGCGTCATCCCGATGAACGCGATGCGCACCTGCCGCGCGCCCGTGCCGAAGCTGCGGATGCCGTAGCTCGGGAAGAGCGTGCCCCCGGCATCGCGCGCGACATTGGCGGCGAGATATTTGAACGAGGCGCCCTCAAACGGCTCGACCGCGCAGGGCTTGCGCGTGGTGAGCTTCTCGCAGCCGCCCGCCTGAAGGCGAAGCAACTCCTTCTGCCCGCGATCGAATTCGTGGTTGCCGACCGCGTTGAAGTCGACACCGATCAGGTTCATCGCATGGATCGTCGGCTCGTCGAGGAACATCGAAGAGACCAGCGGGCTGGCGCTGATCATATCGCCAGCCGAAACCGTGGCACTGTTCGCATGCCCCTCGCGCAGCTTCGCCACCGCGGCGGCGAAATAGGCTGCACCGCCCGCGGCGATGCGGCGCTTCGCCTCCCCCTCGCCGGGAATGTCGACCGCGAGCTTGCCGGGTTCGAGATTGCCGTGGAAATCATTGAACGCGATGATCTGGACCGAGACCGGCGCCGCTTCCGGCGCGATACCCGGCGGAACGACACGCCCCGCGCATCCGGCGAGCGCAATCGCTCCCAGCATTCCGATCACGAACCGCATTGCCCCACCTCCCTACGCCACGCCCGTGGCGCCGGGATGTTACCGCGTAATTTCCGGGTCCGTCAGCCCCAGAGTCGGGCGCGATAGGCCTCGAAGCAGCGCGCGCCGCACTTCAGCCGAATCAGCGCGCCCTCGGCCATGGCCGTCGCGCGGCGCGGATCCTCTTCGACCGCGGGGCGGATCGCCTCGCGATTCCAGTCCTCGCTGTGCTTGATGTCGAGCACGGCATGGAGCGTGAAATAACGCGCCTCCTTCGGACTGAGCCCGACACGCTTGAGCCCTTCGGCGACCAGCGCCGCACGGCCGGGGGCGGTCAGCTCGATCACACCGAGCGCACCGACCGAATGCCAGGCATGGCGCCGGTTGGTCGCCATCGCGGTCATCGCATTGGCGAGGCACAGGCTTTCCCAGACCGTGTTCTCGATCACCGGATCGACCCGCAGCGTCTCGACCAGCGCGTCGAGCATCGGCCCGTGCATGCCCTTGGCGGTGCCATGGCCCATCTCGTCCCAATAGTTGCGGGCGAGCTCCAGCTTGGGGCGGATGGGCAGTTTGACCTGCGTCATCGCGACGAGATCATCGAACCCCGCCTCGCCCGCTGCCTCCTGCTCGAAGAACCAGCGCAGCTCGTCGCGATTCGCGGTTTCGGCGAGCCACGGGAACAGCGGATCGCCCTGCCCTGGACCGACCTGCTTCAGCCCCTCGAACCACGCGATGAAGCCCTCGACATCGGTCGGTGCAGCGGCCGCCTCGTCGGCAACCTCGGCGCGCAATTCGTCGAGGAATCCCGCCTCTAGCCGCCGCATACGCATGTCGCGGTCAAAGATGCGGCGCGAGTCCTCGCCGGGGAAACCAGGTTCGAGCCGTTCCCGGTTCCAGTGTGCCAGTCCGCGTTGAAAGCTATCCGTAAGAAATTGCGAGCCCGCATCCTGTGCGAAGCTTCGTAGACGCGTTGCCATGTTGTTGCGTTCTCCTGCCGACGTTTTAACCGGCCGGGCTGCGCGAAAGTTCCCCGCCACGGCCCAACGGCCCACGACAAGCCTTTGATCTTTAACCCAAATCAATCGCAGGTTCGCCGCACGCGATGGTGAGCCACGTTCGCCCCTTCCCCTGCCCCAATTGTCTGTGTTAGCGCTAACTTGAATGGACGCCGGAACAACCGGCCATCGATCGAGGAGAGCGACGTGACGGGCAAAATCGGGCGCCGGCTGCTGGGCGCGTGTCTTTTGGCGAGCGTCGCCGCATTGCCCGCCACCGCCGCCGCGCAGACCGATCTCCGCCTCAACGACGCCGGCTATTTCGAAGCGCGCGGAGCCAATGTCCTTGTCTTCTCCAACTGGTATGATGGCCTCTTCGCCGACGCCAAGATCAGCGGCGTCGAGATCATCCAGCAGGGCGAACGCACCGCCACCAATGGCGATGTCCGCCTCTCCGCGACGCCGGGGCAATGGGATCCGATTGGACGCATGGTGAAGCGCGACGTCGATGCGAAGACCGGCGCGATCGAGGCCCTGCTCGAATATCCCGATTACCAGTTCCAGTACCGCATTCGTGCCGAGCGCAAGGCAGACGGCGTGCACATCGCAGTCATCCTCGACCAGCCGCTTCCCGCCACGCTCGCCGGCAAGGCGGGATTCAACCTCGAATTCCTGCCCTCGGCCTATTTCCACAAGAGCTTTCTGGCCGACGGCAAGCCCGGCGCATTCCCGGTCTATCCAGCCGGCGACATGGTCGCGGGCGGCGCACGCAACGCCGCGAGCGGGCGCGATTACGGCCCCGGTGCCGAGCCGCTGCCAATGGCTTCGGGCAAGACGCTCGTCCTCGCGCCCGAGGATCCGGCGCGCCGCGTCACGCTTCGCGCGACGTCGGGCGATCTCCAGCTCTTCGACGGGCGCAATCAGGCGCAGAATGGCTGGTTCGTGGTGCGCAGCCTGCTGCCCTCGGGCCGGACCGGCCGTGTCGTCGAATGGACCGTCGCGCCCAACAGCGTGCCGGGCTGGCTGCGCGATCCGGTGATCGGCCATTCGCAGCTCGGCTATACGCCTGCGCAATCCAAGGTCGCGGTGATCGAGCTCGACGCCAATGCGAAGCCTGCCGGCCCGGCGCGGCTGCTGCGCATCGACGAGACCGGCAAGACCGCGGTTGCGCTGTCCGCGGCGCCCAAGGCATGGGGCAAATATCTCCGCTACAATTATGCCAGCTTCGACTTTAGCAGCGTGCGCCAGCCGGGCGTCTATCAGCTCGAATATGGCGGCACGCGCACCCATAGCTTCCGCATCGCCGACAATGTCTATGCCGATGCGTGGCATCCGAGTCTCGACGTCTATCTGCCGGTCCAGATGGACCATATGCTGGTCAACGAGGCCTATCGCGTGTGGCATGGCGACAGCCATCGCGACGATGCGCGGCAAGCGCCGGTCAACCACGAGCATATCGATCTCTATCGGCAGGGGGCGACCACCGACACCAGGTTCAAGCCGGGCGAGCATATTCCGGGCCTCGATGTCGGCGGCTGGCTCGACGCCGGCGATTTCGACATCCGCACCCAGACGCAATATGCCGTGGTCCGCACGCTGGTCGGCATCTGGGAGGAGCATAAGCCCGCGCGCGACCAAACCCTCGTTGATCAGGATCTGCGCCGCGTCGAGATGCACGTGCCCGACGGCAAGCCCGATCTGCTCCAGCAGATCGAGCATGGCGTGCGCTATCTAGCCTCGATGTACGATGCGGTCGGCTATGCCGTGCACGGCGTGGTCGAGCCCGACGTTGCACAATATACGCATCTGGGCGACGCCGCCTCGAAGACCGACGGGCTACTCTACGATCCCGAGCTCAAATTCGGCGCGCGCAGGGGCAATCGCAGCGGCACGCCCGACGATCGCTGGGTATTCACCAGCAAGTCGAGCGCGCTCAACTACGGCTCGGCGACCGCGCTCGCGGCGTCGAGCCGGGCGCTGCGCGGCTATGACGACGCACTGGCGGACAAGGCGCTCAAGCTCGCGCGCGACGTCTGGGCGGAAGAGCATAGCCACGCGCCCAACAGCTTCAGCCATGGCAACACCACCGGCGGCTGGCTGCCGGGCGAGGAGTTCGCCGCCGCGGTCGAGCTGCTCGCGACGACCAGGGATCCGCAATATGCCGCGCGGGTGAGTACGCTGTGGCCCGAGATCGCGCCGCGCTTTCCGCAATATGCCCAGACCGCGCTGCAGGCGCTGCCGTTCATGGACGGCGACTACCGCGCCAGGGTCGAGGCCGAAGTGCGCAAGCTCAAGGCGAACGCAACCCCGTTCACCGGCGCCAATCCGTACGGCGTGCCGATCACCACCGGCGGCTGGGCGGGCAATGGCGCGGTGATCCAGTCGGGGCTCACCGACTATGCAATCCATAAGGCGTTCCCGGCGCTGAGCGATGGGCAAGGCGTGTTCCGCGCGCTCGACTATCTCCACGGCACGCATCCGGGTTCGGACATCTCGTTCGTGTCGGGGGTGGGCACGCGCTCGAAGGAAGTCGCTTATGGCAACAACCGCGCCGACTTCTCGTTCATCGCCGGCGGCGTCGTCCCCGGCGCGCTGATCCTCAAGCCCGATTTCCCCGAGAATAGCGAGAACTGGCCGTTCTTCTGGGGCGAGAACGAATATGTCGTGAACATGAGCCCGAGCTATATCGCGCTGGTGCAGGCGGCGATCGATCTGTCGGGTAAGCGCTGAAATCCTCTCCCGGGGGCAGAGGGGAACCAGCGAAGCTGGTGCCTTTGGAGCAACTACGCCTCCACCGCTTCGCGGTCACCCTCCCCCTCCGGGGAGAAGCGCGGCCTATGCGGCAGATAGTTGCGGAAGCGGTTGGACGCAGCGCGTTCCCATGCTTTAACCCGCGCCCATGCCCAGTCGCTTCCGCCGCGCGCTTGCCGCGCTCGCCGCCCTTTCGCTCACCACCGGCCCCGTTCTCGCCCAGACCGCGTACGACAGCGTCGACCCGTTCATCGGCACCGGCGGCGAGGGCCATACCTTCCCCGGCGCCGTCGCGCCGTTCGGGATGGTGCAGCTGAGCCCGGACACCGACACGGGCTGCAAGATCCGCGAATGCTATGGCCATGCCGCGGGCTATCGTCACGACGATCCGACGATCCAGGGCTTCTCGCACACCCATTTCTCGGGCGCGGGCCATTCGGACCTCGGCGACTTCCTCGTCATGCCCGCGGCCGGCGAGAGCGTGCCGCTCGAACCCGGCGACCCCAAGCAGCCCGGCTCGGGCTATCGTTCGCGCTTCAGCCATGACAGCGAGACCGCGCAGCCGGGCTATTACGGCGTCACGCTCGCCGATTCGGGAATCCGCGCCGAGCTGACCGCGGGCACGCGCGTCGGCGTGCATCGTTACGCCTTCCCCGCGGACGCACCGGCGCACCTGATCCTCGACCTGCGCTCGAGCCTCTACAATTATCCCGGCAAGACCTTGTGGTCGTCGATCCGCATCCGCCCCGACGGCACGATCACCGGCATGCGCGAGACGCGCGGCTGGGCGCCGGCGCGCAAGCTCTATTTCGCGATGCGGCCCTCGGCGCCGCTGACCGGCCACAGCTTCCTCAACCGCGAGGAGAAGGTCGAGTATCGCGGCTTCCAGGGTCCGAGCCGCGGCCGCGACGATGCCGACCAGCTCGAGGGTCGCGCGCTCGTCGCCCGGTTCGACTTCGGCAAGCTCGATCGGCCGCTCGAACTCAAGGTCGCGATCTCGGCGGTCGACGAGGACGGCGCGATCGCCAATCTCGACAGCACGCGCGGCAATTTCGACGCGATCCGCGCCGGCACGCGCGCCGCATGGGAAAAGGCGCTCGGTGCGGTCGAGATCGAGGCGCCCGCGCCCACCAAGACGATGGTCACGACTGCGCTCTATCATGCGCTGATGGCGCCGAGCGTCTTCTCCGACGCCGACGGGCGCTATCGCGGCCCCGACGATCAGGTCCACAAGGCCGAGGGCTTCACCTTCCACTCGACCTTCTCGCTCTGGGATACCTTCCGCGCCGAGCATCCCTTGCTGCTCCTCGTCCAGCCCGAGCAGCGCAACGCCGACTTCGTCCAGTCGCTGATCGCCAGCCAGCAGGCGAGCCCGTTCGGCATCCTGCCGGTCTGGCAATTCCACGGCCGCGAGACGTGGACGATGATCGGCTATCACGCGGTCCCGGTGATCGCCGACGCCTGGCTCAAGGGCGTACGCGGCTTCGACGCCAACGCCGCGCTCGACGCGATGGTGAAGAGCGCGAGCTACGGCCCCTATGGCGGGCTCGATCAGTATATGAAGCTTGGTTACGTGCCGATCGACAAGGAACCCGAAGCGGCATCCAAGACCGTCGAATACGCCTTTGACGACTGGACGATCGCCCGCATGGCGCGCGCGCTCGGCAAGGACGATGTCGCCGCGACTTTCGAGAAGCGCGCCGGCAACTGGCGCAACAGCTTCGACGCGAAGACCGGTTTCCTCCGCGCGCGCAAGGCAGACGGCAGCTATCGCGAGCCGTTCGATCCCACCGCGATCAACTACGGCTCGGACTACACCGAAGGAAATGCGTGGCAGTACAGCTGGTTCGTGCCGCACGACCAGGCGGCAATGTTCGCGCTGCTCGGCGGCGACAAGGCAGCGGTGAAGAAGCTCGACGCGATGTTCGACTTCGACAATTCGAAGCTCGACTACAGCCATGCCGAGGACATTGCCGGGCTGATCGGCCAGTACATCCATGGCAACGAGCCGAGCCACCACGTCGCCTATCTCTACAATTTCGCCGGCCAGCCCTGGCGCACGCAGGAGCGGCTCAAGCAGATCGTCGAGAGTCAGTACAAGACCGGCCCCGAGGGCCTGTCGGGCAATGACGATCTCGGCCAGATGTCGTCGTGGCTCGTCTTCACTGCGCTGGGCTTCTACCCGGTCGCGCCGGGATCGAACCAATATGTCCTCGGCCGTCCCTTCGTCGAGCGCGCCGCGCTCACCCTGCCCAACGGCAAGAGCTTCACCGTTGTTACGGACGGGCTGTCCGCCACCAATGGCTATGTCGGCAAGGTCAGCCTCAACGGCAAACCGCTGAATCGCAGCTACATCACCCACGACGAGGTCTCCGCCGGCGGCGAGCTGCGCTTCACGATGCAGGCGAAACCGAACAAGCGTTGGGCGACCGGCCACGCGGCGCGGCCCTTCTCGACGAGCGCAGGGCGCTAGGGGGGCAATCGTCGGCGGGCCTTGGCCGGTCCGTCGAAAGACAGATCGTTCATTTTTCGCGTGCAAGCTGCGGCTATGGGACGCTTTCCGATTCATCTCCTTGCCGTCCCGCTCATGGCACTGAGCGGTTCTGCGACCCTGCTTGCGGGTTGCCAAAGCTCCGGTGAGCGCGTGATTGCGCGGGCGAACCGCGAGGATACATGCGGCGCCAGGCAGTTGCGTGCCTTCGTAGGGCGCACGGCCGATCAAACCACGCGCGACCGCATCGAGGGAAGCGTGTCGAACAGGCGCCGGGTCAGATGGATTGTCCCCGGGGAAGACATACTGGCAGACCTCAACACCGGCCGGATAAATGTCGTTCTGGACGACACGGGCAAGATCAGGGATGTGAGCTGCTATTGAGTTTGTGGACGTCCGCCGAATGGCGCGTTGGCGGACAGCAGGCTTGCCCGGCGGACCGCCATCTTCTTGTCGACAGGGGCCGCAGACACGGCCCATTGGCAACGTAGGAGTCGGCCTGTTTCGCTCGCGGCGGGAAGAATCGCTCACCCGCTCGGAACTCGCACCGCCCTTGCGTAGCACTATTGCGAGATCGGCACGGCTCCGCGAAACGAGTCAATCAGGCTGACGGTCGTTCAGCCGTCGCCGACGCGCTCGATATCGGCGCCGACGCCCTGAAGCTTCTCCTCGAGCCGCTCATAACCGCGGTCGAGGTGATAGACCCGGCTCACCTGCGTCTCGCCCTCGGCGACGAGGCCGGCAAGGATCAGGCTCATCGACGCGCGCAGGTCGGTCGCCATCACTTGCGCGCCGACCAGTTTGGTCGGGCCATGCACCACCGCGGTGCGTCCGCGCACGTCGATATGTGCGCCCATCCGCGCCAGCTCGGGCACGTGCATGTAGCGGTTCTCGAAGATCGTCTCGGTGAACACGCTGGCACCTTCGGCGACCAGCTGCATCGCCATGAATTGCGCCTGCATGTCGGTCGCGAAGCCCGGGAACGGCGCAGTCGACAGCGTCAGCGGCTTGAGCGCGCCCTCTGCCGCGATGCGGATACCGCTCTTCTTTTCCTCGACCGTCACACCGGCCTGGGTCAGCGCATCGAGAGTCGCGCGCATATCGCTCGCCGCGGCGCCGACCAGCTCGACATCGCCGCCGGTGATCGCCGCGGCGCAGGCATAGCTGCCCGCCTCGATCCGGTCGGGCATCACGGCGTAGGTCGCGCCGTGCAGGCGATCGACGCCTTCGATCTCCAGCTGCTCGGTGCCGATGCCGCTGATATGCGCGCCCATCGCGACGAGCAGGTTGCAGAGGTCGACGATCTCGGGCTCGCGCGCCGCGTTGTCGAGCACGGTCGTGCCCTTGCCCGTCACCGCCGCCATCAACGCATTCTCGGTCGCTCCGACCGACACCACCGGGAAGCTGAAGCGCCCGCCCTTGAGGCGCCCGCCCGGCGCGCTCGCCTTCACATAGCCCGCGGCGACTTCGATCTCGGCGCCCATCGCCTGCAATGCCTTCAGGTGCAGATCGATCGGGCGGTTGCCGATCGCGCAGCCGCCGGGCAGCGACACCGTCGCCTCGCCGGCGCGGCCGAGCAGCGGACCGAGCACGAGGATCGAGGCGCGCATCTTCCGCACGATGTCATAGGGCGCGACCGTCGAGGTCAGCTTGCCGGCCCGGGTGGTCAGCACCCGGCCGAAATCGTTGGGCCGGGTGCCCTCGATCGCCGTCGAGGCGCCCAGCTCGTTGAGGAGATGCCCGAAGCTGTCGACATCGGCGAGCCGCGGCAGGTTGCGGAGCGTCAACGGCTCGTCGGTGAGCAATGCGCAGGGCATCAGCGTGAGCGCGGCGTTCTTCGCCCCGGAAATGGCGATTTTTCCCGAAAGGCGCTTGCCGCCGCGGATGAGGATACGGTCCATGGCGGAGCTTCTAGCCGCTCGCCGCGCGCGCGCAAGCGCGGCAGGCCGTGAATTCGATTGATCGACTTTAATGCATTGATTCCACGGCACTGCTTTCACGGTGCGCGGGGGGAATGCAAAAGCGTGTCGGGTAGTTGTTTCGCGGATATTCTGGGCGAGCTCGTCGATCTGACCGATGGCGAGCGGGCGGCGCTCGAAAAATTGGAGGAACGCCAGCGGCCCCTGCGCCGCGGGGCGGCGCTGCAGCGCGAGAACGAGGCATGCAACGAGCTCTTCGTTCTCCGCAAAGGGCTGATGATGAGCTATGTGCTGCTCGACGACGGCAGCCGGCAGATCCTGCGCTTTCTGTTTCCCGGCGACATGCTCGGCGTATCGAGCGCGATCTATCGCGAAGCGCCGGAGACGCTCGCCGCGCTTTCCGACTGCGTCGTCTCTCCCTTCGATCGCGGCGCGCTGGCCGAGATCATGCGCGAGCATCCCCGGCTATCGGCGCTGATCCTCGTCTATTCGCAGATCGAGCGCGTTGCGCTGACCGACCGACTCGCAGCGCTCGGCCGCACCAGCGCGAAGGCGCGCGTCGCCGCGCTGCTGCTCGAGCTGCGCAATCGGCTGCGCGCCACCGACCGGAGCATCTCCAATGTCTTCGCGCTCGGGCTGACGCAGGAGGAAGTGGGCGATGCCACCGGGCTGACCGCGGTGCACGTCAACCGGATGCTACGCCAGCTCGCCGAGGATGGGCTGATCACGCGCGGTTCGGGCCGAATCACGCTCGCAGACGAGCCCTCGCTGGCCCGCGCCGCCAATTATGTGAATCGCTATGAGGGGCTCGACCTCAGCTGGTTGCCGCAGCCGCGAAGCTGATCGATCAACGTGCCGTGCGCCCGCGAAGGCCGGAGCACATTGGCGGACCCGCTGAGGAAACCTGCGATCAGGCCTTTTCGAGCGTGCACTGCAGCGGATGCTGGTTCTGCCGGGCGAAATCGATCACCTGGCTGACCTTGGTCTCGGCGACTTCGTAGCTGAACACCCCGCACACCCCGACGCCGCGCTGGTGGACGTGGAGCATCACGCGTGTCGCCTCTTCCATGTCCATCCGGAAGAAGCGCTGCAGGCAGAGCACGACGAACTCCATCGGCGTGTAATCGTCGTTGAGCATCAGCACGCGATAGGGCGTCGGCTTCTTGGTGCGGGTACGCGTGCGCGTCGCCAGCCCGACATTGGGGTCGCGCGTGCCGGTATCGTCGTCGTCTCCGGCCATCCGGATCGTCATGTTGGTGATTTCGGCCATCGCGCTGAAAATATGGGTTCGCCGGAGTCGAGGCAAGGCCGCAGCCGCGTCATTAATCTTCAAAAAGGGGCGCGTCCCGCCGAAACGAAAAGGGCGGCCGCCTTTCGGCAGCCGCCCCACTACGCATTTACTGGAGCGAATAACGCTCAGGCTACGGTCTTCACCTTCTCGGCCGCAACCGCGAAGCGGTTCGAGATCGGCTGCGCGGCGTCGCCGGCAAGCTTGATCACGGCTTCGGTGTTCTTCGAGGCTTCGGCGACATAGGCGTCGAAGGCGCCACGAACGAAGTCGCTCTGCAGCTTGAAGAATTCGGTCGGCGACTTGACCGTCGCGAACGACTTCAGCGCGGCGGTCGCGCTCTCGAACGACTTGCGGCCATATTCGGCGGCGTCCTGGCCGAGGGTCTCGAAGCCCTTGGCGGCGATGCGGCCCGACTCGACGACGGCTTCGAGGTTGCCCTTGGCGAACTCGTTGGCGTCCTCGACCAGCTTGGTCGACTTCTCGACGGCAGCCTTGGTGCGATCGTTCCAGTCCGCGAACAGGGCCTGGGCCTTCGCGGTGTTGTTTTCGAAATTGGTAGCCATGGTGCTGGTTTCCTTGACGATGGTTTCCGCGGCGGTCTCGGCGACGGCCTCGGTAACGTTGACGGTCTCCACGGCGGCGACTTCGGCCGGCTCTGCCGCGGCTTGAACGGTTTCGACTGCTTCCTGCGACGCGACTTCCACGACCGGATCCGGTCCGGAGACGTTCACCGGGGCGACTGCCTCGATCACGCTTTCCGGCGCGGGCTTCTTCTCAGCCTTGGCTGCGACAGCTTCCGCCCTGGGCGCGGCCGGCTTGCTGGCGCGCGCCGCGGGCTTCGGAGCGGCGGGCTTTGCCGGCGCCTTCGGTCCCTTGGTGGCCATGTGACTCGGTCCCCTGACTATTGCTGCATTGCAGCATGTAGAGGCTCGTTGCGTGCTTTGCAAGAGGAATTTTGTGCGCTGCACAAAAGCAATTTACCTTACGAAATCGGCGCTTTCAGCGCGTGCGGACATAGCTCCCCGGCGCGTCCTCCAGCGCCTTGAGCTTGCCCTTCCCGGGTATACGTGCACCTTTTGCATCCACCTTTTCCGAATCGACGCTCTCGAGCCAGCCGATCCAGTCGGGCCACCAGCTTCCCCTGGTTTCTTTCGCACCCGCAACAAACTCCGCGAGCGTCTCGACCTTCGAGTCGTTGACCCAATATTGGTATTTCCCCGCTGCCGGTGGATTGACCACGCCCGCGATGTGACCCGATCCGGCGAGCACGAATTTGATCGGTCCCTTGAAGTGGTGGGTGATCTTCCACACGCTCGCCGCGGGGGCGATATGGTCCTCGCGGCCGGCCTGGACATAGGTCGGGGTCGCCACCTTGTTCAGGTCGATCGGCGTGCCCCCGATCGAGAGCAGTCCCGGAACCGCCAACTTGTTGTCGCGGTACAGGTCGGTGAGATAGCTCAGGTGCCACGTCGCGGGCAGATTGGTGACGTCCGAGTTCCAGTGGAGCAGATCGAACGGCACATAGTCCTGCCCCATCAGATAGTTGTTGGTGACGTAGTTCCAGATCAGATCGCGCCCGCGCAGCAGGTTGAAGGTCGCGGCCATGTAGCGCCCGTCGAGGAAACCCTCGCCGCCGAGGCTCTTGATCAGCGCGAGCTGGTCGTCGTCGACGAACATGCCCAGATCGCCGGCCTCGCTGAAATCCACCTGTGCGGTGAAGAAGGTCGCACTCTCGACCTTCTCGCTCTGCCCGCGCGCGGCCAGCACCGCGAGCGTCGCCGCCAGCGTCGTCCCCGCGACGCAATAGCCGATCGCGTGGACGCTCTCGACCCCGAGCAGGTCGCGCACCGTGTCGATCGCGTCGATCTGCCCCCGCTCGACATAATCGTCCCAGACCACGTCCTTCATTCCCGCGTCGGCCGATTTCCACGACACGACGAACACCGTCAGCCCCTGCTCGACCGCCCAGCGGATGAAGCTCTTCTCGGGGGTGAGATCGAGGATGTAGAAGCGGTTGATCCATGGCGGGAAGATGATCAGCGGCGTCGCATAGACCCTATCCGTGACCGGCGAATACTGGATCAACTCGTAGAGCGGGGTACGTTTGACCACCTTGCCCGGAGTGGTGGCGAGATTGCGCCCCACTTCGAACGCGCCTTCCGCGGTCTGGGTCATCTGCCCCTTGGCGAGGTCCGACAGCATGTGCTGCAGGCCCTTGAGCAAGCTCTCGCCCCTGGTCTCGACGATCTTCTCGAGCACCTGCGGGTTGGTCGCGGGAAAATTGGTCGGGCTCACCGCATCGATAAAGCCTTTGGTCGCGAAGCGGATCTGATCCTTCTGCCTCGAGTCGACGCCTTCGAGCGCGTCGACGCCCTTCAGCAGATGATCGGCGATGACGAAGTAACTCTGGCGCAGGAAATCGAACACGGGCTCCTCGCGCCATTGCGGCGCCTTGAAGCGCTTGTCGCGTGCCTGTTCGGGGGTTTCCTCGAAGGGCGCGGCATTGGTCGGGTCGAGGAAGCGTTGCCACAGCTGCATCGTGTCGGCCCAGAAGCTCGCTCCCGCCCGGAACGCGCCGGTGGGATCGATCATCGGCGCCGCGGGCATGTGGGCCATCGCGTCGAAGCCGTTTTCGAGCATCATCTGCTGCGCGCGACCCAGCACCCAGGTCCAGTGCTGGAGATCCTCGAGGCTGGGAAGCGAGGTGGTAGTATCGTCCATGCGTTCCTCTCCGGCGGCGAGTACGGCCCCTTTAGCGCCGACAAGCCAACTCGTCATTCCCGGACAAGCAGGAATGACGTAGGAACGCATCACGGCGCAATGCAGCGCCCAACCCCGAGAGAGAAGTGGAAATGTCCGAAGAGTTCTACCGCATCAAGCGGCTGCCGCCTTACGTCATCGCCGAGGTCAACGGCATGCGGGCAGCGGCGCGCGCGGCGGGGGAGGACATTATCGACCTCGGCATGGGCAATCCCGATCTGCCGCCGCCCGACCATGTCATCGAGAAGCTCTGCGAAGTCGCGCGCAAACCCGACGCGCATGGCTATTCGCAGTCCAAGGGGATTCCCGGCCTGCGCCGCGCCCAGGCGAATTATTACGGCCGCCGCTTCGGGGTCGAGGTCGATCCCGAGACCGAGGTCGTCGTGACGATGGGATCGAAGGAGGGGCTCGCGAGCCTCGCCACCGCGATCACCGCGCCGGGCGACGTGATCCTCGCGCCCAATCCGAGCTATCCGATCCACACCTTCGGTTTCATCATCGCCGGGGCGACGATCCGCGCGGTGCCGACGACGCCCGACGAGCATTATTTCGAGAGCCTCGAGCGCGCGATGAACTTCACCGTGCCGCGGCCGTCGATCCTCGTGGTCAACTATCCGTCGAATCCGACCGCCGAGACCGTCGACCTCGCTTTCTACGAGCGGCTCGTCGCCTGGGCACGCGAGAACAAGGTCTGGATCATCTCCGACCTTGCCTATTCCGAACTCTATTATGACGGCAATCCGACCGTCTCGATCCTGCAGGTCAAGGGCGCCAAGGACGTCGCGATCGAGTTCACCTCGCTCAGCAAGACCTATTCGATGGCGGGTTGGCGGATCGGCTTCGCGGTGGGCAACAAGGAGCTGATCGCGGCGATGACGCGGGTGAAGTCGTATCTCGACTATGGCGCTTTCACGCCGGTTCAGGCCGCTGCCTGCGCGGCGATCAACGGCCCGCAGGACATCGTCGAGAAGAACCGCCAACTCTATCACAAGCGCCGCGACGTGCTGGTCGAGAGCTTCGGCCGGGCAGGCTGGGACATCCCCTCGCCGCCCGCATCGATGTTCGCCTGGGCGCCGCTGCCGCCGGCACTTGCGCATCTCGGCAGCCTCGAATTCTCGAAGCAGCTGCTCACCCATGCCAAGGTCGCGGTCGCGCCCGGGGTCGGTTACGGCGAGAATGGCGAGGGCTTCGTCCGCATCGCGATGGTCGAGAACGAGCAGCGCCTGCGCCAGGCGGCGCGCAACGTGCGCAAGTACCTGCAGTCGATGGGCGTCAACACGCCGAGCGTGAAGGCGGGCTGAGGCTAAACCCTAAACGTCACCCCGGCCTTGTGCCGGGGTGGCGGTGTCTGTGGTACCGGGAACCCTCAGGCCAGTTCGCTGTCCAGCAACTCGCGCACATCCAGTCCGAGCAGCGCGATATGCTCGCGCACGCGCGGCCAATGGCCGGTGAGGAAGCGCTCGCGCTCGGCGATGCGCAGCCGTTCGACCGCGCCCGGCAGCACGAACATGCCGACGCCGCGACGGACCTCGACATAATCCTCGTCCTGGAAGCTCTGATAGGCCTTGGCGACCGTCAGCGGGTTGGCGCCATGTTCGGCGGCGAGCGCCCGGACCGAGGGTAGCTGGTCGCCCGCGCGATACTCGCCGCGCAGGATCGCGGCAGCGATGCTGGCACGAAGCTTGAGGTAAACGGGTGAGTCGTCGTGCTCGAGCGCTGTCATGCTGCCTTAATACACCAATTAGCGCCCGGGTCCATACCCCGGATTCCATTCGTGTACGATTTCGGACAGTTCGCCGCGCGGTCTTTCCTCGAGATCGCGCCCAGGCGTGCCGATGAAGACGAAGCCGGCGATCCGCTGCGGCGGCGGGCCGAACAGGTCGCGCACGGCATCCGAATAGGCCGCCCAGCCGGTAAGCCAGCCGCCGACGAATCCCATGGCATGTGCGGCATGAAGCAGGTTCATGCAGGCCGCGCCGGCGGACAATTCCTGCTCGCGGAGCGGGATCTTGTGCGGGATCACCGGCGCCGAGAGCACCACCACCAATGCCGGCGCCTGCATGACGAACTGCACCGTCGCCTCTTCGTCGCGCGCGGTGCAATCGGCCTTTTCGGCGCGTTGGATCTCGACCAGTCGCTCCGCGAGCGCCGACCGGGCTGCGTCGGGGACGATGACGAAGCGCCACGGCGCGAGCTTGCCATGATCGGGAGTCCGCGCCGCGATCGCGATCATCTCGTGCAATTGGGCGAGGCTCGGCCCCGGCGCGACCATATCGCGCGGTTTGCCGGATCGGCGGGTCTGGAGGAGGCTTAGCGGCGTGGAGAGATCGTTGAACATCGCGCGCATCTAGGGGCCCGCCGCGCCCCCCGCAAATGGCGAGGTTCGCGTTGGTGATCGAAGTTGTGTCCGACCTGCGCCGGCCAACTGGTATCGTCCGCAACAACCGGGCTTCACAGCCGATGATTCGCCGCTAGTCTGCGCGGTATTTCCCCTTGTGGGCACACGGAAATTTCAAAAAGGACTTTCGGGCGCATGGCGACCACAGCTGCAGGCGGGGGCGTACCCGCAACGGCAAAGACATTTCTCGGCCATCCTCGCGGCCTCTACATGCTGTTCTTCGCCGAGATGTGGGAGCGCTTCTCCTTCTACGGCATGCGCGCCATCCTCGTTTTCTACCTGACCAAGCATTTCCTGTTCGCCAAGGATCCGGCCTACGCCGTCTACGGCGCCTACACCTCGATGGTGTACATCACGCCGGTGATCGGCGGCTATCTCGCCGACAAGTATCTGGGCGCGCGCAAGGCGGTGCTCGCCGGGGGCGTTCTCATCGCGATCGGCCATCTGCTGATCGCATTGGTCGAAGGACCGCAAGGCCAACAGGATTGGCATCTCAACGGCTTCTATCTCGGCCTCGCCTTCATCATCGTAGGCACCGGCTTCCTGAAGGCCAATATCTCGGTCCTGGTCGGCCAGCTCTATCGCCGCGACGACATCCGCCGCGACGGCGCCTTCTCGATCTTCTACATGGGGATCAACCTCGGCGCGCTCATCGGCCCGCTGATCATCGGCTATCTCGGCGAGCGCGTCGGCTGGTCGTGGGGCTTCGGTGCCGCCGGCATCGGCATGCTGCTCGGCCTCGTCGTCTTCGTGCTGTTCCGCCGCGAGCTGCACGGCGCCGGCGAACCCGTCGATCCCGCGCACCTCGCCCAGCGCGGCGCGATCGGGCTGTCGCGCGAATGGCTGATCTATCTCGCCTCGTTCGGCGGCGTGCTCGTCTCGTGGTGGCTGATCCGCGACGAGGGCCTCGTCGGCACGCTGCTGCTCGGCTGCTTCGGGATCACCTTCCTCTACATCTTCTATCGTTCGCTGTTCACCTTGCCCAAGGTCGAGCGCAATCGCGTCTTCGCAGCGCTCTACCTGATCCTGCTCTCGCCACTGTTCTGGGCGCTGTTCGAGCAGACCGGCTCGTCGCTCAACGTCTTCACCGACGAACGCGTCGACCGCCATTTGCTCGGCTGGGAGATGCCCGCGAGCTGGTTCCAGTCGGTCAACAGCTTCTGGATCATCACCCTCGCCCCGCTGTTCGGCGCGCTCTGGGTGTGGCTCGGCAAGCGCGGGCTCGAGCCCAACGCGCCGCTCAAATTCGCGCTCGGGCTGGTCCAGGTCGGGCTTGGCTTCATCGTGCTCGTCTGGGGAGCGGGACGCGGCGACGCGCTCACCCCGATGAGCTTCATCATTCTGCTCTACCTGCTCCACTCCACCGCCGAGCTCTGCTTCTCGCCCGTCGGGCTATCGAGCATGACCCGGCTGTCGGTACGCTCGATGGTCGGGCTGATGATGGGCACCTGGTTCCTCGGCACCGCCGCGGGCAACTTCCTCGCCGCGCAGATCGCCAAGGCGACGGATGGCGCCAACCCCGATCAGGTGCTCGTCGTCTACAACTGGATCGGCTGGGGCACGGTCGCGATCGGCGTGGTCGCGATCCCGGTGAGCTGGCTGATCGCCCGGCTGATGCACCTCGACACGATCGGCACGGACGACCTCGGTCATGGGCTGGCGGGCGAGAAGCAGCTCGCCGAACCCGCCGCGCCGGGCACACGCACCGCGAACGAGCAGATCTGAGGATCAAAGGAGAGAGGGAATGGAGTCGCTGATCGCCGCGAGCATCGCGTTCGTCGGGCTCCATTTCCTTCTCTCGCATCCGCTGCGCAGGCCCGTGATCGCCGCCATCGGGCTGCGGGGCTTCTTCGCGCTCTACGTGTTATCGGCGCTGGCGAGCTTCGCGTGGATGGCGCTGGCCTTCCGCGCGATCCCGCCCGAGCCGCTCTGGTGGGCGATCGGCGATGCCGGATGGGCGGTCGCGAGCGCGGTGATGCTGGTCGCGGCGATCCTGTTCACGGGATCGCTGTTCGGCAATCCTGCCTTTCCCGATCCCACCGGGAGCGGAGGTCATGAGGCGATCGGTGCCGCGACCGGCGTCTATGCGGTCACGCGCCACCCGATGATGTGGGGCTTCGGGCTATGGGCACTCGTCCATTTCGCAGTCTATCCGACCGATTCGAACGCGGTGCTCACCGCCGCGATCCTGATCCTCGCCCTGGTCGGCGCGGCGCTGCAGGACGCGAAGAAGACCGTAGCGATGCCCGCCTGGCCCGACTGGAGGACGCGCACCTCCTATGTCCCCTTCGCCGCGATCGTCGCCGGCCGCGCGCGCTGGAGCTTCGACGGACGCGCGGTGCTACTCGGCACGTTGCTCTGGCTCGCTGCGACCTGGGCGCATGCGCCGCTCGGCGGCACACTCGCTGCTGGCATTTGGCGCTGGATCGGCTGACATGGCGGAACGCATCGCCGAGGGCGGCTGCCGATGCGGCGCGGTGCGCTACCGCGTCACGGGCGAGCCCGCGGCCACCTCGCACTGCCATTGCGGCGACTGCCGCCGCATGACCGGCGCGCCGACGCTCGCCTGGGCGATCTTTCCCGAGGACAAGGTAACGATCATCGCCGGCGCACCGGCGACCCACGAGACTTCACCGGGAGTCGAATGGGGGTTCTGCGCGCGCTGCGGCAGCACGCTCACCTATCGCCGCGCGAGCCGGCCGGGCCTGTACGACGTGACCACCGCCACGCTCGACGATCCCGAGCTGTTCCCGCCGCAGAAAGAAATCTGGACCGGTGAGCGGCTCTCCTGGATCCGCTCGAACCCGGAAGTCCCGCATTTCCGGCGGACCGCTACGAGCTAGATACGAAAAGGGGGAGCGTCGCCGCTCCCCCTTTTTCTTCAGTCCTGCTGTGCTCAGGCAGCGTTGCGACGCTGCGCAATGAAGAGCGCGATCAACGAAATCATCGGGCGATCCTTTGGAAGTCTCTGTTGCAATGCAACATAGGCTTCAATTGGTTCGCAGCGAGGTTTTCCGCAAATGCAATGTTTCCGGACATCGATTGCACAAATTGCAACCGTTCGGAATCACGCCACCCGGTTCGCCACCAGATCGTCGACGACCGCAGGATCGGCGAGCGTGCTGGTATCGCCGAGGCTCGACACGTCCCCCTCGGCGATCTTGCGCAGGATCCGCCGCATGATCTTGCCCGAGCGGGTCTTGGGCAGGCCGGGCGCGAACTGGAGCGCGTCGGGCGTGGCGATCGGGCCGATCTCGGTCCGCACCCAGTCGCGCAGTTCCTTGCGCAACGCGTCATCGGCCTCGCAGCCGGCGTTGAGCGTCACATAGGCATAGATGCCCTGCCCCTTGATGTCGTGCGGCATGCCCACCACCGCGGCCTCGGCGACCTTCGGATGGAGCACCAGCGCGCTCTCGACCTCGGCGGTGCCCATGCGGTGCCCCGAGACGTTGATCACGTCGTCGACGCGGCCGGTGATCCAGTAATAGCCGTCCTCGTCGCGGCGGCAGCCGTCACCGGTGAAATATTTGCCGCGATAGGTGGTGAAATAGGTCTGGAAGAAGCGCGCATGATCGCCCCAGACGGTGCGCATCTGCCCCGGCCAGCTGCGCGCGATGCACAGATTGCCCTCGGTCGGGCCGTGCAGCACATTGCCCTCGGCATCTACAATCTGCGGATCGACGCCCGGCAGCGGCAGCGTCGCCGACCCCGGCTTGAGCGCCGTCGCGCCGGGCAGCGGCGAGATCATCTGCCCGCCGGTCTCGGTCTGCCACCAGGTGTCGACGATCGGGCAGCGCCCCTCGCCCACCACCTCATGATACCAGCGCCACGCCTCGGGGTTGATCGGTTCGCCGACCGTGCCCAGCAGCCGCAGCGACTGCCGCGAGGTCCGTTTCACATAGTCGTCGCCTTCGCGCATCAGCGCGCGCAGCGCGGTCGGCGCGGTGTAGAGGATCTCGACCCGATGCCGGTCGGCGACCTGCCAGATGCGGGAGGCGTCGGGCCAGTTGGGCACGCCTTCGAACATCAGCGTCGTCGCGCCGTTCGCGAGCGGCCCATAGACGATATAGCTGTGCCCGGTGACCCAGCCGATATCGGCGGCGCACCAATAGACCTGCCCCGGCCGGTAATCGAAGACCAGCTCGTGGGTGTAGCTCGCCCAGAGCAGATAGCCCGCGCTGGTGTGCAGCACGCCCTTGGGCTTGCCCGTGGAACCTGAAGTGTAGAGGATGAACAGCGGATCCTCGGCGCCCATCGGCTCGGCCGGACATTCGGCCGACACGCTCGCCGCGGCCTCGTGATACCAGATGTCGCGGCCGGGCTGCATCGCCACGTCGCCGCCGGTCGCGCGCACCACGATCACTTTCTGCAACGCCGGCGCATGCTTCGCCGCGGCGTCGACATTGGCTTTCAGGGGCACGCGCTTGCCGCCACGCCGTCCCTCGTCGGCGGTGATGCAGAAGGCGCTGTCGCAATCGGTGATGCGCCCCGCGAGCGCCTCGGGCGAGAAGCCGCCGAACACCACCGAATGGATCGCCCCTATCCGCGCACAGGCGAGCAGCGCGAACGCCGCCTCGGGGATCATCGGCATGTAGATGGTGACGCGGTCGCCCTTCCGGACGCCCTGTGCCTTGAGCACGTTCGCGAAACGACAAACCTCTTCGTGGAGTTGACGATAGGTGTACCGCCGCGGCTCCTCATTGGGATCGTCCGGCTCCCAGATGATGGCGATGTCGCCGCCGCGGCTGGCGAGATGCCGGTCGACGCAATTCGCCGCGACGTTCAGCTTGCCGTCGGCGAACCAGCTGATGTGGAAGTCCTCTTCCTCGAACGACCAGTCGCCGGCGAGTTCGGGACGGCGGATCCAGTCGAGCCGCCGCGCCTGTTCGAGCCAGAAGCTGCCCGGATCGGCGATGCTGCGTCCGTAGAGCTTCTCGTATCCGGCCGCGTCGACCCGCGCGCCATGCGCCCATGCTTCGGATACAGGGTACAGATTCTCGGACATCAGGGTCTCCCTCGCGGGAGCGTTTATGTCGGTCGACGGAGAATGCGCAAGCGGTGCCTCGCTCGGGTCTGTTCGGCCCTTGCGAACCGCTCGCCCCCGGCGACGAGGACTTGTCGAGGCCTGCCGCAGGCTGCGCCTGCCGGGAGTCCGCGAGGTCTCTCGGGTGCATCCGATGGATTCCTCAGGGCGCGATTGCGACAAACTGCGACAAAATTTCGATGGAACCGAACGGTATCGCGGACCATCTTGCCCGCTATGGCCTCACGCCCGCTTGTCCTGACGCTCGCCGCTGCCCTGCCGCTCGCCGCCTGCGCCGCGGGCCCCGATTACCACCCGCGCACCGCGCCAGAGCTCGGCGTGCCCGACAATTATTCGGTGCCCGTCGACCAGCGCGCCCGCGAGGACCTCGTGCGCTGGTGGGAGAAGTTCGACGATCCCCAACTAGCATCGCTCGTCCAGCGCGCGCAGGCGGCCAATCTCGACATCGCGCAGGCGGTCGCCCGCCTCCGCCAAGCGCGCGAGTCCCTGATCCAGCAGCGCGCGTCGCTGCTGCCCAGCGTCAGCGCCTCGGCCGGCGCCTCGCGCAGCGAATCGCTGCGCGGCGGCACGACCACCACCACTTTGCCTGACGGCAGCGTCACTTCCTTCTCGACCGGCGGCCGCAACAGCTTCTCGCTCGGCGCCGATGCGAACTATCAGGTCGATCTGTTCGGCGGCGTGCGCCGCGGCGTCGAATCGGCGCGCGCCGATTATCAGGCCGCGGGCTTCGATTATGCGACGGTGCTGATCTCGATCGAGGCGGAGACCGCGCGCAACTATGTCCTTGCGCGCGCCGCGCAGGCGCAGCTCGCCAATGCCCGCGAGGCGCTGGCGCTGCAGGACGACGACCTCCAGATCGCGCAGTGGCGAGTCCAGGCGGGGCTCGTCTCGTCGCTCGATCAGGAGCAGGCGCGCGCGCAACGCGCGCAGACCGCGGCGGGCATTCCGTCGCTCGAAGCGAGCTACAACGGCTTCGTCTCGCGGCTCGGCGTGCTGACCGGCCAGGCGCCGGGGGCGCTCAAGGCCGAGCTCGAAGCGGTCAAGCCGATCCCCAAGGGCCCGACGCAAGTCGCCGCCGGCATCCCCGCTGAAGCGCTTCGCCAGCGCCCCGACATCCGCGCCGCCGAACGCAGTCTCGCTTCGGCCACCGCGCGGATCGGGGTCGCCGAGGCGCAGCTCTACCCCTCGCTGGCGATCGGCGGCAGCATCGATGCGGGCAGCAGCGCGCTCCGCTCGATCTTCGACGTGATCACCGGCCGCCTCTTCGCCAACATCGCCCAGACGATCTTCGACGCCGGCCGCACGCGCAGCCAGGTCCGCTCGGCGCAGGCGGCCGCGGACGGCGCCTTCCTCTCGTACAAGCAAACCGTGCTGACGTCGCTCGAGGATATCGAGAACGCCGCCGTCGCGCTCGACTCCGCGCGGCGCCGCGAGGCCGAGTTCCGCATCGCGCTTGAGGCGGCGAACAATCAGGCGATCCTCGCGCGGATGCAATATCGCTCGGGCTTGACCGACTACACCACGCTCAATCAGGCGCAGAATGCGCTGCTCTCGGCCCGCAACGGCGTGGTCAACGCGCAATCCGATCAATCGACGGCGCTGATCCAGCTCTACCTGTCGCTCGGCGGCGGCTGGGACAGCAACCTCACTCCCGAGGCTCCCGCGCGGGCCTCCTCGATCACAGGCGGCTCCGCGGATGGCAACTGATCCCAACCAGAATCTCGACGAGTTCCTCGGCACGCCCGCCCGGCCCTGGTGGCGGCGCTGGCTCAAATGGATCATCGTCGGTGCGGTCGTCCTGATCGCGGTGTTCGCGCTCTCGCGCTTCTTCTTCGGCGGCGCCACCGCGACGCAATATTCGACCGAGGAAGCGGCGCGCGGCAATTTGACCGTCACCGTCTCCGCCACCGGCAAGCTGGCCCCGACCAACCAGGTACAGGTCGGCTCGGAGCTCTCGGGCCTCGTCGAAACGGTCACCGTCGACGTCAACGATCGCGTCGTGAAGGGCCAGCCGCTTGCCGTGCTCGATACGTCGCGGCTCGACGATTCGATCGCGCAGAGCCAGGCGGCGCTCAACGCCAATGTGGCGCAGGTGGCGCAGGCGCAGGCGACCGTCAGTGAATCGCGCGCGCAACTCGCCCGGCTCGAGGAAGTCAGCCGGCTCTCGGGCGGGCGCGTCCCCGCCAAGGTCGAGATGGAGCAGGCCCGCGCCGCCGCGGCGCGTGCGGTCGCGGCACAGAAGGTCGCCGAGGCCAATGTCGTCTCCGCCCGCGCGGCTTTGTCGTCGAACCAGACGCAGCGCTTCAAGGCAGTGATCCGCTCGCCGGTGAACGGCGTGGTGCTCGCGCGGCAGATCGACGCCGGCCAGACCGTCGCCGCGTCGTTCAACACCCCGACTCTGTTCGTGATCGCCGAGGATCTCTCCGCGATGCAGCTGCAGGTCGCGATCGACGAGGCCGATGTCGGCTCGGTCAAGCAGGGCCAGCTCGCGAGCTTCACCGTCGACGCCTTTCCGGGCAAGACCTTCCCCGCGACGATCACGCGCGTCGATCTCGGCTCGAACCTGTCGGCCCAGACGACGACGAGCACCAGCACGGCCACCACGCAGTCGCAGGTCGTCTCCTATGCCGCGACGCTGAGCGTGGCGAATGCCGATCAGCAACTCCGCCCGGGCATGACCGCGACGGCGGAGATCATCACCCGGGCCAAGCCCGACGTGCTGCTCGTGCCGAACGCGGCTTTGCGCTTCCGCCCGGGTGCGGGGGCGCAGGCCGCAGCCGGCGGCCAGGGCGGCATCGCCGGCGCGCTTGTGCCGCGAGGCCGCCGCGGCGGCGCCGGCGCCACGGAGAAATCGGCGACGATGAGCCGCGGCGCGCAGCAGACGATCTATGTGCTCGGCGCGGACGGCCAGCCGCAACCGGTGCAGGTCACCACCGGCGACACCGACGGCACCGTCACCGAGATTACCGGCGGCGATCTCAAGCCCGGTATGAAGGTGATCACCGGCCAGCTCGCTTCCGGCAGCACCGGCCAGCGTCGCCAGAGGTCCGGCCAGCGCCAGGGCGGCAATGGCGGCGGGCAGGGCGGCGCACAGGGCGGTGGAGGCCAGCGTGGCGGCCAGTGACCCACCAATCATCCAGCTGCGCGGCGTCACCAAAATCTATGGCGAGGGCCAGAGCGCGTTCCGGGCGCTGAAGGGAATCGATGTCGACATCGCGGCGGGCGATTTCGTCGCCGTGATGGGCCCTTCCGGCTCGGGCAAGTCGACGATGATGAACATCCTCGGCTGCCTCGACGTGCCGAGCGGCGGCCAGTTCCTGTTCAAAGGCGTGCATGTCGAGCGGATGGACCGCGATCAGCGTGCGCTGCTCCGCCGGAAATATTTCGGCTTCGTCTTTCAGGGCTTCAATCTGCTCGCCCGCACTTCTGCGCTCGAGAATGTCGAGCTTCCCCTGCTCTATCGCGGCGATCCCAAGAAGCAGCGGCGCGAGGCGGCGATGGCGGCACTCGACAAGGTCGGGCTCAAGGACTGGTGGGACCATACTCCCGGCGAGCTTTCCGGCGGCCAGCAGCAGCGCGTGGCGATCGCCCGCGCGATCGTCACCAATCCGGACGTGCTGCTCGCCGACGAGCCCACCGGCAACCTCGATTCGGAGCGCTCGCTCGAGATCATGGAGTTCCTCGCGGAACTCAACCGCACGAGCGGGATCACCGTGCTGATGGTGACCCACGAGCCCGATATGGCGGCGTTCGCGCACACGATCATCCATTTCAAGGACGGGCTGGTCGAGCGGACCGAGGTGGGACACAAGTCCGGCGAGGTGGTGGCGTAGGATGTTCGGCACCACCTTCATGCTCGCGATCCGCTCGATCTTCCGGCACAAGCTGCGGTCGTTCCTGACGACGCTCGGGATCATCATCGGCGTCGCCGCGGTGGTGGCGATGGTGACGCTCGGCAAGGCGACCACCAAGGCGGCGCAGGCGCAGGTCGCGAGCCTCGGCACCAACGTCCTCCAGATCCGTCCCGGCCAGGGCTTTGGCCGCGGCGGCGGCGGGCCGCGGCCGCCCGACTTCAAGGAAGCCGATGTCGAGGCGGTCGCGCAGCAGGTCGCGGGCGTGAAGGCGGTCGCCCCCCAGGCCCAGTCGACCGCGACGGTGATCTATCAGGGCGCGAACTGGTCGACGACGATCAACGGCACCACCAACGCCTTCTTCCAGGTCCAGCCCTGGCCGCTGGTCTCGGGCCGCATCTTCACCCGCACCGAGGAGCAGGCGGGCAGGGCCGTCTGCATCATCGGCAACACGATCCGCACCAACCTGTTCCGCGGCGGCGAGGCGGTGGGCGAGCGGATCCGCGTCAACGGCGTATCGTGCGACGTGATCGGCACGCTCTCGACCCGCGGCCAGGGCGGGTTCGGCGATCAGGACGATGTGATCATCATGCCGATCAAGCAGGTCCAGCGCCGCTTTCTCGGCAATCGCGACATCCGGCTGATGATGGTCGGCGTCGACCCCGCCTATGACAGTGCGCAGGTACAGGAATCGATCAAGGAGGTGCTGCGCGAGCGCCGCAGGATCACCGGCGGCAGGGACGATGATTTCAACATCTTCGATACCGCCCAGATCAGCCAGACGCTCACCGGCATCACGACTTTGCTCACCCAGATCGTCACCGCGGTCGCGGCGATCAGCCTCGTCGTCGGCGGCATCGGGATCATGAACATCATGCTCGTCTCGGTGACCGAGCGCACGCGCGAGATCGGCATCCGCCTCGCGATCGGCGCGGTGGCGAGCGAAGTGCTGATGCAGTTCCTGATGGAGGCGGTGGTGCTCTCCTGTCTTGGCGGCCTGGTCGGCCTCGTGGTGGCGCAGCTGGTGGTGGTGGGGCTGGCGCCGCTGATGAAGGTCGAGTGGATGTTCGAGCCGCAGATCAACGTGATCGCCTTCCTCGTCTCGGCGCTGATCGGCGTGGTATTCGGCTATTTCCCCGCCCGCCGCGCCGCGAGCCTCAACCCCATCGACGCGCTGCGGCACGAATAAGGAAATCCTCCCCCGCTTTGCGAGGGAGGATCTGTCACTTCCCGTCGGTCTCGAGTCCGTAGAGCTCGCGCAGCTCGGCGAGATCGGCGCGCGTGTCGATGTCGACCAGTTCGGCGGGGCTGGTCACGACATGGCGGCCGCGCATGATCAATTCTCGGGCGCCCTGATCGCCGTCGAGGTCCAGAAGATTGTCGAACAGGTTGCCGCCGAACAGCGCTGGAGGTCGCGGCTGCACGCCGTCGCTCGATGCCACCACCGTGTCCGGCCCGGACGCCGCATCGAACATCCGATAGATGTGCGCCGCGGTGACGCGCGGCATATCGGCCAGCGCCACCAGCACGGCGTCGGCACCCGCCTCGCGGGCAGCCAGGACGCCGCGGCACAAGGAGCGCGCCTGGCCGAGCGACGGATCCGGATTGAGCTCCACGCGATAGCCGAGCGCCGCGAAGTCGAGTCTTGTGTCCGAGACGACGGCGATCCGCGTCAGGAAGGGAATTTTTTCGAGCGCCGTCACGACATGATAGGCGAGCGGCTTGTCGAGGAACGGCTCGCTGAGCTTGTCGCCCTCGAAGCGACGCGACCGCCCCGCGGCGAGCAGCACCAGCGCGGTATTTTCAGGCGTCAGCATGGAAACTCCTCACCATTGCAGCCGCGATCGACAGCGCGATCTCGGCAGGCCCGATCGCGCCGATGTTCATCCCCGCCGGCCCTTCGATCCGGGCCAGCGCATCCTCGGCAACGCCCGCTGCGCGAAGTCGCTCCAGCCGCGCGGCATGGCTCCTGCGCGAGCCGAGCGCCGCGATATAACCTGTCGGGCGCGCGAGCGCGGCGATCAGCGCGGCATCGTCGATCTTCGGATCATGGCTGAGCGTCACCACCGCCGTGGCCGGATCCGGACGCAGCGCGGCCACCGCCTCGTCGGGCCAGCGGTCGTCGAGCGCCACCCCGGGGAATCGCTCTTCGGTGAGGAAGCGGCCACGCGGATCGATCACATGCGTGACGATCCCCAGCTCGCGCGCGAGCCCCGCCAGCCGCTGTGCGATCTGCACCGCGCCGACGATCAGCAGCCGCCGCGGCGGATCGTAGCGGTTGACGAATTCGCCTTCCGATCCCGCGACGCTCCGCCCGGACGCGAGATCGGTGGCGACATCGAAGCGCGCGCCCTGCGCCCGCGCCACCACGATCGCCTCGAACAACTGCGGATCGAAGCCCTTGGCGGAGACGGGCTGGACCAGCACCGCGATCTCGCCGCCGCAGGGCAGGCCCACTTCCCACGCGGCGGGATCGGCGACGCCATAGGTCTTCACGACCGCCGGCGCGCCGCCGATCACGTCGGCCGCCGTCGCCAGGATGTCGGTCTCCACACAGCCGCCCGAGACCGACCCTTCGAAGCGCCCGTCGGCATGCACGAGCATATGGCTGCCGCGCGGCCGCGGCGCCGAACCCCAGGTCGAGACCACGGTGGCGAGCGCCATCGGCGCGCCCGCCCAGGCCCGCGCCGCCGCCAGGACGCTGTCGTTTTCGGCCAAGCCTCGCCTCGCTTCCGTCACATCTGCCGGATAACGCCTAGCCCGTGAGAGGTTCCGTGGCGAGATCGCTGGCAATCGCGGCGTTGCTGCTGGCGCAGGGCTGCGCGGGCATGCAGGAGAGAACCATGGCCACCCGGTCCGCCCGTCAGCCCATCGTCATCGCGCATCGCGGCGCCAGCGGCGAACGCCCCGAGCACACGCTCCTCTCGTACCAGCTCGCGATCGAACAGGGCGCCGATTTCATCGAACCCGATCTGGTGCCGACGAAGGACGGCGTGCTCGTCGCGCGGCACGAGAACGAGATCTCGGGCACCACCGATGTGGCGAACCATCCCGAGTTCGCCGGCCGGAAGACGACCAAGACGATCGACGGCGAACCCGTCACCGGCTGGTTCACCGAGGATTTCACGCTCGCCGAGCTCAAAACCCTGCGCGCGCGCGAACGCCTGCCCCAGTTCCGCCCCGGCAATAGCCGGTTCGACGGTCAGGCCGAAATCCCCACCTTCGACGAGATCGTCGCGCTCGCCAAAACGGCATCGCGCGAGACCGGGCGCACGATCGGCATCTATCCCGAGACCAAGCACCCGAGCTATTTCGCCTCGATCGGCCTGCCGCTCGAGGAGCGCCTGATCGACACGCTGCGCGCCGCTGGTTGGGACCGCGCCGATGCACCGGTCTTCATCCAGTCCTTCGAGGTCGCCAATCTGAAGAAGCTCAAGGGCATGACTCGCGTGCCGCTGATCCAGCTGATGAGCGCGAACGGCGGCCCGGCCGATGGTGCGGAGCCGAGCTACGCCGCGATGGCCACGGCCGAGGGTCTCGAGCACATCGCCGCCTATGCGACCGGAATCGGTCCCGAGCGCACGATGATCCTGCCGGCCTCGGGTGTCGCCACCGGCCTGATCGCCGATGCCCATGCTGCCGGCCTCGAAGTCCATCCCTGGACCTTCCGCGCCGAGAATTTCTTCCTCCTGCCGGCATATCGTTCCACCGGTGGCCCCGCCGATCATGGTCGGCTCGCCGAGGAAATCGCGTATTTCATCGGACTTGGTGTGGACGGTTTGTTCAGCGATTACCCATATATAGCTGTTTCCGCGCGCGCGTCGGCCTCCGCTTCGCCCGCCCATCGAAAGTAAGACCCATGCGCAAGTTGCTGCTTCCGATCCTCGCCACGCTCCCGCTGCTGTCGGGCGGCTGCATCGCCAAGACGGCGTGGGATGTCGCCACCCTTCCGGTCAAGGCCGGTAGCCAAGCGGTCGACTGGACCACGACCAGCCAGGAGGAATCGGACCGCAATTACGGCAAGAAGATGCGCGAGAAGGAAGCGCGCGAGGGCAAGGAGCGCCGCAAGCGCGAGAAGGAATGCCGCAAGAATCCCGAGAAGTGCCAGGCCTATGACGGCTATCGCGCTTCGGATCCCGACTGACCGCCCAGCACTTGTGCCACCGCGCGCAGCACTTCGGGCTTCATCTGCACCCAGAGATGGCTGCTGTTGATCTCGATCGCATGCGCGTCCGAAGTCTCGGGCTCGTGACAGATCAGCCCGTTGACCAGCCCGTCGCTGCGGCTCCAGATCGCCGTCGCGGGAACGGGCAACGGGCTTCCCGCCATTGCCAGCCAGGCCTTGACCGCGGGATCGTTGATCTTCTCGCCCGTCACCAATTCGAATGCCCGCCAGACATTGGTCGAGGTGGGCGGCCCGGCGAAGGGCGAGCTGATCGTGATCACTTCGCGCACCAGCTCGGAGCGCTGATGCGCCGCGATCCGCGCCATGATCCCGCCGAGCGACACGCCGATCAGCGTGACCTTCTCGCCGGTCTCCGCATGCAGCGCGATGATCCGCTCCATCAGCCGTTCGCCCTCGCGCCCGATCGCGCGCACGCCGAGATTGCGGCCGAGATCCCAGCCCTGCGCGCGATAGCCGAGCCGATTGAGATAGCGCCGCATCACGAAGTTCGAACGGTCCGAATTGACGAGCCCCGGCAGCAGCAGCACCGGCCGTCCGTCGCCCTTGGGCATTTCGTCGAGCGTCTTCCATTCGGCGATCAGCCGTCCGAGCCCCCATGCCGCGCGCGGCCCTTCGGAAAGCAGCGCCAGCCCGGGCGGGGGAACGTCGGCCGAGCCGGGTGTCGCGGGTTTCAAAGCCACTGCATCACTCCAAAGGCGAAGGGCGTCCACGCCCCCATCCGCACGCCGGCAAACCGAAGCCCGGCCGCGCTCCATTCGTTGCAGGTCTGCAGCGCACTATAACCGCCGCGCGCCGCATAGAACACATCATGCCCGCCATAGCCTGCCGCCGACGCACCCGGCGCGAAGGTACCCCGCACATAGGCGATCAGTCGCGCATATTCCTCAGGACGCAACACCAATCGCCGGATTTTCGCGCCCTGCTGCGGCTCCGGTGCGGCCGAAACATGGACCACGGTCGGTCCCATCCCTGCCAGCGCCCGCACGACACGGAGCGGGTTCATATCCCACCAGGTCGGCGTGTTGAGATAGAAGTCGCGGTCGCCCCAGCCGAACATCAGCCACGGCTGCGCGCCCGCGCGGGGATCGGCGAAATGCTCGGGCCGCACCAGATCGGCAAAGTCGGCCGCCGGCAACACCAGATCGGTGTGCACGCCATTGTCGGCGACATAGATCGTCACGCCTTGCGCGGGCGGCTTCCAGTCGCGATTTGCCGGGATCGCGCTTCCCACCAGCGCCGCGGCGAGATAGCATACAACCACCGCGCCGAGCCCGAGCAAGAGCCGCGATAGCCAGCGCAGCGCCCGTACGAGGCCATTTCGTATCATTTGTAACAATGCTATGCCGGTTCCGATGACAAAGGATACGCACGTACTGGAGCGCCCGCCCGAAGGCGCGTCGGCCGACTGGACGATACCGCAGAATTGGCAGGCGTACAGCGCCGCGGAACACGCCACCTGGGACACGCTGTTCGAGCGCCAGGCGAAGCTGCTGCCGGGCCGCGCGTCCGAGGCCTATCTCAAGGGATTCGACGCGCTGCGCCTCTCCGAGTCGGGCATCCCCAATTTCGAGGAATTGTCCGAGCGGCTGATGAAGCTCACCGGCTGGCAGGTGGTCGCCGTACCGGGGCTGGTCCCCGACGACGTGTTCTTCGATCACATGGCCAATCGCCGCTTCGTCGCGGGCAACTTCATCCGCCGTCCCGATCAGCTCGACTATCTGCAGGAGCCCGACGTCTTCCACGACGTGTTCGGCCATGTGCCGATGCTCGCCGACCCGGTCTTCGCCGATTATCTCGAGGCCTATGGCCGTGGCGGCGTCCGCGCGATGGAGCTCGGCGCGCTCAAGCAGCTTGGCCGGCTCTATTGGTACACGGTCGAGTTCGGGCTGGTGCAGGAAGCCGAGGGCTTGCGCATCTATGGCGCGGGCATCGTCTCGAGCTCGGCCGAGAGCCGCTTCGCGCTCGACGATCCGAGTCCCAACCGGATCGGATTCGACCTGAAGCGGGTGATGCGGACCGAGTACCGGATTGACGATTTCCAGCAGAATTATTTCGTCATCCCGAGCTTCGACGAGCTTTTGCGCGTGACCGTCGAGACCGACTTCGCGCCGCTCTACGAAGCGATATTGCCGCTCGCCGATATTCCCATTGCCGAGATCCTGCCGACCGACGAGGTGATCACCCGCGGCACGCAGGAATATGCGCGGTCGAAAGGCTGATTCCATAGTGTGCTCCGGCGAAGGCCGGAGCACACAAGCTCAAATATCCAGCGCCCAGCCGTCGCGGCCCTTGGGATCGGGCGGCGAGGCAGGCACGTAGCGCTCGGCTCCCGCCCGTAGCCGCAGGATCGTCCAGTCGCCGCGGCGATCCGTCTCTTCCAGCGTGCAACCGCAATCCGCGAACGCCGCCACGACTTGCTCGCGCTGGGTCTCAAGCAGCCCTGCCAGCACGATCGTCGCGCACGCATCGGCGATCGCCGCGAGTTCGGGCGCCATCGATACGAGAGGCCCCGCGAGGATGTTCGCGATGACGAGGTCATAGGGCGCGCGCCCGGTAATCGCGTCGCTGAGCGCGCCATCGGCAACGATCAGTTCGAGCCCGGTGATATCGTTGTCGGCGGCATTGATCCGCGTGACGTCGATCGCGGCGGGATCGATGTCGGTCGCGACGACATGCGCCTGCGGCCAGAGATGCGCCGCGGCAAAGGCGAGCAGGCCGGTGCCGGTGCCCACGTCGATCACATTGCCGAAGCTGCGATCGGCCATCGCGTCGAGCATGCGCAGGCAACCCGAGGTGGTCGCGTGGTGCCCCGTCCCGAAAGCACGCCCGGCATCGATCAGGAAAGCACGCCCCTCTTCCGGCGCCTCGACCGGATGCGCGCTGGTGTGGACGACGAAGCGGCCCTCGCGGATCGGCTCGAGCCCCTGCTGGCTCATCGCCACCCAGTCCTCGTCGGTCAGCGCCTCGATCACGGGTTCGATCCCCGCCGCGCTCGGCACCAGCGCACGCAGCGCCGCGAGCATCGCGGCATCGGGCTCGGCCTCGGTATAGGCGTCGAGCCGCCAGCGCTCGACATCGTCCTCGACTTCCTCGGTGGTCATCAGCACCGCGTCGATCGCGAGCTCGCCCGCATCGATCGCCTCGGCCTCGGCGCGGGTGCAGGGAAAGCTGGTCTTCCAGCTGTCGATGTCAGCGGACATAGCTCGCCCCGTTCACGTCGAGCACCGCGCCGGTCATCGAAGGTGGCGCCTCGAGCGCGCAGAAACGGGCGAGCTTCGCGACTTCCTCTGGGTCGGCGACGCGGCCGAGCGGGATGTCGGCGAGCAATTTGTCGCCGCCACGGCTCGCCAGATACTCCTCCGCCATGCCGGTCATCGTGAAGCCGGGGCAGATCGCAAAGGCGAGGACGCCCTGCGCCGCATAACCGCGCGCGATGCTCTTGGTCATGGCGACCATGCCCGCCTTGGACGCCGCGTAATGCCAATGCGCGGGGCTGTCGCCGCGATAGGCGGCGCGGCTGGCGATGTTGACGATCCGGCCCGGCCGGCCCTCCGCCTGCCAACGGCAGATCGCCAGCCGGCAGAGCTCGGCCGAGGCGGTCAGGTTGATGCGCATCGTCCGCTCCCAGCCCGCGACCCAGTCGTCATGGTCGAGGTCGAGCGGATTGCTCTCGAAGATGCCGGCATTGTTGATCAGCACATCGACACGCCCGTCGAGAGCGTCGAGTGCCTTTTGCCACAAGGCCAGCGGCGCGGCGGGGTCGGCGAAGTCCGCGGCGAGGCCGCCACGCGTGCTCTGGCCGACGAGGCGCAGCCCATCGCCTTTCAGCGAATCGGCGATCGCCGCGCCGATGCCGCGGCTGGCGCCGGTGAGGAGAATATGAGTCATGGCCCGCCCCTAGCCCGAAGGCCGGGGCGGCGCCAAGCTCAGGCGGCGACCGAGCTCGAGAAGGTCTCGGCGGCGGCGCGCAGCTGGTTGAGGCGATCGTCGACTTCGGCAACGTCGTGCTGGAGCGTGTCGATCTCGCTGGTCACCGTCTTGGTGTCCTCGCGGATCGCGCCGATCGTCGCCGACATCGAATCGGCGGCGAGCGCGGTCTCGTCCACCGCCGCGGTGATCGCGGTCACGGTCTGCGCCTGGACCTCCATCGCGGCCCGGATGCGATGCGCGCTTTCCTGCACTTCGCTCACCGTCTCGCGGATCGAGGCATTGGTCTCGACCGTGCCGCGCGTCGCCGACTGGATCGAGGCGATCTTGGCGGCGATGTCGTCGGTCGCGCGCGCGGTCTGGCTGGCGAGGCTCTTCACTTCCTGCGCGACCACCGCGAAGCCGCGGCCGGCATCGCCCGCGCGCGCCGCCTCGATCGTGGCGTTGAGCGCGAGCAAATTGGTCTGCCCCGCGATGTCGCGGATGAGGCCGAGGATCGATTCGATCGACTTGGCATGGTCCGAGAGCATCTCGGACATGCCCACCGCCGCGCCCGCCTGGCTCGAAGCGCGCGTGGCGATGTCCGCCGCCGCCTCGACTTCGTTGCGGGCCTCCTCGATCGCGCGGATCAGGCCCGCCGCGGTCTGCGCCGCCTCGCGCATCGCCACCGCCGATTGCTCCGCCGCCGCGGCAACTTCGCTAGCTTTGCCCAGCATACCGCGCGCCGAGCTCGACGCCCCTTGCGCCTGCACGCGGATGCGGTTTCCGAGCGCGGTCGCGCCTTCGATCGATTCGCTGATGCTCGCACGGAAGCGCGCCGAACTGTCGCGCCGCTCTTCGCTGACATGTGCGGCATCGGTAGCACCGAGATGGCCGGCCATCAGATCCGCCTCGGCCATCGCGAGCCGCTGGACGACATCGCAATAGCGGCCGAGCTGCCCGGCATCGGTCACCTTCGAACGCAGCACGCCCATCGTCGCGCTATGCGCATAGGCGAAGGAAGCGAGCACCGCTGGCAGCGGAACGCCGCCCTTGTAGGTCTGCGCGGCATAGCCGCACGCCATCTCGACCCATTCCTCGGTGAAGGGCTGGGCAAATTTGAGCTTCGCATAATGGGCGCCGACCTTGACCTGCTCCTCGAAGACGCGCTGGTCCTCGAAGGCGGCGCGCATCGGCGCGCTCGCGGCCATGCTCAGGAAATGCTTCCAGAAGGCGCGTGCGATCTCCTCGTGATGGCCTTCGAGCAGTTCGCTGATCTCGGCACAGGCCGGCAGCACCGACCCGTCCCAATCATATTCCCGCCGATGTTCGTCGACCGAGCGGGTCCCCCCGCTCCAACGTCCCGGTTCGCGCCGTCCCACCATCTTATGCTCTCCTAGGCCGCGACTTTCGATACGAAGTCGCTGGCGCTGAACTTGAGGGTGCCGAGCTGGCTGTCGAGTGCGGCGAAACCCTGCCCCACCCGGTCGATTTCCGAAGCCACCGCCTCGGTGTCCTCGCGGATCGCGCCGATCGTCGCCGACATCGAGTCGGCGGCGAGCGCGGTCTCGTCGACCGCCGCGGTGATCGCGGTCACGGTCTGCGCCTGGACTTCCATCGCGGTGCGGATGCGATTGGCGCTTTCCTGCACCTCGCTCACCGTCTCGCGGATCGAGGCATTGGTCTCGACCGTCGAGCGCGTCGCCGACTGGATCGAGGCGATCTTGGCGGCGATGTCGTCGGTCGCGCGTGCGGTCTGGCTGGCGAGGCTCTTCACCTCCTGCGCGACCACCGCGAAGCCGCGGCCGGCATCGCCCGCGCGCGCCGCCTCGATCGTCGCGTTGAGCGCGAGCAAATTGGTCTGTCCTGCAATATCGCGGATCAGCCCGAGGATCGATTCGATCGACTTGGCGTGATCGGAGAGCATCTCGGACATGCCCACCGCCGCGCCCGCCTGGCTCGAAGCGCGCGTGGCGATGTCCGCCGCCGCCTCGACTTCCATGCGTGCATCCTCGATCGCGCGGATCAGGCCGGCTGCGGTTTGCGCCGCTTCGCGCATCGCCACCGCCGATTGCTCGGCCGCCGCGGCGACTTCCGAAGCCTTGCCCAGCATCCCGCGCGCCGAAGCCGAAGTATGCACCGCCTGGACGCGGAGCTGATCGCCCTCGCGCGAAGCATGCTCGACGGTCATGCCGATCGAGTCGCGGAATTCGGCGGCAAGCCGGTCGCGCGCGCTCTGCGCGCTGTGCTCGCGATACAGATTGTAGATCTCGACCGTGATGTCGCCCTCGAGCGCCGAGAGACGCATCAGCGTATCGATCAGCGCGGCGAGGCGCGAATCGTCCGAGCCGACACGACGCATCAGCACCTGCAGCGCGGCACGGTCGCTCGCGCTGATCATCGAAAGCAGCGCCATCGGCGGCACGTTGGCGCCATAGGCTGCGGCGACCGAGCGCTCGATCGATTCGAGCCACGCACTGCCCTGCAGGTCGAGGAAGCGGTTGCGGAGGAATACCACGCCGACGTCGATCATCTTGGCGGTATCGTCGGGCGCCCAGTTGCGCTCGTCGGCGAAGCAATGCAGCCATTGCTGCCAATAGGCTTCGGATACCGAGCGAATCTCGGGTTCGAGCGTTTGCCACGCATCGCGGCTCGAACGCTCGAGCGACCCCTCGACATCGAACACGCGCAGCCTTGCGCGGATGTCGATGCGGGCGCTCATCGTGCCGGGTGCGGGCAGGTCGTTGGTCGATACCACAGTGAAGCGTCCCCTTGCGCGGCCGCGGAGAACTCTCGGCCGCTATTCGTCCCCGCTATGCCGCGAGATTGGTTAAGAGCGGGTTAGAACCCGAGCGCACGCGTGCATCCTGACTTGCATCCGTTGCACTGCGGACTAAGGAGACGGCGTCGACCCGAAAGGAAGTTCCTTGGCCAACGTCCGCAACTCCGCGCGACCGCTCTCGCCGCATCTATCGATCTGGAAATGGGGCCCCTCGATGGCGGTCTCGATCATCCACCGCGTCACCGGCTCCGGCATGGCGACGGTGGGCACGATCCTGTTCGTCTGGTGGCTGACCGCGCTGGCCTCGGGCCCTGCCGCCTACGCCGCCTTCGTCGATCTGTTCACGCTGAGCTCGGGCAAGCTCAACATCGTCGGCTATGTCTTCGGCATCGGCCTGACGCTGAGCTTCTTCCAGCATATGGCCTCGGGCGTGCGGCACCTGTTCCTCGACGCGGGCGCCAATTTCGAGCTCAAGGCCAACAAGCGCACCGCGCTGGCGACTTTCGTCGTCGCAATCGTCGCCACCGCAGCCTTCTGGGCCTTCCTGCTGGAGAAGAGCAATGGGTAACGGCACCGAAATCGGCCGTGTCCGCGGCCTCGGCTCTGCGCATCAGGGTGCCGAGGGTTGGTGGCACCACAAGATCAGCGCGGGATCCAATCTGATCCTCGTCCTGTGGTTCCTGATCTCGCTCGCGCTGCTGCCCGCCTATGATTACGCCACCATCGCCGCCTGGATCGCGCAGCCGTTCGTCGCGGTGCCGCTGATCCTGCTCGTCGTCAGCGTCTTCTATCACTTCCACCACGGCCTCACCGTGGTGATCGAGGATTATCAGCACGATCACACGCGCTTCGTGCTGATCCTGCTGCTGAAGTATTTCACCATCGCCACCGCCACGCTGGCGATCTTCTCGATCCTCAAGGTCGCCTTCACCACCGGAGCAACGCTCTGATGTCCGCGTACAAGATCATCGATCACAGCTATGACGCCGTCGTCGTCGGCGCCGGCGGCTCGGGCCTGCGCGCGACGATGGGCTGCGCCGAGGCCGGCCTCAAGACCGCGTGCATCACCAAAGTGTTCCCGACACGCAGCCACACCGTCGCCGCGCAGGGCGGAATCGCAGCGAGCCTCGGCAACAACAGCCCCGATCATTGGTCGTGGCACATGTTCGACACCGTCAAGGGCTCGGACTGGCTCGGCGATCAGGACGCGATCGAGTATATGGTCCGCGAGGCGCCCGCCGCGGTCTACGAACTCGAACATGCCGGCGTGCCGTTCAGCCGGAACGACAACGGCACGATCTATCAGCGCCCGTTCGGCGGCCATATGCAGAATATGGGCGAAGGCCCGCCCGTGCAGCGCACCTGCGCCGCCGCCGACCGCACCGGCCATGCGATGCTCCACGCGCTCTACCAGCAGAGCCTGAAGTACGACGCCGACTTCTACGTCGAATATTTCGCGCTCGACCTGATCATGGAGAACGGCGCCTGCCGCGGCGTGATCGCTTTGTGCATGGAAGACGGCTCGATCCACCGCTTCCGCAGCCATGCCGTGGTGCTCGCCACCGGCGGCGGCGGCCGCGTCTACCAGTCGGCGACCTCGGCGCACACCTGCACCGGCGACGGCAACGGCATGGCGCTGCGCGCGGGTATCGCGCTGCAGGACATGGAGTTCGTCCAGTTCCACCCGACCGGCATCTACGGCGCCGGCGTGCTGATCACCGAGGGCGCCCGCGGCGAAGGCGGTTATCTGACCAACTCCGAGGGCGAGCGCTTCATGGAGCGCTATGCGCCCAGCGCGAAGGACCTCGCCTCGCGCGACGTCGTCGCCCGCTCGATGGCGATGGAAATCCGCGAGGGCCGCGGCGTGGGGAAGGAGAAGGACCACATCTTCCTTCACCTCAACCATATCGATCCGAAGATCCTGCACGAGCGCCTGCCCGGCATCACCGAGACGGGGAAGATCTTCGCCGGTGTCGACCTGACCCGCCAGCCCCTGCCTGTGGTCCCGACCGTCCACTACAATATGGGCGGCGTCCCGACGAACTATCACGGCGAGGTCGTCCACAATAAGGACGGCAATCCGGACACTGTCGTCCCCGGCCTGTTCGCAGTCGGCGAGGCTGCCTGCGTCTCGGTCCACGGCGCCAACCGTCTCGGCTCCAACTCGCTGATCGATCTCGTCGTATTCGGCCGCGCGACCGGACTGCGGCTCAAGGAACTGCTCAAGCCCAACACCCCGCACGCGGCTTTGCCCAAGGGGTCGGAAGAGTTCACGCTCACCCGGCTCGATCATTTCCGCAATGCCAAGGGCGCCAGGCCCACCGCGCAGATCCGCGCCGACATGCAGAAGACGATGCAGCGCCACTGCGCCGTGTTCCGCGACAGCGCGCTGCTCGCGGAGGGCGTCACGCACATGGACGCGGTCTATCAGGGCTTCCAGGACGTCGGCATCACCGATCGCTCGCTGATCTGGAACACCGATCTGGTCGAGACGCTCGAGCTCGACAATCTGATCGGCCAGGCGGTGGTGACGATCCAGTGCGCCGCGAACCGCAAGGAAAGCCGCGGCGCGCACATGCACGAAGACTTCCCCAACCGCGACGACGCGAACTGGATGAAGCACACCGTCGCGACCTTCGAGGGCTGGGGCGGCAAGGGCGGCGCGGTCGCGATCGACTATCGCCCGGTGCACGACTACACGCTCACCGACGAGATCGAGTACATCAAGCCAAAGAAGCGGGTGTATTAAGCAGCATCCGACCGTCCCGCTCGACCGGCGCAATGTCGGAGGAGTCGGGGCGGTCCCCAAAATGTCCGCCACCTCCCGCTGCTGACCAACAACGGTTGGCACTCTGCGCCGCACCGTACGCGATTTCCCGCCCGACCGGGGCCCATCTGCTTGACAGACTCCGTCGCCGCCCCAGATTGAGGCTCTGTTCGGCGGAAGGGGTGGCTGATGCGATTGGCTGTCGGTCTGCGCGGGTTCGCGCGCATGCTCGCGGTTCTGCTCTTGCCGGTAGCGATCACCGCTTCCGCCTCGAGCCCGCCGGGAAGTCAGCAAAGCTATCGTCCACCCCAACACACCACCGATTGGCCCGCGCTGGCGGATGGCGATAGCGAGCTCGGCCCGCATCTCGAACGCGGCCGTTCGGCGCGCTGGGAGCTCGACCAGCAACGCAAGCTCACCGCCGCGCTGGCCGCGCTCGGGCCGCAGCGCAAGGGCGTGATCGACGCCTATGTCGTGTCGGTCGCGCTCGACAGCGATCCGGTGTTCGGACGCGAAGCGCGTGAGGCGGGCAAGGTGCTGACGCGCCGTTACGGCGCCGCCGGGCGCAGCATCGTGCTCGCCGGCACCGACGGCCGCGCGCCCAGCACACTGGCGATGGGCACGCCGCGCTCGCTCACCCTCGCGCTGACGCGCGTCGCCGAGCTGATGGACAAGCGCGAGGACGTCCTCGTCCTCTATCTCACCAGCCACGGCGCGCAGGTCGGCATCGCCTATCATGACGGCGACGAAGGCTTTGGACTGATCACGCCGCGTCGTTTCGCCGCCTTTCTCGACGAACTCGGGATCCGCAAGCGCGTGCTGATCCTGAGCGCCTGCTATTCGGGCATTTTCGTCCCCGCGCTGTCGAACGACGACACCGCCTTGCTCACCGCAGCCTCTTCCGATCGCACTTCCTTTGGCTGCCGCGCGGAGAATGACTGGACCTTCTTCGGCGACGCGTTGGTCAACCATGCGCTACGCAAGCCCCAACCCTTCGGCGACGCGCTGATCGAGGCACGCGACCGGATCAGCGGCTGGGAAATGTCGAATCAACTACCGGCATCGAACCCGCAGGCGGCGGTCGGCGAAAGCGTCGAGGCGTGGCTCGGCCCGCTCGAGGCGCGCATGCCCAAGGCCGCCACCGCCCCCGTCGGCGCGCCCGCGACCGACGCGCTCAAGCCCTGATCGCGCGGAACCGCCGCGCCCCGCGGCGGTTCCGCAGGCGATGACCGACATGCCCGAGAACCGCGCCGCGCGCTATCCGCTGCTCAGCCAGCCGCATATCCTGCTCCACGGGTCGGTGGACCATATGATGTACGAGAGCTTCCGCCAGCAGCTGGGCAATGCTCCTGCCGAAGGGACGCTGGTCGTCGCGATCTCGACGCTCGGAGGCGATCCCGAGGTGGCACGGCTTATGGGCGACGAGCTCCGCCTGCTGCGCGACTATACAGGGCGCGAGACGCTCTTCCTCGGCAAGGTCGCGGTCTATTCGGCGGGGGCCACCTTCATGGCCACCTTCCCCGTCGACAAGCGCTTCCTCACCCGCGGCACGCGGATCATGATCCACGAGCGGATCCTCACCAAGACGGTCAATCTCTCCGGGCCGCTGCGCAGCGTCGTCGCGGGGCTCAAGGCCAATCTCCACGAGATCGAGGAATCGGTGCGGATCGAGGAGGAGGGGTTTCGCGACCTCGTCGCCGGCTCGAAGATCGACTTCGACGAGGTCCGCGAACGCGCGCCTTCGAACTGGTATATCGAGGCCGAGGAGGCGCTCGACCTCGGCCTCGTGCTCGACCTGATCTAGGCGGTCGTGCCGCCGTCGACGTCGATCGTCGCGCCGGTGATGTACGAGGCGTCGTCGCTGGCGAGGAACGCCGCGAGCGCGGCCACTTCCTCGCCGCGACCATAGCGGCCCAGCGGGATCGTCGGCAGCAGCTGCGCCGCCATCTCGCCGTCCTTGGGGTTCATATCGGTATCGATCGGCCCCGGCTGGATCACGTTGACGAGGATGCCGCGCGGCGCGAGGTCTCGCGCCCAGCCGCGGGCGAGCCCCTGCACCGCCGACTTGCTCGCGGCATAGCTCGCGGCGCCCGGGAACATCGAGGCGTCACCCATCACGCTGCCGGTGATGATCACGCGCCCGCCATCGGCGAGATGCGGCACCGCCGCCACCGTCCCCGCGACCACGCCGTCGACATTGACCGCGAACACGCGGCGGAAGCTGTCGAGGCTTTCCTGATCGACGCCGACAAAGCCCGCGACGCCGGCATTGTGGACGAGGATGTCGATCCCGCCCAGCGTCGCCGCGGCCTCGTCGACCGCGGCCTTCACCGCGGCGGGATCCGCCGCGTCGGCCTGGATCGCCTTGCCCTTGACGCCTTGCGCCTCGATGGCGGCAACGCTGGCCTTCGCGCCATCATGGTTGCCGGCATAGGTGATCACGACGTCCGCGCCGTCCTCCGCCAGCCGCTTGGCGATCGCCGCGCCGATTCCCCGCGATCCGCCGGTGACCAGCGCGCGCTTGCCCTGAAGTTTCTTCGACATTGCTCAAATCTCCGGTCCCCAGCCGATCGCTTCGCCGGCTGCCGGGACGAAGCGGAACTTGGGGACCGGCAAGGATAGTTCAATATTCCCGAACTATGGAAACGAAGAAGTGTTTCTATATCGGTGCCATGGATCGCTTGGTGCACCCCGACCTGAAAGATGTCAGCCTCGCGGCGGCGCTGCACGCGCTCGCCGACCCGGTGCGGCTCGACATCGTCGCCAAGCTGGTCGAATGCCCCTGCCTCAACGCCAGCACCGCCTGCGCGCAGGGCACCCCCAAGAGCACGATCTCGAACCATCTGAACGTGCTCCGCGCGGCTGGGCTGATCGAGACTTCGGTCGAGGGTCGCGAACGGATCAATCGCCTGCGCTGCACCGATTTCAATGCGCGCTTCCCGGGCCTGCTCGAGGCGGTGCTCGCCAACAAAGCCTGACGCTTGCGCATCCTACGGGGTTGCGCTGCGTTTGCGAAAGGCATAGCCCGCGCAGCGAACACCGTGTCGCTAAGGACTCCGAGGAATGGCCGACTTCCGCCTGCCCAAGAACAGCCGCATCACCAAGGGCAAGGACCACAAGGCCGACGCGTCTGCTAAGCGCGTCAAGAAATTCAGGATCTACCGCTACGATCCGGACTCGGGCGAGAACCCGCGCTACGACAATTTCGAGATCGACCTCGACGAATGCGGCCCGATGGTCCTCGACGCGCTCATCAAGATCAAGTCCGAGCAGGACAGCTCGCTCACCTTCCGCCGCTCGTGCCGCGAAGGCATTTGCGGCTCGTGCTCGATGAACATGGACGGGCGCAACGGCCTCGCCTGCACCACCGCGATCGAGGACATCAAGGGCGACATCCGCATCACGCCGTTGCCGCACATGGACGTGATCAAGGACCTCGTCCCCGATTTCACCCACTTCTACGCGCAATATGCCTCGATCAAGCCGTGGCTCCAGACCGTCTCGACCACCCCTTCGGGCAAGGAACGCTTCCAGTCGCCGCAGGACCGCGAGAAGCTCGACGGCCTGTACGAGTGCATCCTGTGCGCCTGCTGCTCGACCTCGTGCCCGAGCTATTGGTGGAACAGCGACAAGTTCCTCGGCCCGGCGATTTTGCTCCAGGCCTATCGCTGGCTGGCCGACAGCCGTGACGAGATGACCGGCGAGCGCCTCGACAATCTCGAGGATCCGTTCCGCCTCTATCGCTGCCACACGATCATGAACTGCGCGAACGTCTGCCCCAAGGGCCTCAACCCGGCCAAGGCGATCGCCGAGATCAAGAAGATGGAAGCCGAGCGCGCGCTTTGAGCGAATTCGTCGAGCAGCATTTCCGCTACGACGACGATCCCGATCTGCCGGGCTGGAAGCGCTGGCAGATCCTCGACTCCGGCCGCTTCAACAGCTTTATCGGGGCGCTTTCGGTCAAGCGCGAGGACCAGCTCGCGCGCGTCCGCACGACTTTCCGCCACGAGCATTCGAACCTGCGCGACCATATCCATGGCGGCGCGCTCGCGGGCTTCATCGACATGGCGCTGTTCGCCGCGGGGCGCAGCTTCGGCGTGCTCAGCGGCCCCGCTTCGACATTGGACATGTCGATCCAGTTCATCACCGGCGGCGCGATCGGCGTACCCACCGAGGCGAAGGTCGAGCTGCTTCGCGAGACCGGCCGGCTGCTCTTCCTGCGCGGCGTGGTGGTGCAGGATGAAGTGATGGTCGCCAGCTTCCTCGGCACGATCCGGAAGCCTTCGGTCAAGTGACCAAGGTCCTCGCCCGCTACCACGCGCTCGTCGCCGCCGGCGAGTTGCGCGCCGATCCCGAGCAGGAGGCAGCCGCGACGCGGCTCGATCGGCTCGCCGAGGAGCTCGAGGCGGTTCCGCACAAGGGCAGCATCCTCTGGCGCGCGCTTCGCCGCATGCCCGAGCCGCCGCGCGGCGTGTATCTGTGGGGCGGGGTCGGACGCGGCAAGTCGATGTTGATGGACCTGCTGTTCGATTGCGTCGAGATCCGCCGCAAGCGCCGCGTCCATTTCCACGAGTTCATGCTCGAGGTGCACCAGCGGCTCAACGTCGAGCGACAGAAGGACACCGCCGATCCGGTGGTCGCGGTCGCCGAGGCGATGGCCGAGGATATCCGCCTGCTCGCCTTTGACGAGATGGTCGTCAACAACCCCGCGGACGCGATGATCCTCTCGCGACTGTTCACCGAGATGATGGGCCATGGCCTGACCGTCGTCGCCACTTCGAACCGCGCGCCGAACGCACTCTATAAGGACGGGCTCAACCGCCAGCTCTTCCTGCCCTTCATCGCGCTGATCGAAACGAAGATGGACGTGCTGACCCTCAATGGCCCGGTCGACTATCGGCTCGACCGGCTCGGCAGCATGGAGACCTGGCTGGTTCCCAACGGCCCCGAAGCCACCGCCCAGCTTTCCGCAGCCTTTTTTCGCCTCACCGACTATCCGGTCGAGGATGCTGCGCGCGTGCCGTCGTGCGACCTGCCCGTGCAGGGCGGCCGCACGGTCCATGTCCCGCGCTGCGTGAAGGGCGTCGCGGTCTTCTCCTTCAAGAAGCTGTGCGGCGAGGCGCGCGGTGCGCCCGACTATCTCGCGATCGCGCACCGCTTCCACACGGTCATCCTCGTCGGCATCCCGCGGCTCGGCCCCGAGAATCGCAACGAGGCCGCACGCTTCGTGACCTTGGTCGACGCGCTCTACGAGAACCGCGTCAAGCTGCTGGCCGCCGCCGATGCGGCGCCCGACGACCTCTACATCGCCGGCGACGGGGCCTTCGAATTCGAGCGCACCGCCTCGCGCCTCCACGAAATGGCCTCGGACGAATATCTGGCCGAGGGCCATGGCGAACACTAAAGCCACATCCGGGAAATGTGCTCCTGCGAAGGCAGGGGCGCAGGCGGCAACGCACCGCCGGTGACTTAGGGCTCCTGTCTTTGCAGGAACGCTAAAGGGGAGAGAGAGCAGGATGAAACTGTTGTTGCGCGCGCTGGCCTTGCTGGCGCTGTCCCTCTCCCCGCCGACCTTCGCCCAGGCCCTGCTCACCGGCGCCGATATGCGCCCGTCGCTGAGCCTCGACGGGGCGTGGCATTGGTCGGTGGATCCCTATCGCGACGGCAAGTCCGGCTTCCATGGCGGCATGCCCGGCGAGAGCAGCAGGCGCTGGAGCGACGTGGTCCAGGCCTATGTCGCCGAGAAGAACCCGCGCATGCTCTACGAGTTCGACATGCAGCGCTCGCCGGTGGTGCATTTGCCCGGCAGCTGGATCGGGCACGCCGCCGAGATGCGCTATTACCAAGGCCTTGTCTGGTACCAGCGCAGCTTCGAGGCGCGAAAGCCTGCCCCCGGCACGCGTACCTTCCTTCGCTTCGGCGCCGCAGATTATACCGCCGATGTCTATTTGAACGGCCAGTCGGTGGGCAGCCACAAGGGCGGCTTCACGCCTTTCGTCTTCGACGTGACCGAATTGCTCCGCGACGGCAGCAACCAGATCACCGTCGGCGTCGATTCAGCGCGCACCGACGACGACGTGCCCCCGCCCGTCACCGATTGGGAGACCTATGGGGGCATCACGCGCTCGGTGGCGCTGATCACGGTCCCCGAGACTTTCGTCGACGATGCGTGGATCCGCCTCGGCCGCGACGGGCGCATCCATGCCGATATCCGCCTCTACGGCCGTCAGGCGCAGAATCGCGACTTCACCGTCCGCATTCCCGCGCTCGGCGTCACGCTGTCGGGCAAGACCGACTGGTCGAGCAGCTGGACCGGCAGCATCGCGGCGCCGCGTACGCTCAAGCGCTGGTCGCCCGAAGCGCCGACGCTGTACGACGTCGAAGTCGCATCAGGCTCCGACGTGCTCCGCGATCGCATCGGCTTCCGCACGATCGAGACCCGCGGCAGCAAAATCCTGCTCAACGGCAAGCCGATCTTCCTGCGGGGCATCTCGATGCACGAGGAAGAGCTCGGCCGCGATCCGGTGCGGGCAATCACCCCGGCCGCGGCCCGCGCCCTGCTCACCGAGATCAAGCAGGGCCTGAACGGCAATTTCGTCCGCCTCGCCCATTATCCGCACAGCGAAGTGATGACGCGCATGGCCGACGAGCTCGGGCTGATCGTGTGGAGCGAGGTCCCGGTCTATTGGCGCGTCAATTGGGAGAACGAGGCTACGCTCGCCGATGCGCGCAACCAGCTGCGCGAGAACATCCTGCGCGACCGCAACCGCGCCGCGATCGCGCTGTGGAGCGTCGCCAACGAGACCCCGGTCGGCGACAAGCGCAATGCGTTCCTGCGCGCACTGATCGGCGATGTCCGCGCGCTCGACGACAGCCGCCTCGTCACCGCCGCCTTGCTCAGCAAGCGCGAAGGCAAGGTGATGAGCATCGACGATCCGCTCGCCGCCGATCTCGATGTCATGGCGATCAACACCTATAACGGCTGGTATTCGCAGGACGCGCTCGCCGATCTACCGAGCTTCGAGTGGCGCGCGCCGTCGGACAAGCCGCTGATCTTCTCCGAATTCGGCGCCGATGCGCAGGCCGGCTATCACGACGCCGCAACCGAGCCCCACAAGTTCAGCGAGGAGTTCCAGGCCGAATATTACCGCCAGACGCTCGCCATGGCCGCCAAGGCGCCTTCGCTCGCCGGGATGAGTCCGTGGCTGCTCAAGGATTTCCGTTCGCCGCGGCGCCAACATCCGGTGTTCCAGCAAGGCTGGAACCGCAAGGGACTGATCTCGGAAACCGGCGCGCGCAAACAGGCGTTCTATGTGCTCGCGGAGGAATATCGCCGCCGCGCCGGGTCCGAACGCTGACCCGTGCCGGCGTTCGCCCAGCTTATTGCACTTGCGAATTAGTCGCAAAGATAATCCGGAACTACAGCGATTCCCGGGTTGCGACCCTCCTATCATAGGTCTAAGCCGCCCCCGTTTTCGAAGGCGCACAGCTGCGTCTCTGCGGCTGCTTGACCAGAGCAAGGAGATTCCATGGCCCGCAAGAAGATCGCGCTGATCGGCGCCGGCAACATCGGCGGCACGCTCGCCCATCTCGCAGCACTCAAGGGCCTTGGCGACATCGTCCTGTTCGACGTGGTCGAGGGCGTGCCGCAGGGCAAGGCGCTCGACCTCTCGCAGTGCGGCCCGGTCGAAGGCTTCGATGCGAAGATCACCGGCTCGAACGACTATGCCGATATCGCGGGCGCCGATGTGATCATCGTCACCGCCGGCGTTGCCCGCAAGCCGGGCATGAGCCGCGACGATCTGCTCGGCATCAACCTAAAGGTGATGAAGGCTGTCGGCGAGGGCATCGCCGCAAACGCTCCCGACGCGTTCGTGATCTGCATCACCAACCCGCTCGACGCGATGGTCTGGGCGCTGCGCGAATTCTCGGGGCTCCCGCACCAGAAGGTCGTCGGCATGGCCGGCGTGCTGGACTCGGCACGCTTCAGCCACTTCCTCGCCGAGGAATTCCAGGTCTCGGTCAAGGACGTCAACAGCTTCGTGCTCGGCGGCCATGGCGACACCATGGTTCCCGTCCTCGAATATTCGACCGTCTCGGGCATCCCGGTCAGCGACCTGATCGCGATGGGCTTCTCGACCAAGGAGCGCATCGACGCCATCGTCCGGCGCACCCGCTCGGGCGGCGGCGAGATCGTCGGCCTGCTCAAGACCGGCTCGGCTTTCTACGCGCCGGCGACCAGCGCGATCGCGATGGCCGAGAGCTATCTCTACGACAAGAAGCGCGTCCTTCCCGCCGCGGCGCACCTCACCGGCCAGTACGGCGTCGACGATCTGTATGTCGGCGTGCCGATCATCATCGGCAAGGACGGCGTCGAGAAGGTCATCGAGATCAATCTGACCGAAGAAGCCAAGGCCAACCTCACGGTCTCGGTCGATGCGGTCAAGGAACTGCTCGTGGCCTGCAAGGGCATCGATAGCTCGCTCGGTTGATGTTCGTCTCGTTCGCTCTTCTGCTTGCGGGTATTCAGAGCGAGGCGGCTGAGGCCGTCTCGCTCGCGAGCGCTGTGTCGACCTTTCAGCAAGCTTGCCTCTCTGCGTCGGCCTCGCTCACCCAGTCTCGGAGCGCGATAACGCAGACGCTTGGCGGGACGTCCACGGGAACCCTTCCCCCCTATACCGGACGCAAACCGTTCGAACTATATGACGTCAAAGGCGTCGAAGTCATGCTTCGACCCGACAAGGAACGGCAATTTGGCTGCTTTGTCGCTCTCGCGCTGCCAGCGGACGTCTCACCGGATCAGGTTGTTGCGGCTGTCGGCGCGCTTCCAGGCCTGATCCCGGCTCCCGCCAAGGGCGCAAAGAACCGTTTAAATGCAGAATGGTCCATCGGCACCGCCGACAACAAGGGCCGCGTCTATCTCAAAATTGAACTCAAAGCGCAGCCGCAAACCGCACTGCTGAACTTCGAAGCGAAAGGCGACTGATGTCTATCCTCGTCAACAAGAACACCAAGGTCATCACCCAGGGCATGACCGGGGAGACCGGCAGCTTCCACACCAAGGCGGCGCTCGAATACGGCACGCAGATGGTCGGCGGCGTGACGCCGGGCAAGGGCGGCACCGAGCATCTCGGCCTGCCGGTGTTCGACACCGTTGCCGAGGCCAAGTCGAAGACCGGCGCCGACGCGTCGGTGATCTACGTCCCGCCGCCCTTCGCCGCGGACTCGATCCTCGAGGCGATCGACGCCGAGATCCCGCTGATCGTCGCGATCACCGAAGGCATCCCGGTGCTCGACATGGTCAAGGTCAAGCGCGCGCTGACCGGCTCGAAGTCGCGCCTGATCGGCCCGAACTGCCCCGGCGTGCTGACCCCCGGCGAGTGCAAGATCGGCATCATGCCGGGCTCGATCTTCTCCAAGGGTTCGGTCGGCGTCGTGTCGCGCTCGGGTACGCTGACCTATGAGGCGGTGTTCCAGACGACCAATGCCGGGCTCGGCCAGACCACCGCGGTCGGCATCGGCGGCGATCCGGTCAACGGCACCAACTTCATCGACGTGCTCGAACTGTTCCTCGCCGACGAGGCAACCCAATCGATCATCATGATCGGCGAGATCGGTGGCGACGCCGAGGAGCAGGCCGCGCAGTTCCTGATCGACGAGGCGAAGCGCGGCCGCAAGAAGCCGATGGCCGGCTTCATCGCGGGCCGCACCGCACCTCCGGGCCGCCGCATGGGCCATGCCGGCGCGATCGTGTCGGGCGGCAAGGGCGACGCCGAGAGCAAGATCGCGGCGATGGAAGCCGCAGGCATCCGCGTCGCGGCGAGCCCCTCGGAGCTCGGCTCGACGCTGGTCGACGTGCTGAAGGGTTAAGACCCGCCTCCTTCTTCCCTTGTGGGAGAAGGATACGAAGGCTTGGCAGCTTGCCGCCTGGCCGGAGTTGGATGAGGGGGACTTCGGTTCCCATATCCCCCTCATCCTCCCATCGCTGGCGCGATGGGTCCCTCCCTCTCCCACAAGGGGAGAGGGTGAAGTGAGGAAGAAGACGATGGGCTACGAAGGCCTGGATTTCGAGCAGATCGCCGGCGGGGTGAGCCCCGCCTTCATCGAGACGCTGTATCGCCGCTACAAGGCCGACCCGAATGCGGTCGAGGCCGGCTGGCGCCAGTTCTTCGAAGGCCTCGACAACACCGCGACCGGCCCGAGCTGGGCCAATCCGCGCTGGCCGCTGACCGAGACCGACGCGCTCACTGCCGCGCTCGATCCGACCCAGATGGAGCCCGCGCCCAAGCCCGCCAAGGGCGGCGCCCCCGCCCCCAAGGCCACGCCGGCGGCATCGGAAACCGATATCGTCAAGGCTGCGGGCGATTCGATCCGCGCGATGCTGCTGATCCGCACCTATCGCGTGCGCGGCCATCTCGCTGCCAATCTCGATCCGCTCGGCCTCGCCCGCCACGAGCTGCCCGCCGACATGACGCCCGAATATCACGGCTTCAGCGGCGCCGATCTCGATCGCCCGATCTATCTCGGCGGCGTGCTCGGCCTCGAAAAGGCGACCGTGCGCGAGATCGTCGCGATCCTGCAGGCCAATTACTGCGGCAATGTCGGCCTCGAATATATGCACATCGCCGATGTCGAGGAGCGCCGCTTCCTCCAGGAGCGGATGGAGGGCAAGGACAAAGCCATCCAGTTCACGCCCGACGGCAAGAAGGCGATCCTCTCCAAGGTGATCGAAGCCGAGCAGTGGGAGCGCTTCTGCGGCAAGAAATATGTCGGCACCAAGCGCTTCGGGCTCGACGGCGGCGAAGCGATGATCCCGGCGCTCGAAGCGGTGATCAAATATGGCGGCCAGCTCGGCGTGCGCGAGATCGTCTACGGCATGGCGCATCGCGGCCGCCTCAACGTCCTCGCCAACGTCCTCGCCAAGCCCTTCCGCGTGATCTTCCACGAGTTCGGCGGCGGCTCGGCGCATCCCGACGACGTCGCCGGCTCGGGCGACGTGAAATACCATCTCGGCACCAGCACCGATCGCGAGTTCGACGGGATCAGCGTCCATATGTCGCTGGTCGCCAACCCCTCGCACCTCGAGGCGGTCGACCCCGTCGTTCTCGGCAAGGTCCGCGCGCTCCAGACGCTGCGCGGCGATCTCGCCGATCACGAGCAGGTCCTCCCCGTGCTGATCCATGGCGACGCCGCGATGGCGGGCCAGGGCATCGTCTGGGAGTGCCTCGGCTTCTCGGGCATCCGCGGCTACAACACCGGCGGCTGCATCCACTTCGTCATCAACAACCAGATCGGCTTCACGACGAGCCCGCAATTCGCGCGTTCCTCGCCCTATCCGTCGGACGTCGCCAAGGGCGTCCAGGCGCCGATCCTCCACGTCAACGGCGACGATCCCGAAGCCGTGACCTTCGCCTGCAAGGTCGCGATCGAATTCCGCCAGAAGTTCAAGCGCGACGTCGTGATCGACATGTGGTGCTATCGCCGCTTCGGCCACAATGAAGGCGACGAGCCCTCGTTCACCCAGCCGCTGATGTACGCCAAGATCAAGCAGCATCCCGCGGTCAGCGAGGTCTACGCCAGGCGTCTCGCCGCCGAGGGCGTCGCCGATCAGGGCTTCGTCGACGAGAAGATCCAGCAGTTCACCAATCTGCTCGAGGGCGAGTTCGAGGCGGGCAAATCCTATCTGCCCAACAAGGCCGACTGGTTCGCCGGCCGCTGGTCGGGCCTCGGCGCCCCCGTCGACGCCGAGACCGCGCGCCGCAGCGTCGACACCGGCATCGAGAAGAAGCTGTTCGACAGCCTCGGCCGCACGCTGACCGAGGTCCCCGGCGATCTCGAGATCCACAAGACGCTCGGCCGCGTGCTCGACGCCAAGCGCGAGATGTTCAAGTCGGGCGAGAATTTCGATTGGGCGACCGGCGAGGCGCTCGCGTTCGGCGCCTTGCTCTCCGAGGGCTTCGGCGTCCGCCTCTCGGGGCAGGATTCGGGCCGCGGCACCTTCAGCCAGCGCCACGCCGTCTGGGTCGATCAGAAGGACGAGCACAAATATGTGCCGCTCCAGACGATCCCGCACGGCAGCTTCGAGGTGCTCGACAGCCCGCTGTCCGAATATGGCGTGCTCGGTTTCGAATATGGCTATGCCTCGGCCGACCCCAAGGCGCTGGTGCTCTGGGAAGCGCAGTTCGGCGATTTCGCCAACGGCGCGCAGATCATGATCGACCAGTTCATCGCGTCGGGCGAAGCCAAGTGGCTGCGCGCCAACGGCCTCGTGATGCTGCTCCCGCACGGCTATGAAGGCCAGGGCCCGGAGCATAGCTCGGCACGTCCGGAGCGCTTCCTCCAGCTCTGCGCGCAGGACAATATGCAGGTGGTCAACATCACCACCCCGGCGAATTATTTCCATCTGCTGCGCCGCCAGATGCACCGCAACTTCCGCAAGCCGCTGGTGCAGATGACCCCCAAGTCGCTGCTCCGCCACAAGATGGCGGTGTCGAAGGCCGAGGACTTCCTCGGCGACACGCACTTCAAGCGCATCCTCTCGGACCCCAACGCGCCGGCCGACGCCGATGTGAAGCGTCTCGTGCTGTGCACCGGCAAGGTCGCCTACGACCTGATCGAGGCGCGCGACGCGGCGGGCGACAAGAACACCGCGATCGTCCGGATCGAGCAGCTCTATCCCTTCCCGGGCGAGCCGCTCACCGTGCGCCTCAAGCGCATGACCAACCTCGAAGAGGTGATCTGGGCGCAGGAGGAGCCGAAGAACAACGGTTACTGGTTCTTCGTCGAGCCGTTCATCGAGCAGTGCCTGATCGATGCCGGGGTCAAGCCGCAGCGTCCGCGCTATGCCGGCCGCGCCGCGGCGGCATCGCCCGCCACCGGCCTGATGAAGCGTCACACCGCCGAGCAGGGGGCGCTCGTCGCCGAAGCGCTCGGTCACAGCGTCCGCGAAGAGATTCGCCGGACCCGCAAGTCGTAACGAGGTAGAAGAAAATGGCAGACGTTAAGGTCCCGGTCCTCGGCGAATCGATCACCGAAGCGACGCTCGGCGAGTGGCTCAAGAACCCGGGCGATCCGGTCAAGCTCGACGAGCCGATCGCCAGCCTCGAGACCGACAAGGTATCGGTCGAGGTCCCCTCGCCTGTCGCAGGCGTGATGGGCGATCAGCTCGTCAAGGTCGGCGACACCGTCGCGGTCGACGCGGTGATCGCAACTGTGAGCGAAGGCGGCGCCGGTGCCGCTGCGCCCGCCCCGGCTTCGGCTCCGGCAGCCCCCGCGCCGACCACCACCGGCGAGCAGACCGGCCCCGGCGAGCAGGTCCGCGAGCGCTCGGGCGATGCCGCCGCCGCGCTGTCGCCCTCGGTACGCCGCGCGGTGCTCGAGACCGGCGTCGATCCGTCGACCGTGCAGGGCACCGGCAAGGACGGCCGCCTGACCAAGGACGACGTTGTCGCCGCTGCAGCCGCCAAGCCCGCCGCAGCCCCGGCATCGACACCGGCGCCGGCCGCTGCCCCCGCATCGTCGGGCGGGCGCAAGGAAGAGCGCGTCCGCATGACGCGCCTGCGCCAGACCGTCGCCAAGCGCCTCAAGGAAGCGCAGAACACCGCCGCGATGCTGACGACGTTCAACGACGTCGACATGACCGAGGTCATCGCCGCGCGGACCAAGTACAAGGATCTGTTCGAGAAGAAGCACGGCGTCCGCCTCGGCTTCATGGGCTTCTTCGTGAAGGCCGCGGTGCAGGCGCTGCGCGACATCCCGTCGGTCAACGCGTCGATCGAAGGCGATGAGATCGTCTATCACGATTATGCCGACATCTCGGTCGCGGTCTCCGCGCCGCAGGGTCTCGTCGTCCCCGTGATCCGCGACGCGCAGGACCTGTCGGTCGCCGGCATCGAGAAGACGATCGGCGATTTCGGCAAGCGCGCCAAGGAAGGCACGCTCAAGATGGAAGAGATGAAGGGCGGCACCTTCACCATCTCGAACGGCGGCGTCTTCGGCTCGCTGATGTCGACTCCGATCATCAACCCGCCCCAGTCGGCGGTGCTCGGCCTTCATCGCATCGAGGACCGCCCCGTGGTCCGCGACGGCCAGGTGGTGGTGCGCCCGATGATGTATCTCGCGCTCAGCTACGACCACCGCCTGATCGACGGCCGCGAAGCGGTTACCTTCCTCGTCGCGCTCAAGAACGCGATCGAGGATCCGACCCGGCTGCTGATCGACCTGTAAGCTTGACGCACCGCAGCTGTTCCCCGGCGAAAGCCGGGGCCCAGGTGCAGCGAGATTTGTAACGACGCGAGACGCTCACCAAATCCGTCTCGACACTGGACCCCGGCCTTCGCCGGGGAACAAGGAAGAGAAAAATGGCTGAATACGACTTCGACGTTCTCGTGATCGGCTCCGGCCCCGGCGGCTATGTCGCCGCGATCCGCGCCGCGCAGCTCGGCCTGCGCACCGGCTGCGTCGAGAGCCGCGAGACGCTGGGCGGCACCTGTCTCAATGTCGGCTGCATCCCGTCCAAGGCGCTGCTCAACGCCTCCGAGCTGTTCCACGAGGCCGCTTCGGGTGCGCTGGCGAAGCACGGCGTCAAGCTTGGCAGCGTCGAGCTCGACCTGCCCGCGATGATGGCCGACAAGGACAAGGCGGTGAAGGGCCTGACCGGCGGCATCGAATTCCTGTTCAAGAAGAACAAGGTCGAATGGGTGAAGGGCCTCGGCACCTTCATCGACGCGCACACCGTCCAGGTCGGCGACCGCAAGGTCACGGCGAAGAACGTCGTCATCGCCACCGGCTCGTCGGTCACCCCGCTTCCCGGCGTCGAGATCGACCAGAAGACCGTCGTCGATTCCACCGGCGCGATCGCGCTCGAGAAGGTCCCGGAGCATCTCGTCGTGATCGGCGGCGGTGTGATCGGGCTCGAGCTCGGCTCGGTCTGGCAGCGCCTCGGCGCGCGCGTCACCGTGGTCGAATTCCTCGACCAGCTCCTCCCGGGCATGGACGGCGAGGTCCGCAAGGAAGCCGCCAGGATCTTCAAGAAGCAGGGCATGGAGATCAAGCTCTCGACCAAGGTCACCGGCGTCGCCGTCAATGGCGGCAAGGCGACCGTCACGGTCGAGCCCGCCGCGGGCGGCACCGCCGAGACGATCGAGGCCGATGCCGTGCTCGTCTCGATCGGCCGCAAGCCCAACACCGACGGCCTCGGCCTCGACAAGATCGGCCTCGCCACCAACCAGCGCGGCCAGATCGAGACCGATCACAGCTTCCGCACCAAGGTGGACGGCGTCTGGGCCATCGGCGACGTCATCCCCGGCCCGATGCTCGCGCACAAGGCCGAGGACGAAGGCATCGCCGTCGCCGAGAACATCGCCGGCCTCACCGGCATCGTGAACCACGACGTCATCCCGTCGGTGGTCTACACCCATCCCGAGATCGCCGGCGTCGGCCTCACCGAGGAACAGGCGAAGGAAAAGGGCGAGATCAAGGTCGGCAAGTTCCCGATGGCGGGCAACAGTCGCGCCAAGGCGATCGACGATACGACCGGCTGGGTGAAGGTCATCGCCGACGCCAAGACCGATCGCGTGCTCGGCGCGTGGATCATCACTTCGGTCGCCGGCACGATGATCGCGCAGGTCGCGCAGGCGATGGAGTTCGGCGCGACGTCCGAGGACATCGCCTATACCTGCCACGCCCACCCCACGCACAGCGAGGCGATCAAGGAAGCCGCGATGGGCGTGCTCGGCAAGCCGATCCACATCTGATGTGCCGGGCCGGCGGCGGGATTAGCGGTGCTAATCGCGAGCGCATCAGGCCCGGCCGGCCGGCGGCGCGGCTTTGCCGCGTCGTCATCGCCCTGTTGCTCGCCGCCCCGCTGCCGGCGCGGGCGCAGGACGCCACGATCGGCGTTCCCGACACCGACACAGAGATGCGCGCCGCAATCGCGAAGGCCCGCGCCGGGCTACCCGTGTTCTTCGGTCACGCCACCGCCCCCACGCCCGGTGAAGGCGGCTTCCTGATCAAGTTCGACGTGATCCCCGAGGCGCCGGCCGAATTCGTCTGGGCCGAGCTCGTCGCGCATCGGGGCGATGTCAGCACCGCCCGCATCGCCAACGCCCCGCGCGACCCGCGCTTCGCCAAGGGTCAGCAAGTCGCCGTCCGCGACAATCAGGTGATCGACTGGGCCTATTGGCGCGACGGCACGATGCAGGGCGGCGCGACGATGCGCGTGCTGATCGCGCGCATGCCCCCCGACGAAGCGCAGGCGATGCGTGAGCGGTTCGGCTGGTAGCAGCCACCATTCGTCCCCCCGGACGAGTCCTTTGCGTGCCGCCTCCCGTTGAATCTCCAGCAGGATCAGGAGATTCACCATGTCCCGAGACACGCACCGCGTCATGCCCCATCCCGATGGCTGGCAGGTCAAGCGCGATGGCGACCGGCGTGCCAGCCACGTCACCGCGACCAAGGCCGAGGCTGAAGCGCTCGCCCGCCCGATCAGCCAGCATCAGCATACCGAACTGACCGTCCATGGCCTCGACGGCAGGATGCAGCGTTCCGACAGCCATGGCCGCGACGGGCCCGGAAAAGGTTAGGCAGACCGACATTCGGCGTCGCTGGGGCGCTGCCTGCTTGCGGTCTCTCTGCCGGTGTTATATCGATATAACACACAATCGGGAGGGACCCTATGAACCGCTACGCCATCGGCCTGCTTGCGCTCGGCCTCTGCGCCACGCCCGCGCTGGCACAGGACGCGAACCGGATGCAGCAGGTGATCGCCGTCGACGCCGACAAGGGCGAGTTCATGGGCGCGGTGCTGGTCGCGCGCGATGCGCAGGTGCTGCTCGACCGCGGCTATGGCTCGGCCAATCTCGAATGGAAGATCCCCAACGACGGCAACACCAAATTCCGCCTCGGATCGGTGAGCAAGCAGTTCACCGCGGCGGCGATCCTGCTGCTGCAAGAACGCGGCAAGCTCAGCCTCGACGCGCCGGTGAAGACGTTCCTGTCCGATGCGCCTCCGGCATGGGACAAGGTGACGGTCCGCCATCTGCTCAGCCACACCGGCGGCATCCCCAATTTCACCAGCTTCCCCGAGTACGAGAAGACAAAGGGTCTCCCCGCCACGCTCGAGAGCCTGATCGCACGCTTCCGCGACAAGCCGCTAGATTTCCAGCCAGGCGAGAAGTTCGCCTATTCCAATTCGGGCTATATCCTGCTCACCGCGATTGTCGAAAAGGCGAGCGGCCAGCCCTACGCGGCGTTCGTAACCGACAATATCTTCAAGCCGCTCGGCATGGCCGACAGCGGCTATGACAGCCACGCCGCGGTGCTGCCGCATCGCGCCTCGGGTTATTCCCCCTCGCCGCAGGGCGTGGTCAACACCGACTATATCGACATGACCATCCCGCAGGGCGCGGGCGCGCTCTATTCGACCACGCACGATCTGCTGAAATGGAATCAAGGGCTATTCGGCGGCAAGCTGCTCAAACCGGAAACGCTCAAGGCGATGACCACCCCGGTGAAAGACAATTACGCGCTCGGCCTGTTCATCGCCAATGCCGACGGCGCCACGGTGATCAACCATGGCGGCGGGATCGAAGGGTTCAATACCTGGCTCGGCTATGATCCGGATCGTAAGCTGACCGTCGCAGTGCTCGGCAACCTCAACGGCGGCGCGCCGACCCGGCTCGGCAAATCGCTGATGACGCTGGCGCGGGGCGCCGCCGTGGTGCTCCCGGGCGAGCGCCAGGCGATCGCGGTCCCGGTCGAGAAGCTCCGCGAATATGAGGGCGTGTACGAGCTGAGTCCGACCTTCGCGGTCACCATGCGGGTCGAGGGTGGCAAGCTGATGACGCAGGCGACCGGTCAGGAGGCGTTCGAGCTTTTCGGCGAGAAGCCCGACAATTTCTTCCTCAAGGTTGTCGACGCGCAAGTGACCTTCACCCGCGACGCCGGGGGCAAGGTCACCGGCCTCGTGCTGCACCAGAACGGACGCGACGCGCCGGCCAAGCGGAAATAGGCGGGAGCGGCCTAGACGCTCGGCGCCAGGCGGTTCGCCGCCGCTCCGGCGAACCGCGCGAGCGCCACCGTCAGCAGCGCCGAGACTGCGGCCGCCAGCCACAGCGCGTCCCAACCCCAGCGCAACTGGCTCGCGGCGCCCGAGACCGCGCCGGCGAGGAAGCCGAGCCACAACGCCAGATAGGGCACCCACGCCCAGCGATCGCGGTCGCCCATCAACGCGCCCGCGAGCTTCTGGCCGATCTTGACCAGCGATCCGGTCATATAGGTCAACCCGATCGTCACTTCGCCGTCGCGGTTGAAGACGCCGTTCTCGGTGCCCATCGCCATGGCGAGCAGGACGAGCACCCACGGCCCGGGCGCCACCGTCGCGACGATCGCGGCGAACAGCAGCATCGCGCTTACCACCGCCATCACCGCGGGCTTGTGGCGATGGCCCGTCGCGCGGACGAGCACGCTCGAAACGATCACCCCGGCGACGAAGCTCAGGATTAAGCCCCCCGCAGTCAGCGCATCCCCGCCCAGCCCCTGACCGAGCCCGACGCCGAGCCGGGTGGAATTGCCGCTCATGAACGATGCGAAGAACCCGCCGAGGCTGGTGAAGGCGAGCGCGTCGACGAAGCCGGCGAGCGCCGCGAGGCAGACGGCGACGGCGACGAGCGGCGATTCCGTGCGATGCATGCGCGTCCTAATGCCGCAGCCGCGCGCGCGCCGCCACCCTGTGTTTGACGTGCCCGCGCCGACGAGGGAGAAGGCCGCCATGCAAGCTCAGGTCGCCGAGCATATCGGCCCGATCCTTCCCTGGCTCGACATGTGCGGGATCGCCGTGTTCGCCGCCACCGGCGCGCTCTCGGCGACGCGGCGGGGGCAGACCTTCGTCACCGCTGCCTTCTTCGCGCTGATCACCGGGGTCGGTGGCGGCACGATCCGCGACCTGTTGATCGGCGCTCCAGTCTTCTGGGTGCACGACGCCACCGTCGCCGCCTTGATCCTCGCCGTCGCGGTCGCGGTCTGGCTCACCCCGCAGCGCTGGTGGAGCGATCGTACCTTCGACTGGCTCGATGCGTTCGGGCTCGCCGCCTATGCCGCGTTCGGCGCCGCCAAGGCGATGGGCTGGGGCATCCCGCCGGTCCCCGCCGCGCTGATGGGGATCATGACCGCGTGCGTCGGCGGGATCATCCGCGACGTGCTGGTCGGCGAACCCTCGATCCTGATGCGCCCCGAACTCTACGTCACCGCTGCCGCGCTCGCCTCGGCCGTTTATGTCGGGCTCGCGCTGGCCGGGCTCACCCCGCTCGCCGCAGGGCTGATCGCCGCCACTGCTGGCTTCGCGCTACGTGCCGCGGCGATCGTCTGGAAGATCCATCTGCCCGCCTATCGCGGGCGGCGGTAGCTCAGGTCCGCACCACGCCGACATCGCTGAACTTCTTCGGCTCGACCGGCGGCACGGTCGGCTCGTTGAGCTGGCACTGCCAGAAGCCCACATCGATCCACTGGCCATGCTTGAAGCCGACCTCGCGATAGACGCCCGTGCGGCGGAACCCCACCGCTTCGTGCAGCTTGATCGAGCGATCGTTGGGCAAGGTGATCGCGCCGATCGCGTGGACAAAGCCCTGCGCGCGCAGCGTGGTGACCAGCGCGGCGTAGAGCAGCCGCCCCACCCCCGAGCCGCTCGATGCGTCGGTCAGATAGATCGAGGTCTCGCAGACATAGCGATAGGCGGGCCGGTCGCGGAACTTGCCGGCATAGGCATAGCCGATCACGCCGCCCTCTTCCGCGTCGCCGTTGGTCGCGACCATCCACGGATAGAGGCCTTCGCTCGACGCCATCCGGGCGCGCATCGCCCGCGCGTCGGGCGGGTCGCTCTCGAACGAAGCAGTGCCGGTCAGCACGTGCGGCGCATAGATCGCGGCGATCGCGGCGGCGTCGGCGGGCTCGGCCGCGCGGATACCGATCACAGGCCGATCCTCGTGAGCAGCAGGTCGATCAGCTTGCGATCCTCCGCGCGCGGGTTGGGCGGCGCCAGCGCCATGCATTCGAGGCAGCGCGCCTGCACCGATCCGCCCAGCGCCAGCCGCCGCGCATCGCCCAGCGCCTGGCCGAGCAGCGCCCGGCGCTCGGCGGCGATGCGGCCATAGAGATCGGTGCCCGCCGGCTGATCCGCCCAATCCTCGTCATCCTCGCCGCCGCCCGCCAGCGAGGCGAGGAACTGCATCCAGCCGCTCGGCTGCTTCTCGAGGTACACGGGATGCACATTCGCGGGATCGAGCTTCGCGCGCCGTGCCGCCTCGGCAACCGCAGCGTCGATCCCGCCGAAGCGATCGACCAGCCGCAGCTGATGCGCCACGCCGCCGACCCAGACCCGGCCCTGCCCGATCTCGTCGACGCGCTGCGGCGTCAGCTTGCGCGATTGGGCGACGAGCCCGATGAAGCGGGCATAGCCGGCCTCGATCGCCGCCTGCAGGATCCGGTCGGTGACCGGGTTGATCCCGCCAAAGACGTCGGGTTGGCCGCTGAGCGGCGTCGTGCGCACCCCGTCGCTCGTCACGCCGATCTTGGCGAGGCTGTTCTCGAACGAGGGCAATACCCCGAAGATGCCGATCGATCCGGTGATCGTCGAAGGTTCGGCGAAGATCGTGTCACCCGCGGTCGACACCCAATAGCCGCCGCTCGCCGCGAGGCTGCCCATCGACACCACCACCGGCAGGCCCTGCGCCTTGGCCTGGAGCACTGCCTGACGGATCTGCTCGGAAGCCATCGCCGATCCCCCCGGCGAATCGACCCGTACCACCAGCGCCTTCAGCTTCTTCTCGGCGAGCCCCTTGAGCAGCAGATTGCTCACCGTGTCGCCGCCCGCGGTGCCCGGCCCTGCCTTGCCGTCGACGATCTCGCCGGCGACGGTGATCACCCCGATCGAGTCCCCGTCAGTCGGCGCCGGATTGGCGGCGATCCAGTCGCCCAGCTTGATCGCCTTGAAGCTCCCCACGGGCTTGCCGCCCGGCGCGCCGACGATCTCGGCGACGCGCTTCCCGAACGCCAGCCGGTCGCCGAGCTTGTCGACCAGCCCATAGGAAAGGTTCGCCGCGGCGATGTCGCCGCGCGCGCCGGTCACCACTGCGTCGGGTTGCGCCAGATAGTCGGCGATCCGCGCCTTGGGCCGCGCCTTGGCCACCGCCTCGCGCCACTGGCCGAACAGCGCCCCGTACAGCGCATCATTGGCCTCGCGCGCCTCGGGCGACATGTCGCTGCGGATATAGGGCTCGACCGCCGACTTGAACTTGCCGACCTTGTAGACGTGCGCATTGACGCCGAGCTTGTCCATCAGCCCCTTGTAATAGAGCTGCGTGCCTCCCGGCCCGGCGAACAACGTGCCGCCCACGGGATTGACCCAGATCTCGCTGGCATTGGCGGCGAGCGCATAGCCGTCGTCGCTATAGCCGGTCGCATAGGCGAGCACCGGCTTGCCGCTTGCGCGGACCTTCCCCACTGCCTCGGCCACCTCGCCGATCGCAGCCGGATAGCCGCCCATGAACCGGTCGAGGTCGAGCACCACGGCCTTGACCCGGCCATCGGTCCGCGCGGTGTCGAGCGCCCGCAGCACGTCGCGCAGGCGATGCTGCCGCGTCACCTCGCCGCCGCCGATCCGCGCGAAGGGATCGACCTCTTCGGGCTGCTCGACAAGGGTGCCGTCGAGCGCCACGACCAGCGCACCGTCGCTCACCCCCGCCTTGTTGGGCTTGTAGGAAAGCACTGCGAACAAGCCCGCGAAAAACAGCAGCAACAGGACAAGGACGAGGAAGTCCTTGATCCCGACCAGAATCTTCCAGGCGCCCCGAACCAGCTTCACGTGTGCCGCTCCAACAATTGCGTGCCCCTGCTACCGGATGGCAGGAGACGAGTAAACGGCCCGTGTGTTATTCAGCCAATACAGAGATGTGTCTCAGCGTACCACGAGCTTCGTGTAGAGATGCCATGTCGCATAGCCGAGCACCGGCAGCACCACCGCGAGGCCGACGAAGAACGGGATCGATCCGATCACCAGCAACGCCGCGACGGTGACGCCCCAGCGCAGCATCGGCCCCTTGTTGGCGGCCACCGCCATGCGCGAAGTGTGGATCGCGGTGCGCGCGTCCACGTCCATGTCGACCAGCAGCGGCATCGCCACCACGCTCACGGTCAGCACCGCCGCCGCGAAGGCGAGCCCGGCAAGGTTGCCCAGCACGATCAGCGTCCAGCCCTCCGGAGTGGTGAACAGCCGCGTGAAGAAGCCGGATACGCTGTCGGGCGCCGCCGGGCCCATCAGCGCCATGTAGAGCGCCGCCGCGGTCGCCAGCCAGGCGAAGAACAGCAGCAGCAGCAGCCCGGCAACCGCGAGGAACGCGTCGAACGAGGGCCGTCGCACGACGTCGAGGAAATGCGACCAATCCGATTCGAGTCCCGCCTCGCGCCGCCGCGCCAGTTCGTAGAAGCCCGCCGCGGCGGCGGGCCCCATCAGCCCGATCCCGGCGGCGATGGGGAAGAAGAGCGGGATCAGCGAATCCTGCAGCGCCGCCGCCGCCGCCGCGAAGCCCACCAGCGGATAGATGAAGCCGATGAACAGCAGATCGCCGCGATGCGCGAGGAAATCGGCCCAGCCTTGATTCAGCGCCGCGCCAAGATCGGCGTTGGTGATCTTGCGGACTTCGAACGCCTCGGCGGGGCGCTCGGCAGCGTCGATACGAGCGACAGTCATGACGCGCTCCTTCGATGTCCCCGGCACGCGATTTGTACGCCTGTTACGGGGCCACGGCAACGCGATCCGCGTCGATGACGGTTTCGCCCACGCAACCATTTCCCTTTGAAATCGCTGATATCCCTACCAACCGGTTATAGCCCCTTGTCGAAACCGTAGGAGACCGATGCCATGCCTTTGCCGACGTCGGACGATGCGAAGCTGGGTATCAAGGGATTGGATGATGTGCTGGGCGGCGGGCTCGAACGGAGCCGCACCTTTCTCGTGGAAGGCAGCCCCGGCACGGGCAAGACGACGATCGCGATGCAGTTTCTCGTCACCGGCGCGGCGGCGGGCGAGCGCTGCCTCTATGTGACCTTGTCCGAAACCGAGGACGAGCTGCGCGCCTCGGCCGACGCGCATGGGCTGCCGCTCGAAGGTATCGAGGTCTATGAGCTCACTCCGCCGGAAAATCTGCTCGACGAGGACCAGCAGCAGAGCCTGCTCTATTCCTCGGATCTCGAGCTCGGCGAAACCACCAAGCGCGTGTTCGAGATGTTCCAGCGCATCAAGCCCGACCGCGTGGTGCTCGACAGCCTCTCCGAGATCCGTCTGCTCGCGCAAAGCTCGCTGCGCTATCGCCGCCAGATCCTCGCGCTCAAACATTATTTCGCGCACAGCGGCGCCACGGTGTTGATGCTCGACGATCTCACCACCGACGCCAACGACAAGACCGTCCACTCGATCGCGCACGGCGTGGTGCGCCTCGAAGAGCTGGCCCCCGAATATGGCGCAGAGCGGCGCCGGTTGCGCGTGATCAAATATCGCGGACGGCGCTTTCGCGGCGGCTATCATGATTTCGCGATCGAGACCGGGGGCGTGCGGGTGTTCCCGCGCCTGGTCTCGGCGGAGCACAAGACCGACTTCAGCCGCGACATGCTGTCGACCGATTCGAAGGAACTCAACGCCCTGCTCGGCGGCGGCATCGATCGCGGGTCGAGCGTGCTCGTCCTCGGGCCAGCGGGCACGGGCAAGTCGCTGTTCGTGCTGACTTTCATCAAGACCGCGGTGGAGCGCGGCGAGCGCGCGGCGATGTTCGTGTTCGACGAGGAGCGGGCGTTGCTGATCCGCCGCGCGCTCGGCCTCGGCATCGATCTTCAGGCGATGATCGATGCCGAACAGCTGGTGCTCGAACAGGTCGACGCCGCCGAACTGACTCCGGGCGAATTCTCCGAGCGCGTCCGCGTCTGCGTCGAGACGCACGGCGCGCGCACCGTCGCGATCGACAGCCTCAACGGCTATCAGGCGTCGATGCCGGGCGAACATGCGCTCGTCCTCCACATGCACGAACTGCTGCAATATCTGAACCGCCAGGGCGCGACGACCTTCCTGACCGTCGCGCAGCACGGCCTCGTCGGGGACATGAAGTCGCCGGTCGACCTGACCTATCTCGCCGACACCGTGGTGCTGCTGCGCTATTTCGAGGCGATCGGGCAAGTGCGGCGCGCGGTCTCGGTGGTCAAGAAGCGCACCGGCGACCATGAGCATTCGATCCGCGAATATCAGATCGGCGGGCGCGGCATCACGCTCGGCAAGCCGTTGGAGAACTTCCAGGGCGTGCTGCGGGGCGTGCCGGCCGTCGTCGGCGACGCCCATCTCTTGAAGCGCGAAGACGCGTGAAGCGGACCACGATTTCCGAACGTGCGCTGGTACTCGCGCCGCGAGGCCGGGACTCGACGATCGCGGCGAGCATGCTCGCCGAGGCGGGGATCGAGGCGACCGCCTGCGCCTCGCTCGCCATACTCATCGAGGAGCTCAACCGCGGCGCCGGATTCATCGTCGTCACCGAGGAGTCGATTGCCACCGCCGATCTCCATCCGCTCTCGGCCTGGATCGAGGACCAGGAGGAATGGTCCGATCTTCCCTTCATCCTGCTCACCACGCGCGGCGGCGGACTCGAGCGCAATCCGGCGGCGGCGCGGCACCTCGACGTGCTCGGCAACGTCACCTTTCTCGAGCGCCCTTTCCACCCGACCACGCTGATCAGCCTCGCCCGCTCGGCGGTCCGCGCGCGGCGCCGCCAATATGAGGCCCGCGCGCGGCTGATCGCACTGCGCGAGAGCGAGACGCGCTTCCGCACATTGTTCGACACGATGGACGAAGGCTTTTGCGTCATCGAGTTCCTCGACGGGCCCGAGGGGCCGATGAGCGACTATATCCATGTCCAGGCCAATCCCGCCTATGAACGCCACGCGGGCATCCCCAACGTCGTCGGCCAGCGCGTGCGCGAGATGGTGCCCGACGAGGCCGAGGAATGGGTCGCGCTGTATCGCGAAGTGCTGGTCACCGGTAAGCCGATCCGCTTCCAGCGCGAGCTGGTCGCCACCGGCCGCCATCTCGAACTCGCGGCCTTCCGCGTCGAGCCGATGGCCCGGCGCGAAGTCGCGGTGATCTTTCAGGACGTCACCGAACGCACCCGCGCGGAACGGGCGCTGCGCGAGCTCAACGAGACGCTCGAACGCCGCGTCGACGATGCGATCACCGAGCGCGAGGACGCGCTCGCCCAGTTGCACGAAGCGCAGAAGCTCGAAACGTTGGGCCAGCTGACCGGCGGCATCGCGCACGACTTCAACAATCTGCTCACGCCGATCACCGGCGCGCTCGATCTCATGGCACGCCGCTATGGCGACGATGCCCGCTCGGCGCGGCTGATCGATGGCGCGCTGCAGTCGGCCGAGCGCGCCAAGACCCTCGTCCAGCGCCTGCTCGGCTTCGCGCGGCGACAGGCGCTCGAAACCCGTGCCGTCGACGTCGCCGATCTCGTCGATGGGATGCGCGATCTCGTCGTCAGCTCGATCGGACCGGCGATCGAACTGCACATCACCGCGGCGGAGGAATTGCCCGCAGCCTCGGTCGATCCCAACCAGCTCGAGCTCGCGATCCTCAATCTGTGCGTCAACGCGCGCGACGCGATGCCCGGCGGCGGCGCGCTGACCTTGGCGATGGATTGTCCGCCCGGGGGAAATTACCTGCGCGTCTCGGTGATCGATACCGGCACCGGGATGGACGAGGAGACGCTGAGCCGCGCGGTCGAGCCCTTCTACTCGACCAAGGAGCTCGGCAAGGGCACCGGGCTCGGCCTCTCGATGGTCCACGGCCTCGCCGCCCAGCTCGGCGGCGAATTCCGCCTGTCGAGCAAGGTCGGCGAAGGCACCCGCGCCGATCTCTATCTCCCGGTGGCGTCCTCGGCCGCCAGCAATGTCTCGTGGCGCGCCGCGCATGCGGACGACACGGTCGATCGCCCGCTCGCGATCCTGCTCGTCGACGACGAGGAGCTGGTGCGGCTCGGCACCGCCGAGATGCTTCGCGACATGGGCCACAGCGTCACTCAGGCGGCCGGCGGCGGCGAGGCACTGGCGCGTCTTGCCGAGGGGCTCGAGGTCGACGCGATCGTCACCGATTATATGATGCCGCGGATGGACGGCGCCGAGTTCGCCGGACGGGTGCACACGCGCTATCCCGGCCTGCCCGTGCTCGTCGTCACCGGCTATGCGGGCGGCGATCTCGACATCGGCGTTCCCCAGCTCGCCAAGCCCTTCCGCCAGGCCGATCTCGCGGCGGCGTTGGTGCGACTGACCAGCCGCGATCCCGCGCCACTCGCAGTCGCGCACGGCGCCGGATAAGCATATCGATTACAGCCGCCGCTGCCGGCACGGGGTAACAGGGGATACCAGCGCCAGCCCCGGAGAGCCGCATGGTCGACCCCGCCCGCTCCACCGCCACGTCCGGCAACCCGGTCGGTCCGCCGAGCCCGCAGCTCGCTACCGAGGCCCAGCTTGCGCTCAGTGCCAATCGCCTGCCCGGCGGCGGCGTCGACGTGCCGGGCCTCGCCGCGAGCGTCGCGCGTATCCGGCAGGAAAACCCTGCCGCGGCCGGCTGGGTCGAGGCCGAGATCGATCGCAACCTCACGCCGGTCGAGCGCGGCGATCTCGCCCGTACGCTCGACGGCGAAGCCGCCACGCCGCCGGCACCCGCGAACGACGCCGGCCCCAATCCGGTCGAACTCGGCCTCGATCTCACCCAGCTCGCGCTCGACATCACCGGCATCATCGAGCCGACCCCCTTCTCCGACGGCAGCAACACCGTGATCTCCGCCGGCCGCGCGATCGGCTCGCTCTTCTCGGGCGATCTCGGCGATGCTGGCGGCCACGCGCTCAACGGCGTGCTCTCCGCCGCGGGAATGCTCCCGTATCTCGGCGACGCGGCCAAAGCCGGCAAGATCGGCAAATGGGCGCAGACGGTGAGCGACGCCGTGTCCGCCGTAGCCACCAATCCCGCGCTGCGCGGCGCGCTCGAGCCGGCGCTGCGGCAGGTCAAGAACGCCGTCGATGCGATCCCGCAGGGCGCGATCGACGCGCTCCCCGCCAGCGCGCGCGACGCACTCCAGCGCATGAAAGGCCAGCTCGACGAGTTTTTCGGCGCCGGCGCACGGCAGGCCGATGAAGGCATCTATCGCGGCACGGTGCGCGGGCAGACTGTCGAGCTGCGCGGCGTCGACGCCGTTTCGGTGAACTATGTGAAGCGGGACCGCGCCGCCTATCAGGAGCTCCGCAACAGCTTCGATTCGAAGGTGCGCGGCGATTTCCTGCGCGATCTGGCGAGCGACCCCACCAAGGTGGACGCGCTGCGCCGCGCAGGGCTCGATCAGGCGGCGATCGACCGCATCGCCTCGGGCCGCGTGCCGCAGGGCTGGCAGGTCCATCACAAGCTCCCGCTCGACGATGGCGGCACCAACAGCTTCGACAATCTCGTGCTGATCAAGAACGATCCGCACCATATCGCGCTCACCAATGCCCAGCGGACTTTGGTCGGGGATCTCGCCGTGGGGCAGAGCCGGCAGGTGGACTTCCCCATCCCGCGCGGCTTCGTCTATCCTCCCACGCCATGATCGGTCGGACGGAGCGGTGAGAAGCGAATGGCCGGAGACGATGGCATGGACGCAGTGATCATGGCGGCGCGCGACGCGCAGGTGGCGGTGGGCGAGGTGGTCCAGTCCGGCGCCGACGAGACCCGGATCGCGGCGCTGCGCGCGGCGTTGCAGCGCGAGTTCGGCGCGACGCTCCCCGATGATTATGCCGCGCTGCTCCGTCGCTCGGACGGCGTCGATTTCGACGGGCTCGTCCTCTATGGCAGCGCGCAGAGCGAGACCGCGCCCGGCCCCGGCGGCTTCTGGCAGGGCCTGATCGCCGCCAACCGGCTCTGGCGTCAGGGTCCCGGTCACGAGAATTGGCTGGTGCTCGGCGAGACCGACATGGATCTGTTCACCGTCGCGCTCGACGGCAGCCAGCCGGTCCTGCGCGACAAGGTCTCGAGCGACGTCAACGAGGCCTTCCCGACTGTCGGCGCGGCAATCCAACGGCTCCTCGCAACCCGGGGTTGAACTCTTACGCGCTCCTGCGAAAGCGGGCCCCGAGTCGCGAAACGCGCGGCTCCATGCCGGGCGATGCGAAGCGACGGCCGCTAAAATTTTCGTTCCGCGCCCGTTGACGAATCCGGCGCCGCTTCGCATATCCCGCCGCGTTAGCACTCACCTCGCGTGAGTGCTAAACCCGTTCAACTCCAGTAGAGGATCGCAGCGCAATGAGCTTTCGTCCGTTGCATGACCGCGTGCTCGTCCGTCGTGTCGAAGCCGAGGAAAAGACCGCAGGCGGGATCATCATCCCCGACACCGCCAAGGAAAAGCCGCAGGAAGGCGAAGTCGTCGCCGTCGGCACCGGTGCCAAGTCCGAGGACGGCAAGGTGACCCCGCTCGACGTCAAGGCGGGCGACCGCATCCTGTTCGGCAAGTGGTCGGGCACCGAGGTCAAGGTCAATGGCGAAGACCTGCTGATCATGAAGGAATCCGACATCCTCGGGATCGTCGGCTGAAACCTTCGCCAGCCTCACCTTCCCCTAACTTTCCCAATTCGAAAGGTCAGCCAACATGGCAGCCAAGGACGTGAAATTCAGCCGCGACGCGCGTGAGCGCATTCTGCGCGGCGTCGATATCCTCGCCGATGCGGTCAAGGTCACGCTGGGGCCGAAGGGCCGCAACGTCGTGATCGACAAGTCGTTCGGTGCGCCCCGCATCACCAAGGACGGCGTCACCGTCGCCAAGGAAATCGAACTCAAGGACAAGTTCGAGAACATGGGCGCGCAGATGATCCGCGAAGTCGCGTCGAAGACGAACGACCTCGCCGGTGACGGCACCACCACCGCGACCGTGCTCGCCCAGGCGATCGTCCGCGAGGGCATGAAGTCGGTCGCGGCCGGCATGAACCCGATGGACCTCAAGCGCGGCATCGACCTCGCGGTCTCGAAGGTCGTCGAAGACATCAAGTCGCGCTCGAAGCCGGTCGCGGGTTCGAACGAAGTCGCGCAGGTCGGCATCATCTCGGCCAATGGCGACACCGAAGTCGGCGAGAAGATCGCTGAGGCGATGGAGAAGGTCGGCAAGGAAGGCGTGATCACCGTCGAAGAGGCGAAGGGTCTCGAATTCGAGCTCGACGTCGTCGAGGGCATGCAGTTCGACCGCGGCTATCTGAGCCCGTACTTCATCACCAACCCGGACAAGATGACGGTCGAGCTCAACGATCCGTACATCCTGATCCACGAGAAGAAGCTCTCGAACCTGCAGGCGATGCTGCCGATCCTCGAAGCGGTCGTCCAGTCGGGCCGTCCGCTGCTGATCATCGCCGAGGACATCGAGGGCGAGGCGCTTGCCACGCTCGTCGTCAACAAGCTCCGCGGCGGCCTCAAGGTCGCGGCCGTCAAGGCGCCGGGCTTCGGCGATCGCCGCAAGGCGATGCTCGAGGACATCGCCGTTCTCACCAAGGGCGAAGTCATCTCGGAAGATCTCGGCATCAAGCTCGAGAGCGTCACCCTCGGCATGCTCGGCACCGCCAAGCGCGTCTCGATCGACAAGGACAACACCACCATCGTCGACGGTGCGGGTGAAGCCGATGCGATCAAGGGCCGCACCGACGCGATCCGCCAGCAGATCGAGAACACCACCAGCGATTACGACCGTGAGAAGCTCCAGGAGCGTCTCGCCAAGCTCGCCGGCGGCGTTGCCGTGATCAAGGTCGGCGGCGCTTCGGAAGTCGAGGTCAAGGAGCGCAAGGACCGCGTCGACGACGCGCTGCACGCGACCCGCGCTGCGGTCGAGGAAGGCATCGTCCCCGGCGGCGGCACTGCGCTGCTCTACGCGACCAAGGCGATCGAAGGCCTCAAGGGCGCCAATGACGACCAGACCCGTGGCGTCGACATCATCCGCAAGGCGCTCTACGCGCCGGTCCGCCAGATCGCGCAGAATGCCGGTCATGACGGTGCGGTGATCTCGGGCAAGCTGCTCGACGGCGGCGACACCAACCTCGGCTTCAACGCCCAGACCGACACCTATGAGAACCTGGTCGCGGCCGGCGTGATCGACCCGACCAAGGTCGTCCGCACTGCCCTGCAGGATGCGGCCTCGGTCGCCGGTCTGCTCATCACCACCGAAGCGGCGGTGAGCGAGCTCCCGGAAGACAAGCCGGCGATGCCCGCAATGGGCGGCGGCATGGGCGGCATGGGCGGAATGGACTTCTAAGTCCCTTCTTTCCTTCCGAACCGACAAGCGAAGGGCCGGGGAAACCCGGCCCTTCCACGTTATGCGACATATTTGCGACGAACGTACGGCTCCAACCTTGACCTCGCGACGGGGATCAGGAACGTGGCCCCAGCAAATAAACAAGGGTTCTGCGTCGGTGTTCAGCTGGATTTCGGGTCGGATGCGCTGTTTTGGCGGCAAGCATGAACGCTCGGAAAAACATATCGAACGGGCAGGTGCGGACGAGCGCTTCGTCAGCAAATGCCGCTTCTGCGGAACCCCGATGCGCCGTCGCGCCAAGCGGGACTGGGTGGTGATTTCGCGCGCAGACTATCGCGACGCCCGCAGCGGCGCAGGCGAACCCGGTGTGTTGGCCCCCTAAGGCAACAAAGCGCTTCCCCTCGCGCAAAAAGCGCGACAGACTGACGGCTTCCAATCTCGCGCCGAGCCTACGCGGCGCCCTCTTCGGGGAAGCCTTTCATGACCGAACTATCCCGCCGCCAAGCGCTGGCCGCAGGCGCGCTCACGACTCTCGCCTTGTCCGCCCCCGGCTGGGCGCAGGGCGCCGCTCCGACCGCGGGCGCGGCGTGGGATCTGACCGAAATCTATGCCACCGAGGCCGCGTGGGACGCGGCACGCAAGGGCGCGCTCGCTGCGCTGCCGGGCATCGCTAAATATAAGGGCCGGCTCGGCGAGAGCGCGGGGACCCTGACCGAGGCGCTTGTCCTCCAGTCCGATCTCGGCCGGACGATCGCACGGGTCTACACCTATGTCAGCCTCAAGGGCGACGAGGATGTCCGCATCGCCGCGTGGCAGGAGAAGCAGGCGCAGGCGATCGACCTCTACACGGCGTTCGGCGAGGCGACTGCCTGGTTCGCTCCCGAGCTGCTCACCGTGGGCAAGCCGAAGATCGACGGCTTCGTCGCGTCCAATCCCACGCTCAAGACCCGGTTCGACTTCTATCTCGCCAATATCGTCCGTCAGGCCGAGCACACGCTGTCGCCCGAGGGCGAGGCGATTCTCGCCAGCGCCGGCGCGCCGCTGCAGGCGCCGGGCGACATCTCCGGCCAGCTGCGCTCGTCCGACATTCCGTGGCCGACGATCAAGCTCTCCGACGGCAAGGAAGTGCGGCTCGACAGCCAAGGCTATACGCTCAACCGCGACGCGCCCAACCGCGCCGATCGCAAGGCGGTGTTCGACGCCTTCTGGGATGCGCATGGCAAGTTCCAGAACTCGTTCGGCGCGACCTACAACGCCAAGGTCAAGAGCGACATCTTCTACGCCAAGGCGCGCAAATACCCGACTTCGCTGGCGAACGCGCTCTCGGGCGCCAATGTGCCCGAGGCGGTCTATCGCACGTTGGTCGCCGAGGCGAACAAGGGCCTGCCCCAGCTCCATCGCTATTTCGAGCTGCGCCGGCGCATGCTCAAGCTGCCCGACATCGCCTATTACGACATCTATCCGCCGCTCGTGTCGCTCGATCGGCCGTTCAGCCTCGATCAGATGCGCGCGCTGACGCTCGAGGCGGTCAAGCCGCTCGGCCCCGATTATCAGGCGCGCATCGCCAAAGCGACCGCAGCCAGGTGGATGGATCCGTGGCCGCGCGAGGGCAAGCGGCCGGGTGCGTACATGAACCCCGGCGCGTCCGAAGTGCATCCCTATCTGCTGCTCAATCTGTCGGAGAAATATGACGGGCTGAGCACCTATGCGCACGAATGGGGCCATGCGCTCCACTCGCTGCTCGCCAATGCCGCGCAGCCTTATGACAAGGCCGATTATCCGATCTTCCTCGCCGAGATCGCCTCGACGCTCAACGAGCAGTTGCTGGTCGCGCACATGCTCAAGAACGCGAAGACCAAGGAAGAGAAACTCTTCTATCTCGGCCAGCAGATGGAGAATTTCCGCGGCACTTTCTATCGCCAGACGATGTTCGCCGAGTTCGAGCTCAAGGCGCACGATCTCGCCGAGGCGGGGGAAGGCCTGTCGGGCAAGAAGTTCACCGAGGTCTATTTCGACCTGCTGCGGCGCTATCACGGGCCCAATCTGAAGCTCGAAGCCTCTTACGGCAACGAATGGGCGTTCATCCCGCACTTCTACAACAGCTTCTACGTCTATCAGTACGCCACCTGCATCGCCGCGGCGACGTACTTCGCGCAGGCGATCCTGAAGGGCGGACCGAAGGAGCGCGACAATTACCTGTCGGTGCTCAAGGCGGGCGGCTCGGACTATCCGGTCGACATCCTGAAGCGCGCGGGCCTCGATATGGCATCGCCGGCCCCGTACCAGGCGCTGGTCGCGACTTTCAAGGACACGCTCGACCAGGCCGAGGCGTTGCTCGCCTAATCCGACTTCCGCCGCGTCGGCGCATGGAAATCGGGCGGCTTGTCCGCGATCCATGCGACGAAGCGGCGGATGTCCTCGCGCTCGCGCAATTGTTCGAGCGTCGGGTAGAGCCGCGCCAGCTCGGCGTTCGGCACCGCGGCGTGAATGGCGCGGTGGCAGATCGGGTGCAACGGCGCGGTGTCGCGTCCGCCCTCGCTTTTGGGCACGACGTGATGCCATTCGGTGCGGCGTCCCAATCGGCGTCCGCACAAAGCGCAGGCCTCGGCCCCGGGCGGCGGAGATTCCTGCTCGAACCGGGCGAGCGCCATCTTGCGCTGCACCCGGCTCCCCATCAGCGCTGCATCGCCTCGATGATCTTCTTGACCTCCTGGCTACGGCCACGCGGCAGCACGAGGATGTCGTCGCCCGCCGCGACGACGATCAGATCCTCGACGCCGACCAGCGCGACCCGCCGCCCGGACTCGGCGCGCACGAGGCAGTTCTTCGACTCGATCACCACCGCGTCACCGCGGACCACATTGCCGCCTTCGTCGGCATGGCTGATCGCGTGGAGCGCGTCCCAGCTGCCCACATCGCTCCAGCCCATCGTTACCGGCACGACCGCGACGCGCGCCGCCTTTTCCATCACGGCATAGTCGATCGAATCCGACGGGCTCGCGGCGAAGGCGTCGAGATCGGGCCAGATCCGCGCGCCTTGACGTCTGGCCTTGTCCATCGCCTGTTGCGCCGCGTGGAGGATTTCGGGCGCGTGGCTCGCCAGCGCGCCCAGATAGATGTCGGCACGAAACAGGAAGATGCCGCCGTTCCAGGTATGGCCGCCCTCGGCGAGCATCGCCTCGGCCTTGTCGCGCGGCGGCTTCTCGACGAACCGCTCGACACGGTGCACGCCCTCGGCAAGCGCCTCGCCGACCTTGATCCAGCCATAGCCCGTCTCGGGCGCGTCGGGCGTGATGCCGAAAGTGACCAGCCAGCCCTGCTCGACCAGCGGCAGCGCGGCGTGGATCGCCGCGTGGAACGCTTCGACATCGGCGATGACATGGTCCGACGGCATCACCAGCAGCGCCTCTGCGCCGCCGCCGGCGGCGAGCGCCGCCAGTGCGATAGCCGGCGCGGTATTGCGTCCGGCCGGCTCGAGCACCAGCGCCTGGGCGTCACTATGCGCAGCCGCGAGTTGCTCCTCGACCATCTCGGTGTGGAAGGCGTTCGCGACGACGATGGGCGCGGCGAACTGATCCCCCGAGGCGCGCCGCGCGGTGAGCTGGAGCATCGTCTCTTCGGCGGTCAGCGGCAGCAATTGCTTGGGTTTCTCGGCCCGCGACATCGGCCAGAGCCGGGTACCCGATCCCCCCGAAAGGATGACGGGAATGATCGGCTTCGCTTCGGGCATGGCGATTGGTTCCCTGATTAGGCTGTAGATATAGGTACTTGCCCCGTGCAACCTAACGATGTGCACGCGAAACGGTTTCGCGCCCGACGGGGTTTTCCGACACTTTCTCGATACGGGCAATGCGTGTCGGGTTTGTTTACACTTAGTCGCTAGTCCTGCGGCGATCATGATCCGCCTGTTCAAGCATTACGTGCCGAATGCCGTGCTGCTGCTCGGCCTGCTCGATATCGTCCTGCTGCTGGCGGCGGGCGAGCTCGGCTGGATCCTGCGTGCGCACCAGCTCGGCATGGTCCCGGGCACCATGTCCGATCGCGCCGCGCAATTGCTGAGCTATATGGGGTTCATCGAAGTCGCGATGATCGCGGTCGGCGTCTACGGCGCCGATGCGCTCCAGTCGTTGCGCTACGCGACCGCGCGGCTGATCGTCGCCGTCTCGCTCGGCGTGATCGGGCTCAGCGTGCTCTATTTCCTGATCCCCCAGATCAGCTTCTGGCGCTCCAACCTGCTCTACGCGATGGGCGTCACCGTGGTGCTGCTGGTCTTCCTGCGCATCCTGCTCGGCAAGACTTTGGGCAGCCAGGCATTCAAGCGCCGCATCGTCGTGCTCGGCGCGGGCCCGCGCGCCGCGCGGCTCAAGACTTTGTCCAAGACCCCCGGCGCCGGCTTCGCGGTGGTGGGCTATGTCTCGATGAGCGAGGCCAACCGCGTCATCCCCGAAGCGATCGCGCGCGACGCCATCTACAATCTCGCCGATCATGTCGTGTTGCTCAACGCCAGCGAGGTCGTGCTCGCGCTCGAGGAACGCCGCAACGCGCTGCCGCTCAAGGACCTGCTGCGGATCAAGACCACGGGCGTCCATGTCAACGAGATCTCGACCTTCCTCGAGCGCGAGACCGGGCGCGTCGACCTCGACAGCGTCAATCCCAGCTGGCTGATCTTCTCCGACGGCTTTTCTTCGGGGCGCATGGTCTCCAGCGCCTTCAAACGCCTGTTCGACATCAGCGCCAGCCTGGTGCTGCTGATCCTGACGCTGCCGCTCGTCCTGATCACCGCCGTGGCGATCCGGCTCGAGAGCAAAGGCCCCGCTTTCTATCGCCAGCGCCGCGTCGGCCTGTACGGCGTGGGCTTCGACGTCATCAAGCTGCGCTCGATGCGCCAGGACGCCGAGGCCGGCGGCAAGGCGGTCTGGGCCGAGAAGGACGATCCGCGGATCACCCGCATCGGCCGGATCATCCGCAAGCTGCGCATCGACGAGCTGCCGCAATGCTGGAGCGTGCTCAAGGGCGAGATGAGCTTCGTCGGGCCGCGCCCCGAACGCCCCCAGTTCGTCGAGGATCTCGAGCAGAAACTGCCTTATTATGCCGAGCGCCACATGGTGAAGCCTGGCATCACCGGCTGGGCGCAGATCAACTATCCCTATGGCGCCTCGATCGAGGATTCGCGGCAGAAGCTCGAATATGACCTGTTCTACGCCAAGAACTATTCGCCCTTCCTCGACCTGCTGATCCTGCTCCAGACGATCCGCGTCGTGCTGTTCCCCGAAGGCGCGCGCTGATGACTGCGACGCTGATCCTGTGGAGCCACGCGCTCGCGGCGTTGCTCTTCGGCGGCCTGATGCTGTGGACGACGCGTACCCCGGCGAGCGGGCTGCCGCACCGCCCGCTCGTCGCCGCGCTGGCACTGACAGCGCTCTGGGCACTCGCGGTGGCGGGAATCGGCGCGGGCGAGATGGTGACTCGCATCTTCGAGACGCTGCGCAGCCTCGCCTGGCTCGGCTTCATGGTCATGCTGCACCGGCGCGACGCCAATGTCCGCCCCCCGCTGGCGCTGGGTACCGTTTATGGCGTCGTCGCGCTGGTGGGCATCGGCGCGCTGGTGCTGCACGTCGCCGCGAGCGTTGACAGCCCCACGGCCGCCGCGCCGATCGAGAGCGCGGTACTGCTGCTTCGCATGCTCGTCGCGGTCGCGGCGCTGGTGTTGGTGCAGGCGCTCCACTCGGCGCTCAATCCGTCGGCAGGAAGCGGGCTGCGTTGGATCGTGGCGGCGCTTGCCGGGCTTTGGCTGGCCGATTTCGCCTTGTTCTGCACCGAATATCTCGGCGCCCGGCCGCATCCCCAATCGATCGCCGCGCGCGGCGTCGCGATGATCGCGGTCGCACTCGCGATGGTGACCGCGCTCCAGCGCAAGGGCGAGCTCAGCGTCCAGGTTTCGCGCACGGTCGCCTATCAGTCGCTGTCGCTGGTCGCGATCGGCGCCTATTTCGCGCTGCTCGCGCTCGCCACCAGCGCGCTCGCGACGATCGGCGGCAGCAACGCCCGGACGCTCCAGACCGCCTTCGTGCTCGGTTCGACCGCGGCGATCCTCGCGCTGGTCTCCAACGGCTGGCTGCGTGCCTGGACCAAGGTCAAGCTCGCCAAGCATTTCTTCCGCCACCGCTACGATTATCGCGCCGAGTGGATGCGCTTCACCGAGACGCTCGGCGCGCCCGACGGCGCCGCGTCGCTCGACGAGCGTATCGTCAAGGCGATCGCCGATCTGACCGAATCGCCCGCCGGCCTGTTGCTGGTCCCCGACGAGGCCGGCCTCGGCCCCGGTGCCAGCTGGAATTGGGATCGAAGCCTTTTCCCCGCTTCCGGTGACGCCGCCCTCGCCGGCCATCTCGCGGATACCGGCCGGATCATCGAGCTCGACCGGATCCGCAAGGACGCGCATTGCCCCGATGCGGGCGCCGTACCCGCATGGATGCTCGACCTCGCCGACGCGTGGGTGATCGTCCCGTTGCCGCATATGGAGAGCCTCGCCGGTGCGATCCTGCTCGCGCGCCCGCCGCTCGATCGCGCGCTCGATTGGGAGGATTTCGATCTGCTCAAGGTCGCCGGCCGTCAGGTCGCAAGCTATCTCGCCGAAGCGCGGGCGCAGGAGGCGCTCGCCGACGCCCAACGCTTCGACGAATTCAACCGCCGCTTCGCCTTCATCCTGCACGACATCAAGAATCTAGTGAGCCAGCTGACGCTGACCGCGCGCAACGCCGAACGGCATGCCGACAAGCCCGAATTCCGCGCCGACATGATCGCCACGCTCAAGGAATCGGCCGAGCGGATGAACGCGCTGCTCGCCCGCCTGTCGCAGCATCATCGCGGCCGCAGCGAGGCGCCGCACGCGATCGAAGTGATGCCATTGGTAGAGAAGCTCGCCGCGGCGCGCCGGCGCCAGCATCCGGTGACGCTGTCAGGGGCTCGCTCCGCCGTGGCCCATGCCGATCCCGCGGGCCTCGAGCAATTGCTCAACCAGCTCCTCCAGAACGCGATCGAGGCCAGCCCGGCGGAAGAGCCGGTGGCGCTGACCGTCGCGGCCGATGGACTCACCGTCGCGATCAACGTGGTCGATCGCGGCTGCGGCATGTCGCCCGCCTTCGTCCGCGACAAGTTGTTCAAGCCCTTCGTCTCGTCCAAGCCCGGCGGCTTCGGCATCGGCGCGTTCGAGGCGCGGCAGCTCGCCGCGGCGATGGACGGGCGGATCGAAGTCGCATCGCGCGAGGGCAAGGGCACCCGCTTCCGCGTCATCCTCAAGGCCGCCCACGCCGCCGATTTGCCGCGGGACCGCGCCGCATGACCGATATGAAGAAGCTGCTGATCGTCGAGGACGATGCCGGGCTCCAGCGCCAGCTGCGCTGGGCCTATGAAGGCTATGCGATCCACACCGCCGCCAATCGCGAGGAGGCGATCGCCGTCATCCGCGCCGAGGAGCCGCAGGTCGTCACGCTCGATCTCGGCCTGCCGCCCGATCCCGACGGCACCACCGAGGGCTTCGCGACGCTCGAGACGATCCTGCGCCTCGCGCCCGACACCAAGGTGATCGTCGCCTCGGGGCATGGCGCGCATGAATCGATGCTCCGCGCGATCGCGCTCGGCGCCTGGGATTTCTACCAGAAGCCGATCGACATCGACGCGCTCGGCTTGATCGTCGCCCGCGCCTTCCACGTCCATGCGCTCGAGGCCGAGAACCGCCGTCTCGCCGAACGCGCCGAGGCCGGCGCCGTGCTCGGCGGCATGATCACCGGCGCGCCCGAGATGCTCAAGGTCACCCGTACGATCGAGCGCGTCGCCGGCGCCGATGTCTCGGTGATGCTGCTCGGTGCCAGCGGCACCGGCAAGGAGCTGCTCGCGCACGGGGTGCACGAGAAGAGCGGCCGCAAGGGCGCGTTCGTCGCGATCAACTGCGCGGCGATCCCCGAGACCCTGCTCGAAAGCGAGCTGTTCGGCCACGAGAAGGGCGCCTTCACCGGCGCGGTGAAGACCACCGAAGGCAAGATCGAGCTCGCGCAAGGCGGCACGCTGTTCCTCGACGAGATCGGCGACGTGCCCCTCCCCTTGCAGGTCAAGCTGCTTCGCTTCCTGCAGGAGCGCGTGATCGAGCGGATCGGCAGCCGCAAGCCGATCGCGGTCGACACGCGCGTGGTCTGCGCGACGCATCAGGATCTCGACGCAATGGTCGCCGAGAACCGCTTCCGCGAAGACCTCTATTACCGGCTCGCCGAGATCGTCGTGCGCATCCCCAGCCTCGCCGAGCGCCCGGGCGACGCCGGGCTGCTCGCGCGTCATTTCCTCCAGAAATACACCGCGCAAATGAACACCGGGGCGCGCAGCTTCGCCCCCGACGCGCTCGCCGCGATCGACGCCTGGGGCTGGCCGGGCAATGTCCGCGAGCTCGAAAACCGGGTGAAGCGCGCCGCGATCATGGCCGAGGGCAAGCTGGTCACCGCCGCCGATCTCGATCTCGAGGACAAGGCCGATCCGATCCCGATCAACCTCAAGGCAGCACGTGAGATCGCAGACCGCAAGGCGATCCGCCACGCGCTCGCCCGCGCCGAAGGCAATATCTCGGGCACCGCACGGCTGCTCGGGATCAGCCGCCCCACGCTCTACGATCTGATGAAGGCCTATGACCTCCAGCCGTAACCGCGCCCGCTCCGCCCGGCGCACGCCCGGCCTCCGCCGCCTGCTCGTGGTCAGCGGCGCGCTCGGCGCGTTCGCACTGGTGCTCGCGGCATGGTTCGCGCTCGTCCGCGGCGGACCCGATCCGGCCGCCGCCGAGCAAGCGGTCGAGCGCAGTGGCAAGCTGCTCGAAGCGCACAATGCCAGCGCCGCGCGCGAAGCGGCGCTCGCCGCGGTGCGCGCCGATCCCGGCAACGCCCAGGCGCATCTCACTTTGGCCAAGGCATTGCTCGCGCTCGACGACGGCGCCGCCGCCGAGCCCGAGCTTCGCCGTGCGGTCGAGGCGGGCTACAAGCCGCGGCAGGTCGCGCATCTCCGCGCCCACGCGCTGCTGTTGCAGGGCGAGGCGGAGAAGGCGCTGGCCGAAGCCGGCAAGGCCGATCCGCAGGTTCGTGGCTATGCGCTGCGCATCCGCGCCCGTTCGCTCGCCGCGCTCGGCAAGCTCCCCGAGGCCTTTGCCGCGCTCGATCAGGCGGTCCAGGCCGCGCCGCACGACGCCGATATCCGGGTCGATGCCGGCCGGCTCAAGCTCGATGCCGGCGACGTGCTCGGCGCGATCCGCGCATCCGAACAGGCAGTGAAGCTCGACGGCGGCAATACCGGCGCGCTGGTGCTGCGCGGCGAGATGGTGCGCAGCCAGTTCGGCCTGATCGCGGCACTGCCCTGGTTCGAGGCCGCGCTCCAGCGCGACCCTGCCGATTATGGCGCGCTGATCGAATATGCCGCCACGCTGGGCGACGCCGGGCGCACGATCGATTCGCTTGCGGCAACGAGGCGCGCGCTGGCGGCGCGGGCCGGCAGCCCGCAGGCGCTCTATCTTCAGGCGGTGATCGCCGCGCGCGCGGGCAACACTGATCTCGCCCGCGGTCTGATCGAACGCGCCGGCCCCGGGCTCGCCCAGATCCCCGCGGCGTTGCTGCTCGGCGGCGCGCTCGACGTCGAGGCCGCCGATTACGAGCAGGCGATGGACAAGCTCCGCCCGATCGTCGCGAACCAGCCGATGAACTTCGCGGCGCGCAAGCTGCTCGCAGTCGCGCTGCTGCGCACCGACAGCGCACGCAATGCGATCGACTTGCTCCGCCCGGTGATCGAACGCGGTGACGCGGACAGCTATGCGCTCACCCTCGCCGCGCGCGGCTATGAACGCATCGGCGATCGCGCGGCCGCCGCGCAGCTGCTCGATCGCGCCGCCTGGCCCGAGCGCGGCGACGCCACTGCCTTCGCGGCCGACGACAGCACTCCCGTCCTCGCCGCCGATGCCGATCAACGCCCGGGCGATCCGACCGCGCTGGTGCCGCTGATCCGCGCGTTGATCGGACAGGGCGACAAAGCGGGCGCGCTCGCCAGGGCGCAGGACATGGCGAAGCGCCACCCCGGTGTTCCCGCCGCGCATCTCCTGGTCGGAGATACGCTGATGACGATGAACCGCTTCGCCGATGCCGCCGCCGCCTATCGCAGCGCCGCCGATATGCGTTTCGACGAGCCCACCATGCTGCGGCTGGTCGAGGCGCTCGATCGCGCCGACCGTCGCACCGATGCCGCCAATGTGCTCGCGCTGTTCCTCTCGCAGAACCCGGTCAACGCCGCCGCGCTGCGCCTGTCGGGGGGATGGCAGCTCGCGGCGGGCGACTATGACGCGGCGATCGACACGCTCGAACTGCTGCGCGCGCGGATCGGCGACGGCGACGCATCGCTCAACGCCGATCTCGCGGTCGCCTATACCGGCGCCGGAGAGTTCGAGGCAGCCGCGGAGTTCGGCGAGGCCGCCTATGCCCTCGCTCCCGCCAATCCGGTGACCGCCGACGCCTGGGGCTGGGCGCTTTATCGGAACGGCGACGCGGACGCCGCGGTCGAGTTGCTGCAAAAAGCCGTGATGCTCGCCCCGCGCCACGCCGGGCTGCGCTGGCATCTCGCGCAGATATACGCCGATCTCGGCCGCAAGCCCGAGGCGCGCCAGCAAGCCCAGGCCGCGCTCGCCGACCCCCGCTTCACCGAAAGGGCCGCCGCCACGGCGCTGGCGGCGCAGATCTGATTCCCGCGGGAAATCCCCTTCCAATGCGATGGCCGTCGGCGCCCCGATTGCGGACAAAAATCCTCCCCGGCACGGGGAGGGGGACCGCCGACCGCAGGTCGGTGGTGGAGGGGGCTATCCGCAAGGGAATCGCTCGCGGAGAGCCCCTCCACCAAGCCGCTTGCAATGTAGGATTTCGCCTGTTTCCCTGCCGCCGGCCCGGCTTCGTCGCGCCCGCTCTTTAGCGCCGTCGATTATTCCTACAGCCGAGCGCCAGATTATTTCCTGTTCGCGCAATTTAAGAGTCGTTCTTGCGCGACTCTTGCGACTCTAGACCCCCGAAATCCTGCAAAATGCCCGCTCGCATTTCCTACGGCCAAGATCGCCGCCGAATTCGCCAGGCCCCCAAAATGAAAGAGGCCGCCGGGCCCCGTCAGGGTACCCGGCGACCTCCGACATGGTCAGCGGCCGGAGAGCTCCAGCCCGGGAGACCATGCGGGCCGCTTTGCGAAGACCGGTGTGCGTTGATTGGAGGAGGATACCTCCCGCGCACCAACGGACGGAGGGCTTCCGTCCGGCGTCTTCAGCTCAGCGGCGCGTCTCCCGAACGAACTGAACCGACCCCATTGCTGAACCATGAGACATCGGATCACCTCCTTTCGCAAGTTGAAGAACGAGCGTGGCTTGCGGCCACGACTGAATCTTGAATCAAGCTGAATCGCAGAACAAGTCTTGTTTTACGGCGAAGATGGTGCGATTCTTAGAGTTCTGTGGTTCGCGACGCACGCGTCGCGACGCGACTCACCCCCGACAATCCTCGATCACCCGCTGAATCTCGGACCAGGCCGGGATCACTAGCGGTGGCGCGCCCGCGCTTTCGACGATGAAGCGGCCGCGGCTGTAGCCGATCGCATCGAGCAGGGAGTCGTTCGCCGGCAGCGCCGCCGCGTGCGTCATCACCGGCGGGCTATCGGGGTGCTGCGCGGCGAGGGTCGGCAGCGTGCGCGCGGTGCTCGTCGTCCGGATCGTCATGCTGGACCCGCCGAGGGAACTCGCGCGCTCCAGCGTGATGCTGCGGCGATCGGCGGCGCAGCTGATCCGAAAGACGAAATCGGGAGCGACGCTTCCATAGACCGCGCTGCTGTTGCCCGAGCCGGACGGCGCATAGCGCCAGTTGCCCGGCGTCAGCGGCCAGTCGCGCCAGTCGGCGCTTGTCGGCGGCGGCGGCGGAGGTGTCGGCGTCGGCGCGGGCGTGGGCACGGCCACCGGCGGCGCGGGGCGCGGCGGCGGCGCGCTGGGGGCGACACAGGCGGCGAGCGGCAAGGCCACGAGGGCGATGCTGGCGAACACGGAGGAACGACGCATGGCGCGCCTTATGGGGGAAGTCCCCCGCGGCCTCAACCGTCGATCAGGCGACGATCAGGCGGCCGCGCGCCGGCGCGCGATGACTCGCTCGAGATGCGGATAAAGCGCCGCCTCCTCTTGCGCGATGCGCTCGGCGAGGTCCGCCAGCAGGATCCTGGTCTCGGCACGGAAGCGCGGCCATTCGCGATTGATCCGCCCCACCGGCCATGCCGCGATATAATTGGCGAAGGCCGGGCCGAGCATCCCGTGCGCCTGCCGGTAGCGCCAGGCGATATTGGTCGCGACCGCATCCCCGGAGGAGAGCAGGCGATCATAGAGGACCAGATCCTCGCGGTTGCAGTGATCGAGCAAAGCCTGCGCCATGCCCCAGCGCAACGCGGCGACCGCGGCGGCGTCGGGCACCTGGGCAGCGACGATCTCGAGCAATTGCGCGGCATGAACCTCGAGCGCCCGATGTTCCGCGCAAAGCTCCTCAATCACCCCAATCGACTCCCTGATTTCAGGGAAAGCCAAAGCATGACGCGCGGGCGACGGTAAGTCCGTAGAGTCCCCGGCCCGGGATCATTACGGAAGCACAACTGGCCTTTCCGCCGACGCGTCTGCCGCGATCAACCTCGCCGGTTGCCGCCGCCCATCCGCATCTTGGTCTGCTTGCCGTAGCGCGTCTTGCGCGTGCCCGGCTTGCCTTCGTTCGACCGGCCCATGACCGGCGCCTTGCGCTCGCTTTCGGGCAGGCCGAGCTCCTCGGCCTCGAGCGCCCGAATCTCGTCGCGCAGCCGTCCCGCCTCCTCGAACTCGAGATTGGCCGCGGCGTCGCGCATCTTCTTCTCGAGCTCCTCGATATAGGCGCGGAGATTGTGGCCGACCATGTGCGGACGATCGGCGTCGATCTCGACCGTGACCTGATCCTTCGACGCAACATGCGCGATGATGTCGCCGATGTTCTTCTTGACCGTCTCGGGCGTGATGCCGTGCTCGAGATTATAGGCCTGCTGCTTCTCGCGGCGCCGGTTGGTCTCGGCGAGCGCGCGCTCCATGCTCCCCGTCATCCGGTCGGCATAGAGGATCACGCGCCCCTCGACGTTGCGCGCCGCGCGGCCGATCGTCTGGACGAGCGAAGTCTCCGAACGCAGAAACCCCTCCTTGTCGGCATCGAGGATCGCGACCAGCCCGCATTCGGGGATGTCGAGACCTTCGCGCAGCAGGTTGATGCCGACGAGCACGTCGTACACGCCCATCCGCAGATCGCGGATCAGCTCGATGCGCTCCAATGTCTCGGTGTCCGAATGCATGTAGCGGACCTTGATCCCCGCCTCGTGCATATACTCGGTCAGATCCTCGGCCATGCGCTTGGTGAGCGTGGTCACCAGCGTGCGATAGCCGAGCGCCGCGGTCTTCTTGCACTCCTGGATCAGGTCCTGGACCTGTTCCTCGACCGGACGGATCTCGACCGGCGGATCGATCAGCCCGGTGGGGCGGATCACCTGCTCGACGAACACGCCGCCCGATTGCTCCATCTCCCACCCGCCCGGGGTCGCCGAGACATAAGTGGTCTGCGGACGCATCGCGTCCCATTCGTTGAACCTGAGCGGGCGGTTGTCGATCGCCGAGGGCAGGCGGAAGCCATATTCGGCGAGCGTGATCTTCCGCTTGTGGTCGCCGCGCGACATGCCGTTGATCTGGCCGATCGTCTGGTGGCTCTCGTCGACGAAGAGCAATGCGTTCTCGGGCAGATATTCGAACAGCGTGGGCGGCGGCTCGCCGGGCAGGCGGCCGGTGAGGAAGCGGCTGTAATTCTCGATGCCGGCGCATGAGCCGGTCGCGGCGATCATCTCGAGATCGAAATTGGTGCGCTGCTCGAGCCGCTGATGTTCGAGCAGTTTCCCCTCAGCCTCCAGCTCCTTGAGCCGCTCGGCGAGCTCGTGCTTGATGCCCTCCATCGCCTGCTTCATCGTGGGCCCGGGCGTCACATAGTGCGAGTTGGCAAAGACGCGGACATAATCGAGGCTCGCCACCTTGGCGCCGGTCAGCGGGTCGAACTCGGTGATCTCCTCGATATCGTCGCCGAAGAAGCTGATCCGCCACGCACTGTCCTCATAGTGCGACGGGAAGATCTCGAGGCTGTCGCCGCGCACCCGGAAATTGCCGCGCGCGAACGCCTGATCATTGCGCTTGTACTGGAGCGCGACGAGTTTCCGAATGATCTCGCGCTGATCGGCGACCTGGCCCTTCTTTAGATCGAAGATCATCGCGCTGTAGGTCTCGACCGAGCCGATGCCGTAGAGGCACGACACCGAGGCGACGATGATCACGTCGTCGCGCTCGAGCAGCGCGCGCGTCGCCGAGTGACGCATCCGGTCGATCGCCTCGTTCACCGAGCTTTCCTTCTCGATGTAGGTGTCCGACCGCGGCACATAGGCTTCGGGTTGGTAATAGTCGTAATAGCTGACGAAATACTCGACTGCATTGTCTGGGAAGAAGCTCTTGAACTCGCCATAGAGCTGCGCGGCGAGGATCTTGTTGGGCGCGAGGATCAGCGCCGGGCGCTGGAGCTCCTCGATCACCTTGGCCATCGTATAGGTCTTGCCCGAGCCGGTGACGCCGAGCAGCACCTGATCGCGCTCGCCCGCGCGCGCCTGCTCGACCAGCTCGGGGATCGCGAAGCGCTGATCGCCCGAGGGCTGATAGTCGCTGACCAGCTTGAACGCCTTGCCGCCCTCGACTTTCTCGGGCCGCTGCGGGCGATGCGGGACGAAGGTGTCGCCGGTATCGGGCTCGGCGAGCGAGGTGCGGATCTGGATGGGCATCGCAGCGAATATGGGGCCTTTGTTCGAGGACGCAAACGGTCCCGGCTGTAGGAAGTTCGAGCCGGCATTTTGTAGGACTTCGCTGGTCTAGAGTCGCAAGAGTCGCGCAACAACGACACTCAAATTGCGCAGCCAGGAAATATTCTTGCACTCGCCTGTAGGAAAATCGACCGGGTCAAAGAGCGGACGGCAAGGCCCGCCGCCCGAGGCGAGCAGACGAAATCCTACATTGCAAGGGATCAACGGCGGGGAACGGGTGGAAAGACGTCCGGCAGGTTTCAGACGGCCGGAACGCGCTGGCTGCATTCAAGGTGCGCCTAGCTCGCGATGCGCAGCATCAACTCAGAGGCTTGCAACAGGATAGACCGTTCCTCCTCATTCAGGCGGTCGGTCATCACCGCCGACAGCCAGCGGCGCCGTTGTGACATTGCCCATTCGAGGGCTCCAAGGCCGCGCTGGGTTACTATAATGACTCCACAACGACGGTCGGTGACATCCGCCTTGCGCTCAATCAGACCGTCGCGCTCCATCCGCGCAAGTAGCCGGCTAAGAGATTGTGGTTGAAGGCCTTCACAGCGAGCGAGTGCCGCTGCGCTCATCGGACCACCTCGGTACAGGGTGACCAGCAAGCCGAGCCCGCCGCCCGTCAGTTCGGCTGACGGTGCAGATTGCCGCAGGCGACGCGCAAGCCGCATCGCCGCCCGCACGATGGTCGCTTCATCACTTGCCCGGTCTTCGGCACTCGACATTTAATACGCATAGCGTATATTTTTGCCGCGGTAAACGGAGGTAACGATGGCCGATCGGTCGAACAGCACAGTAGCGGCGATCATCCCATGCAACGATGTGGATGCGGCTGAACGATGGTGGAACCGGCTCGGATTTAACCGCCCCGCCGAGCAGGATTTCGGTGACTACCGTATGCTGTCCGATGGTGAAGGCGGCGAGGTCCACCTTCAGCCGGCCGTGCAAGGTTGGCTGGTGCCGGGCCAGAACCCGTTCGGCGTCTACGTCTACACGCCCCGCGTCGATGCGCTGGCAGCGATGGCGGGCAACGCGATCATCGAGGGAGCGAAGCGAGCCGAACACAAGGAATGGGGTATGTACGAGTTCATGCTCAACGGCCCGGACGACCTGCTCGTGCGCATCGGGTGGCCCAGCCGGCTCATGCGACCTGAACTGTAACCGGAGACATTCTGAACGCACTGCTATTCTGATGACCGGCAGTTGCAGAAGGCTCCCGTTTGCTCACGATCGGCTTAAACCGGGGCGTTAGCGGTCGCCGCTACCCGTCCGGATCGGCGGGGCGCCGGATTGCCAAGCCGCGCCAATTCCGCTTTTGGGAGCGCAGAACCGTCAGGGAAGCCCATATGCGCGCCATCATCGTCCTCGGAACCGCTGCTCTCGCCCTCTCTGCCTGCCAGTCGGCCGAGGAGAAGCATGCCGCCGAGACGGGCGAGATCGAGGTCGCCAACGCCCCGACCGCGCAGGTCGCCAAGCTGCTCAAGGCGGCTGCGCCGAAGACCGCCGCCAAGCCCGGGCTGTGGAAGGCCGAGCTGCGCGTCGAGTCGGTCGATGTCGGGCCGGGCAGCGACAATGCGGAGCAGCTCGCGCTGGCCAGGAAGCTCGAACGCGACGCGACCGAGTGCAAGACCGCGGAGCAGTTGAAGCCCTTCGACATTTCCAAGCTCGAAAAGGCGGCGGGCGAATGCACCTTCGTCCGCTATGTCGCGAAGGGCGGCAAGGTCGATGCGGACATCCGCTGCAAAAAGCCCAACGGCCCGATCACCGAGCTGCGGATCAGCGGCACCAGCTCGCCGACGCGTTTCGACGTCGGCATCGAGAACCGTACCGGCACGGCCGGCCAGCCGGGCTTTTCGCTGATCCGGATGCGTTCGAGCGGCACGCGCGCGGGCGAATGCGCCGGCCAGGCCGGCTGAGGCGGCTCAGTCGGTGCGGCGCCGATAGGCGATACGCCACATCAGCGCGGCGATGCCGGCGGCGATGGCGGCGAGGAGCGCGCTCGTCGCGAGCGCGCTGAGCCAACGGAACAGCAAGGTCCGGCCGTCGATCGCGGGCATCTCGAACATCCCGAAACCATAGGTCTGCGCGCCGACGAAGATCAGCATCGCGGTCAATGCCCCGACCAGCGCGGCATGCCAGGCACGGCGCAGCCCTGCGACGTGGAGCGCCAGCCACACGGGTCCGCCGACGGCGGTGATCGCTATCCCCGAGAAGACGCTGCCGATCAGCCAGCCCATGAGCAGGTTGAGCGGGTCGTGCTGGCCGCCGACCAGCACCAGCGCGAGCACGATGATTCCGGCGAGCGCGCTGCCCGCCGCGAGCGCGAGCCCGGCGCGATCGATCGCGGTATCGTAGCGATGCGGCCCGCGCGACGCGCGATGATGAATCCGTTCCAGTGCCCCTCTCCCGGACCGCGAGAATACCCGGCGTCGCGCGCCGCCTCAAGCGTTCAGCGGAACCGGTCGAACCGGCCTTCGCGCGCGCACTGCGCCACGCGTGCCATATCGGGGCGCGGCGCCGTCGCGCCGGCCAGGGGCACGTCGAAGGGCACCCCGATCGCCGCGGGCGCGAATCGGCGCGGATCGCTGCCGGCGCAGCGCAGCATCGCGTCGAGCATCCTCGGCGGCGTGTCGTACGCTTCGCGCGACAGGCGGAAGGTGCCCCAATGGATCGGCAGCGTGAAGGGGCGACCCAGTCCGTCCCACACGCGGATCGCGCCCTCCGGTCCGATATGGCTGCCGCTCGCCATCTGCCCCTCCTCGAAGCGGAAGGCGCCGATCGGGACCGCGGCGAAGCGGATACCGGGGTGAAGCCCATAGCGGCTGGCTGCTGCGGCGGCCTCGGCCGGCCATTTGCCATCGCCGAGCCCGGTGTCGCCGGCGAAGAAGAAATCGCCATGCGGCAGATGGACGACGAAGCTCGACCACAAAGCGCGATTGCGGTCGCTGAACCAGCGGCTGCCCCAATGATGGCTGCGCGAGACCCGCACCAAATATCGGGCGCAGGCGATCGGGCAGATGCTCGAGACGGGCGCGTCGGGCGTCCCGACGGGATCGATGGCGTTTTCGCCCCAGTCGAGCGCCTGGCTCGGCACGCCCGCGCTGGCGATCACGCTGTCGTTTCCCAGCGATGTGACGATTTGCGGATGGTCGCGGTCCCAGAGCCGCTTGAGTGTGGCGAGATCCATATGGTCGTAATGATTGTGGCTGACGAGGACGAGGTCGATCTTCGGCAGGTCCTCGAAGCGCACGCCCGGCTCCGCCACGCGCTGCGGCCCGAAGCCGAACGGCCCGGCGCGATCGCTCCACACCGGATCGGTGAGGATGTTGATCCCGTCGGCCTGCACCAGCACCGTCGCGTGGCCGATCCAGGTGACGCGCATCGCTTCGCCCTCGACCCGCGCCGCGGGCTTCGCAGGCCGCACCGCGACACGCGCGGGCCAGACCGGCTGCGACGGATCGCCGAACAGCCGCCGTGCGATGAACCCCGCCCGGCTGCTTCCGGCAGGCAGGCGATCATCGTCGCCATCGGGATTGAAGAAGCGCGCGCCGTCGAAATGCGCGCTCGCCGGTCCGCGATAATAGATCCGGTCGAGGAAGTGCGGGAGGATCGTGATTGCGAGACAGAGGACCACCATGGTCCACAACAGCCCGGCAAGGGCGAGCTTGAGCAGGCGCATGCGCTCTTGTTGCGGCAGCCGCGCGCGCGATCAAGCTTGATCGCCCCCTGCCCGCTCCCCTAACCCGCGACCATGACCATCGCGCTGCCCGAGACCCAGGAAGAAGCTGCCGCCGAGCTCGAACGGCTCGCGACCGAGATCGCGCACCACAACCGGCTCTATCACAGCGAGGACGCGCCCGAGATCAGCGACGCGGACTATGACGCGCTGATGCGGCGAAACACCGCGATCGAAGCGGCCTTTCCGGAGCTGGTGCGCAGCGATTCCCCGTCGAAGCTGGTCGGTGCCGCGCCGACCGGGCGACTCGCCAAGGTTGCGCATGCGCGGCCGATGTTCAGCCTCGACAATGGTTTCGACGAAACCGACGTGGCCGATTTCCTCGGCCGGGTCCGGCGCTTTCTCGCGCTGCCGGAGAGCGAGCCGATCGCGCTCACCGCCGAGCCCAAGATCGACGGCCTCTCCTGCTCGCTGCGCTACGAAAAGGGACGGCTCGTCCAGGCGCTCACGCGCGGCGACGGCCAGATCGGCGAGGACGTGACCGCCAATGTCCGCACCATTGCCGACATACCGCAGACGATCGAAGGGGCGCCCGACATCTTCGAGGTCCGCGGCGAAGTGTACATGGCGAAGCAGGACTTCGCCGCGCTGAACGCGCGGCTCCTCACCGAGGCCGAAGCGGCCGGCAAGGAAGCGCGCCAGTTCGCCAATCCGCGCAACGCCGCCGCCGGCTCGCTGCGGCAGAAGGACGCCGCGGTCACCGCCTCGCGGCCGCTGCGCTTCCTCGCCTGGGGCTGGGGCGAGGTGACGGCGCTGCCCGGCGAGAGCCAGGCCGAGGTGATCGTCGCGATCCGCGCGATGGGCTTCCCGGTCTCCGAGCTGTTCGTCGGTCCGGTAGATCTCGAGACCGCGCTGGGGCAGTACGGGAAGATCGAGGCAGTGCGCGCCGACCTGCCCTTCGACATCGACGGCGTCGTCTACAAGATCGACCGGCTCGACTGGCAGACGCGGCTGGGCTTTGTCGGCCGCGCGCCGCGCTGGGGCCTCGCGCACAAATTCCCCGCCGAGCGCGCCCAGACGACGTTGCGCGCGATCGACATCCAGGTCGGGCGGACGGGCAAGCTCACGCCCGTGGCGCGGCTCGAGCCGGTGACGGTCGGCGGCGTCGTCGTCACCAACGCGACGCTGCACAATGCCGACGAGATCGCCCGCCTCGGCGTCCGCCCCGGCGACCGTGTCGTGCTCCAGCGCGCCGGCGACGTGATCCCGCAGATCGTCGAGAACCTGACGCGCGACGAGGAGCGCGCGCCCTGGGCCTTTCCCGATCACTGCCCGATCTGCGATTCCGAAGCGGTCGCCGAGGAAGGCGAGGTCGATATCCGCTGCACCGGCGGGCTGATCTGCCCGGCGCAACGGCTCGAGCGGCTCAAGCATTTCGTCAGCCGCGGCGCGCTCGACATCGAGGGGCTGGGCGAGAAGACCCTGGCCGAATTCCTCGACCTCGGCTGGATCGCCGAGCCGGGCGACATCTTCCGGCTCGCCGCGCACCGCGAGGAACTGCTGGGGCGCGAGGGGTGGCAGGAAAAGTCGGTCGACGCGCTGCTCGCCGCGATCGAGGCGAAGCGCGCGCCCGACGCGGCGCGCCTGCTCTTCGGGCTCGGCATCCGCCATATCGGCGCGATCACCGCGCGCGACCTGCTCAAGCGCTACACCACGCTCGCGGCGCTCCAGGCGCTGGCCGATCAGGTCATCGCGCTTCGCGACGCGACCCCGCCCCAGCTCGGCGAGAGCGAGCAGAAGCATCGCGCCCGCCTCGACAAGGCAGTCGCCGAGCATATCGGCGTCGAGAATGTCGGGGGCGCCGTCGGTCAGGCGCTCGCCGATTTCTTCCACGAGCCGCACAATCGCGCCGTCTGGGAGGATCTGCTGGGCGAGGTCGCGCCGCCGCCCTTCGTCGTCGAGACGCGCGCGTCGAAGGTTACGGGTCAGACGCTGGTGTTCACCGGCAGCCTCGAGTCGCTGAGTCGCGACGAGGCCAAGGCGCAGGCCGAGTCGCTGGGCGCCCGAGTCGCAGGATCGGTGTCGGCGAAGACCGATCTGGTGATCGCCGGGCCCGGCGCGGGCTCGAAGCTAAAAAAGGCAGCGGAGCTCGGAATTCCCGTGATTTCAGAGGAAGATTGGCAGCGGATCGTCGCCGGAACCGAGTGACTTTTTTGCAACGCAACAAAGGAATCATCTGTTACCAACAGGTTGACGGGTCCACCCCGATTGACTGTCATCGGATGGACATAAATGAACTTCATGGGCGGCCGCGACGGTGAACCGCACCGCGTGATTTCGTGCATCAAAAGCACACCGAAAGGGAAATTCTAGAAATGCGCACCAAGCTTTTTGCTGGCGTGGCTTTTGCCGCGCTGTTGATTCCGGCGAGCGCGTTCGCGCAGTCGACGGGTACGATCGACTTCGAGGAAAACGAAGAAGTCGTCGTCACCGGTACGCGCACGCAGAACGGCGTGAACGGCATCGTGGTTCCCGACACCACGAAGACCCGCGGCGTTCTGAACCAGGACTTCATCCAGCGCCAGGCGCCGGGCCAGTCGGTCAACGACCTGATCAACCAGCTCCCGGGCGTCAGCTACACCAACAACGATCCCTTCGGTTCGTCGGGCGGCTCGCTCAACATCCGCGGCTTCGAATCGACCCGCATCAGCCAGACCTTCGACGGCATCCCGCTCAATGACTCGGGCAACTATGCCATCTACGGCAACCAGCAGCTCGACCCCGAGCTGATCGAGCAGGTCAACGTCAACATGGGCACCACCGACGTGGACAGCCCGACCGCCGGCGCGACCGGCTCGACGGTGAACTATCGCACGCGCACCCCGGGTGAGGATTTCGGCGTCAAGCTGATCGGCTCGGTCGGCGACTTCGACTTCTTCCGCATCTTCGGCATGGTCGACACCGGCACGTTCACGTCGTTCGGCACCCGCGCCTTCGTCTCGGCGAGCACGGCGCGCAACAATTCGCCGTTCAACCGCCGCGCGCAGGTCGAGAAGCAGCAGTACAACGCCAAGATCTACCAGCCGCTGGGCGACAATGGCGACTTCATCGCGATCGCGGGTCACTACAACGAGAACCGCAACAACTTCCAGGGCTCGGTGCCGCTGCGTCAGGACCTGGTGCAGTACAACACCTCGACCGGCGCCGTGACCGCGCCGCGCGTCGTCGGTCCGAACTCGAGCGACCGCTTCCCGATCACGCGCGACGAGCGCGAATATTCGGTGCCGCTCTGCCAGATCAACAACGCGGCACGCCCCGGCATCCTCGACGCGGCCAATAGCTGCGGCTCGGTCTTCGACGAGCGCTTCAACCCGTCGAACACCGGCAACATCCGCATCAACTCGCGCTTCACGCTGGCCGATGGTCTCGTCCTCGCGATCGATCCGAGCTTCCAGTACGTCAAGGCGAATGGCGGCGGCACCGTCGTCGGCCAGGAAGTGCGTCGCGACGTGAACCCCGCGGGCGGCGCTGCGAACTGCAACACCACTGCGAACAGCGCGACGGTGAGCTGCCAGGTCGGCTATATCGGCGGCACGCCCTATTTCGGCCGCGACCTCAACGGCGACGGCGACACGCTCGACACGATCCGCCTGCTCGCGCCGAGCCAGACCCAGACCTATCGCATCGGCGTGATCTCGTCGCTGCGCTACGATCTGTCGCCCGATCACAGCGTCCGCGTGGCCTATACCTGGGACCGCGCCCGCCATCGCCAGACCGGCGAGACCGGCCTCCTGCAGTCGAACGGCAAGCCCTTCGACGTCTTCCCGGTCAACGATCCGATCCTCGACGTGAACGGGCGCGCACTGCAGAAGCGCGATCGTCTGTCCTACGCGATCCTGCATCAGTTCGCGGCGCAGTATAATGGCGAGTTCTTCGACGGCACGCTCCGGGTCGACGCTGGTATCAGCTACAAGATCCTCCGCCGTAACCTGAACAACTATTGCGCCACGTCGAGCGCCGCCGGCTTCGTCGAGTGCTTCGGTTCGGACAGCGCGGCGCAGGCCGCCTGGCTCGCGGCCAACGCGACCCAGACCGTGCCCTATGCGGCGGGCGTCGAAGGCGCGACCTGCCCGGCCAACCCGACGCCGGCGACGCTCTGCACTTTCTCGACGCAGGGTCCGCAGCAGCGCATCGTCAACTACAAGCGCGCGCTGCCGAACATCGGTTATGTCGCCGACATCACCGACAAGCTCTCGCTGTACGGCAATTTCTCGCAGAGCATCCAGGTTCCGGGCACGGACAACCTGTACAATGCCTTCTACTATCCGGTGACCGCCGATCAGGCGAACCCGAAGCCCGAGACCACCGACAACCTCGAAACCGGTCTGCGCTATCGCTCGTCGAAGGTGCAGGCGCAGGTCGCGGCCTGGTACACCAACTATGAGAACCGCCTGGCATCGTCGTACGACGCCGAGCTCGACAAGACGGTGTACCGCAACCTCGGCAAGGTGCAGCGCTTCGGCTTCGACGGCACGATCGCCTATCGCCCGATCAACGCGCTGAGCGTCTATGCCTTCGGTTCGTATCTCAACTCGGAGATCCAGGACGACGTCATCGCCGGTCGCACCGCGGCAGGCGCGGCGATCTATGCCCCGACCAAGGGCAAGCGCGAATCGAACGCCCCGATCTACACCTTCGGCGGTGGTGCGCAGGCCACGCTCGGCTTCGCCGATATCGGCTTCAACGTGAAGCGGACCGGCCCGCGCTACATCTACGACACCAACGAGCCGGTGCAGCAGATCGTCACCTTCGTGGCGCCGAACACCCCGACGGGCACCCGCACGCTCCAGGTCTTCGGCAACAAGGTTCCGGCCTACACGCTCGTCGACTTCAATGCGCGCGTCCCGCTGGGCTGGGCCGGTCTCAACGACAAGACCTTCTTCCAGCTCAACGTGCTCAACGTGTTCGACGAGCTCTGGGTGAGCTCGCTCAACAGCGGCAACGGCGCGCTGAACCAGGGTCCGACCTTCAGCGGCACCGGTGCGGTCACGTCGTACGGCAATGCGCCGAACTCGCAGATCGGGTATCCGCGCACTTTCATGGGTTCACTGGTGGTGGGCTTCTAAGCCCCACGATCCGGACGAAAAAGGAACCGCCGCTCCAGCGATGGAGCGGCGGTTTTCTTTTGTGGTGTTGCGGAGGGAGCGATTCCTCCCTCGCGCAAGCGGGGGAGGTGGCACCGAAGGCGATGGAGGGGGCGCCTCCGCAAGCCACATCCTCGTGGAGAGGCCCCCTCCGCCAGCTTCGCTGGTCCCCCTCCCCCGCTACGCGAGGGAGGATTTTGTCTAGTCGGGGATGGCGGAGACCTCGACGATCTCGATCGCTTCCGGCCGACCATTGAAGTCGACGCGCTCGCCCGCTTCGGCGCCGAGCAACGCCTGCGCAAGCGGCGCCGAGAAGGCCAGCCGATCGGCATGCGGGTCGGCTTCGTCGTGGCCGACCAGATCAATCACCCGTTCCTTGCCCGCCATCCGGATCCGTACCCGCGAACCGATCCCGACCACATCCTGTTCGGGCGGCGGCGCGATCTCGGCCGTGGTGCGCCGGGTGTTCCAGTAGCGCAGCTCGCGGCGGAGCACTTCACGCGGCTCCTCTTCGGCCTCGGCGGCGATCGCCGCCTCGAGCTCCGCGACCTTGGCCTCGATCAACGCCAGCCCGCGCGCCGTGACCAGATTGGGGCCGGCGGGGAGCGGGATCTCGAACTTCGGTTCCTTATGTTCCTCGTCGCTCTCGCGGCGGAATGCGACGCTCATGTCTGCGGCAATTCCTCAAGCGTGGATGATACCTTCCAAAGATCGATGGCGCCTTCGGTTGCATGGGTGTCGATTTCGGCGAGCTCATCCTCGCTGAAATCGAGTCGGTTCACGGCGTCGAGCGAATTGTCGAGCTGCGCGACCGTGCGCGCGCCGATCAGCGCCGAGGTTACCCGCGGATCGCGCAGCACCCACGCGATCGCCATCTGCGCCAGCGTCTGGCCGCGACGTTCGGCGATCGCGTTGAGCGCGCGAATGCGGGCGATATTCGCTTCCGAGAGCAGCCCCTCGCTCAGCGATCCGCCCTTGGCCGCGCGCGTGTCCGCGGGAACGCCGTTCAGATATTTGGAGGAGAGCATGCCCTGCGCGAGCGGCGAGAATGCGATGCAGCCGGCGCCGATCTCGCCCAGCGTGTCGAGCAGGTCCTGCTCGATCCAGCGATTGAGCATCGAATAGCTCGGCTGATGGATGAGCAGCGGCACCTTGTATTCGGCGAGGATCGCCGCGGCGCGGCGGGTGAGCTCGGGCGAGTAGCTGGAGATGCCGACATAGAGTGCCTTGCCCTGCTGGTGGATGTGCGCGAGCGCCCCCATCGTCTCCTCGAGCGGAGTCTTCGGGTCGACCCGATGCGAATAGAAGATATCGACATAGTCGAGCCCCATCCGCTTGAGGCTCTGATCGCACGAGGCGATCAGATATTTGCGGCTCCCGCCGACATCGCCGTACGGCCCGGGCCACATGTCCCAACCCGCCTTGGTCGAAACGATCAGCTCGTCGCGATGGCTGGCGAAATCGGCCGCCATAACGCGCCCGAAATTCTCCTCGGCCGAGCCATAGGGCGGGCCGTAATTGTTCGCGAGGTCGAAATGGGTGACGCCGCGATCGAAGGCGCGGCGCAGCATCGCACGGCCGGTCTCGAACACGTCCGCGCCGCCGAAATTCTGCCAGAGCCCGAGGCTGATTGCGGGCAGTTCGAGCCCCGAACGACCACAGCGGCGATAGGGCATGCGCCCGTCATAGCGGGCGGGCTCGGCGTGCCAGGGCTGGGGATAGGGCATGAGTCTCGGGTCTCCGGCGAATGAAGCTGCGAGCATGTAGCCGATCCGAAGGCGCGGCACAGCCCGGCGCGCGCCCGATAATGACTGCGGACCCCATGTCCATGAAGGATTGTGCACGCCGCGCCCGGCGCGTGTCGTTATCGCCCTGAAAATCGGTGAGCGGACCGATCCCGGCGGTTCGGTCGAAGGCGGGAGCCGCCTCGCCGCGCAGGATCTCGCGATGTTCTGCGAGACGCTGGCGTGCTCGGCCTAAACCGTAAAGCTCTCGCCGCAGCCGCAGCTGCCCTTGGCGTTGGGATTCTGGAAGACGAAACCGGCGGTGAAATCGTCCTCCTGCCAGTCCATCGTCGAGCCGATCAGATAGAGGATCGACCCGCCATCGACATAGAAGGTGCCCCCGGGGGTCTCGATCTTCTCGTCGAAAGGATTGGCCTCGGCGACATAGTCGACCGAATAAGCGAGCCCCGAGCAGCCGCGCCGCGGCGTCGAGAGTTTGACGCCGACGGTGCCCTCGGGCGCCTTGGCCATCAGGTCAGCGATCCGCTTCTCGGCGGCCGGGGTGAGCTTGAGCGCGGGGGGGCGTTCGCGGACGCTAGCCATCACAGCATCCCCAGTTCGAGCTTGGCCTCGTCGCTCATCTTCTGCGGATCCCATGGCGGATCCCAGACGAGATTGACCTCGGCGTGACCGACCCCGGGCACCGAACCGACGCGCAGCTCCACTTCGCCGGGCATCGATTCCGCGACGGGGCAATGCGGCGTGGTCAGCGTCATCTGCACCGCGGCATGGCCATCGGCAGTGATGTCGACCCCGTAGATCAGCCCGAGATCGTAGATGTTCACCGGGATCTCGGGATCGTAGATTTCCTTGAGCGCGGTGATCACCGCCTCGTAGAGCTCGCCGCCCGGCTCGCCCGCCGGATGCGGTTCGGGCTTCTGCTGGAGAAAGCCCGTCAGATAGTCGCGCTTGCGCTCGAAGGTCTCACTCACGCCTTCCACGCGCGCCTTGGGCGGCGCATCGACGGCGTCGACTTCCTCGATCGCGATCTTGCGTTCCTCGTTCACCCGAAGATCCTCGTCACTCGCTCGATACCCTTCACCAGCGCGGCGATGTCGTCCGCGCCATTGTAAACCCCGAAGCTCGCCCGTGCCGTCGCCGGCACGCCCAGCGCCTCCATCAAAGGCTGCGCGCAATGGTGGCCCGCGCGGATCGCGACATTGCCCTCGTCCAAGATGGTGGCGACGTCGTGCGGATGCACCCCCTCGACGGCGAAACTGACGATTCCGGCGCTGTCGTCGGGACCGAACAACCGGACGCTGTTGAGCTGCGACAACGCCACGCGCGCCTGCGCCACCAGAGCGGTCTCGTGCGCGTGGACGCGATCGAGACCGATGCCGGCGACATAGTCCACCGCCGCATGCAGCGCGACCACGCCGACGATATGCGGCGTCCCCGCCTCGAACCGTCCCGGGGGCGGGGCATAGGTGGTGCGCGCGAAGGTGACGCGATCGATCATCGAGCCGCCGCCCTGGTAAGGCGGCATCGCGTCGAGCAGCTCGTAGCGGCCCCAGAGCACGCCGATCCCGGTGGGGCCGTAGAGCTTGTGGCCCGAAAAGACATAGAAGTCGCAGCCGATCTCGGCGACGTCGACCGGCAGGCGCGGCACGGCCTGGCAGCCATCGAGCAGGATCTTCGCGCCGACCGAATGCGCGATCTCGGTGGCGCGCCTGGCATCGAGCACCGAACCGAGCACGTTGGAGACATGCGCGAGCGCAACGAGCTTGTGCGCAGGGGTGATCATCGCCGCCATCGCGTCGAGATCGATGCGCTGGTCCGGCGTCAGCGGCACCACGTCGATCAACGCGCCAACCTTCTCGGCGACCATCTGCCACGGCACGATGTTCGAATGATGCTCGAGCGTCGAGAGCAGGATGCGATCGCCGGCTTTCAGCTGCGTCCCCGCCCAGCACTGGGCAACGAGGTTGATCCCCTCGGTCGCGCCGCGGACGAAGATCGTCTCCTGCGGTTTGCCGCCGATGAACCGGGCCACGCGTTCCCGCGCGGCCTCGAAGGCCAGCGTCATATCGGCCGAGCGCTGGTACACGCCGCGATGCACGGTGGCGTAGGTCTCGCCATAGCCGCGGTTGATCGCGTCGAGCACGGGCCTGGGTTTTTGGGCGGTCGCGGCGGTGTCGAGATACGCCCAGCCCGCGGGGATCGCGGGGAAATCGGCGAGCACGTCGAGGGGCCGGGTATCGGTGGTCACGCTCACAGCGCCGCCTCCAGCCACCGCTCGGCATCGGCCTCGAACGCCGCGCGCACGTCTTCCTCGCCGATCCGCCCCAGCGCATCCGCGACGAAGGCATGGGTGAGCAGCGCCTTGGCGCGTGCCTCGTCGATGCCGCGGCTCTGGAGGTAGAAAAGCGCGCGGGCGTCGAGCTCGCCGACCGTGGCGCCGTGCGCGCATTTCACGTCGTCGGCGAAGATCTCGAGCTCGGGCTTGAGGTTCACGGTGGCGGCGCGCTCGAGCAGCAAGCCGCGCAGCGACTGCTCGCCATCGGTCTGCTGCGCGCCGCGCGCGACTTCGACCCGCGCGGCGAGGCTCGCCACCGAGCGATTGGCCGCCACGGCGCGCCAGAGCTGGCGCGAGGTGCCCTCGACGGCCTCGTGCCGGACGACGACCGCCGCCTCCTGACGCTGCGTGCCCGAAGTGAGCAGCGCGCCGCCCATCTCGGCGAACGCGCCCTTGCCGGTGAGCGTCAGCGCGCCGTCGATCCGGCTGCCCATCCCGCCGGCGCCGAGGAAGATCGAGACGAGGCTCGCCGCCTCGCCGATCACCGCTTCGTCGCGGATCGACACGAAGCCTTCAGTCTGACGCAGCCGCACCGAGCGCATCAACCGCGCGCCGCGCGCGAGATCGAACTGGGCGAGGCGATTGGCCCAGCCCGATCCCGCATAGGTCTCGATCACGGTCGCGACCGCATCCTCGCCGAGCGTGATCCGCGCAGGCACGTGGCTTTCGCCGCCCGAGCCGAGATGGACGATCTGGATGCCGGTGACTGCCGCTTGCGGGTCGAGCGACAGCACCCAGCCCTCACCCCCGGCCATGCCGCCGAGCGGATGCGCGGTCTCGGGCGCGAAACGCGCGACCTTGACCGGTCCCGGACGGCTATGCGCGGGCTCGAACACGCCGTCGACGAAGAGCAGGCGCGGGCCTTCGATGTCGAGGAAGAGCTCGGCGGGCTTGATGCCCGCATCGCGCGGCCCGGCATCGGCCGCGGCGCGCAGCGTGGCCATATCGGCCCAGCGCCACTCCTCGAGACGGGGGGAAGGGAGTTCGAGGGTGGTCACGCCGCCACCGCTCCATAGCCCTCGCGCTCGAGTTCGTGCGCGAGCTCGGGCCCGCCCGAGCGGACGATCCGGCCCTCGGCGAGCACATGGACGAAATCGGGCTGCACATAGTCGAGCAGCCGCTGGTAATGGGTGATCAGCAGCACGGCCTTGTCGGGCGCGCGCATGATCCGGTTGATCCCTTCGCCCACCGCCTTGAGCGCGTCGATGTCGAGGCCCGAATCGGTCTCGTCGAGGATCGCCAGCTTCGGACCGATGATGCCCATCTGGACCATCTCGTTGCGCTTCTTCTCGCCGCCCGAGAAGCCGACATTGACCGGGCGCTTGAGCATCTCCTGATCCATGCCGAGCGCATCGGCCTGAGCGCGGGCGAGCTTCAAAAACTCGCCCCCCGAGAGCGGCGCCTCGCCGCGGCCGCGGCGCTGGGCGTTGAGCGCCTCGCGCAGGAACTGGACGTTCGAGATGCCGGGGATCTCGACCGGATACTGGAAGCCGAGGAACAGCCCCGCCGCGGCGCGCTCGTGCGCCTCCATCTCGAGCAGATCGACGCCGCCAAAGGTGACGCTGCCACCGGTCGGCTCGTAGCCCGGGCGACCGCCCAGCACATAGCCGAGCGTCGACTTGCCCGCGCCATTGGGGCCCATGATCGCGTGCACTTCGCCCGCGTTCACGTCGAGGCTGAGCCCCTTGAGGATTTCCTTGCCGTCCACTTCGGCGCGGAGATTGTCGATCTTGAGCATCTTGGTCCTATGGGTTGCCGTCATTGCCGCTGAACTGGTCGTTGAGCACGGCGGTCATACGGGTCTGGGTGCAGGCGTGGATGGCCTTGAGGCTGCGATCCTGCTCGCGCGAGCAGGCCGCGACGGTCTCGCAGGTCAGTCGGTCGAAGCTGTCGTCGCCGCTCGATTGCGCGATCGCGCAGGCGCGGACGCGGCGCTTGCCGTCGAGCTGGACGCTGATCTGCAGCGGACGCGCCTTGCCGGTGATGACGATTTCCTCGCCTGGCGCTTCCTGCGTTCCGAGCAGCGCGAGACTGAGCGCGAGGATCATACAGGCACCGTCAGCAGCTTGATCACCGTCAGCGGCTCGGGCGCGTTATACGCATCGACGCGGCCGCCATCGGGCAGCTCCCACACGATCTTGTACTGTTTGGGCTGGATCACCGCCGCAGCGATATCGGCCTCGACAGCGTCGAGCGTCACCTGCATCCGGCCCCACCAGCGCCGGTTGACCGGCCGATCGCCGAGCATCACGCGGCCTTGCGTGAAATCGCCCTCGGTAAACTCGCGGCAACCCCGCACCGCGGTGGCGACCTTCGAGGCGCGCGCGCCGTCTTCCGCCGGCGCGACGCCGATCTGGCGGACGATGCAGCGGGCGTGCCGCGTGGCGATGCCGATCTGGGGCACGCCCTCGACCGCCACGCCGCCCGCCGTTCCGGCGGCAAGAGCCAACAAGGTCGCGAAGATCATATCGTTACTCCCCGCGGCGCGAACACTGGCGCCGCTATCTGCATTGCGAATGCAGCGATCATTCGCCCGCCTCCTTCGCCGGTCCGAAGCGCACCACCGGTCCGTCCGACGGCGCCTTGGGCAAAGGCGGCAGCACGACGCGCTGGCGCTCGGTCTCGCGGCTCGGCTCCTGCAGCCCGAGCGGGCCGGCCTGCCCTTCGCCCAATTTGGGCCTGGACTCGTTGAGCTTGGGCAAAACGAAAGTCTGTGGCGCGGTGGTGCCCGCAGGCCGCGTCCCGGCCGGGGCGGCGGCCGCCGCCAGCTCGAGCACGCCGAGCGCACGGCAATCGGTCACCTGATCGGCGGTCTTCGCATAGCAGACCGGCGTCGCCTGGCAGGCGGCGGTATCGCGCTTCTGGCTGCCGCTCGACACCATCACGCGGCAATTGCGCAGCTTGCCGTCCGAACCCTTGTCGAACAGCATCGTGGTGAGCCCGAGCTTCGCCTGCACCACGACCTCCTCGGTCTCCACCGCTTCCGCGGGCGGAGATCCGGCAGGCACGTCCTGTGCGAGAAGGAGGAGCGCAGCGATCAGCATCAGCCGACCGAGCCCTCCAGCGAAATCCCCAGCAGTTTCTGCGCCTCGACCGCGAACTCCATCGGCAGCTGCTTGAGCACGTCGCGCGCGAAGCCGTTGACGATCAGCGCCACCGCGGCCTCCTGGTCGAGCCCGCGCTGCATCGCGTAGAAGAGCTGATCCTCGCTGATCTTCGACGTCGTCGCCTCGTGCTCGATCTGCGCCGAGGGGTTCTTGACCTCGATGTACGGCACGGTGTGCGCACCGCACTGATCGCCGAGCAACAGGCTGTCGCACTGGGTGAAGTTGCGGACATTCTCGGCGCCGGGCTGGACGAGGACCTTGCCGCGATAGGTATTGTCCGAGCGGCCCGCCGAGATGCCCTTCGACACGATCGTGGATCGCGTGTTCTTGCCGAGATGGAGCATCTTGGTGCCGGTATCGGCCTGCTGGCGGCCATTGGTGACCGCGACCGAATAGAATTCGCCGACAGAGCCGTCGCCCTGCAGGATGCACGAGGGGTATTTCCACGTGATCGCGCTGCCGGTCTCGACCTGCGTCCAGCTGACCTTCGAATTGGTCCCCGCGCACAGCGCGCGCTTGGTGACGAAGTTGAAGATGCCGCCGACGCCGTTCTCGTCGCCGGGATACCAGTTCTGCACGGTCGAATATTTGATCTCGGCATCGTCCAATGCGACCAGCTCGACCACTGCGGCGTGGAGCTGGTTCTCGTCGCGCATCGGCGCGGTGCAACCTTCGAGATAGGAGACATACGCGCCCTTGTCGGCGACGATCAGCGTGCGCTCGAACTGGCCCGTATTCTCGGCATTGATGCGGAAATAGGTGCTCAGCTCCATCGGGCAGCGCACGCCCTCGGGGACATAGACGAAGGTGCCGTCGGAAAAGACCGCGCTGTTGAGCGCCGAGAAGAAATTGTCGCGCACCGGCACGACCTTGCCGAGCCATTTCTTCACCAGCTCGGGATATTCGCGGATCGCCTCGCTGATCGACAGGAAGATGACGCCGGCGGCCTTCAGTTCCTCACGGAAGGTGGTCGCGACCGAGACGCTGTCGAACACCGCGTCGACCGCCACCTTGCGCGCACCCTCGACGCCCGCGAGCACCTTCTGCTCCTCGATCGGGATGCCGAGCTTCTCATAGGTCCGCCGGATCTCGGGATCGAGATCGTCGAGCGACGCGATCGTCTTCTTGTGCTTGGGCTCGGCGTAATAATAGGCGTCCTGATAGTCGATCGCCGGGATCTGCAGCTTCGCCCATTGGGGTAAAGTCATCTCCTGCCAGCTGCGGAACGCCTTCAAGCGCCAGTCGAGCATCCATTCGGGCTCGCCCTTCTTGGCGCTGATGTAGCGGACGGTGTCCTCATTGAGGCCCTTGGGCGCGAACTCCTGCTCGACATCCGAGGCGAAGCCCCATTCGTACTTCTTGTTCGCGGCGGCGAGCGCCTCGGCATTCCTGGTAGCCATTTTACACCTGTTCGCCGGCGAGCGCCGGGATCCGATCGCCGGACTCGGGGCCCGAGCCCCCCGGCATCGGAGAAGCGGAGAGTTGGGAGAGCGAGATGCCCGCGAGCGCGCCCTTTACGGCGCCGTTGACGGCATTCCAATGCGGTTTGACGCGGCACGTCTCTTCGACGCAGCAATCATGCTTGCCGCTGTCGACGCAGGCGGTGAGCGCGATCGGACCTTCGATCGCCTCGACGATGTCGGCGACGGTGATCGCCGCCGCCGGCCGGGCGAGGCGGAAGCCGCCGCCGGTGCCGCGCGCGCTTTCGAGCAGCCCCGCGGCGGAAAGCTTGCTGACCAGCTTCTGCACCGTCGGCAGCGGCAGCCCGATCTCGCTCGCGAGCGAGGTCGCGTTGAGGCGGCACGACGCGCCGCAATGGCGCGCGGCGGCCGCCATCATCACCACGGCATAATCGGCAAGGCTCGAAAGACGCATCTACCTCGTACTCACCCCCCGCGCACAGCGCGACGGGCCTCAATCGGAACGATTCTGTCCGATTGCAGATGGCCCTAAGCGGCGCGAAGGTCAACCGGTTCGGGGATGACTTCGGGCAGAAAGTGCAGGCCGGTGTTCTGCAGGGTCAGCGCGAGCGCCGGATCGACATTGCCGCGCAGACTGGTCGGCGTGTGGCCGGTGAAGTGCTTGACCTCGTTGATCATGTGCGACTGATCGGCGAACGGCCCGACCACATCCGAGATCGGCGCGCCCTGGAAGATCTGCATCGCGGCGCGGATCGCGCGGAACTTGCGCTTGAGCTTGGTCGGCGGCCCGCCGAAATATTCGAGACACAGCCGCTGGACCTGGCGCTCGCCGAGGCCCGACGACTCCTCGATCGTCGCATAGAGCGCGTCGATCGTCGGATCCTCGCTCGCGCCCCAGTCGCGCACCGCGTTGAGGAAGGGGAAATGCGCCTCGGGAACGGGCTTCACTTCCTCCTGGCGCATGATCAGCTGCGGCGCGATCGCCGAGATCATCTCGTCGAGTTCGGTCATCTCGTGCAATTGCTCGAGCAGCCGCGGCGCGCGCTCGCAGAACAATTTCTCGCCGTCGATGATGTGATCGGTGACCTTGTGCGCGGGAATGCCGATCAGCGCCTTCCAGCCGATCGCGCGCAGCACCACGCCGAAGCACAGCACCGGTCCGCGCATCTTGTAGCTCGCCGCGGCAGTACCCGGCCCCGCCACCATGATCGGCTTGAGCTTCTCGACATGGCCGTCGGGGAAGGTCATCTCGCCCTCGCCGCGGATCAGGAAGCGGATGTGGCCGATATCGATGCGCTCGGCGCGCTCGAACTCGGCGGCGCTGTCGGAGCGGAAGAGATAATAGGATTCGACGTGCGGGAGCAGCCGCCCCTTGGCCCGTTTGAGCTCGATCGTCGGCGCGGCCGGATTTCCGGCCTCCGCGCTGGCGATATCGGCATTATGTCTGGTTGCGACCCTCATATACGACCCGAGCCCCCCGGTTTCCCCGAATCTGTGTCTCGCGCATGTCTATAACGAGCGGGGCGCGCAGATAAAAGTGACCCGGCCGGTTTCCCGGCCGGGTCAGTGGAAAGGGTTCCCCCCGTTGAAGAAAGAAACCCCTCGGGTCGCAAAACCCGATTAGCCCAAGCGCCCGCCCACGTATTGGACGGATTCGACATCCCGTATTTTTCCATAATTTTTGACGCGTGCCCGCTGCAGTGCAAAGGCGCCGTCATGGCCTATCCGCTCCGTTCCGCTCTCTTCGCGCTCGATCCCGAGGCCGCGCATCGCGCCACGATCGCTGCACTGCAGCTTTGGGGCGCGGTCGGAACGCCCTTTGCCGGCGACTCGCCGACCGGCGCGTCGCTCGCCGTCCGAGTCGCGGGGATCGACTTCCCCAATCCCGTCGGCCTCGCCGCGGGCCTCGACAAGAATGCCGAGGCGATCGCGGGGCTGTTCGGCCTCGGCTTCGGCGCGGTGGAAGTCGGCACGCTCACCCCACGCCCGCAACCCGGCAATCCCAAGCCGCGGCTGTTCCGCCTCGTCGAGGACGAGGCGGTGATCAATCGGATGGGGTTCAACAATCACGGCCTCGATGCGGCGCTCGGCCGGATCGCGGACGTGCGCAAGCGCCCGGGCGTGCTCGGCATCAATGTCGGCGCCAACAAGGATTCGACCGATCGCGTCGCCGATTACGCCGCGAGCGTGCGCAAGGCGGCGGCGCATGGCGATTACATCACGATCAACGTCAGCTCGCCCAACACGCCCGGCCTGCGCGACCTCCAGTCGCGCCCGGCATTGGACGAGCTGCTCGCCGCCTGCGACGCCGCGCGCGGCTCGACACCTTTGTTCCTCAAGATCGCGCCCGATCTCGATCGCGCGGGGATCGAAGGCGCGGTCCGTGCCGCGATCGACAACCATATCGACGCGCTGATCGTCTCGAACACCACGATCAGCCGCCCGGAAACGCTGCGCGCCCCGGACAAGGCGGAGACGGGCGGACTCTCGGGCGCGCCGCTGCGCGACCTCGCCCGCGCCAAGCTGATCGAGGCGCGCGAAGCGAGCGGGGGGCAATTGCCGCTGATCTCGGCCGGCGGGATCGACGGCGCCGACGAGGCGAAACGGCGGCTCGAGGCCGGCGCGGTGCTGGTCCAGGTGTACAGCGCACTCGTCTATCGCGGTCCCGGACTGGTACGCGAGATCCTGCGTGGGCTGGCCGGCACGGCCTGACGTAGCGTCTTTGCCCGACCGTCAAAGCCCGCTACGGCTCGGCTCATGAAAAAATTGGTCGCGCTGCTCGTCGCCCTGTTCCTGCCCTTCGCCGCCACGGCACAGGGAATCGTCAGCGCCGCCGACCCGCGCGCCGCCGCGGCGGGTGTCGAGATCCTCCGCAAGGGCGGCACCGCGACCGATGCCGCGATCGCGACGATGCTGGCCTTGAACGTGGTCGAGCCGCAAAGCGCCGGGATCGGCGGCGGCGCCTTCTTCGTCCAATATGACGCGAAGGCGAAGCGCACCACCACCGTGGACGGGCGCGAGGCGGCACCGATGGCGGCGGACATGCGCTGGTTCTTCGGCCCCGACGGCAAACCGATGAGCCATTTCGACGCCGTTCCGGGCGGGCGCAGCGTCGGCGTGCCCGGCACCCTCCGCGCGATGGCGCTCGCGCACAGCAAGGGCGGCAAGCTGCCCTGGGCGACCCTGTTCGAACCGGCGATCAAGCTGGCGCGCGAAGGCTTCGCCGTCTCGCCGCGCTTCAACAATGCGCTCACCCGCTATGCCGGCCATGTCACGCCTGCCGGCCGCGCGCTCTATGCCGGACCGGACGGCAAGCCGCTCGCCATCGGCGCGATCGCGCGCAATCCGGAACAGGCGGCGCTGCTCGAGCGCGTCGCGAAGCTGGGGCCGGACAGCTTCTATGTCGGCCCGCAGGCCCAGCGACTGGTCGACACGGTCAACAATGCCGAGCGCAATCCCTCGCGGATGACCACCGGCGACCTCGCCTCCTATGAAGCCAAGGATCGGCCGGTGCTCTGCGGCAGCTATCGCAAGCACAAAATCTGCTCGATGGGCCCGCCTTCGTCGGGCGGCATCGCGGTGCTGATGATCCTCAAGCAGCTCGAACGCTTCGACATGGGCGCGCTCGGCAAGGATTCGCCCGTTGCGTGGCACCTCTTCGCCGAGAGCTCGCGCCTCGCTTATGCCGATCGCGACATGTATCTCGGCGACCCCGATTTCGTGAAGATCCCGCTCAAGGGGCTGCTCGATCCGAAATACATCGCCAGCCGTTCGGCGCTGATCAGCGCCGAACGCGCGATGGCCAATGTGACCGCAGGTACGCCCCCTGGCGCGCCCGCACGCGTCCGCGCACCCGCCAGCGAAGTGCCGGGGACGACCTCGCTCTCGGTCGCCGACGGCGCCGGAAACGTCGCGCAGGTGACGACGACGATCGAGGGGTCGTTCGGCTCGGGGCTTTCGGTCGACGGCACGATGCTCAACAACGAGCTCACCGATTTCGACATCGCGCCGGTGAAGGACGGGTATCTGGTCGCCAATCGCGTCGAGGGCGGCAAGCGCCCGCGCAGCTCAATGGCGCCTTCGATCGTTTACGCCCCGAACGGCGAAGTCCGCCTAGCGGTCGGCGCGGCGGGTGGCTCGACGATCATCGCGCAGGTCGCCAAGGCGATCATCGGCGTGGTCGACTGGAAGCTGTCGTCGCAGGACGCGATCGGGCTCGGATTGATCTACGCGCCTGGCCAGGTCGCGATGATCGAGAAAGGCACCGAGCGCGAGGCGATGATCCCGGCGCTCGAGGCGTTGGGCGAGAAGGTTCAGGCGGCGCCGCTCGGGCTGAAGGCCAATGCGATCGAGCGCGTCGGCGGTCGCTGGGTCGGCGGGGCCGATCCGCGCAGCGAAGGCGTTGTGATGCAGCAGGACGGCAGCGTGAGCGAAATCACGCGTGTGGGCGCCCGGCCCAATCGTCCCGCGGAGTAAGCGAAATAAAGGGACGCCGCTGAAGCGGTGCCCGGAGGGGAAGATGATGCGGAAGCTCGAACGGTTCGACAATCTCGTCCAGATGTTCTTCGCGCGGGCACGCGAGAAGGGCGACAAGCCATTCCTCTGGCACAAGGCCGGGGGCAAATGGCAGCCGACCAGCTGGGCCGAGGCCGCGCGTCAGGTCGCCAGCCTCGCCACCGCCTTGAAGGACCTCGGCCTCAACCCGGGCGATCGGGTGATGCTGGTCTCGGAGAACCGGCCGGAATTCTGCATCACCGACCTCGCGATCATGGCCGCCGGCTGCGTGACGGTGCCCACCTACACCACCAACACCGAGCGCGATCACCAGCACATCATCGAGAATTCGGGCGCCTGCGCGATCGTCGTCTCGAACACCAAGCTCGCCCGGACGTTGCTTCCCGCGGCGATCCGTTCTTCCTCGGCGCGAATGGTGATCGGCCTCGACGAGGTACGCGTCGGCCAGTCGGGCACGATGGACTTCCACGACTGGAAGGATCTGATCGCGCGGCATCCGGTCGATCCCGACGTCTTCGCCGCCGGCGCAACCTTCAAGCGCGAGGATCTGGCGTGCATCATCTACACCAGCGGCACCGGCGGAAGCCCCCGCGGCGTGATGCAGCATCACGGTGCGATCCTGCACAATTGCCAGGGATGCGTCACGATCATCTCGGAGGATTTCGGCTGGGAGGACGAGGTCTTCCTCTCCTTCCTGCCGCTCAGCCACGCCTATGAGCATACCGGCGGGCAGCATTTCCCGATCGCGCTCGGCGCCGAGATCTATTATTCCGAAGGCCTCGAGAAGCTCGCCTCCAACATCGAGGAAGTGCGCCCGACGATCATGGTGGTCGTGCCGCGCCTGTTCGAAGTGCTGCGCACGCGGATCAGCAAGCAGGTCGAGAAACAGGGGCGGCTCGCGAATTTCCTGCTCGATCGCGCGGTCGACCTCGGCGGCAAGCGTGCCGCGGGCACCGCGACGATGCTCGACGCGCCGATGAGCCTGCTTCTCAAGGCGACGCTGATGCCCAAGATCTCGAAGCGGTTCGGCGGGCGGATGAAGGCGATGGTCTCGGGCGGCGCGCCGCTCAACCCCGAGGTCGGCATCTTCTTCCAGTCGCTGGGGCTCACTTTCCTGCAAGGCTATGGCCAGACCGAGGCGGCGCCGGTGATCTCGTGCAACCGGCCGAGCGCGGGGCTCAAGATGGACACGGTTGGCCCGCCGCTCGAAGGCGTCGAGGTCAAGATCGCCGAGGACGGCGAAATCCTCGTGCGCGGCGAACTCGTCATGCACGGCTATTGGCGCAACGAGGAGGAGACCAGGCGCGTCCTCAAGGACGGCTGGCTCCACACCGGCGATATCGGGCTGATCGACGACAAGGGCCGGATCCAGATCACCGATCGCAAGAAGGACATCATCGTCAACGACAAGGGCGACAATGTCGCACCGCAAAAGGTCGAGGGGATGCTCACGCTGCAGCCCGAGATCGTCCAGGCGATGATCGCGGGCGACAAGAGGCCCTATATGACCGCGGTGATCGTCCCCGATCCCGAATGGACCGCCGAATGGTGCGCGCATACCGCGACGCCTTGCCACTTCAAGGAACTCAGCCACGATCCCGATTACAAGGCGGCGATCGGCGCCGCGGTCGAGCGGGTCAACAAGGACCTGTCGGTGATCGAGCGGGTGCGCAAGTTCATCATCGCCGACGCGCCGTTCACGATCGAGAACGAGCAGCTGACGCCGAGCCTGAAGATCCGCCGGCACGTGCTGCGGCAGGCCTATGGAGAGCGGCTGGACGCGCTGTATTGAAGTTTGAAAATCCTCCCTCGCACAGCGGGGGAGGATTTTAAGCCTCAGCCCCCCGCCTTGGCGTCGGGGCCGGGCATCACCACCATCGACCAGTCCCTGGCGGGCTGCAGATATTTCGCCGCGAGCGCCTGGACTTCGGCCGGCGAGGTCAGCGCGACGTCGCGCGCCAGCGTGTCGACCGCGGATACGCGCAGCGGATCATAGGCGCCGCCCTCGACCAGCCGCATCCAGAACATGTTGCCGCTCGACTGGCGGATCAGCTGCTGTTTGATCGGAGTCAGCGCGCGGGTGAGCTCGTCGGCGTCGACCGGCTTGGCCACCAGATCGGCGGCGATCCCGCGCGCGAGCTGGAAGAAGAAATCGGTCTTGTCGGGCGGCACCATCCCCAGCGCGATCAGCTTGCCGCCGGCGCTGAGGCCCAGCGGCCATTGGCTCGCGACGTTGGGCGAATAGCTCACCCCCGCCTGGCTGCGCAGCTGGTCGATCAACCGGTCGCGGAAGATCGCGGCGAGCACTTCGAGCTTGCGGCTCTCGGTGATGCCCGCGCTGCCCGCGCCGGTCGGCCAGGCGATCACCGCCGCCGCCTGATCGGCCTTGCCGCTATGCGTGCGCACGACGGGCTTGTCGACATGCGCAGGGAAAGTGATCGCCGGTGCCGGCGTCGGGCTCGCCGGCCGCGGCTTGAGCGCGCCGAAGGTCTCGGCCACGGCCTTGATCGTCGCGTCCGAATCCATGTCGCCGAACACCTCGACCTCGATCGGCCCGCTGGCGAGCAGCGGCGCCCAAAGCTTGCGGAAGCTCGCCGGGGTGGTCGCCTCGATCGTCTCGCGCTCGGGGATGCCCCAGCGCGGATCGCCCGAATGGAGCAGCTTCTCGAGATCGCGGCCGAGCACGGCGTCGGGCGACGAGGAGAGCCCCGCATAGCCGGAGAGCACCGCAGTCTTGGCGCGGGTGATCGGGTTCGGATCCCAAGCCGGAGCCGCGAGCTTGGTCGCGAACAACCGCAGCTGATCGGGCAGGTCTTCCTTGTTGGTCTGCCCGCCGAAGCGGAAGGCATCGGCGTTGATGTCGAAATCGAAGCCCATCTGGCGCCGGCCGATCAGCGCGTCGAGCTCTTCCTGGCCGAGCTTGCCGATGCCGCTGGCCATCAGCGCCATCTCCCCGGCCCAGGCGGCGCTCGGGCGATCGGCGGGAAGCGCGTTGAGCCCGCCGCCGAAGCGGACATTGACATAGACCTTGCCGACTTCGGTCGAATCCTTGCGCATCAGCAGGTTGACGCCGTTGGCGAACACCACTTTCTCGATCTCGAGCTCGGCCAGCAGCGGCGTACGGCTCACTACCTTGCCCGGCGCGCCCAATTTGGGCAGCTGATCGAAGCTGACATTGCCCAGCGCCTTGCGCTTCGCGCCATTGACCGCGACATCGGCCTGGAGGGCGGCGGTGACCTTGGTCACCAGCTGGGGATCGGGCGTGTGGGTGTTGACGAGCGCGCGCACCGCGGTGCCCTCGAAGACCCGTTTCGACGCGGCCTGCACCGTCTCGGGCGTGAACATCTTCGCGGCCACCGCCGACTTGAAGATGTCGTACGAAGCCTCGGGCGTGGTCACGGTCTCGTTGATGTCGACCGCCTCGACCAGATCATCGGCGAGCTTCATTCCCGACTCGACAGGTGCAGTCGCGATGCGCTGCTTCATCGACGATTCGATCTCGGCGAGCTCGCGGTCGATCTCGGCCTGGGTCGGCGCAGTGGTCTGCGCCTCGGCGATCACGCCGCGCACGTCGCGCAGCGCGGTCTCCCAGTCGGCGCCGACCGGCATGACGTTGACCGTGGTGACGTTGGCCGAGCGGGCGACGTCGCTGAGATCGGCACCCGCGGCGAGAAAGCTGCCGCCCGAGCGCGCGCGGGTCTCGAGCCGACGATTGATGATCCGCACCGCGACCAGATCGATCATCCGCTTCTGGTTGAAGATCACCGTGTCCGAGAACACCGTCCAGGGCCGCACGATCGCCATCATCGCGAGCGGCGGCACCGCCGGCTCGACGATGCTCGCGGCGACCGGATGGCCCTCACCGGGTTTGCCGAAATCGGGGCTCGACGGGTTGGGGCCCTTCCCCTTCCACGCCGAGAAATGCTTCTGCACCATGGCCTCGAGCACCGCCGGGTCCATGTCGCCGATCACGATCACCACCGCGCGTTCGGGGCGATACCAGCGGTCGTGGAACGCTTGCACCGACTCCGCGGTGGCTGCGGTCAATGCCTGGGTGGTGCCGATCGGCTTGCGATTGGCGACGGGCTGGCCGGCGAACATCAGCCCGAGCATCGTGTCCTGCAGTCGCTCCTGCGCGCCGGGCTGCTCGCGCGCCTCGGCGAGAACCACCGGACGCTCGGCAGTGAGCGAGGTCTGGGTGATCGCGGGCGCCGCCATCATGCCGGCGAGGATCTTGAAGCTCTCGTCGAGGCCCGCGGCCGTCGCGGTCGGCAGGTCGAGCTTGTAGACAGTCTGGGTGAAGGTCGTGCTCGCGTTCGAATCCGAGCCGAAGGTGACACCGAGCCGCTGCCAGATCCGCTTCGATTCGCCATCGGGCACGAAAGTCGATCCGCGGAACGAGAGGTGCTCGAGCAGATGCGCGAAACCGCGCTCGCTCTCCTGCTCGTTGAGCGATCCGGCATCGATGCGAACGCGCACCGAAACCTGCCCGGGCGGCACGCCGTTCTTGCGGACCGCATAGCGTACCCCGTTGGAAAGCCGGCCGAATTTCCATTCGTCGTCATGGACGAGGTCGCTGCCCTTGTAGAGCCAGGGATCGTCGGCAGTCTGGACCGGACGGGGCGCGGTCTGGGCCTGAACCGGCAGGACCGGAACGAGCGTGGCGAGGGCGAGCGAGGCGAGGAGCGGAGACCGCAGGAAACGAGGCATGTGTCCCCATCTAATGGCGAAGCGCGCGCCATGCCACCTGGGACCTTTCGCCCAGGTGTACAGCTTTGTCCTTCGCGCTATCCGATAGCACGCTGCGCCGATTGAATCGCCCGACCGACGCCCCATCTAAGTGCTTGAAGGAGCGCGCCTTGCCTACCGATCGCACCCAGGCCTGGAGCCAGTTCCGCCGGATGATGCTGTGGATCGCGCTCGCCGGCGTGCTGATGGTCGCCGGGGCGCTCTGGTATCTGGCGATCAACGACGCGCTGTATCTCTCGGCGGTCCTCGCCACGATCGGCGGCGTGTTCCTCTCGACGCTCCTCGGCTGCGGATTGTTCGCCGCGGCGTTCTTCAGCGACAAGAGCGGCCACGACTCCGACGTCAGCAGCGCCACGCACCACGACAGGCCTGCCGACTGATTGGCCCCGATGGATTGGGCCCGCGAAACCTTTCGTTTCCCCTCGCCCGCTTGATCCGGCCCCACCCAGGCGCCACATGGCAAACATGTTGATCGAAACCGAAGCCACGCCCAATCCGGCGACGCTCAAATTCCTTCCCGGCCGCACCGTGATGGACGCGGGGACCCGCGACTTCGCCAGCCCCGAAGAGGCCGAAGCCTCGCCGCTCGCCATCGCGCTGTTCGGGCTCGGCGACGTCACCGGCGTCTTCTTCGGCCGCGACTTCATTTCGGTGACGGTGGCGCCGGGAGTCGAATGGCGCGACGTCAAACCCGATGTGCTGGCGATCCTGCTCGATCATTTCTCGGCGAACATGCCGTTGTTCCTCGGCGCGGCCGCGGACTTCTCGGTACCGCCGGAGTCGGCCGATTTCGGCGACAATCCCGAAGATGCCGAGATCGTCGCGCAGATCCGCGAGCTGATCGATACGCGCGTCCGCCCCGCGGTCGCCAATGACGGCGGCGACATCATCTACCGCGGCTTCGATCAGGGCAAAGTCTATCTCCAGATGCAGGGCGCCTGCTCGGGCTGCCCTTCTTCGACGGCGACGCTGAAGAACGGCATCGAACAATTGCTCAAATACTACGTTCCCGAAGTCACCGAAGTCCGCGCGGTCTGATTCCGCCCTTTCGTTGAAAGGATTGCACCATGGGCCAACCCCTCGACGATGCGGGGCTGGATACGATCTTTCGTACCGCGCGCACCTATAACGGCTATACCGACCAGCCGGTCACCGAAGCCGACATCAAGCGGATCTACGATCTGCTCAAGATGGGCCCGACATCGGCCAATTCGCAGCCCGCGCGCTTCCTGTGGCTGTTGAGCCAGGAGGCGAAGGACAAGCTCGCCGATGTCGCCACCGGCGCCAACCCGCCCAAGATCCGCAAGGCGCCTGCCGCCGTGATCATCGCGATGGACTGGAATTTTCACGAGCAGCTGCCGTGGCTCTTCCCCCACACCGACGCGAAGAGCTGGTTCCCCGACCTCGAGGACCGCAAGGTTCATGCGATGCGCAACGGTTCGCTGCAGGGCGCCTATCTGCTGATCGCCGCGCGCGCGCTCGGCTTCGATACCGGTCCCATGTCGGGAATCCGGCACGCGGATGTTGACGCGGCCTTCTTTGCGGACCAGCCGAATGTGAAGAGCAATTTCATCGCGACCATCGGCCATGGCGACCCCTCCACCATCTTCGCGCGCAGCCCGCGCCCCGAGTTCGACCAGTTCAACCGCATCGTCTGACGCGTTGCTGACGCTCGTCATCGAAACCGCCACTGCCGCCTGTTCGGTGGCGCTGCTGCGTGGGCGCGAAGTCGTCGCGAGCGCGCACGAGGTCGTCGGTCGCGGCCATGCCGAGCGGCTGCTCCCGATGATCGCCGCACTGCCCGATCAGGGCCGCGCGCCGCGCATCCTCGTCGATGTCGGCCCCGGCAGCTTCACCGGCGTGCGCGTCGGGCTCGCCGCGGCGCTCGGTCTGGCGATCGGCTGGCAGGCCGAAGTCGCGGGCTATTCATCGCTCGCATTGCTCGCCGCGACCGGTTTCGACGCCGCCCCCGAGAACCGTGCGCTTGCCGTGGTGCTGGAAGGCGGGCACGGTGAGGTCTTCATGCAATCCTTCACGGCATCGCCGCTCTCGCCCGAAACGCCGCTCCAGTCGCTCGTCCCTGCGGCGGCGCTGGCGACGCTCGGCGGCCGGCGCGCGATCGGTAACGGCGTTCGCCATCTCGCGGCGCTCGACCCGGGTCTCGATCTGGCCGAGGCGCTTCCGCGCGCCGAGGATGCGCGGTTGCTTCCGCCGGATCTGGCGACGCTGCCCGCGCGCCCGATCTATGGCCGCGCGCCCGACGCCAGAACGCTCGCCGAGCGCGGCCTCGCATGAACGGCGCGCTCAACCTGATCGAATTGCGCGAAGGCGGCACCCAGGATCTGGGCGAGGTCAACCGGGTCATGCAGGAGGCATTCGATCCGCGCTACGGCGAAGCCTGGACGAGCGCGCAGTGCCTCGGAATGCTCGCGCTCCCCGGCGTGTGGCTGGTGGTCGCAAGCCTCGACGGGCACGACGCCGGCTTCGCGCTCGCGCGCGCGATCGGCGACGAAGCCGAACTGCTGCTGCTGGCGACTCGGCCCGCGGCGCGGCATCGCGGCGTCGCCGGCGCGCTGCTCCGCGCAGTGATCGCCGAGGCGATGGCGCGCGGCGTCGTGCAGCTCCATCTCGAGGTGCGGGCGGGAAACGATGCCGTACGGCTATACCGTCGCGAAGGTTTCGAGAAGGTCGGCGAACGCAGGAACTATTACAGAGGCAAGATGGGCCAAGCGTTTGACGCGCACACCTATGCCCGCAAGCTTGGCTGATTTTTTCCGTAACTGAGGGTTAACGACTTGCCTTTGGTAGCCAAAGGTCCGATAGGGTCCGCGCAGGCGGCACCTATAGTCGCCATTTAGTCGGGTCGAAGGGATTATGATGGACAATTCAGCTGACATTCAGGAAACACTCGTGACGCTCACCGCGGATATTGTTGCCGCACATGTGAGCAACAATAGTGTTGCGGTTTCTGATCTTCCGGTGCTTATCCAGAATGTACACGGCGCGTTGACCGGCCTTGGCCGCGCGGCTGCGGAACCGGAAGTGAAGCAGGAGCCGGCGGTTTCGATCCGTTCTTCGGTGAAGCCTGACTATATTGTCTGCCTCGAAGACGGCAAGAAGCTCAAGATGCTTAAGCGTCACTTGATGACGCACTATCAGATGACTCCGGAACAGTATCGCGCGAAGTGGAACCTTCCCGCTGACTATCCGATGGTCGCTCCCAACTATGCCGAGCAGCGCCGCACGCTCGCCAAGAAGATCGGTCTCGGCACCAAGCGCCGCAAGCGCTGATCTTCGCCGCCTTCACAGGCCGGAATCAAACGCCGGCCCGGGAATGCCCGGGCCGGCGTTTTGCTGCCCCCTTTCCCCTCGCGCGCATTGACGTTACATCGGCGGCCATGCCGCGGAAAATCGATCTCGAGCAGCTCTGTCACGACAAGGGCCTTCGCATCACCGAACAGCGCAAGGTGATCGCGCGCGTCCTTTCCGATGCCGAAGACCATCCCGACGTCGAGAAAGTCTATGAGCGCGCCTCGGCCATCGATCCGGGCATCTCGATCGCCACGGTCTATCGCACCGTGCGCCTTTTCGAAGAGGCAGGCATCCTCGACCGTCACGATTTCGGCGATGGCCGCGCGCGCTACGAACCCTCGCCCGAGGCGCATCACGATCATCTGATCAACGTCGAGACCGGCGAAGTGATCGAGTTCGTCGACCCCGAGCTCGAGCTGCTCCAGAAGCAGATCGCCGAGCGCCTTGGCTTCCGCCTCGTCGACCACCGCATGGAACTGTACGGCGTCACGCTCGACAGGAAGGCGTAGGGCTTTTGCATCAAGCCTCTGACAAGGAGGCCGCTGCGCCCGTGGATCAGCGACGCGCCGATGCTGAGGCAGGTATCGCCTCGATCTTCTCGCTCGTCGAACGGGCACGGATATGGCTTCGCGTCGCGCTGCTGCTGCTCGCGGTGCTCGTCCATGTGCCGATGTACTATCTCTGGCGGCTGCTGCGTCTGCCCAATCCCTGGCCGCGCTGGTTTCTCGGCCGTGCCGCGCGCATCGCCGGGGCGCGGGTGGAGAAGATCGGCACGCCGCTCAAGCGCGACGTCTTCTACGTCTCGAACCATCTGAGCTGGATCGACATCCTCGCGCTCGGCGGCGCGAGCGGCACCGCCTTCGTCGCCAAGGCCGAGATCGGCACCGCGCCAGTGCTCGGCTGGCTCGCGGGGATGAACCGGACGGTCTATGTCAAGCGCGAGCACCGGCTCGGCGTCGCCGACCAGATCAACCAACTCCGCGACGCGCTCGCCGACAATTGGGCGATCACCATCTTCCCCGAAGGCACCACCACCGACGGCAAATCGCTGCTGCCGTTCAAAACGCCGATGCTGCGCGTGCTCGAGCCGCCCCCGCCGGGCGTGATGGTCCAGCCGGTGCTGCTCGATTATGGCGACGTCGGCGAGGAGATCGGCTGGATCGGGCAGGAGCGCGGGCTCAACAACGCGCGCCGCATCCTCGCGCGCAAGGGCAGCTTCGCGCTGCGCGTGCACTTCCTCGAACCCTTCGTCCCCGCCGACTTTCCCGGCCGCAAGGCGATCGCCGCCGAAAGCCGCCGCCGCATCGAGGAAGCCTTGGTCGCCGCGCTCGGCCATCCGCTGCACCCGTTCCGCTATGCCGAGGAAGCGATCGGGTATCGGCCGGCACCTACAGTCTGACGCTCAAAAAGCCCCTCCCTCGAGGGAGGGGCTTAAAGTTGTCGACTTTCAGAGCTATAGGCCCGCCCAAATGAAACCAACTCCCAAGACCTTCCACGTCAAGTCGTTCGGCTGCCAGATGAACGTCTATGACGGCGAGCGCATGGGCGAGCTGATGGCCGCGCAGGGCATGACGCCGACCGACGACGCCAACGCCGCCGATCTCGTCGTGCTCAACACCTGCCACATCCGCGAAAAGGCGACCGAGAAGGTCTATTCGGACATCGGCCGCCTGCGGAAGCACGGCAAGGACCCGATGATCGCCGTCGCCGGCTGCGTCGCGCAGGCCGAAGGGCCGGAGATCGTCGCGCGCGCCAAGGTCGACGTCGTGGTCGGCCCGCAGGCCTATCACAATCTGCCGCAGCTCGTCGCCGATGCCGCCTCGGGCAAGGCCGCGCTCGACACCGACATGCCGGCCACCGCCAAGTTCGGCGCGCTGCCCGCGCGTCGGAAAGTGAGCCCCTCGGCGTTCCTCACCGTGCAGGAAGGCTGCGACAAATTCTGCACCTATTGCGTCGTGCCCTATACTCGCGGCGCCGAGATCAGCCGTTCGTTCGACACGATCGTCGACGAGGCGAAAGCACTGGTCGATGCCGGGGCGCGCGAGATCACCCTGCTCGGCCAGAACGTCAATGCGTGGGACGATGCCGAGGGCCGCGGGCTGCATGGGCTGATCCACGCGCTCGACCGGATCGAGGGCCTGCATCGCATCCGCTACACGACCAGTCATCCCAACGACATGCGCGAAGGGCTGATCCGCGCGCATGCCGAGATCGAGAAGTTGATGCCCTTCCTGCACTTGCCGGTGCAGGCGGGGAGCGATCGCGTGCTCAAGGCGATGAACCGCTCGCACACCCGCGATTCCTATCTGCGCATCCTCGATCGCGTCCGCGCCGTACGGCCCGACATCGCGCTGTCGGGCGACTTCATCGTCGGCTTCCCGCACGAGAGCGATGCCGAGTTCGCGGAGACGCTGAGCCTCGTCGACGCGGTCAGCTATGCCCAGTGCTTCAGCTTCAAATACAGCCCGCGCCCGGGCACCCCGGCGGCCGAGATGACCGACGGCTTCGTCCCCGCCGAAGTGATGGACGAACGCCTCCAGCGGCTACAGGCGCATCTCAACCGCGATCAGGCAGCGTTCAATGCGGCGACCCTCGGCAAGACGTGCACCGTGCTGATCGAGCGCAAGGGCAAGCTCCCCGGCCAGATGCTCGGCAAATCGCCCTGGCTGCAGTCGGTCCACCTGATGACCGACGCGCAGATCGGCGACCTGATCGAAGTCGAGATCGTCCGCGCCGACCCCAATTCGCTTGCCGGAGTGGAGCGGCTACGCGTCGCCGCCTGACGCGCTCATGCGGGCTGCGGTTGCGGCGGCCGCGGCGCGCTGCTTCCGGCAAGCCAGCCCGACGCCGCGATCGCGCCGCCGGCCAGTCCGGCAGCGATCGCCAGCGGCGTGATCGGCAGCCGCGCCATCGCCGCGAACAGCCCCTGCCACACGCTTGCCGCACCGAGCGTCTGGTACAAGGCCGCCGCGATCAGGACCGCCACCCCCGCGAACACAAAAGGAAGGCCGTTCCGGCCGCGCCACAGTGCGATGGCGAAGGCGAGCAGCGCCGTCACGCCGTTCGCTGCCTGGAAGCCGATGCCGAGCTTCCAGAAATCCGCCGGTCCCGAAATCTCGAGACCCAGCGGTAAGGGCGCGATGCGGCCGAGGATCGGCGGCAGCAGCAGGATCACGGTGGCGAGAAGATAGCCGGCATGGAGTTGCACCTGCCGCCGATATCGCAGTGCCTCATGGAAGAAGAAAGCGAAGGCCGCGACGGAGACGATGTCGATCAGCGCGAGCCGCGGCGCATAGAGGACATAGAAAGGCGAATCGGCCTCGACATAGCGCTGCGCCATGCCGAGGAAGATTCCCGCGCCGCCCGCGAGAAACAGCGGGAAGAACAACAGGCTCAGCAAGCCCAGACGGCGATGCAGGTCGCGATGACCGTTGTGCATCGTCCAGCTCTGCGCGACGAGGAGCAGAAGCCAGAGCGTCGCAGTGACGCCATGAAGATGCATCTGCAGCGGCGCGGCGGTGATCTGCGAAAGATAGCTTTGCCAGAATGCGAGCCCGGCCAACGGAAAGATGGCGAGCAGATACCAGTGCGCCTGTCGATACGGCATGTGACGTTCCCCCCGCGCCGGACGCTATTTGCTGCACGAACCCGATGCAATCACGATTGCGCAGGTCATCGCTGTCGTCGCGACGTCACACCGGCATTTTATTTGACGATGCGGCCGCCCTCGCCCTGTCAATCTTCCCTCCGCTCTGCCATCTTCCGTGTCGAGTCATGCGCCACGGAACCACACGCTTCGCTTCCGGTTTTCGCCTTTTCGGGCCGCGCGCATCCTTCGCTTCATCGCGCTGTCATCCGGCGCGGCCAAGCACACGCATCCACTCGCCTGAAAGGACCGCATGAGCCGCAAGCCCGTCCCCGCCCAGTCCGGTGAACGCTCGCGAGTGGAGGTCACGTTCGACAAGCCGCAGCTCCTGCCGCAGCTCTTCGGCGAATATGATTCGAACATCCTCGCGCTCGAGGAACGGCTGGGCGTCTATATCCATGCCCGCGGCCAGCGCGTCGTGATCGAGGGCTCGGCCGAGGCGGTCGCGCATGCCCGCGAGGTGCTGCAGGAACTCCAGTCGCGGGTGATCCGCGGCGAGGACATCGACACCGGGCTGATCGACGCGGTGATCGCGATGTCGAGCGAGCCGACGCTCACTGGCATCATCAAGGCCGAGGCGCCCGAGGGCAGCGGCGGCAATCCGCCGATCATGATCCGCACGCGCAAGAAGACGATCGTGCCGCGCTCGGTCGCGCAGACGCATTATATGCGCGCGCTGGCCTCGACCGACATGATCTTCGCGCTCGGGCCCGCAGGTACCGGCAAGACCTATCTCGCGGTGGCGCAGGCCGTCGCGCAGCTGATCACCGGCAGCGTCCAGCGGCTGATCCTGTCGCGCCCCGCGGTCGAGGCCGGCGAGCGGCTGGGTTTCCTGCCCGGCGACATGAAGGAGAAGGTCGATCCCTATCTCCGCCCGATCTACGACGCGCTCTACGACTGCCTGCCCGCCGAGCAGGTCGAGCGGCGCATCGCCTCGGGCGAGATCGAGATCGCGCCGATCGCCTTCATGCGCGGCCGGACGCTCGCCGACGCCTTCGTCATCCTCGACGAGGCCCAGAACACCACGCCCGCGCAGATGAAGATGTTCCTCACCCGCTTCGGCCAGAACAGCCGGATGGTGATCTGCGGCGATCCGAAGCAGGTCGACCTCCCCGGCGGTCCGGCGGCGTCCGGACTCAACGACGCGATCGGCCGGCTCGAGGGGGTCGAAGGCATCGCCTTCTCGTGGTTCGGCGCCGCCGATGTCGTCCGCCACCCGATCGTCGGCCGCATCGTCCAGGCCTATGAGGGCCCCGATGCTTGACGTCGCCGCTCTGCGCGAGGACCCGTGGCCCGAGGGCGAATGGGAAGCCCTCGCCACCCGCGCCGCCGATGCGGCGATCGCCGAGACCCCCTTCGGCGAATGGCGCGACTGGCCGAGCGTGATCGAGATCGCCGTGCGCCTAGCCAGCGACGAGGCGGTCCAGACGCTCAACCGCGACTATCGGCACAAGGACAGGCCGACCAACGTGCTGTCCTTCCCGATGGTCCAGCCCGACCTGCTCGAGACCGTGACGCAGAACAGCGACGATGGCGAGGTGATCCTCGGGGACATCATCCTCGCCCATGACGTCTGCGCCGCCGAGGCCGAGGAACGCGGGATCAGCGTGGCGGATCACGCCAGCCACCTGATTGTCCATGGCGTGCTCCATCTGCTAGGCTATGACCATATGGGCGACGCCGAGGCCGAGGCGATGGAAGAGATGGAGCGCGCCGCGCTCGCCAGTCTCGGCCTACACGACCCCTATCCCGTTCGCGAGGACTGAATACACACCATGCCCGAGGGCCCCAGTAGTAGCGGTCAGCACACCGCAACCCACGAGACCCCCAGCGAATCCGGCGGCATATGGCGGGGCATCCGCACGCTCCTGTTCGGCGACGATCAGGAAGAGACGCTGCGCGACAGGATCGAGGAGGCGATCGACGAGCATGAGGAGGAAGGCGGCAAGGCGCCTGCCGGCGACCTCGCGCCGATCGAACGCCAGATGCTCAAGAACCTGCTTCATTTCGGCGAGCGCGATGCGGGCGACATGGGCGTGCCGCGCGCGGACATCATCGCAGTGGAGGAGAAGACAAGCTTCGCCGATCTCGTCGCCCTGTTCGCCGAGGCAGGGCATAGCCGCCTGCCGGTCTATCGCGACGAACTCGATACGATCATCGGCATGGTCCATATCAAGGACGTGTTCGCGATCCTCGCGACCGGCGCGCCGCAGCCCGGGAGCATCGCGGAGCTGATCCGCCAGCCGCTCTATGTGCCGCAGGCGATGGGCGCGCTCGACCTGCTCGCCCAGATGCGTTCGAGCCGCACGCACCTTGCCGTCGTTCTCGACGAATATTCGGGCACCGAGGGGCTGATCACCATCGAGGATCTGATCGAGGAGATCGTCGGCGAGATCGAGGACGAGCATGACGAGGCGCCAACCGCATTGCTCGTGCCGATCGACGGCGGCGGCTGGGACGCCGATGCCCGTGCCGAGCTCGAGGACGTCGCGGAGACGATCGACGAGCGCCTCGGCGAAGTCGAGGAGGACGTCGACACGCTGGGCGGGCTCGCCTTCGTGCTCGCCGGCCATGTCCCCGCCCCTGGTGAATGTCTCGCCCATCCAAGCGGCTGGACGCTCGAAGTGACCGGCGCCGATTCGCGCAAGGTCACGCGCCTTCGCCTCCATCCGCCGAAGCAGCTCGCCGAGTCCGAGGAATAATCATGCTCAAGCGCATTCTCATCGTACTCGTCGTACTCGCGCTGTTGGCGGCGGGAGGCTGGTATTGGGTGAGCCGGCCCGACAAGGCGCGGCTGAGCGAGCAGGCAGTGACCGGCCGCACGCCACAACTGAGCGAGACGCGGAGCGAGAGCGTCCCGACTGTCGGCATCGCCAAACCGGTGGGTTGGAACGGCGCGAAGCCGAGTCCCGCCGCCGGGCTGCAGGTCGCCGCCTTTGCCGACAAGCTCGAGCATCCGCGCTGGCTCTATCGCCTGCCCAATGGCGACGTGCTCGTCGCCGAGACCAATTCGCCGCCGCGCGAGGGCGGCGGCATCACCGGCTGGGTGATGAACAAGCTGCTCGGCAGCGCGGGCGCCGCCGTGCCCTCGCCCAACCGCATCACGCTGCTGCGCGACAGCAATGGCGACGGCGTCGCCGATCAGCGCTCGGCGCTGCTCACCGGGCTCAATTCGCCCACCGGCATGGCGCTGGTCGGGCCGTGGCTCTACATCGCCAATACCGATGCGCTGGTGCGTTTTCCCTTCACGCCCGGCCAGACGAAGATCACCGCCAAGCCGGAAAAGATCGTCGACCTGCCCGGCGGCGGCAATCACTGGGCGCGCAACGTGATCGCCGCGCCCGACGGCAAGACCCTGTTCGTCAGCGTCGGCTCGTCGTCGAACATCGCCGAGAACGGGCTCGAGATCGAAGGGCCTACCTATACCGCACAGACCGCAGCCGAAATGGCGCGCGCCTCGACCAAGCCCGGCCGCGCGATGATCCTGCAGGTCTTCCCTGACGTCAGGAAGCTACGCGTCTATGCCTGGGGTCTGCGCAATCCCAACGGGATGGCGTTCGAGCCGAAGAGCGGGGCGCTGTGGACCGTGGTCAACGAGCGCGACATGCTCGGCTCGGACATGCCGCCCGACTTCCTCACCCAGGTCGATTTCGGTGCCTTCTATGGCTGGCCGTGGATATATTGGGGCGGCTATGTCGACAGGCGCGTCACGCCCGAGCGCCCCGATCTGCGCGAATATACCAAGCGTCCCGATTTCGCGCTGGGCGCGCATGTCGCGCCGCTCGGGCTCGCCTTCGCCAGCGACGCGAAGCTCGGCGGCAATTGGGCCAATGGGGCGTTCATCGGGCTGCACGGCTCGTGGAACCGCGAGCCCAAATCGGGTTACAAGGTCGTCTATGTCCCCTTCGCCGACAATGGCTTCCCGGTGCGCGACGCCAAGCCGGTCGACCTGCTCACCGGCTTCCTCGCCCCCGACGGCAAGACCGTGCATGGCCGCCCGGTCGGCGTCATCACCGACGCGAGCGGCGCGCTGCTCGTCGCGGATGATGTCGGGAACATGATCTGGCGGGTGAGCGCGGCAGCCGCAAAATGACATGACCGTCACCCCCGGGCTTGTTCCGGGGGCCACCTATCGGCACTGGTCGCCCTCGAATCTCTTGCCCTTCGTCGCGGCACGGCGGCCCCCGGAACAAGTCCGGGATGACGGTTGGGTCTATTTCAACAGCTTGCCGCCCTTCTCCACCAGCTTCTCGCGCACCTTCGCCGCGAACAGCGCAAGCATCGGCGGCAGATGCACTTCGGCACGGACCCGATTTTCGAACACGTCGAGCCGGCTGGCGACCGTCTGCCCCATCGCAGTCACGCTGAAATAGAGCGTGTCGCCTTCCCAGCGCTGCTCGACCTGCCCGCCGCCGGGCACGACCTCCGCGAGCTTGCCCACCCCACCCGCGATTCGGGCGCGGGCGACATCCCGTCCCAGCCGGTGCGGGATCTCGACGATGACCGGATCAGCCATCAGCGGGCGAACAACAGGGCATCGTCGGCAAACGCCTTGAACTCGAGCGCGTTTCCGCTCGGATCGCGAAAGAACATCGTCGCCTGCTCGCCGACCTGCCCCTTGAACCGCACATGCGGCGCGATCCCGAAGCCGATCCCCGCCGCCTCGACCCGCGCGGCGAGCGCCTGCCAGTCGGCCATGGTCAGCACCACGCCGAAATGCGGCACGGGCACGTCATGACCGTCGACCTGGTTGGCGACCGCCACCGGCTCCGCAGCGGGGTCATGATGCGCGACGATCTGGTGACCGAACAGGTCGAAATCGATCCAGCTTTCGGACGAGCGCCCCTCGGGGCAGCCGAGCACGCCGCCGTAAAAGGCACGTGCGGCGGCCAGGTCGTGCACCGGGAAGGCGAGGTGGAAGGGTCGCAGGGTCATCGGGGCGCCTTAGCCGATCCTCCCCCGGAGGGGGAGGGGGACCGCGAAGCGGTGGAGGGGTAGCCTCCCCAAGCGATGTCGCCCGTGGAGGTTACCCCTCCACCAGCTTTCAGCTGGTCCCCCTCCCCCTCCGGGGGAGGATTTGATACGGCGAGTCCGATGTCCTCCCGCCCCTTGCTCACCGCCCTGATCGCCGGCCTGATATCCGCCACCGGTTTCGCGCCGCTCAACCTGTGGCCGCTCGCGCTGCTCGCCTTCGCGGTGCTGCTGTGGCTGAGCTGGACCGCACCGACGCTCAAGAGCGTGCTGCTGCGCGGCTGGGTGTTCGGCGTCGGCCATTTCACCGTCGGCAACAACTGGATCCAGCACGCCTTCGACTATCAGGACAAGATGCCGCCGGTGCTCGGCTATTTCGCCGTGGTGCTGCTCGCTCTCTATCTCGCGGTCTATCCCGCAATGGCGATGGGCCTCGCGTGGCGCTTCGCGCGCATGGTCAAGCGCCGCGATCTCGCGAGCGAACCGGACCTCGGCTTCGTTCTCGCCGCCGCGGCTTCGTGGATCGTCACCGAATATCTGCGCGGCGTGCTCTTCACCGGCTATCCGTGGAACCCGCTCGGCGTGATCTGGCTACCCACGCCGATCGCTCAGCTCGCCGCGTGGATCGGCACCTATGCGCTGTCGGGGATCACCCTGCTCGTCGCCGGCTTCCTTTTCCTCGCTGCGCGACGCCAATATCGCCCGCTGCTGATCGGCGCTCCGCTGTTGATCGCGCTGGCGCTGCTTCGGTCGGATCTTCTCGACATCCCCGTCGACCCGAATCCGATCGCGCCGCGCGTTCGCGTGGTTCAGCCCAATATCGGGCAGGAGGGCGTCGGCGACGCCGACTATCCCGAGCGCGTGCTGGTCAAGCTGCTCGAATGGAGCGGCAAACCGGGCGAAGCACCGCGACTGCTCGTCTGGCCCGAGGGCATGGTCAATTATTATGTCGAGGACGGCTATGCCGATCCACGCTTCTATGGCCGCGCCGATCCGCGCTGGGTGCGCATCCGAATCGCCTCGAAACTCGGCCCGAAGGATGTCGCGCTGATCGGGGGGACCGCCCTTTTCTTCGACAACAATGGCAAGATCAGCGGCGCCGGCAATTCGGTCTGGTCGATCGACCCCGCCGGGACGCTCGGGCAGCGCTACGACAAGGCGCATCTCGTGCCGTACGGCGAATATCTGCCGATGCGCAGCCTCCTTGCCCCGCTCGGTCTCGCCCGACTGGTGATGGGCGACATCGATTTCGTCCCCGGCCCCGGCCCGCGCGCGATCGAACTTCCCGGCTTCGGCAAGGCGGGTATCCAGATCTGCTACGAGATTATTTTCTCGGGGCAGGTCGTCGATCGCCGCAACCGGCCCGATTTTCTCTTCAACCCGTCAAACGATGCCTGGTTCGGGCGCTGGGGCCCGCCACAACATCTGGCACAAGCGCGGTTGCGCGCGATCGAGGAAGGGCTGCCGATCCTGCGCTCGACACCCAACGGCATCTCGGCGGTGATCGACGCGCACGGCCGGGTGCTAGAATCGGTGCCGCACGGCCAGCAAGGCGCGATCGAGCTCGAGCTGCCGCGACCGCTCCCGCCGACGCCCTTCGCGCGTCTGGGCAACTGGCTCGCCTGGCTCGCCGCGGGATCCCTGTATCTCTTCGCGATTGCCTTCCGGCGCCGCGCCCGCTAGGGGCATCATATAAGGAAAGCTTTATATGGGCATGGCAACGGCCCGGCTTCCTTCCCACGATCGAGGAAAACCATGCGTTCCAGCTATCTCTTCACGTCCGAATCGGTCTCCGAAGGCCATCCCGACAAGGTCGCCGACCAGATCTCCGACGCCATCGTCGATCTGTTCCTCTCCAAGGATCCCGAGGCGCGCATCGCCTGCGAGACGCTCACCACCACCCAGCTCGTGGTCCTCGCCGGCGAGATCCGCGGCAAGGGGATCATGGACGAGGCCGGCAACTGGGCGCCGGGCGTGCAGGAAGAGGTCGAGGCGACCGTCCGCAACACCGTCAAGCGCATCGGCTATGAGCAGTCGGGCTTCCACTGGGAGACGCTGCGGTTCGAGAACAACCTGCATCCGCAGTCCGCGCACATTGCGCAGGGCGTCGACGCCTCGGGCAACAAGGACGAGGGCGCGGGCGATCAGGGCATCATGTTCGGCTATGCAGCCGACGATACGCCCGATCTGATGCCGGCGACGCTCTATTACAGCCACAAGATCCTCGAGCGCATGGCCGCCGATCGCCACTCGGGCGCGGCGGCGTTCCTCGAGCCCGACGCCAAGAGCCAGGTCACGCTGCGCTACGAGGGCAGCAAGCCCGTCGCGGCGACGGCGATCGTCGTCTCGACCCAGCACGGCAAGGGCTATGACGAAGGCGAGAAGGAAGCCGAGCTCCACGCCTATGTGAAGAAGGTCGTTGCCGACATTCTGCCGGCCGAGCTGCTTTCGGACGAGACCGTCTATCACATCAACCCGACCGGCAGCTTCGAGATCGGCGGGCCCGATGGCGACGCAGGCGTCACCGGCCGCAAGATCATCGTCGACACCTATGGCGGTGCGGCGCCGCACGGCGGCGGCGCCTTCTCGGGCAAGGACCCGACCAAGGTCGATCGTTCGGCGGCGTATATCACTCGCTATCTCGCCAAAAATATCGTCGCCGCCGGCCTCGCCCAGCGCGTGACGATCCAGCTCGCCTACGCCATCGGCGTGTCGAAGCCGCTGTCGCTCTATGTCGACACCCATGGCACCGGCACCGTCGGCGACGACAAGATCGAGACGGCGATCCAGGGCATCGCGAAGCTGGGCGGCCTCACCCCGCGCGGCATCCGCACCCATCTCGGCCTCAACAAGCCGATCTACGAGAAGACCGCGGCCTATGGCCATTTCGGCCGCAAGGCCGAGGGCGATTTCTTCCCGTGGGAGAAGACCGATCTCGTCGAGGACCTCAAGGCCGCGCTGGCCTGACCGGATCCGCAAGTTTGACGAAGGGCCGGGGAGCCATTCCCCGGCCCTTCTCGTTTATCAGGACCTCCGCAAATTTGCGGAGGTCGCGTTAACCACCGGGTAACCGCATTTGTTCACTAGACAGGGTGCAAAGGAGCGGAAACGTTGGAGTCGCAAACAGTGACATCGGAAGGGGAGCGCAAGCCCGTGTCCGACTCGGGCCTCACCGTTGCCTTCCAGCCGATCGCCGATATCGCGGCGAGCCGTGTCTATGCCTATGAGGCGATCATTCGCGGCCGGGGCGGCGAGACCGCCCGCCAGATCTTCGAATCGCTTTCGCCCGAAGCGAGGACGACCTTCGATCAGCGCTGCGCCGCGGGAGCGATTCGCTGGGCCATGGCCGCCGGGCTCGGCACCAGCGGCGCACGCCTGCTGATCCCGGTCCAGGCCGAATCGATCGGCGCGCCCGCCGAGCATCTCGAACCGATCCTGCGCGTCACGCGCCACGCCGGTTTGATCCCCGAGCGGCTGATCTTCGGCCTCGAAGGCTATCGCCAGCTGGCAGGTCCGGCGCTCGCCGAGATCATCGACGTCCACCGCAAGGCAGGGCCGCTGACGGCCTTTGTCGGCCTCGGACCCGATCATGCCGGGCTCGGCCTGTGCGGCCGCTACCTTCCCGACCTGGTCAAGCTCGAATCCGAGCTCGTCAGCGCAATCGCGAGCAGCTGGTCGCGCCGCCTCGTCCTCGAGGACCTGACCCCGCGTATCCGTCAGCTGGGCCTGAAAGTGATCGCCACCGGCGTCGACAGCGAGCCCGTGCTCCAGCGCCTCCGCAGCTTCGGCATCACGCTGGTGCAAGGCGAGGAGATCGCCAGCCCCGCGGAGCGAACGCTGCCGACGCCCGCGCTGCGTCGCGACGCCGCCTGAGATTTCCGGCCGCCGCCTTCACCAGAGCCTCCGACACCGCCCCGATCACCGCGTCGGCGATCACCTCGCTGGCGACATGCTCGCGCGCGCCGCGGCCTTGGGCGGCTTCAGCCTCGTCTTTGCCATCGCGTAACAACCCGCGAAACGCCGTAGGGTTCGCGGCGCGACTCCGCGCGACGGTGCTGCGGTATCCCGGAGAATCCCTATCGGTGCGAATCCAACGCGGCGACGCACGGAATGGGCGGCGCATGCGTTAACCAATATTTCGGCTCTCGAAAGAGGAGCCCGTATGACCGTCACGCCGATCGCCACGATGTCCGCTGCCACGCTCGACCGCGCCGATTCGCGTCTCGATCTCCAGATCGCCTTTCATCCGATGATCGCCAAGGGAAGCGACCAGCCCTTCGCTTGGCAGGCGGTTGCCACCGGCATCAACGGCCGCAGCTTCGCCGCGCTCTCCGCCTCCCTGCTTCCCGACCAACGCCCCGCGCTCGAGGCGCGCCGCATCACGCTTGCGCTCGAACAGGCGGTCGCGAAGGGCATCCATCGCGGCGATGCGCTGATCGCCCTCCCGCTCGGCGCCGCCGCCGGCCTCGCCGAGCCACTCCTCTCGCACCTGTTCCGCGCCGCGCTGGCGCAGGGCGTTCCCACCGACCGCCTCGTGGTCGAGATCAACGCCGATGAGCGCGGCGATCTCGATTCCGCCACGGCGCTCGCCCAGGCCTGCACTCGTCGCGGTCTTTCAGTGACGCTCGACGGCTTCGCCGCCGGCCCGATCGCGCTCAAGCTGCTCGCGCGCTTCACCCCGCGCTTCGTCAAGCTCGATCCCTCACTGGTCCGCGGGATCGACGCCAGCGCCTCGCGCCGGCTGATGGCCGAAGGCGTGATGCGTCTCGCCCGCAACATGGGTGTGACCGTGATCGCCCGCGGCGTCGAGCGGCGCGGCGAGCACGATGTGCTCCACATGATGGGCGTCCGCCACTATCAGATCGGCGCGGCGGCGCTGCCTCGGCCCGACGTTCCCCGCCGCGAGCCGCGCAACGCGATCAGCGCGCCGACGCATCGCCGCATCGCACATCACAACCGCGCCACCTTCCCGCTCCGCACCCCGCGCGCCACCGAAGCCACGTTCGCGGTCCAGGTTGCGTAACCGCGCTGCGGCGCTAACAGGCGCCATGCCTGATCCGATTTCCATTCGCCGCCTCTACGGCCGCGCCAAAGGCCATAAGTTGCGCCAGGGTCAGGCGGCCCTGGTCGAGGAGATGCTGCCGCGGCTCAGCGTACCCGAGACTGGTCCCCTCGATGCACACACCTTGTTCGGCGACGCTGAAGGCTCTGGGCGCCCGCTCGAATTCGAGATCGGCTTCGGCGGTGGCGAGCATCTCGCCGGCCAGGCGGCGATGCGGCCCGACCATGGCTTCATCGGCTGCGAGCCCTTCCTCAACGGCGTGGTCGGCGCACTTAATCATATTCGCGACGAGAAGCTCGCCAATGTCCGTCTACACATGGGCGATGCGCTCGACGTGCTCGAGCGGCTGCCCGACGCCAGCCTCGATCGGCTCTATCTGCTTCATCCCGACCCTTGGCCCAAGGCGCGACACGCCAAGCGCCGGATGGTCAATCACGGCCCGCTCGACCTCATCGCCGCCAAATTGAAGCCTGGCGCCGAGTTCCGCCTCGGCACCGATGATCCGACCTATTGCCGCTGGTCGATGATGGTGATGAACCAGCGCCGCGACTTCGTGTGGCAGGCGAAGAATGCCGCCGACTTCCTCACACGCCCCGCCGACTGGCCCGAGACACGCTACGAGCGCAAGGCGCGGCGGCAGGGACATGAGGTCTGGTATTTCATTTTTGAACGCAAATAGGGCTGCCGCGCCGTAGATTTGGGGCGCCGCCACGATCGACGCCCGGAACGTTGCAGAGCTCGCTGCGACCGGGCCTATCCGCCGCCAAGCGAGAGGCAGCGCGGGACTGTTCGTTCCTGGCCTACGGAACGCGCTGCTCCCGGGCGGCCGGCGGCGAGCTCAAGCGGCGCTGGCCTGGGAGGGTTTGCTCGTCCCCGCAGGCTGGCCATATTCCGCGAGCGCCTCGGGATAGCCCAGCAGAAAGCCTTGCACCTCGTCGCACCCTTCGCGCCGTAGCACCCCAAGCTGGCGCTCGGTCTCGATGCCCTCCGCGAGTACCGGGATCGACAGGCTCTTGCCCAGTGCGAGCACCGCGCGGACGATCGCAACCGCCTGCGGACTGTGCTCAAGCTCGGAGACAAACAGCCGGTCGAGCTTGATCTTGTCGAAGGGGAAGGCGCGCAGCGTCTCCAGCGAGGAATAGCCCGTGCCGAAGTCGTCGAGCGCGACGCCGATTCCCATCGCCTTGATCTGGCGGAGGACGTGCAGCGCACGATCACGATCAGCGATAATCGCCGTTTCGGTCAGTTCGATCTCGAGGCGGCGTGGCGGCAGGCCGGTGTCGATCAGCACCTGATGGAACAGCAACGGCAAGTCGGCATGGGCAAGTTGCATCGGCGAAACGTTGATCGCGACTCTGGCCTCGTGGCGCCAGGCGACCGCATCCGAGCAGGCGCGCCGAAGCACCCACTCGCCTAGCTGCAGAATCAGGCCGTTCTCTTCCGCGATCGGGACGAACAGACCCGGTGCAATCGGCCCGCGCACGGGATGAGTCCAGCGCAGCAGCGCCTCGTACCCCGTGACCTCGTGCGTCGCGACCGAAGTCTGAACCTGATAATGGAGTTGCAGGTCGCCCTGATCGAGCGCGACCCGCAGGTCGTTCGCGAGTTCCCTCCGGTCGCGAATCGCCTCGTCGAGCGGCGCGTCGTAATAGCAAGGCGTCGGCGAGCGCTGACTCTTGGCACGGTACATCGCCAGATCGGCGTTGTTCATCAGCGTCTCGGCGCCGCCCGCGTCATCGGGATAGACCGCGACGCCGAAGCTGGCGCCGATGCGTGCATCGAACTGCCCGAGCGGCAGTGGGGCTTCGAGCAACGCCTTGAGCCGATCGATGAAGGCGGTCAGCTGCGTGCGGTGCTCGAAGCGGATGAGTGCCACGAACTCGTCGCCGCCGAAGCGGGCGACCATCTCGTGCCGCCCGAGCTGGCTGGCCATGCGTTGCGCAATGAGGAACAGGACCTGGTCGCCGGCCTGATGGCCGTGGACGTCGTTGATTTCCTTGAAGCGGTTGAGGTCTATCGCCACCACGCCGAGTTGGCCACCGCTCGCGCGCGCCAGCTCGAGCTGACGTTTGAGCTCGGACTGGAAATTGATGCGATTGGGGAGCCCGGTGAGCCCGTCGTTCATCGCCATATGGTGCAGGCGGTCCATCGCGTCCGAGCGGGTCCAGCGGTCGATCAGCGCCGCGAACACGCCGGCGGCGATCACTACCAACCCCACCATCGCCGTCGCGAGCGCAAGCGCCTGCATCTGCTGCGGTTCGAGCGGTGTCGCGCTGAGGTGGAGCGGCGTGATGCGCAGCGCCGTCATCGCCACGAAGTGCAAGGTCGCGATCGCCGTCACCAGCAAGGCCGTGCCTGCCGCGACGCGGTAGCGGCCCAGCCTCGGCGAGGCGAAGGCTCCGAGCGCCGCACCCGCGAAGACCACCGAGCACAGCACCGATGCCGCGACATAGGGGATTCGCCATTCCACCAGCCCGTCGACCCGATAGGCCGCCATGCCGGTGAAGTGCATGCCCGAAATCGCAAGCCCCACCACCCCGCCCCCCACGACCGCGTAGATGCGGCCCTTGCCTGCGGTGGCGATCGCGAACCCTGTCCCCGTACCAACGATCGCCGCGATCAGCGAGACGATGGTGAGCACCGGGTCGAGCCGGACCGGAACCGCGGCGCGATACGCCAGCATTGCCACGAAATGGGTACACCAGATCGTAGCGCCGGCACCGACCGCGGTCAGGAACAGCCATGCGATCCGTTGGGCGCCGAGCGTGACCTGCGCGCGACCGAACATCTGCATGATCGCGAACGCGCCGATGCAACAGACGAAGACTGCGAGCAGGACCAGCCAGGGATCATGGTCCCTGCCGATACACATGGCGACGTCGATCATAGGCGCGACCCAGCAAGCCGCGGGCCGGATTCGCCGACGCCGCTCCCGCGCTTTCTGCGCAAAACGAATTAAGAGTAGGTGAAACTCCGGAGAGGCCGATCATCGTCGACGCCCCCGAAGGCACCAAGCTGCCGCGCGCCTCGACCCATATGGTGGTCGCAAGGACCATGTGGTTTTGCAACGACCGCCAGCCACGCGCCAGGCTGCGCCACGATGCGCAAGAATTGCGGATACGAGGTCTGATATTTCCACTATCTGCGCGTCTGATCGCGGTACGCGCCGGCATAGGGCGTGTTCCGCGCCATGCGCCGGTCGAAATCGGGCGCGTCACGGCGCGAGCTCCACCCATACCGGCGCATGGTCGCTGGTCTTCTCCCAGCCGCGAACGTGCGCGTCGACCTTGGCCGCGCGCAGCCGCTTCGCCGCCGTCGCGTTGAGCAGGAGATGGTCGATGCGCAACCCGGCATTGCGCGCGTACGCGTTCCGGAAATAGTCCCAGAAGGTGTATATCGTCTCGTCGGGATGGAGCGTGCGCAGCGCGTCGGTCCAGCCTTGGCCGAGCATGCGGAAATACGCCGCCTTCACTTCAGGCGCGAACAGCGCGTCGTCGCGCCAGCGCTCGGGCTTGTAGACGTCGCGGTCGGTGGGCATCACATTATAGTCGCCGGCGATCACCACCGGCGCCTCCATGCCGATCAGCGTCGCGGCATGATCGATCAGCCGCTCGAACCAGCGCAGCTTATAGTCGAATTTGGGCCCCGGCCGCGGATTGCCGTTGGGAAGATAGAGTCCGGCGACCAGCACCCCGCCCACCGCCGCCTCGATATAGCGGCTGTGGCTGTCGTCAGGGTCGCCCGGCAGTCCGCGCCGCGTCTCGACCGGATCGCGGTCTTTGGCGAGAATCGCGACGCCGTTCCAGCTCTTCTGCCCGTGCCAGATCGCGCCATAGCCAGCGTCGCGGATCGCCTTTTCGGGGAATTTTTCGTCGGGCGCCTTCAATTCCTGCAGGCACACCACGTCCGGTTTGGTCTCCACGAGCCAGCGCAGCAGCACCGGCAACCGTCCGTTGACGCCATTCACATTGTAGGTCGCTATCCGCACGCGCGCTCCTCCTCGCCGACAAGCCGCGCGAGGGCGAACGGTTCCCACTTCTCCCGGTTGACCCGCCCGGCACCCACGCTTAGGGGGCGACAGCGTGGGTCCGTAGCTCAGTCGGTAGAGCAAGCGACTTTTAATCGAGAGGTCCCGGGTTCGAATCCCGGCGGACCCACCACCGAAGCCTCTCATATCGCTGGATTTTTTCACGTCCGCAGCCATCAGGCTACGGCGCGTTTCGACAAGCATTTCGACATTCGCGTTTCGTTCTCAGCGGTTGCGCGGCACGAAAAGGGCCGTCCGGATCGGACCGGACGGCTACATTTCGCATTGCGTGGTCGCGCGACTAGTTGGTGGGGCGCGGCAACGCTCGGGCGGCTTCGCGAGCGGCGAGCGCGGCAAGCGCGTTGTTGGCGATGGGTGCCGGAAGCTTCTTCTGGCTCACCATGCTCTTCAGGTACGCTGGCATCTTGTGAGGGACATAGACCTCCCTCAGCCACCGCTTGAAGGCCGGGATAGCGTCCTCGGGGTAGCAGTTTGCCTCCTGAGGGTTTGACCACGCCTGCGGGAAGTATTTCGGGTAGTTATGTGGAAAAGTCGCCCGCTCGCCGTAGCGAGCGGCGAGGCCCGCGTCCTTCCAATGCCGCGCCCAGCACGAGCCGACGCTGATGTCGAGGATCATGCGGGTGCCAAATTCTGCGCCATTGGTGATCATCGAGGCGAAAAGGTCGGCGATCTGGCCGAAGACGCAGAAGTAACCGACAGGCACATTGTCATAGACGAGCGAGACCCGATCTTCAAATTGCTGCCAGACTTTATCCGTCGGATGCCTGCCAGACATCCATTCGTATAGCCACTCGGTGACCTTGACCGCGAACTCGGGCGACAGCCACTGTGCCAGATGAAGAGCAACCTGCGGATGCACAAAGGTGCCTTGCGTATCGGTGTCACCGCCCTTCACCGACTGGACGAGGACCGATATCGGAATTCCGATATCGGTCTCGAGCGCGGCCAAGAACTTCTTGGTCGTGGCGTTCTCGCGGTAGTGGCCCCATAGCTTACCAGCCGCCTTGCACATCGCGGTGGCGTTGATGAATCCGTCCGCGGCGCGCTGCTGAATAAGCGAACCCTGATATGAATGTGGGACCAGCTCGAGCTGGCTTTCCGTGGTACTCATCTTGGCTTGTTCCTCTCGAGATTAACTCGAAAGGGCTTGACGAGAAGCGGGTCAAATCCCACACCAAGCACGTACAGCAAGGCCGCCAAGCTCTTCCGAGCGGGTTGTCTTCCGAAGAGCTCGGACCCGGACCAGGGGTCCGAGCTCTTCGTGTTTGCAGAACTGAGCTACCGGTTCTTGAACCTGCCCCTCAGCCTACCCTTACAGATTGTGCCGAACCGACTCCCGGGACAAGGGGTTAAATTTCCACTTAACCAAACGCTTCGTCGCTTAAATGACTCGATCCGCAGCGCCCTCCATTCCTTGTCCGGCCGCGAATCGCGGCATTACCTTCATCGCCGCGAAGGCAACAGAACATACTGCGAACAGAAAAAAGATTTCGGTTGGCGTCTCGGTGGTCAGAATCGTGGACGCGGTAGACGATGATCTCGATGTCGAACTCAGAGCCTTGGTAGGTGTCGTCGATCGGATGCCCTTCGACATGGTCCCCACTGCACCGCTCAGCTTGACGAGCGTCGACATGGCCCACATTCCCAATGCATGTGCAATCGCAAGCATCAGAGCGAGAAGGCGGTCCCGGACCAGGATCGCGCCGGTGGATGGAATGTCGGCGTGAAGCGATTGCTGAAGGGAGGTTTTCACGGATCCTCCGCAAACATGCAGCGCCGTCGCTCCGCGCTCGACTCATAAGCCGGCGTTCCGTGACCGATGTTGGCCGCTAGCGGTACGTCCGCCTGTCGTCAGCGACGGGAGAAAGCGGACGGACCGTCAGGTACGGACGAAACCGTGCATGCGGAGCCAGTCGGCAAACGCGTCGAACCAGCCGGTGCTGGTGGTTTCCTTCCTGTACATGCCGAAGCCGTGCCCGCCCTGCTCGTAGAGATGGAACTCGACCGGCCGCTTCGCCGCCCTCCAACCGTCGACAAGGCCGTATCCGCTGCTTCCGAAGAGCGGGTCGTCGGCAGCGAGCGCGACGAACAGCGGCGGTGCGTCGGCTGGCACCGTCACTGGCGCGAGCGGCCCGTAAATGTCGGCAATGAACGCGGGTTTGGCGTCTTGCCCGGCGAGCGTGGTGGCGATCGTCAGCATCGCGCCCGCCGAGAAGCCGATCATGCCGATGCGTTCGGGGTCGATCCGCCATTCCTGTGCGCGTCGGCGGATCAGCGCGAACGCCGCGCGGGCATCGGCGATCTGCGGCGCGAGTCCGGCGATCGCGGCCTCGGGGGCCGGACGCGGCGGCCGTGCTGCACCGGAGAACATCTCGCGCATCGAGCGCTCGAAGGCCGGCATGTCCTGCGGCGTCTGGTTGAGGCGGTATTTGAGCACGAATGCCGCAATCCCTCGATCTGCGAGCGCCTTGGCGACGTCCCAACCTTCATTGTTCATCGACAGCGTCCGGAAACCGCCGCCCGGCGCGACGACGACCGCGGCGCCGGTGGCCTTCGCCGGGTCCGGAAGGAACGGCGTGAGCGTGGCGACGGTGACGTTTCGCGCGAAGGTGCTGCCATATTGACGATGCCACGCCTCGGGAGCGGTGGCGCCCGGCAACGCCCCCGTCCCCAGTTCGATAGCATCCGGCTGCGCGGGAGCCGCGATCGGCGTCATCCTGTCGTCCTGCGCCTGCGCCTGCGCGCCCGGCGCGAGCGCACCGGTGGCGACGAGCGCAACCGCAGCCATATTGGCGCCGATCCAACATACCCGATGCGTGCTAGCCATCGCCCTCATCCTTTTCATCACAAGGCTCTCCAGGAACGTCTGTTTGCGGTTATCGGGGAAGCGGCGCCGAGACGCCGGCCTCGGTCTGGACGACCGGCTTCATCGTGCCGTCGGCATTGTATTGAAGATGCTCGACGGTGACTGCGCGCCGTCCGATCGCCCCGCTCAGGTCGCCGATCGCGAGCGTCGCGTTGTGGAGGAAAAGGTACCAGTTTCCCTTGAACTCGGCGATTCCGGGATGGATCGTGAAGCTGTACTTGCCCGATCCGGTCAGCTCGCCGCGATACGTCCAAGGGCCCTTGATGGAAGGCGCGGTCGAATAGGAGATTTTCTCGTCGCGGTGCGTCGACCGGTCGAGTGAGGCATAGGTCAGGTAGTAAAGCGCGCCGCGCTTGTGGAACCACGGACCTTCCTCGAAATGCGGCGGGGTGATCTCAGTGATCGGGCCGTCGATCTCGATCATGTTGGGCTTGAGCTTCGCGATATAGCATTGGCGGTTGCCCCAGGCGATCCAGGTGGTCCCGTCATCGTCGGTGAATACTGTCGGATCGATGTCCTCCCAGCTGTGCGTGCCTTTGGGCGTCATCTCGTTGGTGATGAGCGCCGACCCTTTGGCGTCGACGAACGGACCGGTGGGATTGTCGGACACGGCGACCGCGATCGCCTTGCCGGTATGCGTATCGTCATGCTCGACCGCCGCGTAGAACCAGAACTTGCCGTTCTTCTGGATCGTCTGCGATGCCCAGGCGTCCTTCTTCGCCCATTTGAAGTCGGCCACCTTCATGATCGGGCCGTGGGCGGTCCAATGTTTCATGTCGGTGGTCGAGTAGACGAGCCATTCGCGCATGTTGAACATCTCGTCGCGCTGCGCTTCGTCATGTCCGACATAGAGGTAGAGCCGGTCGTCCACGACGAGCGGCGCCGGGTCGGCGGTGAACTTGTCGCGGAAGAGCGGATTGGCACCCGGCGTGGCGGACGCCGTCTGTCCAAAAGCGGCAATGGGCGTTGTTAGCGCTATCATCAATGACGCTGCGAAAGCCGCTCGCCTGATCCTCTCTCTCACATCGCTCTCCGGGATTGTTTGCAGGAACATTAGTCTGACTATTATCGCGGTCAATCCCGCGATCGCGCGGTCGGACCGCGGCCCACCGGTCAAACGGTCAAACGGTCAAACGGTCAAACGGTCAAACGGTCAAACGGTCAAACGGTCAAACGGTCAAACGGTCAAACGGTCAAACGGTCATTCTTTGTATATGAAATCTATTTGCTGTATATAAAAATTAGACTAATTCGTGACCAGGAGAATATGCGTTCCCGGCGGCCATTTCGCGGTCAGGAATGTGCCGGGCAATCCCTGCAGCGCCGAGCAACGGAGACGGGAACGGGCATGTCGTCAGTCAGAGGTTTCAAGTCGGGATTGCTATTGGCGCTGGCTTTGGCCGCCCTCCCTGCCTGGGCGGAAACGCGCAGCCTGTCTCAGGACTGGCTGTTCCACGCCGGTGACGTCGCAGGCGCTGAAAAGCCCGTCTTCGACGATCGCGAATGGCGCCCGGTCGTCGTTCCGCATGACTGGTCGATCATGGACAGGGCCGATGGCAGCCCGCCGTTCGATCCGAGCACGCCCTCGGGGCAGGATTCGGGGTACCTGCCCGGCGGTATCGGCTGGTATCGGCGTCATTTGACGCTTTCGCCCGCGGAGGCTGCGCGCGTCGTCAGGCTGACCTTCGAAGCCGTCTATATGGACGCCGACATCTGGCTGAACGGCGAGCATCTGACGCGGCATCGCTATGGCTATACGGCCTTCGCGCTCGATGTGACCGGCAAGGCGCGCGCGGGCGACAACGTCATCGTCGTGCGCGCCAACCACGCCGATCCATCCTCGCGCTGGTACGCCGGTTCCGGCCTGATCCGACCGGTCAGCGTCGAGATATTGGACCGGGTGCACCTCGACCCCGACAGCATTTTCGTGACCACGCCCGTGGCGACCGGGGAACGCGGCGTGGTGTCGGCCCAGGCGGCGGTCGCCAACCGCTCGAACGCGGTGCGGGAACTCGAGTTGGTGACACGCGTGGTATCCGCGCGCGGCGAGACCGTCGCCGAGACGCACCGGACGCAGACGCTCGCGCCGGGCGCGCGATCGGAGGCAGTGCAGAAGCTCGAACTTGCCCGGCCGGCGCTATGGTCGCCTGACTCTCCCAATCTCTACACGCTGGTTCAGGAGGTGCGCGTCGGCGGCGCGGTGGTCGACGAAAGACGCACGCGCTTTGGCATCCGAACCATGAGCCTGGATGCTCGCAACGGGCTGCGCGTCAACGGCAAGCCGGTGAAGCTGCGCGGCGGCAACATCCATCACGATAATTACATGATCGGCGCCGCCGGCGCGCCGGACGCCGATGCGCGCAAGGTCGCGCTGATGAAGGCGGCAGGATATACTGCCATCCGCAACGCCCATAATCCGGCCAGCCAGGCCACGCTCGACGCTGCCGACGAACTCGGCATGCTGGTCATCAACGAAGCCTTTGACAGCTGGAACAAGACCAAGCGGCCGCAGGACTATGCGCGCTTCTTCGCCGACAATTGGGCGCAGGACATCGACAGCCTGGTGATCAGCGGCCGCAATCACCCTAGCGTGCTGTTCTGGAGCGTCGGCAACGAGATTCCCGAGGATGGAACGCCGCAGGGCGTGGAGACCGGCCGCAAGCTGGTCGAACGCGTCCGCCGGCTGGATCCCACTCGCCCCGTCACGCAGGGAGTCAATGCCGATCCGCCCCGAAGCTCGAACCAGTTCGCGGTGCTCGATGTCGGCGGGTTCAACTACCATGCGCACGATTTCGACGCGGAACGCGCGAAGTTCCCCGACAGGATCCTGTACACCTCCGAGTCGCTTCCGAAGGACGCATTCTCCTATTGGCGGCACGTCGAAACCAAACCCTGGGTCATCGGCGACTTCGTCTGGACCGCCGTGGATTATATCGGCGAAAGCGGCATCGGCTGGATGGGTTACAGCCAGGACTGGCAGAAGCTCGGCCCCTATCCGTGGAACCTCGCCTATAGCGGCGAAATCGATGCAACCGGGCGCAAGCGTCCGGCCGCCTACTACCGCCAGATCCTCTGGAAGACCGGGATCGATCCGATCGCGGTCTTCGTCCGGCAACCCGCCGGCACCGAGGATCTGCCCGACCGCCATTTCTTCCCGATCAAGCCGCCGCATCTCGACTGGTCGCTGGACGATGTGCATCCGAGCTGGACCTGGCCGGGCCAGGAGAACAAGCCGCTCGAGGTCGACGTCTATTCGGAATTCCCGGAGGTCGAACTGATCCTCAACGGGAAGAGCCTGGGCCGTCGCGCTATAGGCGTGGAAAGCGAGTACAAGGCGATTTTCAAGGTGCCCTACGCACCCGGAAACCTCACCGCCATCGGCTATCGCGAAGGCCGGGAGGCCGGAAGATGGGTGCTGCGCACCGCAGGCCAGCCCGCGCAGGCTCAGGTCGGTCTGGACCGCGCACGCATGACCGCCAATGGCGAGGATCTGGCCTATCTCACGGTGGAGCTCGAGGACGCCGACGGGACGCCCATCTACGTGCGCGACAAGGACCGGCAGGTGCGCGTCCGCGTCCGCGGCGCAGGCACGCTGGCGGGCACCGGCAACGGCAACCCGATGGATGTGTCCAGCTTCCAGTCCGGCTCGCGCAAGACCTTCCATGGCCGCGCCGTTGCAGTGGTCCGTGCCGGCACGACGGCTGGCCCCATCATCGTGGATGTCGAGGTCGAAGGGCTGCCGGACCGTCAGGTCCGGCTCGATGCGATCGCCGGGGCCAGCCGGTGAGAGCCCCTGTGGTTCCGACGGAGGGCACGGCGTGATCTTCCTCGTTTCGGTACTCGCCGCTTCCCAGATCGTGGTGGCTTCTCCCGACGACCGCGTCCGCATCGCGGTCGCTTCGGATGGCGGGAGTTATTCGGTCACGCGCAAGGGAGAGCAGATTCTTGCCGCATCGCCTCTGGGGCTGGAGATCGCGGACGGCGGCGATTTCTCGGACCTGGAGCTTGTCGACGTCACGCAGGTCCGATGCTGATGCGCTGAAAATGACGCGCCGATTGAGGCAACTGACAGCGGTCAGAAGCTCGCGATCGCCTTGAGTACCGAATCCGCGTTCGCGATGAGATCGGGCATGCAGGTCGGCAGTTCCTCCACGTCGATGCTGTTCGTCTGCAATTCATCGGTCGGAATATCGCCCGACTTGACCGCGGCGATCACGCGCTCGAAATCTGCCGACAAGGCGTTGCGGCTTGCGATCAACATGGCCTCCCGCTTGTGGAACTCGGGATCCTCGAACGTCAGTTCGCCGGGCGCTACACCGACCAGCACCAGCGCGCCGCCGTGCGCCACCAACCCGAGGCTGCGGCGCATGGCGGGAAGCGAACCGGTGGCGTCGACGACCACATCGAACATGTCCCCGTGCGTCCATTGGCCGACCACGTCTTCGAGGTCGGCATCCGCCGGCGCACCGTCGAAGCCAAGCCGGTCGCGCGCATATTCGAGCCGGGCCTGCCGGCGATCGACAAGGCTCACCTCGAAGCCGCGCAGTCGCCCGAAGAGCGCTGTCGCGATGCCGATGGGACCGGCGCCGACGACGAGCATCCTTTCGCCACCCACTGCTGGAGCGCGCGCCACCGCGTGCGCGCCGACTGCAAGGAACTCGACCATTGCGGCTTGGTCCGCCGAGAGGCCGTCGGCGTCGACCACCGCACCTTCGGGTACGACCAGCATATCGCACATGCCGCCATCGACATGGACGCCCAGCACCTTGATGTTGACGCACGCGTTGGGCTTGGCCTTGCGGCAAGCGATACACGCGCCGCATGCGATATAGGGGTTGATCGTGACGAGCTGCCCGATGCGCAGCGACGTCCCGGCGCCGAGCGCCGCAACCTCTCCGCTGAGTTCATGGCCCATGACGCGCGGATAGCTGAGGAACGGGTGCCTGCCCGCGAAGATATGGTAATCGGTGCCGCACAGGCCGACCCTATGGATGCGGACCGCGACCTCGCCCGGCCCCGCAACCGGATCCTTCCGGTGGATCAAGCCGAGGCGAAACGGCTCCTGACAGACGATCGCGCGCATGGTTGCGAGCCTCCTTGCAGCCTTGCTGCACGGCGATTTTCGTATTTACAAGCTTATTTTCGCAAGCACGAAAACTGATTTCCGGCGCAACGGCCGTATCGGCGACGGCCAGCCGTCACGGATTGGCGGCGCCGGTATTCGGAGGCGATGGTCATCCGCCCGGTTGATAGCCGAGACGATCCGAAATGCGCGAGGTTGCGGTTCGCAGCATCCCGCGCGCCGCATCGATATCGATCTTTTGCGATCCGTCGATCAGTTCCAGAAAGGGAATCGTCAGCGCGGCAACGACATTTCGGTCGAACCCGAACACTGGAAAGCTGATGTCGGTCACGCCACGGGTTATCGGGCTTTTGCGACTGTCATGACCCGTCCGTCGGATGGCAGCGATCCGCTCTGCCAGCCAGCCGCGGTCGACCGAGATCCCCTGCTCCTCCTCGGCCGCACGAACGACCCGCTCGGTGCGCTGAAGATTCGAGAAGGCCAGGATCACCTGCCCCGAGCAACTCTGAATGATATCGATATGCGCCCCGACCTTGAGCGCAAACCCCCGGGTTCCGGGCTGCTCCTCCCGGGCCACCACCATGCCGCGGCCTCCGTTGGCCACGACGAGATGGCAGGATTGTCCGGTTTCGAGCGCCAGCGCCTGCATCTCCGGCATCGCCGCACGAATGAGATCCTGTGAGGGCGTCGCGCGAAATGCGACGTCGAGAAGCTTGTACGTCACGGTGTAGCGATCGGTTGCGTCTGATTTACGCAAGTAACCGAGTTGCTCCATCACCACCACGATCCGAAAAAGCTCGCCGACCGTACGGTTCAGATCGGCCGCCATTTCCGTGATCAATGCGCCTTCCGGCCTGGTCGCAAGCAGCTCGAAGACTTCGAATGCCTTCTCGATCGCGGGAGCGGCATAGGTCCCCTTGAGCCCGGAACGTGCCATTATGTCTCCCAATCCATCGGCTGCGCCGCAGCGGCGTGATCTCGCGCGGAAATCGACATCACGCAAGCTGGAACCTTTTGCGGCTGCGTCTAGGATCGCGCTCCTGGTCGCCCGCCGACGTCGTGCGCGCGGAAATCCGCGGGCGAAACGCCGTCGAGCGCACTTCTTTCTTGAAAATATATTTGCAAATATGCAATTCACACTCCGACACCCAAGGGCGGCACATGAGCGGCGCAACCGATCGGATGCACGGAGGCAGATAGATGGTTACCTTCAGCAAGCGCGATGTCCTGTTCGCGCCCTGTGCGGCTGCTTTCGGCCTGAGCGTGGCCTCGCGTGCGCGCGGTGCGAGCGATCGCGAGGTCGTCCAGGACCATCGCCTCGACGTGGCGCCCGGGCGTTTCGAACCGACGGCGGAATCGCTCAAGGCATATCGCACGCCGGAATGGTTCCGTGATGCCAAGCTCGGGATCTGGTCGCATTGGGGGCCTCAGTCCGTGGCCCGCCAAGGCGATTGGTATGCACGCTTCATGTATGTGCCTGGTCACCACCATTATGATCACCATGTGAAGACCTACGGACATCCGTCCGAATTCGGATACAAGGACGTCATCCCGCTCTGGAAAGCCGAGAAGTTCGATCCGGAAGCCCTGATGGACAAATACGCCGCAGCCGGTGCGAAATACTTCGTGTCGATGGGGGTCCATCACGACAATTTCGATCTGTGGAACTCCAGGCATCATCGCTGGAATGCCTCCCTTCTGGGGCCGAAGCGCGACATAGTCGGCGCCTGGAAGGCGGCCGCGAAACGCCGAGGCCTGCGGTTCGGCGTGTCCGAACATCTCGGCGCCAGCTATTCCTGGTGGCATCCGAGCCATCTCTACGACCAATTCTGGCCGAGGCTGGGGAAGCGCTACGACGGCGCGGACCCGCGATATGCGGATCTCTATCACGACAACCAGGACGAGCCGTACCTCAACACGCCCGCCAGCTGGTACACCAGGAATGCGAAATTCCACGCGCACTGGTTCGAGCGGATCCGTGATCTGATCGATACCCATCAGCCCGACCTCCTCTATTCGGACGGCGGGCTGCCCTTCGGCGAAGTGGGGCGTTCGCTGCTCGCCCACCTGTACAACAGCAATATGGCGCGCAACGGCGGACTGGAGGCGGTGTACGCCAGCAAGGATTGGGGTTCGGGCGAATTCCACAAGGAGTGGGGCGTCCAGGACGTCGAGCGCGGGGTGCTCAAGGACATCAATCCCTTGCCCTGGCAAACCGACACCTCCAACGGCGACTGGTTCTTCAGCGACCGGGACACGTACAAGACTCCGGCGGAAGTCATCACCATGTTCGCGGATATCGTGAGCAAGAACGGCAACATGCTGCTGAACATCGTGCAGTATCCCGATGGCAGCCTGCCCCCCGAGTCAGAACAGTTGCTGGCGGAGCTGGCGCTTTGGATGAAGGTCAATTCGGAGGCGATCCACGGCACGCGGCCGTGGAAAGTGCATGGCGAGGGGCCGACGCCCGTCGCCGCGAGCATGTTCGCGGAGAAATTCAGCTATACCGCGCGGGACATCCGGTTCACCACCAGGGGCGAGACTCTCTATGCCATCGCGCTTGGCCAACCTTCGGGCACGACCGCGATAAGCTCTCTCGCCGCCGGCAATTCGTTCGAGCCCCGCCGGGTGCGGCGGGTTCGATTGCTCGGTCGGCGCACACCGCTCGGCTTCCGGCAGACGAGCAGCGCGCTGATCCTCGAGGTTCCTGACACGCTCCCCACGCGACACGCCAGCGTCTTCAAGATCGACTTCGAGTAATCCCACACGCTGGCCAGCGTTCCGACCTCAGCGAATTGCGAAGCCGCTCGCTTTCTCGATCTTCGTGGCCAAAGAACCGACATCGCAACCGTCATGACGGTCACCAGCCGCCTGACGAGCGCGGAGAGCGTCGCTGTCATTCTTCATCCGTAGGCGATCGAACAGATCGCCTCGTCTTCCGACCCAGCCGGTGCGCAATCAACCAAGGCTCACGGGCGGCAACCACTTACTCGCTTGACGTTGTGTATTATAATACTAGTGTACCGGAACACCGAGTCGAGGACCGTCGTTGCAGCTCCTAATCGATCCCAAGGCGTCGCGCCCGATCTACGTCCAGATCATGGACGAGGTGCGCCGTGCGATCGTGATCGGCGATCTGAAGCCTGAGGATCCGCTGCCTTCGGTCCGCCAGCTCGCCGCCGAGCTCAGGGTCAATCACAACACGATCGTCCAGGCCTATCGCGAGCTCGAGCGCGAAGCTGTGGTCTATGTCCGGCGGGGTCAGGGAACGTTCGTCGCTGCAGGGCAATTGCCGCAGGCGCAGCGCGCCCGGCTGCTCGCCGAGGTCGCGGATCGCGCGCTAGCCGACGCCCGCCGCCACGGCGTCACGCCGCAGGAACTGGTCGAAGCGTTGCGAAACAGGGAGGGGAAAAATGGCTAGTGCCGGGCCGCAGAGGTTGGCGGTGCGCACCGAATGGCTGATCAAGCGCTTCGGTCGCGAGACCGCCTTGAACGGAATCGATCTCGCGGTGCCCGAAGGAGGCGTCTATCTGCTCGCCGGCACTAACGGCGCCGGAAAGAGCACGCTGCTGCGCACCTTGCTCAACGTCGAGCGGCCCGATCACGGCAGCGCCACGGTGCTGGGGCTCGACACGCGAACCAATGGCCCCGCGGTTCGCGCGCGCACCGGCTACGTTCCCGAGACAGGCGAAGGCGTCTATCGCTGGATGTGCGTCGATCGCTTCCTCGCGCATCAGGCCGGCTATTATCCCGGCTGGGACGCAGACTATGCGGCGAAGCTCGTCCGACTCCTCGACCTGCGCACCAGGAGCCGGCTCGGCGCCTTGTCCAAAGGACAGGCGCGTCGGGTACAGATCGTCGCAGCGCTCGCGCACCGCCCGCAGCTGCTGCTGCTTGACGAGCTCACCGACGGGCTCGATCCGCTCGTCCGCGAGGAGGTGCTCGCGCTGCTGGCGACGCACCTCGCCGATACTGGCTGCACGGCGATCCTCTCGACTCATCTCGTCGCCGAGGTCGAGACGCTGGTCGACCGGATCGGCGTATTGCGCGCGGGAAGGCTCGTCGCGCAGGCGCCCGCCGAGCAACTGCTGGCGCGCCTGCAGCGCTACCATCTCGACGCCGCCGATGGCTGGTCGGCGCCCGCCGATCTCGCCGCGATGGTCGTCCGCCGCGAGGCCGGGCTCGGCAAGGCCGCACGCCTGATCGCGGCCGGCGCGGAATCCGCAGTACGCGGCGCGATCGCCGCCTCGGGCGCGCAGGTTCGCGAGGTCTCGCGGCTGAGCCTCGCCGAGGCGGTACCCATGCTGCTCCAGTCGGAGAAATTCCATGATTTCGCCTGAAGGCCTCGGCTTTCGCCAATTGGTCGCGAGCCAGTGTGCCGCCGTCGGCCTCGCTCTGGTGCGCGAAGCGATGCTGGCGGGCACGGTGCTCGGCGGCATCTGCCTGTTCGTGCTGCTCATGGCGCTGCGCTACAACGAGCAGCTCGACCTCTCGCCCGAGCTTCTCCAGCCGACGCTGTTCATCGCGCTTCAGCTGCCCTGGGCGGTGTGGAAGGGCGATCCGGTTTTCGGCCGCGGCTTCCTGTGGACGCTGCCGGTCGCGCGACAACGCGCGGCGATGGCGAAAGTGCTCGCGGGCGCGCTATGGCTGATGCTGGCGCTGCTGGTGACCTTCGCTGCACTGTCGATTGTCGTGCTGGCGACCGGCGGCAGCTTCGGCGTCTCCTATGTGCGTCTTGTCGAGACCGGCACGGGCGGGCTCACCACGGCGCGACCCGTCGCCTGGGCGACGCCGGCCTGGGCGTGGCTGATGCCGTTCGGCGGCGCGCTGATCCTCTATTTCGCGAGCAGCGCGCTGCTCCTCGGACTGCGCCATCCGTTCCGCTGGCTCGCTGGCGTGGTCGCGGGCTGCGGCCTGATCATCGTCCTCGGCCTCAATCTCGCCCCCGACGGTGTAGTCGAGCAGACCGTCGAGCGCGCCGTCACGACTGTATGGGGCGGCAATTTCGGCTTCGACCTCGCGCTGACCGGCGGCGAGAACACGCTCTGGCGGGTCGTCGACCGCCCGGGCCCCGGTCACGCCCGGCTGTGGCCGACTTTGCCGGCATTCCATCTTTGGGCGACGGCGACGCTGGCCTGGCTCGCGGTGGCGCTGCTCGCGCTCGGCCTCGCCATTCGAAGGCATTGGGAGCGCTGACCGGCGCTCCTCCCGGCAACGTTCCAGATTCCGACAACCAGATGCGCGCCGCTTCGCGCGCAACGGCCCCGCTGCGCGCGCTCACCAAGGACCGACCCATGAAATCCCACCGCGACTTTTCAGCAAATGCTCACCGCCCGCTCATGGCGTTCATCGCCTTCGCGACCACGCCGGATCGGCCCGCGAAGCACGTCGCATCGCAGCGCCTGTCGGGAGCAGCAATCGATATGCAGAGACGATTACGGATGCACGGACCGGCGATCGCGCTGGTCACGGCGCTTGCCTGGCCTGGCCTCGCCGCAGCCCAGTCTGCGCCACCGCCACAACCCACTCGCCCCGCACCGCAGACCCCCGCCCCGGCACCGGGCGACAAATCGAGCGAAGTGGTGGTCACCGGGACCCGCAGCGACGTGGTCGCCTCGCCCGACCGGTTGAGCTTCAACGTCACCAACGATTTGCAGGTCCAGACCGGCACGGTTGCGGACGCGCTGCGCGCGGTCCCGGGAGTCGAGGTCGACCTTCAGGGGCGGGTGAGCCTGCGCGGCGATCCCGGGGTGACGATACTCATCGACGGCCGCCCCTCTGCGATGATGCGGGGCGAAGGGCGCGGCGACGTGCTGATGGCGATGCCCGCGGGCCAGATCGAGCGCGTGGAGGTGATCACCAATCCCTCGGCGGCGCTCAGCCCGGAAGGCTCGGGCGGGGTGATCAACCTCGTCACCAAACAAGTGCGGAGCGGTACGCGCTCGGCCACGGTGCGCGCGACGATCGGCGGCGAAGGACGCGGCGGGCTCAACGTCAGCGGTGCGCTCTCGCGCTCGGCGCTGACATTGACCGGCGACCTCGGCTATCGCCGCTTCACCGGCGACACCGGCGCGACCCAGAGCCGTTCGCGCCTCGACGCCGCTACGGGGAATTTCGTGTCGAGCCGGCAGGATGCCGATGTCCACAACACCCAATCCGCGCGCACCGGCCGCCTCGGAGTGGACTATGACCTCGACAAGAAGAACCGGCTCAGCACCGAGCTTACCTGGCGCGACATGCAGCTCGAGAGCGACCGCGACGACAGCTTCGTCAGCGATAACGCCGCCGCCTCCTATACGCGCGCCGCCGACATGAACGTCTCCAACCGCGGCTTCGGCGGGCGAGCCTCGTGGCGCCGGACTTTGCCCGGTAAGGACCATGAATTCGTGGCCGATCTCGAGATCGAGCGCGGCCGGATGAAGCGCGCAGTCGAAGCCACGACCATCTTCGCGGGCGCCGCACCCGGTTACGAGCGGATCCGCAACCAGGGCGATCGCGGCGACTATGGCCTGAAGCTCGACTATAAGCGCCGCATCGGCGCGGCCGGATCGCTCAATCTCGGCTACGAAGGCGACCGCAGCGAGAACGACTTCGACTATTTCGGCGCGCGCGGCACGAGCCTGGACGCACTCATGCCGGTCGCGGCACTCACCAATCGGTTCGAGCACGACCAGACCATCCACGCGCTCTACGGGACCTACACATTCGAGATCGGCAAGCTCGAGACCCAAACCGGCCTGCGGTTCGAGCAGGTCGACATGACGATCAACCAGATCACCGACGGAACCAGTGTCGACCAGGATTATTTCCGTGCCTATCCGACCTTGCATCTGGGCTATGAGCTCGCGACCGGCCAGCAGTTGCGCGGCAGCTACAGCCGGCGCATCCAGCGCCCGTCTTCGCAGGATCTCAATCCGTACACGCTCTATATCGATCCGCTGAACCTGCGGCGCGGCAATCCCGCGCTGCGCCCCGAAGTGACCGACTCTTTCGAACTGGCATTCCAGCTGCGCAAGAACGGCACCTTCTATGCGCTCACCGCCTTCCATCGCCGGTCGCGCGGCGGCGTCACCGATGTCGTCACCGATCTCGGCGGCACCTTCCTGACGACGCGCGCCAATCTGGCAACCGCACGCCGCACCGGCGCCGAGCTGATTGCCAACGGCAAATTCAGCAAGACGCTCTCCTATAATGCCTCGGCGACCTTCCTGTGGAACGAGATCGATCCGCGCGCCGCAGGTGTTCCGGCACCGCGCTCGGGCACGACCGGCACCGTCCGCGCGAACATCAGCTGGCAACCGACCCCGAAGGATTTCCTCCAGGTCAACGGCTTCTATGCCGGCGATCAGCTGCTGCCACAGGGTCATCGCGAGTCGGGCGGCGTGCTCAATCTCGGCTATCGCCGCAAGCTGAGCGACAGATTCAGCCTCGTGCTGACCGCGCAGAACGTGCTCGACAGCGCACGACAGGTCACCATCCTCGACACGCCGACGATCCGCGACCGGCTCGAACAGCGCGGCATAGGGCGCGTCTTCCTGCTCGGCCTGACCTGGAACATCGGCGGCCAAGGCCCGCGACGCCGACCGGAGCCTGCCTTCGACTTCGATCAGGGCGGGGGCGCGACCCCGCAGTGAAAGACGCGCCTGCCCTGTCAGCGAGCGCGCCCCAAAAGCGGCGGTGGCTGCGCCCATGAACCACGACCGGCTTTTCAGCGCCTGAATCTGCTGAAGATATTTGCGCCGGGCGAAGCCGCATCGGCAGCGGGCGGCCGCCGGCCATTTCCCCGGTTACTTGCCGAAGCGGAGCCGCAACCCGCGTGTCCGCCTTCCCCGGAACCCGGTTCGCATCGAGTCGGGCCCACGATCAGCCTGACGCAATCTCGGCAATTTGCCTGACAATTGAATAGCCCTCGAGGGGAATCACCCTCGGGGCTGCCGCCCCTCTCACAAACACTCTTGACGCACGCGATGTTTGTCAGACAAATAAATTTTGCCAGACGCCGAAAGGGGCGCGGCTCAGGAGAGGGGATTAATATGAAGCGGTTTGCGCTTTACGTTTCGGTTGCGCCGTTCGCGCTGATGGCACTTCCTGCATATTCTCAGACCGCAGACATATCGACGACGCAGGACGCCCCTGCCGCAGAGGAGCAGAAGGACAAGGCTCCCGCCGACGAAACCGGCGACGCCGATCCCCGGGACATCGTGGTGACGGGTTATCGTGCCAGCCTCGGGAGCGCGCAGGCGATCAAGCGTAATTCCGATGCGATCCTCGACGCGATCGTCGCCCAGGACATCGGCAAGCTTCCCGACAACACGGCGGCAGAATCGCTGGCCCGCGTGACCGGGGTGCAGGTGAATCGCTTCAGCGACGAGGTGAGCCAGGTTCTGGTTCGAGGTCTCCCCGATGTCGCAACCACCTTCAACGGCCGCGACATCTTCACGGCCGAGCTTCGCCGTTCCCAGCTGCAGGATTTCCCTGCGGGCGCATTGGCCGGCCTGGAGGTCTATAAGTCGGGCACGGCGGACTTGCTCGAACCCGGTCTTGCGGGCCTCATCAACGTGCGCTCGCGCCGCCCGTTCGACTTCACCGAGAATTTCGTCGTCGCCGGCGGCATTCGCGGCACCTACAATGATCAGAGCGACAAGTACGACCCGCTCGGGAACATTCTGATCAGCGCCCGCGCCGATAGCGGCATCGGCGAGATCGGTGTGCTGGTGAATGCCTCTTACAGCCAGGCGCAATATCGCAATGCAGTGCGCTGGGGGGACGGCTGGATCACCGGCCCCAGCGCCGGCACGACGGTCCAGCCTGCGTCTGTCGGCCGCGATTTCCGCATCCCCGGGGCGGTTGGCGTGTACAATGACAGCGGCAAGCGCTGGCGCCCGGCACTCAATGCCAGCGTTCAGTGGAGACCCTCTCCCAACCTCGAAATCTATTATGATTTCCTCTACCAGGGGTATCGCGGGCGCGGTGCCAACGACTGGTGGCGCACGCCGTTGATCGACGGCAATCCGACCTTGACCAATGTCGTCCTGCGCGACGACAAGCCGGACCAGGTGGCGAGCCTGACCAAAGTCGGCGGCTTCCGTCCGGAAGCGTATCGCAGCACCAACTCCGCCTACACCAATACCTATCAGGCCGCTGGCGGCATCAAATGGAATATCGGCCGGGCCAAGCTGTCGACCGACCTCGCCTACACGCGAAGCGAATATGGCTCGGACGAATGGAGCTTCGACTCCTCGCTGTTCAGCTCGCCGACGGCCAATGTCGAATTCTTCGTCGACAATGGCGTGTCATGGGATTTCGAAGGCTTCGACGTCGAAAATCCCGCCAATTATCGCTGGCGCGGCTATTACGAGAGCATCTACCGCGTGCAGGGCAAGGGATGGCAATGGCGCGGCGATCTCGATCTCGAGACCGACATCGCATTCCTGCCGAAATTCCAGTTCGGCGTGCGGTGGACCGATCGCGACGCCTCGCTCGAGCGCGGCAGTCGCTATGCATATACCGATACGCTCAACATCCCGCTTGCGAACACTCCGGCCGGCGCGCTCGAGCTGACGCAGGACGCGTTCCGCGGCAACCAGGGCTTCACCAGCTGGCTCATGCCCTCGCGTGAGGGCATTGCCGGCAATGCCCCCGCGTTGCGGCAATTCGCCTATCAGGCGCTGCAGCAAATCGTTGCGGCCAACCCCAACGATGCGGGCTACCGCGATGCGCTCGCCCGTTTTTCGACCCCTACCGTCCAGCTCGATCCCCGCGCCGCCTTCTTCGCGGAAGAGCAGACCTATGCGTTCTACGGCCAGACCAAATACGAGTTCAATTTAGGCAATTTCCGCGTGGATGGCTTGATCGGCGCGCGCGTGGTCAATACCGTCGGGCGGTACAGCGGCAATTCGAACGTCACCTTCAATGGCGTCACGACCAGCGAACCGCGAGTGACGAAGGCGAACTATGTCGACGTGCTTCCGAACTTCAGCCTCCGCATCCGCCCGGACGACAAGCTGCAGATCCGCTTCGGCGTCACGAAGACCCGGACCAAGCCGGAATTCGGGCAGCTCAATCCGGCGCTGTCCATCTCCCAGAATACCTCCGCCATTCCTCCCGGTGGCGTCGTTCCCGACACGCGTTTCGCACCCGGGCTCCAGGGGCGCCCCAACGCTTATGGCAGTGGCGGCAACCCGGATCTGAAGCCGCTGACCTCGACGAACTACGACGCCACGGTCGAATATTATTTCTCGCCCACGGCCTCGTTGAGCGCAGCGGTATTCTATCGCGACCTGAACGGCTTCATCGCGAACTACACCAATCGCACGCTCGATCCCGTGTACGGCCTCATCGAGATCAACCGCCCCGAAAACGCCGGGGCGGGCAGGATCAAGGGCGTCGAGGTGGGCGGTCAGACCTTCCTCGACTTCCTGCCCGGCATCCTCAGCGGCTTCGGCGTGCAGGCGAACCTGACCTATCTCGACGGTGAGCAGCAATATCCTGCGAACCTGTTTGCCAGCGTAACCGGCAGCAACGCAGCACCGCCCTTCGTCAAGATCCCGGGACTGTCGAAGTGGACGTACAACGCAGCTCTATTCTTCGAGAAGGGCAAGATATCTTCGCGCCTGTCCTTGAACAACCGGGCGGCATTCCTGAACGGAAATTTCGTCAATGCGCAGGGCGTCTACCTGGGTGAGGGAACCGAGAATATCAATCGCCTCGATTTCTCGTTCAACTATACGCCGATCCCGCAAGTTACCCTTACTCTGGATGTCGCGAATATTCTCGCGAAACCTTTCAACAACTATGCACAATATGCAGAAGACCGTTACTATCCGCGCGATATTCGTGACGAGGGCCGCTACTTTGGCCTAGGCGCACGATTCCGCTTCTGATTGCTTGCTTCGTCGAAGAAGCGGCGGCGCCCGCTTCTTCGACGAACCCGTCGGCAAGCACCAAAAGATAGACATGACCATAGCAGCGGCGTGCCGGCCGCTCGTCGCCCTACGGGCACGTGTATCCTCGCGGTGATTTCCTACCGACCGGAACGGCGCCGACATGCCCTAAATATGGATCGATCGACTGTACGCGGCGCAAGCGTGGCGGTCAGCCCCACCCGCCTGCCTCCAATATTGTCTGACAAGGTGAGCACGTCACGTCGTTGCAGACTGGTGGTATCCCGCCCGGATCACAAATGCCCTGCCCAGCCAGCTTCGATTGCCTGACAAGAGCGCGCGTTTCCGTAACGGCGGGGTTGCCGCGGCGGCGCCTGCAGGCTTAAGCTCGCTCTCCTCGGAGGGCGACATGACGGCGGGCAAGCGCGGGCGACCTGCCCATATTTCTCTGGCACAACAGCTTGGCGTATCGATCGTCACCGGTTCGCAGGAGCCGGGCACCATCCTCCCCGGCGAAATCGAACTGGCCGAGAAGTTCGGCGTATCGCGCAGCGTCATACGCGAATCGCTGCGGATGCTGTCCGCCAAGGGACTGGTCGAGAGCAAGCCCAAGGCAGGCACCAAGGTCCGCGACCGCCATTCCTGGAACATGCTCGATCCGGAGCTGCTCGGCTGGATGTTCGAGGGCGCGCCGCCGCTCCCCTTCGTGCATAGCCTCTTCCAGCTGCGCATGATCGTCGAGCCCTCGGCGGCCGAACTGGCGGCGTTGGGACGGAGTGCGCGCCAGCTCTCGCGCATGGGCCACGCGCTCGAGGAAATGGCCCGGCACGGGCTGTCGAACGAGCTGGGCCGTGCCGCCGACCAGCGCTTCCACACCCTCATCCTCGAAGCGACCGGCAACGAGCTGCTGATCAGCTTATCGGCCAGCATTTCGGCTGCGGTGCACTGGACCACCTTCTTCAAATATCGCAGCACCAAAAAGCCGCACGACCCGATGCCCCAGCACCAGGCGCTGTTCGAGGCGATCGCCAACAGCGATGCGGCCGCCGCGCGCGAGGCGACCGCCGTGCTCGTGCGGCAGGCCCAGATCGATACCGAAGTGTCAATCGAGGAAGAGACGCGCCGCGCGGCCGCAGCAGCGAAGGGCAACATGCACGCACGCGGCTAGGCTCTTCCTCTCCGCGCCCCTCCGGCGTCACCGCACTCGGGCTTGACCGACCCCTTCTCCGTTATATTGTCTTACTTAATAATGGAGGGGTGCCGACGGGACGGCCGATGGCTGCGTACCGTCGGTCGTGGAACGAACCCGAACGCTCCGACGAACCGGGAGACCAGTTGGTGAAGAGGATCACGCGCGCGCTGCTCGCATCGGCGCTGCTGGCAACCGCGCCTGGCTTCGCGGCGGCGCCGAAGCTTCCCGGGACGATCCTCTACGGCGTCGCCTATTATGACGAGTACACCCCGGTCGACCGCGTCGAGGAGGACGCGCGGCTGATGCAGGCGGCCAACATCAGCGTGGTGCGGATCGCGGAATCGACCTGGGGCACGCTGGAGCGACAACCCGGCGTGTTCGATTTCACGCATGTCGACCGGATGCTGGCGGCGATGCATCGCCACGGCATCAAAGTGATCGTCGGCACGCCAACTTACGCCATCCCGACCTGGCTCGCGCGCGAACATCCCAACGTGCTCGTCACCCGCCCCAATGGCCGCGCCGGCTTCGGCTATCGCCAGAACATGGACATCACCGATCCCGACTATCGCGCCGCGGCCGAGCGCGTGATCATCGCGCTGATCGACCATGTGAAGGATCATCCGGCCGTCATCGGCTACCAGGTCGACAACGAGACCAAGGCCTATGGCACCAGCGGTCCCAACGTACAGGCGGCCTTCGTCGCCGCGATGAAGACGAAATGGCCCGATCTCGACGCGCTGAACACGGCGTGGGGCCTCGACTATTGGAGCAACCGGATCAATCGCTGGGAGGATTTCCCCTCCACCAACGGCACCATGAACGCGAGCGTGGCCAATGCGTTCGCCGAGTTCCAGCGCGGCCTCGTCACCGAATTCCTGACCTGGCAGGCGAGTCTCGTCCGCGCCCATGCGCGGCCCGATCAGTTCATCACCCAGAATTTCGATCTCGGCTGGCGCGGCCATTCCTATGGCGTCCAACCCGAAGTGAATCATTGGCTCGCCGCCCGCCCGCTCGATATCGCGGGGGTGGACATCTATCATCCCAGCCAGGAACGGCTGACCGGCGCCGAAATCGCCTTTGGTGGCGATCTCACCCGCTCGATGCGCGACGGCCAGAATTATCTGGTGCTCGAGACGCAGGCGCAGGGCTTCCCCGAATGGACGCCGTTCCCCGGCCAGCTCCGACTCCAGGCCTTCAGCCACCTCGCCTCCGGCGCCCATATGGTCGAATATTGGCACTGGGCGACGACCGCCAACGCCGTCGAGACCTATTGGCGCGGGCTGCTCGGACAGGATTACAAGCCCAACGCACTTTACGAGGAAGCCAAGGGCATCGGCGCGGACTTCAGGCGGCTCGGGCCAAGGCTCGTCGACATGACCAAGCGGAACCAGGTCGCCGTCTATGTCAGCAACCGCGCGCAGAGTGCGTTCGATTCGTTTCGGATCAACGCCGACGGCCAGAGCATCAGCTACAACGAAGTGCTGCGGCCCTTTTACGACGCGCTTTATCGGCAAAATATCGAGGCCGACATCCTCTCGCCCGATTCGGAAACCCCGCTCGAGCGCTACAAGCTGATCGTCGTCCCCGCCCTCTACGCGGCGAGCGACGCCGAGCTCGCGCGGCTCAACGCCTTTGCCCGCGCGGGCGGACATGTCGTCTACACCTTCAAAAGCGGATTCTCCGACGAGAACACCAAGGTGCGCTACGCCGCCCAGCCCGGCGGAATCGCCGAGGCGGCGGGGGTGACCTATCAATTGTACACGCCCCCGCGCGACGTGACGCTCGACGCCGATCCGTTCCGCACGGGCGCGCCGGCCGATCCGGACAGGCTGAAGGTGCGCTGGTGGATGGAGATGCTGAAACCGACGACGGCGACGGTACTGGCACGATATCGCCATCCTTCCTGGCCCGCCGACGCCGCCATCACGCGCAACCGCTACGGCAAGGGCGAAGTGACCTATGTCGGCTTCATGCCGGGCGATGCCCTGATCGAGGAACTGCTCGCCGATGCCGCGCGCCGGGCCGAGATTCCGGTCGGCGACACGCGCTTCCCGCTGATCGTGCGCGGCGGCACGCTGAAGAACGGCCACCGGGTCCGCTATGTCCTCAACTATTCGGCCCGGCCGGCGACGGTGGCGCCGGGTGTGGCGCCTGGAACCGAACTCCTCACCGGCCGCAAGCTCGGCAGCACTGATGCGCTCTCGCTCTCGCCTTGGGGTGTGGCGATCGTCGAAGAGGACTGAGGCAATCGGCTGATCCGGGTGCCCACCCAGGCGCTCGATCGACTCGCCTACCGCGAAGCGCGGAACACGCTTGAAAACGATTGTTCAGCCCGACCGGGACGAAGCCGCTGGGATACCGGGTTCGCGGCTGCATTGGCGCCGCTCAGGTGTCCGCTTTGCCGCTGCCGCTGGATCCCGAGGACGCGGCGCGTGCCGCACGCGTGCGCGTCGTCGCGCCGCGGGCCGGCGCAGCCACCGTTTTGGTCTTGGCGGGCTCCGACACGGCCTTTGCCGCGGCCGGTGCCGTCGCCTGCTTCTTCACCGCCGCCGGCGCGGGCACCGCTTTATCGTCGGTGGGCGACGCGAGCCTGTTCTGTGGGAGGGAATTGGGGTCGCGGCAGGCGACCTCGGATAGTTCGAGGCAACGACGGCACGACCGGATCATGAAGCCGTCGTCCATCGAGAGGATTCCGAGCGGCGCATAATGATGTTCTATGCCCTGCGCTGGGCGCTCCTCCGGCTGCTCCTGGGCATCTTCCGGCCAGTCGATCCGGCCGGTTGCGGCGCTGCCGCGGATCGTCCAGTAGTCGCCGGGCCGGTATCGGCCACCGGGGGCGAAGCGGATCTGGATTCCCTCTCCGATGTCGATCCACTCCGCGTCCGGAGCGTCCTGCGATTCACGCACCGGAACGGCGCCCTCATCGAGCGCCAGATCGTCATTGGCTTTCTGATCCCAAAGGCGAACGCGCGGATTGACGAGCTCGGGCTGCCAAGCGGTCGCAGGGGCGCTCTCGACTGTCAGCCGATCGCCTTCGACCGAAACCACCCGCACCAGCTCGCCCGGAAGACCGGCAAGCTCCAGCGCATCGTGCGAAAGCTCCACCCAAGCGCCTGCCCGGAAGCCGCGGGCGGCGCTGACGATCAGCGCATTGCCGCTCGTCCCAAGCCAGCGCGCGGCGATGCTGCCATTGTCGCGCGACCATTTGAACGTCGCCATATCGGCGTCGCCGCCCTGATGGATTTCGATCCGATAGAGCTGATTCTCGCGGCCGCGATAGCGCGCCTCGGGCGCGATCGTGCACGGATCCTCGATTATCTTGCCCGGATCGAGCCGGGCGGCCAGCCGGCCGGTGCTCACAGGAAGCGAGCCGAGCGGCGTGTCGCATCGATAATCGCGCCATTGGCCGTCGCCGCCGCCCTCATCCCACGCTGCGTCCCAAGGCAGGGCCTTGACCTGCCAGACGATCTGCACGCGGCTGCAGCTGTCGGCGCCGCCGAGCGCGGCCTCGCGGATACGGTCGTCCTCGATCCAGCTGACGTGCCGTTCCCAGACGTCCAGATAGACCCAGAAGCGCTCATCATTGTCGGGATTGTCGAGCCAGCGGAGCAGCGGATCTCCACCCTGGCCCGCTTTGTCCGGCAGCAACGGCGTGAAGAAAGGTTGATCAGCATAATCGCAATCCTCCCCGTTCTCGCAGAGGATGCCGTCGACGTAATAATGCCCGCTTCCGATCTTGAGCCGGCGCTTCTGCTCTTCATCCGCATAGAGCCGGAAACCGCTGCCGTCGGCCGGGCCGCCCGCGCGGCCGAACAGGTCGCGGGTGAGCGCACGCAGTTGGCGGAGCAGGATGGCCGTCGCGTCGTTGAAGTCGGAGTCTAGGCTCACCCTCCCCTGCTGGAAAAGCACCGCCGCATAGTCGCGCGCGCTCTCGAAGCTCCACTTGCTGAAGTCGCCCTTCATCTCGATTGCTCCCTCGCTCAGTTGGCGAAAATGATCCCGGCATCCATGCCGGCCGGCGTGCATTCGTTGATCCGCGCCGCGAGCGCCGCCTCGCGCTGCGGCTGGTAGAGGTCGTGCCAGACGCCCATCTCGGACTCGTCGTCGGCACCGCGGACGAGCTCGGGCGCACAATCGGGGCCGAGCTGTGCATAGGCCGGGGCGCCGTAACGGCGGGCGGTGAATTGCGGTCGAACTCGTACCAACTCACCCGCGATGACCCGCGCCTCGGATTCGGAATCGAGCCGCCGCGCCTTGACCGCCTCGATCACGCCGTCCGGCTGGCAGCGATAGCGACGCGGAGTCCGGCAGCGGCTCGGCACATAGCAATAGCGCACGCATCCAATCTGTCGCCGCGCGACATGGACGCAGGCGGTGAAGATGCTGTTCTCGCCCAACGCCATGGCGTGCGCCTCGACGATCCCGAAAATCGTCGAATCGCGGATGGTGAGCGTTGCGTGCGCAATGCCGTCTCCGGGGGCGCCGATTGCCTGCCGCTCTTCTCCGGTCGAATCGACGATGCTGTCGACGATCTCGATGGGGATCGGATCGCGGCGGACTTCGTCCTCCCGCACCCGGATCGTCCCGAGGATGCTGTGCGCGATCCGCACGCCGGCGCGGACATTGGCGAGTTCGAGGCTGGCCTCTGTCGGTCGCTTCGGATGGCAATCGCCGCCGATCGCCCAGCCCGGCACGAAGGTGCAGTGTCGAATGTCGACCCTCGAGAGGCAGACGCGGTCCTGATCCTCGCGCGGCCCCTCCCCCTCGCCCGGCACACCCTCGACGCGCAGCGGCCGGCCGGTGACGATCAGCCCGTCGAGCGCGAGGCGGCTCCCCCGGCCGAGCATGACCAGCAGCGCATCCGGCAGATCCGCCTGCCAGTCGATCAGCCGGATCACCGGCCGGCGGCGCGAGGCGGCGCGGATCTGCAGGGTCTGGCCATCGTCCAGCTCGACGTGCAGCGGTTCGACATAGACGCCGCTGTCGAGAATCTCGATTATCGCATGGTCCGGCCGCTCGTCGCGCCAGCGGCTCACGGCATCGCCGATCCGGCGGAAGTCGGCGTCGCCGCTTTCGGCTACGGTGTAACGCGTGGCGTCGGCGGATGCCTGCCGCAACGGCCGCGGATACTCGCCGCCGCCGATCTCGCCCGGAAAGCCGTGATGATAGCGCACGCGCACGCCCTTGCGGGGCAACTGCCCGGTCGGGAACGCGATCCGCCCGAGCGCCACATCGACAGCGACATGGCCGCTTGGGGGTGCGTAGTGCCAGCCGCTGAGATCCGCCGGAATGATGCGATCGAGCGGGACGAGACCCTTGCCGCCGGCCCATCCATCGGCGCGGATCGACAGGCTCGGTCCATAATAATCCGCAGTGTACCGTTCGAAGGCCCGGGGACGGATCCGTCCCGGCCGGTTGCGCTCGCCGGCGATATGGTCCGGGCCGGGTTCGGCTTCGGGCGCGACGAACAGCGGCGTGTCCTGGCCGAGGATGCTGAAGGTGAAGCAGTGCGGACCCGCCTCCTCGACGCAGAATGCGGGCGTGTCGGTCACCGGGAAGCTGCGCAGTCGCCACACGAACAGACCGACCGCCGGCACGCCGTGCCGTCCCCGCGTCAGGCTTGAAGTCAGCCTGCGCGTATCGAGGCAGCGGGCGATACCCGGGAACGGGCCGCCCAGCCGATCGAGCGCATCACCATCGCGCAAATCCGTCAATCGATGCCGGTTGGGCCACAAATGGCCGAGATGCTGCGTGCGGTTGAGCAACCGAAAATACTCGACCGCGCGTGCCGGCCAGCCAGCCACGTCGAAAGCGAGCTCCTCGAGCAGCGCGAGCGTGCCCTTGGCGCGGCGGGTCCGGATCGTGTTGGCGATCTCCCGGCGTGGTACGAGGACCGGCGGAACCGCGCTGCTCGACTTGTCCGGGGGAATCCCGGCTCCGGGCGGCGGCACATAGCCGAGCAGATCGCCGATATAGGGCACCACCCAGTCCTCGGCGGTCTCGATGAACCAATTGTCGTAGAGCCGGGCGATGTCCGCCTCGACGAGATTCACCTGCTCGGCGACGACGCGCAGCAGCGCCCTGAGCGGATAGCCGCGCTCGGAGTCCCGGATCCGGTGGATGGTAGGAACGAGCGCGTAGAGGCGGTCGATCGTGCCGGGATCGGTGGACAAGCCGTTCATAGGACCTCGTTCAGGATCAGGGTGTCGGGAACCGACGGGGTGAACAGGACGAGCTCGGCGGGCCGGAGCTCGGTCCGGTCGAAGCCGCCCGGCCAGGCCATCACGTCCGCGAGCGCCGGAGAGGCGCCCTCCGGCGCGCACTTGCCCGCCGTGGAGCTGTTCTGGCTCGGTCCGTAGATCGCGAGCTGGACCGCGGCCTGGACTTCGTCCTGCCTGACGAGGCGCCGTCCTCCCGCAGCCGGCACCTTCTCCGGCACCGCCCCGAAGGCGTCGACGTCGACATAAGCGACGCCGCTCACAGCCTGGATCGTCGCAATCACCTCGGACAATCGCGCCGGCTGGCCGAGCTGGCGGCGCTGGAAACCGAAGCGATCGAGCAGCGCCGCGCGGACGTCGGTCGAGACCCGGTCCCATAGATGGTCCGGCGCGACGCGGATGTTGGCGCTCATCACCAGCACCTTGAGTTCGCGCGGCACAACCTCGATCGGCAGCGCCGGGTCGCCGAGCCGGCGCAGCGCCGCCAGCAGATTGCGGTAAAGGTCGCTATCGGCGTCGATCGGCGCATCGTCGACCCCGGCAATGGTGATGTGGACCAGCCGCCGCTGCCCGTCGGTGGTCGCCGTCGCAACCGCCTTGGCGATGCCGGCGAAGCGCCGCGTGAAGGCGGCATAGTCCGCGACCGATACGAGCCGATCGAGCGTCGCCACCGACAAGGGCGTGTTCTCCCGGGCGAGATCGCGGGACTCCCGATCCGCGCCGCCGGCTGCCCGCAGCGGGTTGATCACGGCGCTGACGCCCAGCGGACGCGTCTGGACGAGACTGATCTGGCCCGCCTTGACGTTGCCCGGCGCGCCGATCCCGCTGCGATAGACGGCGCGGACATTCTGGATGCCGCTGGGCAATCGGGCGCCGGTGATACCGTCGCCAAAGGTCACGCTCGTCCGGTCGGTATCGTCAGTCGCGGTGATGAACGCACGGTCCTTCGTGCCCAGCGATACGAGCGACTCGGCCTCGTGCCAGGCGATGTCGTCGACATAGACCTTGAGCGTCGTCTCGGCGCCCGCGGCGGTCGGCGCGGAGGTGAAGGTCAGCGGCGGCTGCTTCAGCGCGAAACTCTGCAGCGCGGCAGCGCCGTCGCCGCTGCCGAGCAGCTCGGAGCGAGTCTCGCCATGGGTCGCGCGGACGACATTGCCGTAGATCTGGAGCGTATCGCGGCGATAGCGATAGGTGGTGCCGGTCGCGAAGGTGAGCGTGGTATGCGTTCTGTCACCGGGCCGGGCCGGATCATAGCCATGGACGACATTCGAGATCACCATCAGCTCGCTGGTGGTCACGCCGGCAACGCCCTCGATGTCGCTCCGCTCCCCGCTGAGGATGACGAACCGCCCGGATTTGAGATCCTCGTAGAGCGCGCCGAGCTCCACCGTGTTACCGCCCACCTCTTCATCGACGGACTCCTCGGCGAGTTCGAGACGCTCGGACGCGACGAGCACCATCGTCGAGCGCAGGATGTCGATGCTTTGGCGATTCCACCATTCGTCCGTGAAAGTGATCCGGGTGGATTTACCGCTGAGCCCATAGGCGGCGCGCTGCCGCGTCTGCACCGTCGCGATCTCGTGCAGCCGCGCGCCGGGATCGTAATAGTCCGCACCCTCGACGATCGCGAAGCCCGGCGCGACCACGGACGGATAGGCCTGATCCAGCCACATCACATCGTTCGCCTCGTCGTTGGCCAGCGGCCAGTCCGGCCATTGGCTGGCCGGCGTGAAGCTCTTGTCGCTTTCCACCGATGGCTGCCGCCCTGCCGAAGCGCCGAACGGCACCGCGCTCACGCGCATTGCGAAGACGCCGGTCAGCTGTGCAGGGAAGGTCGCGACATTCGCATTGGCCCAGGCGGCATAATAGCCATCCCGCAGAGCCGGGGCGAAGTTGACGAGCAGCTGCGGCGCAGGGTCGGCGCCGGCGCGGAACGTCTCGGCAAGGCTGCGACGCAGCTGTCGCGAACTCCCCACCTGCGGGATGCGCGGCTTCAACAGCGCGTCGACAAACGCGTCCGGACCCGTCGTGACCGGCACGCCATCGCCAAGATCGGAGAGCGCGTCGGTGATCTTCTGCTCGAGCGTCTGGACCAGCGTCTCCAGCCCTGCCGAAAGCGAAACATCGGCGGCCGAGCGCATCTCGTAACCCCAATGGTCCGGCGCACCCGCCTGATCCATCAAGGCAGCCAGCAGCAGCTCGTCACCGCGCCGGACCGCGCGTTCGTCGCCGCCTTGGCCGGCGCGGTACGGGCCGACGATTTCGGCAAAGGCGAGAAGCAGCGACGCCGTGACGGCAATCGCGGGCGGAACCGGCACCAGACGCACCAGCGTGGTATCGGGGTCCGCGCCCTCTTCGGTCGCGAGCACGATCCGCTTGACGCTGCGCTGGAGCGGGTGGTCGAACACGAACAGCAAGGTGTCCCCGACGCGCAGGTTGGTCGACCGGCCGACGACGTGGAGCTTGTCGAGCTGCAACGCGGTCGCGAGCGTGATCTTCTGGGGGCGTCTCCGCCGCGGTGCGAGATCGTTCCACTCGCGCCGGGCGAGCAGATCCTCGGAGGTCTCGAAGCTCTGCGGGGTCTCGTCGGGACCGGGCAGGCTCTGCGATCGCGTGCCGGCCTTGATCGTCACCGGCTCGGCCTGGTTCTTGTCGATCGTATAGGCGAGGTGGACGCTCGCCGCGACCCCGGGCCGCAGCTTGTATCCGACCAGCCGCGCCAGCTCGAGGACCGACCGCCGTTCGGTCGCAGTGCGCAGGAAACCTTCGTTGGCGATCCGCTCCTGGTAGAAGCATAGCAGGTCGCCTAAGCTCGCCCAGCCGTCGAGCAGCGCCAGCGAGAAATCGCTGGTGTCCCGAGTAGTCAGCGCCGTCAGCGGGCGCAGCTTCACCGGCGGATCGAGTGCGTTGCCGTCCGCTCCGGTCGCGTCGACCTCGACCCCGGAGAGGCGGGCCTTCATCGTCGTCAGGAACTGGCCGTGGGTACCCGCGCGATAGCGAAGCTGGGGCAGCCCGGCACGATTGGTGCGGTCGGCCGGCGTCAGCAGGGCGACACCGTCGCAGCAGCCGCAGGATCCGTGGTTTCCGCAGGAGGAGCAGGACATTTCGGTCTCCTAGCGCCCGCCGCGCACGACCAGCTCGAGCCGGCCGAGTTCGGGATGGTTGGGATCGTTTTCGAGCTGCGCGATCTCGTGCGGCCCAAGCGGCAATACCCCGGCGGCGAGCTCGCCATCCGGATGCTGGAAGCGCCGGTTGAGCGCCGTCACGGTGGCGCATTCGACGCCGGGCACCGCCATCACGGCCGCGATGATCCGGCTGAGGAACACCCCCTCGCCGAAGCTCAGCCGGTCCGGATGGAACAGCCCGTTCGGGCCGATCAGTTGGGCCTCGACTGCCTTGCGGACCTGTCCGCGATCATGATCCGGCAGCGCGCAGATCGCGATGGTCAGCTCGATCGGCACATAATCTGCAACGAGCACCCGCAGGTCATGGCCGATCCGACGCAAGGGCTCCAGCCGACGCTCCACCGCCGCGATCAGCCCCGGATCGGCGCGCTTGCGGCCGAACGGGTCGATGGCGACCACCGCCTCCCACCAGGCGCCGGTCCAGACGAGGCTCGCAGCGGCTCGCTGCAGGCCCGGATGGGCGCTCGCCGCCGCGGCATAATCCTCTGCGGTGATCGCGCGCCGCTGCCGACGAAAGGCGCTTGGCGCATGCAATCGCGCCTGGGCGAGCGGCTCGGGGTCGATACCGCCCGTCGCCGGAAGCGGGTTGCGAACCCGAAAGTCGACACCGTCCAGCATCGCGGCATCGTCGAACACGATCCGCGTGATCGATTCGGCGCCGACATTGCCGTCGCGGCCGCCGCCGATGCGATAGGTGGCGGCGAGCGCCACCCCGACATCGGGCGCCCGACCGAGACGGCCATCGCCGAAGCGCAACTGCGCGATGCCATCATTGTCGATCTCGGCCACGAAGGCGCGATCTTCGCTCCCGGCCCCGATCAGGTCGACCGCCGGGCACCAGATCTCGTCCCCCTCCTGCCCCGTCACGACGATCGCGGGCAGGGCATCGCGAGGCTCCTGAACCAGCGCCGTCGCTGCCGCGCCCGGAGCCTCCGCAACGCGGTGGACGATCGGTCCGCCGCGCAGGCGCGGCCGATACGGACCGGCGTAGCGGAGGATCTCGGCGGGCTGGCCCGCGCATTCGCAACAGCCGCTCTCCGTCGATTCGGGAACCGGCGACAGCGCCTCGCCGACGATCGAGCGCCCATGATCGGCCAAGACCAGATTGCCGCGCGCCACGCTGATCCCGTCGAGTGCCTCGCATGTCGGCGCTTGTCCGATTGCCGAGAGGCAGAGCGCGAACGGCAGGGCATCGGCTTCCGCCCATTCGATCTCCACCAGCGGGGTCGGACGCTCGATATCGCCGTCGACAGTGGTGAACAGCGGGTCCTCGGCGAGCTCCGCCCGCGTCAGGCGGACCACCCAGCGGCGGCCGGGATCGGCATCGGTGGCAACGCCAGTGCGTGCGCCCTTCACTTCCTCGAGCAGCAGATAGTCGCCGGCGGCGACGTGCAGGGCTCGACCGGCGCCCTTGCCCTCGTCCTTGCCCTTGCCCTTGCCCTTGCCCTTGCCCTCAGCTTCGTCTCCGCCCTCGTCGCAGGGAATCCAGCGGTCGAGCAACGTCGCCCGGGTCGCTCCCTTCGGAAGGCAGCAATCGCGCGCGCCCCAGCTGTAGAGATCAATCTCATTATGCGCTTCGCGGAACACAAGCGGGGCGTCGCCGACCGGTTCGAACCAGCTGAAGCGGGACGGTGGCACGCCGGCCAACGCGGACTGGCGCAACGCCAGATGCGGCGCGCCGAGCTGCGGATCGAGCGCAGTGGTGAAGGCGATCCGCCCGGGTGCGATCGCCGGCGTATCGCTGGAGACCCCGACATGCACCCAGGCGCGCGCATTGCACCCCTCGTGCAGGCGATAGTCGACCAGCCGTGCGTGCCGGCGGACCGAAATCCGCTGGCGCGCGGTGCCGATATAGGCCTCCGTCGCCACCGCATCCTGATGATAGCTGAGATAGTCGCCGACATAGGCGAGCAGCTCGACGAGGGTGACGCCCAGATCGGGTACGTGGCGCTCCGTCCAGTCCGGCACGAGAAGCGCCAGGCGGTCGAACAGCAGCTGCCGGAAGCTCGCATAGTCCTTCGCGAGATAATTGAGCCGTGGCTCCTCGAGCGGTGCCGGCGGACAGCTGTCGTCCGGCCGACAGTCGACATCGGAGGGGCAGTCGACCTTGAACGAGAAGTCGAGCCGGTCGTAGCGCGGGTCCAGATCGGGGACGTCGATCAGCCGCAGCGTGTAGGTCGAGAAGTCACCGCGCCGGTCGAGGCGGAGGACGAGCAGGTCGTCCACTTCCGGATCGGGATCGATGACGGGATCGACATCGAGGATGCGGATCCCGGAAACCACGTCGCCGCCTTCGAGCCGGAAATGGCGGACGAGATCGGGACCATCCTCGGCGAGCACGCCGGACAGCTTGCCGAGCATATAGACCCGAAGGCTTAGCTGGTCGGGCCCGACCTCGAGAAAGTCGAGGCCGTTACGGCCGGCATGGCGCCGCACCGCGTCCCGGCGCAGATCGGTGGAGCAATCGAGCATCTCCTCCCCTCCCTCAGATCGGCCGATCGAGCGCGGTGCGCGCGACGACGCCAGTGGCGCGGACGACATATTGGACATCGATGCCGAGGCGGCTGTCGTCGGCGGTGACGGTCAGCGTGCGCACCTCGATGATGTCGCCGAGCCAGGTCTGCAGGGCGGCGTGCAGCGTGAACTCGACGGTGGCGGCCAGCTCCGGGCTGTTCGGCGCAAAGACCAGCTGTCGCGCGCCGCTGCCGAAATCGGGCCGATTCACCCGCTCGCCGTGATGCGTGAAGATCAGCTGCTCGATCATGTCGCGGACATGATCGTCCTCATCGGTCATCGCGGTCCGGCCTCGGCTGCCGATGCCATAGGGATAGTCGATCTGCATCCGTCCTCTCCCTGCGATCACATTGCGAACACGCGCGCCTGGAATGCGCTCACCACCGGCGGCCCGTTCGGGATCACCCCGCTGAGGCCCATCCCGGCGCCGGGTCCGGGCGCCGCCTGAACCATTGCCGGCTGGCCGCCGAACAGCACCCGCGCGGTCGGCATGCTCCATTGAATGGTGAGGCAGGGCTGGGGTTTCGGGCCAGGGATGGTGAACAGGCAGCCCGCCACCGCGATCTTGCTCGCCATCGTCGCCACTGGCTGGCCGCTGACCAGCACCCGGGCCTGGGCCGGCGCGATCGTCGCGGGGGCCTGGTGCAGGCACTGCATTCCGGCATTCACGTGCAGCAGATAACCGGGCATCGCCCCTCCTTCAGGTGATCGTCATCGCACCCATGTTCATGTTGATGGTCGGGCCGACCAACGTGATGGTCGCGCCCTTGCCGTTGGAGATGTAGATTCCGCTGTCGTTGACCACGATCATCGCCCCGGTCGTGCTCTTGAGGATGATTCCGCCAGTCGCCGGCGACGGCGGCATGTCGCTCAGCATGAGCGTGTGCTGCAGGAGCGAGGTGAAGACGAGGTTCGGGTCGGCCGGGTTGCCGGCATTGGCGAGGATCGGCACATCGGTGGGCAGATCGAACCGGCAACCGAGCCAGACCGGCCGGTTGACGTCGCCGCGCTCGAACATCACCCACACGCTCGCACCCGGCGGCGGCACCAGATAGACGCCCATGCCCGGGCCGGTCGGGCCGGCGAGCGGCGCGCAAGGTTCGGCCCAGCTGGTCGGTACATAGCCGAGCACGTTCGGAACGCTCAGCTGCAGCCGGCCGCGACGCTCCGGATCGACGTTGATCGTAACGGTGCCGCGATAAAGGCCGGGCCAGTGATCGTGCGCTGCTTCGTTCATCAGACCGGCACCCGTGGCGTGAGGGAGATGAGGCCGTCGCGGCTCAGCTTGAAGCTCTGCTTGAACTCGCCCGGCTTGATCTTGTGGGTGACGCTGTCGACGTAATAGAGCCCGTCATAGGCGAGGCCCGCGCCGCGTACGCCGACCATCGCCTTGGACCGCAGCACATGGCCGTAGCGCAGGACGTTGAGGCTGCCGCTTGCGGTGATTGCATTGGCTGATCCGGTGAGGAGCTGCCCCAGCACCTTCTTCGCCGTGTGCATGGCGTCGGGATCGCCGTCGCGATAGAAAGTGAGCTTGGCGGGCGGCGTCGGCCGCGCGCCCAGCGGCGGCTGGAAAATGCTGATGCCCGGTATCGGCACGGGGATCGGAATCTTGCCGGTGATCGGATCCTGGACGATGACGACCATCGTCTCCTTGGCCAGCCCGTCGAGCGTGAAGCTGAGCTCCTCGACATTGGTATGGGCGTCCATATTGACCGACAGGGCAGGCTGCGGGACGGGCACGCGGATGTTGGGGCCGAGATAGGCGATGCTCTGCCCGGGCAGCGGCCCCGGCTCGACGTAGAAGACGAAGCCGTTCTGCTTGGCGAGCTTCTTGAGATGCTGGAGATGCGTGCCGGTCTGGCTCTTGATCTGCTTGGTGACGACCTCGATCCCCGGAATGAACGACGGAATGACGATCGGCACGACGCCGAACACCGTATAGGGCGCGAGCACGGCATAGGCCTGTACCGTGTCGTCCATCTGCGGAAACGGAGTCGGCACCTCGACGATGTCCATCAGCACCGACAGATCCTCGCCGCGCACCGTCAGGGTCGACTGGCCCGGCTCGCTGCTGGGGCTGAGCTCCTGCTGCGTGACGACGCCGTCCATCAACACGTGCGGAAAACCGCCCAGCGTAACCATGATGATCACCCTTGTGGTGATCGGATCGAAATAGCCCGCAGGCAAAAGCGTGGTCAGCAAGCTCGATTCCTTGCTGACGCCGAAGCTCAGCTGAAACCCGCTCTTGTCCTTGCCGCTGGTCACCTCGATCGAGGCGAGCGCGTGCATCACCGCCTTGGGCGGCGGCACCGGCAGCCCGGGGCCGATCATCAGGGTGAGATCGATGCCCTTCACGGCGCCTTCAGTCCGCAGCCGCCGGACCGGGGACGCCCTCCGGCAGAGTCAGCCGGATCCGCCGCCCGACCTCGACGGTGAGGTCGTCCGGGCGCATCGCGTCGTTAGCGTCGCAGAGCCGCCAGAAGGCTTCGGCATCCCCGAGCGTGCGGCCGGCGACGATATCCATCCGCTCGCCCTCGGCAACGACGTGCCAGCCGATCGTCGCGAACCGGTCGGAGCCGGGCACGAAGCGGCGGGAAAGATAGACGATCGGCTCGCCACCGGGCGGCGTCCAGGTGGCGAGCGGAAGGCCGTAATAGCGGCTCGTCGGCGGGAAATTATAGGTCGTCACCTTGCCCCTCTCCTCATGGAATGCCATCGATGCCGAGCGCTTCGAACGTGCCGGCCGGCGCGCGCGCGGCGAGCTGCTCGCGTGCGGTCAGATGAGTCATGAACAGCTCGCCGCCCTTGTTGCCGAAGCCGAGGTCGTCGACGGTCAGCACGCGTAGGCCGAGACCGACCTTCGCCCGCACCGGATTGAGCTTCTCGTCGAATTCTTCCTCGGTGACGGAGAGTTCCGTCACCCGCACGGGCACGATCCGCTTCGGCCCCCACACGAGGAGCGGCAGCGGGCTCATCGCCGGCGCGATTTCCAGCGTTCCGGCGTCGGCCTTGCTCTTCTCGAACAAGAGGTCCGCGCTCCTCGGGTAGCAGAGCAGCTCGAGCGCGGCGAGCTGGGGGTGGAGCCCGACTTCGGCAATCGTCGGATTGCCGGCGCCGATCATCGCGTCGATGACGACCTCCAGCTTCAGCGTCTCGACCGGAGGGCCCTTCAGGCGCAGCGCCTCGATCCGGTCGCCGCCTTCGCCGCTGACGCCGCGTACCTGGAAGGTACGGGTGACCGTGTCCGGATTTATCTCGAACGCGATGATCCGCTGCACCGCGGCGGTCTCCGCGTCGATCAGCACGATGCCCCCATTGAGCTTCATGCCCCTCCTCCCCGGCGCGCGCGCAGCATCAGAAGTGCCACGTGTAAGGGATGATCGGAGTCTGGAAGGCGCCCGGAAAGGCGTCTTTCCATTCCCGGTTCATCCGGTCGATGGCATTGGGATTTTCGCGCGCGTTGGTATCCTCCAGTTGCTTCGAGATCCCCATGTTCAGGAGCCACTTCTTGGTGATGAAACCGAGCTTGAAGCGATCGTCGATGCCGAAAAGGTCGAGCATTTTGCCGCTGCGGTTCCATTCGGCCTGGATCGAATCCATGTCGCGCGGCCCGAACCGGAGCCCGCGCTTCCAATAAGGCTCGCGCATCGATGCCCAGTCGATCGGATCGAGCTGGAGCGGTGGCAGCAAGGGCGGTAACGCGGTCGGCGTCCCCCCCGGCTGCGGCGGCTTTTCCTCGTCATTGTCGCATTGCACCCCGGGTCCCGCGCGGCCGAGCGCGGCTTCCGCGACGCCGCCGCCGGCGGTCGCGGTCCGGGCAGCGGTCTGCGCGCGCCCTTCCGCTGCAGCGGCCGGCTGCGGAGCACCTTCTCCTCCGCGCTGCTGCTGCGCGACATGGGCGAGCTCGTGCGCGAGCAGGGTCCGTCCCGCCGTCGTCCCCGGCGCGAAGCGGTCCGGGCCGAAGACGATTTCGTTGCCGGTGGCGAAGGCCTTGGCGCCCATCGCGCCGGCCAGCGCCGCTGCCTCGGGGCCGGCATGGACCCGCACCCGGCTGAAATCGGCGTCGAAGCGGCGCTCGAAATAATCCTGTTCCACCATGGGCAGCGGCACCGATGGCATCTGCGCCGCGCTGCGCGCGACATCGGGGGCGGCGGTGCGGGTGCGGCTCATTGGACCGGCTCCGGAATGGCGGTGGGATCGACGTCCTTCGCTGTCGGCGCGGGCCGGTTCAGCAGGTCCGCAGGGTTCAGAAGCTGGGCCTCGCCGATCTTGATGTCCTCGATCCTGCCTTCGCGCACATAGATGCTGAGGTGGAGATCGAGCGCGCCGAGGCCCCTGACCTGGATCGCGATGCCGAGGACGCTGATCGGACCCGTGGTGCCGAGCCGCTTCTTGCCCGCTTTGGTCTTGCCGGCAGCGAGGCCCGCCTTGCCGGCGTACAGCTCGGCCATGCGGAGCTGGAGATCCTCGCCGATGACCGAGTCCAGCAGCGCAATCTTGTTCTGGCGCGGCTTGGTTCGCGACAGCTCGGCCCAATAATCGCCGTCGCCGAGCTTGCCGTTGCGATCCTCGTCCATGCCGATACGGCCATCGCCAAGGCCGAACGCCCCCTTCATCCGGAGATAGTTCAGATACCATTTGGGGTCGTTCGTCCGGGACGGGCGGGCGCTCGGGTCGTTGACGAAACCTTCCACCAGATTGCGGATATTCTGATCCGGCAGCAGCCAGCTCAGGATCAGCGAGGGGCCCGGCAGTGTCGGGTCGGCGACGTCGACATCGGCGATCCCTTTCTCGACCTCGACTCCGACGCGAGTGTTGAACCAATAGGGAATCTCGACCTCGCCCTCCGCCGCGCCTTCGAGCCCGGAGAGCGGCTCCGCGACCAGCCTTGCCGGGGGATTTGCAGCCGCCTCTTTCTGGTTCGCCTCCCATTCGGCGACGGCGGTGGCGTGCTCGGCGGGCGTTAGGCTCGCCTTGGTGACCTTCCGCATCGTGAAATGAAGACCTTCGACCTTGATCTCCTTCAGCCGTGCGCCGATCAGATCGAGCCCTTCCTTGGTGCCCATGCCCTCGAGACCGACCGCGATGTCGCTGATCTTCGCGAACGGGATCGCAACCTCCATGTCGCCCCGCTTGAGCTTCAGATTCTTGGCCACCATCGCATCGATCGGCAGCAGCATCGTGCCGTTGGGCAGGAAGCGCGGCTTGATGCCCAGCAATTCGATCGTCCCGTATTCCGTGGGGCCGAGATAGGTCTCACCCTTCGCATCGGTGATCGTGAGGTTCGGGTTGATCAGGCCCAGCCGGCTGAGGGTGAAGGCGCCGTCGATGCGCGTCCGCGTCACCGGCTTGCCGTCGGGAGTGGTGCCGAGCCGCACCGTGTCGAAGACGATCTTGTCCCCGACCAAGGGCCCTGCCTCGACGTCGGTGACCAGCTTGGTGGTGGTGGGCTTGTCGCCGATCCCGCTGACGAAGGTGGCGGAAAGATTGCGGATCGCGAACGGCCGATCATAGGATTTCGGCTTTTCCCCGGTGTCCACCTTGAAGCCGGAGATGACCGTCGCCGCGGTCGCCGCATCATGGGTGATCGTACCGAGCGCAAGCCGCTTCATCGTCGCGCGGCCGGCCTTGATCTGCTGCATGGCCGTGACGTCCTTGCCATCGGGCGTGCGTGCCGTGCTGGAGCCTTCGTAGCTGAACGTGTCCGCGATCGTATCGAGGAACTCGACATCGGCGATAGTGAGCTTCGACAGGGCCTTGGCATCGGGATTGGCCGGATCGCCGCCTTCCTTGAACTCGAGTCTTGCCCTACCGATCTTGACCTTCTCGATCAGGAACTTCTTCAGGCTCAGCTTGAGCGGACCGTCGGTGTAGCTGGTCTTGGCAAGCGCGAGATCCTCGATGACGAAATCGCGCGCCTCGATGAAATTCGGCCCGAACGCCACCGCGCCGGTGACCGCGCCCGAGCCAAAGCGGGTGCTGATCTTCCCATCGCCATAGTCCCCGCGCATTTCCTTCATGCGGCCGATATCGACCTCGAAGACGCCGGGACCCTTGACCTCGCCCTTCAGCCCGCCGCCGCGCAGCACCACGCCCGCCTTCAGCGCCGATTTCACGCCTTCGACGTCGGCGGACGCTTCGTAGGAACCGAGCGTCGCATGCCCTTTGGTAACGCCGCCTGGTTTCCATTCGAGGTCCCAGACATCGAGGTTCTTGAGTTCCAGTCCCTTGAAGCCCTGGCGATATTTCGGCAGGTCCCACTGCTCGCGGCCGATCGTGACGGTGTACTCGTCGTCGTGATAGGTCAGGTGGCTGGCCTCGAAACCGTCCACGTGCAGCTTGCGGATCTCGATCCTGTCGATCGGACTGGCCGGCGCCTTGCCGTCCGCGGTCGGCTTCGCCTGCTCGATCAGGCCGCTCAGCCTGAGGCCGGTGAGCACCACCGGCTTGTCGGCATCGACCATGCCCTTGGCGCCGGCGCGCCAGTGGATCGCAGGGACTTCCAACCGACCGATGTGGAAGTCGCGGACATTGAGGACGCCGTTCTTGTAGTGGACATTCAACCCCATGTCGGCGAGCGAGAAGCGCACCCAGCCGTCGGGCCCGCGCGCGGCGAAACCGAGCAGGCTGAGCGAGCCGATGCCCGCCTCGACCTCGCCGTCCTTGAGGAAGGTGGCGCCGATATTGCTCGCGCGGATCTTGCCGCTCGTCACTTGCCATGCCCCGGCGACCGCCTTGCCGATGACGACGTCGTCGATCGCCTCGATGCCCACCTTGCCGGTGACCACCGGCATCGCCTTGGCATCGTTCGGCAGGTCGACGTTGAGGTTCTCGGCATAGATACCGGTGATCGCGCCCGACCTGATCGACACCTCGAGCTTCGATTCCGGTACGGCTATACCGAGACCCTTGCCGCGGATCGCGTCGATGCGGAAGCTATCCACCTTCAGCTGCGCGACGCGATAGTCGCCGAGCCCGGCGGGCTGGTCGACCTTGGGGTCGAGCCGTACCGAGCCCTTGAAGTGGATGCCTTCGATCCCGCTCTTGCCCTCCGACCAGAGTTGCATTCCGGCCTGCGCCTCGGCGGAGGTCAACAGGAACTGGTCGATGGTCATCGCCGCCAGAGAGAATTTGGGCACGTCGATGCGGATCGACTCCCCTTCCATCCGGGCGCCGATGTCGAGCTTGGTCTCTCCGATCTCGAAGCTGCCGACCTCGCCGGAGATGCTCTTGTCCTGGCCCATCGGCGCGTCGGCCGACATCTGACCGCCATGGACCGAGAAGTTTCTGAACAGCCGCTTGTCCGGTCCGGTGCCCTGGACCGAGACGCCCCCACGGCGCAGGATGGCGAGCGGATCCACACCCGGTCCCAGCGCGTCGCTCAGCACATCGCCCGCGCCGGTCACCGCCACGCCGAAATCGTCGAGCGACACCTCGGTCGCGCCGAATTGGGAGAGGCCGACGGCGATCATCGAGTCCACCTCGATCACCTTGTCCTTGGCCGCCTTGATCTCGTCCGGCGTCTTCGCCGCCTGCAGCGCCGCATAAGCGGCCAGCCGCGCGTCGACGAGTTGCTGCAACCCGGTCACGATGCCCTCGAGCTCGGCGATCCGGGTGTCGAGCTTCGACTTCTCCGCTTTGTCCGCCTGCCTCGCCTTGGCGCGAAGCCCGTCGAGCTTCTGCTGGAGAAGCCCGATGCGCGGCGCGATCCCCACATTCTCGACGCTGAGCCGCTTCAGTCCGAGCTCGATCTTGTCGCCGCGATTGCGCAACCGCGCATAGCCACCGGTCAGCGTTGCCTTCTCGAACAGCAGGCCGTGATAGCGGCTGCGCGCGCCGCTGATTTCGAGGCTGTCCGCGCCGGCGCCGAGATCGCGCAGATTCGCGCGCCAATCGGCGAAGCCGAGCAGCCCGCCCTTCGGCACCGCGCGGATGCCGAGGCCGCGGACGATCGCTTCGTCGATCTGGATGCCGATGCCCGGCACCTCGAGGCCGCGCACCTTCACCGACGACGCGCCGAAGCCGACCGCTCCGGTCGCGGCATCGACGTCGAGCCGCGCGTCGAGGATCTCGATTGATTTGACGATCAGGTCGGCCTGCGCGGCGAGGTCGCGCCGGAGCGCACGAAATTCCTCGAGCTGCTTCGCGTCGAGCGCGGACACGCCATGCGCGACCATCCGCTCGTAGCGCTCCGCCTTCGGACGCAACAGCTCGAGGCTCTCGTAAAGCGGCTTGATTGCTTCCTGATCGCGTCGCGGCGCCAGCTTCGCCATCTCTTCGTCGATATCGGCGACAGTGCGCAGCGCCTTGCCGATCCGCAGCTCGCCGGTGCGGATGTCGCCGATGTCGAGCCGGAAGTCCGACGTCGCGCCTTCCTCGATCGGGAAATTGGGCCGGTCCTCCGCCGCCGACCGCCGGCTGAGCTCGGCGTCGGTGACGGTAGGGAGCGCGATGAAGCGATTGAGCGCCGCGCCGCCGCCTTCGCCGTGCACGCCCGCGATCCGGATCGGCTCCTTTGCGGTGACGAGCCCCTGCACGCCCGACGCCTCGACCGCGCCGATGTCGATGAAGACCTTACCCTCATCCTCGAAGTGGAGCGCGTCGAGCCGCGCCTGCAGCGCCTTTTGCCGCTCGACGGACAGCCCTCCGCCGCGGATCTGGTTCATGATCGCGACATATTCGCGCTCGTCGGCCGCGACGGCGGCGGTTTCTTGGTCGAGCTGGCCGAGCCGCGTCTGGAGCGCCGCCTTTGCGGCTGCCGCCTCCGGTTTCGCCTCGAGCGCCTGCAGCCGCGCCAGCACCGATCCGCGCTCCGCACGCAGCCGGGTGGCGCGATTGAGGCCGACCTGGACCGAGAAGTCGCGCAGACCGACATTACCGATGTGCTGGCCGCCACTGGTGGTCACATTGTCGACGTCGAGCGATCCGAGCGTGAAGCTGATCGACTTGGCGCGCTGCGCCACGTCGTCGGCGAACTGATCGGTGAGACCCTTCTCGTGCCCCTGCGCGAGCAGACCGGAGATTTTCTGGTAGAGGTAGACCGGCAGCGCCGCGACGGCGAGCAGGCCGATGAGATGCGGAACGATGAGCAGGAACGGGAAGGCAAATTCCTGTTTCGGCGCATCGGCCCGGCGGGTGACGGCGTCGACGGTCGCCGCCGCAGCGCGCAGTGCCGAGACCATCAGTCGGCCGATCGAGAGCATGCTCGCCGTCTTGGCCAGCAGCAGATCCTCGACCTCGACCGACGCGACCTCGGCCGAAGCCTCGATCGGCTGGTCGCGATCGGAGCCCGCATAGGCGGCACCGAGCTTCAGGCCGCGCAGGAGCAGGCGGCCGAACTGGATCGTCGTACCGCCGGTCTGGATGTTGCCGGTGGCGAGCTCGAGTTCGGGCAAGCGCAGCTCGGCGCTCTTCAGGTCCGGCCCGATGATCAGCGAGACCTTGTTGGCCTCGGGATGCGGCAGCGGCTGGTCGGCCCCCCGCTTCTTCGGATCGGCAAGCTGCGCGCCGAACAGGTCGCCGCCGAGCATCTGCTGGACGTCGCCGAGATCGGCGCGAATGCCGACACCGCCGCCCTTGACGACGAGCACCTCCATCCCCGCGATCGTGACGAGGCCGCCCCAGAGCTGGCGCAGCGTGGCGAACGGGCCCTCCTCGTACCAGCGCGTGCCCTTGAGCAGCTCGGGCGTGTAGCCCGGCCGCTGGACCGGATGCCACAAGCGGAACTTGTCGACCAAAGGTGCGAGCTTCGGCTTCTCGTGCGCCTTGAACTCGCGCGACCGCTCGAACGCGAAGCGATGCTCGGTCGCCGCGATCGCCATCCGGACGAGATTGGCGAGCAGCCCGGCATTCTCCTCGGTCCAGGTCTCGGCGACAGCGAGCTGGCCGAGCACCGAACCACGGTCGGTTCCGGCCTTGTCCCCGACATAGAGGTTGAGATCGCGCGCTTGCTTCTGGCTGGCGCTCATCTCGCCGAGGATCCGGCCCCATTCGTCGGGCTGCTCGGCGATGAAAGCCTCGCGCTCGTCGGGCGGCAGCGCCTTGATGCACTGGTAGGCGATCCACGCTTCGCCGTCGGTCACCATCCAGTCGATAAGGTTGCGCGAGACGAGTGTACGCGCATGCTCGCGCGCCCGTGACGGGTCGCGCGCGAGCATGATCTGGACGGTGTCGAGCCTGTTCTCCTCGGCGAACAGGAAGCTGTGCGGCAGATTGTCGAACAGCCGGTCGATATGACCAAGCCGGTCGAGCTCATGGACGACCGCCTCGCGCAACAGCCGGTCGGTCGGCTTGTCTGCCTTGGCAGTGAGCACCGAGCGTCCGACCGCCGCCACCCGACGGTAGAGGTCGATCGCCTCGCGGTCCCGGAAGATACCGCGCTCCGCCTCCTCGAACGCCCGGATCAGGTCGAGCAGGACCGACGTGGCGCCTTCCTGCTGCAGCCGCTTCTCCTGCAACTCGGAGGCGTTGAACAGCAGCGCCTCCTCGTCGACCTGGGTGGCGCCGCTCTTGCGCAGCGCGTCGATCTCTTCGCGGGTCTCGGCCCGGCGGATCTCGAGCCCGGGATAGGCACGCTGCGTGGAGGGATCGGTCGGCAGGTTATCGAGCAGCCGCAAATACCATTTGCCGCCGTCGCGGAGCCGGAAACGGTGCTGCGCGGTGAGCGGGAGCGATTTGATCAGCCGATAGGCGAACAGCGCGTCGCGGTCGGTGATCGCCCAGTCGAGCGCGCGGTAGCTGAGCAGCCGCTCGATCAGGTCCTCGTTCTTGCTCGGCAGCCGCGAGCGGACGAGGGCGAACAGGACCTGGCTGTGCCCGGGCGCCTCGAACAGCGTGTCGACCGGCAGCAGCGCGATCAGGCGATCGGCAAGGCCGACCGCTTCCAGCCGCTCGGCGAGAAACTGGAAACGCGCCGTCTCGGTGCCGCCCTGGCCGAGCACCTCCAGCGCCTGGCGGGCGGCGCCGGCATCGCCGATCTCGGTCAGCAGCGCCTTGATGTTGTCAAGGTCGGCCTCGACCGCCTTGTCCTTGCCCGCCGCCTCGGCAGCGCGGCGCTTGTCGTAGAGCTGAGCCTCGGCGCGCGCAGCGGCGTCCGCCTCGTCCTGAAGTCGCTTCAGTTCTTGCGCCGACGGCAGCGGCGCGCCCATGATATAGGCGATCGCCGGGCCATTGTCGGATGCGAGCAGCTCCAGCCGCTGATCCTCCGAAAGATGCGTCAGAACCCAGGCGGCGGTTTCGCGCTCGACCGTCGTCAGCCCGCCTCTGGGGAGAGACCGGAACACCTTCAGGTCGACGGCGTCGCGAAGCCGGCTGTCGCGCAGCGTCCGTTGATAGCAGGCGAGCGTGGTCCTGCGGTATCGCTGGACATGCGGCGGATTGATGTTGTCGCAGAGCGCGTAGCGATCGCCCTCGGACAGATTGCCGAGCAGCGGCTCGATCACGGAATGCGGCACGGTCTCGAGGATCTCGAGCACCCGGAAGACGTCGCCGTCCGAAATCCACCAGCCCGACAATGCGCGCTTGATCGCGGCGATCTCGCGCGAACGGCTCGTCGCCACCACTTGCGCGTCGAGCACCGGCACGGCCTCGGCCGGAGCGGGCTTGGGTGCCTCGATCTGCTGGAGGGCGCCCGTATCGGCCGCGGCGCGCAACATCCGAAGCGGCACCACCGGGCGGAGCGGTTGACTCCCCTCCGCCACTGCGTCGGCGATCACGGCCGCCTCGCGCTCGGCACCGGCTTCGTCGGATGGCCCCGCGAGCAGGCGTTGGGCGACATGGGCGGCCTCGTGCGCGAGCAGGCCACGCCCCTCGCGCGTCTCCGGACGGAAGCGTGCCGGATGGAGCAGGATGTTCGCCCCTTCCTGGAGACCGCTCGCGCCGGCGGCGTCGAGACGCGCTGCCGCCCCGCCGTCGCAACGGATGCGGATCCGCGACGGATCGAGGCCGAGCGCAGGAGCGAGCTGGTCGATCAGCAGCCGCGTTGCCAGCGCGCGGCGCGCGTCGGCATCCGAGACATTGCCCGCCGGCAGCCCCGCGAACGCGCCGATCGCGATCGCCGAACTCTGCATCGCCGGCTCGGCCGCGGCGGCGGGCGCGCGCGGGCGCGATGCAGGCTGTGCGGTCTCGGCGACCGGCGCGGCGGTGGCGACCTGGCGGCTCACCGCGCGCTCCTCGCGGCATCGATCAACGCGCGGGCCACGGCGCGGCCGATCTGCTCCGGCGCAGAGCCGGGCGAGACCGTAACGGCCTGTGCCCGTGTCGCGGGCACCGCGGCACCGGTCGCCGGCCAGTCGGTGGCAGCGGCCAGCCGGCTCAGTTCGCGCTCGAGTGCCACGCCGGCCCGGGCCGCCTCGCCGCCGGTCAACGACAGGCCTTCGAAGCTGAGCCGGTCGATCGTGAACGACACCGGCTGCGCCGGCATCGTCGCCGGCGGGCGGGCGTATACGCCCGGCTCGCGACGATCGCCGCCGCTCATCGCAGCGCCGCCTCATTCGCCGGCCGGTCGAGCTTCTTGAGCTCGTTGCGAACCGCGGAAAGCACCAGCTCCTGGTTGAGCGGCACGCCGCGCGACGAGGCCAGGAAGGCCGCGTTCAGGGCGACGCTATGGATATTGCCGCCGGACAGGCTGAACCGCGCCAGCCGGCCGTAATCGATCTCGTCGCGCGGCAACGCCTCGGGCATCGCCTTGCGCCACATCTGCTCGCGCTCGGCCGGACCTGGATAAGGGAAGTTCACGACGAAGCGCAGCCGGCGCAGAAAGGCGGCGTCGAGCGCGCTCTTCATGTTGGTCGCGAGGATGGCGAGCCCCCGGAACGACTCCATTCGCTGGAGCAGATAGTTGATCTCGATATTGGCGTAGCGATCGTGGCTGTCCTTGACCTCGCTGCGTTTGCCGAACAGCGCATCGGCCTCGTCGAACAGCAGGATCGCGCCCCCCTGCTCGGCGGCGTCGAACATCCGGCTGAGATTCTTCTCGGTCTCGCCGATATATTTGCTGACCACCGCCGACAGATCGATCCGGTAGAGCGCGACGCCGAGCGCGTTGGCGATCACTTCGGCAGCCATCGTCTTTCCGGTGCCGCTCTCGCCCGCGAACAGAGCGCTGATCCCGAGGCCGCGATTCATCCGGGCGGCGAAACCCCATTCCTCATAGACCTGATAGCGATGCCGCGCCTGCTCGGCGACTTGCGCGAGCAGGCTCCTGGCCTCATCGGTGAGCACGATGTCGTCCCAGGTCGCCCGCGGATCGATACGCTGGGCGAGCTGGTCGAGCCTCGGCAGCACGAGGCGCCGCGCGGCGGACCAGATCGCCGGCGCGTCCGGCGGGCCGTCGCAGGCGGCCGTCGCAAAGGCCAGAGCAGCGGCGATGTCGCGGAGCGACAGATCGAACTGACTGGCAAGACGGGGGGCGAGGTCGTCCTCGGCGCCGAGCGCCGCGGCCCAGGCGTCACGCTGCTCGCGTGCGGTCGGTTTGCCGACCTCGAACGCAGTGATCCGGCCGAGCGCCCGGCCGGGCATCTCGCGCAGACCGACGAAAGCGGGTCCGATGTCACTGGCGATAAAGGCGTGAAAGGCGCGCGCGCGATCTGCAGCCAACGCCGACAGCTCATGCGCATCGATAAACAGCGCGATCGGCAGCAGCAGCCGTTCGCGCTGCCACAAACGGACGATGCCCTCCAGCTCGGCGGCGACAGGCAACGCGTCGATGTCGATCTGGTAGAGTCGCCGGCCGATCGCCGCGGCGACTTCGCGGGCAGTGTCCACCTGGCTGCCGACGTCGTTGCCGACCAGCCCGATCAGCGGAATCTGGGCGGCGCTGCCGGCAGCACGAAGCTGCACCAGGATCGTCTCGGCGACTGCCTTTTGCGACGGCGCCAGTTGCGGCGAATCCCCCGCGCCTCCGGCGGGCGTCAGCACGTCCGCCAGCCGCGCATCGAGGGCGTTCAGGCCCTTCAGATAATGCACGATCCGCTCGTCGGCCCGAAGCGGCGCGGCGGTAAGGGGAGTCGTGCCCGTCTGGCCCACTTCGATCAGCCGGGCGTAGCGCAGCGGCCGATGTGGCGAGAGTGCGTCCCAGCTGGCATCGTCAAGGACATGCAGCGCGAGCGCAAAGCTGGGCGCGGCACCCGCTCCCTGCCCCGGCGCCGCCCCGAACAGGTCGGAAATCGCCGGCTCGAGCTCGGGCGCCGCGCAGAGGAGCAACGTGTCGCGCTCGAAATCGGTGAGCCCGAGCCGCTCGGCAAGCGTGATCAGCGCCGGGGGCGGGTCGATCGCCGCCGCTTCCGCGCGCGCGACCGCGGCCGTCTGCTCCTCGGGGGGGCTGTCGACCACCACAAGAGGGCCGGCCACGACGGTGGCCGAGGGTTCCTGCCGGGGGCGGATGCCCCACCGCATGCGACGCTCCGCCAGCCCGTCGCCGACGACCGCCGGGGCGACCACCGGCGGCGGAGCCGCGATCCGCGCCCGCAGCCGCGCCCGCAGCCAGGTCAGCGAGAGCGCGAGATACTGGTTGTTCGCCTCGATCCACGAAGGTTGGGTCTCGCTCATTCGGCCGTCACCATCTGATCGGGATCGAAGCCGAAGGTCGGCGGAGTGCCGTCGAGTTTGACCGGCAGGCTGTCGATGCCGTCGACGCGCAACCGGACGATGTGCGTGCCGGCGGCAAGGCCCGGCACGGCGAAAACGATCGTCGTCGGATCGGCCGGATCCCCCGGCGTCGCGATGCTTTCGGGCAACAGCTCGGCGGTGCCGACGATCAGCCGGACTCCCGGTTCCTGCTGCGTCCGTATGCGCGGCGTGCAGGTCACGGTGAGGTCGAACGGCGTGTCGGCCACAACCGCATCCGGCGCGAAGGTGATCCGCGGCGCGAGCGCGAGCGGCACCCCGTTGGTCGTCCAGGCCGGCGCGTCGGGCGTCTCGATCCGCAGCGCCACGCTGTAGATCCCCGCGCCCCAGTCCGCCATCGCGGTCGGCACCTCGTCGGGCGTCGGCAGATGGACGGTGAGTTCGTCCCCGATCGCCCCGGGACTGACTGGCAGGCTGTTGCGGATGGCGAGCCGGCCGCACTCGAAGACGGCGCTGAGCGTGCCGGTCCGCTGCAGGCGGTTGCCGACCAATGCCAGGTCGTCGCCTTGCCGCGCCGCCGGGAGCAGCGGCGAGACGAGGTTGCGAACCAGCGCCAATGCGGGCGGAAGGCCGGCCGCAGTCGGCCCCTTGTCGCCGGCGCCCCGCTGCAGCACCGGCGGAGCCACTTGTGCGCCCCCTTCCTTCCGGATGAGCACGACGGTGGCGAGATAGCTCATCGACGGCCGGTAGCGAGCCTGCATCGCCGTCCACAGCTTCGACAATTCCTCCGCGCTGAGGAATTCGGGCGTAATCTTGATCAGCTCGACCTGGTCGGCGAGGTCGACCGCCGAAAGCGACCCAAATGGCCCTGGCAGCAAGTTGCCGTCGAGCGGCGGCGGCGGACCGAGCGCGATGCGCAACTGCTCGCGGGCCAGCACGGGATTTTCGTGCAGCACCTGCATCGCGAAGCCGAGCAACACCTCGGCATTGAGGTCCTCGCTGCCATAGGCGCTGAGCAGGAAGTGGAGGTCGAGCGCCAGCGGCGGGTTGCGTAGCCGCGTGCCGCTCTGGTCGCGCGCCGGCAGGTCGACGTTGCGCCAGCCGAGATTGGGCGTGATCTGGTAGAGGAAGAGGTTGAGCTGATTGGCCTCGGTCGTGCCCGTGGTGATCCGATCCGGCGGTTGCGACGTCACCAGGAAATTGCCGACCGTCGACAGATCATGGTCGAGCAACCCATCGTTGATGAGGTCCTTGAGCGCGGCGGTGACCGCGGCGATGGCGAGCGCGCCGCTCATCGCCGTCCCTCCCCTCGGCCACGTAGATAATCCTCGAGCGAGGTCCGCGGACCACGCGGCGCCGCGAGCGGGGCCGGCACCGCGGCGGCGGGGGCGGCGCGCACCTCGACGCGGCCGATGCTGATCTGGACCGGTGGAGGCGCGGGAGGTGCGACGGGCGCGGCGGCGAACGACGCGGCAGCCGCTCGGGCACGCGCGAGCGCGCCGCTGATCGGCGGTGGCGCCGGCGGAGGTAGCGCTGCCCGCGGCAGCGGCGGCGGACGCTGCGGCGCAATGGCGGGCGCCGCCGACGCGGGCTCGGGCCGCGCGACCGCCTCCGCCGTGCCTTGCGTCACTGCCCTTTGCGCCGCGGTTCGGACGGGCAACGGCGCGCTCTCGGCTGCCGTGGCGAGCGCGGCACGGCGGAGGCGGCGCGCAGGCGCGATCGGAGCGTCGTCACTGGCACGCGGTGTCGGTGGCAAGATCTGCGATGGGAGCGAGGACACCGGCGCGACGACGTCAGGAATGGGCGCCGACACGGCCGGCGGGCGCGCCGGCACGGGACGCGGCGAGGGCACGGCCGGGCGAATCTCGACGGTCGTCTCGCGCGGCGGTTGCAGCGGCGCCTCGCCCCTGGTCCGCTGGCGCGACGGCGGAAGGGATTCCGGCCGCAATGTCTGCACGGGGGGCGGCGGCCCTGCGGGGGCGACCTGCGGTGCGCGCGGTGGATCGACCGCTCGCACCGCCGGTGGCGCTTCCGTTTCGACCTCCGCGTCAAGCGCGAAACCGCCCTGCCAAGGGCTGGACGGTTCGAACAGCGCCGCCCGCCGGCGACGAAACAGTGGCATCAGTTCCGGCTCGGACGCGGGATTCCGGGCTGCCGGCGCCATCGCGGGCCGCGCGCGGGCGACGAGCCCGGCGAGGAAGGCGGGCGCATCGCCGCTCATGCCGAGACCAGTTCGAGATAGTGGTGCCGCCGCGCCGGGCTGAGGCGCAGTACCGTGTCCTCGCTCCAGCCATAGGCGCTGGCGAGCACGTGCACCTCGGACAGGATCCGCTCAGCCCAGTCGTCGATCTCGCCCCAGAGGTGTTCGAGGATGTCGAAGCGCCGCTCGAAATGATGCGTGCAGGCGCGACAGACGAGCCCGACATCGATCTCGGCCACGATGTCGCGTTCGGCCATCGCCGTCTCGATACGGGCGCGCAGGGGACCGTCTGCATCGGAAAGTGCCGCCTTGCGGCCGCCGCGGCTGATGCTGTCGATACAACGCGCGAGGACCCGGTCGGCGGGCGCCGTCTCACCTTCGGTATCAAGCGCCGCCAGCAGGTCCTCGCTGGTCGGCAACCGGTAGCGCACCCGATAGCCGTTCCAGCGCAGCTCGTGCGGGCCTTGTTCGGCCGGTCCGGACGGAATGTCGTCGACGGTGAACGCGGTCTCCAGCGTCGTCCCGCAAGCCGGGCAGTCGGTTAGGACCTCAAACCGCGTGCCGAACAAGCCCGCGCGCAGATGAACCAGCCACTGGTCGCGCGTGCCGATCGTCAGCCGCCGCCACTCGCCGCGATCATAGTCGGGCCAAGCCGCCTCGAGGAGCAGCAGCGCACGCCGGACCGGATCCAGCCCGCGCCCATGGTCCCAGATGTCCAGCAACGTGAACGCGCCGAGCGAGCCCATCTTGTCCTCCCCATCGCCGTGCGGTTCAGGCCGGGATGGTGAAGCTCGGCTCCGCCGGCTCGGGGACCTCCTCGTCGCGGACCCAGCCCTCATTCTCGAGCTTCAGATGCTGGATCGCAATCGCGTTGGCGTTGGCGTCGAGATCGGGAAGCGCCTGGAATTCGGAGACCCAGGCGCGGAACACCTTGTAGGTCATCGCCAGCTGGCCGGCCTCGTTATAGACCTCGATCAGGATGTTCTTGCGGAAGTCCTTCAGCGAAGTCTCCGCACCGAGCCCGGCGCCGAGGCTCCACACCTTGTTCGCCCACTGCTCGAACTCCTTGTCGTGGGTGACTCCGCGCTCGAGCGTGATCGCCTCGAACTCGGTCCGCCCCGGCGACTTGCGGCTGCTGCTCGGATCGCCGCCGTCACGATGCTTCACCACCTCGGTAGTGCGCTTCAGCGCACTCACCTTGCTGACGCCCGCGACGTATTTCCCGTCCCAGTTCACCCGGAACTTGAAGTTCTTGTACGGATCGAAGCGCTCGGCATTGACGTTGAACTGAGCCATGGTCGCTCCCTTTTCTGATTGATGCTGGGGATAGGCACGCAGGCCGCGGTCAGACCGCGATCTGGCCGGCCATTTGCTGCAGCTTGATGATGACGAACTCGGCGGGCTTCAGCGGCGCGAAGCCGACGACGACGTTGACGATCCCGAGATTGATATCGTTCTGGGTCGTCGTCTCCTTGTCGCACTTGACGAAATAGGCGTCGCGCGGTGTGCTGCCCTGGAAGGCGCCCTGGCGGAACAGGCCGTTCATGAAGGCACCGACGTTCAACCGGATCTGCGCCCAGAGCGGCTCGTCATTGGGCTCGAACACGACCCATTTCAGGCCCCGGAACAGGCTCTCCTCGACATAGAGCGCGAGCCGCCGGACCGGCACATATTTATATTCGTCGGCGAGCAGATCGGCGCCGCGCAGCGTCCGTGAGCCCCAGGCGACACGACCGACGATCGGAAATGCGCGCAGGCAATTGACGCCGAGCGGGTTGAGCTGGCCGTTCTCTTCGTCGGTCAAGGTGACCGAGAGCCCCTGGACGCCGGCCAGCGCGGCGTCGGTGCCGGCCGGGGCCTTCCAGACTCCGCGGCTGCTGTCCGTGCGCGCGAAAAGCCCGGCGATCGCGCCGCTCGGCGGGAATTCGTCGAGCGCGCCGTCCAGCGCAGGATCGGATTCGATCAGTCGCGGGAAGAACAGGGCCGCGTTGCGCGCGGCGGGGCCCGACAGGCCGAGCTCGGTCAGCGCCGCGGCACTGTCCTTGGCGATAGCGTTGGCGCTCTTCCACCCGTGCGGCGGATCGACGATCAGCATCGCGCGCCGGCGCACGCAGACGTCGAGCGCGTCCTGATAGACTTCCTTCGGCAAGGTGTCGCCGCGCGTGTCGGCGGGGATGCAGAGCAGGTTGAACAGGTCGGTCTTCAGCAGCGCCTGCAGCCCGCCGGTCTGGGTAGCGGCATCGCCCTGATAGGCGACGCGATTGAGCCCGGCGCTGTCCTTCGCCTCGGTCGTCGCCTTGCTCGAGGCCCCGTCGTCTTCCCAGATCGTCTTGCCTGCGGCCGGTGCGGCATGGGCAGCCGGAACGTCGTCCGTCAACGTGAAACCGCCGCGCACGCGCGCCAGTGCCGATTCGGACTTCAACACGCGGTCGACGCGGCGCGGACTCTCCTTGGTCGACAGGTTGAGGAAGGTCTCGGTGGTCTGCGTGCGAGTATCACGCAGGATGAGGTTGAACAGATCGGCCTTGGCCAGCCCGTAGCGCTGCGCCACTTCCTCCGAGACGTCGTGATCGACGCGGGCTCTGAGGCCATTCGCCCAGGTGCCGGCCGAAGCCGCCTGCAGCTCGAGATCGGTCATCGCGATCGCCGCGGTGGTCTCGTCGTCGTCGGCGCCCTTGCGGTAGATGCGAACGATGATCGCCTGGCCGCCGCCGTTGAGATAGAAATCGCGCACCGCATAGGCGAGCGGATAGCTGGGCGAGAGCGGGCCGAACTGGCGCTCGAAATCGGCGAGGCTGTTGACCAGGACGGTCTCGCCTACCGGCCCTTTGGCGGTTCGCCCGAGAAACGCCGTGATCGACGTCGCGACTCCCGTGATCGTGCGGACGCCGCTCGGAATCTCCTCAACGTAAACGCCTGGGTAGGACACGGCTACAGGCATCGGAACCTCCCCGCTGATGATTTCCTGGGTTCAATATCTCAGACACGGCCGAACACTCGCCCGTCATCGACAAGCGATTTGAGTCTGGCATGAGTCATTTTTATTAAATATTGTAGAAACAACTGAAACCGCAGGCGATATAATCACCTACGACATCGCATTGCTCTTGTTGGACCCGGCTTATCGTTAGCATCGACCCGCACCGGAACGAGGAAAATCTAAACACGATTCGGCATTGATTGCAAGCATGAAGGAATCTACTTGAACTATATGCACTTAATCGAATTTTTCTCGATTCTGGTTCTTTTCCCCATCAGCAGTTCTGATCCGGTCGTTACGGGGTAACCGCCGCGGCGTAGACGACAGGAATGTCTTCGTCGGCGACAGCGGCGACTCGCGGCTTCGGCTGATCTGCGGTTTCAGGCGGAAAGAGGCTTTGAAACTTGGCCAATCATTAAGCGGCATAGCTTGCCTGGGAAGCTCCTCTTCATCGTACCGTCGGGAACTTGATTTCGGCTACTATTCGTCAGTCCCAAGGACGCGAAGCATCAAATCAGGGTGGGCCGTCCGGCACCTGACGCGCTGCGAGCCGCTACGGTTTCTGCCGCGGCCGCCCGGGCAGCGGAAGCCCGGTCACCAGGTTCGTCGCGTCAGACCTCTCCGGGCTTCACCGCTGCTCCCGACCTCCTTCGGCCGACTGCGCCGCCGAGCCCGTTGGGACTCCACGATGATCATGCAGCGCGATACAGTGCGACCACCGCCGAGGCGCGGCGCGCTATCGCTTTCCTGAGCGCTGGCGGGCTGATGACTTCGATTTCGTCGCCGAAGCCGAGCAGCAAGCCTGCAATATGGTCGATGCTTTCGATCGGCACCACCGCTTCCCGTTGGCCTCGCGCGTCGGGTTCGGTCGCGCGGATCGGATCGGCGATGGCATCGCCGAGCCGGTAGAGCCGGTCGAGCGCCGACGAGGATATGCGCAGATGGGCGGTCGCACGGCGCAGGCCCGCCTCGAACCGATCCACATTTGCCCGCCACGCCGCCGCGAGGTCGAAGTTGGCAGGCCTGACGAAGCTGCGCTCGGTCGGAATGGCATCGAGGACCTTGTCGAGGCGATAGATCAGCTCGCGTTCGCCTCGCGCCGCGACGAGGTACCAGCGCCCCGCCTTGAGCACGAGACCAAGGGGATCGATCCGTGATCGGGCGGTTCGGCTCCAGCTCTCATAGAGGATCTCGAGCTGCCGGTTTTCCCAGACGCAACGCGCGATCGTGCGCAAATGCGCGGGTGGGCGGCGTCGCAGATACCAATCGCCAGGATCGAGGTGGAACCGGTCTGCGACCCGATTCGCGCCGTCGCGCGCCTGTGGCGTCATTGCGGCCAGCAGCTTGAGCCGCGCTGCCGATGCCGCGCTGGCCAGCCCGAGGTCCGCCGCGGCGGCCGGGATGCCAGCGAGGATCAGCGCATCGCTTTCCTCACCCGTGAGGCCGGTGAGCTCGGTGCGGAACCCGTCGAGCAGTGCGAAGCCTCCCGAGGGCCCGCGATCGGCATAGATCGGTACGCCGGCCGCGCTGAGCTCATCGACGTCCCGGTAGATGGTGCGCTTCGAGACCTCGAGCTGCTCCGCCAGCGCCTGGGCGGTCACACGCCCCCGCAGCTGCAAGGTCGTCAGGATGGTGAGCAGACGGGATGCGCGCATGAAATTCTCTGGCAGGTTCGAATAGCTGACATTCGATGTCAGCTATGACCGCGTAAAGCCGCCCTGTCGAACGGATCGGGAATGGGCGCACATGGCAGAGCAAGGCATATCGATCGGCGCGGCGGATGCGCCTGGCGCAGTCCCGCTCGAAGGTACATGGGCGCCCCACACGCCGGCGCGGTCGGGGGACTTCGACTTCCTGCACGGCCGCTGGACGGTGCGCCACCGCAAGCGCAGGGAACGCCTGACCGGCTCGACGGAGTGGGCGGAGTTCGACGGCACCTGCGCCGCGTGGGCAGTGTTGGGCGGTGACGGCAATGTCGACGACCATTTTCTCGACGATCCCGCCGGCGCCTATCGCGCGGCCACTTTCCGGCAGCGGGACGTCATAAGCGGGTTGTGGTCGATCTGGTGGTTCGATCCGCGCTTCCCGGTGCTGGATCCTCCCGTGCACGGCGGCTTCAGCAATGGCGTCGGCACCTTCCTCGCCGACGATCAGCTGCGCGGCAGACCGATCAGGGTCCGTTTCATCTGGTCCGGGATAACGGAGACCACGGCCCATTGGGAGCAGGCTTTCTCGCCGGATGATGGTGCCAGTTGGGAGACGAACTGGCTGATGACCTTCAACAGGGTCGCATGAGCCTCGACCGGAGAAGCCTCATGGCCGGCCTCGTCGCGACCGCGCTGGCCGATCCTCGCGCCGCGGACGCGTCACCTTTCGGGAGAAATGAAATGAAGACGTTCGGCGTGGTGGAACTGCGCCAATACACGCTGCGCGAGGACCAGCGCGAGCGCTTGATCGCCCTCTTCGAGCGCGCCTTCATCGAATCGCAGGCTGCAGTCGGTGCGTATGTAGCGGGAAGTTTCAGGGATCTCGATGACAGCGATCGGTTCGTATGGCTGCGCGGATTCGAGGACATGGCAGCGCGCGGGCGAGCGCTGCCCGCCTTTTACGGCGGACCGGTCTGGCAAGCGAACCGCACCGCGGCCAATGCGACGATGCGCGACTCCGACAATGTTCTGTTGCTCAAGCCCGCCAGCGGTACGCTGACACCGCCCTCGACGGCGACCGCCGGTGTCTATTCCGCCGCGGTCCACTATCTGGGCGATGCCGAGACCGAGCGGTTTGCCGATTTCTTCGAGGCATCGCTGCGGCCGCGGTTGCGCGACGCGGGCGCGGAACCCTTCGTGACGCTGGTGACCGAGGACGCGGCGAACAATTTCCCGCGTCTCCCCGTCCGCGAGAGAGAGAAGGTGTTTGTCCGGATCGCAAGCCATCCCTCGCTCGAGGCGCTCGACCGGAGCGACATGCTGCTCGCGCAGGCATCGGGATGGCGCGACGCCGCGCCGGAACAACTGCTGCCCTGCCTGATGCGCAAGCCCGAGCGCCTCCGCCTCTCGCCGACTCCACGATCGGCGCTTCGTTGATGCTCGTTGGCCCCTGTCGACCGCGAAAGGCGCCGCCGCCAAGCCTTCATGCACGCGATGGAGGCGTCTCGTCGGGGCGCAGCGTCAGGACGCGAACGCCATCCCGGGTCACCGCGACCGTGTGCTCGAATTGCGCGGACAGTTTCCCGTCCGTCGTGACCACGGTCCATCCATCCTCTTCGGTTCGAACCGTCCTCCGGCCCTGATTCAGCATCGGCTCGATCGTGAAGACCATGCCCTCCCTGAGCGTCAGGCCGGTTCCCGGCTTTCCGAAATGGAGCACCTGCGGCTCCTCGTGCATTTCCCGTCCGATGCCGTGCCCGCAATAGTCCCGCACGATCGAATAGCCGGCACGCCTGGCATGACGCTCGATGGCGTGGCCGACATCGCCCAATCGAGCGCCGGGCCGGACTGCGGAGATACCTTTCCACATCGCCTCATATGCCGTCCGTACGAGCCTGCGCGCGCCGGGCGAGACGTTGCCGATGAGGAAGGTCTTGCTGGAATCCGCGATATATCCGTTCTTCTCCAGCGTGATGTCGAAATTTACGATGTCGCCGTCCCGCAACTGATCCTCGGCGGAAGGAACGCCGTGACACACGACCTGGTTCGGCGAGCAGTTCAGCGCGAAACCATAGCCATATTGGCCTTTGCTGGCAGGCCGCGCGCCGAGTTGCCCGACGATCAGATCCTCGACGAGGTCGTTGACCTCCAGCGTCGTCCGGCCCGCCAGCGTCTGGCCTTCGAGCCACGAGAATACGGACGCCAGCAGTCGGCCGGATTCGGCCATGAGCGCAATCTCGGCAGACGATTTGATCATTCCACGGCGACGTCGAGATCGGCGTCTGCAGGATTGACGCCGGCCTCTTTGAGCTCGCGGGCAATGACCTGCTGGAACGTCAGCTGGGGGCTCAATTCGCAAAGCATGCCGATCTTGATCCAGAACGCGGCCTGGGCGTTGATCGACCGGCAGGATGCCCTGCTGGCCCTGCGCAGCTGCTCGTGCAGCGCGTCCTCGATGTTGACGATACCCATGAAGCCTTCCGAATATATGAATCGTATATGTATCATATATTCGGCTTGGCCATTCGGCAAGCCGGCATCGCGTGCTTCGTTCCTGGCGAAAGCCCGGAAGCAAAGCTTCCGTGCTTCGTCGATCGGCGTCTCCTAGAAGGCGATCGCCACGCCTCCACTCACATTGTGCCGTGCCTTGCTGCCATATTCGCCGGTATAGCCGAGGTTGAGCCGCACGCCGACGGATACTTCGGCGCCGAACCCCAATGCGATCCGGCCGACGGTGCGATCGGCCCCGGCGCCGAGGCCGAGCAACGGCCCCGTACCCGAAGCCGCAGTGAAATGGGCCGAAGCATTGGGCAACGCGTCACCAGCCAAACGGCTGCGCACGCCCGCTTCGGCATAAGGCTTGATACCGCCGAGATCGAAGCTGACCGCCACCGCCGTGTCGCCGTAGAGCATCCCCGCGCTATCTCCGTCGACGCTGAGGCCGAAGGGCGCGCTGCGCTCGGCAAAGGTCTCGCGCTTGCCTTCGACATAGGTGAGGCCGACGCGCGGCGTCACCATGAGCCCGCCTGCATCCACGCCATAGCCGATCGACAGATCGCCGATGATGCCGCCAGTTCCGTAACGCGCGGTGATCGCGTCACCCGTCGGCGCCGCACGGCGCGTGCGGGCGTGCGAGCGATCATAGGCAATCAGCGCGTGCACGTCGAAACCACCGAGCGACAGATCCGCCAACGCGCCGAACAAAGCGCCATTCTGCCGATTCTCGGCGCCAAGGTCCGCGATATTCTGCGTGGAGCGGACGGTCCCGACAAAGGCGCCGAGACGGCTGCCCTCGCCGAAACCGTAGCCGACCCCGCCGATCAGGCCCATCAGATCGCTCCGCGCGGCCGAAGCGCCGGTAGCGGCATTGCCCGACAAGCGGTTCCACTGACCGAGCGCCTGCGCGAAGCCGTGCAGGCCCGGCGCGATCGGTGCCGCCGCGCGCAGGTTGCGCATCGTCTCGGTGACCGCGAGGCCGGCCTGCACCGTCTGCATCTGGGCAGTGGCATAGGCCTCGGGAGTCAGTCGCTCGAACGCGCCTGCGTTCGACTGGCCGCTCGCCGAGACCAGCGACGGCAGCGCGCCGGTGAAGGTCTGGACCATTTTGCCGTCGCCGAGCAGATCATTGGCATAAGCGATCGCACCCTGCGCGTTGACGCTGAAAGCGTCGCTGCTTTGGAAGGCACCGAGGATCTGGATGCGATTGCCGCGGGTCGCGACGAAGCCGAAGATCGTGTTCGACTTGTTGATCGTCGTGAAACCGCCGGTGATGCCGCCCTGCGCGACGACGAGATCGAGCGCGCCGCCTGGCGTGGCCGACAGGGCGCCAGTGATGTCCATCGCGGCGCCCTGCGCGATGGTGAGCTTGCCCGAGATGTTGAGCAAATCGCTCGCGGCGGAAGACACCTCCATCTGCAGCACCGAGCCGCTGGCGAAGTTGACATTGCCGTTGACCGTCATCGTGCCCGGCGAGGCGCCCGGCGCGAGCGTGCCGCGCACGTCGATGTTGCCGTTGACGGTGCCCGCCGATCCGAAGGTCGCGCCCTGCCCCACCACAATCGTATCGACCGAGCTGAGCACGCTTCCGGCCTGGCCGATCAGACGCCCGCCGCTCACGGTCAGGCCGGTCAGGCTGGCGGTGCCGGTGAACGACACCACGCCACCGGCAATTTCGGCGCGCTCGAAGCCATCATAGGCGGCCGCGGCCCATTGCGTCGGCGCCGTGGTCGTGCCGCCGGTATTGAAGACCAGCGCATCGACGCCCTCGCCGCCCGAACGCGTGCCGCTGATCGCGCCGGCACCCGAGACAATCAGGCGATCGTCGCCGGCACCGAGATCGAGATTACCCTCGATGCGTCCCGCGACGACGACCTCGTCCTTGCCCACCCCGCCGGCGACATTGGCGGTGAGCCTATTCCCGGCGAGGATGTTGAGCGCGCCGCCATCGACACCGACGCCGTTCGCGAACGTGGCGTCGCGATCGATGCGCAACTCGCCGCCGGTAGTTTCGAGTCGCTCGAAGCCGGTCTGATCGAGCGCGCTGAACAGGCGCGCCGTCCCCGCGGTCTGGAAGAAGGCGAGCGTGTCATTGCCTGCGCCACCATCGATCCGGCCGTGCGCCTGCGCGCCGCTACGCAGCGTCAGGCGATTGTCGGCGCCGTCGAAGGTCACACCCTGTTCGGCGTCGAGCACGGTGCCGGTGCCGATCTCGAGATTGCCGCCGTTCACCGCGACGCTGTCGAAGCCATAATGCTCGCCGAACAGCGCCAGCGTGCCGGCGCCCTCCGAGATCAGGTCCTCGAACGAGAGGATCTGCGCCGAGAGGACCGTGCGGCTCTGCGCCGCGCCCGACTGGATGCGCAGCAGGTCATGCCCGGCGCCGCCATCGACCACGCCATCGAACTGGACGTCCGCGCCGATGATCAGCTCGTTGTCGGTGCTGCCGGTGAAGTTGACGCGCTGGTCCGCGCCGAGATCGCCGGTGAGCGTCAGCGGCGAGGCGCCGGCGATATTGGCGGTCTCGAAGCCGAACATGCCGTTGATGCTCGACGCACCGTCCAGCGTCAGGTTGAGCGTGTCGTTGCCCGCGCCGCCGTCGAGCGCACCGTCGAGCAGCCCCGACAGATGCATCGTCAGGCTGTCGTCGCCGCCGCCCAGCGAGACGCCGCCGGTGAGCGCGCCGTCGATCGTGACCGACTGGGCACTGTCGTCGCCGATCACATTGGCGACCGAGCCGTTGGTGCCCGAAAGGACGAGGTTCGCGCCCTCGAGGATCTCGAGATTCTGGTAGGTCTGCCCCGCGTCGAGGTTCACCGTCAGCGTGCCCGGGCCATAGACCCCGAACGAGTTGAAGTTGAGCACCGAGCCCGGCAGGCTGCCGGTGGCGTTTTCGAGGTTGAAGACGAAGGTGTTGTCGCCCGCGCCGCCGTCGATCGTGCCGGTGACCACGCCGCCGGATCGCGCGATATAGCGATCGTCGCCGTCGCCGAGATTGACGTCGCCGGTAATCGTCCCGCGATTGTCGACCGTGTCGTTGCCCGCGCCGAGGTTGACGCTCCCCGCCACTGCGCCGCCGGCATTGACCGTCAGCCGGTCCGCGGTCGCGCCACCGCTGACCGGCGCGGTCAGCGTCGCCCCGCCGGCGATGCTGAGATGCCCGCCTTCGATCGAGACATTCTGATAAGTGGCGTTCTGATCGACGCTCAGCGTGCCCGCGCCCGAGGCGGCGAGGATCTCGAAATTGCTGAGCGTGCCGAGGCTGCTGAGGTTGCGCGTCTGTCCCGCCGCGAGGCTGAAGGCGATCGTGTCGGTGCCGTCGCCGCCGTCGACCGGACTGGTCACCACGCCGCTGCCTTCCAGCGTCAGGCGATTGTCGCCGTCGCCGAAATTGACGCCACTGGCCGACGCGAGCGACGCGCCGTCGCCGATCGCGAGATTGCCCGCCACGTCGACCGACTGGAAGCTATAGGCCTGCCCGTTGAGTGCCAGCGTCCCCGCCCCACCCGAAATCAGCTTCTCGAACGACGTGAGCTGTCCGGATACGATCGTGCGGCTGGTCGCGCCCCCGGTATAGACCTCGAACGTATCGGTGCCCTCGCCGCCATTGGCATTGCCTGCGAATACCGCGTCGGCATCGACGATGAAGCGATTGTCCGATCCGTCGAAGTTAATCTGCTGGCCAGCGCCGAGCGTGCCGATCAGCCGCAACGGCGACCCGCCGGTCACGTCGACGATCTCGAAATTGAACAGATCGTTGATCGACGAGAAATCGTCGAGCTGGAGCTTGAGCGTGTCGGTGCCGTTGCCGCCGTCCAGCGCGCCGCCCAGCGCACCGTCGAGGTGCATCGACAGCGTGTCGTTGCCGCCTGCCAGCGAGACGCCACCAGTGAAGTCGCGATCCTCGATCGTGACGATCTGCGCGCTGTCGTCGCCCTTGATCTGGCCCACCGTGCCGCTGCCGTCGGTGAGCGTCAGATTGGCAGTCTCGAACAGTTCGATCGTGTCGTAGTCCTGATCGAGCGCCAGCGTCAGCGTGCCGGGACCATAGGCGCCGAAGGATTCGAAGTTGGTGAACCCGCCCGGGATCGAGCCGCTGTTGCCGTTCAGGCGGAACACGAAGGTGTCCGTGCCCGCCCCGCCGTCGATCAGGCCGGTGACCACGCCCCCGCTCTGCGCGACATAGCGATCGTCGCCGTTGCCAAGCAGGAGATCGCCGTTGACCCTGCCCGAATTGGTTATGGTGTCGTCGCCTTCGTCCAGACGCACGTTACCATCCACGATGCCCGAGTTCGTGACGACGTCGTCACCATCGCCGAGGGTCACCGTGCCGGCGATCCTCCCGGCATTGTCGAGCAGGTCCTCGCCGCTACCGAGCCCGACGTCTCCGCTGATGGTGCCCTTGTTATCGACTCTGTCATTGCCCCAGCCGAGATACACCCCACCGACAATGGTGCCTGCATTGTTCAGGGTTTCTTCCGAAGGCTCGACCTGTGCGGTGTAGAACGTGTACTCGGTCGCGCCGGTCGCCGAGGAGACGGTGTCCCCGGCATTGATGTTGAGCACGATGTTCCGCAACCGCCAGTAATCGACATCGATATTGCCAAAAAGCGAAACTACTCCGGTACCCGAACTGCCATCGAGAGACCCGAGCGCCTCGAAATTCCTGAACTGGCCGGCATCGATCCGCTTCGCGTCGGAGCCCGTAAGATCGACCTTGATGACGTCATAATCGGCGCCGCCGTCGACGGTTCCGGTCAGCGCCGCGCCCGAGCCAGTGACGTAGCTGTCGTTCCCCTCGGCCAGCATGACCTCGCCGTTCAGCGCACCATAATTGGCGAGCGTGTCGTCGAGATCGCCCAGATCGACGCTGCCCGTGATGGTGCCGCGATTGGTGACCGAGTCGACCGAATTGTTGGTATGGATCGCACCCGCGATCGTGTTCTTGCCATCGGCGAGCAGCTGCGCGGTGAGAATATAGGGGTCGTCGATCAGCGTGTAGCCATCGCCGCCCCGGATCGTACCGCGATTGACGAGCGTGAACGCCGAGTGCGTGTTCTGGCCGCCGTCGACGCCGACCGCAACGCCCTCGGCACCAACTTCGATCGTCCCCTCATTGACGAGCGAGCCCTCGCCTCCGTTCGCCGGTCGCGCGAAATCGAACAGCACGCCGTAGCCAATGCGTACGAACTCGGTATCGCCGATCGCACCCGAACCACCGCTGATCGTGCCCCGGTTCGTAAGCATTGCCGTGCCGCGCGGGGCAATTCCGTCGTTACCGGCGGCAAGACGAACCCCGCCCCCCGCGGCGTTGGTGCCGCGGATGATGCTCTCGTTCACCAGCTCGATGTTCGAGCCGCGCATCTGCATGCCCGAGAAGCCGCGCCCGGTTGCTTCGATCGTGCCGCTATTGACCGCACGCATCCGGTAGTTCGTGCCGAGTTCGCGCAGCAGGCGCGTCTCCGCCAAAAAGGCATATTGTTCGTCATTGTCGGTGTGCGGGATATCGCCGGTGTGACGAATCGTGCCCGAATTGACGATGTCGGCGAGGAGTTCTTCCGTCGCCTGGTTGTAGAACAGCAAGACCGCGCCCGACTCACGCCTGGCCGCGCTTTCGATCAGGCCCGTATTGGTGAATTTGAAAGTCGGGCCGCGGGCGGTATTCTCGTTAGAGATCAAGGCTGCCCCACGCTCCCCCGAACGAATGTCACTTTCGTTCAGGAAGCTGGATAAATTCTGTCCCCGCACGCCAAGCTCGAGCCGCGAGGTGATCGCGCCGCGATTGATGAAATCCATGCCTTCGGCGATGCCGTCGATCTGGCGCGACCACACGCCGTAACCGTCGGTCGTGATGTTGGCGGTGTTCACCACGGTGCCGTCGCCGATCAGCATCAGGCCTGCATCGAGCGGACCGCCGGTCGCGCTGACCGTGACCACGGTGTTCGCGCCGCTCGCCTCGATGCCGTGCATCTCGAAGCCGCTGTTATTGCCCTGATTGAGGATGTTGTTGTTCAGATCGTGCGTCGCGCTGGCGCTGAATGATTTGCCATAGCCGTCGACGCCATCGTCGCCGTCGATCGTCCCCGTCACGCCATTCGTGGCCTCGGTGTACAGGAACATCCCGTGCCCGGCCCCGAGCAGCACGTTTCCGGTGATCTTGCCGGAATTGACGACCACATCGGTTCCGCCCTCGCTACCATAGGCGATCTGCTCGCCGGCGACCGTGCCGCCAATGATTTCACCGACCCGACGGCCCGAAACGGTGAAGTTCTTGATGATATTGCGGGTGACGAGCGTGCGGCCGCGATTTTGGATCGTGGTGCCGGTGCTGGCTTTGAGGACACCGGCGTTCTCGATGAGACTGCTGGTATCGTACTCGGAGACTACGGCGTGCTCGCCGCCATAGATCGTGCCTATGCCTCCGCTGACGGTGTCGTTGCCGTTCGCGTTCTCGGTGAACATGTTGTACAGCCTGCCGCCCTCGAGCCGTACGCCCACGCCACCATTGACGGCGTTGCCATATTGCCCGCCGATCGTCAGCAAACCGGAATTGTTGACGCGCCCCGAACTGCGGATGAGCGTCGACTCACCTTCGTCGTGGGTCGTATTCATCCATACGTTGCGCTCGATGTTTATCGTGGCCTCGCCGCCGACGATGCCGACGCCCTGGCGAAACTGCACCTGGCTCGCGCCGCTCGCGTTGCGGCTCAGCGTAAGCGATTTGGCGTTGCTGACGTCGATGAGGCCGGAAAGCGCATAGTCGCCGCCCACGCTGCCTTGCACCTCGACGTCCAGCATGCCGTCACCGGCACCCTGATCGGCCAGGGTCGATCCCTGCTCGACGAAGATCGCCTTCTGGGTGGGGTCAAGCTGATTGGCGGCTGCCAGCGAGAAACTGATCACCACCTTGCCGTCGCCGGCAAGCCGGAGGGGGCCGAAGTTCAAATCCATCAGATTATTGGTAGGCTTGCCGTCCGAACCGGTCGCAGTCGAACGCGAACGGTTCTCAAGCGTCAGCACCGTGTCGTTGCCCGACGCTTCATAAACCGTTCCACCGTCGAACGGCACGCTTCCCGCAGTGACGAACTGTTCGGCGCTCGTGGATTGGCGCGTGTTCGTGAACGCCACGTCATGTGCCGTGTTCGCGCTGGCGCGTACCCATATCTTGTCGAGGCCGCCATCGTCGGTGACATCGCCTGTCACGAGGCCCGACAGATCCAGCGCGCCCGTATCCGCATTGAGTCGGGCGATGTCGACCACCACGCGGTCATCGCCCGCACCCAGATGCACCTCCTGCGGTGCGCCGCCCAGCACCACGGTCTCGCCGGTCTGGGCCTGCGCGGTCGAGGCCATCGCCATCGGCAGCAGTGCCGTGCCGAGCAGCAAGGCGCCCCGGCTCGAAAGACGGCGCCCGGCGGCGCGACGGGTTGCGGGAAGGATTACGCTGGTCACGTGGAAAAGCCCCTTTTCCTGTTGGACGGTGCACGTGCGGACGCACGTTCGAGTCGGGGCTAGTGCTGCGCCGCGGCAAGTTCCGGCGCTTTGCGACCGGGACGGACGCCGGATCGATAAAGTTTAAGTAAAATGTAACATCTGAAACCAGCCATTCCTGTCCTCAGGTGAATAACTCGGCCAGAACGAAGTTGGGGCGGCCCTCGGGAGAAAGGCCGCCCCACCGCATTCTAGAGCGAGGAAGAACTAGAAGCGGATTTCGTTCACCTCCGGCGCCGCATTCAGCCTTTTGATCTGAGCGGCCCCGACGATGCGCGAGGACGTTTCAGCACAGCCGGGAGATCCGGACGGCTCTTTTGCGGCGAAAGTGCCATTTTATGTCGACGAGCGCGTCGCGGATTTGCCGCCGCCCTCGCTCAGGTCAGTTCGTCGACGAGCAGCCGCCAGCCCGCAGCCTCGCGGCGCCAGATCCGGACATAATAGGCACCCCGTTTACCCGGCGGGCGCGTCAGCCGGCCATAGCTAGCGGCAAGATCGCCGGCACGCGATATCCGCGTGCCCAACCGCTCGGCGCCCGCGAACCCGGGTCGCCCCGCCAGCAGCCGCGCCGCGTCGGCGCGCGCGACCATGCCGTCGCGCGGGCGCAGCAGATAGCCCTGTTCGGCCAGCGCATCGACCAGCGCGCGCCAGTCGCCGCGCGCCACCGCCGCGTTGAGCGCCTCCTCGGCGGCGGCCAGTTCCACCTCGCCGGTCTTCGACGGGCTGCTCGCCGCGCCGGTCTCGAGCCGCACAACCTCGGTGTCGGGCGTGGCGGACTGGATCGCCCCGGGCGTGGGCACGCCATGGTCGAGATACCAGCGCCATTTGCCGTCGTCGCCGCGCAGCCAGATCGTCAGGAAGCGGCCGTAATGCGCCTCCTCCCCCTGCGTCATCCGATAGGGACCGGTGGTGAAGCCGAGATCGTTCGAGCGCGCGACCGCGCCGACCACCGGCTGCCATTCGAGCCGCACGCCGGGCGCGTCGGACTCCGTCGCGAGTTGCGCCAACGCCGGGCGCGGATCGGGGCGCAGCAGGATGCTGTCCGCTGCGGCATGCGCGCGAAAGGCGGGGTTGATCCCCAGTCGCGCGGCATCGGCGGCGAAGCTGTGCTCGGCAGCGACGAGGCTGGCGAGCGCGTCGTCGGCGGGGCCGTTCTGGCCCGCAGCCGCAGGCATGGCCAGCGCGATCAAGGGGGCGAGGCGAAGCGCCCAGGCGAAGCGGCGCGGGCAGGAAATATAGATCATCCGCGCATTGGGCGCGGACGCGCCGTCGGCCGAACCGCGCTGCGACCGGCATGGCCGGCGCTGCGACCAAGCTACGAACCTACAGCCGCAGCGCGCGGACGACCTGATCCTGGTAGTTGGGGCCGACCTGCAGATTGGCGCCATCGTTGAGCACGAGCCGCAGACTGCCCTTGCCCGGCCGCTCGATCCCGGTCACCGCGCCGAGCCGCACCATGTGCGAGCGGTGGATGCGCACCATCACCGACGGATCGAGCCGCCGCTCGAGCTCGCTCATCTTGGCGCGCAATATGTAGCTTTTGAGCGGAGTGTTGAGCAGCACATAGTCGCGCGCCGCCTCGATCCGGTCGATCGAATCGACCGGCACGCGCACCGATCCCTGCCGGCACGGCACCCAGATGCCATTGTCATAGGCCGCCTCGCGCTGCGCCTCGTCGCCCTCGTCCTCACGCAGCGCCGCGACCACCGCGTCGAGCTCGGCGGCGCGACCGTCGGCATCGAGCAACTCGCGCCGCCGGCGCACGCGCTCGACCGCGATGCGCAGCCGGTCGAAGCTCACCGGCTTGAGCAGATAGTCGACCGCCTCGACCTCGAACGCCTCGATCGCGAAGCGGTTGAACGCCGTGATGAACACGATCTCGGGCCGGTCGGGCGTCTGGGCGAGCGACTGCGCCAGCTCCATCCCGGAAAGCCCCGGCATCTGGACGTCGAGGAACACCAGCTCGGGCCGCAGCGCGACGATCTTCTCGCCTGCCTCGATGCCGTCGGCGGCGGTACCCACCACCTCGATCCCGGGGATCGTCGTCAGCGCCACCTGCATCCGCTCGATCGCGAGCGGTTCGTCGTCTACCAGTAATACTCGCATCATTCCGCCGCCTGTTGCATCCGTGCATAGCGCAACGGCAGCGCCAGCTGCACCGCGAAGCCGCGCCCTTTGGCCCGCGCGTCGACGCTCGCCTGCCCGCCATAGAAGGCGGCGAGTCGCTTGCGCACATTTTCGAGACCCACGCCCGTCCCCCCTGCCGGCGCGAGTCCCACGCCCTGCCGGCCGCTGTCCTCGACGACGAGCCGGAGCACGCCTTCGCCTGCGCTGGCGCGCACCGACAGCGTCACCGGCTTGCGCGACGGGGCGACGGCATATTTGACCGAATTCTCGACGAGCGGCTGGAGCAGGAAGCTCGGCACCCACGCGCCGAGCAGCTCGGGCGGGCATTCGAACTCCGCGCGCAGCCGATCGGCGAAGCGCACCGTCTCGATCTCGAGATAGGATTGGGTGTTGCCGAGCTCCTCGTCGAGCGTCACCTCGGCATCGGGATCGGCCTCGAGCGAGAGCCGCAGGAACTCGGAGAGCTTCATCGTCATCCGCTCGGCATCCTCGTTGCGGCGCGTGACGATCAGCGACGAGATCGCGTTGAGCGTGTTGAACAGGAAATGCGGATTGAGCTGGAAGCGCAGCGCCGCGAGCTGCGCCTGCTGGGTGGCATGCCGCGCCTCGACCAGCCGCCGCTCGCTCTCGCGCACGGTCATCTCGCTCAGCATCAGCCCCACCGCGGTGGCGTAGAGCCCATAGATCAGCACGAACGGCATCAGCCCGCGATAGAAGATCTCGATCAGCGGCGGAGGGGGCAGGTGCAGTTCGACATTGGCGGCGGCGATCATCTTCGCGTCGAGAAAACCGTGGAGCAGCGCGATGCCGATCGCCGCCGCCGCGGCCACGGCGATCATCGCGTAGCGCGGCAGCTTCCTCGAGAATCCGATCATCGCCGCCAGCGCAGCCGAGAACAGCATCCCGATCACGAAGGTTTCGATGAGCAGCTTCTTGTACTGCCACGGAAAAGGCGTCCCCGAGACGAGGTCCCGCGCCGACCACAGCAGCAGCGCCACCGCCCAGAGCAGGACGGTGAGCAGGGCCGCGATCAGGAATTCGCGGCGCCGGAACTGTTCGGGAACGATGCTGCGCACGCAGTCACCCTAGCATGCGCGGCGGCGGGCGCCGACCGTCTTCGTCGCACGCTCGTCGGCTTTGGTCGACGCGGGTGCCGTGTCCGTCGATTGGTCAGGCCATTCCATCCGCGGCTCAGGCCGAGCCGATCTTGAGCCGCCGCGCCACGGTGTCGCGCTTCGCGTCGAGCTCGCTGCGGGTCCGCTCCATCGCCTCGAGCTCGGTCGCCTCGAGCAGATCGTCGACCACGCCCCGCAGGTGCTTGCGCATCGCGCTGCGCGCCGCGTGCGGATCGCGCGCCTTGAGCGCCGCGACGATCGGGCGGTGCTCCTCGACGCGCGGCGTGATCCCGCCGCGTTTGGCCCGCGCGAACATGTTCGCGGCGAGCGGCGATTTGGTGCGCAGCTCCCAGAGATACTCGATCACGCTACGGATCGCCTCGTTGCCGGTCGCATTGGCGATCGCGAGATGGAAGCGGCGATCCGCGTCCATCACCGAAGGTTCGTTCGAATCGTCCGCCCCCATCTCGATCAGCAGCTGGTCGAGCTCGGCAAGCTGCTCGTCGCTGATCGAGACCGCGGCGAGCGCCACCGCCTCGCCCTCGAACAGGATCCGCGCCTCGGTCAGATCGAAGGCGCCGACGTCGAAGTTGAGCGAATCCTCGCGCTGCCCCGTCTCGTGATCGCGCCGCGTGACATAGAGCCCCGAGCCGTGCCGCGCCTCGATCCAGCCCTTCATCTCGAGCGCGATCATCGCCTCGCGGATCGTCGGCCGGCTGACCTTATACTCCTCGGCGAGGTCGCGCTCGCCCGGCAACCGGGTCCCCGGCGACCAGCGTCCCGCCTCGATCGCTGCGCTGATCGAAGCCGCCACGCGTTGATAGAGCTTGTTCCCCGTGATCTTCATTGTGGTTTCCTACAACACCCCAGGTTGACAGGATACCCGCCAAAAGCAGATATTGGCCTGACCACTTTTCAAAAAGGGAATCCTCGCTCTTGTCTCGCATCACTTCCGCGCGCGTGATCGTTACCTGCCCCGGCCGCAACTTCGTCACGCTCAAGATCGAAACCGACGCGGGGGTCTACGGGATCGGCGATGCGACCCTGAACGGCCGCGAGCTGGCAGTGGTCAGCTATCTCGAGGATCACGTGATTCCCTGCCTCATCGGGCGCGACGCGCACCGGATCGAGGATGTCTGGCAATATCTCTACAAGGGTGCGTACTGGCGCCGCGGGCCGGTGACGATGAGCGCGATCGCCGCGGTCGACATGGCCTTGTGGGACATCAAGGGCAAGCTCGCCGGGCTGCCGGTCTATCAGCTGCTCGGCGGCGCGGCGCGCGAAGGTTGCATGGTTTATGGTCATGCCAATGGTAGCGATATCACCGAAACGATCGAGCGCGCGCACGAATATCTCGAGCAAGGCTATAAGGCCGTTCGCCTCCAGTCGGGCGTGCCGGGGCTCGCCGCCACCTATGGCGTGTCGGGCGAGCGTTTCTATTACGAGCCCGCCAAGGGTTCGCTTCCCGACGAGACGCTCTGGTCGACTTCGAAATATATGCGCCATGTGCCCGAGCTGTTCGAGAAGGGCCGCGACGCGCTGGGCTGGGACATCCATCTGCTCCACGACGTCCATCACCGCCTCACGCCGATCGAGGCGGGGCGGCTCGGCAAGGATCTGGAGCCCTATCGGCTGTTCTGGCTCGAGGATGCCACGCCGGCCGAGAACCAGCCCGGCTTCCGCCTGATCCGTCAGCATACCACCACGCCGCTCGCGGTCGGCGAGATCTTCAATTCGATCTGGGACGCCAAGCAGCTGATCGAGGAGCAGCTGATCGACTATATCCGCGCCACCGTGGTCCATGCCGGCGGCATCACCCATCTGCGCCGCATCGCCGCGCTCGCCGATCTCTATCAGGTCCGCACCGGCTGCCACGGCGCCACCGATCTCTCGCCGGTGAGCATGGCCGCGGCGCTCAATTTCGGCCTGTCGGTGCCCAATTTCGGCATCCAGGAATATATGCGCCACACCGCGGAGACCGACGCGGTCTTCCCGCACGCCTATTCGCTGTCGAACGGCCTGATGCATCCCGGCGACAAGCCCGGCCTCGGCGTCGACATCGACGAGGCGCTCGCCGCCAAATACGAGTACAAGCGCGCCTATCTGCCCGTGAACCGGCTCGAGGACGGGACAATGTGGAGCTGGTGAAACGAGTGCGCTTTTGAATGGACCGTGCTCCTGCGAAAGCGGGAGCACGCGCCGGATCGGGTCCGGGTGACGTTACGGAAATGGCGCGCGCGCCGCGTTGATCGCGCGCGAAGAGCGGTCCCCGGCGGTTTTCAACAGTAAATTTCCCATAAACCACGTATTTACGTGCTTCGGTATAACCCTGAGTTGCATGAAGGCCGGCGCCGACGCGGATCGGCCTTCACAGGGTTTGGGGGCATAATGCCGTTTGATACCGCACAGATCGCCCGGCTTGGCGGCACTTGGGGAGCGATGGGATCGCTCGTCGCTTCCGACGGCAGCGCGAACCATCCCTGGCTCGCGCGCCTCGCCGGGAATCTCGAGCCGCTGCGCGATCTCGCCGACGCCGCGCATTTCATCTGCGTGCTCCACGGCCGCCATCCCGGCGTGATCGACTATGCGCTCGACCATGCCCGGGTCTCGCTCGAGCGCGACTGGCTCGAGGCCGCGGCGAGCGCCTTCTCCACCGAGCGCGCGCACCTCGTCCGCATCGTCGCCGCCGCCGGGCCGCTGCCCAGCACCCCCGGCCATGCCGAATCCGAAGCCGCCGCGCAGGCCCAGCGCCACGCGCTCGACATGCTCGCCCAGTCCGACCGCGCCGGCTGCGCCGCAGGCGCCGCGCTCGCACTGGCGATCGACTGGGCGACGATCCGCGAAGTGCTCGACGCCGTCGCCACCCGCCTCGGCCTCACCGTCCCCACCTCGACGCTCCCGCTTGCCGAGGAGACCGTCAGCGTCGTCGATGCGCTCGCCCGCGAGCCCGCGATGGAGCGCGCGATGCTGTTCGGCGCGCAACAGGTCTTCGCCCAGCATCGCGGCCTCTGGGACCTGCTCGAGGCCCGCGCCGGCGCTCGCGAACGGGGTTGATCGATCGACCGACCGCGCCTGTCGCACGGCGTTGTCGCTTCCGCATTTTGCCGATACGCTCTCCGAAGGGCGTGAGTCTCCGCGTACAGTACCGCACCGCAACCGAGGGCAATCGCAATGGCGGCCTCGGTGCGCGGGTCGGCATCCGGTTTCTGTCAGGGGGGAAACTCATGCACTCGATTCACCGCATCTCGATGCTTGTCTTGCCGCCATTGGCGGCGGTCGCGCTTCAGGCCTGTGCGGGGCCCGCAATCGCGCAGGGAGCGCCCGCGCCCACACCCGCGCCCACTTTATGCACCGGCACCGCCGCAACCGATACGGTGCGCACGCTCACCATTGAAAGCTGCCTGTCGACGAACGTCGCGGACACCGGGATCCAGGGCAATCTGGGCAGCTATTATGGCTGGGTCGCGCTCGATACCGGCGGCGCGTTCACCGTGCAGAAGAAAAACCCGTTCCTCAAGGCGCTGCTCGGCGCGCTGACCGGCTTCAGCGAGAAGAAGACGACGATCGTCAGCGTCGTCATATCGCGCAGCGTCGCCGGCATCGACACGGTGGTGTTCGAACGGCCGCTCGCGGAGATCACCCGTGTCTCGGGCGGCAGCGACGAGATCAAGGTATCGACCCTCGCCACGGCCGACACGCGCGTGACGCCCTTTTTCGTACCCGATGCGGGCAGCACCGATCTCAAGGCACGGATCAAGCTTTCGGTGGTGGAGACCTACAAGAGCGACGACCTCGTCAAGGCGCGCGAGGGAGTCGATCCGGGTACCCCGATCACGGGATCGGTGGTGTCGGGGATCGGCGAGCTGCCCTATGCCGTCATCGTCAACCGGCTCTATATCGGCCTGCTCTCGGCGCTTTCGACTTCCGCCGACTATTCCAAGGAAGTCGCAATGAGCTTCGACGGCGCGGGCGGCTACAAGACCGCCAGCTTCCGGATCGCGCTCGATGCGACCAGCAACATCCGCTTCAGTCTGAAGCTCAAGGGCCGAAAGTCGCTGGTCACCACCGAGAAGACCGCTGCCGGACTGCTCGATTTCTCGGGGCTCAGCGATAGCCGCTTTGCCGATCAGATCCACCTGCTCGATCCCAACACCAAGCTGCCGGTCACGCTCAGCGCCTATCTCGATGCGAACAATGTTCCGCGCAGGCTGACCGAGCTATCCACCGGCACCACCGCTGCCCGAACCGACAAGGAGGCGGTGGACCTTGCGTGCCAGGATCTCCGCAAGGCGCTCTTTTCGTCGCCGATCAAGCTCGGTCTGAGCGATGCGCGCGCCGTGCTTTTCAACGAGATGAAGACGCGCAATCTTCTCGATCGGTTCGATGCTCGCGAGATGACGTGCACCGCCGATCAGGTCACACGGTGGAAGACCGAATTCGCCGGGCTCACGGTGCCCGAGCCGGCGCAGCCGGTGCCGATGACGGTGAGCGACAAGAACCGGCGGCTCGATCTGATCGCCACCGCCTGGGCCCAACCCGATCAGAACGCGCGCACCGCGCAATTCGCCAACAGCATCTCGGGCAACAGCATCAACGTGGTCGCCCCGGCGGAGCTGTTCCCCAACGCATTGATCAATCCGGGTGCCGACGGGCGCATCACGCAGCCCTTGTCGGCGCCGGGACTGGCGTTGCGTCAGAAGCGGTGTTTCGGCAACTACAAGCCAAGTTCGCCCGAGACGCTGCCCGAAGCCACGGCGTTCGCGCAATTCGAGGGGTTCGAGCCGAGCTACCTCGTCAAGATTCAATTCGAGGATCGCCAGAATTTCGATCCCGGCTTCGGTCCGCGGGTCAAGGCGCTCGACATCAAGGCCGCCGATGCGAACGACAAGGCATTGTACAATCAGAAGAGCGCTGGCGAGAAATGTTTCTGAACCGGCGCTCCGCTTGCGTTGCGGGCGGGCGAGCCTTTAAGCGGGGGTATGCGCTTCGAAGGTACCCAAAGCTATGTCGCGACGGAGGACCTCAAGGTCGCCGTCAACGCGGCCGTCACGCTCCGCCGCCCGTTGCTCGTCAAGGGCGAGCCCGGCACCGGCAAGACCGTCCTCGCTTACGAGATCGCCAAGGCGGTGGATGCGCCGCTGATCGAGTGGAACGTCAAATCGACCACCAAGGCGCAGCAGGGCCTGTACGATTATGACGCGGTCGCACGGCTGCGCGACGGCCAGCTCGGCGATCCGCGGGTCCACGACATCGCCAACTATATCCGCAAGGGCAAATTATGGGAGGCGTTCACCTCCCCCACCCCGCCGGTGCTGCTGATCGACGAGATCGACAAGGCCGACATCGAATTCCCCAACGATCTCCTTCAGGAGCTCGATCGGATGGAATTCCATGTCTACGAGACGAAGGAGACGATCCGCGCCGCCGAGCGCCCGATCGTCGTGATCACCTCGAACAACGAGAAGGAGTTGCCCGACGCGTTCCTGCGCCGCTGCTTCTTCCACTACATCAAATTTCCCGATCGCGAGACGATGCAGGCGATCATCGACGTCCATTTCCCGGGCATCCAGAAGATCCTCGTCTCTAAGGCGATGGACATCTTCTACGACATCCGCGAGGTGCCGGGCCTCAAGAAGAAGCCCTCGACCAGCGAATTGCTCGATTGGCTCAAGCTGCTGCTCCACGAGGAGATGCCGCTCGACGTGCTCCAGTCGAAGGACCCGAGCAAGGCGATCCCGCCGCTCCACGGCGCACTGCTCAAGAACGAGCAGGACGTCATGCTGTTCGAGCGCCTCGCCTTCATGAGCCGGAGACAGAGCAAGTGAGCCACTACACCGGGCGCTGCGCCTGCGGCGCGGTCACAGCGACGATCACCGGCGAGGCGGTCGCCACGCGCCAATGCTGGTGCCGTCAGTGTCAGCAGATCGCCGCGGGCTCGCCGACTACCAATGCGATGTTCGCTACCGACGCGATCGTGCTCGAGGGCGAGCTCGCTACCACCAGCTACACCGCCGCGAGCGGCAACACGCTCACCCAGAGCTTCTGCGGCAAATGCGGCACCCATGTGATGGGCCAGTCCTCGGCGCGCCCGCAATTCCGCACGATCCGCCTCGGCTTCCTCGACGCGCCCCACGATCTCGCGCCCGAGGTAGCGATCTGGACCGACGACGCGCCCGCCTGGGCCGTGATCGATCCCGCGCTCGAACGCTTCCCGCGCCAGCCCCCGCCGCCGGCGGCGAAATCCTGAGCGTATCGGCTCCGAAACAGAGTTAACGGATTTTTAACCACTTCGGGATACCGGGTGCACGGGGGGGTATCTGTATCGGTACCCGTGTATGCGTCTCCGTCTTGCGTTCTCTGCCCTGCTCGCCGCTGCGACGCTCGCGGCCGTTCCCGCGCGGGCGCAGTCGCTTCTCGAATATGTCGGCCAATGCGTTCCCTTCGCCCGCGAGGCGTCGGGGATCCGGATCTATGGTGATGCCTGGACCTGGTGGAGCCAGGCCGATGGCCGCTACCAGCGCGGGTCGAAACCGCGGGTCGGCGCCGTCCTCGCCTTTGCGAAGAGCGCGCGCCTGCCGCTCGGCCATGTCGCGGTGGTCAGCCGCATCGTCGACAAGCGCGTGCTGATGATCACCCACGCCAACTGGTCCCGCCTCAACGGCGCGCGCGGCCATGCCGAGCAGGACGTGACGTTGTTCGACGTCTCCGAGCGCGGCGACTGGAGTCGCGTCAAGGTCTGGTACCGCGACACGAACGGCCTCGGCAGCTCGATCTATCCCGCGCACGGCTTCATCTACGGCACGCCCGATCCCGCCGCGGGCAAGGCGGTGCGCCCTGCCCGCCCCGCCGCGGAGCTGACCAGCCGTCAGCCCGATTATGTCGGCTCGCTGATCGATGCCTATGTCCGCTGACTTGTGCGCCCCGCGCCGCTGACGCATTACTAGCCGCATGCGGGGGGAGCAGGGCGTCGACAGGCGGGTTTGGTGGCTGCTCGGCGCGATCCTCGCGCTCGGGCTGGCCTTGCGGATCGCGGGGGCGCAGGGCGCGCTCTGGCTCGACGAGGCGTGGTCGGCGAAGCAGGCGCACGATGCCGGCACGCCGCTCGGCGTGTTCCTCAATATCAATCACGACAACAACCATCATCTGAACTCGCTCTGGCTGCTGCTCGTCGGCTTCGACGCGCCGCCGATGCTCGCCCGTGCCTTGTCGATCGTCACCGGCACCGCCGCGATCCTCGTCGCCTGGGCGATCGGCGCGCGCCGCAGCGTGGCGCTCGGGCTGATCACGGCGTTGCTCTTCGCCATCTCGCCGGCGCTGGTGACCTTCGGCTCCGAAGCGCGCGGCTATGCGCCGATGACATTGGCGCTGCTCACCGCGATCCTGCTCGTCCACCGCTGGCTCGCCGGCGAGGCCGAACGCAGCCCCGCGCTCGCGCTCGCGATCTGCTTCTTCCTCGGCGCCTTTTCGCAGCTCACCATGTTCTTCGCCTTCTGCGCGCTCGCGGGCTGGGTGTTCTTCGCGCTGTGGAAACGCGACGGATTCCGGCCTGCGCTGGCGGACAGCTTCCGGCTCTTCCTGCCCTCGGCAGTCGCGCTCGCGCTGGTCGTGGTGATCATCCTCGGCGCCGCCGCCGCGCGCACCGGCTTCAAGTTCGGCCGCTATGATCCTTTCAACACGCTCGAGTTGCTCCACGGCGTCTCCGAGCTGGTCCAATATGCGCTCGGCTTTCCGATCGTCAGCATCTGGTGGTTCGCGCTGATCCCCGCGCTCGTCGTCCTCGCGCCTTCGGCCGGGGTCTCGCGCATCGCCTTCCACCGGCTCGCGATCCTCGCCTTCCCGCTCGGCCTCGCGCTGCTCCGCGCCGGCAATGTCGCGCACCCGCGCTATTACCTCCTCGTCGGCATCGCGCTGCTGCTCCTGATCGCCGAGCTGATCTGGCTTGGCTGGCGCGCCGGCGGCTGGAAGCGTTGGCTCGCCGCCGCCGCGCTCGCCGGCATCACCGTCGCCAGCCTCGCCTGCGACGTCGACCTCGCGATCAATCGCCGCGGCGATCCGGGCGCCGCGATCCGCGCGATGCAGGTCCGCGCGCCGCAGGGCACGCACCTGCTCCTCGATCGCGAAACCGGCATCGCCACCTTCGAGGCCGCCGCCGCCGCCGCCCATTACCCGCTCGCCGTCCAGCTGGAGGACTGCACCGCCGCGCGCTTCTTCCTCGCCGATCGCTTCCGCGGCGAGGAGCCCCCCGCCCGCATCGCGCTCTGCGGCGCCGTCTACGCGCCGATCGCCGCCGCCCGCGCGCACGGCATGTCGGGCACCCACTGGACGCTGTACGAGCGCCAGCCCTAGAAGGGCCTATGTTCTTCTCCTTCCTCGACGAGCTGCGCGCCGCGGGCATCCCGGCGAGCCTCAAGGAGCATCTGATCCTGCTCGAGGCGCTCGACCGCGACGTGATCGAGCGCACCCCCGAAGCGTTCTACTACCTCGCCCGCGCGACCTTCGTGAAGGACGAGGGACTGCTCGACCGCTTCGACCAGGTCTTCGCCAAGGTCTTCAAGGGCATCGCGACCCACTACGGCGTCGCCCCCGCCGAGATCCCCGAGGACTGGCTCAAGGCGGTCGCCGAGAAGTTCCTCACCCCCGAGGAGATGGAGGCGGTCAAGTCGCTCGGCTCGTGGGACGAGATCATGGAGACGCTCAAGCAGCGGCTCGCCGAGCAGCACGAACGCCATCAGGGCGGCAGCAAATGGATCGGCACCGGCGGCACCTCGCCCTTCGGCAATTCGGGCTACAATCCCGAAGGCGTTCGCATCGGCGGCGAGAGCAAGCATGGCCGCGCGCTCAAGGTCTGGGACCGGCGCGCCTTCAGGAATCTCGACAACACCCGCGAGCTCGGCACCCGCAACATCAAGGTCGCGCTTCGCCGGCTGCGCCGCTTCGCCCGCGAAGGCGCTGCGGACGAGCTCGACATCGATGCGACGATCGACGGCACCGCGCGCCAGGGCTGGCTCGACGTCCATATGCGCCCCGAGCGCCACAACGCGGTCAAGCTCCTGCTCTTCCTCGACGTCGGCGGCTCGATGGATCCCTTCGTCAAGCTCTGCGAGGAGCTGTTCTCGGCGGCCACCTCCGAGTTCAAGAACATGGAGTTCTTCTATTTCCACAACTGCCCCTATGAAGGCGTGTGGAAGGACAATCGCCGCCGTTTCACCGAGCGCACGCCGACCTGGGACATCCTCCACAAATATGGCCACGACTATAAGCTGATCTTCGTCGGCGACGCCTCGATGAGCGCGTACGAGATCAGCCATCCCGGCGGTTCGGTCGAGCATTTCAACGAGGAGGCGGGCGCGGTCTGGATGCAGCGGCTGGTGAACACCTATCCCGCCGCGGTCTGGCTCAACGTGCTCCCCGAGGCGCACTGGACCTATACCCAATCGGTCCAGCTGATCCGCGCGCTGATGCAGGACCGCATGTATCCGCTCACCCTCGCCGGCCTCGACGACGCGATGCGCGAGCTCAGCCGCAAGCGCTAGCGAAAGCGCCGATCGGATCGCAGGAGCACGCCCTTTACGCTCAATTCACCCCCGCGCGTTCCTTCGCGTCCTTCTGGATTTGCCGCGAAATCCGCCCCTTGGCGACGCGGCCCTTCATCAAGGGATTGGTGTGATAGAGCCCGTACAGATAGGAGCGATCGACTTCGCTCAGCTGGGGCGGCGCGCTGGCGGCGGAGTCGAACAGGGTCAGGATCGTATCGGTGGGAACGTTCGCGCGCGGCGGCAGCGCCCCGGCGAGCGTGCGCATCGCGACGTAATCGGCGATCTGGTTGAGCGTCTTGCCCAAAGTCGCCTCGTGATCGAGCACGATCATCGAACCGCTCACCGCCTGCTGCGTCGGCAGATAGAGGATCGAGGCGGTTTTGACGGTCATCGTCGGCCCGATCGGGCGCTGTCCGTCCTCGTTGAGGATCTCCACGGCGTTCCAGGTGTGCACCGGCCCGCTCCGGAAGGCCCGCTTGAGATCGACTTCGTTGACGCCCTCGAAGATCCGCGGTGTCCTGGCGCGCATTTCCTTGACCAGCGCGTCGCTGTCCTTGGCGAAGATAACCACAAGATTGCCGCGGCAATCCTCCTCCGCCAGCGGAGCCCCCGCCGCGCGCGCCACCGTACGGATGCGCCGCGCGATGATACCGGCATATTCATCGGCGATGCCGATGACCGTCGGACAGATCGGCACGTTGAAGCGCGTCAGCTGGCCGTCGACCCCCGCGCTGATCTCGCCGATATAGCGTTGCGCCACCTCGGGCGGGATCTCGCGCTGGCCGGTGACGGTCACCTCGTCGCCCGGGGTCTCCTGCGCAGCGGCGCCGCCGACGGCCAGCATCGAGGCCGCCACGCCCAGTCCGAAACGCATGAACCCGCTACGCATCACCGTCACTCCCAATAGGTGAGTGAGCGACCTAACACACTTATGGATTTCTGCAAGCCGAGCCGGCGCTTACAGCCGGTCGATCGCTCGATGCAGCCGGCGCAGCACCGCGCCGTCATGCGCGGGTCCGTTCACGGCCTCTCCCGCGAGCGCCATCAGTCGCACCGCGCCGAAGCTCGCCGAGAGCCCCTTGAGCCGCAGCGCCGCGCTGGCCCAGGCATCGGGCGTCTCGGCCGATTTCATCGCGCCGACGCAACGCTTCACGCTTTCGAGAAAGGCTTCGCGCAGCTCGGCGATCAGCGCGGGCTCGTCGCCCACCGCCGCCGCCAGCGTCGCATCGATTGCACCCGGATCATATGCCATGCCTCCGCGCTATCCGAACGGGGTTAACGGCTGGTTGCGCCCTGTTTGGCGAATTGTCCAAACATGGTACAGCTATGTCATGACTGGGGGAAACACCGCGCACGTCGTCTCGGAGCCGTCGAACGGCCACGAAGATCTCGTCCTCTCCGATACTTCGGCGCTGCCGGCGCCGCTCGAGGAACTCGAACTCGACGAGGATGACGCGCATCACGGCAGCGGCTGGGTATTGCCCACGCTCGCCTGGCTCGCAGTCGCCGGCTGGTTCGTCGCAACGATCTGGCTTGCGCTTCCCACGATTCAGCGCGGTATGGAGCCGGTCGCGCTGATTCAGCTGATCGCCGCGATCTGCGTGCCGCCCGCCCTTGTCGGAATCCTCTACCAGCTCGCGCTGCGCACGAGTCGCGCCGAGGCGCGGCGTTTCGGCGCCACCGCCCGCGCGATGCGCGCCGAGGCCGCCGCGCTCGAGCACGTCCTCGCGACGATCGCGCAAAAGGTCGCCGAGAACCGCGCCGCCCTGGTCGAGCACACCAGCGCGCTCACTGCGCTCGGCGAGCGCGCGGCCGAGCGGGTCGAGGGCGCCGCCGGCATGGTCGAGCGTCAGGCGCAGCGCATGGACGGCGGTATCCGCACCTTCGGCGAAGCGATGGACCAGGCCGAGAAGCGCTTCGAGATCATCCTGACCACGCTGCCCAAGGCGCATGACGAGATGCAGGGCCTCGCCCAGCGCATCGACGCCGCCGGGCTGCTCGCCAGCCAGCGCGCGGCATCGCTCGACACTCAGGTCACGGCGCTGTCCGAACGCGGGCGCGAGGCCGATCAGATCGCCGGCGGCGCCGCCGAACGGCTCGCCGCGCATATCGCGCGGATGGAAGCGACCAGCGAGACCGCGAGCAACCGGCTCGAGCAGGTCACCGAACAAATGTCGGTCGCGGTCGATGCCGTGCTCGATCGCGCCGCCAACGCCGTCGACGAGGCGCGCAAGGGCATCGCGACGCAGGGTGAGGCGATCCTCGCCATGCTCAGCGCCAATCAGGCCGCGCTCGACCGTGCCGGCCGTGACAGCGCCGAAGCGCTCGGCGCGCGCATGGCGACGATCGAGGAAGCGATCGGCCGGGTCGGCGCGCGCCTCGCCGAGGAGCAGGGCCGCGGCGACGCGCTGTTCACCGATCTCTCGGAAGGCGTCGACCGGCTCGATCGCGAGCTCCAGATCCTCCATGCCGCGGGCACCGATCGCACCCAGTCGCTCGCTGCCTCGATCAGCGCGCTGCAGGGCTCGACCGACGCGATGTCCGAAGCGCTGCGTACCGGCGATCAGCTCGCCCGCAAGGTGATCGGCACCTCGGAGGATCTGCTCACCGCGCTCGATGCCTCGGCACGCGAGATCGACGAGACCTTGCCCGACGCGATCGCCCGGCTCGACGCGCGGATTACCGCCAGCCGTCAGGTCGTCGCGGCGTCCAAGCCCGAGTTGCTCGCGCTGGTCACCGCCGCCGAGAGCACCCACGACGCGATCGAGGCGATCGCCGATGTCGTCTCGCAGCAGCGCGACACGCTCGCCAAGACCCAGGCCTCGCTGCTCGAGACGCTCGCCACCGGCAGCGATCAGGCCGCGTCGCTCGGCGCGATCGTCGACGATACGATCAACACCACCCGCCGCTTCGCCGAGACCGCCGCGCCGCAGCTCGTCGATGCGCTGGTCAATGTCCGCGAGACTGCCAGCGCCGCCGCAGCGCATGCCCGCGAGGCGATGGCCACGATCGTCCCCGACGCGTCGGCGGCGCTCGAGGAAGCCAGTGGCGAGGCGCTGCGCCGCGCGGTCGACGGCACCGTGCGTCGTCAGATGGCGCAGCTGGTCGACACCACCGAGGCCGCGGTCACCGCGGCCGCGCGTGCGTCCGAACGGCTCACCCAGCAGATGCTCGCGCTCGCCGATACCAGCTCGCGGCTCGAGGCACGGATCGAGGAGGAGCGCGCCGATCGCGAGCGCGCCGACAGCGACAATTTCGCGCGCCGCACCACGCTGCTGATCGAGGCGCTCAACTCGGCCTCGATCGACATCGCCAAGGCCTTCTCGGCCGAAGTCACCGACAGCGCCTGGGCCGCCTATCTCAAGGGCGATCGCGGCGTCTTCACGCGCCGCGCGGTGCGGCTGCTCGATGCCGGCGAGACCCGCGAGATCGCGCGGCTCCACGATGCCGATCCGGCCTTCCGCGAGCTCGTCAATCGCTACATCCACGATTTCGAGGCGATGCTCCGTCACATCCTCTCGCTGCGCGACGGCTCGACGCTGGGCGTGACCTTGCTCTCCTCCGACATGGGCAAGCTCTATGTCGCCCTCGCCCAGGCCATCGAGCGGCTGCGGACCTAGGCAACCCGGTTCCCCGCCCTGCTTGCAGGGAGAGATTGGCGGGAAGCGATCAGGGGTAGCTGCGCCTCCGCCCGCCGGGTGCCGGGCGCGACGTCTTCATGTTCTCCATTGTATGGCCTAGGCTCGCCGCATGGGACCATTGACCTTCATCATCAACGTCACCCTCGACGGCTGCGTCGATCACCAGGAGGGAATTGCCGACGACGAGACGCACGCCTTCTTCACCCACCTTATGGATGAGAGCGGCGCAATGCTGTGGGGTCGCGTCACCTACGAGATGATGGAGAGCTACTGGCCGGCAGTCGCCCGCGGCGACGTGGAGGCGCCGCCGGCGATGCGCGAATGGGCGATCAAGCTGGAGGCCAAGCCGAAGTACGTGGCGTCATCGACGCGAAAGGCCTTCCCATGGGCCAACAGCCACCACATCGAAGGCGAACTGCGCACGGGCGTGCAGAGGCTCAAGGACGCGACCCCGGCCGGCGTGCTCCTCTGCAGCGGCAAGCTCGCGACCGAGCTGGACCGGCTGGATCTGATCGACGAGTACAAGATCCTCGTGCACCCCAGGATCGCGGGCCACGGCCCGACCCTCTACCAGAGTGGATTGCCCGGCACGCGACGGCTCGAGCTGATCTCCGCCAGACCGCTCCGCAACGGCGCGGTCGCCATGCACTACCGGCGCGCGCGCTGACCCGGAGCAGGGAGCGGAGTTTCACGAGGGGCATGCATCCCTTCCAATGTAGGAAAAGCCCTGCCAGCCTCCCACCTGCTCTTTGAAAGCGTGGAGATCGTCCTACAGCCGGTAGGAAATCTTGTTTCGCCCCCGCGCAACTCTCGGAAAGCTTTTGCGCGACTCTTGCGACTCTAGGCCCGCGAAATCCTGCATCCCGCCGCCGAATCGGCCCGAAAAATCCTACCGATGCGCCCAGTCGAGCATATCGGTGGTCACCCAGCCGAACACATAGTTGAGGTAGAACAGCGCGAACAGCACGCTCGCGACGATCGTGGTACGGATGATGACCTTGCCGACGCTGAAGTTCACCGGCGCGCTTTCGGCCTGGCCGGGAACCAGCTCGGCCCCGGCCTCGTGCGCGGTACGCACCCCGAAGGGCAGCACGAGGAACACCGAGAACGCCCAGAACAGGAAATAGATCGCGAGCATCGACTGCCAGCGCATGGTCAGAGCTCCACGATCAACACGTCGACCACCGGCTTCTTGCCGGTGAAGCGTACCGCCACCCGCCGCACTGCCAGCCTCAGGCTCTCGCGCAGCGCCTCGAGGTTCCGGCCGTCCTTCTTCACGGCCTCCGCCGCGGCCTCTGCCGCTTCCTCGAGGAACGCGTCGCGATCCTCCTCGACCGGCACGCCCTGCACGCGGATCTGCGGCGCACCCTTGAGCTTATTGCCGTGGATCGCGACCGCGACCGAGATCTGGCCATAGAGCGCGATCCGCCGCCGCTCGGTGATCGTCGCGCCGTCGGCGGGCAGGATCACGTCGCCGTCGAGCACCAGCCGGCCCGCCGGCGCGTGCCCGATCTGCTTCGGCTTGCCCGGTGCGAGCCGCCAGATGTCGCCATTGACCTGGTTGATCGCCTCGGGAACGCCCTGTTCGAGCGCGAAGCGCGCCTGCTCGTGCATGTGGCGGACCTCGCCATGCACGGGCAGGATGATCTCGGGCCGGATCCAGCGATACATCTCGGCGAGCTCGGGCCGCCCGGGATGGCCCGAGACATGGACGAAGGCCTGGCGGTCGGTGATGATGTCGACGCCCTTGCCGGCGAGCGTGTTCATGATCCGGCCGATTGCGATCTCGTTGCCGGGGATCTGCCGCGACGAGAAGACCACGGTGTCGCCGGCGTGGAGCTTGAGGACATGGGTATCCTCGGCGATGCGATTGAGCGCGGCGCGCGGCTCGCCCTGCCCGCCGGTCGCCACGATCATCACCTGGTTGGGCGGCAGGCTCATCGCGGCCTCGAAGTCGACTGTCTCGGGGAAGTCGCGCAGATAGCCGGTGGCCTTGGCGACGCGGATGATCCGGTCGAGCGAGCGCCCGGCGACGCAGAGCTTGCGCCCCGTATCCTCGGCGACTTCGCCCAAGGTCTGGAGCCGTGCGGCGTTCGAGGCGAAGGTGGTGACGAGCACACGGCCCTTGATGCCAGCGACGACCTCGTCGAGCCCCTTGCGGACATCGCCCTCGGAGCCCGAGGCCTCGGGGTTGAAGACGTTGGTCGAATCGCAGACCAGGGCGAGCACGCCCTCGTCGCCGATCGCCGTCAATTCTGCCGCAGTCGACTGCCCACCCAGCGCGGGCGAGTCGTCGAGCTTCCAGTCGCCGGTGTGGAAGACCTTGCCATAGGGCGTCTCGATCAGGATCGCATTGCCCTCGGGGATCGAATGGGCGAGCGGCGTATAGGTCATCGTGAAGGGACCGACGCTGAACGGCCCGTCTTCCTTGACCACGTTGAGCTCGACCTTGTCGGTGATCCCCTCTTCCTCGAGCTTGCCGTAGATCAGCCCCGCGGTGAACGGCGTGGCATAGAGCGGCACGCCGAGATCGGCCGCGAGATAGGGCAAGGCGCCGATATGGTCCTCATGGCCGTGGGTGAGGACGATGCCGAGCAGGTCGTCGAGCCGTTCCTCGATGAACTGGAGGTCGGGCAGGATCACGTCGACGCCCGGATAATTGGCGTCGCCGAAGGTGATGCCGCAATCGACCATCAGCCATTTGCCCTGCGTGCCGTAGAGATTGACGTTCATGCCGATCTCGCCCGAGCCGCCGAGCGCGAGGAAGAGGAGTTCGTTACCTGGAGTCACTGAAATTCCTTGAATCGCGTCAACGGCTGCGTTCCCACAGCATCGCCAACCCCTGGATCGTCAAATCGGGCTCGACCATGTCGAACACGTCGGTCTGCTTCTCGAACAGGATCGCCAGCCCGCCGGTGGCGATCACCTTGAGCGGGCGCCCGACCTCGGCCTTGATCCGCGCGACCAACCCTTCGATCATCGCGACATAGCCCCAATAGATGCCGATGTGCATCTGGTCGACCGTGTTACGCCCGACCACGCTGCTGCTCTCGGGCGCCGAGATCGCGATCCTCGGCAGCTTGGCCGCTGCGGTCACCAGCGCGTCGAGCGACAGGTTGATCCCGGGGGCGATGATCCCGCCTTTGTACGCGCCTTGATAGTCGACCACCTCGAAGGTCGTCGCGGTGCCGAAGTCGATGATGATCAGATCGCCTTCGTGCCGGGCATGGGCTGCGATCATGTTGAGCGCGCGATCGGCGCCGAGGCTGGCCGGCTCCTCGACATCGAGCGCGAAGCCCCATTCGGCCTTGCCCTGCCCCGCGATCACCGCCTCGGTCTTGAAATATTTGCTGCTCAGCACCTGCAGATTGTGCAGCGCCCGCGGCACCACGGTGCCGATGATCACCCCGGTCACCGCCGAGCGGTCATAGCCCTCGAGGCTGAGCAGCTGGCTGAGCCACACCGCATATTCGTCGGCGGTGCGGCGCGGATCGGTGGCGATCCGCCAGCGCGCCTTGATCTCGCCCTCATCGACGAGCGCGAAGACGACATTGGTGTTGCCGGCATCGACGGCGAGCAGCATTTGCCTCTCCTTCAGAGCAGGAACACGTCGCCCGCGTGAATGACACGGGTAGTGCCGTCGGCCAAGCGCAGGATGAGCGCGCCCTGGTTGTCGAGCCCCTCGAATAGTCCGTCGACCGCCGATCCGTCGCTCAGCCGCGCGGTCAGCGCCGTGCCGGCGGAATGCGCCCGCGCCAGCCAGCGTTCGCGCACCGGCGCGATCCCCTCGCGCCAGCGCGACAGCCAGCGCGCGAAACTCTCGGCCAGCGTCTCGGCGAAGATGCCCGGATCGGGCGCCGGCCCATGCGCGGCGAAGCTGGTGGCGGGCCGATCGATGTCGGAGGGATGGTGCGCGAGATTGACGCCGAAGCCGATCACCACCGCATCCTCGGCGCGCTCGAGCAGGATGCCCGAGAGCTTGGCCCCGTCGACGAGCAGATCGTTGGGCCATTTGAGCACCGGCGCGAGCCCGAACACCCGCGCGGTCTCGTCCAACGCCACTGCGGCGACCAAAGCCAGCGTCGCCGCGGGCGGCTCGCCGGGGCGAACCCGGACGAGCGTCGAGATGTACAGATTGCCCTCGGGCGAGCTCCACGCCCTGCCCTGCCGTCCCCTGCCCCCGGTCTGCCGCTCCGCGCGCAGCCACAGCCCCTCGGCTGCGCCGCTGCGCGCGAGCGCCAGCATGTCGGCATTGGTCGATCCCGTCTCGGCGACGGTCCGGACGACGTGGCTCAGAACAGCGCCTTCGCGGCGAGCGTGGTCCAGGCGCCGAGCACCGGGATCAGCGCATAGCCGAGCGGCGAGACGAACGCCGCGGTCAGCAGGATCAGCCCGCCCTCGACGATGTCGGTCTTGCCCTCGAACGCCGGTGCCGGCTCGTCGAAGTACATCGTCTTGACGATCTTCAGATAGTAGAAGGCGCCGATCGCCGACATCGCGATACCGAACACCGCGAGCGGGAACAGCCCCGCCGCGACCGCCGCCTCGAACACCGCGAACTTGGCGTAGAAGCCGAACAGCGGCGGGATGCCCGCCAGGCTGAACATGAAGATCGCCAGTGCCGCCGCCAGCGCCGGCCGCGTCCGCGACATGCCCGACAGGCTGGCGATGGTCTCGACCTGCTCGCCCTCGGCGTTGCGCATCTGGAGCACGACGAGGAACGAGCCCAAGGTCATCACGACATAGATGGTCAGATAGACCAGCACGCCCGCAACGCCGCGCTCGGTGCCTGCGGCGAGACCGACAAGCGCGAAGCCGACATTGTTGATCGACGAGTAAGCGAGCAGTCGCTTGATGTTGCTCTGGCCGATCGCCGCGACCGCGCCGAGCAGGATCGAGGCGAGCGCCGCGAAGATCACGATCTGGCGCCAGTCGTGCAGCGCCGGGCCCATCGCCTCGACCGCCACGCGGATCGCGAGCGCGAGCGCCGCGACCTTGGGTGCCGAAGCGAAGAAGGCCGTGACCGGAGTCGGCGCGCCCTCATAGACGTCGGGCGTCCACATGTGGAACGGCACCGCGCTCATCTTGAAGGCGAGACCGGCGAAGACGAACACCAGGCCGAACATCAGGCCGAAGTTGCGCCCCCCTTCGGGCGCGGCCGCATAGGCCTGCGCGATGCCGTCGAACAGAGTCGTGCCCGAGAAGCCGTACACCAGGCTGATGCCGTAGAGCAGGATGCCCGAGGCGAGCGCACCGAGGACGAAATACTTCAGACCCGCCTCGGCCGAACGCGTGTCGCGGCGCATGAAGCTCGCCAGCACATAGGCGGCGAGGCTCTGCAGCTCGAGCCCGACATAGAGCGTCAGCAGATCGCCCGCCGATCCCATCATGCCCATGCCCGCGGCCGAGAGCAGGATCAGCACCGGATATTCAGGACGCAGATCATCGCCCGAGGTACGCTGGAAGAAGCCCGGCGCGATCAGGATCGAAACCGCCGCCGCACCGAAGATCAGCACCTTGGCGAAGGCGCCGAACATGTCCGGGCGATAAAGTCCGCCGAACGCCTCGCCGCCCGCCGATGCCGGACCGGCGAGCGCGATGCCAGCGCCGATCAGGATCGCGACCGAAGTCCAGCTCACCAGCTTCGTCGAAGCCTGGCCGCCCCATGCCGCGACGAGCATCAGCAGGATCGCGCCGACTGCCAGCACCAGCTCGGGCAGGCTCATCAGCAGTTGCGTTGAATAATCCATCAGTGCGCACCCCCATGCGCGGGCTCGGCAGCAGCCGCGCCATGGCCTTCGCCATGCGCCGGCGCCGCGGCGGGGTTACCGGGTGTGGGCTGCGAGTCGCCGGCCGGAGCCGCGCGCGCAACCCGCTCGACGAGGCGCGCGGTATCGGCGCGCATCGGGGCGAGGAAGCTCTCGGGATAGACGCCCATCCACAGCACCGCCGCCGCGATCGGGCCGAGCAGCCAGAGCTCGCGCATCGACAGATCGGGCATCGCGCGGACATCGTCCTTGGTGAGATCGCCGAACACCACGCGGCGATACAGGTACAGCATATAGGCCGCACCGAGGATGATGCCGGTGGTGCCGAGCAGCGCGGTCAATGTCGAGACCTTGTACACGCCGGTCAGCCCGAGGAACTCGCCGATGAAGTTGCTGGTGCCCGGCAGACCAACCGACGCCATGGTGAACAGCATGAACAAGGCGGCGTAGCGCGGCATGTTGATCGCGAGGCCGCCGTACCGGTCGATCTCACGGGTGTGCAGCCGATCGTAGATCACCCCGACGCAGAGGAACAGCGCGCCCGAGACGAGGCCGTGACCGAGCATCACCATCATCGCGCCGTCGATGCCCTGCGCGTTGAAGGCGAACAGGCCCATGGTCACGATCGCCATGTGCGCGACCGACGAATAGGCGATGAGCTTCTTCATGTCGGTCTGCACCAGCGCGACGAGCGAGGTATAGACCACCGCGACGCAGGAGAGCGCGAATACCAGCCACATCAGCTGTGCCGAAGCCTCGGGGAACATCGGCAGCGAGAAGCGCAGAAAGCCATAGCCGCCGAGCTTCAGCAGCACGCCGGCGAGGATCACCGACCCCGCGGTCGGCGCCTGGACGTGCGCGTCGGGAAGCCAGGTGTGCACCGGCCACATCGGCATCTTGACCGCGAACGAGGCGAAGAAGGCCAGCCACAGCCAGGTCTGGACCTGCGGCGGGAAATCATGCGCCATCAGCGCCGGAATGCTCGACGTGCCCGCGTCCATCGCCATGTAGAGCATCGCGATCAGCATCACGAGGCTGCCGATCAGCGTGTACAGGAAGAATTTGTACGACGCGTAGATGCGGTTGGCGCCGCCCCAGATGCCGATGATCAGGAACATCGGGATCAGGCCACCTTCGAAGAAGATGTAGAACAGGAACAGGTCCTGCGCGGCAAAGGTGCCGATCATCAGCAACTCGGTGGCGAGCATCGCGGCCATATATTCGGGCACGCGCTTCTCGATCGCCTGCCAGCTGGCGCCGATGCAGATCGGCATCAGGAACACCGAGAGCATGATCAGCATCAGTGCGAAGCCATCGATGCCGAGCGCCCAGGCGAAGCTGACGCCGTCGGGCTTGCCGAACAGCGACGCGTACTCGACGAACTGCCATTGCGGCGCATCGGGGCCAACCTGGAAGTTGGCCCAGAGGACGATGCCGAGGGCGAGATCGACCAAGGTCGCGATCAGCGCGATCCAGCGCGCGCTCTGCGCGTTGGCGAACAGGCACGCCACCGCCGCGACAGCGGGGATGACGAGCATGATGGTGAGGATCGGGAAGCCGCTCATCCTGCGATCACCCAGGTCAGCGCCGCAGTGAGGCCGATCAGCATGATGAACGCATAGGTGTAGACATATCCCGATTGCAGCCTGGCCGCGCCGACGCTGCCAAGGCGGATGACATTGGCGAGCCCATTCGGGCCGAAGCGGTCGATGGTCTTCTCGTCACCCGCCTTCCAGAGCACGCGGCCGATCGCCATGGCGGGGCGCACGAACAGGAAGTCGTAGAGTTCGTCGAAATACCATTTGTTGAGCAGGAAGGTGTAGAGCACGCGGAAATTGTCCGCGATCGCGCCGGCGAGACCCGGCTTCCCGATATAGGCGTACCAGGAGGTCGCGAGCCCGAACAGCATCGCAGCCGTCGCCGAGAGCTTCACCCAGGTCGGTACCTCGTGCATCGCGTGCATCAGATGGGCGTCGAAGGCGATCGCGCCGTTCCAGAAATGCGCGCCCTCTTCCGCCTCGATGAAGAAGCCGTGGAAGATGAAGCCCGCAGCAACGGCGCCGATCGACAGCAGCACCAGCGGGATCAACATCACCCACGGGCTCTCGTGCGGATGATAGCCCGCCGTACCCTTGTCGCCATAATCATGCGCCGCGAGATGCGGGTCGGGCCCATGGCCGACATCCTCGGCCGGGGGTCCCTCGCCATGATGGGCATCATGCTCATGATCGTGGTCATGACCATGCGCGTCGTGGACGGCGTGCTGGATATGCTCCGAGCCCGCCCAGCGCGGCTTGCCGTAGAAGGTCAGGAAGACGACGCGCCAGCTGTAGAAGCTGGTGAGCAGCGCGACGAACACGCCGACCCAGAAAGCGCTCGGCACGCCCGCGGCCCACGCCGCCTCGATGATCGCGTCCTTCGAGTGGAAGCCTGCGAAGCCGATGGCGAGATGGTTGCCGAACACCGCCGGGATGCCCACGCCGGTGATCGCGAGCGTGCCCGCCATCATCGTCCAGAAGGTCAGCGGGATGTGCTTACGCAGGCCGCCATAGAAGCGCATGTCCTGCTCGTGGTGCATCGCGTGGATCACCGAGCCGGCACCGAGGAACAGCAGCGCCTTGAAGAAGGCGTGCGTGAACAAATGGAACATCGCCGCGCCATAGGCGCCGACGCCCGCGGCGAAGAACATGTAGCCGAGCTGCGAACAGGTCGAATAGGCGATCACGCGCTTGATGTCGGTCTGGACGAGGCCGACGGTCGCGGCGAACAGGCAGGTTGCGGCGCCGACAAAGGTCACCACGCCCATCGCGGTGGGGCTCATCTCGAACATCGGCGACAGGCGGCAGACCATGAACACGCCCGCGGTGACCATCGTCGCGGCATGGATCAGCGCCGACACCGGGGTCGGGCCTTCCATCGCGTCGGGAAGCCAGGTGTGGAGACCGAGCTGCGCCGACTTGCCCATCGCGCCGAGGAACAGCAGCAGGCAGAGCACGGTCATCGTATCGAAGCGATGGCCGAGGAAGCCGATCGTCGACCCCGCCATGCCGGGTGCGGCCGCGAGGATCTCGGGGATCGAAACGGTGCCGAAGACGAGGAAGGTGCCGAAGATGCCGAGCATGAAGCCGAGATCGCCGACGCGGTTGACCACGAAGGCCTTGATCGCCGCGGCGTTGGCGCTGGGCTTGCGGAACCAGAAGCCGATGAGGAGGTACGAGGCGAGGCCCACGCCTTCCCAGCCGAAGAACATCTGGACGAGGTTGTTCGCGGTCACGAGCATCAGCATCGCGAAGGTGAACAGCGAGAGATAGGCGAAGAAGCGCGGCTGGTCCGGGTCCTCGCTCATATAGCCCCAGCTATAGAGGTGGACGAGCGCCGAGACGCTGGTGACGACCACGAGCATCACCGCGGTGAGCGCGTCGACGCGCAGCTCCCAGGTGAAGTCCATCGAGCCCGAGCTCACCCAGTGCAGCACCGGCGTGACGGTCGGCTCGATGCCGCCCTGCAGATAATCGATGAAGATCGGCCAGGAGAGCCCGCAGGCGACGAACAGCGCGCCCGTGGTCAACGCCTTGGGCAGCACCGAGCCGAACGCCTTGTTCGATAGCCCCGCAATGGCGGCGGCGATCAGCGGCAGGAATACGATGAGGAGAATCGGCGACATCAGCCCTTCATCCGATTGACGTCGTCGACCGAGATCGTGCCCCGGCTACGGAAGTAGATGACGAGAATGGCGAGACCGATCGCGGCCTCGCCGGCGGCGACAGTGAGCACGAACATCGCGAAGACCTGCCCGACGAGATCGCCCAGCGCCGCCGAGAAGGCGACGAGGTTGAGGTTCACCGCGAGCAGGATGAGCTCGATCGCCATCAGGATGACGATCAGGTTCTTCCGGTTCATGAAGATGCCGAGCACGCCCAAAGTGAACAGGATCGCACTGACGACGAGATAATGGGTGACGCCGATCACAGCTCGACCCCCTGCCCGACCGGCGGGTTCATGTTGCGGGTAGCGTCCTTGGCGCGGCGGTTGATCTGGCGATTGATGTTCTGCGGACGGACGTCGCTGCGCTGGCGATAGGTCAGCACGATCGCGCCGATCATCGCGACGAGCAGCACGAGGCCGGCGCCTTCGAACACATAGAGGTAGCGCGAATAGAGCAGCTGGCCGATCGCCTCGATGTTCGGCGTCGCGGGGTCGACCGGCGCGATGCGGCGGCCGAGCTCGAGCCCGCCCGCGCGGTATGCGCTGATCGCGATGACGATCTCGGCGACCAGCGCCACCGCGAGTGCGAGGCCGATCGCGGCATAGCGCATCACCCCGGCGCGCAGCTCGGCGAAGTCGATGTTGAGCATCATCACGACGAACAGGAAGAGCACCGCGACCGCGCCGACATAGACGATGACGAGCAGCATCGCGATGAACTCGGCGCCCGCGAGCACCATCAGCCCCGCCGCGTTGAAGAAGGCGAGGATGAGCCAGAGCACCGAATGCACCGGGTTGCGCGACAGGATCGTCAGCGCCGCGGAGGCGATGACGACGGTCGCGAACAGATAAAAGGCGATGAGCTGGATCACGGAATCGGACGGCCCCTGATTAGACTGACGCTAAGTTGGCGTGCGCTTAACGGTACGGTGCATCGGCGGCAAGGTTCGCGGCGATCGCGCGCTCCCAGCGGTCGCCGTTCGCGAGCAGCTTATCCTTGTCGTAGATCAGCTCCTCGCGGGTCTCGGTCGAGAATTCGAAGTTCGGCCCCTCGACGATCGCATCGACCGGGCACGCCTCCTGGCACAGGCCGCAATAGATGCACTTGGTCATGTCGATGTCGTAGCGCGTGGTGCGGCGGCTGCCGTCGTCACGCGGTTCGGCCTCGATCGTGATCGCCAGCGCCGGGCACACCGCCTCGCACAGCTTGCACGCGATGCAGCGCTCCTCGCCATTGGGATAACGGCGCAAGGCATGCTCGCCGCGGAAGCGGGGCGAGATCGGGTTCTTCTCATACGGGTAGTTGATCGTCGCCTTGGGCTTGAAGAAATACTTCAAGGTCAGCCAATGCGCCTTGATGAACTCCCACAAAGTGTAGGAACGGACGAGTTGGGCGATGCTCATAGGACACCTTCCACGCGGTGCAGCATCAGATAGCCGGACACCAGGAACACGAAGATCAGCGACAGCGGCAGGAAGATCTTCCAGCCCAGCCGCATCAACTGGTCGTAGCGATAGCGCGGGACCGTCGCCTTCACCCAGCTGAACACGAAGAAGAAGAACAGGATCTTGGCGAACAGCCAGATGATGCCCGGCACGAGATAGAGCGGCGCCCAGTCGAACGGGGGCAGATAGCCGCCCCAGAAGAGCGTCGCGTTGAGCGCGCACATCAGCAGCACGTTGGCATACTCGCCGAGCCAGTAGAGCGCGAAGCTCATCGACGAATATTCGGTCTGATAGCCCGCGACGAGCTCGGACTCGGCTTCGGTCAGGTCGAACGGCGCGCGCTGGGTCTCGGCGAGCGAGGAGATGAAGAACACCACCGCCATCGGGAAGAGCAGCGGGTTGAACCCGAAGCCGTTGAGCAGCCCGAAGATATGGCCCTTCTGTCCTTCGACGATGCCGCCGAGGTTGAACGTCCCCGCCCAGAGCACGATCGAGATCAGCACGAAGCCGATCGAGACTTCGTAGCTCACCATCTGCGCTGCGGCGCGGATCGCCGAGTAGAAGGGGTATTTCGAGTTGGACGACCAGCCCGCGAGGATGATCCCGTAGACGCCCAGCGACGATGCCGCGAGCACATAGAGCAGCCCGACATTGATGTTGGAGAGCACCACGCCCGCCTGCCACGGCACCACCGCCCACACGATCAACGCGACCGTGAAGGTGATGATCGGCGCGATCAGGAACAGGGCCTTATTGGCGCCCGACGGGATGATCGTTTCCTGCAGGAAGACCTTGAGGCCGTCGGCGAACGACTGGAGCAGCCCGAGCGGGCCGACCACGTTGGGACCGCGGCGCAGCGCCATCGCGGCCCAGATCTTGCGGTCGGCATAGATGATCATCGCGACCGCCAGCATCAGCGGCAATGCGATCACGAGGATCCCGACAATCGTGGCGATGAACCACGCCCAGCCGAACGGCAGGCCGATGGTGTTCTGGAAGAAGGCGGTCATTCCGCGGCCTCCGCAAAGTCTTCGCCGTGGAGCAGTTCGGCCGAGCAGCGCTGCATCGTCGGCGAGGCGCGGCAGATCGCGTTCGTCAGGTAGAAGTCCTTGATCGGATAGGTCACTTCGCCCGACGCCGTGGCGGAAAGCGCAGGCGCCTTCCACGCGAAGCTCACCAGACCCTCCTGCCCCAGTTCGGGCACTTCGGACGCCATCGCCGCGCGCAGCTCGTCGAAGCTGTCGAACGGCAGCGTGCGGCCGAGCCTGTCAGAGAGCGCGCGCAGGATCGACCAGTCCTCGCGCGCGTCGCCCGGTGCGAACACCGCGCGCTCGGCGTGCTGGACGCGGCCTTCGAGGTTCACATAAGTGCCCGGCTTCTCGGCCCAGGTGGCCGACGGCAGGATCACATCGGCGTGATGCGCGCCCTTGTCGCCATGATGGCCGATGAACACCTTGAAGCTGTTCTCGAACTGCGAGAAATCGACTTCGTCGGCGCCGAGGAAGAAAGTCAGCTTCGGGCTCGCGGCGACCACATCGGCGATGCCGCCCTTCTGCGCGAAGCCGAGCATCAGCGCGCCCATCCGCGCCGCGGCGGTGTGGACCACCCCGAAGCCGTTCCAGGCGGTGCCGTCCTCGAGCGTGCGAACCAGCTTCATCGGCTCGACCAGCGCGAGCGCGCCGCCGAACCCGTCCTTGAGCGCGCCGGGGCCGACGATGACGAGCGGCTTCTTCGCGCCGTCGAACGCCTGCACCACCTGATCGGGCAGCTTGCCGAGCAGCGACAGATCGTTGCCGAGCCATTCGAGCTTGTAGGTGAGATCGACCTCGGGTCCGATCGCGAAGACCTTGGCGCCCTTCTTGATCGCCTTGCGGACGCGCGTGTTGATCAGCGGCGCCTCCCAGCGGAGGTTGGAGCCGATCAGCAGGATCGCGTCGGCATCCTCGACGCCGGCGATCGTCGGGTTGAACGCTACCGCGCCGAGGCTCGACACGTCATAGGCCATGCCGGTCTGGCGGCTCTCGATCAGCTCGGAGCCGAGGCCCTTGAGCAGCGCCTTGGCGGCGTACATCGTCTCGCAATCGAGCAGGTCGCCAGCGATCGCAGCGACGCTCGAGCCTGCATTGACCGCGGCGATCGCGTCGAACGCCTCGTCCCAGCTCGCCTCGACCAGCTTTCCGGCCTTGCGGACGAACGGGCGATCGAGCCGCCGGCGCACGAGACCGTCGACATGATAGCGGGTCTTGTCGTGCGCCCACTCCTCGTTGACGTCCTCGTTGATCCGCGGAAGCACGCGCATCACCTGGCGGCCGCGGCTGTCGGCGCGGATGTTGGTGCCGACCGCGTCCATCACGTCGATCGAGAGGTTACGGCGCAGCTCCCAGGGGCGGTATTCGAAAGCCACCGGCTTGTGGGTCAGCGCGCCGACCGGGCAGAGATCGACGGTGTTGCCCGAGAGCTCGCTCTTGAACGCCTTCTCCAGATAGGTCGTGATTTGCATGTTCTCGCCGCGATAGATCGCGCCGATCTCGTCCACGCCCGCGACTTCCTCGCCGAAGCGGATGCAGCGGGTGCACTGGATGCAGCGGGTCATGATCGTCTTGATGATCGGACCCATATACTTCTCGGTCACCGCCCGCTTGTTCTCGGTGTAGCGGCTATGGCCCTTGCCATAGGCGACCGACTGGTCCTGCAGGTCGCACTCGCCGCCCTGATCGCAGATCGGGCAGTCGAGCGGGTGATTGATCAGCAGGAATTCCATCACGCCTTCGCGCGCGGCCTTCACCATCGGAGAGTCGGTGCGGATCTCCTGATTGTCGGCGGCGGGCAGCGCACACGAAGCCTGGGGCTTGGGCGGCCCGGGCTTCACCTCGACGAGGCACATGCGACAATTGCCGGCGATCGACAGCCGCTCGTGATAGCAGAAGCGCGGAATCTCCTTGCCCGCCGCTTCGCAGGCCTGAAGCACCGTGGCGCCCTGCGGCACCTCGACTTCGATTCCGTCTACTTTGACCTTGGGCATTGCGACTCAGCTTCCCGAAGCGGGTGTATGGGTGATGCGATAAGCCGCCAGCGCGATCTGCGCGCGCAGCCCCGGACGATTGATGCGGAGCTGCTGGCCCTTCGCCGTGCATTCTCCGAGGAAGGGCGTGACGCCACGCAGCGCCACGGTCTCCTGCTCGCTGGTCGGCTCGGTCTGGAGCAGCGCGACAATGGCCTCGGGCGCCTTGCGCACGATGCACATTCCCATCGCCTCGAGCTCGCCGCGCGCCTCGATCGGCGCCGCGCCTTCCCGCCACGCCAGCTTACCTGCAAGGCCGCGCCCCTCATCACGCATCAGCGCGCCTTCGGCCAGCGCCCCTGCAAGGAGGGATCCGGCCGCTTTGAGCTCGCCGCCGGTGAGGCAATAGCCGTGGCCGGTCGTGGTGCGACGAAGCGCTTCCTTATATTCCGGCGTGCGCAAATCCAGCGCGAGCACCTTCTCGACCGCGGACGGAGTCCGTTGGGCGACGCACTTGCCAAAATTATGCACGACCTGCACCGCCAGCGGATCGAGCTTCTGCGGCGCCTCGTCCTGCGCCAGCGCAGGCGATGCGGTCAGCACTGCGGCGATGATCGCGAGCGGCTTCACTCCGCGGCCTCCTGCATCGGCGCATCGGCGCTGCCGTTGCGCTCGTTGATGCGGCGCTCCAGCTCGGGCCGGAAATGCCGGATCAGGCCCTGGATCGGCCACGCCGCGGCGTCGCCGAGTGCGCAGATCGTATGGCCTTCGACCTGCTTGGTGACCTGCTGCAGCGTGTCGATCTCGCTGATGTCGGCATCGCCAGTGCGCAGCCGCTCCATCACGCGCCACATCCAGCCCGTGCCCTCGCGGCACGGCGTGCACTGGCCGCAGCTCTCATGCTTGTAGAAATAGGACAGACGCGAGATCGCGCGGACGACGTCGGTCGACTTGTCCATCACGATCACGGCCGCGGTGCCGAGGCCCGAGCCGACGCCGCGCAGGCCGTCAAAGTCCATCGGGCAATCCATGATCTGCGCCGCGGGAACGAGCGGCACCGAGGAGCCGCCCGGGATCACCGCGAGCAGATTGTCCCAGCCGCCGCGGATGCCGCCGCAATGCTTCTCGATCAGCTCGCGGAACGGGATGCTCATCGCCTCCTCGACCACGCAGGGCTTCTCGACATGGCCCGAGATCTGGAAGAGCTTGGTGCCCTTGTTGTTCTCGGCGCCGAAGCTCGCGAACCATTCGGGCGAGCGCCGTAGGATCGTCGGGACGACTGCGATCGACTCGACATTGTTGACCGTGGTCGGGCAGCCATAAAGGCCCGCACCCGCCGGGAAGGGCGGCTTCAAGCGCGGCTGGCCCTTCTTGCCCTCGAGGCTCTCGAGCATCGCGGTCTCTTCGCCGCAGATGTACGCGCCGGCGCCGCGATGGACGAAGACGTCGAAATCATAGCCCGAGCCGCAGGCATTCTTGCCGAGCAGGCCCTTGTCATAGGCCTCGGCGACCGCCGCGAAGAGCGTCTCCGCCTCGCGGATATATTCGCCGCGGATGTAGATGTACGCGGCGCGGGCGCGCATCGCATAGCCGGCGATCAGCGCGCCTTCGATCAGCTTGTGCGGATCGTGGCGGATGATCTCGCGGTCCTTGCACGAGCCCGGCTCGGACTCGTCGGCGTTGATCACGAGGAAGTTCGGCCGGTCGGGCCGCGGCTCCTTGGGCATGAACGACCATTTCGTGCCGGTCGGGAAGCCCGCCCCGCCGCGCCCGCGCAGGCCCGAGGCCTTGATGCGGTCGATGATCGTGTCCTGGCCGAGCGCCATCAGCGCCTTGGTGTTGTCCCAGTCGCCGCGCTTGAGCGACGCCGACAGGTTCCACGGCTGGTAGCCGTAGACATTGGTGAAGATGCGATCCTTGTCCTGCAGCATCTCTTAGCGTCCCTGCCCGACGAGCTTCTGGATCACCATGAAGGCGACCACGGCGAGCCCGACGAGGATGATGATCCCGAGCAGCTTGAAGGCGATCTTGAGCACCCAGCCGCCGATGACGATCGCGCCGATCACCGCGAGGACGACGAACAGGACGTTCTTGGTGTCCTGGCTCATGCCCATTCCCCGCGATAATCGTGGTTCTCGTTGACCATCGCGGTCAGCGTGGTCGGGCCGCCGACCGGCTCGACCGTATGCCGGCCCGGCTCCTGCGTGCCGGTCTTGGGGCTCTCGCCCTTCGCCAGCGCGTCGAGGATCGCGGTCGTGCGATCATAGTCGAGGTCTTCGTAATTATCGTCGTTGATCTGGACCATCGGCGCCGACGAGCAATTGCCCATGCACTCGACCTCGGTGAGCGTGAACAGCCCGTCCTCGGTGGTGTGGCCCTTCTTCAGCCCGCGCGCCTTGCACGCCGCCATCACATCGTCCGAGCCGCGCAGCATGCACGGCGTGGTGCCGCAGACCTGGACATGGTAGCGGCCGACCGGCGCGAGATTGAACATCGTGTAGAAGGTCGCGACCTCGAACACGCGGATGTACGGCATCTCGAGCACGCGCGCGACGAACTCGATCACCGGCACGGGCAGCCAGCCCTGCGTGTTGGTCTCGGCACCGACCTGGCGCTGGGCGAGGTCGAGGAACGGGATCGTGCACGACATCTGCCGACCCGCCGGATAGCGACCGAGGATCTCGCGCGCCTTTTCGGCATTCTCGGCCGACCATGCGAACGCGCCCCAGCGCGCGCGGGTCTCGGCCTCGTCGGGGATTTGCGGGGCGTCAGCCATCAGCGAATGAACTCCACCCGATCGACCTTGTCGTCGGCGAAAGAATAGACTGCCATCACTTCGAAGGGCTCGGCCTCGGGCGAGCGCATCACCTTCTCGTGCAGCACCGCGGTCTGGCCGAGCTGCCAGCCGCCGAGGATCTCGACGCGGTTGCCGGGGAATTCGGCGAACATCGCCTTGAGCCCCGAACGCACGCCTTCCTTGCCCTCCCGAACCACGGCGCCGCGATAGCCCGCTTCGCTCGCGTCATCGGTCATCAGCTCGACATAGGCGTCGGCGTCCTGCGCGTTGTAGCGGGCGATCATCTCGCGCGCGATTGCCACCTTGTCGCCGCTCACCGGTCACACTCCCCGAACACGATATCCATCGCGCCGAGAATGGCGGTGATGTCGGCGAGCATGTGGCCCTTCGACATGAAGTCCATCGCCTGGAGGTGGCTGAACGCAGTCGGGCGGACCTTGCAGCGATACGGCTTGTTGGTGCCGTCGCTCACCAAATAGACGCCGAACTCGCCCTTGGGGCTCTCGGTCGCGACGTAAACCTCGCCCGCGGGGACGTGATAGCCCTCGGTGAACAGCTTGAAGTGATGGATCAGCGCTTCCATCGACTGCTTCATCTCGCCGCGCTTGGGCGGCGCGACCTTGCGGTCGAGCGTCAGCACCGGCCCTTCGGGCATCTCGGCGAGGCACTGCTTCATGATCCGGGCGGACTGATAGACTTCCTCGACGCGCACCATGAAGCGATCATAGCAATCGCCGCGGGTGCCGACGGGGATGTCGAACTCCATCCGGTCATAGACGTCGTAAGGCTGCTGGCGGCGCAGATCCCAGGGGATGCCGGCGGCGCGGATCATCGGACCGGAAAAGCCCCATTTGATCGCGTCGTCGCGGCTTACCACGGCGATGTCGACATTGCGCTGCTTGAAGATGCGGTTCTCGGCGACGAGGCTGATCGCGTCGCCGAACAGCCGCGGCAGGCGCGTGTCGAGCCAGTCGGCGATGTCGGTGAGCAGCTTGAGCGGTACGTCCTGACGGACGCCGCCGACGCGATAATAGTTCGAGTGCATCCGCGCGCCCGAGGCACGCTCGAAGAAATTGAGGCAATCCTCGCGCAGCTCGAACATCCACAGGTTCGGCGTCATCGCGCCGACGTCCATCACGTGGCTGCCGAGGTTGAGCATGTGGTTGCAGATGCGCGTCAGCTCGGCGAAGAACACGCGCAGATACTGGCCGCGCAGCGGCACTTCGAGATCGAGCAGCTTCTCGACCGCGAGCACGAAGCTGTGTTCCATGCCGAGCGGCGAACAATAGTCGAACCGATCGAAATAGGGCAGCGCCTGGGTGTAGGTCTTGTACTCGATCAGCTTCTCGGTGCCGCGGTGGAGCAGGCCGACATGCGGATCGATGCGCTCGATGATCTCGCCGTCCAGCTCGGTGACGAGGCGCAGCACCCCGTGCGCCGCAGGGTGCTGCGGGCCGAAATTGATCGTGTAGTTGGCGATCGCGACGTCGCCCGTCTCCGGCTTGCCGGCGTCGGTGCGACCTTCGATCTCGTCGAGATAATCGGCCATTACGCTTCACCCTCCGGCGTCTTTTTGACGCGCGGTTTCCGCGGTTTCTTGACGACGTCCGGATCGGCGGGCGCGGGACCCGCCTCGGGTCCCGGCTTGCCCGCGCCGCTCTCGGCCGTGCTGTCGGTGGTCTTGGGCTTGCGGACGCGCGCCTTGGCCGTCTTCGCCGCCGGCGCATCGGCCTTGACGATTGCGTCGGCAGTCAGCGGCGTCGGCGCGCCTTTCGCCTCGGGCTGCGAAGCCACGGGAGCCGGCACCGGAGCGGGCGCAGGCGCCGGAGCGGGCGGCGGCGGGGCAGCCGCCTTCTCGTCACCCGGCAGCACATAGGCTGCGCCTTCCCACGGGCTCAGGAAGTCGAAATTGCGGAAATCCTGCGCCAGCTTGACCGGCTCATAGACCACGCGCTTCGATTCTTCCGAATAGCGCAGCTCGACATAGCCGGTCTGCGGGAAGTCTTTCCGAAGCGGATGCCCGACGAAGCCATAGTCGGTGAGGATGCGGCGCAGGTCCGTATTCCCCTCGAACAGCACGCCGTACATGTCGTAGACTTCGCGCTCGAGCCAGCCGGCGACCGGCCAGATGCCCGTCACCGACGGCACCGGCTTCTCCTCGTCGGTGGTCACGCGCACGCGGATGCGGTGGTTCCGGGTGAACGAGAGCAGCTGGTAGACCACGTCGAACCGCTCGGGGCGCGACGGATAGTCGGCACCGGCGATCTCGCTCAATTGCTGATATTCGAGGCCCGGCGTGTCGCGCAGCGCGATCATCGCCTCGACCAGCGAGTCGCGCGCGACGGTCAGCGAAACTTCGCCGACGGCATCCTTGCTTTCGACCAGCAGCGAACCCAGCGCAGCCTGCGCGGCTTCGATCACGCCATCGTTGGACGTGTAGGCGGGTGCTGGCGCCCTCACCGTTCGAGCGTCCCGATGCGGCGGATCTTCCGCTGGAGCTGCATCACGCCGTAGAGCAAAGCCTCGGCGGTCGGCGGACAGCCGGGGACATAGATGTCCACCGGCACGATCCGGTCGCAGCCGCGCACGACGCTGTAGCTATAATGGTAATAGCCGCCGCCATTCGCGCACGATCCCATCGAGATCACGTATTTCGGCTCGGACATCTGGTCATAGACCCGGCGCAGCGCCGGAGCCATCTTGTTGCAGAGCGTGCCCGCGACGATCATCACGTCCGACTGACGCGGAGACGCGCGCGGCGCGGCGCCAAAGCGCTCCATGTCGTAGCGCGGCATGTTGACGTGGATCATCTCGACCGCGCAGCAGGCGAGCCCGAAGGTCATCCACCACAGCGAGCCGGTACGCGCCCACTGGAACAGCTCCTCGGTCGACGTGACGAGGAAACCCTTGTCGCCGAGCTCGGCATTGATGTCGTCGAGAAACGCAACGTTCGGGAGCGTCCCCGGCGGCGGAGGGCTGAGTTCTACTCCCACTCCAACGCACCTTTCTTCCAGGCGTAAACGAGGCCGAGCGCGAGCTCGGCGATGAAGATCATCATCGAGATCCAGGCGACCCAGCCGAGGTCGAACACGCTGACCGCCCAAGGATAGAGGAATGCCGCTTCGAGATCGAAGACGATGAACAGGATCGCGACCAGATAGAAGCGAACGTCGAACTGGCTGCGCGAGTCCTCGAAAGCGGGGAAGCCGCACTCATATTCGGTGAGCTTCTCGGGCGTCGGCTTGTGCGCGCCGGTGAGCCGGCCGACCAGCATCGGCAGGAACACGAAGGCGCTCGAAAGCACCAGCGCGACGCCGAGGAACAGCAGGATCGGCAGATATTCGGATAGGTCGACCAAAGTGCCTTCTCGCGGATGCGGAATTTGAGGGGGCTTCTAGGACTGTGAACCGGGTGCGGCAAGGCCCGGAAGCCGTGAGAATCACTCGCAATAAGCGCAACTTCCAGACATAAGTCGCCATCCCGGCGAAAGTCGGGACCTCAGGCAGCGACGCGACCCATTTGCGGCCCCCGATCCCGGCTTTCGCCAGGATGACGGAGCGTCACTTGTTGCGGAGAGCGCCCGCCACGAGCTTGTGCAGCTTCGAATGCAGCACGTCGTTCGCGGCGAGGAACTGGTTGCGCTCGCGCGGCAGGTCCTGCCCACGGAAATCGGTGACGAAGCCGCCGGCCTCCTTGACCAGCAGCATCCCCGCCGCAACGTCCCAAGGCTTCAGGTGCGATTCCCAATAGCCGTCGAAACGCCCCGCAGCGACCCAGGCGAGGTCGAGCGCCGCAGCGCCGAGCCGGCGGATGCCCGCAACCTCGGGCGCCACCGCACCGAAGATCCGGCTCCATTCAACGAAATCGCCATGGCCGAGGAACGGAATGCCCGTGGCGATCAGCGCGTCGGCGAGGTCGCGCCGCGCGGAGACGCGCAGCCGCTGGCCCTGCAGCCACGCGCCCCTGCCCTTTTCGGCCCAGAAGCTTTCGTCGGTGAGCGGCTGGTAGATATAGCCGTGCGTGATCTCGGGCTTGCCCTGCGCGCCGTTCGGGTCCTCGACCGCGATCGACATGCAGAAATGCGGGATGCCGTGGAGAAAGTTGCTGGTGCCGTCGAGCGGATCGATGATCCAGCGCGGCTTGCTCGGATCGCCCGCGATCTCGCCGCGCTCCTCGACGAGGAAACCCCAATCGGGCCGCGCCTTCTGCAGCTCCTCGATCAGCGTGTCCTCGGCGCGCTTGTCGGCGAGGCTGACGAAGTCCGCCGGCCCCTTGCGGCTCACCTGGAGGTGCTGGACCTCGTTGAAATCGCGCCGCAGCCGCGGCCCAGCCTTGCGGACCGCGCGCTCGATGACGGTGATGATGCCGGAATGGGAAACCATAATACACCTATAGCCCTCTCCCCTTCAGGGGAGAGGGTTGGGAGAGGGGCAGTGCGGAGAAGGCGCGGTTCAGGCCCCTCTCCCCAACCCTCTCCCCGCAAGCGGAGAGAGGGAGATCGTGTTCAGTCCGCGCGGCGGACGTAGGTCTGCTCGTAAACGTCGACGACGATGCGGGTTCCCGAGGCGATGTGCGGCGGGACCATGACGCGGACGCCGTTCTCGAGCAGCGCGGGCTTGTACGACGACGACGCCGTCTGACCCTTCACCACGGCGTCGGCCTCGACGATCGTCGCTTCGATCGTGTCGGGCAGCTGCACCGAAATCGCCTCTTCGTCGTAGAGCTCCATCACCACGTCCATGCCGTCCTGCAGGAACGCCGCGGCGTCGCCGAGCAGATCGCGCGGCAGCGTGGTCTGGTCATAGGTGTCCTTGTCCATGAACACGAGGTTGTCACCCTCGGCGAACAGGAACTGGAAGTCCTTGGTGTCGAGGCGCACGCGCTCGACCGTCTCCGCCGAGCGGAAGCGGACATTGTTCTTGCGGCCGTCGCGCAGATTCTTGAGCTCGACCTGCATGTACGCACCGCCCTTGCCGGGCTGGGTGTGCTGGATCTTGACGGCGCGCCAGATGCCGCCTTCATATTCGATGATATTGCCGGGACGGATGTCCACGCCGCTGATCTTCATGGGATCGAGACCTGTAAGCTGAGAAAGAGCGAAGGTCGCGCCTTAGCGGGGCATCACGATTCCGGCAAGCGCTCCGGGGCGGCCGCCATCGCGGCGTCGATCCGGCCCTGCGCCTCTTCGTTCCAGAGCGGCGGATCCTCGGGCGTCGGAAGTCCGGGAAAGCTCGGCACATCGTCGGGCACGTTCACCAGCGGGTGCCGCGTTACCGTGAAGAAATGCGCGTTGGGCAGAATCCGCTCGTCGAGCGTGCCGCCGCGGACGAATCGGATCGCCTCGCCGAAATCCGGATGCGTGCCCCACAGGCCCACCCCGCAGCGCGGGCAGCGCGCCATGTTCGTCACCATGGTGCCGGATTGCGTGACGACGATTTCAGGCTCGCCTTCGCCGAGCATCTCGACACGATCAGCCTCGATCATCGCGTTGATCGCGAAGGCCGATCCGGTCTCGCGCTGGCAGACACGGCAATGGCAGCCGTTCACGAAGATCGGCGCCGAGGTCATTCGATAGCGGATATACCGGCAGTTGCAGCCGCCCTGCATCACGCACCTTTTTTGCACTGCCCCGCAGGTTAGGGAGTGGTCCGGCGGCCCGCAAGCAGCGGATAGGGATTTACGGGCTGGCCCTGCCACCAATTGTCGGCGGGCCGCATGTGCGAGACCGCGAAATGGAGATGGTAATTGCCCGTGCCGGCATTGCCGGTGTCGCCGACGAAGCCGAGCGGATCGCCGGTCCTGACCTCGACTCCCTCTACGATCCCCGGCGCATAGCGCTCGAGATGCGCGTAATAATAGCTCCACTGCCTGTCGGGCGAGCGGATGTAGAGCGTGATGCCGCCCCCGCCATTGCTGTAGAACAGCTTCTCGATCGTCCCCGGCGCCGCGGCGATCACCGGCGTGCCGCCTGGTGCCATGATATCGGTCGCCTGATGCGCGCGTGCCCCGTTGGCGCGCGACTGACCCCAGGTGTCGACGATCTGCGCGCGCTGCACGCCTTGGACGGGTATGGCGAGCAGCGGGTGTGTCCAAGTACCCGCGGACGCTGGCGGCAGCGCTTCGGCTGCCTGCACCGGAGCCTGGGCCACCGGCGTCGCGGGATCGCCCGGCACGATGCGGATCATCGACGCCATCGCGGCCAACGCCAGAAGCAAGATCAGCCCCACCCCCATGGTCAGCCGTCTTAGCATGGCATCACTCCTGGAACACCGCTTCGGCGCCCGGCTTGACCATCAGTGCCAGCCGCGCCGCGTCCCAATTGGTCAGCCGGATGCAGCCATGGCTCTGGGTACGCCCGATATTCTGCGGCTCGGGGGTGCCGTGGATGCCGTAATGCTCCTTGGAGAGGTCGAGCCAGACTACCCCGACCGGCCCGTTGGGCCCCGGCGGCAGCATCGCCTTCTCGTCGTCCTTCTTGGCATCCCAGAACAGGTCCGGGTTATAATGAAACTTAGGATTGGTATCTATTACATTGATTTTCCATGTTCCAATCGGCAGCGGATCATGCTGGCTGCCCATCGTCGCGCTGAACTGAGCAACCAGCCGATCGTCGGCGTCGAACACCTTGAGCACCTTCTCGGACTTGTCGACGACGACATGGTCGCCCACAGGTTGATGCGCGTCGACATTGAGGTCGGTCAGCGTCTGGCGCCATTCGGGCTTGAGATCACTGGCATAATCGCGCGAGCTCGGAAGCACGTTCGGGAAGACAAAGGTCGCGCCGGGCCCGATCGCGCCGCCGCCGGGATTGAGCTCGACCAGCACCTCGGGCGTGGTGTGGAACATCTCGGCGAGCTTCTCCAGCGGCCGCGTATAGGCGAGCGCCGGCAGCTTGGCCTGATCCTCGGGATCCTTGGGCGTCGGGTTGATGAAGGGCCCCTGCAGCATCGCCGGGTCGAGCGTCACCCGCGCCACCGGACGGCGATCGCGATATTGGTAAAGCGCCGCCAGCGTCTCGCGATCGAGCTTGCCGCTGGTCGTCAGCCCCTGGTTTTGCTGAAAGCCCTTGAGCGCCGCGGTCAACGACTGGCCCTCGCGCCCATCGACGATCCCCGGCGCGAAGCCGAGCGAGTCGAGGATCACCTGCGCATGCAGGACGGTATAGTCGATCGGCGGTTTCCCCTCGGCCACCCGTGCCCCCGGCTGCGCGGCGAGCGGCGCGATGGCGATCGCGGCGAGGCCCGCGGCGGCAAGCAATTTCTTACGCAAAGACAAGCTCCTGACCCACATATATCGGTCGGGAGAACGAATGCCCCGCTGCTTGTTTCCGGCGTCAGCCCGCGAGCACCGCTGCGAATGCCTTTACTGCCGCCGCCTCGTCGCCGCCCCACACCGCGGCGGATACCGCAAGGAAGTCGGCGCCTGCCGCCACCAGCGGCCGCGCATTTTCCGGCGTGATCCCGCCGATCGCCACACATGGAATCTCGAACACCGTGGTCCACCAGCTCAGGATCGACGGATCGGGGTGGTGCCGCACTTGCTTGGTCGTGGTCGGATAGAAGCTGCCGAACGCCACATAGTCGGCCCCCGCCTCGCCCGCTTCCATCGCGAGATGGCGGCTGTCATGGCAGGTCACGCCGATCTGCGCCGAAGGGCCGAGCACCGAGCGCGCCTCGCGCGGGTCGCCATCCTCCTGCCCGAGATGCACCCCGTCAGCTCCCAGCCGTTTCGCGAGGCTGATGCTGTCGTTGACGAGGAAGGCGACGTCGCGATCGGCGCAGATCCGCTGCAGCGGCTCGGCGAGCCGCGCCGCCTCATGCTGATCGACATCCTTCACCCGGAACTGGAAGGCGGCCACCGGCCCGGCATCGAGCGCGCGCGCCAACCGGTCAGCAAAGCCGCCGGCCACGTCGAGCGGCGAGATCAAATAGAGCTGGCACGCCGGCCGACGATGATCGCGCACGAATTGATCCGCAAAGCCCTCCAGCGCGTCGTCGGCGTCGAGGTCGTCTTCGGGATCGTGCATGGTCAACTCCGGGCTAGCGGAAATCCGCATCGGTTGTTCGGGCTGGGTCTACCCCCATTGGCGTCGTCGCTTCTACCCGGAGAAGCTGGCGGTCAAGACGATGTTGCCGCGATCGTGGTCCAGCCTGCGACGATATTCGCGCGATCCGCCACGTTCAGGCCCGACACCAGCTATAACGGGGAAAGACATGCGGCCCGTGAAAGGCGGCAACTCGCGCGCGAGCGCGGCAGATGCGGAGTTCGATTGCAATGGCCAGTGGCAAGCCTCGTTTCGTGCAGCTCAAGTCGATCAACGGCGAGCCGATGCTCGTCAACCTCGCGCTGGTGCGCACGGTGACCACGATCAACCTCGCCGGCGACGATGTCGGCGTGATCTCGTTCGACAAGGAGCATGAAGTGGTGGTCGGCTCGACGGTGTTCGACGTCACCGCAGCGATGGCCGAGAGCGCGCTCCCCCTCGGCGACTGAGCCCGCCCTAGCCGGTCACCAGCGCGATCAGGAACCCGTCCCAGGGCTTGGCGCCGACGGTCTGGAGCGCCGTCGCCGAAAGCCGCGGCTCGGCGGCCACGGCATCGAAAAGCGCGCGTGTCCCCACGATCCGCGGATCGTCGCTCGCCGGGTCGAGCACCCCGCCCTCGCGCACGACATTGTCGACGACGATCACCGTTCCGGGCCGCGACAGAGCGAGCGCCGCGCGCAAATAGGCGGCATTGCCCTCCTTGTCGGCGTCGATGAACACGAGGTCGAACGGCGCCTGCCCTTCCGCCCGCAACGCCGCTAGACTGTCCGCCGCCGGGCCGACCCGCACCTCGCATCGCGTCGCGAGACCGGCGCGTGCGAGATTGGCCTCCGCCACCGCGGCATGGTGCGGCTCGAGCTCGAGCGTCACCAGCCGGCCCTCGGGCGGCAGCGCGCGGGCGAGCCAGATCGTCGAATAGCCGCCGAGCGTGCCGATCTCGAGAATCCGCCGCGCACCCGTCATTCGCGCCAGCAAATGAAGGAATTTGCCTTGCACCGGCGCGACGTCGATCGCCGGGAGCCCGCCCGCTTCATTGGCGGCAAGCGCGGCGTCGAGCGCGGGATCAGGCTCCAGCAGCTTCGCCTCGATCCAGGCATCCACCGCGGCGGGGTTGGTCATGTCAGCGATGCGCAAGGAAGCTGCCAGCCACCGGGCGGGTCTCGGCGCTGAGCTCGAAGGCGGCAATCAGCGGGCGCCCCTTGGCGATCGCCGCGCGCACCGCGGGCAATTCGAGCGACGCCTTGTGGCTGGAGGCATCGTCCCAGATCTCGGTGATCCAGATCGCGTCCGGATCCTTGGCGTCCTCGGCGATCAGATATGCGCGGCACCCCGGCATCGCGCCGGTGCCCGAAGTGAGGATCGCGATCAGTTCGGCGCGCTTGCCCGGCTGCGCCTTCATCTTGCCGATCATCCCGAACGGCACCGGATCTTCCATCGCCTTCCCCTTCGCGAGCGCCGAGCCGCCCAGCATCGCGAGCGCGAGCCCTGCGAGTACCGGGCGGCGCGGCGTCATTCCTCGCCCTTGTAGATGCGCACTAGCCTGTCGAGCATCGCGAGTGCGTCCTCGCGCTTGCGCTGGAAGGTGTTGCGCCCGATGATCGAACCGTTGCCGCCGCCGTCGCGGATGTCGCGCGCGTCCTGATAGACCGCGTCCTCGCCCTTGGCAGCGCCGCCCGAGAAGACGACGATGCGGCGGCCGTTGAAGCAGCTCTGCACGACGTGCTTCACGCGATCGGCCTGCGCCGACCAGTCGCTGCCCTCATAGGCCTCTTGCGCGTCCTTCTGCTCGATATGCGCGCTCGGCAGCTTGACCTTGATGATGTGCGCGCCGAGCAGTCCCGCCATGTGTGCGGCATAGGCGCCGACATCGAGCGCGAGTTCGCCGTCCTTGGAGAGCTTGCCGCCGCGCGGATAGGACCAGATTACCGTCGCGATGCCGACCGAGGCCGCCTCGGCGCGCATCTCCTTGATCTCCTCCATCATCCCGAACACGTCGTCGGCACCGGGATAGATGGTGAAGCCGATGGCGGAGCAGCCGAGCCGCAGCGCATCATCGACGCCTCCGGTCACGGCCTGGTCGATCGAGGTCGCCCAGCTGTTCGACGAGTTGACCTTGAGGATCGTCGGGATCTGGCCCGCGAAACTGTCGGCGCCCGCCTCGATCATGCCGAGCGGCGCGGCATAGGCCGAGAGCCCCGCATCGATCGCGAGCTGAAAATGATAATGGGGATCATAGGCGGCGGGATTGACCGCGAAGCTGCGCGCCGGGCCGTGCTCGAAGCCCTGATCGACCGGCAGGATGATCAGCTTGCCGGTGCCGCCGAGGCGGCCCTGCATCAGGATCCGGGCAAGATTGGCCTTAACCCCGGGATTGTCGGACTCGTAGTTCGCGAGGATGGCGCGGACTGCGGGCGTGATGCTCATGACTTCCCCTTGATTCGGTTCCCTGTGCGGCGGTCCCTATCGCACCGCACAAGGGCCGGAAACCGCTGACAACGCTGACCAAAGGGGTAGATACCTACAAAGAGCCAAACCGCGGCTGCCTGACGACGAAACGCCGGGAGGCGCCCCGGTTCAGTGCATCGTGGCGGGCATCGCACCGCCTTGGCTGCGCGCGCGTGGAGACCGCATATCGTCGTCGAGGCGGAAGCGTGCTGCCTGCTCGACCAGCGCGACCACTTCGTGGCTGAGCGTGCGCGACGCCGCCGAGGTCTGTTCGACCATCGCCGCGTTCTGCTGGGTCGCCTGATCCATCGTGCCGATCGCGCCGCTGATCTCGCTCACCGCCGCCGACTGCGCCGCATTGTCTGCAGCCATGCCGCCGACAAGCTGATGGACCTGCCCGACTCCGTCGCAAATGCCGGCAAGCGCGCCGTCGACGCGCTCGACTGCCGCCACCGCAGCATGGATGTCGACCTGCGTCGCGGTGAGCTGGTCGCGGGCGCGGCCGGCTTCCTCTTCGGCCCGCATGGCGAGCGCGCTGACCAGATCGGCGACCACCGCGAAGCCGCGGCCCGCTTCGCCGGCGCGGCCCGCTTCGACCGCCGCGTTCATCGCCAGTACGCGCGTCTGGAAGGCGATCTTGTCGAGACCCTCGATCACGTCGTCGATCCCGCGCGCGCTTTCGCTGACCCGGGTCATCGCCTGCACCGCCTCGTCGGTGACCGCGCGGCCGCCTTGCACCGCATCGGTGGCCTCGCCCGCCCGTGCGACGGTCTGCGACGCGGCATCCGAGCTTGCCCGGATCCGGCCGTCGATCTGCGCGATCGCCGCGGTGGTCTGCTCGAGGCTCGCGGCATTGCTCTGGGTGCGGCGGGCAAGATTCTCGGAGGCCTGCGCGATCTCCGCGGAACCGGTGCGGATCGTCTCCGCGCTCTCGCGCACCGATCCGATCAGTCCGCGCAGCGCACCGAGCGCGTCGTTGAAGTTGCGCCGCACCGTCCCATAGCTTTCGGGAAATGCATCGCCGATCTCGGCCGTAAGGTCGCCCGCCGAGAGCTTGCCGAGACCGTCCGAAAGCGTGTCGACCACGAATTTCTGCTCGGCGTCGGCCGCCGCCTTGGCGCGATCCGCCGCCTCCTTGGCGACCGCCGCGTCGCGGAATACCAGCACCGCGCGTGCCATATCGCCGAACTCGTCGCCGCGTGCGGTCTCGGGCACGTCGACGCGATTGTCGCCGCCCGCGAGCCGCTTCATCACGCCGGTGAGCGCAATCACCGGCTTGCCGAGCAGACCGCGGAGCAAGCCCCACAGCAGCAGCGCCACCGCGAACATCGCGATCGCACCGACGATCACCGCCGATTCCTCCGATTTGCTCGCCCGGCGCATCTCGCTCAGGCTCGCCTGCACCGCCGCATATTTCTCCTTGCGCAGCGCCTCGGCACCGTCGGTCATTTCGTCGACAGCGCGCGATGCGCCGCTGCTGCCGGCGAGCTCGTGGGCGCGCGTGGCATCGGCCTGCGACATGTGCCCGAGCATCGGATCGACGACGGTACGCCGCCATTCGGCGACCGCGGCCATAGTCTTGTCGAGCAAGGCCCGATCATCGGCCTCGTCGAGCAGCGGGCGCAGCTTCGTCGCGGCGGCATCGAAGCGCTTCATGCTGTTCTCGAATGCCGCGACGTCCCCCGGGGCGTTGCTGACCGCATAGCCGCGAAGGTCGGCGACGGCGGCGAGCAGCGAATTCTCCACCTCCGCAGAGAGCGCCTGCTCCTCGTCGACGCGGTCATTGACCTGGCTGAGCTGCACCACTTCCGACGACTGGAGGTAGACGAAGCCCAGCGTGGCGGCAGCGGCGAGCATGATCGCGCCAAAGGCCGCGGCGAGCTTCCGGGAGATGGGGAGGGATTTGAGCATGTACAGGTTCCGGCCGATGCGGACACGCGCCCCCTCGAACGTGTCCCATTGTCAGAACCATTATAGATTGCCGAGGCGTCGCACCCTGCGATCGGCAGCAATAACAATCGATTGCGCCGTCGATTTCAGCTGCCGGCCCGCTGTGCGCGAGGAAAAGGGGAGCCGGCTTCCCGGCTCCCCTCCCCGTCAGTCGCGCGGCCTCAGGCTCACGAGCTGGTCGAGCACCGCGTTCAGGCCTGCGCCCGAACCCGCATGCACGTCGATGCGGCCGATCTTCTCGGTGACGCGCTCGAGCGATTCGAGCTCCTTCAGGCGGAGCAGCGTCGGATTGTCCTCCATCAGCTTCGCCGTGTTGAGCAGGCTCCGCGTCGCCGCGGTCTCCTCGCGCCGGCGGATCAGGTTCGCCTGCGCGACCTTCTCCGCCTCGACCACCTTGTTGATCAGCTCGCGCATGTCGCCCGGCAGGATCACGTCCTTGACGCCGAGTTCGGTCACCCGAACCCCGATGTCGCCGAGCTCGCGCCGGACATGGTCGACGATCTGCGTATCGACCGACACGCGGTCGTTGAGCACTTCGTCGAGCGTGCGCCCGCCCACGGCCTCGCGGACCGCGAACTGGACGAGCTTGTAGACATGCGCCTGGTAATCCGGTGTCGAGAGCGCGGCCTTCTCGACATCCGTCACCTGGACGAACGACGTGAGGGTGACACGCAGCGACACGCGGTCCCGCGTCAGGATCTCCTGCGCGGTCACCTCGAGCGGCACCGGACGCGTGTCCAGCGTCTTCGAGGTCACCTTGCGGCCGACCTGCCAATAGCCGTAGCGGCCCGGGCCCAGTGTCTCGACGAGCTCGCCGTCGAGGAACACGAGTCCCGCCTCCGCTTCGGACACCGCGACCGTGGCGATCGGCGCCGGCGCTGCCGGCCCGACCACCGCAGCCTTCTCGAACGCGACCAGCTGGCGCTTGTCGAGCCGCGCGGTGGCGGTGATGTCGAACGTGTCGACTGTCACCTTGTCCATCGCGCACCAGACATGCACCGCCTGGCCCGGCCGGACGATCAGCGCCGCGCGCCCATCGATCCAGACCACCGCGACCTCGCCTTCCTGCGGACGCGCCGAGACGAAATTGCCTTCAGCGAGCTCCGGATGGCGCTTCTCGATGATCTCCGCCCAGGGCGAGGCGAACATGCCCGATGCGACGAAGATCTCGACGCGCTTGCGGTTCAGCCAGTCCCAAAGCCGGTAGCGGCCCGGAGACAGGATATCGATGACGCGGCCATCCTTGATGAGGAGGCCGCGCTGGTTCTCAGCGATCACAACAGTCTTCATCATCGCCGGTCCTCCTCTCTTGCTCACACGCGCGCGGAACCATTTCCGCGGCGGGAGGCGGGCGTTAGATCGGCAAAGTAACGATTGCAACGATTATTTTGCTGCAGTGCAGCATATAACAATATGTTTAAGTCGTGATGTCGTTTGACAAGCACCTAAAATAGCCCGTCACTCCGGACTTGTTCCGGGGTCCACCAAGAGGCCAGCGAGAACCATGCACATTGAGCCTGTCGCGTGAGGCTGCGCGGATGCCGGAACAAGTTCGGCATGACGATTGGGGGCATTTGGGTAAAAGGTCGGCCGGCGGAGCGCTCTGCCGATGTCCGTGCGGGCTGGCGATTGAGGCAGCATTGTCGGATGTCTGGCAATCGCGCGGCGAGCAGGCGGGCGCCGCTCCCGGTACGAATGCCGCGTATCCCACGCGCGCCGCCGCTATCCTCGCCGGCACAAAGCCGGGCACCGGTTGCCTCGGCTCGGCGCAAGCGCCTCGCCTCGGCTGGAACGCCCCGCCGGCCTCCCGATATGGAGTGCCTTGCAAAGGGCACTGGCGTTTCAGGCCAGTTTGGAGCGGGAGTCGAACCCGCGACACACAGATTATCAGTCTGTTGCTCTCCCCATCTGAGCTATCCAGTGGGACGGAATCGAACCGTCAAGCTTGGACCTAAACCAAGTGGCTGCCATGCCAGGTCCGTTGAACCATGGAACACGGATCCGGCACGCCGGCCGCGCCCGGGGGGTCTCACGAGCCCCGCCGAAATGGCAAAACGGACCGCGCCTTTAGGACCGGATGCGCAACGAGTCCAGCGAATTATTGCTGCAGCGCAGCAACGCCGGGCAGTTCCTTGCCTTCCATCCATTCGAGAAAGGCGCCGCCAGCGGTCGACACGAAGCTGAAATCGTCCGCGACACCCGCCTGGTTGAGCGCCGCAACGGTGTCCCCGCCCCCCGCGACCGATACCAGCGACCCTTCCTTGGTCAGCGCCGCGGCGGTCTTCGCCAACGCAACCGTCGCGGTGTCGAAAGGCGGGGTCTCGAATGCTCCGAGCGGCCCGTTCCACACCAAAGTGCGACAAGTCTTGAGCACATCGGCCAGCGCCTCGGTCGCGGCTGGACCGACATCGAGGATCATCTCATCCGCGGCGACTTCGTGGACGTTCACCGTCCGCACCGGCGGGTTGGCGCGGAATTCTTTCGCTACCACCACGTCATAGGGCAGATGCACGGTGCAGTTCGCCTTGTCGGCGGCGTCGAGGATCTCCTCGGCGGTGGCGGTGAGGTCGTGCTCGCACAGCGACTTGCCGACGTTCACCCCGCGCGCGGCGAGGAAGGTGTTGGCCATGCCGCCGCCGATGATCAGGTGATCGACCTTCTCGACGAGGTGCCGGAGCACGTCGAGCTTGGACGAGACCTTGGCGCCGCCGACCACTGCCGCGACCGGATGCTCGGGATTGCCGAGCGCCTTGTCGAGCGCGTCGAGCTCGGCCTCCATCTGGCGGCCGGCATAGGCCGGAAGCTTGTGCGCGAGGCCTTCAGTCGAAGCGTGCGCCCGGTGCGCCGCCGAGAAGGCGTCGTTGACATAGAGATCGCCGAGCGCGGCGAGGCGGTCGACGGTCTCGGGTGCGTTCTTCTCCTCGCCCGCATCGAAGCGGGTATTTTCGAGGATGCCGACCTCGCCGTCGGCCATCGTTTCGATCACGCCTTCGGCGTCCTGATCGTCGATGAAGCGCACCGGGCGGCCGAGCACCTGGCTGAAGGGCTTGGTGACGAGCGCGAGGCTCATCTCCGGGTTACGTTGCCCCTTCGGGCGCCCGAAATGCGCGAGCACGATCACCTTGGCGCCCTTGTCCGCCAGCTCGGCGACCGTCTGGATCGCGGCACGCAGCCGCGTGTCGTCGGTCACCGCGCCATCGGCCATCGGCACGTTGAGATCCTCGCGGACCAGCACTCGCTTGCCGGTGATCTCGCCCATGTCGTCGAGCGTCTTGAAGTTGCGCGCCATAATCTCTCCTCCCCGCGCTCCTGCGAAACAGGAGCCCAGGATCACAAGCGAGGTCCTTTGAGGCTCTGGGCTCCTGCTTTCGCAGGAGCACAAAGTTCAGCCCAGCTTCGCCATCGCGGTCGCGGTGTCGACCATGCGGTTCGAGAAGCCCCATTCATTGTCGTACCAGCTGACCACACGGACCAGCTTGCCGTCGATCACTGCGGTTTCGAGGCTGTCGACGGTCGACGATGCGGGCGTGTGGACGATGTCGATCGAGACGAGCGGCTCGTCCGAATAGACCAGCACACCCTTGAGCGGACCGCTCTCCGACGCCGCCTTGAGGATCGCATTGATCTCGTCGCGGGTCGTGTCGCGCTTCGGGGTGAAGGTCAGGTCGACAAGGCTGCCATCGGGAACCGGAACGCGGATCGCCGAGCCGTCGAGCTTGCCCTTGAGCTCGGGCAGCACCTCGCCCACCGCGCGCGCGGCGCCGGTGGTGGTCGGGATGATGTTCATCGCAGCGGCGCGGGCGCGGCGCAGATCCGGGTGGATCTGGTCGAGGATCTTCTGATCGTTGGTATAGGCGTGCACCGTGGTCATCAGGCCACGCTCGATGCCGACGCTGTCGTTGAGCACCTTGGCGACCGGCGCAAGGCAATTGGTGGTGCACGACGCGTTCGAGACGATCGTGTGCCCGGCCTCGAGCTTGTCGTGGTTCACGCCATAGACGACGGTGAGGTCGACATTCTTGCCCGGCGCCGAGATCAGCACCTTCTTCGCGCCGGCATCGATATGCTTCTGCGCGTCGTCGCGGGTGGTGAAGAAGCCGGTGCATTCGAGCACCAGTTCGACGCCGTTCGCGGCATGCGGCAGGTTCGCCGGATCCTTCTCCTTGGTCACCTTGATGCGCTTGCCATCGATGATCAGGTCATCGCCCTCGGCGCTGACGGTACCCGGATATTTGCCGTGGACGCTATCGCGCGAGAAGAGCCATGCGTTGGACTTGGCGTCGGCGAGGTCGTTGATCGTAACCAGTTCGAGGCCGCTGTCGGGACGCTCGAGGATCGCGCGCGCGACCAGCCGTCCGATGCGGCCGAAACCGTTGATCGCAACCTTCGTCATATCGCTACACTCCTGCTTCGGTTTTGAGCCGTTCGGCTCGCTATATGGGTGCTCAGCCGAGCGCCGCCACGATCTGCGGCACGATCGCCGCGGCGGTGAGCCCGAAATATTCGTAGAGCTTCGGCGCAGGGCCGGACGCGCCGAACTTGTCGATGCCGAAGCGCAGTCCGGCGATGCCGGTGTAGCGCTCCCAGCCCATCGTCGTGCCCGCCTCGATCGAGACGCGCACCACATGATGTGGAAGGATGTCGTCGCGATACTCGGCGCTCTGCGCGTCGAACCGCTCCCAGCTCGGCATCGAGACGACGTCGGCGCCGATCCCCTGCGCCTCGAGCGCAGCGCGCACGGCGACCGCGATCTCGACTTCGGAACCGGTGGCGATCAGCACCACCTGCCGTTCGGCCTCGGCCGAGAGCAGCCGATAGGCGCCTCTGGCCGAGCGATTCTCGCCACCATCGGTGCGCAGCTGGGGCAGGTTCTGCCGCGAGAGCGCGAGCAGCGACGGGCCGTCGGTCTTCTCGAGCGCCAGCGCCCAGCATTCGGCGGTCTCGATCGTGTCGCACGGGCGGTAGACGTCGAGATTGGGGATGAGGCGCAGGCTCATCACATGCTCGATCGGCTGGTGCGTCGGGCCGTCCTCGCCGAGCCCGATCGAATCATGCGTCATCACATAGGCGACGCGCACCTGCTGGAGCGCCGAGAGACGGATCGCGGCGCGGGCATAGTCCGAGAAGACGAGGAAGGTGCCGCCATAGGGGATCACGCCCCCGTGCAGCGCCATGCCGTTCATCGCCGCGGCCATGCCGAACTCGCGGATGCCGTAATAGATGTAGCGCCCTTCATAGGTGCCCGCGGTGAGCGCCACGAGATCCTTGGTCAGCGTGTTGTTCGAACCGGTGAGATCGGCCGAGCCGCCGATCGTCTGCGGCATCGCCGTATTGATCGCCTCGAGCGCCATCTCCGAGGCTTTCCGCGTCGCGACCTTTTGGGGATTGGCGAGCAGGCCTTCGACATAGGGCTTGAGCCAAGCGTCGGACGCGGTGTCGCGGCCCTCGAAAGCCGCACGATTACCGTTGCCTGCCAATCGCTGCTGCCACTTGGCATGCGCTTCGGCGCCGCGCTTGCCGGTCTCCAGCCACGCCGCGCGGATATCTTCGGGAACTTCGAACGGGGCATGGTGCCAACCGAGCGTCTCGCGCGCCGCGGCGACTTCGTCCTTGCCCAGCGCCGCACCATGCACCTTGGAGGTGCCCTGCTTGTTGGGGGCGCCTTTGCCGATGATCGTACGGCAGCGGATCAGCGCGGGCCGATCCTCGTCGCGTGCTTCCTCGATCGCGGCGACGATGCTGTCCTCGTCATGCCCGTCGCATTCGGTGACGTACCAGCCGGTCGCCTCGTAGCGCGCGACGATGTCCTCGCTCGACGAGAGCGACACCGATCCGTCGATGGTGATCTTGTTGTCGTCCCACAGCACGATCAGCCGATCGAGCTTGAGATGCCCGGCAAGGCCGATCGCCTCGTGGTTGATGCCTTCCATCAGGCAGCCATCGCCGGCGATCACCCAGGTATGGTGGTCGACGAGATCATTGCCGAAGCTCGCGTTGAGGTGGCGCTCGGCGATCGCCATGCCCACTGCCATCGCCAAGCCCTGCCCGAGCGGCCCGGTGGTCGCCTCGACTCCGGCCAGCTCGAAATTCTCGGGGTGGCCCGCGCAAGGGCTGCCGATCTGACGGAAGTTGCGGATGTCCTCCAGCGTCGGACGGGCATAGCCGGTCAGATGGAGCAGCGAATAGATCAGCATCGATCCATGCCCCGCCGAGAGCACGAAGCGGTCGCGATCAGGCCAACGCGGAGCGGCCGGATCGAACTTCAGATAGCGCTGGAACAGCACCGTCGCGACGTCGGCCATGCCCATCGGCATGCCGGGATGCCCCGAATTGGCGGCCTCGACGGCATCCATCGAAAGGGCGCGGATCGCGTTGGCGCAATCGCTGAAGGAAACGGACACTGGGACTCCCCTGCTGGTCGCGCACGCCTTTGGGACGCATGCGCCCGCGCGTCAACCGCTGCGCCGGCTCCGGAGGCAAAGCCGTTGACGGCTCTCGAAAATTCGATGGGCCGTTGGACGCATGGACTCTTGCCGCGCCCGCCCGCTCTGCCTAATCGGTACGGTTATGGCCGAAAGCCCCGCAGACCGTATCGAACAGGCGCTCGCCCGGATCGAGCGCGCCGCGGCCGCGCGCGCCTATGCGACCGAGCGCCTCGCGCGCCGCCACGCCAAGCTGCGCTCGCGGATCGAGGAGGCGGTTGCGTCGCTCGATGTGCTGATCGCACGCGAAACGGCGAGCACGGAAGCCGATTGATGGCCGATATCGACATCACCATCGCCGGCCGCAGTTATTCGATCGCTGCGCGTGACGGTGACGAGCCGCACCTCCGCAATCTCGAATCGATCCTGCAGCAGCACGCGCAGACCGCGCAGCGCGCCTCGGGCGGGCTCAACGCCGAACGCACCCTCGTCTATCTCGCGCTGATCCTCGCCGACATGGTCGACGAAGTGCAGCGCAATCCGCCGCAAGGTGTCTCTCCCGTGCTGCTCGATCGCATCGCCGACCGGCTCGAGGCCGTGGCCGCGGCGCTCGAGGAAGACGCGGCCGAGGCTTGATCCACTCATAATCCTCCCTCGCAAAGCGAGGGAGGAATGAGAATGACCCCGTTGCGCCCTCCGCCCTTCGCCCCTACATGCATCGGCGGCGGGCACTGCCCGGTACGAGCCTTGGCATTATCCCTGAGGCTATTCATCATCCATGGGGGCTGTCCCTGTGCAGATCCTGGTCTGTCGCAAATGGTCCCCACCTGACGTAACGGGCGTCAGAGGATATTCTGGCAAACGGCCATGGCGGTCCCGCCACCGCATTCTTTCCGCATGATCATCGACAAACCCGCACTCCGCGCGAAGCTGCGCGCCGATCGCGACTTGTTCGCGGCGCAATCCTCGACCGCGATCGTGGCTCCCGAAGCCTATGTCGAGCGCCTCGCGCCGGAAATGATCGTCGCGACCTATTGCGCCGTGGGCAGCGAGGCCGATCCGACCCAGCTCGCCGCCGCGGCCGCGGCCGCCGGCTGCATGCTCGCCCTCCCCTTCGTCGTCGATCGCACCGCGCCGATCCGCTTCCTCGCCTGGCAGATCGGCGAACCGCTCGTCGCCGGTCCGTTCAACCTGCGCCAGCCCCATCCCTCGAGTCCCGAGGTCGCACCCGACGTGATCCTGACGCCGTTGATCGGGTTCGATCGCCGGCTCGATCGTCTCGGCCAGGGCGCCGGCCATTACGACCGCGCCTTCGCACGCTACGAATCGGCGTGGCGCGTCGGTGTGGCGTGGTCGGTGCAGGAAGTTCCTGCTATCCCCGCCGACATCTGGGACGTGCCTTTGCACGCGATCATCACCGAGGAGGGCATGTTGTGGCGCGAGGAGAAGTGAGGCCGAGCTGGCGCAAGCCCGCGGGCATGCTCGCGATCCTGCTGCTGATCCTCGTCTGGGTAGTGCTGGTCGCCACCTTCTCGACACAGATCGGCGCGCTGCCGATCCTCGTGCAGGCGGTGATCTATACTGCGCTCGGCATCGTGTGGATCACGCCGCTCAAGCCGCTGCTGCGCTGGATGGAGACCGGTCGCTGGCGCGCGCCGCAGCGCTGAGCCAGGGGCTTTCGATCGCATCTTCCAGGGAACGGCATGGCGCGAGTGACGGGGCTCGAACCCGCGACCTCCGGCGTGACAGGCCGGCGCTCTAACCAACTGAGCTACACCCGCTTGAACCAGGCGGGGCGACGCATGCCGCATCATGGAATGCGCTTCGGTTGACCACGGGAGCCCCTTTCGGGATCCCGCGTGGCGCGAGTGACGGGGCTCGAACCCGCGACCTCCGGCGTGACAGGCCGGCGCTCTAACCAACTGAGCTACACCCGCTCTCGAAGCGAGGAGGCGGCCACTAACCCCGGCTTTCGGGGGTGTCAACCGGATTGGTCGCGACTTTGTCGCCGATGGGTGTGCGTCTCGCCGGGATGGCTCACCAGCGTGCCGTGCTCGAACAGGAATCCGGCGATATCGGGCTTGCCCGCCGCATTGAGCACGGTCTGGATGATGATCAGCAGCGGGACCGCGAGCAGCGCGCCCGGCGTGCCCCACACCCATCCCCAGAAGCTCAGCGAGACGAGGATGAGAATCGGGCTGATCGTCAGCCGATGCCCGACGATCAACGGCGTGACGACATTGGCCTCGATCAGATGCGCGCCGATCATCAGCGCCGCCGGCAGCAGCGCCCACCAGATGTCGGCGAAGCTCATGAGTCCGCCCACCGCGAGCAGCAGCGCCGAAAGGACCGGGCCGATATAGGGGATGTAGTTGAGCAGCGCGACGATGCCGCCCCACATCAGCGGCGTCGGCATGCCGATCGCCCAGAGCGCGCCCGCCACGATCGCACCGAGCGTGACGTTGATCAGCGTGATCGTGCCCAGATAGGCCGAGGTGTCGTCGACCACGTCCTGGATCACCCGCGCCGTCGCCATCGCCCCGCCGAAACTCGCGCGCCGGGTGATCGCGTTCCGCCGGAGCCGCGTCCAGCCCGAGAGGAAGAAGTAGATCACGAGGATGGCGAAGAACATCTCGATCAACGCCGAGGGCGCCGAGGTGGTGAACAGATCGAGCAAGGAGCGCGGCGGCGGGACTGCGATCGTCTCGGGCTGGCGCGCGGGGGCGCTCGCGAAATTGTTGAGCGTCTTGTCGACGAAGCGTTCGAGCCGCGAATAGAAGCGGATCAGCGGCTCGAGATTGTGCTGGATCTTGGGGATGCTCTCGGGCAGCCGCTGCATCCATTGCCACGCCGGCACGACGATCGAGGCGAGCGCGATATTGGCGACGCTGAGGAACATCAGCACGCAAACGAACGCCGCCAGCGGCGCGGGCATGCGGTGACGCTCGAGCCATTCGAGCATGGGTACCAGCGCGATCGCGATCACCAGCGCGGCAGTGAGCGGCAGGAAGAAGGGCGAGCCTTCGCGCAGCGCGAAGGGGATCGCGAACAGCAGCCCGACGCCCAGCATCAACGCCAGCGCCGCCATCAGCCGATCGCGCCGCAACCCGGCGCCATCCTGCGCATCCGACGCAAGGATAGGCTCGCGCGGCGGCGCCGGCGGAATGCCGTCGTCCTGCTCGCTGCCGCCGCCCACGGCCCGCACCTGGTCGTCCACCCTTCGTTCTCCTTCGTGCCACTTCTAGGAGGCGGCGCGAGCGGGAGCAACGCCGGTTGCGCACGGCGCAATCCGGGGCCAGGCTGCAACCATGGGCGAACTGCTGCTGGTCCTCGACGAAGGAACGACCTCCACCCGCGCGATGCTGTTCGCGCCCTCCGGCGAATGCCTCGGCAGCCGGGCTGCGGAGCTTAGCCAGCACTATCCCGGACCCGGTCTTGTCGAGCATGACGCCGTCGAGATCTGGGAGCGCACCTGCGCCTGCGCCCGCGCGATGGTCGAAACCGCGGGCGGCGCCGACAGGATCGCGGCGATCGGCATCACCAATCAGCGCGAGACGATCGTCTTCTGGGACCGCAAGACCGGTGAGCCGCTCGCGCCAGCGATCGTCTGGCAGGACCGGCGCAGCGCCGCTTTGTGCCGTCAGTGGCGCGAGGCGGGCGAGGAACCCGGCGTGCAGGCGCGTACCGGGCTGCTGCTCGATCCCTATTTCTCCGGCACCAAGATCGCCTGGGCGATGCGGAATTGGCCCCAGCTCGCCGAAGCCGGCGACCGGCTCGCGATCGGCACGATCGAGAGCTGGCTGGTGTGGAAGCTTACCGGTGGCCTCCACATCACTGATGCGACCAACGCCTCCCGCACCCTGCTGATGAGCCTCGGCAGCGGCGGCTGGAGCGACGGGCTGCTCGACATGTTCGCGGCCCCGCGCGAAGCGCTGCCCGATATCGTCGACTGCGCCGGCCGCTTCGGTACGACGAAGCTGTTCGGCGGCGAGATCCCGATCTGCGGCCTCGCCGGCGACCAGCAGGCTGCGACGATCGGCCAAGCCTGCTTCGCCAGGGGCGAGACCAAGGCGACCTATGGCACCGGCGCCTTCGTCCTCACCAATGCGGGCACCGTCCCGCCCACTTCGAAGCACCGCCTGCTCGCCACCGTGCTCTGGCAATTGGGCGGCCGCCGCACCTATGCGATCGAAGGTTCGGTGTTCGTCGCCGGCAGTCTGATCCAGTGGCTGCGCGATTCGGTCGGGCTGATCGACACCGCGCGCGAGACCGAGGCGCTTGCCCGCTCGGTCGCCGACAATGGCGGCGTCTATCTTGTCCCCGCGCTGTCGGGCCTCGGCGCGCCCTGGTGGGAGCCCGATGCCCGTGCCTCGCTCTCTGGCCTCAGCTTCGCCAGCACCCGCGCGCATATCGTCCGTGCTGCGCTCGAGGCGATGGCGCACCAGAGCCACGATCTGAAGACCGCCTTCGCCGCCGATGGCGCCGACTGGGCGCGGCTGCGCGTCGATGGCGGCATGGTGACCAACGACTGGATGGCCCAAGACCTCGCCGACATGCTCGCCCTCCCCGTCGACCGCCCCGATTTCGCCGAGACCACTGCGCTCGGCGCGGCGATGCTCGCGGGCGTGGGCTGCGGACTGTTCAGCGGGCTGGAGGAAGCGGCCGGGATGCGCGGCGCGGGTACGACGTTCGAGCCGCAACTGGAGGAGGCGACCCGCGAGATGCGCCTCAAAGGCTGGAACGCCGCCGTCCAAAACGTCGTCACCTCCGCGAAAGCGGGGGCCTATCTCCAGTACCCACCACAAGCGCGGCGGTGAAAGTGGGCGGCTTTGTCTACATCGTCACCAACCGCAAGAACGGCGCCCTCTACACCGGCGTCACCGCGGATTTGCCGCGCCGGATTGCCGAGCACCGAGACGGCACTGGCAGCAGTTTCGCGCGCAAATGGGGCATCTGCCTGCTCGTCTATGTCGAGCATCATGACGAGATCGAGAACGCGATCGTCCGCGAGAAGCGGATCAAGAAATGGAACCGTGCGTGGAAGGTCACGCTGATCGAGAACGCAAATCCGGATTGGCGGGACCTGTGGTTCGACATCAACAAATAACTACCGTCATCCCCGCGAAAGCGGGGCCCCATCTCCCGGACTGTCCGCGAATATGACAGCGGTATGGCTAGAGCGCGCGGGAGATGGGCCCCCGCTTTCGCGGGGGTGACGGAGACGGGTAACGAAAAGACTAAGCCGCCGCCTCCGCCGCGAACTGCGCGCGCAGCTCGGTCTTCAATATCTTGCCCTGCGCGTTGCGCGGCAGCACGTCCTTCACGAAGCGCACCTGCACCGGCACCTTGAACGCCGCGAGCCGCGCGCGCACCCAGTCCTGCAGCTCGGCCTCGGTCGCAGTCTTGCCCGGCGCGAGGTGCACCACCGCCACTGGCTCCTCGCCGAGGATCTTGTGCGGCATGCCGACCAATGCGCAATCGGTCACCGCTGGGTGCGCATAGAGCACGTCCTCGACTTCGCTCGAATAGATGTTCTCGCCGCCGCGGATGACGATGTCCTTGGCGCGGTCGACGATGTAGAGGAAGCCGTCCTCGTCGAGCCGCGCGAGATCGCCCGTGCGCACCCAACCGTCGACAAAGGTCTGCGCGGTCGCCTCGGGCTTGTTCCAATAGCCTTTCACGATCATCGGCCCGCGCGCCCAGAGCTCGCCGACCTCGCCCACCGGCAATTCGCGGTCGCCTTCCACCGTCAGGATCTTGAGGTCCGCCGCCGCCACCGGCGGTCCCGCGCTGGTCGGCCGGCTGAGATAGTCCTCGCCCGAATGCGTGGTCACGGTCGCGGTGGTCTCGGTCATTCCCCAGCCATTGCCGGGCAGCGCGCCGAACTCCTCGTAGATCCGCTTGACCAGCTCGGGCGCGGAAGGCGCGCCGCCATAGGCGATGGTCTCGAGGCTGGAGAGGTCGTAGCGGTCGCGCGCCGGATGCTCGAGCAGCTGCCACGCGATCGTCGGCACGCCGCCGGTGGCGTTGACCTTCTCGCGCTCGATGATCCCCATCGCCAGCTCGGGGTCCCATTTGCGCATGAAGATCAGCGTCGATCCCGCCGCGACCGCGCCCATCATCGCCGCCGAACAGGCCGTGACGTGGAACAGCGGGATGACGAGCAGCATCGTCTTGGGCTCGGGCATCGCCGGCGGGACCTCGCCGCGCCGGAGCAAAGTCCGCGCCGCGACATAGGCGCTCGACATGATGTTGGTGACGAAGTTGCGATGCGTGCCAAGCGCGCCCTTGGGATTGCCCGTGGTCCCGCTGGTGTAGAAAATCGTTGCGTCGTCGTCGGGCGCCACCTCGGCGTCGGGAAAGCCGACATCGTCGAGTGCGCCCCACGCGTTCGGCGTTCCGATCAGCGATTCGAGCGCCATTGCCGGGGCTTCGAGGTCGCCCTTCGCGCGGCTGACCACCACATTCTCGAGATCGGGCAGCTCACCATAGCATTGCTTGAGCCGCTCGTGCCGCTCGCCATCGACGATAAGCAGCTTCGCGCCTGAATCCTTGAGCGCATATTCGAGTTCGCCGCCGGTCCACCACGCATTGAGCGGCACCATGATCGCGCCGATGCTCACCCCCGCGAAGAAGATCGCGGGCCATTCGGGCAGGTTGCGCATCGCGAGCGCGACGCGGTCGCCCTTCTTCACCCCCATCTCGACCAGCTTGTGCGCGATGTGCGCGGTCGCGCGGTAGTTGGCCTCGAAGCTGACGCGCTCGTCCTCGTAGATCGTGAACAGCCGCGGCCCATAAGCCCGGACCATCTGCGCCAGCAACCGCAGCGAGGGTGGCGCGTTCTTCCACACGCGCGTCGGCACGCCCCTGATGTCGACATTCTCCATCTCGAACTTCGCGCCCGGCGCGGTGAGCAGCGCCCTGGTCTGCTCGAGCGACATCTTCGGCCAATCGGGGTCGAGCGGAACGATCGGTTCGGGAGCCAAGCAACACCTCTCGATATAATTTTCTGAACATTGGGTTTGGGCATCGCAACCCAACCGAACGCAACGTTAGTGTTGATTCGCGCCGCGCTCAAGGCAATAGGGGAAGCGCGTCGCGGATAAGGCGCGGTCGGCCGGATTCGAACGAGAGGTATGCAGCCCGAGATGCACATGTCACGCCCCGGACGCTACGGATTCGACGCCTCGCGGCTCGCGCGAATCGATGCGTTCGTGAAGGCGCGCTATCTCGACTCGGGCAGGCTGCCCCACGCCCAGCTGCTCCTCGCCCGCGACGGCGAGATCGCGCATTTCTCGCATCAGGGCGCGGCGCGCGAAGGTGGCGCGCCGGTCGACGAGACAACCCTGTTCCGCATCGCCTCGATGACCAAGCCGATCACCAGCCTCGCCTTCATGATGCTGGTCGAAGAGGCGAAGGTGGCGCTCGACACCCCGGTCCATCATGTCCTCCCCGAGCTCAAAGGCCTCGGCGTCTATGCCGGGGGTGGGGCCGGCGTGCCCTTCGCGACGCGCGCGACGGCCGAGCCGATGCGGATGGTCGATTTGCTCCGCCACACGTCGGGCTTCACCTACAGCTTCCAGAACCGCACCAATGTCGACGCTGCCTATCGCGAGTCGAAGATGGAGAATTGGCACGGCAATCTCACGCTAGACGAATTCATCGCGGCTTTGGGCAAGCTCCCGCTCGAATTCTCGCCCGGCGCGGAATGGAATTATTCGGTCTCGACCGATGTGCTTGGCGCCGTGGTCGAGCGGGTCTCGGGTCTGACGCTCGATCGCTTCTTCGCCGAGCGCATCTTCGCGCCGCTCGGCATGCGCGATACCTTCTTTCAGGTGCCCGAGGACAAGATCGACCGCCTCGCCGATTGCTGGGCGATCGACGAAGCCAGCGGGCAGCGCGTGATGTACGATCGCGGCGCGGCGTCGGCCTGGTCGCGTTTCCCGAAGCTGGTCTCGGGCGGCGGCGGGCTCGTCTCGACCGCGCTCGACTATCACCGCTTCTGCACGATGTGTTTGAACGGCGGCGCGCTCGACGGGGTCCGCCTCGTCAGCCCCAAGACGATCGAGCTGATGACGATGAACCACCTCCCCGGCGGTTCGGACCTCGCCACCCTGTCGCGATCGCTGTTCAGCGAGACGACCAATGCCGGCACCGGCTTCGGCCTCGGGTTCGCAGTTACCACCAACGTGGCGAAGACCCTGATTCCCGGCTCGGCGGGCGAGTATTATTGGGGCGGCATGTTCTCGACCGCCTTCTTCGTCGACCCCGTGGAGCGCATCCACATGGTGTTCATGACCCAGCTCACCCCCTCGATGCGCTACCCGATCCGGCGCGAATTGAAGACGCTGATCTATTCGGCGCTGGCCTGAACGGCCGCGCACAAGAACAATATGGAGAAACCAATGACGTCCCCCATCACCACCAGCCGCCAGGGCGATGTCCTGATCCTCACGTCGGACAGCCCGCCGGTGAACGCGCTCAGCAACGCCGTGCGCCAGGGCCTCCAGGCCGGGATCGAGGAAGCGAAGAGCGACGACAGCATCAAGGCCGTCGTCATCGCCTGCGCCGGCAAGACTTTCTTCGCCGGCGCCGACATCACCGAGTTCGGCAAGGGAATGCAGGAGCCCTCGCTTCCCGTGCTCGTCGATCAGATCGAGGCGCTCGACAAGCCGGTGATCTCGGCCGTGCACGGCACCGCGCTCGGCGGCGGCTGCGAAGTCGCGCTTGCCTCGCACTATCGCATCGCCGTCCCCTCGGCGAAGTTTGGTCTGCCCGAGGTCAAGCTCGGCATCCTGCCCGGCGCCGGCGGCACCCAGCGCATGCCGCGCGTCGCGGGTGTCGAGACCGCGCTCGAGCTCGCCGCCAAGGGCGATCCGATCTCCGCAGAGCAGGCCAAGACGGTGGGCCTCGTCGACCGCCTCGCCACCGAGGGCAATCTCCTCGCCGATGCCGTCGCCTTCGCCAACGAAGTGATCGGCAAGCCGGTATCGCGCTCCAGCGAGCGCCCGGTCACCGTCGATCCGGCCGTTTTCGAGAGCTTCCGCAAGACCAACGCCAAGCGCTTCCGCGGCCTCGATGCGCCCGCGACGATCATCGATTTGATCGAGCAGACCGCCGGCAAACCCTATGCCGAGGGCGTCCAGGCCGAGCGCATGGGCTTCATGAAGCTGATCATGGGCACCCAGTCGGCGGCGCTGCGCCACATCTTCTTCGCCGAGCGCAAGGCCGCCAAGATCGACGGCATCGCCGAAGACATCCAGCCCCGCGACATCAAGCGCGTCGGCGTGATCGGCGCCGGCACGATGGGCGGCGGCATCTCGATGAACTTCCTCACCGCCGGCGTTCCCGTGACCATCGTCGAGATGGCGCAGGAAGCGCTCGACCGCGGGACCGGCACCATCCGCAAGAATTACGAGGCGACCGCGGCCAAAGGGCGCATGACCGCCGAACAGGTCGAAGGCGCGATGGGTCTGCTCAAGCCCACCCTCGATTTCGACGCGCTCGGCGAGTGCGACCTGATCATCGAGGCCGTCTATGAGAATATGGACGTCAAGAAGGACATCTTCGGCAAGCTCGACAAGATCGCCAAGCCGGGCGCGATCCTCGCCTCGAACACCAGCTACCTCAACATCGACGAGATCGCGGCGGTGACCAGCCGTCCGCAGGACGTGCTCGGCCTGCATTTCTTCTCGCCGGCTAACGTGATGAAGCTGCTCGAGATCGTCCGCGGCGCGAAGACCGCCGACGACGTGCTCGCTACTGCGATGGCGGTGTCGAAGAAGATCAAGAAAGTCGCCGTCATCGCGGGCGTCTGCTACGGCTTCATCGGCAATCGCATGCTGATGCCGCGTCAGGTCGAAGCCAACAAGATGCTGCTCGAAGGTGCCACGCCCGAGCAGATCGACAAGGTCCATGTCGCCTTCGGCATGCCGATGGGGCCGTTCCAGATGGCCGATCTCGCCGGCGTCGACATCGGCTGGCATCGCGATCCGAACCGCATCGAGAATATCCGTGACGCGCTCGCCGCCGAGGGCCGCTGGGGCCAGAAGAAGAGCGCCGGCTTCTACGATTATGACGAGAAGCGCACGCCCTCGAACAGCCCGCGCGTCGCCGAGCTGATCGCCGAGTGGCGCGAGAAGCTGAACGTGCCCCAGCATGAGGTCACCGAGGAGGAGATCGTCGTGCGCACGCTCTACACGATGGTCAACGAAGGCGCGCTGATCCTCGCCGAGAAGATGGCGCAGCGTGCGTCCGACATCGATGTGGTCTGGGTCTATGGCTATGGCTGGCCCCCGTACCGCGGCGGCCCGATGTTCTGGGCCGACACCGAAGGCCTCGCCAAGATCGTCGCCGGCCTCGAGAAATACGGCTTCGAAGTCGCGCCTTTGCTCCGCGAAAAGGCGGAAAAGGGCGAGAAGTTCAACAAGTAACGACCACTCTCCCTCTCCCGCCGGGAGAGGGAGGGAGCCGCCAAAGGCGGCGGAAGGGTGAGGGTGACCGGAACGGCGGCGCCATCACCCTCACCTTCCCACCGCCTGACGGCGGCGGGCCCCTCCCTCTCGCAACGGAAGAGGGGGTTCAGGAGAGGATGAATGGCAGAGGATCTGGAAACCTTCCGCGCCGAGACCCGCGCATGGCTCGAAGCCAATTGCCCGGAATCCATGCGCACCCCGATGCGCGGCGAGAAGGACGCCACCTGGGGCGGCCGCAACCCCATCTACGTCCATCCCGACCAGAAGCTCTGGATGGACCGGATGGGCGCGCGCGGCTGGACCGTTCCCGATTGGCCCAAGGCCTATGGCGGCGGCGGCCTGTCCCCCGCCGAAACCAAGATCCTCCGCGAGGAAATGGCGCGGCTCAAATGCCGCAACCCGCTCAACAGCTTCGGCATCTCGATGCTCGGCCCGGCGCTGCTCAAATACGGCACCGAGCAGCAGAAGCTCGAGCATCTGCCGAAGATCGCCCGCGGCGAGATCCGCTGGTGCCAAGGCTATAGTGAGCCCAATGCAGGCTCGGACCTCGCTGGCCTGCAGACCAGCGCCGAGGACGCTGGCGACCACTATATCGTCAATGGCCAGAAGGTCTGGACCAGCTACGCCGATCAGGCCGACTGGATCTTCTGCCTCGTCCGCACCGACAAGACCAGCAAGCAGGGCGGGATCAGCTTCGTGCTGTTCGACATGGCCAGCGAGGGCGTCTCGACCAGGCCGATCCTGCTGATCAGCGGCTACTCCCCCTTCTGCGAGACCTTCTTCGACAATGTGAAGGTGCCCAAGGCCAACCGCGTGCACGACGAAAACAAGGGTTGGGACGTCGCCAAATATCTGCTCGGCCACGAGCGCGAGATGATCTCGGGCATGGGGCTCGCCAGCCGCGGCGAGGATCCGCTGATCGAGGCAGCGCGCAAGGGCGTCGACCCGATCCTGCGCGCCCGGATCGCGCTGTTCGAGGTCCGCTCGAAAGCGTTCGCGGCGATGTCCGAGCGCTTCATCGACGAACTCAAGGCGGGCAAGGCGCACCCTGCCCAGCCATCGATGATGAAATATTACGGCACCGAGCTCAACAAGGCCCGGCACGAGCTGCTCATGGCGGCGGGCGGTAGCGATTCGCTGGAATGGGAAAGCGAGGCGAGCAACCACGGCGCCGCCCCGCGTGCCTGGCTGCGCACCAAAGCCAATTCGATCGAAGGCGGGACGAGCGAGATCCAGCTCAACATCATCGCCAAGCGCATCCTGGATTTGCCGTCCTGAACCAAATTCCCTCTCCCTTTGGGAGAGGGAGGGAGCCGACGCAGTCGGCGGAAGGGTGAGGACAGCACGAGGCGAGACGCTCGCGGATAGCTACCCTCACCCCACCCTCTTCCGAAGGGAGAGGGCTTAAGGAAGAAGAAGCATGCCCCTCTACCTCACCGACGAACAGACCATGCTCCGCGACACCGCGAAGGACTTCGTCGCCGAGCACGCCCCGGTCAGCCATATGCGCGCGCTCCGCGACGCCAATGACGCGACCGGCTTCAGTCGCGAGCTTTGGAAGCAATTCGCCGAACTCGGCCTCACCGGCATCCTGATCCCCGAGTCCGATAATGGCCTCGGCCTCGGCCATGTCGAGGCGGGTGTGGTGCTCGAGGAGATCGGCCGCAACCTTTCGCCCTCGCCTTTCCTCACCACCGCCGTCGCCGCGGTCGAGGCGCTCAAGGGCACGCCGCACGCCGCGCGTTGGTTCCCCGGCATCCTCGCCGGCGAGACCGTCGCCGCGCTCGCGATCGACGAGCGCGCCAAGCATGACGGCAAGGTCGCGATGAAAGCCGAGCGATCCGGCAACGGCTTCCGCCTCACCGGCGTCAAGCAGTTCGTCGCACATGGCCATGTCGCCGACCTGCTCCTCGTCGCCGCCGCGACCGACCATGGCACCACCTTGTTCGCCGTCCCCACCGACGCCAAGGGCCTCACCGCCGACCCGCAGCGCCTTGCCGACGCCAGCCTGGCCGCGCGGCTGATCTTCGACGGGGTCGAAGTCGATGCCGACGCCGTGGTCGGCGAAGTCGACCAGGCCCCCCTCGCCCGCCTCCTCTCCGCGGGCCGCACCGGCGCCTCGGCCGAATTGCTCGGCGTCGGCGGCGGCGCGATGGACATGACCGTCGGCTATCTCAAGGAGCGCAAGCAGTTCGGCCAGGTCATCGGCAGCTTCCAGGCGCTCCAGCACCGCGCCGCGCATCTCTACAGCGAAATGGAAGTCGCCCGCGCCGCCGTCCTCAAGGCGCAGCAGCTGCTCGACGCCGACGACGACCGCGCCGCCGACGCGGTCTCGGTCGCCAAGGCGATGACCGGACTCGCCACCACCCTCGCGGTGCAGGAGGGTATCCAGATGCACGGCGGCATCGGGATGACCGACGAATATGATATCGGCTTCTTCATGAAGCGCGCGCGCGTCCTCGCCGAACTGTTCGGCGACAGTAATTTCCACGCCGACGCGCTGGCGCAGGCGGCGGGATATTGATGATCACCGCCACCCACCAGCCGTCACCCCCGCGAAAGCGGGGGCCCATCTCGTGCAGAAGCAACCAGGTACAACAGCTGTTATGCACGTGGCACGTTCCGGAGATGGGTCCCCGCTTTCGCGGGGATGACGGTTTGGGGGGAAATCATGCCTGACCCCACCCCGCAAGAGCTCGTAACCCAGCTCACGACACTCCTCGACGTCGAGGAGATCGATACCGATCTCTATCGCGGCCCGCGTCTTCCCGGCGGCGTCGGCCGCGTGTTCGGCGGTCAGGTCATCGCGCAGGCGCTCCAGGCCGCGCAGCGCTCGGTGGAAGGCGACAGGACCGCCCACTCGCTCCACGCCTATTTCATGCGCCCCGGCGACGAGAACCACCCGATCATCTTCCGCGTCGTCCGCGATTTCGAAGGGCGCAGCTTCGCCAATCGCCGCGTCATCGCGATGCAGAAGGGCCGTCCGATCCTCAACATGACGGCGAGCTTCCAGTTGCCGTCCGACGGGCTCCATCACCAATTCGACATGCCTGACGTCCCCGATCCGGACCAGCTCCGCTCCGAGCGCGAGCTGCGCGAGGAAATCCGCGATCAGGTCCCCGAAAAGTTCCGCCGCTTCTTCCTGCGCGCCCGTCCGATCGAGATCCGTCCGGTCAATCCGCGCAACTGGTTCGCTCCCGACAAGATCGAGCCGCACCAGCATAGCTGGTTCCGCGTCGTCGCGCCGCTGCCCGACGATCCCGCGCTCCACCGCGCGATGCTCGCTTATGCCAGCGACATGACCCTGCTCGGCACCTGCCTGCTGCCGCACGGAGTGAGCTGGATGACCGGCGAGGTGCAGACCGCGAGCCTCGATCACGCGATCTGGCTGCACGAACCGTTCCGCTTCGACGAATGGTTGCTCTACACCACCGACAGCCCCTGGTCGGGGCACGCCCGCGGCTTCAACCGCGGCCGCATCTATGCGCGCGACGGCCGGCTGGTCGCGAGCGTGGCGCAGGAAGGGCTGATCCGCTTGCGCAACGACCGCGAGTAGCGGCAAAGAGCGTCGCATGACGACGCGCAGCTACCCTTATGTCACGCTCGACGTGTTCACCGACACCCGCTTCGGCGGCAATCCGCTCGCGGTGTTCACTGCCGCCGAAGGGTTGAGCGACGCCGAGATGCAGTCGCTCGCCGCCGAGATGAACTATAGCGAGACGACCTTCGTCCTGCCGCCGTCCGATCCGGCGAATACGGCACGCGTGCGCATCTTCCATCGCACCGCCGAAATGCCCTTTGCCGGCCATCCCAATGTCGGCACCGGCTATGTCCTCGCCGGCCTGCGTCCCGAGGCGGGCGACGTGCTGCGTTTCGAGGAAATCGCCGGCCTTGTCGAGATCCGCATCGCGCGCGACGCCGAGGGCAACGCGACCGGTGCCGAGATCGACGCGCCGCAGCCGCTCAGCATCCTCGGCACGCTGCCGGTGGAAGCGATCGCGCCGTGCATCGGCCTCACATCGACCGACCTCGTCACCGCCTCGCACATTCCGACCCGCGCCAGCGTCGGTGTCGACTTCGTGCTGGTCGAGGTGACGCGCGACGCCCTCGCCCGCGCGCTTCCCGATATCGCGACCTATCGCCGCGTCGCCGAGCAACATCTCGGCCCCGGCGACCGGCTGTCGATCTTCCTCTATGCTCGCGACGGCGACCGCATCCGCGCGCGCATGTTCTCGCCGCTGTCGGGCACATGGGAAGACCCGGCGACCGGCAGCGCCAATGCTGCGCTCGCGGCGTTGCTGCTGTCGATTCTCGGCGGCGACGAAGCCCGCTTCGACGTCACCCAAGGCGTCGAGATGGGCCGCCCGAGCAGCCTGAACCTGCGCGCGTGGCGCACCGCCAACGGCATCCGCGCCAGCGTCGGTGGAAGCTGCGTCTCGGTACTGCGTGGCGAGGCCCAGCTCTAGCCGGCACGCCGCTTCCGCCAAATCGATTGCGCAACCGGCGTCGCATCTGCATGCTCACGCAATCATGCCGCCATGGGCACGCGGAGGTGAGATGAACGTCTTTGTCAGTGTGGCGACCGGCCTCAGCCCCGAGCAGGAAGCGTTCGTCGATGCGGTGGAGAACCGGCTTCGCGCGATCGGACTCGTGCCCTGCACGATCGGACGGAACACGTTCAGCACCGAAGCGCCATTGCAGGCCGTCGTCCATTTGATGGCGCGCTGCGCCGGCACGGTGGTGATCGCGCTCGAGCGCTATCGTTTCGAAGACGGGCTCGAAAGGCCCGGCTCCCCAAAGGAGAAGCCGCTGGGCCCGGTGAGCTTCCCGACGGCATGGAATCAGATCGAAGCCGCGATGGCTTATGGCCGCAAGCTGCCGCTACTCGTGCTCGTCGACGAGAAGCTGCGGTGCGACGGTCTGCTCGAAAAGGGCAACGACTGGTACGTCCACGAACTGGCGATCGATCCGGCGGAGCTGAACGGCGCCGCGTTCGGCGGCCTGCTCAACGATTGGCGCGAGCGCCTTGTCCCGAAGCAGGCGGCACTCGACGCAGCGGAGCCGGAGGCGGCAGTCGATCCCGCCAAAATGTCCGTCGGCCAGTTGATCGCCGCCCTCAAGCCCGCGCAGCTTTGGGCCTCGCTCGTCGCGCTTGGCGGCGCGCTGGCGGGCGCATTCGCGCTGGGAATGAAGCTGGGCGGCTGACGCGCACGCCGCCGCGTGCAGCTAATTGCCCTTGGGTCGGACGACCATGTTGTAGGGCACGTAGAGGAAAACGTCGGTCAGCCCGGCACGCGACCATTCGACCGGGCGATCGAGCCCCTTGATCTCGACGCCATAGTCCGGCCCGAGCCGTGCGGAGATCGCCTTCGCATCGGCGGCGATGATGTCGAGTATCTCTCCGCGGAACTTGTCCGGTCCGACGAGCGAGAGCGTGAAGTCGTCGCCCGAGCCGCGGATTTCCGCGCGCCCCACCGCGGGGACCGCCTTGACGAAGCGGTTGATCCGGTCGCGCGCAGCGGCACCGTCGACGCCGTTGCCGATCCGCACCTTGGCCAGAAAGCTGGTACGATCGGTGTCGGGCCGATTGTCGTTGGTGAAGCCAAGGCCACGATAGTTGGCGAGCGTGAGCGGCTCGACCACCTCGTCGCCGGTGGCGAGCTCGACCCCGAACTTCGGCGCCAGCTCGATCGCGCTCTTCACCATGGCGAGGATTTCGCTCCGCCGCTTCTCGGCATCGCGCGTGTCCCCGGCGACGGTCACGTCGAGGATCGCGAAATCGGCGGCACGGCGCAGCCCGACCACGGGTCGGCTCTCGTCGAAGCCGTCGGTCTCGCGTCGCGTCCCGGTCACCACCACCTCAGCCTGGCTGAAATCCTGCGCGAGCGCCGGCATCGGCAACAGCATCAGGCAGGCGAACAGGATCCGTCGCGGCATCGACATGGCATTCCCCCCAATCGTTTCGACCGAGGCTGTCGTGCAACCAGGCCCAAGTCAATCAGAAGGCAGGCTTGCCGAATTCCTGTCGCGTCACCGGATGGCTCGACGACAGCCCGCCATCGACCACCCAGGCCTGACCGTTGACATAGCTCGCCTCGTCGCTGGCAAGGAACAGGGCCACCCGCGCGATCTCCTCGGGCGCGCCAGCGCGGCGCAGCGGGTTGAGCTGGCCGAGCTTGTGCTCCTTGCCGACCTCGCGGGCATAGTCGAACGCCCGCTGGGTCATCCCCGTCTCGATCAGCCCGGGACAAATCGCATTGACCCGGACATTCGAGGTCGCGAGCTGCTGCGCGGCGCTCTGGACGAGGTTGATCACCCCCGCCTTGCTTGCCGAATAGGCAGGTCCCCCCGCGCCCGAGCGCAGGCCCGCCACGCTCGCGGTGCACAGGATTGCGCCGCCGCCGCGGTCGACGATCTTCGGGCCCGCATGCTTGATGGCCAGTGCCGGCCCAATCAGGTTGACGCGCAGCACCTCGGTCCACAGCTCGACGCTGCTGTCGAAGATTCCCGCCGCGCCGCCCGAGATACCGGCATTGGCGAAGAATATATCCACGCCGCCGAACTGTTCGCACGCCGTGGCAACAAGCGCCTCTACGTCGCTCTCCTTGCCGGCATCCATCGAAACCGCGATCGCATTGTCGAGCCCTTCGACCGTGGCGTGGACCTGCCCCGACATGTCGGCCGCGACGACGCGCGCGCCTTCGGCGGCGAATGCCTGCGCCGACGCCCGCCCGATCCCCGAGCCCGCGCCGGTGACGATGACGACCTTGCCTTCGAACCGCATAGTCACTCCCATTCGCCCTCACTCTTCCCACTGCCTTCGGCAGCGGGCCCCTTCCCTCTCCCATCGGGAGAGGGACGGAGGCGGGAAGCGCCGGAAGGGTGAGGATGACACGCGTTTTCTATCACGCCCCCGCCTTCTCGGCGAAACCCCAGGCCGCCGCCGCCAACCCCGGCAGCCGCTCGACTGTCTTCGCCGCCTCGGCGCTCGACGCGTTGCCGTCGATGATCCGCTTCTTGATCCCCTGCACGATCCCGGTCAGCCGGAACAGATTATATGCGAAATACCAATTGAGGTCGGGCAGGCCGTCACGTCCCGTCGCCGCGGAATAACGCGCCACCACCGCCTCCAGCGTCGGGATCCCGGTCTCCGGCCCGGTGAGCCCCTGCACCCCCGAACGCCCTTCCGGTGCCGTTACCCAGCTCATCAGGAAATAGGAGAAATCGGCGAGCGGATCGCCGAGCGTCGACAGCTCCCAGTCGAGCACCGCGCGCACCCGCGGCGCATCGGGCGCAAAGATCATGTTGTCGATGCGGAAATCGCCATGGACGATGCTCGTCCGCGTTTGCGCCGGCACGGTGCGCGGCAGCCATTCGATCAGCCGCTCGACTTCGGGCATGTCGTCGGTCTGGCTCATGCGGTACTGTTTCGACCAGCGCGCCACTTGCCGCTCGAAATAATTGCCCGGCTTGCCGTAATCGCCGAGCCCCACCGCCTCATGATCCACCGAATGCAGCGCCGCGAGCGTATCGACGATCGCCTCGTACACCGCGGTCCGCTCCGCCGGCACCATGCCCGGCAGCGCGCCGTCCCAGAAGGTCCGCCCCTCGACCATCTCCATCAGATAGAAGGGCGCGCCGAGCACGTCCGCATCCTCGCAAAGCCCGAACGGCCGCGCGACCGGGAAGCCGGTGGGATGCAGCGCCGCGATCAGCCGGTACTCGCGCTCGACAGCGTGCGCCGAAGGCAGGATCGGCCCGAACGGCTTGCGCCGCAGCACATAGGCGCCGCTCGCCGCGTCGATCCGATAGGTCGGATTGCTCTGCCCGCCGGGGAACTTCTGAACCGCGAACGGTCCCGCGAACCCCGTGACGTTCGCGCCAAGCCATTCGCCCAGCCTGGTTTCGTCGAGGTCGCTCATGCGAACTGGATCACCGAGCGGACGCTGTGCCCGTCGCGCAGCTTGGCCATCGCGTCGTTTACCTCCTCGAGCCGGATCCGCTCGGCGACCATCGTGTCGAGGTCGAGCAGCCCGTCGAGATACATCCGCACCAGCCGCGGCATGTCGATCGGGAAGCGCGTGCTCCCCAGCAGCGATCCCTGGATCTTCTTGCCGGTAAGGAAGGTCGGCCCGGGCAGGCTGACATTGCCTCCCGGCGCGATCATCCCGAGGATCGTCGCGGTGCCGCCGCGTCGCAAGATGTGCCAGGCGAGCTCGGCGGTGTTGGGCCGCCCGACCGCCTCGATCGCATAATGGACTCCGCCATTGGTGCGTTTGAGCACGTCCTTGACGATCGTCGCCGAGCCGGGATCGAGCGTCTCGGTCGCACCGAGCCTCATCGCCAGCTCGCGCTTCTCGGGCATCGGATCGATCGCGAGGATCTGCCCTGCGCCCGCAATCTTCGCGGCATTGATCGCAGCGAGCCCGATCCCGCCCGCGCCGATCACCGCGACGCTCTCGCCGGGACGCACCCGGCTGTCGTTGAAGATCGCCCCCGCGCCGGTGATCACCGCGCAGCCGAGCAGCGCCGCGCGGTCGAGCGGCATTTCCTTGTCGATCGCGACGCAGGCATTCTCATGGACCAGCATCAACTCGGCAAAGGCCGAGAGGTTGAGGAAGGGCGCCAGCGGCGTGCCGTCGGCGAGCCGCAGCCGCGGTTCGGCATCCGCCGGCCGTCGCGTCGAGGGATCGATGCACAAGGACGGCCGCCCGGTGACGCACATCTCGCACGATCCGCAGAACACGGTGAAGAAGGTGATGACATGATCGCCGGGCTTGAGATGCGCGACGTCGCTGCCCACCGCCTCGACCACCCCCGCCGCCTCGTGCCCCGGCACGGTCGGCATCGGATGGGGGAAGGCGCCGTCGACGAAATGCAGGTCCGAACGGCACACCCCGCACGCCACGGTGCGGATCAGCACTTCGCGCGGCCCGGGCTTGTCGACCCGCACCTCAACGATCTCGAGCGGCTTCCCGGCTTCGAACAGTACCGCTGCTTTCATCTAGATCCTCCCCGGCACGGGGAGGGGGACCGCCGCGAAGCGGTGGTGGAGGGGGCGCGCCGCAAAGGATTCCGCTGGTGGAGAGCCCCCTCCACCAGCCTGCGGCTGGTCCCCCTCCCCGTTCCGGGGAGGAACGAAAAGGCACTCACCGGCTCACTCCCACGTCCCCCGACGAAACCCGATCCGCCTTCGCCGCCCCATATTTCCCGAACTCCGCGCGCGCGATCGCGCGGTTGTGGACCTCGTCGGGCCCATCGGCGAGCCGCAGCGTGCGAATCCCCGCCCAGTCATGCGCCAGTCCGAAATCGCTCGACACGCCCGCGCCGCCATGCGCCTGGATCGCGTCGTCGATGATCTGCAGCGCCATGGTCGGCGCCTGCACCTTGATCATCGCGATCTCGAGCTGCGCCGCCTTGTTGCCGGCCTTGTCCATCATGTCCGCCGCCTTGAGGCAGAGCAGCCGCGTCATTTCGATGTCGATCCGCGCCCGCGCGATGCGCTGCTCCCACACCGAGTGGTCCGAGAGCCGCTTGCCGAACGCCACCCGGCTGACCAGTCGCTTCGCCATCGCTTCGATCGCTTCCTCGGCCACTCCGATCGTGCGCATGCAGTGATGGATCCGCCCCGGCCCGAGCCGGCCCTGCGCGATCTCGAAGCCGCGCCCTTCGCCGAGGATGACATTGTCGATCGGCACGCGAACATTCTCGAGCACGACTTCGCCGTGCCCGTGCGGCGCATGATCATACCCGAAAACCGAAAGCATCCGTTCGATCTTCACGCCGGGGGCATCGAGCGGCACGAGGATCTGGCTCTGCTGCGCGTGCCGCGCCGCCTCTGGACTCGTCTTCCCCATCACGATCGCGACTGCGCAGCGCGGGTCGCCCACGCCAGACGACCACCATTTCCGCCCGTTGATCACATAATGATCGCCGTCGCGCTCCATCCGCGTCTCGATGTTGGTCGCGTCCGAGGAGGCAACCGCCGGCTCGGTCATCAGAAACGCCGATCGGATCTCGCCTTCCATCAGCGGCTTCAGCCATTGGTCCTTCTGCGCACGCGTCCCGTAGCGGTGGAGCACTTCCATGTTGCCGGTGTCAGGCGCCGAGCAATTGAAGCACTCCGAAGCCCAACCGAGCCGCCCCATCTCCTCGGCGCAGAGCGCATATTCGAGGTTGCTGAGCTGGGTGCCTTCGAACTCGAAGCTGTCGTCGACATGCGCCTGCCCCGAATGCGGCGGCATGAAGAAATTCCACAATCCGGCGGCCTTGGCCTTTGCCTTCACGTCCTCGATCACCGGCAGCACCTTCCAGCGATCGCCTTGCTTCTGCTGGGCGCGATAATCGCCGTCGCGCGGTCGGATCTCGCCATCGATGAACGCCTTCACCCGGTCGCGGAACCAGGTCTCCCGCTCGCTCAGCGTGAAGTCCATCGCAGCACCCTCCAGTCTCGTTGTCCGATCCTGCCTAGAACGTACCGGATATTCGGTAAAGGGGCTGAGCGTAGAGAAAAATCGGGACATGCATCTTCAAAAAACGCTTTGGCTGCGCCGCGAATTCGCTAAGCTGAATTGCAATGAATGCACCCGGTAACATCGAAGGCGGCAGCGGCACCAAGCGCTTCCAGGCCAAGCGCGACGCGATCCTCGCCGCGGCGGCCGACGCGATCAACGAGCAGAGCGCGAAGGGCATGACCTTCGCCGACGTGGCGCGCCGCGTCGGGCTCAACACCACCTCGGTCACCTATTACTTCAAGCGCAAGGAGGATCTCGCCGCCGCGGCGTTCGAGCAGACGCTCGAACGGCTCGATGCGATGCTCGACGCCGCGCTCGCGGAGCCGACGCCCGAGGCACGCGTGGCGCGCTACCTCAACATCAACATGGAGCGGCTCGCACGCATCCGCCGCGGCGAGGAGCGCGACTTCGCGATCCTCTCGGACCTGCGCGCGATGGAAGAGCCGACCAAGAGCCAGCTGCTCGCCGGCTGGCGCAACGTCTTCCGCAAGACGCGCAGCCTGTGGGGAGCGGGAGCCAACCGCGCCGAGACCGATCTGTATGGCGCCCGCGCGCATGTCCTGCTCGAGAACACCTTCTGGCTCACCGCCTGGCTGCCGCGCTACGAAGTCGACGAATATCCGCGCGTCGAGGCGCGGCTGATGGATGTTTTCCGCCTCGGCATCGCCGCGCCGGGAGAGGCCTGGACGCCCGAGCTGCTCGATCTCGAGCATGAGGAGCCCGAGCCGGGGCGCGAGGCGTTCCTCCTCGCCGCGACGCGGCTGATCAACGAGCTCGGCTATCGCGGCGCCTCGGTCCAGCGCATCGCTTCGGAGCTCAACGTCACCAAGGGCAGCTTCTATCATCACCTCGACGCCAAGGACGAACTGGTGATCGCCTGCTACAAGCGCAGTTTCGACATCATCGCCGACGCGCAACGGCTCGCCGAGAGCCACGAGGGCAGCCATTGGGAGCGGCTCGAAAGCACCGTCGCGACCCTGCTCGACTATCAGTTCTCCGAGCGCGGCCCGTTGCTGCGCACCACCGCGCTGTCGGGCCTCCCCCCGCGCGTGCGCACGACGATGATCGACCGCTCGAACCGCATCGCGCGGCGTTTCGCGGGCATGCTGTCCGACGGCATCGCCGAGGGCTCGATCCGCGCGATCGATCCGCTGGTGGCCAGCCAGGCGCTTATGGCGCTGCAGAACGCAGCGTTCGACATGCGCAAATGGGCGAGCACCATGCCGCGCGAAAAGGCCGTGGCCTTCTATGCCTCAACCTTGGCGTTCGGGCTGTTCGACGATCGCGTGCTCACGGCCTGAGCCTTTGCGGCGACTAACATATGTCCGGGAAATTTCCGGCGCGTCGCTGCACATAAGTACCTGATATCACCGCTATATTGGAAAGGACGCAGACCATCTGCACCACCTTCCTCGCGGGGACATTCCCATGCTCTGGTTCATCAAAGATGCACCCATTCGCCTGAAGCTGCTGATCGCCTTCGGGACGATGGTCGGTTTCACTGCGCTCACCACCCTCGCCGCGCTCGTGGCGCCAGGCTATGTCTTGATCGTCGGTATGATCGCCACGCTCACCGGCATCGTCTGCGCCGCATGGTTCCGCAGCGCGATCGCGACGCCCTATGTCAACACAGTCGTTCGCATGGAGGCGCTCGCCGCGGGCGATCTCGCCAGCCCGATCGCCTTCTTCGAGTATAAGGACTGCGTCGGCCGCATGACGAGGGCGATGCTCACCTTCCGCGATGCCGCCCGTCAGCAGATCGCCCTCAACGAGGAAGCGCGCAAACACGCCGGCATCGTGCGCGGGATGACGGCCAATCTCAGCCGCCTCGCCGATGGCGATCTCACTGCCGAGATCACCGAGGACTATCCCGGCGACTATGCGGAGCTGCGCACCAACTTCAACGCCGCATTGGCCGCGCTCCGCACGTTGATCGGTACGGTGAACGAAAGCGCCGCCACCATCCATATGGGCTCGGACGAGATCGCCCAGGCCTCCGAAAACCTCGCCCGGCGCACCGAGGCGAATGCCGCGAGCCTCGAGCAGACCTCGACTGCGGTCGCCCAAATGGATCAGCGGCTGAGAGCGACCGCCGAAGCCGCCGGCCGCACCGTCGCGCGCGCCGATGGCGCGATCGCCACCGTATCGGGCGGCCGCACCATCACCGATGAGGCCGTGCAGGCGATGACTCGCGTGTCGGAGAGCGCAAGGGGCATCGACAGCGTGATCGAAGGGCTCGACAAGATCGCCTTCCAGACGCGCGTACTGGCGATGAACGCGGCGGTCGAAGCGGGCCGCGCCGGCGAGGCGGGCCGCGGCTTCGCGGTCGTCGCCGACCTCGTGAGCGCGCTCGCCATGCGCGCCGAGGAGGAAGCCGGCCGCGCCCGCGACCAGCTCACCACCACCCAGAGCGAAGTCGTCGCCGCGGTCGAGATGGTCCAGAAGGTCGACGGCGCGCTTGCCGACATTTCGAGCGACGTCGCCGAAGTCCATGCGCTGCTCGGGCAGATGGCGACCGACAACCAGGCCCAATCGACGGCGATCTCCGAGATCAGCGGCGCGATCGGCACGATGGATCAGGCGACGCGGCAGAATGCCGCCATGGTCGAGGAGGCTTCAGCGGCGGCGCGCAGCCTCTCCGGCGAGATCGCCGGGCTCGCCGGCCACGCCGCACGCTTCACCGTCACCGGCGACCGGCGCACGTCCTCCCGAAAGCTGGCAGCTGCGCCGTCGTACCTGATGCATTGACGGAAACGGGCCCGCGGTCTCCCGCGGGCCCGCCGCCCAGGCCGGGGACGGTCAGAACCGTCCGCGCAGCGTCACGCCATAGGTCCGCGGTTCAGCGAGGAACTGCGAGAAAATCTGGCGCCCGCCCGGATATTGCGGGTCGACGAACGGAGTGGCGTTGAGGCCCGCCGCGAAGGGCGGCACGCCGGTGCCCCCCTCCTGGAAGGGCGAGTTGAACGCTACCTGGGCGTAGTTCTTGTTGAACAGATTCTGCCCCCAGACCTCGATCGCCCAGCGCTGGTTCGGGCCGCGGATGCCGATGCGTCCGTTCACCACCACATAGCTGTCCTGTTCCTTCTGCGGGAACAGGTCCGAACCGGTGTTGAAATCGTCGGTCAGGCGCGAGTCGACATAGAACAGCCCCGAAAGCCCCGAACCGCCGATATCGGGCGTCCAGGCGAACGAGCTCGTCGCGACGATCTCGGGCGCGTTCGACAGATTGTCGCCCGGCAGCTTGCGCAGCGACGGATTGAGCGGCGCGCCGCGGTCGTTGCCGACCAGATTGTCGCGATAGCGCGTGTCGGCATAGGTGATGCCCATGTTGACCTGGATATCGCGATGCGGCCGGAGCGTCGCTTCGATCTCCACACCCTGCGAACGCACGCCATAGGTCACGTCGTCGGCATTGCACGCGCCCGTCAACGCCGCCGGATTGAGGCTGAAGCCCGCGCCCGCGACGATCGTCGGATTGACGAAGTTCGCGCCGCCGACGCGCACGCTCTGGTCGCGATCCGCACCGCCCAGATCCTGCTTACAGCCGTTGACGTTCTGGACGATGAACACCGTTCCGTCGAACGTGTTGAGCTGGAAGTTGCTGAACTCCTGGCGGAACGCCGCAATGCTGAGCAGGAACGGCCCGGTGGCGTATTTGGCGCCGATCTCGAACGCGTTGACCGTCTCGGGATCGAACTGGAGGTTGCCGACCAGTGCCTGCGCCCCACCCGCGCTCGCGAACGACGCGGTGGGGGCCTTGAGCGCCGAACGATCGAGATTGAAGCCGCCCGCCTTGTAGCCGCGCGAGTAGCTGCCGTAGAGCAGCACATCCTCGTGCGGCTTCCACGAAAGCACCGCGGTGCCCGTGAACTTCGATTCCTTGCGCTCGTCGTCGATCGAGACGCCATTCAGCTCGGCCGTCGAATTGCCCTGGCACGAAAGGCCGAGGATCGAGTTGCTCACGCCGAAGAGCGCCGCACTGAAGCCCGGGCTGTTCGGGTTGATGAAGTTGCCCAGCCGCGCCTGATTGGCGACGCAGCCGGTGTTGTTGTTGCCGAAGGTCGCGTCGAAGCGCTTGCGCTCGTTGGTGTAGCGCAGGCCCAGGGTCAGATCGACGGTCGGGGTGACGTGGAAGATGTTGTGGGTGAACAGCGCCCAGTTGCGGCTGTTCTGCTCGTACACGTCGAGCGTGCTGCCACGATTGTTGATCGCGTCGAGCTCGTCGATCGCCGCGTAGATGAGCGGCGATGCCGCGCCGAACGCCGCCGGTCGCGCGGCGAGACAGCCGGGCGAAGTCGGCGAATAGAGCGCAGCGAGGCCACCGCCGGTCACCAGGCGGCAGGTGGCGTAGCGGCCATATTGGTTGCCGAACTTGAGATTGTCGGTCGCGGTCAGGTCCTCGTTCGCGAAATAGGCGCCGACCAGCCAGTCGAGCTTGTCGCCGAACGCCTTGCCCTGCAGCCGGAGCTCCTGGCTGAAGGTCTTGAACCGGCGCGACGAATTGCCGTCGGCCTCGCGGTACAGGATGTCGACCGCGCTATAGTCGGTGTCGCTTCCCTGATCGCTCTGATAGTCGCGATATGCCGTGATCGACGTCAGCGACGCCCCGCCGAAATCATAGTCGATCTGCAGCGAGATGCCCTTGTCCTCGGTCTCGCCCTGATAGGAACGGCCGCGCGTCACCGACAGCGTGCGATCGTAGCCGGCGGAATTGATCAGCGCGAGCGGTTGCCCGAGATCGCGCAGCACGTTGATGATGTTGTTGCCCGAAGCCGGCGGCAGCGCCCCCGTGGTGATCGGCACCGCGGGGTTGTTCAGGTTGCCGACCAGCGGATTGACCGACCGATCGACATAGGTCGCGCCGCAGCAGCGCTCGTCGCGCTTGGTATAGTCGCCGATCAGCCGGATGCTGAGATCGCTGCTCGGCTGGAACAGCAATTGCCCGCGCAGGAAATACCGATTGCGGTTGTTGACGTCGACGTCGTTGGTCGGGTCGGTGTAGAAGCCGTCGCGCTTCACATAGACGCCGTCGAGGCGCGCCGCGAGCGTCTCGGTGATCGGCCCGGTGACCCCCGCCGCCAGGCGGATCTGGTCGTAATTGCCATAGGTCGCCTCGGCATTGGCGCCGAACGTGAAAGAAGGCTGTTTGCTGATGATGTGGATGAGGCCGGCCGAAGCGTTGCGCCCGAACAGCGTGCCCTGCGGCCCGCGCAGCACCTCGACCCGCTCGATCTCGCCCAGTTCGTTGAGGCCGATGCCCGAACGCGAGCGATAGACGCCGTCGATGAACACCGCCACCGAGCTCTCGAGACCAGGGTTGTCGCCCACGGTCCCGATGCCGCGGATACGCGCCGAGCCGTTCGCCTCGCTGCCGGTCGACGAGACGAGCAGCGAGGGCGCGACCTGGTTGAGCTGGCGAATGTCGTTCGCGCCGGAGTTGGCGAGCGTCTCCGCGTTGACCGCCGAAATCGCCAGCGGCACGTCGGCGAGCACCTGCGCGCGGCCTTGCGCGGTGACGACGATCTCGCCGCCGTCGTCGCTCGGCTCGGCGGCCTGATTGGTGGTGTCCTGGCTATCCTGCGCATGCGCGGGCGCTGCGAGCGCCATGATCATCGCCGGCGCTGCACAGGCCGACAGAAGGCGTAACCGCATCATCATCTCCTCTCCCACCACAGGCTGGAACACTTGGCGGCTCCATACCCTACCCTCGAATAACACCCTTTTCCCTAAGGGCCGTCAAGCGTAACAAAGGTTGCAAAGCGGGACTGGACGGGAGGTGTTGCCCGTTTGCACCAGTCCGCAGACGCCCGTGCGACAGCAAACCGGCTTTCGGAAAGCCGGTCGTCGGGGGCGCGATACGGTGCGATCAATAGCCGGCCAGCCGGGCGAAACGGTCGCGATGCCAGGCGGCATTGCCCCACATCGCCTCGAGCACTCGCGCCCGCTTGAGCGTGAAGCCCGCGTCATGCTCGTCGGTCATGCCGATCCCGCCATGGAGCTGGATCATCTCGCGGCTGACGAGATGGAGCGTCTCGCCCGCCACTGCCTTGGCGAGGCTGATTTCCTGGCTGACATTGGCGCGGCCGCTGTCGATCGCCTCCAGCGCGCCCTCGACCACCGAGCGCATCAGCTCGAGTTCGGTGAACATCTTCGCCATCCGGTGCTGCAGCGCCTGGAACGAGGCGAGCACCTGGCCGAACTGGACGCGCGTCTTGAGATAGTCGTTGGTCTGCTCGAACGCTGCCTCCGCCATGCCGAGCATCTCCGCGCAGAGCGCCGCCGCGGCACGGTCGGTCACCTGGGTGCGCAGATCCGGGCCGCCGCCTTCGAGCTTCTCCGCCGGCGCGCCATCGAAGCGGATTTGTGCATGGCTGCGTGCATCGGTGAGCTTGCGCGGGCTTCGCATCACGCCTTCGTCGCCCGACACGAGATATAGCCCATCAACCGCGGCGACCACGAAGAGCTGCGCGCTGTCGCCCTCGGCGACGAATTCCTTGACCCCGCCGAGCTTGCCGCCTTCGACGGTCGTCGCGATCCGGTCGGGCGCGAAGCGCGGCCCTTCGTCCACCGCGAGCGTCGCGCCGATCTCGCCGGCTGCAATCCGCGGCAGCCATGCGGCCTGCTGCGCCTCCGACCCGCCGAGCAGCAGCGCGCTGGTCGCCGCGGCGGTCGCCGCAAGCGGAGTCGCCGCGAGGGTGCGCCCGAGTTGCTCGAGTACGAGCCCGAGCGAGACATAGCCCATCCCCGCTCCGCCCTGCGCCTCGGGGACGAGAATGCCCGCCCAGCCCATCTCGGCCTGCGCCCGCCACGCGGCGACGTCGTAGAATTCGGCCGGCGCCGCATCGCGCATCTTCCGGAAGGCAGAGACAGGCGATTCATTGTCCGCCCATTCGCGCGCCATGTCGCGGAGCATCGTCTGTTCTTCGGTCAGGACTGCCATCTCAAACTCTCCCTCTCTCCGCTTGCGGGGAGGGTCGGGGAGAGGGGCCCATCGCCCACGCTCGCCCCCCTCTCCCCGGCCCTCTCCCCCGAAGGAGAGAGGGAGCGATCACTGATGATCCAGCATCCCCAGGATCCGCTTGGCGATCACGTTGTTCTGGATCTCGCTCGACCCGCCATAGATCGACACCGCCTTGCCGAAGAGCCAGGCGCGGACGTCCTTGAGCGCGTCCTCCTCGAATCCCTCGCCTTCCCAGCCGAGCCCGGCCAGCCCGCGAATCTCGATCAGCAGTTCGGAACGCTCCTGCATGATCCGGGCGCCGACATTCTTCATGATCGAGGTCGCGGCCGACGGCCCCTGGTTCGATTTGGCTTCGAGCGAGGCCCGGCGCAGCGTCAGCAGAAAGGCGCGCAGGTCCATCTCGTGCCGCACGATCCGCCCGCGCAGATCCGCGTCGGCGATCCGACCCTCCGCGTCGACCCCAACATATCGCTTCGCGATCTGCCCGAGCGGCACGCCGGCAAACATCCGCCCTGCGGCCGACCCGCCGCCCGACAGGCTCGAACGCTCGTGCTGGAGCAGCCGCTTGCCGATCGTCCAGCCCTGCCCCTCTTCGCCGACCCGGTTGGTCTTCGGCACCTTCACATCGGTGAAGAAGGTCTCGCAAAAGGGCGACGAGCCCGAGATCAGCCGGATCGGTTTAACTTCCACGCCCGGCGTGTCCATGTCGCAGAGCAGGAAGGTGATGCCTTCGTGCTTCTTCGTCTTGTCGGTGCGGACGAGCATGAAGCATTTGTCCGCCCATTGCCCGCCGCTGGTCCAGGTCTTCTGGCCGTTGACCAGATAATGATCGCCCTTGTCCTCCGCGAAGCATTGCAGGCTCGCCAGGTCCGATCCCGCCCCCGGCTCCGAATAGCCTTGGCACCAGCGCACCGCCCCTTTGGCGATCGCCGGGATATGCTCGCGCTTCTGCGCCTCGCTGCCATATTCGAGCAGGGTCGGCCCGAACATCATCACGCCCATCCCGCCGATCGGGTTCCATGCGCCGATCCGCGCCATTTCCTCCTGCAGCACGCGCGCCTCGGCGCGGCTCAGCCCGCCGCCGCCATATTCCTTCGGCCAGGTCGGCACGCCCCAGCCCTTCGCGCCCATCGCCTGTTGCCAGGCCTCTTCCTCCGGCGAATTCTCGTGCGGCCCCTCGACCGCCGACATCGCATTGTCCTTGCCCTTGAGCGAAGGCGGGAAATGCGCCGCCAGCCAGTCGCGGACTTCGCTGCGGAACACCGTGAGCGGGTCCGCCGGGGCGTCGATCTCGGGTGCGGTCGCCATCATCCTCTCCTGCCGTACTCGGCTCGATTCGAAAATGCGGTATGGCAGCCACGGCGTCAAGCACCACTTCGTCACCCGGCGAAAGCCGGGGTCGCAAGCGTCAAGCGAACGGCTCGCGGCGCGAGATCGCGGCTTCCGCCGGGATGACGGGAGGGCTAGAACCCCAACCCGAAAAGGGGCTCGTCATGACATTCCACCATCGCGCGGTACCGATCGTGCTCGCCGCCGTGCTGATCGATTCGATCGGCTTCGGCATCGTCATGCCCGTGCTTCCCCGTCTGGTCGTCGAGCTCGCGCATGTCAGCCTCGAGGACGCCGCGCGGATCGGTGGCTATATGCTCGCCGCCTATGCCGTCACCCAGTTCTTCGCCGGGCCGATCCTCGGCACGCTCGGCGACAGTTTCGGCCGGCGCCCGGTGTTGCTCTTCTCGATGCTCGCCTTCGCCGCCGACTATGCCATGATGGCCGCCGCGCCGACGATCGCGTGGCTGTTCGTCGGCCGGATGATCGCGGGCGTCGCCGGCGCGTCCTACGGTCCCGCCAACGCCGTGCTCGCCGACGTGACGCCGCCCGAGAAGCGCGGCGCGACCTTCGGGCTGATGGGCGCCGCGTTCGGGATCGGCTTCATCCTCGGCCCCGCCATGGGCGGACTGATCGCCGGGCTCGGCACCCGCGCCCCGTTCATCGCCGCCGCGGTGCTCGCGGGCCTCAATGCGCTGTGGATCGTCGTCGCGCTTCCCGAGACGATGCTCCCCGAACGCCGCCGCCCCTTCCGCTGGGGCAACGCCCATGTCTTCGCCGCGTTCAGGCCGCTCTTCCACGCGGGGAACGCAGGCTGGCTGCTGCTCGCCGCCTTCCTCTGGCAGTTCGCGCACATGGTCTACCCTTCGACCTGGGCCTTCTGGAGCGAGATCGCGCTGGGCTGGGACGAGCAGGCGATCGGCTGGTCGCTCGCCGCTTCGGGACTGGCGATGGCGCTGGTCCAGACGCTCGTCACCGGGCGCGCGATCAAGCGTTGGGGCGAGGCGCGCACCGTGGTGCTCGGCATGCTCGCCGGCGGCTCGGTGTTCCTCGGCTATGTCTTCGTGCGGCAGGGCTGGATGGTCTATGCGCTGATCCCGATCGGCGCCTTTCAGGCGCTCGCCTGGCCGTCGATCAACGCGCTGCTCTCACGGATGACCGACGCACAGCACCAGGGCGCGCTGCAGGGCGGCATGGCCAGCCTCAACAGCGTCGCGCTGATCCTCGCGCCTTTGGTGCTCAGCCAGGCGCTCGCCCTCGGCGCCGAGCGCGGCTTCCCCGCGGGCAATTTCGTGCTCGCAGCGGGCCTCGCGTTCGCCGCACTGGTGATCGTGGTCCTGCGCGTCGTGCCCAAGGTCCAGCACGCAACCGCCGCGTCGCCGGGCGTCGCCGCCGATTAGGTCCGTTTCGAAGCCAATAACCGCCCCGTCCGCTTGACCGAGCCGCCCCACGATCGGATCATCGTCCGGCTCGGGAGACGCTATGGCCGAGCATTGCGCGCAACGACGAACGTGCGCCGACATCGTGCCGCGTGACGCAATGGCGCGCCCCGCGGCAGGCCGCCATGCCGCGACGCTCAATGCCACGTCGCGCGTCGGCCAGCTCCGCGACGCAGAGGCCCCAGCAGGTACGCGGCGCGACCCGGCGCAGAAAAGCGGACCCCGCCCCTGACACCACACCCATATTGGCGGCTATGGCCCGCACGGCCCCGTCGCCGACAATCCCGACAACATCGTCGCCGCGACCCGAGAATGTGCACCTGCTCCAGAATCTTTCGCCGGATTCGTTGCCGTCCATGGATCAGCTCCGCGACGGGGATGACAGCCAGCGGCTTGTCGATGCGCTCAACGCGCTGTGCAACCACCAAGGGCGTCAGCGCTGCGCCGTTGACCCATGTTGCTTTTTCGAAAAATGCGTATGGCGTCCGCGCTGCTGCTCGCCTACCAGTCCGGGCATGGGGGAATTTGAAGCAACCGCAGCGGCAATGCTGGCAAGCGATTTCGCGGCGCTGCCCGATCTGATCCGCGCCCACGCCCGCGAGCGTGGCGAAAAGACCGCGATCGTCTTCGGCGGCCGCGCAGTCACCTATGCCACACTCGACCGGCTCATGGACCGGATCGCGTTTTCGCTCCAGCGGGACGGCGCGAAACAGGGCGAGGCCGTTGCGATCCTCGGCCCCAACATGCTCGAATATGCGCTCACCTTTCTGGGGGCGCTGCGAGCCGGGTGCGTCGCCGCGCCGCTCGCTCCCTCGGCTACGCCCGAACAGCTCGCCGCGATGGTCGCCGATTGCGCCGCGCCGATCCTCTTCCACGACGCCGCCCATGACATCGACGTGCCCGTGCGCAAGGTCTATCTTGAGCAGCTGCTCGACTGGCTCGGCGACGGCACGCCCGAGCCGGTGACGGTGGGTCCCGACGACCCGTTCAACATCATCTATTCCTCGGGCACCACCGGCACGCCCAAGGGCATCGTCCAGCCGCATGCGATGCGCTGGGTCCATATCGGCCGCGCGCCCGCGGGTTTCGATCGCGCAGTGACGATGGTCGCCACGCCGCTCTACTCGAACACCACCCTCGTCAGCTTCCTGCCCACGCTCGGCTGGGGCGGCACGGTGGTGCTGATGGCCAGGTTCGACGCCCGCGAGTATCTCACCCTCGCCGAGCAGCACCGCGGCAGCGTCACCATGCTCGTGCCCGTCCAGTACCAGCGGATCATGGCCGATCCCGAGTTCGACCGGTTCGATCTCTCCAGCTTCACCCTCAAGACCTGCACCAGCGCGCCCTTCTCCGCCGCGCTCAAGGCCGACATCCTCGCGCGCTGGCCGGGGCTGCTCGTCGAATATTACGGCATGACCGAGGGCGGCGGGACCACGGTCCTCGTGTGCAACGCCCACCCCGACAAGCTCCATACTGTCGGCAAACCGATCGAGGGACACGACATCCGCCTGATCGACGACGAAGGCCGCGAAGTCGCGCAGGGCGAGACCGGCGAAGTCGTCGGCCGCTCGGCGGCGATGATGAGCGGCTATCACGGCCGCGCGGAGGCGACCGACGCCGCGACCTGGTACGACCGCGCCGGCAACCGCTTCATCCGCCACGGCGATATCGGCCGTTTCGACGAAGACGGCTTCCTGACCCTGCTCGACCGCAAGAAGGACCTGATCATCTCGGGCGGGTTCAACGTCTATCCCTCGGACCTCGAGGCGGTGCTGATCGCACATCCCGAGGTCGCCGATTGCAGCGTCGTCGGCATGCCCTCCGAGCAATGGGGCGAAACCCCGATCGGCTTCTATGTCGGCGGCGGCGACCCGGCGGAGATTCTCGGCTGGTGCAACGCCAGGCTCGGCAAGACCCAGCGCCTCGCCGACCTTGTCCGCGTCGACGAGCTGCCGCGCAGCGCGATCGGCAAGGTGCTCAAGCGCGAGCTGCGCGACCGGTATCGCGCATGACTCCGATCGCCGACATCCTCGCCTCCGCCGAGCGGCAGGAAGGCGGCTTGCGCACCGCGATCCCCGCCGACTGGATGCAGGGCCGCACTGCGTTCGGCGGCCTCTCCGCCGCGCTCGCGCTGCAGGCGGCGCTCGAGCTCGAACCCGACCTCCCGCCGCTCCGCTCGGCACAGATCGCGTTCATCGGCCCGCTCGCCGGCGCGGTGTCGGTAACCGCGACCAGGCTTCGCCGCGGCCGCAATGCCGCCTTCCTCCAGTCCGACCTCGTCTCCGAAGCGGGGCTCGGCCTGCGCGCCACCTTCGTGTTCATGGCCGAATTGCCCTCGGCGATCGCGCATGACGAGGCGACCCGCGCGCCGATCGCCCCGCCCGCGCCCGACGCCGAGCTCTACACCGGCCCCGAGACCTTCTTCACCGGCAACTTCAACTTCTGGGATCCGAAGGCCGAACTCGGCCCCGCCGAATGGCTGCGCTGGGCGCGACTGCGCGGCCGCGACGGGCTCCATCCGATGGTCGAGCTGCTGGCGGTCGGCGACGCGCTGCCCCCCGGCGCCTTCAAGCTCGCCGCCGAGCGCCAGACCCCGCTCAGCTCGCTCAACTGGCAGATCAACTTCCTCACCCCCGAACCGGCGACCGAGCAGGGCTGGTGGCTGCTCCAGGCGCAAGCCGACACCGCGCGGCACGGCTATTCGAGCCAGCGCATGGCGATCTGGAACGCCGCCGGCGCGCCGGTCGCCGAAGCGATGCAAGGCGTCGCCATCTTTGGCTGAGCCCAAAAATCCCCCCCGCTTCGCGAGGGAGGATTAGTGCCTCCAGCCTTCGCGACAATTTGCGACAACTTCGTCCTCGCCTGACAACTCCCTGCGACAGCCGCCTGCCAAAAGGCCTGCCAGTCGCGGCACGAGCCGCCTTCACGCTGGAGTTCGTGCCATGAAGAAAACCCTCGCCGCCGCCCTGCTGGGCGCCACGCTGTTGGCGGGCAGCGCCATTGCCGCGCCGCAGGACCGGCCGATGCGCGATCCGCTCGCGCAGGCCGATGCCGACAAGGACGGTACCGTCACCAAGGCCGAGGCGGTCGCCGAAGCCGAGACCCGCTTCGCCGCGCGCGATGCCAACAAGGACGGCAAGCTGAGCGGCGACGAGCTGCCCGGGCGCGGCGGCCGCAGGATGACTCGCGCCGACACCAATGGCGACGGCGCGATCTCGCTCGACGAGCAGCGCGCCCAGGCCGCCAGCCGCTTCGATCGCCTCGACACCAACAAGGACGGCAAGATCGACAAGGCCGAGAGCGATGCCGCGCGCGAGCGGATGCGCGGCTTCATGGAGCGCCAGGGCGGCGGCACCCCCGAAACCAACTAGCCCCCCTCGCCGGGCGGCACCCCTCCTCTCGCCGCCCGGCACTTCTTTTCGCTCGCGGAGTTGTTACGGTCGCATCATGTCCGACGCCCCCCATCTCCTCCTCGTCGACGACGAACGCTCGATCCGCGAGCCGCTCGCGCAGTATCTGACCAAACAGGGTTTCCGCGTGACGCAGGCGGGCGATGCCGAGGGCGCGCGGGCGCGGATGGCCGCCTATGCGATCGATCTCGTCATCCTCGACATCATGATGCCCGGCGAGGACGGGCTCAGCCTGTGCCGCCACATCCGCGAGACCAGCGAGACTCCGGTGATCCTGCTCACCGCGCGCAGCGAAGAGACCGACCGGATCGTCGGGCTCGAAATGGGTGCCGACGATTATGTCGTGAAGCCCTTTTCCCCTCGCGAGCTCGCCGCGCGCATCAAGGTCGTGCTGCGCCGCTGGACCGCCGGCAGCACGCGGCAGCATGCGCCCGAGACCGGCAGCTTCGCCTTTGCCGGCTGGGTGCTCAAGACCGGCGAACGCGCTCTGGTCGATCGCGAGGGCGTGTCGGTCGCGCTGTCGACCGGCGAGTACAACCTCCTCCACGCGCTGGTCACCCGCCCGCGCCAGGTGCTCACCCGCGACCAGCTGCTCGACCTGACCCAGGGCCGCGAGGCCGCGGCGTTCGACCGCGCGATCGACAATCAGGTCAGCCGCCTGCGCAAGAAGATCGAGCCCGACGCGCGCAACCCCACGCTGATCAAGACCGTCTGGGGCGGCGGCTATACCCTCGCCGCCGAGGTCACGCGGCTTTGACGCCCATTGCCACCGCCGCGGCGGGTGCCGCATGAGGCGTCTCCTCCCCCGTTCCCTCGCCGGGCAGATGGCGCTGCTGATCGCGGTTGCGCTGTTCACGGCGCAGGCGATCAATTTCGCGATCGCCGTTCGCGACCGCGCCCAGTTCCGCCTCGCCCAGGCGACGCGGCCGGCGATCACCCGCATCGTCGACGCGCTCGAACGCGAAAAGACCGCAGGCCGGGCGCTCGCGCCGGATCGCGGGCGCGTGCGCCGCGTCGCTGCCAACCCGATCCCGCCCGGGCTCGAGCGCCGCGACGAAGTCGCCACCGAGCTGCGCGCCCAGCTCACCGAGCTCGGCATCCAGGTCGGTCGGATCGACACCGGCATCCGCGCGATGGAAAGCGCGGACAATCGCGGTCACCGCCGCTACGGGAACGTGCTCGTCATCGCCGTCGAGCAGCCCGGCAATGGCTGGCTCACCGTCAACGCGCCCTGGATCCGGGCCGACCGGCGGCTGATCGCCGCGCTGACCTTCCAGACGATCATCCTCTACGTCATCATCCTGCTGCCGGTGATGTGGATCGTCCGCCGCATCTCGAAGCCGCTGCGCTCGCTCGCCGGCGCCGCACGCGACTTCCGCCCGGGCAACGGCGCCACCCCGCTCGAGGAGCGCGGCCCCAGCGACGTCCGCGCGGTGATCGCCGCCTATAACGCGCTCAGCCTGCGCGTGAACGCGATGCTCGACGAGAAGGACCGCATGCTCGGCGCGATCGGGCATGATCTGCGCACCCCGCTCGCCGCGCTGCGCGTCCGCATCGAATCGGTCGAGGACGATGACGACCGCAATCGCATGGCCGACACGATCGACGAGATGAACCGCACGCTCGACGACATCCTCTCGCTCGCGCGGCTCGGCCGCCCCAGCGAGCCGCCGACCGATGTCGATCTCTCGGCGCTGATCGATGCGGTGGTCGAGGATTTCCGCGATCTCGACCATCAGGTCACGTTCGAGGAGGCCGCACGGCTCAAGATGCATCTGCGCCCCTCGCTGATGCGCCGCGCGGTGCGCAACCTCATCGAGAACGCAGTCAAATATGGCGGCGGCGCCGAGGTGCGGCTGGCGCCTGGCGCCCGCAGCGTCGCGATCGAGGTCGCCGATCGCGGCCCGGGCATCCCCGCGGACAAGCTCGCCGCCGTGTTCGCGCCGTTCACCCGGCTCGAGACCTCGCGCAATCGTGAGACCGGCGGCATCGGCCTCGGCCTCGCGCTCGCCCGCGCGATCGTCCAGGACGCAGGGGGTGACATCGCGCTCGTCAATCGCGACGGCGGTGGGCTCACCGCAACGATCACGCTGCCGCGCCAGTAACTCCCCTCCCTGCTTGCAGGGAAGGGAAAGCCATTCAGGAGATCTGGCGCGCGACGTCGGCGAGGAGGATGCGCGCGACGGGCCGATGCCGCTCGTCCTCGACGTCGAGGCTGCCGTGCAGTTCGATCGGCGCACGGCGATTGCGGGTATGGAGCATTGCGCGCGCCGCCGAATGGGCGCCGGCAAGCGCGGCACGTAGATCGGGGAAGTCGCCGCCCTGTTCCGTGTGCTGAAGGGCGTTGCGGGTGTTCAGGCGGAAGAAGTAATGCGGCATGCATGCTGAATGCGCGAGATTTCAGCGAGTTGCTGCGATTGATCGGGATCAGGACGATTTTCGGAGGCGGCGCCACCCACAAACGGAAAGCGCCGGCGGGGCCAGCCCCACCGGCGCTTCGCTATTTCGTCGCCGCCGCGATGGGCGACGCGTCGGATCAGCCGACGATTTCTTCCGGCTTGAAGAAATAGGCGATCTCGATCGCCGCATTCTCGTCCGAGTCCGAGCCGTGGACCGAGTTCGCCTCGATCGACTCCGCCAGCTCCTTGCGGATCGTGCCGGCATCGGCATTCGCCGGGTTGGTGGCGCCCATGATGTCGCGGTTGCGCTGCATCGCGTTCTCGCCCTCGAGCACCTGCACCACGACCGGGCCCGAGATCATGAACGTGACCAGATCGTTGAAGAAGGGGCGCTCCTTATGGACCGCGTAGAAGCCTTCGGCCTGCTCGCGGGTCATCTGGATGCGCTTCGAGGCGACGACGCGCAGGCCGCCATCCTCGAGCATCTTGGTGACCGCACCGGTGAGGTTGCGGCGCGTGGCATCGGGCTTGATGATCGAAAAGGTCCGGGTCGCGGCCATGGCCGTGCGGCTCCTGTTTTGAGGTTGTGGAAAGTCGCGGCTCCCTAGTCCGGAGGCGCGGTGGATGCAAGCGGGGCGGGATCCGAGAAATGCATCGAACGGCGGCTAACGCCGCGAAATCTGACAGTCAGCCCGCCAAGCAGTTTCCTTGAAACCCGCCGTTCGTTCATCGGACTCGGTGAGGGTGGCAAACCCCAACGAAGCGGCCGCTCAACCGCCGCAGTCCGCTCCCTCAGGGGCTCCGAGTCGGCGATCCGAAATCTCGTAAGCATGTTGAATCTAAGTATTAAGTTCCCACGAATCCTGAAGGTTGTCAAAAAGGCAAAAAAGATAAATGATAACGCCAATCAAAGGGCTCGCATTCGACGCGAACGGATGAGCAACTCACTTGAGGAAACTCAATAGAGTAAGGTCATCTAATGTTGGTATTCGAAGGAGGCGACCATGGCAACTGTCCCGACCCCCGCCGCAACGCAGTCTGCGATAAGCTTGCCGGACCAAGATGCCTGCTGTCAGGGGTCCTGCGACCTTCCGTGGCTTGACCACCAGCAATGTCTGACGTTCCTGGAGGTGCGCAGGATTTCCCTGCCGCTGGAAAGGCTCGTCACGAACCGTGATGTCCGGGGAACCATCGTCATCCGGATTGTCTACACCCATACGCTGTGCCTCATTGGCAAGCAGCAGGGCGGCCTCGTCTACTCGTTGACGCTGCTGCCCGGCGAGACGACCACGCTTTACCATTCCGATCGTCACCGGCGCACGACCAGCGAAGATCAACGGTTCTCGATCGCCACGAGCTTCGCGCAATTCACCAGCGCGCTCGACCAGCGCCGACAGACCGGCGACATTTCTACCTTGCACCAGTTGGTGACCGGCAAGGTCAATGCCTCTGCGTCCGGAAGCGTGGATATCGAGATATGGGATCTGGGCGCCAAAGGTGCCGGATCATTCAATTCGAGTTCGACGGACACCACTGACATTACTTCGGCGAGGAATACATCTGATCGGTTTGTCTCGACCCTTCAGCAAGCGTCGCAATTCACGGAAATGCAAAGATCGATCACGATCTCAAGCTATGAAGACGATGAAACCATCGACACGACCAAGCGCGTCCTGGTAAATACCAACAAATGCTACGCGGTGAATTATTTCGTACGCAAGGTGCTCGATGTGTACGAGCTTTCGACCAAGGTCACCGAGGTGACGTTCGAGGTCATGACGAGTCAATATACCTCCGGCCCGCTGACTCCAGACCAGATCGGCCTTGTTCCAGGCCCCTATCGCGCCGCGGTGAAGGCTGCGCTAGCGGGCCTGCCCGAGATCGGCGAGACCGTCGAGCACCCGACGCGAATCTCCATCCCGACGGACGGCGTCGTCTATCTGCCGGAACTCGCCCACTGCTGCGCGCAAGACCCGGTCCTGGAAGCGGCAAGCCTGATCGCCCTCGAACGCGAGAAGGCCGAAGCGGAGAAGATCGCGATGGAAGTCCAATTGATGGCGCTCGAAGTACAGCGCCGCCAGGCGCTTCTGACCGCCGGTACGCTCGCCCCCTTCGCGCCCGCCGATCCAACGACGATTAACGCTTGAGATTTCGGCCGCGACTTAGGGGGACAGGTAGAGAATTTTCTGCTCGTATGTTTCGATATTGCCGGCCACGAGACCGCAACCGCCCAATTCCGGTCGTCCCCTGCCTCAGAGGCGCTTGTGAAGCTGCCATATGTTCAGCGCTCGCCGACGACGGCAATCGGGACGATAGATGCCATTTCCGGAAGCCCGATCCGGGACGGCAGGTATCTCGCCTATGGCTCCCCAAAAGTGGACGGATTGCTAACCACCCGATAGCCGACATCCGGCATTGCAATGTAGGATTTCGCCTGCTTCCCTCCCAGCCGGTCCGGCATACGCCGGCTGCGCTCTTTGACGTCGTCGATTTCTCCTACAGGCGAACGCAAGGATATTTCCTACCCACGCAACTAGAGAGTCGCTTTCACGCGACTCTTGCGACTCTTGCGACTCTAGACCGGCGAAATCCTGCAAAACGCCTCTGCGGCCTTCCTACACGGCGTCCGCCCTCCCCGCTATCTTCCCCACTCCGGAAGGCCGGGGCGACGGGGACCCGGTCTCAGCTCACGCCGCCTTCTCCCAGCGCCCTGCCTCGTTCTGCTTCCAGTAATTGCGGGTCACCTCCTCGCGATCGGCGAGCCCCTTCCACGCCGCGCGCGCCTCGGCGATCCTCTCCTCGTCGAAGAAGTGGAAGGCGCGGTCGAAGCCGAGCGCTTCCTCGCGCCAGAGGCCGTCGACCAGCGCGATGTTGCGGGCCCCGTTGGCCGCTTCGGGCGTTTCGGCGATCAGCACCGGTTGGCGGGCATCGTCCTCGCCTCCGGCCTGGCCGTGCGGCAGGAAGCTCTCGGGCGCGTAGCTCCACAGCAGCTGGTCGAGCTTCGCGCGCTGCGCGGGGTCCTCCGCGACGATCACCAGCCGTCCGCCGGCGGCGACGACCTTCTCGGCGATCCGGGGCAATGCGCGCTCGAGCGGCACCTGGGTGAGATGATAGAAGTCGACCTGCATGGCCCCTGTTAGCGGTTCCATGCGTTCGGGCCAACGCACGTGACGTTGCGATGCCGCAACCGCTGCGATAGGGCGGACGGTGCCGCGTGCCCGGGAGTGAAGGAAAAGGTGGGAATCGTCGTTACGCGCAAGGCATTGCTGCTGTCGGCCGCACTCGGGCTGTGCCTCGCGGCGCAGGCACGGGCGCAGACGCAGCAGACCGGTGCCCCGCCTGCGGCAGCGACGCCGCAGCCCGTGCTGGCGCCGCCCGCCCCGGTTCCCGCGCAGAATCTGCAGGACCGCGACGTCACGCCGCCGCCCCCGTCGACCGAAGCGACCTCGGCCAATCCCGACGAGGTCCAGTTCAACGCCGATCAGCTCGATTATGATTACGAGAACGACGTGGTCACCGCGAGCGGCGACGTCCGCCTCTATCGCCGCAGCGATCGGCTGCGCGCCGACAAGGTCGTCTGGAACCGCAAGACCGGGCAGGTCGTCGCCGAAGGCAACATCGTCATCGTCAACCCCGAGGGTGACGCGGCCTTTGGCGACCGCATCGAGCTGACCGACACGCTCAAGGACGGCGCGGTCGAGAACATGCTCGTCGTGCTCGAGGCGGGTGGGCGCATCGCCGCGCAGCGCGGCCGCCGCCAGAACGAGATCATCACCGTCGAGAATGCCGCCTACACGCCCTGCGCGGTGGTCGATTCGGAAGGCTGCCCCAAGGAGCCTTCGTGGAAGATCACCGCGCGGCGGGTGGTCTATGATCCGAGCAAGAAGCGCATCCGCTACACCGGGGCGCGCATCTCGGTGTTCGGCTTCGCCTCGATTCCGCTGCCGGTCTTCTCGCATCCCGCCGGCGGCACCAGCGACGACGGCTTCCTGACCCCCGATGTGCGGCTCGACCGCACCAACGGCTTCCAGATCGCCCTGCCCTATTATTTCAGCTTCGCGCCCAATCGCGATCTGACCGTCACGCCGCGCGTGTTCACCAACACGCTGCCGATGCTGCAGGCGGATTATCGCGCGCTCGAGAGCTTCGGCGCCTATCGCGTGAGCGCCTATGGCACCTATAGCCGCCGCGCCGACGATCTCACCGTGCCGACCACCCCGGCGACCTCGCGCAACGATTTCCGCGGCTATCTCGACGCCGTGGGGCGGTTCCAGTTCTCGCCCGAATGGAGCGCGAGCACGTCGTTGCGGCTGACCACCGACCGCACCTTCCTGCGCCGCTACGACATCTCGCGCGACGACCGGCTGCGCAACAATGTCCGGGTCGAGCGGATCGACCAGGACAGCTATTTCTCGATCAACGCCTGGGCGGTGCAGACGCTGCGCGTCGGCGAGCGCCAGGGGCTGCAGCCGTTCGTACTGCCCGAACTCGACTATCGCCGGCGGATGGACGACGGGCTGCTCGGCGGGCGCTTCGAATTCCAGCTCAACACGCTCGCGATCGGCCGCACCGAGGGGCAGGATTCGCAGCGCGCCTTCGCCAGCGCGCGCTGGGACCTGCGCAAGCTCACTGCCTGGGGGCAGGAAGTCACCTTCACTGCCTATGGCCGTGCCGACGCCTACAACACCGACGATACGCTGCTCACCACCGTGCCGAGCTATCGCGGCAACGAGGGCTTCCAGTTCCGCGGGATCGCGGCGGCGGCGATCGACGTCAAATGGCCGCTGGTCGGCGAATTCCTCGGCGGCACCCAGCGAATCACGCCGCGCGTGCAGATCGTCGCTGCGCCCAAGCTCGAGAATCTCGCCGTCCCGAACGAGGACGCCCGCGCGGTCGATCTCGAGGATTCGAACCTCTTCGCGCTCAATCGCTTCCCCGGCTACGACCGGTTCGAGGATTCGACCCGCTTCACCTGGGGTGTCGATTATTCGCTCTGGCTGCCGGGCTTCAGCGTCGACGCGAATGTCGGCCAGAGCTACCGGCTGTCGTCGCGGCCGACGATCTTCCCCGACGGCACCGGGCTCACCGATCGCGTATCGGACATCGTCGGACGCACCGTGGTGCGCTTCCGCGACTTCATCAGCTTCACGCACCGTTATCGCATCGACAAGGACAATTTCGCCGTTCGCCGCAACGAGATCGACGCCACGATCGGCTCGCGCGCGACCTATCTGCAGCTCGGCTATCTGCGGCTCAACCGCGACATCGGCGCGACGCTCGAGGATCTGCAGGACCGCGAAGAGGCCCGGGTTGGCGCGCGCGTCCAGATCGCGCGCTTCTGGTCGGTCTACGGGGCGATCCTCGTCGATCTGACCAACCGCGACGAGGACGCGCTATCGCAGGCGGATGGATTCGATCCGGTGCGCCATCGGCTCGGCGTCACTTATGAGGACGATTGCCTGCGCCTCGGCCTGACCTGGAAGCGCGATTACGAGACAACCGGCGACGCCCGCCGCGGCAACAGCTATCTTTTGTCGCTGGCTTTCAAGAATCTGGGGCGCTAGCTTGGCTCCGCGCGGGGCGTAACTCCCGTCAAGCCTTGGTTCAGGCACAATTGGCGAGTATGCGCCACGATCTCCCCGCTATGGATGAGGGTACGGCTTCACGTGAACATGGGTGTTGCAAAGGCGGCGCGCTTCGGCCGCAAGACTATTATGGCGTTCGGCCTCGCCGGCGTCGCGTCGATCGCGATCGCGCAAACCGTGCCCGACCAGCAGGTGCCCCAAACCGGCCTCGACATCCCGGCGAACTTCCAGTTGTTCGGCAAGGCCGATCCGAATGTCCGCAAGCCGACTGCGATCGTCAACGACACGGTGATCACCGGCACCGATGTCGACCAGCGCATGGCGATGGTCATCGGCATCAGCAAGCTCAACCTCAAGCCCGAGGAACGTGACCAGCTGCGCCTGCAGATGCTGCGCCAGCTGATCGACGAGACGCTGCAGATCCAGGAGGCCAAGGCCAACGAGATCACCGTCGATCCCAAGGAGATCGAATCGAGCTTCGGGCGCGTTTCGCGCAACTTCCAGAAGACCCCCGAGCAGATGCGCGGCTGGCTCAAGGAGATCGGCGCCTCGGAGCGCACGCTGCGCCGCCAGATCGAGGCCGACATCGCGTGGAACCGGCTGCTCCGCCGCCGCGTGAACATCAATGTCGGCGAGGCCGAAGTGAAGGCGATGCTCGATCGCATGAAGCAGGCCAAGGGCAGCGACGAATATCACGTCTACGAAATCTACCAGAACGCGACTCCCGATCGCGCGCAGGAAGTCCATGCCGGCATGCAGCGGATGATCCAGCAGATGCGCGAGGGCGCGCCGTTCGACTATCTCGCCAAGACCTATTCGGAAGCCTCGACCAAATCGGTGGGCGGCGATCTCGGCTGGGTCCGTCCGGGGATGCTGCCCGAGCAGCTCGCCAGCGCCGCGCAGGAGATGCAGCCCGGCCAGGTCGCCGGCCCGATTCAGCTGCCGACCGGCTTCTCGATCCTCTACCTCGCCGAGAAGCGCAAGGTGCTCACCGCCGATCCCAAGGACGCCAAGCTCAGCCTGCGGCAGGTCGCGATCAATTTCCCCAAGGGCCTCAGCCAGGAGCAGGCGACGGCGCGCGCAGGCGAGTTCGCCGCCGCGACCAAGACGATCAAGGGCTGCGGCGACGTCGCCAATGTCGCACAGGCGCAAGGCGCCGAAGTGGTCGACCGCGACGGGATCGCGATCAAGGAGCTCCCGCCCGCGCTGCAGAACATGTTGCTGCCGCTCCAGATCGGCCAGGTCACCCCGCCGTTCGGCTCGGTCGAGGACGGCGTGCGCGTACTCGTGCTGTGCGGCCGCGACGATCCGAAGGAAGCGAACGAGCCTTCGGTCGAGCAGGTTCAGAACCAGCTTGAGGAGCAGCGTACCAACCTGCGCGCCCAGCGCATGCTGCGCGATCTGCGCCGCGACGCGCTGGTCGAGTATCGTTGAGGCGCGCGGCGGGCGGATGACGCTGCCGCTCGCCATCGCGATGGGCGATTCCGCCGGGATCGGCCCTGAAATCACCGCCAAGGCGTGGAGCGCGCGCGCGCTCCACTCACTCGCACCCTTCTTCGCCGTGGGCGATCCGCGTGCGGTAGCAAAGGTGTGGGACGGACCGATCCGGCAGATCAGCGACCCGGCCGAAGCCGCCGGGACCTTCGCCGACGCACTGCCGATCATCTCGACCGGCGATGCCGGCGACGTGGTTCCGGGCACGCCCGATGTCGACAGCGCGCGCTGCGCGCTGCAGGCGCTCGAGCTCGCCTGCGGGCTGACCCGATCGGGCGCGGCGAGCGCATTGGTCACCGGGCCGGTCTCCAAGGTGCAGCTCTACCGGATCGGGTTCACCTATCCGGGCCAGACCGAGTTCGTCGCCGAACGCTGCGGCGTGGCCAGCGAGAATACGGTGATGATGCTGGCCGGACCGACGCTCAGGGTCGTGCCGATCACGGTGCATGTCCCGATTGCCGAGGTGCCCAATCTCATCTCGACCGAGCTGATCGTCGCCAAGGCGCGGGTGACCGCACGCGGGCTGCATCGCAATTTCGGCATCGAGCGGCCGCGGCTCGCCTTTGCCGGGCTCAACCCACACGCCGGCGAGAGCGGCGCGATCGGCCGCGAAGAGATCGAAATCCTCGCCCCCGCGCTCGAGCAGCTGCGCGCCGAGGGCATCGATGCGATCGGCCCTTTCGCCGCCGACACCATGTTCCACGCCCGCGCGCGCGCCGGCTATGATGCCGCGCTCTGTCTCTATCACGACCAGGCGCTGATCCCGATCAAGACGCTCCATTTCGACGACGGGGTGAACACCACGCTCGGCTTGCCGATCGTGCGCAGCTCGCCCGATCACGGTACGGCGTTCGGGATCGCGGGGCGCGACGAGGCCAATCCCGGCGCGATGATCGCCGCGATCCGCATGGCGGCCGCGCAGGCCGAGCGCCGCGCCGAAGCACTTGCCGGGATCGCGTGACCGAACTTCCCCCGCTTCGTGAGGTCATCCGCAAACACGGTCTCAGCGCCAGCAAGGCGCTGGGGCAGAATTTCCTGTTCGATCATCAGCTGCTCGCGCGCATCGCCAAGGTTCCGGGCGCACTGGCCGGCGCCGAGGTATTCGAGGTCGGCCCCGGCCCGGGCGGGCTGACCCGCGCGCTGCTCGATGCCGGCGCCTCGGTCACCGCGGTCGAGCGCGACCGTCGCTGCATTCCCGCGCTCGAGGAGCTGGGCGGCTTCTATCCGGACAAGCTCCGCGTGATCGAGGGCGACGCGCTGACGGTCGACGCGCCCTCGCTGTTCGCGGGCAAGCCGCACGTCGTCGCCAACCTGCCCTACAATGTCGGCACCGCGCTGCTCGTCGGCTGGCTCTCGGCGGCGTGGGAGCCGTGGTGGGCGAGTCTGACGCTGATGTTCCAGAAGGAAGTCGCCGAGCGCATCGTCGCGGCGCCGGGCACCGAAGCCTATGGCCGGCTGGCCGTGCTGGCGCAGTGGCGCTCGACGCCACGGATCGCGATGACGGTGCACCGCTCGGCCTTCACTCCGCCGCCCAAGGTGATGTCGGCGGTGGTGCATATCGTTCCAGCGCAGCAGCCTGAGGGCGTGCGCCTGCCGGTGCTCGAGGCGCTCACCGGCGCGGCATTCGGACAACGCCGGAAGATGCTGCGCCAGAGCCTCAAGGGCATGCCCGGCGCGCTCGCTGCGATGGAGACGCTCGGGATCGATTCGAGCCGGCGCGCCGAGACGGTGTCGGTAGCCGAGTTCGTCGCGCTCGCGCGCGTGCTGAGCTAGATCGCCTCACCAGTCCGATCCTCCCCTTGGCGAGGAAGGATCTCGAGAACGCTACGGCTTGGCGGTGGTCGCCTTCGCAGGCTCGGCCTGCGCGGTGGCGGTCGGCGGCGGGCCCTTGGCGATCGAGGCGGCAAGCGCCGTCGAATCGCCGCAGTCGCTGTTGCAGATCGTCTTGATCTTGGCGAGATTTTCGCGCGCCTTGGCGACCGCGCCCTTGGCGACCAATGCCTCGCCTTGGCCCCGCAGCGCGACGAGGTCGTTGGGCTCGAGCGCCAGCGCCTCGCGATAGAGGCGGATCGCCTTGCCCGGCAGCGCGCGTTCGCGCGCGATCTCGGCGAGGACGATGAAGGCCTGGCGGTTGCGCGGATCGACGGCGAGCGCGGTCTCGAGCGCATCCTGCGCGCCATCGAGATTACCGGCGGCCTTCGCGCCCCGCCCTTCTTCGAGCAACGCGAGCGACTTGGGATCGATCTGATCGTCGGGACGCTGGGCCATCAGCGAGGTCGAAACCGAGAGCAGCATCAGCGCCGCGGCGGCCGATATCGCAGTGATCCGCATGAAAATCTCCGAAAACGAGGCGCGTACGGCTATCATGGCCTTGTCATCTTCGCGACAAAAAAGCCATCGGTCGAGTCCCGTAAGGGGGTGAGCCGTAGTCCGGGGCCGCGCGGCGTGCCCTGGCCGAGCGCCAGCGGCTCGGCGGTCCAGCCCGGATGGCGAACAAGGAAGGCCTCGGCCTGCCCCGCCCCCTCGGCATCGAGCAGCGAACAGACGACATGGACGAGCGCGCCCCTCGGACGGACGAGCGCGGCGGCGATATCGAGCAATGCGGCCTGCGTCGCGACATAGCGCGCGAGCCGTTCGGGCGTGAGCCGCCAGCGCGCCTCGGGGTTGCGCCGCCACGTGCCGGTGCCCGAACAGGGGGCGTCGACCAGCACCAGATCGGCGCTGTCCCGCCGATCGGCGAGCATCGCCGTCTCGCGGCCGGGATCGAGCAGGCGGGTTTCGGCGATCGTCACCCCGGCGCGTTCGGCGCGCGGCATCAGCCGCGACAGCCGCGGTCGATCCACGTCGCAGGCGAGGATCGTGCCCTGGTTGGCCATCGCCGCGGCGAGAGCGAGCGTCTTGCCGCCGCCGCCGGCGCAGAGATCGATCACCTGCTGGCCGGGTTCGGCGCCCGTGGCGAGGCTGACCAGCTGGCTGCCGGCATCCTGCACTTCGAGCTGACCCTGCTTGTATGGCGGAAGCTGCTCGACCGGAGTATCCGCGGGCAAACGCAGGCCCGCCGGCAGGTTCGGCAAGGGCGTGGCGCCGGGGATCGCGTTCGCGACTGCGGCCGCATCGGCCTTTAGCGTGTTGACGCGGACGTCGAGCGAGGCGCGCTCCAGCAGCGCGGCCTGCTCTTCGCGGCCGAGGCCCGATGCCTCGAAGGCCTGCGCGAGCCAGCCCGGCAGCACGCCCGCTTCGGCGACGGGTTCGCCGGGCACGATTGGTGCGGGGCCATAGGAGGAGCCATCGAACAGCGCGGCCAGCTCGGGGCGGCGCTGCGCGAGTGCGAGCATCGCGGCGCGGCCGGTCTCGGGCCGCTCGCCGAGCATGCGGATCGCGTCGTAGACGAGCTCGCGGATCGCGCGGCGGTCCTTCGAGCCGGCATAGCGGCGCTCGGCGAACCAACGCGCGACGATCGTGTCCGCCGATCCGCCCTGATCGCGCGCGGCGGCGGTGATCTTGTCGAGCAGGTCGATCGCAGCCTGGAGACGGGCCGAGGGGTTCATGGCGCGACCAGAAGCAGAACGCACAGGGTTTGGACAGCGGAATCTGGGCCGGATGGACAAGGCGGGCTTATCCCGCCACTGACGCGCCGTCCCCGCAATCATAGCAAGGCAAAGCCATGGCATTCACCGCGAAGATCCTGCTCCTCGGCTCGGGTGAGCTCGGCCGCGAGTTCGTGATCTCGGCCAAACGGCTCGGCGCCCATATCATCGCGTGCGACAGCTATGCCGGCGCGCCGGCGATGCAGGTGGCCGACGACTTCGAGGTCTTCTCGATGCTCGACGGCGATCTGCTCCGCGGCGCGGTCGAGAAGCACCAGCCCGACTATGTCGTGCCCGAAGTGGAGGCGATCCGCACCGAAGTGCTCGCCGAGCTGGAGCGCGAGGGCTTCGCCATCGTCCCTTCGGCGCGCGCGACGATGATGACGATGAACCGCGACGGCATCCGCGAAGTCGCAGCGGTCGAGCTCGGGCTGCGCACCTCGCGCTATCGCTATGCGGAAAGCCTCGACGAGGTCCTGGCGGGCGCGGAGCACACCGGCCTGCCCTGCGTGATCAAGCCGGTGATGTCCTCCTCGGGCAAGGGGCAGAGCACCGTGCGCACGGCCGACGCGCTGGAGGCCGCCTGGGACTATGCCGTCGCCAATATGCGCGGCGACCGCAAGCGGGTGATCGTCGAGGAGTTCGTCGACTTCGACTACGAGATCACGCTGCTGACGATCCGCACGCGCGAGGGCGTGCTCTTCTGCCCGCCGATCGGGCACCGCCAGGAACGCGGCGACTATCAGGAGAGCTGGCAGCCCGCCGCGATGTCGCCCGGCGCGATCGCCGATGCGCAGGAAATGGCGCGCAAGGTGGTCGACGATCTCGGCGGCTATGGCATCTTCGGGGTCGAATTCTTCGTGAAGGGCGAGGAAGTGATCTTCTCCGAGCTCTCGCCCCGCCCGCACGACACCGGCATGGTGACGCTGATCTCGCAGAATCTCAGCGAATTCGACCTCCACGCCCGCGCCGTGATGGGTCTGCCGATCCCCGCAATCGCGCTGCGTGGACCTTCGGCTTCCGCCGTCATCCTCGCCGACCGCAATTCGGAGACGCTGGCATATGAGGGCCTGGCCGAGGCGCTCGCGGTATCGGACGGTGAAGTGGACATACGCATCTTCGGCAAGCCGAATTCGCGGCCATATCGGCGGATGGGCGTGGCGCTGGCGCTGGCCGGGGCCACCGACGAGGCGCGTCGGATCGCGGCGGAGGCGGCAGGCAAGGTGCGGATCGCGTACGGGGACTGAAGCACGAGATCCAGCCGGGCCGCGTCAATCAGCTTCGGCGGCCTCGACCTCGAGCAATTTGTCGACCGCCTCGATGTCCATCGCCGTCACCTGCACGACCTCCAGCGCGACATTGACGATTTCGTCGCCTGCGATCTGAAGCTGGGTGATCGGCGTGGTCCTCGCGTCGAGGCGCCGGATGCCGGTCTTCAGGATCTTCACCAGGAAGCGGTCGACGTCGTTGAGCACGAGCATCTTGATCGCCTGATTCTCGTCGAGCGCGAGCTGCTGGACGATGCCTTCATAGGCGACCGACGCTCCTTCGTGCGACGACCCGGTCAGCACATAGGCGACGACGAACGAGTCGCCCTTCTTGACCGCCCGTACGGCGGGCGCCAGCCATCCGAACGCGATCGGATCGAGCCGCGCAGTGACCCATTCGAGGCGGGAGAACCAGAAGGCGAGCGCGCCGCTCGCCGCGCCGATCAGCAGGATCGCGAATAGCCAGGCTTCGATGGCGATGTCGGAGGCGTTGCGGGCCGAAGCGCCGCCGCGCAGCAAGGCCTTGTAGATATTGGGATCGAAATCCACGGCGACGCAGTAGGGCATGCGCTGGCAGGCCGCTGCCTGAAGCGCGAAGAGCGCCGCGCCGAGAAGATGCCCGACGATGGTGCCGAGCATGACCATGAAAAGTGTCAGCGTCGAGTTGGGCCGGTCGGGGCTGGGAGAGAGAAAGTCGGTGCGCTCGCCCGCACGCCAGCCGGCCCAGGCGCAAAAGCCTGGAAACAACAACAGCAGTACGAGAAAGAGAGAATAGCTGAACGCCACCGCTGATCAGGCAGCGGGCGTCCGACGATTACCCTCTTGCTGCCTCGGGCGAGGTTCGAGGACATAGACGCCATTCTCGACGCGCGCTGCCTCGCGCACCCGCTGCCAGGTGCCGAAGCGCCCCTTAACCTGCCGGGCGAGCTGCATCGATCGGGTCGTATTCAGGCGCATGATCGTCTCCTGCGCTTCCTAAGGTAGCGATGAAATCGCCAACGTCCAGCCCCTGCCGGGCGATCCGCGCGACGAGGAGAGCAGAGAGGCCGCCCCGCCTTCACCGCGTCGGATAGTTCGGCGCCTCGCGGGTGATCGTCACGTCGTGGACATGGCTTTCCTTCAGACCCGCATTGGTGATGCGCACGAACCGGGCCTTTTTCTGGAATTCCGGGATCGTCCCCGCACCGACATAGCCCATCGACGCCTTCACGCCGCCGACGAGCTGGTGGATCACGTCGCGCGCCGGGCCCTTATAGGGCACCTGACCCTCGATGCCTTCGGGGACGAGCTTGAGCTGGTCCTTGACGTCCTGCTGGAAATAGCGGTCGGCCGAGCCGCGCGCCATCGCGCCGACGCTGCCCATGCCGCGATAGGATTTATAGGCGCGGCCCTGATAGAGGAAGGTCTCGCCCGGCGCCTCTTCGGTGCCGGCGAGCAGCGAGCCGACCATGCAGGTCGAGGCGCCCGCCGCGAGCGCCTTGGCGAGATCGCCCGAGGTGCGCAGGCCGCCATCGGCGACCACGGGCACACCCGACCTGGCCGCCTCAGCCGCGGCTTCCATCACTGCGGTGAGCTGGGGCACGCCGACGCCGGCGACCACCCGCGTGGTGCAGATCGAACCCGGGCCGATGCCGACCTTCACGCCATCGGCACCGGCATCGATCAGCGCACGCGCCGCCTCGGCGGTGGCGATGTTGCCGGCGATGACCTGGACGCGGTTCGAGAGCTTCTTCACCCGCTCGACCGCGCGCGACACGTCCTTGTTATGCCCGTGCGCGGTATCGATGACGATCAGATCGACTTCGGCATCGACCAGCGCCTCGGTGCGGGCGAAGCCCTTGTCGCCCACGGTCGAGGCAGCGGCGACGCAGAGCCGGCCGGCGCCATCCTTGGTGGCGTTGGGATAGGTTACCGCCTTCTCGATGTCCTTGACGGTGATCAGGCCGACGCAGCGATAGCCCTCGTCGACGACGAGCAGCTTCTCGATGCGGCGCTGGTGGAGCAGCCGGCGCGCTTCCTCTTGGCTCACGCCGGCCTGGACCGTGGCGAGGTTCTGGTGCGTCATCAGCTCGGAGACTGGCTGGTTGGGATTGCCCGCGAAGCGGACGTCGCGATTGGTGAGGATGCCGACGAGCCTGCCCGATGCCTCGACGATCGGGATGCCGCTGATCCGGTGGCGCTCCATCAGCGCAGTGGCTTCGCCGAGTGTGCCCTCGGGAGTCATGGTGATCGGATTGACCACCATGCCGCTCTCGAAGCGCTTGACCTGGCGGACGGCCTCGACCTGCTCCTCGATGTCGAGATTGCGGTGGAGCACGCCGATCCCGCCCAGCTGCGCCATGACGATCGCCATGTCGGCCTCAGTGACGGTGTCCATCGCCGAGGAGAGGATCGGGATGTTGAGCGAAAGGCCGCGCGTGACCTGGGTACGGGTGTCCGCCATGCTCGGCAGGACTTCGGACTCGCCCGGATAGAGAAGGACGTCGTCGAAAGTGAGGCCGAGGGGGATATCCATGAGGTGCGCCAAAGTCCTGAGTCGGGAGTTGGCGGCCCATGTAACCGCGGTCAGCGCAAACCGCTAGTGCCCCGCGCGACGATCGCGCTTTCGGCGCTCCTCACCGGCATATTCGGGGTCAGTGCTCTGTCGGCGATCGCTCTCGCTGCGACGCTCGTGCGGCTGCTGCTTCTCATGACGATCCATCAGACGTCTCCTCAAAGCCTGCAGCTTGATGCGATGATATTCAGATCGCGTGAGAAAACAGGGTAAGCGCGGCGTTAACCCGTTGCTTGCCCCGGGGCGGCCGAGGAGCCCACGGAGTCGAGATAGGGATAGAGCGTGGCCCTTTCGGCCTCGATCTGCTCGCGCATCGCGCTGCGCACCTGCGCCGACGCCTGGCAATAGCCCGGCCAGTCCTTGGCGAGCTGGCGCAGGCTCCAGGTGCCGATATGGTCCGAAGACGACGTCATGGCGGCGATGCTGGCCTCCCGCAGCGCACGCACTGCGGCGGCCTCGCCCGGGGGAAGCGTGAGCTGGAGCTGGACGCAAAGCGAGTCGACCAGCCGGCGCCGGGCGCCGCTGATGCGTGTCAGCCGGTATCGCAGGCTGGCGAGCGCCGCTTCGTCGGGACCCGGCTGCGACGTCAGGTCTTTCAATTCGTCGAGCATCGCCAGCAGTTGCTCGTGCAGTGTCTGCAAATCCGACATTCGTCATCCGTTGCGGCTTGTTCGTCCATGCATGACCAGCGCTGCGGTCGTCTGCAAGTTAGGGGAACGCCCATAGTTGGCCGCGGGTTTCTCGTAGTTCAGCGCAGGTTTCTAGCGATCAGGGCCTGCGCCTGCGCGACATGCATCGCCTCGATCATCCGGCCGCCGAAACGTTCGGCGCCGCCGGTGGCCGCCGCGATCAGCGCACGGGCCTCGGCGAGTTCGGCCTCGCTGGCGCCGAACGCCTCGGTAGCGATGGCGATCTGATTGGGGTGGATCAGCGACTTGCCGTCGAAGCCGAAGGCACGACCCTGCCGGCATTCGCGCGCGAGCCCCTCGGCATCGTCGAGCGCGTTGAACACGCCGTCGATCGCCCAGACGCCATGCGCGCGGGCGGCGAGGACGATCGACTGGCGCGAAAGGATCAGCCCCTCGTCGCCGGCGCCGGCCGGAATGCCGAGCTCGGCGCGCAGATCGTTCACACCGGCGATCAACCCGGCCACGCCGGGGACGGCGGCGATCCCCGCGGCCGCCAGCACGCCGCGCGGGGTCTCGATCATCGCGAGCAACGGCTTGCCCACCGCCCGGGCGATTGCCGCAGCGGCATCCGCGGTCTCGACCTTGGGCACCACCACGAAATCGCAGGCCGAGTGCGCTACTGCGGTTAGATCGGCCGGATGTTCGCCCGAGTCCACGCCGTTGACGCGGATCGCGCGCAGGCGATCGCCGAAACCCTCCACCACCGCGGCGACCGCCGCCTCGCGCGCGAGCGCCTTGGCATCGTCGCGCACCGCGTCCTCGAGATCGAGGATCACCATGTCGGCGGCGAGGCCCCGCGCCTTCTCGATCGCGCGCGGATTCGACGCGGGCAGGAACAGGGCGGTGCGCGGAGCCAGACGGGCTGTGGTCATGGCCCGACTCTATGCTAGCAAGGCGCAGGAATTGCGAGGGGAGTCGGGGGGAATGGACGTGCTGAACGTTTTTCTGATCGTGCTGGTCGCGGCGGTGCTGCTCTACCTCTTTTCGAGCGTGAAGATCGTTACCCAAGGCTATCAATATACGATCGAATATTTCGGCCGATTCACGGCAGTCGCCGCGCCCGGCCTCAATTTCTACCCCGCCTTCTTCTATCGCGTCGGCCGCAAGGTGAACATGATGGAGCAGGTGATCGACATCCCCGGGCAGGAGATCATCACCAAGGACAATGCGATGATCTCGACCGACGGCGTCGTGTTCTTCCAGGTCCTCGACGCGGCGAAGGCGGCCTATGAGGTGTCCGACCTCTATGTCGCGCTGCTTCAGCTCACCACGACCAATTTGCGCACCGTGATGGGATCGATGGATCTCGACGAGACGCTGTCGAAGCGCGACGAGATCAATGCGCGGCTGCTCTCGGTGGTCGACCACGCGACCACGCCCTGGGGCGTCAAGATCACCCGCGTCGAGATCAAGGACATCCGCCCGCCCGCCGACATCGTCAACGCGATGGGCCGCCAGATGAAGGCCGAACGCGAGAAGCGCGCCAACATCCTCGAGGCCGAAGGCACCCGCGCCTCGGAGATTCTGCGCGCCGAGGGCCAGAAACAGTCCAAGATCCTCGAGGCGGAAGGCCGGCGCGAGGCCGCCTTCCGCGACGCCGAGGCGCGCGAACGCTCGGCCGAAGCCGAGGCCAAGGCGACCGAATTGGTGTCGGACGCGATCGCCAAGGGGTCGAGCCAGGCGATCAACTATTTCGTCGCGCAGAAATATGTCGACGCGGTGAGCAAGTTCGCCACGTCTCCCAACGCCAAGACGATCCTGTTCCCGGTCGAGGCGACCCAGCTGATCGGTACGCTGGGCGGGATCGGCGAACTCGCCCGCGACGCGCTGGGCCATACGCCGCAGCCGCCCGCCCCGCCGGCCGCGCCGCGCGGCCGCCCGGCACCGTCCGGGTCGCAGGAGGGCTGAGCCATGAGCACGCTCGACGCGCTGCTCGTCACGCCCGGTCTCGCCTGGCTGATCTTCGCGGCGGTGCTCGCGCTCACCGAGCTGCTGTTGCCGGGCATCTTCCTCGTGTTCGTCGCGGCGGGTGCCGCGGTGACCGGCGTGATCACGCTGATCATCCCCGAGTTCGCGCTGCTGTTCCAGGTCGCGGTCTTCATCGTCGCGACTTCCGCCGCGGTCGGACTCGGCCGGCGCTGGTATCTGCGCAACCCCGTCCCCAGCGCCGACCCGCTCCTCAACGATCGCGCGGCGCGGCTGGTCGGCGAGATCGTGACCGTGGTCGAGCCGATCGCGGCGGGCAAAGGCAAGGTTCGCGTCGGCGACGGCGAATGGATCGCGTGCGGGCCCGACGCTCCGGTCGGCGCGCGCGTGCGCATCGTCGGCGCCGTCGGCACCGCACTCACCGTCGAGCCGGTGGCCGGCTGATCTGCAGATTCAAGGAATGACCATGCGTACCACTCGCCGCCAGCTTCTGCTCGGCACCGCCGGCACTCTCGCGGCCACCGCCCTGCCCCGTTCCGCGAACGCGCTGTTTCAGGATGCCGACGCCCGCGCAGATGCGCTGCTCACGCGCGTCGCGGAAAGCTTCCTCAAGCTCTACCCCGAAAATGCCACCACGCTCGGCATCGACAAGGACAAGCGCGCGCCGCTCAAGCACCAGCTCACCGACCGTTCGCCGGCAGGGCAGCGCAAGATCGCGGCGCATCTGCGCCAGACGCTCATCGACCTCGGCAAGCTCGACGCGAGCGCGCTCAGCCCGGTGATGCGCACCAATGTCGAGGTGGTGCAGGCCTCGTACGGCAACGGGCTCGAGGGGTTCGGCTTCGGCTATGGCGACGTCGCGGTCGGCAGCTGGCGCAACACGCCCTATGTCGTCATCCAGAATGTCGGCGCCTATCTCGACGTCCCGCGGATGCTCGACACCGATCATCAGGTGAAGACCCGCGAGGACGCCGAAGCCTATATCGATCGCGTCGAATCCTATGCCGGACAGCTCGACGGCGAGACCGAGCGGCTCAAGATCGCCGCGGCAAAGGGCGTGATCGCGCCCGATTTCCTGCTCGACAAGGCGCTCAAGCAATTGAAGATCGCCCGCGGCGGCAACACCGCCGGCTGGGGTCTGGTCACCTCGATCGCCAACCGCACCGCGGGGATGGACGGCGATTTCGGCAACGCCGCCTGGATGCTGGCGAACGACAAGGTCGCGCCGGCGCTCGATCGCCAGATCGCCGAGCTCGAACGCCAGCGGCGGCACGCCACCTCGGATGCCGGCGTGTGGAAGTTCAAGGACGGCGACGCTTACTACGCCTGGGCGCTGCGCGCCGGCACGACGACGACGATGAGCCCCGACGAGGTCCATCAGATGGGCCTCGATCAGCTCCGCACGATCCAGGCCGAGATGGACACGATCCTCAAGGGCCTCGGCTACACGCAAGGCAGCGTCGGCGCGCGGATGACCGCGCTGGGCAAGGATCCGCGCTTCCTGTTCCCCGACAATGATCAGGGCCGCGCCGAGATCCTCAAGCTCCTCAACGACCGGATCGCCGACATCCGCGGCCGCATGCCGCGCGCGTTCAACACGCTGGTGAAGGGCAATGTCGAGGTGCGCCGGTTGCCGCCGGAGGAAGAGCCCGGCGCGCCTGGTGCCTATGGCGGCGCGGGATCGATCGACGGGACGATCCCGGGCAAATTCTGGATCAACCTGCGCACCACCGGGCTGCACACGCGCTACAGCCTGCCCACCCTCTCCTATCACGAGGCGATCCCCGGCCATGTCTGGCAGGGCGAATATGCCTTCAAGCTGCCGCTGATCCGCACCTTGCTCTCGTTCAATGCCTATTCCGAAGGCTGGGCGCTCTATGCCGAGCAGCTCGCCGGCGAGCTGGGCGTTTATGACGAGGATCCGGTGGGGCGGCTCGGCTATCTCCAGTCGATCGGCTTCCGCGCCTGCCGGCTGGTGGTCGACTCCGGGCTCCACGCCAAGCGCTGGACGCGCAAGCAGGCGATCGACTGGTTCGTCGAAGCGAATGGCTCGTCCGAGGAGGAAGTCGCCGGCGAAGTCGATCGCTATTGCTCATGGCCGGGACAGGCCTGTGGCTACAAGGTCGGCCATAGCGAGATCAACCGGCTGCGCGACCGCGCCAAAGCCGCGCTGGGGCCGCGCTACGACTTCAAGGCGTTCAACGACGCGGTGGTGCTGGGCGGCAACGTTCCGATGACCGTGCTGGGGCATGTGGTCGATCGCCACATCGCTGCGCGGAAAGGCTAAGCTCCTCTTTTACCTAGCGTAGAATGCCGGAGGACGCCGTGTACGCCCTCTTAAGCGCGGCGGCGCACATTTCGGGGCATGAGACGGTCCGACCAATATGCGCCGCGCCAGCGGCGGAGCCTCAGGCTCTGGGCAGCGCCGCTTCCCGAGCCGGTCTATCGCGATTTCATCGACATGCTGTTCGGCATGCGATTGCCCGTTCTCGGCCTCGGCCTGGTCTATGTCGCGGTCGCGACGCTTTTCGCGATCGAATGGCGCGACCCGATCATGGCTGCTCTCGCAGGGAGCGCCGCGACGGTCACCGCAATCCGCCTGTGGGTCCTGCACGCCTATGGCCGCGTGCGGGCTTCCGCCTCGGTCGGCCAGCTCAAATGCTGGGAGCTGCGCTACGCGATCGGCAGTTGCGGGTTCGCGCTGTTGCTGGCCGCGCTCAACGTGCGGGGGCTCAGCTACAATCAGCCGCTCGTCGACCTGATCGCCGTGAGCCTCGTCTTCAGCTTCGGCGCGGGAATCGTCTCGCGCATCTCGGTACGGCCGGCGATCTGCGTGGCGAGCATGTTGCTGGCGACGGTTCCGACGATCGTCGCGCTGGCGGCCCACGCCTTCACGCCGGATGACGCGGCCTTGCATCCGCAGCTGTTCGCGATCCAGGTCGTGCTGCTTACGATGATCACGGCGCTGAGCCTGCAGACGGTGGGATATCTCTATCGCTCGGCGGTGCAGCACCACACCACCGAGCACGACATGGCGCATCTCGCCAAGCGCGACGCGCTGACGGGACTGGCGAACCGGCTTTTGCTGCGTGAGCGCTTTCAGGATGCCATGGCCAATGCCCGCAACGAAAGCGGTCGACTGGCCATCCACTATATCGATCTCGACGGCTTCAAGGCGATCAACGACGGCCATGGCCATCCGGCCGGCGACGCGCTGCTTCAGGAAGTGACGGCGCGGCTCTGCGCGGCGGTCAGGGCCGAGGACACCGTGGCCCGGCTCGGCGGCGACGAATTCGTGATCCTCCAGACCGACGTCGCGCTGGACAGCGAGGCCGAGATGCTCGCACGGCGGATCATCAAGAAGCTGAGCGCGCCCTACGAGATCCAGGGCAAGACCATGCGCATCTCGGCCAGCGTTGGCATCGCGATCGCGCCCGACGCAGGCCGCGAGCTCGACCGCCTGCTCTCGCGAGCGGACACCGCGCTGTACCGCTCGAAGACCGGCGGCAAGGGCCGGGCGCATTTCTGCACCCGCGAGGACGCGCCGGGCCGCAAGGCGGCCGCCTGACGCACAGCCGCCGGGGCGCGGCGGGGTTCAGCCTTCTTTCTTGCCGAACAGCCCCGAGATCATTTTGCCCATATCGTCGAGCGGGTTGCCGTCGCCGTCCTTGTCGAGCGCGGCGAGCAGCCCGCCCTTTTCCTTCAGGAGCTCGGCGAAGCGGCCGAGCGATCCCTCACCGCCGATATGGCCGATGATGTCCTGGATCTTGCCGAGCGGCAGCCCGGTCGCCGAGGCCGCACCCTGCGCGGTGTCGCCCGGCTCGACATGCGATTTGGCGAGCGCCCCGACCGCAGACTCGGTCTGTTCGGGCGACAGGCCCACCTTGGCGGCGAGGTTCTTGATATCGACGTTCTGGGTGACCTGACCGAGAATCCCGTCCAAAATGCTCATCGCGGACCTCCTTGGCGTGAACGCTCTCCGGGGCCGTCCCTAACACATCGCCGGCAACGGCGCACGGTCGGGTGCGACGAAGCGACGGCGCGCTGCCACCGAAAAGAGCAGATCGCGGCTGTAGAAGCCGAGCGGCCAGTCGCGGCGCCCCATGGGCGAGCGCAGCAGCGCGTTGACGCGCTCGGCGAGCCCCCCCGTGGGGTGATCGCGCAGGAACAGCCGGACTCCCGCGACATAGGTGCGGGTGATCGTGTCGTGATAGCCATTGGCATCGTCGTTCACCCCGCCGACGCTCTCGTTGAAGCGCGAGATCAGCCCCGCGATCTCGGCGTCGACATCCACATCGGGGCGCTCGGCGAGCAGATAGAGGCAGGCGGCGAGATGCGCTTCGTGGGTCCAGTCCTCGCGGACGAGGCTGCAGGCGAGCAGGCCTTCGCCGAGACGGAGGATCTCGGCGTCGGAGGCGAACAGGCGGGGGGAAAAATCGGTCATCGATCGGGCTCCTAGGCGCCCGATCGATGACCGGGCAAGTTCAGACGGGTTGAGGGGAGCGCGGCGCCGATTGTCGGACGCCCTCGTCGACATGCTCGGCGAACTGGGCGAAATTCTCGTTGAACAGGTCGACGAGCTTCGCCGCGGTGGCGTCGTACTGCACCTTGTTCGCCCAGCTCTCGCGCGGATCGAGCACCGCGGGATCGACCCCGGCGACGGCGACGGGCACCTTGAACCCGAAATTCGGATCGACGCGGAATTCGGCGTCGTTCAGGCTCCCGTCGAGCGCGGCGTTGAGCAAGGCGCGGGTGAGCTTGATCGGCATGCGCTTGATGCCCGGATCGGTGGCCATGCCCCCTGCCCAGCCGGTGTTGACCAGCCAGCAGTTCACGCCGCCTTTGGCGATCCGCTCCTTGAGCAGATTGCCATATTCGGACGGGTGGCGCGGCATGAAGGCGGCGCCGAAGCAGGTCGAGAAGGTCGCCTCAGGCTCGGTCACGCCGATCTCGGTGCCGGCCACCTTGGCGGTATAGCCCGAGAGGAAATGGTACATCGCCTGCTCGGGCGTGAGCTTCGCGATCGGGGGCATGATCCCGAAGGCATCGGCGGTGAGGAAGATGATGTTCCTCGGCACCGGGCCGAGATTGTGCGCGGACGTATTAGGGATGAAGTCGATCGGATAGGCGCCGCGGCTATTCTCGGCGAGGGTCGCATCGTCGAGATCGAGTTCGCGGCTCTCGGCGTCCATCACGACATTCTCGAGCACCGTGCCGAAGCGTTTCGTCGTCGCGAAGATCTCGGGCTCGGCTTCGGCCGAGAGGCGGATCATCTTGGCGTAGCAGCCCCCCTCGAAGTTGAAGACCGCGGTGTCCGACCAGCCATGTTCGTCGTCGCCGATCAGCGTGCGGCTGGCGTCGGCCGAGAGCGTGGTCTTGCCGGTGCCCGATAGCCCGAAGAACACCGCCGTGTCGCCATCGGGCCCGATATTGGCCGAGCAATGCATCGGCATCACGCCCTTGGGCGGGAGCAGATAGTTGAGCAGCCCGAAAACGCTCTTCTTCATCTCGCCGGCATAGGCGGTGCCGCCGATCAGGATCAGCTTCTCGGTAAGGCTGACCGCGATAACCGTCTCGCTGCGCGTGCCGTGGCGCGCGGGATCGGCGCGGAAGCTCGGCAGGTCGATGATCATATATTCGGGTGCGAACCCGGCGAGCGCGGCTTCCTCGGGCCGCACCAGCATCGTGCGGATGAACAGGCTATGCCAGGCGAGCTCGTTGATCACGCGGACATTGACGCGGTGCTCGGGCTGCGAACCGCCGTGCAGGTCCTGGACGAACAGCGTCTCGCGCCGGCCGACCTCGGCGAGGAAATCGGCTTTGAGCGCGGCGAAATGCTCCGGACTCATCGGCTTGTTGGTCTTGCCCCACCAGACATTGCGCTCGGTCTCCGCATCGCGGACGATGAACTTGTCGTTGGCCGAGCGGCCGGTGTGCTTGCCGGTGGCGACCACCAGCGGACCGTTCTTGGCGAGCCCCCCCTCGCCGCGGCGAAGGGCATGCTCGACGAGCGGTGCGGTTTCGAGATTCCAGAATAGCTGAGCGCCGGTCGCGATGCCCTGAGCATCGAGACCGTGGCGCGGGGTGCGCGTGGTCGACATCCAACCTCCAAGGTCGCTATGCCCCTTCCCGAAGGCGGGGCCGCGTTATCAATGGGATCGGCATAGGCAGCGCGCGGAAATCGCGTCAATCGGGGTAAACGGTGTCACCCGATTGAGCCGCCCGCCACTTTGCTTTAACCCGTCACTGATGCTCCAAAGCCACGCACGCTGCCCGGCATGACCGCGACGATCGCGCTGGTCGATGACGACCGCAACATCCTCACCTCGGTTTCGATCGCGCTCCAGACCGAAGGCTTCCTGACCCGCGTCTATTCCGACGGCGAGAGCGCATTGAAGGCGCTGATCGAGAACCCGCCCGATCTCGCCGTGCTCGACATCAAGATGCCGAAGATGGACGGGCTCGAGCTGCTGCGACGGCTGCGCGAGAAGAGCGCGATCCCGGTGATTTTTCTGACCAGCAAGGACGACGAACTCGACGAGGCGCTGGGGCTCGCGATGGGCGCCGACGACTATATCGCCAAGCCGTTCAGCCAGCGGCTGCTGATCGCGCGGATCCGGGCGATCCTGCGCCGCACCGAGGCCTCGCAAGCGAGCACCGAGGGCGATCCGCAGGAGCCGGCCGAGATCCTCGAGCGCGGACGGCTGACGATGGATCCGGCGCGCCACCGCGTCACCTGGGCAGGGACCAATGTGACGCTGACCGTCACCGAGTTCCTGATCCTCGAGACGCTGGCGCAGCGCCCGGGCATCGTTAAGACGCGCAACCAGCTGATGGACGCGGCCTATCAGGACGACATCTATGTCGACGACCGGACGATAGACAGTCACATCAAGCGCGTGCGACGCAAGTTCCGGCAAGTCGATTCCGACTTCGATGCTATCGAGACGCTCTATGGCGCCGGATACCGTTTCTCGGACGAATAGCGAGAACGACCTCGCGCTCAAATGGTCGAACCGCGTGAGCCTCACGCCGAGGATTCTCGCGGTCAACATCTTCGCGCTGGCGCTGCTCGGCAGCGGGTTCTTCTACCTCGACAGCTATCGCAGCCGGATCGTCGACAGCCGCGTCGCACAGGCGCGCGGCGAGGTTCGGCTGATCGCCCAGGCCGTGGCGTCGGCGACGCCCGAGCGGCGCGATCTGCTTGTGCTCAGCCTTGCCCGCGACACCGGCACGCGCATCCGCCTGTTCGACGAGGACGGCAAGCTGATCACCGACAGCCACGAACTGGGCCTGCGCAACCTCGTGCTCCGCGACCCCGACAAGGACCCGTTCAACCAGTCGACCGCGCGCTTCCTCGACGCCGTGATCGACACCGTGGCGGGCGCCGACCGCGCGCCGCTCTACCGCGAGCGCGGCCGCGACCGCGGACTCGACTGGCCCGATGTGCGGATCGCACGCGAGACCCACGGGACGCCTGCGACAGTGTGGCGTGCGCCCGACCGGACGCCGGTGATCACCGCCGCCGCGCCGATCACGCAACTCGGCGTGGTGATGACCACGGTCAATGCGCGCGACATCACCCAGACGGTGCGGATGGAGCGCTTCCGGCTCAGCGTCGTGCTGGCGATCGTATCGCTGCTCTCGATCCTGCTCTCGCTGTTCCTCGCGCGGACGATCGTGCGGCCGCTGCGCCGCCTCGCCCGCGCCGCGGTACGGGTCCGGCTGGGCCGCGCGCGCGAAGTGGTGGTCCCCCGCCTGCCCGAGCGCAGCGACGAGATCGGGCTGCTCGCCCGCGCGCTCTCGGACATGAGCCAGGCGTTGCGCGCGCGGATCGACGCGACCGAGAGCTTCGCCGCCGATGTCACCCACGAGCTCAAGAACCCGCTCGCCTCGCTGCGATCCGCGGTCGAGGGGCTGACCAAGGTCAAGGATCCGCAGCTGCAGGAGCAGCTGCTCGGCATCGTCCGCGACGACGTCCATCGGCTCGATCGGCTGATCACCGACATTTCCGACGCCTCGCGGCTCGACGCCCAGCTCAGCCGCGCGACCTTCGAGCCGGTCGATGTCGGGGCGATGATCGAGGCGTTGCTCGAGCAACGCGCGACGCGCGGCTTGCCCAACGGCGTCCGCATCGCCTTCGAGCGCCGCCCGCGCGGTGCTCTCACCGTGCTCGGCGAAGGCGCGCGGCTCGAGCGCGTGTTCGAGAATCTGATCGAGAACGCCATCTCCTTCTCGCCCGCAGGCGGGCTGATCGCGATCACCGCCGCATTCGAGGGCGAGATGCTGGTCATCAGCGTCGAGGACGAGGGTCCCGGCGTTCCCGAACAGGCGCGCGAGGCGATTTTCCGTCGATTCCACTCGGTCCGCCCCGAGAGTGAAGCCTTTGGTCAGCATTCGGGGCTAGGGCTTGCCATCGCACGTACCATCGTCGAAGGCCATCAGGGGAGCATTTCAGTGGAAACGCGGGAGGAGCGATTGCGCGGAGCACGGTTCGTGGTGCGGCTGCCTTTGGTGGAGCGCGACTGATGCCCGAGGTCCGGCTTCCGGAGGTCTCGTCGGAGACGGTGCATGGCGCCTGCGTCGCGATCGGCGGCCGCGCGGTGCTGATCGAGGGGCGATCGGGCGAAGGCAAGTCCGACCTCGCGCTGCGGCTGATCGACCGGGGCGCGACGCTGGTCGCCGACGGGCAAGTGATCTGCCAGCGCTACGACGGCGGGCTGATCGCCAGCGCGCCGTCGCATCTCGCCGGACGGATCGAAGTGCGCGGGCTGGGCATTGTCGAGATGCCGAGCGTGGAGCGTATCCCCGTGGACCTGCTGATCGTCATTCTCGACGCCCCGCCCCGCTTCCCCGAGGACGCGAGGACCCGGCGAATCGCGGGCGTGGACGTGCCGGTACTCGCGCTCGCCGCGCTCGAACCCTCGGCGCCGATCAAGGTCGAGCTCGCGGTCAAACAGGCGGCACGGTGACCCGGCGACGACCGCGACAGATATTGCTCGTCACCGGCATGTCGGGGGCGGGCAAGTCGACCGTGCTGCGCACGCTCGAGGATCTCGGCTGGGAGACCGTCGACAACCTCCCCCTGCTCCTGCTCCACCGGCTGCTCGACACGCCCCCGGGCGAAGGCGCCGACGGCGACGACGATCGCCCGCTGGCGCTCGGCATCGGCACCCAGACCCGCGGCTTCGACGCCGAGACCATCGTCCAGCGCGTCAAGAAGCTGAGCGAGCAGGAAGGCCATCAGATCGGCACGCTGTTCCTCGAATGCGCCGGCGCCGAGCTCGAGCGACGCTATTCGGAAACGCGGCGGCGCCATCCGCTCGCGCAGGACCGGCCGGCCAGCGACGGCATCGCGCGCGAACGCGAGCTGCTGATGCCGCTGCGGCGCTGGTCGAATCGGCTGATCGACACCACCAATCTCGCTTCGAACGAGCTCCAGCAGCAGATCCGCGCGACCTTTTCGGGCGAACGGCTGGGGCAGACGGTGCTGACGATCACCTCGTTCGGCTTCGCCCGCGGGCTGCCGCGCGACGCCGACCTCGTCTTCGACATGCGCTTCCTGCGCAACCCGCATTGGGTGGAGGCGCTGCGCCCGGGCACGGGCCGCGATGCCGACGTTTCCGCCTATATCGCCGAGGACCCCGCCTATGAAGCCGCGATGGCGCAGATCGAGTCGCTGCTGCTGCTGCTGGTTCCGCGCTACCAGGCCGAAGGAAAGGCATATGTCACCGTCGCGTTCGGGTGTACGGGGGGCCGCCATCGCTCGGTCCATGTCGCCGAACGGATGGCGCGGCGGTTGCGTGAAGAGGGTTTTTCGCCCACGGTGACGCACCGCGATTTGCAGACCGCGCCGCAGGACTCGCTGGAGGGGGCCCCGGTGACCATATCAGGGGGCGGAGTTTGAAATGATTGGTTTGGTACTCGTGACGCACGGGCGGCTCGCCGAGGAGTTCGTGGTCGCGATGGAGCATGTGGTGGGCCAGCAGGAGCGGATCGAATCGATCTGCATCGGCCCCGAAGACGATATGGAAAGCCGCCGCGCCGACATCGCCGAGGCGATCAAGAATGTGGACGAAGGCCGTGGCGTGATCGTGCTCAGCGATCTGTTCGGCGGCACCCCCTCGAACCTCGCCATCTCGCTGATGGAGGCGGGCCGCATCGAAGTAATCGCGGGCATCAACCTCCCGATGCTCATCCGGCTGGGCAGCGCGCGCAAGACGATGAAGGTGACCGAAGCCGTCGCCGCGGCGCGCGACGCGGGGCGCAAATATATCACGGTGGCATCCGAGGTGCTCGGCGAGGCCGCCGCGTGAGTCGTCGGTCGACACGGAGCGTGATGATCGAGAATCGCCGCGGCCTGCACGCACGGGCGAGCATGGCGTTCGTCACGCTCGCGACCAGCCAACCGGTGGAGCTCGTCGTCGAGAAGGACGGCGCCAGCGCCTCGGGCACCTCGATCCTCGACCTGATGATGCTCGGCGCCGCCAAGGGCGACACGATCACGATCAGCGCCGAGGGCGACGGCGCGCACGAGGCGGTCGAGGCGCTGGTCGCGCTGGTCGAGGCGCGGTTCGGCGAGGAATAGCCCTTCCGTACATGACCGGCTAAGGGCGTTCGATGCCCCGCGAGATAACCGCCTTTTCCAACCCGTTGATCAAGCGGGTGCGCAAACTGCGCGACAAGAAGCATCGGCGCGAGGAAGGGCTGTTCCTCGCCGAGGGGCTGCGCATCCTCACCGAAGCGCGCGAGGCCGGGCGGCTGCCCGATTATCTGTTCTTCGCCAGGGACATGGCCGGGCATCCGCTGGTCCGCGCGCTGGTCGACGCGACCGAGGGCGCCGGCGGCGAGGCAATCGAGACCAATGCCGACATCCTCTCCAAGCTCTCGGGCAAGGACAATCCCGGCGCAGTGGTGGGCGTCTATCCCGAATTCGCGCTGACGCTTGACCAGCTCGACCGCACCAGCGCGCCGATCTGGCTGGTCGCCGAGCGGCTGCGCGATCCCGGCAATCTCGGCACGATCTTGCGGACCGGCGACGCGGTCGGTGCCGGCGGGCTGATCCTGATCGACGACTGCGTCGACCCCTTCTCGGTCGAAGCCGTGCGCGCGAGCATGGGCGCGCTGTTCACCGTGCCCGTGGCCAAAGCGAGCTGGGCCGAGTTCGTGCCCTGGCTGCGCTCGGGTCAAGGCCAATTGGTCGGGCTCAGCCTCGATACCGCGTACGACTATAAGGCGGGCGACTATCGGGCGCCGACCTTCCTGCTCACCGGCAACGAGGCGCAGGGCATGCCCGACTTCATGGCCGAGGAATGCGACCTGCTGGTCAAGATCCCGATGCTCGGCAAGGCCGACAGCCTCAACGCCGCAGTGGCGACCGCGGTCATGGCCTATGAGGTGCTGAGTAGGACGCGCGGATAGCGATTCTGTAGGATTTCGCCGGTCTAGAGTCGCAAGAGTCGCGCAAAAACGACTCGCTCGTTGCGCGGCGACGCAATATCATTGCGCAATCCTGCAGGAAATTCTCGACCGTTTCAAAGAGCCTTCGAACGAGGCTGGCAGGGCAAATCCTACATTGCCAGCTTCCTGAACGGCGGCCGATCGTTACGGCCATGCGTCGTTCAGCCACGCTGCGTCATTGCTCCTTCTCGAAAAGGAGCAAATTCATGCGTTTCCCGACCCTTGTTGCCGCGAGCCTGATCGCGCTGACCGCCCTCCCCGCCACGGCGCAGGCGCAGGGCGAGTATCGCGCGCGCGGCACCGAGCCCTTCTGGAGCCTGACGATCGGCGCGCGGACGATGCAGTTCGACGCTCCCGGACGGCGCGCCGTGATCGTGCCGACGCCGGAAGTGATCCATGGCTTTGCCGGCGAGATCTGGCAGACGCGGCGGATCGACGTGAACACCGTCCACCGCGCCTGCAGCGATGGCATGAGCGACCGCGTCTATGCTGACACGGTGACAGTCAAGGTCGACGGGCGGACCTACAAAGGTTGCGGCGGCGACGTGAGCGCGCCGGCGGTGCGCGGCGGTCTGATCGAGGGCGAATGGCGGATCGAGGCACTATCGGGTCGGCCGGTGGCACGCGGCACGGCGCCCGGCGTCACCTTCCGTGACGGGCGCATCTCGGGCAATGCCAGCTGCAACCGCTTCAACGGCAGCTACGACTTCGCGCGCGGCCGGCTGACCGCGGGCCCGCTGGCGACCACGCGGATGGCCTGCATGGAGCGCGTGAAGAACGTGCAGGAAGCGACGATCCTCCGGCTGTTCGCCGAGCGACTGACGGTGAGCCGCAACCGCACCGGCAAGCTGGTGCTGAGCAGCGCCGACGGCCGGACGATGACGCTGGCGCCCGAACGCGGGCGCTGAAGCGGAATCAGCTCTTCTTCGCGCGCTGCTCGCGGATGAACTGGAGCTCGTTCTTTACCTTCTGATCGTCGGGGAAGAGCTCGAGGCACCGGTTGAACAGCGTCTCGGCCTCGCCGAGGCGGCCGAGCTCGATCAGATCATAGCCCATGCCGAACCAGGCGCGGCGCAGCGAGCGTTTGCGCTGATCGCCTTCCTCGGCCTGCGCGGCGGCGGCGGCGCGGCTGTAAAGGTCATAGGAGAGCTGCCACTTCTTCTGCGCCTGATAGGCGTAGCCGAGCTCGGACAGATAATGCGCGTGCGACGGCGAGAGCGCCACCGCCCGCTCGAGGAACGGCACCGCCGCATCGATCTGCTGCAGCTCGATCAACGCAAAGCCGCGCCCCCAGAGCGCGATGCACCAGCCCGGATCGATCGCCACGGCATCCTGCTTCGCCGCGGCCGCCTGGCCGAGATAGAGCAAGGCCTGTTTGGGATCGTGCGCGCAGTAGATCTTGCGCTTCTCGCCGGCATAGGCCTTCTCGTACTCGGCGAGCAGCGGCGCAAGGATAGCGATCGCCTCGGCGGCCTTGCCCGTGCGGATCGCCGCTATCGCCTCGCCCAGCTTTGCGGAGCGCGCGCTCTCCTCGGGCGATTGCTGCGCGGTTGGGGCCGATTGCGGCGCGGTTGTCCATCGTGCCTCTGCCGGGGTTGCCCCGATCAGAGCCAGTATTGCGAGCCAGCGCATTCGAATCATGGCGAACCTCCCCCTGTTCGGCGACGAAGCTATCAGTTTGGCGGGGCCGCGTCTCGGGGGGTGGCGCGTAGAGGGTCCCCCCCGCTTCGCGGGGGAGGAAATTATTCGGCCGCTTGCGCTTCCGGGTCTTCGTTCGACGGCAAAAGCTCCATCGCGGGCGCCCGCGCCACCACGTCGACGCTTTCGATGCTTTCGAGCGTGGCGTTGCCGGTATCGACGTTGAGCGCCTGGAAGCGCCGCGCCGAAACCAGCACGCGGCCTTCGAAGCTCGCGACGAACTTGTTGTAATTGTCGACCGCGCTGTTGAGCCCGCCGCCGACGCGCTTGAGATGCGTCGCGGCGGTGGCGAGGCGCTCGTACATCTCCTTGCCGAGCTTGCCGACTTCGCGCGCATCCTCGGTGAGCTTCTGCTGACGCCACATCGCCGCGACGGTGCGCGCGAGCGGCAGGAAGGCCGAGGGCCCGGCGATGATCACCCGGTTGCGCGCCGCACGTTCCCACAGCTCCATGTCGATCTCGAGCGCGCTCGACAGGAAATTGTCGCCCGGGATGTACATGATGACGAAGTCGGGCGCCTTTTCGAACTGCGCCCAATAGGCCTTGCGCGAGAGCGCATCGGCATGGTTGCGCACCGCGCGGGCATGCGCGGCGAGCGCGGTCTGACGCTCCTCCGCCGAGGTAGCTTCCGCTGCTGTCAGATAAGCATCAAGGACACACTTCACATCGACTATGAGCTGTTGATCGCCCGGCAGACGGATGATGAAATCGGGGCGGAGCGCGCCGTCCTCGGTCGCGACCGAGACTTCGGCGGCGAAATCGACATGACCGTCGAGCCCGGCGAGTTCGATCAGGTTGCGGAATTGCTGCTCGCCCCAGCGGCCGCGCGTCTTGGGCGCCGCGCGCAGCGCGTTGACCAGCCTCGCGGTCTCGGTGCGGGTCTCGCCGAGCCCGGCCTGGACCGCGGCGACGGCCTCCTTGAGCGCGCCATAGCTGTCATTGCGCTCCTTCTCGACGCGCTGGAGGCCCTCCTCATAGCGCTTGAGGGTCGACTCGACCGGCTGGAGCAGCGCCTTCATCTTGGCTTCGTTCGCCTCGCCGGACTGGTTGAAGCGCGCCTCGGCACGTTCGAGGAACACTTTCTGGGTCTCGCCCAGCATCGTGCTCGCGACCTCGCGGAACTGGCCGGTCATCGCCTCGCGCGCGGCCTTGAACTCGGCGAGGCGCTCTTCGAACGCATCGGCCTTGGCGCGGAGCTCGGTGAGCTGGAGGCGCGCCATATCGCGCTCGTCGCGCAGGCCGGCGAGTTCCTCGCGCAGGGCGGGCAACTGGCCGGCGCGTTCCTCGGCGACGACGAGGTCCGAGATTGCCGCCTTGAAGTCAGATTCGCGCTTGTCGCGCTCGGTACGTAGCTCCGCGAGGCGGCGCGAGGCGAGGAACCAGCCGATCGCGAGGCCGGCGAGCAGCGCCGCGAAGGTCGAGATGAGTGCGAGCGGGTCCAAATGCGCCTCCGGGAACAGAAGGCGAACTTAGCGTCTAGGGGGAGTCAGAGCAACCACATACTCGTCATCCCGGACCTGTTCCGGGATCCACTGCACCGCGACGGAAAGGACTGGAGGCTAGATGGAATCGCCAAGCCGCCTGGTGGACCCCGGCACAAGGCCGGGGTGACGGTTTGGTTGGATGCGGGGGTAGCCTACGCCGCGGCTTTGCGGGCCTTGGCGAGCTTCTTGAGGATCATGTCGCGCTTGAGGCGCGAGAGATGGTCGATGAAGACGATCCCCTCGAGATGGTCCATCTCGTGCTGGATGCAGGTGGCGAGCAGGCCCTCGAAGACCTCGTCATGCGCGGCGCCCTGTTCGTCGAGCCATTTGACCCGGCAGCGCGCGGGACGCTCGACATCGGCGAACTGGTCGGGGATCGACAGGCAGCCCTCGGTGTAGACCGACTGCTCGTCGGCGGGATCGAGGATCTCGGGATTGACGAAGACGCGCGGCGCGCGGATCGGCTTGCCCTCCTCGTCTTCCTCTTCCTGCAGGTCCATGACGATGACGCGCTTGGGCACGCCGACCTGGATCGCGGCGAGGCCGATTCCGGGGGCGTCGTACATCGTGTCGAACATGTCGGCGATCAGATCGCGCAACTCGTCATTCACCTCGTCGACGGGCTGGGAGACGAGGCGCAGGCGGGGATCGGGTACTTCGACAATCGGTAGAATGGCCATAGCGCGCCAATTTAATTCGCGCGCCGCCGCGCCGCAAGGCCGGTAAACTACGCGACGGGCCTTCTTGCGCGCAAAGCCTGGGCCAGGGTGCCCTCGTCGAGATAGTCGAGCTCGCCGCCGACGGGCAGGCCATGCGCGAGCTGGGTGAGGCGGATCGGATAGGCCTCGAGCCGCTCGGCGATGTAGTGCGCGGTGGTCTGGCCATCGAGCGTGGCGTTCATCGCGAGCACGACCTCGTCGATCCCCCCCGCGGCGATGCGGCGGACGAGGCTGTCGATGCGCAGATCCTCGGGCCGCACGCCCTCGAGCGCCGAGAGCCGGCCGCCCAGCACGTGGAACTTGCCGGGGAACAGCCGCGCGCGGTCGAGCGCCCAGAGGTCCGCGACTTCCTCGACCACGCAGAGCGAACGTACGTCGCGGCGCGGATCGGCGCAGATCGCGCAGGGATCGCTGGTATCGACATTGCCGCAGATCCCGCAGGTCGCAAGGCGGCGGCTGACCGCAGCGAGCGCCGACAGCAAGGGATCGAGCGCCGTCTCGCGCTTCTTGAGCAGATGGAGCACCGCGCGGCGCGCCGAGCGCGGGCCGAGCCCGGGAAGGCGGGAAAGCGCCTGGGTGAGGGCCTCGATTTCGGGGGATGCCATGTTCCAAGACATAGGGGCTTGCGCACGCCCCTGCCAAGCGGCGAGAGGGACCCATGCGGATCATCTTCATGGGAACCCCCGAATTCGCCGTCCCCACGCTCGATGCGCTGGTCGCGGCAGGGCATGACGTCGTGGCGGCGTACAGCCAGCCGCCGCGGCGCGGCAATCGCGGCAAGGTGGCGCCCTCCCCCGTCCACGCCCGCGCCGAGGCGCTGGGCATCGCGGTGCGCACCCCGCTCTCCTTCCGCAAGGAGCCCGAGGCGGTCGCGGACTTCGCCGCGCTGGCGGCGGACGTGGCGGTGGTCGCGGCCTATGGCCTGATCCTGCCCCAGGCGGTGCTCGATGCGCCGAAGCATGGCTGTCTCAACGTCCATGGCTCGCTGCTGCCGCGCTGGCGGGGCGCCGCGCCGATCCAGCGCGCGATCCTCGCCGGCGATGCCGAGACCGGCGTGGGGATCATGCAGATGGAGGCCGGGCTCGACACCGGCCCGGTGCGGCTGGAGGGGCGCACGCCGATCGATGGCAAGACCGCGGGAGAACTGACCACCGAGCTGAGCGCCTTGGGAGCGCGGCTGATGGTGCAGGTGTTGGGCGATATCGACGCCCATCCGGCCGTGCCGCAGCCCGAGCAGGGCGTGACCTATGCCGCCAAGATCGACAAGGCCGAGGCGCGGCTGGACTTCACGCGGCCTGCGGTCGAGGTGGAGCGGCAGGTGCGGGCATTCAACCCGGCGCCGGGGGCGTTCTTCGAGGTGGCCGGCGAGCGGGTGCGGGTGCATGCGGCGGAAATGGTTTCGGAAACCGGACCCTCGGGCAAAGTGGTCGATGATCGATTGACCATCGCCTGCGCGCTCGGCGCGATCCGCCCCACCCGCGTCCAGCGCGCGGGGCGTGGCGTCATGACGGCAGACGAGTTGCTGCGCGGCTTCCCGATCCCCGCAGGCACGCAGCTTTGACCCGGTTCGCGCTCACGGTGGAGTATGACGGGCGGCCGTTCATGGGCTGGCAGCGGCAGGACCACGGCCCGAGCGTCCAGGCGGCGATCGAGGAAGCGGCGTTCGCGGTGACCGGCGAGCGCGCGACGGTGCACGCCGCGGGGCGCACCGATGCGGGGGTGCACGGGCTGGGCATGCGCGCGCATCTCGACATCGCAAAGCCCATCACCCCCTTCCGGCTGATGGAGGCGCTCAACGCACGCGTGCGGCCCCATCCGGTGGCGATCCTCGACTGCGTGACGGTGCCCGATGACTGGCATGCGCGCTTCTCGTGCCTTGCGCGGCATTACGAATATCGCATCGTCAACCGGCGCGCGCCGCTGACCTGGGAGAAAGGACTGGCTTGGCGGATCGCCAACCCGCTCGACGCGGGGGCGATGCACGAAGCGGCACAGCTGCTGGTCGGCAAGCACGATTTCACCACGTTCCGCTCGGTCCATTGCCAGTCGGAGAGTCCGCTCAAGTCGCTCGACCGGCTCGACGTGACTCGCGACGGCGATCGGGTGACGGTGCGCGCCTCGGCGCGGTCGTTCCTCCACCATCAGGTGCGCTCGATGGTGGGGTGCCTCGCGCTGGTCGGCGAAGGGAAATGGACCGCGGCCGACCTGCGCGATGCGCTCGAGGCGCGCGACCGGACCCGGCTTGGGCTCAATGCGCCGTCGGACGGGTTGTTCTTCGTGCGCGCGGATTATCCTTGAATCGCTCTCCCTTCGGGAGAGGGAGGGAGCCGCACAGCGGCGGAAGGGTGAGGGTCGATACCTGCCCTCACCCTTTCCTCTCGCTTCGCGAGCGGGCCCCTTCCCGCTCCCAAAGGGAGCGGGAGATCAGCGGCTGAATCTCGCGGCCAGCTCGACATGGGTCGACCAGCGGAACTGGCCGACGGGCTGGACCCAATCGAGATGATAACCGGATTGAGACAAAGTCTCTGCATCGCGCGCGAAGGTGCTGGGATTACAGGAAACATAGGCGATCAGCGGCACCCCTGACTTCGCAATCTCGGCAGCCTGCTCGCGCGCACCGGCGCGAGGCGGATCGAGCACCACCGCGTCGAAGTTGGAGAGGTCCTTGGCGGTGACCGGGCGGCGGAACAGGTCGCGATGCTCGGCGAAGACCGCGCGGCCCGCCTGCCCCGCGGCCGATTTGAGCGCCATGATCGAGTCGCGCGCGGCCTCGGCGGCGTAGACCTTGGCTTTGGGGAAGGCGAAGGTGAAGGTGCCGAGCCCGGCGAACAGATCGGCCACCGCCTTCGCCTCGCCGACGATCTCCTGCACCGTCGCGACGAGCGCCGCCTCCCCCTCGGGCGTGGCCTGGAGGAAGTTGCCCGGCGGGAACGGCACCGGCACGCCGCCCAGCGTCACCGTGACCGGCTCGGGCTCGTAGCGCGCGCCCGGGCCGAAGCCTTCGTCGATCGACAGGCGGGCGAGATGGTGGCGGTGCGAGAAGGCGCTGAGCGCCTCGGCGGCGGCGAGCCCTTCCGCCTCGAGCCCGTCGATCAGCACGTCGACGCCCTGATCGGTCTGCGCGAGATGGACGTTGATCCGGCGATTGCCGGGGATGAGCGCGGCGAGCATGCCGCGTAGCGGCACCAGCAGCGCGAACAGCTCGGGCGCGAGGACCCAGCATTCCTCGAGATCGATCAATTCGTGGCTGTTCTGGCGGGTGAAGCCGAGCCGGATCTGGCGCCCCCGCCGCTCGGCGTGGAGCGTGGCGCGGCGGCGGGTATTGGGCGGCGAGAGCAAGGGCGCGCGGATATCGGCCTCGAGCCCCTGCGCGGCGAGCGCAGTGCTGACGCGATCGGCGATGAACTGGGTCCAGCTGATATCGTCGAGATGCTGGAGCTGGCAGCCGCCGCATTCGGGGAAATGCTTGCACGGCGGCGCCTGATGATGCGGGCCGGGCACGACCGATCCGTCGGCGGCGAGATGGTCGCCGGGCGCCGCGAAGGCGACATGGCGGCCATCGGCAGTGACGCCATCGCCGCGCGCGGCGACGCGGAGCACTTCGTCGTCGTTCACAGACATTCTGAAACCGCCTCGGGAATATGCATGATCAGCGCATCGGCGATCAGCGCGGGTCCTGCAAGCCGCGCGGCGCGGGCATGGAGCCATGCGGCGGCTTCGGCGGGAGCGGTCCCCTTCCCGCCCTGCACGATCTGCGCGGCGAGCAGCCCGGCGAGAACGTCGCCGGTGCCCGCGGTGGAGAGCCAGGGCGAGGCGCCGGCAAGGACGCGCACCTCTCCCTTGGGCGAGGCGATCACCGTGTCCGCGCCCTTGTGGAGGATCGTCGTGCGCGTCTCGGCGGCCGCGGCGAGCGTGCGCTCGATCTTGCTGCCCTCGCCGGCGAACATCCGGTCGAACTCGCCCGAATGCGGCGTGAGCCAGGTCGGCGCTGCGCGAGTCCCGAGCCAGCGCGCGGCGCCGCTGCCGAGCAAGGTGAGCGCGTCGCCATCGACGACCAGCGGCCTGGGCGCGGCGAAGGCGGCGCGGAGAAACGCCTCGGCGCGGCGGTCGCGGCCGAGACCGGGACCGAGCACGACGGCGTCGATCCGGTCCCAGTCGAGGAACTCGGTCAGGTCCTCGGCGCTGCGCACCTCGCGGCGGACCAAAGCGTCGGGACCGTCGGCCCAGGGACGATCGCCGGCAAGCACGACATAGCCCGCTCCGCCGGCCATCGCCGCGCGCGCGGCGAGGCGCGCAGCACCGGGCATCGCGCCCTCGATCACCGCGACGAGCCCGCGGCTGTATTTGTGGCTGTGTGCGCCGGGGGGTTCGAGCCGCGGCCGCGATACGGTGCGCCAGCGCGTGTCGACGGGGATGTCGAGATCGGCGAGGAGCAGCTTGCCGCAGCGTTCGAGACCGCAATCGAGCAGATGGCCGGGCTTGAGCGCGCCGAGCGCGAGCGTGACGTCGATCCCGCGCGGGGCGCCGAGATCGGCACCGGTATCGGTATCGATCCCCGAGGGCATGTCGATCGACAGGACGAACTCGGCCTGCTTGGCGAGATCGGCGAAGACCGCGGCGAGGCCGCGCTCGAGCGGGCGCGTCATGCCGGTGCCGAACAGCCCGTCGACGAGGACGGCACGCGGACGCGCGGCATAGAGCGAGCTGGTCGGCCCTTGCCACAAGGCCTGCATCCGCTCGGCAGCGCCGGTCTGCGGCGCGCCAGTGGCGACGAGATTGACGTCATGACCCCAACCATGGAGCAACCGCGCGGCGACGTACGCGTCACCGCCATTGTTGCCGGGGCCGGCAAGGATCAGGATCGGACGGCCCATCGCGAAACGCGCGACCTCCCGCGCGACCGCCGCCCCTGCCCGCTCCATCAACTCGTCCTGCGCGACGCCGCTGGCGAACACCGCCTGCTCGGCGGCGCGCATCTGCGCGGCAGTGACGATGGGGGCACCCGAGGGGATCATCGCGCGGCCTCTGCGCGGACGGTGGCCGGGAGCCTGTAGCGGGCACCGCCCAGCGCGACCTCGATGCTGTCGGGACCGAGCGGCGTCACCTTCGCCGGCTCGGCGCCGTCGGCCGCGATCACGCCGCGGCCGTCGCGGGTGATCTGGAGACGGTGGAAGGCGCCGTCGGGGTGGCGGAGGGTGAGGATCGTGCCGGCGGGGGTTTCGGTGGTGTCGAAGGTGCAGAGGGGGGCGAGATCCGCGGCGCCGGCGAGGGCGCAGGGGATTTTGGGGGGCTCAGGTTGGGTGGCGACGATCTCGTTAGAGGCCGTTGTGGTAGCCTGGAAAGTGTTCTCGGCCGGTTGCGACCCGCATGCCGTGAGGAGTAACGGCCACAGGAGCGCCAGTCTCCCTCTCCCGCCTGCGGGAGAGGGCCGGGGTGAGGGTGTGTGCGGGCGGCAGGCGGCGCGCATGCTGCCCCTACTGACCCTCACCCTTCCGCCGCTTCGCGGTTCCCTCCCTCTCCCGCAAGCGGGAGAGGGAATTGGGGAGAAGGTTGAGGATCAGATATCCGCGTAGACATGGCGTTCGGCGCTGGCTCCCGGATGGGTCACCGCGCCCTTATAGGCGGGGCCGACGGTCCGGGAATAGCGCCAGAGCGCGCCCGCCTGATAATCGTTGACGCGCGGCTGCCACTTGGCGCGACGCTCGGCGAGCACGTCCTCGGGCACGTCGAGATCGATCGTCCCCGCCTCGGCGTCGATGCGGATGATGTCGCCATTCTCGACCAGCGCGATCGGGCCGCCATCGGCGGCCTCGGGGCCGACATGGCCGATACAGAAGCCGCGGGTGGCGCCCGAGAAGCGGCCGTCAGTGATCAGCGCGACCTTCTCGCCCATGCCGAGCCCGTAGAGCGCGGCGGTGGTCGACAGCATCTCGCGCATGCCGGGGCCGCCCTTGGGACCCTCGTAGCGGATGATGACGACTTCGCCTTCCTCGATCTTGCGATGCTCGACCGCCTCGAAGGCGTCCTCCTCGCAATCGAACACGCGCGCGGGACCGGTGAACTGGAGCCGGTGCATGCCCGCCACCTTCACGATCGCTCCCTCGGGCGCCAGCGTGCCGCGCAGGCCGACGACGCCGCCGGTCGGCGAGAGCGGCGTCTTGACGTCATAGATGACCTTCTGGTCGGGGTTCCACGTGACCTGATCGATATTCTCGCCCAGCGTCTTGCCGGTCACGGTCATGCAATTGCCGTCGAGGAAGCCGCCCGCGAGCATCGTCTTCATCAGCATGTAGACGCCGCCGGCCTCGTGCATGTCCTTGGCGACATACTTGCCACCGGGCTTGAGATCAGCGATGTAAGGCGTTGATTTGAAAGCTTCGGCCACGTCGTGGAGATCGAAGTCGATCCCCGCTTCGCTCGCCATGGCGGGCAAGTGCAGCGCAGCGTTGGTCGAGCCGCCGGTGGCGGCGACGACGCGTGCGGCGTTGATGAACGCCTCGCGGGTGCAGATGTCGCGCGGGCGCAGATTGCGCTCGATCAGGTTCATCACCTGATGCCCCGCCGCGACGGCGATCTGCTCGCGCGATTGATAGGGCGCGGGCACCATGTTCGAATTGGGCAGCGAAAGACCGATCGCCTCGCCGACGCATGCCATGGTGTTGGCGGTGAACTGGCCGCCACAGGCGCCGTGCCCGGGGCACGCGACCTTCTCGAGCGCGGTCAGCTCGTGGAGCGGGCAATTGCCGGCGGCGAACTTGCCCACCGCCTCGAACACGTCCACGACGGTGACGTCCTTGTCGTGGAAGCGGCCGGGCAGGATCGAGCCGCCATAGACGAAGATCGACGGCACGTTGAGGCGGAGCATCGCCATCATCATGCCCGGGAGCGACTTGTCGCAACCGGCAAAGGCGACGAGCGCGTCGTAGCAATGGCCGCGGACGCTGAGCTCGACCGAGTCGGCGATGACCTCGCGGCTGATCAGCGAGGACTTCATCCCCTGATGCCCCATCGCGATGCCGTCGGTCACGGTGATCGTATTGAAGCGGCGCGGCATGCCGCCATTGGCGATCACGCCTTCGCGCGCGGCATCGGCCTGGAAATCGAGCGTGGTGTTGCACGGCGCGCTGTCGTTGCCCGCGCTGGCGATGGCGACGAAGGGCTTGGCGATATCCTCTTCGGGAATGCCCATCGCGTAATAATAGCTGCGGTGCGGCGCGCGCTCGGGTCCGACGGAGACATGGCGGCTGGGAAGGCGGGATTTGTCGAATCGCTGGGTCATGGTGCGCAAGCCTATGTCGCGGTGAGGACGTTTTGCGCAAGACTATTGCGCAAAGAATTTGCCAGCCCCGCTAAAGTCTGGCTCCATTGCTCCACCCCGGCAGCATCGCGAATCAGGTCGTTGCGGATCTCGATCGCGACCGAGGGGATGCCGTTCCCCTCGGCATGGCGGTTGAGCGTCGCGTTGAGCAGCCGGCCCGAATAGGGCTCGTTGTCGCCGGTCCCGAAGCCCTGCGCGCGGAGCCAGTCGATCGTCGGACGCGCGGCGCGGACGTCGCGATTGTAGAGCACGCCCACCTGCCACGGCCGCGGCGTGCCGCCATGTTCGAGGCACGGCGTGAAACTGTGGATCGAGAGGATCAGCTTCGGGCGCCGGGTGCGGATATGGCGGGCGAGCAGGCCGTGATAGGGCGCGTGGAAGCGGGCGATGCGCGCAGCCCGGTCCACCGCGTCGTTGCCCGGGATCAGGTGACCGTCGCTGCGATGGGGGATCAGGCCGATATGGTCGGGCTCGCGGTGGAGATCGATCACCAGCCGCGAGACCCTGGCGAGGATCGCCGGGGTATCGAGACGCGCCGCGAGGCTGCGGGTCACGGCGCCGGCGCCGATATCGACCGCGATGTGGAGATCGAGCAGTTCGGGAGCGATGCCGAGGTCGATATCGGCCGGCACCGCATTTGAGGCATGATCGCAGAGCAGCAGGATATCCTGCTGGTTTCCCTCGATGATTTCAGCGACCTCGTTCATCGATAAACCGGCTTGCGGCGTTCGCGGAAAGCGGCGAGGCCTTCGGCGAATTCGGCGCCGCCAAAGGCGTCGTCGAAAGCCTGGTCGAGCCCCTCGCCGCCACGCAGGGTGCGCTTGAGCAATGCCACCGCCTGCGGGGCATTGGCGGCGATCGCGGCCGCGAGCGCCGCGGCGGTCTCGCCGGCCTTTTTCGCCTGCAGCTCGACAAGACCGATGCGCTTGGCCTCGTCGGGCGCGATCCGGTCGCCGGTGAAGAGCAGCAGCGCGGCCATCCCCTTCCCCAGCTGCGCCGCGAGCCGCGCGACATCCTCCTGCGGATAGCCGATGCCGAGACGCGCGGGAGTGGTGGCGAATTCGGCCCGGGCGCCGGCGATGCGGATATCGGCGGCGAGGATCAGCGCGACCGCGGCGCCGAAACAGCCGCCGTCGATCGCGGCGATCACCGGCATCGGCAGCGCGGCGACCGCCTCGATCGCGTCGCGCATCGCCGTGCGGAAGACGGGGCGCAGCGCGGGATCCGCCTGCAGCGTCTCGAACTCGCGGACATCGGCGCCGGCGGAGAAGATGCCGGGCACGTCGGACGTGAGGATCACGGCGCGCGCATCGCCGACCGCGCGCGCCGCGGCCGCCAATGCCTGCCACGCGGCGATCGGGAGCGCGTTCTTCGCCTCGGGGCGTGCTAGCGCGATGGTCGCGACCGGGCCGTCGCGAGTCAGCTGGATCATGGCCGCGCTCTGCCCGATCGCACCGCGCGTGTCACGCTGGCGGGTTGCGGCGAAGGCCGTTGCCGGATAGCCCGCGGTCCATGACCCGCATCGTCGGCCATGTCGCGTCGCTCCACCGCTATCCCGTCAAGTCGATGGCGGGCGAGCGGCTGGGCGTCGCCGAAGTCGACTGGCAGGGAATCGAAGGCGACCGCCAATATGCGTTCCTGCGCAAGGCCAATGGCACGCGCTTCCCATGGCTGACCGCGCGCGAGGTGCCCGCGATGGTGCTCCACCGCGCCGTTTTCGCCGACCCCGGCGCGCCGAAGACCTCGGCGGTGCTGGTCGAGACTCCCGACGGCGCGGCGGTGCCGCTCCACGATCCGCTGCTCCTCGCCCATCTCGAGGCTGCGGCGGGCGAGCCGGTGGGGCTGCTCCAGGTCGCGCGCGGCATCTATGATGCGATGCCGATCTCGATCGTCACCACCGCGAGCCATGCCCGAGTCGAGGCAGTGCATGGCAGCGCGCTCGATCCGCGGCGCTTCCGGATGAACATCGTCATCGAGAGCGAGCTGGACGTCGGCGACTGGCAGGGGCAGCGGCTGGCCTTCGGCACGGGCGAGGACGGCGCAATGGTGCAGATGGCCGATCCGGTGCCGCGCTGCGCGATGATCACGCTCGATCCCGACACGGCCGCGAAGGACGTGGGGATCTTGCGCACGGTCGCACAGCGCTTCGGCAATGCCTATGGCCTATACGCCACCGCGGCGCGGCCGGGGCTGATCCGCGCGGGCGATCCGGTGCGGCTGGTGGATTGACGGAACCGGTCTGGAGAGAGCGATGACGGATCCGTCAAAGGCGTGGGATGGCGAGAAGGTCCGGAAATGGCTGGAGCGCCGGCTCGAGGCTTCGCGGCTGGATCAGGCAGCGGCGGACAGGCGCGGCTATGAGGCGCAGGACGATTACGACAAGGCGGCCGCCGAGGAATGGGTATGCCGAGCACTGAAAGCCGCGGAGTGCACCAACGATCAGGCCGCGCTCGCCGGGCGTCTGAAGCAATTGATCGGGCAGGACGAATATCCGGTCGCCGGCATCTATGACGATGCCCGGTTCGAACGGCACGTTCGCGGCCACCTCAGAAAATTGGCCAAAATGACCAAGGCGAACGAGGGATTTGAGAAGACGCTGCGCTATCAGTGAGCGCGGCAGAGGCGCCTCCGATCATGGTCGCACGCAATTGCGGCGCGTGGACCCTCAGCCCAGGCCGTCGAGCGCCTTTTCGACGCCGTCCATCGTGAAGGGCTTGGACAGGATCGGACGATCGCGCCACGCCTCGGCGATCGAATCCCCCGCCCCGCCGGTGGCGAGGATGAAGGGAATGCCGAGCGCGGCGAGCTTCTCCGCGACCGGCCAGCTCTGCTCGCCGCCGCGCAGATTGACGTCGAGGATCGCCGCATCGACTCCGCCGGCCTCGATCTGCCCCAGCGCACCGGCGACGTCGTCGGCAGTGCCGGCGACCTCACGGTCGAGCGCGTCGAGAAAATCCTCGAGCATCATCGCGATCAAGGGTTCATCCTCGACGATGAGGACACGGCGCAAGCTTGGCATAGGGGCCACTTCGCAGGAAATCCGGCTGTCGCCAAGAGGTTATTTCGGTGCGAGAACGTCGCGCGCAGCCTCGGCAAGCTGTTGAACCGAAAAGGGTTTAGGCAGGAAAGCAACGTTGTCGAGGTCGATCGACCGGCGCAGTTGCTCCTCGGCATAGCCCGACATGAACAGGATCGGCAGGTCGGGATATCTGGCGCGCACCTGCCGCGCCATGGTGGGTCCGTCCATCGAAGGCATCACCACGTCGCTGATCAGCAGATCGGGCTTGCCCATCCCCTCGAGCGTCTCGAGCGCGGCCTCGCCATTCTCCGCGGCGACCACGGTATAGCCCTGCCGCGTGAGCGCGCGCTCCGCGACGGCGCGGACCATGTCCTCGTCCTCGACCAGCAGGATCGTGCCCGATCCCCAAAGATCGATCTGGCGCGGCTTGACCGGCGTCTTGGCGACGACCGCCTCGGGCGCGGCATGGACGGGCAGATAGATGGTGAATTCGGCGCCGCCGCCGGGGACATTGTCGGCGAAGATGAACCCGCCCGATTGTTTGATGATGCCGTAGACCGTCGACAGGCCGAGCCCGGTCCCCTTCCCCACTTCCTTGGTGGTGAAGAAGGGCTCCCAGATCTTGCCGAGGATGTCGGGCGGGATGCCGGTGCCGGTGTCGGTGATGCGCAGCGCGGTATAGTCGCCGACGGGGAGGACGTCGTCGTCCATCTGGCGGACCTCGGCCGCGGCGACGCACGCGGTGGCGATGGTCAGCGTGCCGCCGCCGTTCGGATTGGCCGAGAGCATCGCGTCGCGCGCGTTGACCGCGAGATTGACCACGACCTGCTCGAGCTGGCCGGGATCGGCGCGTACCGGGCCGAGATTGCGTCCGTGCTTGACCTCGAGCCGGACGGTCTCGCCGAGCAGCCGCTTGAGGAGGTTCGAGACCTCCGAGATGACGTCGGGAAGCTGGAGCACCTGCGGGCGCAAGGTCTGCTGGCGCGAGAAGGCGAGCAGCTGGCGCGTCAGCGAAGCGGCGCGGTTCGAATTGGCGCGGATCTGCTGGATATCGTCATAGTCGCTGTCGCCCGGCGAATGGCGCATCAGCATCAGATCGCAATGGCCGATGATCGCGGTCAGAATGTTGTTGAAATCATGCGCGACGCCGCCGGCGAGCTGGCCCACCGCCTGCATCTTGGTCGCCTGCGCGATCTGGCGCTTCAGCTTGCCCTCCTCGCCCGAATCCTTGAGGCTGATCAGCACCGCGGCGTCGCCGAGCCCGCGCGCGCCGGCGATGGTCAGCGCGACCGGCTCTTCGGGAACGTCGTTGAAGCGCACGGTCATCTCGGCCGACTGGGCGGCGCCGCCGGCGAAGCGCCGGACCGCATCGGCGAGCGCAGCCTTGTCCTCGCGCACCACCAGATCGATCGGATAGAGCGGCGGCGCGGCGGGGTTGATCCGCGCGGCGCGCACGAACGCGTCGTTCATGCTGACGAAGCGGCCGTCGCGATCGACCAGCGCGAGCCCCGAGGGCAGCATCGCGATCAGCGAGCGGACATGCGCCGAGGCACTGGCACCGATCGCCGGCGCCGGCAGGCTGTGATTGTCCTCGTCGAGCAACGCGACGAGCATCGGCGCTTCCTCGCCGTCGAGGAAGGGAATCTGGAGGACGCGCAGGGGGTTCCCGTCGAGACCCTCGCGCTCGAAGCGGACGAGTCCCATCGAATCGGTGATCAGGAAGCGCGTGAAGTCGCGGCCCTCGGCGGGGGCATCGGGCGAGCCCATCGCACGCGCCTTGAACACGCGGTTGGCGGCGCGGATCCGCCCCTCGGGCGTGACCATCACCGCCATGATCCCGGCGCCGCCGAGCCGGCCGCCGGTAGCCCCGTCGATCAGCGCCTCGACCTGCGCGGCGAGATCGAGCGCCTGGACGCCGACGAAGCGCCAGACGAGCGATTCGTCGCCGACGCGCGCGACGCGGATCGAGACCGGCGCGCCGAAGACCTGGACATTGTCGACCCGCGCGGCGCCATCGCGCCATGCGGCGCGCGCGGCAGTGCCGAGCTCGGCGACCGCGGCGTCGCTGACCGGCAGGCTCGGCGGGGTCGGCCAGCCGGCGAAGAGGATCTCGTAGCGCGCATTGGCGCAGACCAGCCGCCCCGCCCGATCGGTGACGGCGAGCGCATCGTCCGAGGCGGCGGCGAGCGCCTGCGCGACGGCCCAGTCGGTATGCGCCTCGACCACCGCCTCGCGATGGAACAGTTTCCGGGACCCGAGCAGCACCCCCGCGGCGAGGATGCCGGCGGCGACGAAGCCGATCGCGACGGCACGATCGTTGAGCAGCAGCAGGATCAGCGCCCCGGCAATCATGCCCGCTATGCTCGCCGCGAGGACGGGCAGCACACGGCGCGCGGGCGCGGGAGTCGGCAAGGTCGCCATACGACTAGCGATGTTCGGTACGCGGGCGCGGGTCAAGTATTCCCTCTCCCTTTGGGAGAGGGAGGGAGCCGCGAAGCGGCGGAAGGGTGAGGGTCGATACCTGCCCTCACCCTTCCCACGCGCTTCGCGCGCGGGCCCCTTCCCGCTCCCAGTGGGAGCGGGAGATTCAGATCACCAGATCCGGACGCGCTGCTCGGGCGTGAGGAACAGCTTGTTGCCCGGCGCCGGTGCGAAGGCCGAGTACCAGGGATCGAGGTTGCGCACGACCCAGGCGCGCTGCTGCGAGGGCGAGTGCGGATCGGTGAGCAGCCGCTGGCGGAGATTGGCCTCGCGATAGTTGCGGCGCCAGACCTGCGCCCAGCCGAGATAGAAGCGCTGATCGCCCGAAGTGCCGTCGAGCACCGGCGCACCCTCGCCGCCCAGCGCATGCTTGTAGGCGTCATAGGCGACGGTGAGGCCGGCGAGATCGGCGACATTCTCGCCGAGCGTGAGCGCCCCCTTCACATGCATGCCCGGCAGCGGCTCATATTGATCATACTGCGCCGACAGCGCGTCGGTGCGCGCCTTGAACGCCGCGACGTCGGCGGGCGTCCACCAGTCGGTCAGGCGACCCTCGGCGTTGTACTTCGCGCCCTGGTCGTCGAAATGGTGGCTGAGCTCGTGCCCGATCACCGCGCCGATGCCGCCATAGTTGATCGCCGGATCGGCATTGGGGTCGAAGAAAGGCGGCTGCAGGATCGCCGCGGGGAAGACGATCTCGACCATGCCGAAATTGGCATAGGCGTTGATCTCCATCGGGGTCATGCCCCATTCCCAGCGCCGGATCGGGCTGCCGAGCTTCGAGATCTGGTCCTCATGCGCCCAGTTGTTGGCGCGGACATTGTTGCCATAGGCATCGCCCGCGCTGATCTGCAGCCTCGCATAATCGTGCCACTGGTCGGGATAGCCGATCTTGGGGGTGAAGGCGGCGAGCTTGGCATGCGCCTTCACCTTGGTCTCGGGCGCCATCCATTCGAGCTGGTCGATGCGGCGGTCCATCGCGGCGATGACGTTCTTAACCAGCGCGTCGGCCGCAGCCTTGGTCGCCGGCGGGAAATATTTGGCGACATAGACTTTGCTGACTTCGTCCGAGATCGCGCCGGTGGTGAACTCGACCGCGCGCTTCCAGCGGACCTGCTGCTCAGGCGTGCCCGAGAGCGTGGTGCCGTAGAATGCGAACTGCTCCTTGTCGAAGCTCGACGGCAGGACGTCGGCGAAATTGTCGAGGCTGCGGACCATCAGCTGGTCCTTGAGCACGCCCACCGGCGTGGTGCGGATCAGCTTCGCGATGCCGGTGACGGCGCTCGGCTGGGCGACGATGACATAATCGACATTGGCGCCGACGCCGGCGAGATAGCCGCGGAAATCGAAGCCCGGCGCCTTTTTCGTCAGCTCGGCGACGGTGAGCTTGTTGTAGGTCTTGTTGGCATCGCGGCTGTCGACGCGGGTCCAATGCGCCTGCGCCACCTGAGTCTCGAAGGCGAGGATCGCCTTGGCGCGCGCGGCGGCATTGGGCTCGCCGGCGAGCGTCAGCACATTGGCGAGATGCTTCTCATAGGCCGCACGCGTCTCGGCGAGCTTGGCGTCCTTCGAGAGATAATAGTCGCGATCGGGCATGCCGAGCCCGGCCTGGACGATGTTGAACGCATAGACTTCGGGGTTCTTGTCGTCCTGATTGACATAGCTGCCGAAGGGCACCGGCACGCCGTTGCGATCGGCCTGGGCGTAGAGCGCGGGGAGCCCGGCCTTGCTCTTCAGCCCCTTGATCTGATCGAGCCACGGGCGGATCGGCGCGATCCCCTTCGCATCGATGCCGGCCTGATCGAGATAGGTGGCATAGGCAGTGCCGATCTTCGAATTGGGATCGGCTTTGGCCGCCTCGAGGATCTCCTGCGTGCGCTGCTTCGACAGATCGTCGAGCACGCTGAACATGCCGAAATTGGATTTGTCGGCGGGGATCGGGGTGCTCTTGGCCCAGCTGCCATTGGCGAAGCCGTAGAAATCGTCGCCGGGGGCGACGCTCTTGTCCATGCCGGCCTCGTCGAAGCCGAAATTGCCGATCTGCGGGCGCGGCGCGGTGGGCGGCGCGACGGGGCCGATCGCGGCTTGCGAGACGGTTGCGGTCTGGGCGGCGACCGCCTCGGGCGGCGGAGTTTCGCCGCGGGTGCAGCCCGCGAGGAGCGCGGGTGCGGCGAGGAAGGTGGTGGCGAGAAGCGGAAGACGCATGGGCGGCCCTTCGAAAAGAGAAAGGCGTGTCTTACCCGGCCATTACGCCGCGTCAATCTGCCGCGCTGCACGCTCGCTTGACCGCTTGCGCCATTTGCGCGCGATCCAGAGCCGCCAGCTGAGCGCAGTGACGACATAGCCGAGGATGCCGCCGAGCACCGCGCAAATCGCCATGCCGACCGCGGTGGGCAGGCCGACATCGGCGGCGAGCCAGTGCAGCCAGCCGCTGTCCGCGGCGGTCTTCGCCACCGCCGCGGTCGGGCCGCCCCAATGCAGCGTCCAGCCGCCGACCTTGTAGTAGAGGATGAGCAGCAGCGGCGTGGTGAAGGGGTTGGTGAAGAAGGTGGTCAGCGCGGCGGCGGGCACATTGGCGCGCAGCGGCAGTGCGAGCACCGCCGAGGCCGGGATCTGGCCCATCGGGATCAGGATGCCGGTGAACATGCCGAGCGCGACGCCGCGCGGCACCGAGCGGCGCGTCATCCGCCACAGCGAGGAATGCAGGATGCGGCTGGCGAGCGGCTTCAGCCAGCGGTTCGATTCGAAGGTCTCGCGCGTCGGCAGGTTGCGCTGCACCCACCCGCGGAACCGGGCACCGAACCCGTCAGCCACGGTCGCGGAGGATCCGGCCTTGCTCCCGCTTCCAATCCCGTTCCTTGATGGACTCGCGCTTGTCATGCGTCTTCTTGCCCTTTGCGAGCGCGAGCTCGACCTTCGCGCGCCCCCGCCCGTTGAAATATATCGAGAGCGGGACGAGCGTCATGCCCTCGCGCGCCACCGCTCCATGGAGCTTGTTTATTTCGCGCTCATGAAGGAGCAATTTACGGGGCCGCTTGGGCTCGTGATTGTAGCGGTTGCCGTGGCTGAATTCGGGGATGTTCGAATTGACCAGCCAGACCCCGGTATCGTTGACCTCGGCATAGGCCTCGGCGATCGAGCCCTCGCCGAAGCGCAGCGACTTCACTTCGGTGCCGGTGAGCGCAATGCCGGCCTCGTAGGTATGTTCGATGAAATAATCGAACCGCGCGCGCCGGTTCTCGGCGACGGTCTTCACTTTCTCGAAGGTGGCAGGACGCGGACGGGCCATAAGAGGGGCGCATGTAGGGGGGCGGCGCGCCGAAGGGAAGCCGTTGGCGATGGCGCGACGAGAAAAGGCCCGGCAATCGTGCCGGGCCTCTCGCGATCCTCCCCGCCAGGGGGAGGTGTCGCCGCAGGCGACGGTTGGGCGGGATCATGCTGCATGGTCCGGGAGTCCTCCCCCTCCGTCATGCTTCGCATGCCCCCCCCTTGCGGGGAAGGATTTTGGCTCAGCGCATCCGCGTGCTGAACGAGATGCCGATGACGCGCGGATCGTTGAACACCGCGGCCATATAATTCTCGATCACGCCCTTGAGGTTCTTCTCGTTGGTGATGTTGCGCGCGAACGCCGCGATCTCCCATTCGCCGCCATTGCCTTCATAGCCGATCTTGAGACCGCCCTCGAAATTGCCGTCCGAAGTGAACTCCTTGGTGTCGTAGAGCACGAAGCTGGTGAATCCCTGCAGGTTCCAGTCGGTCGAGACGAAGAACTTGCCGTCGTTCGCGGTGGGGATGTCGTAGCGCGCGGCGACGTTGAGGTTGTACTCCGGCGCGTTGGGCAGGCGGTTGCCGTCGATCCGGGCGAAAACGCCGCGGCCGGCGATGGTCACCGTCGGATCGTTGACGGTGCAGACGATCACGCCGCCGAGCACGCAGACCTGCGCCAGCGCGTCCTGATCGTCGATCTCGGTGTGCAGCCAGCTGCCGCCGAGCGACAGGGCGAGATTGTCGACCGGGTGCAGGTCGAGCTCGGCCTCGACGCCATATGCCTTGGCCTTGTCGGCATTGAGCAGCACGCCGTTGCCGTTCACGTCGTTGGCGTTGAGCTGGATGTCGTCGACCGTGTAGTAGAAGCCGCTCAGGTTGAAGCGGACGCGATTGTCGAGCAGCGCGCCCTTCACTCCGGCTTCCCATGACAGGATCGTCTCCGATCCCGCCGTGGTGAAATCCGAGTTGAATACCGCCGAGCGGCCCTGGATCGTCGGGCCGCGGAAGCCGCTGGCGACGCGGGCATAGAGGCTGACATCCTCGTTGAGCTTGTAGAGTGCGCTGACGTCCCAGCTCTCCTTGGTGTCCTCGAGCTCGACGAAGCGGCGGCCGGTATAGGTCACCGCGCCGGTGCCGGTGTCGGCGGTCTTGAGCAGGCGCGTGGACTTGCTGTCGTTGGTGATGCGCGCGCCGGCGGTGAGCGTCAGGTTGGGAACGACCTCGTAGCTCGCCTGACCGAACGCCGCCCAGCTGGTGTTGACGTTGCGCAGCCGCACCCAGTTGTTGGGATTGCGGCTGTTGGGGTTGGCGGGATCGAACGGCGCCGAGAGGAAATAGCGGCGCTGGTAGAAATCGGTGATGTCGCGCGAGTCGAAATAATAGCCGCCGAACTGCCAGTTGAACGCGCCGGTGCCCGGGCTGGCGAGGCGCAGCTCCTGGCTGAACTGGTCGAGATCGCGGACATTGCCCTGCGACTGGCCGTAAAAGGCCGGGCCGGCGAACAGCGTCGCCGCGCCGCCATCGGTATCGCCGCGGCTATAGCCCGAAGTCGTCTCCCACGCCGAGATCGAGGTCAGCACCGCGCCGCCGAAATCATAGCTGGTGCGCAGCGACGCGCCATAGGTGTCATAAGCCTGCGGATTGTCCATCGCCTCGTCATAGGCGACGCGCGCGCGCGGCTCGTTCTCGACGCTGTTCGAGCCCTTCGCCAGCGCGCCGCGGTGGAACAGCGTCGAGCTGCCCTTGTACCAGCGGCCATGGCCCGACAGGTCGAAGGTCAGGCGATCGGTCGGCGTGAAGCGCAGCTGGAGGCGCAGGTTGCGATCGTCGAACCCGCCCATCCGGTTGAAGCCGCCGCGGGTGCCGTCGAAGCTGGCGCCGGTGTAGCTGTTGTCGACCCAGCCGTCGCGGTGCTGGTAGAGGCCCGACACGCGGAACGAGAGCAAATCGTCGACGATCGGGCCGCCGAAGCCGGCGTCGATATTGGCGCTCGAGAATTCGCCCACCGAAAGCGCGGCGCGGCCCTGAAAGCTGTCGCTCGGGCGGATCGTGTCGAACTTGACGATGCCGGCGGTGGTGTTGCGGCCGAACAGCGAGCCCTGCGGCCCGCGCAGCACCTCGACGCGGTCGAGATCATAGACCGGGTTCGACTTGAGCACGACATGCTCGAGCACGACATCGTCCTGGATGATCGACACCGGCTGCGAGGCGCCGAGATAGAAATCGATATTGCCGAGCCCGCGGATGTAGAAGCGCGGGAAGATGCGGCCGGTGGTCGTCTCGGCATAGAGGCCGGGGATGCGGCCGGCGAGCGCGAGCGTGTCGTCGCCCGCGGCCTGGAAGTCGCGGAGCTGCGCGCCCTGGATCACCGCCACCGACACCGGCACGTCGACCAGACGCTGCTCGCGGCGCTGCGCGGTGACGACGATGTCGCCTTCGGCTTCAGCCGACGCCTCGGGCGCCGGCGCGGCGTCCTGCGCGAAAGCGGTGCCGGCATAGAGCAAGGCGGCGATGGCCGCTCCGGAGCGAAGCGCGCGGCGGGCAAGGTCGGATTTCATTGATTCCCCATTTCTGTTCTCGGTTCCGCGGACGCACGCGGCCGTCGCCCGCGCGCACTGGCGCGGGACGGCTGGCGTCGACGAAAGGGCGATGTTCCCCGAGCGGGCGGCTAGGCCCGGAATGTGATGGGATTGTGACGGTTTCGCACCGTTCGCCCCGACTTGCGGTGCACAGTTTGCATGTCCGGTTGCACCGCGGGAAAGCGGCGCGTCAGATCAGCCCGGCATGCGCCAGCGCGGCGTCGACCGCGGCGCGGCTGGCGTCGGACGGCTCGGTCATCGGCAGGCGGAGCTCGGCCGAAAAGCCCGGGCGGACCTTGCCGAGCGCATATTTCACCGGCCCCGGCGAAGCATCGGTGAACATCGCGAGGTGGAGCGGGAAAAGCCGGTCGTGGAGCGCGAGCGCGCGGGCATTGTCGCCGAGCGTCCAGGCGGCCTGGAATTCGGCGCAGAGCCGCGGCGCGACATTGGCGGTGACCGAGATGCACCCCGTCCCGCCCATCGCGTTGAAGGCGAGCGCGGTCTCGTCATTGCCCGAGAGCTGGACGAAGCCGGTGCCGCAGCCGACGCGCTGCTCGGTGACGCGGGCGAGCTGGCCGGTGGCGTCCTTGACGCCGACGAAGCGGCCGGGGAACGCCTTGACGATCCGCGCCATCGTCGCGGGCTGGATATCGGTCACCGTCCGGCCGGGGACATTGTAGAGCACGATCGGCAGCTCGGTGGCGTTCGCCACGGCCTCGAAATGGCGGAAGATGCCTTCCTGGCTCGGGCGGTTGTAATAAGGCGGCACCATCAGCACCGCATCGGCGCCCGAATCCGCCGCGGCATGGACGTTGGCGATCGCCACTTGCGTGTCGTTCGAGCCGGCGCCGGCAAGGATCTTGACCCTGCCCTTCGCCTGATCGGCGCAGATGCGGACGACTTCGAAATGCTCTTCCTTGGTGAGCGTCGCCGCCTCGCCGGTGGTGCCGCAGGGCACCAGCGCCGACGAGCCTTCGGCAATCTGCCATTCAACAAGCGCGCGGTAATCTTCTTCGGCGAAGATGCCGTTACGGAACGGCGTGACGAGCGCGGGAATCGACCCGGAGAACATGGCGTGAAAATCTTCCTCAATTCCCGAGATCGGGACTGGCAGATAGGCGGCGAGTCCGTATGATGTCCAGCATGCTCGGGTCGGTTATCAAGAGCGCAGTGCTGCTCGCTGGCGTATCGGGGGTCGCGGTCTCATCGCAACTCACGCAGGAACAAATCCGGTCTGTGGCGGGGGCGCTGCAGGACATGGGCTCGCCGGTGACGCCGGCTTATGGCCAGTCCGATTCGGTCGGGCTCGCGCTCGCCGAATGGAAGCGGCTGCAGCAGTCCGACAACTGGCCCTTCTCCGACTATGCCAATTTCATGCTCGCGCATCCGGGCTGGCCCGGCGAGACCAGCCGGCGCGCGGCGGCCGAGACGGTGCTCGACAGCGGCAGCTTCGCGCCCGGTCTGGTGGTGCGCTTCTTCGAACGCTTCCCGCCGCTCACCCCGGCGGGGCATCTGCGCTTCGCCGAGGCGCTGGCAGCATCGGGCCGGCGCAACGACGCCAACGAGCAGGCGCGCAAGGCCTGGCGTGCCGGCACGCTGCGCCCCGCCGACGAGAGCAGGCTCATGGCGGGCTTCCTGCCGGCGCTGAGCCCCGCCGATCATGACGCGCGCGCGGACATGCTGCTGTGGAAGGGATCGACCAGCGCCGCCACGCGCTTGCTGGGCTTCGTCTCGCCGCCGAAACGCCCGATCTTCGAGGCGCGGATCGCGTTCCGGAGCAAGGCGCCCGACGCGGCGCTCAAGGGCGCCAATGCGATGGATATCGGCCGCAGCGACCCGGGCTTCATCGCCGATCGCGCGCTGTGGCTGCGCGATTCCGGCCAGAGCCCGGCGATGCGCTCCTATCTCGCGCAGCGGCCGCGGCTGACATCCTATCCCGGCGATGCCGAGGAATGGTATGAAGCGCTGCTGCTCGCCGCGCGCGGCGCCTCGTCCGACGGACAGCACAGCCTCGCCTGGCAGATCGCGAGCCAGGTCGACGACGCCTTCCCCTCGACAACGGTGATCGCCGAGCTGCCTTTGGGCGAGCGCGACGATTATACCAGCCTGACCTGGCTGGCGGGCACCACGGCCTATTACAATCTCGGCCGGCCGCGCGACGCAATCGGGATGTTCGAGCGCTATTCGAAAGGCTCGAAGACGCCGACCACCCAGTCCAAGGGGCTCTATTGGGCCGGGCGCGCCGCCGAGGCGGCGGGCGATCAAGCGGCGGCGACCGACTATTTCACTCGCGCCGCGGGCTTTTCCGATCTGTTCTACGGCCAGCTCGCCGCCGAACGGCTCGGCCGGACGCTCAAGGGGCCGCCGCCGCTCGACACCCGCGTCGCGAGCCCGGCGGCACGCGATGCCTTTTACAAGCGCGAGACGGTGCGCGCGGCGCAGCTGCTCGGAAATATGGGCGACCGCGTCTCGCAGGGGCTGTTCATCCGCCAGATCGCGCGCGACGCCACCACCGACAACGACCATGTCCTCGCCGCCGAGCTCAGCCGCACGATCGGGCGGCCCGATCTCGGGGTGATGGTGGGGCGCAGCGCGCTCGAGAACGGCCTGTCGGACTATACCGCAGCGGGCTTCCCCTCGGTGCGCGTCCCCGAATCGCAGCGCGATTACTGGACGATCGTCCATGCGATCGCGCGGCAGGAGAGCCAGTTCGACCGGGCGGCGGTGAGCCATGCCGGCGCGCGCGGGCTGATGCAGCTGATGCCCGGCACTGCGGCGGAGACCGCGGGCAAGCTCGGGCTCAGCTACAACCGGGAATCGCTGACCACCGACACCGACTACAACATCAAGCTCGGCTCGAGCTATTTCCAGCGGATGTTCAACCTCTATGGCAGCTATCCGCTGGCAGTGGCGGCGTACAATGCCGGGCCGGGCAATGTGAACAAATGGATGCGCGCCAATGGCGATCCGCGGCTGCCGGGCGGCGACATGGTCAAATGGATCGAGCAGATCCCGATCTTCGAGACCAAGAACTATGTCCAGCGCGTGCTCGAGAACGCCGTGGTCTATGATCTGATGAACCCCGAGCATGCGCGCTCGCGGGGGCCGGCGAACATGAGCTGGTATCTGGGGAAGAACCGGCCGGGTTGAGCTGATGATCGTCATCCCCGCGAAAGCGGGGACCCATCTCCCGAGCATTTCGCGGGCAAACAGTTGTCGTATTTTACGGCCTCTGCACGAGATGGGTCCCCGCTTTCGCGGGGATGACGTAAGGGGGCCCAATGGACCGCCCCAACTACATCACCCCCGCCGGCTATGCGGCGCTCAAGGCCGAATATGACGCGCTGTTCGCGACCGAGCGGCCGCAGCTGGTCGAGACGATTGCCTGGGCGGCGGGCAATGGCGACCGCTCGGAGAATGGCGACTACATCTATGGCCGCAAGCGGCTGCGCGAGATCGACCGGCGGCTGGGCTGGCTCTCGAAGCGGATGAAGGCCGCGAAGGTCGTCGATCCCTCTGCGCAGGAAGATCGGACCCGGGTGTTCTTCGGCGCGACGGTCACGATCGCCGACGAGGACGACCATCAGCGCATCCTGACGCTGGTCGGCGATGACGAGGCCGATGCGGGCAAGGGCATGATCGGCTGGAACGCCCCGATCGCCCGCGCGCTGCGCGGCGCGGCGCTCGGCGACCTCAGGCGCGTCACCCTGCCTGGTGGCGAGCGCGAATATGAAGTGATCGCGGTCACTTACCCCTGAATCGTGCCCGGTATGCGGTGAACCGACGTGCAGCCCCGATGGCGTTTCGACGCACCGTGGTAAACAAGCGACGGGAGCCCGAAGGTTCGGGTCCGGGTTTTGCGTGGGGTAGAATGGTTACGCAGCGTATTCTGGTTTCCGGCCGCGTCCAGGGCGTCGGCTATCGCGACTGGGTGGTGCGCACCGCCCAGCGTACGGGGCTGACCGGCTGGGTGCGCAACGTCAAGGACGGCCGGGTGGAGATCCTCGTCTCGGGCGAGGACGAGACCGTCGCGCGGCTGATCGAGGGCTGCCACGAAGGCACCCCGCTCGCGCGCGTCGACCATGTCGAGGCGTTCACTGCCGAGGACGAGAAGCGGCACAAGGGCTTCACGAAACGCTTCACCGCCTGAGCGGGAACGGCGTCGCGCCCGGCAGGGACGATCGCATCGCTCCCTCGCGAAGCCGGAAACGCTGGGTTTCGCCGGGCTCGATTGATTCTGCGCGGCAGGCATGAAAGGTTCCACTTGTGAAACGGCGCGCAGGAATGCGCCGTCGAACAGGAGGAACGCATGCCCATTCCCGCTAGCTGGTCCGGTCCCTTGCTCAGCGTGCTGCGCATCGCCGCGGCGCTCACCTTCCTGCACCATGGCACGTCGAAATTCTTCGGGCTGCCGCCCTTCCCCATGCCGCTCAGCCCGCTGCTCTACGCTGCGGGGGCGATCGAACTGGTCGGCGGCGCGCTGATGCTGATCGGGCTGTTCACCCGGCCGGCGGCGTTCATCGCCTCGGGCATGTCGGCGGTCGGCTATTTCATGTTCCACGCGCCGAACGGCTTCTATCCGTCGGTGAACCATGGCGAGGCGATCCTGCTCTACGCCTTCATCTTCCTCTACATCGCCGCGGCGGGCGCAGGCCCGTGGAGCGTCGACGCAGCGCGCAGCAAGCCCGCAGCGGTTTGACGATCAGCTGCAGGAGGCGAGCTTCGCCATCGCCTCCTGCAGCAGCGGCTCGACTTTCTCCGGCGGCATCTTCGCGAGCGCGGCGAGATCATGGTCGGCGCCGATCGTCTGCGCGAGGCGATAGCCGAGATAATAGCCGAAGCGCGGCGGCCAGCCGGTAGCAGCGCCCGACCCGCCCATGAAGAAGGCGCGGATATCGGTGTCGTCCTTCGAAGCGAATTTGCCGCGCGCGAAGCAGATCGCTTCGCCGAACCTCGGCTCGACCTCGGGCCGGATCGGCCGCGGCTGGGTGAGCAGCAGCCCGGAATCGTCGACGCCCGGGTTCATCCGCGACGCGGCGTAGACGGCGAGCCCCTCGATCCACAGGCTGCACCACAGCGCGCCGCAATCGGCGAAATATTGGCCGTGATAGATGTGGAAGAGTTCGTGGTCGAAAAACGGCCCGATCGTCTTCGTATCATGGATGCGCGCGATGACGTCGGCGCCGAACACCATCACCTCGCGCCCGCGCAACGTGCGCCCGCCGCCGTCCATCTCGCCGAGCGAATGGACGAGATAGATCGGCACCGTCGGGTGGAAATCGGGGAAGGCGACGCGGAAATGCCCGATCCCCTCGCGATAGGCGCGGCTGAACGCCGCCGCAGCGCTGCGATATTTGTCGCGCAGCGCGGGATATTCGTGCAGCGCCTTCGCCACGCGGATATCATATTGCGCGTCGTTCAGCCCGTTGCGCGGCTCGTAGAAGCCGGGGAAGAGCGCGTCGAAGCGGGCGCGGAACAGCTTCACGCGCTCCGCCTCGGGCATCGCACTGGTCTCGGTTGCGAACCGATCGAAGTCATCGGCATAGGAAGTGAACGGCGCGGCGGCGGGAGCGGTTTGCGCCGCTGCCGGAACGCCGGCCACGGCGCATGCGACTGCGAGGATCCGGGCAATCATCCGGGTGTGTTAGGCAGCCAGAACAGCCTTGTCCATCAGCCGCGATCCGGCGTCAGCGCCTTGCGCTGGGTGACGACCGCGACGCCGTGCCCGTCGATCTCGAACCCGGCGATGTGAAAGCCGTGGCGCAGGTTGAGCAGGATCATCGGATTATTGGCGGCGCGCGTACGGGTCTCGACGAAGCGATAGCCTGCAGCCGCCGCATGGTCGTGCTGGCGCCGCATCAATTCGGACGCGACGCCCTGCCCCCGCAGCTGCGGATGCACGCCGCCGAGCCACGAATAGAACAAGGCTCCGCCACGGCGATAGCCGAGCTTGAAGCCCACCCAGTCGCCGTCCGCGACCGCGAGCCAGAGCTCGGGATCCGCGATATGCGCCAGCCGGCCGCGCAGATAGGCGGAGTCGAATTCGCCGAACACGGTGTCGCAGAGCGCCAGCAATGGATCCGCCGCGTCTGCAATGGCTCCGGTCCAGCGCTGATAGTCGATCGAGGCCATGGCCCCGATAGACCAGCCCGCCGCGTCGACGGTCAAGGCCTCACCGTCTCCCGCGCGGCGCTGGGGCCTCGATCAGGCGGCCGTCGCCCAGCGTTCGGTCCCCGCCGTGGCGGACTGGCGGCGCGGCCGGTCCGACCCGGTATCGAAGCGCGCCGATTGTTCGGCGAGCGCGTTGACTTCGCCGGCAAGGTTGCGCGACGCGGCCGAGGTCTGCTCGACCATCGCCGCGTTCTTCTGGGTCGACTGATCCATCGCGCCCACCGCGACGCTGATCTGGCTGACTGCGCTGGCCTGTGCCGTATTGTCCTCGGCGAGGACGCCGAGCAGCTTGTGGACGGCGCCGACGCCGCCCGAGATCGCCTCGAGCGCGCCATCCATCCGCTGGACCGCATCGACCGCGGTGACGACTTCGCCCTGGGTCAGGGTGAGCTGATCGCGCGCGCGCTTCGCTTCTTCCTCGGCACGGAGCGCGAGCGCGGAGACGAGATCGGCGACCACGGCGAAGCCGCGGCCCGCCTCGCCGGCGCGGCCGGCCTCGACTGCCGCGTTCATCGCGAGAACGCGCGTCTGGAAGGCGATCTTGTCGACCCCCTCGATGACTTCGTCGATACCCGTCGCGCTCTCGCGCACGCGGCTCATCGCGAGGATCGCCTCGTCGGCGAGCGCGCGGCCGTCGCCGACGACGCGGATCGCCTCGTCGGCGCTCTGGACGGTCTGCGCCGCGGCGTCGACCGAATTGCGCAGGCGCTGGTCCATCTGGGCGAGCGCGGCCGAGGTCTCCTCGAGGCTCGCGGCATTGGCTTCGGTGCGGCGGGCGAGATCCTCGGAGGCCTGCGCGATCTCGGTCGACCCCGAGCGGATCGTCTCGGCGCCATCGGCCACCGACCGGATCAGGCTGCGCAGCGCGGCGAGCGCCGAATTGAAATTGGTCTTGAGGCTGGCATAGCTCGCGGGGAAGTCGATCCCGATCTCGCGCGTCAGATCGCCTTCCGCGAGCGCCGACAGGCCATCGGCGAGCGTCGTCGTCACGAGGGCCTGGGTCGCCGCCGCCGCGGCGGCGGTGTCGCGCTCTTTGGTCACAACCGAGGCGAGGAAGGCGTCGACCGCGCGCGCGATGTCGCCGATCTCGTCCTTCTGGGCGAGGTGGGGCACGCCGTCATTGGCATCGTCCTTCGCCAGCGCGTGGATCGCGGTGGCGAGATTCTGGATCGGCGCGACGACCTTGCGCGTGACGATGAAGATCGAGGCGGCGAGCACGCCCGCACCGAGCACGCATAGCAGCATGAGCAGGATCAGCATCGTCTGCGCGGTGGCCAGCGCCGACTTGGTTTCGGCATCGGCGATCTCGATCTGGAGCGTGACGAGCTTGCCGATCGCCTCCGAGACCGGGTCGATCGCGGCATAGAGATCGCTCACGACGAAACGGTCGAGCGCGGCGCGATCGCCGGCGCGCAGGATCGACGCGAGCTTCGCCACCGCCGCGTCGGCGCGGCCCATCGCCGTCTCGGCGTCCTTGGCGAGCTGCTCCTCCTCGCCTTCGATCCGGGTCGCGCGATAGCGCTTCCACGCCTCGGCCAGCTCACGCTGGCCGCGCTCGACGGCCTCGACCGCCGCCGGCACCGCGATATTGCCGTTGCGCGCCTTGTGCGCCGTATCGACGATGAGCACCGCATAGCTGTCCGCAACCAGCTTGAGGTCCTTGAGCGGCAGGACGCGGTCGTTGAGCACGGTCGCCAGCGAGGCTTCGCTCGATCGCGCGCTCCAGGTGAAGGCGCCCGCGAGCGCGACCAGCGTCACCCCGAGCACGGCCAGGGCGGCGAACAACTTGCGCTTCAACGTCATCATCAACTCCTGCGGGCGGCCGACGTCGGGCCTTCACAGAAGTTTCTTAGGAAGCTTCGCAATCCGACAGACACGAATCGGACATTTTCCCCCACCGCTCCGTATCTTACCTTAGGGCTGCCGCGCCGGCCCGCTACGCCGGATTGGTCGGTCGCGATTGGCCGCCCCGCTTTTTCGAGCCCCAATAATCGAAGGCCTGTGCCTGCAGCCGCGCGACCAACGCGGCCGCGTCCGGCCCGGTCCATTCGCCCTCATAGCCATAGGCGTCGCGCGCACCGACCCACCAGCCCTGCCCCGGCAGCCGATCGGTCTCGCGGACCACCAGCACCGCGAGATTGGGCTCACCGGCGGCGGCACCCGCCGTGTCGATCGCGTCGAGCGTCTTGCACACCGCGCGCATCTTCGGGCGGGTGAAGCGATGGCCGAGCTGGCCGAGCAGCTCGGAATAACTCATGGCGCGGCACTCGCGCGCGGCGGCGATCAGCACTGCGCGCACCCGCGCCACATCGGCGAGCGAGCCGGGACCTGCCTCGCCGGGCACCAGCCCTTCGTCGACCAGCCAGCGGCCGAGCGTGTCGCCGAAGCCGGGCGTCTTGCGAGCCATCAGACCGCAGACGCCCGGATCTTCATCAGCGGGTCAGCTTCTTGTACGACAGCGCGGTCGGGCGGTCGGCGGCGTCGCCGAGGCGGCGGCGCTTGTCTTCCTCATAGGCTTCGAAGTTTCCTTCGAACCATTCGACATGGCTGTTGCCCTCGAAGGCGAGGATGTGGGTGGCGAGACGATCGAGGAAGAAGCGGTCGTGGCTGATCACCACGGCGCAGCCCGCGAAATTCTCGATCGCCTCTTCGAGCGCGCCCAAGGTCTCGACGTCGAGATCGTTGGTCGGCTCGTCGAGCAGCAGCACGTTGCCGCCACGCTTGAGCATCTTGGCGATGTTGACGCGATTGCGCTCGCCGCCCGAAAGCTTGCCGACATTCTTCTGCTGATCGGCGCCCTTGAAGTTGAACGCGCCGACATAGGCGCGGGTCGACTGGTCGTGGCCGTTGACCTTCATGTAATCGAGCCCGTCCGAAATCTCTTCCCAGACATTCTTCTTGGGATCGAGGTGATCGCGGCTCTGGTCGACATAGCCGAGCCGGACGGTCGAGCCCATTTCGATCGTGCCGCTGTCCGGGGTCTCCTGCCCCGTGATCATCTTGAACAGCGTCGACTTGCCGGCGCCGTTGGGGCCGATCACGCCGACGATGCCGCCGGCGGGCAGCGTGAACGAGAGATCCTCGAACAGCAGCTTGTCGCCATAGGCCTTGGAGATGTTCTCGACCTCGATGACCTTGCCGCCGAGGCGCTCGGGCACCTGGATGACGATCTGGGCGCCGGTCGGCTTGCGGTTCTCCTGGCTCGCGACGAGCTGGTCGAACTTGGCGATACGCGCCTTGGATTTGGTCTGGCGGCCCTTGGGACCCTGGCGGATCCACTCGAGCTCGTCCTTGATCGCCTTCTGGCGGCCCGAGGCCTCGCGGTCCTCCTGCTCGAGGCGCTTGGCCTTCTTTTCCAGATAGGTCGAGTAATTGCCCTCGTACGGGAAATACTTGCCGCGATCGATCTCGAGGATCCAGCCGACGACATTGTCGAGGAAGTAGCGGTCGTGGGTGATCATCAGCACCGCGCCGGCATATTCCTTGAGATGGTTCTCGAGCCACTCGACGCTCTCCGCGTCGAGATGGTTGGTCGGTTCGTCGAGCAGCAGGATCGACGGCTTCTGGATCAGCAGGCGCGTGAGCGCGATGCGGCGCTTCTCACCGCCCGACAGATTCTCGACCGGCCAGTCCGACGGCGGGCAGCGCAGCGCTTCCATCGCGACTTCGAGCTGGTTGTCGAGCGTCCAGCCGTCGACGGCATCGATCTTGGCCTGGAGATCGCCCATCTCCTCCATCAGCGCGTCGAAATCGGTATCGTCCTTGGGATCGCCCATCTCGGCCGAGATCGCATTGAAGCGCTCGACCAGATTGGCGGTCTCGCGGGCGCCGTCCTTGACGTTCTCGAGCACGGTCTTGGTCGGGTCGAGCTGGGGCTCCTGCTCGAGATAGCCGACGGTGATGTTCTCGCCGGGCCATGCCTCGCCCGAGAAATCCTTGTCGACGCCGGCCATGATCTTCATCAGCGTCGACTTGCCGGCACCGTTGGGGCCGACGATGCCGATCTTCGCGCCCTGATAGAATTGCAGGTTGATGTTGTTGAGCACCGGCTTGGGAGCGCCGGGGAAGGTCTTGGTCATGTCCTTCATCACGAAGGCGTATTGGGCGGCCACGGGGCTGGTCTCCGTTTCGATCTCTGGAATGCGGGAAGTTTGGGCGCGCATGTAGCGATCGGCCGCCCGCTTGGCAACGCGAAGGGCGGCCGGCCGGGGCGGTGGATCGACGACGATGACCCGCGCCCGCAGCGGTGGTATGTTGGCCGCACCTGTGAGGAGCGCGCCATGTCCGGAGAGCAGCCTGAGGATACCAGCCTCTACGTCGCGGTCGTGAACGACGAGGAGCAATATTCGATCTGGCCGCAGGGCCGCGAATTGCCGCTCGGCTGGCGGGAAGCGGGCAAGTCCGGGACCAAGGCCGAAGTGCTCGCCTGGATCGAGGAGGTGTGGACCGACATGCGGCCGCTCAGCCTGCGCAAGAAGATGGAAGAGGCCGGGCTGAAATAGTCCCACGCGGAAACGCACGGGAAACCCGTCTGCGCATTGGCAAACGTTACGGGGGTGGCTAGCAAAGCGGGCCATGACCAAGCGCATCCTGCTCGCGGCCGTCGCCGCGCTCGCCCTTCCCCTTCCCGCCCTCGCCCAGACGCACGACGTGGCGGCGCTGCGCGACGCGGCGCTCAAGGACGATCTCGCCTGGGAGATCACCGAGGGGCTCACCACCGAGGTCGGCCAGCGGCTCGCGGCGACCGAAGCCGAGGAGCGCGCGCGCCAATGGGCGGTCAAGAAGTTGACCGCGCTGGGCTTCAAGAATGTCCGCATCGAGGGCTATCGCATGCCCTCCTGGGTGCGCGGCGAGGAAACCGCCGAGGTGCTCGGGGCGTCGGCGCAGAAGCTGGCGATCGCAGCGCTCGGCAATTCGGGATCGACCGGGCCGAAGGGGCTCGAGGCCGAGGTCGTCTTCTTCCCGACGCTCGCGGATCTGCAGGCCGCGCCGGCCGACGCCGTGAAGGGCAAGATCGTCTTCGTCAGCCATGCGATGACCCCGACGCAGGACGGATCGCAATATGGCGCGTTCGGCGGCGTGCGGCGGCAGGGCCCGGCGCTCGCGGCGAGCAAGGGCGCGGCGGCTATCCTGATCCGCTCGGTCGGCACCGATCATCACCGCAATCCGCACACTGGCGTGACCAATTGGCCGGAGGGCACCCGCCCGATCGCCGCGGCGGCGCTCTCGCTGCCCGACGCCGAGCAGCTCGAGCGGCTGCTCCAGCGCGGTCCGGTGCGGCTCAAGCTGCTGGTGACGCCGAGATTCGAAGGTGGCGCCCCCTCGGGCAACGTCATCGCCGAAGTGCCGGGCAGCGACCCGAGCGCGGGAATCGTGCTGATCGGCGGTCACCTCGACAGCTGGGATCTCGGCACCGGCGCGATCGACGACGCCTCGGGGCTCGGCATCACCACCGCCGCGGCCAAGCGAATCATGGACGCGGGCCAGCCACGCCGGACGATCCGCGTCGTCTGGTTCGGCGCCGAGGAAGTCGGCGGCTTCGGCGGCGAGGACTATGCCCGCAAGCATGCCGGCGAACGACACGTCTTTGCCTCCGAATCGGACTTCGGCGCCGATCGGGTGTGGAAGTTCGAGACCAACCTGCCCGATTCGGCCAAGCCGATCGGCGACCGGCTCGCCACGGCGCTGGCGCCGCTGGGCATCTCGCGCGGACGCGGCACCGCGGGCGGCGGAACCGATGTCGGCCCAGTATTACGTAGCGGCGTCGCGGGAATCGACCTCGACCAGTCGGGGCTGCGCTACTTCGACTATCACCACACGCCCGACGACACGCTCGACAAGGTGGACCCCGAGCAGCTACGGCAGAATGTGGCGGCGTGGACCGCGCTGCTCGCGATCGTCGCCAACGCGCCCGAGGATATCGGCAAGGTGACGCCCGCAGGACACTGACGCCCCCGATTCAGGGCGCTCGAGTGTCCGAATTCAGGCAAAAAAATGGCAAAATCTTTGCGCCCTGTCGCATTTGCGATTGACGCAGGCGCAACGACCGTTATGCCAGCGACTTCGCGTCGGCAATCGGGCCGGGTGCGAAACGTTTAAAGTTCCAATGGGAGCGACCCTATGAAGAAGATCCTCATTGTTGCTGCGACCGCCGGCCTGATGTCGCTCGCGGCTTGCAACGGCGGCACCACCAACACCACCGCCGAGAACGTCGCCGAGAGCCACGAGGCGAACGCCGCGATCTACGACGAGGCCGCTGACAACACCAGCAACGCCGTTGCCGAAGCCGTTCTCGAGAACGCCGCCGACGTCGAAGAGAACAAGGCCGACGCCGCCGAGGCGAACGCGCATTGATCTCTTTTCCGGTCCCTCGGGATCGGAGCTGAAGGTTAGAAAGGGCGCTCCCGCGAGGGGGCGCCCTTTTCCATTTGGGCGCGGATCGCCGCCGGCATAGAAACAGCGCGACTGGAACGGGGGACGAGATGGCGGCGGGCGTGAGCGTGAACGGGCAAAAGCGGCCCTTTTGGCGCCTGCTCTATTTCTGGGTGCTGATCGGCATCATCGCCGGGGTGGCCGTCGGCGCGTTGTGGCCCGCATTCGGTGCCGGCCTGCAGCCGCTTGGCGAAGGCTTCATCGCACTGGTCAAGATGATCATCCCGCCGGTGATCTTCCTGACCGTGGTGACCGGCATCGCCGCCTCGCACCAGCTCGCCGCGCTCGGCCGGGTGGTGGTCAAGGCCTTCGTCTATTTCCTGTTCTTCTCGACGCTGGCGCTGATCGTCGGGTTGGTGGTCGCGCATGTCGTCCAGCCGGGCGCGGGGATGAACGTCGATCCGCGCACGCTCAACGCCGCGTCGGTGCACGGCTTCGAGGAAAAGGCGCACGCCACCACGGTCACCGGCTTCCTCCTCTCGGTGATCCCGACGACTTTGGTCTCGGCCTTCACCAGCGGATCGATCCTCCAGATCCTGTTCGTCGCGGTGCTGTTCGGCGTGTCGTTGACCCTGGCGGGCGCGCCGGCGCGCCCGGTGACCGAGATGCTCGAACGGATCGCGCTGGTGGTGTTCCGGCTGGTGACGCTGGTGATGTGGGCGGCGCCGGTGGGTGCGTTGGGCGCGATGGCGTTCACGATCGGCAAATATGGGCTGGGCAGCCTGCTCAGCCTCGGCGCGCTGGTCGCCACCTTCTACGCGACCGCGCTGATCTTCGTGCTCGGGATCCTCGGCGCGGTGGCGGCGCTCAACGGCTTCTCGATCTTCAAGCTGATCCGCTATCTGAAGGCCGAGCTGCTGCTCGTGCTCGGCACTTCCTCGTCCGAGGCCGCCCTGCCCGCGCTGATCGAGAAGATGCAGCGCGCCGGGTGCGACAAGGAAGTGGTCGGCGTGGTGGTGCCCACCGGCTATTCGTTCAATCTCGACGGCACCAACATCTACATGACGCTCGCGGCCTTGTTCATCGCGCAGGCGACCGGGGTCGAGCTGACCTTGTGGGAGCAGCTGGCCTTGCTCGGCGTGGCGATGCTGAGCTCGAAGGGGGCCGCCGGAGTGACCGGATCGGGCTTCATCACGCTCGCCGCGACGCTGGCGATCGTGCCCAAGGTGCCGATCGCGGGCATGGCGCTGATCCTCGGCGTCGACCGCTTCATGAGCGAGTGCCGCAGCCTGACCAACTTCATGGGCAACGCCGTCGCGACGATCGTCGTGGCGCGCTGGGAAGGCGCGCTCGACAAGGACAAGCTCGCGCGCGCGCTCGACGGGGTGCCGGACGCACTGCCCGCCGCCCCGCCGATCGAAAGCGATCCCGACTAGGCGGGATCAGTGGAGCGAGGCCGCCCCCGCTTCCTTGCGCACCACTGTCGCGCGGCCCGCGAGCAGCGCGAACAGGCAGAGCGCCGCATAGCAGATCGCGGGGACGATCAGCGCGAAGGTGTAGCCGCCCTTGTCCGAGACCGCGCCGACGAGCAGCGGCAGCAGCGCCCCGCCGACGATCGCCGTGCAGAGCAGCCCCGAGGTCGATTCGACCGTGCCGCTCGAGCGCTCGAGCGTGAGCGTGAAGATCACGGGGAACATGATCGAGTTGAACAGCCCGATCGACAGCGCGACGAAGCCCGCGGTCACCCCGCCGACCGCGAAGACGTAGAAGCACATCGCCGCGGCGATCGCAGTGAAGACCGCGAGCAGGATGTGCGCGCGCACCGCGGCGAGCAGCCCCGAGCCGATCGCCCGGCCGACCATCGCGCCGAGCCAGTAGAGCGCGACCGCCTTGCCCGCTTCCTGCAGCGAGACGCCGGGCACGCCGTCGCTGCCCATCAGATAGCCGAGCACCGGCACCCCGAACGGCGCGTCGGACTGGCCCCAGACGCCATTGTCGTTGAGCAGCAGCGCCATCTGGGTGCCGATCGAGACCTCGGCGCCGACATAGAGGAAGATGGCGAGCCCGCCGAACAGCGCCCAGCGCGAGTTGAGCGCCGAGAACAGCCCCGCGGTCGACGCGACCGGCGGTGCGGCCTCGGTGACCACGCGGCGGCTGAGCCAGAAGAACACCGCCAGCGCGGCGATCAGTCCGCAGATCCACAGATAGGCCGAATCGATCCCCGCGAGCGCATCCGCCCGCACTGCGTCGGTGATCGCCGTGCCTTCCTTCACCTCGACGCCCTTGAGGAACAGATGCGCGCCGAGCAGCGGCCCCAGAAAGGTGCCGAACGAATTGAAGGTCTGGCTGAGCGTCAACCGGAGATGGCTGTAGCGCGGGTCGCCGAGCGCCGCGGCGAGCGGGTTGGCCGCGACCTGCAGGATGGTGATCCCGCTGGCGAGGATGAACAGCCCGAGCAGCACGAGCGTGAACACCGCGAGATTGGCCGCGGCGAGCATCACGAGGCAGCCCGCGATCATCAGCCCCAACGCGATCAGGATCGTCGGGATCGACTTGGCGCGCGAGAGCAAGGCCGCCGCGGGAAAGGAGATCAGGCCATAGGCGATGAAGAAGGCGAACGCCGCCGCCTGCGCCTGCAAATTGGTGAGCGTGAAGATGCCCTTCACCGAGGCGACCAGCGGGTCGATCAGGGAGGTGATGAACCCCCAAGCGAAAAACAGCGTGGTGACCGCTGCGAATGCGAGCGTGGTGCTCGACGATGCCGGACGCGCCAAGGCTATCTCCTCCCTATGTGCTGCAGGCGCGGCGTGGCGCCTGCATTTATCATGTTTGATTTCCCAATTCGCACAGCCGGATGCATCTGGCTAGGCGGCTGTCGCGAGCGCGGCGGCCGCGAGCGCGATCGAGCCCATCGGCCCGGCCATGTCGCCCAGCCCGGGGCGGCTGATATAGCTCCCGATCCGGGGCAGCTGCATATAGCCGTTGAGGCTGGCGATCAGCGCAGTCTCGATCCGCGCGACGAGATGCGGCTGGGCGGTGAGCACGCCGCCGCCGATCGCGATGCGCTGCGGCCCGGCGCCGCAGACCAGCGCATGCGCCATCGCCGCGAGATAGTGGATGATCGGCTGCCAGACGGGATCGTCCTCGGCCACTTCATGGACCCGCCGCCCGCCCAGCCGCGCGACCAGCGCCGAGCCCGAGGCCAGCCCCTCGACGCAATCCGCGTGGAAGCTGCAGACGCTGACATGATCGTCGCCCGCGAGTCGCGGCAGCCGGACATGGCCCCATTCGCTGTGCGCGAAGCCGCGCGTGGGGCGCCCATGGACGATCAGCCCGACGCCGACGCCGGTGCCGACGGTGACATAGGCGAAATCCTCCATCCCCTGACCGCAGCCCCAGGCGATCTCGGCCATTGCGGCGCCGTTGACGTCGGTATCGAATCCGACGGGCACCGCGAAGGGCGCCGAGAGCGTGCCGAGCACGTCGGTGCCGGGCCAGCCGGGCTTGGTGGTGGCGAGGATATGCCCATAAGACGGCGCGCGCGGATCGAGCTCGATCGGCCCGAACGAGGCGATGCCCAGCGCGCCGAAGCCCGGATGCCGGTTCCAGTCGTGCAGTATCTCGAGGATCGCCGGCAGCGTCTCCTCCGCACTGGTGGTCGGCACCACCTGCTGGTCGAGGATCCTGCCCGGGCCATAGGCGAGCGTACACACGCATTTCGTGCCACCCAGCTCCACTCCCGCAAAGGGAAGCGGGCGCGCCGCAGTGTCGTCCGAAACAGCTACTCCCCCGGACGACGACAAAGCGTTCGACATTCCCCCTCCCTGACACGGACCATAGCCGCACGAATCCTTGGGCTTGTGCGCCCCTGTATCGGCATTAATAATCCAAATTACATAATTCAACGGGTGAGGAGCGGATTGCGGTGAGCGCACAGGAAGGCAGGCTGAATCCATTCGCGATTATCGCGGCGAGCCTTGCGGGGCTGTTGTTCGGTTTCGACACCGCAGTGATCGCAGGCGTGACCGAGGCGCTGCGCGGCACGTTCGCGCTATCGGCGACCGAACTCGGCGCGGCTGTCTCCGCCGCGCTGATCGGGACGTTGGTCGGCGCGCTCGGCGCCGGCCATCCCGGCGACCGCTATGGCAGCCGCACGGTGCTGCTGTGGATCGCCATCGCCTATATCATCTCGGCGATCGGTTCGGGGCTGAGCAGCGGCCTCGGCATGCTGATCGCCTTCCGTTTCCTCGGCGGGCTCGCGATCGGCGGCTCGTCGGTGCTCGCGCCGGTCTATATCGCCGAAGTGAGCCCGGCCGAGCGGCGCGGCATGCTGGTCGGCTTCTTCCAGCTGAGCATCGTGCTGGGCATCCTCGCCGCCTATGTCAGCAACTTCCTGATCGGCCTGTCGCTCGACGGCGATCTCGAATGGCGCGTCAAGCTCGGCGTCGCTGCGGCGCCTGCCCTGCTGTTCCTGCTCCTCTTGCTGCGCGTGCCGCACAGTCCGCGCTGGCTGCATCATCGCGGCCGGACCGACGAGGCGCGCAGCGCGATCGGAACGCTGTCGATGGGCGATCCCGACACGCTGCTCGCCCAGTTCGGTGAAGGGGCCGCCGCGCCGGGCGACGATCGGCTGCGCTGGCGCCTGCACCGCCGGCCGATCCTGCTCGCGGTGGCGCTGGCGATGTTCAACCAGCTCTCGGGGATCAACGCGATCCTCTATTATCTCGGCGACATCTTCGCCGCGGCCGGTTTCGATTCGGTCTCCGCCGATCTCCAGGCGGTGGCGATCGGCGTGGCGAATCTGCTCGCGACGATATTGGGCATGGCGATCATCGATCGGGTCGGGCGCAAGCCGCTGCTGCTCATCGGCGCGCTCGGCACCGCCGCCGCGCTCGCCGCGGTCGCATTGATCTATTCGACCGGGCAGGGACAGCAGCTGCTGCTCCCCGCGCTGATCGGCTTCATCCTGTTCTTCGCGGTCTCGCAGGGCGCAGTGATCTGGGTCTATCTGTCCGAGATCTTCCCCACTGCGGTGCGCGCACGTGGCCAATCGCTTGGCAGCGCGACGCATTGGGGCATGAATGCGTTGATCGCATTCGGCTTTCCCGTAGTGGCACAATATACCCAGGCATTGCCATTCTGGCTGTTCGCTGGCGCGATGCTCGTGCAGGCTATAGTCATCTGGCGATATTTCCCCGAAACTCGCGGCGTCGCGCTGGAGACGATGGAAAGGACGGTCGAGGGTCGAGGATGACAGGTATGCAAGTAATGGCTCGGGCTGATGATAGCGCTACCTTCCCGATCGAGCGGCGCCGCGCCGCTGCCCTTCCCCGCCGCAGCGTGACCGCATCGGCATGACGGAGAGCAACACCGGCGAGCGCCCGCGGCTTTCGGGCACCAATCTCGAGCGCGCGGCCGATCACAATCAGCGCGTGACGCTCCACGCGATCCGCGTGCTCGGCCCGCTCACCCGGGTCGAGCTGGCCGGCATCACCGGGCTGACCGGCCCGGCGATCGCCAACATCACCAAGCGCCTGCTCCAGGACGGGCTGATCGACGAGGCCGGGCAGCGCCGCGGCGGGCGCGGCCAGCCGCCGACCAAGCTCGTGGTGCGCGCCGACGCCTGCTATTCGATCGGCGTCAACATCGACCGCGATCACATCACGCTCGTGCTGGTCGATTTCTCGGGCCAGACGCTGGCGCGCGTCTCCGAGGAAGTCGATTTCGCGCTGCCCGATCATGTCCGCGCGCTCTATCGCCGCTCGGTCAAGAACATGCTGCGCAAGGCCGGAGTGGATGTGGCCAAGGTCGTCGGCCTCGGCGTCGCGGTTCCCGACGATCTCGGGCTGGTCGATCTCCCGGGGCGCCCCGCGGAATATGCCGCGTGGGAAAAGGTCAACATGATCGATCTGTTCCGCGAGCCGCTCAACCTGCCGGTCTTCGTCGAGAACGACGCCGCCGCCGCCGCGATGGGCGAGATGCAATTGGGGCTCGGCCAGAAGAACAACAGCTTCTTCTATGTGCTGATCTCGTCGGGCCTTGGCGGCGGGCTTGTGGTCGACGGCTCCTATCTGCGCGGCGCCGACGGGCGCAGCGGCGAGTTGGGCTTCATGCGCGCCGGCGACGGCGCGGCGCCGGGCGAGGAGATCCAGCGCATGGTGTCGCTATCGGGCCTTGCGCGGCATCTCGAACGCAACGGGTGTCACCTCGCCGACGTGATGCGCGGCACCGATCCCGACAAGGCGACCACTGCCTGCGTTTCCGCATGGATCGAGGACGCCGCGCGCCAGCTGATCGTGCCGCTCGACGCGATCAACTGCCTGATCAACCCCGCGGCGGTGCTGGTCGGCGGCCGACTCCCCACCGCGATCCTCGAACGGCTGGCGGCGCGGACGAACGAACTGATGAAGGAACGCGCGGCCCTGCTGCCGACGGTGGCGCCGGTGGCACGCGCCGCACTCTCCGAGGACGCGCCGGCGGTGGGCGCGGCGATCCTGCCGTTCAGCCACTTCCTGCTGCCCAAGCAGGCGGCTTTGTGGAAGGCTTCGGCGTGAGCGACGCGGCGCAGGCCGGACCCGAGCCCGGACTAGCGGCCACCTGAATGGCGCCGCTCCGGATCTGGACCTTTAGCGTGGCCATTTTCGGTACCACCCTGTTTTGCACCAGTTGCGCCGGCAATCGCGCGACAGCCATCGATGCGGAAGGGCGACCCTGCGGAATGGTAATGGCGCGGGAAGGCGGATACCAGGACGAGCCGCGGGCTTGCGCGCTCCCTTCGGCGGAGTTGGTGGCCTCGCGATGTGCCACGCACGACCTCGTCACTTCGCCGAACTATAATCCTACTTATGACGACGAGGGGAACTTGATCGATGGGCCACCCTCACCCGAGTATCGCGTGACCGGGTTGCGTTGCAGGTTCACCAACCGCGAGCACAATGCGGCCTCTTGCCGATTCGAATTGTCACGCGCCGAGCCGGCGTTCGAGAAAAGGCCGCCCGAGACAAGGACGGCACGCTTCGAGCACCGCTTCACGCAGGATCATGGCCCGACCCACCATTTCTACAGCGTAGGCTGGTGGGCAGTGGATCGGTGCACGGCCGCGAAGACGGTGATCGGAAGCGCGGACACGCCGTAGCCGGCTGTCGTTCAGCCACTTGGTGCTGCCGAAGCGGGGGGCGCTATGAAGGCTTGGGCGTGATCAATATACCTCCCCCGCCGGGGAGAGGTGTCGTCGAAGGCGACGGAGAGGGAGAAATCACGGCACTAACCGTCGGGCTTCCTCCCCCTCCGTCATGCTGCGCATGCCACCTCCCCCTTGCGGGGGAGGACTGAAATTCCTCAGCCCGCGCCGTGCCCGAACGAAGGCGGGCGATCGGCCCCGGCGGTGCCGAAGCGCGAGGGCTGGCGGCCCATTACGAACACCAGCTCGCCGCCCTTGGCCAGATCGGCATGGCTGATCCAGTTCTTCGTCCACGGCTTGCCGTTCCAGCGAACCGACTGGATGTACGGCGCGTCGGGGGCGTTGCCCTCGGCGACCACGCGCAGCGTCCGCCCCTGCCCCAGCCGGACCTCGGCCTTGTCGAATAGCGGCGAGCCGAACACGTAGAGCGCGCTCACCGGATCGACCGGATAGAAGCCCAATGCGCTCAGCACGAACCAGGCGCTCATCTGGCCGCAATCGTCGTTGCCGATCTCGCCATCGGGATCGGCCTTGTACATCTCGGTGCACAGCCGGCGGATCATCGCCTGCGTCTTCCACGGCGCGCCGGCATAGGCATAGAGATAGGCGACGTGATGGTTGGGCTCGTTGCCGTGCGCATATTGCCCGACCAGCCCCGAAATGTCGGGTGGCGCATTGTCGGGCAGCGTCGACGGTGCGTTGAACAGCGCGTCGAGCTGCTTCTCGAACGCCGCGTCGCCGCCGAAATGGTCGATCAGGCCATGGACGTCGTGCTGATTGAGGAAGGTCGCCTGCCAGCCATTGGCCTCGGTGTAATCGCGATGCTTCTTGACGTCGTGGCCGATCTGGATCGGATCGTAATCCGCCCACCAGCTGCCGTCCGAGAATTTGGGGCGCGCGAAGCGGATCTTCGGATCGAGCACGTTGCGGTAGTTCCGGCTGCGTTCGCGCAGCTTCGCGGCATCGTCCTTCGCGCCCGCGGCGTCGGCGAGCACCGCCATCGCCCAGTCGTCATAGGCATATTCCTGGGTGCGGCTGACCGATTCCCAGATCTTGTCGGCGGGGATGTAGCCGAGGTCGTAATAATAGCCGCGGCCGAGCGAGCCGTCGCTGTCCTTGAAGTCGCGATCGAAGGCGCGGCGGCGGATATTGGGCCACGCCGCGGCATAATCGGCCTCGATCCCCTTGGCATGCGCCTCGGCGAGCACCGATACCGAATGCCAGCCGATCATGCAGCCGGTCTCGACTCCCTGAAGCTGCCAGACCGGCGGGCCATAGGGGCTCTGCTGGGTCTGGCGGATCAGGTCGCGCGTGAACATCCCCGCGCGCTCGGGCTGCACCAGCGTCAGCAGCGGATGCAGCGCGCGATAGGTGTCCCATAGCGAATAGGTGCTGAACGCGGGCGTGTCGGCGGGCGCCTGATGCACCGCGCGGTCCATCCCGACATAGCGGCCGTCGCGATCGGTGAAGAGCGTCGGCGCGAGGAAGCAATGATAGAGCGCGCTCGCCAGGATCGTGCGCTGGGCGGGCGTGCCGCCCTCGACGCGGACGGCGTCGAGCTGCTTCGCCCAGGCGCGGCGGGCGGCGGTGGCGGCGCGGTCGAAGTCCCAGCCCGGCGCCTCGGCGGCGAGCGCGGCTTTGGCGCCGGCGACGTCCACTGCCGAGATGCCGGTCTTGATCAGGATCGGTTCGCCGCCGGCCTCGTCGAAGAACAGCACGGCCTTGAGCTTGTTGCCGGTGACCGATTTCGCGCCCGCGGGCGCCGGCTTGTTGTCGTCGCCGAAGAACTCGGCGCGGCTCGGCTTGCGCGAGAGCTGGAGCGCGAAATGGATCTCGCGGCCCTTGGCCCAGCGATGCACCCGGCGGCTGCCGGTGAGCATGCCGGCATCGTCGATCGCCAGCGAGGCCCGGTCGACGATCGTGCCCTTGTCCCACACGTCGAGGATCATGTGCGCGAAGTCGATCAGGATGTGCCCGGCGCCGCCGGGAAAGTGATAGCGATGCAGCCCGGTACGCTCGGTGGCGGTGAGCTCGGCGAGCACGCCGGACTCGAGCTTGACGCGGTAATAGCCGGGCTCGGCATGTTCCTCGGAGAAGCGCTGGCGATAGCCGAGGTCGGGGTTGTCGAGCTTGCCCGGATCGAGCTCGAGCTTGCCGCGGGTCGGCACCACCAGCACGTCGAGCATGTCGCCGATGCCGGTCCCCGACAGGTGCGTGTGCGAGAAGCCCATGATCGAGCCGTCGGTGCGGTGATAGCCCGAGCACGCGTCCCAGCGGCTATTGTCGGTGTCGGGGCTCAGCTGGACCATGCCGAAGGGGAGCGACGCGCCCGGGAAGGTGTGGCCGTGCCCGCCGGTGCCGATGAACAGATCGGGTTTGGTCGCCACTGCCCCCTGCCCGCGCGCGAAGCCCGGCGCGGCGGAGGTCAGCGCGGCGAGCCCTGCACCCGCGAGAAGCTGGCGGCGATTGGCGGCGATCATCTGGGGGTTCCGGTCAGTAACGCTGAGCGAGCAGCGCGGGGCGGCGCTTCTCGATGTCGAGGATGAGGTCGCCGAACAGCCCATTGGCCCAGGCGAACCAGCTGCGGGTGAACTTCGTCGGATCGTCCTTGTGGAAGCTCTCGTGCATGAAGCCGGTGCCGCCATGCGAATTGCGCAGCGTCCGCAGGCACTGGCGGACCACCGCTTCGTCGTCGTTGACCAGCGCGCGGGTGATCAGCGACATCGGCCAGATCATGTCCATCCCGACATGCGGCCCGCCGATCCCCTCCCCGGCCTTGCCCGAGAAGAAATAGGGGTTGCGCGGGCTCCACGCGAGCGCAGCGGTGCGGCGATAGAGCGGATCGTTGCGATCGGCGGCGCCGAGCAAAGGCAGGCCCGACAGGCTCGGGACATTGGCGTCGTCGATGAAGATGGCATTGCCATAGCCGTCGACTTCGAACGCCCACACCTCGCCGCCCTTGCCGTCGGGCATCTTGCCATGCGCGTCGAGCGCCTGTTTGACCTCGGCGGCAAGCGCGGCGGCGTCCTGCGCCGCCGCGGCATCGCCGCGCGCCTCGCGCAGCACGGCGGCGAGCATGCCCAGCGCGGACACCGCGAACAGGTTCGACGGGATCAGGAACGGGAAGACGCAGGCGTCGTCCGAGGGCCGGAAGCCCGAATGGATCAGCCCGACCTTCTTCGTCGGCGCGCCATAGCCGGCGAACATCAGCGTCTCGGTCGGCGAGGGATCGACGCGCTGGAAATGATAGCCGCCCGGCCCATGCTTGCGCTGCTGCTCGCGGAGCGTCGCCACTGCCTGCGCCATGCCCCTGGCCCAGAGCGCGTCGAACGGCGTCTTGTCGCGCGTCGCGGTCCAATAGGCGTGCGCGAGCCGCATCGGATAGCAGAGCGAGTCGATCTCCCATTTCCGCTCGGCGACGCCGGGCTTCATGTCGGTCCGGTCGTTGATCGCCGGCAGGTTCGACTTGGCGGCCGGATCGCGGGTGTACGCATTGGCGTAGGGATCGAGCAGGATGCAGCGCGCCTGGCGCTGCATTGCGCCGTGGAACAGCCGGCGCAGATCGGCGTCCTTCGGCGTCAGATGGACATAGGTCTGGAGCTGCGCCGAGCTGTCGCGCAGCCACATCGCGTCGATGTCGCCGGTGATCACGAACGTGTCGGGCTTGCCGTCGACTTCGCCGAGCGTGACCGTGGTGTCGAGCGTGTTCGGGTAGCAATTCTCGAACAGCCAGGCGAGCTCGGGATCGGCGATCTTCGCTTTCACCCGCGAGATCTCGGCCTCGACCGCCTTGCTGGTGAAGCGACGCTCGCCTTTGGGCGGGCGCTTGCTCCCCTGCGCCTGCGCGAACGCCATGCCCGGGAGCGACGCCGCCATGGCGAGCGTGCCTGCGCCCGCAATCACTTCACGACGGTTCATTTACGCTCTCCCGGTGCGCTCATCGAGAAGGGCGCGGCGGCCTTGTCGGCGCCCCATTGCTTGTTGGGCGTCGGCCCCATCACGAAGCGCAGCGTGCCGCCCGCCTGCAGCGCCTCGCGCGTCAGCCAGGTTTTGTCGTGCTTCTTGCCGTTGAAGGTCACCGACTGGATGTAGACATTCTGCGCGCTGTTGTTCGCCGCCTCGATGCTGAGCTTCTTGCCGTTCGGCATGGTCAGCTCGACATTGCGGAACAGCGGGCTGCCGATCGCGTACTGGCCCACGGTCGGCGTCACCGGATAGAAGCCCAAAGCCGAGAAGACGTACCAGGCCGAGGTCTGGCCATTGTCCTCGTCGCCCGGATAGCCGTCGGGCGCCGACGAGTAGAGCCGGTGCATCACGTCGCGGACGTGGAACTGCGTCTTCCACGGCGCGCCCGCCCAGTCGTAGAGATAGGTCATGTGCTGGATCGGCTGGTTGCCATGGGCATATTGGCCCATGTTGACGATCTGCATCTCGCGGATCTCGTGGATCGTCTGGCCGTAATAGCTGTCGTCGAACAGCGGCGGGGTGCTGAAGATCGAGTCCAGCCGGTCGACGAACGCCTTGTCGCCGCCCATCAGATCGGCGAGCCCCTGCACGTCCTGCATCACCGACCAGCTGTAATGCAGCGAATTGCCCTCGGTGAAGGCGTCCCCCCATTTGAGCGGGTTGAACGGCGTCGACCAGCTGCCGTCCTGGTTGCGCCCGCGCATCCAGCCCGATTCCCTGTCGAACAGCTTCCGGTAATTCTGCGCCTGCGCGGCGTATTTCTCGGCGTCGGCGGTCTTGCCGAGCGCCGCGGCGAGCCGCGAGATCGCGAAATCGGCGGTGGCATATTCGAGCGTGCGCGCCGCGCTCTCGTTGATGCCGACGTCATACGGGACATAGCCGAGCTTGTTGTAGAGCTCGACGCCTTCGCGCCCGACGGCGGTGAGCACCCGGCCGCGCGCGTCGCGCGGACGCCCTTCCGAAGTCGTCGCGTTCTTGACCATCGCCTCGTACAGCGTCTCGACGTCGAAGCCGCGCACGCCATTGGCATAGGCATCGGCGATCAGGATCGCCGAGTTCGAGCCGATCATCACGCTGCGATGCCCCGGGCTCGCCCATTCGGGCAGCCAGCCCGATTCCTTGTAGGTGTTGACCAGACCCTGCATGATCTGGCTGTCCTGCTCGGGATACATCAGCGCGAAGAAGGGGAAGACCGCGCGCCACGTGTCCCAGAAGCCGTTGTCGGTGAACATCGGGCCGGGATGCACCTTGCCGTCATAGGGGCTGTAATGGACCGTCTGCCCCTGCGCGTCGACTTCGTGGAAGGTGCGCGGGAACTGCAGCATCCGGTACAGCGCCGAATAGAAGGTCCGGCGATTGTCGATGTTCGGATCGGTCACCCGGATCCGCGAGAATTCCTTCTCCCACACCGCTTTGGCCTTGGCCTCGGTCTGGTCGAAGCTGTCGCGGCCCACTTCGGTCGCGAGGTTGCGCTCGGCCTGGTCGAGGCTGATGAACGACGAGGCGACCTTGACCCCGACCTGCTCGCCCTTCTTCGTCTTGAAGCTGACGACGGCGCCGACATGCGCGCCTTCGCTCTTCGGCGCGTCGCGGAGCTGCCAATTCTCGTCCCAGGTGCGCGAGACGGTGAAGTCGTGGTCGAACTCGAGCACGAAGTAATTGTGGAAATTGGCCGGCACGCCGCCGCTGTTGTTGCGGACATAGCCGGTGATCCGCCGCCGCGCGGGATCGACCGTCACCATCGAGCCTTCGTTATAGGCGTCGAGGATGATGTGCGCGTCGTCGCTCTGCGGGAAGGTGAAGCGGAACTGCGCGGCGCGGTTGGTGGGCACCACTTCGGCGGTGACGTCGTGATCTGCGAGATAGACCTTGTACTTGTAGGCCTTGCTCTCCTCCGCCTTGTGGCTGAACCACGAGGCGCGCTCTTTCTGCTTGATGCGCAGCGGGCCGGTGGTCGCCATCAGCTCGAACGCGGCGTAGTCGTTCATCCACGGGCTGGGCTGGTGGGTCTGCTTGATCCCGCTGATCCGGTTGGCGTCATAGGTATAGCCCCAGCCGTCGCCCATCTCGCCGGTGACCGGGGTCCAGAAGTTCATCCCCCACGGCACCGCCACCGCGGGATAGGTGTTGCCGTAGGACAGCTCGTAGTTCGAGTCGGTGCCCATCAGCGGGTTCGCGAGATCGACCAGCGCTTCCTTTTGCGCGGTCTGGGCGTGCACGGCGATACCGGGCAGGCACAGGCCGGTGGTCGCCAGCAATGCGACGCCGCTCCGCAGCGCGTTTACAAGACGCTTGTTCAACGCAGTTTCCCCTCTTTTCGGCCCGATCGATAACCTGTTAAAGTCATTGCTCTTTTTCGTCATCCCCGCGAAAGCGGGGACCCATCTCCTGCCCGATCCGCACGCGGCCGTCGTGAACAGGAGGATGTCTCGGAAATCTGCTTCCCCTCCCTGCAAGGGAGGGGAGTCCGTGTTGGCGATGTGATATGGCCGAACGGCATCATCGCGCACGCCGGATCGGATGCGGCGCCACGCCTTCATCGGTCATCACCACGGGCTTGATCGTCCCGTCGGGATTGAATTCCATGCGGTCGAGCGCGAGCTGGCGGCGCTCGCCGCGCTCCTCGTTCAGCGGCCGGCGATGATAGGCGATCACCCATTCGTCGGTGCCCGGCAGGTTGACCACCGAATGGTGCCCCGCCCCGCGCGCGATCTTGAAGTCCTGCTGCAGGATCTTGCCCATCGGCTTGAACGGGCCGATCGGGCTCGGCCCCATCGCATAGGCGACGCTGTAGTCGGGGCCGGTCCAGCCGCCCTCGGACCACATCAGATAATAGGTGCCCTTGCGCTCGATCACGAACGAGCCCTCGACATAGCCGGGGGGCGTGATCTCCTTGAACAGCGATCCGTCGGCGTGCGGGACGATGGTCTTGAGGTCCTTGCTCAGCTTGACGACGTTGCAGTGCTGCCAGCCGCCATAGAAGAGATAGACCTGCCCGTCCCTGTCGCGGAAGGCGAAGGGGTCGATCGGCTGGGCGCCGTTGCGAAACTGGCCGATCAGCGGCTTGCCGATCGCGTCCCTGAACGGCCCGCCGGGCTTGTCGCTCACCGCGAGCCCGATCCCGCCCAGCTCGCCATCCTTCTGGATATCGTTGGCGCTGAAGAACATGTAATATTTGCCGTTCGCCGCGATCACCGACGGCGCCCAGATCGCGAAGGCGGCCCAGGCCGCGTTCTTCACGTCGAAGACATGCTCGTGCTTCGTCCAATGGACGAGATCCGGCGAGGAAAAGGCATTGAAGAAGGTCTGGATGCCGTAGGACGGCCGGACCATCTTCTGCTTGCGCAGCTCGATCTGCGCCGGCGTGAAGCCGGGCGAGACGTCCGGCACCGCGCCATGATCCGAATAGGTCGGATAGATCCAGTAGCGGTCCCCGAACGCGTGGATTTCGGGGTCGGCATACCAGCCCGGCACGATCGGGTTCGGCGCGGGCGCCGAGCCGGCGACGAGCAGCGCCGCCGCTGCCGCGAAGCCGGTCCGGATCAAACGCTTCATCTTCTTGCTCTCCCTGCCCCCTTCTGCCGCGCCTGCCGCTTCGCACCAACCCACAAAGGTGGAGGTGACCCGGGGGATCGGGTCACCTCCTAGGTGCCTTGGGGGGGCATTCAGGTGCGTGTCGGTACGACGCGTCAGAACTTGTACGAAAGGCCCAGATAGGCACGGCGACCGGCGTAATAGTTCGAGATGAACCGGTCCTTGGTGTCGTTGCCGAGATGGGCCCGCTGCTCGGACTTGGTCAGGTTGATGACCGAAGCCGTCAGCTGCAGGTTGTCGAAGAAGTTGTACGACGCGTTCAGGTCGATCTGCTCGTAGGGATCCGAGTAGACGTTGAGACCCGACTCGATCCCGCCGACGACTTCACCCTTGCGGTTGTACGAAGCCCGCAGCAGCAGCTTGGGGGTCTCGTAGAACACCGACGCGTTGATCTGGGTCTTCGCGCTGCCCACGAGCGGCGAAGTGCCGACCTTGGTGCCGTTCAGGCTGACATCGGCGACCGACGTGTCGTTATAGGTGAAGTTGACCTGCGCGCCGAGGCCGAACGGCAGCGTGTGCTGGGCGTACAGCTCGATGCCCTGCGAACGCGCCTTGGAGCCGTTCGCCTGCGTCGAATATTGCTGCACGGTCACCTGCTGGCCGGCGACTTCGGTCTGGATGTCGAGCACCAGCGGCACGATGAAGTCCGACACGTCCTTGCGGAACAAGGTCGCGCCGACCACCGAGCCGCGGCTGAAATACCATTCGAGGCCGAGGTCGTACTGCCACGCGTTGAACGGCTTCAGGTCGAAATTGCCGCCGCCGCCGAACCAGCCCGGCAGCGCGCCGAACTGCGCACGGTCGAAGACGAACGCATCCGAGTTGAAGGTCAGCGAACGCGCACCGGCGAGGTCGCCATAGCCCGGACGCGCGATCACCTTCGCCACCGCGCCGCGCATCAGCAGGTTCGGCGTGACGTCCCACGAGATGTTAAAGCTCGGCAGCCAGTCGGTATATTGCTTGTTCTCGTTGTTGGGGCTGAACACCTTCACCTGGCGCGCCGGCGTGCCGGTCGCCGGATCGCCGTCGCGCGGGATCACGAGGCAGTTGCCGTCCGGGCCGACCGGCACGTTCGGATCGAAGGGGCCGCCCGGACCATTGAAGCAATAGTCGTTCTCGTAGGTGATGACGTCGGTCGAGACGCCCGACTGCTTCGTGTTCGCGACACGCAGGCCGATATTGCCGCGCACCGGGCCGCTCTTGAAGTTGAGCTGGGCATAGCCCGCCCAGATCTTCTCGCGGATGTCGTACTGGTTCTCCGGCTCGGGAACGCGAACCGGACCGTTATAGGTCGTGTTCAGATAGTTGAGATAATTGTCCATGTTGAACGCCGGGAACACGGTCGTGTTGAAACCGCCGGCGATGTTGCCGATCGGCTTGCTCAGGAAGAAGTCCGGCTGGGTGACGGCGGCGCCGGCGGTGTCCTGATAGCGCCGGGTATTGGCGGCGTCCGAATACCATTCGTACCGGCCGGTCTCGCGGTGGACCCGCGCGTCGCGCCACTTGCCGCCGATCTGGATCGAGTCGATGAAGCTGTCGAACTTCCGCGTCAGATCGATCTGGGCATATTTCTGCTCGATCGAGCTGTTGCTGAAGCCCGAGCCGGTCGAGCCGAGATCGACCTGCGAGATGCCGCTCGTCAGATTCTGCTGCAGCTCGGGCGAGAACGCCATGTCCACCGACTGGTCGGTGAAGCTCCACTGGCTGAGCAGGTTGCCGTTGACGTTGCCCGCCGCACCCGCACCGGTGACCTTGCGCGGCTTGGCCTGCACGAAGAACTGGAACTCGGGGCCGCCGGTGGCCTTGGTCTTGCCGCCCGCGAAGCTCACGTTGAGGCGGCCGACATTCCAGTCGCCATGCAGGTCGAACGTGTTCGACACGCTGCGCTGACGATCGAAATAGCTCTGCATCGCAGGCGTTTCCATCGTGCACGGATTGGCGTTGGCACGGCAGGCAGTGCCTTCCGCCGGCACCTGGAAGGTCGCCGACTGCAGGATGGTCCCGCTCTTGTCGAAAGCGCCCGCGGTGAAGAAGTTGCCATAACCCCATTCGGGGATCTTCAGCACGTTGTTGACCTGGTTGCCCTTGAGCTGGAACCGGAAATAGTTCGCGGTCAGCTCGAGATTGTCGAACGGCTTCACCTGCACCGTCGCCTGGATGCCAAGGCGCTTGCGCTTCTCGATCAGGACCGACTCGTCGACCGACTGCGGCGCCCAATAGCCATTGTAATGCGTCCCGCCCTGCGTCGTGGCGCCGCCGCCCCAATAGGAGATCGCGTCGTCATTGGCATAGGTGTTGCCGTTGACGTCGGTCGCCGGGGTCGCCGCCGCATCGTCGGCCCACCAGTGCCAGCTCTCGGTGTTGGCGCCGAGCGTGCGGTTGGTGCGGACCTGATAGGTCGCGCCGAGCAGCACGCCGAAGGTCTTGTCCTCATTGTGCCACGAGATCAGGCCCGAAAGTTGCGGCTCGACCTTTTTGGTGACGTCCGAATAGGTGCCTTCTGCCGTGAAGCTGCCCGAGAAGGGGTCGAGGTCGAACGGCTTGCGGGTGTGGTTGATGATCACGCCGCCGACGCCGCCTTCGTCGAGGCGCGCCTCGGACGATTTGAACACCTCGACGCTGCCGATCAGGTTCGCCGGCAGCAGCAGATAGTCGAACGAGCGCGAGGGATCGCCGCCCGTGGAGGCGATGAAGTTGCCGTTGAGCTCGGTGAGCGTCAGGTCCGACGAAAGGCCGCGGATGCTGACCCGGCTGCCTTCGCCGCCGTCGCGGCTGATGATCACGCCGGGGACGCGCTGGAGCGCGTCGGCGACGTTCTTGTCGGGGAACTTGCCGACGTCCTCGGCGGTGATCACGTCGATGAAGGCGTTGGCTTCGCGCTTCTGCGACAGGCTCTGCTCGATCGACTGGCGATAGCCGGTGACGACGATGTCCTGCGTTTCTTCCTGTGCCGCGGCGTCGGCCGCGGGGGTTTCCTGCGCCGCCGCGCCCTCGGTCTGGGCGTGCGCGACACCCGACATCGCGACGAGCGCGCTCGCCGACAGCATCAGGTCACGGGCGATCCGCTTGCGCGTGCCGCTCCGCTGGTTCCGGTGGAAATTCATACCCTCTCTCCTCCCTGCGCCGGGACGTCCTCGCCTCCGGCATGTTGTGGACTCCGCGGCTCGGGCCGCGACCAACTCGTCGATCCAATCCTGAATATAAAAAGCAATTTGTCAATTGGATCGGGTCAGTTTGTGTTGCCCCCTCGACGACCCGTTGGCCAGGCCGCCGCAAGGGCGTGAAAGTTGCGATTCAGGTCAGGGCGCGACAGGCGCCGCCGCGGCACTTTTGTCACCTTCCCACAACGGCCTGGCCATCGCCGCGAACGCCTCGACCGGCGCCTTGGCGACCGCGCGGTCATAGGTCAGCAGTCCGTTGATCTCGCCCTCGACATCGGTGGTCTGGGTGTAGACCGAGGCGCTGAGGCCGTGGACCCTGGCCTGCCGCACGATCTCCTCGAACTTGCGCCGATAGCGCGCGAGATAATCGTCGGCGTCCTTCGCCACCTGATAGCTCCAGTTGCGCTTGCCGGCGCGCCAGAGATGGCCCTCGATCGGGCGTCCCACCCCGCCATATTCGCCGATCACGATCGCCCGCTCGGCCTGTCGGGTCGGCACCCTGGGAACATCCTCATAGGTGTGGATGTCGAGCACGTCCGAGTCGCGCGCAGCGACGTCGAGCCAGCCGCTGTCCGAGTTGACCAACCGGCTCGGGTCCATGCCGCGCACGAATTTGGTCAGCGTCGCGGAGTCGTACTGGCCCCAGCCTTCGTTGTTGACCACCCACAGCACGATCGACGGGAAGGCGCGCAGATCGCCGATCATCTGCGACAGCTCGGCCTGCTGGTCGCTCATCACGTCCGAGGAGAGCACCGCCTGGCTCTGGCTGGTGCCGGCGAGGAACTGGTCCTCGCCGCCACCTGAGGGCATGTCCTGCCAGATCAGCATGCCCATGCGATCGGCGTCGTAATAATAGCGCGCCGGCTCGACCTTGATGTGCTTGCGCACCATGTTGAACCCCGCCTTTTTCAGGAACTCGAGGTCGTAGCGCATCGCCTCTTCGGACGGCGGGGTGAGCAGCCCGTCGGGCCACCAGCCCTGATCGAGCGTGCCGTTCTGGAAATAGGGCTTGTTGTTGAGCAGCAGCATCGGCTGGCCGGTCACCGTGCCCGGTCCCACCGAGATCTTGCGCATCCCGAAATAGGCTTTGACCGTGTCGTGCGGCGCCCCGACCGCCTGCGCGCCCGCATAAGCTTCGGTCTCGCCGGTGGTGAAACGCGAATCATAGGCGACGCGATTGCGCTCGGGCTTGCCGGCGTACGGATCCTTGATCGTCACCAGCTCGGCAGTGAGATCGTAGAGGAACGGGTCCTCGGGCGACCAGAGATGCGCGTTGGGGATCGCGATGCTGGCATGGCGATTGGCGCGGACGATCGTCGAGGCGATCGGCTTCCCTTCCGAACGGACCGTGAGACGCACCGCGTCGGTGTCGTTGGCCCAGGCGCTCAGCGCGACATCGACCTCGACCTTGCCGGTATCGATGTTCGGCGTCGCGCGGACATCGGCGATGTGGAGCTTCGACACCGGCTCGAGCCAGACGGTCTGCCAGATGCCACTCGACGCGGTGTACCAAATGCCCTCGGGCTCGAGGATCTGCTTGCCGCGCGGCTGGCTGCCGGCACTGGTCGGATCGGCGACCTGCACGACGATCTCGTTGTTGCCCGGCTTGAGCGCCGAGCTGATGTCGAAGCCGAAGCTGTCCGATCCGCCCTTGTGCGCGCCGACCACGGCACCGTTGACCCAGACCACCGCCTCGTAATCGACCGCGCCGAAATTGAGCTTCACATTCTGTCCGGCCCAATCGGCCGGCACGGTGAAGGTGCGGCGATACCAGACACGGTCCTCGGGCAACACCTTGCGCGCGACGCCCGACAGCCGCGATTCGACCGCGAAGGGTACGAGGATCTTGCCGTCCATCTGCCTCGGCTGCGGCGCCCCCGCCTTGACGATCGCATAGTCCCACAGGCCGTTGAGGTTGAGCCATTTGTCGCGCTGGAGCTGCGGGCGCGGATAGCTGCGCCACGCATTCTCCGGCGTCACCGCCTGCCCCCAGCGGGTGGTGATCGCGCCGGTATAGACCTTGTCGTCACGCGCGGCCGGAGCCTGTTGGGCCAGCGCGGCGGTCGCGGGAAGCAGCGCCAGCGCCGAAACCATCGTCAGAAATCGCATTCTTCTCTCCCTTAGCGGCGCGACATCGAAGGCGGCGCGTCACCCGGCGCACTGCCCCAGGACTGGTTGGGCCTGGGGCCCATGGTCAGCACCAGTTTCGCGCCATTGACGATGTCGGCGTGGCGGAACCACGGCTTGTTCCAGGGCCGACCGTTCAGGGTGGCGGACTGGATGTAGGGGTTCTTTGCCGAATTGTTTTTCGCGATGATTTCCAGCGCCTTGCCGTTGCCCATCTGTAGCACCGAACGATCGAAGATCGGGCTGGCGAGGATATATTCGTCGCTCGACGGATCGACCGGATAGAAACCGAGCGCCGCCATCACGTACCAGGATGACGTCGCGCCCTGATCATCCATCCCGGCATAGCCATAGCCGGCCTCGTCGCTACCATAGAGATCGGCGAGGATGCGGCGGCTGAGCTCCTGCGTCTTCCACGGCTGGCCGCTCCACGCATAGAGGAACGGCGCTTGCTGGTCGGGCTGGTTGCCATGGACATACTGGCCGATCATGCCGGTGCAATCGCGGCAAATGCCGGTGGGGTTGTAAGGCTTGGTGAAGAATTCATCGAGCTTGGCGTTGAATCCCGCGCGGCCGCCGAGCGCGTCGATCAGCCCCTGCACATCGTGCGGCACCAACCACAGGGTCGACCAGCCCGAGGCCTCCTTCATCATGAAGTTGTAATAAGGCTCGGCGGGATCGAACGGGCTGATCCACTTGCCATCGGCAGTGCGGCCACGGACGAAGCCGATCGAGGGATCGAAGACGTTGCGCCAATTGCCTGCGCGCTTGCGGAACAGCCGCGCATCGTCGCGCTTGCCGAGCCGCTCGGCGAACTCGGCCATCGCGTGATCGTCCCACGCATATTCGAGCGTCTTCGCCGCACCCGCCTTGCCGCCGGCATAAGGCGGGCTGGGATTGCCCGCGGGGATCTCGTCCGAGACCCAGCCCTGCTTGCTGTACTCGGCGAGGAAGTCGCGCGGTCCCTTGGGGTCCAGCGCGTTCTTGCGCATATATTCATAGGCGGCGGCGTAATCGAACGGGATGCCGCGCCGCATCGCGCCGAGATAGAGGAACACGGCATTGTCGCCGTGGAACGAGCTGTTCATGAAGCCGCGCTCGCGCGCCATGTCGAGCTCGGACTGCATGATGTCGCGCACCGTCTCGGGCTCCATCAGCTCGAGCAGCACGATCTGGTTGCGCCCCGTATCCCAGAAGGGCACCGGCCCGTAGCGGTCATAGGCCGCGGTCTGCGTCTTGCCGTGGCTGTCGGTGAAGTCCTCGCCCTTGCGCGCGACCAGCCGCGGGCTGGCGAAGGACTGGAACAGCGTCGAATAGAACAGCATGCGCTGCTTCGACGTGCCGCCGGTCACCTGCACGCGATCGAGCAGCTGCGCCCAGGCGGCGCGCGCCTTGCCGCGGAGGCCGTCGAAATCCCAGCCCGGGCTCTCGGCGCGCAGCCGCGCCTCGGCGACTTCATAGCTGGCGCCATGCGCGATCTTGACCAGCACCGCCTCGCCCGCCCGGGTGGTGAAGTCGAGATAGGTGCCGGCGAAATTGCCCTCGATGCTGCGCGTGCCCGGCTGGACGTCCTTGTCGCCGATGCCATAGCCGCGCGCATTGCCGGGCGCCTTGCGGAAGGTGCCATAGCTTTTGAACGGCCTGGAGAATTCGGCGACGAAATAGCGGCCGTCGCGCGCCTCATTGTCGTTGCGCGTGGCAACGACGCCGCGGACGGTGCGGTCGCCGACGATCTCGACCGTGCCGCCGCGCCCCTGCAGATTGAGGATCACATGCGCGCGCTCGGTCGCCGGGAAGGTGAAGCGCATCAGCGCGGTCGCCTGCGTCGCGGTGAGCTCGACCTTCGTCTTGAACGTGTCGAGGAACACCGAATAATAGCCCGGCGCCGCTTTCTCGCGCGCCTTGTCGTAATATGCCTCGGTATAGACCGGCGGCACGGTCCAGGTGCCGACCACGGGCATCAGCGTCGGCGTGGCGCGCGCGCCATAAGTGGGCCCGCCCCCGCCAGTGAAGCCGATCATCGTCGGATTGGTGTAATAGTAAGGCGTCGCGACGCCCCACGGATAGCTCAGCTCGACATTGCTATTGATCGGCGCCGCCTCGACCGCGCTGTGCGGCAGCCGCGCGCCGGGCGAAGTCAGCCCCGAATAGAGCGGCTCGCCCGCGGGCGGTGCATTCCCGATCAGCTCGGGACGATCGAGCGGCGCGGTGCCGACCAGCGGATTGGCCTCATCGACCGGATCGGGGCGATTCTGGGAGACGGCAGGGCCGGCCAGCGCGAAGCCTGCGGCGGCGGTCAGCAGAACAGGGACCGAAGTCCGGCGACGTGCGACTGCCCGAGACGAGCGGACACGCAGCTTCATTTCAGATCCCTCCATCTGCGGGGCTGTTTGTCGCCCCTTTCCCCTGCTGACGCGGCACCCGCGCTTTCCTGCGCATCGCACCGACGCCGGCAAATTCGATTAAATAAATTATTTTGTCAATTGGTTTAGCGAAACGATCGGGCGCGTTTGCGTGGGCGCTGGTGGACGGCAGGATCGTAACGTGCGAGGCGTTGACCGACAGGCGCCAGGGAGGCGGCGGCGTCGGTGAGGGTGCGATTGCCCGCCCAAGGCAGCGAGCCAATCGGCGAATGACCGGAAGTGCGGCGCGACGCCGCAGAACTGCGTGAACAGCAAAGACCGTCGCTTGACAGAGCCTCAGCGGGTGGTTGCCGGATTACCCATATCGACTCAACCGGCTCGCCCGGGAATGCGCGACAGCGCCTGGCCCAAGGCCCTCAACTCAGCGTGCTGCCACCGTGGTTCGCATCTCGAACATATTGGTCCGCAGGAACGTCGCGACGTCGCGCTGATCCACGTAGATGTCCTGCCCCTTGCGGCCTGGCGGATACACCGCGCCCGACACCGGGCCGCGGAACGTTACGCCGTTCGGCCCGGTGTAGAGCAACGGGACGGTCTCGCTACCCGGAACCGATACGGCGGGTTGCGACTGCGCGATCGTCGCGGCACGGAGGATGCCGTGTCGCGCCGCGGCGCTTCGCCTTTCGTTGCAACATGTCATTGCTTCAATCCTGTTCCTCGGCATCCGCGAGCGGTAGATCGATGACGGGAGGCTGGGCCACGCTTCGCAGCGCGGCTGCGACAAGCTCGATTGCGCAGGCGGCGCCCGACAGGCCCAGCCACAACACGATGATCTGCGCCGCACCCTTCCCCAGCCAGAAGGCAAAGGGCAATGCGAACCACAGGCTGAGGCAATAGGGGCAATCCATCCATCGCCCCCATTGCCCCTGCCCTGCCCGGATCCGTAGGGCCGCGATCAGGGCGAATGGCCCGTCCTCATGCGCCACCAGGTGACATAGCCGCCACGTTGCCAGCGTGGCGACCATGAAGCCGAACCATTCAGTCATCGGCAATCCCGCAAGCCGCGCGATCAGTCCGCATTGAACACCGAAAATGCGACACTCGGATAGATCGGCGCATGATCGGGGTCATATTGCCATGGCGGCACGACCAGATGCCCGCCGTCGAACCCGCTTGGACTGAACGATCGCGACGAGACGGTACCGCCAAAGCTGTAGGTGCCCTGCGCCGCCGAGGCCGGCAATTGGTAGATGACCTGCAGCGTCTGGCTATTGTCACCCGGACTGTCGTGCCAATGCCAATAGGCGCCGGCGAAGAAGCTGCCGCCGCTGTGGCTGAACACGGCGAAATCGCCCGATCCGCAGCCAGAGGCCACCAGGCTGAGCGACCGGAGATGGAGCGCCGCGCCGGTGAACGTCACCCGGAAATACATGGTATGCGGCGTGCTTCCGCGGCGCACGACCGGGCAGACCGTATCGATCGGTGCCCAAGGACCACTCGACGACACGGAGGTCTCGACCAGGAACGACGCCGTCGGGGCACTGTTGTCGACCGTGAAGGCCACCGGATCGGATTGCGAGCTCGCGGTGGTGGCGTTGCCCAGCTCGAGCACCACCGAATACAGGCCGTTGGGCATGTTGTAGCTCGGCCAGTCGAGCAGCAGGTCCTGCGGCAGCCAGGGATTGGGCCCGGGCGGTAGCGCGATGGGATACCAGCCGTTGCCGTCCGCCGTCGCCACATGCCATTCGCCGATCCCGACGCCGTTGAGCCGGTAGAGCGGCCAGGTGAGCCCGACAAAGGGCGTGGGAGGCGTGAAGGTGGCACCCTGATCCGCGCTGTAGCGATAGACGAGGCGATAATGCGTCGCCGCGGCATCGGTCCGGTTGCAACCGAACAGCGACAGCACGCCCCGAAGCGGGGACTGCGCCGCACCCGGCGTCGGATCGATGAAATTGCCCGACGGATGCGGGCGGTTGGTGCGCACCGCATAACCCGTCGCGGCGTCATAGGTCGCCGGATCGCCGGTGACCGGGAGACGCCCGGCGAGCACGATCGCTGGCTGGTTGCCGCACGGCACCGGCGGCACGCCGCAAGTTGTGGAAGTGCGCGCATTGGGAGCGGCGTGCAGCGTCACCGGAGGGATCGCGCCGGCATTCCAGCGGACCTGGAAATGGCCCTCGCCATAGATCTGCTCCTCGACACCATCGCCATTGGTGTCCTGCAGCACGCGGAAGGTGATGTCGGGCACGTCGATGATCGGCGCCCAGACCGGCACGAGCACGTCGAAGCACCGCTTGAAAGGGCCGATATAGCGTCGCAGATCGAGCCCCTTCAGATCATCGGGGTTGATCGCGAGTTGGTGCCCCAGCGTCGCCGCGGCGGGATGCGTGTCCGCGACCTTGGCCGACCGGGTGGGTTTCGGGGCGGGAAGCGCGCGCAGCTCCGCAGGGAGCGGCGGGCGGATCTGATCGAGCAAGGCAGGCGCTGCGAGTTCCGCGTCGATCGCGGCGCTGCTGGTGCCGAAGCCGGCGGGGATCTGCAGCCGGCTTATTTTGGTGGCGACGTCGCGACCGAAGCTCTCGGCAACCTTGGTCACCAATTCGCCGCGGCTGATCCGTTCGAACGGAGCCGGATCGGGGCCGGGACCAGGACGTGGAAAATCCGGGATGCGCTCAGGGATCAGATGATCGATGATGTCCCGGATGTCGGGCCGCTCGAACAGGATCGGATAGCAGCGACGCTCGAGGCGGAAGCGCAACACGTGATCGATGTCGAACCTTGGGATCCAGACGCAGAAATTGCCGCATTCGTCGGTCCGCGTGGTGGCGATGACCTCGCGGTGGCAGAGGATCGGGAAATACCAGCTCCACGGCGACTCCACCGGAAAGAAGCCGAGGAACGAACAATCGGTGTCCTCGACCTGCACGGTGGCAAAGGGAACGGGCTGATCGACGCCGGTCACCGGATCGGTCTTGACCACACGGCCGCAGACCTTGCGGAACAGCAGCAGCGTCAGGTCGATCTCATAGGCGTATTTCTTTGCTATGTCGGCGAGGGTCTGACCGGCCAGCTTTTCGGCGGGGAGGTCTGTCACGGTGGCGAGGCGGGCCGCGGAGGCCTTGCTCAGCTTGAACTGCGCCGGATCGGCAGTGCTCTTGGTTACGCGCGTATCACGAGGCATCGTCTTGCTCCTAGTAAAGTCCCAGAAGCGACCGATTATCTATTTTTGGGGAGCCGCGCGGGCAGGCGCCATACTCCCGTATGCACAGGATAAATAAGCGCCCCGCCTATGTTTAACGGTATTGGGGCTTGATCAGCCCACGCGCCACAAAAGAGGCGCGCAAACATCGATCATTCCAGATCAGCCCAAGTTCCAATTATAGGATTGCTCGACCCATCACTATCGGGAAAATCCCGGAGCGAGGTGAACGACCGAAACGGGACCCTTGGACACCCGTCAGGAAAATGGTCGGGGAGACAGGATTCGAACCTGCGACATCCTGCTCCCAAAGCAGGCGCGCTACCGGACTGCGCCACTCCCCGACGCCGATGCCGCCTAGGCCTTTGCGTCGAAACACACAAGGGCGGCTGCTGGTGGGCCCGGCAGGACTCGAACCCGCAACCTAGCCGTTATGAGCGGCCAGCTCTAACCATTGAGCTACAGGCCCCCAGCGACCGCGGCACTAGCGGAGGTTGGGGCCGCGCCGCAAGCGGCGTCGAGGATCTCGGCGAGCGAAGCGGGCGCGGCGCCGAGCCGGGCGAGCGTGGCGAAGACCCCATCCCACCAACGCCAGAAGGTGGCCAGATCGGCGGCGTCGCGAACATAGGGCGTGTGCCCCGGCTCGACCGAAGGCGAGTGGAACCCGAAATTGAGCAGCCGGACCCCCTCGCCCACCGCAACGCGCACCGCCTCGAGTGCGTCGTCGAGCGGCATGTCCTCGGGCGTGAGCGCGACGCGCGCGAGCAGTCCGAGGCGGGCGGCGACGCCGCGGCCGCGCGGCAGCCTTCCCAGCGCGCGATAGAGCCCGGCACCACCACGCCGCGCCACGCCGGTGAATACCGTGGTGAGCGGCAGCTCGACGATCGCCGCTTCGGGACCGGCGCGAAAGGCGCGGTTCGGGATCGCCGCGAAATCCGGGCCGCCCTCGCTCGCATAACTATAGCCGGCGCGCATCGAGCTATCGACGCGGTAGCCGAGCCGGGCAAGGATCGCGAAGGTGTCGGGGCCGATCCCGTAGCGGCCCGCGCGATAGGCAAGCGGCCGCGTACCGAAGGCGACGGTGATCGCGTCGGTCAGCGCGGCGAGCTTGGCGGCTTCCAGCTCGGGCGGAAGATTGCCGGCGAAGCTGTTGAAGCCGTTGATCTGCTCATCGAAAGGCGGGTTGACCCAAGGGTGGAGCTGGGTGCCGACCGCCGAGCGTCCATCCTCCATGAGCCGGCGCAGCGTCTCGGCCGCGTGCGGGCTGGTGGCAATCGGATAATCGACCAGCCAGGTGAGCGGCACCCCGTGCGCGGCGAAGCGGGCATGCGCCGCCGGCATCGCGGCGATATGGCCGGTGCCATGTGCCTCGCGCGAGAGCGGTACTCGCCAGTCGAACTCCTCCTCGGTGTCGACGAACAGCGCGAAACGCGTGCCGAAGCTTTGGGGCCAATCCACGAACGACGCGGGCGCAGGGGCGGGCGGGCGATAGCCGCTGCCGGAATGCCGCTCCCCCACGGTCGGTTAGATCGCCTGGCCCACCGGATTGTTTACGGCGGCGGGCAGCCGCAAAGTCAAGCTCGAGGGCTCGATCGTCAGCCCGCCGCCCAGTTCGCGCGCGAGATTGCGGGCAAGGCGGAGCGCGAAGCCAGTGCCGAGCAAGGTCGAATCCTCGCGCTCGTCGTCGATGCCGAGCACCGAATCGCCCGGATAGTCGGCGAGCGCGCGCGGCCGATCGATCGCGATCGCGACGCGCTGATCGCTCTCGACCGCCATGTTGACGCCGATCCGCTCGCCCGGGCTGCTCGCCGAGACGAGAGTCGCCATCAGCCGCGCGAGCAGCCGCTCGACCGCGCGGCGATCGCCGGCGACGGTGTGATCCTCGATCGGCAGCGCGATCATCGAGCCGCGCAGCTCGAGCAAGGGTGCGAGATCGTCGGTGATGCCGGCGAGCAGCGGGCGGAGCGCGACGCGGCCGGGCACCAGCGCGAGCGCCGCGCTGTCGATCCGCGCCGCGAGATCGAGATCGTCGATCGCGCCGAGCAGTTCGCGCGCCTCGCTGCGGATGACGTTGGCGCGGGCGCGATAGACTTCGGCGACGGGGCCGAGCATCTGCGCCTCGATCATCTCGGCGAAACCGGCGATGGCGTTGGTCGGCGTACGCAGCTCATGGACGAGCTGGCGCAGCGATTCGGCCGGCGAGCCCGGAGGCATGTGCACGGGCTCGGCGCGCTCGTCGCTGCGCGGGCGGCGCGCAGTGCCGCGATAGCCGGTGAACCGGCCATTGGCGGGGTCGAAGACGGGGATTGCCGAAATCAGCCAGTCGCCCGCGGCGTCCGAGTGCCCCTCGATCATCATCCGCGCCGTGGAGAATCCGGTGCGGCGGCGGAATGCGCCCGCGGCGATGCCGTCGACCTGCGATCCCTCGGCGGATCCGGCCAGATCGAGCGAAAGCCCGATCACCGGCGCGCGGCTGACGCCGTCGACCCAGCGGACGATGCCCTTTTCGTCGGTCTCGAAGCGGAACTCGCCGACCTGCGCCGGCGCGGGAGCCGCAACCGGGCCGGTCTCCTCGCGATGGCGCCAGAAGGCGTCGATCCGGGCGACGACCTCGGCAATCTCGAACGGACCTTCCTCCTCGGCCGGCGCCGGGGGCGCGACGGGCTGCACGCGTGCGCCCGCAGTGGCCGCGGCCCCGATCCTGTCGCTATGGTCCATGTCCGGGTTCTGCGCGCCGGCGAAAGCTTCCGCAATCGATCCGGTGGATCTATCCACAGCTTCTGCAAGCGTGCCGTCGCGCACATCGGCGTCGGGCACCTCGGCATCGTTCGGCAGGACGAAATCGACCGGCCCGAAGCTCTCCAGCGCGCGCTGCACCTCTGGGCCGAGATCGCGGCGGTTGCGCAGGATCGTCCGCGCGGCGGGCGCCAGATCGGGAAGCAGCTGGATCCACTCGGCCGCGGCGAGACGCGCGCTGCGCAGCACGGGAATCGCGATCGGCAGCTCGTCGAGCGCGAACAGACGAACCAGCGGCGCGGGCGGATTGGCATATTCGAGCGCGCGGGCGCTCGCGGTGCGCACCGAGCGCGGGACTTCGCCGCGAATCGCGCGCAAGGTCGCCATCGCGCGGGTTGCCGGAGGAACGCGGCGGCGGCCGATCAGATCGACGAGCTGGCGCCACGCCGACTGCACGCCGTAGGGCGTGCCCAGATCGGCCGTGAGCACCGTCTCCAGAGTGTCGTCGAAGCGCACGCGCTGCCAATATCCCCGGGCGCGGGACTGCGCCTTCAGAATTTCTTAACGGTTGGAAACGGCCGATGGATACAGTCCATTTCGGCACGTCGCATTGTGGGACAATTGCGTTGCTTTGTAATTATCTTATAGTCTAGCAACCCCTGCATGCAACGAATCCACAATGAAAGAGACGACTCCATGCGATTCGACGACATCGACGTACGGATCCTTGGGCTGCTGCAAGATAATGGCCGGATGACCAATGTCGAACTCGCCGAGCGCGTGGGGCTGACCGCCCCGCCTTGCCTGCGCCGGGTCCGCGCGCTCGAGCAGCAGGGGGCGATCAGCGGCTATCACGCCGCGCTCGATCCGGCCGCGCTCGGCTACAACCTCACCGTCTTCGCGATGGTCAGCCTCAAGAGCCAGGCCGAAAGCGATCTGCGCGCGTTCGAGCAGCTGGTGACCGACATTCCCGAAGTCCGCGAATGCCATATGCTCAACGGCGAGATCGACTTCATCCTGAAGATCGTCGCCCCCGATCTGCAGAGCTTCCAGCAGATCCTGACGACCAAGCTCACCACCGCGCCCAATGTCGAGCATGTGAAGACGTCGCTGACGATCCGCACCTCGAAGGCGCTGCCGGGCGTCCCCGTTCCCGAAATGTGAAAAGGCCTGAAATGTGAGAAGGGGGCGGCATCGCTGCCGCCCCCTTCCCTTTTTCGATTGGCCGCAGCTCAGGCGAGCGGCGGGAAGTCGATCGAGGTCTGCCAGAGCAGCGCCAGATTGGCGTGGGTGCCCTTGACCGCCTGGAAGGCGGTGCGCGCCTCTTCCTTGCGGCCGAGCGCGCGCAGCGCGACGCCGCGGTTGAGGTTCACCTCATCCGCATCGACGCTGCCCTTCTGCAGCGCGAGGTCGTAGAGCTCGAGCGCCTTGGCGTAATTGCCCGAGGCGAGGAACGCGTCGGCGGTCTGCTGCGCGGTCTTGCCGTCCTTGCCCGCGACCGCCTGCTTGGCGAGGCCGTCGAGCGAGCCTTCCGATTTCACTGCGGTCTGCGAGGCAGCGTAGGTGCGCTGGACGTCGCTGTCGGCCGCCGGGATCTTGCCCGCCTTGCGCCCCTCGTCGATCACCGCCACGGCTTCCCAGGGAAGGCCCGACTGCTGCGCGGCGAAGCCGTAATCGGCATAGTCGGAGCGGTCGGCGAGCACGTTGGTGGCGCGCATCAGCCGGTAGAGGTTGATCTTCTGCGTCTTGGTATCGGTCGGCGTGCGATAGACCTGGATCGCCCAGCGCCAGTTCTGCGCGGTGGGATATTCGGCGATGAAGCGCTTGAGCCAGTCGGCCATCGCGGCGCGATCGCCGGTGGCGTTCACGCGCGGGATCACGAACTTGTACCAGTCGGCCGGCGGCTTGCGGCCGGCGGCCTTGCTCGCCTCGATCGCGTTGTTCACTTCGGCGATCGACTCGGCGTTCTTGCCGGTCGCGGCATAGGCATTGGCGAGGAGCACCGGCAGATCGGGCTGGTTGGTGCCGAGCTGGCGCGCCTTGAGCAGCACCGGGATCGCATCGGCGGGCTTCTTCTGCGCGACCAACTGCGAGCCGAGCATGTAGTTGTAGATGCCGCCATAGACGTTGACCCGATCCGCCGGGGTCTTGGGGTTGCTGGCAAGGATGCCGAGCGCCTTCATCTGTCCCGCCTCGTTCTTGCGCTCGAGCTCGAGCTGGAGACGGAGAAAGGCCGAATAATATTTCTCGTCGTCATTCTGGGCGACGGCTTCGGCGGCGGTGATCTGCGCATCGGCGGTGGCGAGATCCTTCGCCTTGAGCGCGGCCTCGCCCGCGGCGGCGGGGGTGCGGAACGCATCGCTGACCTTCAGCTGCGGTCCGGCATTCTGATTCTTGTCCGCCTTTTGCGCCAGCGCCGGCGCGGTGCCCAGCGTGGAAGCGCCCAGCGTCAGCGCGGCGGCCAGCGCGAGCTTCGAAACGAACGTCATGTACAACTCTCCTCGTGGGAACGGCATACCGATCGGCGGCTCCTCTAAATGGCCACCGCGCGCCGTTCAAGCGGACGCATTCACCATGTGCGATGGCAAGCGCGTCCTGAACGACGATTGAACATGTTCGTCGCGTCGTGCTGGCGCCCTCAGCGAAAACCGGCTTAGTTCGGCATCTGACTTGGGGGAATTTAGATGCTGACCTTTTTCGCGCTGATGCTTCAGACCGCCACGCTCGACGCCGACACTGGCAAGGCGGCACGAACCTGCGCGCAAGCGCTCGTCATCGTAGGAACCGGCACCGAATCGCCGATGCGGCTGACCTCGCACTTCACCTACATGGCGATGCACGCGGCGCGCGCCGAAGGTGCCGGCGCGAAGCTTTTCGAACGGCTGAACACGCTGTCGGACGAGATCGTCAAACAGCCGGCGCTGTCGCCCGAGGACGCGAAGCTGCTCGCGCCGCAATGCGACAAGCGCTTCCCGCTGGCGCGCAGCAACGCGCCCGCCCGCCTGCCCACCGATCCGTTCCGCCGCGACACGCTGTGCTTCGGCACGCTCTCGCTGCTCCAGGGCGCAGCCGAAGAGATTAGCAAGGAGGGCGATTCCTCGGCGCTCACCAAGATCGCGACCCGGCTCAAGCCGCTGTCGGACAAGATGACCGACGTCGAACTTCAGAAGCGCGGCCTCGCCAGCGAAGCGGCGTTCATGAAGGCGCTCAGCGACGAGATGAACGCCTCGATCGACGGCGGCAATCCGCTGGCAGTCGCCGCTGCCTGCGGGGTGACGGGAATCTAGCCGGAGCAGCGCCTCACGCGCGCGTGTACGCGTACGCGCGGGTTGGCAGGTGGTATCGGGCACGCTAGAGCCATCGTAACGTAACAAACTCCGAAAGCGTGATCCTTTGACCGACGAGACCCTGCTCGCCGACCCTTCTGATATTACTCCGATCTCGATCGTCGACGAGATGAAGACCTCGTACCTCGATTACGCGATGAGCGTGATCGTGGCGCGCGCCCTGCCTGACGTTCGCGATGGTCTCAAGCCGGTCCATCGCCGCATCCTCTACGCCGCGCAGGAAGGCGGCTATGTCGCTGGCCGCGCTTATCGCAAGTCGGCGCGTCTCGTCGGCGACGTGATGGGCAAGTATCACCCGCACGGCGACAGCTCGATCTACGACGCGATGGCGCGCATGGCCCAGGACTGGGCGATGCGGGTGCCTTTCATCGACGGCCAGGGCAATTTCGGCTCGATGGATCCCGATCCGCCCGCGGCGATGCGCTACACCGAAGCGCGACTCGCGCGAGTCGCTTCGGCGCTGCTCGACGATATCGACAAGGACACGGTCGACTTCCAGGCCAATTACGACGGCTCCGAGAGCGAGCCGACGGTCCTGCCCGCCCGCTTCCCCAACCTGCTGGTCAACGGCGCCGGCGGCATCGCGGTCGGCATGGCGACCAACATCCCGCCGCACAATCTCGGCGAAGTGATCGACGCCTGCCTCGCGTACATGGACAATGGCGCGGTCAGCCTCGAGGAGCTGATGGAGATCGTCCCCGGTCCGGACTTCCCGACCGGCGCGATCATCCTCGGCCGCTCGGGCTGCCGCTCGGCCTATCAGACCGGGCGCGGCTCGATCATGGTCCGCTCGCGCCACGTCTTCGAGCAGCGCGGCGAGCGGCGCTCGATCGTGCTCACCGAGATTCCCTACCAGCAGGGCAAGAACGCGCTGGTCGAGAAGATCGCCGAGGCCGCGAAGGAAAAGCGGATCGACGGCGTCAGCGACATCCGCGACGAATCGTCGCGCGAGGGCGTCCGCATCGTCATCGACCTCAAGCGCGACGCGACTCCCGAGGTGGTGCTCAACCAGCTGTGGCGGAACACCCCGGCGCAGTCGTCCTTCCCCGCCAACATGCTCGCAATCCGCGGCGGGCGCCCCGAGCTGCTCAATCTGCGCGACATCGTCGAGGCGTTCGTGCGCTTCCGCGAGGAAGTCATCACGCGGCGCTCGAAGTTCGAGCTCGCCAAGGCGCGCGACCGCGCGCACATCTTGCTCGGCCTCGTCATCGCCGTGACCAATCTCGACGAGGTCGTCCGCATCATCCGCGGCTCGTCGAGCCCCGCGGTGGCGCGCGACGCGCTGCTGCTGCGCGAATGGCCGATCGCGGAGATCGCGCCCTATATCCGCCTCGTCGAAGCGGTCGACACCGAAGTCACCGGCGACAGCTATCGCCTGAGCGAGGTCCAGGTCCGCGCGATCCTCGATCTGCGCCTGCACCGCCTCACGGCGCTCGGCCGCGACGAGATCGGCGACGAACTCGCCAAGCTCGCCGAATCGATCGCCGAGCTGCTCGAGATCCTCGGCAACCGTGCGCGACTCTACGAAGTGATGCGCGAGGAGCTGGTCGCGGTGCGCGACCAATACGCCACCCCGCGCCGCACCGAGATCGCCGCCGCCGCCGACGGGATCGAGGACGAGGATCTGATCGAGCGCGAGGACATGGTCGTCACCGTGACGGTGCAGGGCTATATCAAGCGCACCAGCCTCGACACCTTCCGCGCGCAGAACCGCGGCGGCAAGGGCCGCGCCGGCATGGCGACCAAGGAAGAGGATGCCGTCACCGAATTGTTCGTCACTTCGACGCACACGCCGGTGCTGTTCTTCTCGACCCTCGGCAAGGTCTATCGGATGAAGGTCTGGCGGCTGCCCGAGGGTGGCCCGGCCACGCGCGGACGCCCGATGATCAACATCCTGCCGCTGGCGGCTGGCGAGACGATCTCGACCGTGCTGCCGCTCCCCGAGGACGAGAATGAGTGGGGCAAGCTCCACGTCATGTTCGCGACGGCCAAGGGCTCGGCGCGCCGCAACTCGATGGACGCGTTCACCAACGTGCCCTCGAACGGCAAGATCGCGATGAAGTTCGAAGGCGAGGATGCCGACGACCGGCTGATCGGCGTGGCGTTGCTCGAAGAGGGCGACGACGTGCTGCTTGCCACGCACCAGGGCAAGGCGATCCGCTTCGCCGCCGACGACGTCCGCGAGTTCCAGAGCCGCAATTCGACCGGCGTGCGCGGCATGCGACTGGGGGAAGGCGACGAGGTCATCTCGCTCTCGATCCTCCACCGCGTCGGCACCACCAGCGAAGAGCGCGAAGCCTATCTCCGCTTCGCGCCGTGGAAGGCCGAGAAGGAAGGTGAGCCCGATCTCGCCGCGGAGCGCTTCGAGGAGCTCAAGAATCGCGAGCAATTCATCCTCACCGTCTGCGCAAACGGCTATGGCAAGCTGAGCTCGGCCTATGAATATCGCCGTACCGGACGCGGCGGCCAGGGCATCACCAATATCGACAATATCGGCCGCAACGGCCCGGTGGTGGCGAGCTTCCCGGCGAGCAAGGGGCACCAGCTGATGCTGGTCACCGATCAGGCCAAGATGATCCGCATGTCGCTCGGCGATCTGCGCGTAATCGGCCGCGGCTCGGCGGGCGTGCGGCTGTTCAACGTTGCCGACAACGAGCATGTCGTCTCGGCGGCCCGGATCGAGGAGAGCGAGGAAGAGGCCGAGACCAACCTCGCCGACGGCCCCGTGACCGGCGAACCAACCCCCGACGGCACCACGAGCGAAGACCTCGCCCGCGGGCCCGAGGATGGCCAGTAACTAGCCGTTACCCCGGCCTCGTGCCGGGGGTCCGCCGGGCACCGGGCATCGGTTCCTGTTGTCTGCCGCATCCTGTGCGGCGCGGTGGCCCCCGGAACAAGTCCGGGGTGACGAAGTAGTGCTGCTATGGCCAGCGCAGTCACGGAGAGACGGATGCCCGATTCCACTGCCTATAAGGTGCTCACCGCAGAGCAGATGTCGGCGCTGGAGCACGACGGCAGCTTCGCCGGCGCGCCGGTGGATCTGCAGGACGGCTATATCCACCTCTCCACCGCGGCGCAGCTGCAGGAGACGCTCGACAAGCATTTCGCCGGGCAGCACGGACTATGGCTCGCGGCGGTCGATCTCGAAGCGCTGGGCGAGGCCGTGAAATGGGAGCCTTCGCGCGGCGGGCAGCTTTTCCCGCATATCTATGCCGCGCTGCCGCTCGACGCAGTGATCGCCTATAGCGAGGTCCATTACGAGCCCGATGGCAGCCTGCGTCTGCCGGTTACCGGCTGAGGCGGGACAAAATGTCCGCTTGCCCTTGCGGACCGCTTCGGCGAAGGGCCGGCAGGTGACGGGATCGGCCCCAAAACAGCTTACCCCCTGGCAGCGCGTGGCGCTGCTACTGGTCGGCTGCGCGCTGCTCTTCCGGGTGGCGGTCCCCGCCGGATGGATGCCGCAGATCGGCGCGGGGCAAGTCACGCTGTCGTGGTGCGCCGATAGTGGCAATAGCGGCCCCGCCGCGCTGGACGAGGCCAAGGCGCTGCTCGCCAAGGCGATCGGCAAGCCCGCACCCGAAAAGCACGGCAAGGGTGGCGACCAGCCCTGCGCCTTCGCGATGGCCGCGCAGCCGCTCGCGCCGGCCGAGCCGCTCGCTTTCCCCCTGCCGGTCCCGGCCGCAGAGCCGACCCGGCAGGCCCGGCTCGAAACCATACCGGGCCGCGGCCTCGCTGCCCCGCCCCCGCTCGCCACCGGTCCTCCGCGCCTCGGCTGACGCTGCCGGCGTGCGTTCGCGCGCGCCTCGTGTCCGTTTTGCCGAGGAACCCCCATGTCCACGTCTGTACGCGCGCTGCTCGCAGCGCCTGTGTTGTTCGCCGCCCTTCCCGCTTATGCGCAGGAAAGGCCCCATGACGACGACGTCGTCGTCACTGCCGAGAAGCTCGTCGAGGAAGCCATCCAGCGCGTGGGCGAGACGCCGGGCGGCGCCAACGTCGTCTCCGCCGAGGAATTCGATGGCAGGCTTGCGGTGTCGTTGCGCGACGCGCTCGCCTTCTCGCCGGGCGTCTATGCCCAGCCGCGCTTCGGACAGGAAGTGCGCCTGTCGATCCGGGGCTCGGGGATCAGCCGCGGCTTCCACATGCGCGGGCTGACGCTGCTGCAGGACGGCGTTCCGATCAACCTCGCCGACGACAATGGCGATTTCCAGGAACTCGACCCCGCCTTCCTCCAGCATATCGAAGTGTTCCGCGGCGCCAATGCGCTGCGCTTCGGCGCCTCGACGCTGGGGGGCGCGATCAATGGGGTGACGCCGACCGGGCGCTCGTCCAGCGGCGTGCACCTCCGCGTGGACGGCGGCAGCTTCGATACGCTGCGTGGCTTCGCCAGCGCGGGCTATGCCGATGAGCGCGGCGATGCGTGGCTGGCGATCGCGGGCGACCGTTCGGATGGTGATCGCGATCATGCCGCCCGCAAGGCGCTGCGGGTCAACGGCAATATGGGGCTGCGGCTGAGTGAGGGTGTCGAGACGCGCTTCTATGCCAGCGCGCAGACGATCCGGCAGGAGCTCCCCGGCGCTCTCACCTATGCCGTCGTGCGCACTGCGTCCGAAACGGGCAACTTCGCCGGCGATCAGGCGCGCGACATCGATTCGCTGCGGCTGCAGAACCGCACCAGCATCGCGATCGGCAACGGCAATCTCGATGTCGGGCTGTTTCTCAACGCCAAGCAGCTCCACCACCCGATCTACCAGCTGGTAGACCAGAAATCGCTCGACTGGGGCAGCTATGCCCGGCTCGATCAGGATTTCGGTGGCTTCGGGTTCACCGCAGGCGTGACCGCGCGTTTCGGCAACGTCGCCTCGCGCCGTTTCGTCAATATGAACGGCGAGCGGGGCGCGAAGACCTTCGAGGCGGATCAAGCCGCGCGCACGATCGATGCCTATGCCGAGGCGCGGGCGCGGCCAGTCGAGCGGCTGACGTTGATCGCGGGGGCGGTCTATACTTCGGGGCTACGGAAGCAGGATCAGCTGTTTCCCACCGTCGCGAGCGGGCGTGCCACCTTCGACCAGCTCTCGCCCAAGCTCGGGCTGCTGTTCGAGCCGAACAGCCGGATCCAGCTTTACGCGAATCTGAGCCGCAGCCACGAGTTGCCGGGATTCATCGAGCTCGCGCAAATTGCCGACTTCGTTCCGCTCGACGCCCAGCGCGGCTGGACCGCCGAGATCGGCGGACGCGGGCGGGTTGGCCCGCTCCGCTTCGATGTCAGCCTCTATCGCGCCGATCTCGACGGCGAGTTGCTCCAGTACAACATCGCCCCACCGACCATCCCGGCGGCGACCTTCAATGCCGGCCGTACGCGGCACCAGGGCGTAGAGCTCGGGCTCGACCTCGACCTGACCGGTTGGGCGCGGCTGCGGCAGGTCTATCAGTATAGCGACTTCAAATTCCGCGGCGACGCCCAGTTCGGCGACAATCGCCTCCCCGTGATCCCCGAGCATCTCTATCGCGCCGAGCTGCGGCTGGGCAGCGACGCGCTGCACCTGTCACCCAATGTCGAATGGGTGCCGCGCGGCGCCTGGGTCGATTACGCCAACAGCTTCCGCACCGGCGGCTATGCGTTGCTCGGGCTGAGCGCAGAGGCGCGGGTCGACCGGCGCTTCACGCTGTTCGCCGATGCCCGCAATCTTGGCGGGCGCAAGGCGGCGGGCGACGTCTCCGCCGTGGTGCGATACACGCCCGCCAGCGCGATCTTCACTCCGGTCGAGCGACGCAGCCTGTTCGCCGGCGTGCGGGCGGCCTTCTGATGGCGACCCCCGCCCCCGGCACACGCTGGTACAATGCAGTGTGGCGCTGGCATTTCTATGCCGGGCTGTTCTGCATGCCTTTCGTACTGTGGCTCGCCACCACCGGCACGATCTATCTGTGGAAGCCGCAGATCGAGGCGTGGCTCGAACGGCCGTACGACACGCTGACCCCGGCGCGCCCCCGTGCGAGCGCCGATGCCCAGGTTCGGGCCGCTCTGGCGGCGGTACCGGGCGGGACTCTCCACAAATACCAGCTGCCGCAAGGGCCCGGCGAGGCGGCACGGGTGATCGTCGGCAAGCAGGGCATCGAGACGCGCGTCTATGTCGACCCTTACCGGTCGCGCGTGCTCCGGACCGAAGCGGAGAGCGATCGCCCGATGCGCTTCGTCTCGGAACTGCACGGCACCTTCCGCGCCGGCAATCCCGGCAGCTATCTGGTCGAGATCGCCGCCTGCTGGACGGTGACGATGCTGCTCACCGGCCTCTATCTCTGGTGGCCGCGCCGCGCACGCGGGCTCGCCGGCGTGCTCTATCCGCGCCTGCGCAGCGGCAAGCGGCTGTTCTGGCGCGATCTGCACGCAGTGGCAGGCATCTGGGTCGCCGCGCTCGCGTTGTTCCTGATCTCTACCGGCCTGCCCTGGGCCAAATTCTGGGGGAGCTATTTCAAGGAAGTCCGCACCGTCACCGCCACGCTCGATGGACCGCAGGACTGGCCGACCGGCGCGCGCAGCGCGATGCTGGGCGATCATGCCGAGCATGGCGGGATGACGATGTCGCATGTCGCCGCGCCGGGCGCCGAACTCGATCGCGTCGTCGCTGCGGTCTACCCTCTCGGCATCGCGGCGCCGGTGCTCATCGCGCCGCCTTCGGCGCCAGGCTCGCCATGGACGGTGACCTCGGACGCCGCCAATCGCCCGCTCCGCATCCGAATCACCGTCGACGGCACCACCGGCACGCTGACCTCGCGCCGCGACTTCGGCGAGCGCCATTGGCTCGACCGCGTGGTCGGCTACGGCATCGCGGCGCACGAAGGCGCGCTGTTCGGGCTTGCCAACCAGCTGCTCGGCACGCTGACCGCGTTCCTCCTCGCGACCCTCTCCGTCTCGGGTGCGGTAATGTGGTGGCGGCGCCGGCCAGAGGGGCTGCTCGGCGCGCCGATTGCTCTGGCGCGCCCGCGCTACGGACCGGTGCTGATCGGAGCGGTGCTGCTGCTCGCGCTGGCGATGCCGCTGTTCGCCGCCACGCTCATCGCGGCGGCGTTCGTGGACCGGTTTTTGCTGCCCCGTTGGCCCGCGGCATGCAAATGGTTGGGTCTCGTGCCGAAACGCGCTTGACGGCCCGGAAAGCTGCCCCTAATTGCCCGCCTTCCGCAGCGCATGGCCCCTTCGTCTAGCGGTCTAGGACGTCGCCCTCTCACGGCGAAAACACGGGTTCGAGTCCCGTAGGGGTCACCAGCGGCAGCGATCTGCCATTTCTTCCATACCGATGTCGCTTTTCACCGAAAGCGGCACGATTTCCACCTGCCACGCGCTCGGCAACGCCACGAGCGATCATCGGCGCCCGCGTCCGCTTGCCGTAATGGCGCACCCTTTCGCTGCTCATCCCGCGGATCGCGCCCGCCTCAGTGTCGCTCAGATCAAGCTCGACGCTGCCGGAGTGACCCAAAGCCGGGACTGAAAATGGCAGAGCTATTGCGACTGACTTGCAGTATTAAAGAGCCGCTGCTAGGCGCCGCCCGACAAGCCTGACCGCCTGAAGCGGAGCAGGCGGGGGGAACACCATGTCGCGTCGCTTACACCATTCGCTTCCCTTGCTCGCGCTCGCCGTCGCGATGCCGTCAGGCGCCTTCGCGCAGGACACTGCCGGCGCTCCGGACGAACCGACGGAAGCCTCGAACGAAGTCATCGTCACCGCCGCGCGGACGATCCTGCCTCCCAACGCCCTGCCGCTCACCATCGACGTGATCGACAAGACGACGCTCGACCAGCAGATCGCCATCTCCGGGTCGGTCACCGATGCGATCGCCAACCTCACCCCTTCCTTCTCCCCTACCCGCCAGAAGCTCACCGGCGCGGGGGAGACGCTGCGCGGCCGCTCGCCGCTCTATGCGATCAACGGCATTCCCCAATCGACGCCGCTGCGCGACGGCAGCCGCGACGGCTTCACCATCGACGGCTTTTTCGTCGACCGCGTCGAGCTGATCTACGGCTCGAACGCGCTGCAGGGCATCGGCGGCACCGGCGGCATCGTCAATCAGGTCACACTCGGCGCGCCGAAGACCGAGGGGCTCAGCGGCCGCGTGCTGGTGCAGGGCACCGCCGACAACGATTTCCACAGCGAAGGCCTTGGCGGCAAGGTCGCCGGCCTCGTCCAGTACAAGGCGGGTCGCTTCGACGCCTCGTTCGGCGCCGCCTATGAGGATCGCGGCCTCTTCTACGACGCCGAGGGGCGTCCGGTCGGCATCAACCTGACCCAGGGCGAGACGATGAACTCGCGGGCATTCTCGCTGTTCGGCCGGTTCGGCTATGCGGTGTCGGACAGCGCCCGGCTCGACCTGATCCTCTCGCGCTTCGATCTCGACAGCAAGCACGACTATGTCCCCGTCGGCGGGAACCGCGCGACCGGCCTGCCCACCAGCGCCCAGCGCGGCACGCCGCCGCTCGAGCCCGCGGCCAACCTCGCCGAAAGCGCCGCGCTCTCGCTCACCGACAGCGATCTCTGGGGCGGCAATTTCATCAGCCAGCTCTTCGTCAGCCGCACTCGCGACACGTTCGGCGCCGACGTCACGCCGCAGCCCACCCAGCAGGATCCCACGATCGCCCCGCTCGGCACGCTGTTCGACCAGACCGAGAACACCTCTCGCAAGCTCGGCGCCAAGATCAGCTATGAGCGCGCGCTTCCGGGCTTCGAGGCACTCACCCTGACGGTCGGTTTCGATGCGCTGTTCGACCGCACCGAGCAGCGTCTGATCGCCACGGACCGCACCTATGTGCCGCCGACCGACTTCCGCAGCCTCGCCCCTTTCGGCCAAGCCAATGTCAAGCTGTTCGACGGCCTGCTCCGTCTCGCCGGCGGCGCGCGCTGGGAGAATGTCCAGATCAAGATCGGGGACTATCATTCGATTGCCTCGACCACCTTCGTCCCCTGCACGCCGACCACGCCGGCGACTACGCCATGCGGCCCGTCGACCTATGGCGGCGTCGCCGTCGCTGGCGGCAGCCCGACCTTCAAGGACGCGCTCGTCAATGGCGGCATCATCGTCGAACCGCTCGCCGGTATCCGCGCCTATGCGAGCTATGCCGAGGGCTTCACCGTTCCCGATGTCGGCCGCATCACCCGCTCGCTTGGCCAGCCTGGCGTCGACATCGACAATTTCCTCGACATCGAGCCGATCGTCTCGAACAATCGCGAGATCGGCGTCGAAGTGAAGCGCGGCCCGCTCGATGCCAGCGCCACCTATTTCTGGTCGTCGAGCGACAAGGGCCAGCTGCTTATCCAGGGCCTTGACCGCAACTACGACGTTCAGCGCCTGCGCATCGAGATCGAAGGACTCGAGCTCAATCTGGGCGTCGCCACGCCGATCGAGGGGCTCAAGCTCGGGGTCGGCTATGCCCATATCGAGGGTCGCTTCGACAGCGATGCCAACCGCAACGCGCCCGACGGGATCGTCGACACGGATCTCGACGGCGTCAACATCTCGCCCGATCGCGTCAACCTGTCGGCGAGCTTCAATCGCGGCCGGCTCGCCGCGCTGGTCCAGTCGCAATTCTATCTGTCGCGCACCTTCCACGCCGATCCGGCCAAGCCGCGGCCCGATCTGCGCAACGATTTCGACGGCTACACCGTCGTTGATGCGAGCATCCGCTACGAGACGGGGTTCGGCGGGCTGCGCCTCAGCGCCCAGAACCTCTTCAACGTCCAGTATATCGACTATTCGAGCGACACCCGGCTGCCGACCGACAATCTCGCCTTCTTCGCGGGGCGCGGTCGCACCTTCACGCTCGGCTGGGACTATCGCTTCTGATGAAGGTGCTCGACCTGATCCACCGCTGGACCGGGGGGATCGTCGGACTGGTGCTGGCGATCATGGGGCTGAGCGGCGCGATCCTCGTCCATAAGGAGAGCTGGCTGCGGCTGCCCCATGCCGGTGACGCGCGGATCGCCGATCCGGCCGCGATCGCGGCGGCGACCGGAAAGCTGCTCGCCGCCGAACCCGGAGCGCAGTCGATCATCTATGCCGGCGATCGCTTCGGGCTACACCAGGCGCGCCTGCCGGGCGGCGCGGGCGCCTATGCCGATCAGGCGGGCAACATCGTCACCAGCTGGCAGAGCCAGTGGGAGCGGCCCGAGCTCTGGATCTTCGATCTGCACCACCATCTGTTCACCGGCGATGTCGGCGAGACGGTCATCGGTGTGGCGGGCCTCGCGGCGATCCTCTTCGTCGTCACCGGCGCGGTCCTGTGGTGGCGAACCCGCAGGACCTTCAAGTTCCGGCTCTGGCCCAAACGCCTGAGCCGTCCCGCGATCGTGATGCAACATCGCGACCTCGGGATCGTCGTGGCGCCCCTGCTGCTGCTCTCGGCGGTCACCGGAACGATGATGGTGTTCAAGCCCTTCGCGGCGCTCGTGATCGCGCCTTTTTCCGCGCCGTGGCAGGCGCTTGCGGCCAATGTGCCGCCCAAGGTCCCGAGCAAGCCGCTCGCCGCGCGGCCCGACTGGCCGGCGATCATCGGCGCGGCGCATGCGCGCTTTCCCGACGCGCAGATCCGCATCCTCACGCTGCCGCGCAAGCCCGGCGATCCGATCACCATCCGAATGAAGCGCGCCGCCGAATGGCTGCCCAACGGCCGCTCCATTCTCGCCTTCGACGCCGGCGACGGGCGCTTGCTCGCCGCCACCGACGCGCTGACGCTCCCGGCGGGCGCCCAGGTCTTCAACGGCGCCTATCCGCTCCACGCGGCCAGGGTCGGCGGCCTCGCCTGGCGGCTGACGATGACCGTCTCGGGGCTCGCGATGATGCTGCTCGGCAGTCTCACCGTATGGACCTTCTGGTTCAGGCGGCCGCGGCAAAAGCCGGCCAGCCGTCCTCGTCCACACGCCACCGCCTGACAATCGCGGAGGCGAGGCTCGGATTGGGGTCGCTGCGCATAGATTTCCTATTCAATAGATAGGAATTCAATTGTTCGGAGGCGCGCGCGCGCACGCTAGGCAATGGCATCGCCAGCCACCCAGCGGAGGAGACGACCATGTCGCTCAAGCTCTTCGACACCATCCCCGATTTCACCCAGGAATCGACCGAGGGCCCACTCAATTTCTACGACTGGGTCGGCAACGACTGGGTCGTCCTGTTCTCGCACCCCAGGGACTTCACCCCGGTCTGCACCACCGAGCTCGGCGCCGTGGCGAAGCTCAAGCCTGAATTCGAGAAGCGCGGGGTCAAGGTGATCGGATTGTCGGTCGATCCGGTCGACCAGCATCTGCGCTGGGCAAGCGATATCGAACGCACGCAAGGCGCGGCGCTCAACTTCCCGCTGATCGCCGATGTCGATCGCCGCGTCGCGAGCCTGCTGGGGCTGATCCATCCCAATGCCTCGGATACCGCGACGGTACGCAGCGTGTTCGTGATCGATCCGACGCGGCGCGTACGGCTGACGCTCACCTATCCCGCCTCGACCGGGCGCAATTTCGAGGAGATCCTGCGCACGATCGACAGCCTTCAGCTCACCGATCGACACAAGGTCGCGACTCCCGCCGACTGGAAGCAGGGCGAGGACGTGATCATCCTCCCCTCCATCGGCGGCGAGGAGGCTAAAACGCTGTTCCCCGCGGGCTGGACCGAGCACACACCTTATCTGCGCACCGTCGCGCAGCCGCAATCGGTGTGAGCCGCGTGCCGGCGACTCTCTCGTCATCGCCGTTCACGGCGGAGATCACGCACGCGGTCTCCGGGCTCAATGCCGCGCGCCTGGCCTGGCGCGAACGCCAGGCCGGGCGCCACGATGTTACCAGCTTTCCCTCCCCGCCCGAACTGGCGCACGCGATCGAGCATCTCGCCGCCGCGCTCTATCCGGTGCGGCTGGGCGGTTTTCGCGGCGGCGCGCTGCGCGAGGACGATTTCGTCGCGGACGCGCTTGGTCAGGCCTTTGCGATCTTGCGCGAGCAGGTGGCGCGCGAGCTCGACTATTGGCAGGGCTGGTGCGACGCGCCGTTCGATGCGGAGCAGGCCGAGACCATCGTCCGCCTCTTCGCGGCTTCGCTCCCCGAGATACGCGCGCTGATCGACAGCGACATCGAGGCCGCGTTCGTCGGCGATCCCGCCGCACGCACCGCGGACGAGATCCTGATCAGCTATCCCGGCGCACTGGCGATCCTGCACTATCGGATCGCCCATCAGCTCTTTTCGCTCGGTGCGGCGATCGTCGCGCGGGTGATCTCCGAACTCGCCAATGCGCGGACGGGCATCGACATCCATCCCGGCGCGACGATCGGCCCGCGCTTTTTCATCGATCACGGCACCGGCGTGGTGATCGGCGAGACCGCGATCATCGGCGCGAACGTGCGGCTCTACCAGCATGTCACGCTGGGCGCGCGCAGCCCGCTTGGGCTCGCCAGCATCGGCCCGCGCGATCGTTTCGCGCGGCATCCGATCGTCGAGGACGACGTGATCGTCTATGCCGGCGCGACGATCCTCGGCCGCGTCACGATCGGGCGCGGCAGCACCATCGGCGGCAATGTCTGGTTGCTCAGCGACGTGCCGCCCGGCAGCGTCGTGGTGCAGCCCGAGGCGGTGCAGCTCGACCCGACGACGGCGCGCGAAGTGACTGCGGAATTGCGATCCGCCCGCGCTTGATCGCTCCTGATGCCCGTACACGCCGGCCGATTCGACCGCGCACGCGGTCGAGCAGATCGTGCTGCCGTCCTCCAGGCGGGCACCCGGCTCGGGCGCGAGGGACGTGCGCCATTATGTCCGCAGCGCGGTCGACGTCTTCGTTTATCTCGAGCGGAGCGGCGTCAGGCGCCGCGTTGCCGAAGTGATGCTGGGCGGCGATTAGGGCCGCTGGCAATTCAGGGGCGGCGCGGCCTGCCCCCGCCACTACCACCGCCGGGACCCCGCTTCGGGCCAGAGCCGCCCTCGCGCGGCGGGCGCCGGTCGCCGTCGCGCGGCGGACGCCGCTCGCCACCGCCACGCGGACGATGCGAAGGCGGCGGGGAAGCCGGCGCGGTACGGCGCTGCTCGACGCCCTGCGCCACCGAATAGCCTTCCTTCAGCAATTTGGTGAACGCCGAGCGCACATTGGTGGCGATCGCCGTCTGCACGTCCTTCGGAAGATCGGCGAAAGTCGTGTTCGGGTGGATGCTGTTGAGCTCGCGCACCAGCAGGTTGGGCAGCCCGTTCGAAGCGTCCTTCAATGCCACGATCGAATCGAGGACGGTGGAGAACAGAATCTCCTGCATCAGGTCGGTAGCCGATTTCGCCATAGTGCCACCTCCACGCCCGTCCGGGGCGCCGGTGTCAAGCGATGAGTCGACGGCGCATGGTGCGCGATGCGCTACAGCGTCTCGAGCTGGGTGAACTGCACCGCCATTATTTCGCGCAAAATCAATTCGTCGCCTTCGCGCACGCCGCGTACCAGCCGCTGCGCGCCGGGATCGCCGAGCGGCATCACCAGCCGCCCGCCATCGGGGCTGAGCTGCGCGACCAGTGCCTCGGGCACCTCGCGCGCGGCGGCACAGACGAGAATCGCGTCGAACGGCGCCGCTTCCGCCCAGCCACGCGAACCGTCGCCGATGCGGATCGCGACTCGCTCGTGCCCCAGCGCGATCAGCCGGGCGTCGGCGATGCCGGCGAACTCCTCGACCACCTCGACGCTCCACACGCGCGCCGCGAGCCGCGCGAGGATCGCGGTCTGGTAGCCGAGCCCGGTACCCACCTCGAGCACGCTGTCGGTCTCGGCGAGATCGAGCAGCTCGATCATCAGCGCCGCCATGAAGGGCTGCGAGATCGTCTTGTCGAAGCCGATCGGCAAGGGGCTGTTCTGATAGGCGAGCGGCACGAACTGCGTCGGCACGAACAGATGCCGCGGCACTGCGAGCAACGCCTCGCGCACCCGCGATGCCAGCGCAGGGCGCCCGATCTCCTCCTGCAGCAGGTCGAATTCGATATCGATCAGCTCGACCATATGGCGCCGCAGAATGGCGAGATGCGCTTCGGTGAGCGGCTTCATTTGCGTCTCTCCTGCAGACCCGGAAGATTGAACGCACAATCGAACCGAGCGCAACATCGACGCGCCGAACAGGGCTCTGTGATAACGCTCCCAATTACTACCGATAGGTACGAATCTGCTTGCAACCCGTGTCCGGGTCGTTACTTGCTGCACCGCAGAAAGGGGAGTTCTGTGAGGCGCGCGCTCGTACTAATCGGATTCACGCTGCTTGCCGGATGCGGTGGAGAGCAGGCTCCGCCTGCCCCGCCCCCGCCGCAGGTGACCGTCGCCACGCCGCTTCAGCGCGAGGTGGTGGACTGGGACGACTATACCGGGCGCTTCGTCGCGCCGCAGGACGTCGAGATTCGCCCGCGCGTCAACGGGGTGGTGACCGCGATCCACTTCAGCGACGGGCAGGACGTGCGCCAGGGCGCGCCGCTGTTCACGATCGATCCGCGCCCCTATCGCGCCACGCTCGCCCAGGCGCAGGCCCAGGCCTCGCGCGCCAACGCGGCGCTGTCGAACGCGCGTCAGGTCACTGCACGCAGCCGCAAGCTGGCGACCGCGCAGGCCGTGAGCACCGAGGAGCTCGAGGCGAACATCGCCGCCGAGCGTACCGCGGCCGCCGATCTCGCCGCCGCGCGCGCCGCGATCAACGCCGCCGAGCTCAATCTCAGCTTCACCACCGTGCGCGCGCCGTTCAGCGGCCGGATGTCGGATCGCCGGGTGAGCCTCGGCGATTCGGTGGCGGACGGCCAGACCGTGCTCACCCGCATCGTCTCGCTCGACCCGATCTGGTTCCAGTTCGAGGGCGCCGAGGCCTTCTATCTCAAGAATCTGCGCCAGGATAAGCGCGGCGAGCGCGGCTCCTCGCGCCACACGCCCAACCCGATCCAGATCCAGCTCGCCGACGAGACCGATTATCGCTGGAGCGGGCGGATGGAGTTCCTCGACAACACGGTCGATCCCAATTCGGGCACGATCCGCGCGCACGCGGTGGTCCAGAACCCCACCCGCTTCCTCACGCCCGGCATGTTCGGCCGCGCGCGGCTGCTCGGCTCGGGCACCTACAAGGCGATGCTGATTCCCGACGAGGCGGTCGTCACCGATCAGACCCGGCGGCTCGTCTATGTCGTCGGCAAGGACAACAAGGCGACGCCGCGCCCGGTGGAGGTCGGCGCCATGGTCGAGGGCCTGCGCATCGTCCGCGACGGCCTCGCGCCGACCGATCAGGTGGTGATCACCGGCATCGGCCGTTTGCAGCCCGGCGCACCGGTCCAGCCGGTCAAGGGCGTGATCAAGGCCGATCCGACCCGGCAGGCCGCGCCGACCGCGCCGCGCCGCGAGCCGGCTTCGGGCCAGGCCACCCTCCGCTAAGGCCGCCCCGATGAAATTCCCCCATTTCTTCATCGAGCGGCCGATCTTCGCGGCGGTGCTCTCGATCCTGATCGTGATCATCGGCGCGATCGCCTATCCGTCGCTGCCGATCGCGCAATATCCGAGCATCGCGCCGCCGACGGTGGTGGTCACCGCCACTTATCCGGGCGCGAGCGCGGAGACGCTTGCCGAAACGGTCGCCGCACCGCTCGAACAGGCGATCAACGGCGTCGAGAACATGATCTACATGACCTCGTCGTCGACCGGAAACGGCCAGACCCAGATCACGATCAGCTTCAAGCAGGGCACCGACGTCGATCAGGCGCAGGTGCTGGTGCAGAACCGCGTCCAGCAGGCCGAGCCGCGCCTGCCCGAGGACGTCCGCCGTCTCGGCATCACGGTGAACAAGAACTCGCCCGACTTCCTGATGGTCGTGTTCTTCACCTCGCCCGACAACAGTCTCGATATCCAGTATATCTCCAACTACGTCACGCTGCAGGTGCTCGATCGCATCGCGCGCGTTCCCGGCGTCGGCCAGGCGCAGGCGTTCGGCGGCCGCGACTACAATATGCGCGTGTGGATCGATCCCGGCCTCGCGGCGGCGCGCAACATGACCGTCGACGAGGTGGTCAACGCGATCCGCGGCCAGAATCTGCAGGTCGCCGCCGGCGCGGTCGGCCAGCCGCCCTATGGCAAGGCCAGCCCCGCGTTCGAGCTCGGCGTGCAGGCGCAGGGACGCCTGAGCTCGCCGGAGGAGTTCGGCGCAGTCGTGGTCAAGCGCGACGATACCGGCCGGCTGACCTTCCTGCGCGATGTCGCACGAGTCGAGCTCGGCGCGCAGGATTACAACTTCAACGGCTATCTCGGCGGCAAGAGCGCGGTCGGCATGGGCATCTTCCAGATGCCCGGATCGAACGCATTGGCCACCGCCGACGCGGTGAAGAAGGAGCTCGACACGCTCGCGCAGAGCTTCCCCGCGGGGATGAAATACTCGATCGACTACAACCCGACCGAATATATCGACGAGTCGATCAGCGCGGTCGAGCACACGCTGATCGAGGCACTGATCCTCGTCGTGCTGGTGGTGCTGATCTTCCTGCAGAGCTGGCGGACGGCGATCATCCCGATCATCGCGATTCCCGTGTCGCTGGTCGGCGCCTTCGCGGTGCTGCTCGCCTTCGGCTATTCGCTCAACACCTTGTCGCTGTTCGGGCTCGTCCTCGCGATCGGCATCGTCGTCGACGACGCGATCGTCGTCGTCGAGAATGTCGAGCGTTTGATGGAAGAGAAGGGCCTGTCGCCGCGCGAGGCGGCGCACGAGACGATGGACGAGGTCTCCGGCGCGATCGTCGCGATCTCGCTCGTGCTCGTCGGCGTGTTCATCCCGACGATGTTCATCCCCGGCATCTCGGGCGCCTTCTACCAGCAGTTCGCGATCACCATCGCCTCGGCGACGATCATCTCGGCCTTCGTCTCGCTGACGCTGTCGCCGGCGCTCTGCGCGCTGGTGCTCAAAAAGCCCGACCATGATCGGCAGCCGCGCCCCGGCTTGCTCGGCCTGCCCGGGCGGCTGGGTCGGAAGTTCAACGACGGCTTCACCTGGCTTTCGCACAAATATAGCCGGGTCACCGCGCGGCTGGTGCGCATGCTGGTGCTCGTCGGCGCGCTCTATCTCGTGCTGATCCTCGTCGTCGGCTGGCGGTTCACCGCGACGCCCAGCGGCTTCATCCCGCCGCAGGACCAGGGCTATCTGATCGGCGTGGTCTCGCTGCCGCCGGGCTCGTCCCTCCAGCGCACCGACGCCGTGGTGCGCGAGACGATCAAGGAATCGATGAAGCTCGACGGCATCCAGACCTCGATCGGCTTCGCCGGCCTCGACGGCGCGAGCTTCTCGACCGCGCCGAATGCGGGCGTCGTCTTCTTCGCGCTCAAGCCGCATGCCGATCGCAAGCAGAGCGCCGACGAGATCCAGCAGGCGCTCTATCCGGCGCTCGCGGGGATCAAGGGTGGCGACATCATGGTGATCGCGCCGCCGCCCGTTCCGGGCATCGGCACCGGCGGCGGCTTCAAGATGATGATCCAGGACCGTAGCGGTCAGGGATATCAGGCGCTGGCGCAGGCATCGATGGCGATGATGATGGGCGCCAACCAGGCCGAGGGTGTCGCCGGCGCCTTCTCGCTGTTCAACACCGGAACCCCGCGCCTCACCGCCGATGTCGACCGCGACCGCGCCGAGCGGATGGGCGTGCCGGTGGCCAACATCTATTCGACGCTCGGTTCCTATCTGGGCTCGGCCTATGTCAACGACTTCAACTATCTCGGCCGCACCTTCCGCGTGACCGCGCAGGCCGACGCGCCCTATCGCGACGAAGCCTCGGACATTCAGGTGCTCAAGACGCGCTCGGCCTCGGGCCAGATGGTGCCGATGAGCGCGGTGATGGCGCTCAAGAACGATGCCGGCCCCTATCGCGTGGTACGCTACAATCTCTACCCGGCCGCCGAACTGATGGGCGACACCAAGCCCGGCTATTCGACCGGCCAGTCGCTCGACTCGATGGAGGCGCTCGCCAGCAAGACCCTGCCCAAGGGCATGGGCTTCGAATGGACCGAGCTCGCCTTCGAGCAGCGCCAGGCGGGCAATACCGGCCTGATCGCCTTCGGGCTCGCGGTGGTGTTCGTCTTCCTGCTGCTCGCGGCGCTCTACGAGAGCCTCGTGCTGCCGCTGGCGGTGATCCTGATCGTGCCGATGTGCCTGCTCGCGGCGATCCTCGGGGTGAACCTGATGGGGATGGACAACAACATCCTGACCCAGATCGGCCTCGTCGTGCTGATCGGCCTCGCTGCCAAGAACGCGATCCTGATCGTCGAGTTCGCGCGGCAGGGCGAGGAGGAGCAAGGGCTCGATCCGCGCGCCGCGGCCGAGCAGGCGGCGCATCAGCGCATGCGCCCGATCATCATGACCTCGATCGCGTTCATCCTCGGCGTGCTGCCGCTGGTGATCGCCACCGGTGCAGCCGCGGAGCTCCGCCAGGCGCTGGGCGTCGCGGTGTTCTTCGGGATGATCGGCGTGACGATCTTCGGCCTGCTCTTCACCCCGGCCTTCTATGTGATGACGCGCAAGCTCGCCGATTGGGGACATCGCCAGCGGCTGCGCTTTTCGCGCAAGCCCGAAACGCCCGAAACGCCCGAAACGCCCGAAGCGGAGGCCACGGCATGAAGCGCCTGACTCTGCTCGCCGCGGGGCTGCTCTCCGCATGCGCCGTCGGCCCGAACTATGAGCGCCCCGAAACGCCGCAGGCGGCGGCGGGGGCGTTCGTCGATCCGGGCGTCACCAAGGTCTCGCCCGGCGCGGTCGAGGGCGAATGGTGGCATCTGTTCCGCGATCCGGCGCTCGATCGGCTCGTCGTCGACGCGCTGGCGCACAATACCGACATCCGCGTCGCCGCCGCCAATCTCCGCCGCGTCCGCGCGCTGCTTTCGGAGGCGCGCAACCAGCGGTTGCCGACCACCGATCTCAGCGCCCGCTACACGCGCCAGCGGCAGGGAGCGAACGCGACCAACATCCCGGGCGCGCAGAGCGCCGATTTCGACTTCTTCCAGGTCGGGCTCGACGCGGGCTATCAGGTCGATCTGTTCGGACAGGTGTCGCGCTCGATCGAGGCGGCGCGCGGCGATGTCGCCGCGGCGCAGGCCGGGCTCGACGCGGCGCGGATCGCGATCGCGGCCGAGACCGCGCGCACCTATGCCCAGGCGTGCAGCTTCGCGGCACAGGCCGGGGTCGCGCGGGAGACTGCGCAGCTGCAGGATCAGACGCTGGGCCTCACCCGGCGGCTGCTCGAGGCCGGCCGCGGCACGCAGCGCGACGTCGACCAGACCCTGGTTCTCGCCGAGAATGCCCGCGCGCAGGTTCCCCTGTTCGAAGCCGAGCGCCGCGCGGCGCTCTATGCGCTCGCCACGCTCACCGGCCGCCCGCCGGCCGAGATCGATGCCGCGGCGGCGCAATGCACGGTGCCGCCGCAAGTCAGCGGGCTGATCCCGGTGGGCGACGGCGCGGCGCTGCTCGCGCGCCGCCCCGATGTCCGCCAGGCCGAGCGCACGCTCGCCGCCGACACCGCCCGGGTCGGCGTCGCCACTGCGGCGCTCTATCCGTCGATCCGGCTGCTCGGCTCGGTCTCGCTCGGGGCGCAGGATATCGGCGATCTCGCAAAGTCGGACTCGTTCAGCTTCTCGCTCGGGCCGCTGATCAGCTGGAGCTTCCCGAACATGGGCCAGGCCCGTTCGCGGTTGCGTCAGGCCGAGGCGACCGCCGAAGGCTCGCTCGCGACGTTCGACGGCACCGTGCTCACCGCGCTGCGCGAAGTAGAGCAGGCGCTGGCGCGCTATTCGGGCGAGATCGAGCGCAACGTTGCGCTGCGCCGCGCCGAAGTGGCGGCGAGCAACGCCGCGCGCATCGCCGGGCTGCGCTTCACTGCGGGCCGCGACACTTTGCTCCAGCGGATCGACGCCGAACGCGATCGGGCCAGCGCCCGCGCCGCGCTGGCGCAATCGAACGCATCGCTCGCCGAGGCGCAGGTGGCGCTGTTCAACGCGCTCGGCGGCGGCTGGGAAAATGCTCCGCCTCCCGAGCGGCGCGCGCCCACGGCGGCGGCACAATAGGCTTCACTTCCCCGGCGGCGAGTCCGCCGGGTTGTGTTTGGCGAGAAAGCCGTCGAGCCGGGTGAGGAAGTCGGCGAGGTTGGCGGGATCGTCGAGGCCGTGGCCCTCGGTGGCGTAGAAGGCCGAGACGACTTCGGCGATGGGCGCTTCCTTGCGCTTGGCGAGCGCCTTGATCAGCTGCTGCGCCTGTTCGGCGGGGACGTTCCGGTCGCGCGCGCCATGCGCGATCAGCAACGGCACGCGCATCCGCTCCGCTTGGGCGAGCGGCGAGAGCGCCTTGAGATCGGCGTCCTTCTCGCCGCGGACATGCTGCTCCCATTGTTTGAAATAGCGCGGCGCGCTGAAGCTCTTGCGGTCGTAGCGCAGCATCCCCGGCAGGTCGGTCACGCCCGCGAGGCTCGCAGCGCAACGATAGCGCTCGGGATTGCGGAGCGCGCCCCACAGCGCGACATAGCCGCCATAGGATATGCCCATGATGCAGACGCGTTTGGGATCGATGATGCCCTGCCCGGCCAGCCAGTCGACGCCGTCGTCGACATCGTCCTGCATCTTGCGGCCCCATTGCCCATAGCCGCGCTCGACGAAATCCTTGCCATAGCCCGTCGAGCCGCGGAAATTGGGCTGGAGCACGGCATAGCCCCGGCTCGCGAGAAACTGCACATAGGGATCGTAGCGCCAGCTGTCGCGCGCGAAGGGCCCGCCATGCGGCAGGACGATGAGCGGGAGGTTGCGGCCCGGACGCCCGTCAGGGAGAGTCAGATAGCCCGGAATCGAGAGACCGTCGCGCGCGGTATAGCGGATCGGCGCGACGGCGCTCAGCCGCGTCTCGGCGAGCTTGCCATAGGGCTTGACCAGCGCCTCGAGCCGGCGTGCCTCGAGATCGAAGCGATAGAAGGTGCCGGGATCGCTCGCGCCGCCCGTCCAGATCAGCATGTGCTTGCCGTCGGCGCTGCGATCGACGACCAGCGTGTCGAGACCGGGAAATGCCTTGTCGAGGCGCTTCTGCACCGTCTGCATCGCGGGCTCCAACCACGCGACATGCGCGCGCTCGTCTTCATAGGAGATGCCCGCGATCGAGCGGGTCACCGGGTTGGGAACGATCGCCGTGACGTCCACTGCGGGATGCTCGTAGATCGCCTCGCCGATCTGCCCGGTGCGGAAATCGAAGCGATAGGCCGCGAAGCGCCCCGTCTTCGCATTGGTGATGATCGCCCCGCTATTCTCGCCCGGGAAGAAATAGACATTGTCGACCGATCCCCCGGTCTCCTCGATGCGCGGCGAGCGGACCTTGGCCAGCGGTGCCCCGGGCTGATCGCGATACCACATCGTCCAGCGGTCACCGTCATAGGCGATCCCCGCGCGCACCACCCCGGCGCCGTCCGCGAACCAGCTCCAGACATCGGGACGCCCCTTCTCGATGACCTGGCTCGCGCCGGTGGTCAGATCGATCCGTCGCACCCATGGCGTTCCGCCCAGCGACTTCTGCGCGGCGAGCAGCAGCCACTCGCCCTTGGGATCGATATAGAGAATCTCGCCGGCGAAGGGCGTCTTGCTCTCCGGATCGAGGTTACGATGCGCCTTGGTCGTGAGGTCGAGCAGGATCCATCGCGAAAAGGGCAGCGTCAGCCCGAACAGGTCGAGGTTGAGCTGCGACTTGACGATCAGCCGATTGGGCCCGGCCCATTCGATGCCCGAGATATCGGAAGTGCCGACATCGTAATAGGCCGGCTCGAGATCCTTGTCCGCCAGCGTGGCGACGAGCAGCCGCTTCACGGCGCCCTTCTGCTCGACCGCCGCGACGCGCGCCGCGTCGGGCGAGAGCGTCGGCAGCGCAAAGGCCGGCTTCTCGGCGAAGACGGCGGGCGAAACCAAAGCGGGCGCCGGCGGCGCAGGCGGAGTCTGCGCGATGGCGTCCGCCGCGCAGAGGACGATAAGCGCCGCGCCGATGCGGCCCAGCCGATATATTTGCATTCTTGCCCCCTCGCCGTGCTCCCGCGGCGCGCCCCAGCCTAGTGCCAAGTCGAACGAAGCGGCAAGCCTCGCGTCAGGGGCGTCGCACGGTGATCGGCTTGCCCGCATAGACGAAGCCCTGCGCCGATTCGGCAAAGTCCGGCGCGACGGCGCGATCCGGGCCATAGAAGCGCACCGATATCGCGCGCCTGCCCGCCATGCCGTCATAGCCACCCGTGCGCGCGCCGATCGTCAGCGTGCCCGCCGCCTCGTCCCACGTCACCGGCACGCGCGCGAACTTGCCCTGCTTGTAGGCGGGGCTGACGCCGTCGTCCTCGTAGAGTGAGAAGGCCCCGTCGGCGCCGGTGAAGACGTGCAGCACGATCGGCCCGTCGGGCTGCTCGCCGACATGCTCGATCGCCGCGCCGGTCGGCACGATCGATCCGGCGCGGACGAACAGCGGCATGCGCTCGCGCGGCGCCGCCGCCTTGATCGTCTGTCCGCCCTTGTGGAAGGCGCCGCTCGCGAAATCGTACCAGCCTGCCCCGGCGGGCAGGTAGACGTCGCGAGCACGCGCGTTGAATTCGGTGACCGGCGCGACGAGGAAGGCCGGGCCGAACAGGTACGCGTCGTCGACATTCCACGTCTTGCGATCGGCCGGGAAGTCCATCACCAGCCCGCGCATCATCGTGCCGTCCTTATGCCAGGTGTCGGCGGCGATCGTGTAGACGTACGGCATCAGCCGGTAGCGGAGTTGGTCGTACCAGAGCATCGACTCGAACATCGCCTTGTCCTCCGCCGCGATCTCGAAGATCTCGCGCTTCGGCGTCTCGCCATGGCTGCGGAACAAGGGCGAGAAGGCGCCGAACTGGAACCAGCGCAGATTGAGCTCGCGCCATTCGGCGACGTGTTCGGGCTCCTGCTTCGTATAGCGGTCCTCCAGCGCGAAGCCGCCGATATCGTGCGTCCAGTTGGGCACCCCCGACATCGACAGATTGACCCCGGCCGAGATCTGGTCGCGCAGATCGTCCCAGCGCGCGGCGACGTCGCCCGACCAGAGCGCCGCGCTCGCCCGCTGGAGCCCGCCGAACCCCGAACGCGTCAGGATGAAGGGCCGCTTGTCCGGCAAGGCGGCGCGCAGCCCGTCGGCAACGCCCTCGGCATGGATCAGCGGGAAGCTGTTGAACAACGCAGCCGCCGGTCCCGCGGCGGTCGGCCCCATCCGGTCGATGCGCTGCTCGATCGACAGGTTCGAATGGATGTCGGGCTCGGTCGCGTCCATCCACCAGGCGTCGAAGCCCTTGTCGACCAGCCCTTCCTTCATCTGGCGGAAATAGATCTCGCGCGCCTCGGGCGCATAGGGATCGTAATCGGTGTTCTCATAGCCCTTGCCGACCCAGTCCTTCTCCTTCGCCTTGAGATTGCCGAGATAGAGATGGCCCCTGGCCATCAGTTCCTGCGCGTTCTTCGTGTTCGGATAGAATTTGGGCCAGACCGAGATCATCACCCGCGTGTCCAGCGCATGCGCCTCGTTGACCATGCCGACCGGGTCGGGGAAGCGTTTGGCGTCGAAGCAATGGCAGCCCCATTGGTCCTCTGGCCAGTAGAACCAGTCTTGCACGATGTTGTCGATCGGGATCTGGCGCTTGCGATATTCGCGGACCACGCCGAGCAATTGCTCCTGCGTCTCGTAGCGCTGGCGGCTCTGCCAGAAGCCATAGGCCCAGTTGGGCATCATCTCGGCCTTGCCGGTGAGCCCGCGATAGCCCGCGATCACTTCGTCCATGTTCCGCCCGCCGACATAATAATAGTCGATCGCGCGACCGACGTCCGAGGAGAGCCAGAGCGAGTGGCGATCGGGCTGCGTGAGCGGGTCCGAATGAAACAGCGCGAGATAGCCGGCATTGGGCTCCCATTCGACGCGCAGGTCGATCGGCTTGCCCGCGGTCATCGCCAGCTCGAAATGGTGGAACCACGGGTTCCAGTTCTGCCGCCAGCGCGACAGCACTTCCTTGCCGTCGGCGAACACCCTCACATAGCTCGACGAATAGAGCCGGAACTTGTGCGTGCCCGTCTTGTCGGGCGTGACGGTGCCGCGCCACACCACCCGCTGCTTGCCGACCACCACGCCCGCGGTGTTCTGCCCGCTCTCCGACGACGCGACGGTCTGCGCCTTGGCCGCTGCCGGCCAGTTCGCCTGGTCCTTGATGAACTGATAGTCGATGAACGGCTCCTGCCGGCTGACCGCGAGCCTGTCGCCGAGATAATAGTCGGCCTGCCAGCCCGGCTTGCCGCCGCTCGATACCTTCAGCCCCTGCCCGACATGCGCATAGGGTACCGGATTGCCGAAGCGCGTGATCGAGGCATTGTCCCAGAGCAGTCCGTAATTGCGCGTCGACACCAGGAACGGGATCGCGATGTCCATATTGTGCTGGGCGAGTTCGACGTCTTCGCCGTTATAATTCATCTGCGGGTTCTGGTGCTGGCCGAGCCCGTAAAAGCCTTCGTCGGTGCCGCGGTTGAACTGCTGTTCGGTCGCGAGGAAGGGCTTGCCGTCGGCGGTCGTCGGCGTGAAGCGCCGCCGCGCTTCCTCGGCGAGGACGAGCTTCCCGGCGGCATCGCGGAACTGCACCCGGCCGTCGGAAAGGCGGATCTCGGCGGTTGCGCGCGGCAGCTTGAGCGTCACCAGCCCCCTCGCCTCGGTGACCACCGGATCGCCCGCCGCGTCCGCGGTCACCATCAGGCTCTTGGGCAGGTTGAGGTCGCTCGCGGGCACCGCGGTCACGCGGAAGCTCGCATCGCCATAGGCAAGCACCCGCACCCGTTTCGCCGCGCCCTGATCGGGCGTCACGATCACGCCATGCGCCACGCGTTCGACTTCGGACGCCAGCGCCGTGCCCGACAGCAGCAAGGTGACGAGCGCCACCCCCCTCAGCAGATTCCGCAACGGCCCTCTCCCCTGTTTTTACATGTGCTACGTATTTTCACCTTGGGCGTCCAGCCGCGGCACGCGACCAAAGCCCGCGCCTACGCGGTGATCCGCAGGTTCCCGGCATTGAAGCATTAACCTTGTCCGGCTAACGAAAGCCCGCGGGGTTCAAGTCGGGGCGGGTTCGAGGACGATGGCCGAATTCTTCATTTCGATCTATGCGATGCTGGCGATGTTCGTCCTCTTCGCCATGCAGCGCAATCAGCGCGAGCAGCGTCCCAATCCGCAGATGGTGACGATGGTCGGCTGGGGGCTGTTCTCGCTCTCCTCGACGCTCGCGATCCTGCTCGGCGCGGTCGCGCTCGCCGTGGCGCTGGGGCTGCAGATGCCGCTCCCCGCCAGCTTCGACGCGTCGATTTTCTAAAGGGCCGATGCCGCTCTACGCGATCGGCGGCCACCAGCCACAAATCGCTCCCGACGCCTGGGTCGCGCCGAGCGCCGACCTGATCGGTGACGTGCGCCTCGCCGCGCTCGCCAGCGTCTGGTTCGGCGCGGTGATCCGTGCGGACAACACGCCGATCGTGATCGGCGCGCGCACCAATGTCCAGGACGGCGCGATGCTCCATTCCGATCCCGGCGCGCCGTGCACTTTGGGTGAGGACGTCACGGTCGGCCATCACGCGATCCTGCACGGCTGCACGATCGGCGACCGCACGCTGATCGGCATGGGCGCGACGATCCTCAACCGCGCGGTGATCCCTGAAGACTGCCTCGTCGGCGCCGGCGCGCTGGTCACGGAGGGCAAGACCTTCCCGGCCGGCCATCTGATCGTCGGCTCTCCGGCCAAGGCGATCCGCCCGCTCGACGACGCGCAAAAGGCGCTGCTCAAGGCCAGCGCCGCGCTCTATGCCGCCAAGCAGTGCGATTACGCGCAGGATCTACGCCGAGTCGATTAAAGCCTCATCGACGCCACCGGGCCCTGCCGTAGCGTCGCCGGCACCGGGATAGACAGCCCGATCGGTTGCGCTACAAAACCGGTCCATGGCCCTTCCCCCGCTGTTCGATCGCCTCCGGCTCCCCGTCATCGGCTCGCCGCTGTTCATCATCTCGGTGCCCGATCTGGTGATCGCCCAGTGCAAGGCGGGGATCGTCGGCTCCTTCCCCGCATTGAACGCGCGGCCGCAGAGCCTGCTCGACGAATGGCTCCACCGGATCACCGAAGAGCTTGCCGCCTGGGATCGCGCCAATCCCGACACTCCCGCTGCGCCCTTCGCGGTCAACCAGATCGTCCATCGCTCGAACGACCGGCTCGAAGCCGACATGCACACCTGCGCCAAATGGAAGGTGCCGATCGTGATCACCTCGCTCGGCGCGCGCCCCGAGCTCAACCAGGCGGTGCACAGCTGGGGCGGGATCACGCTCCACGACGTGATCGACGATCGCTTCGCGCACAAGGCCGTGGAAAAAGGCGCCGACGGGCTGATCCTCGTCGCCGCGGGCGCGGGCGGCCATGCCGGGCGGCTCAACCCCTTCGCCTTCGTCCAGGAAGTGCGCGAATGGTTCGACGGGCCGCTGATCCTGTCGGGCGCGATCGCCACCGGCCGTGCGATCCTCGCCGCGCAGGTGATGGGTGCCGACCTCGCCTATATCGGCTCACCCTTCATCGCCACCGACGAGGCCAATGCCGTCGACGCCTATAAGCAGGGCATCATCGAGGGACGCGCCGCCGACATCGTCTATTCGAACCTCTTCACCGGCGTGCACGGCAATTATCTGCGCAGCTCGATCGTCGCGGCGGGGCTCGACCCCGACAAGCTCCCCGAGAGCGATCCCAGCGCGATGAACTTCGGCGGTGCCAAGGCCTGGAAGGAGATCTGGGGTTCGGGCCAGGGGATCGGCGCGGTCACCGCGATCGAGCCCGCCGCGGTGCGGATCGAGCGGCTGAGGAAGGAATATGCCGCGGCACGGGCAGCGCTGGGCTGACCCAATCCTCCCTCGCGCAGCGGGGGAGGTGGCGCCGAAGGCGACGGAGGGGGCATCTCCGCAAGCGACATCGCCCGCGGAGAGTCCCCCTCCACCAGCTTCGCTGGTCCCCCTCCCCCGCTGCGCGAGGGAGGAACAAGAACTAAAAAGAAGCGCTGAGCCGATCGAGCATGCGGCGCGCCGGGCTATCATCGATAACGGGCTCGTCGAGCGAGGCATCGAGGCGCGCGACGCGGCGGTGCAGTTCGATGCTGGTGGCGATGATCGCGCGCGCCTGGGGCGGCATCGACTCGAGCGTCGCATCGTCGGTCTCGGGCGCCTCGCCCAGCCGCCGCGCAGGCGACAACGCATCGCCAGGGGTCAGCTCGCCCGCGGCGACCGCGCGCTGGGTCAGCAACCAGGCGATGATGTGCATCAGCCGCGTCGTCACCTTGAGCGACTCGCACGAGAAGGTCACGCGGCTCAGCGCCTCGAGCGAGTCGCGCTCGGTCCGGCCGACCACGTCGAAATAGGCGCGCGCCTCGTCCGCCAGCACCATCGCCTCGACATAGAGCGAGTCGACCAGCCTGCGGTGGATCGTCGAGGTTGCCTGCTCCGTCATTCGGACAGGGAGTGCCATATCGAGCGCGGCAATTGAATGCTTAATATCAGCGGGTTCGCGTCCCGGCGCGGGAGGCGTCAGGCGATGATGTCGGGGATCAGATGGTCTTCGAGCTGGCTGATCTCGTCGCGCAGGCGCAGTTTGCGCTTCTTCAGCCGGGCGAGCTGGAGCTGATCCGCCACGACGGTCTGGTGCAGCGCCTCGATCGCGGCATCGAGATCCCGATGTTCCGAGCGCAATGCTTCGAGCCGCCGCTGGATCTCGCCATTGTCCATCTTCCGCCCCTCTACGCACAGATCGCTCGCGGCCAAAAGGCCCGTAACGGACCATCGCGCCTTTTCCGCGGGCTGTCGATTGCGCCGAATACAGGGGGCGACAAGCCGCGCGAAAGGTGATTTATTGGCTTCCCCCGGTCGCTTAACGAAGGAGGACGCTTCCATGCAGAATGCGCATTTCGCGGCACTCAATGCCAAGCATTCGACTCTGGATCAACGGATCGTCGCCGAGTCGCAGCGACCCCTTCCCGATCAAATGCTGCTCGCGGAATTGAAGAAGCAGAAACTGCGCGTCAAGGAGGAGCTGAGCCGCTAGCGCCTGCTCGGGCGCTTTGTCGCGGAGGTGTGGTCTCGATGCCGCACCTCCAGCGGGCGCCGAACCAAATTCTGAAGGAGATCGGCGACTCAGCGCCGGGTAATCACCGGCCTCGCGAATTGCGATGCAGGCGCGCGCTTGCCGACCGGCTTGCGGGCGAGCATCGGATCGATCTCGATGTCGAAGGCCACGCCGACGCGGCCATCGGTCGCCCAGGCGATGCGGCCCTTTACCCAGCCCACGCCGCGCACCTCGATCTCGACCGGGGTGCCGATGTCGACCGGCGCGGCATATTCGGCCATCAGGCCGCCCGACGAAAGGTTGCGCACGCGCACCTGCGCGATCTTGTCGTCGCCGGTCAGGCGGAACTGCGCCGTCAGCAACAGGCTGTCGCGCGAACCGGTGCGCTGGCCGGTGAAATCATCGGCCGAGAGCGCGTTCACGGAATCGGTAGAAAACTGGTCCATCTGAGCCGCTCAAACGCAAGATTGATCTGCGTCAGTTAGAGCAGCAATCCTTGACGAAAGCGTAAATTTAAAGGGCCGCGCGCAAAAATCGCACGGCCCTCGGCATCGCTATTCGTCGCGCGAGACCTTCTCGTTGCGCTCGTGGCGCTCCTGCGCCTCGACCGTCATCGTCGCGATCGGCCGTGCCTCGAGCCGCGCGAGCGAGATCGGCTCGCCGGTCACTTCGCAATAGCCATATTCGCCCTCGTCGATCCGGCGCAGCGCCGCGTCGATCTTGGCGATGAGCTTGCGCTGGCGGTCGCGCGTGCGCAGCTCGATCGACCAGTCGGTCTCGCTCGAAGCGCGATCGGTGAGATCGGCCTCGCGCAGCGAGTCGGTCTGCAGCTGATTGAGGGTTCCCGCAGCCTCGCGGTAGATCGCGTCCTTCCACGCGTGCAGCTTCTCGCGGAAATATTCCTGCTGCCGCGGGTTCATGAAGGGTTCGTCGTTGCTGGGCCGATACCCATCGTCGCCGTCATTCGCTGCCGGCGGAAAATGTTTCCCGGGTTCCTCGGAACGTTCCAATACCGTCGCCATCCCCACTCTCCACACCGGTCACCCAGTGGCCAAGCCGCTGGATGACTGCTTTTGCCCGCACGCCCTATACTTGCGCGAGGGCGCATTAACAAGCGTGTCATTATGACAGCCGCGCTGTCTAATCAGCGGTAACATGACGGAAATTAGCGACGGCTGAACAACGACTCCCGACCGTCGCGATTAACCATGCCCGTTAACAAGTAACGGAACCGTCCAACGCCGAACCGTACCGAAACCGCACATTAACCATAAGCTCTGCGCGGCGAGGCGGAAAAAGCGTCCGCGAACAAGGTAAACAGCCCTCGTTTCGCTTGCGCTTAATAGTTTGTTTTGCGTTTCTTCCTCATTGAAGGCGCACGAGCTGCTGACGGTCCCGTGGGGAGCGAGGCGCCAGCAACAGGAAGAGTGGGACATCATGTCGGTTCGCATGGCCTTGGCGAAACTCTGCGCATGTGCCTGTGGCGGCGCAGTCATCGGCGGCGGCGGCGTCTATGCCGTGGAACGCGTGACCCAGCCCAGCGTGGTCCAGCAATACACCGTCGCGAAGAAGCGCGTCGTCCGCAAGGGCGCGGTCGCCGGCGTGACGCGCAAGAAGCTGGTGCGCCGCGTGACCACGACCACCACCACCCAGGCCCCGCCCCAGGTCGTCGTCGTGACGACTCAGGGCGCGCCGATCCCCCTTCCCCCGCGCGAGATGCCGGCGGTGGCCGCCGCGAGCAGCGCCGCGGCGGGCGTGGTCGGCGGTTCGGGCGGCTATGGCGGCTTCGGCGGCGGCTTCTTCGCCGGCGGCTTCTTCGGCAGCTCGGGAAGCAGCTCGGGCAGCAGCGGCATCAACATCGAGATCTCGAGCGGCGGCTCGTCGACGAGCACCTCGTCGGGCGGCTCGTCCACCTCGACCGGCGGATCGTCGACTTCCACTTCCACCGGCGGCTCGTCGACCTCGACTTCGAGCGGCGTGAGCTCGTCGACCTCGTCGTCGACCTCCTCCTCGACGTCGTCATCCACTTCCTCGTCGTCCTCGACCTCGTCGAGCACGTCGTCGAGCGGCAACTGGAGCACCTCGAGCGGCTGGAGCACCTCGAGCAGCTGGGGCTGCAAATGGGGCAAGCATTGCGGCGGCCACGGCTCGAGCGGCTCGTCGGGCGGTCCGCCCCCCGAGCCGGTTCCCGCCCCGCCGATGATCCTGCTGTTCGGCGGTGCCGCGGCGGCGCTGGTCGCCCGCAAGCGCTTCGGCAAGAAGAAGGCCGAGACCGCCGCGGCCTAAGGCCCCTTTTTACTCCGCCCGGATCAGCGCCTCCTCGATCTGCGGCACGGTGTGTCCGGTCAGGTCCTTGTCGAGCTCGCCCCGCAGGCGGTCGCTCACTTCCTTGTGATAATGCTTCCGTAGCTCGCCCAGCGTCCGCGGCGGCGCGACGATGATCAGCGACTCGAAGTCGTTGGCGAGCGCGCGCTTCTTGAGCAGCGCCGCGGTCTCGGCGGCGAAGCGGTCTTCCTCGAGCTGGTGGAAGTCGACTTCCTCCATATTGCCCCCGCCCCATTGCGCGCCCGCGGTGCGGGTGCCCATCGCCCCGCCGGCGAGGTCGGTCGCCTGCTCGTGGTGATCGGGATTGTGCTTGTCGACCACCTTCTTCTCGACCTGCAGGTTCGGACGGAAGGCGTTGCCCTCGTTCCTCAGGAACAGCATCTTCCGGCCATCCGCCACCACCACGACTGCATCGTGCGGAACCTGCATCGTTCATCTCCTCATTGGCTGCTGCTCGCTCAACGCAGCCGCACGCCGCAGGGTTGCGCGCGAAGAGGCGGGCGGTCATACGCCCGGCCATGCACGACATCCGCTTCATCCGCGAAACCCCCGAGGCATTCGACGCCGGTCTGGCCAAGCGTGGGCTCGCGCCGCGTTCGGCGGAGCTGCTCGCGCTCGACGAGCGCCGCCGTGCGCTGATCACCGAGGCGCAGACCACGCAGGCGCGCCGCAACGAGGTGTCGAAGGCGATCGGTGCCGCCAAGGCGCGCCGCGACGATCCCACCGATCTGATGGCCGAGGTCGCCGCGCTCAAGGAGCGGATGCCCGCGATCGACGCCGAGGAGAAGGCGGTCGGCGCCGAGCTGACCGAGGCGCTCGCGGCGATCCCCAACCTCCCCCTCGCCGACGTGCCCCAGGGCGCCGACGAGGAAGACAATGCCCTTGTCCACGCGCGCGGCACCCCGCCGGCGTTCGGCTTCGCGGCGAAGGAGCATGACGCGATCGGCCCCGCGCTCGGGCTCGATTTCGAGACCGGCGCGCTGCTCGCCGGCTCGCGCTTCACCTTCGTGCGCGGCGCCGCGGCGCGGCTCCACCGCGCGCTCGGCCAGTTCATGCTCGACACGCTGACCCGCGACCATGGCTATGAGGAGGCCGTGGTGCCGCTGCTCGTGCGCAGCGAGGCGATGTTCGGCACCGGCCAGCTGCCCAAATTCGCCGAGGACAGCTTCCAGACGACCGACGGCCGCTGGCTGATCCCGACCTCCGAAGTGAGCCTCACCAACAGCGTGCGCGAGCAGATCCTGTCCGAGGAGGTGCTGCCGCTGCGCTTCACCGCGCTCTCGCCCTGCTTCCGCTCCGAAGCCGGCTCGGCCGGGCGCGACACGCGCGGCTATATCCGCCAGCACCAGTTCGAGAAGGTCGAGATGGTCTCGATCACCACGCCCGACCAGTCCGAAGCCGAGCACGAGCGGATGACCGCCTGCGCCGAGGACATCCTCGACAAGCTCGGCCTCGCCTTCCGCCGGATGAAGCTGTGCACCGGCGACATGGGCTTCTCTGCCGCGCGCACCTATGACCTCGAAGTGTGGCTGCCCGGCCAGGCGCGCTATCGCGAAATCTCGTCCTGCTCGACCTGCACCGATTTCCAGGCCCGCCGGATGAACGCGCGCTATCGCCCCGAGGGCGAGAAGGCGACGCGCTTCGTCCACACGCTCAACGGCTCGGGCCTCGCGGTGGGGCGTACGCTGGTCGCGGTGGTCGAGAATTATCAGCAGGAGGACGGCGCGGTCGCAGTGCCGGCGGTGCTCCAGCCCTATCTCGGCGGGCTGACCCTGCTGGAGCCGAAGGCATGATGATCCTCAAATCCTCCCTCGCGCAGCGGGGGAGGTGGCATGCGCAGCATGACGGAGGGGGCCTCTCCCCAAGCTCCGTCGCTCGCGGACAGGCCCCCTCCACCGCTTCGCGGTCCCCCTCCCCCGCTGCGCGAGGGAGGATTTAGAGAATGCGCATCCTCCTCACCAACGACGACGGCATCCACGCCCGCGGCCTCGCCGTGCTCGAGCGCATCGCCCGGACGCTCTCCGACGACATCACGATCGTCGCCCCCGCCGAGGAGCAATCGGGCAAGAGCCGCTCGCTCACCCTCACCGAGCCGTTCCGCGTCCGCCGCCTCGGCGACAATCGCTACGCCGTGCGCGGCACGCCCACCGATTGCGTGATGTTCGCGCTCGCCGAGGCGATGGCGGATTCGCCGCCCGATCTCGTCCTGTCGGGCGTCAATCGCGGCGGCAATCTCGGCGAGGATGTCAGCTATTCGGGCACCGTCTCGGCGGCGATGGAAGGCGCGCTCGCCGGGATCCGCTCGATCGCGCTCAGCCAGCGCTACGCACAGACCGGCATGGGCGACAAGGTCCCGTTCGACACCGCCGAGGCATGGGGCGAGCGGGTGCTCCGCCCGCTGCTCGACGCCGAATGGGCGCCGCGCACGCTGATCAACATCAACTTCCCGCCAGTGCCGCCCGAGGCCGTGCGCGGCATCAAGCCGGTGTCGCAGGGGCTGCGCGACTATGGCCGGGTCGGGCTCGACAAGCGCGTCGATCCGCGCGGCTTCCCTTATTATTGGCTCGCGATGAGCCGGCTGCCGCACACGCCGGAGCCCGACACCGATCTCGAGGCGATCGAGCAGGGCTGGGTCACCGTCACCCCGCTCCATCTCGATCTCACCCACCGCAAGTCGCTGGAAAGCCTCAAGTCGCTCTATTGTTAACCACTCACGTTTCCCTTATTAAATTTTGAAGGGGTTAGGGAGCTGGCAATGCGCCGGATGGGGGCACTGCTGTTCGGCGTCGTCTTGATGTCGGGCTGCATACCGGCTGAGGCCGGAAGGAGACCGGGCAGTTACGACGCGCCGGACCCGAATCGACCGCAGGAACAGGAGCGATTCGAGCGGCGCTCGCTCGATCAGGACGTGCGCGCCCTGCCCGCGCCGCCGCCGGCCTGGGAGGCGCGCGCCGTCGCGCCCGACGCGAAGCAGGTGGCGAGCACGGTCTGGGTGGTCCAGCCCGGCGAGACGCTGCGCACCATCTCTGCGAAGACCGGCGCCGGCTCGGAGGCGATCGCGCGCGCCAACGCGCTCGCCGCGCCGTTCGTCATCCAGCCCGGCCAGCGGCTGAACATCCCCGGCGGGCGCTATCATCTCGTCCGCACGGGCGAGACCGGCATCGCGATCGCGCGCGCCTATAAGGTCGAATGGTCGCGCGTCGTCGCGGCCAATGCGCTCGCCGAGCCCTATATCCTGCGCACCGGCCAGCGGCTGCTGATTCCGGGCAGCCGTCCCGAGACGCTCGAGGAACGCGCCGCGCGCTTCCATCTCGACATCGACGACATCCTGACCGGCGGCGAGCCGGCGCTCGCGGCCAATGCGAAGCCGGCCAAGCCCACGGCCTCCTCCGCGCGCGTGCTCCCCGCGACCACGCCGGTCGCCGCGCCGACCAGCCGGGTGGCGAGCAACCTCGCCTGGCCGGTGCGCGGCACGGTCGTGAAGCGCTTCGGCCCGGGCAAGAGCGGCGAGCGCAACGACGGGATCAAGATCGCGGTGCCGCTCGACACGCCGGTGCTGGCCGCCGCAGACGGCGTGATCGCCTATGTCGGCAGCGACGTGCCCGCGCTGGGCGGGCTCGTCATCGTCAAGCACGCCAACAGCATGACCACGGTCTATGGCCATGCCGGACAATTGCTCGTGCAGCGCGGTCAATCGGTGAAGAAGGGCCAGATGATCGCGCTCTCGGGCAATTCGGGATTCGCCGACCGTCCCGAGCTCCATTTCGAAATCCGCCAGGGGCGCACACCGGTCGATCCGGTATCGAGGCTGCCGGCGCGTTGATTGAGAATCCTCCCCCGCCAGGGGGAGGTGGCAGCGAAGCTGACGGAGGGGGAGGAAACCCTGAGCGCTGTGATTCCTCCCCCTCCGCCGCCTACGGCGGCACCTCCCCCTGGCGGGGGAGGATGGGCACCCCCTTGCCCCTCCCTTTCCGGCAGGGGATAGAGAAGCCGGATGGCCCTGCTCCCGCCCGCCACGCTGAAACGCAAATCCAGCCTGCCGGTCTGGCTCTCGATCGGCTGGCGCGTGCTGGCGGTGCTTGCTCTGCTCGCGCTCGCCGTCGGGGTGCACTGGATCGAGCGCGACGGGCTCAAGGACACTGCCGACGGGCATGTCAGCTTCCTCGACATCCTCTATTTCACCTCGATCTCGGTGACCACCACCGGCTATGGCGACATCGTGCCGGTGAGCAATTCGGCGCGGATGTTCGATGCCTTCGTGGTCACTCCGATCCGCGTCTTCGTGGTGCTGCTCTTCCTCGGCACCGCCTATAATTTTGTGCTCAAGCGAACCTGGGACAAATGGCGTATGGCACTGATCCAGCGGACCCTTTCGGGGCACATCATCGTCGCGGGCTACGGCACCACCGGCTCCGAGACCGTCGACGAGTTGATCGCGCGCGGCACCGCTGCCGGCCAGATCGTCGTGGTCGATCGCAACGAGGAGCATATCGCCCGCGCCAAGGCGTGCGGCTGCATCGTGCTGCAGGCCGACGCGACGCGCGATCAGGTGCTCAAGGACGTCCATATCGCCAGCGCGCGGTCGATGATCGTTTGCGCGGGGCGCGACGACACCTCGATCCTGATCACCCTCACCGCGCGCCATCTCGCGCCCGGGCTGCCGATCAGCGTGATCGTGCGTAACGAAGACAACGAGCTGCCCGCGCGTGCGGCAGGCGCGACGACGGTGGTCAATCCGGTGAGCTTCGCCGGGCTGCTCCTCGCCAGCTCGTGCAAGGGGCCGCATCTTTCGGACTATCTGATGGATCTCGCCTCGTTCCATGGCGAGGTCGAGCTCTCCGAGCGCCCCGCCCGCCCCGATGAGATCGGCAAGCCGCTGGCGGCGATCCGGACCGGGCTCGGCGTGCGCATCTATCGCGACGGCGCGCCCTATGGCCACAAGGCGCCCGAGGCTGCGGCGCTGATGGCCGGCGATCAGATCGTCGAGATCATCACGGCCTGAGCCATCCTCCCCGGCACGGGGAGGATCGCGGTGCACACGTTAGGCGCCGCCCCTACCTCACCCAACACTGGCGCGCGCCTCGTCGCATTCCTCGCAGCGCTCCTCCGGGTCGTGGAGGAAGATCAGCGGATCGGCCCGAACGCGTTCGGCAGCGATGCGGACCAGATCCGCGGCCTCGATCAGCCGCGCCTCCGCCTGCCCTACCCGCCCCTCGCGCTGCAATCCCTCGGCGCGCAGCCACACGTCCGCCAGCGCGAACTTCTCGCAGCAGCTGTCGTTCTCGCCATAATCGACGCGTGTCCCGTCGGCCGCCGTGTAGTGGAAGGCACTGCGATAGGGCGCGCCGCCGATCAGCTCGGCGAGGTGCAGCATGGTGTTGGCGTCATGGCCCACGCCGAGCAGCAATATCTGCCCGTCGGCCTCGCGGATCCGGTCGATCGCGCTTCCCGGCGCGGCCGGCGGCAGCACGAACGGACCGCCGACGATCCACTCGGCCTTGGGACCGGCCACTGCGACCGCGTCGAAATGCGCGCTCCGCACTACGCCCGGCTGCTGCCAGAACAGCGAAGGCACGATCCCCAGATCCTCGCGATTGGGCGTGGTCGCGGCATCGAAGGGCAGATCGTCCTCGCCCGTCGCCGAGGGCATCGCCAACGTCCCCTCCGGCCCCAACGTCGCTTGCAGCGCCGCGATCAGCCCGAGCGGCCCGCCCTCGACGGGGCGCACCGCGCGATAGCTCGAATGGACGAGCAGCACCCCGCCGTCGCGCACTCCGAGCGCGCGGAGTTGCGCGATCAGTTCGTCGCGTGTGGTCGATTTCATATGCCCCTGCCTTGCAATGTAGGTTTTCGCCTGCTTCCGTGGCCGCCGGTTCGGCATTCGCCACCGCGCTCTTTGACGCCGTCGATTCTCCTACAGCCGAACGCAAGGATATTTCCTACCCGCGCAATTCCAGAGTCGTTCTTGCGCGACTCTTGCGACTCTAGGCCGGCAAAACCCTACAAAAAGGCGTCTCGAACGTCCTCCAGGTCAGGAAGGCCAGGATCGCTGGCGCCGTCGCTTTCGCGCTTGACCCCTCGCCTATGGCCGTGCTGGTCGCGCGCATGCCAATCCTCTTCGCCCGCGCCCTGCCGATCCTGCTGCTGATCGGCTCGAACATCCTGATGACCTTCGCCTGGTACGGGCATCTCAAGTTCAAGGACAAGCCGCTGCTTGCGGTGATCCTCGTCAGCTGGGGAATCGCCTTTTTCGAATATTGCCTCGTCATCCCCGCCAATCGCTGGGGCAGCGACATTTATTCGGCCGCCCAGCTCAAGGGGATGCAGGAAGTGATCACCCTGTCGGTGTTCGCGGTCTTCTCGGTCCTCTATCTGGAGCAGAGGATCACGGTGAACCATCTGATCGGCTTCGCGCTGATCGCGGCGGGCGCATTCTTCCTGTTCAAGGCGCCGATCGCCGGGGGCTAGCGCAACAAGCCGAAGATCGCGCCCATCACCAGGTAGATCGTGATCCAGTAGCCCGCGTCGATCAGGAACAGCGATCGCGGCTGGCGCGAGAAGAGATAGTTCACGCCGATCGAGGTCGCGATGAAGCCGACGCCGATGATCGCCGCGACCACCACCGAATAGTGCAGCCCCAGCCCCGACGGCATGTCGTACGTGCCGTAGAGATGGTCGAGCATGAACGCGGCGATCAGGTTGAGCACGAAGGTGCCGCCGAAGATCAGCGGCATGTTGGCCCCCGCGGCGCTCTCCGGCGTGATCCCGCGCGCCTTCATCCATGCCTTGCCGAACAACGGGCCATACCAGAGCCCACCCACGAGAAAGCCGGCGAGCGCCGCCAGCACGATCGGAAGCCAATGGAAATGCATCCTTCCCTCCCCTGTTTGCAGAGGCGTGAAGGTACGTCGGAAACCCCCGGCTAGCAATTTGCGCGAAAAAGCCTATGTCGCCCGCCAATCATGGCAACCAAAATCCCCGAGGCCCCTCGCGTAGGGATGGTGTCGCTCGGCTGTCCGAAGAACCTCGTCGACAGCGAACGCATCCTCACCAAGCTGCGCAGCGACGGCTATGCGATGTCGCCCGACTATCAGGGCGCCGACGTCGTGCTGGTCAACACCTGCGGCTTTCTCGACTCGGCCAAGGAAGAGTCGCTCGAAGCGATCGGCGAGGCGATCGCCGAGAATGGCCGCGTCATCGTCACCGGCTGCATGGGCAAGGAAGCCGAGGTCATCCGCGCGCGCTTCCCCAATGTCCTCGCGGTCACCGGCGCGCATCAATATGAGGAAGTCGTCGGCGCGGTGCACGAGGCGGCGCCGATGCCGCCCTCGCCCTTCGTCAATCTGGTGCCCGATGCGGGGCTCAAGCTCACCCCCCGCCACTACAGCTATCTGAAGATCTCCGAGGGCTGCAACCACCGCTGCGCCTTCTGCATCATACCGGCACTGCGCGGCGATCTGGTCAGCCGCCGCCCCGACGCGATCCTGCGCGAAGCCGAGAAGCTGGTCGAGGCCGGCACGAAGGAACTGCTGGTCATCAGCCAGGACACCTCGGCGTACGGGGTGGATATCCGCAAGGAGCCGCGGATGTGGAAGGGGCAGGAAGTCGTCCCCCACATGACCGACCTGGCCCGCGAGCTCGGCAAGATCGCGCCCTGGGTGCGGCTCCACTATGTCTACCCCTATCCGCATGTCGACCAGGTCATCCCGCTGATGGCCGAGGGGCTGATCCTCCCCTATCTCGACATCCCCTTCCAGCACGCCTCGCCGACGGTGCTGCGCTCGATGAAGCGTCCGGCCAACGAGGCCAAGGTGCTCGAACGGCTGCGCAACTGGCGCGCGATCGCCCCCGATCTGACGATCCGCTCGACCTTCGTCGTCGGCTTCCCCGGCGAGACCGAGGCGGATTTCCAATATCTGCTCGACTGGCTCGACGAGGCCCAGCTCGACCGTGTCGGTGCGTTCCGCTTCGAGCCGGTCGAAGGCGCCCCCGCCAATGATCTCCCCGGCGCGGTGCCCGAGGAGGTCAAGGAAGAGCGCTACGCCCGGATCATGGCAAAGACCGCGGCGATCTCGGCTGCGAAGCTTCAGGCAAAAGTCGGCCGCACGCTCGAGGTGATCATCGACGAAGTCGGCGAGGAAGGCGGCGCCACCGGCCGCAGCCAGGCCGACGCGCCCGAGATCGACGGCGAGGTCTTCCTGCGCGATGCCGGGCATCTGAAGCAGGGCGACATCGTCCGCGTCGAGATCGAGGACGCCGACGAGCATGATCTCTACGGGGTGCCGCTGGCCAGCAACTGAGCGGCGCCTTATGGACGGCGCGAAGGAGTTCGCGATGCTCGTCCGTACCCTGCTCATTGCCCTGTCGATCGCCCTGCCCGCCACTGCGCGCGCCCAGTCCGGCGATGCCGCGCATCTCTATGCCTATCGCCTGAGCGATCGGGCGCGATTCGAGGAAGGCTATCGCCGCCATCTCGGCTGGCACGCCGATCGCGGCGACAGGCTGGCATGGTATGCCTGGTACGTCACCGCCGGAGAGCGCCGCGGCGCCTTTGTCGACGGGACCTTCGGCGCGACGCCCGAGGCGCTGGAAAACCGGATCGAACCCGACGCCGACGCCGCCGATTTCCGCGCCAACGCCGCGCCTTTCGCCACCGCACTCGGAAACGAGGGTTGGACCCTCTGGCGCGCCGCGAGCCGGGCGACCTCGCTCGAGCAGCGCCGGCCTGGCACGCTGATCCACGTCCTCGCGATCAAGCCCGCGGACGCCGCGCGTTTCGAGGCGGCGATCACTGCGCATCCCGTCCCGGGCGCCGCCTGGTATCGCGGCGGCGACAAGGCTCCGGCGCCCTGGCTGCTGATCGTCCCCGCCCGTTCGGCGACTGCCGTGCCATCCGTCGCGACGATCCTCGGCCGCACGCATCCGGCGCTCGCGCAGACGCAGGTCGTGCGGGCGGAGACATGGCGCTATGCGTCGCGGCTCGCGCTGATGCCAGGCGAACCGCTCCAGCCCTGAGGTCCATGCCGCGGCGTCATGGCCCGGCAAACCCAAGACACTGGAAACTCGCCGTCTTGCCCCTAAACCGGACTCCAGCATTGCCCGGGGGAATCATTTTGCCATCGCCTCACCGTGTCGCGTCGGCGTTTCTCCTCGGCCTTGGCTGGCTGGCGCTTGCCGGCGTCAGCGCCGGCGATCCCACCGCCAGCGTCATGTCCGTCGATCCGCTGACGGTGCCGGACGACGATTTCGCCCGGCATCGCGATCCCGCCGAGTGGAAGGGCCTCGTGGTCAGCCGGGTCGAGTTCCGCGAGGAGCGCGCGGCGTGGCGGCTATGGCGGATCGCCAACAAGCATCACCATCGCGGCCCCTTGTGGTTCGTGCCGCACGACAACGAGAATGCGGGGTTCGAGGCGGGGCTCGAGGCGGTGCGGCGCTGGGGCGGGACGCTGATCGCCGTCGACGCCGGCATCGGCGAGGACGGGGTGCGGATGAACCGCGCGGTCGATTATGGCCGGCCGGTCGATCCCAACCGCAATTTCGACAGCGCGCTCCCCGGCTATGCCCGCCACATCCTCGCCGATCTCAAGCCGGGCATGCCGATCATCGCGCTCCACACGAACGGCCGCGGCTTCGACACCGGCGAATCGCGCTGCAACAAGTCCGATCCGCCCGGCGGCGGGGTGATCTCGATCCGCTATTGCGACGACGTGCTGCGCCCCAGCCCGTCGCTCGGCCGCGCCTGGCCGTGGGACGATGACGACACCGTCGCCTTCGCCACCTTCCGGACCGGCGGCGCGCCTTCCGACGCGTACTGCCGCGACGCGATGGTCGCCGCGGACTTCAACGTGGTGCAGGAGCGCGTGATCGCCAGCGACCGCTCGCTATCGAACTATGCCGTGCTCCACGGGCTCGACTATCTCAACTTCGAGACGCTCGACCGCGGCGACAGCCCCGAGGGGCTCGCCGAAGGCCGGCGTCGTCTCGTCCACATCATCGGGCGCGCACTGGCGATGTGCGCGCCCAAGGTGAAACCGGTCGAGCGCTGAGCTCAGCCGGCGATGGTGTCGAGCGCCTTCACGGCTTCTTCCGGCAGGACCAGATCGCGCGCCGCGAGATTCTCCCGGAGATGCGCCAGCGAGGATGTGGCCCGGAATCAGCAGGATGTTGGCGAACGCTGGAGCAGCCAGGCGAGCGCCACCTGCATCGGCATCGCGCCGAGTTCCTTCGCGACCGCGTCGAGCGCGCCCGACTGCAGCGGCGAGAAACCACCGAGCGGGAAGAACGGCACATAGGCGATGCCCGCCGCGGCAAGCGTGTCGATCAGCGCGTCGTCGGCGCGGTGCGCGAGGTTATACTGGTTCTGGACGCAGACCACCGGCGCGATCATCCGCGCCTCGCCAATCTGCGTGGCGGTGGCGTTGCTGAGTCCGAGATGACGGATCAGCCCCTGCTCGCGCAGGCTGGCGAGCCGCTCGAACTGCGGCGCGATCGATCCTTCGCTCGGGGCGTGGACATCGCCCATCACGCGGAGGTTGACGACATCGAGCGCCGCCAGCCCGAGGTTGCGCAGATTGTCGTGGACCTGCGCCTCGAGTTCGTCGGGGCTCGAGGCGGGCAGCCACGCCGCATCCGCGCCGCGTCGCGCACCGACCTTGGTGACGATCACCAGATCGTCGGGATAGGGATGCAGCGCCTCGCGGATGATCTGGTTGGTGACGTGCGGGCCATAAAAGTCGCTGGTGTCGATGTGGTTGACCCCGCTGGCGACGGCTTCGCGCAACACCGCCAAGGCCTGATCGCGGTCGCGCGGCGGACCGAAAACGCCCGGGCCGGCGAGCTGCATCGCGCCATAGCCGAGCCGGTTCACGCTGCGGTCGCCGAACTGGAAGGTCAGGGGAAGGTGAGCCATGTGACGAACTCCTCGATAGACACAGCCCTAGCTAGGCCTTGCACCATCGATCGATAATCCAGCATAATCTGCACAGGCCGTGCGGATTATCGAACAATGAAGATCGACCTCGGGGATTTGAACGCGTTCGTGACGGTAGCGCGCGCAGGCGGCTTTCGCGACGGTGCGCGCGCGAGCGGCGCGAGCGCCTCCGGGCTCAGCGAGGCGGTGCGCCGCTTCGAAGAGCAAGTCGGGGTGCGCCTGCTCAACCGCACCACGCGCAGCGTCGCGCCCACCGAGGCGGGCGCGCGGCTGCTCGAACGCCTCGGTCCCGCGCTGTCCGAAGTCGAGGCGGCGCTCGACATAGTCAACATCTTCCGCGATCGCCCTGCGGGCACGCTCAAGCTCAACGTGCCGGTGATCGCCGCGCGGCTGGTGCTTCCCGCGATCCTGCCCGGCTTCCTCGCCGCCTATCCCGAGATCCAGCTCGAGATCATCGCCGAGGACAGCTTCGTCGACCTGCTCGCCTCGGGTTGCGATGCCGGCATCCGCTATGACGAGCGGCTCGAACTGGACATGATCGCGGTACCGATCGGCCCGCGTGTCCAGCGCTTCGCCGCGGGTGCCGCGCCCGGCTATCTCGCGCGCCGGGGAACGCCCGAGCATCCGCGCGACCTGCTCGCGCATCAGTGCCTGCGCGGCCGCTTCGCCAATCGCGGGCTGCACGCCTGGGAGTTCTCCCGCGACGGCGAGACCGTTCGCGTCGAGCCCAGCGGCCCCTTGATCGTCAGCCTCAGCACCGCGTTCGACTTGCTGATCGCCACCGCGATCGCAGGCGGCGGCGTCGTCACCTCGTTCGAGGAACTGCTGCGTCCGCATTTCGACAGCGGCACGCTGGTGCCGGTGCTCGAGCCGTGGTGGGAAAGCTTTCCGGGACCCTTCCTCTATTATCCGGGCCGACGGCTCGTCCCCGCGCCGCTGCGCGCCTTCATCGACTATGTGAAGGCGCATCCTGCTCAGGACAGTGCATAGGCTACCACTTCGTCGCTCACCGGCGTCTCCATGAAATGGTGCCCGCCGGCATAGAGAACGAGATACTGCTTGCCGCCCACTTCATAGGTCACCGGCGTCGCCTGCCCGCCGCCGGGGAGCACGTCCTTCCATAAAGTCTTGCCGGTGCGCAGATCGATCGCGCGGATCAGATTGTCGGTCGCCGCGGCGATGAAGACGAGGCCGCTCGCAGTGACCACCGCGCCGCCATTGTTGGGCGTCCCGATCGTGATCGGCAGCATCGAGGGGATGCCGAACGGGCCGTTGGTGCGCGCCTCGCCGAAGGGGCGGTCCCAGATCGTCCTGCCGCTAGCCATGTCGATCGCGCGGATCCCGCCATAGGGCGGCTGTTTGCAGAGCATGCCGGTGACCGGCATCCGCCAGCCCGCATTGACGCTGATCGCATAAGGCGTGTTGGCCTGCGGATCGCCCGCGCCTTCGGCCCCGCCGATCTTGCCGCGCGCCTGATCGCGCGGCGCCCAGCCCAGTTTGTCGGCCTCGGCGCGGGGCACGAGGCGGACATAATTGGGCATGTCGTTATAGTTGGCGACGATCACGCCGCGCTGCGGATCGACGGCGATCCCGCCCCAATCGGTGCCGCCATTATAGCCCGGATATTCGATCGAATGCCCGTTCGCGACGGGCGGGGTGAAGAAGCCGTGATAGCTCGCCCGGCGAAACTGGATCCGGCAGATCATCTGGTCGATCGGCGACATGCCCCACATATCGCGCTCGGTAAGGTCGGGCTTGCGCAGCGTGTGCCACAGCGACACCGGCTGGGTCGGCGCGCGCTGCTGCGGCTCGACGCCGCCGCCGGGCACGCGCATCTCGCCGACCGGCGTGAGCGGACGGCCGGTGCGGCGATCGAGCACATAGATGTCGCCCTGTTTCGAGGGCAGCACCAGCGCCGGCGTACCCTGATAGTCGACCAGCGTCGCCTGCGCGCCGAAATCATAGTCCCAGACGTCGCGGCGGACCGCCTGGAAACGCCAGCGCGGCTTGCCGGTGGTGACGTCGAGCGCGACCAGCGAGGTCGCGAACATATTCTCCTCAGGGCGGCGCAGCGACGAATAATAGTCCGCCGCGGCATTGCCCATCGGCAGATAGACGAGGCCGAGCTGCTCGTCGCCGCTCGCCAGGGTCCACATGTTCGGGGTGCCGCGCGCCCATTCCTGACCCGCGGGCGGGGCGCCGTTCCATGTCGGGTGCATCATGTCCCATGCCCAGCGCAATTGGCCGGTGCGCGCATCGAACCCCTGGATCACGCCCGAGGGCGCCCAGCGATCCTGCCCGTCGAGCACCTGATGCCCGGTCACGAGGATCCCGCGCACCAAGGTGGGCGGCGAGTTGATCGAGACGAAACCGTCGGGAACCTTGCCCATGCCGATCTTGGCATCGACCTGGCCGTTGGTGCCGAAATCGGCGCAGAGCCGGCCCGAGCGTGCGTCGACCGCGATCAGCCGCGCGTCGAGCGTGCCTGCGATGATCCGCGTCGCGCAGGGCTGGTCGGCGGCCATGCCCGGCACGGCATAATGCACCACCCCGCGGCATGCCGCGGTGTAGGGAATGGCGTTGTCAGGGACCTTGGGATCGTAGCGCCAGCGTTCCTTGCCCGTCGCCGGGTCGAGCGAAATCAGGATGTTCTTGGGGGTGCAGAGATACAGGCTGTCGCCGATCTTGAGCGGCGTGTTCTCGGCGCCATAGGTGTTGCGGATCTGCGGTGAGGACGGGAGATCGCCGGTGTGGATCGTCCAGGCGCGCCGGAGCTTGCCGACATTCTCGGCATTGATCTGGGCGAGCGCCGAATAGCGCCGTGCGCTGACCGTGCCACCGTAGCTCGGCCAGTCGGCGCCGACGCTCTGCCCCGAGGGGTCGGCCATCCCGCGCGTGCCCGCAGCGGGAAGCGCGGCGAGAACCGGATCGGGCTGGTTGGCGGCCGCCACCCAGAAGTCGACCGTAGTGACCAGCAGCGCCGCGACGAGACCGATCACCGCCAGCCGCCAGCGATCGGCGCGCCGGCTCAGCGTCGCCATCGCGAGGATCACGCCGAGGAGCAGGACAACCGGCGCGATCACCCTCGGCACCTGCGCCCAGGCGTTGGCGCCGACTTCCCACCACGCCCAGACCATGCTGAGCAGCACGATCGCGAGATAGACCCAGCCGCCCACCATGCGCCCGCGCACCAGCAGCACGCCCGCAACCGTCATCGCGACTCCGGTCAGCAGATAATAGAGCGAGCCGCCGAGCAGCGCGAGCCACGCGCCGCCGACCACGAGGAGCAGCCCGATCAGCGCGACGAGCATGCCGATCAGGATCGACAGCCAGCTTCCCCATCGCCGGGGACGTTGGCCGAGGATCGGTTGACTGACTGGCGACGACGCGGTGTCGGAACGGGCATCGGTCAAGGCAGGTCTCCCGCGGATGCTTCGGAGGCAGCGGAGTAAAGGCGCTGGAGCAACCAGCCTCGGCCGGCCACGGTTCCGGAATGAACAAAATTTCATCTTGAAACCGGGGGCTAGGCGCGGCGGCTTCGCGCCCCTAGATCGGGGGCATGCCTGATCTCACCACGCTTGTTCAGCCCGATCGCGGCCAGCCCGCCCGCACCATCCACCTGATCGACGCCAAGGGGTATGACACCTGGCTCGCCGCCCAGCCGCCGCGCCACCGCACCGCCGCGCAGGCACAGAAGCTCGCCCCCACCGGCTATTCGAGCGCGATCCTGCCCGGCGACGGACCCGAGGACTGGTCGGTGGTGACCGTGGTCGCCAATGTCGAGCGGCTCACGCCCTGGTGCCTCGCCAAGCTCGCCGAGACGCTTCCCGAAGGCGCCTACCGTGTCGAGGGGCGCGAGCCCGGCAAGGCGATCTATGGTTGGCTCGCCGCCCAGTACAAGTTCGACCGCTACAAGAAGAAGGACGACAAGGCGCAGGGTCCGCGGGTGCTGCTCAGCGGGGATCCCGCCCGCATGGAAGAGGCGCTGCGCCTCGCCGGCGTCGCCTTCAAGCTGCGCGACCGGATCAACACCGGCGCGAACGACATGGGTCCGGCCGATCTCGAGGCCGCCGCGGCCGAGCTGGCCAAGGACTATGGCGCCACCCTCACCGTGGCGAAGGGCAAGGAAGTCGAGAAGGGCTATGGCATGCTCTGGGCGGTCGGCAAGGCCGCCGGCGAGGGCCGCGAGCCGCGGCTGATCGAGCTCGAATGGGGCAATCCCGAGCATCCCCGCATCGCGATCATCGGCAAGGGCGTGTGCTTCGACACCGGCGGGCTCGACATCAAGCCCGCCGCGGGCATGCGGCTGATGAAAAAGGACATGGGCGGCGCCGCGCACGCGCTCGCGCTATCCGAGCTGGTGATGCAGCACCGTCTGCCGGTCCGCCTCCACATGCTCGTCCCCGCGGTCGAGAATTCGATCAACGGCGAGGCGACCCGCCCGGGCGATGTGATGATCTCGCGCAAGGGCGTCTCGGTCGAGAACAGCAATACCGATGCCGAGGGCCGGCTGATCCTCGGCGACGCGCTGACCAAGGCGGCCGAAAGCGAGCCCGAGCTGGTCTTCGACTTCGCCACGCTGACGGGTGCGGCGCGCGTCGCGCTCGGCGCGGATCTCCAGGCGGTGTTCGCCAATGACGACACGCTCGCCGCCGAGCTGCTCGCCGCCGCCGAGAGCGAGGCCGATCCGATGTGGCGGATGCCGCTCTACGAGCCGTACAAGGAAGCGCTCAAATCGGACGTCGCCGACATGGTCAACGCGGCCGAGGGTCCGTTCGGCGGCGCGATCACCGCCGCGCTGTTCCTCAAGGAGTTCGCGCCCGAAAAGGCGCAATGGGCGCATTTCGACATCTTCTGCTGGAACGGCTCGGCCAAGCCGGGCCGGCCCAAGGGCGCCGAGGCGGTGAGCCTGCGCGCGACCTGGAAGGTACTCAAGGATCGCTACGCCGGCTGAACCCGCGCGCCGCGCGCCTCGACGTCGTCCTTCGACATCGGGTAGCCGAAGTGGAATCCCTGCCCCATCGCGCAGCCGAGCTGAACGAGGGTCCGCGCGGTCGAGGCGGATTCGATCCCCTCGGCCACCACGGGAAGGCCGAGCGTGTTGGCCAAGGTGATGATCGCGTGGACCAGCCGCAGCGCCTCGGGATCGCGCTCCATCGCCGTGACGAACGAGCGATCGATCTTGAGCCGGTCGAACGGCAGCATCTGGAGGTGCTGGAGCGATGAATAGCCGGTGCCGAAATCGTCGAGCGCCAGCTGGATGCCCTGGTTCTTGAGCGAGGCGATGGTCTGCTGCGCGCTGTGCGCGTCGACGATCAGCGCGTTCTCGGTGATCTCGATCGTGAGGCGCGGCGCGGGAAAGCGCTCGCGCGTCAGCACCGCCAGCACCTTCTGGCTGAACCAGGGGTCCTTGAGCTGGATCGGCGAGACGTTGATCGCGATCGCCACCTCCCAGTCGCGCGTCTCGCGGCAGGCGCGGCGCAGCAGCCGCAGCATCAACTCGTTGATCAGCCCGCATTCCTCGGCGATCGGAATGAACAGCTCCGGCCCGATCGCCTCGCCGTCCGCGTGCTGCCAGCGGGCGAGCAGCTCATAGCCGACCACCACGCCGCGCTTCAGATCGACGATCGGCTGATAGTGCGGCACAAAGGCATCGTCCGCCATCGCCTCGCGCATCTGGCGTTCGATTTCGGCGCGACGACGGATCTCGGCATCGAGCGCCGGTTCGAACGCGCAATGCTGGCTGCGGCCGGATTGCTTGGCCTTGTACAGCGCGATGTCGGCACGGCGCATCAGCGTCTCGAGATCGCGCGCATCGCCGGGATAGAGCGATATGCCGACGCTCGCACCGATATGATGGACGAGGTCGGAGCCGGCGAATGCGCGCTGCATCGCCTGGACGATCGCCTGGGCGGCGCGCCGCGCGCCCTCGCCATCGGCATCGACGATCACCGCAAACTCGTCGCCGCCGAGGCGATAGCTGTTCCCCAACCCCGCGACGGCGCCGGTGAGCCGCGTCGCGACGGCACGGAGCAGCGCATCGCCGGCGGGATGGCCATGGACGTCGTTGACCGACTTGAAGCGATCGAGGTCGACAATGAGCAATCCGAAATGCTCGCCGTTCGCGGCACGGGCAACGCGCGCTTCGAGCGTCTCGGTGAGCGCGCGCCGGTTGGGCAGGCCGGTCAGCGGATCGTGATAGGCGAGCTGGTGCGCACGCTGCTCGGCACCCTGCGCCCGTCGCTGCTCGGTCACCATTTCGGCGCGCGAGGTCAGCACCTCGATGAAGCCCGCATGCGTGGTCCGCAGCATCCGCAGGATCAAGGTCGTGACGACGATGATGTTGAAGCCGAGGCCGCGCAGGATCCAGTCGCCGGAGAACAGCAGGCACAGCGTGACCGGCATCGCGCCGAAGAGCAGGACGGCATGGCCGGCACGCGGCAGCGACTGCAGGCAGTAGCAGCAGCTGATCGCACCGATGAAGATGTAGAGCGCGATGCAGGCGCGGCGCACCACATCCGCCTCGAAATAGAGGAACAGCCCCCACCCGCCAAAACCGAGGCTCAACAACGCTGCGACGATCGTCGTACCGCGCAGATAGCGTGCAATCGCCTCGGGTTCGGGAGTGAAGCCCCGACGGCGCAGCCAGAAGGCCGCGCGCAAGCCGCCGAGCACCGCCAGCACGACGGGCATGCCCATGCTCCACCATGCGCTCACCGTGCCGTGCGACGCGAAGCCGAGGAACGCCGCATCGACGAGCATCAGCGCGTACATCAGCGGGACCTGCTGGCGCAGGGTGCGGAACTGCTCGACCAGGATCGCGCGATCCTGCTCGCAATCGATCGAAACGGCAGGGTGCGATCGCCGCAGCATATTCAATTATAGCGAGGCGGGTCGCCTGCGCGGGTGGAAGCGACGGAAATAACTGATATTTTCGAGCGTCAGCGCGCCTCGAAGTCGAGCGTTCGCGCGAAGAAGGGCAGCATCTCGCTATAGATCCGTCCGCCCTCGCCCCAATGGCGCTCGCCCCAGCCGCCGCGATATTCCTCGGCCTCATAGGGCACGCCGAACGCGTCGAGCACGCGCGTGAAGGCCTGGTTCGAGACGATATGATCGGCGTTGGCGTCTCCGCGCGCCCAATCGAACATCAGCCCGCGCAGCCGCTTGAGATTGTCGGCGTGCAGCGGGACCTGGCGTTCGAGGAAGAAGCTCGCGTTGAGCCGCTCGGTGCGCGCGGCGTCGATCACGAGCCGATCGTCGACGAGCCGCGCGGGCGTCGCGAACCGCAGGGGCTGCGCCGGATCGGCAAGATGCGCCTGGAAGATCGACGTGAAGATCAGCGAGAAGCCGTCACCGCGGAGCGCCTCGATAGACTGCGCGCTGCCCAGCAGCCGCCAATCGGGCCGCGAGAACATCGTCTGGAGCCCCGGACCGGTGCCGATCGGGTGGAGCGCATAGACCGCGCCGAAGACCTCCGGATGGCGCATCCCGAAGCGGATCGCGCCGTGCCCGCCCATCCGGTCTCCCGCCACCCCGCGCGATTCCGCCCGGGCGAGCGTGCGGTAGCGCGCGTCGACCCTCGGGACGAGCTCGCGCACCATGAAGTCGTCCCAATTGCCGGTCGCTGCCGAATTGACGTACCAGCTCCCGCCCGCCGGCGTGGTGAAATCGGCGGTGACGACGATCACCGGCCCGATGACCTGCCGCGCGATCGCGCGGTCGAACAGCGCCTCGGCGCCATTGGCGACATAGGGTGCGCGATCGTCCTCGAAGAAGCTCGAAAGATAATAGACCACCGGATAGCGCCGCGCGGCGCCGGCATAGCCGTCGGGCAGATAGACGGTGACCCCGCGCAGGTTCGCAATCCCCGCCGGATTTCCGCGCAGACTGGCAGCATCGATCCGGTGATGCTCGAGCGTGCCGGCGAATGCGTTCCCCGCAAGCGACAGAAGCATCAACGTCAACAACAGGCGGACGTGCATCCCATGTCTCCTCGCGCGGGGACCGATGCCAGCCTAGGCGGCGGAGCGCGCGGCTCCAAGCCCCCTCCCCGCGCCCCGCCGGCTCTGCTATCACCTGCGCCATGCAGGCCGCACATCCGAGACTCGTCCTCGCCGCCTGCATCCTCGCCTCGAGCCTCGCCTTCATCGACGGGTCGGTCACCAATGTCGCGCTGCCGGCGATCGGCGCCGACCTCGGCGCGACTCCGGCCGAGCTGCAATGGACGATCAACGCCTATCTGCTGCCGCTCTCGGCGCTGTTGCTGATCGGCGGGGCGGCGGGCGACCATTTCGGGCGGCGCAAGCTGCTGGTCCTCGGCATCGCGGTGTTCACGCTCGCCTCAATTGCCTGCGCGCTGGCCGCGGACCTGACCCTGCTCCTCGTCGCCCGCGCGGCGCAGGGGATCGGCGCGGCGATCCTTCTGCCCAACAGCCTCGCCGTTCTCGGCAACGCCTTCACGGGCGAGGCGCGCGGCAAGGCGATCGGTACCTGGGCCGGCGTCGGCGCGATTGCCGGTGCGGTGGGCCCGCCGCTCGGCGGCTGGCTGGTCGACGCGATCGGCTGGCGTGCGATCTTCTATGTCAACGTGCCGGTGGCAGCCGCTGCGGTCGTCATCGCGCTGCGCTACGTCGACGAGAGTTCCGAAGGCGAACTGCCGCTCGATCTGCCCGGCGCGCTGGCGGCGACCGTGGCGCTGGGCGCCGTCACCTGGGCGCTCACGCTCTGGTCCAGCCACCACGCTTTCGACGGGACCGTCGCGATCGGCCTCGCCGCCGGCCTCATCGCCACGGCGCTCTTCGTCTGGATCGAACATCATCGCGGTACGCGCGCGATGATGCCGGTGGCGATGTTCGCCTCGCGCGCCTTTGCCGGGCTGACGTTGCTCACCTTCCTGCTCTACGGCGCGCTCGGCGGGGTGCTGCTCCTCCTGCCTTTCGTGCTGATCGAGGCCGCCGGCTATACCGCGCTGCAGGCGGGGCTCGCGCTGCTGCCGATGCCGCTCGGCATGGGGCTCGCCTCACGGGTGATGGGGAAACTCACCGCGCGGGTCGGGCCGCGCTGGCCGCTCACGATCGGTGCTTTCGTCGTCGCGATCGGGTTCGCGCTGCTCGTGATGGTCGATGCGGATGCTTCCTACTGGACCAGCGTCTTCCCGGGCTGCCTCGTCATCGCGATCGGCATGTCGAGCGTCGCCGCACCGCTGACCACCGCAGTGCTCGCCGCCGTCGACGATACCCATGCCGGCACCGCCTCGGGCTTCAACAGCGCGATCGCGCGCACCGGTGGGCTGATCGCCACCGCGATCGCCGGCGCGGTGATCGCCAGCGCCGGCCCCGGGCTGATCGCGGCCTTCCATGGCGGTGCGCTGGTCGGGGCCGCGCTCGCCGCCGCCGCCAGCGTCACCGCGCTGCTGACGCTGGGCGAGATCAGGAAAGCGACGCCGCAGCCGCGATGATCGGTACGAACTTCTCGGCGGTCAGGCTCGCGCCGCCGACCAGCGCGCCATCGACATTGTCGACCGCGAGGATGTCGCGCGCGTTCATGCCGGTCACCGATCCGCCGTAAAGGATACGAATTCCGTCGGCGGCCTCGCCGACCATGGTGCGCAGCTTGGCCCGCGCGATCGCGTGCATCGAGGCGATCTCCTCGAGCGTCGGGGTCTTGCCGGTGCCGATCGCCCAGCGCGGCTCATAGGCGAGCGTCAGCCAGTCGCCATGTGCGCTCTCGGGCAGCGACTTCTCGATCTGGGACTGGACGATCCGCTCGGCGCGGCCGGCATCGTGCTCGGCCTCGGTCTCGCCGCAGCACAGGATCACGCGGAGGCCGTGGCGCCGCGCCGCCGCCGCCTTGGCCCAGGCGTCGTGGCTGGTCTCGTGCTGGTCCGCGCGGCGCTCCGAATGGCCGACGATGGTCAGCGTCGCGCCGCATTCGCGCAGCATGTCGGCCGAGATGCAGCCGGTATGCGCGCCCTTGTCGGCTTCGTGGACGTCCTGCGCGCCGATCGGCAGCGCACCCGCCACCGCCACCGCGGGCGCAATCAGCGTGAAGGGCACGCACAACGCGACGTCGACGCCGGGATTTGCCGCGGCCGCGGCGGCGATCGCCTCGACCTCGCCCAGCTGCGCCTTGAGCCCGTACATCTTCCAGTTTCCGGCAACCAGCTTGCGGCGCATGTCCAACTCCCTCTCTTTGGTCGCAGCCGATACCAAGCCCCACGCGCTGCACAAGCTTGAAGGCGCGCCCTCCCGGCCCTAAAGCACGCCAAATTCCTCTTGCGAACGGCCCTTCATGCTCAATTTCTTCCGCCGCTTCACCAAGTCGCGCTACGGCCTGATCGCGGTGTTCATCTTCCTCGGCATCATCGCGCTGGCATTCGTCGCGGGCGACGTGACCGGCATCCGCATGAACGGGGCCGGCGCCGGAGGCAATGTCGTCGCCAAGGTCGGGAGCCGGAAGATCACCGACCGCGAGGTCCGCGAGCGGGTCGACCTGTTCCTGCGCAATCTGCAGCGCGAGGGGCAGAACGTCACGATGGAGCAGTTCCTCGCGCAGGGCGGCCTCGAGATGACGCTCGACGAGATGATCAACAGCGCCGCGCTGGTCGAGTTCGCGCAGCGCTCGGGGATGCAGGTCAGCAAGAAGCTGATCGATGGCGAGATCGCGAGCAACCCGGCCTTTGTCGGGCTCGACGGCAAGTTCAGCCAGAAGCAGTTCGAGGATCTGCTCGCGCAGAACCGTATCCCGCCCGCCATGTTTCGCGAAGGCATGACCAACGAGCGCTACAATCTCTGGCTGGTCAATCGCGGAACGCTGGGCAGCCAGATCCCCGAGAGCGTGCTGCTTCCCTATGCCTCGCTGCTGCTCGAGCGCCGCACGGGCACGGTCGGCCTCGTCCCGACGGCCGCGATGGATCCGGGGCCCGATCCCGACGACAAGACGCTGGCCGCCTGGTATCAGTCGCGGAGCGCACGCTACACCGTGCCGCAGCGCCGGATCGTGCGCTATGCGGTGGTGAAGCCCGATCAGCTGCGCGCCGGCACCGCGGCGACCGAAGCCGAGATCGCGGACGCCTACAAAAAGGCCGGCAACCGCTTCGCGGCGACCGAGAAGCGCAATGTCCGCCAGCTGGTCGTGCTCGACCAGGCGACCGCCAACCGCATCGCCGGCGAAGTGAAGGGCGGCAAGACGCTCGCCGCCGCCGCGAGCGCCGCAGGGCTCGAGCCGACCAATTTCGAGGGCGTCGAGAAGGCGGCGCTGGCACGCCAGACGGCTCCCGCGGTCGCCGATGCCGCGTTCGCCGCCGCGCAGGGCGGTGTGGTCGGACCGGTCCGCTCGCCGCTCGGCTGGCACGTGCTCCAGGTCGAGAAGATCGAGCAGATCGCAGCGAAGACGCTCGAGCAGGCCCATGCCGAGCTCGCCGGCGAGATCAGCTCGCGCAAGCTCGCCCAGGCGCTCGCCGACCTGCGCCAGAAGCTCGAGGACGGGATCGGCGACAGCAAGAATTTCGACGAGCTCGTCGCCGATGCGAAGCTGACGCCGGGGCGCACGCCCGCGCTCACCGCGCAGGGCACCGATCCCGAGAATCCCGAGTTCAAGCCCGATCCCGCAACCGCGGCGATCATGCGCGCCGGCTTCGCCATCGAGCAGCCGGGCGATGACTCGCAGATCGTTCCGATCGCGCCGGACGGCAGCTTCGCGCTGGTCGGGCTCGAGCGCATCGTCGCCGCCGCCCCGCGCCCGCTCGCGCAGATCCGCGCGCAGGTGTTGAGGGACTATCTGGTCGAGAAGGCACTCCAGAAGGCACGAACGGTGGCCACCCAGGTGATCGCCAAGGTCGAGAAGGGCATGCCGATGCAGCAGGCGCTGACCGAGGCCGGCGTCACCAAGGGTCCGCCGCCCAAGCCTTTCGACTTCAAGCGCGCCGACGTGCTTCGTCCGAACATCGCGCCCTATCTCCAGATGGCGTTCCGCATGGCGCCGGGTAAGGCGAAGCTGGTCGAGGGTACGAACCGCGAGGGCTATTATGTCGTGCATCTCGCACAGGTCGAGGAGCATAGCGCCGCGGGCGATCAGGCCGCGATCCAGCGCGTGCGCGGCGACATCGCGCCGCAGGTCGGGCCCGAATATGCGCGCCAGTTCATCGCCGCGATCCGCAACGACGTGAAGGTGACGCGCAACGACAAGGCGCTCGCGCAGCTCCGCGCCGATCTGAGCCGCACGGGCTCGGCGCGCTGAGGTGACCGACGGCGTCGAAGCCGCACGGGCGGCGCTCGCCGCCGGCCGGCCGGCGTTGCTCTGGCGTCGGCAGGTCGCCGATACCGAGACGCCGGTCGCCGCGGCGCTCAAGCTGATCGAGCCGGGCCGCGGCGACTTCCTGCTCGAATCGGTCGAGGGCGGATCGGTCCGCGGCCGCCATAGCCTGATCGGTCTCGCCCCCGACCTCGTCTTCCGCGCCACCGGCGACGCGGCGGCGATCAACCCGCACTGGCTGGTCGACCGCGACGCTTTCGCACCCTGCGCCGAACCCGCGCTCGAGGCACTGCGCGGGCTCGTCGAGCGCTGTCGGATGGACGTGCCGGCCGAGCTGCCGCGCGCGCTCGCCTGCCTTGTCGGCTATTTCAGCTACGAGACGGTGGGACTGGTCGAGAAGCTGCCGCGGCCGCCGGCGAACCCGATCGGGGTGCCCGACATGATGTTCGTCCGGCCGACGGTCGTGCTGATCTTCGATCGGTTGGCCGACACGCTGTTCCTCGTCGCGCCGGTCTGGCCCGATGCCGGGCGCGACGCGGAAAGCCTGATCGCCGCCGCGGCCGAACGCATCGACGCCACCGCCGCCCGGCTAGGCACCGCAGCGCTGCCCGCGCCGGTCCGCGCCGAGCCTCGCGAGATCGCGCTCAGCCCGGTGCTCGAACCCGGCCGGTATGGCGAAATGGTCGCGCGCGCCAAGGACTATATCGCGGCGGGCGACATCTTCCAGGTCGTGCTCGCCCAACGCTTCACGACTCCCTTCGCGCTGCCCCCGTTCGAGCTCTACCGCGCGCTGCGCCGGGTGAACCCCTCGCCCTTCCTCTATCATCTTGACCTGCCGGGCTTCGCGCTCACCGGATCGAGCCCCGAGATCCTCGTGCGCGCCCGCGACGGCGAGATCACCATCCGCCCGATCGCCGGCACGCGCCCGCGCGGCAAGACCGCGGCGGAGGACGAAGCCAACCGCGCCAGCCTGCTCGCCGATCCCAAGGAGCGCGCCGAGCATCTGATGCTGCTCGATCTCGGCCGCAACGATGTCGGCCGCGCCGCGGATGCGGGCAGCGTCCGGGTGACCGACAGCTACACGGTCGAATTCTACAGCCATGTGATGCACATCGTCTCGAACGTGGTCGGCGCCCTCAAGCCGGGCAGCGATGCGCTCGACGCGCTGTTCGCGGGCTTCCCCGCGGGGACGGTGAGCGGCGCCCCCAAGGTTCGCGCCTGCCAGATCATCGCCGAGCTCGAACCCGAAACGCGCGGGCCGTACGCGGGCGGCGTCGGCTATTTCTCGCCCGACGGATCGATGGACAGCTGCATCGTGCTCCGCACCGCGCTGATCAAGGACGGGGTGATGCACGTCCAGGCCGGCGCGGGCATCGTCGCGGATTCGGACCCCGCCTATGAGCAGCGCGAATGCGAGGCCAAGGCCGGCGCGCTCTTCGCCGCCGCGCGCGAGGCCGTGGCGCGGGCAGCCGAGGCGGGATTCGGGCAGTAAAATTCCTCCCCGAGCTTGTCTCGGGGAGGGGGACCACCGCTACGCGGCGGTCCCCCTCCCCCAGCAAGCTGGAGGAGGGACTATCTCAATCCTCGGCCGGCGCCGTCGCCCGCGCCGCCTTGGCCTTGGCGTCCAGCCGTTCCTGATACCATTGCCGGATCGCCGCACGCGTGCAGCCGGTCTGGCCGCCGATGCCGACGGGCGAGCAGCTGTTGGGCAGCCCGGCGCGGTTGAATTCCTCGACCGTCTCGACGCGGTTGGTCCAGGCCTGCGCAGCCGCGCCTTCGTTGGGCTGGTTCCGCAGGCTCTTGGGGATGCGATAGGGCGATTCGCCCGCGTTGGCGCAGACCACGACTTCGTCGGGGCTCTCGGCCGGCGGGCATTTCTCTTCGCCATAGAGCAGGATCGAGCGCACTCGCTTCGGCGGGCCGTCTTGCCGGGCGCCGTCCTGCGCCGGGGCAGGAGCAGCCACGAGCGCGGCAAAGAGCAAGGTGGAAAGCATGGATACTCCTTTGAACAGCGAACTACGCCTCTGCAGCGTCAGCGTTGCCGCCGCACTGTGGCCGCGCCAAGGCAATTATGGGCCAAGCCAATTGTGAGATCGCGCGAAACGCCTTAACCGCTCCTGCATGATCCTCGTCATCGACAATTACGACAGCTTCACCTGGAACCTCGTCCATTATCTGATGGAACTCGGCGCGGAGGTGCAGGTGGTGCGCAACGACGCGCTGAGCGCGCGCGACGCGATCGCCAGCAACGCGCAGGCCTTCCTGATCTCGCCGGGCCCGTGCACGCCGAATGAGGCTGGGATCAGCCTCGATCTCGTCGCCGCCTGCGCCGAGCTGCGCAAGCCTTTGCTCGGCGTCTGTCTCGGCCATCAGGCGATCGGCCAGCATTTCGGCGGCAACGTCGTGCGCGGCGGGCTGATGCACGGCAAGACCTCGCCGGTCGAGCATGACGGCACCGGGCTGTTCGAGGGCCTGCCCTCTCCCTTCACCGCGACGCGCTACCATTCGCTGATCGTCACCGACATTCCCAAGGAACTGGTCATCAACGCCACCGCGGCGGATGCGTCGGTGATGGGAGTCCGCCACCGGGACCTGCCGATCCACGGCGTCCAGTTCCACCCCGAGAGCATCGCCACCGAGCACGGCCATGCGATGCTGGCGAATTTCATGCGGCTCGCGGGGATCGAGGCGAAGGCGCTCGCCTGACGGGCATCGGGCGTCGATCCATATTGGAATGGGCGACGATGTTCGAAGCCCTCTCACATCTTGCGACAATTTCGCCCCTGCGTTGCAATTCTCCTGCGACAGGTCGCTGCCATTCGGTTCGCATCGCCCGATCCGGGCGCAACGGAGACTCGAATGGATCGTAAATTGAAATTTGCCGGTGTCGCCTTCGCCGGCCTTCTCGCGCTGGGCGCGGGCGGGGTCGCGGTGGCGGGCATGAACGACGGGCCCGGCCGCTTCGGCCGTGCCGACGCCAACAACGACGGCCAGATCACCCGTGCCGAATGGATGCAGGCGGCCACGGCCCGCTTCGACAAGTTCGACGTGAACAAGGATGGCAAGCTCACTGCCGACGAAATGCCGCGCCGCCACGGCCATCATCGCCACGGCCCGCATCGCGGCGGTCCGGACGGAGGACGCGGCGGTCCCGATTGGGATCGCGGCGGCCCGCCGCCCCCGCCACCGGGCGCGCCGGCACCCAGCGCCTCGGCCGCGCCGACCCCGTCGCCGCAGCAGTAACTCGGTAGGGCGTCCGGTCCCATGGCCCGGACGCCCTACTTCCACACCCCGGCGTACGCCCGCTGCGTCTCAGCGTTTCATCGCTTCAGGCCGCGCCGGCACTTCCGCACCACCCCAGTTCCGACGTGCTCGGCCGCCCGGGTTCTTGTCATATTCCTCGCGCCACGGATCGACATAGCTGCTCGCCGCCCAGATATCCCATTGCGCCGCCATCCTGCGCACGCGCGCAGGCTGACGCGCCGCGAGATCGTGCAGCTCGGTCCGGTCCCGTGCCATGTCGAAGAGCTGCCAGGGCTGTCCGAACCGCGCGACGAGCTTCCATTTCCCGTCACGAACCGCGCGATTGCCCTCATGCTCCCAGAAGATCGGGCGATCGCGCGCGAGCGGCCGCCCGCTGAATGCGGGCACCATCGAACGCCCCTGCATCGGCACGATGTCATGGTCATGGTAGCGCGTCGGATAGCTCGCGCCGCCGAGTTCGACGAGCGTCGGCATCACGTCGATCAGATGCCCCGGCGCGCGCACCATGGTACCGCGCAGCCGCGCATCGATCCCCCGCGGCCAATGCGCGATCATCGCAGTCGCGATCCCGCCTTCCCCGGTATGGTGTTTGAAATATTGGAACGGCGTGTTCTGCAGCGTTGCCCAGTTCATCCCCACCCAGACATTGGATTGCGCGCTGCCGGGTGCACCCTTGCCGAGCAGGCGGCCATCGGGCCCGCTCTCGGCATTGCCGCCATTGTCGCACAGGAAGAGGATCAAGGTGTTGTCCAGCTCGCCCGACTGGCGGAGCCGCTCGACGAGAGTGCCGATCGACCTGTCGACGCGGCTGATCATCGCGGCATAGACCGCCATCATCGTGTCGAAGCGATCCTTGTCCCCGGCCGACAATTTTTCCCAATCATAGCTGTTGGGCAGCGCCGGCGGCAGCCGCGTGTCGGCCGGCACGATGCCGAGCGCTTTCTGCCGCGCGAGCCGTTCGCGGCGCAGGGCCTCCCAGCCGCGCATATAGCTGCCCTTGAATCTGGCGACGTCTTCCGGCGGGGCCATCAGGGGGAAATGCGCCGAGGTGAAGGGCATATAGAGGAAGAAGGGCCTTCGCTGCGCCTCGGCCTCCTTGATGAACTTCGTCTGCCAATCGACGAACATGTCGGGCGAATACCAGTTGCCCTGCCCCACTTCGGGCGAACTCGCGGGCACCTTGCGCCCGTCGATGAAGACATCCTTCGCCACCGGCTGGGGCTGGTCCGGATAATAGAGCTCGCCGACGGGCGAGGTCAGCGAGCGGTCGAACCCGCGCTGCCACGGCGTGACGCCCCGCGCGAGGCCGAGATGCCATTTGCCTGCCATCGCCGTGAAGTATCCGGCCGACTTCAGCACTTCGGCGAGCGTGACGACGCGATCGGACAGCTTGCCCTGCAGCCCTTTGCCTGCCGGCGCCACGATCCCCTCGAGATGTCCGAGGCCGGCCTGGTGCGGATAGGTCCCGGTGAGCAGCGAGGCGCGCGAAGGGCTGCACCGCGCGCTGTTGTAGAACTGCGTGAAGCGGAGGCCGCCGCTGGCGAGCGCATCGATATTGGGCGTCGGGATCTCGCCCCCGAAACTGCCGAAATCGGAAAAGCCGACATCGTCGAGCAGGATCACCACGACATTAGGGCGCGTGGGCTGCGGCCTGTCGGCAGCGGGTCGCGCACTGCCCGCGCCGAACGGCATCGCGCTTGCAGCCATCGCCGCCGCTATGCCGCCCGCCCGGGCCAGCAATTGGGCGATCCCACGTCTTTTCATCTCCACTCTCTCCTCGCTTCGCCTCTTTCGGCGCTTTCGCCGCGGGCATGATTTGTCAGATCAGGTGTCGTCAGTTTTTGAGAGATTTATATTATCAATATCACATAGCCACGCTTCGAGGGGCTCGGCAAGTCGGCCAGACGCAGCCGGGCTTGGGTCCACCCGCATCAGGAATTGCTCGACTCGGCCGCGTGTCGCCGGAATAGAGGCGTCGTGACTGTCTCGACCCTCCTTCCCGACCCCTCCTCGCCGCTTTCGCGGGAGAGCGCCGCCCAGGCCTTTGCGGACATTCTCGACGGCAGCGCGCCCGAGGCTGCGATCGAGCAATTCCTGATCGCGCTCAGCCTCCGCGGCGAAACCAGCATCGAGATCGCCGAGGCGGCGCGGGCGATGCGCGAGCGGCTGATCCCGATCACTGCCCCCGCCGGCGCGATCGACGTCTGTGGAACCGGCGGCGACGGCCATCACACGCTCAACGTCTCGACTGCAGTGAGCCTCGTCGTCGCGGCGTGCGGCGTCCCCGTCGCCAAGCACGGCAACCGCGCCGCCTCGTCCAAAGCCGGCGCCGCCGACACGCTCGAGGCGCTGGGGCTCAATCTCGATCGTGCCGCGGCGCGCGCCGAGGAGAGCCTGCACGAGCTCGGCATCGCCTTCCTCTTCGCCCAGCACCATCATCCGGCGATGGCGCGGATCGGGCCGCTCCGCCGCCGCATCGGCCGACGGACGATCTTCAACCTGATGGGACCGCTCGCCAATCCCGCGCACGTCTCGCGCCAGCTGATCGGCATCGCCCGCCCCGATTACGCGCCCATCTATGCCGAGGCGCTGGTCCAGCTCGGCGCCGAGGCCGCGGCGATCGTTTCGGGCGAGGAGAGCCTCGACGAGCTCTCGACCGAAGGGCCCAGCGTGGTCGTCAACGTCGGCAGCGCGGCGCTGCCGGCGCGGATCGCGCCCGAAGATGCCGGCCTGCCCCGCCATCCGCTCGCGGCGATCCGCGGCGGCGATCCGGCATACAATGCGCTCGCGCTGCGCCGCTTGCTCCAGGGCGAGACCGGCGCCTATCGCGACGCGGTGCTGCTCAACGCCGCCGCCGCGCTGATGGTCGCCGGCCGCGTCGACAATCTGGTCGACGGCGTCGAGGAAGCTGCCGAGGCGATCGACGGCGGGCTCGCCAATACGCTGCTTGATTGCTGGATCGCCTTCGCATGAGCACGATCCTCGACAAGATCCTCGCGACCAAGCGCGCCGAAGTCGCCGCACGCCGCGCCGCGCCGGTTGCGCACCCCGAACCCTCGCCGCCGCGCGGGTTCAAGGCCGCGCTCGACGCCAGGGTCGCCGCCGGCGGCTATGGGCTGATCGCCGAGATCAAGAAGGCCAGCCCGTCCAAAGGTCTGATCCGCCCCGATTTCGATCCCCCCGCGCATGCCCGCGCCTATGCGGCGGGCGGTGCCGCCTGCCTGTCGGTGCTCACCGATCAGGAGTATTTCCAGGGGCATGAGGATTATCTGATCGCCGCGCGCGCCGCGTGCGATCTGCCGGTGATCCGCAAGGATTTCATGGTCGATCCGTGGCAGGTCGCGGAATCGCGCGGCATCGGCGCCGATGCGATCCTGATCATCGTCGCTGCGCTCGACGATGGCCCGATGGCCGAAATCGAGGCCGCGGCGCTCGAGCTCGGCATGGACGTGCTGGTCGAGGTCCACGACGCCGACGAGCTCGAGCGCGCGCTGCGGCTCCGATCGCGGCTGATCGGCGTCAACAATCGCAACCTCAAGACCTTCGAGGTCGATCTTCAAAAAACCTACGAACTTGTTCGCCACGCCCCGAAGGATTGCACCTTCGTCGCCGAGTCCGGCCTCACCAGCCGCGCCGATCTCGACGCGATGGCCGCGCACGATATCCGCTGCTTCCTGATCGGCGAGTCATTGATGCGGCAGGACGATATCGAGGCCGCGACGCGGACGCTGGTGGGATGAGCGACCTCACCCATCTCGACGAGTCCGGGGCCGCCCGCATGGTCGATGTCGGGGGCAAGCCGGTCACGGCGCGTGAGGCAGTCGCCACCGGCCGCATCACCATGTCGCGCGAGGCCGCTGCGGCGATCCGCGCGGGCAGCGTCAGGAAGGGCGACGTGCTCGCCACTGCGCGCATCGCCGGGATCATGGCGGCCAAGAAGACCGCCGGGTTGATCCCGCTCTGCCACCCGCTGCCGCTCACCCGCGTGGCGGTGGACCTCACGCCCGACGAAACCGGCGTCACCGTCACCGCCACGGCGGCGATCGAAGGCAAGACCGGCGTCGAGATGGAGGCGCTCACCGCTGCCAGCGTCGCGCTGCTGACTTTGTACGACATGGCAAAAGCGCTCGATAAAGCCATGATAATCGGTGATATCCGCTTGCTGTCGAAAAAGGGTGGCAAGTCCGGCGACTGGTCGGCCTGACTCCTGGAACGCCGCCGCGCCGGCATCGCTGTCCTGTCATCAAAATATCGTCGAGGCGGGAATGCTGCCGCGCTGGCGCTGGCGCTGGCGCTCGCACCGGCTCGAGCAGCACGAGAAGGATCGCGATCAGGCGCGCCGCCCCGTGCTCGCGGCAGGCGCCGGGCGAGCATCGCCTGCCCGGCATTAGGGATTCTACAACCGCGAATCTTAACCCGGATTTCAGGCCCTTTAAGCAAAGACTTGCGCCACGGCCGGGGTGGGAAAAACAGTAATGATTCAAGCACTCAGGTCCGCGACCATCTTCTCGCTCTCGGCCGATCCGCCGCGCGCGGTACGCCAGCGCCCCGATGCCCAGGCGGCGTTCGACGCGGCGTTCCTCGTCAGCGACTGCGAACGCTTCCCCTGTTCGCTCCAGCGGCTCTCGTCCGCCGGCGCCACGATCGCGATCGACGCCCAGCTCGGCGAGGCCGAGCCGATGCGGCTCGAAATGGCCAGCGGCCAGGCGATCCCCGGCAAGGTCGACTGGAGCGCCGACGGCGAAGTGGGCTTCGTCTTCGATGCGCCGATCGACATCATCAGCACCCTCGCCCGCACGCTCGCCAGCCTCCCGGCCGAGCGGCGCAGCATGCCGCGAGTCGAGATCCACCAGCTCGTCGCGATCCGCAGCGGCAGCAAAGTCGAGCATGCCCGCACGCGCAACATCTCGCAGGGCGGCGTCGGCATCGACACGCGGCTCGACCTCGCCATCGGCGACCCGGTCCAGCTCACCTTCGACGCGCTCCGCCCGCTCGACGGCACGGTCCGCTGGGTGCAGGACGGCCATGCCGGCATCGCGTTCGACGAGGAGCTCGGCTGGCAGACGCTGATGCCGTGGCTGCGCCACGCCCAACGCGTCCAGGCCGGATCGCCCACCCCGCCGGCTTCGTTCGAGAGCGAGGGGATGATCCCCGACAAGCACGCGATCCGCCTCGATGCGCCCGCCAGCGTCCGCGAAGGCGTGCGCTGGTGGAACGCGCGCGTCCGCGGGATCACCGCGCACCTCGTCGAGCTCGAGACGCGCGCCGTGCTCGCCCCCGGCGCGCAGCTCTGGGTCTCGCTCCCCGAGATCGGCGGCGGCCCGGCCAATGTGATCGAGGCGACGCACAATCGCATCCTCTGCGAGTTCCGCCTGCCGTTGCGCCCGCGCGACCTCAGCCTCGTCACCGGCGGCCAGGCGCCGCGCTGAGCGCTTGCGCCGGGCGCGGTTCCCGGCGCATGGCAAGGGCGATGTCCACGCTCCTGCCCGTCGTCGAAGCCCGTTCGCGCCTCCTCGCGCTCGCCGCGCCGCTGGCGACGGAGCAGGTCCCGCTGACAGAGGCTGCCGGACGCTGGGCCGCGGGCGACCTCCACGCGCGTCGCACCCAGCCGGGCGCCGATCTCTCGGCGATGGACGGCTATGCGATCCGCTTCGCCGACCTGCCGGGGCCGTGGCGGGTGATCGGCGAAAGCGCCGCCGGCCGCGGCTTTGCCGGTGCCGTGCGGTCCGGGGAGGCAGTCCGCATCTTCACCGGCGCGCCCCTGCCCGCCGGCGCCGATACGGTGATGGTGCAGGAGGAAGCTGCGCGCGACGGCGACACGCTCCACCTCGCCGGCGAAGGCCCTGCCACGCACGGCCGCAACGTCCGCCGCCGCGGCCTCGATTTCTCCGAAGGCGATTTGCTGGTCCGCGCGGGTGAGCGCCTCACTCCGGCCCGGCTCGCGCTCGCCGGTGCCGCCGGGCATGGCCAGATCGCGGTCCGCCGCAAGGTCCGCGTGGCGATCGCGGCGACGGGCGACGAACTGGTCGCGCCCGGCGCGCCAGTGGGCGAGGCGCAGCTCCCCGAGACCAATCGGCTGATGCTCGCCGCCCAGCTCGCCGATCTGCCGGTCGAGCTGCTCGATCTCGGCATCCTTCCCGACGATCGCGCGGCGCTGGAGGCGGGGTTCCGCGCCGTCGACGCCGATGTGCTCGTCACCAGCGGCGGCGCCTCGGTCGGCGATCACGATCTCGTCCGTCCCGCGCTCGAGGCGGCAGGCGCGACCATCGACTTCTGGAAGATCGCGCTCCGGCCGGGAAAGCCGATGATGGCCGGGCGGCTGGGCGACACGGTCGTGCTCGGTTTGCCCGGCAATCCGGTCTCGGCCTTCGTCACCGCGCTGCTCTTCGTCCGTCCGCTCGTAGCGCATCTCGCCGGCGCCGCCGATCCGTTGCCGCGCACCCGCGCCGCCACGCTGGGCGAGCCGCTTGCGGCCAATGGCGAGCGCACCGACTATCTGCGCGCCGAGATCCGCGACGGCCGCGTCCTCGCCTCGACGCTGCAGGACAGCGCGATGCTCCAGACGCTCGCGCGCGCGACCTGCCTGATCGTCCGCGAGCCCCATGCCCCCGCGGCCCGCACCGGCGACCCGGTGGAGATCCTCGACCTCGCTTGACAAGCCGCAAGAACATTGCGTAAACGTTCCGTGTCTGTTCTGGACAGGAGGATTGCATGCTCACGCGCAAGCAGCACGAGCTCATCTGCTTCATTGCCGATCGTTTGGCCGAGACCGGCGTTTCGCCTTCGTTCGAGGAAATGAAGGAGGCGCTCGACCTCAAGTCCAAGTCGGGTGTGCACCGGCTGATCAGCGCGCTGGAGGAGCGTGAGTTCATCCGCCGCCTGCCCAATCGCGCCCGTGCGCTCGAAGTGCTGCGCGTACCGGAGCGCGGCGACGCGAAGCCTGCCGCCAAGGCCGCGGCGAAGCCCGCAGCCCCCGCCCCCAGCCTGCCCACTCCGGCCAACGACGTGGTCGAGATCCCGCTGCACGGCCGTATCGCCGCCGGTACGCCGATCGAGGCGCTCGAGGGCTCGACGATGCTCCCGGTCCCCGCGGCATTGCTCGGCGCGGGCGAGCATTATGCGCTCGAAGTCGCCGGCGATTCGATGGTCGAGGCCGGCATTCTCGACGGCGATTATGCGCTGATCCGCCGCACCGAAGTGGCGCGCGACGGCGAGATCGTCGTGGCGCTGATCGACGATGCCGAGGCGACGCTCAAATATTTCCGCAAGGAAGGCGCGATGATCCGGCTCGATCCGGCCAATCGCGATTACAACGCGCAGCGCTACCGGCCCGATCAGGTCCGCGTTCAGGGCCGGCTTGCAGGGTTGCTGCGGCGCTATTGATCTCGGGACCCCCTCACGCGTCGGGGTGTAGCAAGGCGCCATCTCGAAATTGGCCGGCTTCACCCATTATTGGTGGTTTGCGCGGCAATCGGCTTGGAACGCGGTGTGGCGGCGCGGATGTACTAATGCGCCCCTAGGTGCCGACAACTCGTTGTATACGTCGCGCATCGCGTCCGGGTGGCAGCCCGAATAGCCGCTTATACTCCCTGCTGAATTGCGACGCACTCTCGTAACCGACCGAGAATGCGACAGCGGCCGTCGCGGCGTCGCCGGCGATCAGGCGTCGCCGCGCCTCGTGCAGCCGGAGCTGCTTCTGATACTGCAAGGGGCTGACTCCGGTTGTCGCCTTGAAGCGGCGGTGGAAAGTCGTGACGCTCATCCCGCTCACCTCCGCCATCGTCTCGATAGTGAGGTCGTCGGCCAGGTGATCGCGTATCCACGCTATGACGCGTCTGATCCGCGATATCCCCGAATCTGCTCGAGCGATCTGACGCAGCAAGCCGCCTTGCGGGCCTATCAGCAAGCGGAAGAGAAGCTCGTCTTCGAGACGAGGTGCCAACACCGGTATCTCGTCGGGGCGATCGAGCAATTCGACCATCCGCCGCCAGGCATCGAGCAGGGCGGCTCCGGCGCGGGTGACGCCAAATCCTGCCGCAGTCGCAGATTCAGGCATCTCGGCCATGTCCAGAAGCAGAGCGGCGAGCCTGGTGGATTTAAGCCGCAGGTTGAGCGCGAGATACGGTTCAGCCTCGCTCGCCTCGCTGATTTGGCCGAGCGCGGGAACCTCGGTGGCAACGACAAGGCACTCGCCGGCTCCATAGGATAAGGTCGTATCGCCGATCATCGTTCGCTTTGCACCTTGGAGCACGAGGCACGCGGTCGGCTCGTAGACGATCGGCATCACCTCGGTGGGCGCAGACAGCGTGAAAATCTCCATTCGCGGGATCGCCACAGATGATCCGGCATGACGGAGCGCGGCAGCCCGGATGTCGGCAAGCAGGGTCATGATCCGCACCAGCGCGCATTGCGCAAAAAGATCAAGGTGATGGCAGAATTGGGCAAGTATTTGGAAGCTTCGGGCATTCGATTGCGGCGACCAGTGTATACATGCGGTGCGCGATCAGGAGAATGCGGCCATGCAGACGCGTACCATCATCCTTACCGGGGCAAGCGACGGCATCGGTGCAGCAGCCGCCCAGGCGTTGAAGGCGCATGGGCACAATGTCATCCTCGTCGGCCGTTCACCCGCCAAGACCGAGGCAATCGCGCGTGCCCTTTCGGCACCCTTCCACATCGCCGACTATGCGAAGCTTTCGGATGTGCGGCGTCTGGCTGCGGAGCTGTCGCGGTACGATCGGATCGATGTCCTCGCGAACAATGCGGGCGGCATCATGGGGCCGCGGAAGATCACCGAGGACGGTTTCGAGAAGACGTTTCAAGTCAATCATCTGGCGCCGTTCCTGCTGACGCGGCTCCTGATGGAGAAGCTCATCGCCAGCCGCGCATCGGTGATTCAGACCGCCAGCCAGGCCGCCAATATGTGGGGCAAGGACTTCGACGTGCGCGATCTCGACAACGCACGCGATTACGCGCCGGAAAGAGCCTATGGCCGGGCCAAGCTGGAGAACATCCTTTTCACGCGCGAACTCGACCGGCGACACCGCGCAGACGGCATCTCGGCCGTCGCCTTTCATCCCGGTGTGGTGCGATCAGGCTTCGCCAGCGACACCAGCCACTTCATGCGGTCCATCTATCATTCTCCGCTCAAGTATCTCGTGACCATCAGCCCCCGGAAAAGCGCCGAGCGGCTGACGGCGCTTGCCGAAGGAACGCCGGGGTCCGACTGGCAACCGGGCGAGGTCTACGACAAGGGCAAGCCAATGCCGGTCGCGTTCAAGGACGACGGCCGTATTGCTAAGATGCTATGGGAACGCAGCGAAGAACTGTTGGCCGAAAGGGATGTGACAGGCTGAGCAGGCACCCGGATCATCTGCCAGATATGTCCGCAATCGTCGCAAGCGACCGCGCCGCGATGCGATCCCTCTGGAGCCCAGTTTCTCTTGGCCAGTTCATCGCACACCCCCTGACTTAACGAACGGCGGCTGAACCATGGGCGGTGCGAGCCACGGATGGCCGCCGCCGCTCCGCACCGTCCGCACATTGGCGTCGGCGAAGCGGATTGCCACACCGCCGGTCCTGGCCAACGTCTCGCGGTCGAGGCGTAGCCAATGCGGCACGCAACCAGGCGGCAGGCGGCGCTCGCTCACCACGACGTCCGCGGCCCGGCAAGCGGCAACCATCTCGCCCCACGGCACCAGATAGAAGCTGCGCGTGGCGAGGACGCGCCAGCGGCGCGAACCGGAGCCGATATCGACAAGGCAGAGATCGGGGCTGCACCGCGCGCCGGGAGCATCCGAGAGCAGCAGGAGCGCCGTGTCCTCGGCGCCGCTATTCTCGCCGAGCACCGAGCGCGTATAGTCGCCGGCGCGATCGCGCAGCAGCGCCATCTCGCCGCTCGCCATGCGGATCGCGAGATGACGGCCGTCGCCGGTGACGAGCAGATCGGGCGGCGGCGTCAGCAGCGCCCAGCCCATGCCGATGGCGAAAGGCAGGGCGCCCGCCCAACGGACGCGCGTCCGCCACAACGCGACCCAGAGCCCGCCCGCGATAACGAGCGCATAGGCGCCGCCGGGCATTGCCGGCAATGCCGCCACCGCGCCGGGCGCCGATGCCGTGGCATGGGCGAGCCAGAGCAGCAGATCGAGCGCACGCGCGGTGAGCCACCAGAGCGGCGCTCCGATCCCGATCAGGTCGAGCGCCAGCGCCAGCGCCTCGAGCGGCATGATCACGAAAGTGGTCAGCGGGATCGCAACGATATTGGCGAGCGCGCCATAGACGCCCGCTTTGTGGAAATGGAACAGCCCGATCGGCATCAGCGCGAGCTCAACCACGAGACCGGTGAGCAGCAGCGACCCCAGCCCGCGCAGCAGGCGGTGGCCACGACCCTCCTCGCGTCGCTGGAACCAGCCGCGCACCCGCGGGCTCTCGTGCAGCGCGACGATCGCGGTCACCGCGGCGAAGCTCAGCTGAAAGCTCGGGCCCGCGAGCGATTCGGGCCAGAGCAGCAACACCAGCAGCGCGCCCGCTGCCACGAGCCTGAGCGTGATCGCCTCGCGCCCGAGGCTCATTGCGAGCAGGACGAGCAGCGCCGCCGCGCAGGAGCGGATCGTCGGGACCTCGGCTCCGGTCAGCAGCGTATAGCCCACCGCCGCGAGCGCCCCCGCCCCCGCAGCCACCAGCGGCAATCGCCAACGCAGCGCGAGGGTTGGGCTGAGCGCGAGCAGCCGCAGCACCAGCAGCATCGCCGCCGCGGTGACTGCGGTGACGTGGAGTCCGCTCACCGACAGCAGATGTGCAAGGCCCGAGCGGCGCATCGCCTCCGAATCCGCCTCGGCGATCGCGCCCTGGTCGCCGGTGGCGAGCGCGCTGGCGATGCCGCCGCCGCTGCCCGCGATTCGCGACTGGATATGCGTCGAGAGCCGGGTCCGCAGGTCCGCGCCCGGCGCGGCGGCGGGCGTGACGACCTCGATCGGCGCGAAGCCCTTTCCCGTCGCGCCCAACCCCGCAAACCAGGCGACGCGGGCAAAATCATACGCGCCCGGCACCGCTGCGGGCGGCGGCGGCATCAGCCGCGCCCGCAGGCGGATCACCGCGCCCTGCGCGATATCGGGGATCGCATCTGCGCGGTCGAGATTGACCCGCACCCGTGGCGGCAGATCGGCATGCCCCTGCGGCGCCAACGTCACCCGGACCATGTCGCGCGCGGGCAATTGCTCGATTCGCTCGACCCGCGCCGTCAGGACCACCACTGCCGGCCGCGCGAGCACCGGCGAGGCGACGCGGTCGCTGCGCCACCAGATCAGCGCGCAGCCCATAGCGAACACCAGCCCCGCCACGGCGACCACGCGCGGCGCTCTGCCCCCGGCCGGCAGCGCGAGCGCGACCAGCGCCAGCGCGAGGCTGCCGAGGATGGAACCGATCCAGCGCGCCGCATCAGGGAGCAGGAACCATGCGGCGATGCCCGCGCCGAGCATCACCGGCAGCCAGAGCACCAGTTGCTCGCGCTCGGCCTCGAGCCAATTTTCGAGCGTATGGCCCCCGTGGCGAAGCGGCCCCCTCGCCCCCATTTGAAGGGCGGGCAACCCCGTGCTAGGGGCCTCGGCGGCTGAGCTGGCCATCGATTTTCAAGTCTGGGAGCAAGCGCGGTTGAGCGCAATATCTGATACCGGCGCCGGGAAGGCCGTCGTAACGCGCTTCGCGCCGTCCCCCACCGGGTTCCTCCACATCGGCGGCGCGCGCACGGCGCTGTTCAATCTGCTGTTCGCCCGCCACCATGGCGGCAAGTTCCTGCTGCGCATCGAGGATACCGATCGAGCGCGCTCGACCGACGCGGCGATCGCCGCGATCCTCGATGGGATGCGCTGGCTCGATCTCGAATGGGACGGCGAGGAAATCTACCAGTTCGCGCGCGCCGGCCGCCACGCCGAGGTCGCGCGCGCGATGCTCGCCAACGGCCATGCCTATAAGTGCTTCGCCACGGCCGAGGAGCTCGAGGCGATGCGCGCCGGGCAGCGCGCCAACAAGCAGCCGCTGCGCTATGACGGCCGCTGGCGCGACCGCGCCGAGAGCGAGGCACCCGCAGGCGCGCCCTATGTGATCCGCCTCAAGGCGCCGCGCGAGGGCAGCGTCACGATCGACGATCAGGTCCAGGGTGCGGTCACGGTCAACAACAGCGAGCTCGACGACATGGTCCTGCTCCGCTCGGACGGCACGCCGACCTATATGCTCGCCGTGGTGGTCGACGATCACGACATGGGGGTCACCCATGTCATCCGCGGCGACGACCATCTCAACAACGCGTTCCGCCAGCTGCCGATCTATCGGGCGATGGGCTGGGACGAGCCGGTCTATGCGCACATCCCGCTGATCCACGGCGCGGACGGCGCCAAGCTCTCCAAGCGCCACGGCGCGCTCGGCGTCGACGCCTATCGCGACGAGCTCGGCCTGCTGCCCGAGGCGGTCTCCAACTATCTGCTCCGTCTCGGCTGGGGCCATGGCGACGACGAGATCATCAGCCGCGAGCAGGCGGTCGAATGGTTCGACCTCGCCGGCGTGGGCAAGAGCCCGTCGCGCTTCGACCTCAAGAAGCTCGAGAATCTCAACGGCCATTATATCCGCGCCAGCGACGATTCGCGGCTGGCCGAACTGGTCGCGGCGCGGCTGCCCTTCGAAGTCTCGGAATCGCAATCGACGCTGCTCGGCGAGGCCATGGCCTCGCTCAAGCCGCGCGCGGCGAATTTGAACGAGCTCGCCGAGGGCGCGATGTTCCTTTTCCGGACACGCCCGCTCGATCTCGACGAAGGCGCGAGCGCCTTGCTGGGGGGAGACGCCCCCCAGCTTTTGTTTCGGATCCATGTCGCGCTTGACGCGGCGGGAAGCTGGGATACGGAGGCGCTCGAAGCGGCGGTACGCACCGTCGCCGACGAGGCGGGGGTCAAGCTCGGCGCCGTCGCGCAGCCTTTGCGCGCCGCACTCACCGGGCGACGAACCTCTCCGGGCATCTTCGACGTTCTGGCATTGCTGGGGCGGGAGGAAAGCCTGGCCCGCATCGCCGATCACATGACCAAGCCCGCCTGATTCGGGCCAGACGAGGACGACGTTTATGAGCGACACCGCCAAGCTTCAGGTTGCGGGGAAAGAAGTGGACTACCCGGTCCTCACGGGCAGCGTCGGCCCGGACGTCGTCGACATTCGCAAGCTCTATGCCCAGACGGGCACCTTCACCTACGATCCCGGCTTCACCTCGACCGCGTCGTGCGAGTCCGGGCTGACCTATATCGACGGCGACGAGGGCGTGCTGCTCCATCGCGGCTATCCGATCGGCCAGCTCGCCGAGCAGTCGAGCTTCATGGAAGTCGCCTATCTGCTGCTCAACGGCGAGCTGCCGGGCAAGGACGAGCTCGACAAGTTCAACAACACGATCACCCGCCACACCATGCTGCACGAGCAGCTGGCGACCTTCTACCGCGGCTTCCGCCGCGACGCGCACCCGATGGCGGTGATGTGCGGCGTGGTCGGCGCGCTCTCGGCCTTCTACCACGACTCGACCGACATCACCGATCCCAAGCAGCGCATGATCGCGTCGCACCGGCTGATCGCCAAGATGCCGACGATCGCGGCGATGGCGTACAAGTACAGCGTCGGCCAGCCCTTCCTCTATCCGGACAATTCGCTGTCCTACACCGGCAACTTCCTGCGCATGACCTTCGGCGTCCCGGCGGAGGAATATGTCGTGAACCCGGTCGTCGAGAAGGCGCTCGACCGCATCTTCATCCTCCACGCCGATCACGAGCAGAACGCCTCGACCTCGACCGTGCGTCTCGCCGGCTCGTCGGGCGCGAACCCCTTTGCCTGCATCGCGGCGGGCATCGCCTGCCTCTGGGGGCCCGCGCATGGCGGCGCCAACGAGGCGGCGCTCAACATGCTCCACGAGATCGGCCGTCCGGAGCGCATCCCCGAGTTCATCGCGCGCGCCAAGGACAAGAATGATCCGTTCCGCCTGATGGGCTTCGGCCACCGCGTCTACAAGAATTACGACCCGCGCGCGACGGTGATGCAGAAGACCGTGCGCGAAGTGTTCAAGGAACTGAACGTCTCCGATCCGGTGTTCGAGGTCGCGCTCCAGCTCGAGGAAATGGCGCTCAAGGACGATTATTTCGTCGAGAAGAAGCTGTTCCCGAATGTCGACTTCTATTCCGGCGTGATCCTCTCGGCGATCGGCTTCCCGACGACGATGTTCACCGCGCTGTTCGCGCTCGCCCGCACCGTCGGCTGGGTCGCGCAGTGGAACGAGATGATCTCGGATCCCGAGCAGAAGATCGGCCGCCCGCGTCAGCTCTACACCGGTCCCGTCCAGCGCGACTACGTCCCCGTCGACAAGCGCTGACCGCCAAACTCCCCTCCCTGCGTGCAGGGAGGGGAAACCTCTTCCTCGATCCACTCCCGAAACGCCGCCATCGCCGGGCTCTGCGCGCGCGACTTGAGCCAGGTCAGCCAATAGCGCCCGGTCGAGACCTCGATCCCGAACGGCCGCACCAGCGCGTCGCCGTCGATCAGTCGTCCCAGCATCGAAGCCGGCGCCAGCGCCACGCCCGCGCCCTGCAGCGCCGCCTCGGCCATCGCCAGCGACGAATCGAACACCGGGCCCTTGAGCGTCGGCGGTGCGACTCCGGCGGCGTCGAACCAGCGGATCCATTCGTCGGCGCGGTAGGAGCGCAGCAGCGGCCGTCCGAGCAAGTCGCGCGGCTCGGTCAGCCCCCGCGCCAGCGCCGGCGTGCAGAGCGGCGTCAGCGGCGCCTCGATCAGCGGCACGGCCTCGGTGGCGTGCCACGCGCCGTCGCCGAAGCGGATCGCATAGTCGAGCCCCTCGCCCGCCAGATCGACGCGGTTGTTGTTGGTGAACAGCCGGAGGTCGATCCGCGGGTGCGCGGCGCGGAACGCCGGCAGCCGCGGCAGCAGCCAGCCGGTGGCGAAGGTTCCCACTGCCGCGACCGAGAGCAATTGCGTCGCCTCGCCGCTCGCGATTCCCTCGACCAGCTCGGCGATCCTGTCGAAGCTCCCGGCGAGCGCCGGCTGCAGCGTGAGCCCCTCGTCGGTGAGCGCCAATCCGCGCGGCAAGCGGCGGAACAGCTTCACTCCCAACCGGGTCTCGAGCCCCTTCACCTGATGGCTGATCGCCGCCTGCGTGACACACAGCTCGATCGCCGCGCGCGTAAAGGAGAGATGTCGGGCCGAGGCCTCGAACGCCCGCAGGGCATTGAGCGGCAGATGCGGGCGGACCATCGCGCAGCCATAAGCTGATCTAATGCCGCAAGCCAATAGGGCGGGAAATTCCGGCCGAACCTGTACCGGAGACTACAACTCGATTCAGCAACGCGAAGCGATGCGGCGGCTAAACCGCTCTGACTGCGGGGACAAAAGACAGGAGAGAGCATGATGAGGATTGTCAGGATCATCGCCGCCGCCGCGCTCGCCGTGACGGGCATCGCCGGCGCCACCGCTGCCAGCGCCGCGCCGGTCACTGCCGTCAGCGCAGTCGCCGCGGTTCAGGACTATGGCTACGGCTATGGCTATCGCGACGGCTATCGCTATCGCGACCGTGATCGCTGGGACCGCGGCGACCGCGGCGACCGCCGCTGGGATCGGGGCCGCCGCTATGATCGCGGCCGCTATTACCGCAACCACCACCGCCGCTGCTGGACCGAATGGCGCCGCTATCAGGGCCGCGTGACGGTCTGCCGCCGCTGACCCGGGTTTGGGGCGCCTGCCGATTGCGGCGGGCGCCCTTTCCTCAGTCCCGCGTCGGCAGCGAGAAGATGAAGCGCGCGCCCATTCCGGGCGCGCTGTCGACCTTGAGATCGCCACCCATCGCACGCGCGAGCCGCCGCGCGATATAGAGGCCGAGCCCCGAACCGCCCGGCTCGCTATCGTCGACCCGGCCGAACTTCTCGAAGATCTTGACGTGATCCTCGAGCGCGATGCCCTTGCCTTGATCGGCGACGATCACGCAGCTCTTCTTGTCCTCGCGTTCGAGCCGGATCCACACCATCGCGCCCGGTGGCGAATAGCGCACCGCATTGCCGATCAGATTGACCAGCACCTGGAGCGCACGGCGAAACTCGCCGGTCGCCGGGAGCGCCTCGTCGGCTGCCGGCTTGTCGATCCGCACCTCCGATTGCGCCGCGCGTACGCCGAGCAGCCCCGAGGCGCGCCGTGCCACGTCCGCGAGATCGATCGGCTCGAGCGCGATCGCGAAGTCCTCGCGCTCGATCGCCTGCAGATCGACCAGGTCCTCGACCAGTCCGAGCAAATGCCGTCCGGCATTGGCGATGTCGCTGGCATATTCGGCATAGTCGGGCTTGAGCGGCCCATCGAGCTGCGCGCTGATGCTGTCGGCATTGGCGATGATCTTGCCCAAAGGCCCGCGCAGCGCGCGATCGAGCCGTTGGCTGAACGAATCGGGGAAGCCGCCGAACGACGCTGCCGGCGCCGGCAGAGGCGTATCGGGCCCGGGCTCGGGCGGCAGCGGCGTCTCGAGCATATGCGCCGCGCCGACGAAACCGGCGAAACGGCCGCCCGGATCGCTGCGCGGAGTGGCCGCGAGCCGCACCATCCGCCCGGTACCGCGGATTTCGGCCTTCTGGCCGTCAAACTGCGCCTGCGCCGCGACAGCATCGAGGATCGGCAGATTGCCGCTCTCGTCCTGCTCGAGATGGAAGAGCCGGGTCAGCGGCTGGCCGAGCATCTCGCTCGAATCGAAGCCATAGCGTTCGCCCGCCTCGATCGACAGGAAGGTGATCCGCAGCGAGGCATCGGTTTCCCACAGCCAGTCGGCAGCCGAACGGAAGAAATCGCCTTCGCGCTCGAGCTCGCTCGCGATCGCCCGCCATGCGGGACGCTGGCGCCAGCCGCTGACTTCGAGCCGCACCCCGCCCTGCTCGGGCTCGGCGCGCACCCACAGATCGAGATCGTCCTCGCCATCGGCGGCGACGACATTGCGCGAGATGGCGATGCCCAGCCGTTGGGCGAGCCGCGCCAGCGCCGCGATCGGCGGCACCGCGAACGGCACGCCGGTATCGCCGCCGGCGCGTTGGTTGAGCTCGGCGAGCCGTGCCTCGGCATCGAGCAGGCGCCCTTCGCGATCGAGGCGCCCCCAAGAGACCGGCAGGGTGCGGTCGATCGCGTTCACGCCGCTGCCCTCGTGCTCGCGAGCGCAAGCAGCGCCGTGCGATAGTCGGGATCGAGCCGCAGCGGCGCGATCGCCTCGCGCGCTTCGTCGCCGGGGATGGCGACGATCGAATCGAGACGGTCGGCAAAGCGCTCGACGTCGCGGCGCGGATCGGCCTCGCACAAGGCGAAGCCGATCTGGGCGACGGTCTCGCGACCGAGATCGAGCGCGCGAAGCGCCAGCCACAGGCGATCCGCGCCCGAATCGAGCACGATCTCGCGCGCCAGCGGATAGCCGACGCCCAGCGCATGCGCGAACAGCGCGATGAACAGCACGATGCGGCGGTCGCCCAGTGCCTCGACGAGCAATTTGGGCAGTTCGTCGGGACGGGCGTCGATCGCTGCGGCGAAGCGCATCGCCGCCGCCTCGAGCCGATCGCCTTCGTCATAGGCCGCGAGGCTGCGCTGCGCGGCATCGCACAGCGCGCGATCGAGCACGGGAAGCGCACCATTGGCGGCCTCGCCGACGCGTTCGCGCAGCGCCGCCGCCACCCACCAGACCAGCCGGTGATGCAGATCCGCAGGCAGGTCCGTATGGGTGAGCGGCCCGATATCGGGTCCGCCGCGCCGCCGGCTCTCGGCGACCAGCAGCGCCATCGCACCGCTGGCGAGCGCGCGATCGGGGTGCTGGACGAAGCGATTGACGAGGCTCGGCCGTTCCGGATCGTCGGGTGCGTGCATCGGCAGCGCCGCTGCGATCGCGTCCTGACGCACCCGCGCCATCAGCTCGGCCATCAGCGTCGGCTCGCGCAGCACGCCTGCCGCGAACAGCCGCTCGAAAACCCCCACTTCGGTGCGCAGGATCGATGCCGCGAGTCGGCTCTCGCCGCGGCCGCCGAGCAGTTGCGCGCCATGTTCGCGGATATCGGCTTCAACCGTGTCGATCAGCGCGCGCAGCAGCAGCGCCAGCGCGACGCGTGTCCGCTCGTCGAGCCGTGCCGCGTCGGGCAGGAAGAAATCGTCGATCGCCACGGCAAGCCCGTCATGGGCGCGCGTCTCCGCAGCCGCCGCACGTGCGAGCAACCGGCTGGCGCCCTCGATGGCACCGGGGTTTATGTCGACAGGACTTTCCGACATCGGCCCCTGATAAGCGCAATGTGATTAAAGCGAAGCTAAGCTTTTTCTCGAGTGCCCTCAACCGCGGCGGCAAGCGTTACAAAGGCATAGGCGGCGGCAGCAGCCAATCCATATTGGATGACTCCAGCCAGCGCGAAGGGCGTCAGCAGCAGCAGATGCGCCGACGGGCTGGCCCACCAGCGGCGATGCCGCGAGGGCGCGCGCTCGATGAGGAATTGCGCCGCGAGCGCCACCGCCGCGAGCACCAGCGGCGTGCTGGTGTCGAGCCGCACGCGCTCCATCCAGCCGCAGCCGAGGGCGACGCCCCCGAACAGGGCGAGCAGCGCCCATTCGATCACGCGCGCGCGTCGCTCCTCGCCGCGCAGCGCCGCCATCGCGCCGCCCGTGGCCAGCGAGGCGGCGGAAAGCAGCGCGGCGATCAACCCCGTCCCTTCCCAATTATATCCGATCGCCGTGAAGGAACCGAGCGCGAGCACGCCGCCGATGGCGAACAGGCCCCAACCCGGGAAGTTGCGCGAGACCAGCTCGGGCAGCGCCATCCGCGCGATGCGGGTGAAGACCCAGCGATCGGCCCAGCCGACGCGACGCTCGGTCAGCGCGGCGAGCACGCCGGTGTTGCGCGCGGCGAGGCCTTCGGCGGTGTGCTCGACGGCATGGCCGCTGCGCAGCCAGCTCGCGGAGAGCGGGACGTGCTCGGCGCCCGATTGCGCTGCGACGCGCAACAGCGCCGATTGAAAGTCGTAATCGTCGGGCATCTGCGCGATCTGGCCGAGCTGCCCCACCGAGATCCGCGCGACGCCCGCCCAGCAATCGCGCATGTCGAGCCGCTCGATCGCCGCGGGCGAACTGGCGTCATCGGTGACGAGCAGCGCTTCGGGTCCGTCATGGCCCATCCGGTCCATCACCGGATCGGTGGTGACCAGCCCGTCGGCCATCACCAGCACACGCGCGCCGTCGTCGATCTTCTCGGCGGCTTCCTCGGCCGAGCGCACGATCTCGACCCTGACTTCGCGCCGCCCCGCGCGATTCACCGCGGCGAGCAGCGCCGGCGTCATTCGCCCGACCGCGACGAGCACTTGCTCCGCGCCGGCGCCGATCAACAACCGGATCTGGTATTCGAGCAGCGTCATGCCACCGAACGGCAATGTCGCGACGAGCGTCCCCGGACGGTCGCTCGCCTCCTCGATCGCAAAAATCAGCCCCGCCAGCATGTTCGTTTCGTTAGGCGGAATGGCGGGGCCACGCAATTCCTCGTGCAGGTGAACGCTGACGCCCGGCGCCGACTTGCGGCACCGGGCGTGGGAGAAGGAACGCGGGTCGAATTCGGCCGCCGCGGAAAGTCAGGCGCCGACGAGTGCGCCCATCTTTCCGGTGCTGCCGAACACCTCGACCTTGCCGCCGCTCGCGCGACGCCGCTGGAGCCAGTCCTTGAGCAGCTCGGAACAAGTATGGTCGATCGCCGAGCATTTCGAGAGATCGAGCCGCACCGGCCCCTTGCCCGGCAGCGCGTCGAGCTTCGCCGAGAGCCTGGGCAGCGCCACGAAGGTCGCTGCGCCCGAAAGTGCGATCGTGCGATGCTCTTCCTCTTCGTGCTCCTCGACCCGCAGGCGCAGCTTGCGGAAGTGCGGAAGCAGCTCGAGCAGCGACAGCGCGATGCCGACGAGCACGCCGGTGAGCAGATCCTCCGCGACGACCAGCACGAGCGTCACCGCCCAGATCATCGCGGGCAGCGCGCCGTAATCGCGCAGCAAATGCTTCGCGTGGCTGAAGTTCACCAGACGCGCGCCGGTCACGACCAGCACCGCGCCGAGCGCTGCCATCGGGATCTCGCGCAGCAGCCAGGGCAGCAACGCGACGAAGCCGAGGATCCACACGCCGTGCAGCATCGCCGACAGCCGGGTCTGCGCGCCCGCCTGGACGTTCGCCGAGCTGCGGACGATGACGCCCGTCATCGGCAGCGCGCCGGCGGCGCCGCAGAGCAGATTGCCGATGCCCTGCGCGCGGAGCTCCTTGTTGTAATTGGTGCGCACCCCGTCGTGCATCCGGTCGACCGCCGCCGCCGAGAGCAGGGTCTCGGCGCTGGCGATGAACGCGATGGCGAGCGCCGCGCCGATGATCGAGGGATTGAGCAGCAGCGCGAACGAAGTCGCGTCGGGCAGCGTGATCGCCGCGGCGATGTTCTCGGGCACGCTCACGCGCGTGACGCCGAGCCCGAGCAGGAAGGCGAGCAAGGTGCTCGCGACCACGCCCATCAGCGCGCCCGGAACCAGCTTGAGCGCCGCGGGCCGCCATTTCTCCCAGCCGAGCATCACCGCGATGGTGGTGAGGCCCAAAGCCAGCGCGATCTCGGCGCCCGCGATGCTGGTCGGCGAGAGGCCGAGCAGGCGCCCGGGCATCGCGGCGAGGTTCTCGAGGCCGCTCGGCAGCGGCTTCGAATCGAACATCACATGGAACTGGCCGATCACGATCAGCACGCCGATGCCGGCGAGCATGCCGTGCACCACCGCGGGCGAGATCGCGCGGAACCAGCCGCCGAGCCGGAAGATCCCCGCGAGAACCTGCACCAGCCCCGCGAGCATCAGGATCGGTCCGAGCGCGGAGAGCCCCTGGTCGCGCACCAGCTCGAACACGATCACCGCAAGGCCCGCGGCAGGGCCGCTGACCTGCAGCGGCGAGCCCGCCAGCGCGCCGACGACGATGCCGCCGATGATGCCGGTGATCAGCCCCTTTTCGGGCGACACGCCCGAGGCGATCGCGATGCCCATGCACAGCGGCATCGCGACGAGGAACACCACGATCGACGCAGTCAGATCGCGCACGTTGAACGCGAATTTGGGCAGAGCGAGCCGCGGGGTTTCGGCGGCGGCGCTCATTCCGCGGCCTCCACGCGTTCGGCTGCGAGACGCGCCGCGGCGGGCAGCGCGACGGGGAGCTCGGCGCCCTCGCGGATCGGCACGAACTGGCCGCTGACGCCGTCGAGCGCCAGCACCTCGCCCGCGCCGATGTCGAAGAACCAGCCGTGCAGCGCCACCGCGCCGCGCGCGATCGCCGCGGCGACCGACGGGTGGGTGCGCAGATGCGCGATCTGGATCACGACGTTCTCGAGGCTCGCCGCGCGCACCGACTCGCCATTTTCGAGCTCGGGATAGCCGCGCTTCACCACGCTCGCCGCCGCGGCGCTGTGCCGCAGCCAAGCCGCGACATTGGGCATGTTCTCGAGCATGTGCGGGTTCATCAGCGCCTTCATCGCGCCGCAATCGGAATGGCCGCACACGATGATGTCGTGCACGCCCAGCGCCTCGACGGCATATTCCACCGTTGAGGAGACCCCGCCATTCTGGGTGGCGAAGGGCGGCACGATGTTGCCGGCGTTGCGGCAGACGAAGAGCTCGCCCGGCCCCGCCTGCAGGATCTGTTCGGGCACCACGCGCGAATCCGCGCAGGAGATCATCAGTGCCTTGGGGCTTTGCCCGTCGCTCGCCAGGCGACCGTATAGATCGCTCTGATCCGGAAAGACCTGCTTCGCGAAGCTCAGCACGCGTCCCATCAATTCGTTCACTGGATATACTCCTTGTCAGCCCGCGCGACGCGAGCATGATTCAGGAGGTACGGACGCTGTTTTGCTGCGGCGCAGCGCGTATGTAAGGAAGTGTTTCCCCGGCGTTCGGCCGTGTCAGCCGAGCGGCAGCCGGATCTCGGCGCGCAAGCCGCCGGCGCTGCGATTGCGCAGATCGAACGTGCCGCCTTCGACCGCGACGGCGCGCGCGACGATCGAGAGACCGAGCCCCAGCCCCATCGTGTCGCGCGACCGCGCCTGATCGAGCCGGACAAAGGGCTGCAGCACCGAGTGGATCGCCTCGTCCGGGATGCCCGGGCCGTCGTCCTCGACACGCAGCACGATCGAATCGTCCTTGCGGGCGAGCGTGATCCACACGCGCTCGGCATGATGGACCGCGTTCTCGACGAGATTGACCAGCGCGCGCTTGAACGCGCCCGGGTGCACCGCGTGCTCGCAATGGTCGGGACCCTCGTAGCGCACGTCGCCGCCGCGGTCGCGCGCGTCGTCGGCGACGGTCTGGCACAGGGCGGCGAGGTCGACCCGCACCGGCCGCTCGCCATCGTCGTCGCCACTCAGATAGGCGAGCAGCGAACCGATCATCGCCTCCATCTCGCCGATATCGGCCTCGATCGCGCGATGGGCCTCGGGATCCTCGACCGCGTCGGCGCGCAGCCGCAGCCGCGCCAGCGGGGTGCGCATGTCGTGTCCCACCGCGGCCAGCGCCTGGGTGCGATCCTCGATCAGCCCATGGATCCGCGCCTGCATGCGGTTGAACGCGCGGATCACGCGCCGCAGCTCGCGCGGCCCTGCCTCGGGCAATTCCTCGGCCTCGTTGCTGCCGACCCGCTCGGCCGCCTGCGCGAGTTTGCGCATCGGCAGCAAGGTCTGCCGCACGAGCGCCCCGCCGATGAGGATGATCGCGACCGCCGGCGCGAGCCCGAGCAGGATCCGTTCGAGCGAGAAGCTCAATTCGTGCACCGGCTCGCGCGTCGCGAACTGCATCCAGCTTCCGTCGGGCAGCGTCACGCCGCCCTCAACCACGGCGTTTCGGCCGCTCCCGGTGAGGCGCAGCCGCGGATTGGCCAGGGCGAGGCTCGGCTCCCATGCCACCACCTGACGGTGCACCCGGTCGAGCTTCGGCGCGATGTGGAGCCGCGCTGGAAGCGCGGTGCTCCAGCGCACGATATAGCGGCTCGTGGTCAAATCGGCGGCAAGCGCGGGGCGCCCTGCGGGCGGCTCCTCGGCGAGCAGCTTGCGCGCGATCACCAGATGCTCGGCGAGCCGCCGCGCCTCGTCGTCGCGCACCGAGAGCTGGCTGGTCCGCTCGTAGAAGAAGGTGCTCGCCCCGAACTCGATCAGGATCGCGAGCAGCAGGATGCCGAAGATCCTGCCGATCAGGCCGATCGAGGGACGCAGCATGCGCGTCAGGTTCGCGTGACGGTCGCGTTCAGCATATAGCCCACGCCACGCACCGTGACGATCGGCGCCTTGCCATGCGCGTTCGAAAGCTTGCGCCGCAGCCGGCTGATCAGCACGTCGACGCTGCGATCCGAGCTGTCGCCCAGCCGCATGCGCGAAAGCTCGATCAGCCGCTCGCGCGCGATCACCCGCCCGGCATGGTCGCACATGCTGACCAGCAGATCGAACTCCGCACCGGTCAGCTCGACCAGCGCGCCGCTGGGCGAAGTGAGCTCGCGCCGCGGCAGGCTGATGCTCCAGCCGTCGAACTGGACCAGCCCCTTCACTTGATGCGACGGCGATTGTTCGGGGGTACCCCGGCGCAGCACCGCGCGGACGCGCGCGATCAGCTCGCGCGTGCCGAACGGCTTGGCGAGATAATCGTCGGCGCCGAGCTCGAGCCCGACGACACGATCGGTCTCGCTATTCTTGGCCGAGATGAAGATGATCGGCACGCGGCTCCGCTCGCGGATCATCCGGCACAGATCGATGCCGCTGGTGCCGGGGAGCATGATGTCGAGGATCACCAGATCGACCGGCGAAGCCTCGAACGCCAGCCACATCTCGGGCGCGGTGGCGACCGGGCGGACGCGGAAGCCATGCTCCTGCAGCGCCCGCGCGGTGAGCGTCCGGAGCGGGGGATCGTCCTCGACGAGGAGGATGGTGGGCGAAGCGACCGACTGATGCAGCATCGCGAGTGGACCTAGGGGCACCATCAGTGCGGAACAAGTCTTCGCACCGCAGCATCGCGGCGCAGCAACGTTTCGTTACGTTCGCGCGAACCAGGAGCAACACAGCCACCGTAGCTCCCTCTCAACCCCATGTTGAGGAAACCATCATGCTTCTCGTGACGTTCGCCGCGTTCGGACTGGCCACCGTGCAGGCCGGCCCCCGCCAGTCGGTCGAATATCGTACGCATCACGTGTCTGCGGGCCTCAAGGCGGGCTGCAAGGTGTGGACCGTCCACACGCCGGCTGGCAAGATCGGCGGCCAGCGCGCGATCGTCCGCTGCCCATCCGCGGTCGAGGCCCTCGAGGCCGATGCCGCGCCGAAAAGCGGGCGCGCCGGCTGATCGCTGCGCCGATCGCCGCACCCATCGCTCGCTCTGCCGATGTCGCCCTCGTGACGCGTTCGTTCGGGGCGGCAGGGAGAAAATCGCATGTTCTTCACTCTGCTCCTCCTCCAGGCCGCAGCCCCGCTCGAACTGACTTGCGGCGGCAGCGGAATCGCCGTCCGCGAAGATGTCGCCACCATCTATGGTTCCCAGAACAGCGGCAACAGCGCCTGGCCCAGCGTCCATGCGCGCGAAACGAGCCGCTTTCAGGACCGCGTCGCGCTTCGTCTCGCCGCCGGCAATAGCCGCATCCGCCTGCCCGCGGCCATGCTTCCGGCCGCCCAAAGCGGCGACGGCTGGCTCAGCTTCGGCAAGGTGGAGGTGACCGATCAATCGATCACCGGCTTTGCCGCGGTCAACGCGATGAGCCGTCCCAAGGTCCATATCGATCGCAGGACCGGAGCGATCCGCATCACCGGCAGGTCCGCATCCTATGCCGGCACCTGCGACACCGCGCGTTCCTGATCCGCACTGCGCCGCTGGCGTAGAACCACAGCCACAACATCCTCGGGAAGCGCCAGATCCGCCGCGGCGTGATCGGCGTCCCCATCTGTGCGCACACCGCGCCGGCACAAACATCCTGCCAACACGCTTGAATTGCCGGGCGGCCCGAGCCATTGCGGCCGCTTCGCCTTGAATCGCCGCGCAGGAAGTCCGTCATCCGTCAGATTGCCGCCCTCCCCTATCGAACCGACGGCGTGGCAGCCGATGCGGCGGTCCGCATCCTGCTGATCACCTCGCGCGGCACGGGTCGCTGGGTGGTGCCCAAGGGGAATCCGATGTCGGGCACCGCGCCGCATGTCGCGGCCGCACAGGAAGCGGAAGAAGAGGCCGGCGTGCTCGGTCCCGTCTGCCCGACGCCGCTCGGCTCGTATCGCTATCGCAAGCTCCGCGGCAGCGGCGCGTCGCTGATGATGGATGTCGATGTCTTCCCGCTCGCAGTCACCCGCGAGCTGCCCGACTGGAAGGAACGGCCGGAGCGCGAGCGCCGGTGGTTCACGCTGGCCGAGGCGGCGGACGCCGTCGAGGAACCGGATCTGCGCGATCTGATCCGCTCGTTCGGCGCTTCCGAGTTCAAGGCTGCAACCCAGCGCATCGGCATGTTGAACGCCGTCGCTGAAAAATCGAGGTTAGGTCCGATGTTTGCCTGGTTCCAGCGCCTGTTGCCCCGCACGGGCAACTTCTTCGAATTGTTCGAGGCGCATGCCACGACCGTGATGGCAGGTGCGGACGCGCTGGCCCGCCTGCTCGAAGGCGGCCCTGCGAGCAAGGAGCATGTCCGCGAGGTCATCGAGCGCGAGCATGACGCCGACACCATCACCCGCGACGTGCTCCAGACGGTGCGCAAGACCTTCCTCACGCCGTTCGATCGCGGGGCGATCACGAGCCTGATCGGCGCGCTCGACGATTCGATCGACGAGATGCAGGCGACCGCCAACGCGATCGCGCTCTATGAGGTCGAGAGCTTCGCGCCCGAGATGAAGGACATGGCGGCGATCATCGTCGACGCCGCGCGCGTCACCGCCGAGGCGATGCCGCTGCTCCGCAACGTCGCGCAGAACGCCGCCCGGCTGCACGAGCTCACCGAGCGCCTCGTCCGCATGGAGGGGCATGCCGATGACATCCATGCCGCCGGCCTCAAGCGCACCTTCAAGGAACATGGCGCGGGCGATACGCTCAAGTTCGTCGTCGATCGCGAGGTCTACAAGCATCTCGAGCGGATCGTCGACGCGTTCGAGGACGTCGCGAACGAGATCGACGGCATCGTGATCGATCACGCCTGATCGCCGCGACATGCACGAACTCGCCTTGCCCCTGCTGATCGGCCTGATCGCCGTCGCGCTTGCGTTCGATTTCCTCAACGGTCTGCACGACGCGGCCAATTCGATCGCGACCGTCGTCGCAACCCGTTTGCTGTCGCCGGTGCAGGCAGTGCTGTTCGCCGCGGTGTTCAACTTCGCCGCCTATTTCCTCACCATCGCGATCCCCTCGCTCCATGCCGTCGCCGAGACGATCGGCAAGGGGCTGGTGGACAAGGACGTCGTCACCCCCGCGGTGATTTTCGGCGCGCTGGCGGGCGCGATGTTCTGGAACGTGCTGACCTGGATGAAGGGCATCCCCTCGTCGAGCAGCCACGCGCTGATCGGCGGGCTGATCGGCGCGGGCGTCGCGCATGCCGGGCTCACCGGCATCCATTGGGGTGGACTCAACAAGACCCTGCTCGCGATCGTGCTTTCGCCGACGCTCGGCATGTTCCTCGCGATGCTCGTGATGCTGGTCAGCTCGTGGCTGCTCCACCGCGCTACCGCGCGTACCGCCGAGCGCAGCTTCCGCAGCCTGCACCTCATCTCCTCGGCCGCCTATTCGCTGAGCCACGGCCTGAACGACGCGCAGAAGACGATGGGCATCATCACGGTGCTGCTCTACTCGACCGGAAACCTGACCGGCGAGTTCCACGTGCCCCATTGGGTGGCGATCAGCTGCTATGTCGCGATCGCGCTCGGCACCATGACCGGCGGTTGGAAGATCATCGAGACCATGGGCTCGCGGATCACCAAGCTGTCGCAGCATCAGGGCTTCAGCGCTTCGCTGGCCGGCTCGATCGTGCTCTTCGCCGCCTCGGCGCTCGGCATCCCGGTGTCGACCACGCACACGATCACCGGATCGATCATCGGCGCCGGAACCGCGCGGCGTGCCTCCGCGGTGCGCTGGGGCGTGGCGCGGAGCGTGGTGATGGCGTGGGTGATCACCATCCCGGCCTCGGCGCTGGTCGGCGCCGGCTTCTACGCGGTGACCCTGCTCTTCTAGCCGCCCGGTCTGCGCAGCGCGCGGCACTGGCTGGGAGTCTGGCCGAAGCGCGCGCGGAACAGGCGGCTGAAATGCGCCGCGTCGCTGAAGCCGAGCCGGTCGGCGATCGCACCGATCCGCTCTTCGCTGCCCGGATCGAGCAACGCCTGCCGCGCCGCATCGAGCCGGGTGTTGCGGATATAGGTCTGGACCCCGCCTTCCTTCTCGAACAGCCGGTGCAGCGTGCTCCGCGACACCTTCAGACGCCGGCAGAGATTGGCGACGGTGAGCGAGGGCGATTCGAGGTTGGCGCGGATCTCCTCGCGGGCGTGCGCTGCGGCGCCGCGCGCCGGTGGGGCCGCCGCGTCGTCGGCGCCGGTCGCCGCGTGGACCGCGACCACCAGCAGGTCGAGCAGCGTGCGGGCGAGCCGCGGCGCATCCTCGGTGGCGATCCGTTGCAGGTTCTCGCTGATCTTGAGCAGATGGGCGTGGAGCAACGATGCCTCGTCACGCCCGATCACGATGCCGTGCAGCGCCGCCACCGGGCCCAGCTGGGATTCGGCGAGCGCGCGCGGGATCGCCATCTGGATCGAGCGCGCGATCGACATCGTCATGGTGACCGGCTGGGCGATGTCGAAGAGCAGGATCTCGCCGGCGCGGACGGCGAATTCGCGGCTCCGGGCGAGCCCGTGCATCTCCCCCTCGAGCAGCACGCCCACGCCGAGGATGTCGATGCGATCGGCGGCGATCCGGTCGGGCGTCCGCTCGAGCACGCGCGCGGTCCCGTGCGAATAGGAGACGATGATCCCGTCCAGCGCGATATTCTCGGCGGAAGTCGAGAAAGGTCCGATCGGCGTCGATTCGAACAGCGACGCGATGCTGGGCCAGCCGCGGCCCGACCAGGTTTCGTGGCGATCGGCAGGAGGAATGCTCGCCGTCGAATAACGGACGGGCTCGATGCCCCGCCTGGCCCCCATAGATGCGCTCCGATCCTGCAGGAACGCCTGCGGGAACGCATGCCATTCCGGATACTTAATCAACATTTTACATCAAAACCTGCGTTAGGAAACAGCCTGTCGCGGCCCTACGCAGATTTCCTGAACCGCCTCGAAAGCTTGCCGTAAGGCGCCGGCGCGGCTATCGTGATGAAAACATTTTTATAAGCGAAAAAGGTGGGGATATGCGGCTGACCCGAAGGCAGGCACTGGGAAGCTTTGCAGGCGCCGCCGCGGCAACTTTGCCACCTTCCGCCCAAGCCGAAGTCACGCCCGACTGGTCGAGCCTCACCGCCGCCTTCCGGGTTCCCGACTGGTTCCGCGATGCCAAATTCGGCATCTGGGCGCATTGGAGCGCGCAATGCGTGCCCGAGTTCGGCGACTGGTACGGTCGCCAGATGTACATCCAGGGCAACCCCTTCTACGCCCACCATCTCGCGCATTATGGCCATCCGGCCGATCACGGCTTCCTCGAGATCGAAAATGCCTGGAAGGCCGAGCACTGGGACCCCGAGCATCTGATCGGGCTCTACAAGGCCGCGGGCGCGCGCTACTTCATGGCGCTCGCCAACCATCACGACAATCTCGACACGTTCGACAGCAAGCACCACGCGTGGAACACGCTCCGCGTCGGGCCGAAGCGCGACATCATCGGCACGTGGGAGAAGATCGCGCGCGCCAACGGCCTGCGCTTCGCGGTCTCCAACCACAGCGCGCATGCGTGGCACTGGTGGCAGACCGCCTATGGCTATGACGCCGAAGGCCCGCGCGCCGGCGAGCGCTACGACGCGTTCAAACTGACCCGGGCCGACGGTGCGGGCAAATGGTGGGACGGCCTCGACCCGCAGGAACTCTATACCGGCCCCGCCATGGTCCCGCCCGACGGGATCGGAAGCGCACAGGCGATGCGCGACTGGCACGACGTCCATAGTGGCCGCTGGATGGAGTTCGCTCCGCCCGAGAACCCGCATCATGTCGCCAAATGGCTGCTCCGTCAGCAGGATCTGGTCGAGAAATATCGGCCCGACATGGTCTATTTCGACGATTTCGGCCTGCCCTTCGGAGCGGTGGGGGTCGAGGCGCTCGCGCATTATTACCGCCAGAGCATCGCGCGCGATGGCCAGGTCGAGGTCGTCGCCACCGCCAAGCAGCTCAGCCCCTATCAGCGCACCGCGCTGGTCGATGATGTCGAGCGCGGCTTCAGTGACCGGCTGCGCGCGGAGCCCTGGCAGACCTGCACCTGCATCGGCGACTGGCACTACAACCGTGCCCGCTACGATCAGAAATCGTACATGCCTGCTTTCAAGGTCATCCAGCGGCTCTGCGACATCGTCTCCAAGAACGGCAATCTGCTGCTCTCGATCCCGGTGCGCGGCGACGGCACGATCGATAGCGAGGAAGAGAAGATCCTCGCCGGCGTCACCCGCTGGATGAAGCGCAACGGCGACGCCGCCATCTTCGGCTCGCGGCCCTGGCGCATCTATGGCGAAGGCCCGACCAAGGTCGGCGGCGGCATGTTCAACGAAGGCAAGGTCGAGTTCACCGCCGAGGACGTGCGCTTCACCACCCGCAAGGGCGCGCTCTACGCCGCGTTTCTCGCATGGCCCGAGCAGCCGGTGACCATCGTCGCGCTCGGCAAGGCGGCACTGCCCGATGCCGTTATCGAGCGCGTCGAGCTGGTCGGCGGCGGGCGTGTGCAGTTCGAGCGCGGCGCGGCGGGGCTGACGGTCACCCTGCCCCGCGTGGGCGCTGGGGACTTCGTCCCCGTTCTCCGAATCGACGGGCGGGGGCTGGTCTAGCTCCTTCGCCGGAGCACGGGGTTCTCGATTTCCAGGCCTATTCGAACTCGAGGATCGCGGCGTCGACCGCGAGGCTGTCGCCGGGCGCGAAATTCGCCACCTTGACCACCCCCGCCCGCTCGGCGCGGAGGATGTTCTCCATCTTCATCGCTTCGACCACCGCGAGCGGCTGGCCCGCCTCTACCCTGTCCCCCGGCGCGACATGGAGCTGGCTGAGCAGCCCCGGCATCGGCGCGAGCAGGAACTTGCTCATGTCCGGCGGGACTTTCTCGATCATGTGGTGGCGGAAGCGCGCGACGTGCGGCGGCAATACCTCGACGCGGTGCGTCGCGCCATGCGTGGTGAGGCGCCACGACGCACCCTTGCGCTCCACGGCGACGGTGAACGGAACGTCGTCGATCCGCACCGCGAACAGCGGCTCGCCGGGCCGCCAATGACCGACCAACTCCATCGGCGCACCGGCGCCGCGGACGAGCTGGACGCCGCCAAGGCTTTCGAGCGCCAGCTCGAAGCGCTCGCCGTCGATCGTGATAACGCGCTCGCCGCCTGGTGCCACCGGGCCATTGAGCTGCCCGCTGATCTGCGCAGCGCGGCCGGCGCGCTCGCAATCGATCGCCAGCGCCGCCGCCGCAAGCTTGCGCCGCAACGCTGCCGACGCCGGCGCGCCTTCGAATCCCTCCGGATACTCCTCGGCAATGAAGCCGGTGGTCAGGGCGCCTTCGCGAAAGCGCGGATGCTGCATGATCGCCGAGACGAAATCGATGTTGTGTCCGATACCTTCGATCCGGAAGCGATCGAGCGCGGCGATCTGCCGGTCGGCGGCTTCGGCACGCGTCGGCGCCCAGGTCACCAGCTTGGCGATCATCGGATCGTAGAACATCGAGATCTCGCTGCCCTCGGTCACGCCGTCATCGACGCGGGTGACCCCGCTCTCGTCCCGCGCCTCGGCGGGCGGGCGATAGCGCACCAGCCGGCCGGTCGAAGGCAGGAATCCGCGATAGGGATCCTCGGCATAGACGCGGTTCTCGATCGCCCAGCCGGTGAGCTTCACCTCGTCCTGCGTGAAGGCCAGCTCCTCGCCCGCCGCGACGCGGATCATCTGCTCGACAAGGTCGAGCCCGGTGATCTCCTCGGTGACCGGATGCTCGACCTGGAGCCGGGTATTCATCTCGAGGAAGTAGAAGCCCGCGCCGGTCTTGTCGGCGCCCGAGACGATCAGCTCGACGGTGCCGGCGCTGTAATATCCCACCGCGCGCGCCAGTGCGACGGCCTGCTCGCCCATCGCCTTGCGCATCTCGGGCGTGACGAAGGGCGACGGCGCTTCCTCGACGACCTTCTGGTGCCGCCGCTGGATCGAGCATTCGCGTTCGCCGAGATAGACGATGTTGCCGTGCTGGTCGCCGAGCACCTGGATCTCGATATGGCGCGGCTGCTCGATGAACTTCTCGATGAACACGCGGTCGTCGCCGAAACTCGCCAGCCCCTCGCGTTTGGTCGCCTCGAAGCCCTCGCGGACGTCCTGCTCGCTCCAAGCCAGCCGCATGCCCTTGCCGCCGCCGCCGGCCGAGGCCTTCATCATCACCGGATAGCCGATCTCGGAGGCGATCCGCACCGCATGCTCGGTATCATCGATCTCGCCGACATAGCCAGGAACGACGTTCACCCCCGCCTGCTTCGCCAGCTTCTTGGATTCGATCTTGTCGCCCATCGCCGCGATCGCACCCGGCGGTGGACCGACGAACGCGATTCCCGCCTCTGCACAGGCCCTGGCGAAGCTCTCGCGCTCGGAGAGAAAGCCATAGCCCGGATGGATGCAGTCCGCCCCGGTCTCCTTCGCCGCGAGCAGGATGAGATCAGCCTTGAGATAGGATTCCGCCGCCGGTGCCGGACCCAGCCGGACCGCCTCGTCGGCCATCCGCACATGCGGCGCGCGCGCATCGGCGTCCGAATAGACCGCGACGGTAGCGATCCCCATCTTCTTGGCGGTGCGGATCACGCGGCACGCGATCTCGCCGCGATTGGCGACCAGGATCTTCTTGAACATTATTCCTCGCCTAAATCCGGTTCAGTCGTTCCCAGCGCTGGCGCAATCCATCGCAATCTTTGATTTCGTAAAGGTCGATTCTCTCGCGATGCCGCAGCCGTCGTGGCACGCGGACCTCGATCTCCTCGCCTTTGCGTAGCCGTAGACGAAGAATATCCAGCAGCATCATTGCCGGCCACGCCCGAAACTCCTTGCGCACCTCTTCGATATCCGCGTCCGCACGAAGCACAGCGATGTCCTTGAACATACCGCGCATCTGCACGAGCGTGAAACTCGTCACTCCGCCGCTTCCATCCGCATCGGTTCCTCGGCTTGCAGCGTCGTCATCCCCAGCTTGGCGAACAACGCCGCGTCGGCGCTTTCGCCCGCATTTCCCGTGGTGAGCAGCTTGTCTCCGGTGAAGATCGAGTTGGCGCCCGCCATGAAGCAGAGCGCCTGCGTCGCGTCGCTCATGCTTTCGCGCCCCGCCGACAGCCGCACCATGCTCTCGGGCATCGTGATCCGCGCCACCGCCAGCGTCCGCACGAACTCGATATCGTCGATCTTCGCCAGCGGCGTATCCGCCAGCATATCGCCGAGCACCGTGCCCTTCACCGGCACCAGCGCGTTGACCGGCACGCTCTCGGGATGCCGCGGCAGCGTGGCGAGCGCATGGATGAAGCCCACCCGATCGCCGCGCGTCTCGCCCATCCCGACGATCCCGCCGCAGCACACGTTGATCCCGGCCTCCCGGACATGCTCGAGCGTGTCGAGCCGCTCCTCGAAGCTGCGCGTGGTGATCACCTCGCCATAGCGCTCGGGCGACGTGTCGATATTGTGGTTGTAATAGTCGAGCCCGGCATCGGCGAGCATAGCCGCCTGGGAGGGCGTGAGCATCCCCAGCGTCATGCAGGTTTCCATACCCATCTGCCGCACGCCCTTCACCATCTCCACGATGGCGGGCATGTCGCGGTCCTTGGGGTTGCGCCACGCCGCGCCCATGCAGAACCGCGACGAACCATTGTCCTTGGCCTGCGCCGCCGCTTGCAGCACCGCGCGGACATCCATCAATTTGGTTGCCTTGAGCCCGGTCTCGGCATGCACCGACTGGTTGCAATAACCGCAATCCTCGGGGCAGCCGCCGGTCTTGATCGACAGCAAGGTCGACATCTGGACCTGATCGGGCGCGTGATGCGCGCGGTGTACGGTCTGCGCGCGGAATACCAGCTCGCCGAAGGGCAGATCGAACAGCGCGGCAATCTCTTCGCGGGTCCAGTCGGTACGCACGTCACTCATTCGGCAGCCTCTTCGATCGGGGGCAGATTATGTCCGAGCAGCTTGAGCACTTCCGCGGCCGCGCTGACAAGGTTGGTGCCGGGTCCGAAGATCGCCTGCACGCCATGCGCGCGGAGGAATTCGTAATCCTGCGGCGGAATCACGCCCCCTGCCACGACCTTGATATCGGCGTGGCCCGCTTCCTTGAGCGCGGTCACCAGCTCGGGAATCAGCGTCTTGTGCCCCGCGGCGAGGCTCGACGCACCGACGACATCGACGCTCTTCTCGATCGCCAGCGCGCAGGTTTCGGCCGGGGTCTGGAACAGCGGACCCGACACCACTTCGAATCCCAGATCGGCGAAGGCGCTCGCGACGACATTGGCGCCGCGGTCATGCCCATCCTGTCCCATCTTGGCGACGAGCACACGCGGCTTGCGTCCCTGCCGGCGCGCGAACGCGGCAACGCCTTCCTCGGCGCGGAGCCAGCCCTTGTCCTCGGCATGCGCCGGGCCATAGACCCCCTTGATCGGCGTGACGCCCACCGCATGCCGGCCGAACGCGACTTCCATCGCCGCCGACATCTCGCCGAGCGTGCAGCGTGCGCGTGCGGCCTCGACGCAGAGCGCGAGCAGATTGTCATTGCCCGCCGCGCCGCGCCGCAGATTGCCCAGTGCCTCCTCCGCCTTCACCGCATCGCGATCCGCGCGGGTCTTCGTGATCCGCTTGATCTGGTCGGCGCGGACCCGGGTGTTGTCGATCTCGAGGATGTCGATCGGGGCATCATCGGGATTGAGGTATTTGTTCACCCCGACGATCACGTCCTCGCCGCGATCGACCCGCGCCTGCCGTGCCGCCGCGGCGCGCTCGATATGCTCCTTGGGCATGCCGCTCTCGACCGCATGGGTCATCCCGCCCAGTGCCTCGACCTCCTCGATCAGCGCCCAAGCCTTGTCGGCGAGCTCCTGCGTCAGCGCCTCGACATAATAGCTGCCGCCGAGCGGGTCGACGACGTGCGTCATCCCCGTCTCTTCCTGCAGGATCAGCTGGGTGTTGCGCGCGATCCGGGCGGAGAAGTCGGTGGGCAGCGCCACCGCCTCGTCGAGGCTGTTGGTGTGGAGCGACTGCGTGCCGCCAAAGGTCGCCGCCATCGCCTCGATCGTGGTGCGGACGACGTTGTTGTACGGATCCTGCTCGGTGAGCGACACGCCCGAGGTCTGGCAATGCGTACGCAGCATCTGCGAGCGCGGGCTGCCGCCGAAGCCGGCGATGATCCGGCTCCACAAGGTCCGCGCCGCGCGGAGCTTCGCCACCTCCATGAAGAAGTTCATGCCAATGCCGAAGAAGAATGACAGCCGCCCGGCGAATTCGTCGATGGTCAGCCCGCGCGCGATCGCCGCGCGGACATAGGCCATACCGTCGGCGAGCGTGAAGGCGAGCTCCTGCACCGCCGTCGCCCCCGCCTCGTGCATATGGTAGCCCGAGATCGAGATCGAGTTGAACCGCGACATGTGCTCGGCGGTATAGGCGATGATGTCCGCGACGATCCGCATCGAGGGCTCGGGCGGATAGATATAGGTGTTGCGGACCATGAACTCCTTGAGGATGTCGTTCTGGATGGTCCCGGTGAGCTGATCCTGCCGTACGCCCTGCTCTTCGGCGGCGACGATGTAGAATGCGAGGCATGGCAGCACCGCGCCGTTCATCGTCATCGACACCGACATCTGGTCGAGCGGGATGCCGTCGAACAGGATCTGCATGTCGGCGAGCGTGTCGATCGCGACGCCCGCCTTGCCAACATCGCCCGTGACGCGCGGGTGATCGCTGTCATAGCCGCGATGGGTGGCGAGATCGAAGGCGATCGAGAGGCCCTTCTGCCCCGCGGCGAGATTGCGGCGGTAAAAGGCGTTCGATTCCTCGGCGGTGGAGAAGCCGGCATATTGGCGGATCGTCCAGGGGCGGCCGGCGTACATCGTCGCCTTCACCCCGCGCGTGAACGGCGCGAAGCCGGGGAGCCCGGGATCGGGCGCATCGGCAGCGGTGTAGAGTGGCTTGACCGCGATCCCCTCGGGCGTGTGCCGGGTGAGATCGGCGTCCTTCACTTCCTTCGCGGCGAGCGCAGCCCAGGCATCGAGGGAGGGCTTGTCGCTCACTTGCCTTTGAACTCCGGCTTGCGCTTCTGGAGGAACGCGATCCCGCCCTCCATCGAGTCCGCCGACCCGCGCGCCGCGCGCTGGTTGTCGGCCTCGCGCGCCATCGCTTCTTCGTAGCTGCTGCCGAGCCCCGCATGGAGCTGGCGGCGCATCAGCCCGAGCGCGATCGTCGGCCCCGCGGCGAGGCGCTCGGCCAGCCGCCAGGTCTCGCTTTCGAGCACGTCCTCATGGACGACCTCATAGACCATCCCCCAGTCGCGCGCCTTGTCGGCATGGATGCGCTCGCCGAGCATCATCATCTCGAGCGCGCGGCTGCGGCCGATCAGCCGCGGCAGCATCCAGCTTGCCCCGCCATCGGGCACGAGCCCGATATTGACGAAGGCCTGGAGGAAATAGGCATTGCTCGTGGCGACGCAGAAATCGGCGGCGAGCGCGAGGCTGCAGCCGATCCCCGCCGCCGGCCCCCGGACGCCGCTGACCACCGGAACGCCAAGCTCGGCGATGGCGAGCAGCGCGGGGTTGTAGTGCTGCGTGAGCGCCTCATGCGTCGCCGCGCCGGGATCGCCTGCCGAAAGCGCACCGCTCGCGACATCGGCGCCGGAGCAGAATGCCTTGCCCGCACCGAGGAACAGGACCGCGCGTGCGCCGTCGAGATCGCCGATCGCTGCGGCGATCTCGTCGAACATCGCCGGCGGCGCGGCGTTGAGCCGTTCGGGCCGGTTGAGCGTGATCGCGAGCACATCGCCACGGCGCTCGGTGAGGATATGTTCGAAGCTCATGCGGCGTCCTTGATTCTTGCGGCTGCCGCCCTGACGAGCGGGAGCACGTAAGTTTGCGAAAGTGTCGCGAGCGGGCGTTTCTCGGCCTCGTCGGCGGTCAGCCAGAACAACGCGTCGATCTCCTCGCCGGGCTCGGGCGTGCCGTCAATTTCGACACGAAACAGCCGGGATTCGACATGGCGGCCGGGCTCGTGGACCGCCGGCGCGGTGTAGGTCCCGACATATTCGGCGCGGCCAAGGTTGCACCCCAATTCCTCGCGCAGCTCGCGGGCGAGCGCCGCTTCGGGCGTCTCGCCGGGCTCGATCTTGCCGCCGGGCTGGATCAGCGCCTCGGTGCCGCGCTTGCGCACCATCAGCGTGCGCCCCGCAGCGTCGAGGATCAGCGCCGACACGATCCGGATAGGTTCAGCCTCAATGCCCATCCTTCGGCGTCTCCATGATCTCGGTGAGCACTCCGCCCATGTCCTTGGGATGCAGGAAGAAAATCAGCGTGCCATGCGCCCCGATCCGCGGCTCGCCGAGCACCCGCGCGCCCCTGGCCTCGAACCACGCTTTGGCTGCGTGAATATCCGGCACCTCGTAGCAGAGATGATGCTGCCCACCCTGCGGGTTCTTCGCGAGGAAGCCATGGATCGGCGAGCCCTCGCCCAGCGGCTCGATCAGCTCGATCTGGCTGTTCGGCGTGTCGACGAAGCAAACTTTCACGCCTTGCGCGGGCAAGTCGAAGGGCTCGCGGATCACCTGCGCGCCCATCACATCGCGGTAAAAGGCGATCGAGTCCGCGATCGAGGGCGTCGCGACGCCGACATGGTTGAGACGGCCGAGCTTCATTTCCCCTCCGTCACCCCGGCGAAAGCCGGGGTCTCGTGCCACGCACCGTGCGCCTGCCGCCCGAGATCCCGGCTTTCGCCGGGATGACGGGCAAGGTCACAGCGGAATATTGTCATGCTTCTTCCACGGGTTCTCGAGCTGCTTGTTGCGCAGCTTGCGCAACCCCAGCGCCACCCGCCGCCGCGTCGAGTGCGGCAGGATGACCTCGTCGATAAAGCCCTTGCTCGCCGCCACGAACGGGTTGGCGAAGCGAGTCTCGTACTCGGCGGTGCGCTCGGCGATCTCCTCGGGCGTCTTGCCCCGGAAGATGATCTCGACCGCGCCCTTGGCGCCCATCACCGCGATCTCGGCGGTCGGCCAGGCGTAGTTCAGGTCCCCGCGCAGATGCTTCGAGGCCATCACGTCATAGGCGCCGCCATAAGCCTTGCGCGTGATCACGGTGATCTTGGGGACGGTCGCCTCGGCATAGGCATAGAGCAATTTGGCGCCGTGCTTGATGATGCCGCTATGCTCCTGGCCGACGCCGGGCAGGAAGCCGGGGACATCGACGAAGGTAACGATCGGGATCTCGAACGCGTCGCAGAAGCGCACGAAGCGCGCGGCCTTCTTGGACGAATTGATGTCGAGCACCCCGGCGAGCACCATCGGCTGATTGGCGACGACGCCGACCGTCCGCCCCTCGATCCGGCCGAAGCCGATCAGGATGTTGCCGGCATGGCTCGGCTGGAGCTCGAAGAACTCGCCCTCGTCGAGCGTCTTCCGGATCAGCTCGTGCATGTCATAGGGCTGGTTGGCGCTCGGCGGGATCAGCGTGTCGAGGCTCTGCTCGATGCGGTCCCACGGATCGTCGCACGGCCGCTCGGGAACGCTCTCCCGATTGGACGCGGGCAAGAAGTCCACGAAGTCGCGGGCCGCGAGCAGCGCCTCGATATCGTTATCGAAGGCGACATCGGCGACCCCCGACTTCGTGGTATGCGTCACCGCTCCACCCAGTTCCTCCTGCGTGACGATCTCGTTGGTAACGGTCTTCACTACATCCGGGCCGGTGACGAACATGTACGATGAATCCTTCACCATGAAGATGAAGTCGGTCATCGCGGGAGAATAGACGGCCCCGCCTGCGCAGGGGCCCATGATCAGCGAGAGCTGCGGTACCACGCCGCTCGCCAGTACGTTGCGCTGGAACACTTCGGCATAGCCGCCGAGCGACGCGACGCCCTCCTGGATGCGCGCGCCGCCGCTATCGTTGAGCCCGATCACGGGCGCACCGACCTTCATCGCCATGTCCATGATCTTGCAGATCTTCTGCGCGTGGCGCTCGGAGAGCGAGCCGCCGAACACGGTGAAATCCTGACTGAACACGAAGACGAGGCGGCCGTTGATCGTGCCCGAGCCGGTGACGACGCCGTCGCCGGGGACGATCTGTTCCTCCATGCCGAAATCGACGCAATTATGCTCGACATACATGTCGAGCTCCTCGAACGATCCCTCGTCGAGCAGCACTTCGACCCGCTCGCGCGCAGTGAGCTTGCCCTTGGCATGCTGCGCGTCGATGCGCTTCTGCCCGCCGCCAAGGCGAGCCGCGGCGCGGCGGCGCTCCAGTTCCTCGATCGTCGACGACATTGGGGTCTCCAGCGGTGGCGCCTTCTGCACAGGGCATGCGCGGCGAGGCAAATGCAATGTTGCAAAGTTGCGGTGAGGAGGTTTGCAGAATATGCTGGGCGGTATGCGATGCGCGCCGCCCCTTGCAATTCCTCCCTCGCGAAGCGGGGGAGGTGGCAGGCGCAGCCTGACGGAGGGGGCGCCTCCGCAAGCGATCTACGTGCGGAGAGGCCCCCTCCGTCGCCTTCGGCGCCACCTCCCCCGCTTCGCGAGGGAGGATTTATGAGCCAGCCCCGCCGCCGGCTGTTCGAAGGCTTCCGCCTGCGCGACCTGCGCCGCCGGCTGAATCTCAGCCAGGCGGCGATGGCCACGCGGCTCGGCATCTCGGTCCCCTATCTCTCGCAGATCGAGAATAACGGCCGTCCGATCACTGACGTGGTATTGCTCGCGCTCGCCCGCGAATTCCCGATGGAGGCCGCCGATATCGGCGCCGAGGCCGAGACTTCGACCCTGCTCCGCACGATCGACGCCGCGACCGACACCAGCATCCCCGCGCACGCGCTGGGCGAGACCGACGTTCGCCGCGGGCTCGAGCAGCAGCCTCTGCTCGCCCGCCGGCTCGTCGCGGTGCACGAGGCATGGCGCCGCAGCCAGGAGCAGCTCCGCGTGCTCGACGATCGTTTCGACACCGGATCGAGCGAAGCGGCGCCGCTTCCCTGGGAAGAAGTGCGCGACTGGTTCCAGGCCGAAGGCAATTACATCGACGCCATCGACCGCTCCGCGGAGGCGCTTGCCGACGCGCTCGACGAGGGTCTCGTCGCCCCGGCGATCGAGGAAAGACTGCTCCGCTGGCACGGCGTCCGCGTTATCGGCGTCGACAATGACGGCGGCGAGCTGAGCCGCTTCGACGAGGCGAGCCGCACGCTGGCGCTCAACGCAGGCCTGCCGCCCGAAAGCCGCGCCTTCCTGCTCGCCCACCGGCTGGTCCGCTACGAATTCGCCAACGAGATGCGCCATGTCGTCGCCGAGGCGGGACTGGCGAGTCAGGCCTCGCGCGAGCTGCTCAGCGTCGGCCTCGCCAACTATGCCGCAGGGGCGTTGCTGATGCCGTACGGCCAGTTCCGCACCCGCGCACGCGAGGTGCGCCACGATATCGATCGTCTTCGCCAGCGCTTCGGCGTCAGCTTCGAGCAGGCGTGTCACCGGCTCTCGACGCTCCAGCGTCCCGGCGCCGCCGGCCTGCCCTTCTTCTTCTGCCGGGTCGACATGGCGGGCAATATCACCAAGCGCCACTCGGCAACGCGGCTCCAGTTCGCCGCGCTGGGCGGCGCCTGCCCGCTCTGGATCGTCCATGAGGCGGTGGCCATCCCCGACCGGATCCTCGTCCAGCTCGCCGAGATGCCCGACGGCACGCGCTACGTCTCGATGGCCAAGGGCCTGGTCAAGCCGTCGGGCAGCTATGCCCGACCGCCGCGCCGCTACGCCGTGGCGCTGGGCTGCGAGGAGGCCCATGCGGCCGACTTCGTCTATGCCGACGATCTCCGCCCCGGCGGCGCGGCGACGCCGATCGGAGCGAGCTGCCGCATCTGCCCCCGGATGGACTGCGATCAGCGCGCCTTCCCGCCCGCCGGCTCGGTCATCGAGATCGATGCGGATAGAAGGAGCGTGGTGCCCTACGCGTTTCGCTGATCAAACTCCTCCCCGGCACGGGGCGGGGGACCGCGCCCGCAGGGCGTGGTGGAGGGGGCATGCCGCAAGGGATTCCCCAGGAGGAGGGCCCCCTCCACCATGCTTCGCATGGTCCCCCTCCCCGTTCCGGGGAGGATCGGTACTTCAATCGATGTTGTTCGCCAGGCCCACCGCCCGGTTGTAGGAGTCGACCATCGATTGCGCGTCGTTGGCCGAATGCGACTGCTTGAGCTGGCGATATTGACCGATCATCGATCCGAGCATGTCGACGACGAGACTTTGGACGCCGAGCCGGCTCGTCTCCACCGGCTCCTTCGCTTTGGCCTTGGCATCCGCGATCGCCTTTTGCTGATCGGCCAGCAGCTTCTCCAGCGCGCCCGCGATCGCATCCGCCTTGGCGAACACCGCTGGATCCTTGAGATCCTCGGGTTTGTTGAACAGCCCGACCAGATCCTCGGCCTGCTGCATCGCCAGCTTGTTGTTGTAGCCTACCCTGTCGCCGCTCTGCTTCAGGCTGGCGAGTTCCTGCCCGGCGCCCGCGCGACGCTGCTTGACGAGCGCGGCGTTGAAATCCTCCATCGCCTTCAGCGCCGCATCGAATTCGGCGGTCATCTGCGCGTCTTCGGCCTTGCCGCGCTTCAGCGAATCCTGACGATAGGCCTTGGTGTTGTAATAGGCATAGAGCGGACCCAGCCGCGCCAGCACCTTTTGCAGCGCGGCGTCGAGCGTCTCCGCAGCTGCATCGAGCGGACCCAGCGCGCCGGGCAGCGCGCGCGCCGCTTTGAGCTTGCCCTCAGCGCTCTCGATCCAGCCATCGCTGATCGTGATATTTTCGTCCGGCGACCGGCTGGCAATGCGGGCCTCCTTGTAGGTCTGCACCGTCGCCGGCAGGCCGAAGGTCTCGATCAACGCATTATACGCTTCGGTATAGGCGCTCAGCTTGGCCGCCGCAGCGGGCGAACTCGTCGTCGCCTCTGCCGATCCGTTCCCCCCGTTCCCCGATCCCGAGCCCCCGCAGGCGCTCAGCACGAACAATCCCGCCAGGGCGACACCCTGGCGCAGCTTTACTTTCCGCATTCGGCAGATCCCCTAGATCGTTGCGAACGCGTAACGCAGGACAGGCGATTTCGATCCGGATCAAGATATGTCGAGTCAGGGTTTGGCTGAGGCGGTCGCCATGTGCCGGTCGAGGAAGTCGAAGATCGTCCCCCAGAGATGCTCGCTGATCCCGGGTCCGCCGACCTTATGGGTGTGGCCCGGATAGAGCATCATCTCGAACGGCACCTTCCGCTGCTGCAGCGTCGCCGCCATCGCGGTGGTATGCTCGAGCACGACATTGTCGTCGGCCATGCCGTGGACGATCAGCAGCGGATCGGCGATCCTGGCGGCGTCGCCGATCGTGTCCGAAACCTTGTACGCCTCCGGCACCTTGGTCGGATCGCCCATATAGCGCTCGGTATAATGGGTGTCGTAGAGTTCCCACTTGCTCACCGGCGCGCCGGCGATGCCCGCGGCGAAGGTGCCGGGCGCCGCCTCGAGCATCTTGAGCGTCATATAGCCGCCGTACGACCAGCCATAGGTGACGATCTTCGTCGGATCGACGAAATCGAGCGTCTTGAGATAATTGGCGCCGGCGACCTGATCCTCGACCTCGACCGAGCCCATCGCGTGCCAGATCGCATCCTCGAACGCCTTGCCGCGATTGGCCGAACCGCGATTGTCGATCTGGAACCAGATATAGCCGCGATCGACGATGTACTGCTGCAGCGCCCCGCCCCAGGCCTTGCTCACGGTCTGCGAATGCGGACCGCCATAATGCTGGAAGAACACCGGGTAGCGCTTGCCCGGCTCGCGCTTCGGCGCGACCATCTCCCAGTGCAGCGTGGTGCCGTCGGGGCCCTTGATGGTTCCGAAAGTCCGCTCGTGGTGGCTGGCGAGATACGGATTGTAGGGGTGATCCGCCGCGGTCACGGCGTTCTCGTTCACCCAGGCGATGCGCTTGCCTGCGGCATCGGCGAGATAGACCTGCGTCGGCTGCCGGGTGTTCGAGCGCGTGACGATCGCGCGGGTGCCCGCCGGGTCCATCACCGCATTGTTCCACCAGCCGGCTTCGGTCAGCCGGGTGACCGCGCCGGGCTTGCGATAGCTCGCCACATAGAGGTGGCGTTCGAGCACGCCGTCCTTGTTGCCGAGGAAGAAGACACGGCCATGGCCCTGGTCGACGCCGACGACGTCAGGCGTGACTTCCCACGCGCCTTTGGTCAGCTGGGTCCATTTGCCCTTGGCGAAGCGATAGAGATGGCCATGGCCGTCGCGCTCGGACCACCAGATCAGGCTGCCGTCGTCGAGCGGCGTCAGTGCGTTGGACAGATTGACCCAGCTCTTCGGCCCCGACTTCTCGCTGAACAGCACCGAGGACTTGCCCGTCGCCGGATCGACTGCGAGCAGATCGAGCACCGTCTGGTCGCGGTTCTGGCGTTGCACGTAGAGCGTCTTGCCGTCACGCGACCAGTCGACACGCGCGAGATAGATGTCGGTCCCGGTGCCGAGATCGACCTTCACCTTCTCGCTGCCGTCGGGGCGCATCACATAGAGTTCGACCAGCGCGTTGGGCGTGCCCGCCTTGGGGTAGCGCTGCTGATAGATGTTGGTGCCCTCGGCGCCGATCGCGGCGCGGGTGACGATGCCGACCGGCGCCTCGTCGAAGCGCTCGACCGCGACGCGGCTGTCGTCGCGCGCCCACCAATGGCCGGTGAAGCGATCCATTTCCTCTTGCGCGACGAACTCGGCCTCGCCCCAATGGACCGTGTCGGCGCCATCGTCGGTCAGGCGCTTCGGCGTGCCGGTGGCGAGATCCATCACGAACAGATTCTGGTCCTGGACATAGCTCGCATAGCGGCCCGCGGGGCTCACCACCGCGTTGAGCTTGGGCCCCGCCGCGGCGGCGAGCCTGGTCGCCTGCCCGTCGAGCCGGGCGAGATAGAGCTCGCCGTCGAGCGGCACGAGGATCGACTGCGAATCCGCCGACCAGTCATAAGAGACGATGCCCTTGGTCCCGCCGATGCGCGCGCGCTCGCGCTGCATCTTCTCGGCCTCGGAGAGCGCGGCACCGGTACCCAGCTTCTTCGAATCGACCAGCATCCGCCACTCGCCGGTACGCGTGTCCATCGCCCAGAGATCGAAGCGATCCTTGTCGTCGGCGCGGTTGCGCAGCAGGGTGACCCATTTGCCGTCGGGCGAGAGGGTGAGCTTGCGCGGCGTGGTGCCGGCGAGATCGGGGCTGGCGAAGACGCGCTCGATCGTCAGGTCCTTGCCCTGCGCCACCGCTTCACCGGTCATCAGCGGTGCTCCCAGCGCAGCCAAAGCCAATCCCAGCACCCATTTACGCATTCCCGTTCTCTCCGGAGCTCGCGCCCGGCGGACGCGGGCGAACCCGCCTTATTGCGGGCCGCGGGCTTCGGGTAAAGGCCTGCGCCTATTCGAGATTGAGCGCGACCTTGCGCGAAACGAGGATGAAGCGCGGCCCCGCGCCGTTCGCCGCGGCACGGTCGTCGGGATTGTAGAGCGCGCATTTGCGCAAGGACAGACAACCGCAGCCGATGCAGCCGTCGAGATCGTCGAGCGTGCGCTGGAGCTGCGCCACCCGCGTCTCGATGACTTGCCGAAAGCCGCGGCTGATCCGCTTCCAGTCCGCCGCGGTCGGGGCACTGCCCTCGGGCAGTTTCCCGAGCTCGGCGGCGATCTGCGGCAGAGTGAAGCCGAGCTGCTGCGCGATCAGCGCGAACGACACGCGGCGGATATCGGCGCGCAGGAAGCGGCGCTGGTTGCCCGCAGTGCGGATCGGATGGACCAGCCCCTTGCGCTCGTAGAAGCGCACCGCCGACACCGAAAGCCCGGTGCGCGCCGCCAGCTCGCCGATCGTCAGCAACTCGTTTCCGCGCGATCCCGGCACCGTGATTTTCCCGCTTGACCTCAACTTAGGTTGAGGTTGTAGCTGCTTGCGGCATGGCCTCCAACCGGGAAAGGGACCCCATGCCGCAGCCTTATATCGAGCACGTCAATCTCACCGTGCGCAGCCCCGAGCGCACCGCGAAGCTGCTCGCCGATCTGTTCGACTGGCACGTCCGCTGGGAAGGCCCGGCGCGCGACAATGGCCGCACGATCCATGTCGGCGACGAACGCACCTATCTCGCGGTCTACACCCCGCCCGAGGCGCCCGACGACTCGGTCTTCGAGAAAGGCCGCCCGCTCAACCATGTCGGCATCCTCGTCGACGATCTCGACGATATCGAGCGGCGGGTGATCGCCGCGGGGCTGATCCCCTTCGCGCACGCCGATTACGACCCCGGCCGTCGCTTCTATTTCTACGATCACGACGGCACCGAGTTCGAGATCGTCAGCTACGCCTGATCGAGGGATCGCGGAACTCAGCCGCCGCGCTTGCGGCGGCGGAATTCCGCGACCTTGGCCTTGTTTCCGCAGCCCTTCATCGAGCACCAGCGCCGATCGCCGGCGCGCGACGTGTCGAGGAACAGCAGCGCGCAGCCCTCCGCCTCGCACTGGCGGATGCGCGCCTGGTCGGCGCCACCAAGCAGCAACACCGCCTCGCGCGCCAACAGCGCGAGCAGTGCCGCCGCGTCGCCGCGCCAGCGCGCGCCTCCCTTCGGATCGAGCCACGGAGCGGCGGCAGGCGCGCCGGCGAGACGATTGAGCGTCGCCACGTCCTCGCCGGCCGGGGCGCGGCCGCCGATCCGCGCGTCGGCGATCGCATAGACCGCCTCGCGCAGCGCGTGCGCTGTCGCGAGTTCGTCGACCGATGTCGGCGGCACGGACTCCGCCATTCCACTCGCCACGAGCCACCGCCCGAGATCCTCCGGCGCCGCGAGCAATTCGCGAGGGTCCGCCTTCAGCCGACGCGCGAGCGTCGCAGTGAAATCGAGCGCGACATGCCCGCCGCGGAAACGGAAGCCGTCACGCAATTCGCCTTCGCTCGAACCACCTATGCTCATGTTACCGCATTGACAGGTTACCGCTTCTGCCGCAAGCACGCGTCAGTAACTGATTTATCAGGTTACCACATTTTAGGGAGACTGAGGATGTTGCGGATTGTTCTCTTGGCAGGAGCCTTTTCGCTGACGGCCGCGACCAATGGATCGGCAGCGCCTTCCGCGCCCGAGCTTTCGCTTGCCGGAACCTGGGCGATGGATTCCGCCTATGAGATCCTCGCCGACGGCCGGCGCACGACCAATTATGGCGCGCATCCCCGCGGATTGCTGATCATCGACGCGGCGGGTCGCTACAGCCTGCAGATCTTCCGTCCCGATCGCACGCGCTTCGCCTCGGGAGACAAGGTGCGCGGCACGGCTGAGGAATATCGCGACGCGGCGCTCGGTTCGAGCACCCATTTCGGTCGGGTTCGCCTCGACGCCGCGAAGCACCAGATCATTTTCGCGATTGAGGCCGCCTCTTTTCCGAACTGGGAAGGCCGCGAACAGGTGCGCGACTATGACTATCGCGACGGCGTGCTGCGCTACGCGGTGCCCGCCAGCGCCTCGGGCAATGGGACGACGGCCTATTCAGTCTGGCGGCGGGTGGCGACGCGCTGATGTCCGTCTGGAACAGCGCACTCGTTTCGGCCGCGACCGCAACCATCGGCGCGCGCAGTCGCGCATAACCGCCCTTCCCCCGAGGCGCGGCTTTCGCGTCGCGCAAATGGAGACCGACATGGCGGAGCATTACTGCGGGTCCGATTGGGTCGAGCACGGGCCCCTGCTGTTCGATGCGATCCACCGACTGATCGGCCGGATCTTTCGGAGGCAATGAAAAAGGGCGCGGTAGCCATCGCCACCGCGCCCTTTCCTGTCTCGAAAAGCCGAAGCTTATTCGGCGGCCTCGACCTCGGTCGGGCGCACATCGCGACGCTCGGCGATACGCGCCGACTTGCCGGTGCGGCCGCGCAGATAATAGAGCTTGGCGCGACGGACGACGCCGCGGCGGACAACCTCGATCGAATCGATGTTCGGCGAATAGAGCGGGAAGACGCGCTCGACGCCCTCGCCGAACGAAATCTTGCGGACGGTGAAGCTGCTGCCCATGCCCTTGTTGGCGCGGGCGATGCACACGCCTTCGTAGTTCTGGACGCGGGTGCGCTCGCCTTCGACGACCTTCACACCGACCTTCAGTGTGTCGCCGGGGCGGAATTCCGGAATCTTCTTCGCCTCGTTGAACTTGGCGATCTGCTCGGCTTCGAGCGTCTGGATGACGTTCATGACTTGTCGTTCCTGTTTCGTCGCCGCGCGCCAGAGGGAGGTTGAACCCGAGCGCCCTCATGGCGCTCCCAAAGGTCCGGCCTCCTTAGCCGTGTATCGGTCTCGGCTTGAGCGCGTCGCCAAGCCTCGATCCTCGCATGATCCCCCGATCGCAGCACTTCGGGGATCGTGCGCCCTTCCCACTCAGCAGGACGGGTATATTGCGGATATTCGAGCAGCCCCGTTTCGAAGCTCTCATCCTCTCCGCTGGAAGGCGCGCCCATTACTCCGGGAAGCAGCCGAATGCAAGCATCGAGAAGGGTCAACGCCGCCATCTCGCCGCCCGAGAGGATATAGTCGCCGATCGACACCTGTTCGATGTCGCGCGCCTCGAACAAACGCTCGTCGATCCCCTCGAATCGGCCGCACAAAATCGTGACGCCCTCGCCCGCGGCGAGCGCACGCACCCGCTCCTGCGTCAGCGGCGCGCCGCGCGGCGTCATCGCCAGCACAGGACGGCCGGTCGCCACGCTGTCGAGCGCAGCGGCGATCACGTCGGCGCGCATCACCATCCCCGCGCCGCCCCCCGCCGGCGTGTCGTCGACCGAACGATGCTTGTCGGTCGCGAAGTCGCGGATCTGGACGGTCTCGAGATCCCACCGCCCCTCGCGCAGCGCCCGCCCGGCGAGCGAAATGCCGAGCGGTCCCGGGAACATCTCCGGATAGAGGGTGAGGATCGTCGCAGCGAAAGCCATGCGCGCGTTTCGCGCCCACGCGCCGCTTTGGCAAGCGCTCAGCCGCGGCCGGCGCCGCTCTCGAAATGCGCTTTCATGCACGCCAGCCCCTGCGCCATCATCGGCGAGACGCGCTCGACGAGCGAGTCCGGCAACAGATCGGCCGTCCAGACCACTTGCGTGCCCTCCGGCGCATCCCTGACCTCGAGCACCCCATTGTGATGTTCGAACGCCTTGATTGCCCAGACCATTCGGCGGCGCCCGTCATCGACCGATACGATCGTCTCATCGGCCACCGCGCCATTGGCGAACGTCACCCGACGCACCGGCGCGCCCTCGCCGTCGAGCATCTCGGTCCTGGCGACGAAGCCGGGCACCAACCGGTCGTGCAGCCGATCGATTTCGCGCGCGGCGCGCCACACGGTGTCGGGATCGGCCGCAATGAACACCTCTTGATGAATCGATGCCATGAACGTCACTCCGCTGCTGTCGCGAAACCGACTAGCGCTGCTCCGCCGCCCGCGCTGGCAGAAATCGGACGCGATCATCGCCGCCGAGCGACAAACATCGCGGCAGCGACTATGGTGCCGCGGATGACGCCGCCGATCGATCCGGAGAGCGACCTCGACTTCGCGACCTGCGAGCAGGCGCGATATGCGCGCGACCCCGCATTCGACGGGGTGATCTTCATCGCGGTCAAATCGACCCGCATCTATTGCCGCCCGGTCTGCCCGGTGCGCCAGCCGCTAACCCGGAACGTCCGCTATTACCCCAGCGCCGCCGCGGCGGAGGCCGCAGGGTTCCGCCCGTGCCTGCGCTGCCGGCCCGAGACCGCGCCGCATTCGCCCGCATGGAACGGCACGCGCGCGACCGTCGACCGCGCGCTTCGCCTGATCGAGCAGGGCGCGCTCGACGAAGTCGGAGTCGACGCGCTGGCCGATCGGCTCGGCATGGGCGCGCGGCACCTCACCCGCCTGTTCCGCCGCTATCTCGACACCACGCCGCTCGCGGCGGCGCGCACCGCGCGCATCCAGCGCGCCAAGCGGCTGCTCGACACCACCGATCTGGGAATGACCGAGATCGCGCTGGCGGCGGGCTTCGGCAGCGTGCGCTCGTTCAACGCGGCATTCCAGCAAGTCTATCGCGCGCCGCCGGGTGCGCTGAAGCGGCGCAACCTGCGTTAGGTCGCTGCAGCGGGGCGAAGCCGCCTGGTCGTCCGCGATTATTATGGAAAGGTCGTCACCGAGTATGACCTCAGTGCGGGAGCCGGCGCGCCCTGATTTCAACCGGCGCGCTGAATCGGCGTAACGTGCGTTTAGACGCCCCATGGACGACTGCATCATCATCGGCGCGGGCCCCGCCGGCCTCACCGCCGCGATCTATCTCGCCCGTTTCCACCTCCGGATCCGCCTGTTCGACTGCGGATCGAGCCGCGCGGCGCTGATCCCGTGCACGCACAATCACGCCGGCTTTCCCGACGGCATATCGGGCAGGGAACTGCTCGCGCGCATGGCCGAGCAGGCGGAGAAATACGGCGCGGTGCGCGAGCGCGCCGAAGTCACCGCGCTCCGGCCCGCCGAGACCGGCTTTGTCGCGCGGGTCGGCGAGCGCGACTATCCGGCGCGCGCTGTGCTGCTCGCCACCGGCGTGGTCAACCATCGCCCGGAGATGGACGAGGCGCTCCACGCCGAGGCGCTGCAGCGCGGGCTGCTGCGCTATTGTCCGATCTGCGACGGCTATGAAGTCACCGACAAACGCGTCGGCGTGATCGGCACCGGCGAGCGCGGGACCAACGAGGCGCTGTTCTTGCGCGGCTATTCGGCCGAGGTGACGCTGGTCTCGCCCGAGGCCGAGCACGATCTGCCCGCGGAGCTGGCGGCCGAGCTCGATGCCGCGGGTGTCGCGCGCATAGACGGCCCTTGCGGCAATTACGCAGTCGAGGGCGACCGGCTCGCCTTCGACACGGCGCATGGCCGACTGTCGTTCGACAGCGTCTATCCGGCTTTAGGCTCGCGCATCCGCTCGGGCCTTGCGATCCAGGCCGGCGCGCGCGCCGCCGAGGACGGATGCCTGGAAGTCGACGACCATCAGCGCACCTCGGTCCCCGGACTGTTCGCGGCGGGCGACGTCGCCAAAGGCCTCGACCAGATCAGCCATGCCATGGGCGAGGCCGGCGTCGCGGCCACCACGATCCGCAACATGCTCGCCGAGCAGCGCCCGCTCCGGCGCTAGCCGCCGCCGCCGCAGCCGCCGCACCCACCGCCGCCGCAGCCGCCACCGCCGCCGCCTCCCCCATCGCCCCCGCCGCCCGAGCCGCTGTCGCCGCTCGTCGTGCGCATCCGGTGGAAGTCGCCCCAGGCCGAACCGACCAGCACCGTGGTACCGAACAGCGCCACCGCAAGGTCGGTCTCGTCTGCCGCCGCGCCGCGGCTCAGCCGTTCGGAGCGCGCGCGGGTTTCGGCGAGCAGTTCCCGCCCGGCGCGTGTCCGCCGATCGAGGATGGCGAACCGGATCAGCGCCAGAAAGGCCGTCAGCACCAGCAGCAAAGTGAGATAGCCGACCGGCCGCTCGCGCGCCTGCCCGATCTCGAGCTTGATCCAGCCAAAGGCGAACAGCAGGAAATAGGGCGAGGTCTGCCAGAAGCGCATTTGCCAGGCAGTCCCGCTGTCCATCAGCAGATCGTCCGCGACCAGCCGCGCGCGGATCGGATCGGCGTGGCGACCGACCGCGCCGGAGATTGCGCCCCAGCTGGCCGGCTGGGGCAATGCGAGAACGCTGCGCTCGGCCGGCGTGCCGCCACCGAGACCGCCGGCGAGGAACTTGTCCTTCCCGTCCATCACCAGCTGCCGCGTCGCGAGCAGCCGCGTGGTCACCGCCTCGGCGAACCGCGCGGAGCCGCCCGCGAGAAAGGCGAGATGATCGGTATCGGTCTTGCGCGGTGTGCGGCCTTCGGGCCGGAGCCAGCGCGGAATGATCAATCCGGCGAGGATCGTGAGGATCAGCAGCACGCCGTAAAGTTGGAGAAACGGCCCGCCGGTAAGATCGAAGGGTCCGAGCGACATAAAGTCCTAGCTCCTCTGCATGAGAATCCCCAGCGCGAGCGCAGACAGCACCGCCATGACGACCAGCAGAGCGATCCGGAGCGCGTTTCGGGGAACGATAATCGCGTCGCGTGGATGCACGCGGCGCGCCTTGTGGTCCTCGTTCAGCCGCCGCGCCGCGTCGGGCCACAGATCCGCGGGCGGGGAGCCGAAGACGCGCTCATAGCTCCTCAGCGTCTCGGCATATTGGGTGAAGAAGCGATGCTGCTCGTCGCTGCCGCCGGCGGTCGGGCCATGGTGCAGCGGGCGGCCAAGGACTTCGGGGCAGAAGCGCTCCCAATAGTCGCGACTATAGGTCAGGTGCAGATGCCAGGCCTGATCGACCTCGTCCGAAGGCGTGACCGGATGGCCGGCGGTGACCGCGAGGAAGCAGAAGCGCTTATACTCCTCGATCACCCGATCGGCCTGGGACCGACGCCAGCCATTCTCGCGCGCCAGCCGCTCGGCAAACGACAGCGCCGCGTCTTCGGGGCCGATGGTGTAAAGGGAGAGCCTGTTCCAGACCGGGTGGTCGGCGGGGGTTCGAGACAGACCGGAGGCCTTGCTCATCTAATGCCCATTTAGCGGATGGATATTAAACTTCCGTGACAGCGCGACGGCGAAAGAGTGACGCCGGCACGGTGCCCGGTCAATCGCCCCGGCGCATCCTGCCGGTGACGAGCGCGATCGCCCAATCCGGACGGCCCTCGGCCTCGGCTTTTCGCGCCGCCGCCAGATGATCATAGGCGACGGCTCGCAGCGCGATCGTGTCGCCATCGAGCGTCGCATAGCGGGCAAGCGGATCGCCATTCTCGACTCGATAGGGCCAGGGATGATCGTCGTCATACGCCTGCAGGCCCACGCTGCCGGGGTTGAGTACAGAACGGCCGTCCGCGAGCACGCGGAGATGTGGAATGTGCGTGTGGCCACACAAGATTTGCCGCTCGCGCCGCCCTTCCAGCCGACCGACGATCTCGATTTCGTTGGCGGCGCGCAGTCCAGAAGGTTCGAGCGTTTCGAGCAGCGGCTCGACATCGCTTGCCGGCGTGCCGTGGCAGAGCAGCGTGTCGTCGAGGGTCAGCATCGCGGGCAATGCCGCCATCCAACGCAGCTGCGCATCGGACAGACGCGGCCGGGTGAAGGCATCGGAAGCGTTCATTCGCTCGGGCGGGAGCGTCAGCACCTGCCGCTCATGGTTGCCGGCGATCGTCGGCCAGTCCCGCGCCATCAGATAATCGGCCGTCTCCGCCGGCCAGAGCGGGCCGGACAGGATGTCGCCGAGATTGAGGAAATGCGTGCAGCCCTGCGCCTCGGCATCCGCAACGACCGCCTCCAGCGCAGGCAAGTTGCCGTGGATGTCGGAGAGGACGGCGATGCGCGTCACACGATGAACCCGGCGTCCACCACCAGTCGCTTTTCATCCCATTCGGGTACGGCTTCGAGGCGCATCGGCACCATGAAGCGCTTGCCGTCGGGGCGCTCGATCTCGAGCACATCGCCGGCGCCGTAATTGTCGATCGCGACCACCGAGCCGATCGCCTCGCCCGCGGTCGAGGTCACCGCGAGGCCGAGCAGATCGACATGATAATATTCGCCCTCTTCGAGCGGCGGCAACGCAGAGCGCGGGACGGTGAGCGCGGTGCCGCGCATGGCTTCGGCGGCGTTGCGGTCGGCGATTTCGGCGAAGCGCGCGATCGCGCCATTGGCGCCGTGCCGGACGCTCTTCAGCGTCAGCGTGCCGTCGTTGAACGATTTATAGGCGGCGATATCGTCGGCGAAGACCTTGAGACGGACTTCGCCGGCGATGCCGTGCGCGCCGATGATCGCTGCGAGGGTGACGGGACGGTCGCTCATCGCCGCCCCGTCCTCCCGGGTTCAGCCCTCAGGCGAGCCCGGTTGCTGCGACGGCGTATCGTCGCCGCCTTCCGCGGGCGCGTCGGTCGACTTGCCCGCGGGGTTGGTGCCGGTGTCGCCGGGCGCTTCACGATCCTGCGTATCCGGTCCGGTTTCGGGTTTGCTGGCCATCCTGCGCTCCTTGCGACGGTGTTCGTCTTCGAGAACGCATGATGGCCGGCAAGTGCCTTAGCCTTCCGACTTTTCTTCGGCGGGCGTCTGCTCGGCAACCGCCTCGGCGACCTGCTCGGCCTCCGGGGTCGGTGCTTCGGTCGCAGCTTCGACCTCGGCGGCGACGACCGCCTCGGCTTCCGCCTGCGTGTCCTCGGCTACGGGCGCTTCCTCGGCGACGGGCTCAGGCGCCGGCGCTGCTGCTGCCTCTGCCGCGGCTTCCTCGGCGGCCTTGGCCTTCTCGGCACGCTCCTCGGCGCGCTCGACGGCCTTCTCGCCCGGCTTGCCCTTGTTCGGGTTGTTGCGCGCAGTGCGCTCCTTGACGCCGATGACGTCGAGGAAGCGGGCGACGCGGTCGGTCGGCTGCGCACCGACGCTCAGCCAATGCTTGGCGCGGTCGCCGTCGAGCACGACGCGCTTCTCGTCGTCCTTGCCGAGCAGCGGGTTGTAGGTGCCGATCTTCTCGATGAACTTGCCATCACGGGGCGAGCGCGCATCGGCGATCACGATCCGGTAGTAGGGACGCTTCTTCGAACCGCCGCGCGAGAGACGCATAGAGAGTGCCATTACAAATCTTCCTTCTTACAATCTGAGTTCAAGTTACTTCTTTTTCAGGAAATTCTCGAAACCGGGCGGGAGATTGGCGCCGCCGGGCAGCCCGGGAAGCCCGCCGCCCATCTTGCCCATCATCTCACCCATTTCGGGTCCGCCGAGCGCGTTGCCGACACCCGCCATCCCGCCGCCGGGACCGCCCTTGCCGAGCATGCCCAGCATGCCCTTGAGGCCACCCATTTTCTTGAGCCGCTTCATCGCGGTCTGCATCTCCTGATGCATCTTGAGCAGCTTGTTGACGTCCTGGACCGTCGTGCCGCTGCCCTTGGCGATGCGGATCTTGCGCTTGGCGTTGAGCAGCTCCGGCTTGGCGCGCTCCTTGGGCGTCATCGAGGTGATCATCGCATCCATGCGGAGCAGGATCTTCTCATCGACCGCGCCCGAGGCCATCGCCGCCTGCGCCTTCTTCATGCCGGGAATCATCCCCGCCAGCGCACCGAGACCGCCCATGCGGCGCATCTGCGCCAGCTGCGCGCGCAGGTCGTTCATGTCGAACTGGCCCTTGGCGAGCCGGCTCGCCATGCGTTCGGCATCTTCCTGCTGGATCGCCTCGGCGGCGCGCTCGACCAGCGAGACCACGTCGCCCATGCCGAGGATGCGGCCGGCGACGCGCTTCGGATGGAAGGGCTCGATCGCTTCGAGCTTTTCGCCGACGCCGGCGAACTTGATCGGCTTGCCGGTCACCGCGCGCATCGACAGCGCCGCGCCCCCGCGGGCATCGCCGTCCATGCGGGTGAGGATCACGCCGGTGAGCGGCACCTGCTCGGAGAAGCTCGATGCGACGTTCACTGCGTCCTGACCGGTCAGGCTGTCGACGACGAGCAGGATCTCGGCAGGGTTGGCGATGTCCGCCACCGCCTTCATCTCGTCCATCAGCGCCTGATCGACGTGGAGGCGGCCCGCGGTGTCGAGCATCAGCACGTCGAAGCCCTGCAGCTTCGCGGCGCTCAGCGCGCGCCTGGCGATGTCGACGGGCTGCTGACCCGCAACGATCGGCAGGGTCGCGACTTCGGTCTGGGTGCCGAGCACCGCGAGCTGTTCCTGCGCCGCCGGACGATTCACGTCCAGCGAGGCCATCATCACCTTTTTGCCCTGCGCCTTGGCGAGCAATTTGGCGAGCTTGGCGGTGGTGGTGGTCTTGCCCGAGCCCTGCAGACCGACGAGCATGATCACCGCAGGCGGCGTGACGCCGATCTCGAGCTCGGCGGTGTCGCTGCCGAGCATGTCGACCAGCGCATCATGGACGATCTTGACGACCTGCTGGCCCGGGGTCACCGAGCGCAGCACCTGCTGGCCGATCGCCTGTTCGGTGACCTTGTCGACGAAATCGCGCGCGACCGGCAGCGCGACATCGGCCTCGAGCAGCGCGATCCGCACTTCGCGCATCGCGGTGCGGACATCGCCTTCATTGAGCGCGCCACGCCCGCGCAGCCGCTCGAAGACGCCGCCTAGCCGATCGCTCAGACTGTCGAACATGGGACCCAGATCACTCCAAATTCACGAACCGACCCGCCAAACGCAAAACGCGCCGGCGGACGAAACCTCGTCGGCCGGCGTCACCTCGATGGGTGGCATCGTTTCGCGTCCCTTGGGAACGGTCGGGGGCGCACATAGCGACAGATGCCGGGCAGCGCAACCTCGCAGGCGGCACCGCACGCCGAACCGTGCCGGTAAGGTTTCGGAAAGCTCCGTATTTAACCTGATTTACACCCTCAAAAGCGAAAACGGGCCCGTCAATCAGGGGGCGTGCGTCTGTTCATGTCACGGGATCTCGAGGAAGACATGATGCAAGTTCGCGCTCCGCGCCCCAGCCTGCTCACCGGCGCGATCAGCGTGGCGGCCATCCTGCTGTTCGTCGGGATCGGCAGCTCGGTGCTCTCGAAGACGCTGCAGCATCATTTCGAAGGCGGCGAACCGGCCAGCCAGCCGCTCGTCATCGCGCTGCTGCTCAACGTCGCGCTGATCCTGTTCGGCTGGCGCCGCCATTCGAGCCTCCATCACGAGCTCCAGATCCGTGCGGCCGCCGAGGAGCGTGCCCAGCAGCTCGCCAGCCGCGATCCGCTGACGGGTTTCCTCAATCGCCGCAGCCTCGCCGAGGAAGGTGCCGCGATGTTCACGCGCGCCCAGCGCCGCCGCCGGGCGATGGCGCTGGTGATGCTCGACCTCGATCATTTCAAGACGATCAACGACATGCACGGCCACGCCGTGGGCGATGCGCTGCTCCGCGCGGTCGCCAGCGAGATCGCGCATTTCATGCCGCCGATCGCGCTCACCGCGCGGCTGGGCGGCGACGAGTTCGCCTGCGGCTTCCTGTTCGATCCCGCCGATCCGGCGACTGTCGAGCGGATCGCCGAGAAGCTGGTCAGCCGCATGGCCCAGCCGTTCGAGGCCGAGGGTCTGCGCCTGCACATCAGCTGCTCGCTCGGCATCGCGCGCTCGGACTTCGACTGCCCCGGCATCGACGCGCTGATGCGTGCCGCCGACATCGCGATGTACCAGGCCAAGAAATCGGGCCGGAACCGTTTCGCCTGGTTCGATCAATCGATGGAGCGCGAGCTCCAGATCCGCAACGAGCTCGAGAGCGGACTGCGCCTCGCCATTCCGCGTCAGGAAGTCGTTCCCTATTTCGAGCAGCAGATCGACCTCACCACCGGCCGTATCCACGGCTTCGAGGTACTCGCGCGCTGGGAGCATCCGACGCGCGGGATGATCAGTCCCGAGATGTTCATCCCGATCGCCGAGGAAACGGGAATGATCGGCGATCTCTCGCTGTCGATCATGCGCCAGGCGCTGCTCGCCGCGCGCGACTGGGATCCGGGCCTGCGCGTCTCGGTCAACATTTCGCCCTGGCAGCTGCGCGACGCCTGGCTGGCGCAGAAGATCATCAAGGTTCTCACCGAGACGGGCTTCCCCGCCGATCGGCTCGAGGTCGAAATCACCGAGAGCGCGCTGTTCGACAATCTCGCGCTCGCCCAGTCGATCGTCGGCAGCCTCAAGAATCAGGGCGTCCACCTCGCGCTCGACGATTTCGGCACCGGCTATTCGTCGCTCGCGCACCTGCGCGCGCTGCCCTTCGACCGGATCAAGATCGACAAGAGCTTCATCATGTCGCTGAACGAGAGCGCCGATTCGGCCGCGATCGTCAATGCGATCATCAGCCTCGGCGAGAGCCTCAACCTGCCGATCACCGCAGAGGGCGTCGAGGATGCCGAGATCGAGGCACGGCTCCGCGCGCTCGGCTGTGCCAAGGCCCAGGGCTGGCACTATGGCAAGCCGCTCTCGATCGCGGGCGCCCGCCGCCTGCTCGCCGAGCGCCGCCTGCTCCGCGGTGCGGTCGCCACCGAAACCCCGGTACCGGTCAGCGGCCAGCGCCTCGCGGGCTAGCTACCACCCCGCGCCCGGCTGGCGCAGATATTCCTCTTCCTCCGGCGTCGATGCCCGCCCGAGCGCGGCATTGCGGCTCGGAAAGCGCCCGTAGCGCGCGATGACCTCGGCATGCTGGCGCGCATAGTCGAGGGCCTCTTCCTGCCCCAGCGCCGCGAAGCAGCTCAGGCTCACCGCCTGCAACTCGCGGCTTTCGGCATGTTCGAAGGGCAGATAGAGGAACTGGCGCTGTGCCTTGGTCATGTCGCGGTCCCACCCACGCTCGACCGCGAGGCTCGCGAGTTCCTGCGCGACCGGATCCGCGGCGAAAGCCTCGGGCGTGCCGCGATGCACGTTGCGGCTGAACTGATCGAGCAGGATCACCGCCGCAAGCAAGGCGCGCGGCTCGTCGCGCCAGCCGTCGGCGCGGTTCGCCAGCACCTCGCGCCGCAGCGTCTCGAACCGCTCCTCGATCATCCGGTCGAGCTCGTCCGACCTCGCGAACCATTGTTCGGGCATCAGTCCCTCGAACCAGAAGCCGAGCACTTCCTCGGCCTTCACATGGACTTCCGACGCCGCGGCTCCTAGATCGCTCGCCAATGCCCGTCTCCTCTCCGCAGATCATCAATATGGGTTGCCGCCTCAACCTTGCCGAGGGCGAGTCGATCCGTGCGCTGCTGTCGGGGCGTGACACGATCGTGATCAATAGCTGCGCCGTGACCAACGAGGCGGTCAAGCAGACCCGCCAGGCGATCCGCCGCGCGCGGCGCGAACGGCCCGGCGCCGAGCTGGTCGTCACCGGCTGCGCGGCGCAGATCGATCCCGCCGGTTTCGCGGCCATGCCCGAGGTCAACCGCGTCATCGGCAATGGCGAGAAGCTCAGAGCAGAAGCCTGGCAAGCTGGCGGCGCGCCCGTGCTCGTACAGGACATCATGGCCGTACGCGAAACCGCGCCGCATCTCGCGGCGAGCTTCTCGACGCACGCCCGCGCCTTCGTCGAGGTCCAGAATGGCTGCGACCATCGCTGCACCTTCTGCGCGATACCCTTTGGCCGCGGCAACAGCCGCTCGGTCCCGGCCGGCGCAGTGATCGACCGGGTCGCCGCGCTTGCCGACAACCATGCCGAGATCGTGCTCACCGGCGTCGACCTGACCAGCTATGGTCCCGATCTGCCCGGGGCACCCAGCCTCGGCCAACTGGTCGAGCGCATCCTGCGCCATGTGCCCAAGCTCCGGCGCCTCCGCCTCTCCTCGCTCGACGGCGTCGAGATCGACGACCGGCTGTTCGCACTGCTGACGCAGGAGCCGCGGCTTCAGCCGCATGTCCATCTCTCGCTGCAGGCCGGCGACGACATGGTGCTCAAGCGGATGAAGCGCCGCCACAGCCGCGCCGAAAGCGTCGCATTGGTCGCGCGGCTCAAGGCCGCGCGCGACGACATCGCGATCGGCGCCGACCTGATCGGCGGCTTCCCGACCGAGGACGAAGCCATGTTCGCCAACAGCCTCGCGCTGATCGACGATTGCGATATCGTCCATGCGCACATCTTCCCCTACAGCCCGCGCGCCGGCACGCCCGCCGCGCGCATGCCGCAGGTCGTGCCCGCAGTGGCGAAGGCGCGCGCCGCCCGCCTCCGCGAAGCCGCCGCGGCGCGCCGTTCGCGCTGGCTGCAAAGCCTGATAGGCAGCGATCAGCAAATCTTGGTAGAGCGGCCCGGCGACCGCGGCCATGCCGGCAATTTCGCCGAGGTACGCTTGCCGCAATCCGAAGTTGGAGACATCGTGACCGTGACCATCAAGGCCATCGAGGACGGGAAGCTGATCGCATGAGCAGCAATCCCTCGTGGCACGAGAAGCTGCTCGGCGGCTTCCGCAAGACTTCCGATCGACTCCTCGGCAATCTCGCCGGCCTTTCCGGTGCCCGGCTCGACGACGCGACGCTCGACGATATCGAGGAGGCGCTGATCGCCTCGGACCTCGGCCCCGGCACTGCAGCCAAGGTCCGCGCACGCCTCGCCGAAGGCCAATATGAGCGCAACATGGAGGAGCTCGGCATCCGCCTCGTCGTCGCCGAGGAGATCGAGAAGGCGCTCCAGCCGGTCGCGAAGCACCTCGAGATCGAAGCGTTTCCGCGCCCGCAGGTGATCCTCGTCATCGGCGTCAACGGCAGCGGCAAAACCACCACGATCGCCAAGCTCGCCAATCTGCTCGTCGAGCAGGATTACGGCGTGATGCTCGCCGCGGGCGACACGTTCCGCGCCGCCGCGATCGGCCAGCTCAAGACCTGGGCCGAACGGATCGGCGTGCCGATCGTCACCGGCCCCGAAGGTGGCGACGCCGCGGGGATCGTCTACGAAGCGGTCAAGCAGGCGACCGCAACGGGCATCGACGTGCTGATCGTCGACACCGCCGGCCGGCTTCAGAACAAGCGCGAGCTGATGGACGAGCTCGCCAAGATCCGCCGGGTGCTCGGCCGGCTCAACCCGGCCGCGCCGCACGACGTGGTGCTCGTGCTCGACGCCACCACCGGCCAGAATGCGCTGAGCCAGATCGAAGTGTTCAAGGAAGTCGCCGGCGTCACCGGCCTCGTCATGACCAAACTCGACGGCACGGCGCGCGGCGGCGTGCTGGTCGCCGCAGCCGAGAAATACGGCCTCCCCATCCATGCGATCGGCGTGGGCGAGAAGGTCGACGACCTGCGTCCGTTCGACGCCAGCGAAGTCGCGCGCATCATCGCCGGGGTGGACGAGCTCGTCTCGCCGCGGTCGCGCTGAGCCTGTTATGGAAACCGGAATGAACCAGACCGCCCCCCGCACCCCGCTCGCGCCCGGCTTGCGCATGCTGATCGATTTCGGTCCGCTCGCGGTGTTCTTCCTCGTCAACAGCTACGCGCCAGGGCTGCAGATCCAGCGGATCATGACCGCGACGGTGGCCTTCATGGTCGCGATGGCGCTGGCGATGGGGCTCAGTTGGTGGAAGGTGCGCCATATCTCCCCGATGCTGTGGATCACCGGCGCACTGGTGCTGGTGTTCGGCAGCCTCACGCTCTGGTTCCATGACCAGAGCTTCATCCAGATGAAGCCGACGATCGTCTATACGATGTTCGCGGTGATCCTCGGCTATGGCCTGATCACCGGCAAGCCGCTGCTCCAGATGCTGCTCGAACAGGCCTATCCCGGGCTTTCGGCCAGGGGCTGGCGGCTGCTGACGATCAACTGGACCGGTTTCTTCGTCGCGATGGCCATCCTCAACGAAGCGATGCGCCAGGTGCTGAGCTGGGATCAGTGGGTCACCTTCAAGACCTGGGCAGTGATCCCGCTCACCCTGGTTTTCGCGATGCTCAACATCCCGATGCTGCTCAAGCACGGCCTCCAGCTGGAAAAGCCCGAGGACACGCCGCTCCCGCCTGAGGGGTGATCCAAAAATCCCTCTCCCTTTGGGAGAGGGAGGGAGCCGCGGAGCGGCGGAAGGGTGAGGATCAATCCGCCCTCACCCTTCCCACTGCCTTCGGCAGCGGGCCCCTTCCCGCTCCCAGAGGGAGCGGGAGAAGCAGTTCAGCCCTGATCGGCGCGGCTCACGCCTGCTCCGTCGAGGTTCTGGGCGACGAAATCCCAGTTGATCAGGTTCGCCGATACCGCATCGAGATAGGCCGGGCGCGCATTGCGGTAGTCGACGTAATAGGCGTGCTCCCACACGTCGATCGTCAGCAGCGGCAGCATGCCATCATAGACCACCGGGGTGTCCGCGTCGTGCAGCGAGGTCACCTTGAGCTTGCCGCCGTCGAGCACCAGCCAGCCCCAGCCGCTGGCGAAATGATTGGTCGACTCGGTCACCAGCGCCTTCACCAGCGCCTCGGCCGAACCGAAGCCGTCGTTGATCAGATCGGCGAGCTTGCCGCTCGGCGACTGCTTCTCGGGGCTCAGGCACTGCCAGAAGAAGCTGTGGTTCCAGACCTGGGCGGAGTTGTTGAACAGCCCCTTGTCGCCGGTCTCCTTGGCCTTCTGGATGACTTCGGAGAGCTTCAGCCCTTCGAGCCCCTTCTCGACCACGAAGCCGTTGGTCTTGTCGACATAGGCCTTGTGATGCTTGCCGTGGTGGAATTCGAGCGTCTCCGCCGACATGTGCGGGGCAAGCGCACCCTTGTCATAGGGCAGCGCAGGAAGTTCGAAAGCCATGGGGATACTCCGTGTTCGATTCACCCGCCCAACGATCCGCGGCGGGAAGCGGTCCTCCCCTAGCTCCGAAAATCCCCCGCTGTCCCGCAAATTTCGTTGCGTGTGACAAACGAAAATTCCGATCATAAGCTGGGCTCCTCAGGCGCCGGGGGCAATCGGCGCCGGAAACGGAGGGGAGCCACATGGACAAGTTTTTCGGCAATCTACACGCGGTGCTCGCGGTCAGCCTCGTGCTGGCGATCGGCCTGATGTTCGCACCTTATTTCGCGCCGCCGCTCGGGCTGTGGAACGGCGTGTTCCAATGGCTGCATGTTTTCTTCGGCATCACCTGGATCGGGCTGCTCTACTATTTCAACTTCGTCCAGATCCCGACCATGCCGAGCATCCCGGCCGAGCTGAAGCCCGGCGTATCGAAGTTCATCGCGCCCAAAGCCCTGTTCTTCTTCCGCTATGCCGCGCTGCTCACCGTGATCACCGGGCTGATCCTCGCGTGGCTCTACCACGAGCTCGAGGACGCGCTGCTGCTGCGCGAGAATGCCCGGCTGATCGGCATCGGCATGTGGCTGGCGCTGTTCATGGCCGCCAATGTCTGGTTCGTGATCTGGCCCAACCAGAAAAAGGTGCTCGGGCTCGTCGAGGCCGACGACGCCACCAAAGCGAAGGCCGGCAAGGTCGCGATGATGGCTTCGCGCACCAACGTCCTGCTCTCGCTGCCGATGCTGCTGGCGATGACGAATTATCATTGATCGAGAGATCCTCCCGCGCGAAGCGGGGGAGGTGGCGCCGAAGGCGACGGAGGGGGCATAGCCGCAGGCGGACCGCTCGCGGAGAAGCCCCCCTCCACCCACTTCGTGGTCCCCCTCCCCCGCTTCGCGAGGGAGGATAAAGGAAACTTACCCCCCCACGCCCAGCAGTTCGTGCCGCTTGAGCGCGTGCCGTAGCTGATCATAGGTCAGCCCCAGCGCCTCCGCGGTCGAGCGCTGGTTGTAGCGGTGCTCGGCCAGCGCGCGCGACAATAGCTGGCGCTCGAACGCATTCACCCGCGTCTTGAAATCCGTGCCCCCGTCGAACGACGCGGCCGGTTCGGCCCGCTCGACCGGTGCAGCGGCGGGCGCGGCGGCAGGCGCCGGCGCCGCAGCCCCGCCCGGCGACACCGCCCGCGGTCGGAAAGGCGACTGGAACGGATCGATCTCGATCGAATCCACCGGCCCCTCGCGCTCCCAGCGATAGACCGCGCGCTCGACGACGTTGCGCAGCTCGCGGACGTTGCCCGGCCAATCATAGTTGAGCAGCGTGTCGAGCGCATTCGGGCCCCAACCGGGCCAGTCGATCAGCCCGATCTCCGCCGCCATGCGCCGCCCGAAGAAATCGGCGAGCACTTCGATATCACCGCGCCGCGCGCGCAAGGGCGGCAACGTCACCACCTCGAACGAAAGCCGATCGAGGAGGTCGGCGCGGAACGTGCCCTTCTCGACCTTGTCGGGCAGATGCTCGTTGGTCGCCGCGACGATGCGGACGTCGACGTTGAGCGGCCGCGACGATCCGATCCGCGTCACTTCGCCATATTCGACTGCGCGAAGCAGCCGCTCCTGTGCCGCCATCGACAGCGTGCCGAGCTCGTCGAGGAACAAGGTGCCGCGATGCGATTCCTCGAAGCGCCCCGCGCGCGCCTTGGTCGCGCCGGTGAAGGCCCCCGCCTCATGTCCGAACAACTCGGCCTCGATCAGCGTCTCGGGAAGCGCGGCGCAGTTCATCACCACCAGCGGCTGATCCCAGCGCGGGCTCAGACGATGGAGACGTTCGGCGACCAGCTCCTTGCCGGTACCGCGTTCACCGATGACGAGCACCGGCCGGTCGAGCGCGGCGGCGCGGCTGGCGCGCTCGAGCGCGTCGAGAAAGGCGCCGGATTGGCCGATGACTTGGGTAGCGCGCTCCATGCCGAACCTTTGGCGAATTTCACCAACTCTTGGCAAGAGTTATTTGCGGATCGAGGCGCCAGAAACGGGCGAAACCCACGGAAAACTGCGGTTTTCGTAAATTGGCACGCATCCTGCTGAGATGTTGGCAAGCCCGGACAACGGGCCAACGAAAACACCAAGGTTCAGGGAACGAGATCATGACCTACGAAGCAGCCAATCTCCGCAATGCCTTTGTCGCAGTCGCCATCGCCTTTCTCGCCAGCGCCGTCCTGATGGCCGGCGCGGTGGGCCCGGCGGTCGCCTGAGGCCACGAAGTCTCCCCGCTCACCTGCCCCGGTGAGCGGAAACCCGCCGGGAGGGACACCCCCTAGTCCCTCCCGGCGGATCCCGAAAACGAAGGAGTGTTAGAATGGGTATCTTCTCGCGAACCCGCGACATCATCGCCGCCAACGTCACCGACCTGCTCGACAAGGCCGAGGACCCGGCCAAGATGATCCGCATGATCATCCTCGAGATGGAAGAGACGCTGGTCGAGGTTCGCGCCTCCGCCGCCCGCACCATCGCCGACCAGAAGGAAATGCGCCGCCACATCGCCAAGCTCGAGAAGCTCCAGGAGAGCTGGACCGAGAAGGCCGAGCTGGCGCTCTCCAAGGGCCGCGAAGATCTCGCCAAGGCAGCTTTGGTCGAGAAGCAGAAGGCTTCGGACATGTGCGAGCAGCTGGGCGAGGAGATCGCGGTGCTCGACGAGGCGCTCAAGGCCTCGGAAGAGGATATCACCAAGCTCCAGAACAAGCTGCGCGAGGCGCGGGTTCGTCAGAACTCGGTGGTCGCCCGGCTCGAGAGCGCCAACAACCGTACCCGCTTGCGCGAAATGACCAATGGTTCGAAGATGCAGGACGCCTTTTCGCGCTTCGACGTCCTCGAACGCCGGGTCGACTTCGCCGAGGGCCGCGCCGAGGCGGCGGGTCTGGGCAGCGTGCCCAAGACGCTCGAGGAAGAGATCGCCGAGCTGCGCTCGTCCGAGAAGGTCGATGCCGAGCTGGAAGCGCTGAAGGCCCGTCTGGCCAAGGGAGCGTAAGCGATGGAAGAGGTTTTCGTGCCGATCGTAATCGTCGGGATCCTCTTCGTCGGCCTCCCCTGGGTGGTTCTGCACTACATCACCAGGTGGAAGACCGCGGCGACGATCACCGGCGAGGACGAGAAGCTCCTCGACGAGCTCTACTACACGGCTCGCCAGCTCGAGGAGCGCCTGCTCACCGTCGAACGCATCATCGCCGCCGACAACCCCGATTTCCGCCCGCTCTCGGCCTCGCGCCCCGAGCAGAGCCCGTTCGATATCTCGAGGAGGAACTGAGATGTCCGCCGCACGTACGAAATTCTATCTCGACAAGCAGAATGCGAAGTTCCTCGGTGTCTGCTCGGGTCTCGCCGACTACACCGGCATCGAGGCGATCTGGCTCCGGGTGGGCATGGTCTTCCTCGCCTTCGCGACCAGCGGCACGTCGATCTTCGTCTACTTCCTGATCGCCTGGCTCGCGCCGAACAAGCCGGCCGGCCTCTATCAGGGACCCGAGGAAGAGAAGTTCTGGCAGGGGGTGCGCAGCAACCCCAGCCGCTCGACCGCCCAGGTCCGCTCGACCTTCCGCGACATCGATCGCCGGCTCGCCGACATCGAGATGTACTATACGAGCCGCAACACGCGCCTCGCCGATGAGATCGACAGCCTCCGCTGAGGCGGGGGCAGTCAAAGGGGACGAGACATGGATCCGACGCCATATTTCATCATGGGGATGCTCACCGGGGTCGCGGGCCTCCTCGCCATCCAGTTCTTCGCCAACCGCAAGGTGAAGCGCGCACTGGCCCAGATCGCCCGCACCGCCCCGGCGGTGGAGCATGAGGAAAGCAAGCAGCAGCGCCGCGAGACGCTCGAAATGCATCGCCGCCTCGCCGTGCTGGAAAAGATCGTGACCGATCAGCCGCACCGGCTGCAAACCGAGATCGACAGCCTGCGCTGAGCCCATCGCCAGGTCGTCAACAGGAGGGAAGAAATGAGGGAGTTGAGTTGGCTGGTACCGGTGCTGATCGTCGCGGCGATCATGGCATCCAAGGCCTTCCAGACCTGGGTCCGCGCCAAGCACGGCTACCCGATGGAGGAAAGCCGCCGGCACCGCCGCGGCGAGCCCGCGACCGATCTGGAGGCCGAGCGCAAGATCGCGCTGCTCTCCACCGAGAATGAACGGCTGACCGGCCAGATCAGCCGGCTCGAGGAGCGGATCGCAGTGCTCGAACGGATCGCCACCGATCCCGCCGAGCGCGTCGCCCGCGAAATCGACTCGCTACGCTGAGGAAGGACCCGCGATGAACGAGGCACTTCTCATGAACAATCTCCCCTGGATCGTCGGCGGCGCGCTGCTGCTCGGTGCATTCGGGATCGCCGGGTGGATCTTCACCACCTGGCTGCGGATCAAGAACGGCTACCCGCTCGAAAACAGCTGGGGCAAGGCGATCTACCCGCAGAAGAACGACGAGGCGATGGAGCGCATCAAGCTCCTGAGCCAGGAGAATGCCCAGCTCCGCGCCGAATTGGGCTCGATCAAGGACCGGCTGGCGAACGTCGAACGGATCGTCACCGACAGCGCCCACAGCCTCGATCGCGAGATCGAACAGCTGCGCGGCAAGAGCAACTGAGGAGCAAGTTCGATGAACCCGATCCTGATCCCCATTCTCGGCATCGCCTGTGGCATGATCGCCATCGTGTTCGGCGTCGCCAACGACATGTTCAAGCGCTGGCTCAAGCACAAGGAGGCGATGACCCAGGTGATCGCCGCCCAGACCGCCGAGCAGGCCGCCCAATATGCCGCCCATGTCGAGCGGCTCGAACAGAGGGTCCGCGTTCTCGAACGGATCGTCACCGACCGCGGCATCGCCGTCGCGGATGAAATCGAACAGCTGCGCGAAGCGCCGCTCAACTAGACCCCGCTGCGCAAAGCGCCGCTAAAACCAAGGACTACCAAAATGCTGATTGTTGTGTTCGCAGTGCTGACCGCACTGTGCGGGGGAGCTATTGCCCTCGCAGAAGCCCGGGACCGCCCCGTCCGCCGCGCCGAAAAGCTGGCCCGGCAGCAACAACAGGGCGTCTGAGGCACCGCCAAGGGAGTATCAGGGATGAACCCGCTCGAAATGGTTGTCGCGATCGTCGCGATTGTGATGGTCGCAAGCGTTCTCAAGGCACGCTTCGGCATCCACAAGGACAAGGACGGCATCGAGCGCTACCACGGCGCGGATCCCGCGGCCGCCGCCGAGGCAGCCCGGCTTCGCGACGAAGTCCGGTCGCTCAGGGAACGCGTCCAGGTCCTCGAGCGGGTCATCACCGATAACGAAGCCAGCAGCCTGCGCCTCGACCGCGAGATCGAGCAGCTGCGCGACAAGAAGAACCCCTGATCAGGGAGGCAATCATGACCGTCGATCCCAATCTCTACATCACCCTCTCCGTCTCGGGCCTTGCCGGCCTCGCGATGGTGACCACGGCGGGACTGTCCGGCTGGCGCGGTTGGCTGGCGCTCAAGCGCCAGGAACTCGCCGGGCGCGAGACGGGCACGCCGCCGGCCGAACCGACGATCCCCTCCGCCGCATCGCGGATCGAGATCGCCGATCTCAAGGAACGCATCCGCAAGCTCGAGGCGATCGCTGCCGGAGTGGATCTGTAAGGCGCTGTCGCCCCGGCGAAAGCCGGGGCCTCCCGCCGCGAGCCGGCGCATGCGGCAAGCGATCCCGGCTTTCGCCGGGATGACGGTTGGAAAGCGGCGAGCGCGCGCTATAGCGCCAGCATGACCAGCCTCGCCGACCTCCGCGACGAATATGCATTTCTCGACGCTGACGACCGTTACCGCCTGCTGATCGACCTGGGCCGCGCGCTCGAGCCGATGCCCGAACCGCTCAAGACCGACGCCACGCTCGTCCGCGGCTGTTCGGCCGCCGTCTGGGTCTATCCCACCCGCAACGAAGACGGCGCGCTCCATTTCCTCGCCGATTCGAATGCCGCGATCACCAAAGGCATCATCGCGCTGATATTGCTCACGGTACAGGACCGCAGCCCCGCCGAGATCCTCGCCATCGAGATCGAAGCCGCGCTCGCACCCTTCGACCTGCGCAATCAGCTCAGCTCGAACCGCACCCAGGGAATCCCCAACATGATCGCCCTGATCCGCGAGACCGCGCAGCGCTACGCCTGAACCCGCGAGAGGGGACGAAGCGATGATCGTCGCGATGATGCTTGCCGGAATGGCGCTCCCGACGCAGGACGCTCCGGTCCCGGCCGGCCGTCGGGATGGCCCATTCGCCGCGACGACGACCGGCAAGCCGAAACAGGTGAAGCCCGGACGGCATGTCGACATGCCGCAGGGGCCGCTCGACAGCGTCGTGATCCGTCTCGAGCGCAGCGCCTGTTACGGCCCCTGCCCCGACTATGCGATCGAGATCCACGGCAGCGGCGAAGTGGTGTTCATCGGCAAGCGCCACATCCTAACGCCAGGGCGTCACACCTTCCGCGTCGATCCGCGGGCGGTCGCGGCGCTCGTCGAGCAATTCCGCGCCGCAGACTTCTGGTCGTTGCGGCCTGAATATGAGGCGCCAATCACCGACAACCCGAGCTACACGCTCTCGCTCACGATCGGCGGCAAGACCAGGAGAGTGCTCGATTATGTCGGCACGATGGTCGGCATGCCGGCAGTGGTCACCCAGCTGGAGGATGCAGTCGACAAGGCCGCGGGAAGCGACCGCTGGATCGCCGGCGATGAAACCACCCTGGCGGCATTGCGCGTGGAGCACTGGGACCCTCGTTCTCCCGACGCGGCCCGCATGCTCGCCGTCGCAGCCGCGACTGCCCCGGACGCGCTGGTCCATGGCTTGCTGGACGACGGGGTGAGCCCGGTTGTCGAACGGCAAGCCACCGAAGACTGGTTCGAAAGCGGGGCGAGCGCGCTCGAAAATGCGGCCATGCGCGCGCGACTGGCGATCGTGCGCCGGCTGATTGCCGCAGGCGCACCCGTCGACGATCGCGCATTCCGCGGTGCGATTGCCTCGGGCAATCCGGAGATCGTCGCCGAATTCCTCAAGTACAAACCCGACATCAATGCACGCGACGCGAACGGCCTGACGCCGTTGCTTTGGGTCGAGGCTGGCCCGCATCCCTATTGGAACGACAAGGGACAGGGCGACGCAACCGGCGTGATCCGCCTGCTCCTCGAAGCGGGCGCGGACATAAATGCCGCCGACAAGGATGGTGAGACGCCGCTCCACAAGACAGTGGTTGCGGAAAACGCCCGCGCCTATCTTGCCGCGGGCGCGTCGATCGACAAGCGCGATAGCGACGGGACCACGGCCTTGGACAATACCTTCTCCGAAGACGTCGCTCTGCTGTTGCTCGATGCCGGGGCAAAGCCGGACAATCTCGACGCATTCCTCAAGCGTGCCCGCTATCGCGAGTGGGCAAAGGTCCTCGCACGAATGGCCGGCGGCTAGCGCTCAGCCAATCCCAGGTCCTCCGCCACCGCGCCGACATCCGCGCCCTCGGGCACGAGCAGCCATTCGCGTGCCGCCGCACCGTTGACCACGGTCACCGCGCCCCGCGGGCACACGCCGAGGCACTTGACCTCGACGATCCCCGCCGCAGCCTTGCGGCCTTTCTTCAACCCGAGCTGTTTGCGCAGCGCCTTGGCGAGCGGAGTCCGGCCCCTGGGCCCGAAGCCGCCGTCCAGCTTCTTCGAGCATTTTGCGCAGACCAGAACCGCGTTCGACCAGTTCGAGCGAACGTGCTGCTTCAATCGGGCTTCCACGTCCGGCGTTCTTCGGCGACCTTGAGCACCTCGTACGCCGCCTGGATCGCGTGAAAGCGCTTGGCGGCCTCGGCGTCGCCGGGCTTCACATCGGGGTGGTTCGATTTGGCGAGCCGGCGCCACGCCGTACGCACCGCCTCGAAATCCGCGTCGACTTCGAGATCGAGCACTTCGAGCGCACGCATCTCGTCGCGCGAACGGCTGCCGTCGCCGGGCCCCGCCCAGCTATTGTGCTTCGACTCGGCGAAGCCCGAAGCGTCGCGCCGTTCCTCGGCCTCGCGCTGTGCCGCTTCTTCGGCGGTCAGCCCTTCGAAATAATTCCAGTTGCGGTTGTATTCGGCGGCGTGCGTCTCGCAGAAATACCAGCGCTCGGGGCTGTTGGGCGATTTGGGCGCAGGCCGGTCGCCGGGTTCCTCGCAGCCGTGCCGGTCGCACAGCCGGACCTTCACTGCCTCGCGCTCGGCGCCATATTCGCGCCAGCGGGGGAAACCCCAGTCGGAGGATCGTGTCGCGCGTGGCATGCGGTGCAGATAGGGGCGACGACACGCAAACGCCACCCGTCAATATCGCTTGCGGCCCGGGCCCTGCTTTCGCGGGAACGCCGGGACACCAACGAAAATGCCAGAGGGTCTATAAGCCGGGTTCTGTCCACCCCTTGCGGGGCTGTGCGGCCATTCCTCTAGGCGACGGATCGCTCCGCCGCTCAAGCAACCAACCCGGGCGACGGGCCGGAACCAGGCCCATGCGCCGCCCCTATTCGGTCTTGCTCCCGGTGGGGTTTGCCATGCCGCTTCCGTTGCCGGTCGCGCGGTGCGCTCTTGCCGCACCCTTTCACCCTTGCCCTCAACCCCGGCTTTCAGGCGGAGTCAGCGGGCGGTCTGCTCTCTGTGGCACTTTCCCTGAACCAGCAAGCTGGCCCGCCGGGCGTTACCCGGCACCGTGGTTCCGTGGAGCCCGGACTTTCCTCGGCGATGCAAGCATCGACGCGGCCGCCCGACCCTCTGGCAGCGCCCGATGTAGCGGCGGCCGAGCCGGGCGCAAGGATTTATGCCGCTTCGGGATCTTCCGCGGTCTCGTCCGCCTTCCCCGCGGCGGCTTCGGCCTCCCTCACGGCGGTGCCCCAAGCCTGCACCGCGACCAGCGTCTGGGTCGAAAGCGGCCCGCGCCCGATCGGGATGCGGCGATAATCCGAACCCACGCCGATCACGCCATCGGCGCCGTTCACGCGCGCGCTGCGATCCAGCAGCGCCGTCGCCTCGGCGACCGTTGGTGTGTTGACGGCAGGGACTTCCTTGTCGTCCGCGTCGACCTTGATCACGCCGCTGAGCCGCACCTGCACCGGGCCCATCCGGGCCATTCCGCTACCGTTGAGCATTTCGTTCTGCCTCCGACTTTGCCCGATAGACTCCGCGCCGCTGCCACGGAATTGCCGGAAACAGTGAACGCGCCGCACACCTTCTTTTTCGTGCAGGCCCACGGCATCGGGTGCGCGGGCAATAGTGCCAGCTACCCCGGCTAGCCCTCGCGAGCGGCGTGGCTCAATCATCCCCCTGCGGTTTGGGGAGCAGCAGCGCGAGCAGGATGCAGCGGCATTCCATGTCGATCTCGCCGTCGATCAGTTCGGGACGAAAGCGGCGCTGGAAGGCGGTCACCGCCGCCTCCGCATCGGTCACGTCATAGCCGAAACGCTCGAGCGCGAGCATGAACCCGGCATCGGGCCAGCCCGGGTCGACGAGATTCCTGGTCGGCCGCGGCAGCGCGAGCCGCAGCCGCGCCAGCGCATGCCAGTTGAACAGCTCGCCCGGGTCCTGCTTGCGTGCCGGCGCGACGTCCGAATGGCCGACGACATTGCCGCGGGTGATGCCGTGGCGCTCCTTGATGTCGGCGACCAACGGGATCAGCGCGCCCATCTGCGCGTCGGGGAACGGCCGATAGCCGAATTCATGTCCCGGATTGACGATCTCGATCCCGATCGACGCCGAATTGACGTCGGTCACGCCGCGCCAGTGCGAGCGCCCGGCGTGCCACGCGCGGTGGCGTTCGTCGACCAGCCGCAGGATGGTCCCGTCCTCGTCGACCAGATAATGCGCCGAGACCTTGGCCTCGGAGTCGCGCAGCCGTTCGATCGCCGCTTGGCCGCTCTCCATGCCGGTATAGTGGAGCACGATCATCGATACCGGCAGCTCGCGCGCGTCGTAATTGGGCGAGGGTGCGTCGATAATGGTGAGGCTGCTGGTCATCGCCCGCGATCGTAGGGGCGCCGGCATGCCCCCCGCAAGGGGTCAGCCGAAGGCGGAGCGCTTCGCCGGCGTCGTCTCGATCGCGCGGTAGAAGCCCCGGAAGCGATCGCACGGCTTGAACTGATCGGTCAGTCCGATCACCGTCTCGCCCGCTCCGAGCACGAGCAGTCCGCCCGGACGGAGCGCCGAGGCGAGGATCGCGAAGACCTCGCGGCGTACGTCCTGCGAGAAATAGAGCAGCACGTTGCGGCACAGCACGACGTCGAACTTGCCGGGGGGCGGCGCGTCGGCGGTGAGGTTCTGCTGGCGGAACTGGATCCGGCGGAGCAATTCGGGCTTAGCCGCCCAGTCGCCGCCGGCGCTGTCGAACCACGTCATCATCCGCCGCACCGGCAGCCCGCGCTGGATCTCGAACTGCGAATAGCGGCCGGCGCGTGCGCGCGTCAGCGCGGCGGGCGAGACGTCGGTCGCGACGATCTCGGGGGCCGCGAGGCCCTCGCCCATGCCGCATTCGTCGAACAGCATCGCGAGGCTGAGCGGCTCCTGCCCGGTCGAGCAGCCTGACGACCAGATGCGGACCTTCCGCTCCGGCGTCTCGGCCTGCAACGCCTTGGTGGCGTCGACGATCATGTCGAGCACTGCCGCGTCGCGGAAGAAACTCGTCTCCTGGTTCAATAGCGCATCCACGACCTGATCCCCTAAATCCCCGGTCCGTGTCGCGACCAGCTGGGCGACCAGCTGATCGAGCGACGCGAGTCCCCTCTCGCGCAGCAGCGGCTTGAGCGCGGTCTCGATCCGCCACGCCCGATTGGCAGCGATCTGCTGCCCGGTGCGCTGCTCGAGCAGCGCCGAGATGAGGTTCATCGCTCCCGACGAACCTGGTGGCGCCGATGTCGGGAAGTGCATCATGCCCTCCCCTGCCGCGCCACGAGTCGCCCGAGTTCGTCGGGCGGCAGTACCGCGCTCGCGTGGCCGGCATTGGCCACCGCACCCGGCATCCCCCAGATCACCGAGCTGGCGCGATCCTGGACGAGGATTTTCGCCCCCGCTTCGACGAGACGCTTTGCGCCCTCCGCGCCGTCGCGGCCCATGCCGCTCAGCACCACCGCAAGCGCGCGCTTGCCGAAGACTTCGGCGATCGATTCGAACATCGGGTCGACCGAGGGCATGCAGCCGCTCAGCGACTTCTCGTCGCTCAGCCGTACCGACCAGCCGTCGGACATCCGCACCACGCGCATATGCGCGTCGCCCGGCGCGACGATGATCCGGCCGGGCCGCACGCGCATGCGATCGCTCGCCACTTCGCAGGGGCGGCTGCCGAGCACCGCAAGCTGTGCGGCGAAATAGCTCATGAACGAGATCGGGAGATGCTGGGTCACCAAGATCGGGACCTGGAAACTGGCAGGGATCGCCCGCAGGAATTGGCTGAGTGCGTGGATGCCGCCGGTGGAGGCGCCGATCGCGACGATGTCGAAATCGTTCGGCGCAGTGACGGGGCCAAAGCTCGCTGGCGCATGCGCGGGGGGCTCGGCGTGCGGCTCGACGAGTCGCGACAGCCGTTCCTCGAGTACTTCGGCGAAGCGTCCGCCGAACGTGCCGATCCCGGGTTTGACCAAAGTGTCGGCGGCGCCCAGCGCGAGCGCCTGCACCGTCACCGCCGCGCCTTCATCGGCCGAGGAGGAGACGATCAGCACCTTGGCGCCATTGCCCGCGGCGAGCACATCGGGGAGTGCGGTCAGCCCGTCGATCCCGGGCATGTCGATGTCGAGCAGCACGATGTCGACGCGGTGCTGTGCGAGATAGTCGAGCGCGGCGCGCACGTCGCTCAGCGCCGCCGCGACGCGGAAACGCCGCGTGCCGTCGACCATCCGCCCGAGCACCGATCGCGCGACGACCGAATCGTCGACGATCAGCACCTGCGCCGGAGGAACGGGCCCACGCGAATCAGGCAATATCGAGCTGAGTGCGACGGCCACGTCCGGCTTCCGGCGTTCAGGCTACGCCGACGATCTGCAGCTTGCTCTCGAGCGTCTCGCGGTCGAACGGCTTCATGACATATTCGTCGGCACCGGCTTCGATCGCGGCGCGGATATAGGCCATGCCGTTCTCGGTGGTGCAGAACACCACCTTGGGGCGCTGCGGCAGCCCCGAATCCTTGAGCGCGCGCAGGAAGTCCATCCCGCTCATCACCGGCATGTTCCAGTCGAGCAGCACCACATCCGGCGTCGCCGCCATGCACGAATCCAGCGCCTCGCGGCCGTCGCCGGCCTCGCGCACTTCAAAGTCGAGCGTCTCGAGGATGTGCCGCGCGACCTTGCGGATCACCTTGGAGTCGTCGACGACAAGACAAGTCTTCATGTTTCCCTGTTCCCCGATGGCAGGCGTCTGTTCCATCATAGTGCAGCAACAGACGTAAGCGCCGCGTTAATCGAACAAAAATCAGTTCAGCGTCGTCGAATAGCCTGGCACCAACGCAGCGAGATCGATTGCCAGAATCGGCTCGCCGTCGCGTTCGACGATGCCGCGACCGGCGCGCTGCCACGCCGTGTCGAGCGTCACTCCGCCGCCGAGCGGCAGCAGATCGAACGGTGCGACGTCGTCGAGCGCGTCGACCAGCAGCGCATAATGATGCCCCTCGACATGCGTAATCACGGCGCGGCGCGCCTGCTCCGAGCTGTCGAGCCCCAGCGCGCTATGCGTGTCGACCACGGTCACCACGCGGCTGCGCAGCGCCGCGAGCCCGCGGACGTGCTTCGAGGCGAGCGGCACTTGCGTGACCTCGCCGATATCGACCACCGACTCGACCTGGTCGGAGTCGATCGCGACCGCGCGGCCGGCGAGCTGGGCGATGAGATAGAGATGCGCCATCAGCGGCCCTTCCCGGCCACACGGGCCTCGAGCGCGGAAAGCAGACCCGCGCGGTCATAGCGATAGATGCTGTCGTCGCCCGCGCCGGCTGCGGCACGGCGGCTGCGCAGCCGCACCACCGGCGCCTTCGCGGCGAGCTCGGCGGGCGCCTCATCGGCGGAGAGCACCACCGCCGGCGTCTCACCCGGCGGCAGCTGGGTCACGATGCGATAGCCTGCGGTTTCGAGCAGCGGGCGCACGAACGAGGCCATCCAGCCGTCCTTGTCGCCGGCGATCAGGCAGAGCGGCGCCACCTCCTCGGCATCGCGATCAGCATGCTCGTCGAACACCCAGAGGATGTCGAGCAACTCGACCTGCTCGCCGTCGATCAACGCGACGCCCGCGATCGGCCCCGGCTCGCGGGCAGGAACCAGATCCTCGGGCAGCAGGATGATGTCGAGCGCTTCCTCGATCGCATAGCTGACTTCGTTGGCACCATCCTTGAGGCGCAGCACGTTGAGCCGCTCGCGCCCCTCGATCTCGCCCTGCGCGGCGAGCGGGAGGATCCGCCCGTCGATCGTCACCCGGAAGCGGCCCGCGGCGAAGCGCACGCTATGGCCCTCGACCTGCTCGACCCGGTCGACCGCCGCCAGCGGCACCGCACGGCGCACACCGTCGAGGTCGCAGAACATCAGCGCCGGCAGACCGGGCACTTCCTCGGCCACCGCTTCCTCTTCGTAGTCGCGCTGCGCGGTGCGGCTGAAGTCGAGCCCGGCGACGTTCGCCATGCCGGCGCAATCGAGCATCAGCATCGGCAGACCGCTGTCGGGCAGCGTCTGGCCGGCATAGACTCCCGTGGTCATCACCGCCGGTGATGCCGGCTTGATCACCAGCTCCTCATTGTCGAGCACAGTATCGACCGCGAGCGCATAGCTCCCCTCGCCGACGCTGACGATCGCCAGCATCTGGCCGTCGCCATCGTCCTGCCGCGCGATGCCGAGCAGTCCGGCGAGATCGATCAGCGGCATCCGCCGGTCGCGCACCGTCGCGATCGGCGTTCCGCCGAGCACGTCGAGCCGGATCGCCTCGCTCCGCTCGGTGACGATCTCCTCGATCGCCTGGCGCGAGATCGCGAAGCGCTGATTGCCTACGCCGACGACGATCGCCGAGATGATCGACAGCGTCAGCGGCACATGGATCGCGAGCCGCAGCCCCTTGCCAGGCTGGCTGTCGAGGTCGACGCGCCCCCCGATCTGCTCGATCGAGGCGCGGACAATGTCCATTCCCACACCACGGCCCGAGACCTCGCTGACCTCGTCCTTGCTCGAAAGCCCCGGCTCGAACACGAGGTCGAGCCTGCCGCGCTCGGAAAGCGCACGCAGCCGCGCCTCGTCACGGCCATTGGCAACGAGCTTGCGGATCAGCTTGTCGGTGTCGATCCCGCGGCCGTCATCGGCGATCTCGATGATGATCTGGTTGCCCGACTGGCGTGCCGAGACGGTCAGTCGGCCGCTCTCGCGCTTGCCCGCAGCGCGGCGCTCGGCGGGCGACTCGATGCCGTGATCGATCGAATTGCGGATGATGTGGACCAGCGGGTCGCGCATCATCTCGATCATCTCGCGGTCGAGCTCGACGTCCGATCCCTCGACATGGAGCAGCACCGACTTGCTCAGCCCCGCGGCGGTGTCGCGCACCATCCGCGGCAGCGCCGAGAACAGCGCATCGATCTTCTGCATGCGCGTGCGCGTCACTGTGTCGCGCATCTCGCCGACGGTGAGCGACAATCGCTCGAGCGCCGCTTCGATCGTCGGGTCGATGTCGCCGCCACGCAGCCGCCGCGCCAGTTCGTTTCGCGCGAGCACCATATCGGACATGCCCGACATCATTCGGTCGAGCAGGTCGACGTTGAGCCGCACGCTGCGCGCCGGTGCGCGCTGCAGCCCGGCCGGACTCGCCTGCGCGATTTCCTCGGCACCCTCGGCCAGCGCCGCGATCAGCAGCTCGTCGCCCTGATCGGGAAGGCTGGTGCCCGAATCGATCGCCTCGACCAGTTCGCCGATCCGGTCGACCACCGCGAGCACCGCGTTGACCAGCGGCCGGTCGGGCGAACGCACGCCTTCGCGGACCTGTGCGAGCACGTCCTCGGCGGCATGGCTCAACCGACCCAGCCGCGGCAGATCGAGGAAGCCGCAGCTCCCTTTGACCGTGTGCACGAAGCGAAAGATCGCATCGAGACGGGCGCGATCCTCGGGATGCGCTTCCCAAGCGACGATCTCGCCCGAAAGCGCCTCGAGCGTCTCGCGCGTCTCGGCGATGAATTCCTGAATCAGGTCGTCCATGGGGCCCCGGAGCAAATTTGCGGGGCCACTGTGCACAGATGGTGGTTAAAAGGGGGTTTAGCGATTGCGGCGAAAGCTCAACCAAAGCGCCGAAATCAGGAAGTAGAACGCACCGAACGCGGCATAGGGTACGATGTCGCCGATACCGGGCATGGCGGGGCCGGACGATCGGCTGAGGAAGAACCCTCCCGCGAGCGCAGACTGCGCACCGCTCAGGATCATCGTCCACTGCGCGCCATAGGATTTCCAGCGCCGCACCCCCGTGGCGAGCTGCAGGGCACCGGCAAGGATCGCCCACACGCCGAATATCGCGAGCACGGCCTTCATGTCCCCGATCGACGCCGCCACGGCGACCGCCGTCGCCGTGCTCACCGCGACGTTGAGCGCCTGGGTCGGATTGCTGCGCAAGCCCCCGTTGCGCGCGCCGTCGATCAGGTTGGCGAGCGCATCCCATGCCGGATAGGCGATCAGCAACAGGGCCGCGGCGAACGGCTCGGCCTTCCCTAGCGTGGCCGCGGCGCCGATCCACACCGCCGCCGCGCCGGCGCGGAGAAAATAATAGCGCCGCAACGCGCCAGTCTCGGCGGTGGCCGGCGCCGCGGCGCCCTGTTCAACGGTCTGGTACATGAGGGGATCTCCGTATCTACCTTCCAGTAGGTAGGTCGGCCATAAGCGATTGCCGATCCGCGCGCAACCGCTTATCTACCTACCGGAAGGTAGAAACATGCAAGTCACCCGCTCCACCGCACAACAGATACTCGACGAGGCCCGGCACCTGATCATGAAGCGGGGCTATAACGGGTTCAGCTATGCCGATATCGCCGCCACGATCGGCATCCGGAAGGCGAGCATCCACCATCATTTCGCCGGCAAGAGCGACCTGGCGAAAGCCGTGGTCGAGGAGTCGCAGGCGATCATCGAGGCGCAGGTCGCGCTGCTGGCCGAAGCCGAGCCCGAAGCCAGCGCGCAACTCCGCGCCTATGCGGCCTATTGGGAGCGCTGCATCGCCGACGATAGCGCGCCCTTTTGCGTCGCCGCGATGCTGGCGGCGGAACTACCGAGCCTGCCCGAGGATCTCGCAACATCCGTGAGAGGTCATTTCGCCGCCTTGACCGGATGGCTCGCGCGGCTTCTGGCCCTCGGCGTTCGACAAGGGAGCGTGTCGCTGGTCCGCTCGCCCGCGGAAGAGGCCGACGCCTTCATGTCCGCCATCTATGGTGCGATGCTATCGGCGCGGGCGTTCGGTGAGCCGCGGCGTTTCGCGGCAATCACCGAGACCCTGCTCTCGCGCGTCGTTCGGCTGGGATAGTTTGCCGTCGCTCAGGCGACCGGAAAACTCGCTCCGAACAGCAATACGTCCGAATCCGGCGGCGACACCTGCAGCGTCCCCCCGCCCTGGCTCACCAGCGCATGCGCGAGGAAGGCGGCCGCCGCACGCGGCGTGATCGGCATGTCTTCCTGCCCGCCGGCGAGCGCGCTGCGCAGCTCGGGATCGAGCACGATCCGGGGCCCGTCTGCGCGCACGACGATCTCGATCGATCCCTCGACGATCTCGGCGCCGATATCGAGCTGCCCGCCGCGGATCAGCGCGTCGCCGCCGATCAGCGCAAGGTTGAGCAGTACCTTGATCGCGTGCTTGGGCAGTACCGGGTCCTCGACCATCCAGCCGATCTTCACCCGGTGGTTATCGCCGAACAGCCCCTCGAGCGCCGCCTGCGCCTCGCGCGTGTCGACCGTCTCGCCGAAGCCGCCGGCCGCGCCGAACGCGAGGCGGAAGAATTTGAGCTTATTGGCGCTCGCTCGCGCGCTCTCGCTGAGCAGTTCGAGGCAGCGCGCGCGCATCTCCGGGTCGTGCTCGTCCGCGAGCAACTCGAGCCCGTTGTTGAGCGCGCCGACGGGGCTGAGCAGGTCGTGGCAGAGCCTCGAACACAACAGGCTCGCGAAATCGGTCGGGCTGATGTTCAAGGATTTTGGCTCCGGTTACCCCAGCGCCTCTTTGGCGCAGCAACGGGGCGGCTGCAAGTCGCGCGCCGCTTGCCGCGCCTCGCGCTAGACGACGCGGCGTCCCGAGAAGAGCTGGATCAGCCCGACGATGAGCGCGACGACGAGGATGATGTGGATGAGGCCGCCGCCGATATGGAACGCGAAGCCGAGCAGCCAGAGCACGATCAGGATAAGCGCGATGGTCCAAAGCATCTTGAGCACTCCGTTGATATGAAAAGGCAAACGAGGTGCGAGGGCGAAACGTTCCGCGTTCGTCCGCGCCTCTAGGTAATGTCCATGCACGGGCCACGGGTTCCTCCCGATTGAGAGGGACCTCGGCGACCCCATAATCGGAGCCGCGATCGGAGAGCCTCTGAAATGCCAGTTGCCCAGCGCATTTTTCCCGGGCTCTTCCGCGCGCCGCGATGGAACGGCTTCTCTCTCCTCCCCCCTTGAGAGGCGCGTCATCAGGTGCGGCGGCGGGATGGACAGCGACCGCCGCCGTACCGACTTCGCTGGCCACGCGCACGCGGACCGGCCGCACGCAGGTCTGATGCTCTCCGATACCTGCGCGCCGGCTGGAGGAACGCCCGCGCTGCGCGGCCAACGGCAAGGGCCGCGTACATACGCGGCCCTTTTTTTGTCGGAAATACACGATCTTCACCGTGCAGACTCCGGCATATCGGATTCCGCCGGGCCGGTGCGGCAAGACGCCGAGTAGGGGTTTTTCTCTATGGCCACCCGGCGCGCTTTCACGGAGACTGTTCACGGGCAACAGGGACTGACGCGTCGAGAACGATTTCTCGATGGGACGCCGCAGCTATTGTTACCCGGATGTGGCGAGGACGGCGATGCACGATGACCTATCGGCCTTGAGGCGCTCCCGTGAGTAGCGTGACGCGCCGGATTCTGATCGCCGACGATCATGACGTGGTCCGCCGCGGCGTGCGCACGCTGCTGGAGACGCGGCCCAATCTGCACATCGTCGCGGAAGCGGCCAATGGGCGGGCGGCGCTGGAAGAGGCGCGGTCGACCCAGCCCGACATCGCGGTGATCGACTATTCGCTTCCCGAGCTGAACGGCCTCGATCTCACTGCCGCGCTCAAGCGCGAGAATCCGCGGCTCGAGGTACTGGTCTACACGATGCACGAGCGCGAGGATCTGGTGCTGGAGGTGCTTCGCGCGGGCGCCCGCGGCTATGTACTCAAATCGGATACCGAGAAGCATCTGCTCGCGGCGATCGACGCGCTCTCGATCCATCGCCCCTATTTCTCCGGGGTCATCTCGGAGACCCTGCTCGAGCGCTTCCTCGATTCCTCGCCGCACGCCCAGGCGACCTTGACTCACCGCGAACGCGAGGTGGTCCAGCTGATCGCCGAGGGCAAGATCAACAAGGAAGTCGGCTATATCCTCAACATCAGCGTGAAGACGGTCGAGACGCATCGCGCGTCGGCGATGCACAAGCTCAAATTGCGCACCACCGCCGAGCTTGTCCGCTTCGCCGTGCGGAACAACATCATCGAGCCCTGAGGACGCGAAGCGCGCGTCGGTGGGCGCGCTTCCAGGTCAGCACGCAACTTTCGGGTAACGGGTGCGGCTTGTTGAGACCCGATCCTAGGCCGCTGCGAACCCTTCGGCAGGTACGAAGGTCTGCCCGGCGCCGTCGCGGGGGATCGCAGCGGCGACCGTCGTCCCTTCGGCAGCCGGGCGCGAGCGGATCATGAACCGTCCCCCGAGCTCGATCACCCGGTTGGCCATCGCCGCCATCCCCACGCCGGAAGGAGGGCGATCGCGCCATCCTTCGGGGAGTCCGACGCCGTCGTCCTTCACGATGACGAACAGGATATCGTCGCGACTCTCCAGCCGCACCCGGACATGCTCCGCATGCGCATGGCGATGGATATTGGCGAGCGCTTCCTGGACGACACGGAACATCGCGGCCTCCACCGCGGTGCCGCGGCGGCGATCCTTTCCGTAGATTTGTGCCGAGATCTGCAGCCCGGACCGTTGCTCGAGCCCCTCGCACAAGGCGCGGACCGCACCGTGCAATCCGCAAAGCCGTAGCTCGGGCGGATGCAGCATATAGGTAACCCCGCGCAGATCGCGGTGGAATTGCGCGAGCAGATCGCTGATCTCCTGCGCGATCGCGATCGCCGCCGGATCGCTGCTCACCGCGAGCAGCCGCGCCAGCCCGAGATTGACTCCCGTCAGATGCTGCGCGGCGGTGTCGTGCAGTTCGCGCGCGACGCGCTGGCGCTCGTCTTCCTGCGCCCGGATCAGGCTGGCCTGCGCACGCATCAGGCACGCGCTCAGCGTCAACGTCTGCGCCCGAAGCGCGACCAGCTCGGTCACGTTGATCCGCGAAACCGTCGCATAGCGGCGATTGTCGGTCTCGAAGACCGAGATCGAGATCTGGAAATGGCAATCGTCAGCGCCGGCCTTGTACGATCCGATGAACTGGCTGGTGGCGCCGGCATCGATCTCGCGAATGCCGCGGAGCATCACTTCGGCGCCGTTGCGATCGAGATTCACGTTCTCGCGGAAATATCGGGCGAGATTGCCGCCCCGCTTCAGCAATGCCGGCTGCCCCACCTGCTCGAGCGCGCACTTCCACGCCGCGTTGACCACAAGGATGTTCCATCGGCCGTCCACCACGGCCACTTGCGCGAGCTCGTCTCCGGCGAGAACATGATGTGCGTCGGGGCCGGACATCTGGCCCAGGTCGTTGCAACCTTCGGGCAATTCGCTTGCCGCGCCTTTCCCTCGCAGGGTGAGACGCATCTCGATCGGCAATTGCGGCCCCATCAGGTACGACATCTGTTACCCCCAGATATCTGCACACGGCACCAGCTTGTTCGTTCCCTTCCCGAGGAACTCCGATCGAAGTGCAAAGGTTTTCCGACCGAATAAATCTATTTTAATTTATTCCCCCGCGAGTCGCAACGCCTTAAGAGAGGTCACTGAAGTTATTTTTCCTTCAAGGTCTGAATCTTGGTTTGAATCGTTCAAATGCGCGACAAAATCGGAATCCCCATACGTACAATCACTGTCGCGCGTTTCGACTTCTGGCTAAATCGCCTCCAGAAACAATGACCGCCTGGCTTCGAGCCACATTTGGCATCGAAACTTCCCATCGATTTGACCGACGAGGCATCGCGCGGGATTCTGCCGCCGCCTACTGGAACGATCCACGCGCTCGACTAACACCCATCCTCGGCAGGACCGGTATCGACGAGCGCCATCTCGGTGAAACGCCCATGCACCAGGCCCGACGGACCGGTGCGCCACAACCGGATTCCGTCGCTCCCGGCAATCAGCCACAGCTTGCCGTCGGGCTCTGCCATCGCCGCGTCGGTGGCAGAGGGCGTCGCCTCGCCGTTCGGGTGCGAATGCCAATATCCGACGATTTTCGGCCCGCCCGCGCGCTCGGCCCGTAGCGCGGCGAACAGCGCGCCCGGGTCGATCTCAAACCGTCGTTCGGGTGCTTCCGCCACGTTCTCAACCGCTTGCATTGCCGTGATGGCATCGGCGGCGCCGAACAACAGCCCACATGCCTCGCGTGGCAGGCAATCCGCGGAAATCCGTCGAATACCGATCAGTACATATCTTGAAACGCGTATCGTCATCCCCATCTAGGCGTACAGAATGGACCGGGGGGTTACTACACTCGAAGCGCGGATTGCTGAGGCCGCGGATGGTTGGCGGCTCGATCGCGCGCTTGCCGATGCCGTGCCCACGCTATCGCGCGAGCGATTGAAAGCGCTGATCGCCAGCGGCGCGGTCACGGGGCCCGAAGGCCTCGCCCGCGATCCCGCGAAAAAGGCCCCCGGCGGCGCGCTGTTCAGCATCGCGGTGCCCGACCCGATCCCGGCGCACAACGAAGCACAGGATATCGCGCTCGATGTCGTCTTCGAAGACGAGCATCTGATCGTGATCGACAAGCCCGCCGGGCTCGTCGTCCACCCCGCCGCCGGCAATCTCGACGGCACCTTGGTCAACGCCCTGCTCCACCATTGCGCGGGGCAGCTTTCGGGGATCGGCGGCGTCGCACGGCCCGGCATCGTCCATCGCATCGACAAGGACACGTCGGGGCTGATGGTCGCCGCCAAGACCGATCGAGCGCATGAGGGGCTGGCGCGCCAGTTCAAGGCGCACAGCATCGATCGACGCTACAAGGCGATCGTCGCAGGAATGGTCAAAGCCTCCGAAGGTACGATCGATGCGCGACTCGGTCGCTCGCCGACCAACCGCAAGAAGATGGCGATCGTTCGCGAAGGTCAGGGCAAGCATGCAGTCACCCATTGGCGCCTGCTTCGCCAGTTGCGTGAGGCGGCGCTGATAGAATGCCGGCTGGAGACCGGACGTACCCATCAAGTCCGCGTCCATATGGCATCGATCGGCCACGCGCTGCTCGGCGATCCGGTCTATGGCGGCACCCGGCCGGCGCATCGTTCAGTTCTGGCAACGCTGGATTTCCGCCGACAGGCCTTGCATGCGGCCCATCTGGGGTTCATTCACCCCGTGAAAAGCCACGCTTTGGCGTTCGATAGCGAAATGCCTGCGGATATGCAGGAACTGTTCAATAAGCTCATCGTATGAATTTCGTGGCGTTGCCCCTTGCGGGGCCGCGCCCAGTGAAGGGAGAATATGATCCATGGCTAGCGGCAGCAACGTCCCTGCGACGATCCCCGCGCTTGGCGGTGAGGCGAGCCTCAACCGCTATCTGTCTGAGATCAAGAAGTTTCCGATCCTCGCGCCCGAGCAGGAATATATGCTCGCCAAGCGCTTCCAGGAGCATGGCGATCCCGATGCGGCCGCACAGCTGGTCACGTCGCACCTGCGCCTCGTGGCCAAGATCGCGATGGGCTATCGCGGCTATGGCCTGCCCGTCTCCGAGCTCATTTCGGAGGGTAATATCGGCCTGATGCAGGGCGTGAAGAAATTCGAGCCCGATCGGGGCTTCCGCCTCGCAACCTATGCGATGTGGTGGATCCGCGCCTCGATCCAGGAATTCATCCTGCGCAGCTGGAGCCTCGTGAAGATGGGCACCACCGCGGCGCAGAAGAAGCTGTTCTTCAACCTGCGCCGGATGAAGGCCAAGCTCGACGCGTTCGAGGACGGCGATCTTTCGCCCGAGCATCTCGCCAAGATCGCCACCGATCTCGGCGTGACCGAGGAAGAGGTCACCTCGATGAACCGCCGCATGGCGATGGGCGGGGATACCTCGCTCAACGTGCCGATGCGCGAGGACGGCGAGGGCCAGTGGCAGGATTGGCTGCAGGACGACAGCCAGCTTCAGGACGAGGCGGTCGCCGAAGCGCAGGAGGCGGATGTCCGTCACGAGATGCTCGTGGACGCGATGGAAGACCTCAACGAGCGCGAGAAGCACATCCTCACCGAGCGTCGTCTGACCGACGATCCCAAGACGCTCGAGGAGCTGAGCCAGGTCTATGGCGTGTCGCGCGAGCGCGTGCGCCAGATCGAGGTCCGCGCCTTCGAGAAGCTCCAGAAGGCAATGATGCGTCTCGCCGGCGAACGGCGGCTGCTCGCTGCGTACTGACGCGACGGTTGCGTTGATCGGCCGCCGCCGCCAATCGTGCCCGCATGGGTGACGAACGGCACGATGATCAATTTCCGGAAACCGCGGGCGTCCGGGCTCAGCAGGTGACGACACGTGTCGACGCGCCGGAGCCCCTCCCCGCCCGCAAGCGTCCGCGCAAGACGCTGCGGCGGCGGATTCTCGGCTGGATCGTAAAGGCGATCCTGATCTTCGTGATCGGCTCGGTGGTCTGGGTTGCCGCGCTGCGCTTCATCAATCCGCCGATCACCTTCACGATGATCGGCGACATTGTCGGCGGGCACGGCGTCACCAAGCGCTGGATGAGCCTCGATCGCATCGATCCCAGCATGGCGCGCGCCGCGATCGCCGCCGAGGACGGCCGCTTTTGCGAGCATAATGGCTTCGACTACAAGGCAATCGCGGCGGCGGCCGCGCGCAACGCCACGGGTAAGAAGCGCATCCGCGGCGGCTCGACGATCAGCCAGCAGACGGCCAAGAACGTCTTTCTCTGGCAAGGCGGGGGCTATTTCCGCAAGGGCCTCGAGGCGTGGTTCACGCTGCTCATCGAGAATATCTGGGGCAAAAGGCGGATCATGGAGGTCTATCTCAACGTCGCCGAGACGGGGATTGGCACCTACGGCGTCAACGCCGGCGCGATGCGCTATTTCAAGCACGATGCGTCGAAGCTCAGCGATCGCGAGGCCGCGCTGATCGCCGCGGTGCTGCCGCTCCCCAAGAAACGCGCCGCGATCGACCCGAGAGGCTTCACGCGGCGCTATGGCAATTCGATCAACCGCCGGATCGGCGTCGTCGCGGGAGACGGGCTCGACGCCTGCCTCCGATAACTTAGTCCACCTTCTTCGCTGCGTCCTTGGCCGCGCCGCCAACGTCCTTGGCTGCGCCGCCGACATCCTTCGCGGCCTCGGTGATCGCGTCGGTCTTCACATTTTCGCGATTGTTCTGGTTGATCAGATACAGCGCACCGATCACGACGAGGATCAGCACGGCCAGCCCGATCAGCAGACCCGCGCCGCCGCCGCCGCGCCGCTCGATCACCGTGGTGCCGGAAGGCGCGCTGGCGGTCTCGGTGACGCGCTCCGAAGTCGTACCGTCGGTACGCTCAACAACTCGATCGACCATGGACTCTCTCCTCCTCTATACCCGCCAGCAACCGGCAAGAGGGTGAGATTGTTCCTTTTTGGCCCTGATCGGGATCAGAAGGGCAGCTTGAATCCCGGCGGCAGCGGCAGCCCGCTGCTCATCTTGGACATCTCCGCCTGCGACGCCGCATCGGCCTTGGCGCGCGCATCGTTGAACGCGGCGGCGACAAGATCCTCGAGCATGCCCTTCTCGGAAGGCGCGAGCAGCGACTCATCGATGTCGACGCCGATGATCCGCCCCTTGGCGCTCGCCTTGACCTTGACCAGCCCGCCGCCCGAGACGCCCTCGACCTCGATCGTGTCGAGCGTCGCCTGTGCCTTGGTGAGCTCGGCCTGGACGTTCTGCGCCATGGCCATGATCTCTTCGAGGCTCTTCATGCCTGATTACTCCGTACATTGGTCCAGCCGATCAGCTCGGCTTCGGGAAAGGCTTCGATCGCCGCGGCGACCACGGGCGAGCGTAATACCGCATCGCGCTCGGCGGCTTCGTTCGCCGCCGCCTCCTCACGCAGCGTCGGCGCACCCGCCTCTTCAACGCATGTCAGTCGCCAGTTGACTCCAGTCGATTCGCGCAGCGCGGCACCCAGCTCGCGAACGAAATCCTGCGGCAGTTCGCGCGCCGCGCCGAATTCGAACTCCGAACCGTCGAACCGCACCGGTCGCAGATAGTCGCGGACCTGTTGGGCGAGCTGGAAGCGCTTGTTGCGCTCCAGATGCGCGACCAGCTCGGCCATGTTGGTCGGCATCGCCGGCTCTGCGGGCTTCGCCGCCGGGGCCGGCGCAGGCGCCGACACGCTCACGCTGCCGTTCGCGATCTGCCGCGCCAGCTCTCCCGGATCGGGCAATTGCGAGGCATGGATCACGCGCAGCAGCGCCATCTCGCACGCCTCGATCGGCAGTGCGGCCTTGGCGACTTCGTCATGCCCGCGCAGCAGCAGCTGCCAGAGCCGGTGCAGCGCCGGGAAGGACAGGCCCGCGGCCCAGTCCTGCAGCGCCTTGAGCTCTTCGGTCGATTGCCCGGCATTCGCTTCGGTGCCCAGCTTGGCCAGCGTCACGCCGTGCACCGTCTCGAGCAAGGTGCGCAGCACCGCCTGCGGATCGACGCCGAGATCATATTGCCCACGCAGCGCCGCGAGCGCGCCCGTCGCGTCGCCGGCGAGCAGCAGGGCGAACAGCGTGCGGATCGCGCCGCGGTCCGAAAGCCCGAGCATCTGGCGAACCGCTTCCGCGCGCACCCCGCCGCCTTCGAGCCCGGCATGCGCGATCGCCTGGTCGAGAATCGAGAGCCCGTCGCGCGCCGACCCTTCCGCCGCGCGCGCGATCAGCGTCAGCGCCTCGGGCTCCGCCTCGACGCCCTCGGCCTGCGCGACCATCGCAAAATGCCCGGCGAGCTTCTCGGCGGGGATGCGGCGCAGGTCGAAGCGCTGGCAGCGCGACAGCACCGTCACCGGAACCTTGTTCACTTCGGTGGTCGCGAACAGGAACTTCACATGCGCCGGCGGCTCCTCGAGCGTCTTGAGCAGACCGTTGAACGCGGCCTTGGAGAGCATATGGACTTCGTCGATGATGTAGATTTTGTAGCGCGCCGAGACCGCCGAATAGCGCGATGCCTCGATGATCTCGCGGATGTCGTCGATGCCGGTATGGCTCGCCGCATCCATCTCGATCACGTCGATATGGCGCCCCTCGGCGATCGCGCGACACGGCTCGCAGACTCCGCACGGATCGATCGTAGGTCCGCCCTGCCCGTCCGGCCCGATGCAGTTGAGCGCCTTGGCGATCAGCCGCGCAGTCGAGGTCTTGCCCACCCCGCGAACGCCGGTGAGCAGAAAGGCATGCGCCAGCCGGTCGCGCCGGATCGCGTTGCCCAAGGTCTGGACCATCGCGTCCTGGCCGATCAGCTCGCTGAACGTCTGTGGCCGGTATTTGCGCGCAAGCACCCGATAGGCATTGTCGCGCGGCTGCGGGGGTTCGTCGAGGCCAAGCAGGGAATCGGACATCGCGTTTTACCCTAGCCGCCCGGGCGGCCAGTGTCGAACGAATGGCGAACTCCTTCTAACGGAATCAACATCTTCATTAAGCCCCCCTTCCCCAATCCGGCACGATTGTCGCGTCACGTCATCTTCGCAGGTAACTGAAAGACTTGGCGACGATTGCTCGCGCCGCGAAATGAACCAGCGATGAAAAGGGGGATGGGTGGGAGCCGGAACGACCCGCGGCGAAATCGTTACGGCTGCTTCCTTCCGGATCTGACCGGGTTGGCGACGACCACGTCCGCCCGACTCCCGCGGCGCATATGGGCAAAGTCTGCGGCTTAGGCAAGTCCGGGAGCACGTGAACGGCGCGCTCCCGGAAAGATGTCAGCGATAATAGCGCACCTTGCGGCAGGTGCGGACGTGGTGCCCGCCCCGCCATTTGCGCGTGCAGACGGTGCGATAATAAGCGCGTCGGTGACGGCGATCATAGCTGCGGCGGCGGTCCTCGCGATGGTAGCGCCGGCTGTCCTGGCCGAGGTCGATCGCGCTGGCCGCGATGGCTGCGGCCGAGATAGCGACGGGCGCCGCCGCGGGAACCGGGGCAGCCGATGCCGCGGGAACAGCCAGAACCGCGGCCGCGGCAGCTGCCACGAGCGTGATGATCTTCATTCGTGCTCTCCTGTCATGCTCATCCCCGCGAGCGCTGCAAATCCCTGGGCGCGCCACTGGTTCCGTCCGCATCGGCAGCGCCGTTCGTGGTGATGGCCACATTCTTCCCGCGCCGCTGCGCGAGTTCCTCCTCGGCGCGGTCGCCGGTGATGCGCAACGCCTCGAGCTCGGTCTCGCTCTTGCCCTCGATCTCCATCAACTCGTCGCGCGCACCCTTCATCGCGTGGATGAGTTCGTCGATCTTGAGATGCAGCGCCACTTCGTGACGCTTCTGCTGGTTGAGCACCATCTGGGTGAGCGTGATCGCGAGCACCGAAAGCACCAGCGTCAGCACCGCGGTCGCCGCGTCGCCGAGCGGGAGCAGGAACCAGGCGCAGCAGAAGACGATGACGCCAGCCAAGGCGGCCGGGTGCCCGGCGACGTTCGCCCCGCCGTCCGAGATTCGGCATCCGATATTGTACAGCGTTTGCCGTAGCCCGGGCTTTTCCATCAGCGCCGAGAACGACCGGCGCCCGCCAGCCGTTCCGCGCCTCAGCGCCCTTGCATGTCGCGATGCTCGGCGGGCATGTGCACGGTCAGCCCGTCGAGTTCCGCGGTCAGCACGATCTGGCAGGCGAGCCGGCTGGTTCGCGTCGCGCCCATGGCGAGGTCGAGCATGTCCTCCTCCTCCTCGCTGGCGCGCGGCAGGCGCGCGAAATCCTCCGCCGCGACGATGACATGGCAAGTCGAGCAAGACATTTGCCCCTCGCAGGTCCCTTCGAGCGGCTGGCCGGCATTCTGCGCGACCTCGAGCAATATGGCTCCCTCAGCCGCTTCGACTTCCTGCGTCTCGCCCGGATCGGCGCCAATGAAGCGCACGCGGATCATGCCGCCACCTTCTGCGCACGCGCCGCGGCGATGATCCGGTCCAGCGCGGCGAGCAGCTCCTCTTCCGTCGTATAGCGCCCGAAGCCGAGCCGGATGCTCGATCGCGCCTCGGCATCGCTCAGCCCGATCGCGCGCAGCACATGGCTCGGCCGGCCCGATCCGCTCGCACAGGCCGATCCCGCCGAAAAAGCGATGTCGCGCAGATCCGACATCAGCCGTGCGACGTCGAGCCCGGCCCGCCGGATGTTGAAATTGCCGTGGTAGCGCTCGTCGCGCGAACCGTTAAGCACCCACTCGCCGCCGACATGCGCCAGCGCCGCGCGGAACAGCTGTTCGGCATGGGCATGGTCCGCGCCGAAGCGTTGCCTGGCGAGCCGCGCCGCCGCGCCGAAGCCGGCGCAGAGTGCAGGCGACAAAGTCCCCGATCGCCCCGCCGGCTCCTGCCCGCCGCCATGGAGCAATGGATCGAGCATGACGCCGTCGCGGATCCACAGCGCGCCGACTCCCTTGGGCCCGTGGATCTTGTGCGCCGAGACCGCGACCAGATCGCATTCCTCCGGGATCCGCACCCGGCCATAGCCCTGCACCGCGTCGCACAGGAACAGTGCGCCCGCCGCCTTCGCCAGCCCGGCCAGCTGCTCGATCGGCTGGATCACGCCGATCTCGTTGTTGACCAGCATCGCTGCGAGCAGCCCGGTGCCCGGCCGCAGCGCCGCGCGCGCCGCCGCGAAATCGACCAGCCCGTCATTTTCCACCGGCAGCACGGTGACCTCGCGTCCCTTGCGCGCCTCGGCCTCGACCGTGTCGAGCACCGCGGCATGCTCGGTCGCCAGTGTGACGATCGGCCCACGCGTGCCCTTGATCGCCCAGTTGAGCGCCTCGGTCGCGCCGCTGGTGAAGCTCACCGCGCCTCCCTCGGGCATCAGCGCGGCCACGTCGTCGCGCGCAACCTCCACCGCCGCTTTGGCCTTGCGCCCTGCCGCATGCGCCGAATGCGGATTGGCATGCTGGCTCTCGAGCCAGGGCAGCATCGCGGCGAGCGCCTCGGGCGCGAGCGGCGTGGTGGCCTGATAGTCGAGATAGGTCATGCCGCGCGCGCCCGTGCCGCGGTGGCGGTGTCGCGCCAGAGTTGGGCGAACCGCTCCACTTCGGCCTCGCTGGTCGTTCGCCCAAAGCTCACGCGCACCACTTCGCGCAGCTCGGGCTCCTGCCATCCCATCGCCGAGAGCACATGGCTCGGCCGCATGCTTCCCGACGAGCAGGCGCTGCCCGCCGACACCGAGATTCCGCCCAGATCGAAACGGATCAGCTGCGCCGCCGCCGACACGCCCGGCATGCGATAGGCGCCGATCAACGGGGTGCGCGGGCTGGCTGCGCCGACCACTTCGCCCCCCGCCTCGCGGATCGCCGTCTCGAGCTTGGCCCGCAGCCTCGTCATCCGCGCCAGATCTTCGGGCTCGCTCACCGCCGCGGCATAGCCGAGCGCGCCCGGCAGATTCTCGGTCCCCGCGCGATAGCCCTTTTCCTGCCCGCCCATCGGCAGCAACGCCCCGAAGTCCCGCACCAGCAGCGCGCCGATCCCCGGGGGCCCGCCGCGCTTGTGCGCCGAGACCGTGACCAGATCGGCGTGACGCAGCACCGCATCGTCCGCGCGCGCCGGCATCTGCGCGGCGTCGACGAGCAAAATCCCACCCGCGGCATGGACCACCTCGGCGATTCTCCCGATCGGCTGGCGCACGCCGGTCTCACTGTTCGCCCATTGCACGCAGAGCAAAGTGCGCCCCTGCCCTTCGAGCGCCCTCCGCAACGCGTCGAGATCGAGAATCCCGTCGGCGTCGACCGGCAACACCGCTGCGCCTTCCGAATGCCGCAGCACCGAATCATGCTCGACTGCGGTGATCAGCCGACGCTCGGCCATCGACCGCGTCAGCGCGAGATGCAGCGATTCGCTCGCCCCCGAGGTCAGCACCAGCTCGTGCGCCCAGCCATAGGCCGCCGCGATTCGGCTCCGCGCAGCCTCCAACGCCGCCCGCGCCCCGCGCCCCTCGGCATGCGGCGAAGAAGGATTCGCCCAATGCGCCATCCCTTCGTTCACCGCCGCCACCGCGGCGGGAATCATCGGGGTTGTCGCGGCATGGTCCAGATAGATACGGTCGGCCAAGTTGGTTCCAATTGCGTGAAGGGCGGCGCTGCCTATATAGCGCCCAACTCCCCGCGCTCCACTGCGCGCCCCATTTTCAAGGCAGGCTACATTGCCCGAAGTCATCTTCCCCGGTCCCGAAGGCCGCCTCGAAGGCCGTTTCGCTCCCGCCCCCAAGCCGCGCGCGCCCGTCGCGATGATCCTTCACCCGCACCCCAATGCGGGCGGCACGATGAACAACCGCATCGTCCAGGAGCTCTACAAGACCTTCCAGCGCCGCGGCTTCGCCACCTTGCGCTTCAACTTCCGCGGCGTCGGCAAGAGCCAGGGCACGTTCGACAACGGCATCGGCGAGCTTAGCGACGCGGCCAGCGCGCTCGACTGGGTGCAGAGCTTCCATCCGGAAGCCTCGACCACCTGGATCGCGGGCGTCTCGTTCGGCGCGTGGATCGGCATGCAGCTGCTGATGCGCCGCCCCGAGATCCGCGGCTTCATTTCGGTCGCCCCGCCGGCGAACATGTACGATTTCAGCTTCCTCGCACCCTGCCCCTCGTCGGGCATCATCATCCAGGGCGAGGGTGACGAAGTCGCGACTCCGGCCGCGACCCAGAAGCTGGTCGACAAGCTGCGCACCCAGAAGCACATCACGATCCACCACGACACCATCCCCGGCGCGAACCATTTCTTCGAGCACGAGATGGACCAGCTGATGGGCTCGGTGGATCGCTATCTCGACATGCGCCTCGACCCCAACTCGCCGATCCGGTGATCCGATAGGCCAAGTTCCGTGCTCCTGCGAAAGCAGGAGCACGGAGGCGGTGCCCACCAGGCTATTTATCCAACACCCGATCGATCCACCGATCGACGATCGCCGTCCCCGGATAGTCCGCGTCACCGAGTGAGCGGTTGATCGCCATGTGCCCGCGCAAGCCTTGCCCCGCGAGCGCCTCCACCGACACCTCCGCGCCCGCCCCGCGCAGCACCGCGCCCAGCGCCTCCGATTGCCGGCGTCCGTCTTCGCGATCGACATGCAGGATCAGGAATGCCGGCGCATTGGGCGCCGCGGCCTGCAAGGTCGGTGAGAGCGCCTTCTGCCGCGCCACATCGTCGCCGAACGCCTGTGCATAGGTGCGCCGCATGATCCGCGGCCCGTCGCTGAGTTGCGCCGACACGTCATAGGCCGCGCCGTCCAGCAGTACGACGCCGTCGAGCCGGTCGAGCCCCAGCCCGGCGCGCTTCAAATATTGCGGATCGGTCGCGACCAGTGCGGCGAGATGCGCGCCCGCGCTGTGCCCCGCCAGCACGATGCGCGACGCGTCGATGCCGAGTTCGCGGGCATGGCCAACCAGATAGCCGATCGCCTCCGCCACGTCCTGCGCCTGATCCTCGACCCGCGCGCCCGGCACCAGCCGGTAGTTAACCGAAGCGAAGGCGAAGCCGCGCCCAGTGAAATGATCGACCTTCTCCGCGCCGGTGGCATTGCGTTTGTCGCCCTGCCGCCAGCCACCGCCATGGACGAAGACGATCAGTGGCGCCGGACCGCTTGCCCCGCGCGCAGGATAGAGATCGAGCCGCTGGAGCGGATCGGTGCCATAGGCGATCTCGCGCGCCGCGCCCGCCACCTGCGTGATCGGAAACAAGTCGCGCGCGCCCGACGGTGCGCTCAAGGCCGTGGCCAGCAATGCCGCGCAGATCAGCTTTCGGCGCATCGCACGCTCCTCCTGTGGAGCCGCGAAGCTATCGGGGGCCGATCGGACGGTCCAACCTTCTTGTGTGACCAAATGTAACGATGTGCCCTAGCAGGTGCGCATTTGGAGGCAGATCAGCCTGCGAGCCTCCCGTTGCCGGTTCAGCTCACTTTTCAGTTGCTCCGCTGCTACGCGATCATGCGCCTGGCGCTCCTCCAGCTCGGCGACGGTGCTGCATCTCCGCTTCGGAAGCACTGATCCCGTCTCGACCCTGGTCTCACAGACGATCTTCTTCTTGCGGTCCTTCACGCCAGTGATGGTGATCGGGTCACGGCTGCCGTCCTGCGCGGCGGCTGACCCGCCGCCCGGCGGCGCGGTCTGCGCGCTGGCGAAGGGGGATACAAGAAGCGCGATTACGGCGAGCAGATGCGAGTCCATTCCGGTTCCTCTGGCCATCCTCGCCGCGCATGAGTCTGCCAGTCGTTTCCACGCCCGTAAACCGGTTTCGAACGCGGCGGGTGCGAGGGACTAGATCGACCAGATCAGCAGATTGCCGAGCAGCACCAGCGCCGCGATCAGCATCAGCACGCCCTTGGTCCGGTCGCCCCCGCGCCACGTACGCACCGCCCCCCAGACCAGCGAGAACATCGCGATCACCGCGATGCTCAGCATCAGCGGATTGAGCGCGGGATCCATCATCGCAGCACCAGCCAGATCAGCAGCGCGATCGCCACGCCCACCGCCACGAAGCCTGCGATCACCTTGGGCTCACCGCGATAGATCAGCCGCAGGAAATACCAGAGGAACCAGCCGAGCCCGCGGGTACCGACGCTCAGTACGTTGGCGATCACCGCGCCGAACCGCGTTTCCTTCATCAATCCCTCGATCCCAGCACCGCCGCATAGGCGTCCGGGTCCGCATTGCCCCCCGAAAGGATCACCAGCAAGCCCGGCGCCAGCGTGATCTTTCCGGCCAGCACCGCGGCGAGCGCCACCGAGCCGCCCGGCTCGAGCACCAGCCGCAGCTTCGCCGCCGCCCAACGCTGCGCGTCCCGGATCTCGCGCTCGCTCACCGCGATCCCTTTCGCATCGCGCCGGCTGAGCACGTCGAAGGTCAGCGGCGACACTTCCCTGGTCTGCAGCGCGTCGCACGCAGTGGCGGGCGGATTGTCACCCACCGGCTCGATCCAGCCCGCCTCGAGGCTGCGCCGCATGTCGTCCCAGCCCTCGGGCTCGACGACGGTCATCTCGGCCTCGGGAAGCGCGAGCGCCAGTCCAGCCGCCAGCCCGCCACCGCCGCACGGCACCACGACATGCGAAGGATCGGGCAACTTGGCCTCGACCATCTGGGTCATCGCCTCGATGCCCGCGCTGCCCTGTCCCTCGATGATCCACGGATCGTCGAAACTCGGCACCAGAGCCGCACCGCGCGCATGCGCGAGATGCGCGGCGATCTTCTCGCGGCTCTCGGTCGCACGGTCGTATTTCACCACCTCGGCGCCCATCGCCAGCGTCGACTCGAGCTTCACCCTGGGCGCATCGGCCGGCATCACGATCACTGCGGGGATGCCGAGCCGCTTCGCTGCCCAGGCGACTCCCTGCGCGTGATTCCCCGACGAGAAAGCGACGACGCCCTTCTCACGCGCCGCAGCGTCGAGCGCAGTCAGCCGGTGCCACGCTCCGCGGATCTTGAACGCGCCGATCGGCTGGAGCGATTCCGCCTTGAAGCACACCGGAACCCCGCGAATTTCCGCTGTCAGCAGAGGAGTTTGTGGCAAAATCGCCGCGATCTTCGCCGCAGCGTCGCGCACCCCCGCCCGGGTCGGCTGTCGCACAATCGTCACACTTCACCCCCGCCGTATAATTCCGGGTCCTCGAATCACTTTACATGGGGGGACCTCGCCCCTAAATGCCGCCTTCCGCTGCCCCATGGGACTTCCAACCGCAAGGCAGCTTTTCGTCAATGTTTGCCGCAAGGCATTTGGAGGTCCCTTGAGTTGCACAAGCATCATCGCGCGCTGGGGTTAGCGTCTCCCCGATCGAACGCCGTTCGCGGCATCGACATCGCCAGCCAGCGGCCGGTTCAGCCGGTCACGCTGACTCGTCCGCACGCCGCGTCGCGGGCCGCCCGTTTCTTCGTCGAGAAGTTTCCGGGCCGCTCGATGTACGCGGTGAAGGCCAATCCGTCGCCGGATCTGCTCCAGATCCTGTGGGATAGCGGAATCACGCATTACGACGTCGCGTCGATCGCCGAGGTCCGCCTCGTCGCGTCGACGCTGCCCGAAGCCACGCTCTGCTTCATGCACCCGGTCAAGGCCGAGGAGGCGATCGCAGAGGCATATTTCGAGCATGGCGTTCGCGTGTTCAGCCTCGACAGCATCGAAGAGCTCGAGAAGATCGTCGCCGCGACCAAGGGCGCCGAGGACCTGACGCTGTGCGTGCGGATGCGCGTCTCGTCGGATCACTCCAAGCTCAGCCTCGCGTCCAAATTCGGCGTCGGTCCCGGCGAGTCGAAGGAACTGCTGATGGCGACCCGTCAGGTCGCCGATGCGCTCGGCATCTGCTTCCATGTCGGCAGCCAGGCGATGTCGCCCGAGGCCTATGGCAATGCGATGGAGCGCGTCCGCGCCGCGATCGTCGAGGCGGGCGTCACCGTCGACGTGATCGATGTCGGCGGCGGCTTTCCCTCGTCCTATCCGGGCATGGAGCCGCCGCCGCTCGAGCTCTATTTCGCGACGATCCACCGTGCGTTCGAGAGCCTGCCGATCTCCTATTCGGCCGAGCTCTGGGCCGAGCCGGGCCGTGCGCTCTGCGCCGAGTACAGCTCGATCATCGTGCGCGTCGAGAAACGCCGCGGCGATGAGCTCTACATCAACGACGGCGCCTATGGCGCGCTGTTCGATGCGGCGCATATCGGCTGGCGCTTCCCCGTCCGTCTCCTCCGCGAGCCGGATTCGAACGCCCGCGACGTCGAGTTCAGCTTCTACGGGCCGACCTGCGACGATCTCGATCACATGGCGGGCCCGTTCCCGCTGCCCGCCGACATCCGTGCCGGCGACTATATCGAGATCGGCATGCTCGGCGCGTATGGCGCGGCGATGCGCACGGCGTTCAACGGCTTCGGCTCGGACCAGACGGTGATCGTCGACGACGAGCCGATGACCTCGCTCTATTGCGAGCAGGCCGAGGAACAGGCGCCGGCCTCGAACGTCGTCAAGCTGTAACCAGACCTAGCCAGACGGCAGGCTTTGAAATCGGAAGCGGGGTGCTCTATGCGCCCCGCCTTCCTATGGGTTTCCGCGTCCCCTTGAATGACGGCGGCCATGCAGATTGGGAGATCCCCATGTCCGATACCCTCACCAAGACGGCGGCGGCCAATCCGCCGATCAACGACACCCGCAAGGCCGAGCTTCTGTCGAAGGAAGTGAAGCACATCGACATCACCAAGTTCGACGCGCGCCCGATCGTCGACGCGATGGCCGATATGAGCTTCACCAGCCGCGACCTCGGCCGCGCGACCAACATCTACAACCAGATGCTGGCCGACAAGGATTGCACCATCTTCCTCGTCGTCGCGGGCTCGACCTCGGCCGGCGGCTGCATGGACCTCTATGCCGAGCTGGTGCGCAACAACATGATCGACGGCATCGTCGCCACCGGCGCGACCATCGTCGACATGGATTTCTTCGAGGGCCTCGGCCACAAGCATTATCAGGCGCTCGAGATCCCCGACGACGACACGCTGCGCTCGCTCTACATCGACCGCATCTACGACACGTACATCGACGAGGAAGACCTTCAGCACGTCGATCACACGATCTTCGAGATCGCGGAGTCGCTCGAGCCGGGTGCCTATTCGTCGCGCGCCTTCATCCGCGAGATGGGCAAGTATCTCGTCGAGCACGGCAAGAAGGAGAACAGCCTCGTCAAGCTCGCCTATGAGCATGACGTGCCGATCTTCTGCCCGGCCTTCGTCGACTCGTCGGCGGGCTTCGGCCTCGTCAAGCACCAGGTCGATGCTGCCAAGGCCGGCAAGCCCTATGTGATGATCGACGCGGTGGCCGACTTCCGCGAGCTCACCCAGATCAAGATCGAGGCGGGCACCACCGGCCTGCTCATGATCGGCGGCGGCGTACCCAAGAACTTCATCCAGGACACCGTCGTCTGCGCCGAGATTCTCGGCCATGAGGACGTCGCCGTGCACAAATACGCGGTCCAGATCACCGTCGCCGATGTCCGCGACGGCGCCTGCTCGTCCTCGACGCTGCAGGAGGCCGCGAGCTGGGGCAAGGTCAACACCGGTATCGAGCAGATGGTTTTCGCCGAGGCCGGCTCGGTGATGCCGCTCCTTGCCAGCGACGCCTACCACCGCGGCCACTGGAAGGACCGCGCCAAGCGCGGCTGGGCCAAGCTGTTCGCCTGACGGGCGCCCGCTCCCTCAATCACGAAGCCGGTCGGATTTTCGGGTCCGACCGGCTTTTTTCTGGGTGACGTCAACCCCAAGCTCGCCCGGTCCGGATGCGATCGGGCGCGTCGCAATACATCGCCCGGACGTTCTTTCCTCGCGCAGGCCCGCCCGGTCCGGGGCGCCGCCCGCTGCAAACGAGGAGAGAGCAGATGTCCGAATCCTGCACCGTCGTCGTCACCAACAATTCTGGCCGCTCACTGGATGCCGTGGCGATCTGGTACGCCCCCGATGGCGGCGTGCCGAGCGACATGAGCGCGATACCCCCCACCGTCGCCGCCTCGAATCTGGCGGATGGCGCTTCGATACGGGGCAGCACGCCAATCGTGTCCTTCTCCCCGGTCGACTATTGGATCGGCGGCGTGCTCTTCGAAGGCGACGGCACCAACTATGTGCTCTGCGGCATCGACGGCGAGACCGGCAAGGAATTCGAAGTGTCGGACGGCAGCACGATCACTTTCGTGATCAATGCCTATACCGCCGGCACGACCAACCAGAAGAACGACGTGACGATCCAGTACAGCGACGGAAGCGACGGCAGTGCGCAATTGCTCCATGAGGGGCTCGGCAGGCTCGCCGATTTCACGGCGGGCGCATTGCGCGAGATCGCCGAGCACACCATCGGCGAATTGCTCGCCGCCTGACCCGTCGGGTCGCCGGGTCGCGGGGCCCGGCGATACCGGCTCATTCCTGCGCCGCGCGCGCCTTGCGCACCATCTCGCCCATCTGCGTCACCGCCGCGTCGAACCGCCCCTCGCGCTCGGCGAAGCGCAGCGGCTTGACGCGTTCGACGAGGATCTCCGCCGGGGTCGGCCCCTGCCCGAACAGCGCCATCACCTCGTCGATGAATGCGTCGAGCGGCTGATAGCCCGGGCGGCTCTCCTGTCCCGGCGTGAGGCCGGTCTGCACGGCGGGCGGCGCCAGCTCGATAACCTCGACCTTGCCCTGCAACGCGTCGCGCAGCGCCACGGTATAGCTGTGGATCGCCGCCTTGGTCGCCGAATAGGTCGGCGCGAGCGCGATCGGCACGAATGCCAGCCCCGAGCTGACGTTGACGATCGTCGCGTCGCCGCGCGCCACGAGATGGTCGATCAGCGCATTGGTCAGGCGGATCGGGCCGAGCAGATTGGTGGTGATCGTCGCTTCGGCATCGCCAAGATCCCGTCGCGCGTCGAGCGCCTCGTAGCGCATGATCCCGGCATTGTTGATCACAACGTTGAGCGACGGATGTTCGGCAAGCGCGCGCCGCGCGAAATCCTCGATCCCTTGCGCACTCTCGACGTCGAGCGTCATCGCGAACATCCCCTCGCGTCCCGCCACCACCGTATCGAGCGCTTCCTGCCTGCGCCCCGCGACGATCACGCGATTGCCCTGCGCGTGAAAGCGCTCCGCGAGCGCCGCGCCGATGCCCGAGCCGCCGCCGGTGATGAGAATGGTGTTGCCGCTGGTCTTCATCGTGCCGTTCCTCCGAAGGGTTGCTGCGGACAATCTAGACCGTTACTCTCTTTGAGTAAGACGGCACCAGAAAGATTTATACACACCGTTTGGAGAGTGTAACTTGGCCAAATCGGCTCCGCTTCCCCCCGCCCGGCAGAAACCCTGGCCCGATGGCGGGGATCCGCGCGTCGACGCGTTGGTCACCGACGTGATCGGTCGCGTCGCTGACAAATGGACGATGCTGATCCTCGAAGAACTCGCCGGGCGCGAGCATCTGCGCTTCACCCAGATCGGCAAGCTGGTGCCGGGGATTAGCCAGAAGATGCTCACCCAGACGCTCCGCCAGATGGAGCGTGACGGGCTGGTCACGCGCACTGTCCACCCGGTGATCCCGCCGCATGTCGATTATCGCCTCACCGATCTCGGCGAGAGCCTCGGCGCTGCGTTTTGCGGCGTCTGGCTATGGGCGGAAGCCAATCTCGACCGGATCGAGACGGCGCGCAGCGCTTTCGATGCGCGCTCGGCGATCCGGCCTTCCTGATCGGCCGCGAACCGCGCTAGGAGAGCACAAACCGAAAAGGGGAGGATGCCATGCAGATCGACCGCCGCACGCTGATCGGGGGTGCCGCCGCGCTCACCCTCGCCCCCGCCGCGCACGCCCAGTCCGACCCGATCCCCTATGTGGCGGGCACCGGCACCGCCGCCTGGCCGCCGAAGGAGCATTTCAAGCTCTGGCCCGGCACGCCCCCCGGCGCGCCCTCGCCCCTCCCCACCAACAATTTCACGATCAACGGCAGCTTCAAGGAACTCTGGCTGCGTGGCGTCTCCGAGCCGATGGTCGGCGTCTATCGCCCGGCAAAGCCCGACGGCCGCGCCGTGCTGTCGATCCCCGGCGGAGGCTATGGTTTCGTCTCGATCGAGAATGAAGGCGTCGATGTCGCCAAGGCGCTGACTCCGCACGGGATCACCGTCTTCGTCCTCGCCTACCGCCTGCCCGGCGAAGGCTGGGCCAATCGCGCCGACGTGCCGCTGCAGGACGCGCAGCGCGCGATGCGGCTCATCCGCGCCAATGCGGGCAAATACGGGATCGATCCCGCGAAACTCGGCATTTGCGGTTTCTCCGCCGGCGGCCATCTCGGCGCCTCGCTCGCGGTCGGCCACGCCGATCCGGTCTATGCGCCCATAGACGCTGCCGACCAGCAGAGCGCCCGTCCGCATTTTGCCGGTCTCGTCTACCCGGTCGTTTCATTCAGCACCGCGGGCATGAACAGCCGCTCGGCCGGAATGCTGCTCGGGGACAGCAAGGATGCAGCCCTGCTCGCCCGCTATGAAACCAGCGACCGGATCACTTCCGAGACTCCCCCGATCTTCCTCGTCCACGCAGTCGACGACGGCACCGTGCCGGTGGCGCAGAGCCTGCTGACGATCGAGAAATGCCGCGCCGCGAACGTGGCGGTCGAGGCGCATATCTTCGAGAAAGGCGGCCACGGCTTCGGCGCGCTCCACCTGCCGGCAGATGCGCCCGGCCGCCTCTGGCCAGATCTGTTCGCCCGCTGGACCGCGAAGCGCTAGATCCGTTGCGTTTCCGAACTGATTAGGGCAGCCTCCCCGCTTTCTTGGGGAGGAAAAGATGCACAGCCAGATTCTCGCGCCCGTTGTCGCGCTGATCGCCTGGTCGCTGGTCATGCTGGTCTGGATGATGGCGGTGCGCATGCCCGCGCTCAAACGCGCCGGGATCGACATGTCGAAGGCGCGCGGCGGACGTCCCGGCATCCTCGACGGCATGGTCGACGAGCGCGCGCAATGGCCCGCGCACAATTACATCCATCTGATGGAGCAGCCGACGCTGTTCTACGCGGCATGCTTCGCGCTCGCGCTGCTGGGCGCCGGCGACGGCATCAACGCGTGGATCGCCTGGACCTATGTCGGGCTGCGGATCCTCCACAGCCTCGTCCAGGCGACCTTCAACAAGGTCGCGGTGCGCTTCAGCCTGTTCGTCCTGTCGACGCTGACGCTCATGGCGCTGACCCTGCACGCGGGCATAGCCATCTGGCACTGACCAAAGATCCTCCCTCGCGAAGCGGGAGAGGAAAGGGTCACCCGAACAACCGCTCCAGACTTCGCTCGAGCATCAGCAGCTGCCACAAGGTCCGGCCATGCTCGGCGCGGCCCGCCTTATGGTCGGCGGCGAGCTTCTCGATCGCCGCGGGCTCGAACCATCCCGTCCCCGCCAGCACCCGCGCCCGCGCCAGCCCCGCCGCCTCGTCGGCGAGCGCACCCCGGAACCATGCGCTGATCGGCGTCACGAACCCCATTTTGGGCCGATACAGGATGTCCTTGGGCAGCCAAGGCTCGAGCGCCTTCTTCATCAGCCATTTGCCCTGCCCCGCCTTGATCCGGAGCGCGGGCGGCAAGGTCGCGGCGAACTCGACGAGGCGATAGTCGAGCAAGGGCTCGCGCGCCTCGAGGCTCACCGCCATGCTGGTCCGGTCGACCTTGGTCAGGATGTCGCCGGGCAGCCAATGCTTGATGTCGGCATATTGCGCGCGGTCGAGCGCGTCGCGCGCCGGTGCCTTGCGCATCGTGTCGAGATAGCGCTGCTCGGCGCTGTGCCCCGCCAGCGTGTGCTTCGCCGCGCTGGTGTAGAGCCGGTCGCGCAGCTCTGGCGTGGTGACCCCCACCGCCCGCGCGTAGGCGGCCTCGCCGCTCTCGGCGAGCGAGAGCAAGGTCGTCTTGGCGCGCAGCGGCCGCGGCGCCCAGTCAGCCTTGGGATAGAGCCGCCCCAGCGTCCCGAACACGTTGGTCCGCAGACCCTCGGGCAGCAGCCCGCGCACCCGCTCCTCGGCGGCGAAGAATTTATAGCGCCGATAGCCCGCGAACGCCTCGTCGGCTCCGTCGCCCGATAGCGCCACCGTCACGGTCTCGCGCGCGAGTTCGCACACCCGATAGGTCGGCAGCGCCGAGGCATCGGCAAAGGGCTCGTCGAACGCCGCGACCAGCGTGTCGATCAGCGCGAAATCGTCCGAACCCACCGTCCGCGAGCGATGCGCGGTGGCGAAGCGCTCGGCGATCGCCCTGGCATAGTCGCTCTCGTCATGCCCCGCCTCGTCGAAGCCGATCGTGCAGGTCTTGACTGCCGCCTTGCTCGCCTCGGCCATCAGCGCGACCACGGCGCTGCTGTCGACTCCACCCGACAGGAAGGCGCCGAGCGGCACGTCGGCGATCATCCGCGCGCGCGCCGCGGCGCGCATGTGCTCGATCAGCTCGGCCTCGAGATCGCGGACCTTGCCGGTCGCGCGCTTCGAGAAATCCACGTCCCACCAGCGCACCGGCTGGGGAATGCGCTTGCCGCGCTGGAGCAGCAGATAATGCCCGGCCGGCAGCTTCTTGACCCCAACAAGCAGCGAGGCGTCGTCGGGCACGTAGCCGAGCCCGAGATAGTCCTCGACCGCGCGGAAATCGGGCCGCCGACGGAACAGCGGATGCGCGAGCAGCCCTTTGATCTCCGAAGCGAACGCCACTGCCCCGTCGGCGAGCTTGGTATAGACGAGCGGCTTCACTCCGAAGCGATCGCGCGCGAGGAAGAGGCTCTGCTTCTCCGCGTCGTAGAGCGCGAAGGCGAACATGCCGTTGAGCTTCTCGAGCATCGCCGGGCCCCAGGCTTTCCAGCCATGGAGCAGCACCTCGGTATCGCTTTCGGTGCGGAACCGCGCGCCCTTGGCCTCGAGCGCGGTGCGCACCTCGCGGAAATTATAGATCTCGCCATTGTAGGTGACGACGATACTCTCGTCGGGCGTCGCCATCGGCTGGACGCCGCCTTCGAGATCGATGATCGACAGCCGGCGATGGCCGAGCCCGACGCCGGGCGCGGTCCATATCCCCGCCCCGTCGGGCCCGCGATGCGCCAGCGCGTCGCGCATCTGGACGACGCGCGCCGGTTCGACGGGTTTCGCGATGGCGGGGTAATAGAGCCCCGCGATGCCGCACATGGCTAGCGGCCGCCGGCGATGCGGTCGGCGAAGACGTCGACGGGGCCGAGCGCCGCGAGGAAGCCCTCGATCGCCGCCTCGGCATGCGCGTCGGCGCCCTGCTCGGCCGACAGCAGCACCGCCACCGCGGCCTGATTCCCCCCCAGCAGCTTGGCCTTCAACGTCTCGAACTTCACTTGGCTGTCGCTCCCGGTCAGCTTCCCGCCGACGCGGTACCAACTAACCGTCACGCGTTCCACCCGCTCGGGACCGGTCATGCGCAGCGCGTGACCGCCCGAAAGATCGGGCAGATCGGCGATGCGCACCCACCGGTCGTTCTCGCGGATCGCGCCGATCCCGAACCCGACCAGTTCCTTGCCTTCGTGCTGGCTCGCATAGGCCGCCACCGCGAGATCGACGGTGCGTCCGTCGGCATCCGCATAACGCTGGACCAGCAAGCGATCGGCGCCCGGATAATTGGGTGACCACGGCGCGATCGTGCTCGCTCCCATGCGATGCCAGCCAGCAAGCTCGGGCAGTTCGACCTTGGCCGGCAGCGGCGTAGCGCGCGCGGCGATCAGGCTCGCCCAACCGAGAAACAGGCTCGCCACGGTGAGCGCGAGCAACGCCGTCACCGACGCCTCGGCGCGCGCTCGGGGCGTCGCCTGCAGCCGTGTGGGATCGAACCAGGCAGCATCCGGGTCACGATCGAACCACTTCCAGCCGATCGCCAGCACCGCGGCCATCACCGCAGCGAAGAACACCCAGCCATAGACGATATGGTCGAAGCCGGTCGCGGCCTCGACCGAGGTCCACCACGCCGCATAGATCGTCCCGAAGGCGCGCAGCCCATTGGCGAAGACGGGCACGACCAGCGCCATCGCGAGGAACGCCGCGCGCCGCGTCCACGAGACGTAGCAGACATTGGCGACGAGCACCCCGAACGCGATCATCGCGATCACGAACTTCGCTCCCGAGCATGCCTCGGCGACTTCGAAATAACCGTTCGACGTGGTGATCAGCACCCCGTCGACGCTCGCCGGCACCCCGAATAGATGGAGCAACGGCATCACCATCGCGACGGTGATCGTCTGCAGCGGCCCTTCGAGGAAATCGCCGAAGGGCACGAGGAACGCCATATAGGCGAGCGGGAAGAGCAAAGCACGGCTCACATTGGGCCCGAGCACGCTGACCACCGCGCCCTGCAGCATCAGCACCAGCCCTGCATGCCGGAACAGCGCCACGCCGGCGGCATCGCCGAGCAGCCAGCCGAGCCCGCCGGCCGCGACCAGCGCCAGCCCCGGCCACCAGCCCTGCGGCCGCACTAGCGCCAGCCCGTTCCGCCGCTGCCAGACCAGCCAGCCGATCACCGGGGCGATGAACAGGCAATGCCCGAAGGTCGTATTGGTCCAGTAGATCGTCGCGAGATCGATCGCGTCACGCCGGAACAGCACCAGCAACGCTGTCCATGCACCCACGAGGATCCCCGCGTGCCGCATCCAGCGCGCATCGAAACCCGGCTCCGTCACCGCGACATCGCTCTGCGGGATCGCAACGGTCATGCCGCCTTCCCCAGCCGCGCCGGCAAGCCGAGCAGCGCATCGAGCGGCGCCAGCCGCGCGTCCCAACCATAGCGCGCGATCACCCGCGCCCGCGCCGCACATCCCAGCGCCGCGCCGCGCTCCGGATCGGAGAGCAATGCGTTCACCGCTTCCTCCAGATCGGCCGCAGTCGCGCCGACGGCGATCGTCCCGCCATGGTCGATGCCCTCGGCCGCCGCGCTCGACGCGACCACCGGCCGCGCCATCGCCATCGCCTCGAGCACCTTGTTCTGAATCCCGCGGGCGAGCTTGAGCGGCGCCACCACGACCGCAGCGGCGGCGAGCCAGCCGCGCACATCGGCGACTTCGCCGGTGACGGTCACGCCCGCGTGCCGTGCCAGCGCCTTCACCGCCTCGGTCGGATTGCGCCCGACGATCGCGAAGCGCGCCTCGGGATGCGCCGCGCGCACCCGCGGCAGGATCGCCTCGGCGAACCAGGTCACCGCTTCGATATTGGGCCGATAGTCCATCTGTCCGGTGAACACGATCAGCGCGCTGCCCCCATCCACCGGCACGAAGTCCGCTGCGGGATCGTAAAGCACGGTGTCGATGCCGTTCTCGATCGCCTGCACGCGCTCCGCCCCGGTCGCACCGCGGAACAATGCCGCCTCGGCCTCGCTGACGAACAGGCTCGCATCGGCGCGCGCCGCGACTGCCCGTTCGAAGCCCTGCAGCAGCCGAGCCTCGCGGCCGTAAACCCAGCGCATCGGCGCGCCCGCTTCCTCGGCATAGGCAGCGAACTTGGCCGAATCCATGTCGACGAAGTCCATGATCACCCGGGCGCCCGGCTCGGCCGGCAGATATTGCGCCATCTGGCTCGAGAAGACGAAGATCGTCTCGATCGCCTCGCGGTTCAGGACCTCCCGGACCGCCCGGCGCATCGCCGCATCGTCGAACGCCGTCAGCGACAGCGGGCGTCCCGAAGCCAGCGCCTGCAGCGCCGCGACGAGCTGCGGCTTCGACCGCCGCACGATCGCGCGGCTCGCCGTGACCGCCGCCAGCTCCGGCCGGTCCATGTCGCGGGCATCGTCGGCGAACGCCGCGAGATGCATACGCCCGCGCCCCGCCAGATGCCGGAGCATGTGATAGCTGCGGATCTTGTCGCCGCGATCGGGGGGGAATGGCACGCGGTGGGCGAGGAAGAGCATGTCTCCCATCAGCCCAGCCCTCGCGCGATCCACGGTCCGAGCCGGTTCGCTGCCCAGAGCGGCAGCCGCTTCCACGCGCGCACCTGCAAGCTGTATTTCGGATCGAGCGGATTGACCTTGCGTGCGACGACGCCCTCGGGCGCACGCGTGAAATAGGTCAGTGGTTCGGGCTCGAACCCCCAATTCTTCTTGAACGCCGCCGCACCCGTCCCCGTCTTGGAGCGACCGAAATCGAAGCGCGTGCAGCCGCGCTCGCGGGCGTGGCGCATCAGGCCGAAATACATCGCGTCGTTCGCGCGCAGCACCCGCGCTGCGTCGCCACCCCCGCCCCAATAGGGATAAACCGTCCCCCGCCAGTAGAGGCTCAGCACGCTCGCCACGCCGACGCCCTGATGCCGCACCGTCAGCACGTCCGCCGACGGCCCGAATTCGTCGAGCGCCGCAGCGAACAGCGCGCGCGGAAACACCGGTGTCCCGAGATTGCGCACCGATTCCGCATAGAGTGCGTAATGCGTCGCCCCGTCCGCGCCGGTCTCGACGGCGAGATCGTTGCCGAACGACCGCCGCACTTCGGCGCGCTGCTTGCGCGGGATGGCGAGCAGCTCGGCCTCGTCGTCCGCGGCGAGATCGCGCGCGAAGCCGCAATAGGTCGTCGAGTCGACTTGCCACGCTTCGCCAGGATTCGCCCCGCCGCGCAGTTCGACCGTCGGGCAGCTCAGCCGCCCCGCCAGCGCCCATGCCGCTTCCGCAAGCGCCGATATGGTCGCCGGTTTGTCGGCAAGCACGCCCCCGCCCACCCCGAACCCTGTCGACACCAGCGCGCGCCCAAACAATGGCGAATGCACTTCGGTGAGCGGCAATACGCCCGCGATACCGCCAGCCCCCTCGGCGACGAGATAGTGGCTCTTCTGCCGGCACCCACGCACCACCGCGGCGCTCCACGCCGGGAGATGGAAAGGCGTCGCTTCGGGATGCTCGAGCAGCCAAGCGCCGATCCGCGCCCGCTCGCCGGAATCGCCCGGATCGGCGACGCGCAGCGCCAGCGGCCGCGCCAGTAGCGGCGCGTTCACTGCAGCCGCTCCGCCTCGCGCGCCGCGATCGCGTCGATCCGGCCCCAGTCATGGGTAGCGATCAGCTTTTCGAGCTTGCCCGCCATCGCGCCGAGCCGGGCATAATGCCTGAGCTTCGATTTGAGCGGTGCGTTAACGACCCGCGGCTGCCCCGGATCGACTTCCCAGGGGTGGAAATAGAAGATTGCCGGAGTCGCCGCCGCATTGGCGCTACGCACCGCGCGATCGGTCACGCCGTTGGGCAGCAGCCGGAAGAACCCGCCGCCCGCGGTGATCTCGCGCCCGAAGACGCTCGCGATGGTCACCGGCAGCTCGATCAACCCCGCATCGGCAATCGGCCGGAACGGCCCGCGCGGGGCTTCCGGCCAGCCATAATGATCGTGCCGGATCGGCGCGATGCTCGACGAATAAAGATAGCCCGCCTCGGCCAGCTCGGCATGCGCCCAAGGGGTGCGCGCGTCGATCGAGAAGCTCGGCGCGCGATAGCCGGTCACCTGCGTCCCGCACGCATCCTCCAGCGCTGCGCGCGCATCGGCGAGATCGGCGCGGAATTGCTTCGCGTCCATGGTGAACACGCGCTGGTGCGCCCAGCCATGGCTGGCGACCTCGTGCCCCGCCTCGGCGATCCGCCGGATCAGCGCCGGATAGCGCTTCGCCACCCAGCCGAGCGTGAAGAAGGTTGCCCGCACGCCCGCGGCGCCGAACAGCGCCAGCACGCGATCGGTGTTCGCCTCGACGCGATGCTCGAGCCGGTCCCAGTCGTCGCGCGCGATCGTCTTCTCGAACGCACCGACCTGGAACCAGTCCTCGACATCTACCGAGAGGCCGTTGACCAGCATGGCCTCAGGCGGCCGCGTGTCCGCGCAGGCTCGAAAGGTCGGGCCGGCGCTCGCCGTCACCGCTCTCGACCCAGTCGACGAGCAGCGTGAGCACGCGGCGCAGCGCCGCGTCCTGTTCCTGGATCTGCTTCTCGAGCGCGGCGATGCGGAGGTCGAGCGCGCTGTCCGTCACCGGTGCCGGCACCGCTTCTTCCGCAATCAAAGGACTTGTCGCGACGAGCTCGGTCGGCGTCGGCGTGCCCATCGCCAGCGGCGCGATGTCGCGCAGCTCGAGCGGCTCGGCGAACGCGTCGACGCGCTTCGGTGCAGGCGTGCCGGCGGCGTCATTGTCGAGATCGGCGATCACCGCCGCCACTTCGGGCGCGCCGAAGGTGTCGAGCTGCTCGATCGCGCCGAACAGCAGCACGCGGCCCGCGAGCTGGTTCACCCGGCGCGGGATCCCGCCCGACCAGCGATGCATCGCCGCCAGCGCGTCGTTGGTGAAGCGCGGCTTGCCCCGCCAGCCGACGCACGACAGGCGGTGAAGCAGATAGGGCTCGACTTCGGCCGGATCCATCGGGGCGAGATGGTGCATCGCGATCACGCGCTGGCGCAACTGTTCGAGTGTGCCGTCCTGCAGCGTCAGCCGGAACTCGGGCTGGCCGAGCAGGAAGATCTGGAGCAGCGGATAGCCGCCGGCCTGGAAGTTGGAGAGCATGCGCAGCTCTTCGAGGCTTTCGGCAGGCAGCGCCTGCGCCTCGTCGATGATCAGCAGCGTGCGGCGCCCGTCGCGTGCCACGGCGTGCAGCCCATGCTCGATCGCGGCGAGCATCGCCGCCTTGCTCGCGCCGGTCGCGTCGATCTCGAGCCCCGCGCACACGGTCTGGAGCAGGTCCTCGGGGCGCAGCTGGGTCGAGACGATCTTGATGACGTTGAGCCGCTGCTCGTCGATCTCGCCGAGCAGATGCCCCATCAGCGTGGTCTTGCCCACGCCGGGATCGCCGGTGATCACCACGAAGCCCTCGCCCTGGCTCAGGCCATAGCCGAGATAGGCCATCGCCTTGCGGTGCGTCGCCGTGTCGAACCAGAAGCGCGGATCCGGCGTCAGCTGGAAGGGCCGCCCGCTCAGTCCATAATGGTCGTCGTACATCTGCCTCAGTCCCTCAGAACCCGTAGCGGAGCCCCACCAATGCCTGCGCCTGCGCGGAAGCATTGTTGTCGCCTTCCCTGTCGAAACCGAACAGCCCGAGCGACGCGGTCGCGCCGAGCGGTCCGAAACTATGCGTGTATGCCGTGTTCGCGCCCCAGCCGAAAATGCCCTGCGCATTGGCGAGGTCGGTGTCGTAATAGCTGCCGAACACGCTGGTGCTGACCGAGCCGTTGCGGCCGACATCGCCCGAGGCGAAGAGCTGCGCGTAGATGCTCTCGTCCGACGTGCCGTCGATGCTCACGCCGCCCACTTGCTGCGGAGTCAGGAAGGTGCGGCGCGCATAGCCGCCGCCGACACCGATCCGGGTGCTGCCGCGGTTGAGCACCGCGATGCCGGTCACGCCGCGGGCGCGATAGGCCGAGGTCACCGTCGAAGCGAACACCTGGTTGAGGCAGCCGCCCGCCGCGGCGCCGGTGGTGCCGAAGACGCAGCCGCCGAACTGGTTGCCGAACGGATCGGTGGTGGTCACGAACGCAGTCGGCAGCCGGGTCAGCTGGCCGTTGAGCTCCTGCCCGAAGGTCTCGACGCTGTCATAGACGCCGATCTGCACGCCGCTGCCCGGGCCGATCTGATAGCTCGCCGATCCGGTATAGCTCATCGAGCCGTAACGCCGGCCGACGCGCGCCTCGAGGAAGGTGCGGCGGCTCGGCCGCCAGATCACGCCGGCGTCCCAGAAAGTGCCGTCGAAATTATAGGCGATGCGCCGCGGCGAGGCCGGATCGGTCACGAAGCGGCCGTTGCGGTCGATCACCGGCGCGCCGCCGCTCATCAGCGCGTCGCGCTGGCTGACGTCGATCTTCTCGTAGCCGACGCCCGCCGTGAGCGCGACACCGCGCCCGACCGGAAGCACCACATCACCACGTGCGTATTTGCCCTCGAAGCGCTGGTCGAGCTGCCCGGCATCCTCGCGCGTGTACGAGCCGCTCGCCGTGACGCCGACCGGCAGGACGGTGCCCGACTTCACGCCGACGCTGGCGGTCGCGACATGGACCTTGGAATCGTCATAGCGATCGAGCGGCGGCTGGCCGGCCGGAACGCCGGTGCCGCCATTGGGCGCCTCGACCTTGGTATAGCCGAAGCGATAGGCGGCATTGGCGAAGGCCGGGCCGATATGCGTGGCGAGGCTCGGCCCGACATAGCCGGCAAAGACCTGGCTGCTGTTGCCGATATTGCCCTGCGAGGTCGCGAAGGCGTCGCCGCGGATGTCGGCGCGGCCGCGCGCGGCGATCGCGCCGGCCTCGATCGTCAGCTCCGGCGTGATCTTCGCACGTGCCTGGGCAAGGCCGCTGTGCATCGAATCGTCCGCCAGATCCTTGTCGTAGGAAAAGCGGTGCTCATACTGGTAGCTGACCTGCACCTCGACGCGGCGGCTGGTCACCTGCGCGTCGATGCCCGCGCCCACGGTCGAATAGGTCAGCACATCGCCGCCCCGGTTGAGATCGGAGACGAGCACCTGGCTCGCTTCGATATAGGGCGTCACGCGTGTACGCTGCGCGTGCGCAGGCGCCGCCGCGCAAACCAGCGCGACCGCAGCCGTGAGAACCAGCCGGGTCACTCGCCCGCCTCCCCGTAATAGCTTCCGAACCGGCGACCGCCGGGCTGGAACGAAACCGAATTGAGCAGCAACTGGATGTGCTCGCAGCCGTCGAGCGTGTTGACCGCGTCGCGCAGGTCGCTCTCGCTGGTGCGGTCGGCGCGGACGACGAGCATCACTTGCCCGACGAGCGCCGCCAGCACCGATGCGGGCGAGGCCGCGAGCGCGGGCGGCGAATCGAAAATCACGATACGGCGCGGATTGGCGCGCGCGAGGCCGTCAAGGATCGCCCGCGCCCGGTCGCTCGCCAGCAATTCGGTATCGCTGTTGCTGTGCGTGCCGGCCGGAAGCACCGAAAGCTGCGGCACGTCGGTGTCGATGATGCAGTCCTCGACATTCGCCACGGCCCCCGAGAGCGCGTCGAGCAGCCCCGGCCCTTCGGGAAGTCCCAGCCGGCCGAGCACGTCGGGCTTGGCGAAATCGGCGTCGACGAGCAGGATCTCCATGTCCTTCTCGGCGGCGAGCGAGAGCGCGAGGTTGATCGCGCAGAAGGTCTTGCCCTCGTTCGGCTGCGCCGAGCAGACAAGGATCATCCGCGCCCGATCGGCTGCGCCCGCATCCTGCCCCGCCACCGCGCGCGCGGTGAGGAGCAGCTGGCGCTTCACCATGCGGAATTCCTCCGCCATCGCAGTGACCCGGTCGCCCGGAACCAGCATCCCGCCCTCGCGCAACGCGATGCGGTCGATCGGCGCCTCACGACGCGCGATGCGCGGCGCCGGCTTCGGCTCGGGCTGAACCACGGGCCGCGGCGCAGGCGCTTCCACCTCTGCAATCGTCTCCGGCAGCTCGGGCGCGAGTTCGGTGAGCGTCAGCGGCTCTTCCTCGGGCACCATAATCGGCGCCGCCGGCGGCGTCGCCGGGCGCAGATAGCCATATTGCTCCGCCGCCCGTTCGAGCAGCGATCCGCGATAGCGGCGGGGGGTTTCGTCGTTCATCTCAGGCACCCATTCCGCGCTGGACCATCTCGAGCCCGAGCATCCCGACAAAGGCCACCGCCAGCCCCGCGGTAGCGCCCATGAACAGTCGCAGCTTCCGGCGCCGCAGCGCGATCTCGGCCGCGCTCAGCACTTCGCCGATCGATCCGATCACCGGCATCCCGCTCACCTTCTCCAGCCGCGCCGCGGTCGGGAAGGTCGTGGTCAGCTTGTCGAGCCCGAATGCGCCGGCCACGCCCGCGCCCAGCCCCGCGATCAGCACCGCGGCGAGCAGCAGCGGCCGGTTGGGCTTGGTCGGCGCGCGCGCCAGCGTCGGCGGATCGACGATGTCGAACTTGACCGCGTCGGTCTCGGTCTGCGCCTGGCTGCGGATGCGCACCTGCTCGCGGTCCGAGAGCAGCTTGTCATATTGGTCCTTGAGGACCTGATATTCGCGGTCGATCTGGCCCTGCTCGGCGGCGACGCCCGGCGCCTCGGCCATCTTGGCCTCGAACTGGGCGAGGTCGCCTTCGATCTGGCTCTTGCGCTGGGTGAGCGCCGCCACGGTCGCGGCCTTGTCGGCCTGCATCGACTTGAGGCTGAGATAGAGCGGGTTGCTCGCCCCCGCCGCGCCGTTCACCGCGGGCTCGGCGCGCGCGGCGGCCTGGGCCTGCGCGAGCTGGCTATTGAGCGCGATCATGTCGGGATGGCTGTCGGTCCAGCCGCGGGCGCGTCCCTCGGCGAGTTGGCCCTGGATCGCCTGCAAGCGCGCGCGTGCCGGTCCCGTGACCGCGCCGCCCTGCCCCGCGACGTTCATCGGCGTGCCCGCCATCTGGCCGTTGACCGCGCTCAGCCCGCTCTGCGCTGCGGCGAGGTCCGACTGGACCTGCGCCAGCTGCGCCCGCGCCGCGCCGATGCGGTCGTTGAGCGATCCGGTGCCCGGCAACGCGCCGAGATAACGCGCCGCGAAATCGGCCTTCTTGGCTTCGGCTTCCTGCAGCGCCTTCTGGCGCACCTCGAGTTGCTGGTCGAGGAAGCGCAGCGACTGGCCGCTGGCGTCGCGGCCATCGGCGAGATTCTCCTCGACGAACACGTCGATCAGCTTCTGCGCGATCTGCTGCGCCAGCCGGCCGCTCGGCGCGGTGACGGTGATCTCGAACAGATTGTCCTGCTGCGCGGTGAGCTTGATCGCCTTTTGCAGCCCCGCGATCCGGTCGGCGACGTCCTGGTTGCTCGACACGGTCTTCGCCATGTCGGTTCCGCGCACGACCTTTTCGAGATTGACCGCCGAGGTCAGCGTCTGGCGGATACGGTCGATGTCGCGCTGCTGCTGCTGCGCCGAGGCGACGCCGTCGGTCGGCAGGATCTGGCGCAATTGCACGAAGATCCGCGCGCGCGATTCATAGCTGTTCGGCATTTGCGACACGACCAGCCAGCCCGCGAGGCACAGCCCCCAGGCGATCGCGAGCGCGATCCAGCGCCGCATCCAGATCGCATGCAGCGCCGCGCGCGCTTCGTCGAAGAGACTGCCCATGTGCCGCGCCTCAGAACATGCTTTCGGGGATGATCAGCACATCGCCCGGTTCGAGGCGGACATTCGCCGAGATGTCGCCGTTCTTGAGCAGGTCGCCGAGGCGCACCTTGTACTCGCGCTGCTTGCCAGTCGCCTTGTCGTAACGCACCAGCCGCGCGCGATTGCCCGAGGCATATTCGCTGAGGCCACCCACGGCGATCATCGCGTCGAGCGCGGTCATGTTGGCGCGATAGGGGATCGAGGCCGGCTTCTCGGTCGCACCGACGACGCGGACCTGCTGGCTATAGGTGCCCGAGAAATTCTCGACGATCACCGAGACGATCGGATCCTTGATGTACTCGCCGAGCGCGTACTTCAGATCGTCCGCGAGCATCGCCGGGGTCTTGCCCACTGCGGGCATGTCGCTGATCAGCGGTGTGGTGATCCGGCCGTCGGGGCGCACCTGCACCTTGGCCGACAGCTCGGGATTGCGCCACACGAAGACGTTGAGTTGATCCATCGGGCCGATGACATATTCGTCGCTGGGCGCCTCGCGGGTCGCGACGCTGCCCGCAGGCGGCAGTTCGGGCCGGCTCCCCCCGGAGCATCCCGAGAGCAGGGCGGCGATGACGCCAACGCCCGCCAGAACCCCGCCAAACGACTTGAAAACCATGTTCGAGCTCCCTCCCCAGCGGAGTCGAGCGCGGCCGACGTCTCGGCCGCTCCCCCGCCTGGATCAGGGGCAGCTATGGCCTTCAGAGGTAAAGATAGCGTTAGGCGTCGTCGCCCGCGCCCACCAGCAGCTCGCGCGCCGGCGGATGACCGAGAAAAGCCGAAGGGCTCGCGGTGGCGCCATAGGCGCCCGAGGCGAAGATCGCGATGACGTCACCCACCCGCGCTATCGGCAGCGCCACCCGATCGGCGAGCCGGTCGAGCGGCGTGCAGAGCGGCCCGACGATCGTCACCACTTCCTCAGGCGGATCCTGCAGCCGGTGCGCTACCGCGACCGGATAGTTGCGCCGGACCACCGTCCCGAAATTGCCGGTCGCGGCGAGATGGTGGTTGAGCCCGCCGTCGACCACGAGGAAGGTCTCGCCCTGGCTCACCTTCCGATCGACCACGCGCGCCAGATAGACCCCCGCCTCGCCGACCAGCCAACGCCCGAGCTCGATCGCATAGCTGGTCCGCAGCTTGCCGATCGCTTCGCCCAGCGACGCGCCGATCGCCTCGACGTCGAGCGGCGCGTCGCCCGGGAAATAGGGAATGCCGAACCCGCCGCCGAGATTGACCAGAGGCGGCGCGCGGTGCGCTTCCTCGGCGATCCGCGCCGCCAGCGCGACCGTCGCCGCCTGCGTCTCGATCACCGCCTGTGTGTCGAGCGACTGCGAGCCGGCGAAAATATGCAGCCCGCGCCACTCGGCGCCGCCGAGGATCAGCCGTTTGACCAGCCCGGCGACATGCTGCGCCTCGACGCCGAAGGGCGATGCGCGCCCGCCCATCTTCATCCCCGATCCGCGCAACTCGAAGTCCGGATTCACTCGAACCGCGAGCTTGGGCCGCATCTCGAGCAGCCCACCGATCGCCAGCGCGCGCTGCGCCTCGCTTTCGGATTCGATGTTGATCGTCACGCCCGCGCGGATCGCCAGCTCGAGTTCGGCGTCGCGCTTGCCCGGTCCGGCGAAGCTGATCGTCTTCGCCGCCATGACGTCGAGCGCGCGATCCATCTCCCCCGCCGAGGCGACGTCGATCCCGTCGACCAAAGGCGCGATCGCCTTGAGCAGCGGCGGGAACGGGTTGGCCTTGATCGCATAATGCACCGCGACGCCCGCGGGCAGCGCCGCGCGCAGCCGCGCGATCCGCGCCTCGACGATGCGGAAGTCGTAGACATAGGCCGGCGTCGGCTCGTCGAGCCACGGCAGCGTGGCGAGCTCGCGGAACTCCGGCGGGATCGGGCCAAAAGCTTTGGGGTTCATGCCAATTCTCCCCGCAACGCCGATCGATCGAGCTTGCCATTGGGGTTCCGCGGCAATTCCTCCCGCCATTCGTACCGCGCCGGCTGCATGAAGCTCGGCAATTCGCGCCGCAGCCGCGTCCGCAAATCCTCCTCGCGTGAGCCATCTCCCCGCGCGATCACCACGATCGTCTGCCCCAGCCTTTCGTCCGCCACCCCGAACGCCGCCGCCTCGGCCACTTCGCCGCCGCCGAGCACCGCGTCCTCGATCTCGGTCGGGCTGATCCGGTTGCCCGCGCTCTTGATCATCTCGTCATCGCGCCCGACGAAGCGCAGCAGCCCTTCGCCGTCCTCGATCACCGTGTCGCCCGACCATACCGCCATGCCCCCGCTTGTGGCGAATTCGGGCGCCGGACGGAAGCGCTGCGCGGTCCGCTCGGCATCCTGCCAATAGCCCTGCGCCACCAAAGGTCCGGCATGGACCAGTTCACCCGGCTCACCCGGCGCGGCGCGGTTGCCGTCGGGACCTACCACCAGGATCTCGGCAAAGGGGATCGCGCGCCCGATTGACTCCGGATGCGCATCGACCAGCGCAGGCGCCAGATAGGTCGAGCGAAATGCCTCGGTGAGCCCGTACATCGGATAGAGATCGGCGTGGGGGAACCGCTCGCGCAGTCCGCGCACGAGCCGCGGCGTCAGCGCCCCGCCCGAATTGGTCAGCCGCCTGAGCCGCGCCGCGGCCTCCGCCGGCCATTCCGCCTCGAGCAACTGCACCCAGAGCGGCGGCACGCCCGCGAGACTGGTGACGCCATGACGCTCGACCGCCTTCACCACGTCGCGCGCGGTGAGATAGTCGAGCGGGATCACCCGTCCGCCCGCGGCCCAGGTCGAGAAGAGCTGGTTCTGGCCATAATCGAAGCTGAGCGGCAGCACCCCGAGCACACGATCCTCAGAATCGATCTGAAGATAATGCGCCACGCTAATGGCGCCGAGCCATAAATTGGCGTGACTTAACATCACCCCCTTTGGCCGCCCGGTCGATCCCGAGGTATAGAGGATCGCGGCCAGCGCGTCGGGATGGGCCTCCGAAGGCGCCAACGCATCGTCCGAAACCAATTCCTCCTCGGTGACGATCACGCACCCCGCCGGTACATCGCCCGGCTCCAGCGCCGCGATCCGCGCTTGCTGCGTCACCAGCACCCGCGCACCGCTGTCGGCGAGGATATGCGCCACCTGCGCACGCTTGAGCACCGGATTGACCGGCACATGCACCAGCCCCGCACGCGGCGCCGCGAGCGGCATCAGGCACGCGGTGCGCGTCTTGGGCAGCCAGCTCGCGACGCGCTCGCCCGCGCCGAGCCCCTGCCCGGCCAGCCAATGCGCGATGCCGCCGACCCGCGCTTCGAGCTCGGCATAGGAAAGCGTCCCGGCGCGATCCTCGAGCGCCACCGCATCCGCGGCACCGCGCAGCGGCAAGGTGTCGATCGGTTTCGGAACGGGATCGAGGGCAATCATGGCTGCCGACCTTAGCCTTGGCAGCGCACCCGCCAAGCCTTACGGAGGCGAAAAATCGCTCGCAGGGGATACGCATTGCAGCGCGAAGGGTTCGCAGAGGTTGAGGCCACGGTCCGCGGGGTGCTGCGCGACGTGCTGGGATTGAGCGCGGAGCGCGCGGCGGCCTTCCATGAGGATACGCCGCTGTTCGGCGCGCTGCCCGAGCTCGATTCGCTCGCGGTGGCAGGCGTGCTCACCGAGATCGAGGACCGGCTCGGCATCCTGATCGAGGATGACGAAGTCGATGGCGAGATGCTCGAGAGCTTCGGCGCGCTCACCCGCTTTGCCGCCGACAAGGCGCTCGGTTGATCGATCACTATGACTGGGCGGGCGGGCGCGAGGCGATGCTCCGCTTCGGCTCCGATACCGGCCCGGTCGTGGTCGCGGCGCTTCCCTTGTTCGAGGAAGCCAATCGCACGCGCGCCTTCGTGGTGACGATCCTGCGCGGTCTCGCCGAGCGCGGCATCGCAGGCGCGCTTCCCGATCTCCCGGGTCAGGGCGAGAGTCTGCTTCCGACCGAGTTGGCGACTCTGGCGGGGCTCCGCGAAGGATTCGCGGCAGCGTGCAGAGGGTTCGACACGGCTTATGCGTTCGCCGTCCGCAGCGGCGCCCTGCTCGATACGCAGGCGCAGCTAGCCGGGCGCTGCCATCTCGTGCCGACTACCGGTGTCGAATTGGCCCGCGAGCTAGGCCGGATTCGCGCTCCGCATGACCGTAATGACTATGCCGGCAACCTGCTCTCGCGGGAACTGCTCGCCGAGATCGAGGAGGCGATGCCGGCCGCCGCGCGCACCCTACGGTTCGAAGGCGATGCCCGCGCCGCCGATGTGAAGCTGCGCGGGGCGCCGCTCTGGCGCCGCGCCGAGCCCGACAATGACCCCGCCCTCGCGACGCTGCTGGCCGACGATATCGCCGCATGGGTGCGCGCATGCGAAGGCTGATCGCATTCCCCTGCGCGGGCGAGACGCTGGTCGGTACGCTCGACGCTGCGCCGGGAACCACCGGGCTGCTCATCGTCTCGGGCGGCAACGAAATCCGCGCCGGTGCGCACCGGGGGATGGCGCTGCTCGCCGGGCGGCTCGCCGAAGCAGGGCATCCGGTTTTTCGCTTCGACCGCCGCGGCATCGGCGACTCGAGCGGGGACAATCGGGGCTTCGAGAGCAGCGTCGACGATATCGAAACGGCTGCGGCGATTTTCCGCCAGAGCGTTCCCCATCTCACGCGGATCGTTGGTTTCGGCAATTGCGACGCGGCGGCTGCGCTCGCCCTGTTCCATCGCACCGCCGGAATCGACGCGCTGATCCTGGCCAATCCCTGGATCGTAGAGGAACAAGACGACGACCTGCCCCCCGCGGCCGCGATCCGCGCCCATTATGCCGAACGCCTCCGCGATCCTCGCCAGTGGCTGAGAGCGCTCCGAGGTGGCGTTGATATTTCAAAACTTGTCAGGGGTTTATTGAAGTCTTCTGTAAGTCAATCACAAGCACCGAACACGCTAGCTGCACGGCTGGCCCAGGCATTGGGCGCTGCCGAAATACCCGTCTCGCTGCTCCTCGCACGCCGCGACAACACTGCCATCGCCTTTCTGGACGCCTGGTGCGGCGCTGCTTTCGAGCAAGCCCGAGCCAAGGCCCAAGTCGAGCAGCGCGACACCGCGAGCCACAGCTTCGCCTCGCCGGACGACAAGAACTGGCTGTTCGAACGGGTGCTCGCGGCGCTCTAAGCCGTCATCCCGGCGAAAGCCGGGATCTCAGGCGGCGTCTTACTCCGCCGCTTCGGCGACCTGCTCGAAATCGCTCTCGGCGAGGAAGCGTTCGGCGTCGAGCGCGGCCATGCAGCCGGTGCCCGCCGCGGTGATCGCCTGGCGGTAATGCTTATCCATCACGTCGCCGCACGCGAACACGCCGGGCACGTTGGTGCGCGTGGTGCCCTTGTCGACGGTGATGTAGCCGTCCTCGTCGAGGGCGATATGGCCGCGGAACAGCTCGGTCGCCGGATGATGCCCGATCGCGACGAAGCCGCCATCGACCTCGATCGTCGAGAGCTCTCCGGTCACCATGTCCTTGAGTTCGATGCCGACCAGCCCGGCAACGCCGCCGCCGTCGATGAAACGCTCGACCTTCTTGTTCCACAAGGTGGTGATCTTGTCGTTGGCGAACAGCCGCTTCTGGAGGATCTTCTCCGCGCGCAGGCTGTCGCGGCGGTGGATCAGCGTCACGTCATGGCTGTGGTTGGTCAGGTAGAGCGCCTCCTCGACCGCGGTGTTGCCGCCGCCGATCACCGCTACCTTCTTGCCGCGGAAGAAGAAGCCGTCGCAGGTCGCGCAGGCGCTGACGCCCTTGCCCTGGAGCAGCTTCTCCGAATCGAGCCCGAGCCATTTGGCCTGCGCCCCCGTCGCGATCACCAGCGTGTCGCCGACATAGACGGTGCCGCTGTCGCCCACCATGCGGAACGGCCGCTGCGATACGTCGACCTCGACGATCGTGTCCCACATCATCTGCGCGCCGACATGCTCGGCCTGGGCCTGCATCTCCTGCATCAGCCACGGCCCCTGGATCACTTCGCGGAAGCCGGGATAATTCTCGACGTCGGTGGTGGTCATCAGCTGCCCGCCGGGCTGGATGCCCTGCACCACGATCGGGGCCAGGCCCGCACGCGCGCCGTAGATGGCGGCGGAGAGCCCGGCGGGGCCCGAACCGAGGATGAGCATGCGAGTCGAATGGGTAGCGGTCATGGTGCGTCCGATATCTCAGGGATACCGCATCTAGGGGTTCGGCATCGCCGAGCGCAACATGGGTTGCCGCCTTGCCTGCGCCGACAAAGCAAATTTATGTGGGCAGATAGCCCTTCGCTCAGCGCGCGGCGGGCAGATAGGCCTTGGGAATCGGGTCTTTCTCCGACTCCTGCATCCAGAAGACGTTGACGATCCACCAGCGCTTGCCGTCGTGGAACAGCTGGATGCTGTTGATCCCGCGAATGGCCGGCATCTCATCGCTCTGCGGCTTCCCGTCATAGGTCGAGAAGATCTGGGCGACATGGCCGAAATGGTCGGTCTTCCGGGCGATCTCGGTCTCGTGGAAGCCGATCCGTTCGAGCAGCGGGCCGCTGCGCGCGATATAGTCCTCGGGCGTCAGCATCCGCGCCCGCGCGACATCGCTGTCCTTGGGCGTGCCTGTCGGGACGAGCTTAGCGCCCGGATAGAAGAGCGAACGGAAGCGGTCCCAGTCACGCTTTTGCCCGACATCGCCCGAGATCGTCCCATAGAGCGCGGCGAGAATCGAATCGATCGAAGCGACGTCCTCAGCCTTCGCCGCAGGGAGGCCGGCGAACGGATCGACGGCCGCCGCGGGTGCCGTCTGCTGCGCGGCCGCGGGAAGCGTCGGGAGAGTCAGAAGCGCCGCTCCGGCAAGCGAGCGAAGGGCAAGGGCTTTGAGCATGCAGGGCCTTCCTGTTCGTACGTGATGCGACGAAGCTTAGGGTGCGACCCCGGCGAAGCATAGCGCCGCGCTTGCGCGAATGGCGGGAGGGGAAACGCGCCCGGACAGGGCTCCCGCGCCCTTGGCCGCCAGCCTCTCGAGATCCCCAGTCCCGTTGTCCCGGCCTGAGCCGCGAGGATCGCGCGGGCCGAGGCCGTGTCCGAAGGAAGTAGTGGGTCTCCGCTTCGGCTCAGCCTGATCGACGCCCGGATGATCGAAAGGCTACGGCCTTGGTCGATTACCCTGCGTAGGAAGTAACCCGTGATCGACGCGCACTCATCCTGATGTGACGTTTCGATCAGTGTTTGGTTGCGTAAGAGCGGGGAACATGAGGACCTATTCCAGCCGGATCGATGGCACGCTGAATGACGACGTCATTCGGGGCACGAACCTCAACGATCTGATCCGCGCCCTCCTGGGCGCCGATCGCGTCGACGCCGGAGATGGCGACGACGATGTTTATGGCGGTGACGGCCACGATTATCTGATCGGCGGCGCGGGCATCGACTATCTCTATGGCGAGAATGGCAACGACCGCCTCGACGGCGGCCTGGGCAATGATCGGCTGATCGGCGCCGACGGCAACGACATCCTGTCCGGTGGCGACAATGACGATTATCTCGACGGCGGGATCGGACACGATCAGATCCTCGGCGATGGCGGCAACGACACCATCTACGCCGGCGATGGCCGCGACTATATCGATGGCGGCTATGGCGACGACATCATCTATGCCGGCCCCGGCGACGACGGCTTCCTCAACGAGATCAATCCGGCGACCGGCAAACTGACCACCCAGGCGGTGGGCGGCGGCGCGGGTAACGACACGATCTATGGCGAGGGCGGCAACGACAAGCTCAAGGGCCAGTCGGGCAACGACCATGTCTATGGCGGCGACGGCAATGATCGCGTCGATGGCGGCGACGGCGACAACTGGCTCGAAGGCGGCATCGGTGACGATATTCTGTCGGCCGAAAATGGCGTCGACGTGCTGCTCGGCGGCGATGGGCGCGACAATCTGCAGGCCGGCGCCGGCAACGATTATATGGAAGGCGGCAACGACGCCGATACGATGAGCGGCGAGGCCGGCAACGACCAGATGTTCGGCGATGGCGGCGACGACTATATGCTCGGCGGCGACGGTGCCGACCGCATCCATGGCGGCCTGGGCTTCGACAAATTGTTCGGCGAGCTCGGCGCGGACCAGCTTTGGGGCGATGCCGGGGCGGACTGGTTCGTCTTCAAGGGTGCCGGCGCACTCGACGGCGGCGACCGGATCGAGGACTTCCAGGACGGGATCGACAAGATCGTGCTGGAGAAATTGGGCGTCACCGCGTTCCAGACCGGGGGACAGGCGGGCACCGTCTTCGCGCAGGATCTCGCGAATGGCGATGTCCGCCTGAACGTCGTCAGTTCGTCCGGCGCGGCGTTCGGCATCGTGCTCGCCGATCCGTTCGGCACGCTCAGCGCATCGCACATCGGCGCGAACGACTTCCTCTTCGCCTGAAACGGGCGCGCGCGCAAAGGCCCGAGCGCGTCGGCCGCGGGGGGATAATCCGCCCCGCGGCCGACGCGTCAACGATCGCCGTCACCGGCCAGCGGGGTCGACGACAAACGGCGCCACTTCAGAAAATGTCACTGCCGGCGAAGGCTCCGAGCGTATTGAGCCCGGTAAGAACCACCGCCTGATCGATCACATGGTCTCCGTTCGCGTCCCAGAAGAGCCACCCGTCGGTCGCGCCCGCCACGAACACGACTTGCGACCCTGCGTTGGCAAGCGCCTGCGCCGCCGCCAGGCCGTCGCCATAAGTCGAGGTCGCAATCGCGGTTTCGCTGTAGCTGCCCGGCGATCCGCTGAAGATATCGAGATCGATATGATCGACGCCGGTGACGAAATCGGTGATCCCGTCGTTGAAACCGGCGCCGGCGGAGGTGTCGCCGAACGCGAAGACGAAGGTGTCGTCTTCGGTGCCGCCCGTCATCACATCCTTGCCCTTGCCGCCGATCAGCACGTCCGTGCCCGCCTGGCCGCGCAGCGTATCGTTCGAATCGCCGCCGTCGAGCCAGTCATTGCCGGCACCGCCATCGAGCGTGTCGACCTGCCCTCCGCCGAATAGCGTGTCGCTTCCGATATTGCCGGTGAGCGTGTCGTTGCCGTCGCCGCCGTCGAGGATGTCGTCGCCCGATCCGCCGTCGATATTGTCGTCACCGGCGAGGCCCCAAAGGTGGTTGGCCGCGCCATTGCCGACCATGATATTGCCCACCGCATTGCCGGTCCCGTCGATCGCGACGCTGCCGGTGAGCACGAGCTTCTCGACATCGGTGGTCAACGCGTAGGTGACCGAGGCATTGACGAGATCGATGCCACCGCCGGCGAGTTCGATCACGAGATCGTCGTTGCTGCTGTTGCCGTCGTTCGACCAGGTATCGACGACATAGGTGTCGTTGTCGGCACCACCCTCCAGACGGTCCGCGCCCGTGCCGCCGTCGAGCGAGTCACTGCCCGCGCCGCCCTGCAGCCAGTCGTTTCCGGCGTTGCCGGTGAGCACGTCGGTACCCGCGCCGCCGAGGATCGTGTCGTTGCCGTCACCGCCCGAGACGAAGTCGTTGCCGTTGCCACCGTCGAGCAGATTGTCGCCGAGATTGCCGGTGATCGTGTTGCCCAGGTCGTTGCCCCAGCCCGCGATCGCGGCACCCGTCAGCGTCAGATTCTCGACATTGTCGGCCAGGCGATAGCTGACCGATGCGAAGACCTGGTCCGTGCCCGAAGCAGCGGCCTCGATCACCTGATCATCATCGGGCGCCCAGCCATTGTCGGACCAGGTGTCGACATAATAAATGTCGTTGCCGACACCCCCGTCCATATAGTCGGCGCCCGCACCGCCATCGATGCTGTCGTTGCCGCCCTTTGCGAAGATCGTGTCGTTGAGCGCCGTGGTCTGATAGGCGACGGCGGCACCCGGCGAGAAGGTCTCGTTGGCGCCGTTGCCGTTCAGCGTCCGGCCGATTTCGTTGACGTCGCCGATCGAGATGGCGAGTGCCTGCTGGTCCACGAACGTACCGTCGGTCGCGGATACGATCACGTCATAGACATTGTTGGCGCCGGCATCGAGCGGATGCTCGTAATCGGGCGCGTTGACGAAGCGGAGCGCGCCCGTCGTCGCATCGATCGCGAAGAACGCCGCGTCCGCGCCGCCGGCAATCGCGTAGCTCAGCGGAGGACCGTCGGGATCGGCGGCAGTCACTGTGGTCACGGACGTGCCATTCTCGAGCATCGACAATGCCGCCGTGGCGCCGCCGCCGTTCGAGCCGATCACCGGAGCGGTGTCGTTCAGATTGAGCACGGTCAGGGTGAGCGCCTGCGTGGCCGTGGCAACCCCGTCGCTCGCACCGACCGTGACGAGATAGATATTGTCGCCATCGGCGTCGGTCGGCGCTTCGAAATCCGGTGCGACGAGGAAGCGGAGCGCGCCGGTAACCGAATCGATCTCGAAGAGCGCCGCATCGGCGCCGCCGGTGATCAGATAGGTGAGCGCGCCGCCGTCGGCGTCGGTCGCGGCGACGGTGGTGACCGCCGTGCCGTTCTCGTTGATCGAAACCGCGGCCGTGGTGCCGCCGCCGTTCGAGGTCAGCACTGGCGCATTGTCATTCGCGTTGGCGACCCCGACCGCGAGCGTCTGCCAGAAGGAATTCACACCGTCGCTGGCTGATACGATCACCTGATAGACATTGTCGTGATTGGCATCGGTTGGCGCTTCGTAATCGGGCGCGCTGACGAAGGTCAGTTCGCCCGTCGCGGCATCGATCGCGAAGCGCGTGCCGTCGGCGCCGCCAACGATCGCGTAGGTCAAAGGATCATTGTCGGGATCGGTAGCGGCGATCGTGGTGACCACCGTACCGTTCTCATCGCGTGTCACGCTCGCGGTGCGTCCGCCGGCGATCACCGGGGCGTTGCCATCGGCCAGATCACCGACGCTGATCGTCAAAAGTTGCTGCCCGACCCCGCCCGCGCCGTCATCCGCGCCAACGAGAACGAGATAGTTGTTGTCGCCATCGGCATCGACGGCATTTTCGAAGTCGGGAGCCGCCTTGAAGGTCAGCGCGCCGGTGACACCGTCGATCGCGAAGAACGCGGCGTCAGCGCCGCCGAGGATGCGATAGGTCATCGACTGGCCGATATCCGGATCGGTTGCCTGCACGATCGTGACCGGTCCCGTACCGTTCTCGTCGTAACTTGCCGCCGCAGTCGCGCCGCCGCCGTTCGAGACGATGGTGGGCGGGATGCTGAGATGCGTCGCATCGACCAGCAGGTCGGCGAACTGGAAGAACTCGACGTTCGTCAAGATGTCGGATCCGTCGGGCGCACCGACGCGCTGATCCGTGAGCGTCAGGCTCCCGTCGGGATTGGCGCGCAGCAGATAGTCGACGCGATTGCCGCTGAAGACGACCGTGTCGACCTCGGTGCCGCCGTCGATCGTGTCGTCGCCGCCACCCGCGAAGATCGTGTCATTCCCGGCTTCCCCGCCGAGGTAATCGCGACCGACTCCGCCGTCGAGCAAGTCGTTGTCGGCACCGCCGCGCAGCTCGTCATTCCCGCTCATTCCGTAGAGCTGGTCGTTGCCCGCATTGCCCTGAAGCTTGTCGTTGCCGGTATTGGCGGCGTCGTCGCCATAGAGGATGTCGTTGCCCGATCCGCCGATCAGCGCGTCGTTGCCCTCGCCGCCATAAAGCAGGTCATTGTCGTCGCCGCCGTCGAGCGTGTCATCGCGACCGCCACCATACAGAATGTCGTCGCCCTTCTGGCCATATAGCGTGTCGTAGCTGCGGCTGCCGTCGGCGCCGAAATCGTCGCCATAGATGCGGTCATTGCCGTCGCCGGCATAGATCACGTCGGCGCCCGCGAAGCCGAGGATCAAATCGTCGCCCGCCTCGCCATAGAGGATGTCGCCGCCGGCGCCGCCGATCAGCGTGTCATTGCCGTCGCCGGCATAGATCTTCATGTCCTTGGCATAGGCGACGCCACCGGAGCCATGCGCGGTGAGATCGACGATGTCGTCGCCCGCCCCGAGATACATCAGCTGGATGCCCTGGAAGCCACCGAGCCCGTCGTTGAAGCCGCCATTGTTGTAGGCGACGAAATCATTGCCGCTCGATCCGTAGATGGCGTCGAACCTGTCCCCGATGATCAGATCGTTCGAACCGTTCACGTTGACGCCGGTCAGTTGGAAGACCGCGCCCGTGGCGGTGTGCAGCGACGTGGTCCAGACGAAACTGGGGAAAAACAGGTCCACCCGCAAATTGTTCGGGTTCGTATCCTTGTTGAACAAATAGAAGGCGTCAGCCCCGCTTGTTCCGGTGAGCGTCTGGCTCCCGAGGACGTTATAATAGTTGGCCATTTCGACCCACCCCATCGCTGAACGAACGGTGGACTTTATTTCATGGGGCGGGTGATGGCATTACGCCCTCACGGATACCGCTCCGTCATTTGCGGTTGTGCCCCGATGGCCTCGTCGCGGTCCGATAGCGCCCCCGAACTGCCCGACAGGACAGGCCCATATGGCTGACGCGGACCGGCTTTTGCGTACGAGCATCGCGCCGAATCGTGCCCGGCGCTCACAAACCAAGGCAGGCGCACCGACCGTTCGCCCCCACCCCGGCAAACCCGTCCCGTATCCGCCGATGCGCGGCGCACTACCGGCATCGGGTAACCCGCGACATCATCCGATTGGCCCTGCGCTACCCCGGATGCGCATGCCGGGCTGCAGCCTCTTTGCCGTATGGTTCGACACAAGCCGAGGCATGTGGGGCTCTCGGGGAGGGTTATATGCAGATAGTACTCCTCGCCGGCGGGCTTGGATCCCGGCTATCGGAAGAGACGGTAAGCATTCCGAAGCCCATGGTCGAGGTATCCGGCCGCCCGATCATCCTTCACGTCATGGATATATATAGTCACTGGGGTCACAAGGACTTCATTGTGGCCTGTGGTTACAAATCCATGATGATGAAGAAGTTCTTCCATGATCTGTATTTCATGGGGAACGATTTCACGGTTGCGGTCCAGGACGGCAATGTCGCGCTCCGCCCAAACCATCCGATGGACTGGAATGTCTCGGTCGTCGACACCGGCCAGCACACCATGACCGGCGGGCGCCTGCGGCGCCTTCGCGAATGGATCGGAAACGAGACGTTCATGGTCACCTACTCGGACGGCGTCGGCAACATCGACATCGAGGCCCTGATCGCCTTCCACCGGTCGCATGGCGGCCTGGCAACGGTCACCGCGGTCCAGCCGCCCGCGCGCTTCGGCAATCTGGAGCTCAAGGGCGACAAGGTGGTCGAGTTCACCGAGAAGGTCCGCAAGCACGAGACCTGGATCAATGGCGGCTTCTTCGTCTTCGAGCCCGAGGTCCTCGACTATCTGTCGGGAGATGACGAACCGCTCGAGCAGGCGCCGCTTGCCGCTCTCGCACGCGATGGCGAATTGTTCGCCTACAAGCACACCGGTTTCTGGCATCCGATGGATACCGTCCGGGATCGCGATCACCTCAATCAATTGTGTGTATCCGGCGACATCCCTTGGATGAAGATGCCCTGCCCCAGGGCAGTCGAACCGCTGCTCCAGCCATTAGCGACCAATGTCTGATGTGGCGCTAGACGAATGCCGGTTGGGCCGTGCGCTGGCCGGCCGTCGCGTGTTGCTGACCGGGCATACCGGCTTCAAGGGCGGCTGGCTGGCACTCTGGCTCCGGCGACTGGGCGCCGACACCACGGCCGTCGCCCTGCCCCCCAGCGACGGCCAACCCAGCCTGTTCGACGCGCTCGATGTCGCGTCGCTCCTCCACCACCATGTCGCGGACATTCGCTCGGTCGAGCAGTTCGATGCCGCCGTGGCCGGTTTCGACGCCGATATCGTGATCCACATGGCGGCGCAGTCGTTGGTCCGGCCGTCCTTCGCCGATCCCGTCGCGACCTTCCACACCAATGTGGTGGGAACCGCGATCGTGCTCGACGCGGCGCGGCGCATGCCCGGCCTGCGGGGTGTTCTCGTGGTGACCAGCGACAAATGCTATGCCAACCACGAATGGCCCTGGGGCTATCGCGAGATCGATCGGCTCGGCGGGGCTGATCCGTACAGCGCCTCCAAAGGGTGCGCCGAGCTGGTCGTCGACGCCTATCGCAGATCGTTTTTCCGCGAGCCCGGCGGGCCGATCATCGCCTCGGCCCGTGCGGGCAACGTCTTCGGCGGCGGCGACTGGTCGGAGGACCGCCTCGTCCCCGACGCGGTCCGCGCGGTGACGAGCGGTGGGCCGATGCGTGTTCGCAATCCGCGCAGCGTTCGGCCGTGGCAGCACGTACTCGAGCCGCTTGCCGGCTATCTCATGCTCGCCGCCGGCATGATGGAGGGGAATCGCGACCTCGACGGCGCCTGGAACTTCGGACCCGATAGCGCCGGCGTCGTCGATGTCGAAACCCTCGTGAACGCATTTCGCGATGCCTGGGGAATGGGCGCGCTCGAAGTGCAGTTCGATCGCAGCGACGAGACGCGGCCCGAGGCAGGCCTTTTGAGTCTCGATAGCAGCAAGGCGAGGATCGGCCTCGGCTGGCGCCCGCGGCTCACCGTCGAGCAGGCGATGGCGCTGACGGTCGAATGGTACCGCGCGCACCTCGGCAAAACGGACATGCGGGCGTTCAGCGAACGTCAGATCGAACAATATGTCGCGGGAACAGCAAACACGGCAGGCGGAGCGACGATAGCCTCCGACCGTACACAGGGGGCCAGGCTATGCGCGTGAACTACGGCCAGACCGTTCATGGTGATGACGAGATCGATGCGGTCGTCGCGGTATTGCGCGGTTCGACCCAGATGGGCGATCGCGTGCGCGAGATGCAGAGCCGCGTCGCCGCGCTGTTCGCCAAGCGGCACGGGATCATGGTGAATTCGGGATCGTCGGCGAACTATCTGGCGGTGGAGTTGCTCGATCTTCCCCGCGGCAGCGAAGTGATCACCCCTGCCCTCACCTTCGCGACCACGGTTGCGCCGATCGTTCGCAATGGCCTCGTGCCCGCCTTTGTCGATGTGCGCCCGGGAACCTACAATATCGATGAAGACGCGATCGAGGCCATGATCGGCGCCCGGACGCGCGCGATGATGATCCCGTCGCTGATCGGCAATCTTCCCGACTGGGACCGGATCCGCGACATCGCCGACCGGCACGGGCTGATCGTGATCGAGGACAGCGCCGACACGCTGGGCGCGACGCTTCGCGGCACCAGCACGGGGACGCGATCGGACATCAGCACGACGAGCTTCTATGGTTCGCACGTCATCAACGCCGCGGGCAATGGCGGGATGCTGTGCCTCAACAGCGACGCGATGGCCCGTCGCGGCGTGCTGTTGCGCTCATGGGGCCGATCCTCCTCGCTTTTCGTCGATTCCGAAGCGGTGGAGCGGCGGTTCGACGTGGATCTGCAGGGCATCCCCTACGACGCCAAATTCGTCTTCGAGGAGCTGGGCTACAATCTCGAGCCCTCCGAAATCGGCGCGGCGTTCGGCCTCATCCAGCTGACCAAGCTCGAGCACAACATCGTCGCGCGGGAACGCAATTTCGCCCGGCACCTGGCATTCTTCGCGCGGTACCAGGATTGGCTGACGCTGCCGCAACAGCTCCCCCAGTCCCGGACCGGCTGGCTCGCCTTCCCGCTGACGCTTCGGCCGGAAGCCCCCTTCAACCGGCGCGATCTCCAGATCTTCCTCGAGAAGCGCGACATCCAGACCCGCGTCGTCTTCACCGGAAACATCCTGCGCCAGCCCGCCATGACGGGCGTCGAGGTGCGGGTCTCCGACCAGGGATATCCGGAGGCAGACGCCGTGATGAAGGGCGGCATCCTGCTGGCCTGCCATCATGGCCTCGAGGGCGCCCAGATCGATCACATCCATGCCTGCTTCGAACAATTCGTCGAAGGCATCACCGGAAAAACGGAACCCCTGCGCGATTGCGCCTAGCGTGAAAGGTTGAACAATGGAGCGACTTGAGCACTGCCGTGCTTGCCTTGCGCCGCAGCCCTATCTGTTTCTGGCTCTGGGCGATCATCCGCCCGCCAACATGTTCGTCCGCCCCAACGAGGTCGACGAGGAGCAGCCGAGCTTCTCGCTGAACACGCAGGCCTGTCTGCATTGCGGTCTGATCCAGATCGCCGATCAGATCCCGACGGACTTCTTCCGTCACTATCTCTACGTACCGTCGGGCGCCACGACGATGCACCGCCACTTCGGCGAACTCGCCGAAACGCTGAAACGGCGCGCCGGTGAGGGGCTGATCGTCGATATCGGCTGCAATGACGGCCTGCTGCTCAAGGCGTGCAACGATCTGGGCTGCAACACGCTCGGGGTCGATCCTGCCGCCAATCTGGCCGAACTGGCCAATGCGCGCGGCGTGGCGGTGCACGTCGCCTATTTCGACCCGCCGACCGCGAGGAAGCTGCGCAAGGATCGCGGTGCGGCGAAAGTGATCGTCACGACCAACACCTTCAACCATATCGGCGATCTGCACTATTTCATGGCCGGCGTCGTGGATCTGCTCGACGAAGCGGGAACCTTCGTCGTCGAGGTGCCGTGGGCCAAGGAACTGCTCGAGCGCAACGAGTTCGACACCGTCTACCAGGAGCATGTCTCCGAATTCAGCCTGTCGTCGATGGTCCGGCTCGGCAACTTCTTCGATCTGGAGGTCGTCGACGTCCATAAATTGCCGATCCACGGCGGATCGATGCGGGTCTTCTTCCAGCGCAAATTGCAGGCGACCGCCACCGCCGCGGTCGGGGAGATGCTCGAAGAGGAGCTCGAGGCGGGGATGCTCGAGCCCAGGACCTATGATGATTTCGCCGATCGGGTCGAAGAGGTCCGGCGCGATTTGATCGCGATGCTCGCCGAGCTGAAGAGACAAGGCCTGAAGATCGCCGGATATGGCGCCCCCGCGAAGGGCAACACGCTGCTCAACTATTTCGGAGTCGGGCCCAACCATCTCGACTTTCTGGTCGACCGCAATCCTCTGAAACAGGGGCTCTTCTCGCCCGGGATGAAGATCGAGGTGCGGTCGCCCGAGGCGATCGAGACCGAGCGGCCCGATATTCTGATGGTGCTCGCCTGGAACTTCCTCGACGAGATCCGGGAGCAGCAAGCCGCGTTCACCTCGCGCGGCGGGCGTTTCCTCGTGCCGCTGCCGCGACCGGTTCTGGTGAACTGACCAGCGAGAGGGGAAGCATCGGCGATGTCGGAATGCGTCCTGATCACAGGCGGCGCCGGCTTTATCGGTTCGAAACTCGCGGCGGCGCACGCCGCAGCCGGCGACGATGTCCATATCGTCGTCCGGCCGCGAGGTCGGATCGGGTCGAGCCGCCTGACTCCCGGGGCGATCGTCGCGCGCATGCATCTCGATGATGTCGAAGCATTGTCGACCCACTTGCTGAAGGCGCGGCCCACGATCATCTATCATCTGGCGAGCGACACCGGCCGCGGCATCGGCAATGCCCATGCGCTCGATGCGCATCCTTTAACCGGCGACCTGCACAATTTCCTGGCGCTGGTGACGGCGGCGCAAACGGCGCCGCCGCGCGTGCTGGTGAGGGCCGGATCGCTGGCCGAATATGGCAATGGCGTCACGCCGTCGCGCGAAAGCCAGCGCGAGCAACCCTTGTCGGCCTACACCACTGCCATGGTTGCCGGGGCGCACTATGCGGCGCTCCTTCAGCCGACGCTCCCCTTCGCTATTTTCACCGCGCGCCTCGCGCTCATCTATGGCGAAGGCCAGTCCGACAGCTTCCTGATCCCCCGCCTCGTCCAGCAATGCCTTGCGGGAACGCCGTGCGAGGTGCGGCACCCATCGCGCCGGCGCGACCTGATGCACGTGGACGACGCGGTCGAGGGTTTGCGCGCGCTTGCCCGCTCGGATCTCCCGGGAGGATCGATCGTCAATCTCTGCACCGGAATCGCTCCGACGATGCGCGATGTTGCCGGGCGGATCAGCGATCTCGCGGAGACGGACCCGGCATTGATCACTTATGGCGAGGATGCGGAATCGGAAACCGAGATCACCAATGTTCTCGGCGCGCCCGATCTTGCGCGCGCGCTGTTGGGATGGAGCGCGGGGGTCGCGCTCGACGACGGGCTGGCCCGCACGGTAGCCGGCGCAAGACAACGGACATACGCATGACCGCCCCGGAAGAAACCTTGGTCTCGGTGCTCGTGCCGGTACTCAACGAAGCCGTGAACGTCGACCGCGCCTATACCGAGATAACGCGCGTGTTCGATGATCTCCCCGGCTATGCCTGCGAGATCGTCTTCACCGACAATCACTCGACCGACGCGACCTTCCCCCTGCTCCGCGCCATCGCCCGCGCCGACCCGCGCGTCCGCGTCATCCGCTTTGCCCGGAACATCGGATATCAGCGATCGCTTCTCGTCGCCTATCAGAATGCGCGCGGCGCCTGCTCCATTCAGATCGATTGCGACCTCCAGGATCCCCCGCACCTCATCCCCCACATGCTGTCGCTGTGGCGCGAAGGTCATCAGGTCGTTTACGGCGTACGGCGCTCGCTTGCCGAAGGCCGGGTCAAGGCGACGATGCGCCGCTGGTTCTATTACGGCATCAATGCACTCAGCGAAGACGACCTGCCGTTGAACGCAGGCGAATTCAGGCTGGTCGACCGTCGTTTGCTCGACGAGCTCCGGAACGTCCAGGACACCAGCCCCTATCTACGCGGGCTCATCAGCTCGATGGGCTTCTCGCAGATCGGCTTCGAATATGATCGCGTCGCGCGCGTAGCGGGGGAAAGCAAGTTTCCGTTCCGCAAGATGCTCGGCCTCGCCGCCGACGGTGTTCTCAACCACTCGCTCATCCCGTTGCGCGTCGCCTCCGGCGTCGGCCTCGCGGTGGGGGTGACGACCACCCTGCTCATCCTGGTCTACCTCGCCGGGCGACTTGCCTTCGGGCAGCAATGGCCCGCAGGCTTCGCGACGACGACGATGCTCCTGCTGCTCGGTATCACGCTGAATGCCCTGTTCCTCGGCGTGATCGGCGAATATCTCGGCCGGATCTTCATGCAGGTGAAGGGTCGCCCGGCGCCCATCATCGAAGCGCGGCTCAACGACACGCCTGCGCCTGCGCCCATGCCGGCCGCCCACCCGGATTCCGCGACGCCGCCCCGCAGGCGAAAGCGAGCGGCACCGGCGGACGCGGTCGCGTAAACAGGATCATCTCGCGAGCGGCATCGCCACGTCCGACCCGAACGGCGCGCGCGTCATATCCATGTGCCACGGCGAAGGCCGACAGCGGCGCATCGAGCGTCCCCTCCTCGCCGATCAGGATTGCCGCCGGAGGTGCGGTTTCCAGCAGGGCGCCAACCGTCTCCGGGGAAGTCAGGGCACGATAATGTTCGCGGTCTGCCGCCGGTATCCACGCGCTGGCACGATATACGAAGGGGCCCATGGCGAGGGACGGATAGACCTCCAGTCCTCCTTCCAGCGCATAGACCGGCGACAAGGTGGCCATCGCGCTGCGCCCGGGTCCCGGCTGCACCATCCTCGCTATCCTGGCCGCGTCGGAATGAACCCGAAACCCGGTCCAGCCTGCCATGTTGGCGACCCTGGGCGCGCTGGAGAGCAGGATCGAGATGCCGAGCACGGCCGCCACGGTCAGCGCGGCGATCAGGAACGGACGTGCGATGCTCCGCTCACGGGCATCGAGTGCTCCATGCAGGAACGCGAGCAGCATCAGAGCGAAAGGGATCGGCATCGTGAAATATTGCGGGAATGCCGGCGTCGGCAGAAACGAGACGATCGCTGCGAGCGCGGTGATCGCCGTCAACAGCACGACCGGCCAGCGCCTGGCCCAGTCGAACTTCGTGCGAAACACGCCTCGGCCAAGGGCCAATGTCGCGTAGAATGTGAGCGCCAGCAGCAGAATCAGATTGGTTCCGCTGAACCAGGATCGCTGCGCCGTCAGCGCCTTGGCCATCAGGCCGATCGCCTTGGGATCCACAGGGTCGGCATGCGTCCGCCAGTAACCGAGTTGAGGGCCGCGATGGAAACTCACCACATGGGCAAAGAAGCCCGACGGGTCCTGCGCCAGAAAATACAGGGTCGGTGCCCCGCCGAGGGTGGCGCCCGCGAGCATGGGCAGCATGATCCGGGTCAAACGGGCGCGTATCGGGAGCTGCGGTGGAACCAGAAACGCGGCAATGGCGACCGGCGGCAAAAGAACGACATAGTTCGCCTTGAACCCGATCGCCGCGGCGAGGAGGAAACCGGCGAGCGCCGCCAGCCCGCGGGACGGCGTCGTTCGGGTGGCAGCCTCGATGAACGCCAGCAGTCCGAACAGCGCGAACGGCGTCGCGATGAAATTGTTCGTGACCGCCATGCCGGTCGCATCCAGCAGAGCGGGATTGGCGACCAGCAGCGCCACCAGAACCGCCGCGACAAGGTCACTCCGCGCGTGACGGCGACCGATCAATATCAGCGCGCCTGCCGTCAGGAGCCATGCAACGAAGATCACCAACCTGCCGACCAGGACATAGTGCCCACCGACCGCAGCGAACACCCCGGCAAGCAGGATCGGCAGATTCGGCAAATGGCTGAAGCCGAAATCCGGATAGAGTTTGTCGACCGAGAAGAGGACCGCGGCCGGCACGTAGAATTGCTCGTCGTGCTGCAACGGATAGGTCATGATCCGAGCGAACAATCCGATCAGGACCAGCAGCAAAGCAAGCCAGGCCAGCCCGGCGCGTTTCGATGGAGAGCCGATGGCGATCCCCGTCCGGCCGCCGGCCACCTGTGCGTTCGTGTCGATCAGCACTGAACCCCTCCTCGCGCGCGACGGGATCAGAATAGGTCCATCGGCGCGGCAGTCGGCGTGCGCAGGGGGAGTAGCCCTTTGTCGAATGCGGTGAGGATTGCCGCCTTTGCTATCACGTCGATGCTCTTACGCGGAGCTTGCCGCGCGACATGCGCGCTCCATCAGGCAACGGGCGAAACGTGCAGACCGCAACCAAGTTCTTCACCACAGATCCCGACAGCGTGACTCCGCGTGACGAAGCATTGTTCTTCGGCGGGCTGCGAACCGGCAATTCCACCTTCAAGCGGACGAGCGAGGCGCGGTTTCGCGCCGTGGATCGCGCGCTGATCGAGTGCCTCGACCGGGCGAACGCCACGATCGACACGGTGCTCGATCTGGGCATTTCCTCCGGCGTCACCACGCTCGAGCTCACGGCGGCGATCGCGCGGTCGGGCCGCTCGGTCCGGACCACCGCGACCGATCGCCTGCTCGCCGCGCGCATCGTCGATTTGCCGATGGGGTGTCGGGCGCTCGTCGAGCCTGGCGGCCATATCCTGCAATATGAGATACTGGGCCGGGCGATGCGCCCATGGACGCGGCGGCTGGACTATGTGACCGGGATGGTGATCGTACGGAAATTGGCGAACCACGCGTTGGGGCCGCTCGCGCGGGCGCAAGCGGCGTCATCCCGGTTCGGCAGTTCCGTCACGCTCGTCAGTCCGCGGCTGACGCGTTCGGACACCATGCGGTTGATCGAGGACGACATCACCGTCCGCAACTCGGCGCTGACACGTGGTTTCGATCTGATCCGCGCCGCAAACATTCTCAACCGTCATTATTTCGAGCCGGCCGAGCTCCGCAGCGCGGTCGAAAATGTTCGCTCCTATTTGCGAGGTCCCGGCGCGTGGCTGCTGGTCTTGCGGACGCATGGCGACGCCGACCACCATGGCAGCCTGTTCCGAATGCGCGCCGACAGGACTCTTGCCGTCGAGATGCGTTGGGGCGAGGGCTCCGAGATCGAGGACATGTTTCTCCCCGCGCCGAACCCTCAAAGCGCGGGACGACCGGCCATTCGCTGATTGTGCGCATAGTGTAGAAATTCATCGAGATTGGCCCAGCCATTGCCATTGGCATCCTGCCACGCATCGTTGCGACGCGGGTCGCAGCGGTTCGCGGCTTCCCAACGATCCGACATGCCGTCGCCGTCGCTATCCTGGTAGGGCGCGCCACCGGCGATCGCCGGCAGCTCCCGATTGGACCGGCCGATCGCCCCCGTACGGGAGCGCACCTCGCCGACGATCCGGGCATCGACCTGATCGCGCGGAAACGCGCCAGCGCCCGCCAGCACAGCGGCGTAGCTATTGCGGGCAGCCATCGGCTTCACCGTGAGCGGGCAGACCAGCTTCGGCACCAGCGCGCCCCGCGCAGCCGGGGACAGGATGATCCCGCCGCCGTCGACGACATTGTCGTGGGAATAGATTCGGGCGGTGCCGGTCGATGCGATCTGCGGCCGGTCGATGCCGAAAGCGAGACGTGGGGTATTGGGGCCGCGACGATAATAGTTGCCGACCATGTTCACCGGCGTCCCGCCATAGCTCTCCCAGACTTCGCTGAATTGCACCTGCGCGTTGTACAGAACGTTATTGACCACCTCGACGCAGGATCCGGGGGGAAAGTTGATGTCGGGATTGCGGTCGCCGTTATGCGCGCACAAATTCTTCAGGAAGCTGACGCGTTGCGGGCCCGTCGGATCGCTCGAGAGGAGCGCGCATTTGTCGTGGCGCGGAACGCCCTCGGCGAAGATCGACCAGGAGACGGTGATGGCGTCGTTGCCGGCATAGCCGCCGAAATTCTCGTCGCGCGCCCAGGAGGCACTGACATGATCAAGGATGACGTTGCGGCTGCTCTCGATGATGAAGGCGCTGTCTGCGCGCCGCTGCTCGCCATCGCGATCGAGCCTCACGCGAATGTCCCGAACGATCACATCGTGCGTGTTCTTGATGACGAACGGGGTGAAGGCGCCCTTCCCTCCCGCATGGGTGATCAGGATGCCCCCGCCGGGCGCGGTCTCCCCCGCGATCGTGATATAGGGATTGCGGATGTCCGGCCGCATCGTGGTGTAGCGGATGACGCCGCCGACGCGAAAAACGCAGACCCGGGGTCCCGCCGCAACGATGCAGGCGCGCAACGATCCGGGACCGGAATCTGCGAGCGTCGTCACTGCGATGATGCGGCCGCCACGCCCTCCCTGCGCCATACGGCCGAAACCCTCCGCCCCCGGGAAAGCAGGCCTTGCCGGCGCCGCCGGCGGCGCATCGCCTGGCGCCATGGCGCAGATCAGGAGCGCGCCGACGCCGAGGCGGCCGATCAGCGACATCGTCCGGCAATCCTTGCTAACGGCCATGTCCCCCGCTTTCCCGTCAATACCGGATGCGCACGCCGAGCTCGACCGTCGCGCGCGTGAACTTGTCGATGGTGAGATCCGCATCGCGGCGTGCAAATCCGACGGCGATGAACGGCGCCACGACGCGATTCATGAGATAGCGCGCTTCGCCGCGCAGCTGCAGCGTGCTCTGATTGCGCGGCACCGTCGCGCGATATTGGGTGTCGAGCCACGAGATCTCGCCCGAGAGCAGGAAGTTGTGCCGCGCCTCCTGATCGACGCGCAGCGCGATCCGCGTGTCGGTGCGGTTGGTGGCGCCGGCGCGGACGGTCGCAACGTCCCCGCGCGAGACCTGCACCGTCACCGCCGTTCGCGGTCGCGGCGACCAGGTGAGTTCGCCATTGGCGGCAAAGCCCGTGAAGCCGGACAGCGTCGGGTCGTCGGGGTCGAACCGGAAGACGCCCACACCCATACGGCCCCGCAACTTGCTCAGCACGTCGCGGCTGACGCCAGCCAGCAGCCCGAAGGTCGTCGCATCGCGGTTGACGCCGCTGATGTCGAAATCGGTGACGAAGTCGCGCCGTGTCGCATAGCCCTGAAGGAAGAACGAGATCGGCGCCGACGGTCTCCACGCCAGGCTGGCCGAGCCGCGGTAGATCCGCATGTTGCGGTCGCGCTCGCGCACGTCGCGATAGAAGAACTGCTGGTATCCGCCGTTGAGCGTCAGGCCGATCTGCGCACCGCGATATCCATAGCCGAGCTCGACGCCCGGAATGTCGATCCTGCGCGGCGGCTCGTCGATACCGCCCCGACGTTCGGGGTCGGCGCGGCTTTCGACCGCACGATCATAGCGCGCCGCGATCGACAGCGTTTGCCTGGGGCCGGGAACCAGCTCGGCGGAAGCCGCGGCGCCGAAGCTGGCCGCGTTCTCGCGTCCGATGGCTGCATGCTGGCGGATGTCCGCATATAGTTCGCCGTGCAGCCGCGTGTTCGCAGTGTTGCGATCGACCTCGACCCGCGGCCGCACCACGCCGATCACGTCATCCCGGGGCTTGGTCGAAGTCGCATAGACATTGGTGTCGTAGAGCGCCGAGGTCTCGGCTTCGATCCTGATCGTGGTCTTGCCGATCAGTATCGGTCGCGGCTCGTAGCCCGGTCGCGGCAGGTCGAGCGGCGACAAAGGACGATTCTGGTCTTGCGCCGCGGCCGGCATGGTACCGACGCTCGCGAGAAGACAGACGACCGATGCTGCCATGCCGCGACGACGAGACCCATTGCCGAAACTGCGTCGCGACTGGACGCTTCTCAGAACCATGCTTCCGGCACCACGAGCGTGTCGCCGGGAAGAACGCGCGCTTCGGCGCCGGCGCGCGCCTTGTGCGGCACGCGTTTGTAGGTCCGGACCAGTTCGATATCGCGCTTGTTGGCGCGGAACGTGTATCCACCCGCGATCGAGACTGCGGTCAGGACGGTCATCCCGGGAACATAGGGATATTGGCCGGGCCGTTGCACCTCGCCGAGGATGAAGAAGGGCCGGAATTTCTGCACCTGAACGCTGACGCTTGCGCGGGGAGCGAGGTCGCGGGACCGCAATGCGCCGCTGATCGCCGTCTCCAGTTCGCCGGTCGACAATCCCTCGACCTCGAGCGTGGACAGGAGGGGCAACGAAATCGTGCCGGCGTCGCTGACCGTATAGGCGTTGGTCATCGAATCGAAGCCGAACACCATGACCCGCAACTCGTCGCCGGGGCCGAGGCGGTAGCTCTGATCCGCAGCAGACTCCACGGGCGGCAGTCCCGAGATGCTGCCGGCGCAGCCGGACAGCGACAGCAGCGCGGCGGCCAGGAACGATCGAGGCATCGAGTTTCCCCTACAATGCTGCAGTGATCGACGCAGACTACGCTTTTTACCCCAAACCAGGCTGGTCCATTCGGGTCGGCGGCATGTCCAAAGGGGGTACGCCAGGCCGGCGCGCACGCACTTCGGGCGCGAGGACCAGCGCCAGTGCGACGAAGAGCGGAACGCCCCAGCTGCGCGAATACATGTGCGGCGCGGCCATCGAGAAAATCAGGAATGAAGTGAAGACGGCGAGTCCTAGCCCGGCGGCAGCGCGATCGCGCGCGAGCGCCCGGAACGCCAGCGCAACCGCCGTGAGGTTCATCACGATCCAGCCGGACATCGCGAGCAGACCGCCCTCGGCCCATAGCAGAAGGAATATGTTGTGGACCGGAGCGGCCGCACGACTGACCACACGATACTGGTCGACTCCGATCCCCACCAGGCTGGTCCGGTCGATGACCGTCAAGGCTTCCTTGACCAGATCGAGCCTGCCCGAATAGGTGCCGGCCTGGTTCAAATCCTGATTCTGCAACGCCCCGACAACGCGCTTTTCGAACGCCGGCGGGATACTGACGCCGGATACTATCACGACGGTGCTGAGCGCGACGAACGCCAGCAACAATCGCACCGAGCGCATATTCCCGCAGATCAGGAGGAACACCGCGGCGCTCAGCGTGGTCGCCGTGAAGCCGGTGAAGGAGCCGGTGAACAAAATCGCCACGATCAATATGGCGAGCGACAGCAGGGCCGTCACCATGCCGATATGGCGGGCGCGCTGCAGATAGAGCACCAGGGGAACGGTCATCGCGATGACTGCGGCGTTCCAGTTCGCGTCCGCCATGAACGCGCCAAGGCGGTGTTCGCCCGTGATGAACTCCGGGCCGAAACGCTTCGCCGCTTCATAGGAGCCTTCCAGATAGTAATAGACCCCGATCCCGAACAGCTCCATGAGCACGACGCCGGCGAGCGCCGCCTTGGCCTGACGGACCGCGGTGTCGCGCTTCACCCCCATCATCAGCATCGGGACCAGTGCGAATGCGAACGCATATTGCGAGGCCCCGGTGATCCATCGCATCGGATCTCCGTTCACGACGCTGCCGATCAACAGGCCCGTCAGGAGCATGGCCAGGCCGATGAACCAGATCGGCGTCAGGTCTCCGAGCGGACGAACGTTGAGCCGCCGTCCCGCGAGATAGAAGAGCGCTCCGAGGACGAACAACGCGTCGCTGATAGTGAACAGCAAACCCGAGGTTATGCGCCAGGTGGTATAGGGCGCCAGGAAGAGCGCGACGAGCACCCATGTTTCCCCGAGCCAGCCGAGCGCATAGGTGCTCGATGGCCGCGCGCTGGGAAGATGATGCGCAAAGGTGGCTTGAGAAGTCATTGGCCGCGGCACGCCGCGCGAGTCCAGGCGCTCAGGTCTCGATCGAGAAGGCGCTCGAGCCGCGCGACATCCTCCGCGTAAAAGTCGTGCAGCCGCGCGCGCAGGTCCGCGGTCAGCGGCGGATACTCGATCGGGCGGGCGATGAGCCGGCGCGTCGCTTCGAACGCCGGATTGCCGCGCAAGGGCTCGACCAGATTCTTGACCGATTGCGGCAAGCGCCGCAGCGCCCGAGGGACCAGCGGCGCGGCGCTGTCGTTGCTACGTCGCCGGATCTGCTCGTCGTCGATGGCCGGAGGGAGGTGAAGCGTGCGACAGATATCGGCGAGGACCCGCCCGGGCTCGGCGCGAATGTCGTCATAGAGAAGGATCTTGAGCCGATGCGCGGGAAAATGGTCCCGCCACCGGGCGATATGACGCGCGTAGAGGCCGCTCTGGAGGAAACGCGGAGTCTCCGACCGCGCATCCAGATACCGTTCCACGTCGCCCCCGACATAGCCGCGGCGGAAGTGCATGCAGTAATCGGAATAGGCGCGGTCGACGGGGTTGCGGAGCTGGGCGATCAGCATGGCGTCGGGCAGCAGCGCCGCGGCCCGCGCCGGCGCTTTGCCGTCCGCGAGATAGTCGGCGGATTTCTCTCCGATCAACCGGTCGCGGCCAGCCTCGGCGAACAGTGACGCATACCAGGCCTCGCCGCGATCATAGGCCCGGCTGAAATAATGCGGTTCCGGCCCGGGCAGGAACACGTCGTCGCGGGCGCGGAGCTGATCCGCGACCCATGTCGTCGCCGCTTTCACGGCCCCGATGATCAGGAATTGCGGTAAGTGCCGCTGCGTCATGCCTGTCTCCGGTCAGTGGCTGGCTTTCGAGATGACCGCCGCCACGGCCTGCGCCATTCGCTCGACATCCGCGACGCCCAGCGTCTGGTCGCAGGGGAGCATCAGGCTCGTCTCGCCCAGCATCCTCGAAACCGGCAGCCGCGCCAGAGGTGCGGATGGAGTACCGACGAAGGCTTGCTCGCGATAGATTTCGGGGCAGATTCCCGTGCCCACGGGGATGCCCCGCGCGAGCAGCGTGCTCAGGATCCGGTCACGCGACCAGCCGGGTTTCAACCGCTCGGGCCGAACGAACGCGTAATATTTGTAATAGGCATTGAGGATCGAAGGCGGTGCCGACACCGTACGCGCGGCCGGGAGCGCGGCGAGTTGATGATTGAGGATCGTCGCATTGCGGTTGCGGTCGGCGACCCAGCGATCGAGCTTGCCGAGCTGGAGCAGACCGATCCCGGCCTGCATCTCGGTCATCCGGTAGTTGCTGCCGACCGAACCATGGAGCCAGCGGAATTGACCATTGCCCGGCGGAACAGGGCCCCGCGGAGGCGACTTGCCATGATCCTTGAAGGCCCAGGCGCGTTCCCAGACCCCGGTGTCGCGCACGAGGAGCAGCCCGCCCTCCCCTCCGGTCGATATGATTTTGTCGGTGCAGAAAGAGAATGCGGCGACATCGCCGAAGCTGCCCGCCGGGCGCCCGTTCCACCGGGCGCCGTGCGCCTGTGCGCAATCCTCCACCACGGCGAGGCCAAGCGCCTCGGCCAGAGTCATGATCTCGTCCATCGGCGCGGGCCAGCCGGCCAGATGCACGACGATGATCGCGCGAGTCCGTGGCGTGATCGCCGCCGCGATCGTCGACGCGTTGACCGTCTGGCTGTCGGCATCGACATCGGCGAAAATCGGCGTGGCGCCAATGGTGACGACGCAACTCGCGCTCGCGACGAAACTCCGCGCCGGAACGATGACTTCGTCGCCAGGCCCGATCCCCAGCGCGCGGAGCGCCAACTCGAGCGCCAGCGTGCCGTTTGCGACAGCGATGGCGTGCTTTTGCTCGCAGCGCGCGGCGAAGGCCGCCTCGAAAGCACGACACCGCTCGCCATGATGCAGTGCGTTGACGCGCCCGGACCGAAGGATGCTGGCAACCTCCGCGACCTCGTCCTCGGCGTAGATCGGCCAGGTCGAGCGGATCGGCGCCAGCGGAGTCGGCGCGATCGCAATCCGCGCCCGGTGACGGGTTTTCGGCTCGAGGAGCGTCGTCGCGCTTGCATCGGCGGTGGGCACGTCTTCCCCCTGGGCTAGTTGAGTTGCGCCGCCAGTTGCGGTCGGCGAACCTCGGGCTCCCGGCGTCGCCGGGGCGGAGGCGTTTCGTGCGACAGCAGCGCCAGAGCCGCGGCCCGGCAGGCAGAATCATCGCCACGGCTGACGGCGCATTCGAGCTCATCGAACGCGCGTTGCAGGACCGGGCGCGGAACGACGTGCGAGGCCGCCTCGAACACGCCCTGCATGCCTGACGGAAGCCGCTCCTCCTGGCTGTCGAACAGCTCTTCGAAGAGCTTCTCGCCGGGGCGAAGGCCGACGATCTCGATATTGACGTCGAGATCCGGCTCGAGGCCGGCGAGACGGATCATGCGCCGTGCCACGTCCATCACCCGCACCGGCGCACCCATGTCGAGCACATAGATCCGGCCGCGGCTCTCCTCGTCCTCGAGGCCGCATGCAGCACTATGGAGGACCAGCTGGACCGCCTCGTTGACGGTCATGAAGAACCGCTCGATGTCCTTGTGAGTCACCGTGAGCGGACCACCCCGGCTGAGTTGACGCTGGAACAGCGGGATGAGCGATCCGCTCGATCCCAGCACGTTGCCGAACCGGACGGTCATGAACCGCGGCGCGTCGGCCATGTCGGCGCCGGCCAGGTCCAGCGCCTGGCAATAAAGCTCGCCCAAACGCTTGGTCACGCCCATGAAGCCGACGGGATTGACTGCCTTGTCGGTCGAAACCTGCACCATCGCGCGCGCCCGGTAGCGCCTCGCGGCATCGGCAACGTTGCGGGTCCCGAGCACATTGGTCTGCACCCCCGCTGTCGGATGTCTCTCGACCAGCGGCACGTGCTTCAATGCGGCCGCGTGGAAAACCAGCTCGGGCCGATGCTCGGCGAAGACCCGCATCAGCTGCTCGCGCTGACGGATCGAGCAGAGCACCGGCGTGCGCGGGATCCGCGGATGGTTCTCGCGCATCTCCAGGTCGATCTCGTAGAGATTGAATTCGCAGGCATCGAGAAGGATCAGGCGCTCGGGCCCGAAGGCCGAGATCTGCCGGACGAGCTCGCGTCCGATCGTTCCGCCCGCGCCGGTCACCAGCACCCTGCGCCCGCGGATCGCCGCCTCGACCGACTTGCTGTCGAGCCCGACCTGCGGCCGGCCGAGCAGTTCGGCGATATCGATGAAATGCAGGTCGAGCTTCTCGTTCGAGTTCGGCCTGTAGGTCGTCAGTCCAGGGAGATACGCCACATCCAGGTTCAGGCTTTGGGCTTCGCTCGCGATATTCACGGTGGCGCTGCCACGAAGCTGGTCGGGATGGCCGGCGAACAGCAGGCATTGCGGCCGCCGATCGCTGGCCTCCAGACGCTCGACGACCTGTCTCAATTCACATGTCGAGCCCAGGATCGGAACGCCCCGCACCTGCATCGGCCCGCGTACGCCCGCCGTGTCGAGAATGCCGATCGGCTGAAGCCCGGTGTCCCCTTCGCGCTCGATATAGCGCAGCAGCCGCTCCACCCGGTCGCTCGATCCGACGAGAAGTACCCGGCGCGATCGGCCGCCGGGCGGCAAAATAGGTTGCGGCGGATTGACGCTGCCACTCAGATATTCCGCAGCCAGGCGACGGGCGACGCGCGCGCCCCCCATCATCGCGATCTGGACGAGCCACAGGATCGCCGGGATCGAACGCGGCATCCACTCAATCTCGCCGACCAGCAGCAGCAACAGGATGTACGCGCCGATCGCCAGCGTCGTGCCGATGGCTATCTCGACCAGATCGCCAATCGATACGAAGCGCCACAATCGCCGATAGGTCCGCATTGCGAAGAAGGTCGTCATGGCAGCGACGAGGAACAGCGGGGCTGCCCATGGAAATTCGGTGAGGATTTCGCCCGCCCGCTGACTTCCAACACGAAGTGTCAACGCGATGGAAACGCTTGATGCGGATATAATTCCATCGATCAAGCAAATAATAATTACACGGCCGGACGGGATTGCTTCCACGAGCCTAGTATATCTTGCCATTATTAAGCTCCACTGGACGGAACCAATGCCTTACAGGTTCATTATATATCTCCTCCGCATCGGAATGCGGCTGCAATATGATTGACGTTGGCTTCCCGCTGACCAACAGTTTATCCACAGCGAGACGAGACGGAAGTCGACCAGAAGGTTCTGACCTTTCGGACAGCCAGGCTGGTCGATTCTGGGGGGGCTCGGGGACAAGATCCGCGTCAGGGATTAGCTGCCACCTCCCGAGGGGGTGACTGTTCCCAGGACGGGGGCATACCGACGCTCCCGCCTACCCCATAAGGAGATGGCCGGATTAGCAGGCTCAGCTGGTTCGCCAGCCCGCGTAGATTGCTCGCGACCGGCGGATTCCGGCAAGGCCAAAGGGCACGCAACCGCATGAGCAGGGCGATCACAACGGCAGGACGGAAGCAAAGAAACGCACCGGCTTCTGCGATCGAACCTCACGACCCAATCGCTTTCAACGATCGCCCCACAGCGGCCGGCAAGCCGCACGAGCGGCTCGTCATATGCTTTCCCTTTGCCGGTGGCATGATCGGCGGGAGCCATGTTTCCGCGCTGGCATTGATCCGATCGCTCGATCGCACGCGCTACGAACCTCTGGTGCTTCTGCACGGGCCGCCGGGGCCGCTCGGCGAGCTCCTTCAGGCGCATGGCATAAAGGCTGAAGCTGCGCCGATCGAAGCCTCGGCCGGAAGCGGTATCCCGGCGCTGGGGCGCATGATCCGGCAGGGCCCCGGACGGTTGCGTCGCGCAGCCAGGTTCCTGCGCGAACGACGCGTCCGGATCGTGCATACCAATGAAGGCCCCATGCACGCGACCTGGACGCTGGCGGCGCGCTTCGCGGGCGCGCGTCACATCTGGCATCATCGCGGCAACCCGCGCGCGCTGGGCTTGCGCTACCTGGCGCCGCTGCTCGCGCATCAGGTGATCTGCGTTTCGCGTTTCGCAGCGCCGGCTCCGGGCCTGCTTTCCGCCAGGCGGAAGAGCTCGATCGTGTTCAGCCCCTTCGACACCACACGCCCGGACGTCGACGCGCAATCCGCGCGCGCCGCCCTGATCGCCGCAATCGACGTCCCCGCAGATGCGTTGGTCCTCACCTTTATCGGTCATTTCGCCGCGCGAAAGCGGCCGCTGGTTTTCATCGATACCATCGCTGCGCTGAGGAACGCCGACCTAGGACGGCCGGTCATAGGGTTGCTGTTCGGCGAAGAGTTCGAACCGGGACAACAGGCCCTGATCGAACAACGCATCCGCCAGCTCGGCCTCGACGACAATGTTCGGCTGATGGGATTCCGCCAGCCTATCGAGCCTTGGCTCGCCGGGAGCGATCTGTTGATCGTTCCCGCAGTGGACGAGCCATTCGGCAGGACGCTCATCGAAGCGATGCTGTTGGGCACACCGGTCGTCGCGGCAGCTTCGGGCGGTAATCTCGAGGCGATCCGGGACGGTGAAACCGGCATCCTCGCCCCCCCCGATCGCCCCGGCGAGTTCGCGGAACGGATCGCGGAACTGGCGCGCGACGATGCGCGCGCACGTTCGATCGCGACGCGCGCGCAGGCCGAGGCGCGCACGAAGTTCGGCATCGATCGCCATGTTCGCGCGATCACGGCGATCTACCAGGAGAGTCTGGCGTGAAGGCCATGCCCGCCAGGCGCCCGCTGGTGGCTGTCGAGCACGTGACGACCAGCCTCAACATGGGCGGCGCGCAGGCGATGCTCGTCAAACTCATCGAGGCCGGAGCGGATAGCGACCGCAGCGGTTCGAGCGTGGTTTCCCTGATGCGGCCGGGCGTCATGCTGGCGGCGCTGCGCGAGGCCGGATGTCCAGTTTACTCGCTCGGAATGCGTCGCGGACTGGTGGGTCCCTTTGGTTTGATCCGGCTGCTGCGCGTCACCGCCCGCGTGCGGCCGGACGTGATTCAGGGATGGATGTATCACGGCAATCTCGCTGCGAGCGTCGCCGGATTCGCGCATGGTGCGCACGTTCCGGTCGTCTGGAACGTGCGCCACTCGCTCGGCGCCCATGCCAAGGAAACCCGAACGACCCGGCAACTCCTGGCCCTCAGCGCGCGGATGTCGCGCTCGGTCGCGGCGATCATCTATAATTCCCGGGCAGCCGCCCGCGAGCACGAGGCGATAGGCTTCGCGAGCGACCGCGCCATCTACATTCCCAATGGGTTCGACTGCGATCTCTACAAGCCAGATCGCAGCCGGCGAGCGCTTTTGCGCACGCAGTTCGGCATCGCCGACGACGCCATCGTCGTCGCGATCGTCGCGCGCCTCCACCCAATGAAGGACCACGACATGCTCGTCAGCGCCGTCAGCCGCGCGCGCGCTGCGGGATGCAAGCTGCATCTGCTGATGGCAGGCACCGATCTCGACACCCCTCCACCGGAGCTGGCAAAGCACATCGCGGAGTCGCTACCGGAAGGCAGCGTGACGCTCGTGGGCGAACGCAACGACGTCGCCGATTGGCTGCCGGGTGTCGACATACTCGCTCTCTCCTCGGCATGGGGCGAGGCTTTCCCCAATATCCTCGGCGAGGCGATGGCCTGCGGCGTCCCGTGCGTCGCTACCGATGTCGGCGATTGCGAATCCATCCTCGCCGAAACCGGACTGACCGTGCCTCGCCGCGATGTTGAGGCCATGGCTGCGGCATTGATCCGAATGGCCGCGCTCGGCGAGGCCGGGCGTGCGAATATGGGGGCCGCCGCGCGTGAACGGGTCGTCAATCATTTCGAGCTTCGCCAGGTCGCGCTGCAATATCGCCGCCTCTACGCCGCCCTGCTCGACCGCACCTTCGCCCCGAGCGCGGATTTCGGCGGATCGGGTGTGCGCGGCGCGGGAGCACGCGCGGCATGAAGGTCGTCATCCTCGCCAGCCTCTCCTACTCGTTGATCAATTTCCGGGGTGCGCTGATCTCCGCGATGATCGCGGAAGGACATGAGGTCGTCGCATGTGCCCCCGATGCGGACCCGGAGACGGCGGCTGCGCTGTCCGCGATGGGTGTGCGATATTGTTGCGTTCCCATGGCCCGCACCGGTCTCAACCCGTTCCGCGATCTGGTCACGCTTCGCCACCTGATCCGCCTGATACGGACCGAAGCGCCCGATGTGGTGCTCGCCTACACCCAGAAGCCGATCATCTATGGCGGGCTGGCGACCCGGATCGCAGGCGGACATGCCCGTTTCCACGCGATGGTGAGCGGCCTCGGACACGTCTATACCGATCTGGGTGGCCGCGGCCACGCGCTGCTCCGCCACCTCGTGTCGCGGCTCTACCGCATCGCCGTCGCGCGTGCGTCGACCGTCATCGTCTTCAACAGCGATGACGAAGCCGAAATGCGACGCCATGGCATCCTCCGGACAGATCATCATGTCGTCCAGGTCGCGGGTTCGGGCGTCGACGTCGCGAGGTTCGCGCCTTCCGCGACGACGGGTACGTCCCCCGTCTTCCTGATGATCGCGCGCCTGATGCGCGACAAGGGCCTTGTCGAGTTCGTGGAGGCGGCGCGGCTGGTCCGGGCGCGCTTCCCCGCCGCGCGCTTCCGCATCCTGGGTCCGCTCGATCCCAATCCCACCGGCATCACGCTGGCCGAGATTCGGCAATGGGTCGCCGCTGGAGACATCGAGTATCTGGGCGAGACCCGGGACGTCGCACCGCATCTGGCGGATGCCAGCGTGTTCGTGCTTCCGAGCTATTATCGCGAAGGCCTTCCGCGGACGATCCTCGAGGCGATGGCGTGCGGCAATCCCGTGATCACGGCCGATATGCCGGGCTGCAGGGACGCGGTCACGCACGGCTCGGACGGACTTCTCGTACCGCCCCGCGACGCACCGGCGCTGGCCGAAGCGATGGCGCATCTGATCGAAAACCCCGAACTGATCGCCCGCATGGGCGCGCGTGCGCGGGAAACCGCATGCGATCGTTTCGATGTGAACAAGGTCAATGCCCATCTGCTGGCCGTCATGGAACTGGACAAAGGCACGCAGCGATCGGCCCTCCGTCAGCCGCGCCGCGCGATCGGCGATTTCGCCGTGCTGCAATTCCTGATCGCGGCCATGGCTCTGCTGGCGGCGCTTCCCGTCATGGCAATCGTCGCTCTTGTCGTCCTGTCGACCACGGGTTCGCCAATCCTGTTCCGACAGAGCCGGGCAGGAGTCGGCCGGCGCAGTTTCGCGCTGGTCAAGTTTCGCACCATGGTGGACGCCAACGATGTCGAGGGAAACCCGCTGCCCGACGCAGCGCGCCTCACCGCCACCAGTCGCGTGCTTCGCCGCACGCGGCTGGACGAGTTGCCGAGCCTCTGGAACGTGCTTTGCGGCCAGATGAACCTCGTCGGCCCCCGCCCCCTGCTGCCTGAAACCGTGGCCGATATGGGCGAAGGCGGCGAAGCCCGGTGCAAGGTCAAACCCGGGCTTACCGGATGGGCCCAGGTCAACGGCAACACGTTGCTGAGCGACGCGGACAAGCTCGCGCTCGACCTTTCCTACATTGAGCATCGCAGCCTCCGGCTCGACCTCGAGATCCTGTTCCGGACAGCGGCGATGCTCGTGGGCGGCGAGCGCATCAACACCCTCAATATCGAGCGGAGCTATGCGGGCACTGTTGATCGGCGCGGTTGAGAGCACGCGCATCGCAGCGGAAGCGATTTCCCGCGCGCCCGGCTGGAGCTTGGCCGCGATCGCGACGCTGCCGCCAAATCTCGCGCATCGGCATTCCGACTTCGTCGATCTTGCCGGGCCGGCGCACGCGGCGAACGCCCCGCTTCTGCACACGTCCAACATCAACAGCGACGAATTCCTGTCGCGGATCGAGGCCTTGTCTCCCGACACCACCTTCGTGATCGGCTGGTCGCAATTATGCGGCGGCGCATTTCGCAAAGCCGCGCGCGAACGCGTCCTCGGCTACCACCCGGCGGCGTTGCCGAGACTGCGCGGCCGAGGCGTCATCCCGTGGACCATCCTGCTCGACGAGAAGATCACGGCATCCACGCTCTTCTGGATCGACGAGGGAACCGACAGCGGCCCGATCGTGGCGCAGCGCTATCTTCACGTCGCGCCCGATGAGACGGCGGGCTCGCTCTACGCGCGACACATGACGGCGCTGGACGCATTGCTGACCGAAACCCTGCCCCGGCTGCTGGAACAGGATTGCCGGGGCGAACCGCAAGACGAGACTTTCGCGACCTGGGCCGCGCGGCGACGGCCGGAAGATGGCCGGATAGACTGGACGCGGTCTGCTACGGAAGTGAACCGGTTGGTCCGCGCGGTCGGGCGCCCCTATCCGGGCGCCTTCGCCGGTGATGGCGATCGGCGCGTGACGATCTGGTCCGCCGAGCTGCACCAGAACGGGCAGCGCCACCAGGCCCTGCCCGGCCAGGTGATCGGGCGCACGGACGACAGCTTCGTCGTCCGATGCGGCGACGGCGCAGCCCTTTCGGTGTCGGACTTTGCCGCGCCCGGCGATCGGGCTCCGGCGCTGCACAGCATCGTGGGAGGCTGATCGATGGACGGCTTCCCCCGCGCCGCCGATCGGATCCTGGTCATCGCGCCGCATCCCGATGACGAAGTGCTGGGTTGCGGCGGCACGATGGCGCGGCTCGCCGAGCTGGGCGTGCGAGTCGAGGTCGCGATCATGACCGAAGGCAAGCCGCCGCGATTTGACCGGACCGCGGTCGACAGGGTGCGCGCCGAAGCCGCCGCGGCGCATGCCTTGCTGGGCGTGAGCGCCACGCACCATCTCGATCTCCCCGCCGCCCAGCTGGATGGCGTTGCGCATGCCGATCTCAACGCCGCGATGGGCCGCCTGATCGACGAGACGATGCCCGATACGATCTTCGTGCCGTTCATCGGCGACATCCATCTCGACCATCAGCTGATTTTCCGGTCCGCGATGGTCGCTGCCCGGCCGCGTCAGGCGACCTATCCGCGCACGATCATGGCCTATGAGACGCTTTCCGAGACCAATTGGTCGGCGCCCTATGTCGAACCGGCCTTCGTTCCGAGCGTCTATGTCGACATCGCGTCGACGCTGGATCGCAAGCTGGCGGCTTTCGCCGCCTATGAATCGCAATGCTGCGCCTTTCCAAATGAGCGATCGCCGGACGCCATCCGCGCGCTGGCCACGCTGCGCGGCGCAACGGTCCACCGTTTCGCCGCCGAGGCCTTCGTACTGGTACGGGAGGTAATCTAGACATGCTGGTAGAAATCGGGATCGACGACATGGCGACCGACGGGACCAAAGCGACCGGCGAGCGAAAACGCCTGACCATGCTCGTCACCTCGGCCGGGCGGCGCGTCGCGCTGCTGCAGGCGTTCCGCCGCGGTGCGGAAGAACTCGGCGTCGAGCTCGACCTGCTCGCGTGCGATCTCGAACCGGAATTGAGCGCCGCATGTCACGTCGCCGACGATGCCTTCGCCGTTCCGGCAGCAACCGATGCGGAGTATATACCGGCGATCCTCGGGATATGCCGCGATCGCCGCGTCCAGCTCGTCGTGCCGACGATCGATCCCGAGCTCGCGCCGCTCGCCCGCGCGCGTGATCGTTTCGCGGCGCTGGGCGCGCATGTCGCGACCTGCGCGCCCGAGGCGATCGAGATCGCGCGCGACAAGCTGAAGACCGCCGAGTTTCTCGCCGCGCACGACATTCCGACGCCGCGCACGGCGACGCTCGCGGCGGTTCGAGCGGCCCCCGAAAGCTGGACATGGCCCGTCCTTGTGAAGCCGCGTCACGGCAGCGCCGGTCGATCGGTTTCGGTCGCCCGAACCCCGGCCGATCTTCCGTCGGATGCCGACGAACCCATGATCGTCCAGACGTTGCTCCAAGGGGAGGAATGGACCGTCAATCTCTATATCGACGATGCCGGTCGCGTCCGCGCGGTGGTGCCGCACCGCCGGATCAAGGTCCGTGCCGGCGAAGTCGAAAAGGGCGTGACGCGCCGTGCGCCGCGCCTGATCGAGCTAGGCGAACGGATCGCCGCCGGCCTCCCTGGCGCTCGTGGCGTCCTTTGCTATCAGGCAATGGTCGCGCCCGACGGAGAGGCGAGCGTTTTCGAAATCAACGCGCGCTTCGGCGGCGGATACCCATTGGCCGATCATGCCGGCGCGGCCTTCGCGCGGTGGCTGATGGAGGCCCGGCTGGGCATGCCGAGCAGCGCCGGCAACGACTGGGCGGAGGACGTCGTCATGCTCCGCTACGATGCGGCGGTGTTCGTAGCGCCATGACCCTCACGATCGTCCTCGATCTCGACGACACGCTATATCTCGAAGAGACCTATGTCCGTAGCGGCATCGTCTGGATCTCGGGCTGGCTCGAGCGCGAGATGGGGATCGAGGGGTTTCAGGCCGAAGCCGAGGCCTTGCGCGAGGCCGGGGTACGCGATCACCTCTTCGATCGCGTCCTGGTGCGTCTCGGCATGGCGCCGCGGCCGGCGCTCGTCGAGCTTCTGGTCGAAAAGTACCGATCGCATCCCCCGTCGATCTCGCTGGCGACCGACGCCGAGGCGTTTCTGGGTGCCGACCATGGCTTTGCCCTCGCGCTCATCACCGATGGATATGCCGTGGCGCAACGGGCGAAGATCGCGGCTCTCGGTCTCGATCGCTTCGCCATCCACCCGATGATCTGCACCGACGAGTGGGGCGCGGAATATTGGAAACCGCACCGGCGCGCCTTCGAGGCGGTCGAGAAAGCGCGCCCGGGCGGATCCGCGAACTTCGTCTATGTCGCCGACAATCCCGCGAAGGATTTTTTCGCGCCGCGCAAGCTCGGTTGGCGAACCGTCCAGATCGATCGTCCCGGCGCCATCCACCCCCGCGACTATCCGATCCCCAGCCACAATGCCGACACGCACATCCGCTCTTTCGACGAGCTCGCGTCGCGCATCGAGCAGCTTCCGCACCAGCAGCGATTGACCGGTTAGATGCGGGTGGCTTTCGTTCTGGCGGCGTTGGATGCCGGCGGTGCGGAACGCGTGGTCGATCTGCTGTCGCGCGCCGTGCTGGCGCGGGGTTGGGAGGTGACGGTCATCACGTTCGACCGTCCAACCGACCGGATCTTCCATCGCTATGAGGAACGCGTGCGCTTCCGGCGGCTCGCTTTGCCAAATGCCGCGAGAGGGCCGGCTCGGTTGCTGCTGATGATCCGGCGGGTCCGGGCGCTTCGCCAGCTCCTGCGTGCGGAGCGCTTCGACGTCGCGGTGTCCTTCTTGACGAAGATCAACGTACTCGCGCTGCTCGCGAGGATCGGCACCGCGACACCCATGATCGTTTCGGAGCGGAACAACCCGCTTCGACAGCGGTCCAATGCGGTCTGGCGGATCCTGCTCGACCGTCTGTACCCGACCGCCGCCGCCATCGTCATGCAGACCGAAGGCAGCAAGCGCTGCCTTCCTCCCGAGCAGCGCGCCCGCGCGTTGGTGATCCCCAACCCCGTGCCGGCGCCCCCGGCGCAATCGCGTTCCCCGGCCCCGCCCACCATCGTGGCCGTGGGGCGGCTCAACGAGCAGAAGGGTTTCGACCTGTTGCTCAGCGCGTTCGCCGCGATTGCCGGCGAGTTGCCCGACTGGCGATTGATGATCTTCGGCGAAGGCCCGGAACGGGCCGCATTGGCAAGCCGGATCGATCGTCTGGGGCTCGCCGGTCGCGCCTCCCTTCCGGGCTTGAGCACCGCGCCGGCTGGCTGGATCGCCGCCTGCGACATCTTCGTGTCGTCTTCGCGTTATGAGGGATTCCCCAATGCCTTGGCCGAAGCCATGCGCGCCGGCTTGCCCGCAGTCGCGTTCGATTGCGATTTCGGGCCGGCGGACCTGATCACCGACGATGTCGACGGCCTGCTCGTTCCGCCCGAAAATGTCCCGGCGCTTGCCGCGGCGCTGTTACGCCTCGCCACCGACAAAGCGCTTTGCGATCGATTGGGCGCTTCGGCAGCGGCAGGAACCGCCCGTTTCGACTCGCTCCACATCGATGGGGCCTGGATCGATCTGATGACGCATTGCATTGCCGGCGGCCAGCGGGCCAATCGCCCCGCTGAAACGACGCATCGCCATAGTTTTTGAATATGCGGCCATAGCATCAGGCTCATCGTCGCGCGCAAACGCCGCCATTTCCTCAAGATTCCCGCCGCAGATCCGCTCCAATTCTTTTTGATCGCCAAGCGCCATTCCTGCGCCGCCTCACCCATATGGATGATAGCCCTCCCGGTAAAAATACTTATATATGTTATATTTAGATATATTTCCTTACATATACGCGGGTGCATTGGGTGTTCACAGGAAAAAAGTATCCGCTGTCACTGTTATTCACAATAGACCAAGCCACCCATCTGCAAGGATCATTAAAAGAAATCGCGATAATTATTTCCCGTCCTTATCACCCCATGTGGAATCTACTTATAGCCTTTCGGGTCCATCTCGGACACATTCGAAGCCCATGTTAACAAAATATGGGGGTCGCAGGTTCCTAACTAACAGGGGGTATCGTTATGTTAGAGGGTTTGCATGTTTCGATTCTGGGGAAGAGCGAAATCATCCGGGAGGGCTTGAAGCGTATCCTGAGCGACCAGGGGTTCGTCGTCGATGCAGCCGCATCGAGCTCCTTCGACTTTGGATCGCTCGACTGCGATGTCGTCATCGTCGATGCGCATTCGCTCGAAGAGGGTCTCCAGTCCTGTCAGGAGCTGCGCGATCGATCTCCGACAAGCCGCATCGTGCTCATGATGGATCAATATCACATCGAGGAAGTGGCGCGCGCGTTCGCTTCGGGCGTGGTCGACGGTTACCTCGTCAAAGCGATCTCCTGTGCGCCGCTCGCCGGGGCGCTGCGTCTCATCGCGATGGGCGAAAAGGTCCTTCCATCGGAGGTAGCCGAATCCCTTACGCATTCCATTCCGCAAATAATGTGGAGCGGACGTGAAACCGGGGTCAGTGGCCTGCCCTTGTCGACGCGCGAGATCGAGATATTGAAGTGCCTGCTCGATGGCGACCCCAACAAGGTCATTTCCCGTCGACTGGGCATTGCCGATGCGACGGTCAAAGTTCACATCAAAGCGATCCTCCGCAAGCTGCGCGTGCAGAACCGTACGCAGGCAGCGATCTGGGCGGCGAACCGCGGACTCACTCTGTCGACGGAGGCAGATCCAGCGCTGCTCGTCGCAGCGACCGCGCAAACAGAAGACCCGATGCCGGCAGCCAGATCGCGTTGAAGGCGATGTGGGCAAGGCCGGCGCCGGCCACGCCCAGTCGCGGCACCGCAGTGAACAGGACCGCGTAGAATGCGATCGCCGACACGATGGCGCTCGACATCAGCTTCGTCTGCAGGCCCATTGAAGCGAGGCCGGGCCGCAAGGCGCTGCCGGAAAGGAACAGCAGCGCGGCGAGCGATTGAATGATCAGTGGATCGATGGCGTCCTCGAACCCCGATCCACCGATGACACGGATGATCTTGTCGCCGGCCACGATGACGATGGCGACGAATGCCAGCCCGAAGGCTACCGTAAAAGCCTCGACCTGCCGGATCGTCGCGGCGAATCTCGCCAGATCACCCCGCGCCCAGAGCCGCGCAAGGTCGGGGTAGATGACCTGCTGCATCATCGCGCCGGCCTTCATCGCAGCCATCGTGAACTTGCGGACGAGGTGGTAGATGCCGGCTCCGGCGGGTCCGGCAATCGCCGCCACGGCGAGAAGGTCGATCTCCTGCGTGCTCTTGCGGATCAGGACCGTGCCGTTCGCCGCCAGCGTGAAGCTCCAGATCCCGGGAAAACGCTCGGAGGGACTCGCGATCCGCGCGGCGGCAAAATCGCCATAGCCCTGCCGCTTCAATTCGCGCCACGCGATCCAGCTGAGCAGCAGACGCTGCGCGCACTGGAGGACGATGCCGAGGAGAAGGAGCGCCCAGATCGAGCCGCCCACGACCCAGATCACCGCCACGCCGGCAAGGCGGACAACGGCGATCGCGGGTTCGAGCCAGGCGATCGCGGCGAAACGGTCGAACAACCGAAGGATCCCGATCGGAGCCGAGGAAATGCCGAAGACCATCGCAACGCAATAGATCCGCGCCATCGTGCTGGTCTCGGGCTCCCAATTGAGCCAGTGCGCCGCTATCGGCACCGCAACGAGTGCGACCCCCGCGGCGGCCGACGCGCCAAAGACGTCCATGATCACGCTGAGCTTGACCAGCGCGCGAAACCGCTGGCGGTCGCCCTTCTCGAGCGCGTCGGCTCCATAGCGGATCAGCGCCTGCCACGTCTCGAGCCGGACGATCTGGTCGACCATGCGCCCATAGCCTTCGACGGTCGCGAGGATGCCGAGCAGCGCAGGCCCCAGCATCTGCGCGCTGAGCCCGAGCGTGACCATGCCGAGCGCGAGCGCCGCCGCGTTGCCGCTCACGAGATGGAGGACGTTGCGCGCGAACCGCGCAAGTGCGCCGCCTCCCGGCGGGCGCGACAGGGCTTCCGCGAGCGGTGGTTCCGGCGGCATCGTGCTCAAAACGACGGCCGACGGCGATTTGGGGCCTTGGCAACCATGAGAGTCCTCCGGCGCACATTGCAGGACATGCCACCAGGTCGGCAAATCGCCGCTTCCGATATCGAGATACCCCGGAAGGGTTAAGCGGCCCGCATGGCGTTAGCCATCTGGTGGTAGCCGGACACCCCGTCGAGGAACCGGAGTTCTTGCAGCCCTATCCTTCATTGCCGCTGCGACCTCGATTGGCGCGCCCTACAAGCTTGTACGCTCCGCGCCATCGGGTGCGCGCACGCGTCGCCACAGGATGAACAGGCATGAACATGCACGAGCCCGTCCTACAGGACCATCGGCGCCCGGACCTCCGCCTCGACGGAGCGTCTGCGGGCACCGATTTTCTTCGCGTGCTCCGGCGCCGCTATCGCGGGATCCTCGCGACGGCGGTTCTGGTGATGGGTATCGCCGTCATCGCATTGCTGGTCATCGAACCGCGCTACCAGGCGACGGCGATCATGCGGGTCGATACCGATGGCCTCGACGTCGCCGATGACGGATCGACGCCAACTTCCATTCGCGATCTGGAATTGCGGCGAACGCACCAGATCGAAACGCAGCTGCAGCTCCTGAATTCGCGCGCCGTCGCGCGTCAGGTCGTGCGCGATCTGGCACTTTTCGACGATCCCGAATTCAATCCCGCCGCAGAGACGCCCTTGCCCACCAAAACGGACGCGGCGGGAAACAAGACCGTCGTGGTGCCGCCCCAGCTGATCGAAAAGGTCACCGATCGTTTGCGCGCGGCGGTCAATGTCGAGCAGGACGGCCAGACCAGCTTCATCAATGTCACTGCGACTTCCGCCAATCCGGCAAAGGCGGCGCGGATCGCGAACAAGATCACATCCTCCTACATCGCCATCCAGACGACGGAGCGCCGCGCTTCCCAACGCCGGGTAGCCGCAGCGCTGGGCCAGCGTGTGGAAGAGCTGCGCCAACAGCTTCTCGCCACCAACATGTCGATCGCGTCCTATCGAAGGCAGCACAATATCGATCCCGGGCCCGGCAATGACGCCAATTCGGCACAGATGAGCAGGCTCGGATCCGAACTCGCCGCTGCCCGCGCGGCGCGCGCCGAGGCAGGCGCGCGCAGCGGCGGGAGCAACGCGGGCGGGCAGCTCATGTCCGGCTTGCTCGCGAACCTGCGCACGCAGGAGAGTGCCACGAGCCAGCGTCTGGCACAGTTGTTGACGCAATATGGCCATGCGCATCCCGACGTGCAGAAGGCCGATGCCGAGCTCGCGCAGGTCCGCGGCGCCATCACCGCCGAGACCAGCCGGCTTCGGCAGCAGTTCAGCAACGACGTCGCGGCGCAGGGCGCCCGCGAGGCGACGCTCTCGGGTGATCTGGGCAGCATGCGCGGACAGTCGCTCGAACGCGGCGTGCTGAGCGTGCCGCTGCTCGATCTCGAGCGCACGGCGACGGCGACGCAGGAAGTCTATCTTTCGCTCCTGTCGCGGCTGAAACAGACGCTGCGACAGAGTGATCTCGTCAAGGCGGATGCGAATGTGGCGTCGCCGGCACTGTTGCCGACCCAGCCGAGCTTCCCGCGCCCGGCGCCGATTCTGGGCGCGGCGATCGCCGCAACGATGATCCTCAGCCTCATCTGGGTGCTCGTGGCGGAGGCGACCGACAATCATGTGCGCAGCGCAACGCAGATCCACACGCTGACCGGGCTCCCCACCTTCGGCTTCATCCCGGAGATTTCACGCCGCAAGCGGCTGTCGGCGCCGGTCGCGGTGATCTCGCGACCCTATTCCATCTTCGCCGAGTCCGTCAGAACGATGGAGGGAAGACTGTCCCGGTTGTTGCCGCGGCCCTCGGGCAACGTGATCGTGGTCACCTCGCCATTGCCCAATGATGGGAAGACCACCGTGGCGATTGCGCTCGCCGCCGCCGCGGTCGCGACCTTCCGATCCGCGATCGTCATCGAATTCGATCTGAGGCGGCCCGGGCTCGACGGGCTGGTCGATCTGGAAGGCGATGAGAAGGATCTGTTCGACTATCTTCGCGGCGAAGCCACGCTTGATGAGATCATCCTGCCGAGCGTGGCCGCGCCCGGCCTCAAGGCGATCTTCGTCCGCAAGCCGGCCGCCGATCCGGGCGCCGTGCTGGCCTCGCCCCAAATCAAGGACCTGCTGGACGCGTTGCGCAAGCGCTTCGACCAGATCGTCGTCATCACGCCGCCGGTTCTCGCCGTGGGAGATGCCCGCTCCGTGGCGCGGTTTGCCGATGCCGTGCTGCTGGTTCTGCGGTGGGGCAGCACCACGCCCGAGCTCGTGCAATCGACCCTCGCGCAATTCGACGGCGAGGTCACGGGCGTGGTGTTCAATCGGGTCAGCTATCCCAAACACGCGCGCCTGGCCTATGGCGACGGCCTGCAATATTACCGCAAGTTCAAAACCTATTACGAGCAGCGGCCCACCGGCGCCTTGCCCGGCCTCGCCCGCTCATGATGCCCGCCCCCGCGATCACCTGGCGGTCGCGCCGATGATGCTGATGTCCGGGACAGATCGGCCGTCAGGGGCGAGCGAGCAGGATATCCGTGGGCTTCCCGCGGGTCATGCAGCGCCGCCTCCCCCGCCCGGCGGGGCGGCACCGACCAAGGCCCGGCTCCTGATCGTCGACCCGCGATCACTCACCCGGGACTGCCTCGTCGCGGCACTGCGCGATGCATCCGATGTGGAGTCCGCCGTTGCGGTCGCCAATCTCGAGGAGGCCGTCGCCTTCACGGCCCAGAACCGCGTCGAGGCCGTCGTCGTCAACCTCGCCGCCGATCCGTTCAGCGAAGCCGACCTCGCCAATATCGTCACGACATTGTGCAGCCTCGGCGGGCTCAGCGTGGTCATCGTTCTCACCAACACGATCGATCCGCCGCATGCCGCAGCAGCGCTTCGGCAGGGCGTCCGTGTCTATCTCAGCAGCGATACCCCCTTCGAGCGGATCATCGAGGCGATCCGGTTCGCCTGCGCCGGCTGGATAATCTACCCCGCCTTCGACTTCTCGCTTTTCGCGCCATACGACACGGGAATGTTCCCCGCCGCGGGGCGTGGCGCCGAATTCGCGTGCACGCCGCGACAGCTGCAGGTGCTCGATGGCCTCGAACGCGGGCTGAGCAACAAGAGCATCGCGCTGGCGCTCGGCGTCAGCGAGCGCACGGTCAAGGCGCATGTCAAGGAACTGATGCGCCGGTTGAAAGCCAACAACCGGACTCAGGTCGTCGCGCTCGCGTCGCACCTTCCCAAGCCTCGGTCCACGGTCCTGCCGCCGCGCTACTGAAGTTAATTCCTGAAAATATTTATTAGGATAACAAGGGTTATGTCCGTTCGGACATGCGCATCAGACCTAATATCTATTCTGGATATTTGCCGATAGGCCAGCGTTTGCGCCGATTCGCCGGAGTTCCTAACCAACTCCAGCGTCTTTCATTTACCTAGCATCGGCCATCAAGGCGATGAAATCATTTGATTTCACCAAAAGATCTAGGGTTGTTATTATGCGTACGCTTAACATAAACTACAAACATCTCATAGGAATTTTTGCACTGCTCGGCGCCGCTCTGGTGCTCGGCGCGCGGGCCACGCCGGTCCAACTGGGCTCGCAGGTAGCCCTCACCGGCAAGGTGCGCGTCATGCAGAGCGACCTTAGCACGGGCGTCGGCATCCAGAATGCCGGCGCGGTGGGTACGGTGACGGGCGGCCCGGTGAAGCAGGGGCAAAAGATCTGGTGGCGCGTCGACTTTGCGAGCGGCGCGGACGGCTGGGTAGCCGAGGACCTCCTTTCGGTGACCGGCAACGCGCCCACGGTTCAGCTGACGGCCGCCCCCACAACCATTTCCCCCGGGGGTTCGACGACGCTGACCTGGTCCAGCACGAACGCCACGAGTTGCACCGCCGCGGGCAGCCCGGCGTTCACCGGCGCGAAGAATCCCAGCGGAACGGCCACCGTTTCGCTTTCCCAGACGACCATTCTCACCCTGGCATGCGCCAACAGCGCCGCCAGTAGCACCGCCCAGACGACAGTCACGGTCGCTGGCACTACGGCCATCAGTCTCAGCGCCGATCCCGCGACGATCGCGTCGGGGGCATCGAGCACGCTGCGCTGGACCGCGACCGGTGCTTCCACCTGTACGGCAAGCGGCGACTCCTCCTTCACCGGAACGAAGGCGGCGAGCGGCACCGCCGTGGTCCGTCCGACGCAGTCGACGACGTACCAGCTGAGTTGCGTCATCGCGGGAACGACGCGGACCGCGTCTACGGCGGTCACGGTCGCAGGCGCGACGGGCGGGAGTTCGGCTTTCGCCAACCCCGACGATGGCGCCATCCCCGATCGCGCGCAGCATCCGCTCGCCTTCCCTACCGCGATCGGTTTCGGCAAATTCACCAGCGTTCGAAGCCCGGACGCCGTGGTCTACAAGATCAACACGCTCGAGGACGTCGCGTCGCCGAGCGACGGCAAGATCAGCTATCGCGAGTGCGCGCTCGCCCGCGCCATCACCACGCCCTACGCCATTCCCGCCAACCGGCCGCGCTACTGCGTGTTCGATGTCGCGGGGGCGATCGTGCTGCAATCGCCTGCCTTCATCACCGTGCCCAAAATCTACATCGCGGGGCAAAGCTCGCCGGGCGGCATCGAGTTCAGGCTGGGCGCCAACTACAATCCGGTCGATTCCCTGATCGACACGCGCAAGGACGGGCACGACATGATCCTCCGCCACGTCCGCACGCGCACCGGGCCCCATGTCGGGCGGACGTCGGAGAATGGCGATCCGATCCGGATGTCCGGCACCAACAACCAGATCCTCGATCACGTGTCGACGATGTTCGGGACGGACGAAAGCCTCGACATGGCGTGCACGAACTGCACCGTCCAATGGTCGATCATCGGACCCAATATCTGCCTGAACGCCGGCCACACCTCGTCGCTGCACTGCAAGAGCTTCTTCCTGAAGCCCGCCTCGTCGATTACCATCACCCACAACCTGTCGCAGCATGGCGAGCAGCGGGGTCTCAACATTTCGGTCGGCATCAATCAGCCCCCGGCGGGGAACACCGGTCAGGCCGACATATTCAACAACGTCCTGTATAATTTCATCGCTGAGACCGGACTGATCTCGAACCAGTTCGGCAGCGTCTATGCCAACTGGATGGGCAACGTCGCGCTGCGCGGACCCAAATACAATGCCAGCGACGGCAATTATCTGATCGGCCTGTACAATCTCGGCGCGCAGGATCCCTTCGGCTTCTCGATCTACTCGAACGGCAACGTCACGCCGCGAACGCGCATCGCCGGTCAGTTCGGCAGCACGACGACCGATCCGTTCGTCAACAGCGCCGGATTCATCGCGCATGTCACCCCGTCGACGGTGTGCGGCGTGACCTCCACCGGGCTGCGCGATTGCAGCCGCAACGGCCTCGCGGTGGTGCAGAACGCCGCTTACGTCCTGCGCCCCGGCGCGACGGCACAGACGTTCGCCCCCTCGCAGGTAACGACCGCCGAACAGGCGATGCGCGACGTGCTCGCATTCGCCGGAGCGGACCTGTGCCGGGACGGCCCCTGCCGCGACAATGTCGACGCGCTCTACATCGACGATGTCCGGACATGCGACTCTGCGCCTTATATGTTCGCCTCGAAATGGCCCTCGACCGTCGCCGAGGCCGGGGGCTGGGCACAGATCACGCAGGGCGCGGCAAAGGTCGACAGCGACAATGACGGCATGCCCGATGAGTGGGAGCGCCGCTTCAGGAATACCAACCCGCTCGTCTGGGATGCCAATGACGACAAGGACGGCGACGGATATCCCAATATCGAGGAATATCTGAACGCGCTGGCGCGCGACGACGCACGGTACACCGGCCAGATCGGCGCCGGCACCGGGCGGGTCCCGGCCTATAATTGCGGTCGCGCGATGTATTAAGTCCAGCGAAGGTACGGGCTCGCGCCGGCTGGTCCCCGCCGCTCGCCCGCGATCGCACCTACCCCCTTGAAGTACGCAGGAATGGCAAGCCCCTGCGTCGCTATCCTGTGCCATCCTTCCCGTCGCGCCACGCGGATCGGCGTCGAGTTCGGGATGTCCATGGCACGTCGCCTCACCCACCTCCAGTTGCTGGAAGCCGAGAGCATCCATATCCTGCGAGAGGTCGTCGCCGAGGCGCAACGGCCGGTCATGCTCTACTCTGCGGGCAAGGATTCGGCGGTCATGCTGAATCTCGCGCGCAAGGCCTTCCACCCTTCTGCCCCGCCCTTCCCGCTGCTCCATGTCGATACGACGTGGAAGTTCCGCGACATGTATCGCATCCGCGACGCCGCGGCCGCAGCCGCCGGGATGGAATTGATCGTGCATCGCAATCCCGAGGCGTTGGCGCGGGGAATCAATCCGTTCGATCATGGCTCGCTCCACACCGACATGTGGAAGACCGAGGGGCTGAAACAGGCAATCGATCAATATCGCTTCGACACCGCGCTTTGCGGGGCGCGTCGGGACGAAGAAAAATCGCGCTCCAAGGAACGGATATTCAGCCTCCGCTCGAACAACCATCGCTGGGACCCACGAAATCAGCGACCGGAACTGTGGAATTTATACAATCTGAAGAAGAATGACGGCGAAACCTTCCGCGTCTTCCCGCTGTCCAATTGGACCGAGCTGGATATATGGCAATATATTCGCTCCGAAGGCATCGAGATTTCGTCGCTCTATTTCGGCGCCTCGCGACCGACGGTACAGCGGAACGGCATGATCCTGATGGTCGACGATGATCGTTTCCGTTTCGCCCCCCAGGACAAGGTCGTCGATCGCTGGATCCGGTTTCGGACGCTCGGCTGTTATCCGCTGACCGGCGCGATCGAGAGCCGCGCGACGACGCTTCCGGAGATCATTGCCGAAACGCTCGTGAGCACCGTCTCCGAACGCCATAGCCGTGCGATCGACCATGACCAGGCCGCGAGCATGGAGAAGAAGAAAGCCGAGGGATATTTCTGATGGATGGCGATCCCGGCTTGCCGCGCGCGCGTTCGAACGACGGAGCCGCTCCGTCGAACGAACCCGGCGTTACCGCTCGCCGTCCGGATCCTCCCCAGGCTCCCGACGCGATTGCCGACGCGCCTTCCGGCCGCGCCGATCCATCGAGCGTTCGCGATATCGAGGCATGGCTCGCCGCCGCGCAAAGCAAGTCGCTGCTGCGCTTCATCACCTGCGGATCGGTCGACGATGGTAAATCGACGCTGATCGGCCGGCTGCTCTACGACACGAAGGCGGTCTTCGAGGATCAGCTGGCGAGCCTCGCCGGCGATGCTCCGCGCACCGGCACCCGGCGCGAAGCGATCGATTTCGCCTCGCTGCTCGACGGCCTGTCCGCGGAGCGCGAGCAGGGCATCACGATCGACGTTGCCTATCGATTCTTCGCGACCGAAAGGCGGAAATTCATCGTCGCCGACACGCCGGGTCACGAGCAATATACCCGCAACATGGTGACGGGCGCGTCGACCGCCGATCTCGCCATCGTTCTGATCGATGCCCGCAAGGGCGTGCTCACGCAGACGCGCCGTCATAGCTTCCTCGTCCATCTGCTCGGCGTTCGCGACATCGTGCTGGCGGTCACCAAGATGGACCTGGTCGGGTTCGATCAGGCGATATTCGACGCCATCGTCGCCGATTATCGCGCCTTCGCCGGCACCGCGGGGATCATGGAGGTTACGGCGATTCCGGTATGCGGACTGGCCGGCGACAATATCGCCACGCGATCGGCGCGCACACCCTGGTACAAGGGCCCGACGCTCCTCGACCTTCTCGAAGGCGTCACGCTCGACCGCGAGGGGGATCAGGCGCGCGCGTTCTGCATGCCCGTCCAGTGGGTCAATCGGGCCAATCTGGACTTTCGGGGCCTTGCCGGGCTGATCGCCAGTGGCGAGGTACGGCCCGGCGACGCCGTCCGGGTGCTGCCCTCGGGGCGGACATCCTCGGTCGCGCGCATCGTGACCGCCGATGGCGATCTCGATGCGGCAGTGGCGGGCCAGGCAGTGACGCTCACGCTGGCCGACGAAGTGGATTGCTCGCGCGGCGGCGCCATCTGCGCGGCGAACGACCCGCTTCAGTGCGCGGATCAATTCGACGTGAAGCTGTTCTGGATGGACGAGGCGCCGCTCGTGCCCGGCCGTTCCTACTGGCTCAAATGCGGCCCCCAACTGGTGTCGGCCACCGTGCATCCGCCGAAATACCAGCTGAGCGTCAACACCATGGAGCATCTCGCCGCCAAGACGCTCGACATGAACGCGATCGGCGTGGCCGAACTGGCGACCGACAGGCCGATTATCTTCGCGCCCTATTCGGAGAATCGGACGCTGGGCGGCTTCATCCTGATCGACAAGGCCACCAACGCGACTGCGGGCGCCGGCGTCGTCAATTTCGCCCTGCGACGCGCGCAGAACACGCATCATCAGCATTTCGATGTCGATCGCGACCAGCGCATGCGCCTCAAGAACCAGACGCCGATGGTATTGTGGTTCACCGGCTTGTCGGGCGCGGGGAAATCGACGATCGCCAACAAGGTCGAGCAGCGGCTGTGCCGCATGCACCGCCACACCTTCATGCTCGACGGCGACAATGTCCGTCAGGGGCTGAATCGGGACCTCGGATTCACCGAGGTGGACCGGATCGAGAATCTGCGCCGGGTCGGCGAGGTGGCGCGCCTGATGACCGATGCCGGCCTGATCGTGATCGCCGCATTCATCTCCCCCTTCCGCGCGGAACGCACGATGGTGCGAAACCTCATCGGGAGCAGCCAGTTCGTCGAGATCTTCGTCGACACACCGCTGTCCGTCGCCGAAGCGCGGGACGTAAAGGGGCTCTATGCCAAGGCGCGCAGCGGTGCGCTCAGCAACTTCACCGGGATCGACAGCCGCTACGAGACGCCGCTCGCCCCCGATATCCGCATCGACACGACGCAGATGACCGCTGACGAGGCCGCCGAACTGATCGTCGCGAAGATCATTCCCTAGCGGATTCTGGCGGCTCGTCCCATTTTCCGCTCGCATCGGCTCTCGGTCGCGAGAGACGCCCCGCCCCCTGTCCCTTTGGCCAACTCGTTGCGCCAGCCGGGGCTGTCTAGAAGCACCACGGTTCAGGGGCGCCGGAGAATTATACGTAGATGACACGATCCCTTCTGCGACGGGATGGGCTCGCCGGCTTCGCTGCGGCATTTGCGCTCGCGCTGCTCCTCGCCGGTTGCGGCGATGGCGGCAGCAACCGCAGTGCAGGCGGCATCGTGACGCCGGTACCGAGCCCGACACCCGCCCCCTCCCCGACGCCGACCGTCACCCTCACCGCCTCGCCGGCCACGATCTCGGCCGGCGCGTCGAGCACGCTCAGCTGGACCAGCGCCGCCGGCGCGACCGGCTGCACCGCCACTGGCGATGCGCAGTTCAGCGGCGCCCAGCCCGCGAACGGGAACGTCACGGTCAGCCCCGCCGCCACCACCAACTATGTGCTGAGCTGCACCTTCAGCTCGGGCGCGGTCGCGGGTTCCGCCATCGTGACCGTGCAAGGGTCGCCCCCGCCCGTCGGCGCTGCCGGCGCCTTCGCCAATCCGGACGATGGCGGCATCCCCGACCGCAATCTGCACCCGCTCGCCTTCCCCACCGCGGTCGGCTACGGCCGCGCCACCAGCGTCCGCGCGGCCAATGCCGTCGTGTACAAGATCAACACGCTCGACGATGTCGCCGACGCCAATGACGGCAAGATCAGCTATCGCGAATGCGCGCTCGCGCTGGCGGTCACCACACCCTATGCGATCCCCGCCGGTCGCCCGCGCTACTGCGTGTTCGACGTGGCGGGCGCGATCATCCTGCAATCGCCCGCGCGGATCACCATCCCCAAAATCTACATCGCCGGGCAGACCTCGCCCGGCGGCATCGAATTCCGGCTGGGCGCCAACTACAACCCGGTGGACTCGCTGATCGACACGCGGCGCGGCGGCGATCACATGATCCTGCGTCATGTCCGCGTGCGGCTGGGCGAGCATCCCGGGCGCTCTTCCGACAATGGCGATCCGATCCGGCTGCAGGAAACCAGCTTCCAGATCATCGATCATGTCTCGAGCATGTTCGGGACCGACGAGAGCCTCGACACGGCCTGCCAGAATTGCACGATCCAATGGTCGATCATCGGCCCCAATATCTGCCTCAACGCCGGGCACAGCTCGTCGCTGCACTGCAAGAGTTTCTTCCTCAAGCCCGCCTCGAACGTCACCATCGCGCACAATCTGACGCAGCATGGCGAGCAGCGCGCCATCAACATCGCCCCCGGCACCAACCCGCCGACCGCGGGCAATCTCGGTCAGGCGGACATCTTCAACAATGTCCTCTATGATTTCATCGCCGAGACGGGGCTGGTCTCCAACCAGTTCGGCAGCGTCTATGCCAATTACATCGGCAACGCGAACCTGCGCGGCCCGCGCTACAACGCGAGCGATGGCAATTATCTGATCGGCCTCTACACTCCCGGAACGGGCTCCGGGTTCGGCTTCAACATCTATGCCCGCGACAATGTCACGCCGCGTACCCGTGTCGCCGGCCAGTTCGGCTCGACCGTCACCGATCCCTTCGTCAACGTGGCGGGCTTCATCGCGCATGTCGTGCCGTCGACGATCTGCGGGGTGACGCCTGCCGGCGTGGCGGATTGTTCGCGCAGCGGGCTCGATGTCGTGCAGAACAGCAGCTTCGCGCTCGCGCCGGGCCGTTCGCTGATGTTCGATCCCGGCCAGATCACCGGCGCCGAACAGGCGCTGCGCGACGTGCTGACCTATGCCGGGGCGGATCGCTGCCGCGACGGCGCGTGCCGCGACAATGTCGACGCGCTCTATGTCGACGATGTGCGCACCTGCGACATGGCGCCGTGGCTCTTCGAGTCGGCATGGACATCGACCGTCGCCCAGTCCGGCGGCTGGGCGAACCTGACGCAGGGCGCCGCCAAAGCCGACAGCGACAATGACGGCATGCCCGACGATTGGGAACGCCGCTTCACCAACACCAACCCCAATGTCTGGGATGCCAATGCGGATGCCGATGGCGACGGCTATCCCAATATCGAGGAATATCTGAACGCGCTGGCGCAGGACGATGTGCGCTATGCCGGCTTCGTCGGATCGGGCACGGGCCGCGTACCCGCCTATAATTGCGGACGGCCGATGTATTGAGCCCAGGTCGCGCAGGCGCGCCGGAAGCTAGAACTCGAAGGGTACCCGCAACGTCGTGCGAAGATCGGCGGCGTCGTCCGTCGCGCCGACCTCTACGATCCAGTCCAGCGTCGTCCGCTGCGTGGCGCGATAGCTGATGCCGAACAGCAATCGGCCGAGCTGAAGGTCGCGCGATCTGCTGATGATCGTATCGCCCAATGTCGGCACGCCGGCAGTGACGCTGACCGGCCGGATGTGGCTCTTGGTCGCGAACTGCCAATTATGCGCATAGGCGAAGCTCATCGACAGGCGCGGGTTGAGCGAGATTCCGAGGCCGATGGTCGCACTGGGAGACCCGCCGGGCACGACCCGGTCGATCTGCGCGTCGTTGATCCGCGTGTCGACATCGCGGCCGAAGTTGAAGGTATAGCCGAATACGCCGAACAACGTCGCAGGATCGCTCGGCATCAACAGGGTCAGGCTCGGCTGGACGGCCCAGAAGCCCGATCCGGTCGCCCCCTCCTGCGCATTACCCAGCGCGCTGCGCGGCACATCGAAGGGGTTGGTTCCCGTGGGCGCGATCACCTGGACTCCGGCGATCATATAGGGCCAGCCGTTGCGGGCATCGGCGATCTGGTAGCGCGCCTGCAACTCGATGTCGCCCAGCCCCGATCCGCGTGTGGACGTGTTGATCGTGCCGGCGCCGGACTGGGGCGGGTTCTGGATCAGCGGCACCAGCACCGCGGTGTCCCAGCGCCAGACCCAGGGCACGCGCGCCGCTATTTCGAGCCGGCTGGTCAAGCCGAGACGCGCCGTCGCGGCGGCGGTCAGGATATCCTGCCGGCTCTCGTTGATGTCGAACACGCCGATCAACACCGACTTGGGGATCTCGATACCGCGAAACACGAAACGGTTGCGGTCCGAGCGAATATATTCGAGCGACGGCTCGATCCTGATACGTCCGGGTCGCGACAATATGCCGCCCTGATCGGCAAGCACGGCCACGCGCGGCGTTGCGTCGTTGCCCGGCGGCTTGATGCCCACCTGGGCCGCGGGTGGATCCTGGCTGCGGCCGGCAGGGGGAATCAGCGCCGCCTCCGGGAGCCCTTCGGCGCGCATCCGGTCGAGCAATGCATCCTCGAGCATGGTGAGGCGCTTCTTCTGCTCATCGAGCACGCGCTGCTGCTCGTCCACCGCGCGGCGCTCGTCCGCGATCTGGCGTTGCAGGCTGAGTAGATCGGCGCTCTGCGGGACGATATTCTGCGGCTCGGCGCGCGCTGCCGTCGTCATCGCCGTCAGCCCGAAGGCAGCGAGGCAAAATGGTCCGCGTCTCATCTCAATAGCCCCCTCGCGTCGCGGCCCCGGCGAGCAGATTGTCGAGCCGGAGTATCATCGTGCTGGTCGGTATCGCCGAACCGCGCACATCGATGTCGATCGTGACCATGGTGTCGATCACGCGGTCATTGGCCGTATTGGCCACCAGCGCCCCGGTGGCCGTTCCGATCATGTGACGCAGATCGAGTCCGTCGCCGGCGAGAAGGACGGTCGATTGGGCGTCCGTTTGCTCGAGCCGGACCGAGCCCCATGGCGTCTGGACCGGATCGCCGTTCGGAACGATCACGATCGGTTGCCCGCCATCGCTTCCCCGAGCGAAAGACGTGTCCTGCGTGAAGCGAACGAGTGACGGCCCGTTGGGGCCGGGCACCAGAAACGCGGTTCCCGTCGTCTGCGGGTGGGCGTCGCCGCCGCCATAGATCATCAGGCGCGACACCTCGTCGAGGCTCAGCACCGTGCTGAGCACGAGGCGACCATCGATCAACGTATCCATCGTGATGCCGAGGCGGATGTTCATGCCGTTGGGCAATTCGAAGCCGCCCCTGGCGCTGGCGAGCCCATCGTCGGGGACCACGCGCGCGCCTTCGAAGGGCGCGGTCTGGGCGGCCGCCTCCGGTACGACAAAGGCCGCAGCGGCGGCACCGAGCAGGAGAGAAAGTGCGCGCATCGTCGCTCTCCTCGCTAGAGCTCGCCCGGGAACGACGGCGCGCGGACCAGCGCCAGCGCCTGGAGGCTGACGGGCTCCATCACCTTCGTCGCGCGGCTCCGCGCGACCAGCGCCCATTCGGACTCCCGGTTGAAGCTGCGCTTGCCCTCCTCGATCCCGTCGCCCAGCGCGAACAATATGCCGTTCCACATCGCGCGGAAGCGCTTCACGTCGATCAGGCGGATGCCGAGCGAAGGATCGCCCACGAGCACCTGCCCGCCCTCGACGCCCTTGACGACGACAAAATGCCGATAGCCCCGCACATTGATCAGCGCGATGCCGGGAACCCGCGTACGCGCGACGTCGTCGAGGCTGACGATATACCCCTCCGCACGGACGCCATGCGCGTTCAGATACCGTTTCATGTCGAGCAGCGAGAAGCCGAGCCGGCGGATCTCTTCGCGATCGCCTTTCTGCCACATGCCCATGAAGACCGATTGCTCGGTGGCATCCTTGCCGTAGTGAAACCGCAGCAAGGTGGCGACCGCGGCCGAGCCGCAACTGAAATCATGGCGCTGACGCACCACCGTCAGGAACCGCCGCTCGGCCATGCTCTTGACCGGAACGTCATAGTCGCCCGCAGTCAGCGCGAGCGTCCGGCCGGGCGTGTCGATGATCGAGGGTCCGCAGCCGCTCAGCAGCAGCATCGCGCCCGCCCCTGCAATCTTATGGCTGAAGCGCGACATTGACGGTCATCGCGCTGTTGATGGCGACATTGTTGCCGGTGTTGATGTTGAACAGCGCCAGCCCGTTGAAATTGTCGAGCGCGCCGCCGCCCAGATTGATGGTGCCTGTCGTGAAATCGCCGTTGATCGTGTTGCCCTCGACCGTGCTGGTGCTTGTGGTGGTCGTCGTCTGCTGGACCACGCGAATATCGGCCATGCCGCGCGCGTCCGCCAACAGGCTGTCGGCAACCGGCACCGGGTCGGGAGGCACCTCCTGCGCGCGCACCGGAGCGGCGGCAACGCCAGATAGTAAAGCGACGCCGAGCGTCGCCACAAAGACGCGGTCCACGGCTGATCTCCCTTGTCTTCGACAATGAAAGATGACCGGCCGTCTCGCGAACGAGACGGCCGGTCCGCGCGTGTCACGGATTCAGCGTCAAGCTTCCTACCGATGCGCTCACATTCACGCTGGCGTTCTGCGAGGCGTAGAAGCCGGTGTTGACGTTCAACGCGTTCAGGCCCGCGAAGTTCGCGAAGGCACCGTTGTCGAACGTGGAATCCCAGCTCATGACCTGCGAAGCGCCGCCTGCGCCGCCTTCGCCGCCGGCGCCGCCGGCACCAGCCACGCCGCCCGCGCCGCCGGCCCCGCCTGCGCCGCCGTCACCACTGGACCCGCCGGCTCCGCCGGAACCGCCAGAACCGCCGGCCCCGCCGGCCCCGCCGGTTCCGCCGTCAGTGGTAGTGCCGCTATCGTCGCTGCTGCCTTCGTCACCGTCGGAGCCGCCGGACCCGCCATAACCACCGGAACCGCCGGAACCACCGGAGCCGCCGACTGTGGCGCCGCCGGACCCGCCGCCGCCGCCGCCGTCGCCATAGCCGCCAGCGGCGCCGGAGCCACCGGAACCGCCGGGTGCCCAGTTGGTGAGATAGACCTCACCACCCGTCACGGTCGCGGCGAGGTTGGCCGGTGTGGATATCGTCGTATAGGTGGAAGTGGCGATGCCGCCATTGTTGGCCGCACCAGCGCCGCTCGCATCGCTGTTGTTCGAACTGTCGGTCCAGGTCGAGCTGTCGGTCCAGGTCGAATTGTCCTCGGTGGTCGTCGTCGTCGTGGTGGCGTTGGTCCACGTCACCGTCGACTCATTGTCTGCCGTTATGCCGGCGCCGGTGCCCGAGCCGGGCGTTTCTTGTGCGAGAGCCGGTGTTGCTGTGAGCGCGAGTGCGCCAAACGCAACGCCTACGTACAGGATGCGCTTCATGACATCTCCTCCATGCGAATTGAGGCGGCCGCCGATATCGCTGATGCCCCCCGGAACGAGATGTTGCAGGTCGCGCGGCGAAATCGGGACCGCAGCATATAGCTCGCGTCGGCGCTGCACGATTAGCCCCACACGGGATCGCGCCCTCTCCTCAAACGCGACAAATCGCTACCCCCGGATGAGGTCCGGGATTACCGATCAACCGATGTGCACGATGCCGGTCAGAAGGGCGCAAACCAGTTCGGCCTGCCGGTGGGTGCTGGTCTTGACGAAGACCTGCTTCAGATAGGCGCGCGCGGTCTGTATCTGGATGTGCATGCGCCCGGCGGCGGCCTCGATCGTCGCGCCGCCGACGAGATGCACCGCCAGCGTCGACTCGGTCGCCGTCAGGCCGTAAGCGCGGCAAAGCGCCGTAACCATCGCTCCCATGTCACGATCGGGTTCGAGCAGGTACAGCGCCGTGGCCGGCTTGCTCCACAGATCATACTGACATCCCAGCGACGCCACGACGGCAATCAGCGGCCGGCCTCGCATGCGATGCAGAAGCAACACGTGGAAGCTCTCTGCCGAAGCCGAGTCATGTCGAATTGCGGTTTGCAGGCGAACGGCATCGTCGAAGTCCGTAGCGGCGATCGCGTGGCCCGCGCGTCGGATACCATCGCCGGCGTTCAGCAGCCGCTGCGCGCGCGTGTTCGCGAACCAGGGCGAGGCATCCGGATCGAGCAGGATAAGGCCGAAATCGAACCGGTCGATCGCCCGCACCAGCCCATCGCGCAGGGCGTGTTCGCACTCGGCCCGCCAGATGATCCCGAGCATGGGTTCGACCCAATCGCCGAGCGCTTCGGGCACTTGTCCGTCCCAGCTCTGCTCGACGCCGTCAGCCCGACAGACCGTCAATCCAACCGCACCCCGGGGAGCGACCCGGTAGAGGAAGGTTATCCGCGCATGGCCGTCCTCGTCGTGCGAGGCCTTCACTGGCCACCCCAACGCCCCCCGCCATTCGGTTCCGTTCGCCTCCCGCGGTTCGGCGAGATCGCGGTCGATCGAGGCAGCGATCTCCGAAGCGAGCGTGCCCGGCATGTTGAGCGCCGTGAGGATCCTTGGTGAATCGCCTTCCGGACCATGCAACGTCAACATCCCCATGGATGCGTCCAGCCGATTGGTAACCAGATTTAACAAAGCCTCCGCATGGGCATCGCTTTGACGCGTGGTCGAAATTTGATCCACGATAGACCCCTTCATTCGTCGAACCCGCCGCGAGCAAGGGAGGCTCGCCGTGCGCAGCGAAACTAGGCGCGGGCAACTCAAAAATGGGGGCTAATATGGCTGATTGTGTGACTTTTGCGGCTTAGAACGACCGACGGCAAGATGGTCCGCCCGAAGCGTCGGACAGGGATCGCCATCCGGTTCTCAGCCCGTCGCCGGAGATTTTCCCCTCGCCTCCCTCTTCGCGAACCCCGGCACGGGACCGAAGGCGGTTGCCGAGGCTTCAGCGCGATCGGGGGGCGCAGCGTTCCTGTCTTCGCATCGCAATTTGCGGAACCGGCCGGCGAACCTTCCAGGAGTCAGACGGCACTGCAAGCACAGGCCCGATGCCAATTTGCTTTCGGGATACCGTCATATCACCGACATGAGGCCGCGTTTCTGAATATTCTCAGCTATTTGGGCCACAAAAACCGCCATATCAAACTAATTCCCTTAACAGCCTTGCCGCGGCTTGTCGGCAATTTTGCCCCTACAACGGAGTACGACAATTTATCCAATTGCGACCATTACGTATGCGTTTCCACGGATCGATCTTGTGTAGATTGATGATCTACTTCATCATCTCGGTGCTACACCTAAATCCGCGAGTATAATGGCTGTCTGCCGCAAGAGGCATGCCGCTATCTAGCCTTGCCGGCCAATTCGCCGGCGCAGGAACGGAGATCGGCGCTTTGATTGAGATGGTTCCTCTCGAACATTGCCTCGAAGACTCGGGAGAGCCGGATCTCATCATCGATCGATCCGGAAATGTGGTCTTCGCGACGACCGCCGCAAAATCGCTTGCCGGAGCGACGCTGCCGCGCTTCGACGCCGACGATTCCCTGGAGCATCTCCTCGCCGACTGGTCGGCACAGCGCGAGAGCTACGAATATACCGGCGTTGCGACGCTCCGCCTCGCCGACGGCGCGGCGTCCCCCATGCGCCTCGCGGTATCGATCATTGACTATCGAGGCGTGCCTCACCTGCTAGGGCGACTGCGTCCGCTCGAACACCCGGACCCGAGCGACGCCGATCTCTGGAGCGACATCGCCACCGCGGCGCGCGACGGCGCCTTCGCGGCCGTCGGCGCCGTGGTCGAGCACGAGATCAACCAGTCGCTCGCCGCGATCGTGAATTATGTGCAGACCTCGGTGGTGTTGCTGGGCGAGCGCGCGGAAGGCAGCAGGCTTGTCCGCGACGCCCTCTCCGACGCCGGACGGCAGGCGCTGCGCTGCGCGGACATGCTGCGCGCGCTCCGGCATAGTTTCAGCTTTCAGGACAGCACGCTGGTGCGACACTCGCTGAACGGTGTCGTCCGGCAGGCGCAGGCGCTGCTTGCCACTACGCGCGCCGGGCGCGCCTCTACGCTCGCGCTCAAATGCGAAGGACCGGAAGTCTTCGCGCAATTGAGCCACACCCCGTTTCTCTGGATGCTTTTTCTGCTGATGCAGCGATGCGTCGCGCATGCGTCGTCGGACCGGGAATCCGCGATCGAGGTGGGGATAGAAAGCGGCAACGGCCAGGTAATCCTGCGCTTTCCGGCCTGCAGGGTGTCGAGCAGCGCGTCCACGGCCCCGGGGGGGCTATTCTTCGAGCGCTTATCCTCGGGCAAGGACGATGTGCGCCTGTTTGCGATATGCCAGGCGACGATGCGCCTGCATGGAGGACATGTCTCGATCGCGGGGGATCAGGGGAATCCGGGGGTCCAGCTGGTCTTGCCAAAGGCCGGTGCGGAAGAGGGGCGATATGGCTGAGAAGGGGATCGTCCATATCGTAGACGACGAACTGCCAATTCGCAGATCGATCGCGTTCGTTCTGCAAGGCCTCGGCTATCTTCCCGAGACCTGGGCGAGCGGCGCCGAGTTCATCCAGCACGTCGAACGCTCGCAACGGGCCTGCGTCATTCTCGATCTTCACATGCCCGATATCGGCGGGCTCGGCATTCAGGAATGGATGAACGAGCATGGCATATTGTTGCCCGTGATCATCCTGACCGGACAAGGCGACATCCAGACCGCGGTCCGCGCCATCCAGAACGGGGCGGTCGATTTTCTCGAAAAGCCGGTTTCGCGCCACGCCTTGCTGGGCGTGATCGAACAGGCCTTCGAACGGCTCGACGACATCTCGACGCAGGTCGAACGACGCGAACAGGCGCTGCGGCGCCTGAAGGTGTTGACCCATCGCGAGCGGGAGATACTCGACCGGCTCGCCAAGGGGCATTCCAACAAGGAAATCGCGCTGATGTTCGGCATCAGCCCGCGAACGGTGGAGGTGCACCGCGCCAACATCATGTTCAAGCTGCGCGTGACGAGTTTCCCCGACGCACTGCGCCTCGCCTTCCTGTCGGAACTCGGCGAGACGGACGAGGACGGGGAGCCGATGCGCTCGCCGCACGTCCCTCCGCCCGAATAAGGTACCGAGGCGGGAATAAAGGCAGCACCCGGACGCGTCGGCACGCGCTGGACCCACCTGACGTCGAGTCGGACGAACCGGGTCGCTCGCCCGGGAAATCTGCCGCGCATTCCGGCGGCGGACGGAAACCCCACGGACATGTTGTTGTAACATCCGCAACGCCGAGGAAACGTCTCAGCCATCTTGCGTGCTTTTGAGGAGACAGGTCGGGGCAAAAGCACGACGTGGATGCGACGGCTCCTTTACGCGCGAATCCGTGCCTTCCATCGCCCGCCGCAGCGCATGCCGTGATCCGGCATGGGCCAGTCCAACCCCATGCCTGTCCGCGTGGGGCAGTATGTAAAGGTAACGATGCGTAATATTGCTCGCGCTCTGCGTGCGGGGACTGCCCTGTCGGCACTGACCCTCGCCACCACCCTCTTCGCCGTCCCGGCATTCGCCCAGGACACCGCCACCACCCCGACCACCACCGAAGACCAGACCGACGCCAATGATGGCGGCGAGGTCGTCGTCACCGGCTCGCTGTTCGCGACCAAGATCACGGCGTCGCCGGTAACCACGGTCACCGCCGAAACGCTCGATCAGCGCGGCATCAGCACCGTGCAGGAGGGTCTGCAGCGCCTCGCCTCGAACAACGGCCCGACGCTGACCAACAGCTTCTCGGCGAACGGCGCGTTCGCGGGCGGCGCATCGGGCATCTCGCTGCGCGGCCTTTCGACCAACTCGACGCTGGTGCTCTTCGACGGCCTCCGCGCCGCCTATTATCCGCTCGCCGACGACGCGACGCGCAACTTCGTCGATCTCAACACGATCCCCGACGACATCATCGACCGCGTCGAGGTGCTGCGCGACGGCGCCTCGTCCAGCTACGGCGCGGATGCGATCGCGGGCGTGGTCAACATCATCACCAAGCGCGAGTTCCAGGGCGTCTCGGCGCGCGCCGAAGCCGGCATCTCGCAGGACGGCATCGCGCCGACCCAGCGCCTCTCGTTGACCGCCGGCACCGGCGATCTCGATGCGGACGGGTTCAACGCCTATGTCAGCGGCTTCTACTACCACGCCGGCGCGGTTTATAATCGCGACCTGCCCTATCCGTTCAATTCGGACGATCAGACCGGGATCGGCGGACCCAACAACCTGGTGAACGGCGACAATTTCGCCACCAATTATGCCGGGTCGAACCTCTATGTCGCGCCGGGCTCGGGCGGCCGCTACCAGCTGCTCACCAATGGCTGCGTCAACGGCACCGCGAGCGCGACCAGCGCGACGCAGCAGGCCGACAACGCGCTGCTGCCGACCAGCATCTGCCAGCAGGACATGACCAATCGCTACGGCGTGGTCGCGCCGCAGATCGATCGCTTCGGCGTGTCGGCGCACGTCACCAAGACGTTCGGCGATTCGGCCGAGGCCTATCTGCAGGTCAATTTCCAGCAGTCGCGCTCGCAATATTCGGGCACGGCGTCGTCGATCTACGCCAATGCACCGGCGGGCATCTACTACGCGCCCTATTCGACGCGTGGCAGCGGCGCGAGCTTCGCGCCGGGCTCGGGGGCGCTGACGCTCCCGGTCTATGTCTGCGCCGCGCGCGCCAATTGCGACACCGCGGCGGATCGCACGCTCAACCCGAACAATCCGTTCGCGGCGTCGGGCGAGACGGCGACGCTGATCGGCGGCATGCCCAACCTCACCCGGTACGATGAATCGCGCAGCCGCGTGTACCGTGCCGCCGCGGGCGTGAAGGGCAGATTCGGCGACGATTGGGACTATAAGGTCGACGCGACCGCGATGCACACCGATCTGCGTCGCACGTTCAACGGCTATATCCAGATCCAGCACCTGCTGGATGTGATCGCCGACGGTTCGTACAATTTCGTCAACCCGGCCGCGAACAGCCAGGCGGTGACCAGCTATCTGGCGCCGGAGCTCAACGTCGATGCCTCGTCGGATCTCTATCAGCTGCAGGCGAGCCTGAGCAAAACGGTGACCGAATTGCCGGGCGGTCCGCTCAAGGTCGGCGTCGGTGCCTCGGTGTTCTACGAAGCCGTGGATTCGCCTTCCGCGAACAGCGACATCAACGGGCCGACCCAGCGCTACTTCACGATCAACGCGTTCGGCACCGAAGGCCATCGCACGGTCTCCTCGGCGTTCGGCGAGATCAACGCGCCGGTGCTCGACATGCTCGAGGTCAACGCTTCGGGCCGCTACGATCATTATTCGACCGGTCAGGGCTATTTCTCGCCGAAGTTCGGCGCGAAGTTCACTCCCGTCGACATGATCACGATCCGCGGCAACTGGTCGCGCGGGTTCCGCATCCCGAGCTTCGGCGAGGCGAATGCGCTGCCGACGACGGGCTATGTCAACAACTCGGCCGGCCTGTTCAACGATGCGTATCTGGCGCAATATGGCTGCTCGGTGGCGACGTTCAGCACCGCGTGCCCGCAATATCTCCGCTCGGCCAGCTATGGTCAGACGACGCTCGCGTCGCCCGATCTGAAGCCGGAGAAGTCGCGCAGCATCACGCTGGGCGCGGTCTTCACGCCGATGCGGAACGTCTCGTTCACGGTCGACTATTTCAACATCAAGAAGACCGACGCGATCACCTCGCTCTCCTCGGGCGATGCGCTGCGGGCCTATTATGCCGGTCAGGCGGTGCCCGATGGCTATACGATCATCGCGGACGCGGTTGATCCCGCGCACCCGAACGCGCTGCCGCGCGTGGCGTTCGTGCAGTCGCACTATGTCAATGCCAACACGATCAAGTCGGAAGGCATCGATTTCGGGGCGAATGCGCGCTTCAACTTCGGCGGCGTGACCTGGACGAGCAATCTCGATGCGACGCTCCAGCTCGAGCTCAGCACCACGCTGGCCGACGGCACGCGCGAGACCTATGTCGACACGATCGGCAACTACAACCTGACCGCGGGTTCGGGCACCTATCGTTGGCACGGCAGCTGGCTGAACAGCTTCGCGTTCGGCGACTACACGCTGTCGACCACGGCCAACTACACCTCGGGCTATGACCTGTCCGCGATGGATCAGGGCAATGCGTACCGGGATTGCGGTCTCGCGCCGTCGCCGGCTTACACGGGCTGCCGCGTGAAGAGCTATCTGACGTTCGACCTCAACGCGACCGCCAAGGTGACCGACGGGTTCACGCTCTACGCGAACGTGCTCAACCTGTTCGATCGCCTGCCGGACTATGATCCGGTGACCTATGGCGCCTATCTCTACAACCCGGTCCAGGCCGGCGAAGGCATCTACGGCCGTCGCTTCCTGGTCGGTGCGAAGGTCAATTTCTGAACCCTCGCCTCGAGCGCTCCCCGCTCCTGGCAAATAACTGGAGGGGCGGCCCACGGGCCGCCCCTCCTTTTTTATGGGCGCCCGGGGAGCGGCCGGGCTCTGCAGGGATCCGAACGCGTGATCGACCTACGGACGCGCAATCGCTAAATCGGCGATCTTTCGCCTAACAACGCCCCTTCAACCGCAGGCGTTATTAAGTCCAATCGTCAAATTCTTCCAATATAAACTAAAATTGTGAAGTGGTGTGTTTATATTGCACTCTTGATGAATTCTATATATTTGATGTCGAGCATCCATCGAAAGAGCATCTTATAGACTTCTAGACACGCAACCCCGGGGAGGCACCGATGGTCTTTACCAAGTCGCAACTTGCGATGCTGGCGGGCGCGATGGCGATCGCGGCGCCGGTCGCTGCACAACCTGCGGCAGGCGCTCCCAAGTGGCTCACCCAGGGCGACAAGCTGTTTGGAAAACCGGCAAAGAACGGCGATCCCGACGGCAAGGACCCCGCATCCGATATCAGTGGCCTGGCGTGTGCGCCGGCGCGTTCTACGGGCAGGCTTTGCCTTGTGGTCGACGACGAGAGCCAGGGCGCGCAGATCATCATCCTGACCGATGATCGCCCCATCGTCGGAGACTTCATCCGCCTCTCGACCCTGACCTATGAATCGAAGCCGCTGGAGCTGGATGCCGAGTCCGTGGCCTGGGCCAATGGCGCCTTTTACGTCCTCGGCTCGCATGGCCGTCCCCGGCACGGGCAAGGTGCCGAGGAACAGAAGAATCGCGCACGGGCGCAAGCCACTCGCAGCCTCTTCGAGATCCGGCTGGATTCCGATGCCGTCGATCCGCGCACCGGCAAGATCGTCCGCCCGGCCGTCATCAGATCGTCTGCCCGTCTTTCAGAGGCGATTTCGGCGCAATCCGAGCTGGGACCTTTCTTCGACAAGGCTCTCGAGGAAGGCGGGGTCACCATCGAGGGCAGCGCCGTCAAAGGCTCCACCCTGTACGTCGGCTTCCGCGGCCCCGTTCCAAAGACCGAAGCCGCGGTGCTCTCGATACCGCTGGCATCGCTTTTCGACGGCAATGCCCCGGCGCGAGGAAATGTGCAGTGGTTGCCGCTGGGGAAAGACACTTTTGGCAAGGCGCGCGGCATACGTGACCTCGTTGCGGTCGATGGCGGCTATGTCGGCATAGCAGGCCCGATGAAAGACCCTGAGGATCCCAAATATGTGATCAGGCCGGGCGACTATGCCGTCTTCCGTTGGAGCGGACAGGGGCTCCCCATTGTCAGGGATCTGGGCGGCTTCGATGCGGGCAACAAGCCCGAGGCGCTCGTTCCCCTCGGCTTTGACGGGGGCCGGATGCGCGCGCTGCTCCTGTTCGACGGCCCCCTCAACGGCGCGCCGCGGTTGATCGAGCAAGACTTCGGCGGACAAGGCGCAACCGGCGATGCGCAGCGTCCCTGACTGCCCGACAGAGGCGCTCGCGGTGCCTCGCGCCATCAACGCCGGGCGTCCGGCGTCTCGCCCGGCGCCGGCCTAACGCGCCGGCTGAATCGGCGGAGTGAAGGCCGGCACGGCGAATTTCGGTGCGGTCAGCGTGACCTCGGTGGGCAGGCCACTCGTCTCGCCGGTGCGCAGGAAGTCGTAGATCGCCTGCTTCGCGGCGGGGCTTTCGCGCAGCTGGTAGAAGGTCCCGTCATGCCCGGCGCGGTGGACGAGGATCGCGTGGCCCATGGGGAAATAGGGCAGCAGACCGAGCGTGTTCTCGATCGGGGTCGAGGTGTCCCAGTCGCCATGGACGAAGACCACGGGAATCGGAGTCACGCGCGGCAGCCGTACCGCGTCGCCCATGTCCGGCGTCGGCCAATCGGGTGCCGAGACCAGATTGGCCTCGAAGTTCCACGTGCCGAGCAGGTCGACTGCCGGATCGGTGCGCATCTGGTGCTCGCGGCTCGCCGAGACGCCCAGGCTGGAGTCCGCCAGCGGGCCGATCAGCTTGATCGGGCTGGCGGCGCGATCGGATAAGGTCTGGCGCGCCCAATCGTCGTAATGGCCGTGATAGAGCGACAGGATGAAGGCCGGCCAATGCCCGGCCTCGTCGGTGTGCGCCAGCAGGGCGAGTTGCAGGTCTTGCGCCCCGAGCACGACCGTCTGCGCCTTGCCGGTATCGTCGGAGACGGTGACGCGGACGGGCGCGGCAGCAAAGCGCCGGTGCAAGGCGCGTATCGCTTCCATCATTCCACCCTTGGGCAGCCAGGGCGCCAGGCCGGGATCGCGATCGGCATCGAAGGCGATCCGCTGGAGCGCGGCGAAGACGTGCGAGGGCATGTCGAAACCGTTGTTCAGCGGCTCGACGCTCGAGAGCACCGCGCGCGCGACGATCTCCGGATGGAAGCGCATCACGGCCAGCGACCATTGCGAGCCGAAGCTGCCGCCGAACAGGCTGATCTTGTCATAGCCGAGCGCGCGTCGGAGATCGTCGACATCCGCCGCGAAGGCCTTGATCGTATAACCCGACAGATCCTTGTCCGGATTATGCGCGACGGCGCGCCTGGCAAGCGCCTGCATCGCGGCCGCATCTGCGCGCGCCGACGCCGGCTCGCCGGGCGGAGAAGCGTCGGCCGTCTCGACGAGCATCTCGCCACGGCGAGTATAGCCGCGCTGCTCGATCACCACGAGATCGCCGGCGGCGCCGAAGGTCAGCCAGGAGCGTAGACGGCTCCGCGCCGTTTCATTCGTCTCCGCGAAGGCGCCGAGCACGCTCAATCCCGGGCCGCCAGGCAGCCAGAAGATCGGCGGCGCGCCGGTGGGCCGCGGTGCCTTGATCCGCGCGAATCCGACACCGATCCTGCGACTGTCCGGCTTGTCCCGATTCTCCGGCACGTAGAGCGTGCCGATCTCATAGGACACCGTTTCGCCGGTCGGGAGCTTGACGCTTCCCTGTTCGATCACGATCCGGTCTGCCGCCGCCTGCGGGATAGCGGCTTCGACAGCTCCTGTCTGAACGCCAAGGGCCACGATCGCGTAGACCAGCATGCGGATCGATCGCATAGGAACTCCCCGGACAATGGGTTGCGGCGCATTGCTCACCGATATATAATTCCATGTCAAGATACTTCATGTGAAGATAATTGCTACCAATGACTGAACAGCGCGCCGCCCCGCCGGAAACCGATGTCGTCGACCAGCTGCTGGAAGACTGGGCGCGCGAGCGGCCGGATCTTGACGCTTCCGCGATGGCGGTGGTCGGGCGACTCCTGCATCTGGGTGGGCTGTTGCAGGCCCGGGCGGGCGAGCGGCTTCAGGCTATGGGTATCAGCTACACCGAGCTCGACGTGCTGGCGACGCTGCGGCGATCGGGATCCCCCTATCGGCTGAGCCCCACCGTGCTCCGGCAATCCGTGCTGCTCACTTCGGGCGCGATGACTGCGTGCCTCAACCGGCTCGAGCAGCGCGGGTTGATTTCCCGCAATCCGGACGACAGCGATCGGCGGTCGCTATTGGCGGCACTGACCCCGGGAGGCGTGGAATTGATCGAGACTGCGATCGCTTCGCACTTCGAGCAAGCCGAACAGGCGATCGCCGACCTGGATGCAGCCGATCGCGACGCTCTGGCGCGCCTGCTGCGGACGGTCCGGCTTCAACTCTGAGCTTGATCTATCGTCACTGCCGGTCGCGGTGCCGGGCCTGACGGCGCACGATCGCGGACTGTGCATCGCCGTCCAGATGCGCGGAAGATTCACTCTGTTTTGCACCAAACCCGGGGACGATGCCCCCGACGCACGCGCAGGCCTGGCATCCCGGCAATCTGAATGAGCGTCTGCTTTCGAGAGGCGGTTTGCGATCGCTGCCGTTCTCCCGAAAGCTCGCCCGGACGGTCGCTTGGGACCAATCCCCGCCATCTGGCGGCCACCTTACGGGATAAGCAACAGCTTCCCCGTGGTGGCACGGCTTTCCATCGCCGCATGCGCCTCGGCGGCCTCCGACAGAGCGAAGTCGCGGGCTGGCGCGATCCGCAGCTTGCCCGCGCGGACCCAGTCGAACAGCCGGGTGGTGCGAGCGCGCAGCAACTCGGGGGTGTGAACATGATCCGAGAAGACGGCGTAGCCGAGCTTGATGCTGCGCGGCAGGCTCATGATGTCGATCCGCCCCGGACCGCCCAGCACCGGGCCGTACCAGCACAAGGTCCCGGAGCGGCGCAACGCGGCCAGCGAGCCGTCGAAGGTCGCAGGGCCGGAGCCGTCATAGACCACGTGCACGCCCTCGCCACCGGTGAGCCGGATGACCTCGGCCGCGAAATCCCCCTCGGCGTCGACGATGACATGGTCCGCGCCGGCCGCCTTCGCGGCGTCGACCTTGGCCGCGCTCGAGACCCGGCCGATCACCGTGCCGCCGCGGAGCTTGATGATCTGGGTGAGCAATTGCCCCAGCCCACCAGCGGCGGCGTGCACCAGCGCGACATCGCCCGGCTGCACCGGATAGAAGTCGGTCGCGAAATGGCTGGCGGTGAGCCCCTGCATCATCAGCGACGCCGCAGTCCGATCGTCGATATCGTCGGGCACCGGCACGAGCCCGGCGGCAGGAATGGCGATCCGCTCGGCATAGCTGCCCGGGGCGTAGACCCAGGCGACGCGCTGCCCGACCGCAAGATCCGTCACGCCCTCGCCCAGCGCGAGGACGCGGCCGGCGCCTTCGACGCCCAGAGCACGCGGCAGCGGCATCTCATGCCACGCCATTCCCTGGCGCACCCCCACGTCCATGAAATTCACGCCGCTCACGGCGACCGCGACCAGCACTTCGCCCGGGCCCGGAACGGGCTCCGGCAGGTCCAGCAGTTCGAGCACCTCGGTTCCGCCGATCGCGGTCATCGCAATGGTCTTCATCTTGAAGCTCCTTGTTGAATGATCATTCCAGAATTGGGCAAAAAAAATCAGCGCAGCGCGCGCAGGGTGAGATCGACAAGAGCGGAAATCTGCTCGGGCCCCGCGCCCGCTCGCGCGGCGAGGCGGATGCTGGAAATCGTCGTGATCAGGAAGGTCGCGAGGTGGTCGAGGTCGTGATCGGCCGCGACGTCGCCCTGCGCTTGCGCTCTGGCCAGGGCGCCCTTCACCGCCCGGGCCAGCGTGGCGCTCGAGGCCTGGCGTAGCTTCACCAGCTCTGGCCGGGTGCAGCCGAACTCGACGGTGGCGCTGAGGCCGAGACAGGCTTGGCTGGCCTCGGCCGCGACGCGGTCGAACATCGCGCGGATCCCCTCGATCGCCCGCTCGCGGCTCGCCAGCAGTTCGGCATGCGTACGCACCTCGTCCTGCGAATAACGCTGCACAGCCGCGCGATAGATGCCCCATTTGTCGCCGAACGTATCGTACAGGCTCTGCCGCCCGATCCCCATCGCATCGACGAGCATCTGCGCCGAGCTGCCCTCGAAGCCATGCTCGCGAAACACCGCTATCGCAGCCTGCACGGCGGCATCGACGTCGAATTCCTTGGGGCGGGCCATGGTGGAGAGATAATGTACTGGAACGATCGTTCAAGATGTGATTGAGAGCCGCAATGGATTCTCCGGCACGCACCCTCCGATGATCGCCCCGCGCTGGTACCGCGACCTCGACCCAAACGGCCGCCGGGCGTTCCGCAGCACCTATGCCGGGTTCAGCATCGATGCGATGAACGTCCAGCTCTATTCGTTCATCCTGCCATTGCTGCTGACGCTCTGGCAGCTCTCGCCCGCGGCGGGCGGGTTGCTGGCGACGGTCATGCTCGTCGCCTCGGCCGCCGGCGGCTGGCTGGCCGGGCTTGCCTCCGACCGGCTCGGGCGCGTGCGGGTACTGCAGGGGACGATCATCTGGATGGCCCTCGCCACCCTGGCCTGCGGGCTGGCGCAGAATTTCGAGCAGTTGCTCGTCGCGCGGACGCTCCAGGGGCTCGGCTTCGGCGCCGAATGGGCAGTCGGCGCGGTGTTCATGGGGGAGATCGCCGCGGCGGCGACGCGCGGTCGGCTGGTCGGAACCGCGCAGAGCGCCTGGGCGATCGGTTGGGGCCTCGCCGCCGCGACCTCCACCATCGCCGTCGCGCTGCTGCCGCCGGAACTGGGCTGGCGCGCCGCCTTTTTCGTGAGCCTGCCCCCGGCGCTGGCGGTCTTCGTCGCGCGCCGCCGGCTCACCGAATCCGCCACTTTCCTCGCCGCCCCGGACGGCGAGGCGTGGCACCGGATCTTCCACCGCCGGATGCGCGGCAACACCGCCCGGGGCAGCCTGCTCGCGATCGGAACGCATGGCGGCTATTGGGCGCTCGCCACCTGGTGGCCGACGATGCTCCGGCTCGAGCGCGGCATGACCACCACGCAGGCGGCGTCGCACATGGCGGTGCTCGTCGGCGGCTCGCTCGCGGGCTATATGCTCGGCGCGGTGCTCGCCGACCGCATCGGCCGCCGGGCCACGCTCGCGCTGTTCGCCTCCGGCGGGATCGCCACGGTGCTTCTTGCCACCGAAACCGCGGTCCCCGATGCCGTGCTGCTCGCACTCGGGGTACCACTCGGGCTCTTCGCGATGGGGCTGTACAGCGCGATCGGGCCGGTGCTGAACGAGCTCTACCCGACGCGGCTGCGCGGCTCGGGCCTCGGCTTCTGTTACAATGTCGGGCGCGGCGTGGCCGGCCTCGCGCCCTTCGCGGTGGGCGGCAGCATCGCCGCGTTCGGCATCGCCCATTCGATCGGCATCTACGTGTCCGTCGCCTGGATACTGGTGCTGCTCGCCGCGGCGCTGCTGCGCGAGACGAGGGGCATGGAGCTCACGCCAGCATGGAAAGGCGCCTAGAAGCCGAGCTCGGTGAGGCTGGGCTGATCGGCGGGACGCGGACCCTCCGGCCAGCGCAGCGCCCGCTCGTGCGCCTGGATCGGATGCTCGTTGGCGGCGGTGAGGCGGCGACGCACCAGCCCGCCATCGTCGAACTCGATCTCCTCGCTGCCATAGACGCGGAACCAGGTGCCGCTGTCGTTGCGGAACTCCGCGGCGTGACGTGTGCTGAGCCGATTGTCGCCTTCCGCCCAGAGCTCGATCACCAGGCGAAGCTCGATCTCGCGGCGCAGCTGGCGCTCGAGAAAGGTGCGGATCTGCTCGCGGCCCCACAGGAAATTGACGCGGTTGCGCCACTGGCAATCGATCGTGCTGGCGAGCAGGATCGCCTGCAGGTCGCGGCGGTTCCAGGCGTCCTCGGCAGCGCGGACGTGCTGCTCCATCGCCGGACTGAATCGGGGCATCGTATCTTTCAACCTCAGCAGAGCATCCGCGATTATGGCGCAGGGCCCGGCAACGGCCAGTTAGGCGCTGTTAGTTTCCGAGAACGACCGAGCCCGCTCACAGCAGATCATAGCGATTAACGGGCACCCTTTCTCCGCCAAGGCTATCAGCAGATCGTTCCCCGCCGCCGAAAGGACCCGAGCCATGCCGAAGCTTCTGCCCGAAACCTCCACCGATCGCCGCGGCTTCGTCCACGGCGCCGCCGCGATCGCTGCGGCGCTAACCGGCGGCGGCGCTCCGGTATTGGCGGCTGCACCGCGGATGCCCTCGACCCCCTCCCCCTTCGGCCCGGTCCGGCAGGTCGACGCCGGCGTGCTCAGCATCGGCTATGTCGAGATGGGCCCCGCTTCGGGGCCGGCCGTCCTGCTCTTCCATGGCTGGCCCTATGCCATCGATGCCTTCGCGGAGGTCGCGCCGCTGCTCGCCGCGCGCGGCTATCGCGTGATCGTGCCGCATCTGCGCGGCCATGGCACCACGGTCTTCCGTTCGGCCGATACGCCGCGCAACGCCCAGCAGGCTGCGCTGGCGGCCGACGGGCTCGCGCTGATGGACGCGCTTCGCATCGAGCAGGCGATCGTCGCCGGCTTCGACTGGGGCGCGCGCACCGCAGGCATCATGGCGGTGCTCTGGCCCGAGCGCTGCAAGGCGCTGGTCTCGGTCAGCGGCTATCTGATCGGCGGCCAGGCCGGCAACGCGAAGCCACTGCCGCCCGCGGCCGAGCTGCAATGGTGGTATCAATTCTATTTCGCCACCGAACGCGGCAAGGCCGGCTACGCCGCCAACACCAGGGCGTTCAATCAGCTGATCTGGCAGCTGGCCTCGCCGAAATGGAAGTTCGACGCCGCGACCTTCGACCGGTCGGCGGCCGTGTTCGCCAATCCGGACCATGTCGCGATCGTGATCCACAATTATCGCTGGCGGCTCGGGCTCGCCGAGGGCGAGTCACGATATGACGCCGTCGAGGCGAGGCTGGCCGCCGCGCCGCCGGTGACGATCCCGTCGATCACCATGGAAGGCGACGCCAACGGCGCGCCGCATCCCGACCCCGCGCAATATCGCGCCAGGTTCACCGGGCCCTATGCGCATCGGCTGATCACCGGCGGAATCGGCCACAATCTGCCGCAGGAAGCCCCGGCCGCCTTCGCCAAGGCCGTGCTCGACGTCGCCCGACTGGCCAGCTGAGGAGGACGGACATGCAGCGGCTCGCAACCTGCGGTCTCGCGCTCGCGGCGTTGGTCTTCGGGGTCTCGGCGGTGGTCGCCGCCCAGCGCCCCGCCAGCGAGGTTTCGCCGGTCTATGGGGTCACGCTCCCCAAAGACTATCGCGACTGGAAGCTGATCAGCGTCGCGCATGAGGCCGGCAAGAACAACGATATCCGCGCCATTCTGGGCAACGAGATCGCCGTGAAGGCCTTTCGCCAAGGCAGGCGCCCTTTCCCCGACGGCGCCGTCATCGTGCGGCTGGCATGGCGGTTCGAATCGTCGCCACGCAACGACAGCGTCTTTCCCGCCCCCCAGTCCTTCGTCGCGGGAGCGCCCGTCAACGTGCAGGTCAGCGTCAAGGATTCGAAGCGCTACGCCGCGAGCGGCGGCTGGGGCTATGGGCAGTTCGAGAACGGCGTGGCGAACCAGGATCCGGCGCTCACCCGGGCCTGCTTCACTTGCCACGCCAAGCTCGACGCGCTCGACAAAAAGGCGGACCTCGTCTTCACCGACTATTCGCAATAAGGATCGCCCGCGACCGGCGACGCAGGAGCGACGCTGGCCGCGGGCGTGACGCCGGCGGTGTTGGGGGGAACGCCGGCGCGCAGTTCATCGCGCGGTTGCCGCCCTTTCGATCAGGCTCGCCACGGCCGGCGCGTTCGAAACCATCACCACGTGCGAGGCGCCCTTCACCACCACCGTCCCACGTGATCCGGCGCGATCGGCCATGAACGCCAGCGCGGCGGGCGGGATGTTCCGGTCCTTGTCGCCGTAGACGAACCACGCAGGGATGTGCTTCCACGCCGGCGCGGTGGAGGCTTCCCCGAGCGCCGCTTCGGCAACCGGGCGCTGACCGGCGGCCATCAGCCGCGCCTCGCCCGCGGGCACGTCCGCCGCGAACTGGTCGTGGAAGCGGGCCTGAAGGATGTAGAGATCGGTGCCGCCGCTCGCGAGCTTGACCGGCGGCGCCAGCGTGGGCGCCAGCGTGCTGCCCGGGAACTTGCCGGTCAGGCCCAGCGCGGTCTCGCCGGCATCGGGCGCGAAGGCGGCGACATAGACCAGCGCCTTGACGTTGGCCGCGCCCTCGCCCGCCTCGCTGATCACCGAGCCGCCATAGCTATGGCCGACGAGCACGACCGGCCCGGGGATGCTGTCGACCAGTGCGCGTACCGCATCGGCATCGGCGCGAACCCCGCGCAGCGGATTGGCGGCAGCGACTACGGTATAGCCGTCGCGCTCGAGGATCCGGACCACGCCGTTCCAGCTCGACGAATCAGCGAAGGCGCCGTGGACGAGCACCACGGTGGGTTTCGCGCTTTGGGCCTGCGCAGCGAGCGGCAGCGCGGCGGTGGCGAGCAGCAGCCCGCCGGCAATCAGCTTCTTCATGTCGGTCTCCTTCGCAAACGGGGGTCAGACGAGCCGGACGACGGCGTCGATGTTGCCCTTGATCGCCTTCGAATAGGGGCAGGTGCGGTGCGCCGCTTCGATCAGCTGGCGCGCGATCTCGGGTTCGACGCCGGGAACACGGACGTTGAGCCGGGCGGCGAGCGAATAGCCGTCCTCGCCGTGACGCAGATCGACTTCGGCATCGATCGCGAGGTCGCCAGGCAGGGTCATACCCTTGCTCTTCGCGGCGATCGCCATCGCGCCTTCGAAACAGGCCGACCAGCCGGCGGCGAACAGCTGCTCGGGATTGGTGCCGGCGCCGGGGCTGCCGGGAACGGCGAGCACGATGTCGAGGCGGCCGTCCGAGCTGCGGGCGGCGCCTTCGCGACCGCCGGTCACGTGCACATGGGCGGTATACAGGGTCTTGATGTCGGACATGGTCTTCTCCTTGGGGATGGGCTCAGCGAAGCGAACGGAAAGCGGCGCGAACCTCCTCGGCGAACAGCGCCGGCTGCTCCCACGCGGCGAAATGGCCGCCGTCCCGCACTTCGTTGAAGTAGAAGAGATTGGCGTAGCAGCGCTGGGCCCAGCTCCTGGGCGCGCGGAAGATCTCGCCGGGAAACACGCTCACCGCGACCGGCAGATCGATGATCCCGCGCGCGTTGAAATTGTTGGAATGGTCCTCCCAGTAGATTCGCGCGGCGGACGCGCCGGTCCCGGTCAACCAGTAGAGCGAGATATCGTCGAGGATCGCGTCGCGGCCGAGAACGCGCTCCGGATGGCCATCGGCATAGACCCATTGCGCGATCTTCTCGTACATCCACGCCGCCATGCCGACCGGTGAATCGACCAGCGAATAGCCAATGGTCTGCGGTCGGGTGTTCATCATCGCCGCATAGGCCGAATTGTCGCGGTAGAACGCTTCGAGCTGGTCGAATGCGCCGCGCTCCGGAGGCGTCAGGCTCGCGGGAGCGGGATCGCCGGCGGCGAGGACCTTCGCGATGTCGGCGGGAACCACCGCGGGCATGTTGAGATGGATGCCGATCAGGCCGGGCACATGCTGCAGCGCCATGCGCTGCGAGATCACCGAGCCGCAATCGCCGCCCTGGCTGACAAAGCGATCATATCCGAGCCGCCGCATCAGCATCCCCCAGGCGCGGCCGACATGATCCGAGCCCCAGCCGGGCACCGTCGGCTTTGCGGAGAAGCCGAAGCCGGGGATCGACGGGATCACCAGATGGAAGGCGTCCTCGGCCTTGCCGCCATGCGCGGTCGGGTTGGTCAGCGGCTCGATGACCTTGAGGAATTCGAGGATCGAGCCCGGCCAGCCATGGGTGAGGATCATCGGCATTGCGTTCTCGTGCCGCGAGCGGACATGGATGAAGTGGATGTCGAGGCCGTCGATCCCGGTCACGAACATCGGCAGCGCGTTGAGCCTCGCCTCGACCTTTCGCCAGTCATAGCCTTGCGTCCAGTAGCGCATCAGCGGCTCGAGCGTCTGGCGGCGCACGCCTTGCCCGTCATCGCCGGCCGGCTGGGCGTCGGCCCAGCGAGTCTCGGCGATCCGGCGCTTCATTGCCCGGATATCGACCTCCGGAATCGCGACCCGAAAAGGTCGGATGGCGCCGTCGCCCCCTTGCGCGCTTGCGATGGACGGCATGGCGCTGAGCGCGCCCGCCACGGTGGCCCCAACGACGAACTGACGGCGCGAGGGATGGTCTGCGAACATTGGGCTCTTCTCCCCGATCTGGTTGCCGCCAGATTTAGAGAAGCGGCGCGGCCGCGCCCGTTAAGTGCAGTGATGCGGTGTTAGCGATCGCGAGGGCGGCGGGCCCACGGCACGCGCTTTCAGGAACTAACGCCTGCCCCGCGACGGCTAACGGGAAGTGCCGCGCGGGCCGCTTATTATCCATGGTGACCGGCAACAGGAGGCAGGCACATGGACCAGAGACGCTCGCTTGGCTTCGCTGCGGCCGCAGTCGCGGCGGCGGCGGCGACCACCGCCATCTGCTTCGGCGATGCGCTCGGCCTTGCCCGATCCCCGGCCAAGGCCGGCGATGCCGTCGCCGGCGCGCCCTTCCGCGCCACCTCGCACCCGATCGAGGTACTGCAGGGCGTCGCGCCGTGGTTGCTCCCCGCGCCCGAAGGCCCCGGGTCGCTGCGCGGCAAGGTCGTGATCGTCAATTTCTGGACCTATTCCTGCATCAACTCGCTGCGCGCGCTTCCTTATCTGCGTGCGTGGAGCGAGCGCTACGGGAGCAAGGGGCTCGCAGTGGTCGGCGTGCACGCGCCCGAATTCGGCTTCGAGAAAAACCCGGCGAACGTCCGCCTCGCCCTCGATCAGCTCGATGTCCGCTATCCGAACCTGCAGGACAATGACTATGCGGTGTGGCGCACCTTCGCCAACCGGGGCTGGCCCGGCATCTATTTCATCGATGCGCACGGCAAGATCCGCGGCTATCGGCTCGGCGAAGGCGGATATGACGAGGGCGAGCAGTTGATCCGCACGCTGCTGGCCGAAGCGGGCCGGAATGTCTCCGACGTGCCGCTGTCTCCGATCGAGGGCAAGGGCGTCGAGGCGCAGGCCGACTGGGCCGATCTGGGATCCCCCGAAGCCTATCTCGGCTATGACAAGGCAGTCGGCTTCGCTTCCCCCGGCGGCCTCCGCAAGGACGGCGCGCAGGGCTATGCCGCCGCGGCGAGCCTGCCGCGCAACCGCTGGGATCTGGCGGGCGGCTGGAAGGTCGGCGGCGAATATGCGGCGCTGGAGAGCGGCCCCGGCACCCTCCGCTTCCGCTTCCACGCCCGCGACGCGCATCTGGTGCTGGGCGGCGCGCCGGATGGCCGCCCGGTGCGGTTCCGCATGACGATCGACGGCCGCGCACCCGGCGCCAGCCACGGCGTGGATGTCGATGCGGCCGGCTGGGGCGAAGTGAAGGAGGATCGGCTCTACCAGCTGGTCCGCCAGTCCGGCGAGATCGCCGACCGCACCGTCGCGATCACATTCTCGCGCCCCGGCGTACGCGCCTATGTTTTCACCTTCGGCTGATCGGAACGGAATCATGACACGGACCTGGCTGGTGACCGGCAGCTCGCGCGGCTTCGGGCGCGCGCTGTGCGAGGCGATCCTCGACGCGGGCGATAATCTGCTGGCGACGGCGCGCGACCCCGATCAGCTCGCCGGGCTGGGCGACGGGCTGGGCGACGGGCGTCCCGGCAAGCTCGCCACTGCGCGGCTCGACGTGACCTCGGAGGCGGACGCCGCCGCCGCCGTGGCCGCGGCGATCGGCGTCTTCGGCGCGCTCGACGTCTTGGTCAACAACGCCGGCTATGGCGATGTCGGCTCGGTCGAGGACACGCCGATCGAGTCCTTCCGCCGCCAGATCGACACCAATTTGTTCGGCACGATCCTGATGACCAAGGCGGTGATCCCGCACATGCGCGAGCGGCGCAGCGGCCATATCGTCCAGTTCTCCTCGGTCGGCGGGCGGGTCGGCGCGCCGGGACGCGCGCCCTACTCGACAGCCAAATGGGGCGTCGAGGGCTTCTCCGAGGTGCTCGCGCAGGAGATGGCGCTGATCGGCGTGCGCGTGACGATCGTCGAGCCCGGCGGCTTCCGCACCGATTTCGCCGGATCCTCGACCTGGCTCGACGCGGGCCGCGCCGAATATGACGCTGTGGTCGGCAATGCGGCACGGATGCAGGCGGCGTATCACGGCAAGCAGCCCGGCGATCCCCGTCGCGGCGCGCAGGCGATCCTCGCGATCGTCGCTTCCGAGGCGCCGCCGCTTCGCCTCCCGCTCGGCAGCGACGCCGTCGCCGCGATAGAGCGCAGCGACAGAGCCCGGCTCGACGAGCTGGCGCGCTGGCGCACGCTCAGCGTGTCGACCGATTTCCCGAAGGAATAATCGTCCGGCGGGATTGAGACGCGCCGCCGCGCGCGGCATGGATCGGCCGACCAGACAGGGGTAATGGCAGATCGTGGCGGACCTGGATCAGCAGCTTGGCGAACGCTTGTGCTTCGGGCCCTTCTGCCTGTCCCCGGGCGCGCGCCTGCTGACCCGGCACGGCGAACCGGTCGAGATCGGCGGCCGCTCCTTCGACCTGCTGGTAGTACTCACCGAGCAGCCCGGCCGCGTCCTCTCCAAGCGCGAGCTGCTCAAGCGCGTCTGGTCGGACGTGGTGGTCGAGGACGGAAGCTTGCGCTTCCACATGGCCGGGCTGCGCAAGCTGCTCGGTGATGGCGTCGATGGCGCGCGCTACATCGCCACTCAGGTCGGCGTCGGCTACGCATTCGTCGCTCCGATCGAGCGCCACGGCGGTACGGCCCCGCGGCGCCCGGAAGAGAGCGCCAGGGCCACCGTCACCGCCAATCTGCCCGCGCGCCTGCCCCATCTCATCGGGCGCGAGCGCGACGTGGAATTGCTGGTCGAGCGCGTCGCCGATACGCCGCTCTTCTCGATCGTCGGCGCGGCGGGGGTCGGCAAGACCTCGCTCGCCGTCGAGACCGGCTATCGACTGGCGCCGACGTTCGGGGATCAGGTCGCGTTCGTCGATTTCAGCATGCTCGAGAATATGGCGGTAGTGCCCTCGATGATTGCCGGCGCGATGGGGATTGCGGTCCAGAGCGACGATCCGCTCGCGGTGATCCTCGGCCATATCCGCGACCGCCCTTTCCTGCTCATCCTCGACAATTGCGAGCATGTCATCGAAGCGGTCGCCGGCATCGTCGAGCGGATCGTCGAGGAGGCGCCCGGGGCGCGCATACTGGCCACGTCGCGCGAGCCGCTGCGCGTGCGCGCGGAACATGTCCTTCGCCTCGACGCGCTCGGCTACCCCGAAGACCTGTCCGGACTGACGCGCGAGCAGCTGCTGGCCTATCCAGCGGTGCAGCTCTTCCGCGAACGCGCCACCGCCGCGGATAGCGCGCTGGTGCTCGACGAGGAAGGAGCCAGGCTGCTTGCCGAGATGTGCCAGCGCCTCGGCGGCATGGCCTTGCCGATCGAGCTGGCCGCCGTCCGTGTCGCGACGCACGGCATCGAAGCTACCGCGCGCCAGCTCGGCGAGCGGTTCAGCCTCGGCTGGTCGGGCCGGCGCACGGCGCAGCCGCGTCAGCAGACGCTCCAGGCCACGCTCGACTGGAGCTATGATCTGCTCTCCGATGCCGAGCGCGTCGTGCTCGAACGTCTCTCGATCTTCGTCGGCCCCTTTTCGATCGACGCCGCGCTGGGCGTGGTGGCGGACGCCGGGATCGGATCCGACGAAGTCGCCGTCGCGCTCGACGAGCTCACCTCGAAATCGCTGATCGCTCCCGATCGCTCGCGCCGCACCGGCACCTATCGGCTGCTCGAGATGACTCGTGCCTATGCTCGCGAAAAGCTGTCCGCGCGCGGCGAGGCGGCGCAGGCCGCCATCGCCCGGCGCCACGCCGCCTTCTTCCTCACCGAGCTCGAAATGGCCGAACAGGAGGAAGGCGTGTTGCAGGACGCCAGGCCGCTTCGCCCCCAGCTCGGCAATATCCGCAGCGCGCTCGACTGGTGCTTCGGCCCCGGGGGCGATCGCCCGATGGCGGTGCGCCTCGCCGCTGCCAGCGCGCCGGTGTTCCTCAACCTGTCGCATTTGATCGAATGCCGCACCTGGTGCAGCCGCGCGCTCGCCGAGATCGCGGACGGCCAGCGCGGCACCGCCCTCGAGCTCGAGCTGCAGGCGGCGCTCGGCATCGCCCTGATGTTCACGCGCGGCAACAGCGAGGCCGCGGGGAACGCGCTCGCCCGCGCGCTCGAGATCGCGACGACGCTCGACGACAAATGGAACCAGCTGCGCCTGCTCGGCCGGCTTCACATCTTCCACGAGCGCGTCGGCGAATATGCCGTTGCGATGCGCCACGCCGAGCGCGCGGTCGCAGTTGCCGAGGCCATCGGCGCGCCCGAGGCAATTGGCGTGGCCTATTCGCTTTCGGGCATCTCGCACCATCTCGGCGGGGACCAGAAGGCTGCGCGGCGCGCGCTCGAGCTTTCGCTGCAGATGAGCCCGCCTTCGGCTCGGGGCCGGACCATCCATTACGGCTTCGATCATCGGAACCGCTCGGGGATCGCGCTGGCGCGAACCCTGTGGCTCTCGGGCGATGCCGAGCAAGCCGGCCGGCTGGCGCGACAATTCGTCCGCGAGGCGGCGCGGCTCGATCATCCGCTCACGCATTGCATCGCGCTGATCTGGTCGCTCTCGGTCTTTCTCTGGATGGAGGATTTCGCCGCGGCCGAGGCCGATCTCGCCGCCTTCACCGAATGCGCCCAGGTCAATGCGCTGGCCCCCTATATCGCCGCGGCGGCGGGGTTTCGCGGCGAGCTGGACATCCAGCGCGGCCGCACCGGCGACGCACTCGCCGCGGTCGAGGAGAGCCTCTCGCGGCTACGCGCAGCGCGCTACGAGCTGCTGACCACGCCCTTCTCGATCGCGCTCGCCCGCGGCCTCGCCGCGGAGTCGCGTATCGGTGAGGTATTGGCGCTGATCGACGCCACGCTCGCACGCTGCGAAGCCAATGGCGAGCGGTTCGCGGTGCCCGAGCTGCTTCGCCTCAAGGCCCGGACCGTGCGATCGGCCGGGGCTGCAGAGGGTGCGCGCACCGCGCTGCTCGAAGCGGCGCTCGCGCTCAGTCGCGAACAGGGCGCCCGCGCCTGGGAACTGAGGGTCGCCGCCGACCTCGCAGCCGGCGATCCGCTCCCCCTCCCGGGCTAGGCCCCAGCCATCTCGATCCGGCGCACGATGCCGATCGCCTCGAGGAACCGATCGTCATGGCTGACGACCAGAAGCGCGCCATCAAAAGCCCTCAGCCCGATTTCGACCGCCGCGATCGAATCCATGTCGAGGTGATTGGTAGGCTCGTCGAGCACGAGGAGCGGCGGCGGCTTCACCCCGCCGAGCACGCAGGCAAGCCCCGCGCGCAGCAGCTGCCCGCCGCTGAGCGTCGCCACGCGGCGATCGGCGGCGTCGGCCCTGAACTGGAAGCGCGCCAGCGCCGCCCGGCAATCATTGTCGATCATGCCCGGGTTCAGCGCGCGGAAATTCTCCGCGATCGTGGCCTCGGCGTCGAGAATGCTCACACGCTGGTCGAACCAGGCGAACGGGACATGGACGGTCGCCCGTCCCCCCCATGGCGCCAGCTCGCCCGTGATCACCCGGAGCAGCGTGGACTTGCCCGAGCCGTTTGGCCCGCCGATCGCCACTCGCTCGGGGCCCGCCAGATGCAGCGAAACGTCGTTCAGCAAGGGGCGGTCCGGGGCATAGCCGAAGCGGACATGCTCGACGTCGAGGACGCGCATTCCCGCCGGAAGGTTGCTGGAGGCCAGCTGAAGGGCCATCGTCGCGGTCCGCTCGACGCGACTCCTCGCCGCGGTCAGCGACTGATCGGCCTCGGCGCGCATCCGATCCGCCAGGCGCGCGCCCTCCCCGCCGCTCTTCTCCGCGCGATCGCGGCGAGCGCCCACCAATATGCGCGGCAGATCCCCGCGCGCGCCCCGGCGGCTGCCGGCGGCATCGCGGCGTTGCTTCCGCTCCACGGCCTGCTGGGCCTTGCGCGCGACCTCCGTCGCCCGGCGCTCGGCCGAGGCGAGATCACGCTCGACAGCTTCCTGCTCGACGGCCTTGCGTGCCTGATAGGCGCTCCAGTTCCCGCCATAGCGCGCCGCGCCGAGCGAGGTCAGCTCGACGATGGCATCGAGACGCTCGAGCAGCTCGCGATCATGGCTGACGACCAGCGCGCCCGCACGCCAGCCTTCGAGCAGCGCGCATACTGCCCGACGGCCGTCGCGATCCAGATCGTTGGTGGGTTCGTCGAGCAGGAGAAAGTCGGGTTCGCGGAACAGCACGCCGGCGAGTGCCGCGCGCGTACGCTGCCCGCCGGAAAGGCGAATGAGACGCGCGTCCAGTTCGACGTCCAATCCAACCTTGATCAGCGCTTCGGCCGCGCGCGCTTCCAACGTCCAGTCGGCCTCCGCCAGCTCATCGATCGATGCCGTCCCCGCCTCCGCCTTGCGCAACAGCGCCATGCCGGCGGACGCGCCCATGAGATCGGCGACCGTCTCGAGCGGCGATATCTGAACCATCTGCCGCAGCGTGCCGACCGTGCCGTCGATCACGATACGGCCGCGGCTCGGGGTCAGATCGCCCGAAATGAGCTTGAGGAGCGTGGTCTTGCCCACGCCGTTGCGGCCGATGATGCCGGTGCGTTCGCGCTGAAAGGTGAGCGAAATGTCCGAAAGGACGGAATGCCCGTCAGGCGCGGACCACCCGATATTGGCAAGCGAAATGGATGGCGGCATGAATCGGGACTTTCCTGACGGCGATATTCGAGGGCGCTGCTGTCAGGAGAAGATCCATGTCGCTACAAACTCCGCTTCGGTTGCGTTGGGGAAATAGGTGGCAAACCGCTCCCCAACAAGCGCAATGCCCAACATCCCGTCGCTTGGGATAGCGGATCGATCGCACGAAGGGGGGTGCTTTCGTCCGCTACCTGCACAGAACGGACACCGGAGGAGCCGACATCGCATGGCCGGCATCCCGCCGCGGCCGCCTCGATCTCGCCGGAAGCGATCGATTGATAGATCCTGGATCTGCTTGGGCCGGTGCGCCGAACCGCGTCCGGCGCACGCAGGCTGATCAGCTCCAGCATCGGCCCGGCGTTCCTTCGATCGTCCGATCCCCCGCTCATCCCTTCACGCCTTTACGGTGTCGAGCAAAGGCACGGTCGCTTTCCAGGCGCGATGGAGAGCCGGCCGCGAATGCGCGACGCCGCGCCGTCACGCCGCACTGATCTTGCCATAGCCCGTCGAGCTTGAGACGCCGCCGCCGCCGCCAAGATTGATGCCGAAGCCGACCAGCGAGAGATCGTCGCTGTTCATGATCACCATGATCGTCACGCTAACTCCAAGCGAGGCGCCGAACTGCCAGATACTCGTCGAGAAATTCAGGCTATGCGGTTCCGCGGTCATGGCTCCCAGCAAAATACCGGCGGCGATCCCACCGCCAATTCCCAGATTGAAGGAACCGAAGCTCACCGCCGCGCAGTTCGACGAGTCGATGATGTCGTAGGCGACGCCGCTTCCGCCCCCGCCACCGAACAGTCCGACCTGCGCGCCGGTGGACCATCCGATAAACACCGTCCGCAGCAACTGATCCGCTTTCACCGAGCCGAGCGCGTTCGTGAAGATGCCGTTGTTCAGCATCTGACCGGTATTTGCGGAATTGGTCGGCCCGCTTGCGATGGCCTTGATGATGGCCGGGCCCTGCGGCGAGTTCGACACCGCGCTTCCGCCAGCGACGAGGGCATTGATGGCGCTGCGGTGTTGCCCGAGATATTTGGCACCTGCCTTTGCGATATCCCATGGCCACTGGAAGGCGGCCGAAGCCAAAGGCGCCCCGCCGACCCCCATGGCGCCTTCATGCGCCGCAAGTGTCTGCTGGATAATGTCTGCGAACGGGTCGGACATGGCTCTATCCTTGGCGATCCGCCGGCCGCAGGACCGCGGCCGGCGCACATTGCTTCAGCTGAAGTTCCAGACATGGCCGCCGAACACAGCGGCGCCTCCACCGACGCCGACGCCGACGCCGATGGAGATCCCATAGCCCAATATGTCCACGCCCATGCCGGTGAAGAACGTGGTGAAGGTCGCGCCGAGACCATAGTTGACGCCCACCGTCAGGCCATAGATCTGGGTATTCAGCTCCGAGGGTAGCTTGTTGAAGATGCAGGCCTGGACATTGATATCGACCGCAACCTTCAGCCCAAGCTCGAGCGTGGCAAAACCATAGCCCATCGGGCCTTCGCGTTTCGCAATATCCCAGGCGCAGCCAATCCCCCCCAGGCCACCAATCAGGACCATCGCTTCCGCGCTGACGCCGACGGAAATCGTCGTGAAAAGGCTGGATGCCTTCACATTGTCCAGCGTCGGTCCGAATATGCCCCCGTCGCCGGATCCCCCGGTGGCGCCGAATATCCCGACCGACGTCTGGTCCTGCTCGGTCTGGGTAAGCGGGCTGTTTTGCCAGTTGTTGCTGTTCAGGCCTGCCACGAAGCTGCTGTTGGCGCTTGCCACGGAATTGGTGTTCTGGGTCGTTCCATCGACCAGGCCCTGGTTGGCGCCGTAGAACGCCTTGGTGGCGTCGAGGATCTGCTGGTTCGAAGGCGCACTTTGCGACAGCATGATATGGTCGCGCGAGACGGCGGAGTTGCGCAGCAGTGCGATTCCAGGTGTCGTCCGAAGGTCGCCGGGTTTCAGGCTCTCGAGCGTATCGCCCCACATAAGCGGTTTCCTTTCTGCATGAATTGGCGGTCGCGTCTGCGGGGTTACGGCCAGATGGCAGTTGCTCCGGCGAAGACCGCGCTGTTGACGGGAAGATTGACGGTTGCGCCCGAGCTGACGACGAAGCCGTAGGGTGCGAGGTCCGGCGAGAGCAGCATCTTCAGATTGATGGCCAGACCCTGCACGCTCGTTGCGACGTAGAGGCCGATGACCGCGCTGTGGAGTTCGCTGGCCGGGTTGGTCCAGACCCCGAACTGAAGATTGGATCCGAGGCTCGTCGTCACGGTGTTCTTGAAGAGATCGAGCGTGAGCATCGTGCCCGTGGTTGCCGATCCTGCGAGATCGCGGTCGAAGCCGATGGTGCCGACATTTCCGCCGGGTAGCGTGTTCGAGAACGCGCCCACCGAAAAGCTCTTGAGCGCCGGCTCCGTGCGGGCTGCGGCAATTGCGGACTGCGCGTCATGCGAGGCATAGATCGGATCGACGACCGACGGCCCGATCCCGCGGCTCAGCCAGTTCAATGAGTCCAGATCCGTGATCGCCTGCAACTGCGAACCGGTGTTGATGATATTCACCAGCGCGATCGTCATCGCGTCGACGGCGGGCTGAAACTGGGAATAGGCCGCCTTGGCTGCGTTGATGATCTGCTGGTTGCTGGGCGCCGCCGCTGCCCGCAGTTCGTCCGATTCCGCCTCCGGGGCGTGGGCGTCCAGGATTGCCCGCGAGAATTGATACAGCATGACTATACCCCTGCTCAGTTTCAGCCAGAATTTGGATCAATTGGCGCGCCGCCCGGCGGCGCGCCGGCATCGTCAAAAAATCCAGGTGTAGCCACCAACGACGGTCGCGCCGCCGCCGACGCCAACGCCGACGCCCACGGAAAATCCGAAGGTCCCCAGGGTGGGCGTCATGTAGATGCCGAGCGACACGCCGACTTCCAGGTCGAGATTGACCTCCAGGCCATAAAAGGCTCCGGCCAGGCTCGCGGGCTTGCAGTTCCACAGTCCGACCTGCAGGTTGAGCGCGACGTCGATGTCGAGGCCAAGCTTCCCGGCCGCATAGCCCATGCCGTTCACGATGCCGGAATTGTCGAGTTCGATGGCAATTCCGATTCCACCCTCTTCTCCGAGGATGACCTGGGCGGACTCGCTGATCCCGATGGTCATGGAATAGATGGAGCTATTGCTCTTCGCCGCCTCGACGGCCGGCTGCATGTCCGCCGCCGCATATACCTGCTGCGTTGTCGGCGTGATCGGCGCGGCCTGGCGGGCCTTCCAGTTGAATGCATTCAGCGCGGCGACGTTCGGCTGCCCCTGACTCGACTGCGCGTATTTGAGCCCCGAGAGTGTCGATGCATCAACCGCATCGGAATTGGCGTGATAAGCCGCCTTCGCCGCATCCAGGATTTCCTGATTTGACGGTGGCTTAGCAGTAAGCTGGCCTAGTCTTCGCGCCGTAAGATGGGGGCGCGCTTCGGTACGAAGCATTGACTCCGGGTGCAACTTATCCAGCTGATCTGCAAACAATAACCGTGCCATCTGAACCTCACTATTTGCGGAGGAGATTGGTTATATTTGTTAGACTCAATCTAGACTCGACATTTCCGAATCGTCAACGCCAATTTTTGGTAAATTTCACATACGTAGACTCTAATAGCCAAATAACGCATTCATTCATTTTGGATTTAAAGTTCGACTCTAGATGAATTGCTCAATATCATGACGTTACTCACCAAGGTTCATTAAGTGTTATATATTGGCACCAGCGCCGATGCCCGCGATAACGGATAAATTCAAAGAGAGGATCGGCCGAATTCAGGCCAGCGAGGACGACGATCGGCACCAGCAGCGCGACATCGGCGCCCCTGGAATCGGCACCGATATCGTGTTTCGCTTTCGCGCGGAGAGACCCGCTGTCTCGCCGCGGTGTTCGGTGGCGGTTCGGTGGCCCGTCCTCGCCGACCGGCGGCGGCAAACCGCGCGGGCAACCAGCTTGCCCGCCACTGTGTCCCGCAGAAGAAGGCCTCGAGGCGAGGAACTTGCTGGCGCATCGCCTGGCCGGTCAGAAGCGCGTCAGATTTCCCATCGAAACTTAGGTACTGCTTCCCAAGCACGCGTTGATGCTAGGCTCGGTGAGAGGAGAACCTTATGAACGTGTGCGCCCTGCTCCCCGCTACCCTGCTACTTGCCTCTGCGCTGCCGGCGGCAGCGCAAGACACGCCCGCGTCCGTCGCGCGGCTCGACCACGTCGCGATCTGGGTCGCGGACCAACAGAAGAGCATCGAGTTCTATCGCGACCTGTTCGGCCTGGGCGAAATCCCCGCGCCATTTCCTGCCGGCGGGCCGCGCTGGATGCGCTTCGCCAACGGAATAGAACTCCATATCCAGCCCGGCCGCACCGCACCGGTGGAGCAACATCGCCGCGTTCACATGGCGATCGCTGTAGCGAATCTCGACCTGATCATGGCCAAGCTCAAGGCGCGCGGTCAGGGTTGGAGCGACGTCGCGGGTACGCCCGGCGCGATCCAGACCATGCGCACCGATGGCATCCGCCAAATCTTCTTTCAGGATCCCGACGGCTATTGGATCGAAGTAAACGACACGCTCAAGAAGCGGTGACCGTTGACCGTCTGCTCGATCCCTTCCGAAGTCGGATGTTGCTTATCGTCCAAGGCCCAATCGTGCTCGGTGTCGCCGGCCGCAAGGAACAACCCATAGGCTTCCGCTCGCCGGCCCTGGCCTTCATTCCGCATCATCGCAGCCGGGTCGCTCGCGATCGGACGCCAAAATATTTGAATTTACAGCAGAAAAAAGCGCCCTCGGACGAAACGGGACGATTCTGGAGAGGAGCCGCTATGGGGACCTGGTAGCGGAGGAGGGACTTGAACCCCCGACACGCGGATTATGATTCCGCTGCTCTAACCAACTGAGCTACTCCGCCCCGGACAGGGCCGCCCTTCCGGGCGAGGGCGCGACATAGGTCCCGCTTTCGCGCCGGTCAAGCCGACATCTTCACGCAAACATATGCCGCGAGTGGGGCTCCCAGGGTCCGCCGCGATACCACCAGCTCGCCAGACCTGCGATCTCGACCTCGCGCGGGGCGAAATCGCGCGAAAGCGCGCCCAGCACGACCTTGGCGAGCGACGGGCGGACCTTGTTCTGGACGGTGACGTGCGGCCGCCAGCGGCCTGCGTCCTGCGGCATCAGCAGCCCCGCGAACGCCTCGCACAGACCCTCGCGAATCGCGACGAGCGCAGGCGCCTCGATTCGATAGGCCACGCCCCCGCCGAGCGAGATCAGCCCGGTCACCTTCGCCCGCGGCGCGCGGATCCCCCGCGCCTCCGCCGACAGCCGCTGCCTGAGCTCCTCGGCCACGCCCGGCGGCAGATGGTGGAACAGCGTGAGATGCGCGGGCAGCACGTTGCGATCGGGCGGATAATGCTCGCGCCGCAGCGTATCGAACCACGCCTGGTCCTGCCGCCCGAACAGCGCCGTGACGATCAGCGGCGCGGGGCTCGTCAAATCTCGACCTGGCTCCCCAGCTCGACCACGCGGTTGGTCGGCAGGCGGAAGAACTCCATCGCGCTTTCGGCGTTGCGCAGCATCCACGCGAACAGCTTCTCGCGCCAGATCATCATCCCCGGCCGCGACGACGGCAGCAAAGTCTGCCGCGCGAGGAAGAAGCTGGTGTCCATCATCTTGAACTCGGCGCCGCACGCGCTGACCTGCTTGAGCGCCGCGGGCACGTCGGCCTCCTGCATGAAGCCGTAATAGAGGATCATGCGGTGGAAGCCCTTGCCGAGATCGTCGATGTTCATCCGTTTCTCGTCGGGCACATAGGGCACGTCGGCGATCTTCACGGTGAGCAGGATCACGCGCTCGTGGAGCACCTTGTTGTGCTTGAGATTGTGGAGCAGCGCATGCGGCACCCCGTCGGGGGTCGAGGTCATGAACACCGCGGTCCCCGGCACCCGCGCCGCCGCGATCGCCGCCGATTCGATGAAGATCTTGATCGGCATCGCACTCTCGCGCAGCCGCTCGATCATCAGCTTGCGCCCCTTGGCCCAGGTGGTGAGCAGGGTGAAGACGATGAAGCCCACCATCAGCGGGAACCAGCCGCCATCGGGCACCTTGGTCAGGTTGGCGGCGAAATAGGCGAGGTCCACCGTGAAGAACAGCGCGAGCAGCGGCAGCGCATAGCGCTTCTTCCACTTCCACAGCGCGAACAGCACCACGGCGAGCAGGCAATTGTCGATCAGCATCGCCCCGGTGACGGCGATCCCATAGGCCGCGGTCAGGTTCGACGAGGTCCGGAACGACAGGACGAGCAGGATCACCATCGACATCAGCGCCCAATTGATCACCGGGATGTAGATCTGCCCCGCGGTCGAGGCGCTGGTATGCTCGATCTTGAGCCGCGGCACGAAGCCGAGCTGGATCGCCTGCTGGGTGACCGAGAAGGCACCCGAGATCACCGCCTGCGAGGCGATGATCGCCGCCATCGTCGCGAGGATCACCAGCGGCAGCTGCAGCCCGTCGGGCGCGAGCATGTAGAAGGGGCTGGTCAGCGCGCTCGCGCCGTCGCGCATCAGCAGCGCGCCCTGCCCCATATAGTTGAGGATCAGCGCGGGCAGCACGAACCACAGCCACGAGACGCGGATCGGCTTGCGCCCGAAATGCCCCATATCCGCATAGAGCGCCTCGGCGCCGGTCACCGCCAGCACCACCGAGCCGAGCGCGAGAAACGCCGCGAGCGGATCGATCAGGAAGAAATCCACCGCATGCGTCGGCGACAGCGCCCAGAGGATCTCGGGCGTCCGGACGAAGCTCAGCACCCCCAGCGTCGCGATCGTCAGGAAATAGAGCATCATGATCGGGCCGAACAGCGCGCCGACTCGCGCCGTGCCCGTCCGCTGGATCGAGAAGAGCATGACGAGGATCACCACCGCGATCGGGATCACGAGATTGGCGAAGCTCGGCGCGGCGATCGCGACGCCCTCGACCGCCGAGAGCACCGACACCGCCGGGGTGATCATCGAATCGCCATAGAAGAGCGCGGTCGCGAACACCCCGAGCAGCACGATTCCCTGCGTCCAGCGCTTCTGGTTGGCGCTGCGCGAGATCAGCGCGAGCAGCGCGAGGCTGCCGCCCTCGCCCTTGTTGTCGGCGCGCATGATGATCGTGACGTACTTCAGCGTCACCACCGCCATCATCGACCAGAACATCAGGCTGATCACGCCCATGATATGGACGGTGTCGAGGTCGAGCTTGTGGTGCCCGGCGAAGGTCTCGCGGAAAGCGTAGAGCGGGCTGGTGCCGATGTCGCCGAAGACGATTCCGATCGCGCCGAGCGCGAGCTTCCACGTCGCGTCCGCGGCATGGCCGTGCGCTCCGTGCGATTCGTCGTGGGTCGGGCGCGTCTCCGCTTGCCCGCTTGCGTTGATGTTCACTGTCGCGGCTGTCGCGCGAGGGAAGGAACCGGCCTGGTCATACGACCTGTGTTCTCGTCTGCGATAAAGTGCGCGGGCCGTTAGCACGTGCAACATGCGCTAGCAACGGGGCCCGATCGACGCAGATGGTCATCCCGCTGCAGACGCGCAAGTGGTCGACTGGTTCCTCACCGATCCGGCGCGAACAGCGCATCGGCCTCACCGCGCGTCGGCACCGCGCGCAGCACGAAGCTCGAGTTGATCGTCACCACTCCCGGCAGCCGGCCCAGATGCTCGCGGTGAAGCCGTTCATAATCATCGAGATCCTGCGCGAGCACCTTGAGCCGATAGTCCTGCCCGCCCGAGACCAGCGCGCATTCGACCACCCCGTCGATCTCCGCCACGGCGCGCTCGAATCGCGCCAGATCCTCCTCGATTTGCGTCCCCAGCGTGATGTCGACCAGGGCGGTGATCCGGAAGCCCAGCCGTCTATGTCCCAGTCTGGCACCATAGCCGGTGATATGGCCCGAGCCCTCGAGCGCCTGGATCCGCCGCGTGCACGCCGATTGCGACAGACCCACCTGTTGCGCCACCTGGCTCACCGGCGCCCGCGCATCGGCGGCAAGCAGTTTGAGGATTGCCGTGTCGATCCGATCCATCGCGCAAATATCTCCGATAAGATCCCAGAATACCGCAAATTCATGCGTGAAAGCCAGTAGCGACTGATGAACTTTGCAGAGATTCGCGGCGGTAACTTGCGATACCATCCTTGCCACACGGACTCTGGAGAGAATGCCATGCGCATCGGTGTGCCCAAGGAAATCAAGAATCACGAATATCGCGTCGGCCTGACCCCGGCCTCGGTCGCCGAGCTGGTCCATGCCGGCCATGAGGTGCTGGTCGAAACCAAGGCCGGCATGGGAATCGACTTCGCCGACGAGGCGTACACCAAGGTCGGCGCGAAGATCGCCCCCGACGCCGCCACGGTGTTCGCCGGCAGCGACATGATCGTGAAGGTCAAGGAGCCCCAGCCGCAGGAGATCGCGCTGCTCGAGCCGCGCCACATCCTGTTCACCTATCTCCACCTCGCCGCCGACAAGCCGCAGGCCGAAGGTTTGATGCAGTCCGGCGCGACCTGCATCGCTTATGAGACGGTCACCTCGAACTCGGGCGCCCTCCCCCTGCTCAAGCCGATGAGCGAAGTCGCGGGCCGCATGTCGATCCAGGTCGCCTCGCACTATCTCGAAAAGGAACAGGGCGGTCGCGGCGAGTTGCTCGGCGGCGTTCCCGGCGTCGCGCCGTGCAAGGTTGCGATCCTCGGCGGCGGCGTCTCGGGGATCAACGCCGCGCAAATGGCCACCGGCCAGCGCGCAGACGTGACGATCTACGACATCAACAACGAGCGCCTCGCCGAGCTCGACATGCATTTCGGCAGCCAGATCAAGACCGCCTATGCCAGCAAGGCGGCGATCGCGGAGGCCGTGCGGACTTCGCAGGTAGTGATCGGCGCGGTGCTCGTCCCCGGCGCCGCTGCGCCCAAGCTCGTCACCCGCGACCAGCTCAAGACGATGATGCGCGGCTCGGTGCTGGTCGACATCGCGATCGATCAGGGCGGCTGCTTCGAGACCTCGAAGCCCACCACGCACGACGATCCCGTCTACGAGATCGACGGCGTGATCCATTATTGCGTCGCCAACATGCCCGGCGCGGTCGCGCGCACCTCGGCCTTCGCGCTCAACAACGCGACGCTGCCCTTCGTGCTCAAGCTCGCCAATCTCGGCGCCGAGGCGGCGATGAAGGCCGACCGGCACCTCGCCAACGGCCTCAACGTCTACAAGGGCAAGATCGCCTTCAAGGCCGTCGCCGACAATCTCGACCTGCCCTACGAGGCATGGGCGGGCTGAACCTCTTGAATCCCCCTCCCTCTCAGGGAGGGGCTAGGGGTGGGTAAGAAAAGGTCGGGCTCGATGCCCGGCCTTTTCCTTTTGTCGAGAACATCTCGATGGGCTCGCCTTCGGCTCGCACCCACCCCCTGCCCCTCCCTTGCAGGGAGGGGAGTTCTCAGGGGGTAGGCTTTGCCCCCTTCTCCGCCGCCGCCTTCGCCGCCAGAAACTGGTCCAGCAAAAACAGCCGCACCACCAGCTGGTCGCGATAGCTCGCCTTTTCCGGCGTCAGCGCCACGGCCTTCGCCCACCACGGCCGCGCCTCGGCGAACCTGCCCTCGCGGATCAGCGCCAGCCCGTAGAAGAAGGGCGGGCCCGGATGCTGCGGCGCCAGCTGGAGCGCGCGCTCGAACGCGAACTTCGCCGCCGGCGAGACCTGATTGCCGTCATTCTCGGCGAGCTTGATCCCCAGCCACATCCACGCGCCCGGATCGCCGCTGGCCTGCCGCGTCGTCAGGATCATCGCGCGCACGGCGGTGTCGGGCGCGCCCGCCCGGGTCATCGCGTCGGCGCGCATGAACGAACCCCAGGTGAAGTTGAACCGGCCGAACATGGCGTCGCGGATCGCGATGATCTCGGGGTCGATCTCGCCGCCCTTCTGCACGGTCGAGACCGGATGCCCCGCCAGCCCCGGACTGCCCTGCCACGCATAGCCCGCCGCGCCGAGCGTCAGCGCGGTGGCGGCGACGGTCCACAGCTTGCGCGGAAAACCGGTCAGCCACAGCAGCAGCGCCGCGCCCAGCGCGATCCCGGCGAAGATCAGCCAGCCCATCATTGCTGCCGCCTCCGGAAGACCCGCCGCGCGAGCAGCAGCCCGATTCCGAGCAGGATCACAGGCGCGAGCCAGAGCGGCGCGGTGATCCAGCTCAGCGGCGGATCATAGGTGACATAGTCGCCGTAGCGCTCGACCAGCCATTTGCGGATCTCGGCCGGAGACTCCCCCGCCGCGACCTTCTGACGCACCAGCGCGCGCATGTCCCCTGCCATCTCGGCATCGCTGTCGGCGATCGACTGGCCCTGGCAGACGAGGCAGCGCAGCGTATCCATCAGCGCCTTGGCCCTGGCCTCCTGCGCGGGATCGGGCAGCTGGGTATAAGCGAGCTCGGCGGGAGGAAGATTGGAGTCGGCGAGCGACGGCGCCGCCAGCACCAACGTCATCCCCAACACCACCGTCACCCTGGCCTTGCGCCGGGGCCCACCACGGCGCGATGGAACGGACGAGAGGCGAGAGGCCGTGGCGCGCCGCGCGGCGGATCCCGGAACGAGTCCGGGATGACCGCTGGAGGGGGAAACGCCCCTCACTTCGCCTTCTCCAGCTCGCCGAGCAGCATCGGCACGTCGTCCTCGCGGATATCGCCGATATGCTGGTACGCGATCCGCCCCTCGGCATCGATCACGAAGGTCTCGGGCACGCCCGACGAGCCCAGCGCCAGCTGCGCGCGGCTCGCCTTGTCGTCGCCGATCCGTGCATAGGGGTCGCCGTGCCGCGCGAGGAACGCCTGCACCGCCTCGGGCGTGTCGCGGATGGCGATCGCGTCGATCTCCACCCCTGCCTGTTTGAGCCGCATCAGCTGCGGCGCCTCGGCGATGCACGGGATGCACCAGCTGGCGAAGATGTTGAGCAGCCGCGGCTTGCCCTTGAGCTCGCCGGTCACGATCCCCGGCTTGTCCGGCAACAGCGCCGGCAGCGCGAGCGCAGGTAGCGGCTTGCCGACCATCGCCGAATGCACCGTCCGATCGCCGGGCTTGAGCAGCCCGCTCGCGACCAACGCGAAGACCAGCGCGAACAGCACCAGCGGTGCCCAGATCAGCACGCGCCTCATGCGTATGCCTCCGCATCGTCGGCGCGCCGCTCGCGGCGCACCCGGCCGATCAGCGCCAGCGCGCCGCCCAGCGCGATCAGCCCGCCGCCGAGCCAGATCAAAGTCACGAACGGTTTCCACCACAGCCGGATCTGCCAGCGCCCCTGTTCGTCGCCCTGCCCCAGCACCGTGTAGAGCTGGCCGTCGAGCATCGTGCTGATCGCCGCCTCGTTGGTGTTGGTCGGCGGGGTGCTGAAGAAGCGCTGCTGCGGGAACAGCTCGAACATCGGCCCGTCGCCGCGGCGCACCTGCAGCCGCGCCTCGAGCGCCGACCAGTTCGGCCCGATCGCGGCGTGCACGTCCGCCAGCGTCACCCGGAACGGTCCGACGGTGACGTTCTGCCCGACCTGGATCGCCGCGAGCCGCTCGGTCTTGAACGCGCTGTCCGCGGCCATGCCCGCGATGCTCACCGCGACGCCCAGATGCGCGATCACCATGCCCCAGACATGGAGCGGCGTCCGGCGCAGATTGCGCCGCGCCACCGGCACGACGCTCGCCACGGCGAGCCCCACCGCCAGCGCGATGCCGAGCACCGGCACGAAATGCATGCCCCCCGAAAGCGCGAAGATCAGCGCGAACGCCGCACCCGCGGCCGCGGTCGGCACCAGCGCGCGCCTCGCCAGCGCGTTCCAGTTGTCGCGCCGCCAGCGCAGCAGCGGCCCCGCCGCGGTCGCGACGATCAGCGCCAGCGCCACCGGCACCAGCGCCTTGTTGAAGAACGGCGCGCCGATCGAGAGCTGCACCCCCGCCGCCTGCGCCGCGAGCGGGTAGAGCGTGCCGATGAACACCACGCCGAGGATCACCGAGAGCAGCAGATTGTTGAGCACCAGCGCGCCTTCGCGGCTCACCAGCTGGAAGGTCGATCCCTGCGTCACGGTGCCGACGCGCGCGCCGAACAGCGCCAGCGCGCCGCCGATATAGATGCCGAGCAGCGCGAGGATGAAGGTGCCGCGGGTCGGGTCGACCGCGAAGGCGTGGACGCTGACGAGGATGCCCGAGCGCACGAGGAAGGTGCCGATCATCGACATCGCGAACGCGACGAGCGCGAGCATCAGCGTCCAGGCGCGCAGCCCGTCGCGCGTCGCCAGCACGGTCACCGAATGGAGCAGCGCGGTTGCCGCCAGCCACGGCATCAGCGAAGCGTTCTCGACCGGGTCCCAGAACCACCAGCCGCCCCAGCCGAGCTCGTAATAGGCCCAATAGCTGCCCGCGGTGATCCCGATCGTCAGGAAGATCCACGCCGCGAGCACCCAGGGTCGCATCGCTTTGGCGAAGGCCGGGCCGACGTCGCGCATCAGCAGCGCGCCCACCGCGAAGCTGAACGCCACCGAGAGCCCGACATAGCCGAGATAGAGCGTCGGCGGATGGAAGGCGAGGCCGGGGTCCTGCAGCAGCGGGTTGAGCCCCTGCCCGTCCGCCGCCGGCGGGTTGAGCCGCACGAACGGGTTCGAGGCGAAGGCGAGGAAGGCGTAGAAGCCGAGCCCGATCGCCGCCTGCGCGCCCAGCGTCGCTGCGAGCGTCCCGCCCGGCAGCCGTCGCTCGAACGCCGCGACGCCGGCGCCCGCCGTCGCGAGCACGGTGACCCAGAGCAGCATCGAGCCTTCGTGATTCCCCCACGCGCCCGCCACCTTGTAGAGCAAGGGTTTGAGCGAATGGCTGTTGGTCGCGACCAGCAGCACCGACATGTCGCTGCGCACGAACAACGCGATCAGCAGCCCGAACGCGGCCAGCGCGAGCAGCCCCTGCACCAGCGCGGTGCGCCGCAGTGCCGTCATCAGTTCCGCTTCGCCGCGGCCGACGGTGCTGGCCTTCGCCGCGCCCCAGGCCAGCAGCAGCTGGACCAGCGCGAACGCCGCCGCCAGCCACAGCGCGGCAAGCCCTGCCTCTGCAATCATTTGTCGAGCGTCTCGCTCTTGTGCATGTTCCCCGCGGTCTGCGGCGGCATGTAGCGCTCGTCATGCTTGGCGAGCAGATTGTCCGCGGTGAAGCTGCCGTCGGGGTTGAACTTGCCCTCCGCGACCACGCCCGAGCCTTCCTTGAACAGATCGGGCGCGACGCCGCGGAACGCCACCGGCACCCGCGCCTTGCCGTCGGTCACCACGAAGCCGATCGAGATGCCGTCGGGCTTGCGCGCGATCGAGCCCTTCTCGACCATCCCGCCGAGCCGCACCGCCTTGCCGAGCGGCAGCGGCTTCCCCGCGACGTCGCCCGGCGCGTAGAAGAACGCCGCCTCGTCGCGCAGCGCCGACAGCGCCAGCCCCGCCGCACCGCCGACCGCGGCGAGCGCGAGCAGCCCGAGCACGAGGCGTTGATGCTTGGGCTTCATGGCTCGCGCCTCAACGACTCCGCCGCCGCCTCGGCGCGGCGCATCGAGGCCCAGGCCCATAGCGCCAGCCCGGCGGTGCCGACCAAGGTCACGGCATAGGCCGCGCCCACAAAGGCCCAATGGTTCATCGCGCCGCCATCCGCCGCAGCCGCGCCTCGACCTTCTGCGTCGCGAGCATCGCCCGCATCCGCATCAGCACCACGCCCGCGAACAGCAAGCTGAACCCGCCGATCGTGAAGAAGAGCGGCCACAGCATCGAGCCGTCGATGCTCGAGCCGGTCAGCCCGATGCTCTGCCCCTGGTGGAGCGTGTTCCACCACACCACCGAATAGCGCACGATCGGCAGCAACACCGATCCCGCCACCCCGAACAGGGCCGGCACGCGCCCGTCGCCGCCACGATCCGCATCGGCGCGGGCGAGCGCGATATACGCGACATAGACGAAGAACAGCAGCAGCATGCTCGTCAGCCGCCCGTCCCATTCCCACCAGGTGCCCCAGGTCGGCCGCCCCCAGATCGCGCCGGTGATCAGGCAGAGCGCGGCGAACACCGCCCCCGCCGGCGCGATCGACCGCGCGGCGATATGCGCGAGCGGATGCCGCCAGATCAGATAGCCGAGGCTCGCCCCCGCCACGCCGGTCCAGCCCCCCATCCCCAGCCACGCCGCGGGGACATGGATGTAGAGGATCCGCACGCTCTCCTTCTGGAGATAGTCCGCCGGGGTTTGCGTCAGCCCCGCCCAGGCCCCGAACAGCACCAGCGCCACCCCGGCCCAGAACAGGACCGGCGTCAGCGGGCGCGCGAGCTTCAGGAAGCGCGTGGGGTTGGCGAGTGCGTGGATCACGATGCTTGTCGCAGCCAATAGCGGGGTTCGCCCGCGGAATCTACGCCGGGTTGAGCCATGGCAACGCTCGGTTGCCGGTTTTGCGCTTGTGCGCCGTCATCGCTGTCATCATGGTTTCGTCACGGGACCGTAAGGATAGGGCGCGGCCGCATTCGGGGAGAGAGTGCGCACGCGGACACACGCCGGCCTTCCCCCGGTGCACCATTTTCACAAGGACCAGCGCCATGCCTTTCATCACCACCAGCGACGGCACCGAGATCTACTACAAGGATTGGGGCCCCAAGACCGCCCAGGCGATCGTCTTCCATCATGGCTGGCCGCTCTCGGCGGACGATTGGGACACGCAGATGTTCTTCTTCCTCGAGCATGGCTATCGCGTCATCGCGCACGACCGTCGCGGACATGGCCGCTCGACCCAGACCGACACCGGCAACGAGATGGACACCTATGCCGCCGACGTGATCGCGCTCGCCGCGGCGCTCGACCTCAAGGACGCGATCCATGTCGGTCATTCCACCGGCGGCGGCGAAGTCGCGCATTATGTCGCGCGCGCCGAGTCGGGCCGCGTTTCCAAGGCCGTGCTAATCGGCGCGGTCCCGCCGGTCATGCTCAAGTCCGAATCGAACCCCGGCGGCCTGCCGATCGACGTGTTCGACGGCATCCGTGCCGGCGTCGCCAACAACCGTTCGCAATTCTACATCGATCTGCCGGCCGGCCCTTTCTACGGCTACAACCGCGAGGGCGCCGACGTGAAGCAGGGCATCATCGACAATTGGTGGCGCCAGGGCATGATGGGCGGGATCAAGGCGCATTATGACTGCGTCAAAGCCTTTTCGGAGACCGACTTCACCGAAGACCTCAAGAAGATCGACGTGCCGGTGCTGCTGCTCCACGGCGAGGACGATCAGATCGTCCCGATCGCCGATTCGGCGCTGATCGGGATCAAGCTGCTCAAGCACGGCTCGATCAAGACCTATCCGGGCCTCCCCCACGGCATGGCGACCACCCATGCCGACATCATCAACGCCGATCTGCTCGCCTTCATCCGAAGCTGAGCGAGGTAAATTCCCGAATCCTCCCTCGCGCAAGCGGGGAGGAATTTCGACTACTCCGACACGCATCAAATCCTCCCTCGCGAAGCGGGGGAGGAAGTTTCCCGGACCATGCCACCAGCCACGCCCGCATCCGACACGCGGTTCGCACCACCAGATCCTCCCTCGCGCAGCGGGGGAGGTGGCGCCGAAGGCGACGGAGGGGGCGTCTCCGCAAGCGACGTCGCCCGCGGATGCGCCCCCTCCACCACCGCTTCGCGGCGGTCCCCCTCCCCCGCTGCGCGAGGGAGGAATTTCGCCGGCAGTGGAGTCGCCGCCGCCTAAATCTCCCCCGTCAGCGTCAGCGTCACCACGCGCTTGCCGTTCGGCGTGAACAGCCCGGCATTGCTGGCATTCCACACGAACTTGTCGAACAGGTTGGTCACCCGCGCGCGGACCGTCAGCGGCTGGCCCTCCACTTCGAAGCGCTGGCGCAGCCCGGCATGGAAGATCGCGTAGCGCGGCAGCGTCGCGCTGTTCTCGCGATTGGCGTAGCGTTGCCCACGGAAATTGACGCCGCCGTCGATCGCCAGCCCTGCCACGCCCGGCACCTGCCATGTCAGATTGGCGAGCGCGATCACTTCGGGCCGCCCGATCGGATGCGATCCGATCACCCCCCGATCGACCAGCTCGCCGCTGATCTCCGCATCCAGCCAGGTCGCGCCCAACACCGCGCTCAGCCGCTCGGTGATCGGCCCGGCCAGCGACAGCTCGACCCCGCGATGCCGCACCTCGCCGACGAACCCATAGACGCCGTTGGCGTCGAGCCCCGGCAGCGGCTTCGAGAGATCGAACAGCCCCGCGATCAGGGTCGGGCCACCCGGGATCCGGTATTTGAGCCCCAGCTCGGCCTGTCGCGACAGCGCCGCCGGCAGCACCGCGCCGCGATTCACCGCATTGCCCGGCGCCACCCCCGCTTCCTCGAGCCCGCGCGCATAGCTGGCAAAGGCGGTCAGCTCCGAGGTGATCCCGCCGGTGATCGCGGCGCTGTAGAGCCATGGCCGCGTCGTCTCGCGCGTCTCGCTGCCGTCGAGCGCGCGCACGGTCTTGGTATATTCGGCGCGCTGGACATCGGCACGCAGTTCGACCGCGCTGCCGATCGACAGCCGATAGCCCAGACCGCCCGCCCATTGCCCGACCTCGTCGCGCTTGCGGCGCGGATCGATCGCGAAGGCGGGACGCGGGATCGCCACCGGTTCGTCGACATCGGCAAACCGCACCATCGGCAGGGCCGTCCCCGGCCCCATCGAGGCAAGGCTGTCGCGGCGCCGGAGCATCGCGATCACCCGGTGCTGGAGCGCGCCGGTGGCGAAGCTCTTCGCCGCGGTCACCTCGGCCGAGATCGAGCGGAAGCGCTCGCCGCCGAACGCCTGCGCCACTTCATCGACGGGCCCGCCTCCCGCGGGAAAGCGGATCAGGTTGAAATAGGTCCGCTCGTCATGGACTCGCGACAGAAAGCCCGAGGCCCCGAACGCCCAGCCGCGTCCCGCATCGATATCGGCGATCAGCCCCGCCTGCGTCGTCTCGGTGCGCTGTTCCATCCAGGGCTGCGAACGCTCGGGCCCGCGCACTACCTCCGGCGGCGGCATCCCGTCGGCGGTGGCGAACACCGTGTCGCCGCCGCGCTCGAACCAGGTCCGGCCGTACATGCCCGTGAGCCGCACCCCCGGCAGCGGCGACCAGCGCGGGACGATCCCCGCCGCGAAGAAGTCGCCGCCGGTGCCGTCGGTATAATCCTGCAACGGATTGGCCTGAATGCTGCCGACCAGCCCGAGATCGCCCTCTGCCGAAGCCGTGGTCACGCGCGCGGAGAGCACCGGCCCGCTGCCGCCCCACCACCCCGTCTCGACTCGCGCGCGGGTTCCCGCCGGGGCGTCGGGCAGGTCATATTGCACCACCCCCGAAGGTGCGGCGAAATCGGTGCGCAGTCCGTTCGCGCCCACGCGGATCGCAGTGCCGTCGATCAAGGTCAGCGGCAGCCCGGTCGCCCGGACGAAATAATGGTCCTCGATCCGGTAATTGCCGGCGCTCTGCAGATCGAAGCCGCGCACTTCGCTTTCGCTGTACAGCCCGACATCCTCGATCCCCACCCGCCGGCCGAACGCGTCGTCGGCGGCGCGGACGACATCGCGGCCCTGCGGTGCCGGGGCGGGCACCGGCGTGGGAACGGATTGCGCCTGTTGGGCAAGCGCGTCGGGAACAACGAGCAACGACAGACAATAGAGGGAAACACGCATCGACTATGGTCCTTTTCGTTCGCCCCTCGGGTTGCTCGAATCCCGCAGCCACGCATGCTTCGGGAGCGGATTGGGACGAACGTCACGTCCGCGTGACGAACGGCCGTTCGCGCGCGCGCACGGGTGCGCTATCCTGCGTGCATGGCGACGAGGCCCCACGAGTCGATTTCGGACCTGACCATCTCCGGCACCGGCGCTGCGGTGCTGGCCGCACTCGCTTTCCTGCTTGGCTATGGCGTCCGTGGCAGCGGCACTGCGCCAGCCCCGCGGCCGGCCGCGTCCAACCCCGAGAATGATTTCACCGTCGCGCTGATCTGGGGCACGCTGATCACGCTCGGCTGGGTGTTCCGCGATCGGCTGCGCGACGCGCTGATGGCGCCGCAGCGCTCGCGGCTGCTGCTGCTCGTGCTCGCCTTCGTGCCGGTGGCGATCGCCGACGCTCTGTCGACGCAGATCCTCGCGGCCCCGGTCGATCCGAGCTGCGCGCTACCGCCGGTCTCTCCTTTCGCCGATTTCCTGCCGCGCGTCGCGATCCTCGGCACCACGATGCTGTTGGTCCTGCTCGCCTGGGAGCAGCATCTGGCGGCGAAGCCGCAGCCCGCCCCGCGCTTCGACCCGGCACCGCAGCTGCCGACTCCCGCGGCGCCCGGCAATTGGCTCGATTTTCCCGAAGCCCCGCTGCTTCGCGTCCGCGCCGACGATGTCGTGCTGATCCGCTCGGCGGGCAATTACAGCGAGATCGTCGCGCACGGTCGCGCGCATCTCGTCCGCGCCACGTTGAGCGAGCTCGCCGATCGTCTCGCCCCGATGGGCTTCGTCCGCGTCCACCGCCAGACGGTGATCAATGCGCGGAGCGTGCGCCAGGTCTGCCGCGACGGCGCCGGCCGCGCGCTCGTCCACCTCGCCTGCGGCAACGCCGTCCCCGTCGGCCGCCGCTACCTGACCGCGATCGACACGCTGACGCGGTAGTCGCCCCAAATCCTCCCTCGCGAAGCGGGGGAGGTGGCGCCGAAGGCGACGGAGGGGGCCTCTCCCCAAGCGATATCGCCCGCGGATATGCCCCCTCCGCCGCTTCGCGGCGGTCCCCCTCCCCGCTGCGCGAGGGAGGGAGTTTTCGCGGGCTATGCCGCCAACCCCGCCAGATCGGCGCGCGTGTTGATGTTCACCAGCCCAAGCTCCGCATCGGCAACCCGCACTGCTCCCGCATGCGCCACCCAGCCCCCGATCGCCCGGTGCCCGCGCGCCAGATGCGCGTCGAGCGCCGCCGCCAGCCCGGCCGGCCAGAAGCCGATCGCATGCTGCGCCGCCAGCACCCGCGCGCCGTCGCTTTCGAGCCGCGCACGCAAATCCCGGGGCAGCGGATGCACGTCGAGCGGAATGCACAGCACTGCGTCGAACCCGCTCGCCGCCGCATGGTGAAGCGCCGCATTGAGCCCGCCGAGCGGCCCGCAATCGGCAACCGGCCGATCGGCCAGCGCGATCAGGCCCGGCCACTCCCGTCCGCACACCACCAGCCCCTCGGTCTGGGCGCGCAATGTCGCCACCGCATGATCGATCAGCCGGCGCCCGCCATAGGCCGCCAGTGCCTTGTCGCTCCCGAAGCGCCGCGAACGCCCGCCCGCGAGCAACGCGCCGAGCACGCGCATCACGGGTTCGCCTTCGCCGCCGCCCGCAGTACGGGCGCCGCATCTTCCAGCCGCACCGCTTCGCCGACGAGCAGCAAGGTCGGCTTGCCCTCGGTCACGGCCTGCACCGCAAGCGGCAGCAGATCGAGCCGCGTGCGCAGGCAGCGCTCGCTTGCGAGGCTCACGTCGCAGGCGACCAGCACCGGCGTCTTCGGGTCGAGCCCGTGCGCGATCAGGTTGCGGCTGATGTCGGCCGCAGCCGATCTGCCCATGTAGAAAGCCGTGGTGCAGGCCGGGTCGGCGAGCGCCGCCCAGTCGAGATCGAGCGCCTCGCCGGCACGCGCATGCGCGGTCACGAACTGCACGCGCCGCGCCAGCCCGCGCAGCGACAGCGAGATCCCGGCCGAAGCCGCTGCCGCGCTCGCCGCCGTCACGCCCGGGCAGATCCGCGCGCGCACGCCCACGTCGGCCAGCGCCGCGACTTCCTCCATCGAGCGCCCGAACATCGAAGGATCGCCGCCCTTCAGCCGCACCACGCGCTCGCCTGCCAGCGCCGCCTCGACGAGCAGCGCGTTGATCGAACCCTGGTCCTTCGAATGCCGCCCCGAGCGCTTGCCCACCGGCACTTTGCGCACATGCGCCGGGATCAGCGCGAGCACGCCCTCGCCGACCAGCGCGTCGTAGAACACCAGGCTCGCCGCGCGCAGCAGCCGCTCGGCCTTGCGCGTGAGCAGATCGGGGTCGCCGGGGCCAGCACCGACGAGCCACACCTCGCCAGGGGCGATCGCTTCCTCAGCCATTGGCCGCACTCCTGCTCTCTTCGATCAGCCGGCGGATCGCCGGGCGGCACGAGCCGCAATTGGTCCCTGCCGAAAGCGCCGCGCCCACGGCCTCGACGCTGGTCAGCTGTTGCGATGCGACGGCCTGGACGATCGTCTTGAGGCCCACGTCGAAGCACAGGCAAACGATCGGTCCGCGATCCTCGCGCGCGCCCGGCGGCGCACCGGCGAGCACCGCCGGCCCCGCCGCTTCGCCGATCTGCGCGATCAGCCACTCGCGCGAGGGCAGCAGCCCCTCGCGGGTGACGAACAATGCCGCGGCGAGCTTGCCGTCCTGGAGCACCGCGATGCGTCGCGATCCGCGCGCGCGGTCGAACGCCTCGACGCGCTCGCCTTTGGGCAGCAGCGCATCGAGCTGGCCGGGCTCGCCTTCGCCGGCCAGTTCGTAGAGCACCCCGCCCGGCACGCGCACCCGCGTCGCCCACAGGCAATCGGGCTGCCTCACCTCGCCGGTCGCGAGCAGGAAGCCGCGCCAACCCACCGCGGCCGGCGCGATCGCCGCCGGCGTGGCCTTGAATCCCGGCTGGCCCGAATGCGGATCGACCAGCGGTCGCGGCAGCAGCCCGGTGCGTCCGCCGGTCGATTGCTGGTCGGTCCAGTGGATCGGGGTGAACAGCTCGCCGCGGCGCTGGCCGGCGCTGAAAGTGACACGGAACACGCTTTCGCCCTGCGGGGTCGATACGCGGGCCAGTCCGCGATCGGTCAGGCCGAGTTCGGCGGCATCGTCGGGATGGACCTCGACCATGGGTTCGTCGCGGTGGCGGGCGAGTTTGGGGCTCAGCCCGGTGCGCGTCATCGTGTGCCAATGGTCGCGATAACGCCCGGTATTCAACGTCATGGGCCATTTGGGCAGCGGCTCGTGGAGCGGGCCCTGCTGGACGGGGACGAGCCGCGCCTTGCCGTCCGCGGTCGGGAAGCGGCCCTCGGCAAAGGGCTCGCCGCCCCAGCGGAACGGTGCCAACTTATCGTAGGCTTCGTTGCCGATCGCCGCCTGGCCGGGGAGTGCGAACAGCCGCGCGCCATGGTTCTGATAGGTGGAGAGTCGGGCATGTTCGCGGAAGATTTCCGCCGGCCGGTCATAGGCGAACGCCGTCCGCCACCCCATCCGCCGCGCAACGTTTGCAACGATCCACCAGTCCGGCATCGCTTCGCCAGGCAGGTCCAGAATGGCCCGTTGCCGGCTGATCCGCCGCTCCGAATTGGTGACCGTCCCGTCCTTCTCCCCCCAGGCCGCGGCGGGCAACCGGACATGCGCGAACTTGCTGGTATCGGTTTCCGCGATCACGTCCGAAACCACCACGAACGGGCACGCCGCCAGCGCCTCCCTGACCCGCCCGGCATCGGGCATCGACACCGCCGGATTGGTCGCCATCACCCAGAGCGCCTTGATCCGCCCCTCGCCCACCGCGCGGAACAGATCGACCGCCTTGAGCCCCGGCTTGCACGCCATCGCCGGCGCCGCCCAGAAACGCTCGACCCGCGCCACATTCTCGGGTGCGAAATCCATATGCGCCGCCAACGTCGAGGCGAGCCCGCCGACCTCGCGGCCGCCCATCGCATTGGGCTGGCCGGTGATCGAGAAGGGCGCCGCACCCCTCTTGCCGATCCGCCCGGTGGCGAGGTGCAGGTTGACGATCGCGTTGACCTGATCGGTGCCCCGCAGCGCCTGGTTCACGCCCTGGCTGAACAAGGTGACCGTGCGCGGGTGCGCGGCAAATAGCTCGAAGAAGCGCCTGAGGTCGGCGGGCGGCACATCGCATGCCTTCGCCACCGACCACAGGTCGCTTCCCTCTCCAACCTTGTCCCAGAAATCCTCAGGTATGCTGACGCTGCGGCTCAAGAAGCCCTCGTCGATCAGTCCATTGGTGCGGCAATGCGCGAGCAGGCCGTTCATCAGCGCGACGTCGCTGCCCGGGCGGATCGGCAAATGCAGGTCTGCCTCGTCGGCGGTCTCGGTACGGCGCGGATCGATCACCACCAGCTTCGCGCCTGCATCGCAGCGCGCGCGGATGCGCTGATAGACCACCGGATGACACCATGCGGTGTTCGAGCCGACCAGCACGAACAGATCCGCCGCGTCGAGATCCTCGTACGAAGCCGGCACCACGTCCTCGCCGAACGCGCGGGTATGGCCGGCAACCGCGCTCGACATGCACAGCCGCGAATTGGTGTCGATGTTCGCCGAACCGATGAAGCCTTTCATCAGCTTGTTGGCGACGTAGTAGTCCTCGGTGAGCAGCTGCCCCGAGACGTAGAAGGCGACGCTGTCGGGCCCGTGCTCGGCGATGGTCTGGCGAAAGCGCTTCGCCACCAGATCGAGCGCCTTGTCCCAGCTCGCCCGCTTCTTGCCGATCATCGGGTGGAGCAGCCGCCCCTCGAGGCCTACCGTTTCGCCGAGATGCGTCCCCTTCGAGCAGAGCCGGCCATGATTGGCGGGGTGCTCGGGATCGCCCTTGATCTCGACCGAACGGTCGCCGGTACGCGTGGCGAGGATGCCGCAGCCGACGCCGCAATAGGCGCAGGTGGTGCGGACTTTCTCCACTAGGCCGCCGCCTTCAACGCGCCGGCGCGGCAGATCAGCACCCGTCCGGCGTTGACCTTGACCGGGATCACCGGCGTGCAGCCCTTGTCGTTACCCTGCGCCTCTCCGGTCTTGAGCGCGATGTTCCAGTTGTGCAGCGGGCAGGCGACGCTGTGGCCATGGACGATGCCCTGGCTCAGCGGGCCGCCCTTGTGCGGACAGCGATTGACCAAAGCGAACACCTGATTGTCGCCGGTGCGGAACACCGCGATCTCCTCACCGCCATCGACCGGAACGGTGCGGCTGCCGCGCACCGGGATCTCGTGCAGCCAGCCGATATCGAGCCATTCGCCGATCATGCGATTTCCTCCAGACGGGGTTTGAATGCGGCCATGTGCGCGTGCTGCTCGCGCTCCTGCCCGGCCGCGCGTTCGGCCCAGGGATCGTCCTGGCTGAAGCTCTGCGAGTACCAGAAGCGCGCGGCGAGCGCGTCGCGCAGCTCGGCATCCTCGACGATGCGATCCTTGACGTACTGGAGCCCGACGCGCTCGATCCACGGCGCAGTACGCTCGAGATAGCGTGCCTCCTCGCGATAGAGCTGCACGAAGGCGGCGGCATAGTGCATCGCTTCCTCCTCGGTCGCGACCTTGACCAACAGGTCAGTCGCGCGGACATGGATGCCGCCATTGCCGCCGACATGGAGCTCGTAGCCCGAGTCGACGCAGACCACGCCGAAGTCCTTGATCGTCGCCTCGGCGCAGTTCCGCGGGCAGCCCGAGACCGCCATCTTGAACTTGTGCGGCATCCAGCTGCCCCAGAAGCCGCGTTCGAGCTTGACGCCGAGGCCGGTCGAATCCTGGGTACCGAAGCGGCACCATTCGGAGCCGACACAGGTTTTCACCGTGCGCAGCGCCTTGCCGTACGCATGCCCCGAAACCATGCCGGCGGCATTGAGGTCGGCCCAGACCGCAGGCAGATCCTCCTTCTTGATCCCGAAGATGTCGAGCCGCTGGCCGCCGGTGACCTTGACCATCGGCGCGTCGTATTTCTCGACGACATCGGCGATCGCGCGCAGCTCCTGCGGCGTGGTGATCCCGCCCCACATGCGTGGCACCACCGAATAGGTGCCGTCCTTCTGGATGTTTGCGTGCATCCGCTCGTTGACGAAGCGGCTCTGCTGGTCGTCCTGATATTCGCCCGGCAGCGCGCAGAGCAGATAGTAGTTGAGCGCGGGGCGGCACGAAGAGCAGCCGTCAGGGGTCGACCAGTGCAGCTTCTGCATCACTTCGGGGATCGACTTCATCCCTTGGGCGACGATCTCGCGACGGACATCGTCATGGCCGAAGCTGGTGCATTTGCACATCGTCTTCGGGCCGGCCTGGACCTCGTCGCCGAGCGTCAGCGCGAGCAAATTCTCGACCAGCCCGGTGCAAGAGCCGCAGCTCGCCGAGGCCTTGCAGCTGCCGCGCACCGCGTCGAGGCTGCACGCACCCTTCTCGATGCAGGCGACCACCTGCCCCTTGGTCACGCCGTTGCAGCCGCAGATCTCGGCATCGTCCGAGAGCGCCGCAACGGCCGCCTTAGGGTCCGCGGCGCCCCCTCCCGAGGCGAAGGCCTGGCCGAAGATCAGCACGTCGCGGAGCTGGGACACGTCCTCCTGCTTCTTGAGCAGGTCGAAATACCAGCTGCCGTCGCCGGTATCGCCATAGAGCACGGCGCCGACGATGCGATCGTCCTTGACCACCACGCGCTTGTAGACCCCGCGGCTGGCGTCGCGCAGCACGATGTCCTCGGCGCCGTCGCCGCCCGAGAAATCGCCCGCCGAGAAGACGTCGATCCCCGAGACCTTGAGCTTGGTCGAGGTGACCGAGCCCTTGTAGCCGGTGTGGCGCTCGACCAGCCCGTCGGCGAGCGCGCGGCACATCTCCCAGAGCGGCGCGACGAGGCCATAGACCTGCCCGTCATGCTCGACGCATTCGCCGACCGCGAGCACGTTGGCGTCGCTGGTCACCATATGGTCGTCCACCTGGATGCCGCGGCCGACCGCAAGCCCCGCCTCGCGGGCCAGCGCGGTGCTGGGGCGGATGCCCACCGCCATCACCACCAGGCTCGCCGGGATCACCCGGCCGTCCTTGAGCTTCACGCCCTCGACCGCATCGGTGCCGAGGATTTCGGCGGTGTCCGCCCCGGTGAGGATCGTCTGCCCGCGCGCCTCCAGCGCCGATTTGAGCAGCCAGCCGGCTGCCTCGTCGAGCTGGCGCTCCATCAGCGTCGGCATCAGATGGAGCACGGTGACCTTCATGCCGCGCAGGCTGAGCCCGTGCGCTGCCTCGAGCCCGAGCAGCCCGCCGCCGATCACCACCGCCTCGCCGCCCCCGTGCGCCTTTCCGGCTTCGGCCGCGGCGAGCATCGCGTCGACATCCTTCATGTCGCGGAAGCTGATCACCCCGGGCAGGTCCTTGCCGGGCACGGGGATGATGAAGGGATCCGAGCCGGTCGCGATCAGCAGCTTGTCGTAGCCGACGGTGCGACCGCTTTGTGAGGTGACCGTCCGGCCTGCGCGATCGATCGCAGTGACGGGATCGCTGGAGATCAGCTCGATGCCGTTGTCGCGATACCAGTCGAGCCCGTTGATGACGATCTCGTCGAAGCTCTTCTCGCCCGCGAGCACCGGCGAGAGCATGATCCGGTTGTAGTTCACATGCGGCTCGGCGCCGAAGATCGTCACCCGATAGCGATCGGGATCGCGTGCCAGCAACTCCTCGACCGCGCGGCATCCCGCCATGCCGTTGCCGACCACCACGAGATGCTCACGGCGTGCGGGCACGTCGGGTGCCCCCTCCGCCGCCTCACCGGTCCAGCCTTCGCCAATCAACTCCATGCGCAAGCTCCAGAACGCAAAAAGGCCGCCATGCGGGCCGCTGGAGAAATCCAGCGCCTGCATGGCGGCCTTGCCAATTCACCCTGACCGACGGCTGCCGATCGATGCACCACCGGTTCCCGACCCTGGGAGCGGCGGCTATGTCTCGTACGGGCTACATTGCCCGTTCGTGTCCATGATGCTGATTCGCGTGCCAGACATCAAGTGCGAATTTTGCATTGCAGCAAAATCTCCACGCCGTCATCCCGGCCTCGCGCCGGGATGATGGGGATCGCTAAAGCGCCCAATCGAGCTGCAGCCACAGCTTGCGCGTATCGGTCGCGAACAAATCCGCGCTGTAGTCCGCGTAGCGCAGCGACACCGTGGTCTTGCCCAGCTTGCCGCTGGCCAGCAGGTCGATCTCGTCGCCATAATGCCGCACCAGCCGATCGCTCTCGAAGCGATGATACGCCGCCTGCAAGCTCACGCCCTTGAACGGTCCCAGCGCCTTGGTCCCCCAGCCCAGGCTCCCATAGAGATCGCGCACGCCATCCGGCGGCGTGGTCAGGAACTTGTCCGCCCAGCCCTGGAACTTGAAATTGGTCCCCAGCGGAAACTGGAACGAGGTCAGCGCCACGCCCCGGTCCGCCCCGAGCACTTCATACCCCGCACCCAGCTTGAATCCCGACGCCTCGAGACCGGCATCGAGCAGATAATAATCCGCGCGATAGTCGTTGGGATTGCGCCCATATCCGGACTGGCTGGCATAGCTCGCCTGGTAGGAGAGCTTCGCCGTCCCCGACAGCTTCTGCGCGCCCGCCAGCCGCACGCCATAGCTCTGGCTCGACAGCCGATAGCCCTGCACCGCCGCCTCGTCCTGATCGACCAGATAGGCGAAACCGGTCAGCGTCCCTGCCGGCGAGGCCCAGGACAGATTGGCGAAGACATTGTCGCCGCCCACTGCCTGCTGCCGGGCCGCATTGCCCTCGACGCCCCAGATCGTCCGTGCACTCCAGGCATAGCTCAGGTCCGCCTTGAGCCCCTTCGCCGGCGTCAGCTCGAGCCGCACCGCATCGAAAGTTTGCGCATTCTGCCGGAATCCGACATTCCCGACGAAACGCTCGTCGTCGAGCGCGATCCGCTGGCGCCCTGCAGTAACGGCGAACGCCTTGGCCTTGTACTGGAGTTGCGCGCGGTAGAGCGCGACATTCTCCGGGTCGGCCACCAATGGCCGCGTCGCGGCACCGTGCAGCCCGTCATAATAATCGTCGACTGCCGCCATCGTGCCCTGCGCCTCGACCAAAGCGGTCCATGGCCCGGTCGAAGCCTGCACGCCGGCGCGCACCCGCACCGTCAGCGCCTCGGCGTCCTGTGTCAGCCCGCCCTGCTCGACATGCTCGTAGCGGACCCGTGCCTCGGCGAGCGGCTTGATCTGCTGGGCGCAAGCGGGCCCCGCGGCGGCCAGCCCGACCGCCGTCAACAATATGGATTTCATGTCGGTCCCCCGATCAGAGGGGCGGACGGGCGGCCCGCCCCTGCCCGTTCAGATGCGCGCGCCGCTCGTCCAGCTGCTGCGCCACCGCCCCTTGACGAAGGTCAGCCCGGCCATCGCCAGCAGCGCGAGCCCCGCGAAGATCAGGAACCCCGCCGAGAAGCTACCGGTAAGCTGTTTGGCGAACCCCAGCGACGAGGCGAGGTAGAAGCCGCCGATCCCGCCGGCCATGCCGACCAGCCCGGTCATCACCCCGATCTCGGCCTGAAAGCGCTGCGGCACGAGCTGGAACACCGATCCGTTGCCGGTGCCGAGCGCGAGCATCGCCACCACGAACATCGCAAGCGCGCTCCCCACGCTCTGCGCCGCGCTCACGCCGGCCAGCGCCAGCGCCGCGACGACGAACACCACCGACAGCGCTTTCACCCCGCCGATCCGATCGGCGAGCGCGCCGCCGAGCGGGCGGATCAGCGATCCCGCGAACACGCAGGCCGCGGTGCAATAGCCGGCGGTGACCGTGGTCAGGCCGAACCGGTCGGTGAAATAGATCGGCAGCGATGCCGCGAGCCCGACGAACCCGCCAAAGGTGACGGCATAGAAGCCCATCAGCCACCACGCATCCGCCACCTTGAGCGGCTGGAAATAGGCTGCAAGCTTCTTGGGCGCCGGCGCGTTGGGCGCGTCCTTCGCGAGCAGCATATAGGCGACGAACACGATCGTCAGCGGAATGCAGGCGAGGCCCAGCACCGAATTCCACCCGAAGATCTTGGCGAGCGTCGGCGCGAACAAGGCGGCGAGCACGGTGCCCGAATTGCCCATGCCCGCGAGCCCCATCGCCTTGCCCTGATGCTCGGGCGGATACCAGCGGCTGGCGAGCGGCAAGGCGATCGCGAAGCTTGCGCCCGCGAAGCCGAGGATCACGCCCAGCGCCAGCGTGCCGGCGAAGCTGTTGACCCCCAGCACCCATGCGGTGAACAATCCGACGATCACGATCACCTGGCTGATCGCCCCGGCGCGCTTGGGCCCGATCCGGTCGACCAGCAGCCCGTTGACGACGCGCAGCAGCGCCCCCGCCAGCGTCGGCGTCGCCACCATCAGCCCCTTTTGCGCCGCGGTCAGGTGCAGCGTCTTGGCGATCTCCGGGGCCAGCGGCCCAAGCAGCACCCAGACCATGAACGCCAGATCGAAATAGAGGAACGCCGCGATCAACGTCGGCGTATGGCCCGATTCCCAGAAGCTCGACTTCGTCCGCGGGATCGGATCCACATCCGCGCCGCCGCCGGCATAGTCGAAGGTTTCGCGCATCAGTTCCGCAATCTTCATCGCCCGAACTCCCCGGTGCCGGAGGCACCAATCAAAGCTGTGCCCCGCAGGCACGAAAAAAGCCGCCTCCGGCCTCCCGCGCATTGCAGGGACCGGACAGCGGCTTTGCTGATGGTTTGTGCGGAGGACCGGCCCGGCGCTGGGATGGCCTTCCATGACCGCGCTACGTCGCGCGTTGTCCTATAGGTTCATCAACCAGAAACATTTCGCAAGTGCAAAAAACTTATCCGCGATCACCGCGCAAGTGCAGCAAGATATCCGCCGATATCGTCGGGATCGAACACCGTGCCATCGAAGAAGCGATCCGGGCCCAAGGTCAGCGCACCCTGATAGGCGCCCACCGGCAGCGGCGCGGTCAACGCCCCTTCCAACTTCATGCTCGCCCCCGGCATCGGCAACCCCTCGCCGCCCAGCGCGCGGCGATAGATGTCGGGACGGAACACGTCGGCGGCCTGGCGCTCGGTCGCGGCATCGGCCTTGACCATCCCCCAGCGCACCAATTGCGAATAGATCCACAGCGCCTGACTGCGCCACGGAAAGCCCGAAGCCTCGCGATGGAAGAGCAGGAAATCGGGAATGTCGGTCGGCGGATCGCCGCGGCGCAGCACGAGCCGGCCGCTCAACGCGCCCATGATCCACTCGGCGGGCTGGCCGACATGCTCGGGGCGTTCGAGCAATTGCGCCAGCTCCTCGCGATTGGCCGGATCGTCGCACCACGAGGCCGCCTGCGACACCGCGACGAGCAGCCGATCGACCGTTTCCGCATTGCTCTCCATCCAGTCGGTGCGCATCGCCAGCACCTTCTCGACGCCGCGCTTCCAGATGTCGACGCCGGCCGCGACGATCTCGCCTACGCCTTCGGCGACCGCAACGCTGTTCCACGGCTCGCCGGCGATGAACCCGTCGATCTCGCCGAGCCGCATCGCCTCGACCATGAACGAAGGCGGCAGCACGCGCAGCTGGACGTCGCGGTCCGGATCGACCCCGGCATAGCCGAGCCAGTAGCGCAGCATCAGCGCATGGCTCGAGAAGCGATGGACCACGCCGATCACCGGCTTGCGCTTGTAGAGCCCGATCGCATTGGCGAAGTCGTGCGCCACCGCCTCGGGATCGTGGACGCGTTTGGCCGGATCAGGATCGAGCGCCTGCGCGAATTCGGGCGCCATCACCAGCGCATTGCCGTTGACGTTGAGCTTGAACGGCGCCGAGATCGCCGCCGGATGCTGGCTGAGCCCCAGATTCACGGCGATCGCCAGCGGCGCGAGCATGTGCGCGGCCTGGACCTGACCATAGACCAGCCGATCGCGCAACGTCGCCCAGGAGGTGGTGCGCACGAGGCTGAGATCGATCCCCTGCGCCTCGGCAAAGCCCTTTGCGCGGGCAGCGACCAAAGGTGCGCTGTCGGTCAGCGGCAGGAAGGCGATCGATAACGGCGTCATTACAGCCCCCCCAACAGGCTATGGGCAGTGATCAGCGCCTCGGCGACATCGGCGATGCGCTTGCTCTGGCTCATCGCGGTCGAGCGCAGCAGCGCATAGGCATCGGGCTCGGACAGGCCCCGCGTCTGCATCAGGATGGCCTTGGCTTTGTCGATCGTCTTGCGGTCGGCGAGCGCGGTGCGCGCCTCGTCGAGCTCGGTCTGCATCCGCGCGAAAGCGTTGAAGCGGCGGATCGCCAGATCGAGGATCGGCTTGACCCGGTCTTTCCGAAGCCCATCGACGACATAGGCCGACACGCCGGCATCGATCGCCGCGCCGATCATCGCCTCGTCGGACTGATCGACGAACATCGCGATCGGCCGCGCCAGCGCGCGGCTGACCGCGAGCATCTCTTCCAGCGTGTCGCGGCTCGGGCTGCCCAGATCCATCAGCACCACATCGGGCGCCATTCGTTCGAGCTTGGCGACGAACGCGCCCTGCGGCGGCACGACATGGATGTCGTCATAGCCCGCGTCCCGCAGCCCTTCCTCGAGCACGGTCGCGCGCAAGCCGCTGTCGTCGACGATCACGATCCGCAAGGACGCCGTTTCCCCATAGGAGTCGCGCGCCTAATGCAGGCGCGCGCCGCCGCCGGTCAATCGTCGATCGAGCGCTTGTACGTCTCGGGCAGCAGGAAGAGCCCGACCAACAGCGTCACGATCGCCGCGACCACCGGATACCAGAGGCCGTAATAGATATCGCCCGTCGCCGCGACCATCGCGAAGGCGGTCGCCGGCAGGAAGCCGCCGAACCAGCCATTGCCGATATGATAAGGCAGCGACATCGAGGTGTAGCGGATCCGGCTCGGGAACAGCTCGACCAGCATCGCCGCGATCGGGCCATAGACCATCGTCACCAGCAGCACGAGCGCGGTCAGTATCGCCACGACCATCGGCTTGTTGATCGCCGCGGGATCGGCTTTGGCGGGATAGCCCGCCTCGGCGAGCGCCGCCTTGGCCGCATCCTGGAAGTCGGCGATGCCGATCGCGGCTACCGCGCTCTCGCGCAGCGTCTCCTTGCGCGGGTCATAGACGGGCACGCGCTGCGCGCCGATCTGAACGACCGCGGTCGTCCCCGCGGGCGCCGCGACGTTGCGATAGGCGATGCCTTGCCGCGCGAGGAACGCCTTGGCGATGTCGCAGCTCGAGCCGTCGAACTTGTTCTTGCCGATCGGATCGAACTGGAACGAGCATTCGGCGGGGTCCGCAGTCACCGTCACCGGCGCGTTCTTCTGGGCGTGCGCCAGCGCCGGGTTGGCGGCCTCGGTGAGCAGGCCGAACAGGGGGAAATAGCTCGCCGCGGCGATCGCGCAGCCGGCGAGGATGATCGGCTTGCGGCCGATCCGGTCGCTCAGCCACCCGAAGAACACGAAGAAGGGCGTGCCGATCGCCAGCGCGATCGCGATCAGGATGTTGGTCGTCCAGCCATCGACCTTGAGCGTCTTTTCGAGGAAGAACAAAGCGTAGAACTGCCCGGTGTACCAGACCACCGCCTGCCCCACGACTGCGCCGAACAACGCGATCAACACGAGGCGCAGGTTGCTCCAGCGACCGAATGCCTCGGTCAGCGGTGCCTTGGAAGTAGTCCCTTCCTCCTTCATCTTCTGGAAGACCGGGCTCTCGTTGAGCTGGAGCCGGATCCACATCGAGACGCCGAGGAGGATGATCGAGACGAGGAAGGGCACGCGCCAGCCCCAGTCGGCGAACGCCGCCTCGCCCACCGTCCAACGCGTGCCGATCACCACCAGCAGCGCGGCGAACAGCCCGAGCGTCGCGGTGGTCTGGATCCAGCTGGTGTAGAGCCCGCGCTTGTCGTTGGGGGCATGCTCGGCGACATAGGTCGCCGCGCCGCCATATTCGCCGCCCAGCGCGAGTCCCTGCAACAGCCTGAGCAGGATCAGCACCGTGGGCGCGGCGAGGCCGATCTGGGCATAGCCGGGCAGCAGCCCGACAACGAAGGTCGAAAGCCCCATGATCCCCATCGTGACGAGGAACGTGTTCTTGCGCCCGACCAGGTCGCCGATCCGCCCGAAGACGAGCGCGCCAAACGGCCGAACCGCAAAGCCGGCGGCAAACACTCCCAGCGCGAAAATGAAGCCGGTGGTCTCGTTGAGCCCGGAGAGAAAATGGCTGGTGATGTAACTGACCAGCAGCCCGTACAGGTAGAAATCATACCATTCGAAGACCGTGCCGAGCGACGATGCCGCGATCACCAGTTTCTCGTTTTGCGTCGCCTGGTGGTGATAGGGCTGCCCCGCTGCATCGGCCATGAATCGCTCCCCTTTTGTTATCGCTACCCAACCACAGGAAGCCGCGGCTGCCTACCCCTCGCGCTTCACAGCGGCGCCGCATCGTCCTAAACGGTCGCCATGATCGACCGCTTCTTCCTCTCTCACCCGCGCAGCGTCGGTGAGAGCTATGGCGAGCACGCCGCCACCGCGTCGCGCTTCGGCTTCACGATGATCGTCGGGGGCGCGGCCTGCGTGGTGCACGCGGTGCTGCCCTTCCTGTTCGTCCGCACCGCGAGCGACACGGTCAAGAAGCTCTACGGCCAGATGAAGGCGCGTCAGCCCGCTTTCTCGCAGGAACGCCCGGCGTTCCAGCAGCCCGAGTGGCAGATCGAATACGAGATCTGAGCGGGAGCGCGGGGGAATGATCGAGCACGTCGCCATCATCGGCGCGGGCTTTTCGGGCACGCTGCAGGCGATCAACCTGCTCCGTCACGAAGGCCCCCGCGCCACGCTGATCGAACGCGCACCGGTGGCGGGCACCGGGCTCGCTTATGGCGCCGCGCACCCGAGCCACGTCCTCAACGTCCGCGCCGCGAACATGAGTGCCTTCCCCGACGACCCCTCGCATTTCGTCCGCTGGCTCGAAGCGCGTGGCGTGCAGAACGCTCCCGCCGCCTTCATCCCGCGTGTGACGTACGGCGAGTATCTGCGCGAATTGCTCGAGGCGGCGCTGCGCGACCCCAGCGGCCGGCTCACGCTGCTCCGCGACGAAGTGCAGGACGTCGAGGTCGACGGCGACGTCAAGGTGCGGCTCCGCGGCACCACGCTCGAAGCAGATGCCGCGGTGCTCGCGGTGGGTAATCTCCCGCCGCACGATCCGCCCGGACTGGACCCGGCAGAGCTCTCCGCGCACCGTTACAAGGGCGATCCGTGGGATGCCTCGGTCCCCGAGAATCTCGGCCCTGACGACATTGTCCTCGTCATCGGCACCGGCCTCACCATGGTGGATGTCGTCCTGCTGCTCGACGCGCGCGGCTTCAAGGGCCGGATCGTCGCGCTCTCGCGCCGCGGCCTGCTCCCGCGCCCGCACGCTCCGGGCAGCGACTGGCAGAAGATCGACGAGCGCCCCGCCACCACTGCCTCGCAACTCCTGCACAACGTCCGGACCCGCGGCGCGGCGATCGGCTGGCGCAATGCGGTCGACGAGCTCCGTCCCTTCACCCAGGCGATGTGGGGCAATGCCAGCGAGGCCGAGCGCGGCCGCTTCCTGCGCCATCTCCGCCCGTGGTGGGACGTCCACCGCCACCGCCTCGCGCCCGAGGTCTATGCGCGGCTGATGGCCGTGATCGAGCGCGGGCAGCTCGACGTGATTGCCGGCAAGACGCTCGGATTCGACGAGCGCGCGGACGGCATCGAAGTCCGCCTCCGCCGCCGCGGTGCCGATACCGCCGAGACCTTGCTCGCCCAGCGGATCGTCAATTGCACCGGCCCCCTGGGCGACCTCGCCCGCACCGAGGAGCCGCTGCTCCAGAAGCTCGCCGCGCGCGGCACGATCCGCCCCGACGCCGCGCATCTGGGTATCGATGTCGACAATCAGGGCCAGACGATCGACGCGCGGGGCCGGGCCAATGCCAATCTCTATGCGCTCGGGCCGATGACCCGCGGCGCCTTTTGGGAGATCGTCGCGGTTCCCGACATCCGCACCCAGACCTGGAACGTCGCCCGTCGGCTCTCCAATGCCCATTGGGTGGGCGGCGAAGGGCTGTAGCGGAAGGTTGCGAAAGTGCCGCGGAACGAGGGTTTCGCGGGATAGTATCAATTGACACTATCTGGCCGGAAGCGTATTTCCGGCGCCATGACCGATCCCGCAAATCCGCCGCACAATCCTCTGGGCCTCAACGGCTTCGAGTTCGTCGAATTCACATCGCCCGACCCCGAGGCGATGGCGCGCCAGTTCGAGCAGATGGGCTTCGTCGCCAGCCACCGCCACCCGCGCAAGAACATCACCCGCTACAAGCAGGGCCGCATCAACCTGATGCTCAACCGCGACGATGCCGGCCGCGTCGCGAAGTTCCGCGGCGAGCACGGCCCCTCGGCGAGCGCGATGGCCTTCCGCGTCGCCGATCCGGCCAAGGCGATGGAATGGGCGCTCGCCCACGGCGCCGAGCGCACCGACGAGGACGACACGGTGATCATGGGGATCGGCGGCTCGTATCTCTATTTCATCGAGGACGGCCACGATCTCTATGCCGATTGGGCCGAGTTCCCCGGCTGGCGCGAGGCCGAGGCGGAGAACAATGTCGGGCTCGATCTGCTCGACCACCTCACCCACAATGTCCGGCGCGGCCAGATGCGGGTCTGGTCGGAATTCTACAAGACGCTCTTCGGCTTCGAGGAGCAGAAATATTTCGACATCAAGGGCCAGGCGACCGGGCTGTTCAGCCAGGCGATGATCGCCCCGGACAAGGCGATCCGGATCCCGCTCAACGAGAGCCAGGACGACACCAGCCAGATCGAGGAATTCATCCGCGAGTATCATGGCGAAGGCATCCAGCACCTCGCCCTCACCACCGACGACATCTACGACACGGTCGAGCGGCTGCGCGCGCGCGGCGTGCGCCTGCAGGACACGATCGAGACCTATTTCGAGCTGATCGACAAGCGCGTCCCCGGCCATGGCGAGGATGTCGAGCGGCTGCGCAAGAACCGCATCCTGATCGACGGCAATGTCGGCGACGAAGGCATCCTGCTGCAGATCTTCACCGAGAACATGTTCGGGCCGATCTTCTTCGAGATCATCCAGCGCAAGGGCAATGAAGGCTTCGGCAACGGCAACTTCCAGGCGCTGTTCGAGAGCATCGAGCTCGACCAGATCCGCCGCGGGGTGATCAAGGTCGACGCCTGAGCCGCCATCCGACACGCGTTCCAATCTCTTCCCCTCCCTGCAAGGGAGGGGTTAGGGGTGGGTCCAGCGAAAGGCGGGCTCGATGCCCGGCTTTCGCTTCCGCCCCGAAGCGCGGCAGGGCTCGCTGCGCTCGCACCCACCCCCAGCCCCTCCCTTGCAGGGAGGGGAGCAAGGCAGGGCAATGACCGACTATTTCCCCGGCTTCGGCAATCATGTCTCGACCGAGGCGGTCTCCGGCGCCCTCCCCATCGGCCGCAACTCGCCGCAAAAGCCCGCCTTCGGCCTCTATGCCGAGCAGCTCTCGGGCACCGCCTTCACTGCGCCGCGGCACGAGAACCGCCGCTCGTGGCTCTATCGCCTGCGGCCGACCGCCGAGCATCCGCCCTTCACCCGCTACGCCGGCGCCGCGACCTTCGCCCCCGGCACCGTGCAGGAACCCCTGCCCCCCAATCGCCTGCGCTGGGACCCGATCCCCAACCCCGCCACGCCGACCGACCTGATCGACGGCATGACCACCATGCTGGCCAATCGCGATCCCGCCGATCTCGAGGGCGTCGCGGTCCATGTCTACGCCGCCAACAAGGACATGACCGACCGTGTCTTCGTCGACGCCGATGGCGAGCTGCTGTTCATTCCCCAGGCCGGCCGTCTCCGGCTGCTCACCGAGCTGGGCCGCATCGATATCGCGCCCGGCCAGATCGCGCTCGTCCCGCGCGGGGTGAAGTTCCGCGCCTTGCTCCCCGACGGCGAAGCACGCGGCTATGTCGCGGAGAATCACGGCGCGCTGTTCCGCCTCCCCGATCTCGGCCCGATCGGCGCCAACGGGCTCGCCAATCCACGCGATTTCGAGACCCCCGCCGCCTGGTTCGAGGACCGCGACGATGCATGCGAGATTGTGCAAAAATCGTTGGGAAGCCTGTGGACAACCACGCTCGACCATAGCCCGCTCGACGTGGTGGCGTGGCACGGCAACCTCGCCCCGTGGCGCTACGATCTCGCCCGGTTCAACACGATCAACACGGTGAGCTTCGACCATCCCGATCCGTCGATCTTCACCGTGCTGACCTCGCCGAGCGACGTGCCCGGCCGCGCCAATGCGGATTTCGTGATCTTCCCGCCGCGCTGGATGGTCGCCGAGGACAGCTTCCGCCCGCCCTGGTTCCACCGCAACGTGATGAGCGAGGCGATGGGCCTCATCCACGGCGCCTATGACGCCAAGGCCGAGGGTTTCGCGCCGGGCGGGCTCTCGCTGCATAACCTCATGGCCGGGCACGGGCCCGATCTGGCGAGCTGGGAAGGCGCGAGCAACGCCGAGCTCAAGCCGCACAAGATCGAGGGCACGATGGCGTTCATGGTCGAGACCTGCTGGCCGTATCGGCCGACGCGGTTCGCGCTGGAACGGGCGCAGCCGGATTATGATGCGGCGTGGAAGGGGTTTCCGAAGGCGGTGTTGCCTTGAAATTCCTCCCCGGCACGGGGAGGTGGCAGCGCGAAGCGCTGACGGAGGGGGCTCTCCGCATGGGACACCCTTTGCGGCGCGCCCCCTCCACCATGCTGCGCATGGTCCCCAGCGTCGGGTCGCTCGTTCCGGGGAGGAGTTTTTTTGATGGTCGACCATTCCAATCCTCCCCCGGAGGGGGAGGGGGACCAGCGCAGCTGGTGGAGGGGTAGTCTCCACGAGCGATGGTTCGGCCTTTGGGGCGACTACCCCTCCACCGCTTCGCGGTCCCCCTCCCCCTCCGGGGGAGGATTGCGCTGATGGACCGCCTCACCGCGACTCCCGCCGGCGTCACGCTCGGCCCCCTCGCGCTCATCCCCGACGACGGCGCCCGCAACTTCGTCCTCGAGTTGCGCGCGGGCCGCTTCCACGGTTTCGTCGTGCGCAAGGGCGAGTCCGTCCACGGCTATGTCGACAGCTGCGCGCATATGGCGCTGCCGCTCGCGCAACGGCTCGACCAATATCTCACCCCCGATGCCAGCCATATCCAGTGCAGCTGGCACGGTGCGCTCTACCGGATCGAGGACGGGACCTGCGTCGGCGGCCCGTGCGTCGGCGCGCGGCTCCAGCCCTGGCCGGTGACCGTCACCGACGGGATGATCGTTACCGCGTGACCGCTTGTGATCGGCCGCGATATCGGCGAAAAGCGGGACAAATAGGACAGCATTGCTGACAAATCAGCACGGGAGAGGCAGGATGGAACCCACGCTCGATTTCGGTCTCGGCGAAACCGCCGACATGATCCGGGAGACCACGGCGCGCTTCGCCAAGGAGCAGATCGAACCGCTGGCCGCGAAGATCGACGCCGAGGACTGGTTCCCGCGCGATCTCTGGCCGGCGATGGGCGAGCTCGGACTCCATGGCATCACCGTCGAGGAGGAATGGGGCGGGCTCGGGCTCGGCTATCTCGAGCATGTCGTCGCGCAGGAGGAAGTCGCGCGCGCCTCGGCCTCGATCGGCCTCTCCTACGGGGCCCATTCGAACCTGTGCGTCAACCAGATCCGCCGCTGGGCCAATCCCGAGCAGAAGGCCAAATACCTTCCCAAGCTTATCTCGGGCGAGCATGTCGGGTCGCTCGCCATGTCCGAGGCCGGCGCCGGCTCGGACGTCGTCTCGATGAAGCTGCGCGCCGAGAAGACCGACCGCGGTTATGTGCTGAATGGCACCAAATTCTGGATCACCAACGCCGCCTATGCCGACACGCTCGTCGTCTACGCCAAGACCGGCGAAGGCTCGCGCGGCATCACCACCTTCCTGATCGAGAAGGACATGCCCGGCTTCTCGATCGGCCAGAAGATCGACAAGATGGGCATGCGCGGCTCGCCCACCGCGGAACTCGTGTTCAATGACTGCGAGGTTCCCGAAGAGAATGTGATGGGCCCGCTCAACGGCGGCGTCGGCGTGCTGATGTCGGGCCTCGATTACGAGCGCACCGTGCTCGCCGGCATCCAGCTCGGCATCATGCAGGCCTGTCTCGACGTGGTGTTGCCCTATCTGCGCGAGCGCAAGCAGTTCGGTCAGCCGATCGGGCATTTCCAGCTGATGCAGGCCAAGGTGGCGGACATGTATGTCGCGCTCAATTCGGCCCGCGCCTATGTCTATGCGGTGGCGCGGAATTGCGATGCGGGTCGCACCACGCGCTTCGACGCGGCGGGCGCGATCCTGCTCGCCTCGGAGAATGCCGTGAAGGTGTCGCTCGAGGCGATCCAGGCGCTGGGCGGCGCGGGCTATACCAAGGACTGGCCCGTCGAACGCTTCGCCCGCGACGCCAAGCTGCTCGATATCGGCGCGGGGACCAACGAGATCCGCCGGATGCTGATCGGCCGGGAATTGGTGGGGGGCTAGTCAAATTCCTCCCCGGAACGGGGAGGGGGATCATGCGCAGCATGGTGGAGGAGCTCTCCACGAGCGATTCCATAGGAGGCACGCCCCCTCCACTACGCCCTGCGGGCGCAGTCCCCCTCCCCGTTCCGGGGAGGAATTTTACTTGAACAGCCCCAGATCGATCGCTTCGGCCATCGCGGTCTCGCCGCGGCCGTCGGGGTGGAGATTGTCGCCGCCCTGCAGATTCGCCGCGAGCCGCTTCGGATTGGCCGGATCGGCGACGACCTTCTCCATGTCGATCACCGCGTCGAAATCCTTCGACGTCCGCATCCAGTTGTTGACCGCGACCCGCATCGCTTCGCCCGTCGGCGTCGCATAGCCTGCGCCCTCGAAGGGCAGGATCGTCATCGCATAGACCTTGATCCCGCGGTCATGCGCGCGCAGCGCCAGCTGGCGATAGCCCGCGATCAGCTGATCGGCAGTGATCGTCGGCCGCGGGGTGCCGTTCTGCGGCCGCCCCGAATTGCCGATGTCGTTGATCCCTTCGAGCAGCACCACATGGCTGACGCCCGGCACCGCGAGCACGTCGCGATCGAAGCGCGACAGCGCGCTCGGGCCGGTGCCGTGGGCGAGGATGCGATTGCCCGAGATCGCCTGCGTCACCACGACATGCGGCTTGCCCGCCGCCGCCAGCCGCCGACCGAGCACGTCGCCCCAGCGGCAGCGCGGCATCGCGTCGTTGGCGCAGCCGACATTGTCGGTGATCGAATCGCCGAACGCGACGACCACCGGGCGCGGCTTCGCGGCCGACACGTCGATCCCCGAAATCAGCGGCCGCAGCCGCCATTTGTCGGCGGGCGCGAAGTCCTCGCCAGTGTGATCGCCCGGCGCCGAGACGAGCGTCTGCTGGCCGACCACGTCATGGACGGTGTTGAATTGCGTCGCCTCGGGGAAGAACAGCGAGACCTCGACCACGTCGAACGCCTTGACCGGCAGCGCGATCGCGTCGCTGACCAACGGCGCGCCCTCGGGCACGCGCACCGAACCCTGCCCGCCGAACGTCACCTTGACCGCCTGCCCGCCGGCGAGCCGCACCGTTGCCGAACCGATGGTCAGCGCGGGGCCATAATCGTTGGCGAGCCGCAGGCGGAGCTGCGAACCGCCCGCGCCGACGCGGACCGCCGAGCGGATCGTGACATTCTCCAGCGTCTTCGCCTGCTCGGCCGGGACCTGCCACATGCTCGCGGTCCACGCCCGCGTCCAGCCGGGGCCGCCCGGCGCCGCCGCGACCAGCATCAGCGCCGCGCTCGCGACGACAACCCGCATACCCCGCATCGCTCTCTCCCTTTTTTCGATTATGCCGTCAGCGCCCGGACGGGCGCGTCACCAGACCTTCACGCGCTGCCCGGGCTCGAGGAACAGCTTCTGCCCCGATTGCACGTTGAACGCGGGGTACCAGGCATCGAGGTTGCGCACCGTCTGGGCGCGCCAGCGCGCCGGAGCATGCGCATCGGTGGCGACGCGTGCGCGCAGCGTCTGCTCGCGCGACTTTTCGCGCCACGCCTGGGCATAAGCGAGGAAGAAGCGCTGGTCGCCGGTCAGCCCGCCGATCACCGGCGCTTGCTTGCCGCCGAGCGCGGCATGGTACGCCTCGTACGCCGCGGTCAGCCCCGCGACGTCGGCGATATTCTCGCTCAAGGTCTGCTGGCCGTTGATGAACAGCCCCGGCAGCACCTCATAGGCGTTGAATTGCTTGACCAGCGCCTGTCCGCTCGCCTTGAAGCGCGCGAGATCGGCAGGCGTCCACCAGTTGCGCAGGCGGCCCGTAGCGTCGAAATTGGCGCCGAGATCGTCGAAGCCATGGCTGATCTCATGCCCGATGACGGCGCCGATCGCGCCGTAATTGGCCGCGGCGTCGGCGCCCGGATCGTAGAAGGGCGCCTGCAGGATCGCGGCGGGGAAGTTGAGCGCATTCTGCAGCGGCAGATTGACCGCGTTCACCGTCTGCGGCGTCAGCCACCATTCGCCGCGATCGACCGGCTTGCCGATCTTGGCGAGCTGGTGGCGATATTCGACGCGCTCGGCGCGACGGAGATTGCCCACCGGATCATCGGCCTTGACCTCGAGGCTCGCATAGCTGCGCCACGTCTCGGGATAGCCGATCCCGACCTGCATCCCCGCGATCTTGCGGCGCGCCTCGGCCTTGGTCGTGTCCGCCATCCAGGGCAGCGCGGCGACGCGCTTGTCGAACGCGGCGAGGATGCCCTTCACCATGTTCTGGATGTCGGCCTTGGACGAGGCGGGGAAGAAGTCCTTCACATAGAGCTGGCCGACCGCATCGCCGAGCCACGCGTTGACGCTGCCGATCGCGCGCTTGTCGCGCGGGCGCGGCTTCTGCTGGCCGCTCAGCGTATGGCCGAAGAACTCGAAATGCGCCTGGTCGAAAGCCGCGGGCAGCACCGCGCTGACCTGATCGATGCGGTGGAAGGTCAGCCAGTCCTGCCACGCCTGGAGCGGCTCGCTGCCGACCAGCCTGGCCATCGCGATCACCGTCTGCGGGTGCCAGACGATGAAGTCCTGCTGCGCGCCGAGCCCGGCGGCGTTCCAGAAGGCGTCCCAGTCGATCCCCGGCGCCTTCTTCGCGAAGTCGGCCTTCTTCCACGGATTGTTGGCCTTGTGGATGTCCTGGCTGGTGACGATGTCGGTGTGCGCGCGCGCGATCCTGGTCTCGAGGTCGAACACGCGCTGCGCCCGGGCATCGGGCTCGGTGATGTTGGCGAGGCTCAGCAGCTTGCCGATATAGGCGCGATACTGGTTGCGGATCGCCGCCATCTCGGGCTTGTCCGAGAGGTAATAGTCGCGATCGGGGAGCCCGATGCCGCCCTGCAGCAGATAGGGCACATTGGTGTCGGGCCGGTCGAGCGCCTGGCTGATGAACAGCCCGAAGATATTGTCGGTGCCGAAATCGGTGGCGTTGAGCGGATCGACATCGGCGCGGATATTGGCGCCGAGCATCGTCGACAGCGCCTTCTTGTCCCCCAGCGCGGCGATCGCGTCCATCTCCGGCCCGAGCGGCGAGAGCCCGTGCTGCTCGATCGCCGCGGTGTCGGTGAAGGCGTTGTACCAATCGGCGATGCGGCGCTGATCGGTGCCGACCGCGGCATTGGCCTTGAGCGCGGCCTGGACGATCGCGACGTTGTTCGCCTCGGCCTTGTTGTAGACTTCGAGGAAGGCGCCGATGCTCGAGCGGTCCGCCGGGATCTCGGCGCGGGCGCGCCAGCCGCCATTGGCGTGCTCCTCGAAATCGTCGCCGGGCGTCACGCTTTTGTTGAGCCCCGCGACGTCCACGCCGATGCCGGCACCCGCTGTGGCGGTCGCGCCGTTGTCGGCCGGCCCGCCCCCGGTGCAGGCTGCGGTTGCGAGAAGCAGTGCAAACAACGCCGCGCGAGTCGTCACGATCGGGCTCTCCACTCGTTCCAGTCGTGCAGCGTGCTACTCTCGCGCGACGCCGCGCGCCAGTCCTTCCCAAGCAGCCGGCCGCAGTGTAGGCAGGGCAAAACTAGGACAGGAAGGATGCCCTAATGAGCGCTCCGGTGCTCGACTCGAAGGTGTCGCCCGAGGGAGAGGAATATCGCGCCCGCGCCGCGCATAATCGCGGTCTGGCCGAGCGATTGCGCGCCGATGTCGCCAGAGCCGCGCGCGGCGGCTCCGATGCGGCGCGCGAGCGCCACGCCAGCCGCGGCAAGCTGCTCCCGCGCGAACGCGTCGAACGGTTGCTCGATCCGGGCAGCTCGTTCCTCGAGATCGGCCAGCTCGCCGCCTGCGACATGTACGGGGGCGAGGTCCCCGGCGCCGGGATGATCGCCGGGATCGGCCGCGTCTCGGGTCGTACCGTGATGATCGTGTGCAACGATGCCACGGTGAAGGGCGGCACCTATTATCCGATGACGGTCAAGAAGCATCTCCGCGCGCAGGAGATCGCCGAGGCCAATCGCCTGCCCTGCATCTATCTGGTCGATTCGGGCGGCGCCAACCTGCCGCACCAGGCCGAGGTCTTCCCCGACCGCGACCATTTCGGCCGGATCTTCTTCAACCAGGCCAATATGTCCGCGCTCGGCATCCCGCAGATCGCCTGCGTGATGGGCAGCTGCACCGCCGGCGGCGCGTACGTCCCCGCGATGAGCGACGAGAGCGTGATCGTCCGCAACCAGGGCACGATCTTCCTCGCCGGCCCGCCGCTGGTGAAGGCCGCGACCGGCGAAGTGATCAGCGCCGAGGATCTGGGTGGCGGCGACCTGCACGGCCGCAAATCGGGCGTGGTCGATCATGTCGCCGAGAATGACGAGCACGCGCTGACCATCGTCCGCGACATCGTCAGCCACCTCCCCGCCGATCGCACCCCCGACATCGCGCTGCTCGACCCGCGCGCGCCCAAATACGCGCCCGAAGAACTCTACGGCATCGTCCCCGAGGACGTCCGCGCCCCCTATGACGTCCATGAGGTGATCGCCCGGATCGTCGACGGCAGCGAATTCCACGAGTTCAAGGCGCTGTACGGCACCAGCCTCGTCTGCGGCTTCGCGCATATCTGGGGGATGCCGGTCGGGATCATCGCCAATAACGGCATATTGTTCTCGGAGAGCGCGCAAAAGGGCGCGCATTTCATCGAGCTCGCCTGCCAGCGGCGCATTCCGCTGCTGTTCCTCCAGAACATCTCGGGCTTCATGGTCGGCGGAAAGTACGAGGCCGAGGGCATCGCCAAGCACGGCGCCAAGCTGGTCACCGCCGTCGCCACCGCCACCGTGCCCAAGGTAACCGTCCTCATCGGCGGCAGCTTCGGCGCGGGCAATTACGGCATGTGCGGCCGCGCCTACAGCCCGCGCTTCCTGTTCAGCTGGCCCAACAGCCGCATCTCGGTGATGGGCGGCGAGCAGGCGGCGAGCGTGCTCGCCACGGTCCACCGCGACGCCGAGAAATGGACGCCGGAGGAAGCCGAAGCCTTCAAGGCGCCGATCCGCCAGCGCTACGAGGACGAAGGCAATCCGTGGCACGCCACGGCGCGCCTGTGGGACGACGGCATCATCGATCCCGCCCAGACCCGCGACGTCCTCGGCCTCGCCTTCGCCGCCACGCTGAACGCCCCGATCCCCGAACGCCCGGCATTCGGCGTGTTCCGGATGTGATGGGAAAGACGGCACCCTTTCACTCCTCCCCTAGCCTGCCCCGGGGACGGAAATCCCCGGGTGCTTGCGCGGCGCGCGCTACACACCGCAGTCACTTCCTTTTCGTCGCATTACCGTTGAACATCGCATGGCGCCTTCCACGCTTCGAATTGCCTTGGCCGGGACCAGCTCGGAGAGGAATTGAAAGGTCGTCATGAAGCTCGTTGTCGCAGCAGCCCTCCTCGCTCCGCTCCCCGTGCAGGCCCAGACCACAACCCCTGCCTTCACCGATATCGAAGCCGATATCCGCGCCCGATGCGACGCGGGCAGCTTCTCCGGCACGGTGATCGTGATGCGCGGCAAGGAAGCGTTGCTCCACGTTCGCTGCCAGCCGCCCGGCAGCCCCGGCATCGCGGCCGACGCGCGCTTCAAGTTCTTCTCGATGTCGAAGATGTTCACCGGCGCCGCAATCGCACGATTGGTGGAGAGCGGCAAAATAGATCCCACTACCCGGCTACGCGTCTACTTCCCGCACCTGCCCCCCGCCTGGCGCGACGTTCAAGTGCGCGAGCTGCTCACCCACAGTTCGGGCATTCCCGATCTGTCGGAGCGCCTGATCCCCGAGTTCGAGCAGCCCGACACCGATCATCACACCGCGCTCGATCGGTTGCTCGGCAAGCTGGAAGGTGAGAACCCGCCGCTCGTCTTCGAACCGGGCACCCGCTTCGCCTACAATAATTTCGGCTATGAGCTGCTCGCGCAGATCGGTGCCGCAGCCGCGCGCAAACCATTCGACAAGGTGCTCCACGAGCTCGTGCTCGATCCCGCGGGGATGCGAGACACGGTGGTGGCGATGCCGCGCTATGCCGCAGGCAGGCTGGACGGGTCGCGCTCCATCGAACGGCTTGTGCCCGGTTTCAACGGCGCTCCGGGCACGCTCGAGCCGGCAGAGAGCTATTCGTTCGTCCAGCTGGGCGCGGGCGCGCTGATTGGCAGCGCCGACGACCTCGTCGCCTATGCCAATACGCTACACGGCAACCGCCTGCTCTCCGCCGCTCTCCAGACGCGCATCGCGGGAGAGGCCTATCCGGTGCGGGCGGGCGTTAGCTACGGCTACGGCGTGATGTACCGTCAGATCGCCGGTTGTACGATCGTCCAGCATAGCGGAGGTAGCAACGGTTATGTCAGCGACTTCGCCCGCATTCCGGCACGTGACGAGACAGTGATCGTTCTGAGCAATTTTGGTTTCGCGAAAGCCGAGGAGCTTCGCATGAAGATGATCGAACGCCTTACCGCCGCGAACCCCTGCATTCCAGAACCGACCAAGGAATCCTGATGCGCCTGCTTCTCGCCCTCGCCCTCCTCGCACCGCTCTCCGCTTTAGCGCAGACCACGCCCGTCGCGCCGATCGTGAAAGGCACTGCCCTGCCCCCGCCCGCCAGCGAGGAAGCCGCCGTGCTCGCGCCGATCCAAGCGCTCTTCGCGGGTCTTGCTGCGCATGACGGTGCGGCGATGGCAGGGACGCTGCACGGCAATGGCGGGGTCACCGTCATTACCACCCAGCCCGACGGCACTACGGCGATCCGGCAGAAGAGCTGGGCTGACTGGACCGCGGGCATCAAGCCGGGCCCCGAACGCTATGAGGAGCGTATGCCCGCCCCCGCGATCGAGATCGACGGCGATCTCGCGATGGTCTGGGGCGATTACAGCTTCCTGATCGACGGCAAGCTCCATCATTGCGGCGTGAACCATTTCGGCCTCGCCCGCGTCGAAGGCCAATGGAAGATCGTCAGCCTCGGCTGGACCTCGCGCACCACGGGATGCCCCGCGCAATGAGCCGCGATACGCTGTTCCTGCTCGAGCATGAATTCGCCGACCCGGCGCTGGGCGGCGCGCGCGTCTTCTATTGCAAGGACTGCATCACGATCGAAGGCCTGCTCGCGACCTTTCCGGAGCGCGCCGCGAACCTCGACGTGATCCGCGTGCCCTGGCCGCGCCCGCGCGCGGCGGTGGTCGCGGCGATCGGCGAGACCAATCAGAACCTGCCCGCGCTGGTGTGGGATGGCGGCTTCGTCAACGAGATCGAGCCGCTGCTCGCGGCACTGGCCGAGCGCCACGGCTTTCCGGAACGACACCCATGATCACCTCGCTCCTCATCGCCAATCGCGGCGAGATCGCCTGCCGGATCATCCGCACGGCGCGCGAAATGGGGATCCGCACCGTCGCGGTCTATTCGGATGCCGATGCGCAAGCGCTCCATGTCCGCCAGGCCGACGAGGCCGTGCATATCGGCCCCTCGCCGGCGCGCGAGAGCTATCTGGTCGGCGAGAAGATCATCGCCGCCGCCAAAGCCACGGGCGCCGAGGCGATCCATCCGGGCTATGGCTTCCTCTCCGAGAACGCCGATTTCGCGCAGGCGGTGATCGACGCCGGGCTGATCTGGGTCGGACCCAACCCCGACAGCATCCGCGCGATGGGCCTCAAGGACGCCGCCAAGGCGCGGATGATCGCCGCGGGCGTGCCGGTCACCCCCGGCTATCTCGGCGAGGATCAGTCGCCCGAACGGCTGCAGGCCGAGGCCGATGCGATCGGCTATCCGGTGCTGATCAAGGCCGTGGCGGGCGGCGGCGGCAAGGGCATGCGCCGCGTCGACGCGCCCGCGGATTTCGATGACGCGCTCGCCAGCTGCAAGCGCGAGGCAGCTTCGTCGTTCGGCGACGACCGGGTGCTGCTCGAGAAGTACATCCTTTCGCCGCGCCACATCGAAGTGCAGGTGTTCGGCGACAGCCACGGCAATGTCGTCCATCTGTTCGAGCGCGACTGCTCGCTGCAGCGCCGCCACCAGAAGGTGATCGAGGAGGCCCCTGCCCCCGGCATGGATCCCGAAACCCGCGAAGCGATCTGCGCCGCCGCGGTGCGCGCGGCCAAGGCGGTCGACTATGTCGGCGCGGGCACGATCGAGTTCATCGCCGACGCCAGCGAGGGCCTGCGCGCCGACCGCATCTGGTTCATGGAGATGAACACGCGGCTGCAGGTCGAGCATCCGGTGACCGAGGAGATCACCGGGCAGGATCTGGTCGAGTGGCAGCTGCGCGTGGCGAGCGGCGAGCCGCTGCCGCTCGCACAGGACGCGCTGACCATCGCCGGCTGGGCGATGGAAGCACGGCTCTATGCCGAGGATCCGGCAGCGGGTTTCCTCCCCTCGATCGGCCCGCTGATCGCCTTCGATCTCAATGACGGCATGATCCGTTCGGACGTGGGCGTCGAGGAAGGCGGGGCGGTCTCGCCCTTCTACGATCCGATGATCGCCAAGCTGATCGTCTTCGGCATGGACCGCGCGAGCGTGATCGAGCGCCTCGGCGACGCGCTTTGCCGCAGCGTGGTCTGGCCGGTGCGCACCAACGGCGCGTTCTTGGTGAAACTGCTCGCCGACCCCGATTTCGTGGCCGGCGATGTCGATACCGGACTGATCGCACGCAAGGGCGAGGCGCTGATGCCGCCGCGGCTGCCCTCCGAAGAGGTGCTGCGCGGCGCCGCGTGGCGCCTGTTCGAAGACCAAAAGGCGCGGACCGGGCTCGACCTCCCCGGCTTCCGACTCAACGGCCCGCCGCGGCGATCGGCGATCCTCGATGTGGACGGCACGCGCGCGCCGGTGGATTTCGCCGACGATGCCGAGCGCTGGTATATGGAGATCCATGACGGCCGGGTTCGCGTCACCGAGTCCGGCCAGACCTTCTCGATCGGCTTCGCACGCACCGACGGCGCGACCGGGGCCATCGCCGGCGACGGCGCGATCCTCGCTCCGATGCCCGGCCGCGTGACCGCCGTCGAAGTGGCCACAGGCGAAACGGTCGCCAAAGGCCAGCGCCTCGTCACGCTCGAGGCGATGAAGATGGAGCATGGCCTCGTCGCGCCGTTCGACGGCGTCGTGGCCGAGCTCAATGCGGACGCCGGCGCACAGGTCACCGAAGGCAGCTTGCTCGTCCGGATAGAGAAAACCGAATGACGCTGACGATGCGCCCGGCGACGCGCGCGGAGCTGCCGGAGATCGTCGCGCTGCTCTGGGACGACGAGACCGCGCGCCACCGCGAGGATCCGGGCGAGCCACTCGATCCGCGCTACCTCGCGGCGTTCGACGCGATCACGGCCGATCCCAACCAGCATCTGATCGCCGCCGAACTGGGCGGCCGCGTGATCGGCACGATGCAGCTGAGCTTCCTCCCCGGCCTCTCCTTCCGCGGCGCGTGGCGCGCGCAGATCGAGGCGGTGCGGATCGCGAGCGACTTGCGCGGACGGGGACTCGGCGAACAAATGATCCGCTGGGCCGTCGATCAGGCGCGCGCGCGCGACTGCAAGCTGGTCCAGCTCACTTCGACCGCGACGCGCACCGCGGCGCATCGCTTCTATGCCCGGCTCGGCTTCGTTCAGAGCCATGTCGGCATGAAACTGCATCTGAGGGACTGAACATGGCCGGACGATTTTTCGACGAATGGCAGGTCGGCGACCGGATCGAGCATGCGTTGCGCCGCACCGTCACCGAGACCGACAACCTTCTTTTCTCGACCCTCACGCACAACACCCAGCCGCTCCACATCGACGCCGAGGCGGCGCGCGCGAGCGAATTCGGCCAGATCCTCGTCAACGGCACCTTCACCTTCAGCCTGATGGTGGGGATCACCGTGGGTGACACCACCGCGGGCACGCTCGTCGCCAATCTCGGCTACGACAAGCTGGTGATGCCCAAGCCCGTCTTCCTCGGCGACACGCTGCGCGCCTCGTCCGAAGTCACCGAGTTGCGCCCGAGCAAGTCGCGCCCGGGCCAGGGCATCGTCACGTGGCGGCATCAGATGCACAACCAGCGGGACGAACTGGTCTGCGAATGTTTGCGCTCGGCATTGTTGCGGAGCCGCCCCGCCTGAGCCACGGTACGCGGGATGCACGAAGTAGAATTCGCAGTGATCGGCGGCGGCGCGGCGGGGATCGCCGCGGCGCGCACGCTCGCCGATGCGGGCCGCGAGGTGCTGATCGTCGAGGCGAGCGGTCGACTCGGCGGACGCGCGCGCACGGTGCATGTCGCCGGCATGCCGATCGATCTCGGCGCGGGCTGGCTCCATTCGGCGCCGAAAAACCCCTGGGTCGGAATCGCCGAGGCGAGCGGCTTCAGCGTCTATCGCACGCGCCCGCGCTGGGGCGAGCAATGGCGCGGGCTCGGCTTTAGCGAAGCCGAACAGGAAGCGATGTGGCACGCGTTCGAAGCCTTCCAGCAGGCGATGGACACGCCGCCGCCGAGCGACCGCGCCTCCGATCTGCTCCCCGTCGGCGGCGAATGGAACGCGGCGCTCGACGCGCTCTCAGGCTATATCAACGGCGCGCCGATGCGCGAGATGTCGGTCACCGACTGGCGCGCCTATGACGCGGCCGCGATCAACGTGGATTGGCGCGTGACCCAGGGCTATGGCGCGCTCGTCGCCGCGCACGCCGCGGGGCTGCGCGTGGCGCTGGCCACCCCGGTGACCGCGATCGACACCTCCGGCACGCGGCTGCGCCTCGAGACTCCGCGCGGGACGATCACTGCCGGCGCTGCGATCGTCACCGTCTCGACCAACGTCCTCGCCAGCGGCGCCATCGCCCTGCCCGGCCACGACGCGATCCTCCACGCCGCCGCCGAGCTGCCGCTGGGCCTCGCCGACAAATTGTTCTTCGCGCTCGAAGGCGGGGAGGAAATCGAGGACGACGCCCATCTGCTCGGCAATCCGCGATCCGCGCTCACGGGCACCTATACGCTCCGCCCCTTCGGACGGCCGGTCGTCGAGTGCATGCTCGGCGGCGAAGGCGCGCGGGCGATGGAGAAGGAAGGCCTCGACGGCGCCGCCGCCTTCGCGATCGGCGAGCTCGTCGCGCTGCTCGGCGGCGACTGGCGCAAGCGGCTCCGCTTCGTCGCCGGTTCGGCCTGGGGCCGCGAGGATCTTATCCTCGGCGGCTATAGCCACGCGTTGCCCGGCCGGGCCGCAGCGCGCGCCACGCTCGCCACGCCGATCGACCCGCGCATCCGCTTCGCCGGCGAGGCCTGCTCGTCCGGCGAATTCTCCACCGCGCACGGCGCCCACAACACCGGCGTCGCCGCCGCGAAGGCGCTGCTCGCGGGCTAGGCCGCGGCCGCTTTCGCCGGCTCGGGGTTGGAGAATTCCATCTCCTGATCGATCCCGCCGAATTTGAGCGCCATCACGTCGCGCGTATAGTTCTGGTGGAGCCGCCACGGCTTGCGCGTTCCCTGTCGCGGCAGCTGCCCCGCGGCACGCTGGACATAGCCCGAGGTGAAGTCGAGGAACGGCGCCGCCTCGAGCGGTCCCTGCACCCGCGGCGTCACCTGCCGCATCCCGCGCTTCTGCATCGCGTTGAGCAGCCGCGTCACATAATTGGCGGTCAGATCCGATTTCAGCGTCCAGCTGGCATTGGTGTAGCCGAACGAGATCGCGAAATTGGGTACGTCGGAGAACATCATGCCCTTGTAGGTCATGTGCCGCGCCGGCTCGAACGGCGCGCCGTCGACGCGGATCGCCGCCCCGCCGAGCAGCTGGATCTCGAGCCCCGTCGCCGTGACGATCAGATCGGCTTCGAGCGTCTCCCCCGAAGCCAGCCTGATGCCGTTCGCCACGAAGCGATCGATCGTATCGGTGACGACGCCCGCCTTGCCCTCGCGGATCGCGGCGAACAGGTCCGCATCGGGGACGAGGCACAGCCGCTGGTCCCACGGATTGTAGCGCGGCGTGAAATGGGTATCGACATCGTGCCCGGGCAGCTCCTTGCGCACCATGTCGACGATCGCCTGCCTGGCCTTTTCGGGCCGCTTGCGCATCGCGCGGAAGAAATATTGCTGGAGCAGCACGTTCTTCCACCGGGTGAGGCCATAGGCGGTCTTCGCCGGCAGCTTGCCGCGCAGCCAGTTGGCGATCCCGTCCTCCGAAGGCCGCGCGACGATATAGGTCGGCGAGCGCTGGAGCATCGTCACCTGCGCCGCCTGCTTCGCCAGCTCGGGCACCAGAGTCACCGCGGTCGCGCCGCTGCCGATCACCACCACCTTCTTGCCGGCATAATCGATATCGCCGGTCCAGAATTGCGGATGGACGATCCGGCCCTTGAAGTCCTTCGCCCCGGCAAATTCGGGCGCGTACCCCCGGGCGTAGTTATAATAGCCGCTCGCCATCAGCAGAAAGGCGCAGGTGAAGCGCCGCTCCTCGCCGTCCTGCTCCGCCACCACGCTCCAGCGCGCGTCCGCGCTCGACCAGTCCGCGCTTTTGACGCGGTGGCCGTAGCGGATGTGCCGGTCGATGCCATATTCGCGCGCGGTCTCGTCGAGATAGCGCAGGATCGACGGTCCGTCGGCGATCGCCTTGGCGTCGGTCCAGGGTTTGAACGAGAAGCCCAATGTGTACATGTCCGAGTCCGAGCGGATGCCCGGATAGCGGAACAGGTCCCATGTCCCGCCCAGCCGGTCGCGCCCCTCGAGGATCACATAGCTGCGTGTCGGGCTGTTCGCCTGCAGATGCCAGCCCGCGCCGATGCCGGAGATCCCGGCTCCTACCACCACGACGTCGAAATGCTCGGTCATTCGCCTCTCCGCGGCCGGCTATTTACATCGTTGTAAACAGCCGGACACCCGGCAATCAAGCCGCGATGGCGATCGGCGTCAATAATCCCGCGAATAGCGCAGGCTGACGCTCGACCCGCCGAACGACGCGGTCTGCGAGAGCAGGCTGAGCGAGCGGGTCAGCGCGATCTCGAGCTGGGTGGCGGTGAAGCCCCGCGCATCGGTGATGATCTCGATATAGATGTCGTTGGTGATGTATTTGCCCGCCGCCAGCGAGGTGCCGCGCCCGCTGGTGTCGTCGGCACCGAGGATGCGCAGCCGGTCGATCCCGGTCGCCGAGCGGAGCTGGCCGAGCGGGTTGAGCCCGCCGCCCGAGCCGCTCAGCGAATTGACCGCGGCGGCGAGCTGGATCGCCTCGGTCGCCGAGAGATTGGTCACGTTGGTCCCGAAGAATAGCCGCGCCAGCACTTCCTCCTGCGGCAGAGTCGGCGACGAGGTGAAGGCGATGCGCGGCTGCTGCGCGGTGCCCGAAATGTCGATGATCGCCGTGATGCCCTCGGCGGTGGTGCTCGCCTCGACATCGATGCTCGGGTTCGACAATTGCGAGCCCTGGAAGCGGATATTGCCGCGCGTCACGTCGAAGCGGCGATTGGCGAAGCTGTAGGTGCCGCGGATGAGCTCCAGATTGCCGCGGACCTCGGGCGCAGCGGTGGTGCCGCCCACGAACATGCGCGCGCTCCATTCGGATTCGAGCCCCATGCCCGAGACGAACAGCCGGTTGTCGGCGACGAGCCGCAGATCGAGGTCGAACGCGCCGCTGCGCGCCGGCGCGGCGGGGCGGACCGGTCCAGCATCGACCATCTCGCTGCGACGCCGGATGCCGGTGAGCTGGGGAATCTCGGCAGCGCCCTGGCGGATGATCTGGTAGCGCGCCTCGGGGATGACCAGCCGACCTTCGATCTTCGAAACTTGCGGGTTCTTGGTGATGGTGAGGCGCCCGGTTGCCGTCGCGCCCAACGCGTCGCTGCTCGCGAGCCGCGCATTCTTGAAATCGGCGACGATGTTCATCGGATAACCGGCCGCCGCCGAGAAGCCGATGCGGCCCTGTGCGGTGATCGTGCCGTCCCCGGCGCGCCCGCTCGCCTCGTCGAGGATCAATTCGTCGTCCGAGAAGCGGCCCGCGACCTTCAGATTGGTGATCTGCGTGCCGAAGGTCTCGTTGCCATAGGCGAGGTTCTCGCCACGCACGACGCCGGTGAGATCGGGCTCGCGCACGCGCCCGGAGAAGTCCGCGGCGATGCCGATCGCTCCGGTGAGATGCTGGTTGGTCAGCCCGGCGAGCGAGAAAGGCACCGCGGCGGGGCCGTTGTAACGGATGCCGCCCGAGAGCGGCGCACCCATCAGCCGCTCGGTCCACGGCCCCGCGCCCGGTCCCAGCGGCCGCAGCGTCGCCACTACCCTGCCGATCGTCGTGGTGCCGCGCTTGATCAGCGCGCGTGCGTCGCCGCCGTCGGGCAGCAGCTTGCCGACAAAACTGACATCCACGGGGGTCGAGACGGTGGCGAGGCTCGAGCGAGTGAAATCGTCGATCTCGAGCCGCGCATCCGCGCTCGGGAAGGCATCGGAATTGGGCTGGGCGAAGTCGAGGCTTCCGGTCGCGGTCCCGCCGAGACCGAGGCCGGGAACGAGCCCGTTGACGAAGGCGAGGTCGAGCTTGTCGAGCCGTGCCTGCAGCGCGAGCCCGGTGCCATAGCTGCCGGCCAGCCGCATGCTGCCCTGATCGAAATCGACTTGGGTCGGCAGCAGGCGATAGGTGTCGCCGGCGATCTGGATGCGCGCCGGATTGACGGTGCGGAACTTGATCCCGCTCCCCTGCCCCTGCAGCGCCACCACCCACAAATTGGGCGACAGCCGCGCATTGGCGGCGACCTGGAAGGGTACGCCCGTCGATCCGGTCGCCACGGCCTGCGCAGTGCCGCTGCCGCCCTGATAGTCGATCTTCGCACGCGCGGTCTTGAGCACGAACTGGCCGCTGCGCAGATTGGCCAGTTGTATGTCGGCGACGATCTGCGGCGTCTCCATGAGCACCAGGTTCGCCGAGATCAAAGCGCGGCCGATGGTCAGTTCGGCATCGCCCGGGATCTTCGCATTGAGCGCGCGCGCCTGGATCTGCGCGGCCTGATAGCGCCCCTGCGCGGCGAGCTCGGCGCTGCCGACGACGCCCGAGCCCTCGAAGCGCAATCGCCCGGCGAACGGCCCCGCCGCGGTCTGCTGGAGGTTGCCCGTGATATCCATGCCCGCGAAGCGCGCGCTTTCGATATCGATCGCGAGCGCCTTGCCGGTGCGGACCACGACATTGGCATTGAACGGGCCATATCTGGTCCCGCCGGTGGCCGCGACCGCCCAGGCGTTGCCGCGGCCACGGATCTTCGCCTCGAGATCGACCAGCCCCACGCCCAGACCGGGCTTCGGCGCGCGCAGCAGCACCACGGGGGCGTTCATCGTGCCCGTAACCCGCGCGGTCATCGGGCCATATTGCGTCGACACCGCATCGGCGTTGATCAGGATCGGCCCCGCCGGGTCATAGCGCCCCGATCCGCGCAAGATGCGGAATTGCGGCGCGCGCAGCCTGATGTCCTCGACCGCGATCACGCCGGTGGGCCCGAGCGTGACGCGCGCCGAGGCGGCGGCGTTGCCGCCGAGGAAGTTGCGCACCCCGGCATTGGTCAGCTTGCGCGTTTCGGCGGCGACATGCCCACGGATACCCCAGCCGCCGCCGCGCGCGACGAACAGTTCGGCGTCGGTCTTGAGATCGACGATGCCGACGCCGTTGATCGCATAGTTGTTGATCCGGCCCTTGATCGCGCCGGTGTAGCGACCCCGGCCCATATCGGCGGCGATGATCGCGGTCGCGTCGACCCGGTCCGAGCGCAGCCGCAGATTGTCCGAGAGGATCTGGTCGCCCGAAATGGCGAGATCGCCAACGATCGAGAGATTGGTGACGAGTCCGCCTACCGCAGCATTGAGCCCCGACACGCGCGCGGCGCGCGCGCGGATCGGCACGAGGATGCGATCCGCATCCACCCGCGCCCTGCCTTCGGCATAAAGTCCCTCGACGATCGTCTCGCCGAAGCCGAGCGAGGCGGCGCTCAGCTTGTAATCGACCACCGGCCGGTTGAATGGCCCGTCCAGCGCCAGCGCGGCGCGCACCGATCGCCCGTTGAGATTGGGCGCGATCGCGCCGGGGGTGAGCAGCATCGCGTCGATGTTGAGATTTCGGAAGCGATTATGGCCGAGATCGACTGCGCCCTTGGCCTCGACCGACAGCGCGCGCGAGTGCAGCTTGAGCACCCCGTCGCCGACGCGATCGCGCCACACCGCGTCGAGCGCAACGTCGAGCTGCGGCGTCGCCAGCCGCTCGACCGGCCCCTGCATGTACACGCCCGGCCAGGTCGGCCCGCGCACCTGGAAGCGGCCGTTCTGCGCGGCCACCGCCAGATCGGCGATCGGCTTGCCGCCCAAAGTCGCGCGGGCCTTGCCCTGCCAGCTGCGCCAATTGCCGTTGCCGTCGACATCGAACGCCACCGGCTGCGTCAGCCCCATCAGCCCGGTGACCAGCCCGTTCGCCGGGGCGCTCAGCTTCATATCGATATCGAGCTTGTTCTGCTCGGGCACCGCATCGAGCTTGAGCGTCAGCGTATCGCCGCCCGGCACCCCCGGAGCCGCGATCGTCGCACCATCGGCGGTAATCTGCGCACGCCCGCCCGAGAGATGCGCGCTACCGCGCAGCCGCCCGAGATGCCGCTGCCCGCTCACTGCCGGATCGATGTCGATCCGCGCGATGTCCAACCGCGCGATGTCGATGTCGATATCGGGGAGCAACGGCGCCTTGGGATCGGTCGACGGTTTGAGCGCGGGCCGCCGCAGCAAGTGGATCTCGGGGCTGCTCAGGCTGCGGATGTCGACGTGATTGCGGATATAGGCGAACGGCCGCCAATCGACGTCGATCTCCTTCGCGGTGGCGAAAGTCCCCTGCGTGTCGCGCACCTGCACGTCGCGCAGCTTCATCGCGCCGAACAGCGATCCCTCGATCCGCCTCACCCTGAAGTTGAGCCCCGAGGCGAGGCTCAGCCGGTGGAGCTGCTGGGCGACGAAATCGCGGCCCGGCTGGGTGTTGAGCCCCACGACGAGCAGCCCGAGCGCGACCACGACCGCGGTGAGCGCGATCGCCCCCCATTTCACCACGCGCTGCCAGATCGGCCGACGCTCGACGATCGCCGTCTCGGCCGGTGCGTCGGCGGGTTCGATCGCTTCGGGCGGCGGGGGCGGATCGGTCGCCATCAGAAGGCCTGCCCGATCGAGATGTAGAGCGAGATGCGCGATTCGCCCGGCTTGCGCGCGATCGGCGTCGCCACGTCGACGCGCAACGGACCGAAATTGGTGTAGAGCCGCCCGCCGATCCCGGCGCCGAAGCGCATGTTGCGCAGCGTCGGGTAGATCCCCTCATAGACCTGCCCGGCGTCGACGAACGGCACGATGCCGTAATTGCCGAAGCGATAGCGCGCCTCGATCGCGAATTCGTTGAGCGCGCGTCCGCCGACCGGCCGCCCGTCGGGCGAGCGCGGGCCGAGTTCCTGATAGCCGAAGCCACGCACCGAACCGCCGCCGCCGGCATAATAGCGCCGCGAGGGCGGCAGATCGTCGCGCGCGACGCCGGGGATCGATCCGACGCGCGCCCGTCCGGCGAGCACGATGCTCGTCGAGACAGGATAATAGACCGTACCCTCGGCCATCAGCCGCGCATAGGGCCGCGCCGCACCGCGTACCGAGGTCTCGGGGCTCACATTGCCCTTGAGCCGGAAGCCGCGCGTCGGGTTGAGCAGATTGTCCGACGCGTCATAGCCGATGAAGGTCGGCAGCGCCGCGATCAGCCACGTGCCGCGATCGCGCCCGCCGGCGTTGAAATTATAGCGATCCTCGTTCGAGCCGACGATCTCGGCGCCGTAGAAATAGGTCCAGCGCTTCTGCCAGATCGGCGTGGAATCGCGCGACCAGCGCACCGCGATCGAGCCGGTATAGGATTCGAACGCCGCGAAATCGGAATGGTTGGCCGAGGCGCTGACCTGGAAGGTGCGGTCGCGCTGCCCGGCGTTCGAGCGGCGGAAGGTGCCGGTCAGGCCTTGCTCCTGCGTGCCGAGGATCGCGCTGGCGATCAGCGCGCCCTCGGGCGGGAACAGGTTGCGGTGCGTCCAGCTGCCCTCGGCGCGGAAGCCCTGCCCGGTGCTGTAGCCGACTTCGGCGGCGAGCGTGCGCGCGCGGCCGCGGTTCTGGCGGACGAGCAGATCGACCACTTCGGTATCGTCCGGCCCCTTCTCGCCGGTGCGCACCGGCTCGACCGAGACGGTCGAGAACAGGCTCGTCGCGATCAGCGCCTCGCGCAGATCGTCGACCTTGCGGCTGTCGTAGAGCTGGCCGGGCTTGTAACGCCGCAGGATGTCGATGTGGTCGACGTCGAACACCTGGCGCCGCCCCTCGCTGACGATCTTGCCGAACGACGAACGCGGCCCGAGCTCGACCGGCAGCGTATAGTCGCCGGTGTGCGTCTCCTCGTCGAGCAATATGTCGCGATCGCCGAGATGGACGAAGGGATAGCCCTGTTGCGGCAGCCTCAGGCTGACATTGGCCTCGGCGCCCTGCACGCGCTCGGCCTGGATCGGGTCGCCCGGGTTGAGGTTGAGCTCGCGGTCGAGCAGCCCCGGCGGCACGCTCGGGGTGCTCACCACCTCGACCTTGCCGAGCCGGTAGAGCGCCCCGGGCGTCGCGCTGACCGTCGCGCGGACATTGCCCGAATTCTTCGGATTCTGCTCGATCGTCGAGATCGCGGTGCCGTCATAATAGCCGAGCGAATGCATCAGCCGCACCGCCAGCTTCTCGTCCTCGCGCGCCCGCGCCGCGACCATCGCCGCGTTGGAGGCCTTGCCGTTGCCGTCCTCGAGCGCCGAAAGGTCGCGGAACCGGTCCTCGAGCCCGATCTTGTCGAGCCCCTCGACCGCCACCGTGTATCGGATCGTCGCGACCTTCTCGTCCTCGATCCCCTCGATCTTGACCGGCTCGGCCTTGAACTCGGCGAGCGGAACCAGCGGCTGGGCGAATTCGGGCGCCTCGGCGGCGGGCGGCGGAAAGCTCTCGATCTGGTTGGTCACCGTCCCGGGAGTCGCCGGCCCGGTGACCGGCGGCTTGCCGAAGTCTTTCATCGGCTCGAGCGGCGCGTTGATGTCGTCGCTCAGCTTGGGCAGCGCCGCCTCGAATTCGGCATCGGGCACGATCGTCTCGTCCTGCGGCTGAACCTCCTGCGGGTCGACATCGGGCAGCGCCGAGGTCGGCGCCCCCTGCCCCGGCTTGGGGTCCGAAACCTGCGCGCACGCCACGCCCGGCAGGAACGCCGTCCCCGCCAGCGCGGCAAACCATACCGCTGTTACCCCTCTACGCACGCGCCTCCTCGGGAGCCGCGATCCCCGGCCCTCTCGCAAGCGTAACGACCCATTTGCGCTTTGGCTCCCCTCCCCGGGCAAATCGCCAATCATTCCAGCGTCCAGGCGGATCGACTGCACGCAAACTCCTTGCGGCTCCGAAACGACCCTGCGGCCCGACGCCGGCAAATGCAATCGCGGGCACGAATTTCCTTGCCCCGCGGCCACTTCGCGCCCATCTGCGACTTTCCATGTCATTTGCAGATCTTCCCGCGCTTCTCGCCGAAGCGCTCGCCGCGCGTGGCTATGCCGCGCCCACCGCCGTCCAGGCCGCCGTCATCGAACCCGAAGCCGCGGGCCGCGACCTCATCGTCTCCGCCCAGACCGGGTCGGGCAAGACCGTCGCCTTCGGCCTCGCCATGCAGGGCGAGCTGCTCGGCGAGGACGGCCGCGTCGTTCCTACCCGCGAGCCGCACGCGCTGATCATCGCCCCCACCCGCGAGCTCGCGCTCCAGGTCAGCCGCGAGCTGATCTGGCTCTACGGCCCGACCGGCGCGCGCATCGCCACCTGCGTCGGCGGGATGGACGCCTCGAAGGAGCGCCGCCAGCTCAATTACGGCGCGCACATCGTCGTCGGCACCCCCGGGCGCCTGCGCGACCATCTCGAACGCGGTGCGCTCGACCTCTCCGCGCTCCGTGCCGTCGTCCTCGACGAGGCCGACGAGATGCTCGACATGGGCTTCCGCGACGATCTCGAGGCGATCCTCGACGGCGCGCCCGAGACCCGCCGCACCCTGCTCTTCTCGGCGACGATGCCCAAGCCGATCGTCGCGCTCGCCAAGCGCTACCAGAAGGACGCGCTGCGCATCTCGACCGTCGGCGAGGAGCGCGGCCATGGCGACATCGCCTATCAGGCAGTCACCATCTCGCCCTCGGACACCGAGCATGCGGTGATCAACCTGCTCCGCTTCCACGAGGCCGAGACCGCGATCCTGTTCTGCGCCACGCGCGACAATGTCCGCCATCTCCACGCCACGCTGGTCGAGCGCGGCTTCTCCGCGGTCGCGCTGTCGGGCGAGCATAGCCAGTCCGAGCGCAACCACGCGCTCCAGGCGCTGCGCGACCGCCGCGCCCGGGTCTGCGTCGCCACCGACGTCGCCGCGCGCGGCATCGACCTGCCCACGCTCAGCCTCGTCATCCATGTCGAGCTGCCGCGCGACGCCGAGGCGCTCCAGCACCGTTCGGGCCGCACCGGCCGCGCCGGCAAGAAGGGCACCGCGGTCCTCCTCGTCCCCTATCCGCGCCGCCGCCGCGTCGAGATGATGCTGCGCGGCGCGCGCATCAACGCCGAGTGGATCGAAGCGCCGACCCCCGAGGCGATCCGCGCCAACGATCGCGAGCGCCTGCTCGCCGCGATGCTCGCGCCGGTCGAGACCGACGAGGAGGATCTGGCCCTGGCCGAGCGCCTGCTCGCCGAGAAGAGCCCCCAGGAGATCGCCGCCGCGCTCGTCCGCGCGCACCGCGCCGCGATGCCCGAGCCCGAGGAACTGATCGAGCAGACCCCCGACGCCCGCCGCGCCGCGCAGCAGGAGCGCCACCGCCCCGGCTTCGACGACATCGCGTGGTTCCGCATGGACATCGGGCGTCGGCAAAATGCCGATCCGCGCTGGGTGCTGCCGCTGATCTGCCGCCGCGGCCACATCACCAAGAACGAGATCGGCGCGATCCGCATCGGCCCGAACGAGACCTATTTCCAGGTCCCCCGCGCGATCGCCGCCAAGTTCGCCTCCGCCGCCCAGCGCACCGCCGAGGGCGACGAGGACGTCCGCATCGAGCCCTCGCGCGAAGGCCCGCCCCAGCACGGCGGCGGTGGCGGCGGCGGCCCGCGTCAGGGCGGCGGCCGCCCCTCGCACCATAGCGGCCCCCGTCCCCCGCATCAGGGCGAAGGCCGCCCGCAGCACGCCGGCGAAGGCCGCCCGCAGCGCCGTCAGGACCCCAGCCGTCCGCAGACGCCCTACAAGGCCAAGCCCCACCGCAAGGGCCCGCCGCGCGGGTGAACGCGGTGGGCTGTGCCGCTCCGATCCTCCCCCGGAGGGGGAGGGGGACCGCCGAAGGCGGTGGAGGGGGAGTCGCCACCGGCGACATCGCTTGGGGAGATTACCTCTCCACCAGCTTCGCTGGTCCCCAGCACGGGGTCGAACATGCCCCGCATGTTCGAGGATCGTCCGGGGAACGATCCGGCCCCGCGCTCCCTCCGGGAGAGGATTTTCGAGCGCACGCATGACCACCCCGCGCATTCTCGTCGATGCCGATGCCTGTCCGGTGAAGGAGGAGATCTACAAGGTCGCCTTCCGCCACGAGGTCCCCGTGGTCGTGGTCAGCAACCAGCATCTGCGCATCCCCGCGCACCCGCTGCTCGGCCGGCAGGTGGTGAGCGACAGCTTCGACGCCGCCGACGACTGGATCGCCGAGCAATCGGTGCCCGGCGCGATCGTGATCACCGCCGACATCCTCCTCGCCGACCGTGCGCTCAAGGCCGGCGCGCGCGTCCTCGCGCCCACCGGCAAGCCCTTCACCACCAGCTCGATCGGCAGCGCGATCGCGACCCGCGCGATCATGGCCGACCTGCGCGCCGGCGGCGACCAGCTCGGCGGCCCCGCCCCCTTCGCCAAGGCGGATCGCTCGCGCTTCCTGCAGGCGCTCGATCAAGTCGTTGTCGCAGTCAAACGCGGCCGCTAGCGCCCGTCTCCCGCCGGGAGAGAAGCCCGTTGCCGAAGGCAGTGGCAGAGTGACCATCCGCTACCGCCTCGCCCCCGGGGCGCTTCACCCCCGCTGCTGAAACACCAAAGTGTTTCCGCTGGGATCGTCGATATAGACTTCGCGCGTGCCCCAGCTCTGGTCCAGCGGACCTTCGTGCACGGGTGAGCCCGCCCGGCTGGGCACCGAAAGCCCGTTCGCCACGAACGATGCGAACAGCGCGTCGACATCGTCGCAAAGCACGATCGCAGCGCAATGCCCGTATCGCCCCTCCCCCGGCGCCAGATTGAGATGCATTTCATCCGCGCCGCGAGTCAGCCCCGCATAGAAGGGCGCCTCGTCGGGCATGGTGAAAGCGAGCTCGAAATCGAGGACGCCCGTGTAGAAGGCGATCGCCTCCGGAACGTCCCGCACGATCAGCAACGGAATGAGCATGGGACTCCTCCCCGCTTCAGCTTGTCCGGCGGGAGGTTCGCACAAAGCCGCATGTCCGGCAAACGCCAGCCCGCGCAGCCGCCGGCCGCCTGGCGTCCGTCTTCGCCGAACCCTGCGCCGCCTTCGTCGCCCTGCGCTGGCACGCGCCTCCGAAACGCGCACGCTCCCCCCAAACGGGAGACACTGCGATGAGACGAACCCATACCGCGCTCCGCTGGGCGCTGATCCTCGCGCCGCTCGCCCCGGCCACCGCCGCGGCGCAGGACCAGGGCGCCTATGCCGCGGCGATGGACCGCGCGACGGCGCAGCGCGCGATCGATCCGGCCAAACCGGGCGACAAGGACCTCGACTGCACCCAGATCCGCGCCGAACTCGCCGCGCTCGAGCAAAGCATCGGCGGCGGCCTCGACCGCCTCAACGGCACGGTCTCGGCGAGCAACGCCGCGGCCAAGGCCGATCGCGACGCGCGCGCGGCGCTGCGCGCGGTCCGCAACGCCGCCAACACCGTGCTCCCGGTCGGCGAGCTGATCGCCGCGCCGGTCGAAGCCGCCCTCGACGCCAAACGCGCCGCGCAACAGGGCCGCACCGTCGCCGCGGCATCGGCGCTGTCGGGGGACTTCCAGTACACCGCCGCGCGCATGGGATTGCTCCACCAGCTGGCGGGGGAGCGGTGCACGGCGAAAGACTGAGTAACGAGAAGGTAGGAAAGTAAGCGGCCCGGAACGGGCGGAATAGCGCGTCGATAACGGGATCGTCGAACAATCGCGATCATACTTGATGGCGATCACCGTGGACATCTTGCTCGCGGACGGTGCGCTCAGGACCGGCGCGCGACTGATCGCTCCCACCGCAGCGCCTCACTACGAACTCGATCGACGCCTTCGTCGGGACCGATTGCCCGCGCTTTCTCTCAGGCGCGGACGAAAGCGCGGTCGAAAGATCAAGCAGAGTCGATTGAACCCGGCGGCTTCTTTAGCCGCAACTTGTCGATAATATTCTGCATTTCCAGCAACAACTTGCACCCGGCACGAACCTTCACCAGGTCATCCCCCAACGTTCCGGCGAAATGCACCTTCGCCTGCTCTGCCAACGACATGAGTTCGGTATAGCGCCCTTCACCAAGCTTCTTGCGAATGACTTCGAATCCCCCAGTGAGGGCGCGAAATTCCGTATCTATATTCCTTCCCGGAAAATAGCCGCTGCTATCGATGAACTCAGGAGCCTCGAGCGCCATCGCTCCGAGCAGGTCCCAAATCTCACCGGGCGTTTGCGGGATATAGGGCTGATAGGGTCGCATCGCAGCTATCTCCTCGAACGCGTTATCGCGTAGGAACCACCAGCTCGGGTGGGTCGGACGATGATGACTATGTCAGGCTGAAAATCGCTCGCGAAGAAACCTCTTATCTGCTTCATTCCAGGCGTTTTCCGAGCGAGTGTTGCATCGAAAGCCACGTTTCCGACGCGAGAATCCGGAATGGTGTACGTCCTGTCAGTCTCACCGGTCTGATATTCGCGTCCAACTACTCGCACCGGATGGCGCGGGTTACTGATGATCTGGGGGAAATTATACAGCTGCCGCAATTCTCTTCGCACCGTGAGATCGATGAAATTTCCCAGCGCCTCCTGATCAGAAAGCCTTGTCTGCAGGCGCCCTTCTCGCAACGCTTTGATGCCCGCTGCGTAAGCCGCATCGACCTTCCTCTGCAGGAAGCGGAATGTCTCCACCTGAAGAGGTCGGGGGTCACCGAGCAAGCGATAGAATGCCGCAGCGCGATCCATTCGCAAGCCATTGAGATAATTCATTCTTCCTTCAAACGTACCAGGAAAACTGTCGTAGACTATGTATTTGGGGTCAATCTTCTTGATTTGCGCTATGATTGCTTCTGCCGATTTTGTCGTCAGCGTGAGCGTCAGGTCGTTGGCAGCCTGTGTCGGACCGAAGAAATCATCGAACGGAGCCAATATTGCGCTACCAACTGCGCTACGCCAGTTGGGGAACACTTGGTGTAGCGTCATCGGGTCCTGAAATGCTCCGCTATTGCTCCTGCTTCTGCCAGACCCGCCCCTCGCTGTCGGCCCGCCCGGTGGGGCCGACGCGTAGCCCCGAGGCGACACGATGATGGCGCCTGGCGACCGCGGTCCGCCCGGCGCAAAGGTGAACTGCCCGTTTCGCGGGTCGTGATACGGGTTGAACTTGAACTCTACCGTACCGTCGTCGGCCGTTCGTCGCCCAGTGCGCAGATACAATCGAAATGCACGCCGTGCCAGGCTGTCAAAGCCCGCTATTTGTCCCTGCATGCCCACCTCCACATCGGGAACAAATCAAGAACTATCCTACAAGTCAACGCCGCTCTAATCCGTGGGCGATCGGCGCTGCCGCCCGCGCTTTGACATCGCGAACACCGCGCAAACCCGCATCGGGCTCACCTTCGCCTGACCTTCCGCGCCGCAACGCGCGCCGGCCCGGTTGCCCTCCATCCCGCCCCATCCTAAGCTCCGCGCAAAATCAGAACCCCGGGGCACCATGCACATTTCGAAAACCCTCCTCGCCACCGCGCTGGCGGCCACCCTCGCGCTTCCCGCCCACGCCCAGCGCGGCCCCGCGCCGATCACTCCCGAGCATGTCCGCGCGCATGTCGACGTGCTCGCCGGGCCGGCGCTGCGCGGGCGCGGCAGCGCGACGCCCGACGAGGCCGCGGCGGCTGCCTATGTCGCGTCGATGTTCCGCGGCTATGGCCTCGCGACCGCGCCGGGGATGACCGGCTACACCCAGCCGATCGAATTGGTCAGCCTGCGTCTCGACGGCGCGCCGGTGCTCACCGCCAATGGCGTGGCGGTCGACGCCCCGCTGCTGTTCACTTCCAACGGCCAGCCGGTGCGCGGCAAGCTCGCCGCCTTTGCCGGCGCCGATCCGAAACAGGTCCCTGCCGCCGCGGCGGTGATCGTCACCAACCCCGCGGCCAACGGGCTCCAGTTCGCCGGCGGAGTCGATCCCACCAAGGTCCAGCTCGTCATCATCCGCGCCACCGATCAGGTGCGCGGCTATTATGACCGGATCGGCGGCCGCCCGCGCCTGCCGCGCTACATCAAGGGCGAGACGCCGCGTCCGCGCCCGACCGTGATCGCGCTGAACGACGCCGCGTTCGACAAGCTCGCCGCGCAGGACGGCGCCGCAATCGCGCTCGAATTGCCCGGGCTGGTCGAGCAGGCGCAGGTGACCACCAACGCGATCGGCTTCCTCCCCGGCACCGATCCGGCCGCGGGGGTGATCCTGATCTCGGCGCATCTCGACCATCTCGGCGTCCGCCCCGACGGCAAGATCATGTACGGCGCCAATGACGACGCCTCGGGCACCGCCGCGGTGCTCGAACTGGCGCGGAGCCTCGCCGGCACCAGGCATCGCCGCGGCATCCTGTTCGCCGCCTATGGCAGCGAGGAGGCCGGCGGCTTCGGCGCGCACTGGTTCGCCGCGCATCCGCCGGTGCCGCTCGGCGACATCGTCGCCAATCTCGAGATCGAGATGATCGGCCAGCAGGACCCGAAGCTCCCTGCGGGCACGATGATGATGACCGGGTTCGAGCGCTCGACCTTCGGCGACACGCTGAAGGCGCACGGCGCCTTGGTCACCACCGATCCCTATCCCGAGCAGAACTTCTTCCGCCGCTCGGACAATTACGCGTTGGCGCTCAAGGGCGTGGTCGCGCACACCGTCTCGGGCTGGGCGACGGTGCCGACCTATCACACGCCTGAGGACACGATCGACAAGCTCGACATCCCCTTCATGGCGCGCGCGATCCAGTCGCTGGTCAAGCCGATCGCCAGCCTCGCCGACAGCAAGGCCAGGCCCGAATGGAAGCCCGGCGGCCAGCCGACCGAGTGAAACGATGACCGCCGGCGAACTCCACGACCTGTTGGTGACCGCGCTCGTGCGCCAATATGGGGGCAGCAAGCGCGCCTGGCGCGCCGCTTTGGGACCCTTGCGAGTCCACGACCCCGCCACCCATCCGCATTGCAACTGGTCGGCGTCGCCTTCGGGCAGCAGCACCGAGAATGCCGCGATCGAACGGCTGCAGGACGAGCTCCGCGGGCAGTACCCGCTGGTGACGGGGGACTGAAAACGCCCCTCCCTGCAAGCAGGGAGGGGAAAGGCCAGCTCACGCCGCGCGCAGCGCCCGTGCCGCCGCGACCATCGCCTCGATCGCCGGCTTCACTTCCTCCCATTTCCGCGTCTTGAGCCCGCAATCGGGGTTCACCCAGAGCTGGTCGGGGCGAAGATGCTGTTCGGCGAGCCGCATCAGCGACACCATCTCGCCCTCGCCCGGCACGCGCGGTGCGTGGATGTCGTACACCCCCGGCCCGATCGCGCCGGGGTAGCGGTATGCGGCAAAGCCCTCGAGCAGCTCCATCTGCGAGCGCGCGGTCTCGATCGAGATCACGTCGGCGTCCATCGCACCGATCGCCGGCAGGATGTCGTTGAACTCCGAATAGCACATATGCGTGTGGATCTGGGTCGCGTCGCCCACCCCCGCGGCGGAGAGCCGGAAGGCGCCGACCGCCCAGGCGAGATAGGCGTTCCAGTCGCGCTTCCGGAGCGGCAGGCCCTCCCGAAGTGCGGCCTCGTCGATCTGGATCGCCTTGCATCCCGCCGCCTCGAGGTCGGTCACCTCGTCGCGAATGGCGAGCGCGATCTGGCGGCACGAGTCCGCGCGCGGCTGGTCGTCGCGGACGAACGACCAGTTGAGGATCGTCACCGGCCCGGTGAGCATGCCCTTGACCGGCTTGTCGGTCAGGCTCTGGGCATAGCGCCACCACTCGACCGTCATCGGCTGCGGGCGCGAGACGTCGCCATAGAGGATCGGCGGGCGCACGCAGCGCGAGCCGTAACTCTGGACCCAGCCATTGGCGGTGAAGGCGAAGCCGGCGAGCTGCTCGCCGAAATACTGGACCATGTCGTTGCGCTCGAACTCGCCATGGACGAGCATGTCGAGCCCCACTTCCTCCTGCCAGCGGATCGTGCGTTCGGTCTCCTCGCGCAGAAAGGCCTCGTACGCTGCCGCGTCGAGCTCGCCGCGATTGAAGCGCGCGCGGGCGTTGCGCACCTCGCTGGTCTGCGGGAACGAGCCGATCGTGGTGGTGGGGAATGCCGGCAGGCCGAGCACCGCCGCCTGTGCGGCGCCGCGCCCGGCGATGTCCGTCGCGCGCTCGTACATCGCCGCGCTCACCGCCGCCACGCGGGTGCGGACGGCAGGGTTGTGCACGCGCGGCGAGGCCTTGCGGTTCGCGGCGGCCTGCGACGCCCGGGCGAGCTCCCCGGCGACGCTCGCGCGCCCCTCGTTGAGCGCGCGCTTGAGCAGCGCCAGTTCCTCGACCTTCTGCACCGCGAAGGCGAGCCACTGCGTCACTTCGGCGTCGAGCTTCTTCTCGAGCGCCAGATCGACCGGCACATGGAGCAGCGAGCAGGACGGTGCGAGCACCAGATCGCGCGTCGCTGCGATCGGCGCGATCCGGTCGAGCAGCGCGTCGAGATCGGCCCGCCAGACATTGCGCCCGTCGACCACGCCGAGCGACAGCAGCAGCGTCTTCGGCGCGGCCTTGAGCACCGCGTCGAGCTGCTCGGGCGCACGCACCAGATCGACATGCAGCCCCGCCACCGGCAGCGCCGCGCCGAAAGCGAGATTGTCGCCCAGTCCGCCGAAATAGGTGGTGAGCATCAGCTTCGGTCCCGAGCGCGACAGCCGGGCATAGGCCCGGGTCAACGCCCGCCGCTGCTTCTCGTCGAGATCGAGCACCAGCACCGGCTCGTCGATCTGCACCCATTCGGCGCCGGCATGGGCGAGCTGGCCGAGGATCGCCGCATAAAGCCCGAGCACTTCGTCGAGAAAGTCGAACGGGTCGACACCGCGGCCCTTGGCCAGGCTGAGCCAGGTCACCGGCCCGAGCAGCACCGGCCGGGTTTCATAGCCCTGCGCCTTCGCCTCGCGATACTCGTCGACGATCTTGAGCCGGTTGAGCGCGAGCTTCTGTCCCTCGGCGAGCTCGGGCACGAGATAATGATAGTTGGTGTCGAACCATTTGGTCATCTCGCAGGCAGTGACGCTGCCATGGCTGCACCCGGCGTGATCACCCTCCCCGGTGGTGCCGCGCGCCATCGCGAAATAGGTGGCGAGCCCCGCCTCGCCATCGGCGCTGCGATAGCGTTCGGGGATCGCGCCCAGCATCACGCTGGTGTCGAGGACGTGATCGTAGAGCGAGAAGTCGTTCGAGGGCAGCCAGTCGGCGCCGAGCGCCTTCTGTCGCGCCCAGCCGGCGGTGCGCAGGCCCGCGGCCGCCTCGATCAGCGCGGACTCGCTGCTTTTGCCCGACCAGAAGGCCTCGAGCGCGTGCTTCAGCTCGCGCCGCGGCCCGATGCGCGGAAATCCCAATGTAGCAACAGTGATGGTCATGTTCTTCAACCCCGAAGAATGGGGCGAGGAGCGGACCAGACGCACACATGCGCGGCCCAATAGCCCGGCCGGCATGCAGGCGGCCAATCCGGGCACCCCGCCGGTGGACGTTATCGCGTCGGAGGCAGGTCTCCTGGCTCGCGGGTCAGCGCGGCGGTCCGTCTTCCCGGGGCGAACCCAGTGACATGGTGGACCGCAGCTCGCCGCTTACAGTTGCGGGGGCAGCGCCGGTCTTGCACCGGCTTCCCGTCTTAGCTCCGCCGCGGGCACGCGCCCGGACGGAGAACCTTCGACGCGTGCAGGATCGCATTGTCGCTAGCGGTCGTCAAGCATCATATAAAGAATTCTTTATATGACAGGTCGAGCGCTATTTGACCGGTCGCTTCTCGAGCTTCCGCGCGAGCGTGCGGCGATGCATGCCCAGCCGGCGCGCGGTCTCGGAAATGTTGAACCCGGTCGCCGCGAGCGTCTCGTTGATCATTTCCCACTCGTGCGTCTTGAGCGAAGTCGCACGGCCGGTGACCGGCACCTCCGGATCGCCCGACGCCTTGCCGAACGCCGCCTCGATGTCGTCGGTGTTCGACGGCTTCGCCAGATAATGGCTGGCGCCCAGCTTGATCGCCTCCACCGCGGTGCCGATGCTGGCATAGCCGGTCAGCACCACGATCAGCATCCCGGGATCCTGCGCATGCAGCCTCGCCACGCAGGGGAGCCCAGATGCAGTGCCCAGCTTGAGGTCGACCACCGCGCGATCGGGCGTTTCCTCCGCCAGCAGCGCGTCGAGTTCCGCGGGTCCCGAGGCAACGCGCACGCGATAGCCGCGCCGCTCGAACGAGCGCTGCAGCGTCCGCGCGAAGGTCGTGTCGTCCTCGACGATGACGAGGCTCGGGCCGTCTGCCATGCTATTCTCCTGCCACCCCCGCGAGCGGCAGCAGGATGCGTACTTCCGCGCCGCTGTCGAGATTCCGTGCCTCGAGCCGTCCACCCAGCCTGCGCGCAACATTGGTCGCGAGGAACAGTCCGAGGCCGTGACCGGCGCCCTTGCTCGAGCGATAGGGTTTGCCGACATGCGCCAGCGCGTCGGGCTCGAAGCCCGGCCCGAAATCGCGCACCGCGATCGACAGCATTCCAGCCTCGGTCCGCACGATCAGCCCCACGCCCGTCGGCGAGGCGGCGGCGGCGTTGTCGAGCAGGTTCCACACGGCCTGGCGCAGCGCCGGATCGGCCGCGACGACGGCGGTTTCGACGCCGTCCCGGGTATAGCCCAGCGGCACCTGCGGGTGGGTGGGGCGCCACGCCGCCACGAGCGCGTCGAGATACGCCGCGACCTTGATGCTCTCCATCTCCTCGCCGCGCGGCTGGCCGGCCGAATGGAGAATGTCGGATACGATCGCCTTGCAGCGCTGCACCTCAGCCTGCATCTCCTCGACCTCGCCGGCAAGCTGCGGGTCCCCGGCGATCGCCGGCATCCGCCGCCAGTCGGCGAGGATCACCGACAGCGAGCCGAGCGGCGTCCCGAGCTCATGCGCCGCGCCCGAGGCGAACAGCCCCATGCGGACGATGCCCTCTTCCTCCGCGGCGTGCTGGCGGAGGTCCGCGAGATAGTCGTCGCGGGCGTGAAGGTTGCGGCTGATCCGGACGATGAACAGGACGAGGAGAGTCGCCACCATGACGAAACCGAGCCAGCGGCCGATGGCGAACAGGTCCGCGCCTTCGGGTATCAAGCCGATCGGCAGATCGAGCGGGACATAACGGACGGTCAGCAGCGCATAGCTCAGACAGGTGGCGACGACGAGAATCGTCACCAGCGTGGAGGGCAGCAGGATCGCCCCGAGCACCACCTGCAGCAGGAAGAGCGAAATGAACGGATTGGTCGCGCCGCCGCTGAAATAGAGCTGAAGCGTCAGCGCCCCCATGTCGATGAGCAATGCGACCATCACTTCGATGTTGCGCACGCGGTGATGCGGCAGCGCCATATGGGCGACGAAATTGGCGCCCGCGAGGAACAGCGCGACGCTGAGCATTTCGGCGAGCGGCAGCGGCACGCCGAGCGCGAAATGCACGAACAATATGGTCAGCGTCTGCCCGGCGACCGCGATCCAGCGCAACTGCATCAGCTGACGCATATTCTCCGCCGCCGCCGTGTCCGCCGACAGGCCGCTCGGCGCGCCGGACCGCTTGCGGGTCAGCGCGAGCAGCGGCGCGTCCATCACCGTTGCACCGGCTTGCGCAGCACGAGCACGGCCGCCGCCACGCTCAGCAGCGCGAGCGCGAACCAGGTGATCGCATAGACGAGATGGCTGTTGCGGAAGCGGACCACGGTGAGCCCCCCTAGCGGATAGCCGCCGGCGTTGGGAGTGGCGTCGGCATCGACGAAGAACGGTGCGACCTTGCCGAGGCCGCGCGCCTGCGCGATGGCCGCGACGTCGCGCGAGTACCAACGATCGTCCGCCGGGTCATTCGAACGCAGAAAGGCGCCCCTCGGCTCGCTCGCTCGCATCAGGCCGACGACGGTCACCGCGCCGCCCATCTGCCCCACGGGCCGCGCCGCCGGGCTGCGGCGGTCGCCGGGGACGAAGCCGCGGTTGACCAGTACGATCCCCTGCCCCGTGTCCAGCGGCGTAAGCACCCAGAAGCCGGCGCCCCGCTCGGTGACGGCCTGCACCAGCGTCTCATGGCCGTGATCGAACACGCCGCTCAGCCGCACGCGCCGATATTCGAAGTCCTGCACGTCGAGGCCTGACCAGGCAGCCGGGAGCGGCACCGGTGCGGGCGGCGCATGGATCCGCGCCTCGACGCGTTCGATCAGATCCAGCTTCCACACCAGCCGCTCGACCTGCCAGATGCCGAGCGCCGCGAAGCCCGCCGCCGCGAACAGCGCCAGCCCGATCAGCAGCGCGCGTTTCAGGACGGCGCGCCCATCTCCGCGGAGGGCATCGGCATCATGTTGCTGTTGAGATGGTACATGATCCACAGCGACCCGGCGAGCACGATCACCACCAGCACCGCGGTGAAGATATAGGCCATCAAGGTCCAGCCGCCTTCCGCGCGCGTGTTGACGTGGAGGAAGCATACCGTGTGCACGATGATCTGCGCCATCGCGAAGCCGATGATCAGGATCGCGGTGGCCGTCGGATTCTGCAGCGCACCGGTCATCACCAGCCAGAACGGCACCGCGGTGAGCACCACCGAGAGCAGGAAGCCGATCAGATAGCCGCGGCGCGTATAATGGGGCGCCTCGTCATGGCCGTGATCGGCGTGCGAATGGGTGGCGTCGTTCATCGCAGGACCCCGAGCAGATAGACGAAGGTGAAGACGCCGATCCAGACGACGTCGAGGAAGTGCCAGAACATGCTGAGGCACATCAGCCGCCGCTTGTTGTCGGCGACGAGTCCGCGCTGGCTGAGCTGGACCAGCATCACGCCGAGCCAGATGATCCCGAAGGTGACGTGCAGCCCGTGCGTCGAGACCAGAGTGAAGAAGGCCGAGAGGAAGGCGCTGCGCTGCGGCGTCGCGCCTTCGGCAATCAGATTGCCGAACTCGAAGAGCTCGATCCCGACGAAGCCGGCGCCGAGCAGCCCCGTGACCGCCAGCCAGAGCTGGGTGGCGCGCAGCTTGTCTTCCTGCATCGCGATCACCGCGAAGCCATAGGTGATCGACGAGACCAGCAGCAGCGCAGTGTTCACTGCGACGAGCGGCAGCTCGAAGATCTCATGCGGAGTCGGACCGCCGGCATAGCTGGTGCTCAGCACGCCGAAGGTGGCGAAGAGCGTCGCGAAGATGAGCGCGTCGCTCATCAGATAGATCCAGAAGCCGATCAGCGTGCTGCCGCCGGGCGCGTGGTGGTGCGTGTCCTCGATATCGTAGAAGGAGACGTCGCCCGCGCGGGTTTCGGTCAGGGTATCCGCGGCCATGTCAGGCTCCCGCCGCGAGCAGCTGGGTGCGCGCGTCCTCGTTTTGCGTCACTTCGTCCGCGGGGATGAAGTAGTCGCGGTTGTAGTTGAAGGTATGGGCGATGGCGACGACCAGCAGCCCCACCGCGGAGATCGCCGCGAGCCACCACATATACCAGATCATCCCGAAGCCGAGCGCCAGCGCCAGACCGGACAGGATGACGCCCGTGCCGGTGTTGCGCGGCATATGGATCGGCTTGAAGCCGGTCGTCGGACGCTGCGCGCCGCGCTCCTTCATGTCGTACCAGGCGTCGAGATCGTGGATCACCGGGGTGAAGGCGAAGTTGTACGCCGGCGGCGGCGACGAGGTCGCCCATTCGAGCGTGCGCCCGTTCCACGGATCGCCGGTGGTGTCGCGCAGCTTGTCGCGGTTCTTGATGCTCACGCCGATCTGGATGAGGAAGCCGAGAATGCCGACCGCGATGATCGCCACGCCGATCGCAGCGATGACGAACAGCCACTGCGTCGACGGATCCTCGATATGCTGGAGGCGCCGCGTGACGCCCATCAGGCCCGCCACGTACATCGGCGTCCAGGCGACCCAATAGCCGATCACCCAGCCCCAGAAGTTGACCTTCCCCCAGAACGGATCGAGCTTGAAGCCGAAGGCCTTGGGCCACCAGTACTCGATCGCCGCGAACAGGCCGAACACCACGCCGCCGATGATCACGTTGTGGAAGTGCGCGACGAGGAAGAGCGAGTTGTGGAGCACGAAATCGGCCGGCGGCACGGCGAGCAGCACGCCGGTCATGCCGCCCACCACGAAGGTGATCATGAAGGCGAGCACCCACTGCATCGGCAGCTCGAAACGGATCTTGCCGCGGTACATCGTGAACAGCCAGTTGAAGATCTTCGCGCCGGTCGGGATCGAGATGATCATCGTCGCGATGCCGAAGAAGCTGTTGACGCTCGCGCCCGAGCCCATGGTGAAGAAGTGGTGGAGCCACACCAGCCACGACAGGATCGTGATCACCACCGTCGCGTAGACCATCGACGAATAGCCGAAGAGCCGCTTGCCGGTGAAGGTCGAGGTGATCTCGGAATAGATGCCGAATGCCGGGAGGACGAGGACGTACACCTCGGGGTGGCCCCAGATCCACACCAGGTTCCAGTACATCATCGGGTTGCCGCCGAGATCGTTGGTGAAGAAGTTGGTGCCGACATAGCGATCGAGCATCAGCATCGCGAACGCCGCGGTCAGCACCGGGAAGATCGCCACCACGAGGATGTTGCTGCAGAAAGCGGTCCAGACGAAGATCGGCATCTTCATCATCGTCATGCCCGGCGCGCGCATCTTGATCACGGTCGCGACCATGTTGATGCCGGATAAGGTTGTGCCGATGCCGGCTATCTGCAGCGCCCAGAGATAATAGTCCGGCCCCGTGTCCGGGCTGTTCTGCAGGTTGGTGACCGGCACATAGTTGAGCCAGCCGCCGCGCGAGAACTCGCCGACGAACAGCGAGATCATCACCAGCCCCGCCCCCGCGGCGGTCAGCCAGAAGCTCAGATTGTTGAGATACGGGAAGGCCACGTCGCGCGCGCCGATCTGGAGCGGCATGACGAAGTTGACGATGCCCACCACCAGCGGGATCGCCACGAAGAAGATCATGATCGTCCCGTGCGCGGTGAAGATCTGATCATAATGGTGCGGCGGCAGATAGCCTTCGTTGCCGCCGAACGCGATCGCCTGCTGCAGGCGCATCATGATCGCGTCCGAGAAGCCGCGCAGCAGCATGACGACGCCGAGGATCATGTACATGATCCCGATCTTCTTGTGATCGATCGAGGTCAGCCAGTCGCGCCACAGCCAGCCCCAGAGCTTGAACTTGGTGATCGCGGCGACGACGCCGATGCCGCCGAGGACGACGACGGCGAAGGTGACGAGCAGGATCGGCTCGTGGATCGGGAAGGATTCGAAGGTGAGGCGGCCAAAGATCGCCCGGCTGAGACTTTCGTCGAACATGGTGGCTCCGGCCGTTCAGGCTGCGCCGGCGCGGGCGAGGCCCGGCGCGGCAGGGACGAGGTTGAGCGAGGTGTTGCGACTGGCCGGCGCTTCCTTCGCCTCAGGCGAGGTGCGGTTCGGGCCATCGCCCTTTTCCTCACCTTGCTTGAAGATCGCGCCCTTGGGCTTCTCGCCCGGAGGCGGCGGCGCGGCACGGCCGGGCGGCATCCCCGCGCCCGCATGCGGATCGTGCGGATGTCCGCCGCCCGAGCGCATGTCGTGCTGCATCACATCCTTCATGCACGGTGTGCCGGGGCGGACGCAGCGATTGAAGACGCGATCGAAGAGATCCCCTTCGACGCCCGAGAAGTACATCGCCGGCACCCGCTCGCTGGGCTTTTCGAGCTCGAGGAAGCGATTGGTGTCGAGCACCTGCCCGCTGCCCTTGACCCGTGCGACCCAGCCGTCGAACCCGCCCTGGTCGACGCCGTAGAGCTTGAAGCGCATGTTCGAGAAGCCGGCGCCGCTATAATTGGCGGACATGCCCTCGAACTGCCCGGGCCGGTTGAGCACCGCGTGCAGCGTGCTGCGCATGCCGGGCATGGTGTAAATCATCCCCGCCATGGTGGGCGCGTAGAAGGTGTTCATCATGTTGGTCGAAGTGAGCTCGAAGCGCACCTGACGATCGACCGGCAGTGCCAGCTCGTTGACCGTCGCGACGCCCTGCTCGGGATAGATGAACAGCCATTTCCAGTCGAGCGAGACGACCTGCACGACGAGCGGCTTGGCCTTGGGATCGACTGCCTTCTCGGCCGAGATCCGGTTGAGCGGGCGAAAGGGATCGAGCAGGTGCGTGCTCCACCAGGTCAGCGCGCCGAGGCAGATGATGATCAGCAGCGGTGCCGACCAGATGACCAGCTCGAGCGCGGTCGAATGGTCGAAATGCGGATCGTAGGTGGCGTCCTTGTTGCTCTGGCGATAGCGCCACGCGAATACGACGATCAGTGCCAGCACCGGCACGATGATCAGCAGCATCAACGCCGTGGAGATATAGATGATGTCGCGCTGCTGGAGAGCGATGTCGCCCGCGGGATCGAGCACCGCGCCGTTGCACCCCGCCAGCAGGGCGGCGAGCGGCAACAGGCTGAGGAACCGGCGTGCAGTGGACATGGATGTGTCTTCGCGCATGGACCTCCGCCTATCCCGGCGCCCCGTCGCGCCGACATTGGACATTTTGTCCTATCCCCGCCGTGGCGCTTTTCTGGTGCAACGGGCGTTGAAACGCAATAACATCAGAAAAGGCTGCCGGAGCTAGCGAATGAGTGCACCGATCGCCGCGTCGAACTCGACGCCCCTCGAACGCGATGCCCGCATCGTGAATGCCCGCGACCACAAGATCGCGCCGGGCGAGATCGCCATCGGCGTGATCATCGGCCGCACCAGCGAATTCTTCGACTTCTTCGTCTACGCGATCGCCTCGGTGCTGGTCTTCCCGGCAGTGGTCTTCCCGTTCGTCGATCCGCTGACCGGCACGCTCTATTCGTTCGGGCTGTTCGCGCTCGCGTTCATCGCCCGGCCGCTCGGCTCGGCGATCTTCATGTGGGTCGATCGCAACCACGGCAAGGGCGTGAAGCTCACCATCGCGTTGTTCCTGCTCGGCGGATCGACCATGGCGATCTCGTTCCTGCCCGGCTATGCCGCGATCGGCATCGCCTCGGTCTGGCTGCTCGCGCTCGCCCGCTTCGCCCAGGGCGTCGCGCTCGGCGGCGCGTGGGACGGCCTGCCCTCGCTGCTGGCGCTCAACGCGCCGAAGGAGCATCGCGGCTGGTACGCGATGATCCCGCAGCTCGGCGCACCGCTCGGCCTGATCGTGGCGGCGGCGCTGTTCGCCTTCTTCCTCTCGACGCTCTCGACCGAGGACTTCCTGTCCTGGGGCTGGCGCTACCCCTTCTTCGTCGCCTTCGCGATCAACGTCGTCGCGCTGTTCGCGCGGCTGCGCCTCGTCGCCACGCCCGAGTTCGAGCGGCTGTTCGAGAGCCGCGAGCTCCAGCCCGCGCCGATCGGCGAGACGATCCGCGAGGAAGGCCGCACCGTCGTGCTCGGCGCCTTCGCCCCGCTCGCCAGCTTCGCATTGTTCCATCTGGTGACCGTGTTCCCGCTGTCATGGGTCGTGCTCAACACCGGCGAGACCGTGGTCCGCTTCCTCGTCATCGAGATCATCGGCGCGGTCGTCTGCGTGCTCTCGATCCTCGCCTCGGGGCTGATCGCCGACATCGTCGGGCGCCGCGCGGTGCTCGGCGTCTCGGCAGTGCTGATCGGCGCCTATAGCGGCTTCGCCCCGCAGCTTCTGGGCGCGGGGAGCTTCGGCGAGACCGTCTACATGATCGCCGGCTTCGTGCTGCTCGGACTCGCCTTCGGCCAGTCCTCGGGGGCCGTGAACGGCAGCTTCTCCGCCGAGCGTCGCTATACCGGCGCAGCGATCACCGCGAACCTTTCGTGGCTGATCGGCGCAGGTTTCGCGCCGCTCGTGGCGCTCGCGCTGGCGAGCAATTTCGGGCTGTGGTCGGTCGGCGCCTATCTGCTCTCGGGCGCGGTCTGCACGCTCGTCGCGCTCGCGATCAACAAGGACTGGGCGCAGCCTTTCGGCATCGTCTCGCGCTCGGACCCCGAGCCGCAAGCCTGACAACCTTCGTCCTCCTGGCGCGTTGCACCGGGTGCAACCCCCAGGAGGACGGCGTGCCCCACGGCGGCAAGTCGAGCTACACCGACAAGCGGAAACGCAAGGCCGGTTCGAGCCAAAGCGCCGAGAAGCGTTCGGCTGCCGCCAAAAAGGGTTGGGAAACGCGCCGCCGGCGTGGCAACGGGTGATCGAACCATGAGCGTCATCGGCTGGAAGCTCGATCGGGCGCAGCGCACCGAACTGCTCGAGCAATTCCCGCCCGAATGGCCGGACGTGATCGCCGATCATGTGACGCTCGAAGCGCGCGTCGCCCCCGACACACCCCTCCCCGCCCCGGTCGAGGCCGAGATCGTCGGCGCGATCAGCGACGGCGAAGGGCTGCAGGCGATGGTCGTGGCGCTCGACGGCAGCACCGACCGGCCCGACGGCAGCACGTATCACATCACCTGGTCGCTCGACCGCGCCCGCGGCCGCAGGCCGTTCGAGAGCAACAAGGTGATCGCCGAGCGCGGATGGCGGCCGCTCGCCGCGCCGGTCCCGATCCGGCTCACCCCGGCGCGGTTCGACTGATGCAGCTCTATCTCGACTGCGACGGTGTCCTCGCCGATTTCGACCGCGGCGCGACCGAATTGCTTGGACTGCCGCCCCGCGCCTTCGAGAAGCGCCGCGGGATCGCCGCCTTCTGGCGCGAGATCGCACGCCACCCCGATTTCTACGGCACGCTACCGCTGATGCCCGATGCGCAACGGCTGTTCGAGGCGGTGCGCCATCTCGAGCCGGTGATCCTTACCGGCCTGCCGCGCGGCACCTGGGCAGCACCGCAGAAAGTGCGCTGGGCGGCCGAGCATTTCCCGGGAACCCGGATCCTCACCGTCATGGCAGTCGACAAGCGCAACCATGCGCAGCGAGGCGACATATTGGTCGACGACCAGCGCAAGCACGCGCATCTCTGGGAAGAGGCCGGCGGCATCTTCGTTCACCATGAGGACGCCGATAGCACGATCGCGAAGCTCGCGGCGCTGGGCGTGCAGGTACGCTCGCAAGCTTCGCCATGACCGACTTCGCGCGGCTCCGGGACCGAATGGTCGAGGTGCAGCTCGCGCGCCGCGGGATCCGGGACGCAAGCGTGCTGGCGGCGATGCGCCTGGTGCCGCGCGAGCGCTTCGTGCCTGCCGGGCTCGAGAAGTTCGCCTATCGCGATTCGCCGCTTCCCATCGGCGAGGAGCAGACGATCTCGCAACCCTGGATCGTCGCAGCAATGATCGAAGCCGCGGAAGTCGCGCCCGGCGATCGCGCGCTCGAGGTCGGCGCAGGCTCGGGCTATGCCGCCGCGGTGCTCGGCCAGATCGCGGACCGGGTCTTCGCGATCGAGCGCCGTTCGGCGCTCGCCACACTGGCGCGCGAACGCATCGCGGCACTGGGCTATGATAATATCGATATCCGTATCGGCGACGGCACGCGCGGGCTCGAGGCGGAAGCGCCATTCAACGCGATCCTCGTGTCGGCAGGCAGCCCCGACGTCCCGCAGGCGCTCAAGCAGCAGCTTGCGATCGGCGGCCATCTGGTGATCCCGGTCGGCGCACGCGGCGAGCAGATCCTCTGCAAGCTGACCCGGACTGGCGAGACGCGCTTCGAGGAGCTGAATCTCGGCGCCGTGATGTTCGTGCCGCTGATCGGCGAACAGGGCTGGCAAAGCGGACCGGCGGACTGACGCTGCGTCGGCCCACTAGCGGATCGGCACGAACCCGGTATCGGTCAGCCGGAGGCGGCGCAAGTCGACGCCCATCTCGCCCTGGAACCGTGCCGCGGCCGCGTCGCCGAGCCGGCGCATCAGGGCCCGGTCGCCGCGCCGGATGGCGTCGTCGAATGCGGCGTGCTGGATCAGGAAATTGAGGATCAGTATCTCCGAGAATTCCTGCCGCTGCGCCTCGCCCATCCGCAGCTGCGCGGGATTGGCGGCCAGCATCGCCCGGACCTGATTGCGGACGCCCAGCACCTGAGCGCGGTTGTTGTCGGCGGTATTGGCCATCGCCCAATTAAGGATCCAATAGGCTGTCAGCGCGTCAGCCATGTCGTTGGTGCGCAGGCCGTCATTGGCGACCAGCTGCGCCCAGTTCTGCACCGGATCGGTCTTCCCCATCGTCGCCGCGAGCCTCGCGGCGTCGGCGGCGCCCACCTTGCCACCCATCCATGACGCGAATTGCCGCCGCACGCGCGCGCTCACTGCCGGCGATGGGCGGTAGCCGGTGACGGTCATGGCAGTGGGAGCGGCGGCAACTGCGTTCTTCGCCGGCCGCGGCGCCGGCCGATCGATTGGCGCGCCGATTGAAGCTTCGATCCGCTGGCGGTTGAGGATGTCCGACAGCACATAGTTCTGCGGCAGCACCGTCCCCATGTCCTGCGCCGCTGCGGGCGCGGCCCATCCGGCGGTCAGAAAGAGGATCACAGCAGCAAGGCGCATCGACGGATCTCCGAGAACTCCGCCTTGCTTAAGCACGCCGCGTGACAGCGCCAAACGCGCGAGGCCTCGATCCGTCGCGCACCCGGCTCGGTCGAACGTCTAGCGCAGCCTCCGGAAACGGATCGCCGTGCCGCCGCCGGGGGCGAGCGACAGATCGAGCACATCGTCGCGAGTCACCACGCGCTTCGCGATCCGATAGGCCTGCGGATTGGTGCGGTAATCCGCCTGCGGCCCATCGGCATAGATCTGCGCCTCGTAGCGCGCATCGGCCGCGAGGAAGCCCAGCGGCTGGCGCAGCGCGCGCGCATTCTCGTCGGTGATCGCGCCGAGATACCAGTCCTCCCCGCCCCGCTCTTGCCGCGCGACGACGACATAGTCGCCGATCGCGGCCTGCAGCGTGCGCGACTGCTCCCAGTCGGTCGGCACGTCCTTGATGAATTGGAAGGCATCGGGCCGCGCCTCGTAATTCTCGGGCAGGTCCGCCGCCATCTGCACCGGCGAATAGAGCACCACATATTCGGCGAGCTGGGTCGCCAGCGTCGACTGGACGCGCCGGGTCAGCTCGGTCTGGCCGTGCGCGAGATCGAAGATGCCGGGAGTGAAGTCCATCGGCCCCGCGAGCATCCGGGCGAAAGGCAATATGGTGAGATGCTCGGGCGGGTTGGTCGGCACGCCCCACGCGTTGAACTCCTGTCCGCGCGCGCCTTCGCGGCTGATCATGTTGGGCCAGGTGCGCCGCAGCCCGGTGTCCTTGACGGGCTCGTGCGCGTCGATCGCGATGCGATGCTTCGCGGCCACCTCGGCGACGTGCAGGTGATGCCGGACCATGTACTGCCCGGCGAACCATTGCTTGCCGCCCTTGGCGTCGACCACCTCGCCGCTGTGGCGGACATAGCCGGTCTTGACCACGCCGACGCCCAGCTTCGCGTACATCGCCATCGCGTCCTCGAGCTGGCGCTCGTAATTCTCGACCGCGCCCGCGGTCTCGTTATGCCCGATCAGCTGGACGCCCTTTTCGCGCGCATAGGCGGCGAGCGCCGGCGCGTCGAAATCGGGATAAGCCTTGGTGAAGCTGAATTTCTCGCCATTGGCGATCCAATCGCCGTCCCAGCCCTGGTTCCAGCCCTCGACGAGCACGCCGCCGAACCCGTTCTTCGCGGCGAAATCGATATAGCGCTTCACATTGGCGGTGTTGGCGCCGTGGCGATAGCCGCTGCCCCAGGTCGAGTGGTTGAGATGCATCTCCCACCAGATCCCGACATATTTGCCCGGCTTGAACCACGAGACGTCGCCGAGCTTGTTGGGCGCGTTGAGGTTGAGCTCGATCCGGCTGTCGGCAAGCGCCGCGGGGCTGTCGCCGATCAGCACGGTACGCCATGGCGTGACGAACGCACCAATCTTCTCGGCCGCGCTGCCGTCGGGCGCGGGCATCAGCGAGGCGGTGAGCGTCCCCGTCCCGTTGCCGGCGAGCAGCATGCTCGGAAAGTCGATCAACGCCGCCTCGTGGAACGAGAGGTAGACGCCATTGTCGCCCTTGAGCGTCAGCGGCGTCTCGGCGAGCGTGATCCGGCGTGCATCGGTCTGGGTGTAGAGATATTCGTCGCGCTCCTGCCCCAGCGCCGGGTACCACCACGCCTGATTGCCGCCGACGGGGCGGAACTGGGTGCGGTCGGCGATCACCTTGACCGTCTGCCCGGCCGGAACCGCATAGCCGTAGCGCAGTCCGATCCCGTCATCGAACACACGGAAGGTGACATCTACCGCCCGGTTCAGCACCGTGTCGCCGCTCAGTGTCACCACCAGCTCGTTATGCCGGTCGCGGATCACGCGCTGCTCGCCCCAGGGCTGCTCCCAGCTGGTGTCGACTGTGTTGCGCCGCGGATTGGCCAGCGCGGTGAACCGCGCCGGCAGCTCGCCCTCGAAGGTCAGGCCGAGCTCGCCCGGTGCGAGCACCGGCTTGCCCTCGCGGGTGACTTCGTAGGTCGCCTTGCCGCCTGCCACTTCGACGCAGAGCTCGAGCAGCTTGCCCGGCGACTGGACGCACTCGCGCGCCTCGGCCGCGGCGATGCCCTGCATGAGCGCGACGAGCGAGACGGCGGTGAGACGGAGAGACATGGACATGTCCTTTGCAAAGCGTGGACCGGGCCTCGCCGCGAGCCGTCGCCACGCAGCCTGGTCGAATCGGAACCCGAAAGAATCGCGCCGCCGCCGGGGTTTCGCGGCGGCGCGAGGGAGGGTCGTCAGAATTTGGCGCGAATGCCGAACTGGAAGCGCCGATCGACGCGGCTCCATGCCGAGTCGAGATAGACCGGCCGCGCATTGGGGGTCGCGGGCGAGTCGCCGAAGATCTGCTGCTGGTACACGCTGGTGGTGTTGAGCAGGTTCGACGCGTCGACCGAGAGCTCGATATAGCGATTGACCGAGAGGCGCAGCGACCCGTCGAGATAGCCCGCCGCCTTCTGGAACACCGGCAGGCCGATGCAGCAGTCGAGATTCTGGGTCAGATAGCGCGAGCGCCAGTTATAGGCGAGCCGGAAGCCCACCGGCCCCTTCTCGTACAGCGCCACCGCGTTGAAGGTGTGCTTCGAGATGCCCGCCAGCTGGTGCGAGTCGATCACCGATCCGGTTCCCCCCAGCGCCGGCTGCCCCGCGCCGACCGCACCGAGATTGGCGCTCGACGAGGCGTTGAGCAGGTTCGAGTTGTTGATCCCCGACTGGTGGACATAGGTGTAGTTGAGCTGGGTGCCGAACCCGCTCAGCAACCCGGGCAGGAAGTCGAAGAAGGTCTGGAGGCCCGCTTCGAGGCCGAGCAGCTCGCCGCCGTCCTTCGCATTGGCGGGTCCGAGGATCTGCACCGTCTGGGTCGAGCCGTTGTTCAGGAAGCTGGTCGCGCCGAACTGGCCGAAGGTGATGCTGCCGTTGAGCTTCTTGTAGAAGCCGGTCAGCGTGATCGAGCTGCTCTTGCCCATATAATGCTCGAACGACAGATCGAACTGGTCGGCGGTGATCGGCTTGAGCGCGGCGTTGCCGGCATTGGCCTGGAACACGAAATTATAGCCGGTGACGTTCGCCGCGGTGTGCGCCGCGGTGGGCGAATTGTAGACGATGTAGGGCGAGTCCGGCGTGGTGGCGTAGATCGGCCCGTTGATCGCCACGCTGTTGCGCAGGAAGCCGATATCGGGCCGCGACATCGCCCGCGAGTAAGCGAAGCGGATGAAGCTCCTGTCGTCGAGCCCGAAGCGGACGTTGAAGCTCGGCAGCCATTCGGTGCTCGAGGCCTTGTACGTATTGGCCAGCGCCGCGCCGTTGGCGAAAGCGCGGATCGTCGGCGTCAGATAGCAGGCGGGATTGACGATGTTGTTGCCGCTGAGCGGCGTGCCGCACGGCTGGAGATTGGCGAACACGTCCGCGTTCGGGAAGGCGATGCTGCCCTCGCTGGTCTCGCGGGTCTTGACCACGCGCACGCCGACATTGCCGACCACGCTGACCCCGCCGATCATCTTGTCGTCCCCGCCGAAGCGCAGCATCAGATAGGCCGCCTCGGTCTGCTCGCGGACCTTGAGCACTTCGCCCGGCGTGAAGCAGTCGTCGACCGTCGCCTCGGCGCGGTCGCAGATCGCGGTGTAGCCCGGCAGGATCGGCGAATGCGTGGTGGCGCCGCTCAGCGACGTGAGCAGATGGTTGAAGTCCTTGAGCGTGTCGCGGTTGAGGAAGACCAGCGGGCCGTTGGGGAAGACCTTCCCATCATAGAGGCCGCCCATGTCGTAGGGCTCCCAGATCCCCGCGCCATAGCCGCTGAAGTTCGGGTGGCCGACATTGCCGCCGCAATTGCCGGTGTTGGTCGGATAGGCGCCGCCGCTGGTGTTGTCGGCGTTGAAGCCCGGGCCGTTGCAGAACCAGGGCTGCGCGATCGGGGTCCAGTTGAACGTCGAGTAGCGGACATTCTGCTTGCGGTCGGCATAGCGTACGCCGCCCTTGATCGAGTCGAACCAGCCGTCGCCGCCGAACTCATATTCGAGGTCGCCGCGCAGCGCGACGGAATTGGCGTCATTGTCCTCGACATGGCCCTGGATGAACGGGATCCAGTAATTGTGCGCGTTGGCGAGCCCGCCCGTCGCGTAGTTCACGTTCGAGCCGGGCAGATAGGCGATCTGAGGGGTTCCGTCCTTGTTGGTGCTGTACTGGAAGTTCGCCATCGATCCTGCGGCGACGAGGATGTCGTTATTGTAGGTCGACGCGTCGATATATTGCGCGTCCAGATTGACGTGGACGCGGTCCGAGACATCCCATTTGAGATTGGCCGAGTAATCGCGCGTGCCTTCGCGGTGCGCGAAGTTGCGCGCCTCGTTCTCGAGATAGAGCCCGTCGCGCAGCGTCGTGCAGACCGACGGCGCGGCGCAATTGTTGACGAACGGCAGCCCGGGGACCGCCGAGCCGGCGTTGATCGCCGCCTGCGTGCTCTCCCAGGTGCCGCTGAAGCTGCCATGGCCCTGCGTCAGCACGCCCGACTGGAGCATGCCGTTCGAGCCGAACACCAGCGCGCCGCTGCCGTCGGCCGGACCGAGCGCGGTGCCGGTGCGCGGATTGAACGCCGGCGTGCCGAAGTAATTGCCGTCGAGCTTGGCGTGGCTGGCGCGCTCGAACCAACCGTTGCGGTAGTGCGAGTCGACATATTGCAGCGTCGCGCGGACGGTGCCTTCGTTGTTCTCATATTGCGCGGCGAGCGCGATGCCGCGGCGTTTGCGGTCGTAATCGACCTCGGAGAAGCGCACGCCGTCGGGCGCATAGGCGAAGCCGCTGCCGCCGAACGGATTGGCGGTGCAGCCGATGCTGCCGTCCGAGGTGACATTGCCCGCTGCGGGCGTGCCGAAGCCCGCGCTGCAATAGGTGTCGATCTTGTCCATGATCACGCTCTCGGTGCGCGTGACGACATGGCTCTGGGCATAGCTGGCGAGCAGGCCGAAGCGGCCGATCGGGGTCTCGAAGGTGTTGCTGATCAGCCCCGAGAATTCGGGGGTCCAGCGGCCCGAACGATCGCCATAGTTCATCCGGAAATTGGCAGTGACGAGCAGACCGTTCTGGTCGAACGGCACGCGGGTACGCAGATTGACCGTGCCGGCGATGCCGCCCTCGATCATCTCGGCGGTCTGGTTCTTGTAGGCGTCGACCCCGGCGAGCAGCTCGGGCGAGACGTCGTTGAACTGCAGCCCGCGCGCCGAATCCGCCGAGAAGCTGTCGCGGCCGTTGAACTCGGTGCGAACCTGGGTGAGGCCGCGGATCAGCACGCCGGTCGGCTCGCCCGAGGGGTGCGTGCTGTCGTCGGCCGACTGGAGCCGGTTGACCGTGATGCCCGGCACGCGCGCCAGCGCCTCGGCCGCCGACTTGTCGGGGAAGGCGCCGATGTCGGTCGCGGTGATCGAGTCGACAAAGGTGTCGGCGTTGCGCTTGATGTTCTGCGACGTACCGAGCGCGGCGCGGACGCCGACCACCACAACGTCCTCTACCGGCTCCTGCGCGGCAGCGCCGTCCGCAACCTGCGCCTGCGCCGGAGCATCGGCGGTCTGCGCCTGCGCCGCCGATGCCGCGCCGAAGACGATCAGCGCACAGAGCGAGACGCCGCCCTGCAGCGCGCGGAACCGACGAGTCGAATGGAAATCCGTCATGCATGCCTCCCCTTATGCTCCGCTTTTGCGCGGATGCATTTCGGGCGCGGCTATTGCCCCGCCCGTTCCGGTTGCATGGAATTGCGTAAATTTGCACGCGTTGCAAGTGAAAATTTTAGGCGCTCTCTAAGGAGAGTCCTTTGTCACCTCTATCGGGGCGTGCAAATTGTTTATGCAATTTTGCATTACACCCGCGACGCTTTGGGGATAGTCAGCGACAAACAGGCGCCGGCGGCGAGCGCCGCCGCAGCGACGGTCAGCGCGCCGCCTGGAGCGCCGCCGAAGGGCACGCGCACCAGCACGCCGAGCGTCGCCGCGGCGACGAGCTGAGGCAGCACGATGAAGATGTTGTGGATACCCATATACACACCCATCTTGCGCGCCGGCACGCCGTCCGAGAGCATCGCATAGGGCAGCGACAGGATCGCCGCCCAGGCGATGCCGATGCCGATCGCCGGCAGCCACAGATCCCCTGCCCGCCCAAAGGTCGCGAAGCCGAACAGTCCTAGCGCACCGCAACTCAGGCAGAACGCGTGGCAGGCGCGCCGCCCGGCCCGGCGCGCGATCGCGGGCAGCATCAAAGCAACCAGTGCAGCGACCGCATTATATTCGGCGAACAGCATCCCCACCCAATCGGCGCTGCGGCCATAGCCTGCTGAGGCGGGATCGCGGCTCGCCGGATCGAGCGCGGCGACCGCCGGAATCGCATAGACCCACAGCGCGAACATCCCGAACCAGGTGAAGAACTGGACCAGCGCCAGCCGCCGGAGCACCGCCGGCATGTGGAGAATGTCCTCGACGATCACCACCATGCCGATCGAGCTGCGCCCGAACCGCCGCATCGCCACCGCGGCGAGCTGGAGCAGCCCGAACAGCGCCGCGATCCCCGCCATCAGATAGAGTTCGCGCGGCGCCGCGAGCAGCGGCGTGAGCAGCGCGAGCACGGTGCCGCCCAGCATCCACGCCACGCCGCTCTTCGCCAGCGCGGCAGCGCCGCTCGCGCTCGGGACTTCGGGATGCGCGATATCGGTCGCCGCGGCGGCAAGCTGCTCAGGCGGCCGTTCGGTCGTGGTCGCCACCGACCAGCCGACCGTCGCGAGCAATAACACTGCGCCCACGCCATAGGCCGCGACGACGGTATCCGCCCCGCCCCCTATCCCGAACCAGTTGGTGAGCATCCATGGCAGCGCGGAGGCGAACACTGCGCCCGCGCCGATGAAGAACACCTGCAGCGCGAAAGCCGAGGTTCGCTGCGGCTCGGGCAAAGTATCAGCGACCAGTGCGCGGAACGGCTCCATCGCGATGTTGATCGATGCCGTGAGCACCCAAAGCATCAAACAGGCCGACCACAGCGTCGTCACGCTCGGCATCGCCAGTAGCGCCAGTGCGGTCAGCAGTCCTCCGGCGAGGATATAGGGGCGCCGCCGCCCGAGCCGCCCCCAGGTCCGGTCGCTGAGATGCCCGACCACCGGCTGGACGAGCAGCCCGGTGATCGGCGCGGCGATCCACAGCAAGGCGAGCTCGTCGACGTCCGCGCCCAAGGTCTGGAAGATGCGGCTGGTGTTGACGTTCTGCAGGCCCCAGACGATCTGCACGCCGAACAGACCGAGGCACATGTTCCACAAGTGCAAGGCGGCGCGGGACGGCGCTGCATCGCGATCCGAACTCGCGGCGCGGAACGCCAGCCTCCTGATCGCTTGCAAAGTCCCCCTCTCGATGCGCTACTAGGCCGTCTTCGGCATTGCCGTCAGCTTGGGTCCGATGGGTAGCAATAGCAACAACAATACCACCCTGCAGGATCTGGCGGAGCTCGCCGGCGTCTCGGTGTCGACCGTGTCGCGCGCGCTCAACGATCACCCGCTGATCAGCACGCGCACCAAGCAGCGCGTCTGGGCGCTCGCGCGCGAGCACGACTATCCGTTCAAGCCGACCATGCCCGCGGGGCCGATCGGCGCGGTGGGATCGATCGCGATCGTCACTCCGGTGATGCGCGGGCGACCGCTGCCGCTATCGCACCCCTTCTTCCTCGAGCTGCTCGCCAATATCGGTGAGGCGGCGCGCGAGCGCGACTGCGACTTCACTGTCAGCCACACCGCGCCGACCAGCTTCGACGATCTGATCGTCGCGACCACCACCAGCCGCGCCGACGGCGTGATCTTCCTCGGCCAGTCGATGCTGCACGAGGAGTTCAACCGGCTCGCGGATACCAATGCGCGCTTCGTCGTCTGGGGCGCCCAGTTGCCCGGCCAGCGTTACTGCTCGATCGGCTCGGACAATCTGCTCGGCGGCGGCCGTGCGACCCGCCACCTCGCCCGCCTCGGCCGCAAGCGCATCCTGTTCCTCGGCGGCAGCGACCCCGAGGCGATGCAGCGCCGCCGCGGCTATCTCGATGCGCTCGCCGAGAGCGGTCTCGAGGCGGATCCCGAACGGATCGTCACGGTCGAGTTCGAGCTGGAGTCGGCCTTCTCGGCCGTGAGCGGATTGCTCAAGCGCGGCGTCGCGTTCGACGGCATCGTGGCGGCGAGCGACCTGATCGCGCTTGGCGCGATCCAGGCGCTGCGGCAGGGTGGCAAATCGGTGCCGCAGGATGTTTCGGTGGTCGGCTATGACGACATGTTGCTCAGCCGGCTGAGCACGCCGACGCTCAGCACCGTCCGTCAGGACACGTTCGCGGCGGGGCGGCTGCTCGTCTCGCGGATCATGGACAAGGACGAGCATCAGGAAAGCAAGCGCCTGCCCACTGAACTGATCGTCCGCGAATCCTGCGGCGGCTGACGGGCGGCCTCGCTCAGAACGAAGCGGTCGCATTGAGCGACAGGTATTTCGTCCAGCGCCCCGGCGGCGCGTTCGGTGCCTCGCGCAGGAAACGCCCCTTTTTGAGCAGCACCGCGTCGAGCTCGAGGCGTATCGCTTTCGTCAGCTGGCGGCGCACGCGCGCATCGACCTGCGTGCCGGCGAACGAACCCGACTTCCCCGATGGGTCGCGCACCCCGGTGGTCGAGAAACTGTCCTCGCGCGCATCGAGCCAGATCGGCCGCAGCGTCGCCATCAGGTCGGTGCGTTTGTCCGGCGTCGCCTCGATCCGCACGCCGGGGCTGATGAAGTTGGCGCGTCCGAATGCGCTGTAGAGGCCGGATGGGCCCAGATCGGCCCGGCGCATGCCGAACAGCGTATCGAACCGGCCATAGCGCCCGCCCGGCCGATCGCCGCTCGCCTGATCATATTCGATCGATACGCGCGGCTTCCAGCCGCCGGCGAAGCTATAGCCGGCATCGGCGTGAACGAACCATGCGCTGACCAGCTGGCGCGGCGACGCGGCGGCGAAGCCGGTCGACACGCGGCCACGCTGGAGGATGGCTTCCACTTCGAAATCGGCACGCTTCGGGGCAGGCTCGCTGATCAGCCGCAGCGCCGCCGTGTTCAGCGATCGATCCCGCGTGGGGCGACCCGGCCGGTCGCGCTCGCCGAGGTGGAAGAAGGAAGCTTCGACCATCGTCGCGCCGATCACCCGCGCGCGGCTCGCCAGCCCGCCCCAAAGCACGAGATCGAACCCTTCGCGGTCCGGCGCGACAGCATGGCGGCGGAGCCGATCGGGATCGTCCGGTCGGCGCTGCTGCGGCAACACGTAGACGAGCGTCGCCTTCCAGCCACGCGGATCGCCCAAGTCCGCGCGTACGCCGGTATAGCCGCTGGTCGTGTTGCGATAATCGTCGGCGGCGACGAGACGGCGCGAACCGAGATTGAGCAGGAAACGGCCCGCCTGCAACGAAGCCGTGCTGCCGTTGCCGAGCAGGCCCTTCGAGCGCACCTCGACGAACGCCTGTACCAGCTCGACCGTGTTCACTTCGTTCGTGGTGATCGGCGTGCCGTCATCGCCGCCATAGACGCGGCTGTCCCAGAGCTCCGCTGCAACGCGCACCGGCCCGTCGCGATATTCGGCGAGCAACGTCGTGCGCAGATTGACGAGGTCATCGGCCGTGTTGAGACCGGCGCGCGGCTGGCCGGTGATCGCCTCGTAGCGCAAGCGCGCAGTGCCCGAGACCGCGAAGCCGTCGCTCGCCTCCTGCGCCGCGGCCGAGGCGCCCCAAAGCGTCAGGCACGGCGCCAGCAAGCGACCACAACGAGCGCCGCGACGGATACGGGCTGCACATTTTCGAGAGGTGGAACGATTCGACAAGAGCGTGCGGCGTCCTTTCGAGGGAAGTCAGGACGCGATACTTCGGCTGTCGCCTCGTGGGGAGACCGCGGTCCCCATGGCTCGCAATTCAGCGGATCGTGGGCCAGCTGTCAAACCGGCCGGGCAGGGCCGCGCCGTGGCGGCTATCCGGTGAGGGAAGTGGCGGAGAGGGTGGGATTCGAACCCACGGTACCCGTAAAGGCACGCCGCATTTCGAGTGCGGTACATTCGACCACTCTGCCACCTCTCCGCGAGGTCTTTAGATGCCGTTGTCGGGGTTTCCGACGAGCGCCACCGGTCGATAGAGCGGGGGCCATTAGCCGAGTCATTTGAGCGACGCAAGCTCCGCGCTTGTGCGGAAGCGAAGAGGCACTAGATTATGTCCATGACCAGCCCATCCGCCCCCTCCGCGCCGCTCGAGCCCGGAATCCCGATGCCGCCGGTCTCCTCGGCGCGCTTCGCGATCGGCGATGTCGTCCGCCACCGTCTGTTCGATTTCCGCGGCGTGATCTTCGACGTCGATCCGGTCTTCGCCAATTCGGACGAATGGTATGAGGCGATCCCCGAGGACGTCCGCCCGCGCAAGGACCAGCCTTTCTACCATCTGCTCGCCGAGAATGCCGAATCGAGCTACATCGCCTATGTCAGCCAGCAGAATCTGGTGGTCGACGACAGCGACGAGCCGGTCGACCACCCGGCGATCAGCGGCCTGTTCGAGCGCTTTGCCGGCGGCCGCTACAAGCTGAAGCCGCACCACCGACACTAGATGTCGAAGGGGGCGTCACCGCCCCCTTCCCGCTCCCTCAGAACTGCGCCGTGAAGCGCCCGTAGACGAATCGCCCGTTGAAGCCGAACGGCGAGAAGCTGCTGTACGGCTGGTAATAGGCATCGACCGGATAGAAGCCGCCGACCCCGGCCGGCCGCGCGCCGGTGGGCCGCGCCGTCGGATAGGTGTCAAACAGATTGTTGGCGCCGAACGCGAAGGTGGCATGTTCCTTCAGCGTCACGCGCACTTCCAGATCGGTGACCCATTTGGGCTCGAGGAACACGTCGTCGGGACCATAGGCGGTCAGGCTGAGCGGATCGGCGATCGGCGCGACGGCGCCGGGCGCGACCACATCGCCGTAGCGCGTCGTCCGCGCGGTGATCCCGAACCAGCCGACCGTGCCGTCGGCGCTCAGCACGACCTTGTCCCGTGGCTGGCCGTTGGTGAAGCGGATCCCCTCGACGCGACCGAACAGGATCAGCCCAGGGATTTGCGCCAGCGGCCCCAGATCGGTGATCCGCCGGTCGATCTTGTTGGTGTTGCGGTTGTACGCCGCCGAGAGCGACCAGTTGCCGAGCGATTCGAGCCCCATCCGATAGGTCGCGACCACGTCCACGCCCTGCGTGGTGGTGTCGAGGCCATTGATGAAGAAGCGCGCGGCGCCGACCGACTGGAAGCCGTTGGCGTCGAGGATCGCCTTCACCGCGGCGTTGACCGCCGCAGTGCCGCTGCCCGCGGCGCCGAGATTCTCGGTGAGGACGATCCGGTCCTTGATCTTGATGTGATAATAATCGGCGGTGAGATTGAAGCCGCGGAACGGGTTCAGCGTCGCGCCCGCGCTGAAGTTCACCGACTTCTCGGGCTCGAGCGGCTTCGATCCCAGCGCCCGCGCCACCGGGCTCGATACCGGCTGGGTGCTGATCTCCACCGGCACGCCCGAGATGAAGTTGGTCGAGGTGGTGGTGAAATATTGCTGATGGAGCGAAGGCGCGCGGAAGCCGTTCGACACCGAACCGCGAATCGCGAAGCCCGGGCTGAACTCGAAACGCGCCGCGAGCTTGCCGTTCAGCGTCCCGCCGAAATCGGAGAAATGCTCGTAGCGGCCGGCGGCAGTCACCGTGAACCCGGTGAAGATGTCGGTGTCGAGCTCGACATAGCCGGCATAGCTGTGCCGCCCGACATCGGTCTCGGCCGAGGCCGGGAAGCCCGGAAAGCCCTGCGCGCCGACCAGCGCGCCGCGGCCGGGGAAGGTGCATATGCTGGTTCCCGCATTGAAGACGCCGCCCTGCGTTGCGCAATTCGCCGCGGTGGTCGTTTGCGCGGCGACGAAATAGGGCCCGATCGCATAGGATTGCGTCTCGCCCGGCCGGATATTGAACGAGTCGTTGCGGTATTCGGCGCCGAAGGCGAGCGTCAGCGGCTTGGCGAGCCCGAAGTCGAATTCGCGGCTGAGATCGAGATTGGCGGTCAGCTGCCCGAACGCGAGCCCGCCCGAATCGAAATTGCTCTGCGAGAGCGGGCCATAGGAAGTGTTGAGGCTGTTCTCGGTGCGATAATCGAACTGGTTATGGCCATAGACCACCGAGAGATCGCTGGAGAATCCGCCCACTTCGCCGCGGATGCCGAGCGCGGCCGAATAGTCGGTCAGGTCCGAATGGATGAACGGCAGGAACCCGTCGGCACGCAGCGGCACGAAATTCGCCGTGGTCGGCGTCGTCGCGGGGGTGATCACCGACCAGTTGCGATTGTTCGCCGAAGCCGATTGGCGCCAATTGGCGGCGCTCAGGCCGTCGCGCTTCGAATAGGAGCCGAAGGCATAGAGCTCGAAGTCGCCGCCCAGCGGCACGCCGGTATTGACGAAGACATTGTAATCCTCGGTCTTCGGGTCACCATATTGGAAGTTGAGCCGGTTGAAGCCGATCTCGCGCGCATCGAACGCCGCGGTGGGGCGGTTGTAGTTGGGGCGAAGATCATATCCGGCGCGATTGGTGTTGTCGCGGTCGCGATATTCGGCGGTGAGGTTGAAATAGCCCTCGGCACCGATCGGCAGGCCGACGTTGAAGCCCAGCGTCCAGAGATCGCCGTCATTGGCCTTGCGCTCGCCGTCGCGATTGGCGGCGAGGATGCGGCCATCCGCGGGATCGAAGCTCGGCTGGCCGCCGCTGAGTACGAGGCCCGTGACGTTGGGCACGCCGCTCAGCGTGGTGATGTATTTGCCATAGCTAACCTGCGCGCGCCCGCCGTGATTGGCGCGCTTGAGCTGGACGTTGATCACGCCCGCGATCGCGTCCGAGCCATATTGCGACGAGGCGCCGTCGCGCAGCACTTCGATCCGGTCGATCGCCAGCGCGGGGATCGTGTTGAGGTCGACGGCGGCCGAGCCGCGGCCGACCGATCCGTTGATGTTGAGCAGCGCCGTGACGTGCCGGCGCTTGCCGTTGACCAGCACGAGCGTCTGGTCGGGCGCGAGCCCGCGCAGCGAGGCGGGCCGAATCACGTCGGTGCCGTCGGTGATCGAGGGTTGGGGAAAGTTGAACGACGGGACGAGCTGGTTGAGGATCTTGTTGGTCTCGCCCAGCCCCGAGCTCGCCATCGATTCGGCGGAGATCACGTCGATCGGCACCGGGCTGTCGGCGATGGTGCGGTTGGCGGCACGGGTGCCGGTGACGACGATGGTGTTGCCGGGGTCGTCGTCGGCGACGGCATCGTCAGGCACCGCGCCCTCCACCTGATCGGCGACCGGAGGAGTCGCCGTAGTCTGCGCCTGTGCCGAAGTCGCGAGAGCAAGAGCCGAAGCAGAGAACGAAAGCATCGAGAAGATCGTGCGTCGCATGATTTGCCTCCCTTTGGGGAGGGCCGGCCTCCCGGCGACATCATGCGCGCATGATCCCGTAACGAAAGAGCAACCTTTGTGCGCTGCAATACTATTTCCGGCGCTGTGGCCGTCGCGCAACAACCTGGAAATACTTGCCATCGCCCGCGCACGGATCGACATCGCAGGCAGCCCTCTCGTGAAATGCGCGGATTCCGGGCCCGAAAATGGCACTCCAAGGTTGACAGCGCGCGCCGCTTCCCTTAGCTGCGCCCTTCCTCCTGCCGGGGTAATCTCTTGGCGGGCACATGCTTTTGTAGGTTGAGACATCGCCATGTTCGCTATCGTGCGCACGGGCGGCAAGCAGTATCGCGTTGCCGCCGGAGACAAGATCGTCGTCGAGAAGCTCGACGGAGAGGCCGGCTCGACGGTCACGCTGGGCGACGTGCTGCTCGCCGGCGAAGGCTCGGAGCTGAAGCCGACCGACGGCCTCACCGTCTCGGCCGAGATCGTCGCGCAGGCGAAGGGCGAGAAGGTCATCGTCTTCAAGAAGCGCCGCCGGCACAACTATCGCCGCCGCAACGGCCATCGCCAGAACCACACGATCCTGAAGATCACCGCGATCGGTGCGCAGGAAGAGAAGAAGAAGGCCGCGAAGCCGAAGAAGGCTGCAGCTGCTCCCGCCGAGGCCGAAGCCCCGGCCGCGGAAGCCTGAGCCGTCAACGAGATTCGAGGAGTATAGACAATGGCACATAAGAAAGCAGGCGGCTCTTCGCGCAACGGTCGCGATTCGGCAGGCCGCCGTCTCGGCGTCAAGAAGTTCGGCAGCGAAGCCGTGATCGCGGGCAACATCATCGTGCGCCAGCGCGGCACCAAGATTTATCCGGGCGTGAACGTGGGCATGGGCAAGGACCATACCCTTTTCGCGCTTACCGACGGCCGCGTGTCGTTCAAGGTCGGCAAGCTCGGCCGCAAATTCTGCTCGGTAGACGCTATTGCGGAAGCAGCCGAATAACATCGGGTAACCGGCCGGGTTGCCCACCAGGGTGACCCGGGTCCGACGAACGGACCAGCTGAAAAGGGAGACGGGTCACCTCGGCTCCCTTTTTCTTTTGCTCCCACGAAATGCGGCTGCAAACTGGCTGTCACACAGACACGTCAGGGGCACCGCAAGACCGAGGAGACTGGTCATGTTCGTGCGTACGCAAAGACTGACGCTCAGGCCCGGCTGGCGCGAGGACGCCGCCGAGCTCGCCCGCGCGATGGGGCACGAGGAAGTGGTGCGCAACCTGGCGCGCGCGCCCTGGCCCTATACGATCGAGGCCGCGGAGACCTTCGCCGCCAGCTTCGAGGATTCGTGCGATCCCCGATTCCTGATCTTCGCGCATCAGGACGGCGGGCTGCGATTGATCGGCGGGATCGGGATCGGGCCGTTCGACAAGGAACAGCACGAGTTCGGCTACTGGATCACTCCCGACGCCTGGGGCCGCGGCTATGCGACCGAGGCGGGCGCCGCGGTGCTCCGCGCCGCACGCGCGGCAGGGATCCGGCATGTCGTCGCCGGCCACTATCTCGACAACCCGGCCTCGGGGCGCGTGCTGCGCAAGCTGGGCTTCCGCCCCACCGGACGCGTGACGCAGGTCTATTCGCGTGGGCGCGGTACGGCGCTTCCCTCGGCACGTTTCGAGCTGGATCTCTCGGGAGGCGGCGCGATCGATCACGATCCGCGGCACCGAATGGCGGCGTGACCTGGTCACGCCGCCACGGACTTCCTCGCCCTGCCCGATCGTAACCCGGAGTCCCGATCGCGGAAAGCCCGTCTTATTCGCGGCTTTCGCCGCGGCATTTCCTCCTTTAAGCCGGGCTCCCCTGGGGCAAGAGTAATCTGACGTCGATGGCATCCCGTGCACGCAAGCGCCTGTCTCCCGAGGAATCGCGCGATGCCGCGCTCGAGGCCGCCCGTACGCTGCTGCTCGAAGCCGGGCCGCAGGCAGTCACGCTGAAGGCGGTCGCCGCGAAGATCGGGCGTACCCATGCCAATCTGCTCCACCATTTCGGCTCGGCCGCCGGGTTGCAAAAGGCGCTCGCCGCCAGCATCGCCGGCGCGGTGACCGCCGAGATCGGCGCCGCGGTGCTCCGCGCCCGTAGCGGCGATCACGATCCGCGCGAGGTCGTCGATCTCACCTTCGACGCGTTCGGCAAGGGCGGCGCGGGCGCTTTGGCCAGCTGGATGATCCTCAATGGCAACGAGGACGCGCTCGATCCGATCCTCGAGGCGATCCACCGGTTGGTCGACGAGATCAGCACCGACGCGATGGATGCCCAGCTGCTGCGCGAGGAGACGCTCCAGCTAACCCTGATGGCACTGGGCGATGCGCTGCTCGGCGGCCCGATGGCACGCGCGGTCGATCTACCGCGCGCGCGCGCGAGAGAGATAGCCATCGCGCAGCTGCGCCATTCGGTAGCGAAGGAAAGCTAGGCAGCCTGCTGCGCGGCGCGGCGCGTCTCGAGTTCGACCGCCTCGTTCACTGCGCGTCCGAGCGTGGCCATGGTGAACGGCTTGCGCAGCACGCTGCGCCCGCCGAATACGTCCGCCTCGGCCTCGCCGGCGAAGCCGGTCACGAACAGCACCGCGACGCCGTCGAGCCGGTCGCCGAGTCCCGCGATCATCTCGGGGCCCGTCTGCCCCGGCATCAGCACGTCGGAGATCACCAGATCGAGCGACGCCATGCCCGCGACCACCCCCGGCGCGGCCAGCGGATCGGGGCACGAGGTCACCCGGTGGCCGAGCTCCTGCAGCGCGCCCACCGTCGCGCCGAGCACGCGCGGATCGTCCTCGACGACGAGGATGTCGAAGCTGCGCGCCGGCACGCTCTCCTCCGCCACAGCCGGCTGCGACGCCGGTGCGGGCGCCTCCGCCGCAGCAGCGGCCGGCTCGCCGAGATGGCGCGGCAGATAGACCATCACGCTGGTGCCGCTGCCCGGCACGGTGTGAATCGCAATCTCGCCCCCCGATTGGCGGACGAAACCGAATATCTGGCTGAGCCCGAGCCCCGTCCCCTTGCCCACCGGCTTGGTGGTGAAGAAGGGCTCGAAGACGCGATCGAGCACTTCGGGAGTCATGCCGCACCCGGTGTCGGCCACGGTGATCAGCACGTAATCGCCGGCGGGGCATTCGCCGACTTCGTTCTCGGCGAGCACCTTGCCGTCGGTGGTGATGGTGAGCGTCCCGCGCCCTTCCATCGCGTCGCGCGCATTGACCGCGAGGTTGAGCAGCGCGTTCTCGAGCTGATGGCGATCGACCCACACGGTCCAGCCAATGCCCGCGTCGCGGGTCTTGACTGCGATCGTGTCGCCCAAAGTGCGATCGAGCAGGTCGGACATGCCCGCGATCAGCCCCCCTGCCTCGACTGCCTCCGGCAGCAGCGGCTCCGAGCGCGAGAAGGCGAGCAGGCGGCGGGTGAGCGCGGCGGCGCGATTGGCGCCCTCCATCGCATTCTCGATATGCTGCTGCGCGTCGGGGCCGCCGGTGTGGAGATGCCGCTTGGCGAGCTCGAGCCCGCCGAGCACCACCGCCAGCATATTGTTGAAGTCGTGCGCGATGCCGCCGGTCAGCTGGCCCACCGCCTCCATCTTCTGCACCTGGCGCAGCTTGGCCTCGGCCTGTTCGCGCTCGCGCGCCTCGGCGCGCAGCTCGGCGGTGGCGGCATCGACGGCGAGCTGGAGCTCGGCCGCGCGCTCGCGCTGCGCCGTCGCCTCGGCATCGGCCGCGGCACGCTCGCCCTCGGCGGCGATCGCCAGCCAGCCGAGCAGCACCGCGCCGACGACGATCATCACCCCGAACGCCGTCAGGATTCGCGAAGCGAAGCTCGAATTGTCGATCAGATCGCCCGCGGCGCGCGTCCGGTCGCGCAGCAGCACCCGCTCCGAATCGACGACGCGGCCGAGCATGGTCTCGACGGCCTGCCGCGCGGGGCTCTGCCGCACGCGATAATAGGCGCCCCAGGCGTCCTTGTGCCGCTTGTAGGTCGAATAGAGCGCAGTCTCGCTGAGCTCGTTGCCGCGCGCGTCGAAGGCGCGGCGCAGCTGGCCGATCTGGCTCTGCTGGCGCGCACTGTCGCGGGTGAGCTGCTGCAATCGGATGAGCTGCTCGTTGGCCCGTGCCCAGTGCGAATAATATTGCTGACCCAGCGTCTTGTCGGCGCTCACCACATAGCGCCCGAGCGCCGCCTCCGCCGCGGAGATCTCGCCCGACAGCTGGTTGGCGCGGATGACCACCTCGAACGTATGCTGCTGGAGCGCCACCGCGCGGTCGCGCTCCTGATCGGTGCGCTGCTGGAGAACGATGATCGCGACCAGCACGCCCAGCCCGAGCAACGCGAGCAGGCCGAGGACGAGGATGCGCCAGTTCGTCACTCGACGAACGCGTTCCAACGCGATGCCTTGCCCCTCACTCATATGAATGAATCTAGGAGCCCGAGGCGCGCGGGGAAAGCGGTTAGACTCAGCTTAACGTATCGCGCCCACGCTTTGGCCCGCAGCACGGAACATTTCGAGGATTCGTGCAACTTGCTCGGCCGTGTGTTCGGCGCAGAGCGAGCAGCGCAGCAGATAGGTGCCCGCCGGCGTCGCGGGCGGGCGCGCCATGTTCACGTACAGGCCGTTGTCGAGCAGCCCCTGCCACATCCGCACCGCCTGCTCCTGATCCTCGAGGATCACCGCGATGATCGCGCTGTCGGGCGTTTCGGTGCCGAGCTTGAAGCCCATCTCCTTCAGCCCGCCATGCAGCGTCCGGGCATTTTCCCAGAGATGCTGGCGCTTGTTGTGCGCGTGGCGGAGCTTGCGGATCGAGGTCGCTGCGGTCGCCACCACGCTCGGCGGCAGCGAGGCGGTGAAGATGTATGGCCGGCACGCCAGCCGGATCGCCTCGAACTTGGGATGGTTCGAGACGCAGAAGCCGCCGACGGTGCCCACCGATTTCGAGAAGGTGCCGACGATGAAATCGACATCGCCCTCGCAGCCCTGCGCCTCGTAGACGCCGCGGCCATTGGGGCCATAGAAGCCCATCGAATGCGCTTCGTCGGAGAGCACCATCGCGCCGTGCTTCTTGGCGACGGCGACCATCTCCTTGAGCGGCGCGATGTCGCCGAGCATCGAATAGACGCCCTCGAGCACCACCAGCTTGCCCGCCTCCTTGGGCAGGCGGCCGAGGCGCTTGTCGAGATCCGCGATATCGTTGTGGCGGAAGCGGACGATCTCGGCATAGCCCTGCTTGCAGCCGTCATAGATCGAGGCGTGGCTGTCGGCGTCGAGGATGACGTACTCGCCCTTCCCCGCCAGCGTGCTGATCATGCCCAGATTGGCCATGTAGCCGGTCGAGAAGACGATCGCGCCGGTGGTGCCGTAGAATTCGCGCAGCGCCTCCTCGACTTCCATATGATCGCGGAAGGTGCCGTTGAGCATGCGGCTGCCGTTGGTGCCGCTGCCGAACTGATCGAGCGCGTCCTTGCCCGCCTGGATCACATCCGGGTCGAAGGTCATGCCCATATAGTTGTAGGTGCCGAGCAGGATCGTGTCCCTGCCCTTGATCACCGCCTCGGTGGGCGACTTCACTTCGTCCATCACGATCGCGAACGGATCGGTGACGCCGCTGTCGAGCAGTGCCTGGCGCTCGGCGATGAGCCCGTCGAACTTGCTCATCAGGTCGCGCTCGGGAGCGACCGCCACCGGATTCTCGGGCAGCGCGTCGGCAGTCTGGATCGCGTCGGTCATGTCAGCCCTTCAGCTTCTGGACCGCATCGACGAGCTGGCCGACAGTCTCGATCTCGGCCTGCATGTTCATCGTGATGATGATGTCGAATTCGTCCTCGATCGCCGCGACGAAATCCATCACGGTGAGGCTGTCCCATTCGAGATCGCCGGCAAAGGTGGTGCTCTCGCTCAGCGTGACGCCTTTCTTGTTGAAAGGTTCGATCTGGGCGGTGACGGTCTCGAAGACTTCTGCGCGTTCGGTCATGCGGCGGTCCCTTAGTGCGATCAGGGACAGGTGCCAAGCGAATGCGGCGCCATCGCGGCCATCCTGCGCCCGCACCGCGAAAGCGTCAGGCGGCGCAGCCTTCTCCCGCGCGCCCGGCAGATTCCCGATGATGCGCTTGATCGGCGCGGTCCACATCCTCATCAGGATGGACGCACGCTCCTCCGTCGTGAACGGCCTAGAGCAGCCCCTGCTCGCGATACCAGGCCGCGGTCGCGGCGAGCCCCGTCTGCGTCTCGACCCGTGGCTGCCAGAGCTCGGCCGGCGGGCGCCGCGCCGGATCGATCACCCAGTCCTCGTGGCAGAAATAGGCGACCCGGTCGGGCGTGAGCTTGGCGCCCTTGCCGCGGACCAGCCGATCGAGATGCGCGCCCGCCATCATCAGCGGCCGCGGCAGCGCGAGCGCCGCCACCCGCTTGCCGGTCGCCGTGCCGATCGCCTGGGCGAATTCCTTGTGGCTCCACCCGTCGTCGCGGCCGTCGTCGCAATCATAGCCGCGGCCATGATTGCCGGTGGTCGCCAGCGCGAGCAGCAGCCTCCCCAGATCGCCGACCTCGACCACCGACAGCCGTCCGCCGGGCGGGAGCAAAGCGATCCCCTTTTTCGCGAGCTTGAACAGCTCGAGCATCTCCATGTCGCCGGGGCCGTAGATCGCCGGCGGACGCACCAGCGCGGTATCGAGCAACGAATCCTCGACCAGCCGCTCGGCCTCGGCCTTGGACCAGCCATAATCGGACATGCCCGGCTCGCGCGCGGCGAGCGACGAGACATGGACGAAACGCCGCACTCCCGCCCCTTCGGCCGCAGCGAGCATGTTCTGCGTGCCTTCGATATTGCCCGCAGCGAAGCCCGCGCGATCGGGCGCGTTGACCACGCCCGCGACATGGATCACCACATCGGCGCCGTCGCAGAGCCGCGCCAACACGCCTTTGTTGCCCAGATCGCCGGCGACCCATTCGAGATGGGCTCGCTCGGCTTGCTCGCGCCGGGTGAGCGCGCGCACCTGATGCCCCGCCTCGACCGCCAGCGCGATCAGCCGCGAGCCGACGAACCCGGTGCCGCCGGTGATCGCGAGCGTGCTCACAGCAGCGCCATATGGCTGCGATGGACCAGCGCGGAGCGCGGCGCATAGCCGAGGATCCCGGCATGTTCCTCGCTGCGCCGGCCCACGAGCCGCGCCGCATCCTCGGCCGGATATTCGGCGAGTCCGCGCGCCAGCGTCCGACCCGCGGGGTCGGCGATCACGACGAGATCGCCGCGCGCGAAATCGCCGTCGATCCGTGTCGCGCCCGCCGCGAGCAGGCTCTTGCCGCCCGCGAGCGCCCTCGCGGCGCCCGCATCGACATGGATCGTGCCGCGCGCGGTGAGCCCGCCCGCCAGCCATGCCTTGCGCGCTGGCGCCGCCTTCTCTGCGACGAATAGAGTATGTCTCGCCTCGGCCGAGAGCGGCCGCTCGACCCGGCCCGAGGCGATCGCGAGATGCGCCCCCGCGGCATTGGCGATCCGTGCCGCCTGGATCTTCGAGACCATCCCGCCCGATCCCATGCCCGAGGCCGAGCCCTTGTCCGCCATCGCCTCGATCGCGGCGTCGATCCGCTCGACCCGCGCGATATGCTGTGCGCCCGGCTGCGCCGGGTTGCGATCGTAGAGTCCGTCGACGTCCGAAAGCAGCACCACGCCCTGCGCGCCCGCCGCCTGCGCCACGCGCGCGGCTAGCCGGTCATTGTCGCCGAAGCGGATCTCCTCGGTCGCGACGCTGTCATTCTCGTTGAGCACCGGCACCACACCGAGTCCGAGCAACCGGTCGAGCGTCGCCGCGGCGTTGAGATAGCGCCGGCGATGCTCGAGATCGTCGAGGGTGACGAGCATCTGCGCGGCAGTCAGCCCCTCCGCGCCGAGCGTCTCGGCCCAGACCTGGCTGAGCGCGATCTGCCCGGTCGCCGCCGCTGCCTGCGCGTCCTCGAGGCTCGCGCGCCCGCCCTTGGCCAGCCCCAGCCGCCGCGCGCCGAGCGCGATCGCCCCCGACGAGACCACGGCGACCTGCTGCCCGGCCCGAACGCGCGCGGCGATATCCGCGGTGATCCCTTCCAGCCATGCCCGCCGCACGCCGCCTTCGGGATCGACGAGCAACGCCGAGCCGATCTTGACGACGATGCGCGGGCAGGAGGAAGGCGGGAAGAGCGCGGCGCTCATCTCAGACCGGCGACCACTCGATCGCATCCTCGCCCTCGTCGTCGTCGCCCACTGCGCCCGGCTCGGGACCGATCGCCTCGAGCAGCTTGTCGAGCGCCCAGTCGACACCGACGCCGCTCGCGCCCGAGATCGGAATCACTTCCGACCCGCTCGCTTCCTCGAGCTCGGCCGAGAGCGCAGCGATCAGTTCGTCGTCGAGTGTGTCGATCTTGTTGAGCGCCACGATGACCCGCTTGTCGGTCAGCCCCGCGCCATAGGCCTCGAGCTCGTCGCGGACGATCCGATAGCTCTCCGCCACGTCTTCGTCATTGGCGTCGACGAGATGGAGCAGCACCTGGCAGCGCTCGATATGGCCGAGGAAGCGATCCCCGATCCCCGCCCCCTCGGCGGCGCCCGCGATCAGCCCGGGAATGTCGGCGACCACGAATTCGCGCTGCTTGTGGCGCACCACGCCCAGCTGCGGCCGGGTGGTGGTGAAGGCATAGGCGCCGACCTTGGCCTGCGCGTTGGTCACCTGATTGATGAAGGTCGACTTGCCGGCATTGGGCAGCCCGACCAGTCCGGCGTCGGCGAGCAGCTTCAGGCGGAGCCACACCCACGCCTCGTCGCTCGGCCAGCCGGTGCCGTGCTGGCGCGGGGCGCGGTTGGTCGAGGTCTTGTAGCTGGCATTGCCGCGCCCGCCGTCGCCGCCGCGCAGGAAGACGATCCGCTCGCCCACCTTGGTCAGATCCGCCAGCAGCGTGCGCTCCTCGTCATCGGCGAGGACCTGGGTGCCCACCGGCACCTTGATGATCAGGTCCTCGCCGCCGCCGCCGGTGCGGTTCGCACCCGAACCGCCCTGCCCGCGCTGCGCCCGGAAATGCTGGGTGTAACGGAAGTCGATCAGCGTGTTGAGGCCGGCCACCGCCTCGAACACGATATCGCCGCCCTTGCCGCCATTGCCGCCGTCGGGGCCGCCATATTCGATGAACTTCTCGCGCCGGAAGCTCACCGCGCCGGGGCCGCCGGCGCCTGAGCGCACGAAAATCTTCGCCTGATCCAGAAAATGCATTTCGAGCTCATAGCGACGCGCCGCAAACTCGTCACCCCATGCGGGACCGCCTTCCAGGCAAGATCCGGCGTCGTGTTGTCGCTCGTCCACACCACATCGACAAAGTAGCTATTTTGAATATTGACAGACCGAGGGCACTGCTAAACTCTTTCAAGGCTCCGTAATGGAGACTCGACCAAGAAAGGCGTGGACTATGTACAATATCCCCGATTTTGCATTCGAGCATATCAACGAATCCAACGCGATTGGCGGCGGCGCTTGCGATGTTTTCATGGCGGTCGTCGAATTCGTATTTTACTGATCAGCACTACCTTTATCCGCCCGGAGCAAAGGATCAGGCTCCGGGCGACCTCTCGGCAAAGGTGCGGATGATGCGGAACGATGTACTTCTTGCCCTGATCTCGTCGCTCGACGAAATGATGGAACATTCACCTGCCGGGCCGCAGCACCACGCCGATATCGACGCCTTCCTCGAAAGCGGCTGGATGCGCGATCACATCCGCGGAATGGCCATCCGCGCTCTCGACCGGATCAAGGGCCGCGAGCATACGATGCTCACGCCCGACAGCGACAATCCGGCGATGATGTTTCGCGACGGCGAGCGGATGTTCGGAGACGAAGGCGCAGGCAAGCGCGAGCTGTTCCTGCGATCGGGCAATGCCCGAAGTTCGTATCATTCGGTTTTCGAGGAGCCTTTCGTCATCGTCGCGATCGACGACATCGTCGTCGAGGAGCTGATCGTGGAGGGCCTCGAGAACGGCGACTTCTACTATCCGCACCCGGGTGTCTCGTTGCGTCGCGGCCGGAGCTGGCGCCTCAGCCGCGGCGAGGCAATCGTACGCGCGGACCCGGAAGCCTTCCTCAACGTCCAGCAGGACGACAGCGCCAAATATCTCACCTATATCCGTGGCGAACGCCCCGCCTCCTACCGGCTCGTCTTCGACAAGCAGTCGCTGCGCCTGATCGCAACCGGCGGACTCGATCTCGTCACGGCGAAGGCGCTCTCCTATCTGGAAGTTCTCGAAGCGATTGGCTCGCCGCTGCTCGCGGAGATCGCGATGGAATATACCAGCCACTATTCGCCGGTGATCCGCTGGCGGGCTTTGTCCTCGCTCAACAAAATCCGTCATCCAGAGACCGAGACGGTGCTGCACCAGTTCTGCAACGACGAGGTCGCGTTCGTCGCCCGCGGCGCGGCGCGGATCCTGGCGGAAGGAAAACGCTGATGGTCCTCTTCCTGGGCGCGCGTTACGATTGCGCGGAAAGCACTTACGGGATCGCCGAGTTTTCCGAGGACCTGGCGCGCGCGGACAATCTTCCCGCCCCCGAAAAATACCACCATGTCGCCGAGCTCCTGTCGCGCCTTACGGGCGAGATTGCCTATATCGAGGAGTTCATTCGCAAGATCTTTCATGCGCGCGATCCGAATCAGGTTGTGGACGGCTATGGCGACACCAGCCTGCTGCTCGGTGGCACCGAGCAATTCTCGTTCCGGATGGTCAAATGGCTCCCCGACAAGCAGGTGCCCCTTCCCGAGCACGAGCGCGAGGGCCTGGCCTACGACCTGCTCCACAACCACGACTTCAACCTGATCACCAAGGGCATTCACGGGGACGGCTACGAGACCGATGTCTATCGGTTCGATGCCTCGACCATCGTGGGCGCGTATGACGAACCGGTGGCGATGGCCTATCAGGGCCGCTTCAAGCTCTCGCCCGGCAGCGTGATGTGGTACGAGCAGTACAACGATGTCCACACGCAGATATCGCCGCGCGGCTTCTCGCTGAGCTTCAACGTGATTCCGAAGGATCGAGCGCTTCGGCACAGCCAGTTCATCTTCGACCGGAGCACCAGCCGCATCAAGGAATTCACTCGCAACGGGACGGCGCGGACGCTGTCCCTGTTGAATCTACTGTGCGATTTCGATGCGGGCGACGAGACCCGCGAACTCGTCGTCGATCTCGGGCAGAGCACCGCCAATTTGTGGCTCAAGATGTCTATCGCGGCGTTCGTCTCCGAACGATGGTCGATCGATCGCCGGGAGGTCTGGGATTCGTTCGAGATTCCAGAGCGCTATTCTCGTGCTCTCGACATCCCGGCCGACCATTTCTCGGTGCGTCGCATCCGATAGCGCAAGAGCCGTTCGCGTCCCGTCGGCCGGAAGGTTCCACCGGGTCGGCCCGCCAATGCCGATAGCCGTTGACAAGCACGCCGCTTAGCCACCACGACGCTCTGCGATGTTCACGTCGATCGACCGCTATCTCGCCCGTGTGATCGCGGTGCCGTTGCTGGCCAATCTGGTAATTGCGTCGATGCTTCTCGTGCTCGACCGCATGCGCATCCTGTTCGACTTCGTCGCCAGCGAAGGCGGGCCGGTGAACGTGGTCTGGCGCATGCTCGCCAACCTGCTCCCTGAATATCTGGGGCTGGGCATCCCCATCGGGCTGATGCTCGGTTGCCTGCTCGGCTTTCGCCGGCTCGCCATTTCCTCGGAGCTGGACGTGCTGCGCGCCGTGGGCGTGGGCTACACCCGGCTGCTGCGCGTCCCCTATATGTACGCCATCGGGCTGGCGCTGCTGAACCTTTCGATCATCGGCTTCGTCCAGCCTTGGGCGCGCTACAATTACGAGCAACTCCGTTTCGAGTTGCGGTCGGGCGCGCTCGGCGCGTCGATCAAGGTTGGCGAGTTCACCAGCTTCGGCAGCCGCATGACCCTGCGCATCGAGGGCAGCGCTAACGAGGGGCGCGATCTTTCGGGGATCTTCGTGCGGATGACCACGAGGGAAGGACCGCTCGCCGTCACCGCCGAGAAGGGCCAGTTCCTCCGCTCGGATGATCCCGATACGATCATCTTCAGGCTGACCAAGGGAACGCTGGTCCACACTGCGCAGGGATCGCAAGTGCCGCGCGTGCTGACCTTCGACACGCACAATCTGCCCATTCCTCTGCCCAAATATGAGCAGTTCCGCAGGCGCGGGGACAAGAATCTGGAGCTCACCCTGCCCGAACTCGCGGTGATCGGGAAGAGCGCGGATGCCACCCAGACGCAGCGCGACACCAGCCGCGCGGCGTTCCACTTCCGCCTTGCCGAAGTCGTCTCGATGTTCCTGCTGCCGATGCTCGCCGTTGCGCTCGGCATCCCGCCCAAGCGTTCGACCTCGGCGCTCGGCGTGTTCCTCTCAATCGTGATGATCGTCACCTATCACAAGGTGAACGAATATGGGCAATCGCTCGGCAGCCTCGGGCGGATCGATCCGATCATCGCGCTTTGGGTGCCCTTCGCCATCTTCGCGGGGCTGGTGATCTGGATGTACCACACCGTGGCCTATGTCCCCGGCGGCCAGCCGATCGGTGGGCTCGAAAAAGTCTTCGCCAAGCTATGGGCCGCGATCCGCCGGCGTCTGCCCGGCCGCCGCCGCAAGGCGATCGAGGTCCCGGCATGAACCCGGCCGCCTTCTTTCCGTCGCGCACCATGGCGCTCTACATGGGCAAGATGTTCCTCGTGCGCACCTTCGCCATCCTCGCGGCGTTGGTGCTCGTGCTCCAGGCGCTCGATCTGCTGAGCGAATCGGGACGGATCATGGCCCATCCGGGCAATGGCGAGGCCGAGATCTGGCGCTATGTCGGCCTGCGCACGCCGCAGATCATGGCGACTTTCCTGCCCTTCTCGACGCTGCTCGGCACGATCCTCGCGCTGTCGCAGCTCAACCAGAACAGCGAAGTGATCGCGATGAAGGCCTCCGGGCTTTCGGCGCATCAGGTGCTCGCGCCGCTGATCCTGACGGCGCTCGGCGTCGCCGCGCTCTCCTTCGCCTTCAACGAACGGGTCGTGAGCCGCGCCACCGCGACGCTCGAGCAATGGAAGAAGGTCGATTACGGCCCGCTGCCCGTCGACCGCGGCGATCGCTCCAATGTCTGGGTCAAGGAAGGCGACAATCTGATCGTCGTCGATCAGATCCGAGGCCGCGGCGACGCGGCGCAGCTCTATGGCGTCACTGTCTATGAGCGGGCCGGCCAATCGCTCCGCGCGATCCTGACCGCGAAGCATGGCGTGCGCGACGGCGAAGGATGGAAGGTCGACGGCGCGCAGCGCTTCGACATCGCGGCGGGCACGCTCGCCGATCTCGCCCCGCTCCGCATCGCCAACGGCGTGCGACCGGACCAGTTCACGCTCAGCCACATCAACGCCGACGGCCTTTCCTTCAGCGCGCTGCGCGAAGTTATCAACGATCTGCGCGTCGCCGGCCGCCCGACCAAGGCGCTCGAAGGCTCGCTGTGGCACAAGCTCTCCGGGCCGCTCTCCTCGGTGCTGATGCCGCTGCTCGGCGCGGTCGCCGCCTTCGGCATCGCGCGATCGGGCAAGCTGTTCGTCCGCGCGGTGATCGGCATGGCGCTCGGCTTCCTCTATTTCGTCGCGGACAATTTCGCGCTGGCGATGGGCAATCTCGGCGCCTACCCGCCGTTTCTCGCCGCCTGGGCGCCGTTCCTGCTGTTCCTGATGATCGGCGAAGCGGTACTGCTCCGAACCGAGGAATAGCCTCCGGTGACGGCGACGATCCCCGGACCGGATGGGCAGCCCCGCTGCCGATGGAGCGCGGCGACTCCGGAGTTCCTGCCCTATCACGATCGCGAATGGGGCTTCCCGGTCGCCGACGATCGCCGGCTGTTCGAGAAACTCTGCCTCGAAGGTTTCCAGTCGGGCCTGAGCTGGCGCACGATCCTCGCCAAGCGCGAGAATTTCCGCGCCGCCTTTCACGGCTTCGATTTCGATCGGGTCGCGGCCTTCACCGATGCCGATGTCGAGCGCCTGCTCGGCGACGCCGGCATCGTCCGCCATCGCGGCAAGATCACCGCGGTGATCAACAACGCGCAGTGCCTGCAGGAACTGGTCCGTCGGGAGGGATCGTTCGCCGCCTATATCTGGCGCTTCGAGCCCCGTCCGGAGGAACTGGCGCCCCCGCAGACCGCATCGACCTCGCCCGCCTCGATCGCCCTGTCGAAGGACCTCAAGAAGCGCGGCTGGGCCTTTGTCGGCCCCACAACGGTCTTTGCCTTCATGCAGGCCATGGGCCTGATCAACGATCACGCCGAGGGCTGCGTGATCCGCGAGCAGGCGGCGAAAGCGCGGCAGGCGTTCAAGCCGCCCGCCTAGCTTCTTCCCGCAGCCCGCGATGCCGGCATGGACCACCGTCTCGTCCATATCCGCTTTCGTCGAACCAGGACTTGTCGCAGCGCTTCGCATCTCCCCAAACCGCCCCGCGCGCGATCGCGCTTGTTCTCACGGGAGAAAGCAATGCTGTTCAGAACGAGCCTGCGCGCCGCAGCGGTAGCGCTGGCGCTGGCGGCTCATCCGCATGTCGCGCTCGCGCAGACACAGCGACCGACGATTCACGTCAATGACGGCCTGGTCTTCCCCTGGATGAACCTGATCCGCTTTTGGGAAACGTCGGGCGATCAGGCGATGGGAGCGTCTCCCAGCGAGCGCGCGCCGGGCCGGATCTTCCGGAAACCCGGCGTCTTCGTCCACGGCAATGTGCCCAAGGCGCAAGCGGACCTCCTCACCCGCAAGCTCACCGCCGCGCTCGATATCCTGCTCGCGCAGATACCGCTTCGCGATATTCACGGCTCCTATCTGATGTCGTCGATCAACATCAGCCGCGCGCTGAGCGGGCAGGTGCAGGGCTGCCTGAGCATTCGCGCCTTCCCGATCAATCTCGCCGACCCGCTGACCCGGGTGGACGAGGGCCGCTATTCCACCCCCGGCGGCGAGGGCCCCTCGCTCAACGTCTGGTACAATGCGCCGCTCTACGATCGCACCGATCGGGTGTTCATCATCGGCGAATATGACGGGATCAAGATCCAGCCGGCCGGCCCCGGCTATGCGGGGATCATCGTCAAATCGGACCGACAGTTTCTGGTCCCCGGCAAGAACGGGAACGTGCTCAACCCCAAATTCTTCGACACCAGCCGACCCGTCGGCGACCTCCAGCTGCTCTGGTTCCACGCATCGAGCGGATATCGCGACAGGCAGGTGCCCACCGGCTGGAACGCCCGCCTCGCCGCCGCCGGCTTCATGGCCGACTGGGGCGAGATCGTGCGGAAAATGGAGCAGACACGCTAGCTAGCCTCGCGGCCATCGAGCTTTTCGGTGGTGCGGTGGCGGCGCGGCATGCCATCCTTCCCGGCCACTGCTGCCGGAGTTCGCCCATGCGCCTTGCCTTGCTCGCCTGCCTCGCTCTGATCACCACCGCAATCCCGGCGTTGGCGCAGCGCGCACCGCTCGATCCGCAAAAAGCGGTGTACGAGCTTCGCACCTACACCCCCGCGCCGGGCAAGCTCGCCGCGCTCAACGCGCGGTTCCGGGCGCACACGCTCAAGCTGTTCGAGAAGCATGGCATGCACAACGTCGCTTATTGGAACGAGCAGCCGACCGGCGAGGCGCGCGAGGGCCGGGTGATCTATATCCTCGCTTATCCCGACCGCGCAGCGCGCGACGCTGCCTGGAAGGCGTTCGGCGAGGATCCCGAGTGGCGCGCCGTCGCCGCCGCGTCGGAGGCCGATGGCAAACTGGTGGCCAAGGTCGACAGCGTGTTCATGACGATGACCGATTATTCGCCGAGCCTCGCTCTGCCGCGCTAGCCAGAAAATTCCTCCCCCAGCGAGCTGGGGGAGGAATTCGCCCCCAAACGAAACGGGCCGGCCCACAAGGGACCGGCCCGCTATCGTTCAGCCCGGGAGCGAACCTAGCGCCGCACGCCCATCGTGCTGCGCGCCAGCTGGCCGACGAGCCCCGGCAGACCCTTGTAGCTCGCCTTGTGATAGGGCGAATCCTGCTCGACCATCGCGGTCAGGCGGCGATGGGCGATGCCGAGATTGTGATAGGGCACGCTCGGCAGCAGATGGTGCAGCGCGTGGTAGCGCAGACCCACCGGCGCCCAGAGCGCGGGCAGCAGCGCCGGCGGCGGCACGTTGACGCTGTCGAGATACTGCGCGGTCACCGTCATCGCCTCGCCTTCATTCTCCCAGAGATGCGCGACGAGCGTGCGGACCTGGTTGATCACCGTGATCGTGCCGATCACAGCGAGGAAGATCGCGAAGGCGCGCAGCGGGATCACACCCGTCGCGGTCAGGCCGATCAGCGCGATCGCCCAGACACTGGTCGCGGCTTCCTGCCACAGCCACTGTTTGCGCGCCTCGCCCTCGGCGGGGCGGCGGCGGAAGGACGGGTTGATCACCAGCCCCGAATAGCGCTCGACCACCGGCTTGCGCAGCACCGGAACGACCAGCGAGAGCGGCGCGAGCAGCGCATAGCGGATCAGCAGCCCGATCGGCGCCAGCGCCGCGATCAGCACGAATAGCGGCAACGACCAGGGTTTCATCAGCGCGAGCGGCAGATATTCGGGATCCTCGACCGTGCCATAGCGCGTGCGGGCATGGTGGAGATTGTGCACGCCCTCGTACATGAACGAAGGCACCATCAGCGGCACGCCGACGAGCAGGTTCCAGCCGAGCCGATAGCCCGGCACGCTGCTGTGCTTCATATGCGTGATTTCGTGGATGAAGCTGCCCGCGCGATAGAGCGCGAGCACCGCCACCAGTCCGGCGAGCAGCGCCAGACCCGGCGAGGTCAGCATGATCGCCAGCGCGAGCGCGCCATAGCCGACCACCACCGAAGCGAGGGTGTCGGCCCAATAGACCAGCGGGCGCGCCTTGTGCAGGTCGCGCGCGATCTCCGCGGCGGCACGCAGCATCGCCTTGTCGTCGGCGATGCGACCCGCCGCGGCTCGCGTCGAAGGCGCGGCCGGTGCCGTCGTCTCGCGCAAATCCAGTGCGATAGTAGAGTTCATGGGTACATCCATTGCCTCTAGATAGTGGCTAGAACGGGGCAACAACAGGGGGATGCCGCGGCGCAGCAGGTTGTGCTTGACAAGCGCCCCCCTGAAGCCGGACTTCGGCGCACTCTCCAGAAGGTGCCCGTTCATGTCCGAACTCGCCGTCCGCCCGATCAGCTCGAAGGCGGATATCAATGCTTTCGTCGAACTCGCCTATCGCCTCAACGGCGATGATCCCCATTGGGTCGCCCCGCTGCGCGACGAAGTGAAGGCGACGATCGACCCGAAGAAGAATGGCTGGTTCAGCCATGCCGAGGCGCAGCTGTTCCTCGCAGAGCGCGGCGGCAAGGTCGTCGGACGGATCTCGGCGCATATCGATCGGCTAGCGCTCGAAATGCCGCCCGAGCAGGGTTTCGGCCCGGGCACCGGCTTCTGGGGGCTGTTCGAGGCCGAGGATGCCGAAGTCGCCGCCGCGGTGATCGCCGCGGCCGAGGCGTGGCTACGCGACAAGGGCATGACCCGCGCGTTGGGGCCGGTCAGCCTGTCGATCTGGGAAGAGCCGGGGCTGCTGGTCAAGGGCCATGACCATTCCCCGACGGTGCTGATGGGGCATCACCCCGCTCGCTATCAGGGCTGGATCGAGGCGCTGGGCTATGCTGAAGCCAAGAAACTGATCACCTATGACCTCGACATCGCGCAGGGCTTTCCGCCGCTGATCCAGCGCATCGTCGCCGCGGGCGAGAAGAATGCCCGCATCAAGATCCGCAAGGTCAACAAGAAGCGCTTCGACGAGGAGGCCGCGATCATCCTCGCGATCCTCAACGACGCATGGTCGGACAATTGGGGGTTCGTGCCGCTGACCCAGCCCGAGATCGACGATGTCGGCAAGAAGCTGAAGCCGCTGGTATTCGAGGATCTGATCATGATCGCCGAGCTCGACGGCGAGCCGGTAGCGTTCATGGTCACCCTGCCCGATCTCAACGAGCCGCTGAAGCCGCTCAAGGGCTCGTTGCTGCCGTTCGGCTGGGCCAAGCTGCTGCTCTGGCTGCGCAAACCCAAGGCGCACACGATGCGCGTGCCGCTGATGGGCGTGGTCAAAAGGCTGCAGAGCTCGCGCATGGCGAGCCAGCTTGCCTTCATGATGATCGAATATATCCGCCGCGCGGCGGTGCCCAATTACGGCGCGAAGCGCGGTGAGATCGGCTGGATCCTCGATGACAATCAAGGGATGATTGCCATCGCCGACGCGATCGAAAGCCGGATCAACCGCGAATATGTGATCTATCAGAAGCCGATCTGAACGGCGGCTCCGCAGCGGAAATGCTTCGCGCTGCGGGACGGCCGGGTCGACGCCCGACGCCGCGATCCACGCCGCGCGCGTGCGGCGATCCTTGATGCGGACACGGCTTCCGGTCGGAACGCCGTGCTTGATCGTGATTTTCCCTTTCAGGGCGCCGGCGAGCACGCCCTCGCGCGCTCGCCGGCCCGGTTATCGGCTCACTTCTGCGCGGACGCGGTAGCGGGATCGACGCCGGTTTTGGCGATCCATTGCTCGCGGGTCAGGCAGGTCTTGCCGTTGAAGATCGTGCCGGTGCTGGTCTGCGGCTTGACGCAATAGCGGCGCTCCTTGCCGCCCGCCTTGGCCGAGGCCTTGGGCGTGTCGGTGGTCGGATCCGGCGCAGCGGCATAGGCCGGCGCAGTGGCGCCCGCGACGAGGACGGCGGCGGCGATGAAAGCGGCGGCGGCGCTCGAAACGCGGCCGGTGGTGCGATTGCTGAACATATCCCTGACTCCTTTTACTTCAGACACCAGGCGCTCCCTCGTACCGCCTGCACCAGAAGCTTTGCATTCCCCGTGCCAGTTTTCAGGAATATGGAATTTCAACTACTTAGCTGTGTTACACTTCCAAGTCACCGCCATAACACAGCAATACACGCCAAGTTTTGGCGGATGCCGCAGGGGCACTGTTCGAAAAGGGACAGTAGCGACTGTCCGGAACCGGGCGCGACTGTCCGATTCCGTAGCGTCAGATCGCAGTTCCGTAGCGTCGGGGTCCGCGCCTCAGCGCAGCGTCACCCAGGTCGGGGCGTGATCGCTGGCCTTTTCGCGGCCGCGATAGTCCTTGTCGACGCCCGCCCCGATCAGCCGGTCGGCGGCCTGCGGACTGAGCAGAAGATGGTCGATGCGGAACCCCGCATCGCGCTGCCAGCAGCCCGCCTGATAGTCCCAGAAGGTCCAGATGCCGCCGGCGGGAAAGCGCGTCCGGAGCGCATCGGTCCAGCCCTGCGCGAGCAGGCTGCGATAGCGCTGGCGCGATTCCGGCTGCATCAGGGCGTCGCTCGCCATAGCGCGTACCGAGAAGGTGTCGTCATCATTGGGGATGACGTTGTAATCGCCCGCCAGCACCACCGGCCGCTCCTCGGCGAGCAGCGCCCGCGCGCGATCGGCGAGCCGCTCCATCCATTTGAGCTTGTAGTCGAACTTGGGGCCCGGCTGCGGATTGCCGTTGGGCAGATAGATCGAGGCGATCACCAGATCGCCGACCTCGGCCTCGACATAGCGGCTATGCGCGTCCTCGGGATCCCCCGCGAGCCCGCGCTGGCGCTCGACCGGCTGCTGCCCGCGCGCGAGCACCGCGACGCCGTTGAAGCCCTTCTGGCCGTGCCAGACGGCGCCGTAGCCCGCCTTCTCGATATCGCCAACCGGCAGCGTCTCGTCAGCGCCCTTCAGTTCCTGAAGGCACACCAGATCGGGCTTCTGCTCGTCGAGATATTCGAGCAGGCGCTCCATGCGCGCCTTGATCCCGTTGACGTTGTAGGTGACGATTTTCATCCCCGCTGGTTAGCGGGACGCGCGACGCAGCGCCAGCGCTACCGCTGGCGGGTCAGACCGAGAAGCTGGTGCCGCAGCCGCAGCCCGACGCCGCGTTGGGATTGGTCACTGCGAAATGCGCACCGCCGAGATTGTCGACGAAGTCGACCTGGGCACCGCGCACCAGATCGAGACTTATGGAATCGACCACCAGCCGCACGCCGTCGGTCTCGACGACGCTGTCGTCGCCTTCCACCGCCTCGGCCATGCCGAACTTGTACTGGAAGCCCGAACAGCCCCCCCCTTCCACCGAAAGCCGCAGGATCGCGGGCTTCGACTGTTTCGCGGCGATCGCCGCCACGCGCGCGGCGGCGGCGGCGGTGAGCGCGATCTCCGGCTGGGTGAGCGTGGCCATGCGCCGGAGATAGTGGCGCCGGCGCGTCGAGGCAATGCGGCGCGGACGGGCTTGGGATAACAGGATGTTTACCATGGACTTCTAACAGAGGGCGACAGGATGGCCGCTCTCCGAATGAACTCCGCCTTGCACGATTCCGAGGATCTGACCCGCGACCTGCTCGATCAGGCGCTCCGCTGCGCCAGCAACGGCATCATCCTTTTCGATGAGGATGAGACCGTCCAGCTCGCCAATGAACGGCTCCACGCGCTGTTCGGCATGCCGCAGGGTGCGGTGAAGCCGGGCGACACGCTGAGCGACTTCCTGCATGCCTGCGGCCGCGCCGTCGGCTGGGATGCCGCGCGGACCGCGCAGATCCTCGAGAACCACCGCAGCTGGAAGGACGAGGGCGTCGATCGCACGATCGAGCACCGCCTCGACGATGGCGGAATCGTCCGCGTCACCTTCCGCCCGCGTCCCGGCCGCGGCGCGGTGCTCACCTATGACGACATCACCAACGAGCGTCGGCTCGAGGAAATCGCGCAGGAGCGCGCCGGCGCCGAGCAGCAATTCCGCACCGAGATCGCGCATACCGTAAGCCGGATCGCCGAAGCGGCGGTCGAGGTCAGCGCGACCGGCGACGGCGCCGAGCGCGCGATTGCCGCAGCCTCGGCAGGAACCGGCGAACTGGTCACCGCCGCCGAGCAATCGGCCGAGGCGATGAGCGCCGCGGCGAGCACTGCCGCCGCCATGTCGTCGGTGATCGCCAGCATGGCCGACGAGGCCGGCCGCGCGGCGCTCGGCACCGCCAGCGCCGCTGCCGATGCGCGCCGGACGCTCGATCTCTCCGAGAACCTCGCCAGCCACGCACAGGAGATCGGCTCGATCCTCGACTGGATCCGCAACATCTCCAGCCAGACCAAATTGCTCGCGCTCAACGCCACGATCGAGGCGGCGCGTGCGGGCGATGCCGGGCGCGGCTTCGGCGTCGTCGCGCAGGAAGTGAAGTCGCTCGCCGAGCAGACCGCGCGCGCCGCCAACGAGATCTCGGCCAAGATCGACGGCATCCGCGCCGCGACCGAACAGGTGGTCAGCGCCAACAGCGCGATCGAATCGGGGCTCGACGAGGTCCGCCAGCAGGCCGATCGCATCCAGGCGACGATCGAGGCGCAGCACGTTCAGGTCAATGTGATCGTCTCGGCAGTGGACGAGACCGCGCTCACCGCGCGCCAGATGGCCGACAACATCCTCGCGGTCGACAGCAACACTCGCGCGCTGGGCAATGCAGTCGGCGAAGTGAGCAGCACCTTCGGCCAGGTTCGCCAGCTCATCGAGCATCTCGAAGTCGGATCCGATCGCTTCCTGCGCGCCCGCGCCTAGCGGTTTCGCGCCTTTCGGCAAAAGCTCAGCTTTTGCTCATGATCCCCATCCGTCGCCCGTGACACGCCGTGCCTCGCATTCGAGGCAAGGAGCAAGGCGATGGCAGTGACGAACAGCGATGGCGGCAGCGTGCGGCGCCGCCCGCCCTGGCGCATCCTCGGTTGGGGTGCGGCGGGGGCGGTGCTCCTGCTTCCGCTGCTCGCCGGCGCGCCATGGACGGGATCGGACTATATCGTGATGGCGTTCCTGCTCGGCGGCGCTGGGCTGCTGCTCGAGCTTGCGGTGCGCGTCTCCGGCGATCGCCTCTATCGCGCCGGTGCGGGCGTCGCAGTCGCGGCCGCCTTTCTGCTGCTCTGGGTCAATGGCGCGGTCGGCTTTCTCGGCGACGAGGACAATCCCGCCAATCTGATGTTCCTCGGCGTGCTTGCCATCGCGCTCGCCGGAGCGATCATCGCCAACTTCAGGGCCACGGGCATGGCACGCGCGATGTTCGTCACCGCGGCGGCGCAGCTATTGGTCGGTGTCGTTGCGCTCGCGGCGGGGCTCGGCTCGCCGGGCTATGCGGGCATCTACGAAGCCGTGATGGGCACCAGCGTTTTCGCGGGTCTTTGGCTGCTCTCGGGCGGCCTGTTTCGCAAGGCCGCGGCCTGAGCTGAGATTTTCATTCAAGAAGAGATGCTTGATGCGTCAGGCGTGATACAATGGAAGGATGGATTTCGAGGTAACCATGCGCGGCGTGCCGTCCGCGACGCTCCGGCGTCGCGATCGTACGCGCGCGCGCGGGCACGGCCCCGGAAGCGACGCCGCGTCGTGAGCGAAGCGCTGAACCAGCGCGAGCGGATGCCGCGCAAGAATCTGATGCTCGCCGCCACGATCGAATCGGCTGGCACCCGCGCGCCCGTGCGCATCCGCAACCTGTCCGAGACCGGCGCGATGCTCGATGGGGCGGCGCTGCCTGACGCGGGCGCCGGGCTCACATTGCTGCGCGCCGACATCCAGGTCGCGGCGATGGTGGTGTGGCGCGAAGCCGGACGCTGCGGAATCCGCTTCGACAATGTCGCAGCGTCAGTCGACGAATGGGTCACCGGCAAGCGCGCGGCGACGTTCAACGGCCAACGCGGCCAGGCGCGCGTCGACGCGATCCAGACCGCGGTCCGCAGTGGCGCCATCCTCCCCTCTGAGCCGGTGCCGGCAACCGGCACCGCGCTGCGTCCGGGTGAACTCGAACAGCGCGTCTCGGAAGAGATCGTCTATGTCCAGCGCCTGATCGACGCGCTCGGCGAGGACCTGGTCGAGGACCCGGTGATGCTCCAGCGCCATTCGAGTGTGCTGCAGAATCTCGATCGCGCGAGTCAGGTGCTCGCGCATCTGGGGACAGTGCTCGCCGCGCCGGACCGCGCGGCCGCGGCGCAGGCGATCACGATGCAGGATCTGCGCGAGCGCCTGCTGCGAAAGCCGATTTTCTAGAAAGCCGGGCCGGAGGGCGGTGCCGGGGTCGTTGCCCCGGCACTCCTCTCCTGACTCTTACTTCGCGGGGCCGCCGACGCCGCCCTGCGCGCGGTTCTGGACCGCGGTCAAATATTCGCCGGTCTGGAGGAAGGGGATCGGATTGACCGCCTTGCCGTCGACGCGGACTTCATAATGGAGATGGCTGCCGGTCGAACGGCCGGTCGAGCCCATCAGGCCGATCATCTGCCCGCGGCGGACGCGGGTGTTGTCGGCGACGAGGATCTTGGAAAGGTGGCCGTAGCGCGTTTCGATGCCGCGGCCATGATTGATCTGGACGAGATTGCCGTAGCCGCCCTGGCGGCCGGCATGGCTGATCACGCCGTCGGCGGTCGCATAGATCGGCGTGCCGATCGTGCCGGGGATATCGACGCCGGCGTGCATCGCAGCGGTGCCGCGGAACGGATCCGAACGCACGCCGAAGCTCGAGGTGAACACCAGCTTGTCGACCGGCTGCATCGACGGGATCGAGATCACCGTCTGCTCGAGCGCGTCGAGCTTCTTCCAGGTCAGGAACAGCGCGCGGAACTGCGCATCGGCGCTCTCGGCCGAATCCGAGCCCGCGGCGCCGTCGTTATTGTCGTCCATCGGCTCGTAAGGACCACCCATCGCGCCCTGCACGCGGACGAAACGCTCGGGAGCGAGGCCGAGACGGCGGAAATGGCTGGCGGTCTGCTGATAGCGTGCCTCGCCCGCAAGACGGGCCTTGCCGGCAAGCGCGGCCTGGCGCTGTTCGACCGCGCGGAGGGGGGCGAGCATCTCGTCGGCGACGGCGCTGGTCTTCGAATCGGTGTCGGCGAGCGCGGCGTCGAGCGCGACCGGATCGGTCTTGCCGTTCAGCACCGCGGAGATCAGCGCCTGGCGCTGCTCGACGCGGGCGGCCTGCAGCTTGGCGGCTTCCTTGGCGGCGGCGACTTCGGCCTGCATCTTGGCGACCTGCGCGCGCATCTTGGCGACCTGCGCCTCGGGCGATCCGGGAACCGCGTTCACGCCGCTGACGGCGATCGCGCCAGCCATCGCCTGCGACACGCCATAGCCCGAAAAGAGAACGGTGATCGCGGCGGCGCCGGCGAGAAGCGCCTGGGTGCGGCCGGCGATGCTGAAACGGCGCAGATCGCGGCCGTCATGGAAAATAAAATCACGGGTAGTGAAAAAATCGCGGAACCGCTTGCCCAGGTTCGCATTCTTGTCGTTCGAAACGTTAGCCATGAGTCCCCGGCGGTCCAAGGCAAGCGCGCACCGATTGCGACCCGGTGATCGGCTTACAAAAATTCCAACGATCCAGTTGCAGCCCCTCCGCGTCTGGACGGTCGGGGTTTGGCCTGAGAAATCAGGGAACCGCAAGCGCTGCGTAGTAACCACGCGTCAGACCGGCTGAGTCGCGCGCCGAGTCGTTGAATGGAGGTTTAATCAGCCCCCGGAAATGGGTACGGACGAGGTGCCGCCACGTCGTTTCCGGGTTAATATTTTGTTCACGACAGGCTGATTCGAACCACAGGGTCCCGGCCCGGACATGGGCCACTTCGTCGGTCAGGATGCGGCTCAGGATCGCCGCGGTGGCGCGGTCGCCCACCGCGTCAAAACGCTCGATCGTAGAAGGCGTTACGTCGAGGCCACGCGCTTCGAGCACCATCGGAACCACCGCCAGCCGCGCCAGCGAATCATGCGCGGTCGCCGCCGCGGCGTCCCACAATCCGTCATGCGCAGGCATCGCGCCGTAATGGCTGCCGAGTTGCTTGAGCCGCCGGTCGAGCAGCGCGAAATGCATCGCCTCGTCGGCGCCGACCTTCATCCAGTCGTCGGTAAATCCGCGCGCGAATTCACCGCCGAACCGGCCAACCGCGTCGAAGGCGAGATCGATCGCCGCGAATTCGATATGCGCAAGCGCGTGGATCAGCGCGACGCGCCCGCGCTCGGATCCGCCCTTGCCGCGCTTGGGCATGCGGTTGGGGGGCAGCAACTCCGGCTGGTCCGGCCGCGCTGGCCGATCGGGCATCGCCACATCGAAACGATGGTCCAGCCGCCCCAGCCGCCAGTCGCGCGCCGCCGCCCGCGCCGCCTTGATCTTGGCCAGCGGCTCGCTGGCGTCGAGCACCGCCCGCGCCGCCTCGGCGACGCTGCGCCTCACTTGCCGAGCATCTCCTTCGCCGAGGCGAGCACCGCCTCGGCATGGCCGGGCACGCGCACCTTGCGCCACGCGCGGAACAGCTTGCCGTCGCCATCGAACAGGAAGGTCGAGCGGTCGATGCCCATATAGCGCCGGCCGTAGAGCTGCTTCTCGATCCACACGCCAAAGGCTTCCATCACCGTTCCGTCATCGGTCGCGAGCGGCACGCTGAGATCATATTTTTCGGTGAATTTCCGGTGCTTTGCAGCGCTATCCTTGGAGACGCCGAGAAGTTCGACGCCGAGCGCGGCGAACTGCGGGAGCAGCGCGGAGAAGTCCTGCGCCTCGCGCGTGCAGCCGGCGGTGTCGTCCTTGGGATAGAAATAGAGCAGCAGCGGCCCTTTGCGCCCGGCCAGCGCGATGGGTCCCTCGCTCCCTTCCAGCGTCAGCGCGGGAAGCGCGTCTCCGGGCTCGATCATTCCAGGTCTCCGTCAGCCGCCGGCGCGGATCGCCGCCCAGCACTCGGCCACCTCCTGCCGGGTCCGCTCGAGCGAGGCAACCACCTCGTCCCACGATGCCAGCCCCATCGCACGCGCGATCAGCGCCTGCGTCGTCTCGCCCGGCGGGCGCGCATCCGGCGCGACGAGCCGCAGCGTCACCAGCAGCCGCGAGAGCAGCGCATGGGCGCCGACCATCGTCTCCGAGAGCAGTCCCTGCCCGGCCAGCAGCCGGATCGCCTCGCGCAGCCGCGGCGTGAAGGCCATACGGTGCCGCAGCTGGAGCACGTGCACCGCGAATTCGAGATCGACCAGCCCACCGGGCAGCAGCTTGGCGTCGAGCGGCCCCGTCGGCGGTTTGTGCGCCGCCATCTCTTCGCGCATCTTCACGGCATCGGCGAGGATGTCGCGCTCGGGCCGCGCGCCGCCCAGCACCGCGTCGACGATCGCCTGCACGGCCTCCCGCGCCGCCGGCGAGCCGAACACCGGCCGCGCCCGGGTGAGCGCCATATGCTCCCATGTCCACGCATCCTCGCGCTGATAGCGCTCGAAGGCGTCGAGCGACACGACCAGCGGCCCCTGCGCGCCCGAGGGGCGCAGCCGCGTATCGACGTCGTAGAGCGGCCCCGCCGCGGTCGGCACCGAGAGCGCCGCGGTCACCCGCTGGGCCAGCCGGTTGTAATAAGTCACTGCCCCCAGCGGCTTCGCGCCGTGGGATTCGGCGGCATAGTCGCCGGTGAACAGATAGACGAGGTCGAGGTCCGAGGCATGGGTGAGCGCCTGCCCGCCCATTCGGCCGAGCGCGAGGATCACCAGCTCGCTGCCGGGCACCCGGCCATGCGTGCGCTGGAACTCCGCCACCGTGGCCGCCGCGAGCACCTCGATCGCCGCCTCGGCGATCCGCGCATAGCCATAGGACACCTCGATCGGGTCGCTCGCGCCCGCCACGATCTGCGCGCCCAATGCGAAACGCTTCTCGCCGACCAGCCGCCGGACATGCTCGAGCTGCCACTGATAATCGGCCCCGCCCTCGCGCGCCGCCATCGCGTCGATCAGCTCGGGGATCGCAGCGACGGGCTCCAGCGCGCTCGCGTCGATCAGCCCGTCGAGCAGCTCGGCGCGGCGCCCGAGCTGCTCGGCGAGCGTCGGCGCGTGGCACAGGATCGCGCTCATCAGCTGGCGGAGCCCGGGCTGCGCCTCGAGCAACCGGAAGAAGTTGATCGCGCTCGGCAGCCGCGAAAGCATCGCGTCGAACCGGGTGATCGCATGCGTGCTGTCCGGCGCCTTCGCGAAGGCGTCGATCAGCCCGGGCAGCAGCGCCTCGAGCGCCTCGCGCGCCTGCGGGCTGCGCAGCGCCGGATAGCCGCCGCCGCGCCAGCCCTCGACGATCCGCAGCGCACCCGCGGGATGGTCGAACCCGGCGTCCTTGAGCCGTGCCTCCAGCGTCTCGGAATCGGCGGGAAGCCGCGGCTCCTCCTCGCCCGCCAGCCCGTCATAGACGCGCCCGACCCGCTCGACATGCGGCCGCAGTCGCTCGATCAGCGCTGCGCCGTCCGTCAGCCCATGCAGTGCCGCGACATTGTCGAGCGCCGCCTGCCCCGCGGGAAGCGTGTGCGTCTGAAGATCGTCGACCATCTGCAGCCGATGCTCGACGGTGCGGAATTCGACATAGGCGGCGGTCAGCGCCGCCGCATCGTCGGGGTCGATCCGCCCCGCCCCGGCCAGCGCCGCCAGCGCGTCGCGCGTCGCCGGCACGCGTAGCTCGGGATCGCGTCCGCCGTGAATCAACTGATGGATCTGCGCGTAGAATTCGATCTCGCGGATGCCGCCGCGTCCACGCTTGAGATCATACCCCGGCCCGAATGCCTGCGCCTGGGCATAATGGTCGCGGATCCGGCGCGAGATGTCGCGGATCTCGCGGATCGTCCCGTAATCGACCGCGCGCCGCCACACGAACGGCCGGATCGCCTCGAGGAAGCGCGCGCCGAGCGCGGTATCGCCGGCGCAGGCGCGCGCCCGGATGAACGCCGCGCGTTCCCAGGGCAGCGCCTGCGATTCATAATAGGAGATCGCCGCCTCCACCGGGAGCGCGATCGGGGTCACTTCGGGCGACGGCCGCAGCCGCAGGTCGACCCGCATCACATAGCCATCGGCGTCGCGCGCCTGGAGCAGCTCGATCACGCGCCGGCCGATCCGCACCGCCGCCTCCTCGACCGCCTCGCGCGGCCGGCACGGCAGGGTCGCCGGGTCGAAGATCAGGATCGGATCGATGTCGGAGGAATAATTGAGCTCGCGGCTGCCGAGCTTGCCCAGCGCGATCGCGGCGAAGCCCTGCGGCTCGGCATCGGGAGTCCGCTCGCGGATCGCGGCGCGGATCGCGCGATCGAGCGCGTCGTCGGCGAAATCGCTCAGCAGGTTGGTGACCCGGGTGAGGTCGAGCCGCCCGGACAGATCGCCCAGCGCGACGAGCAGCGCGAGCCGCCGGCGCTCCAGTCGCAATCGCCGCGATTCGGGCATGTCCGCATCGAGCGCCCGCGCAGTCGCGAGCGGGTCGCCGAGCGCCTGTTCGAGGTTCTCGACCAACAGCGACTCGCGGTCGAGCAGCATCGCCAGGAACGGCGCATGACTTCGGGCGCGATCAATCGCCGCCGCCAAGTCCCCGGAATTCATTCGGAAACCCCTTGTCGATACGCGCCGGGAACAACACATTTAGCAAAGTCAAGCAACAAATGTGAATCCGAGGCGTTTTTCCGTCGTGACCCGACCGTCATCCTGTTCCGCCCCCGAGGCCCATGCCCGCGCTTACCGCGTCGAACTGCCCCGCGCCAGCGACGCGATCGCGCTGTCGCTGCGCGATGCCTTCGATCGCGAGGCCGGCCTGCCCGACGACATGGCGATGCTGCTGCGCCGGCTGAACCAGATGATCCCGCACTGATCGGCGCGGCGCGCCCGCGCCGCTACGGGGTGCGTGGATCGAGAGACTATTCCTGGCGCTCGCGGCTCAAATCGTCGACTTCGCCCATGATCGTGTCGAGCGCGCTCTTGCCCCCCGGATTGGGCAGGCTCTCGCGGCGCGAAGGCAATTGCCCCTCGGTCAGCAGCGCCTCGAGCGCGACGCGGCCGCGCGCGACGCGGCTCTTGATCGTGCCGACCGCGACATTGCAGATCTCGGCCGCCTCCTCATAGGCGAAGCCGCCCGCGCCGACGAGGATCAGCGCCTCGCGCTGCGGCTGCGGCAGATGCAGCAGCGCGCGCTGCATGTCGTTCAATTCGACGTGCCGATCCTGGCTCGCCGGCGCCGCGAGCAGCCGGTCGGCGACAAGATCGTCCCATTCGCCCTTGAAGCGCGCGCGGCGCATCTGGGAGAGATAGAGGTTGCGCAGAATGATGAAGGTCCATGCGCGCATATTGGTGCCGGCCTGGAAGCGCTGGCGCGCCGCCCAGGCCTTGAGCAAGGTCTCCTGCACCAGATCGTCGGCGAGGTCGCGGCTGCCCGAAAGCGAACGCCCGAAGGCGCGCAAATGCGGGATCACCGTCGCGAGCTGTTTCTTGAACTCCGGATCGGAGAGCGCAACGTGCTCGCGCGGCGGCTCCGCCGCCGCCTCGTCGGCGTGATCGTCAGGCTGTTCGGACTCAGTCATTCGATCCCGCTCAATTTCACGTGCCGGGTTAGGGCGTAGATTGGAGATAGGCGCCGCGGACGCGATTGCCAGCATTTTCGGACGGCCTCCGGGTCTCAGAACCAGAGGATGACGGCGAACGCTATGATCACCAGCGCGAGGCCGAAGCCCAGCACATAGCGCGTCATATGCGGCGTGGTGCCCGCGCGGGCGCGGTCGGTGGAGACATGGATGGGTTCGTTGCTCTCAGCCATGTCCCCTCAACCCACCAAAACCGTTTTGGGTCCGTATCATGTGGAACCCGCACCGGAATTTTTCAGGCGGCGGCGGGCACCGTGGCCTGGTCGAAGAACAGCGCCTGGCTGATCGTGGTCTTCACTGTTTCGCGCTGGAATGGCTTGGTGATCAGGAAGGTCGGCTCGGGCCGCTCGCCGGTGAGCAGCCGCTCGGGGAAAGCCGTGATGAAGATCACCGGCACGCTGAACTCGGCGAGGATGTCCTTCACCGCATCGATTCCCGAGCTGTCGTCCGCGAGCTGGATGTCGGCGAGCACGAGGCCGGGGCGGTCCTCCATCGCAAGCGCCACCGCTTCGTCGCGCGTGACCGCGACGCCGGTGACTTCGTGGCCGAGATCGCGGACGATCTGCTCGAGATCCATCGCGATCAGCGGCTCGTCCTCGATGATCATCACGCGCGTGCGCGTCTGACGCTCGATCTCGGCGACCGCTTCGGCGACCAGCGCGGAGACCTGGCCGGGCTCTTCCTCGATCAGATAGCCGGCATCCTCGATGCTGAAGCCTTCGACCGTGGTGAGCAGCAGCGCCTGGCGCGAGAGCGGGGTGAGACGCGCGAGCCGCTTGCGGGCGATCATCTCCGCCTCGTTGGTCGTATCCTCGACGATGTCCTCTTCCTCGAGATGCGTCGATTGCCAGATCGCCTGGAAGGTCCGGTAGAGGCCGAGCCGGGGATCGACGTCGCGCGGGAACTGGTCGGGCGCCGCGACGATGGCTTCGAGCGCCGCGCGCACATAGCGGTCGCCTTCGGCCTGGCTGCCGGTGAGCGCGCGGGCGTAACGGCGGAGCAGAGGAAGGTGCGGCGCGAGTTGCTGTCCAAGCGACATAAGGGAATTCTTCTCCTTCGAGATGCGCGGGTGGCTTTCTCGCCCCCCGACGCCGTCATTGCAATCACTTCTGCTTTTCCGAAGGAGCCCCTCCCCGGATTTCGCATCGCCTGTGGAACAATCGACGCGCTATTTGGTTTCATCGCCCAGTCCCCGCGGCGCACGACGCGCCACGGGAGCGCTTGCGCTCCGGCGTCATGACGTTAATCGGGCAATGGGTGCTCATGCGTATTTCACAGTCCGGGTCCCGGACAACTCGGGTCCTCACGGGGGGAATTGGTGCGTTCCGCTAAGGATGAAACAACCAGGCCGCCAAAGCCAAAAGGCGGGACGGAGAGCAGCAAGCCCAACCGCAACCTGGGCGATGCGCTGCGCCAGGCCTATGATGAGGCCGTTCGCGAAGCCGTGCCCGATGATTTGCTCGACCTGCTGAAGAAGCTCGACTAGCCAAAGCGCATGGACAGCACGGATCTGGAGCCGCGTCCGAGGGGACCCGCGGCGGCGCTGGCGCGCATGCCCACCGGGGCGAAAGTCTTCCTGATCCTCGTCGGTGCCTTGCTCCCGCTCGCACTGATCGCGTTGTTCACCACGCTCCAGACCACCCGCACGGCCGATACCGAGGCCCGCGCGCGGCTGCGCGCGATCGCCGCCGAGAGTTCGGGCGTCGTCGACAATGCCCTCGGCAATCAGGTGAGCCAGATGACCCGGGCGCTTGCCGCGCTCGAGCAGGATCCGCACGACGCGGCCAGCTGCACACAGTTGGCGGGCAGTTTCGCAGCGCAGGGCAATGTCCGTTTCGCCGTCGCCGATCAGCAGGGGCGCATCTTGTGCGGGCAGCGCTTCTCGCTTCCGGCCGCGCCTTCGCCCCGCCCCGCCGAAACGCGCGTGTCGTTGCTCGACGACGGGATGGCCATTCGCATCGGCGGCGCGTTGGGCATGAGCGCAACCGCCTGGTATCCGGTGCCTGCGCTCGCGGCACTGGCCCGACCGAGCGGCTTCGTCCCCGATTATGGCGCCGCGCTGGTTCGCGGCGACGAGCGTCTCGTCCTGCGCCATCTCGGCGGCGACGAAAGTCCGCTCGGGCGCCGCGAGACCGTCCGCAGCGAATTGTCGATCGATCAGCTGTCGCTCGAAATGTCGACGCCGGGCGCGCCGATCACCTCGCCATTGATCATCGCGACAGTGTTGCTGGTGCTGATGTGGATCGCCGCCGCGGCGATCGGCTGGTTCGTGGTCGATCGCCTGCTCATCCGTCCGCTCCGCCGGCTGCGGACCAGCGTCGGCAATTATCGGCCAGGCGAGGTGCTCGACATGAAGCGCTTCGGCGCGATGCCCGCGCAGGAGATTCGCGAGCTCGGCGATACCTTCCAGCAGATCACCCGCACCGTGCAGCTCCACGAGGCCGATCTCGCCGAAGGTCTGGTGCGCCAGACCCGGCTGACGCGCGAGGTCCATCATCGCGTCAAGAACAACCTCCAGGTCATCTCGAGCCTGATCAATTTCCACGCGCGCGGCGCAAGGAGCGGTGAGGCGACCGAGGCCTATGCCTCGATCCAGCGCCGCGTCGACGCGCTGGCGGTGGTCCATCGCCACCATTATGCCGAGCTTGAGGAAAATCGCGGACTCGAACTCCGCTCGGTGATCGGCGAGCTCGCCGCCAATATCCGCGCCACCGCGCCCGAGCGCGCGTCGGGGCTCGGCATCACGCTCGAGATCGAGCCGCTGCTGGTCAATCAGGACGTCGCGATCGCGGTCGCCTTCCTGATCACCGAGCTCGTCGAGCTGGCGGTGAACTGCAATCCGACGACGCATGTCCGCATCTCGATCAAGAGCGACGAGGCCGAGCCCGATCGCGCGATCCTGCGGGTCAATTCGCCCGCCCTCGTCGAGAGTACCGAGCTCGATGCGCTGCTCGAAAGCCGCTATGGCCGGGTGATCGCCGGACTGGCGCGCCAGCTGCGCACCAAGCTCCACCATGATCCGCTCGTTGGCGCCTATGAGGCCTCGATTGCGATTACCGGACGTCCCTGAAATTTTTTTCGAAAAATGCGCGACGGACGGGAACCCTCGATGAGGATGCACGTTCTGCAGTTCGGATAGTGACCTTTTGCCCCCCCGCTCTCGCTATCCAAGACATGGGCCCGGAAGCGTCAACCCTCCCCCCCCCCGGTGACGCTTCCGGGCCTAACATTTTCTGACATCAACGGAATTTCTGTGCCGCGCCGCCGCTGCGTCGTGCCTGCGGCGGAACGATTCCGGGCGCCCGGGCATTTTTTCCCTGTCACAAGCTGGAGAGTTTCAATGCGCAAGATTTTCACCTGTGCCGCGCTTGCCGGTGCGATCCTCGTCTCGGCCTGCAACACCGTCGAAGGTGTCGGCCGCGACGTAGCTTCGGCGGGTGACACCGTCGCCGACGCCGCGGACGACAACAAATAGATCCCCGGATCAGGCTTTTGACGAAGGCCCCTCCCCGTTGCGGGAGGGGTTTTTCGTATCAGGCGGCTTCGGCCGCTTCGGACTCCGCGGCGGAACGCCGCCGACGCGTGAACCAGATCGCGATCAGCGACAGGAAATAAAGCCCGACCAGCGGAACCGCGAGCAGGAGCTGCGAGCCCACATCGGGCGGGGTCAGCACCGCAGCGATCGCAAAAGCTGCGACGACGGCATAGCGCCACGCGCTCTTGAGCTGTTCATAGCTGACGATCCCCGCCCGCTCGATCAGCATCAGCAGCACCGGCAGCAGGAAGGTGATGCCGAAGGCGAAGAGGAACTGCATCACGAAATCGAGATATTTTTCCGCCTCGGGCAGCGCCTCCTGATGGACGCCGCTGTTGCCGAGATCGCCCTGATAGCCGAGCAGGAAATGCAGCGCCGTCGGGATCGCGATGAAATAGGCGAGCGCGGCGCCGGCGATGAACAGCACCGGCGTTGCCAGAAGAAAGGGCAACAGCGCCCTTTTTTCCTTCCGGTAGAGCCCCGGCGCCACGAACTGCCAGAGCTGCGTCGCGATCACCGGGAACGACAGCATCATCGCCGCGAAGAAGGCGACCTTGAGCTGCACGAAGAAGGCCCCGAAGATCTGGGTGAAGATGATCTTGTCCTGCCCGGCCGCGGCGAGCGGATGGACGAGGAAGCCGTAGATCTCCTTCGAGAAATAGAAAGAGGCGAAGAAGGTCAGCACCAACGCCGCCACGCAGTAGAGCAAGCGCCGGCGCAGTTCGATCAGGTGCTCCAGCAGCGGCTGCTGGGTATCGTCGATATCCCTCATTCCGCGGCCTCGGCGGGCGGCGCGGCCTTGGGCTTGCGGACGCGCGGCTTCGGCGCAGGCCCGGCGGCCGATCCGGCATCGGCTTCCGAAGCGCTGGCCGATTTGCGCGCGCGCTTCGGCTTTGCCGGCGCCGCGGGGACCGTCGGCTCCTCGTCGCGAATCGCAGGCTGCTCGACCATCAGCGGCGGGGCATCCTCAGCAAGGTGCGCCGCTTCGGTCTCCGCTGCGGGCGCAGGGAGCGCCGCGGGCGGATGCTCGGCCATGATCCGGGCATTCTCGGTCGCCCATTGCTTCTCGAGCTCGGCCAGTTCGGCCTCGCGGACCATGTTGTCGAAACCGGAACGGAACTGGCGCGCGACGGAGCGCGCCTTGCCGACCCATTTGCCCACGAAGCGCATGGCCTTGGGCAGATCCTTGGGCCCGATCACGAGGAGCGCCACGATGGCGACGACCACGAATTCGGGCGCGTTGAAGTCTAGCATCGATCAATCGCCAGAAGCGGCTCCCCTGCAGGCGCGGGGAGCGCAGTATATCAGCGCGGCTCTTCGCGCGCGGGCTCGGCGTCACGCTGCACGGTCGGCTCGGGAGCCGCCTTGCCTTCGATCCGAGTCGCCGGCTTGTCGTCGTCGTCGTCCTCGGTCATGCCCTTCTTGAACTGCTTGATGCCCTTGGCCACGTCGCCCATCATGTTCGAGAAGCGGCCGCCGCCGAGCAGCAGGATCGCTATCACGCCCAGCACGAGCCAGTGCCAGATGCTGCCCATACCCATAACTAAATCTCCTTGATTCAAGCCCTATCTAGGCTCCGTCGGAACCTGCGGCAATGGCCCGGACGCCCGGCGCCCCTATTCGTCGTCTGTGACAGTTTCGATTTCGCCCGGACCGGCTTCCTCGCTCTCGCCCAGCGCCTCCATGGCGAGGTCCACGGGATCTAGCAGCCCGGCCGCCTTGAGGTCGTCGATTCCCGGCAAATCGCGCCGGCTGGCGAGCCCGAACTGGCTGAGGAACCCCGCCGTCGTCGCATAGGTGAGCGGGCGCCCGGGCACTTCGCGCCGCCCTGCAGGGCGCACCCAGCCTGCCTCCATCAGCACGTCGATCGTCCCCTTGGAGATCTGCACGCCGCGGATCGCCTCGATCTCGGCGCGCGTCACCGGCTCGTGATAGGCGATGATCGCCAGCGTCTCGATCCCCGCGCGGCTGAGCTTGCGGCTCTCCTCACGATCGCGTCGCAGCAAATGCGCGAGGTCGGCGGCGGTCTGGAAATGCCAACGCTCGCCGCGCCGGACCAGCTCGATCCCCCGCCCGGCATAAAGATCCTCCAGCGCCGCCAGTGCGCCGCGCACATCGGCCTCGGCGCCGACATGCGCCTTGATCTCGTCGATCGTCATCGGCTGCTCCGACGCGAATAGTACCGCCTCGACGGCGCGGCCGAGATCGTCCTGCGGAGTCATGCGCTCGCCTTGAGATAGAGCGGCGCGAACGCCGATTTCTGCTTGAGCTCGAGCCGCCCCTGCCGCGCGAGCTCGAGTGCGGCGACGAAGGACGAGGCCAGCGCCGACTTGCGATAGGTGCCGCTCGCGCCCTCGGGCAGGAAGGTCTCGATCGTGCTCCATTCGATCCGTGCGCCGATCAGCATCGAGACGCGCTCGATCGCCTCCTCCAGCGTCATCACGTCGCGATGCGCGACGACGTGCATCACCGGGCGGGTGCGCGCGCTGATCCGGCCATAGGCGGCGATCAGATCGTAGATTTCGGCCTCGTAGCGTCCCTTGCGCACCACGCGCAGCCCTTCGGGGGCGCCGCGCAGGAAAACGTCGCGCCCCAGCCGGTCGCGCGCCACCAGCCGTGCCCCGGCCTCGCGCATCGCATTGAGCCGCTCGAGCCGCAGCTGGAGCCGGAGCGCCAGTTCCTCGGGGCTCGGGCTCTCCTCGGGATTGCGCGGCAGCAGCAGCGCCGATTTGAGATAGGCGAGCCACGCCGCCATCACGAGATAATCGGCCGCCAGCTCGAGCCGCAGCGCGCGCGCCTGGTTCACGAAGGTCAGATATTGCTCGACCAGCTCGAGGATCGAAATCTGCCGCAGATCGACCTTCTGGTTGCGCGCGAGCGCGAGCAACAGGTCGAGCGGGCCTTCCCAGCCTTCGATGTCGATCTTGAGAGTGTCGTCCGGCGCGGCTTCGCTCATTGCGCGGCGAGTTAAGCAGGTCGTTCAGGCGAGCGCCAGCAGTTCGTCCCGCTTCGCCGCGAGCGCCTCGAAATCGCCCGGCTCCTGCCCGCCCGCGATCGTCGCCATCGCCCGCTCCAGCCGCACGAGGCAGTCCGGCGTCGCCTCGCCGATCAGCCCCGCGATCTCGACCATCTCGTCCATCCGCGCCCAGCAATCGAGCACCACGTCGCACCCCGCGGCGAGCGCCTGCGCGGCCTTCTCGCCAGCGGTGCCGGACAAGGCCTTCATGTCGATATCGTCGGTCATCAGCAGCCCGTCGAACCCGATCCGGCCGCGGATGATCCCGGAGATCACCTTGGGCGAGAGCGTCGCCGGGCGCTCCGCATCCCACGCCTCGAACACGACATGGCACGTCATCCCCATCGGCGCGTCGCTCAGCCGCACGAACGGCTCGAGATCCCATTCGAGCGCCGCCGCCTCCGCCTTGACGTGCGGCAGGTCGTAATGGCTGTCGACCAGCGCGCGGCCGTGCCCGGGCATGTGCTTGACCACGCCGACCACCCCGCCCCGGCGCATGCCCTCGAGCGTCGCCTGCCCCAGCGCCGCGACGCGCATCGGATCGCCGCCGAATGCGCGGTCGCCGATCGCCTCGGTGACGTCGGGCTGGCGCACGTCGAGCAACGGCGCGCAATTCACCGTCACCCCCACTTCGGCGAGCATCGTCGCCAGCGCCTGCGCATTGGCGCGCGCCGCCTCGATCGCCGAGATCGGCGCGACTTCGTACAGCGCATCGAACGCGGCGCCTGCCGGAAAGGCCGGCCATTCGGGCGGCACCATCCGCGCCACGCGCCCGCCCTCCTGGTCGATCAGGATCGGCAGGTCCGCGCGGCCCGAGAGATCGCGCAGGCTGTCGGTGAGCGCCTTCATCTGCGCGCGATCGCCGCAATTGCGCTTGAACAGGATGTAGCCGAGCGGGTCCGCGTCCTTGAAGAAAGCGCGCTCGTCCGCGGTCAGGGCATGGCCGGAGACGCCGAAGATGACGGGTTTCATCCCCCCGCCTTAGACGAACCGGTTGCGGGCCGGAAAGGCCCGGCGCTCAATTCGCGACGAAGCAGTTCTCGCCTGCGACCTTCAGCCGGCCGCACAGCTCGCGCGCCTGCGGGTTGCTGCCGGCATTGACCCGCAGCCGCCAGACAATGTTGCCATTGGCCGCCTCGCCGCGCTCGACCGATTTGCCGAGCGGCGCGAGATAGGAGAAGCGCTTCGAGAGCCGCGCCCAGGCGATGTTGGCGCCCGCCTCGTTGGGGAAGGCGCCGAGCTGGAGCAGCGAACCCGAACCAGGTCGCGGCGCCACAGCCGGACGCGTGCCCGCGGACGCGTTGGGCGTAACCGTGGTCGGTCCCGGGATCGACAGCTTGACGTTCTTGCTCCCCGGCGTGGTGCCGCCCGGCGCCGCGGCGCGGGTGCCTTCCACGGGCGTCTCGGGAATCGCGCCGACATTGATGCTCGAATTGCTCGCCGCGCCCTGGCTGGTCGAGAAGACGGTGTCGCCTTCGCCTTCGGCCTTCATCCCGCCGGGCTCGTCGGGCTTGACCTTGTAGTCGCCCGCCGGCGCCTTGATCAGCTCGCCATTGCCCCCGCTCACCGTCTGCGAGCGCTGATACCAGAGATAGCCGACCGCCACGAAGCCCACCACCGCGAGCGCGAGCACCGCTATCAGCATGAACCGCGCGGCCGAATAGTCCCGCGGATAGTCCTCCTCGGCCGTCTCCAGCCAGGGAAGGCGATCATGCTCGTCGAAATCCTGACCGGTCCGCAGGCTCATCCTAGTGCATCTCCTGCACGGCCTCGACACCCATGAGGCCCAACCCGTTACGGATAATCTGTCCCACGCCGCGCGCCAAGAAAAGCCGTGCGCAAGTCAACGCAGGCTGATCGGCGAGTAGGAAGCGGCGCTCGGGGCGATCGTTGCCGACATTCCACAAAGCGTGAAGTGCTGCAGCCAAGTCATAGAGATAGAACGCAATTCTGTGCGGCTCACGCGCCAGCGCCGCGCCCTCGACGACGCGCGGGAACTGCGCCGCGAGCTTCACCAATGCCAGCTCGTCCGTATCAAGCAGGGACAGATCGGCGCTCGGGCACGCGATTCCCGCTTCGGCCGCACGGCGGTGGAGCGAAGCGATCCGGGCATGCGCGTAGTTCACATAGAAGACCGGATTGTCCTTCGAAGCCTCCACCACCTTGGCGAAATCGAAGTCCATCTGGGCATCGGCTTTCCGCGTCAGCATGGTGAAGCGGACCACGTCCTTGCCGACTTCGTTGACCACGTCCGCCAGCGTGACGAAATTGCCCGAGCGCTTGGACATCTTCACCGGCTCGCCGGCGCGGAGCAACCGGACCATCTGGACCAGCTTGACGTCGAACCGGGTCTTGCCGCCGGTCAGCGCCTGCACCGCCGCGACGATCCGCTTGACCGTGCCGGCATGGTCGGCACCCCAGATGTCGATCAGCTGATCGGCGTCCTGCGCCTTCTGGAAGTGATAGGCGAGATCGGCGCCGAAATAGGTCCATTGCCCGTTCGACTTCTTGATCGGGCGGTCCTGATCGTCGCCGAACTGCGTCGAGCGGAACAACGGCAGCTCGACGGGCTCCCAATCCTCGGGCGTCTCGCCCTTGGGTGCCTCGAGCACGCCGTCATAGACGAGGTCGCGCTCGCGCAGCCACGCCTCGGCCGCCTCGGGCTTGCCCGCCGCCTGGAGCTCGGCCTCGGACGAGAACAGGTCGTGATGGATGCCGAGCAGGGCGAGATCGGCCCTGATCATCACCAGCATCGAGGCAACGGCTTCCTTGCGGAACAGCGCGAGCCATTCCTCCTCGGGCTCGCCGACGAACCTGTCGCCATGCTCGGCGGCGAGCTTCTCGCCCACCGGCTTCAGATATTCGCCCGGATAAAGGCCCTCGGGGATCTCGATGGTCTCGCCCAGCGCCTCGCGGTAGCGCAGGTGCGCCGAGCGGGCGAGCACGTCGACCTGCCCGCCCGCGTCGTTGACATAATATTCGCGAACGACCTTGTGCCCGACATATTCGAGCAAGGACGCGAGCGCGTCGCCGACCACTGCGCCGCGGCAATGCCCCATGTGCATCGGGCCGGTGGGGTTGGCCGAGACATATTCGACGTTGACCGTCGTGCCTGCGCCGATCGTCGAGCGGCCGTAATCGCCCTCGCTCTTCAGTATCTCGTCGAGCTCGGCGCGCCACGTCGCGTCGGTGAGCGTCAGGTTGATGAAGCCCGGCCCGGCGACCGACACCGCCGAGACTTCGTCCAGCTTCCCGAGCTCGCTCGCGATCTTCTCGGCCAGCGCGCGCGGATTGGTCCCCGCGGGCTTGGCGAGCACCATCGCGGCGTTGGTCGCGAGATCGCCATGACTCGCATCGCGCGGCGGCTCGACCGTGACCGCGCGTCGCTCCAGCCCGGCAGGCAAGTCGCCGGCGGCGACGAGCGCGTCGAGAGCGGCATCCAGATGCGCGGCAAAACGGGCGTAGAGAGTCATTGCGGTTCCAACAGTGAACGGAAGCCGGCGCTCTAGCCGAAGCGCGACGTCGGCGCAAAGCATCCCCAAAATCCTCCCTCGCGCAGCGGGGGAGGTGGCGCCGAAGGCGACGGAGGGGGCCTCTCCGCCGGCGACGTCACTCGCGGAGAGGCCCCCTCCACCACTTCGTGGTCCCCCTCCCCGCTGCGCGAGGGAGGATTAAAAGGTCACGCCCGCACCAGATCCCGCATCGCCTTTTCCGCGCGCATGTCCGGAAACAGCTTCGCCGCAGTCCGCGTCGGCGCGAGATCGAAATGCGACGCCACCGCGCTGTTGATCAGCGTGTCGAGCCCCGCAGTCGGCTTGAGATCGCGCCCCTCGTACAGCGAGGCATCGCCCAGCCCCGGCCAGTCGGCGACCACGCGCCCGCCGTTGATCGCACCGCCCATCAGCATCGCCAGCGAGCCCGTACCGTGATCGGTCCCCTGCGTGCCGTTGACCTTCACCGTCCGGCCGAACTCGGTCGCGACCACCAGCATCGTGTCGGCCCAGAGCGGTCCCAACCCCTGCCGGATCGCGCCGACCATCGCGTCGAGCCCTTTGAGCTGCCCCGTCAGCCGCCCACGCTGCTGGGCATGCGTATCCCAGCCACCGGTCTCGATCATCGCGATCCGCGCTCCGCCCTCGGCCGTGAGCAGCTTGGCGGCGAGCGCGCCCGTCGCCGCGGCATTGCGGCCATTGTCGGCGGCGAGGTCGCTGGTCAGCATCCGCGTCGCGGTCGCCTGCTCCCAGATGGCATGGAGCTGCGGATCCTCGCGGTACATCGCCGAGACGCGCGCGATCAGATCGTCAGAGGCGTCGGGCAGCGCCGAGGGTGCATAGCTCGCCACTTCGACCGGCCCACGCAGCGCCATCGGGATCGTCGCGGCGAGCGCGATCGCCTTGTCGTCGGCGGGGAGCAGCGAGAGCAGCCGGTTGAGCCAGCCGTCCTTGAGCGCATAGGCGCTGCTGCCGCCGGTCTCGAGCACATTCTGCCCGTCGAAGTGCGAGCGTTCGCGATAGGGGGAGGCCACCGCGTGGACGAACAGCGCCTGCTTGGCCTGCCACAGCCCGTGCGCATTGGTCATCGCGGGATGCAGCGCGAACATCGAATCGAGCTTGGGGGCGGTCGCGAAATCCTCCGCCAGCACGCCGCGCTGGCTGACGAACGCCGGATCGCCCACCGGCGCGAGCGTCCCCAGCCCGTCCGCGGCACCGCGTTGGATGATGAACACGAAGCGGCGCTCGGTCGCCGCCCGCGCCAGCGCGAGGCGCGGCCCGAAAGCCGAAGTGACGACCGCGGAGGCACCGAGTGCCACGAAGCTGCGACGCGTGATCATGGCCTATCTCCGCATGAATTCGGGGGCGACGAGCATCAGCGCCACGCCCTGCCCCGGGCTCTCCGCCCGCGCGATCGACTGCGCGGTGCTCTCGCTCAGCGTATCGGGAAAGAGCTCGGCGGCGCGCCGGCGCGCGTCGACGGTGTCGCGCGTGCGCTGGGCGAAACGCTCGGCCGCCTCGACCCGGCGCATCACGGCGTCGGGGCCCGCCCAGCTCCCCGCGACATCGTCCCAGCCCGCAGGCGAGCCAGGCTTCCACACCGGCTGGCCGAGCTGGGTCATCAGCCCGTTGATCGCCATCGGCGGCAGCTGCTGCGCGCCGAGGCCGCGCAGTGCCGAGATCGTCCACTCCCAGGGCGACTTGAACTTGACCGGCTGCGCCACCCAGCATTCGGGCGCCGCGACGAGCGCGCGATAGACCGTCGGCAAGTCGCCGCCCGACTGAAGGAACGCCGCCTCGAGCCTGCCCACCAACGCGGGTGGCGGCTCGTCGCCGGCGAAGTGCCGGGCGAGCTTGGTCGCGATGTGCCGCGCGGTGGCCGGGTGCGTCGCGATCAGATCGAGGACGGACGCCGCTTGCGCCTCGCCCGGCTGCGGCCAGCTCTTGCCGAGGATCGTGCGCGTCCCCGGCTCGTGCAGCCGCGGCGCGAAGACGAAGCTGCCGCCGGCCTCGTTCGGCGCGCCGCCCCGCCGCAGTCCGGCGACGGTCCAGCCGGTCATCGCCCGGGCGAATTCGGTGACGTCGGCCTGGCTGTATCCGGTGCGCACGCCGAGCGTGTGCAGCTCCAGGATCTCGCGTGCGAGATTCTCGTTGAGCCCCGCCTTCCGGCCGCGCTGACCGCTCGCCTGGCCCAGCGCGCTGTTCGGCCCGACCGATTGCGCCTGATCGAGATAGAGCAGCATCGCCGGATGCCGCTCGACGGCGTGGAGCATGTCGCCGAACCTGCCGAGCACATGCGGGCGTACGGCCTCGAACTCGAGGCTGCCCGCGAGCCCGACCATTTCGAGCTTGTCCGCCGACACCGCGAAATGGTTCGCCCAGAAATGCACGAGCCGCTCGACGAACGGCGCCGGCGCATTGAGCGCGGTCAGCGCCCGCGCCGCGACCGCGTCGCCATAATGATCGCGCGCCTGGAGCCGCGCGTCGCGCCGAACTTGCGCTGCCGGGTCATCCGGATCCTTCCGGCGCGCGGGCATCCCCTGCATCATCGGGGATCCGCGCATCGCCGGCTCGGTCTCCATTTGCGGCGGCGGTGCGGCATCGCGGCGCGTCTCGCGTCGGGCATCGCGAAGCTCGCGCCGATAATCCGCGATCTCGCCGACGATCCGGCTGCCCGGCGCCAGCGCGGCGATCGCCTGCGGCCGCGCCTCGTAGCGATCGAGCTGGGCGAGCAGCCAGCGCTCCGGATCGCCGCCGGGGGCATCGCCGGGACGCGCCCCGAGGCCGAAGCGGTTCAGCGCGATGCTAGCCTTGGCCATGGCGGTCGTCCCTTGCTGCGTGAAGCTAGATACGCACGCACTTGTCGCAGAAGTTTGTCACCCGCTCGGCTCGCCGCGATTCTTGCACGGACTGCAACCATGGCTGCCGCGCTTTGCGATTGCCGATTTTGTTGCGTCGCAGCAATTTGGTTTCGAGAACAAAACAAAACGTAACAGGGATGCCGGTCTGGCTCTTTCGAGCATTTGAAGGAGAAAGATCGTGACCAAGCTTCTGATTGCGGCCGCTGCCGCCACTATCGCTTTCGCTGCCCCCGCCACCGCCAAGGAGCGCGTGTTCACGCACGAGGGCATCACCTATGCCTATACGTCGACGCCGAGCGACGAGGGCGTCGTCCTCGAAGGCACGGCTTCGAAGGGCGGCAAGTTCCGCCTCGTCGTCAAGGGCGACTGGGTCAACGGCTATGCCGGCGGTGCCCGCGTGTCGTTCCGTACGCCGAAGCGCGAGACGGTGGTTCAGGTCGCCCAGCGCTGAGTGTTCCGGAGGGGCCTTCGCCGTATGCGGAGGCCCTTTTCCGTCAGAATCCCTCGGGCAGACTGATCGGTCCGACGATGTCGCAATAGCGCGCGATCGCATAGCGATCGGTCATCCCGGCGATGAAGTCGGCGATGTGGCGGCTCCGCCACGGCTCTTCCTCCGGCAGCGCCTCGCGCCATTCCGCCGGCATGCGCGCCGGATCGTCGGCATAGGCGGCGAACAGCCCCGCCACCACGCCATGCGCGGCCTCGGCCGCCGCGAGCTGGCTCGGATGGTGGTAGAGATTGGCGTACATGAAGCGCTTGAGCCCGCGCTCGGCCTCGCGCATCGCCTCCGAGAAACAGGCGAGGCAGCGCCCCGCGGCGCGCACTTCGTCCGCGGTTTCGATCCCGCTCGCGGCGAGTTCGGCCCGCGTCGAGACGATCAGATCGTTGACCATCTCGCCGATCTGCGACCGGATCAGCTCGCCCACCAGCCGCCGCGCCGGCACGCCGGGGAACTTCGCCTCGACGCGGCGCCAGCCCTCGGCGATCATCGGCACTTCCATCAGCTGGTCGAGGCCGAGCAGCCCGGCGCGCAAGCCATCGTCGATGTCGTGATTGTCATAGGCGATGTCGTCCGCCAGCGCCGCGACCTGCGCCTCGAGCGAGGGCCAGCGGGTCAGTTCGAGATCGAATTCGCCGTCGGCGGCCGCGAGGGCCCATTCCGGCGCCGCGATCGGTCCATTATGCTTGGCGAGTCCCTCGAGCGTCTCCCAAGTCAGGTTGAGCCCATGCCACGCCGGATAGGGCCGCTCGAGTTCGGTCAGGGTCCGCAGCGTATGCCCGTTGTGATCGAATCCGCCCTGCCCGGCCAGCGCCGCCTCGAGCGCATCCTCGCCGGCATGGCCGAAGGGCGGATGGCCGATATCGTGCGCGAGGCAGAGCGCCTCGGTGAGATCCTCGTTGAGCCCGAGCACCCGCGCGATCGTCCGCCCGATCTGCGCGACCTCGAGGCTGTGCGTCAGCCGCACCCGGAAATGGTCGCCGTCGGGCGCCATGAACACCTGCGTCTTGTGCCGCAGCCGCCGGAAGCTGATCGAATGGATGATCCGGTCGCGATCGCGCTGAAACGCGTCGCGCGGTCCGCGGACAGTCCCGCTTTGTTCTTCGTGGCGGCGCCCGCGGCTTCGTTCCGGTGTGCTCGCCCAGGAAGAAGTCGCTTTCACGCCCCGCCCCTAGCCGCTCGGAACGCGCTTGTCGAAGCCTTACGGCACCGATGCAACGGCCTTCGCGGTCCAGCCCGATCCCGTTCTTCAGCGCCCCGATCAGTCCGCCGCGAGCTTCGTCACCTTCTGCCCTGCCTCGCTGGTGACCACGAAGGCCAACACGCCCGACTTGCCGAGCGAATTGACGAAGGTCTGCGCCTCCCCCGCCGTCTTGAAGGGACCGGTCAGCACCCGGTTGGTCGCGCGGAGCGGCATCCACCAGCCCGCCCTGCCGCGGAAAGCCGCGGGCGCTCTGGCGACGACAGCCTTCCACGCCTTGGGCAGACTCGCTTCGTTGGCGCCGCCGGCAACCTGCACCCAGACGCGCTTCGGCTCGGCCTTGGCCGGGTCCTTGGCCCTGGGATCGGGCTTCTTCGCCTTGGGGTCGGGCTTGGCTGGTTCGGCTTTCTTCGCCTTGGGGTCGGGCTTGGCCGGTTCCGGCCTGGGCTTGGCAGGCTCGGGCCTGGGTGCCGGCGGAGGCGTCGCGGCGACACGTGCGGGCTCGGGGGGAAGCTCGACCGGCTCGACACTCACGATCCGCAGCTCCTCGCCCGGGATCGTGATCCCGGCGACGATCGCCGCAAGCACCGAATCTTCCTGCCCGACGCGCGCCGGGCCCGGCGGCGCCGGATCGGGCCGCGCGGCGACGGCGCTTGCAGGCGTGACCGTGCCGCTTTCCTGTGGCGGACGCGCGGTCGCGGGCAAGGTCTCCGCGGCAGGCCGTTCCGGCGCCGCCGCGACGTTGGTCGGGGCCGGGGTCGGGGCCGAGGTCGGCGCCGGTATAGGCGTCTCGGTTCGCGTCGTGGCGGTCGCGGTATCGCCGGCGACGACCGCGGCGGGACCGCCCTGCCCCGGCGCAGTGACGAGGTTGCGCGCAGGCGGCGGCGTCTCGCGGCGCGCGACCTCGACGGGTGCGGCGCGCTCGCGGATCGGCGCATCGATCTCCTCGGCGCGCGGCGCGGGAAGCGGCTGGACCATCGGCGCCGGCGCGCGCGCGAGGCTCGGCGGTCCCGGGAGCGGGTCGGCTGCCGCGGTCCGCATCGGCGCCGTCGGCGCGGGAGCCGGCTGCGTCGACACGGCGCGCGTGACGGGCGGCACGATCGCCCGCGAGTCGCGCTGGCGGCGCGATCCCCGGCCGCGTTCCGTATTTTGCGCAGGCGCGGGCCGCGCGGCCTGGGCCGGCGGCTGTGCCTGCGCCAGCTGCACCGGCCGCGCGGGCGCGACGTAGCGCGGCAGCGACGGCGCCATCCGCGCGTCGGCGAGCCGCGCCGCAGAGGGCGAAAGCTGACCGAAATGCACTGCGAATGCCCGATCGGCAGGCGCCAGATTGGCAAGCCGGCGGAAGAAGGGCGCGAGCGAATGCCCCATATTGCCCGGCATCATGCTCGTCGCGATCCGTTCGGCGCCGGGCATGTCGTTGTTCATCGCGAGGATGAAGGCGCGCGCGCGCCACGCCGCGCGATCGGTCTTGCGCAGCAGCGGATCGAGCTGCCGCATCGCCTCCTCGACATTGCCGGCGATCCCCAGCGACAGCGCATAGCGGCGCACCGTCTCGTCGTCGCGCTCGCTTTGCAGCGCCAGCTTGTAATCGGCCTGTGCGAGCCCGGGCTGACCGAGCAGATCATAGGCGAAGCCGCGATCGGCGGCATAGTCGCGCGCGGGCAGCCCGCGCGCCTCGGCGGTCTGGAACAGCCGCAGCGCCTCGCCGGGCCGCTCCATCCGCACCAGCGTCGAGGCGCGACCGGCAAGGATGCGCGGGTTGCTCGGGTCGATCGCCTCGGCGCGCGCGAAAAAGGCGAGTGCCGCCGCGGTATCGCCCAGCCGCGCACTCAGATTCCCTGCCTCGAGCAGCGCACGCACGTCGCGCGGATCGGCGGCGAGCACGCGCATCTCCTGCGCGAGCCGGTCGGCATCGGGGTTGATCTGCTGGATCATCCCGGTCTGGGCGTGCACGAGCGAGGAACCCGTGGCGAGCAGCAGCGCCAGGGCAATCGGTTGCAGGAATCGAATTTGCTTCATCGAGCGATCAGCCAGACACGGCATTGGCTGAACCGCCAATGACGCGTCGCCGGCGGCTCGCCGAAACGAGATCCGCCGGCGACGAACGCCTTATTGGTTGTTCTGGCTGCGCAGGAAGCGCGGAATGTCGAGCGGATCCTTGTCGTCCTCCTCGACTGCCTTGGAGGCGCCGCGCGAGGCCATGCGTTCGAACAGCGTGCCGCCGGCGCGGCGAGCCGGCTTGGCCTCGGCCGCGGGCTCGTCGTCGCTGCCGCCGGTCAGCCAGCGGCGACGGCTGGTGAGCTCGGGAGCAGGCGCAGGCTCGGGCTCGGCAGCCGGCTCATCGAGCGGCACGGCATTGCCTTCGCCGAGCAGCAGTTCGTCGGAATCGCCTGCCTCGTCATAGCTCGCCACCGGCTCTTCCTGCTGCGGCTCGGGCTCGGCCGCCACCTCGGGCGCCTCGAGAACGAGGGGAGCCTCGTCCTCCTGCGCTTCCTCGGGCTCGTAGCTCGGTTCGGAGAAGCCCGGCTCGGCCGCAGGAGCGGCCGGTTCGGCAGCGGCAGCAGCCGGTGCGGCGCTGCGCCGCGGCGTCGCGAACGAGAAGACGCGCGGCTGCTCGGTCGCCGGCGCGGCGCGCGCCTGCGCATCGGCATCGATGCCGGTCGCGACGACCGACACGCGGATCTTGCCTTCGAGGTCCGGATTGAACGCCGAACCCCAGATGATGTTCGCGTCGGGATCGACCAGCTCGCGGATGTGGTTCGCGGCTTCGTCGACCTCGAGCAGGCGCATGTCCTCGCCGCCGGTGATCGAGACGATCACGCCCTTGGCGCCGTTCATGCTGACCCCGTCGAGCAGCGGGTTGGCGATCGCCTTCTGCGCGGCAATCAGCGCGCGGTCGTCGCCGTCGGCCTCGCCGGTGCCCATCATCGCCTTGCCCATCTCCTGCATCACCGAGCGGACGTCGGCGAAGTCGAGGTTGATCAGGCCCGGCATGACCATCAGATCGGTGATCCCGCGCACGCCCTGCTGGAGCACCTCGTCGGCCATTTCGAAGGCCTGTTTGAAGGTGGTGTTGGCGTTGGCGATCAGGAACAGATTCTGGTTGGGGATGACGATGAGCGTGTCGACGTACTTCTGCAGCTCTTCGATGCCCGATTCCGCCGATTGCGCGCGGCGGCGGCCTTCGAAGGCGAAGGGCTTGGTGACGACGCCGACGGTCAGGATGCCCATGTCGCGCGCGGCCTTGGCGATCACCGGCGCGGCGCCGGTGCCCGTGCCGCCGCCCATGCCGGCGGCGATGAAGCACATATGCGCGCCTTCGAGCGCCTTCTGGACCTGGTCGATCGTCTCTTCGGCCGCGGCGCGTCCGATTTCGGGACGCGATCCGGCGCCCAACCCTTGCGTGATCTTCGCGCCGAGCTGGATGCGCTGCCCGGCCGAGGACTGCTTGAGTGCCTGCGCGTCGGTGTTGGCAACGAGGAACTCGACGCCCTGCACATCGGCGCGGATCATGTTGGCGATCGCGTTGCCGCCGGCTCCGCCGACGCCGATCACCGTGATCTTGGGCGTCAGCTCGTCGACGTCAGCCGGAAGAAATTCGATGCTCATTCCTTAATCTCCCCTGGCGCCGCCATCGCGCTGGGGCGGCGCCGTTGAACGCTTTGATGCACTATGGATGCAACCGACTCTAGTGGAAACAGGCCCGCCGGTCGTATTTCTTTAATAATTCGACCGAAATGCCGCCATGAGTCGCTGAAATACCGCGCCCGGGCTGGCCTTGGTCACCATCTGATGACCGGCGGGCTCGAGCGCGCGCAGATCGATCGGATCGGCCGCGGCGAAGCGCGCGAGCCCCGCCAGCGTCGCGAAGGCCGGACCGGCATGTGCTTCGGGGAGCGCGATCAGCCCCTTGGGGCGGCCGACGCGGACGGCGTTGCCGAGCGACTGCTGGGCATAATCGGCGATGCCCTTCAGCTCGGCGCCGCCGCCGGTGAGCACGATCTGGCGGCCGATCGGATCCTGGAAGCCGAGCTTGCGCAGCTCCTTCTGGATCTCGACCATCAGTCGCTCGAGCCGCTGGCGGATCGTCGCGTTGAGCTGCGCCTTGGTGATGCGCGGTCCCTCGGCACCATCGTCGGGAATCGCCGGCTGGACATCGATCATCTCGTGATTGTCGCGCGGGCTCAGATTGGCCGAGCCGTGGAAGCATTTGGTGCGTTCGGCCCAGTTGCGCGCGGTGCCGAATGCCGAGGCGATGTCGTCGGTGATGTCGGCCGAACCCATCGGGATCGAGGCAAGGCCCGCGAGCACGCCGCCGGCGAACACCGAGACATTGGTCACCCCCGCGCCGATCTCGACCAGCGCGACGCCCAGCTCGCGCTCCTCGTCGGTGAGGCAGGCGAGCCCGGTGGCAACCGGTGCGGCGATGATCGAGCGGACCTCGAGATGCGCCGAGCGGACGCAGAGGTCGAGATTGCGGACCGGCGAACCCTCGGTCGAGACGACGTGGATGTCGATGCCGAGCCGGTCGGCGTGCAGCCCGAGCGGGCGCTTGACCCCGGCGAGCCCGTCGATCGTGTAGCAGGTCGGCTGGGCATGGAGCACCATCTTGCCCTGCGGATCGATCGCGTCGCGCCCGGCCTTGAGCAGTTCGTCGATATCGGCCTGCTCGACGCGGTGGCCGCCGAGATCGGCTTCGAGCTTGACGACGTCGGACAGAAGTCCGCCCGCCGAGAAGCTGACCCAGACATCCTCGATATTGGTGCCGGCGATGCGCTCGGCCTGCTCGACCGCCTCGCGGATCGCGAGCTCGGTGGCGTGCATGTCGGCGACATAGCCGCGCTTGACGCCGCGGCTCTCGCGCTGGCCGGTGCCGAGCACGACGAGCTGGCCATTGTCCGCGCGCTGCGCGATCAGCGCCGAGACCTTGGACGACCCCACGTCGAGCGCGGTGATCAGTCCTTCGGGTACCGTCTTGGCCATCCTGCTATTCCCCTGTCCCAACGCTGGTCGTGGCCGTTTGCCCCAACGGCCGCTGCATCACCATATTCCCCGGTACGCGCATGTCGAAGCGTATCGTACCCTTACGTAGCAGACCTTGCGCCGCATCCAACTCTGCGAATTTGCGTAAGGACTTAGCCGCTTCTTCCTCGCCTTCGGGAAGCTGGAGTTTCTCGCCGCTGGCGAAAGTCAGATCCCAGCGCCGGTTGCCGACCCATGTCGCCGCCTTGACCAACGGCTTGAGCGACGGCGCCTCGTCGAGCAGCTTGCGCCGCGCGGGCTCCTGCGCATTGGCGCCCTCGCCGATCAGCAGCGGCAGATCGGGCATCGCATCGGTGGAAACGGGCTCGAGCGGCACGCCCGTGGTGTCGACCAACATCAGCTGGCCGTGCTGCTGCCAGATCGCCGCCGCCTCGCGCTCGATGATGAAGATGCGCAGCGTGTTGGGCAGCCGCCGCGAGACGCGTGCATCCTTGACCCAGGGATATTTGAGCAGCCGCTCGCGCACCAGCGCGAGGTCGACCAGCGGCATCGCGCGGGAATCCTGGTCGAGCGCCTGGGTGAGCACGGTCATCTTGTCCATGCGCTTGATGCCGTCGATCTGGATCTCGTCGACCTTGAGCCCGGCATCGCCCACGACATTGGCCACCGCGATGCCCATCGTCGCCGGCACCCCGAACCACGTCGCCACGCCGAGCGCGATGGCGCCGACGGTGCCGACGATGCTCCAGGTCGCGATCCTGGTCAGCGTCGCCTGGCTGAACGGCAACGCCGCGACGGCCTGGTCGAGCAGCCCCGGCCGCTTCGGCCGGCGCGCGTTCGCCTTGCGCTTGTTGGGCGCCGCGCCGCGTCGGGTCGCGGTGCGCTGGGCGGGCTTGCGGCTCAAGCGAGCGCCTCGTCGACGATGCGCTGGACCAGCTCGGCATAGGAGATGCCAAGATGCCTTGCCTGTTCGGGGACGAGGCTCAGCGGCGTCATCCCCGGCTGGGTGTTGACCTCGAGCAGGAACAGCCCGTCGGCGCCCTGGCTGTCGTCCCAGCGGAAGTCCGAGCGCGAGCAGCCCTTGCAGCCGAGCAGCCGATGCGCGTCGAGCGCGATCCGCTTGCAGGCGTCCGCCACGTCCTCGGGGATGTCGGCGGGAAAGACATGTTCGGTCAGCCCGTCGGTATATTTGGCGTCGTAGTCGTAGAATCCGCTCTTGGGCTTGAGCTCGGTCACCCCCAGCGCCTGATCGCCGAGCACCGCCGTGGTCAGCTCGCGCCCGCGGATGAAGGGCTCGGCGAGAAGCTCGTCGAACTCCTGCCACGGCCCGCGCGCGTTGGCGCTGATCGGATTGCCGTAATTGCCCTCCGCGGTCACGATCGCCACGCCCACCGACGAGCCTTCGTTGACCGGCTTGAGCACATAGGGCCGCGGCAGCGGATCGCGCGCATACAGCTCCTCGCTGCGCACCATCCGCCCGCCGGGCATCGGGATGCCGTGCGGCACCAGCGCCTGCTTGGTGAGCTGCTTGTCGATCGCGATCACCGAGGTGACCAGCCCCGAATGGGTGTATTTGAGCCCCATCAGGTCGAGCATGCCCTGCACCGTCCCGTCCTCGCCGGGGGTGCCGTGCAGCGCGTTGAACACGATGTCAGGCTTCAACGCCGCAAGCGTGCTCGCGACGTCGCGGTCCATGTCGACGCGGCTGACGCGATGCCCCAGGCTCTCGAGCGCATCCGCGACGCCGTTGCCCGACATCAGCGAAACCTCGCGCTCGGCGGACCACCCGCCCATCAGTACGGCGATGTGCAACTTGCCGCCCATCAATTCCTCCCCGGCACGGGGAGGTGGCAGCGCAAAGCGCTGGCGGAGGGGGATCGCCGCGAAGGATTCCCAAGGAGGAGAGTCCCCTCCACCAGCCTGCGGCTGGTCCCCCTCCCCGTTCCGGGGAGGATCAAAGAAACGCCCATCACTTCGTCACCCCGATACGCTGGATTTCCCACTCCAGCGCAACGCCGGACTGCGCCTTCACCTTCGCGCGGACCTCTTCGCCCAGCGCCTCGATGTCGGCCGAACTGGCATTGCCCAGATTGAGCAGGAAATTGCAGTGTTTTTCGCTGACTTGCGCATCACCTCGCCGCAATCCGCGGCAGCCCGCCGCATCGATCAGCGCCCAGGCCTTGTGGCCCTCCGGATTCTTGAAGGTCGAGCCTCCGGTCTTCGAGCGCAACGGCTGCGATTCCTCGCGCGCGGCGGCGATGCGGTCCATCTCGGCCTGCACCACCTCCGGCGCTTCGGCATGGCCACGAAAAGTGGCGCTCACCACGATCGCGCCGCGGGGCAACTCGCTATGGCGATAGGTGTAGCCGAGTTCCTCCAGCGGCAGGATCTTTTGCTCTCCGGAGCGCAGCACGACCTCGCACTCGACCAGGATGTCGCGGGTCTCGCGGCCATAGGCGCCACCGTTCATCCGCACGAATCCGCCGACCGTTCCCGGGATCGAGCGCAGGAACTCGACGCCCCCGATCCCCGCATCGCGCGCCTTTGACGAAACGAGGATGCCCGACGCGCCGCCGCCGCATTTGAGCGTGGTCGCATCGCGCTGCTCGACCGTCGCGAAGGCCTTGCCCAGCCGCACCACCACGCCCGGCACGCCGCCGTCGCGCACGATCATGTTCGAGCCCAGCCCCAGCCCCATCACCGGGACCGCGGGGTCGAGCGCGAACAGGAAATTGGCGAGATCGTCGACATCCGCGGGCTCGAACAGCCATTCCGCCGCGCCGCCGCTCTTGAACCACACGAGCGGCGCGAGCGGCGCACCGTGGGTCAGTTTTCCGCGGACAGGGGGCAAAGCATAGCAGACGCTCACTTCCAGCCCCACATCCTGGCCCATTGCTGCCACGCCTCGAGGTTCGCCTCGGCGGCCTTCTGCCCGGCTTCCTGCAGCGCGGTCATCTGCTTGCCCGCGTCGAGCATCTTCTGCGCCGCGTCGATCTGCGCCTTTTGCGCGCGGAGGATCTCGCGCTGCATCTCGATCGCGGTCGAGAACCAGTCGCTCATGCCGGCGCGCCCTCCCGCACCGCCGCGATCGCCGGGGCGAGCCCCGCGGCCCATTTGGTGATGTCGCCCGCGCCGAGGCACACGACCATGTCGCCCGGCACCGCCGCTTGCGCCAGCACCTGCGCCAGCGCCTCGGCATCGCCCACCGCATCCGCCGAGCGATGCCCGCGCCGCCGGATCCCGTCGACCAAAGCCTCGGCGTCGACGCCCTCGCGCGGCTCCTCGCCCGCGGCATAGACCGGCGTCACCAGCACCATGTCGGCGTCGTTGAAGGCCTGGGCGAAGTCGTCCATCAGATTGCCCAGCCGCGAATAGCGATGCGGCTGGACCACCGCGATCACCCGCCCCTCGGCGCTCTCGCGCGCCGCGGCGAGCACCGCGCGGATCTCGACCGGGTGGTGGCCATAATCGTCGATGATCGTCACCCCGCCGATCTCGCCGACCTTGGTGAAGCGGCGCTTGACCCCTTCGAACCTCGCGAAGCCCTGCTGGATCGTCGCGTCGGGGATGCCGAGCTCGAGCGCCACGCCGATCGCGGCGAGCGCGTTCTGGACATTGTGGCGGCCGGGCATCGGCAGCTCGATATTCTCGATCGAGCGGACCGTGCCGTCGCGGTTGCGGATGATCGCCTCGAAGCGATTGCCTCCGCCATGCGGCGTGACGTTCACCCCGCGCACATCGGCGCTGGCGGCGAAGCCATAGGTGATGATCCGCCGGTCGCGGACGCGCGGGATGATCGCCTGCACTTCGGGATGGTCGAGGCAGAGCAACGCCGCGCCATAGAAGGGCACATTCTCGACGAACTCGACATAGGCGTCCTTGGCGCGGTCGAACGAGCCATAATGGTCGAGATGCTCGGGATCGATATTGGTCACCACTGCGATCGTACCGTCGAGGCGCAGGAAGCTGCCGTCGCTCTCATCGGCCTCGACCACCATCCACTCGCTGTCGCCGAGCCGCGCGTTCGAGCCGTACTGGTTGATGATCCCGCCGTTGATCACCGTCGGATCGACCCCGCCCGCGTCGAGCAGCGCTGCGACCATCGAGGTCGTCGTGGTCTTGCCATGCGTCCCCGCCACCGCGACGGTGGACTTCAGCCGCATCAGCTCGGCGAGCATCTCGGCGCGGCGCACCACCGGCACGCGGCGCTGATAGGCGGCTTCGACCTCGGGATTGGTGCGCACGATCGCGGTCGAGACCACCACCACCGCCGCGTCGCCGATATTCTCGGCCTTGTGGCCGATCGCGATCGGGATGCCGCGATCACGCAACCCCTGCACGACATAGCCCTCGGCGACGTCCGAGCCCTGCACCTTGTAGCCGAGATTGTGCATCACCTCGGCGATGCCCGACATGCCGATGCCGCCGATCCCGACGAAATGGATCGTGCCGATGTCGGTTGCGACACCTTTCATGCGTGGGCGAGCCTTCCATGGATGGCCGCGCGGCGCACCTTGATCGGCGCCGTCGGGGCGTGAATCGATTCGACGAGATCGGCGAGGTCGGTCGCCGCATGCGGACGCCCGACGCTCTTCGCGCGCGCCGCCGCATTCTCCAGCGCCTTGGCATCGAGCCCGAGCTTCTGGATCTGCTTGGCGAGCTCGGTCGCGGTGAAGGCGCGCTGCGCGATCGTCCGCGCGCCGCCGGCATTGGTGATCTCGCGCGCATTGGCGGTCTGGTGATCGTCGGTCGCGCTCGGCAGCGGCACGAGGATCGCCGGGCGCCCCGCCGCAGTCAGCTCGGCGATCGTCGAGGCGCCCGCGCGGGCGATGACGATATGCGCCCAGGCCAGCGCCTCGGGCATGTCGGTGATATAGGTCGAGACGTCGGCGGGGATGCCGTGCGCCTGATACTTGGCGCGTACCGCGTCGATATCCTCGATCCGCGCCTGATGCGTCACTTGCAGCCGCCGGCGGAAATGCACCGGCAGCAAAGCGAGCCCGTCGGGCACCACCCGGCTCAGCACCGTCGCGCCCTGGCTGCCGCCGGTGACGAGCACGCGGAAGATGCCGTCCTCGTCGAGGATCGGATAGGGGCGCTCGCGCAGCGCCAGCACCGCCTCGCGCACCGGATTGCCGATCAGATGCGTCTTGCGCGCCCAGCGCGGCTTCGTCCGCTCGACCGCGTCATAGCTGGTCGCGATCGCGTCGACCCGGCCGGCGACGAAGCGATTGACCCGGCCGAGCACCGCGTTCTGCTCGTGGATCACGGTCGGCACGCCGGCGCGGAATGCCGCGAGGATCGAGGGCAAGGCTGGGTAGCCGCCGAACCCGATCACCGCCGCGGGGCGCATGTCCCGATAGAGCCGCAGCGCCATCGATCGTCCCGCCATGATACGGCTCGCCGCGCGAAGATAGCCGAGCGGCCCCCCGCCCAGCCGCCCCGCCGGCAGCACATGCGTCTCGACCCCGTCGAACAGCCCCGGAAAGCGCACGCCGCGATCGTCGCTGACCAACGCGACCTTGTGCCCCCTCTTCGCCAGCTCGGCCGCGAGGGCGGCAGCGGGCACCATGTGCCCCCCGGTCCCGCCCGCTGCCAGAACATAGCTGCGCGAATTCGTCATCCCTTGCTCCACCGACCCGTATATGGCGAGCGCTTCAGATACGGGTTTCGGCGCGTGAAGGCGAGCAGCAACCCGTATCCGATCGACAGCGCGATCATCGACGATCCGCCATAGCTGATGAACGGCAGGGTCATGCCCTTGGAGGGCGCGATGCCGGTGTTCACCGCCATGTTGATCAGCGCCTGCACGCCGAACTGCGCGGCGAGCCCCGAGGCGGCGAGCAGACGGAAGGCATCCTCCTCGTCGAGCATCTTCATGAACACCCGGATCACGATCGCGGCATAGAGCACGACGATCACCGCACAGGCGGCGAGCCCGAACTCCTCGCCGATCACCGAGAAGATGTAATCGGTATGCGCCTCGGGCAGCTTGAACTTGACCTGCCCGCTTCCCGGTCCGGCCCCGGTGAGCCCGCCCGCGCTCAGCGTCTGGTGCGCCATGTCGACCTGATAGCGGTCGGCGAGCGCGGCCTCCTTGGTAGGGAACAGGAAATTGTCGATGCGGGTGCGCGCGGTGCTGTAGAACAGATAGGCGGCGACCACGCCCGCAAAGGCCGTGCCGATGAGCCCGCCGATCGCCGCGGGCGAGATGCCCGAGATGGTCAGCAGGATCAGCCAGACGATCCCGAACACCATGGTTTGGCCGAAATCGGGCTGAAGCATCAGCAGCACCGCGATCACGGCGGTCAGCCCGCCGGTGAGGAACAGCACCGGAAGCTCCGGATCCTTGGCGCGGAACGACAGCATCCACGCGGTCGCGACGATGAAGAAGGGCTTGAGGAACTCGGACGGCTGGAGATCGGAGATGCCCAGATCGAGCCAGCGCCGCGCGCCATTGGTCTCGGTTCCGATGATCGGCACCAGCGCCAGCAGCAGCAGGAACACCGCAGCGCCGATCAGCGCGAAGCGCCGCGCGAGCGTCACCGGCAGCATCGAGACGCCGATCAGCACCGGCACCGAAAGGCACGCCCAGACCAGCTGCCGCCAGAAATAATGCATCGGCGGCATGATGTGGGTCGCGTCCGAATAGCGCTTCGCCGTCGCCGGCGAGGCGGCCGCGACCGCGACCAGCCCGATCGCGATCAGCAGCATCGCGAGCAGCAGCAGCATCCGGTCGACTTCCCAGAACCACATGCCCGCGCGCGTGGTATTGGCGCGGCCGAGCTGCTTGCTCACCCGCCGTTTGACGTCGCCGTTCGGCCTCTCGGTGTCGGCGGCTTCGCTCATTCGAGCGCCTCCACCGCCGCGCGGAACGCCGCCCCGCGCGCCTCATAATCCTTGAACTGGTCGAACGAGGCGCAGGCCGGCGAGAGCAGCACCGTGTCGCCCGGCTGCGCCTGCGCCGCCGCGCTGCGCACCGCCGCATCGAGCGTGCCCGAGCGTTCGACCGGCATCTCGCCTTCGAGCAGCGAGGCGAACAGCTCGCCCGCGTCGCCGATCGTATAGGCCTTGACGACATGGCCGAAGCCCGGCCGGCACGCCTCGAGGCTGTCGGTCTTGGCGAGCCCGCCGAGGATCCAGTGGATCCGCGGATAGGCCTTGAGCGCCGGCGTGGTGGAATCGGCGTTGGTCGCCTTGCTGTCGTTGACGAACAGCACGCCGTGCTTCGTCGCGACGCGCTCCATGCGGTGCGGCAGGCCGGGGAAGCTCTCGAGCCCGTTGTCGATCGCGGCAGCATCGATGCCCAGCGCCTCGCACGCGGCGATCGCGGCGAGCGCGTTCTGGGCGTTGTGCGGGCCCTGGAGCGCCGGCCAGCGCGACTGGTCCATGCACACGCCTGGCGCGATCTTGTGCAGATCCTCGCTACGGCCCGACACTGCAAGCTCCCGCGCGATATCAGCCGAGGGGATCTCGCCGATCCCGATCACCGCCGCGTGCCCCTTCGACTGCATTTCGAACAGCCGCGCCTTGGCTGCCGCATAGGCCTCGAACCCGGCATAGCGGTCGAGATGGTCCGGCGTGATGTTGAGCAGCACTGCGACGTCGCAGTCGAGGCTGAAGGTCAGGTCGATCTGATAGCTCGACAGTTCGAGCACATAGACCCCGCCCGCCGGCAGCGGATCGCGGCCGAGGATCGGCAGGCCGATATTGCCGCCCGCAAGGCTCGGCAGACCGGCGGTGCGGCAGATATGGTCGATCAGCGCGGTGGTGGTCGACTTGCCGTTGGTCCCGGTGATGCCGACCACTCTGTGTGGCGGCAGTTCGGCCCGGGCCTGTGCGAACAGCTCGACATCGCCGATAATGGGGACGCCGAAGGATGCGGCATGCGCGGCGATCGGATGCGTGTTGAGCGGGACGCCGGGCGACACGACGACGCCGGCGAAACCGGTCAGATCGAGGGTCCGCGGATCGGCAAGCACCAGATCCTCCCCGGCACGGGGAGGGGGATCAGCCGCAGGCTGGTGGAGGGGGTTCTCCTCATTGGGAATCGCCTGTGGCGCCCCCCCTCCACCACCGACTTCGTCGGCGGTCTCCCTCCCCGTGCCGGGGAGGATTTTATCCCGCGCCTCTTCCTTGCTATCCCACGCGACAACTTCCGCCCCGCTCGCCAGCAGCGCGTGCACCGTCGCCAGCCCGGACCGCGCAAGGCCGAGCACCGCATAGCGTTTGCCGCGCCAGGCCGTGCTCGTGATCACCGCAGCTTCAGCGTCGCGAGCCCCGCCAGCGCCAGCACGAATGCGATGATCCAGAAACGGATCACCACGGTCGGCTCCGACCAGCCGAGTTGCTCGAAATGATGATGGATCGGCGCCATCCGGAAGACGCGCTTGCCGGTGCGCTTGAAGAAGAACACCTGGATGATCACGCTCAGCGCCTCGACGACGAACAGTCCGCCGATGATGCCGAGCACCAGCTCATGCTGCGACGAGACCGCGATCGCGCCGAGCGCGCCGCCCAGCGCGAGGCTGCCGGTATCGCCCATGAACACCGCCGCCGGGGGTGCGTTGAACCACAGGAACGCCAGCCCTGCGCCTACGATCGCGCCGCAGAAGATCGCGAGGTCGCCCGCACCCGGCACGTGCGGGATGCCCAGATAGGTGGCGAACACCTTGTTACCCGCCAGATAGGCGATCAGCATGAACGCCATGCTGGCGATCACCACCGGCATCGTCGCGAGCCCGTCGAGCCCGTCGGTGAGGTTCACCGCATTGCCGAACGCCACGATCGTGAAGGCGGCGAAGGGGATGTAGAACCAGCCGAGATCGGGGTGGATCCAGCTGAAGAAGGGCACATAGAGCTGCGTGCCGGTCTGGCCGATGATCACCCAGCTCGCGATGCCAGCTATCACGAACTCGCCGAGCAGCCGCACCTTGCCCGAAACGCCCGCGGTGCTCGCTTTGCGGACCTTGTCATAGTCGTCGAGGAATCCGATCGCGCCGAAGCCGAAGGTCACGAACATGCACGCCCAGACCAGGGGATTGGCGAGGTCCATCCACAGCAGCAGCGAGATCATCAGGCTGGTGAGGATCATCAGCCCGCCCATCGTCGGCGTGCCGCGCTTGGCGAGATGGGTCTGCGGCCCGTCGCTGCGGATCGGCTGCCCCTTGCCCTGGCGGACGCGCAGCCATCCGATGAACCTCGGGCCGATGATCAGTCCGAGCAGCAGCGCCGTCGCCACCGCCGCGCCGGTCCGGAACGAGAGATAGCGGATGAGATTGAGGATTCCAGGGAAGCCCAGCTGTTCGGCGATCCAGTAAAGCATCAGGCCATCGCCCTTTCCGCCAATGCCGCCACTACGCCCGAGAGACGCACGCCGTTCGAACCTTTCACGAGGACCGCATCGCCCGGCGCCAGTACGGCATTCAGCCGTTCGCGCGCGGTTGCGGCGTCGGGCACATGGACGAAATCGATCCTGCCCTCAAGCGCATTCGCGAGCGCGCCCATCGCTTCGCCGACGAGAATGGCATAGTCGACCCCCGCCGCCGCGATCGGCTCGGCCAGTCCGGCATGGAACGCGTCCGAATGCTCGCCGAGCTCGCGCATCTCGCCGAGCACCGCGATCTTGCGTCCGGGCTCGTTGGCGAGCACCGCCAGCGTCGCGCGCATCGAGGCGGGATTGGCGTTGTAGCTCTCGTCGATCACCAGCGCCTCGCCGCCCGGCAGCTCGGCCATGAAGCGCGCGCCGCGCCCGGCGAGCCCGCCCATTTCGGCGAGCGCGAGCCCGGCCTGTTCGAGGTCGCCGCCAACGGCATCGACTGCCGCGAGGATCGCCATCGCGTTGGAAACCCAATGCTCGCCCGGCTGGGCGATGGTGAAGCTCAGTTCGCGTGCGTCGAAATGCGCGGTGACGAAGGTCCCGCCGGTGCGCGTCCGCATCCGCTCGGCCGCGCGGAAATCGGCGCCGTGGTGCAAGCCGAAGGTCACGATCCGTCCGGCATGGGGCCTTGCCGCGGCGATCAGCCGGTCGCGATGCGGGCTGTCGAACGGCACGATCGCGGTCCCGCCCGGCTCGAGCCCCTGGAAGATCTCGCCCTTGGCGTCGGCGATCGCCTCCTCGCTGGCGAAGAAGCCCATATGCGCGGGCGCGATCGTGGTGACGATCGCGACATGCGGCCGCACCAGCCGGGTCAGCTGGGCCAGCTCGCCTTCGTGGTTCATCCCCATCTCGAACACGCCGAAGCGCGCGTAGCGCGGCATCCGGGCGAGGCTCAGCGGCACGCCGGTATGGTTGTTGTAGCTCTTGACCGAACGATGCGCGCAGCCCGGATCGCAGCGGTCGAGCGCCGCGAACAGCGCTTCCTTGGTCCCGGTCTTGCCCACCGATCCGGTGACGCCGATCACCTTGCCCTGCATCCGCGCGCGCGATGCGGCGCCGAGCGCGTCGAGCGCCGCGGTGGTGTCGGCCACCAGCACCTGCGGATGCGGCGTCTCGCTCGAGACCACCGCCCCCGCGGCGCCCTGCGCAAAAGCCTGGTCGAGGAAGCGATGCCCGTCGGTGGTCTCGCCCTTGAGCGCGAGGAACAGATCGCCGGGCCCGACTTCGCGCGAGTCGAAGGTTACGCCGGCAACGTCGAACGGCGCGGAGGCGGTTCCACCGCAAGCGGCTGCAATTTCAGCCGAAGTCCAGAGCGTCACGCCGCGCATTCCCGGGCAACGCTCACATCGTCGAAAGGAAGCACGCGGTCGCCGACGATCTGGCCCTGCTCGTGACCTTTGCCGGCGATCAGTACGATATCCTCGGGACCCGCCATCTGGATCGCCGCCGCGATCGCCTCGCGCCGCCCCCCGATCTCGGTGGCCTCCGCGGCACCTTTGAGAACTTCCGCGCGGATCGCCGCGGGATCCTCGGTGCGCGGATTGTCGTCGGTGACGATCACCACGTCGGCCCCCGCCGCCGCCGCCTGCCCCATCGGCTTCCGCTTGCCGGCATCGCGGTCGCCGCCCGCACCGAACACGAGGATCAGCCGCCCGCTGGTATGCGGCTTGAGCGCCGCGATCGCCGCCTCGATCGCATCGGGGGTGTGTGCGTAATCGACATAGACCGGCGCGCCGCCCCGCGTGATCACCGCCCGTTCGAGCCGCCCGCGCACCGGCTGCAGCCGCGCGAGATTGGCGAGCGTCATCGTGACGTCGCCGCCGGTCGCGATCACCAGCCCCGCCGCGGTCAGCGCATTCGCGGCCTGATAGGCGCCGATCAGCGGCAGCATCACCTTGTGGGTCTTGCCTCCGGCCTCGATCGTCAGTCCCTGCCCCAGCAAGGTCGGGTCGCGCCCGACCAGCTTGAGCGTCTCGCCATGCTCGCCCACCGTGATCAGCCGGTTGCCGCGCATCCGCGCGAGTTCCTCGACCCGCGGGCTATGCGGATCGTCGGCCCAGACGACCGCGGCCCCGTCGAGCGCGAGCACATCGGCGAAGAGGCGGAGCTTGGCATGGAAATAGGCCGCCATGTCGCCGTGATAGTCGAGATGGTCGCGGCTGAGGTTGGTGAACGCCGCGGCGCACACCGGCAGCCCTTCGGTGCGATATTGCGAGAGCCCGTGGCTCGACGCCTCGAACGCCACATGCGTCACGCCTTCGCGCGCCAGCCCCGCGACGTTGGCGAGGAAGGTGACGACATCTGGTGTGGTCAGCCCGGTAGAGACGGTATCGTCCGATGTGGTCACGCCCAGCGTCCCGATCGACGCCGCATGCTGCCCCGCCATCCGCCAGAGCTGACGCGTCATCTCGACGGTCGAGGTCTTGCCGTTGGTCCCCGTCACCGCCACCGCGGTCTCGGGGAAGGGCGCGAAGAATTGCGCCGCGAGCTGCGCGAACTTCTCGCGCGGGTTGATGTCGGCGATATGCACCGCGCCTTCGACCATCGCCTCCGGCCGCGCGACGACCGCCACCGCGCCCGCTTTCACCGCCGCGGGGATGAAGTCCTCGCCATTGACCCGCGCACCCTCGAACGCGCCGAACACCGTTCCCGGCGCAACCTTGCGGTGATCGATCGCGAAGCCGGTGATCGCGGCGGCTTCCTCCCCGCCGGTCAGCGCGCCGAGTTTCATTCGGCGCCCAGCTTGGGATCGGGCCCAGTCCAGATCAGCGGGAGCAGTTCGCGCTCGTCGATGTCGCGACCGGCATCGGGGGTAACGCCGAGCAGCGTGCCGGTGCGGCTGACGACGCGTGATACCACGGGCGCGGCGGTCCACGCGGCGGTGGTGCGGAATACCCCTTTTGCGGGATTTGCCTTGGGCGAGTCGAGCATGGCGACCATCACATAGCGCGGTGCGTCGATCGGGAAAGCCGCCGCGAAGGTCGAGACGTTGCGATGCTTGTCGTAACCGCCCCCCGACGCGGCTTCCGCGGTCCCGGTCTTGCCGGCGATCCGAAACCCCGGCGCCTCGCCCTTGCGGCCGGTGCCCTTGAGCACGATCAGCCGGAGCAGCTGGCGCATGCGGGCGCTGGTCGATTCCTTGAGCGCGCGCTGGCCCTCGGGGACCTGCGCCGGATCGACCTTGAGCAGCGTCGTCGGACGCAAGATGCCGCCGTTAACCAGAGTCGCATAGGCGTTGGCGAGATGGAGCGGCGTCACCGCGATGCCATGGCCATAAGCGGTGGTCATCACCGTGATGCGTCCCCAATAGCCCGGCCAGAGCGGGCGCGCGCCGCCCACTTCGATCCCTGGACGCCGATCGAAGCCGAGCCGCCGGAACATGTCCTGCAGCTTTTCGGCACCGAGCTCGTCGGCGATCCGCGCGGTGGCGATGTTTGACGAATAGATCAGGGTCTCGGGGATGTTCAGCCAGCGAAACTGCTCGTCGCCCGGATCGTCATGGATCATGAACCGCCCGACCTGCAGCGGTCGCGTCGCGTCGAAGCGACGCGCCATGTTGGTGATCGTGCCCGAATCGATCGCTGCAGCGACCGCGAGCGGCTTGAAGGTCGAACCGAGCTCATAGACGCTCTGGGTCACGTTGTTCGGCGGCGCCGCGCCCGGCAGCGCATTGGGGTTGAAGCTGGGCAGCGAAGTCATCGCGAGCACTTCGCCGGTCCGCACGTCGAGGATCACGCCCGCCGCGCCGCGTGCCTGCAGATCGGTCATCGCGCGGCCGAGCTCGTTCTCGAGCGCCGCCTGGACTCGCGCGTCGATCGACAGCGCCACCGGGGCGCCACGCTTCGCCGGGTCGGTCAGGCGCCCGTCGAGCACTTTCTCCATCCCCGATACGCCGGCACCCTTGGCATCGAGGAAGCCGAGGATGTGCGCCGCCATCGTCGATTGCGGATAGAGCCGGTCGGGCTCGCGCTGGAATTCCATGCCCGGCTCGCCGAGCGCATTCACTGCGGTCACCAGCTCGGGCATCGCGCGGCGCTTCAGATAGGCGAAGCTGCCGCCCGAATTGAGCAGCGCATAATATTGGCCCGCATTCTTGTCGGGGATCAGCTCGGCGAGGCGTTGTGCGAGCGCCGTTTTGTCGCCGATCACCTGATTGGGGTGCACCGCGATGGACCACGCCTCGATGCTGCGCGCGAGCGGCGCGCCGTTGCGGTCGACGATGTCGCCACGCGGCGGAATCAGCGCGGCGGCGATGTCACGCGCGGTGGCGGGCTCGGCCCAGAGGGCGAGCAGCGCGAGCTTGCCGATCACCACCAGCATGCCGAAGCCGAACAGCAAAGAGAGCACCATCAGCCGCAGCTGGGCGACGGCGACAAGCGCTTGACGGGCACCGCCCGTACGACCCTGCCGGGCCGGCGGGGCGACGACGACGATCAACGGAGCGCCAGCTTCTCGCGCTTCGCCAGCTTTTGCAGGTCTTCCATCGTCGACGCGCTCAATACGCCACGATCCACCGAGGCGATCGCCTGGCGGTCTGCCTTCTTCATCAGCTTGCGAAGCTCCCCATCCTGCTGCGCCGCGCTCCGCACGGCCACAGCGGCTACTTGCGGCGCGCCCTGCACCGGATTGGCAGCCGGCGCCACCACCGCGGCAGTGGTCTGCGCCGCGGCTGCGCCAGTCGGCACCACCAGCGCGGCGAGCTGAATCTCGGCCGGCTGCTGATCGAGGCTCGCCAGCGCGGTCTCGCCCGCCAGATATTGCTGCGGCATCGGCGCGGCGAGCGCGAGCACCTCGCCATTCCAGCGCTCGAGCTGGGCAAGGTTGGCGCGCGTGTTGAACTCGGTCTCCAGGCCGCGAATGTCGCGCTGCGCCTGGACGATCGCCAGCCGCGCCGCCTCCAGCTTGCCGCGCTCGGCGGCGCCATAGGAATTCACGAGATAGCATGCGGGCGCCACGACAACGCCACACAGGAACCATCCCAGTCCCTTGAAGCCCTGCACTCCCATCAGCTCACTCCCTCACTGTCCCACGGCGCCGCGGCGGTGCGACGCGCCACGCGCAGCGTTGCCGACCGGGCGCGCGGATTACGCGCAACCTCCGCCTCGCCCGGCCGGACGGCCTTGGCGGGCGTTTCGAAACTCGGCGCGGCCCTGGGGCCCGCCATCGGACGATGTCGCGAGCCCGTGGGCTCGCTTCCGCTCCGCTCGCGCAGGAACCTTTTGACCATCCGGTCCTCGAGCGAGTGGAAGGTGACCACTGCCAGCCGGCCGCCAGGCTTGAGCACGCGCTCGGCCGCAGCGAGTCCTTCCGCGAGCTCGTCGAGCTCGCGGTTGAGGTGGATGCGGATAGCCTGAAAGGTCCGGGTAGCCGGGTCCTTCTTATCGTATTGTTTATGGTTTAATGATTTTCTAACCACGTTTGCTAGTTGGGAAGTCCGCTTAAGGGGTCGTGCGGATACGATCGCCCGCGCAACCCGGCGCGAGCGCGGTTCTTCACCATAATTAAACAAGATATCGGCGATCTCGTCTTCGTCGGCGGTGTTGAGCCACTCCTCGGCGGTCATCCCCGACTGGCTCATCCGCATGTCCAGCGGACCGTCGGTCTGGAAGCTGAAACCCCGCTCGGCCTGGTCGAGCTGCATGGACGAGACGCCGATATCCATCGTCACGCCGTCGACCGGCACGAGGCCGCGACGCGCGAGCTCGCCTTCCATCTGGCTGAACGGCGCCTCGATCAGGATCAGCCGCCCGCCCGATTCAGCGACAAGGGTTTGGCCGCCTTCGATCGCATGGGGGTCACGATCGAAGGCGGCCACCTCGGCACCCCGCTCGAGGATGGCGTTGGTGTAGCCGCCCGCACCGAAGGTCGCATCGACATGACGCTCGCCGGGCACGATGGCGAGACCGTCGACGACTTCGTCGAGCAGCACGGGGATATGGGGCGCGCTCACAGCTTCACGCCCTTCGATTGGCAGAGATATTCGCAGATCTCGCGCAGGCCCGGATCGGCATTCTCGTCGGCGAGCAGCACTTCGGGCGCCCAGACGTCGAACGTCTCGCCCGAGCCATTGAAGAAGGCCCATTTGCCGATCTTCGCCTTCATCCGGAAGAAAGGCGGGATCACGAAGCGGCCGCTGTCGTCGAACGGCGCCTTCTCGACCTGACCGAAGGCGCGGCGCTTGGCACGCGTGTCGACCTCGGCGCCGCGCTCCTCGGCAAGCGCCTCCTTGCGATCGAGCCGGTCGTACTTCTCCTTCGACCAGCTGAGGTCATGCGCGGAGAGGCACGGATCCTCCGGGTGGAGGCCCACGACGATCTGGCGGATGTCGGAATTGCGCTCGGCGGCAGCGCGCAGGTCTGCGGGAATAGCGACGCGACCCTTCTGGTCGACCGCCTGGAGCGCAAATCCTTCGAAGAGCTCCCTATCCGCCACGCCCAAACCCCTTTTGGGCACGCCTTTCCCGTCTCCGGAATCGCGGTTCCCTGCCGCCCTCCGGCGCTACGTCTCACGGTGAAAGGGATCGTGCCCCCTTAAGCATCCTCTTTGATCACAAAATGCGCCGGGACACAACGGGTAAAGCGGGGATTTGACGGGAATTTCCCCCACTTTTCCCCTCAAAATCGGTATGTTTTGCTTATGATTTTGTTATGTTCGCTCTTTGTTTTGTTTACGCGGAATGAGATCGCCCGAGCCGCACAATCGCTCGGAAATTTGCTATTTATCTTTTTATTATAGTTACTTATGGAGAATGCCGGATCGGTTCGCCGACTATCGCCCGGATTTCACGCGCGCAGCCGCACACGACTCGCGCGGGCAAATCCCCGCGCCACCCGCTTCATCCCGTCAGTTTTGGGGGTTGCCGCCCTGCCCGTCGGATGGCGCATCGGTCGAGGATGCGCTCGGCGCCACGCCCAGCTCGGCGAGCGGCTCATCTTTGTCCTTGTCGGTGGTGAGGTTGACCGGCTCGACGGTCATGTTGGCCACTACGGAGGCGTTGGGGGCCCCCACTGCCGTCACCGGTTGGTCGCGATTGGCCGAGGAAAAGATCGCGCTGGCCAGTCCGATGAGCACCAACACCATCGCCAGGCCGGTCATGCCGACCCGGACACGTTGCATCGCCTGGGCTGAGTCTCGCGATCCCGACTTCATATCTGTGGCATAAATGTAACGCTTCGGCGCTGCCTTGTCGAGGCAGGCGCAGTCATTCGGGCTCAGGCGGCGTCGAGCCACTCCGGAACACTGAGCCCTTTCGCACGCAACCACTCGGCATTGTATAGCGTCGAGAGGTAGCGGAAGCCGGTGTCGCACAGGATCGTCGCGACGCGCTTGCCCGGCCCCAATTGCTTCGCGAGCCTTACCGCGCCGGCAACGTTGATCCCCGAGGAGAGGCCGAGGCACAGCCCTTCCTCGGCGAGCAGGCGGCGCACCCATTCGAGCCCCTCCTCGTCGGAGATGCGGAATTGCGCGTCGATCGGCGCACCCTCGAGATTGCCCGTGATCCGCCCCTGCCCGATGCCCTCGGCGACCGACGAACCCTCTGACTTCAGCTCGCCACAGGCATAATATGCATAGAGCGCCGCGCCGTACGGATCGCTTAGGGCGATGCACACCTGCTCGTCCTTGGCCTTGAGCCCCAGCCCGACACCCGCGAGCGTTCCCCCGGTGCCCACCGAGCAGGTGAAGCCATCGATCCGCCCGTCCATCTGCGACCAGATCTCCTCGGCGGTGCCGACGATGTGCGCGCGCCGATTGGCGATGTTGTCGAACTGGTTGGCCCAGATCGCGTTCGGCGTCTCCTCGGCGATCCGGCGCGAGGTGTGGACGAAATGACCCGGGTTCGAATAGGGCGCCGCCGGCACCAGCACCAGCTCGGCGCCGAGCGCGCGCAGCGTGTCCATCTTCTCGCGCGATTGGGTCTCGGGCATGACGATGATCGTCTTGTAGCCCTTGGCATTGGCGACCAGCGCGAGCCCGATCCCGGTATTGCCCGCAGTGCCCTCGACGATCGTGCCGCCCGGCGCGATCGCGCCGCGCTCCTCGGCGTCCTGAACGATGAACAGCGCCGCGCGGTCCTTCACCGAGGCGCCGGGATTGGCGAATTCACACTTGCCGAAGATGTCGCAGCCGGTCGCCTCGCTCGGCCCTTTGAGCCGCACCAGCGGAGTATTGCCGATCAGGCCCAGCGTGTCGGATGTCAGATGCATGGCGGCTAGATAGGGGTGTCGGGCCCGCAACCGCAAGCAAGCGAAACTATGCGGTGACGCCCGCGCGCTTCAGATGCGGCGCCAACCGTCCGCCGAGCCACAGGAAGAACATCCGGTAATCGGAAAAGAGCGACCAGAGCGGATAGGTGAAGGTCGCCGGGCGGTTCTTCTCTACGCCGAAATGCGCCGCCCAGGCGAAGCCATAGCCGGCGAGCGGGATCAGCAGCCACCACCAGCCGCCCTGCGTCAGCGCGATCGCGAGGAAGACGAAGGTCAGCGCGGTTCCGATATAGTGCAGCCGGCGCGTCTCCGGCTTCGCATGCTCGCGCAGATAATAGGGCCAGAAATCGGCGTAGCGGGTGATGGTGCGCGCCATTCGCACAAGCTATCGCACGCGGATGGAGCCGCGCAAGCATTCCTTCCCGCCCGTCGTCGACGCGCGCGTGCGGCTCCTCGTCCTCGGCTCGCTACCCGGCGAACGCTCGCTCGCCGAGCGGCGCTATTACGCGCATCCGCAGAACCAATTCTGGCGACTGATTTCCCCGGCCGCCGGCCAGGAACTCGCTCCACGCCCCTATGACGAGCGCCTGGAAGCCCTGCTCTCCGCGCATATCGGCCTGTGGGATGTCGTCGCCAGCGCCACCCGCCCGGGCAGCACCGACGCGGCGATGCGCGACATCGAGGGGCATGACATCGCAGCGCTCGCCGCCACGCTCCCCGATCTTCGCGCGATCGCCTTCAACGGCGGCACCGCACTGCGTCACGGCCTCAAGCAGCTCGGCACGGCGGCGAACCGTTATGCGATCGTCGCCCTGCCCTCGAGCAGCCCGCTCCACACGATCGGCTTCGAAGCGAAGCTGCCGGCGTGGACGGCGCTGGCGAACTGGCTATAGCGAGATCGAGCGCGAGCGACTTCCCGCTGGAAGGCAGACGGAATCGCGCTCCCTTTAGGCTGATATCTCTGGCTACTGCGCCTTGGCCGCCTTGCGCTGCGCCGCCTCGAACTGCGCCTTGTTGCGCTCCGCCCATTCATAGGCGTCCGGCCCGGCGCAGCCCTTCAGCATGCGCGGACCGATCCGCGCTTCGGCGGTCAGCGGCAGCTGCGCCTTGCCGCGCGCGCAAGCGTCGGCACTCAGCGTGATTGTCACTGTTTCGCCCTCGGGCGTCCGTGTCTCGATCAGGGCCTTCCCGCCTGCGAGTTTCGGGCTCGCCGGATAAAAATCGGTCGGCGTCGCGGCGGCGCCGTCGGTGAAGGCGATGGTGCCCGGCGCGATGTAGATCGTCCATCGCGGCGCATCGCCCGAAGCGCGGATCGGCTTGTTGAGGTCCACGCCGCCCAGCATCGGCCCTGGCGTGGGCGAAGGCGTTGGCGCTGCGCTGGTATTGGCCATCTCCCCGCCATCGCCGCAGCCGGCGAGCGCCAGCGCCAGTCCCGCAATCGCCCAGTGCCGCATCGCCTTCTCCTCCTCCCCGTCCTGCGAATCCGGACCGCGTCGGTCAAGCGTTTCCTGCGCGGTCATGTTCTGCTAATGTTCCCATCGTGACTCACTCAGCCCCTCTGTCGGTCGAAAGCGCCAGGCCGCGCCGCGCAACGGTCGATCACGCGGTTGAAATTCCCGGAGAGCTTTTGCGGGAAAAGGGCGAAGCCAGCCGCGGCATTTCCAACATGCTGGGCTTTCCGCCGCGGCCATTGCGCTGGTTGTTCCTCGATCTCAATTCCTATTTCGCCAGCGTCGAGCAACAGCTCGATCCGGCGCTTCGCGGCAAACCGGTGATCGTCGCCCCGGTCGATGCCGACACCACCGTCGCGATCGCCGCTTCGGTCGAGGCCAAGCGCTACGGCATCTCGACCGGCACCCCGGTCTGGGAAGCGAAGCGCAAGTGCCGCGACTTGCTGATCGCGCCCGCGCGCCACCAGAAATATGTCGAGTTCCACGACGCGATCATCGCGGAGATCTGGAAGCACATCCCGGTCACGCATGTCTGCTCGATCGACGAGGTCGCGTGCCGGTTACTCGACAATGAGAATTCGCCCGAGGCCGCGGTCGCGCTGGCGAAGCGGATCAAGGCCGGGATCCGCGCCCGTGTCGGCGAATGCCTGACCAGCTCGGTCGGCATCGCGCCCAACCGGCTGCTCGCCAAGCTCGCCTCGGATCTGCAGAAACCCGACGGGCTGGTGGTGCTCACCGCGGACCAGCTTCCGCACCGGCTGTACGATCTCAAGCTGCGCGAAATCGCCGGGATCGGCGCCAAGATGGAGCGCCGACTCGCGCGCGACGGGATCCTCGACATCCGCCAGCTCTGCGAGCGCCGCCCGCGCGACGCGGGCACGGCTTGGGGCGGCATCAATGGCGACCGGCTCTGGTATCTGCTCCACGGCGTCGAGCTGCCCGAGAAGCCGACGCAGAGCCGCACGATCGGCCACAGCCACGTCCTGAGCCCGAGCAAGCGCGGGCTCGAGCCGACGCGACTCACCGCGCGCCGCCTCGCGCTCAAGGCGGCGAGCCGGCTACGCCGCAAGGGTTATCGCAGCCGGCTGCTCGTGCTTCACGGCAAATTCGAGGACGACAAGTCCAACTGGCGCGCCTCGATCAAGCTGCCCAATACGCAGGACAGCTTCGTCATCCTCTCCGCGCTCGATTCGCTTTTCCCCCGCCTCGCCGCGGCGGGGCGCCAGCGCACCGGCGGCTTCCGGCTGCGGATGGTCGGGGTGACCTTGTGCGAGATCGAGGGAGTCGAAGGCGAGCAGGGCTCGCTGTTCGCCGCGCTCGATCCCGACGATCCCCTCGCCCGCGAGACGCGCACGCTGTCGCTCAGCCGCGCGATGGACCGGATCAACGAGAAGTTCGGGCGCCACGCAGTCAGTGTCGGGCCGCTGAATGGCGGGCGCATAGACGCTGTGGGAACGAAAATCGCCTTTGGCCGAATCCCGGACCTCGACGAATTCCACGAATAGCATTCACACGGGAGAAACAATCAATTGGTTACGCTGCGCCGCAACACAATAATGTGACCTTGTATCACGAATCACTTGACGATTCTTGCAGCCTGACCGAAAGCAAATTCCGCTATGAAGAACCCCTCTCTTATTGCCGCCGCCGCTGTTGCGCTCTTTTCCCTCGCTGCTTGCGAAAGCAAGCCGGAGGAAGTGAGCAGCACCGCGCCCGATCCCATGGCCTCGCAGCTCGCCAACGCCGCGCCGGTCGAGCTCCCGCCTGCGATCGCCGAGAGCGTCACGCTGCGCTGCGGCGATAACAGCCTGATTTACGTCGATTTCTTCCAGGGCAACAAGCAGGTCCAGCTCAAGACCGAAAAGGGCGGCCCCGCGACGATGCTCAAGGCGGCCGAGGCCGGCCAGCCCTTCGAGGCCGCGGGCGGCTTCAAGCTCACCGGCACGCCGAAGAATGTCAGCGTCACGCTGCCCGGCAAGGCCGCCAAGACCTGCCACGCCTGAGGCGCGGTCGATCCTTCATTTTCCAGGGCCGGCGGGGCTTCCCCGCCGGCCCTTTTTCATGTCAGCTTTACAGGCGCGAAGGAGGACTGGTTTGGCGACGATCGCAGTCTACAGCCTCAAGGGCGGCGTCGGGAAAACGACGCTGGCGGTCAATCTCGCCTGGGCCGCGGCGACGCGCTCGGCGCGCCGGACCCTGCTCTGGGATCTCGATCCCCAGGCGGCCTCGACTTTCCTGCTCGAGGGCAAGGCGAGTGGCCGCAGCGAAGCGCAGGCGATCTTTACCCGCGATGTCGCTCCCGCCAAACTCGCCCGGCACACCGGCATCGACCGGCTCGACCTGATCGCCGCCGACGCCTCGCTTCGCGCGCTCGACCGGACCTTTCACGAGCTCGACAAGAAGAAGCGCCTCGCCAAGCTGCTCGGCGCGCTCGACCAAGGCTATGAACGCATGCTGCTCGATTGCCCGCCCGGTCTCACCGAGACCAGCGAGCAGGTGATGCGCGCCGCCGATCTGATCGTCGTGCCGGTGATCCCCTCTCCGCTCTCGATGCGCGCGCTCGCCGAGGTCGAGAGCCATCTCGGCCGCAAGAGCGCGCCGCTGTTGCCAGTCCATTCGATGGTCGACCGTCGCCGCAAGCTCCATGCCGAGGCGCTCGCCGCCCAGCCCGACTGGCCGGTGATCCCAATGGCCAGCGTGGTCGAGGCGATGGCGGTGCGGCACCGGCCGGTGGGCGCCTTCGCACCGCGCAGCCCCGGCGCACAGGCATTCGCGGAATTGTGGCAGGCGATCGAACGCCGGCTGACCTCCGCGCGTTGAGGCGGCGATGACTCACCGCCTGCCGCCTCAGCTCGATCTCGATCCCGATCTGGTGCTGCGCGCCTATGCGATGGGCGTTTTCCCGATGGCCGATCATCGGCTCGCCTCGAGTGTCTATTGGGTCGAGCCCAAGCTGCGCGGCATCCTGCCGCTCGACGGCTTCCATCTCTCGCGCTCGCTGCGAAAGACGATTCTCGCCGATCGCTTCCGGGTCACGGTCGACACGGCGTTTTCGCAAATCCTCCAGCTCTGCGCCGAATCGGCGACGGACCGGCCCGACACCTGGATCAACGGCCCGATCGAGCGCGTCTTCACCGAGCTCCATCGTCGCGGCTTCGCGCATTCGATCGAATGCTGGGACGGCGACCGGCTCGCCGGCGGTCTGTACGGGCTCGCGCTGGGCCGCGCCTTTTTCGGCGAATCGATGGTCACCCGCGTCCGCGACGCCTCGAAGGTCGCCTTCGCCCATCTGGTCGCGCGGCTGACGGCCGGGGGGTTCACTTTGCTCGACTGCCAATTTCAGACCGAGCACCTCGCCTCGCTCGGTGCTGTCGAGATCCCGCGCGACGACTATGTCGCGTTGCTGGGCGCTGCGCTCGGCGATTCAGGTGCGGGGCTCTCGCTCGGCGCACCTTCGGTCTCGGGTGACTTCTTCGCGCTCGACCGGTCTCCCGAGCCGCCCGCGCCCGCTACGGGGGCCGGAACCGTATCGGGCCCGCTGTCGCGGAAGGTCATCGCGCAGCTCTTGGGCCACACGTCGTAGATCGGGTGCTGGATGACGTTGAGCGCCGGCCGCTCCTTGTAGAGCCAGCCCGAAAAGACTCGCCGCCAGCTCTTGTCGATCTGCTCGACATCGACCTGAACGAACGCGCCGGTCAGCTGGTCGGCCTCCCAGGGCGCAGTCTTGTCGCACGCGCGCAGCCTGACGATGACGTCGCCGATCCGCGCCGCCTGGCCGGGCTTCAATTTGAACTCGCGCGACTGGCCGTTGCGCTTGTTGAGCAGTCCGAGCACCGCCTCGCGCTCGTTCATCGGCGTGGCCGCAGCGTTGAGCACGCTGGTATCGGGGCCGACCGCCACCACCTCGGCGCCGCCCGCGGCATTGCCCGGACCGGTGGTGATCACCAGATCGTCGGCGGCGTTGTTGCCGGCCTCCTCGCCGCCCTTGCATGCGCCAGTGGCGAGCAGCAGCGCCGCCGCCGCCGCGATTGCGGCGCCCCGCTTCATGCGTCGGGGGTCCAGGCCTCGTAGTCGCCGGTCGAACGCGCCCGCTGGCCGCCCGCCTCGAGCGCGCCGGACGGGCGATAGGCGGCGCGGGTGCCGGTCTGGTTCGGCTCGGCAGGCTTCTCCCACACCCTAGGCGCCGGCAGCGCCTGATCGGGCGCGGCGTCGATCTGGTGGTGCAGCCAGCTGAACCATTCGGGCGGGACGCGGCTGGCATCGTTCGAGCCGCTGTAGATCACCCAGCGCCGGGTGATCCCGTTGGGGTCCTTGCCCCCTTCCCAATAGGTGTTGCCCAGTGAATCCTCGCCGAGCCGGGTCTTGCCGCGCAAGCCGACCCACGTGCCGAACGTGGCCTTGTTCCACCAGGTGAAGGGATTGAGATTCAGGCTCATGCGCGCCGATTAGCCGCGAGGGCGCGCGGAGGCAATCGAATCCGCGCGCTCGCGCACGGTGCCGATCACTGTCCCGAGCCGGCCCAGCGCACCTTGTCGCCCGGCGCGATGCCGAGTTCGGCCGCCTTGCCGCCGTTGATCTCGAGCACCGCGCTCACCGGCTCGCCCGATCGCATCGGCTGCTCCGAATAGGGGATCGCGTTTTCGGCGATCGCGGCGATGCTGCCGTCGGGGCGGATGAAGAGGATGTCGAGCGGGCTCGGCGTGTTCTTCATCCAGAAGCTCGCCTCGCGCGGCGCGCCGCCGCCCGCCGGATAGGGTGCGAAGAGCATGCCGCCATTGGCGGGGATCTGGGTGCGGAACATCAGGCCGCGCTCCTGCTCGGCCGCAGTGCGCGCGACTTCGACGTTGAACTCCTTCGGTCCGGCCTTCGTGTCGACCGTGACGAGGATCTTGGTCGGGCCGTCCTGCTCGGTGGCGGCGTTGGCGCCGCTATTTCCGCTGCACGCAGTGGACACGAGCAATGCCGCTGCGGCGAATGCCGCCCGCACGCCATATTTGCGAATCATCGTCTCAGCCGGTCCTCTCGACCGCCACTGCCAGCGGCCCTTTGTCGCCCGCGACGATGCGTGCGCTGAGCGGCTGGCCGGGCTCGACCTCCTCGATCTCGGCGCGGCGCAACGTCTCCATATGGACGAATATATCGGCCGAGTCGGTGCCGCGCACCAGAAATCCGTAGCCCTTGAGGCGATTGAACCATTTGACCGTCACCGGCTCGAACGGCCCTGCCTCGTCGATCAGCTTGATCCGGTCGGTGCGCTCGGACGGGCGCTTGGGCGCCTCGACCGCCTCGCTCAGATCGATCGAGCGAATCTCCTTGGCCTGAAGCCCACGCTGACGGTGCACCGCGACGCATTCGACCCGGGCGCCTTCGGGCAAGCTTCGCCTGCCATGCTCCTGCAGCACGGTGAAATGGATCAATATATCCCCGGCCTCGCTGTCATCGGCGACGAGGAACCCGAACCCCCGGGTCACGTCGAACCATTTGACAACACCGCGATAAACCTGGCCTTCCGACGCCGTCTCCGCCCTCAAACCCTCGTCCCCCGGCGGCGCGATCACAGGATCGCTTGGCGCAAGCTGTTGTTCAGCACGCATTATCTAGTCCCCCAAGGGACCGTATTTAACACAGCAATTTCCAAATGTGGAATTGCTTTGTTGTGCCTGGTCTTCAGGGTTTAATCAGAAAACCGGTCCCAGTCAGGGACGATCAACGCCTCGATATCATCTCCGGGCTCCATGCCGATGATTTTTCTGGAAAGATCCATGCCGTGCCCGGCGCGCAGCATGGCGGCCAGATGCTTCTCGCGCTGCTGGCGGTCGGCCGCTTCGCGCGCGAAAGGCCCGATGCGCTTGCGCCGGGCGAAGGCAATCGCGCTCGTCGGCGCGTCCGTCGCGATCGCCGATGCCACTGCATCCATGTCGGCATCCTCGATCCCTGCGTGACGCAGCGCCTGGCCGACACGGCGCGCGCCAAAGCCCCGCCGCCCCATCGCCCCTGCCCTGGTCTCGGCGAACAACCGGTCGTTCACATAGCCCAGATCGGCCATGCGCTGCGCGACCCCGGCCGCGTCGGGAGCGCGCTCGCCGACCCAGCCGCGCTCGCGCACCTTGCGCAAGAGATAGTCGGCCAACCGCCCTCTTGTGGTTGCGTAACGCTCGACGTAACGCAGCGCCAATCGCTGCAGATCGGCTTCGTTCAGGGGGATCAGCGGGCGCCGCGTACGGGTCATGCGCCATGATTGTGCCACAGTGGCAACCGATTTTGAACGCCAGTGCGTAGCAGAGCCGTCCGCATTTAGTATGCGTTGTGGGGGCACAACGGGTCTGCCAGCTCACAGGGGCACGAGATAAAGAATGGTATTGGACGAAACGGGATCGCATCAGGGTGTCATGGAAACGGGAAAACCCGTGCCGACCCCGACCGCCGACAGCCACCCCCGCCGCCTCGCGGACTTCGCCACGCTCGGCGAGGCGCTCGATTACGCGGCTGAGGGCGTTCGCGGACTGAACTTCCACGACGCGCGCGGCAATCTGGCGCGGCCCTATCCCTTCTCGGAGCTGCGCCGCGACGCCATTGCGCAGGCCCATCGCCTGATCGCCGCGGGAGTGAAGCCCGAAGACAGGATCGCGCTGATCGCCGAGACGGGCACCGAATTCGCCTCGCTCTTCTTCGGCGTGGTCTATGCGGGCGCCTGGCCGGTGCCGCTGCCGCTGCCGACCAGCTTCGGCGGTGCGCAATCCTATATCGATCAGCTCCGCGTCCAGCTCGAGAGCTGCGATCCGAGCATGCTGATCTTCCCGCCCGAAATCGGCGCGATGTGCGCAGAAGCCGCGCGGATCACCGGAGTCGAGGGAATCGACTGGGCCGAGTTCGGCGCCCGCACGGCGCCCGAAGTGGCGCTGCCCGAAGCGAGCACGAACGACATCGCCTATCTGCAATATTCGAGCGGTTCGACGCGCTTTCCGCACGGCGTGGCGATCACCCATCATGCGCTGCTCAACAATCTCGCGGCGCACAGCCACGGCATGCAGCTTCAGGAGACCGACCGCTGCATCTCGTGGCTGCCCTGGTATCACGACATGGGGCTGGTCGGCTGCTTCCTCTCGGTCGTCGCCAATCAGGTCTCGACCGACTATCTCAAGACCGAGGATTTCGCCCGGCGTCCGCTCGCCTGGCTCGATCTGATCAGCCGCAATGAGGGCTCTACCCTCTCCTATTCGCCGACGTTCGGCTACGACATCTGCGCGCGCCGCATGTCGTCGCAGACCAAGGCCAGCGAGCGCTTCGACCTGTCGCGCTGGCGCGTGGCGGGCAACGGCGCCGACATGATCCGCCCGGACGTGATGCAGTCCTTCGTCGACGCTTTCGCCGATGCCGGTTTCAAGGCTTCGGCTTTCCTGCCGAGCTACGGCCTCGCCGAGGCGACGCTGGCGGTTTCGATCATGCCGCCGGGTGAAGGCATCGTCGTCGAGCTCGTCGAGGAGACGCAGCTCGCCGGCGGCGACGTGGCGCGCAAGGATCGCCCGCAGCGTTTCCGCGCGATCGTCAATTGCGGCAAGCCGGTGAAGGACATGGAAGTCCAGGTCCGCGAGGAGGACGGCACGCCGCTTCCCGAAAAGGCGATCGGCAAGGTCTGGTGCCGCGGCCCCAGCGTCATGGTCGGCTATTTCCGCGATCCCGAATCGACCGCCGCCTGCATGAAGGACGGCTGGCTCGATACCGGCGATATGGGCTATATCTCAGACGGTTATGTCTACATCGTCGGCCGGGCGAAGGACATGATCATCATCAACGGCAAGAACCACTGGCCGCAGGACATCGAATGGGCGGTGGAGCAGCTGCCGGGGTTCAAGCAAGGCGACATCGCCGCCTTCGCGATCACCACGCCAGGCGGCGAAGAGACCCCCGCGGTGCTCGTCCAGTGCCGCACCTCGGACGAAAAGGAGCGTATCCGGCTCCGCGACGAGATCCGCGAGCGGGTGCGCTCTGTTACCGGTATGAACTGCGTGATAGAGCTCGTGCCGCCGCGTACGCTGCCGCGCACCAGTTCGGGCAAGCTGAGCCGTGCCAAGGCGCGCAACCTCTATCTCAACGGCGAGATCAAGCCCTACGATCTCGCCGCCTGAACGACCGGGCGGGCCGGCGCTGCCGGCTCGCCCGCCCAGGCGTTGCGCGCGTAGGACGATGTTCCGGATGCGGCACAAATTTCCTCCGTTTCGCCGCCAAATCTAACCTCTCGCTAACCACCCCTGGGCTAATCCGGCCGGGTGACCAGCCAGACAACTTCTCAATTCGCCCGGCCGCGCATCGACGCGCGCGCGCTTCTCGGGCTCTACGATCCGGCGGACGCCATCGATTGGGGGCCGATTCGCGCCGCGCAATTGCACGCCGGCAGCCAGTTGGCGCTGTTCATGCTCGCCGCAAATCTGGTCGGCGCATCGCTCATCACCATGCTCCTCGCCCCGCTGGCGCCGCTCTGGCAGCTGGCGAGCTGGGGCGCTCTTGCGGCAGCGGTCGCCTGCGCGGTCGCATTTCGCCGGCTCTCCCGGCATCACCGCAACGCGGTCACGGCATCGCTCAAGGATGTGCGCGACACCGTGCTCGACGGCGTCGCGATGGGCGCGGTCTGGTCGATCCCGCCGCTCGCGTTCGGCCATGCCGCCGATGCCGGCGTCGCGCTTGGCCTGTGGGTGATCATCTCGCTGCTGATGACCGCTTCCGCGGTCGCGATGGCGGCATTGCCGCTCGCCACCATCGCCTTCGTGGCGATCGTCGGCGCGTCGATCGCCACGATGCTGGCCCTGATCGCGTCGCCAGTGCTGGCCGCGGCTGCGGCTCTGCTCACCTTGCTGCTCGCGATCGCCACCTTCGGCCGCGGCCGCGCACTCGTGGTGATCCGCGCCAGCGAGCTGGCGCTCGCCGAGCGTGACGAGACCGTCAGCCTACTGCTCCGCGAGTTCGAGGAATCCGGCTCCGACTGGCTCTGGGAGATCGACGCCCAACGCCGGGTCGCCCGCGCCAATCCCCGCTTCGCCGTATCGCTCGGCGCCGATCCGAAGACGATCAACGGCACCCCCTTCCTTCAGGTGCTCGCCGGTCCGACCTGGGAGGACGGCAATTTCGCCCCTGAGCTGCGGGTGCTCGCCGACAAGCTCAAAGGGCGCGAACCGTTCCGCGACCTGTTGCTCCCGGTCTATGTCAACGATGACGAGCGCTGGTGGGAGATGTCCGCCAGCCCGCGCTACGACGAGCGCGGCGCCTTCATCGGCTTCCGCGGCGTCGGCTCGGACGTCACCGAGGCACGCAAATCGGCGGACAAGATCAACCATATGGCGCGCTACGACACGCTGACCGGCCTGCCCAACCGCCTGCTGATCAACGAGACGCTCGCTCGCGCTATGGCCGATGCCGACAAATGGGGTTCGCGCTGCGCGTTCATGATGATCGACCTCGATCGCTTCAAGGCCGTCAACGACACGCTCGGCCACCCGGTCGGCGATCGCCTGCTCGGGCGCGTCTCGGAGCGGCTCAAGTTGCTGATGACCGAGAACGAGATGATCGGCCGGCTCGGCGGCGACGAGTTCGCCGTGGTCGTGCGCGACGCGACCGATACCCAGCGGATCGAGCAGCTCGCCCAGACCATCATCGATTCGCTGTCGCGTCCCTATGAAGTCGACCAGCATACGCTTTACATCGGCGCCTCGGTCGGTCTCGCGGTCGGGCCACGCGACGGACGCACCGCCGAGATGCTGATCCGCTCGGCCGATCTCGCGCTCTATCGCTCGAAGGACGCCGGCGGCGGCGTCTTCCATGCCTATGAACCCCAGCTCCACATGGCTGCGGAGGAGCGCCGCGTGCTCGAGATCGCGCTGCGCAGCGCGGTCGAGCAGGGCGAGATGCACCTCAATTACCAGCCGGTGGTCAACGCCGCTACGGGCCAGCTGACCGGCTTCGAGGCGCTGCTGCGCTGGACGCACCCCGAGTTCGGCAATGTCTCGCCCGCCAAGTTCGTTCCGCTTGCCGAGGAAGCCCGGCTGATCGCGCCGATCGGCGAATGGGTGCTTCGCACCGCCTGCGACGAGGCGGCGCGCTGGGACGTGCCCGCACGCATCGCGGTCAATGTCAGCCCCGAGCAACTCCACAATCCCGCCTTTGTCGGCATCGTCGCCCAGGCGCTCGCCCAGTCCGGGCTGCTGCCCGAACGGCTCGAGCTCGAAGTCACCGAAAGCGTGTTCATGCGCGAGGGCACCGTAGCGGTCGAAGTACTCGAGAAGATCCTCGATCTCGGGGTGCGGTTGAGCCTCGACGATTTCGGCACCGGTTATTCGTCGCTCGGCTACCTCGCGCATACCCGCTTCAGCTCGATCAAGATCGACCGCAGCTTCGTCCAGGGCGCGTCGAAGGGCACCAAAGAGGCAATCGCGATCATCCGTGCAGTGGTGGCGCTCGCCGACAGCCTCGGAATGGCGACCACCGCCGAAGGCGTCGAGACCGAGGAGGAGCACCAGATGGTCCAGCAGCTCGGCTGCTCCAAGGTCCAGGGCTATTATTTCGGCCGCCCGCTCCCGGTGATCGAAGCGCGCGCGCTGGCGATGCATGCGTCCGGCGGCAGCGTCGCCGCGTGAGAATGCTTGCTAGCGCGCCGCGGGCCCGCTAAGGGCAGCGACCGCACAGGGGCGTAGCTCAGCTGGTTAGAGCGTCGGTCTCCAAAACCGAAGGCCCTCGGTTCGAATCCGAGCGCCCCTGCCATTTCCCCAATTGTCCGTGATTTTACTCTTTGATCGTAGTCACGTTACCGGATGCTCAGCGCGGAGCGCGGTAACGATGATGCGCGCCGGAGTGGATCGTGATGCACGCGCGAAACGCAGCGCAGGACAGCAAGACATGGCGGATTTTCATCGTCGTGATTAGCGGGCGGCAAGCGCAATCGTTTGACGCCAAACGAGTCGGAGGAATATACTCCGGACCGAATAATTCACTTCGTTGGAATAGCCGCCTAGGGTGCGGCTTGTACCCGCACCCCGGGGGGGCGTGCTTCTGCTTCATCGTGTCCGGTTCGACCCGGGAAGACACGGAGAAGGGGTAACGTGGGTGCAGGATGCGGCGGCTCAGCTCCTCGGGGTCAGTCCCGGAATCGCGGGCCTGCGCGCCTATCTTCCGAAGGTTGGGCGGTCGCGTGTCACCGTGCTCGTTACCGGCGAGACCGGTACGGGCAAGGAACGCGTCGCCCAGGCCATCCACGCGTTGAGTCCGCGTCGGAACAAGCCCTTTTTGGCGGTCAACTGCGCGGCGATCCCGGAGGCTCTACTTGAATCGGAGCTGTTCGGGCACGAGCGGGGAGCGTTCACCGGCGCCCACCGGGCAAGTCGTGGCCTGATCGGGGAGGCCAATGGTGGCACGCTGTTCCTTGACGAAATCGGCGAAATGAGCGGCTGGGCGCAGACAAAGATGCTGCGAGCGCTGGAGACCGGCGAGGTTCAGCCGGTCGGCGGCGCGCGGCCGGTGCCGACCGATGTGCGGATCATCGCCGCCACGAACCAACCGCTCGAAACGCTTGTCGCCCAGCACCGCTTCCGCGCCGACCTGTTCTACAGGCTGAACATCGCGCGGGTGGACCTGCCGCCGCTGCGCGAGCGGCCCGAAGATGTGCCGGTGCTGTTCGGCGCGGCGGTGAGCGAACTGAATCACCGCGACGGTCGGCATGTCGGCCCTCCGGATGCCGATCTACTCGACTGTCTGCTCGCGCATGACTGGCCGGGGAACGTCCGCGAGCTACGTAATCTCGCCGAGGCGATCTTCATCGACCCGCCGGAAGGCGCGATCCGCTTCGACCACCTCCCGCCCGCCTTCGGCCAGCTATTTGGACGCTATCGGCGAACGGCCTCGGTCGAGCGCGATCGGCTGCTCGACGCGCTGCGCGCGACCAACTGGAACAAGACCGAGACGGCGAAGTCCTTGAACTGGTCGCGAATGACGCTCTACCGCAAGCTCGCCCGCTACCACATCGAACCTGGCGACTAAGGGGTTGCGCGCGGGGCGCCGCGCGCGATCCCGGTGTAACTTGTCACCGGCGGGGCCGACAGCCTGTTACAGCCCGTCGGTGACAGTGTCGCCGGCCGCGGAGTGCGCGTTGCGATTCCGGCCCCGGAATACCGTCCCTCCGCTCCGCTCGCGCCGTTTGGCACACCGCTTGCTGCCGGAAGGCGCGATCCCGCGCGACGGACGGCGAGGTAATGCGAAGTTCGATGGCTCCTTCGAAATCTCCGAACCGACCCGGCAAGGCGCCGCTGGCGATCTACGCGAACTATTGCGAGATCGGACACAACGCGCTCGAGTTCCTGATCGACTTCGGCCAGTTCCGGCCCGAGGACGCTGTCGTCCATTTCCACTCGCGCATCGTCTCTGGCCCCGTCCAGACCAAGCTGTTCGCCCGGCTGCTGTGCGACGCGATCGACCGCTACGAGGCCGATCACGGCGCGATCGCCGAACTCCAAGACAATGACGATCCGCTCGAGGCGCTGCTTGCCAGCATCCCGGACTTCGAGCGGCGAGCGATGATCGCGCGCACCGAGCCTCGACCATATGACGGTCGGGGCGAGCCACCCGAACGCGCGTCGGCCTCATCCCATTCCGCGCCCCCCGCCAAATCAACGAGGTGATGCAAATGCCCGCGCAGATCCGTCCGACCCGGCTCGACGTGAACGACCGCTTCCCGATGCTGGCATTCAACATCCACACCGACGGGCAACCGCAGCGCGTCGAGGTGGTCGTCGCTACCAACCCGCAACTCTTCACCGACAAATCGCAACGGAACATGGGCAATTTCTATTCGAGCCGCGCCCAGGGTCCGCTGCCGGTGCCCGGCGGCGATGCCGTCTACATGCTTCCCCCGAACGTCCTTGCCCGCTTCATCGGCCAGGAGCGGTTGTACTTCGGGCTGGCGACGGCACCGTCCAACAATGGCGCGAAGCTGGAAGTCAGTGTCAGCCCGCACGAGGACAGCCCCTATGTCTCGATCAGGGCGCTGACCGGGCGCAGCCTGCGCCGCGTTCGTATGCTCCCCAGCCGTCAGGAACGCGCGGCCGGCTATGGCGGGGATGGCCAGAAGGCGCTCGAATGGGCCGGCGACGAGGCGCAGCCCGGCACGCAGCCCGCGAAGCCCGCGAACGGAGACGCAGCGCCTGCCGCAAATGGCGGCGGATCCGGCGTGCCTTCCACCAGCGCCGAGCCGGCTGCCTATGACGACGGCTTCGGCCCGATGCCCGACACTGGCGCGCCAACTCCCCAGGCAACCAACGGCGCGAATGGCGGCAACGGCAAGAGCGCCGCCGCACAGGGTCTCGGTCGCCCCCGCAACGGCGCCGTCTCACGTGCGCAGGACTACAACATCGTCAAACCCTATTACGATCCGACCACGGTGGGCGAGGCGGTGGGGCAACTCATCGACATGATCAAACGGCTGGGCACGTGGAGCGCCGGGGTCCCGCGCACCGACTTCGCGCCGCATTCGGCGATCTGCCATCTGGTGTTCCCGGAAGGGATCGGAACCGGCTTCTATGTGTCACCGGACACGATCCTGACCGCCGCGCATCTACTCTATGGCAAGACCAACGGGCAGGTCTATGTGGGCCGCAATGGAACCAGCTCCCTGGCGAACTTCGCGATCGCCGAAGCGGACTGGACGCTGCACCCGCTCTATGACGGCACCCACGACAACGACATCGCCGTCATCCGCGTCTCGACCCCGCCGCCGAACGGCTTCTACTTCGAGTTGGAGGACCTCGCTGCCTGCCGCGAGGAACCGGTCGTCGTCTGCGGTTATGCCGCGGAGGGCGGGCTCGATCCAACCAAGCAGCACCTCGATGCCGATCACGTGCGCGAAGTTTCGGACAATCTGGAGATCATCTACTACAGTCTCCAGACGACCGGCGGCACCAGCGGCTCACCGGTGTTCTATGCCACCGCCTATGAGGACGAGGCACGCCAGCAGTCGGTGCAGAGCATCCGCGCGTTCGGCGTCCACGTCGATTTGCATTCCGATCGGCTCAACCAGGGTTGCCGGCTGAGCGCGAGCAAGATCGCCTGGATTCAGGGGCGCGGACTAGTTTCGGTGTCCCAGTCGCTCGGCCGGAGCCGCCCTGGGTCGGGCCGGGCGCGTTCCGCCACGCTGAGCGCCAGCGATCCGCTCAGCGTCGAAGTCAAATACCGGATGTTCATCCCCTCCCCGGCGATCGACGCGCCGACCACCGTTTATGGCGGGGACGGGCGCGGCTTCTCCTATGATCAAGGCACGAGCAGAGGCGAGATCACAGCCCTGGTGCAGCTAAGCGCGGGCGGCGGGGTCGAATCGATCAGCGTGCAGGATCGCCATTGGGGAGAGAGCACCGCATACGCCACTGCCGACACCAGCCATCCCGACGGCAAACCCGACTGGTGGCTGGAGAAAACCGCGGGCGCACAGCCCACCGATCGGGCGACGCTGTCCGCCGACGATGAGAATCTCAGCATTCGCGTCGGCTCGGGCAGCCTGACGCGCAACATCACGGCGACCGCCGAGCCCGCCTCGATCGTCACGATCGAGGCCGTGGGGGCGCTTCCGCTGGCGGTAACGGCCCCGGCGATCGACGCCGACATGTCGGTGCTGCTGCGCATTGCCAACGGATCGGTCGAGGCACGGGTGCTCGGCAGCCATGACGGCTTTCCCTGCCACGAGCTCTATGTGAACGGGCAGCAGCTTTACGCCTATGATCCAGTCGTCGCCGGCAATGACCCGACGGCGCTGTTCCCGCCGATGGACATCGACGCCGACACCGCGTGGACGAAAGTTGCCGATATGTCGTCGATGGAGCAGGCACAGGCGCTCACCCTATCCTATCTCGCCGACGCTCCTGCGACCCGCCGCGCGCGCAAGATGGCGCGCACGCTCAGTTCGGATGACTTCACGCTCAACTGGGACGAAGTGCAGTCGCTGGCACAGCCGACCGAACTGAGCTGCTGGGCAACCGCCGGCGCGATGCTGATCGGCTGGCGCGACCAGGTCTCGATCTCGCCAGAGAGCATTGCCGAGATCGGCGGGCGCACTACCGCCACCGGGCTGGATCCGGCCCAGGTGGGCCAATTCGCCGACGAGCTCGGCCTCGTCGCCGAACCACCCCAATGCTACACAATCGATGGCTTTCGCCAGTTGCTCGAGACGAAGGGGCCACTGTGGGTCGGCGCCTCGGTGCCAGGGCTCCACGCAATCGTGGTCACCGGCATGTACCAAGCCGAGGGCCAGATCTATGTGCGGATCACCGATCCATGGGATCGCGAGGTCGGCAGCCCCGGTTCGCCCGGACCCTATGCGGACACCCATGCCACGGGCAGCCGATACATCCTCAAATGGGAGGATTTCGTCGCCGAATATGAGGCAGCGGCTACCGACTACGCGCAGGTCAACCTGCAGATCCTCGACTCCGGCAGCACCGGGTTACGGCAGCCCAACCGTGGTCCGGACATACCGGCCGGCTATGCGATGTCGCTGAGCCGTTCGCGGGCGACCAGCCGCGCCGGCGCCAAGGCGCTGGGCACCGTAGTGCCCTCTTACGATCCCAGCGATCCGCGCGGCATTCTCACCCAGATCCTCGACTTCTTCGGGCGTTTCGGCGAGTGGTCGACCGGCGTCGACATGACCCGGGCGATGCCGCACAGCGCCATTTGCCAGCTCCAGATCACGCTGGCGGACGGCAGCCTCGCCGGCGGCACCGGCTTCTACGCCGGGCCCGGACTGATCGCGACCTGCGCGCATTGCCTCGTCAACGCCACGTCGGTTCGCGTGTTTGCCGGGCGGACCGATGGCGACTTCCTGACGATGTTCGATGTCGATCCAGCCGACTGGACCGTCCATCCGCACTTCGCCGCAACCGACGATCCCTACGACATCGGAGTGATCCGGGTGCAGTGGGCGGGCGGCATGGCACCGAACGGCAATTACTTCGAGTTGCAGGACCTGCAGGGCGGCGTCGGCTCGAAGGTCGTCGTCAGCGGCTATGCGGGCGACAACGTCAACATCAACCGCCAGCACATGGATGGCACCACCATCCATGAGCTGTCGCCCGATGGGCATCACGTCTTCTACAATCTGCAGACGTCGGGCGGCGAGAGCGGTGCCCCCGTGATGGCCTTGCTCACCGATACCGACACGGACGGCTGGGCCGATGCCGTCCGTGTCGTTGGCATTCATGTCGACGCGCATAGCCCGACGCGGAACATGGGCGTGCGGCTGACACCCGAGAAGATCAGCTGGATCCTCAACCGGGGCATGGTCGCGCCCGCGGCGATGTCGCTCGGCGCCCGGTCGCGCCCGCCCGCGCCCCCGGCTCGCACGCAGGGCGCCGCGCGTGCCTTTGACGCGAACGCGCCACTTTCCCCGGCCCGCCGCGTCGAAGTGAGCGATCGCAACGGCGTCCATTATGATCTCGAACAGGCCGACGGAATGCGCGGCCCTCGCACCCAGCCCGCAGTGCAGATGCCGCCGATGCCGGCGCGTGTCGCGGTCGAGGACTGGCCGCGCATGCCCGACGGCGCCGACGCTACCTGCGCCGGCGTGGCGATCGTCTGGAGCTACGCCGCCGGATCGGTCGGCGACATACGGGTGACGCCCACCGAGGCCGCGGCGGCCGATGGCTGGCAATTGTCGGTGACCGGCCGGCTGACCGACGGACCCGACGAGGAGACCAGAGCGGCGATGACGGTCGATCTTAGCTACTGCTTCCGGCGCGGCCGCGATGAAGAGCATGCGGCCACGGTGCGGGTCGTGCTGCGCGGCGACGGCAGTCACGAGCGAACCAACCAGTGGCTGCCGGTTCTGGCTCCGGTGTATTGAGGTCCTTCGGTGCCAGCCCTTCGCCCACCACCGCCGCCGCCCAGCTACGGAAGCGCCGCGCCGCCAGGACTCGCGCAAGGGCTGGCGCGCGACGCGTTCGGCCGCGAAATCGTCGAGCCCGTTCCCACGCCGGAGCAGCCGGCCGACGATCCGCTTGCTGCGACCAATGGCAGTAGTGCCAAGAAGGAGACCGCCACCGACGCGCTCGGCCGCCGCGCCGGCGCTCTACTCGACGAGATCGACTTTCCGACCTTCGTGGCGAGCCTCGTCAACGGCACTTTCGACGCGATGGTCGATTCCTCGATCCGGCAGATGGAGAGCTTCGCCGAACTGGTGGCCGCCGTCGCCAAGCCGCTCGATCAGTTCGCCCAGGAGAACGTCACGCTAAACCAGGCGCGCGACTGGATCATCGAGCAATATCCTCGCGACGTGACGTTGGTCGAGCAGGACGGTCAACCCCGACTGGCGCCGCGCCCGCAACCCGACCCGGACGGGTTCGGCCCGCCCAGCCCGCCATGGTTGGCCGAGTACGGCGCAGAAGGAGCGGACCTGGACCAGGACCTCCTCGAGGAGCAGATCCTGCCGCAGGCACGCGATCGCGTCGCGCAGCAGCGTTTGCAGACGCTCGCCACCATGGTGTTGATGGGGGTCAACCGCATCGTCGTGAAGGACGGCACCGTCTCCGCCAAGCTCCGCTTCCGTGCGGCAGCGGTCGATCACGCCTCTGTCGACTATGCTATTTCCAACGATCCCTCGACGCCGGCTAGCGACTGGACGGTGCGTGGCAGCCGCAGCGCGCCCTCGGCGGTTACCAAAGTTTCCACGCTGGGAATGAACGTCCAGGCTGATAGCCAGCTCGAGGCGATCCTGACCGGCGAGGTGAGGATCAACTTCGCGAGCGAGACGGTGCCGCTCGACCGCTTCGTCGATGACGCGAGCCGCTCGCTGCTCGAGCGGCATTCGCGCAAGATCCAGACCGCGACCCGTGCGGCGGCGGCAGCAGCGGCGCCAGCGCCGGTGCCACCGGTACTTCCTGCGCCAGCCGCGGCGATCATGCCGGCCGCGCCGGCGCCGAGCGCCGCCCCGGCGCCAGAGCCAAGGCCCGTCGCATGAGCACGCTTCATCCGCTCAGCCTGATGCTCGTCGATGTCGCCGAGGGAGTGTTCGCCGTCGCGCCGCGCCGGGGCGTCCAGGCAACGCACATCGAGATGACGGTGCCGATCGACATCGCCGTCAACGCCCGCGCCGAGCTGCTGGGCGAGCTGCCGCGCTTCGTCACTCGCACCGCCTTCGATGCGCCGCCCTCGCGCCTCACTATCGTCTGGTCGGAGGTACCGGCATGACCCCCGACACCGGCACCCTGCCCCTCGAGCACTTCATCCAGGCTGTGCAGAGCCAGCTCGACAACGCCCAGATGGCGATGGCGGTGAAGGCGCGCAATCTCAACATGGCTTTGACCTTCGCGATCAAGGACATCACCCTTGATCTTCGCGCCCATGTTGAATTCGCCAAGAGCGAGATCCGCATCCGTCCGGCCACCGCCAACGAAAAAGACGCGAGCATATTCCACCTCGTCTTCACCGCGATCACCCGACCAGCGATTGAAGAGACGGCGGCAGCGCTCTCGACCGATGCGGACGACCAGTCGATCGACGAGTTGAAGGATGATCTGTCGGACGAGGACCGGCGTCGGCTGGAATGGGCCGGAGTGCGGACAGTGTCCAAGCTGCGTGAGATCGAGGAGAGCAAGGAGAGCCATACGATCGGTCGGCTGACCAGTCTCCCGGTGGAGCGGCTCCGCAAGGCGCTCGAACGTGCCTCGGTACCGCTGGTCGACCATGTGCTGCCGGTCCAGTCATCGTTCGACGACGGCGCCACGCCGCCGCTGATCCGGGTGCGCGGCCGCAATCTCAAGGGCAAAGGCATGCCGCGCGTCACCGTCGGCGGCGAGCCGGTCGCGCTGGTCAAGGCTGATGATGGCGAACTTCTGTTTGCGCCCTCTCCCGATCAGTGGTCGGGAGAGCTGGCGATCGCGCCCGGCGCGGCGGGGCCGACCACACTGAGCTTCGATCTCAGTGCCTTCGCGCCGATCCCGCGCGCGAATGGCCATGCGGCGGGCGACAGCCCGACCCCAGCAGCGGAGGCGGCACCATGCTGACGATCCGCAAGCTCGCCATGCCGTGGGCACCCGTCGGCGCGCGCAATTATTGCCTGCCGAACAAACTACTGCTCACCCTGACGCTGGGCGAGGCGCCGGAAGCGATCCCGGCCGCGATGGACGTGCGCGGCGGGTTCAGCCGTCCGGCTACGATGATCGACGGCGGTGCGATCGATCGAATTCTCACCCGTTTCGGGGGCGCGACGCGCGTCGCGCGGGTCCATGCCGCCGCCGCGAGCCTGGGCGCGCCGGGTCAGCGCCACTGCCGCTACGACGTGATCGAGCAGGTCAGCGGAGTCGCACGGGCCTTTCTCGTCGAGGTCGAGCCTGGTTCCAGCCTCGGTCCGCTGATCGACAGCCTTGCGCAGCTGACGACGGTCGAGGCGGTCAGCCCCAACTATGTGTCGGTGACGCCGTTCGAGGCGATGGTCGCGTCGCTGGCGCACGAGTCCGGCGACGACGGCTGGGACAGCCGAGCGATGGTTCGCGCCTCCGAAGCGCTCGCCCATGAGCCCGGCGACGCGGCGGTAATCGTCGGCATCATCGACAGCGGCACCGCGCCGCATCACCCGGAGCTGGCCGGCCGCTTCCGGTCGGGCTACGACACCGTCCAGTTGAATGCGGGCAGCGTCGGGCCCGGCATCGAACTGCTGGGCGATCGCTCGCAGCAGGATGACGATCCCTCCGACGATTATGTCGGTCACGGCATGGGCTGCTCGGGGATCATCGGCGCGCTCGGACTCGACATGCCTCCTGGTCTCGCCGGCGAGGCGCAGCTATTGCCGATCCGCGCGCTGGGTGCGGCCCGGCTGCCCGATAAGAGCCATGCGGTAGGGCTCGGCGCGATCAGCGACCTCGACGCCGCATGCAAGCTTGCGATCGATCTCGGCGCCAAGGTGCTCAACATGAGCTTCGGCACCGACGATGCTGCACTGCCGCCGCACAGCCCCAAGCCGCACGCCGAAACCGTCCGCTATGCCTGCGAACGCGGTTGCATCCTTGTCGCGGCGTCGGGCAACGATGGCGAGCAGACCCGCTATTGGCCCGCGGCGCATCCGGAGGTGATCGCTGTAGGCGCGGTCAGCAAGGATTCACGGCCGGCGCGCTTCTCGACGCGCGGCGATCATGTCGCGCTCTGCGCCCCGGGCGAGAGCATCCTGACGACCGCGCTCGACGGCTACCAGGTGGCTACCGGCACCAGCTTCGCCGCCCCCTTCGTCGCCGCCTCCGCCGCGCTGCTCGTCGCGCGTTCGTTACGCCGGTCTCGGCCGCTCGACGGGCCGAGCGTGAAGCAGCTGCTGATGCAGACCGCGCGCCCATTCGCCGGAGGCGCATCGGACAGCGGCACCGGCATCCTCGATGCCGCCGCGGCGCTCGCCGCGCTCGATGCCTCGATCGACGCAGCCCACTACCAGCAACAAAGGCAGGTGGAAAATGGATGAGCCCGACACAGCCGAGGAGGGCCCGCCCGAGCCTGCCCCCCGCCCAAAATCCGCGAAGCCCAGCCCAACGAGACGACGTGCGAGGAGAAGCACAATGAGCATTATTAACAACATTCGCTATCGCGACCTGGCTCGCCGGGAAGCAACCGAGCGCGATCGTCTGGAGGCGCGCCGGGACAGCCTGGAAGTGGCGGGCAAGAAGCGCCCGCTCACCGAAGAGGAGCGCGAGGAGCAGAAGCGGATCAAGCGTATCCTCGACCATCTCGCGAAGCGGAAGGAAGATTCGGGCGACCCGTTGTTCGTCGCCGCACGCAAGCTGTTTAACGACAGCCCCGCGGTGCTCGGCGGCGTGCGCGTCCTCGGCCAGCGCGCGGGACAGCTCGAGCTTGAGGACAACGAGGATGACGCAACCGCCATCAAGGCCGCGCTAATCCTCGGACTCCTCATAGCCGGAGATGCTGAAGGGCCGCAGGTCGTCCTCGTGGGTCAGGAGACCGTGCCCGACACGACCGACCGCGACTTCGTGGAGCTCAAGAGAAACTTCTGGGGCGCGGTCGCGACGGCTGCGGAACAGGAAGACCTCGCCGGCCTGGTGCTGCCGATCATCGCTCGGGAGGGCGACCCGGACGGCATGCGCGAAGGTGGTCGCGATCCGCAGGTGGACGCGGGCGAGTTCGCCGACGTGGTGACCAAGCTATACGCCCGCGGCATCACCGTGGACGAGCCGCAGCTGCGCCGCCGGGTGAACGAAGCGCTCGACCGGGTCCAGCGAGTTGGGGACGAGAACAACTTCCTCGACAACGGGATCGATCTGCCGGACCTCGACGATCCCAGCATCACCAACAACGAGATCGTCGCCGAGAATGTCCGATTGATGGGGCCGATGATCGTCGCGGCGATGTTCGAGGAATTGAAGGCGTTCACCGTCATCGACAAGCTGGTCGAGCTGTTCCAGGCCGGCCAGTTGCCGATCGGCTCGGGCGAGGCCGGCAAGAACCTCTACGAATATTGGAAGGAAGCACCCAATCGGATGAATGAGGGCGAGCGGCGCAACTTCTACGCGATGACCATGGGCATTCCGGGTGGCGATACCGCCGGCCAGGTAAATCGCGACTTCAACGACTTGTGGATTCGTTTCGTCTCGTCGGTATCGTCCTTCGTCCGCCAGAACGAGGTGGACCGGTTGTTGCGCGCCGATGCTCCCTTCGCGGTGGGCCACCAGCAGATCCGCAAGGCGGCGCGCGATCTCGCCGCCAACCTGTCGCTGCACGGCTACGGCATGTCCTTCTATGCCGCGCTCGAACTCCAACAGCAGATCAAGTTCATGATCAAGGTGCTCGGCGATAGCGAAATTCGATCGTCCTACGGCGCGCGCGACATGTGGCAGGTCATCGACCAGGTGGCGACGCTCGAACTCGGCGGGGCGAAGACCAGCTCACGCTATCGGACGCTCGCCACCTGCGGGGCGATCATCACCGCCTGGCTCGCCAACAACGTCAGCCGCATCATGCGACCGACAGGGCCGATCATCGACATCCGCGAGGTGCGCGATCCGACGCCGCCGCCTTCGGGCCACAAGCCGACGAGCAACCCTTCCGACTATGATCTCGTCAACGCCTGCGAGCTGTGGCTGGCCGACACCGCGACGAGCGACGAGCGGATCGAGGAGCTGTCGCAGCCGCGCGAGGCGCCGGTGATGACCTCCAAGCCGATCCCGATCCCCACGATGGCGCGCGACATGCTCGGCGACCTGCCGGGACTGGGACTGGGGCTCGGCGGAGCCGCCGCATACGCGCACCGTGGCAACGGCTCCGCGACACGGCAATGAAGGCCGGCGAACAGCGCCCACGCTGATCGCCACCTCGCTTCCGACCTCCAGGAGGAGATGATAGATGGCTGCTCAACCGCTTGCGACCAAGGTGGCCCAACGCCTGGCCCGTGCCGCGCAATCGCTCGGCACGCCGGATCCGACGCCACCGCTGCAGGGGCTGCTGACCCGGACTTTCGCGCTGCCCGAGGGCGATCCGCGCTATGGCAACAACGCGCTGACGCCGATGGCAGCGCCGTTCGAGCCCAGCTTCTCCGAACTGCAGCCGGGTAAGCTGCGCTTCACCATCGAACCGCTCGGTCCCGAAGCCTCGGGGCTTGACCGGCGCGACGAGGCGACGCGCGAGATGCGGCGGCTGATCGGTCAATGCATCGGTCGCGACGCGTTGCGCTGGTTCGACGAGCGCAGCGAACCATGGCGAGGCGGCTTCGGAGCCGGCGGCAACCTCAACTATGGGGCGTTCTTCGGCACCAGCACCGACCGGGACGGGCTCTATTCCTCCAAGGTATATTATGAGAGCCGGCCGAACGAGATTCATGCGCTCACCCCGGCGTCCTTCAATATCGTGTCGACCGCATTGTCGCTGATGCCGTGGCTGCAGCCGCTCTTTACGACGATCGAGGCGCGGCGGGATACCGGCGGCGAGCGCATCACGTTCCTGTGTCCGCGCCCGCTGCGCCTGGCCGAGTTGCAGCCGCTGCTCGAGGCGCTGGGCCTCGAGCAGCGGCTGCCGGCGATCATGCAAACCGTCGGGCTGACGCTGGGCGGCCGCTTCGAGCTGCCTGCCGGATCGGTGATGCTTGCTTTCGGCCAGTCGCAGGAAGGCGTCGAGTTCGAGCTTTATATCGTCCTCGGGGCGATCCCCGACATTCCGATCAATTTCCTCCAGCTTCTGACGTTGGGTCTGAGCGAGCGGCCGCGTGGCCTCAATGCGCTTGAACGCTGGATGAGCGCCTTCACGCCTGAGGACGAGGTCTGGCCGGGCCGGTTCTCGATCATGAGCCTGAAGACCAGCGCCGCCTCGCCGCCGCGCGTCAGCCTCTATCTGCGCCCGGTAGAGTTCGAGGTGGCGCCCCCGGCGCTCGCCGCAGCCTGACCGAGGAACCCGAGGAACCCACCATGTCCGCCCAGCCGAGCTATCAGCCCGCCCCTGTTCCGGCCCCACGCATTCCCGACCCACGGGTGCGCGCGGAGGTCCAGAACCTGCTGACCCGCAGCCAGGCGTTCAACGAAATGCCGCCCGACAGACAACGCGAGGTGGCGAAGAATACCGCGCTGGTCGCAGACTATCTGGCGGCGCCCGAGGGTATTCCGGGGAACCGGATCGCGGGCGGAGTCGGCAACCCCGCGCCGGCGCGCGCGATGGACGACCCGGGTCCGCAGGAGGAGGATTACGAAACCGCACGCACGGCGGTGACCGAGATCGGCAACGAGAAATTCAGGGCCGATGCGGCGCGGGAAGGCGCCGATGCGATGAAGCTGATGAACAAATCGATCGGCTTTCCGACCTTCGTCGGCGGGCTGATCCAGGGCGTGTTCGCAGCGATCGTCCGCTCCTCGATCGAGCAGATGGAAGCTTATTCCAAAATGATCGCCGATGTCGCCAAGTCACTCGGCCAATTCATGGAGGACAATGTTACACCCAACCAGGGGCGGGACCATATGGTGGACATGTTCCCGGACGTGTTCGACATTGGGGCGGGAGATGATTTCTCGGAAAGTCCGGGCCCCAGGCTGATGCTGAAGGACGGCGTCGACGAGAGTTCCGCGCTGAAGCGGGTCAACAGCTCGATCACCTTCGACAACGGCGCACTCAAGAGCCTCGACCTGTCGGACGAGAATGTCGAGATGGCGATCGTCACCGCCGCGCGGATGCAACTCGCCAAGCAGCGCCAGCAGCTGATGGCGAGCCTGGTGTTGATGGGGATCAACCGTATCGTCGTGACCGACGGGCGCATCTCGGCCAAGATGCTGATCGAGGTGCAGTCGCGCGATGGCCGTAAGATGAGCCGTAGCGCCGCCGCCTATGATTACGCGCGCGATCAGCAAGGCAACATCCAGTCGACGCGCTCCGGCGACGAGACGTATGAGAGGAACGTCAACCAGAGCGGCCAGAGCACCGGCTGGGGCAACTACCGCTCGACCGGCGAGGATTACTCGTACGAGGGATATGCGAAGGGCACCTCGAAATATGAGGAAAAGCCGGTCATGACCGCTTCGAGCGCGGCGACCGAGGCGAGCGAAGCCTCGTTGCAGATGCGCTCGCAGCTTGCCGGCAACGTCGAGGTCAACTTCAAGAGCGACTATCTGCCGCTCGACAAGATGGCGACGCCGGGAATGATCGCCGCGATCCAGGGCAACTCGACGCCGGTCGATCCAAACGTGCTGCCCTCTGCGAAAACCGCGCCCTCCGCCGAGGGCACGGCGCCGGCTGGCGCGGCGGCGCCCACCGCCGGCACGCCGGCTACAGGTCCGTAACCTCCCGCCCATCCAAAGGTTCGTTCATTGGAGCGCCGAAGTGACCAACCCCCCGCCCAACGCCGAGTGGACCAGCGCTAGCTCGCTCGACGCGGTGCGGCCACAGGTGCGCGAGCTGCTGACGGCGGTCCCGGCGTTCGGCGAGCTGCCCGAGGACGAGCGCCGCGCGCTCGCGGCGAACATGGTCAAGGTAATGTCCTATATCGCCGATCCGAACGGCATCAGCGCGCAGCCTCCCCAGCCCCCGCCTCTCGCCGCCGCGGCCTCAGTTCAGCCCTTGGCCGCCCGGGCACTGGATCAGGAAGACACGATCAAGAACTTCGGCAAGCTCAACGCGCAGACCCCGGACAAGACCGGCAAGAACTTCTACGCGGGCGGCGTTCGCGAGGGCACCGAGGCGTTCGGCGCGTTGGTGCAGAAGGTCGACTTTCCCAAGTTCGTCGGCGGGCTCATCAAGAACGTCTTTCAGGCGATCGTCGAATCCTCGATCGAGCAGATGCGCGCCTATGGCGAGCTGATCGCCAACGTCGCCAAGACCGTCGACCAGTTCATGACCGACAACATCTCGGCCGGTGCCGGCCGAGACTGGCTCGCCGGCCGTTACCCGGATGCGCTCGGCGTGCAGGTATCGGATTCCGCCGAGGCGTTTGCCCTGGACGGCGAACCGCCGCCGCCCACGGCCACGCTTGTCACGCAGGGCGAGAATCCAGAGGTCCGCCTCGCCGAGATCAGCAAGGACATGAACATCAATCCGCCGATCACCGACCTGTCCGACGCCGACGCGGAACTCAGGCTCGTCACCGCGGCGAGGCTGCAGATGGCCCGGCAGCGGCAGCAGTTGCTCTCGTCGATGGTGATGCTCGGCATCAACCGCATCGTCATCACCGACGGCAGCATCACGGCCAAGGTCATCTTCGACATGCGCGCAAGCAGCGAGGCGAAGGCAAGCAACACCGCGAGCATGTACGACAAGGAGGCATCCCTGAATCGGAACACCGTTTCTGCGAGCACCGGCGCGTGGTTCAGCCCCGTCTCCACCGAATTCTCCAACGTCAACCAGCAGGAGCATGTCGCGACCGTCGCCTCGGCGGTGGACGAATCGAGCACCGACAAGGCTGAGGTGAAGGCGCGCCTCTCGGGTGACGTCCGGGTCAACTTCAAAAGCGACTATCTGCCACTCGAGAAGATGGCGACGCCCGAAATGATGTCCGTCATCCAGGGCAATTCCACGCCCTACAACCCCAATAACAAGCCGGCGTCGCCCGGCTCGGGCGCATGAACCTGGTTCTCCAGACGCTGTACCCGGGGGCTGCAAGTCCCCCCACCCGCCTGCCTGCGCCGCCCCCGCCCTCATGCTCGGTGGCGAGGGCACAGGCGCTTCCCCCGCCAGCCCACCCCGACGCCGACGAGGCCGAGCTTGCACGTGCGATCGAGCACGCCGACCGGCTGACCGGCCGGGCGATGACGCTGGCGCTGGCGCTGGAGGATATCGGCGCCATCGACCTGCCGCCGCTGCCCGAAACCGCGATCGACCAGGCGCAGTTGCGCGCCGTCGCCAGCCTCTACCTCGCCGCTGAGCTGGAACAGGCGGATGTGATTCCGGCGGTCGAGGCGCTGGCCGGGCTGGCATCAAGCGGCGCGGTATCCGCCGATCTCGGCGCGGCGGGCGGACTGGTGCGAGCCGTCTGGAAATCGCGCAACGAACGCGCGACCGCCGAGGAGCGCGCCGGCTTTTTCGCCCGGCTGTTCGGCTCCAGCGACGAGGAGGCGTCGAACAGCTTCGAGCTCGACATGATCGAGCTATGCGAAGCGCTCTACAAGCTCGACGAGCTGGCGACCAACGCGACCTATGGCGGCATCGCCCAGCAAGCGCGAGTGCGCGCCGCTGCCGGGCGGCTGATCGACGGGATCGTCGCTGGGGCCAGTGGCATCACTGTTTTCTTTGCCCAGGAGATATTGACCACGCTCAAGCAGGCGCTGGCGATCCTCGGTCATCCTGACTTGCGCGGGGCGCTGGGCGCGCGCGACGTGTGGGCGGCGGTGGAGCGGATTGACCGGTTGGCGCGCCGCCCGCAAGCCGACGGCCGAACGCATCTGCGGCGGGGCCGGGCGGGGATGACCATACTCGCCTGGCTGGCCGAGGCTGCGCCGCATCTGCGGGCGCCGGCACAGCCGCTGGTCGGGCTGGATCATCCCGTGATCGCAGCGGCGATCGACTGGCTGGAAGCCTCGCTGTCGCTGAGCGAGTCGGCCGCCGCGCCGCCGCCACAGGCTCCGGCCCTACCCCCGGCATCGCCTTGGGCGGCACTCGCGGGCTGATGGTATGGCGACCGCAGCCGTCCCTGTCGCAGCGTCGCTGATCGCGGCGCCTCCGCATAGTCTGGGCGAACCGCGTCCGGAGGCGCGAGCGGCAATCCGGGACCTGCTGACCAGCGCCGCGGCGTATCAGTCGCTTGATCCGGAGACCCGGCGCACCATCGCTTCGTCGCTGGTGCGGATCTCCAGCACCGCGCTGGCGCTCGCCGACGAAGGCGGACCGGATATCGGGGAGCCGGACGAACTATTGCCTCCTCCCGCCTCGGCGCTCGCCGCCGAACTCCCCCTCGCCCGCGCGCAGACCGCCGGCGACAAGTTCTCGGGCGTCAGCGCCTCGCGGGTAGGTGACACCACCAAGCAGATTCTCAACGCCGTTTCCTTCCCCCGCTTCGTCAACGAGCTGATCACCGGCGTGTTCAAGGCGCTGCACGAATCCAACCAGCAGCAGATGGCCAGCTTCGTCGACCTGATAAAGAACGTCTCGACCACCATCGACGGCTTTGCCGACGCCAATCTCGGCGATGCCGGCGCCCGCACCTGGCTGGCCGAACGCTTCCCGGGGAGCTTCGTCGTATCGGGCGACAACGACGACGGCGGCTTCGACAACCCCGCCGAAATGAGCCCCGAGGAGCGCAAGGAGTGGCAGGCGGAGCGTGACGCCTCGACCAAGCTGCGGCTCAAGCCCAACGCTGTCATGCCAAGCGAGGCGGCGTTGAAGACCGCACTCGGCCTCGGTCCGCAGGACAGTGTGCCGAGCGGTGATCCCGAGAACCTCGTCGGCTTTGCGCGCTCGGCGCTCGCCAGACAGCGCCAGCAGGTTCTCTCCTCGATGGTGATGATGGGACTGCAGCGGCTGGTGGTCGACAGCGGCAGGCTCAACGCCTCGATGCGCTTCCATATCGATACGCGCAGCGCCGCCGCCGAGGACACCGGCAGCATGTTCGATATCCGGAACGAATCCGAGGCGAGCGGCAAGCTGGGCGTCGGCCCCTGGGGGATGGAGGCCAAGGTAAAAAACACCATCGGCTATGTCTCGACCGAACAGACCCAGACGACCGAGGAGATGAATACCAGCGTGGACCTCAACTCCTCGGTCGAGCTGATTTTCCACACCGATTACGTTCCGCTCTCGCGGCTCGCCGGGGTCGGAGACATTGATCGCATCCGCGTCAATAGCCTGAACCCAGCCGAAGAGCTGCGCATCGGTAGCGAAGAGGCGAAGGCACGCATTGCCGCCCAGCGTCAGTCCGAGGCGGGCCGGGAGAGCGCACTCAGCCAGCGCCTGCAGCGCCCCGCGCCACCACAGGCACCGCCCGCGCCCACGCCGAAGCCGGATACCAAGGAGGCGGCCAAGGGCGGCGCGAAGGATGGGGCCAAGGAACCGGCGAAGGATGGCGCGAAGGAGCCGGCGAAGGAGGGCGCGAAAGAACCGGCGAAAGAGGGCACGAAGGAGCCGGCCAAGGATGCTGCCAAAGAGCCGGCCAAGACGCCACCAAAGGCTCCGGCCAAGCAACCCGCCACGACGACGCCCAAAAAGTGAATTCTGATCGTCATCCGCGCGATCGTCGCTTACAAAATCGACGAGCTCTCCACTGATCTGGCCCGCAGCGGCGCTTGCGCCGTCTTTTCGCGAGCGCGCCGACGGGCGTTTGATTGCCGCCAGGGGCGCCGCGGGTTGTTTCCACCGGTCAGGCGAACCTCGACAGCTCTGCCCCCGTACCGGACCTCACGCCCGGCTGTTTGCGCCAAGCCACGCCGGTGTCTGGCGACACCTCGACCACCCGAAACAGGCGTGTCCCGCGCATACCGGGATACGTTCCACCCCGCTGACCGGCGCACGCCCAGAAGCAGAGCGTCCGCTCTGCCACCGATCCACTCCGTGCCATAAATTTGTCTGACTAATCGATGCAAGGTGTGCCTCCAGTCTGTGAATAGATTGCGGCTTGGGCAATGGAAGTGGTTGGCGCATGCTTGTCGCGGATGTCTCGCAAGCGAGGGGGGTGTAGTTCATGCGCAGAGGTTTTTCCGGTTCGTGGCGCCAGGCCGCGATGGGTGCTGGGTGCGCATTCCTGGGCCTCGCGCAGCCGGCCGCCGCGCAGCAGGTGGGTTCCCCGCACGCGCAAGTAATCGACGTCACGATCGACGTCGATGTGGGCAAAACCGAAGGTGCGCTCAAGCCGGTCTGGCGCTTCTTCGGCGCCGACGAGCCCAATTACGCGACGATGAAAGACGGGCGCAAACTGCTCGTTCATCTCGGCGAACTCAGGCCGGGCAGCGTTTATTTCCGCGCGCACAATTTGCTCAACACCGGCGACGGCACCCCGGCGTTCAAATGGGGCAGCACCAACATCTATACCGAGGACAAGGCCGGCAACCCGATTTACGACTGGAAGGTCGTCGACCATCTGATCGACACCTATCTCGCGCGCGGCGTGCGGCCCTATCTGCAGCTCGGCTTCATGCCGGAGGCGCTATCCTCTGCCCCCGCGGAGCAACCGTACCAGCACCTCTGGCGCCCCGGCTTCGCCTATAAGCTGATCGAGGGCCGATGGAACGCTCCGCCTAATGACTACAAGAAATGGGCCGAGCTGATCTACCAGTGGACGCTCCACAACGTGCAGCGTTACGGCAGGCAAGAAGTCGAGAGCTGGTATTTCGAGGTCTGGAACGAACCCAATGGCGAATCCTATTGGAAGGGCACGCCGGAGGAATTCGACAAGCTCCACGACTATGCCATCGACGCGGTGCGCCGCGCGCTCCCGACTGCGCGCGTAGGCGGTCCGGACGTCGCCGGCGCGGGTGGCGCGTTCATGGATCAGTTCCTCGCGCACATCGCGCGCGGCACCAATCACGCCACGGGCCTGACGGGCACGCCGACCGACTTTCTCGCCTTCCATGCCAAAGGGCGACCCGAGTTCGTCGACGGCCATGTGCGGATGGGGATTTCGACGCACCTCAAAGGGGTAAGTGCTGGCTTCGCCAAGATCGCCGCAGTGCCCGAGCTCGCCGCGAAGCCGATCGTCATCGGCGAAAGTGACCCCGAAGGCTGCGCCGCCTGCCCCGGCCTGCAGAACGGCTATCGCAACGGCACGATGTATTCGAGCTACACCGCCGCGAGTTTCGCACGCATCTGGGCACTGGCGGACAAGCACAAGGTCAATCTCGAAGGCGTTCTCACCTGGGCCTTCACCTTCGAGGATCAGCCCTGGTTCGCCGGCTATCGCCAGCTCGCCAGCAACGGCGTCGATCTCCCCGTGCTGAACATATTCCGTATGTTCTCGAAGCTGGGCGAAACCCGCGTCGCAGCGACCAGCAGCGCGCAGCTGTCACTCGAGGCGATCACTGCGCAGGGCGTGCGCGGCGCGCCGGACGTCGGTACGATCGCCACGGTAGCACGCGACGGCAGGGTTGCGGTGCTGGTGTGGAACTATCACGACGACGACGTTCCCGGCCCCGATGCCGCCATCAAGCTCAACCTTTCGGGCCTGGAGCGTGGCGACAGCCGACGGCTCACCGCGTGGCGCGTCGACAAGAGTCATGCCAATGCCTATGCCGCGTGGCAGGCGATGGGATCGCCCCAATCGCCCGACGAAACCCAGTACGCCCTGCTTGAAAAGGCGTCGCAATTGCTGCCCGAACCCGCGCGCATCGTCGCCGTTCGATCCGGCCGTGCAAAGGTGGATGTCACCGTGCCGCGTCAGGGAGTTACGCTGTTGATCTTCGATACCACCGCTTCGCGGGCGCCGCGCGCGCGGCAGTGATTCTGCAGCGTGAATGTCGGAGGATGGGCTGAAAGCGGCAGACGCAATCCGGAAGGCCAGTCAGCTGCGATCGATCGCTCTGCGACCAGCACGACTTTGTGCGCGGTTGCTCCCGTCTCCGGCGCCCGTTGGGCTGTGCCGCCTCGTGGAGCGAAAAGGTCGCGTGGATAGGTGGCAGATCGAGAACAAGTGATTGTCCCTGGCGATTGTTAGCGATACCATCGCTAAAAACAGGAGAGGGAAATGCGTGTACTCAAATTCGCAGCTGTCGCTGCCACACTGATGCTGGCCGGCGCCGCGCATGCTCAGGCGGTCGGTAGTCCCGCCCCGCCGCCGCCACCACCGCCTAGCCCATCCGTCATGCCGGAAATGCGCGGCCCTGACGAGCGCTTCGCCGATTTGAATAGGCTGCGCGACGAGGTAGCCGCGGGGCGCACCAGGTCCTCGCGCCCGGTTCCCGCGAGCCCCGACGATGTCATACCGGGCGAGGAAGTGCGGGATTCAAAGGGCGTCGTGATCGGCTCGGTCGAGAAGGTGGGCATGGGGTTCGCCGTGGTCGCCAGTCCGGCAGGCAGGATCGAAGTCGAATTCGCGTCGTTCGCCAAGAACAACAAGGGTCTGCTGATCAACATGCCCAAAGCCAAATTCGACGCGATCGTCGCAGGCAGCAGCAAGCCGGCGAACTGAGGATATCGCAAGCCGGAGGGCGCGGCGGCACGACTGGTGCAGTGACTGCATGACGGACTAACGCTTTCGGGGCGCGCCGGACGGACGATTCTCCGGTGCTCAGCGGCCCCGGAACGCCGCCGCCGTAACGCCATTCCCACGCAAGGCCGCGCAGTTGGTCCAGGGCACGAAGAACCGGGGGACCGACACCCGGCCTCGATAGCAGGGTTTACTGTCGTTCCGGGCGTACCTGACCGTCTCGCCGCTCCGGAGCCAAGCTGACAGTCGAGGATCGCTACCCTGCCGTGGTCGCTGGACAATAGCTCCGCAGAAATGCTTCGTGCGTGGGCAGCTTCGCCACCGCCGCGGCCACGTTGCCTTTGAGCCCGGCCAGCGCCTGCCGCAGGTCCGCCGACGGCATCATCTTCGCAAGCTCGTGATAACCCCGCGGCGCGAGCCCCTGCCCCATCAGCACCTGCACCCAGGAATCGAGGCGGAACAGGTCGATCCCGTCCTGATAGGCATGTGCGCCATCGCGAAAGGCAGCGATCCTCTGCTTGAGCGAATCCGGTACGTCCATCTCGCGGCACCGCTGCCAGAAGGGCTCCTCGCGCCGGTTGAGGTGATAATGGAGAATGATGAAATCGCGGATATTTTCCATTTCCTGCCGCGATTGGTCATTGAAGCGCTCCACTGCCGCTTCGCTCACGCCGCCGAACGGGAACGTCTGGATCAGGCGGGTGATCGCGACCTTGACCAGATGGATGCTCGTCGACTCGAGTGGCTCGATGAACCCGCTCGCCAGCCCCAGCGCGAGGCAATTGCCGTTCCACACTTTCTTGCGCCGCCCCGTTCGGTAGCGGATCAGCCGCGGATCGAACAAAGCCTGACCGTCGATAGCGTCGAGAAGCTTCGACCTCGCTTCGTCGTCTGACATGTAGTCGCTGGCAAAGACGATGCCGTTGCCCACCCGGTGCTGCAGCGGAATCCGCCACCTCCACCCCGCCTGGTGCGCGATCGCGCGCGTATAGGGCACCGGCGGCGCAACCGACTCGCTCTGTACAGCGAACGCGCTGTTGGTCTTGAGCCAGTGCGTCCAATCCTCGTAACCGGTCTCCAGCGCCTGCTCGATCAGCAACCCCCGGAACCCCGTACAGTCAAGAAACAGGTCGCCCTCGATCCGACTGCCCGATTCGAGGCACAGCGCCGTGATGAAGCCGCTTTCAGTATCGCGCTCCACGCTCGCGATCTTGCCTTCGACGCGCTTCACGCCCGCCGGCTCGGCGAGCTTGCGCAGGAATCGCGCATAGAGCGTCGCGTCGAGATGGTAGGCATAATTGATCGTTGCGCCCTCGCCGGTCGCAAAGCGCTCCGCTTCCGCCGCCTGCAGCTCGAAGCAATAATCGCCGAGGTCCCCGCCAAAGCCCTGTGACCTCGCTTCCAGCCAGAAATGGTGGAACGACGCCATCCAGGTCGATTTCCGCCCGATCTCGCCGAAGCTGTGGACATACCGGTCGCCGGCTTTGTCCCAATCCTCGAAGGCGATGCCCAATTTGAAGGTCGACTGGGTTTCACGCATGAATATCGACTCGTCGATACCCAGCAGCTGATGGAAGCTGCGCGAAGTGGGGATGGTCGACTCGCCCACGCCGATCGTGCCGATCTCGTCAGATTCGACCAAGGTGATGTCGAGCAAGGGCCCGAGCTGCTTCACCAGGGCCGCGGCGGCGACCCAGCCCGCGGTGCCGCCGCCTGCAATGACAACCCGTTTCACGATCTTCGCATTCACTCGGCGTCTCCGTCAACGATTGAGGCGGTTGAGCAACTGTGCGCGTAGCCGCCGGGCCTTGATTTCGTCGATCGGCGCCAGATTGCCGCGCGCCTGCTCGGGCAGGTGCGCTCCGGCCCGCTCGGCCGGGCCGAAGATGTAATAGTCGAACAGCGCCTTCCACCCGCTTTTCTCATGCTCCGGGCGGTCGCGCAGGCTGAGCAGCGCGTGGAGCAGGGTGTTCTGGGGCGTGTCCATGAAGCGGGGCGACGTGTTCCACCAATAGTTGATCATCGCGTTGAACGGATCGAGCGCCTCGACCTGATGCCACCACAAAGCGGGATAGATCAGCGCATCGCCTGGCTCCATCTCCGCCACCTCGGCCGCGGCGAGCGCCTCGGCGAAGCGGGGATGGCGGACCAGATCGGGAGCGTCGAAGTCGACCATCGAGACCACTTGGCCCGCAGGCGTCAAATCGAGCGGGCCGGGATAGAGATTGGCGGCCTGATCGGGCGGGAACAAGGTGAAGCGCCGATGCCCGACCAACGTGACGGCGATGTTGTTCGACATGTCGTAGTGCGCGGACGCCGTGGTCCGGTTGCCGATCCAGATGCTCACCAGTGGCGGGTGCTCGGCCAGCTGCGGATCGCCGAAGGGCAGCGCGGCCTGTTCCCGAAGGCCCGGCAGATAGAGGTCTATATCGGTGGAGCCGATATAGATGGCCGGCGCATCGGGATCGCCCAGGCCGGCGAGAAGCTGGTCGAGATAGCCGGAGAGCGATCCGCTCTCCCTTGCGAAATTGAGCGCCGTGCAATCCTCGGTATAACCGAAACGGCCTCCGATTGCCGGATCGCCGACATAGGCCGTGACGGGACGGCCGCCGTCGAACCGCTTGAGCCAGGCAATGGCCGACCCGGCGCTTTCCAGCCCGGCAGCGACCAGCGGCAGGTCGCGCGCGATTCCGCGCAGGATCGCTGGGCGGCCATCGGCGATAAGATCGCCCACCGGCAGGCTGCGTGCCTCCGCTCCCTCGATTACGCGCGTGCGGCGAGTGATGGCAGGCATCGCGATTAGCCGGTCGGGCTCGGCAGCGCTTGTTTGCGCGCAATCAGCTGCTGCACGTTACCAAGCGAGGCCGCCGCCAGGATGCCCAGGCGCAACACGCCCGAGCGGTACAGCCGCTCCAGCGGCTCGCCCGCCACGGCTGCAAGTTGCTCGATATCCACAACGAGCACGTCAGGCACGGTGTAGCGTCGATCCTCGCTCACATCGATAGTGAGCGTGACCGGCGCGAGCAGACCGGCTTCGTCGAGCGCCGCATAAGCGGCCGGAGCGTTTGTCATCTCCTGGTAGAGCAGCCGAAGCACGCCTGAAATACGCTCGAGATAGGGCGCCGTACCGCCATGCTCGAGGAACAGCGGCAGGCTCTCGCCTTCCCCTACGCGCGGATCGTCCATGTCGACATGTATCATCGGCTCACCCGGCGCCGCGTCGGCAGAGTCCCGCGATATGCCGATCGAGAAGGGGCCCCGCTGATGGCTGGCAGGCACATAGCGGCTCGTCCAGCGATCGCCGGACAGATAGAGGTTTTCGTCCCGGTCCAGCCCCAACAATGCATATGCCTGAAGCCCGGTATCGCGACGGCGGAATATGATTGCGAACTCGCGCTGCAGCTCCTCGAACTCGGCGGGGAACACCAGCGCCTGATTGGCGGCGTCGCCGAACTCGGCGCCCGCCCTCGGGCTGACGCGCAGATTCGCATGGTCGATATTGTTGATCTGTACGGGGTTCATCCGCTCCGGTCCTGTTTCTGCCAAGCCTAGCAGCGCGATAGCGTCGGATAAAAGAAAAAGGCCGCTGCACAGTGCGCGGCGGCCTTTCTCCCCCTTTGCCGGGAGTGAGCGCGGCCCACTCCCGAATTCGGTCAGAAGCGGAAACGCCCGCCGAGCCAGAAGCGCGGCTTGAGTTCCTGCACATAGACCAGGTTGGTCTCGGTGCGGGCATACTGACGGAACGGCTCGCTCGTCAGATTGACCGCTTCGAGCGACACCGAGAAGTTCTGGGTGATGTCGTAGCTGATGTTCGCATCCAGCGTGCCGAAGGTGTCGGTGAACAGCGGGTTGCGGTTGCCGCCCTGGTTCGTGCCCGACAGATATTTGTCACGCCAGTTGTACGCGACGCGGGCCGAAAGACCGCCCTTCTCGTATATCGCAGTAAGGTTCGCGCTGTCGCCCAGACCGGTCAACGCGAAGATGTTGACGTTCGGGTCGGCATAGGGATCCACATTCACGTCACCGTCGACCTTGGTGTACGATGCCGAGAAACCGAAGCCGGTTTGCCCAAAGAAGTGGGTCCACGCGACTTCGAAGCCGTGCACATTGCCTTCACGATTGTTGACCGGACCGCTGATCGCGAAGTTGAACAGCGGATCGTTCGCATCGGCAACGATGTCGACCGCGGTAGCCAGGTTATTGTAGAACGCCGTGCCGAGGCCGGTGCCAGGGGTGTAATTGGCCTGGAAGGCCGCTGTCGCAGCTGCCTGGTTGCCGTTGTTCTGCACCAGAAGCGCAGTGTAGGCGAACAGGTTGATGTCGCTCAGGGGAATATTGTTGGCCCTGAGATAATTCAGCGCCACGCCAGAGCGGGTACCCGCGGCGCCCGAGCTCGGATCCCGCAGGCCGAACAGGTTGCCGTTGGTGACCTGGGTACCGATGAAGTTACGTACGTTCTTGTTGAAAAAGCCGATCGAGACGAAGCTCGAAGGCTTGTAATACCACTCCAGCGACACGTCGAAATTGTCGGACTCAAGCGGCAACAGCCCCGGATCCTGCACGGTTGCACCCGCAGCCGCCGCACCGAGCGCCGTCGGGCGGTTCGGCGCGCCCGCAGTCACGGATGCGAACAGGTTGCCGTAGTCGGCACGGGCCAGGGTCTGGCTGAACGAGGTACGCGCAACCACATTGTCGAGCACTTCGATGTTGAAGTCGAGTGACGGCAGCAGATTGTCGTACTTCGCCTTCTGGACCACGGCGCCACCGGCGGGCCCACCGTCGACGTAGAGGTCGTTGTCCGACGCCCAGCGAATTGCGGACGGCACGGACTGGAGCGCGAGCGAATTGACCCTGGTCTGCTCGTAGCGGACGCCGATCAACGCGTTTGCACGGCGTCCGGCGATTTCACCGCCCCAGGCCAGCTGACCATAAACCGCCCAGGTCTTCTCGCCCACGGTGTCGTCCGCCGACCCCTGCAGCACGGTGTTTCTGCCGGGCTGGTTCTCATAATAAGGGGAGAAGATGTTGAGCAGGTCGACTGCGTTCGCGCGGAAGGCCACCAGCGACGACCCGCTCGAGTTCGGGTTATATTTGTCGAACTTGCAGGTCATGCAGAAGGTTTTGACCAGATCGCCGGCCATCGATTTGACGAGGCCGGTGTCGGTGATGCCCCAGTCGCCCAGCATCTGCTGGGTGTTGGAGGTCGCCGACCGCATCTTCGCATCGACATAGTCGCTGCCGAAGACGAAGCGGCTTTCGTTACCCAGGTCCCAGGCGAATTCCGCGCTGTACTGGTTGATCCGGGATTCCTGCTCCGACGTGATGACACGCGCAATCTGGGTTCCCACATCGCCGATGTCGAGCTGGTTGTTGCAGTTGCCGCCACGGCCGCCGTTCGTCGCGCTGCAATCGTTGATCGTTTCCGATTGCTGGGGGAAGCCGGTGGTGAAGTCGAGGCGGTGAGTGGAACGGACCGGCGCGCCGATCGAGAACGTCACCGCGGACGAGCCGTTCGGGTTGTCGGGGTTCGTCGTGGACTTCGCGTGGTTGGCGTCGAGCGTCAGCGACATATTGTCGGTGAAGTTCCATTTGATGTTGCCGCCGATCGAGTACAACTCGGTGTCGGTAGCGAACCGCTGCTGCTCATAGCCCTTGTCCGCCTGCACGGCCTCGGCCAGGATGACGGCACTCTGCATGTGCTTGTTGTCGTCGAAGGTGACGTCAGTGAACGGCCGCTGGAACCAGTTGGTCTGTTCGCTGCGCTCGTCGCTCAGCTTGTTCCGGGCATAAAGGCCGTCGACCGTGACCTCGATGGCATCCGACGGCTTGAACTGGACGACCGCCTGACCGTTGAGGCGCTCGCGGCGATTTTCCGAGAACTGATAACGGCTGTCGTTGGGGATCTGAACATAGGGCGTCGTCGGACGATTGGTGATGTTCGTCGTCGGGCTGATGTACGGGCCGGCCGTGCTGAGGAAAGAGGCCAGCGGCACGATATTCCAGTAGTTCGGATTCGACTGGATCGACGTCGATTCGCGCAGCTGATAGCTGCCGAACAGCGTGACGCCGAAGGTTTCGCTGTTGTTCTTCCAATTGATCAGGCCCGAGACTTCGGGCGTGATCTTGCTCAGATCGCCCTCGGCATGCTCGACCGATCGATCATAAAGCGCCTTGGCGCCGATCGAGCCCGACAGACCATCCTCGCGCGCATCGAGCGGACGGCGGGTGACGACGTTGATCGATGCGCCGATGCCGCCCGAGGGAATGTTCGCGCGGCCGGTCTTGAAGACTTCCAGCGTGGCGACGCCTTCCGAGGCAAGGTTCTGGAAGTCGAACGAGCGGCCGGTGCCACGCGCGAAGGCGTTGCCGGTGCTCGTGTCGATGCTGGTGGACGGGAGCTGGCGTCCGTTCAGCGTCACGAGGTTGAAGCCGCCACTGAAGCCGCGGACCGCGACCTGCGAGCCTTCGCCGTTGGCGCGGGTGATCGACACACCCGTGATACGCTGCAGCGATTCAGCCAGGTTGGTGTCGGGGAACTTGCCGATATCTTCGGCGGAGATCGCGTCGACGACGCCGGCGGAGTTGCGCTTGATCGCGATCGCCTGATCCAGCGAGGCACGGATACCGGTAACGACGACGTCTTCTGTCGGGGGTTCCTCCTGAGAGGCCGCGGTGGCGGCCTGGGGCGCAGCAGTGTCGCCCGAGGGCGCTGTGCCCTGCGCGAACGCCGCTGCCGGTATCATGAAGGTCGCCGCGATCGCGATAGCGGATGCCGAGCGCGCAAGCGCCGGCGTAAGCCGAATGCTATTCATTAAGTCCCCTCCGATGTCGGCGCGCCAGGGCTCGCCGCATGATTCTTTATTTTGAGTCGGCATCTACCGCTCGATGTTAACGCTAACACCCTGTCCCACGTTGTCAACGGTGACATTCGAAACTGGGCGTGAAAAATGGCGTTCGCCCCCGCGTAAAGAAGTAACTGTAAACACTTGATTTTTTTATCAACTCAGGAGTTGCCCACGCCTTTTCCGGGTTGGTGCGACAAAAATCACACAGTGGCGTCGACGAAATCGCGACCGGAATCCCTTGGGGAAGCGGACCCGCACGTGGCGCAGCTTCGATCTCGCGCTCCATCAAGAGTGCGCTTGTGAAAATATGATTTCATAAATAAAATATCATCATCCACTGACATAGGAGATGGTTTTGGGGCGATTCGCTGGTTGCTGGGCCTTTCTCCGCTCCCGGGACCGCAAGCGGCGCCTTGCAATGCTGCTGGCGCTCGGCTTGGTCGGCAGCATTCCCGCCCGGGCGATGGCGGGGCCGTCTTTCGTCCAGCAGGCTGTCACCGATGAAAAGAAGTCCGCGCTGAAAACCGATAACAGCAGCGCGGCCCTCGCCCCGGAATTGCGCCTTTCGGAAGCGGACATGTCCTGGTGGCGTGACGCCAAACTCGGCGTGTTTGTCCATTGGGGCCTCTATGCCATTCCGGCCGTCGGCGAATGGCACATGTTCAACGCTCACGTGCCGCCCGCCGAATATGCGAAGCTGGCGCAGCGCTTCGCTCCCAGGCATTACGATCCCGCACATTGGGCGACGATCGCGCGCGGTGCCGGCGCCCGCTACATCGTTCTGACCGCACGACATCATGACGGATTTGCCCTGTGGGACAGCCCCGGCAGCTTTGGCCGGTTCGACGCGATGCATTCGGCGGCCCGTCGTGATCTGGTAAAGCCGTTCGTCGAGGCGGCGCGAAGTCAGGGGCTCCGCGTGGGACTCTACTATTCTCCGCTGGACTGGCGATTTCCGGCCTATTTCCACATCCGCGAAATGCCGGAGAATGCGGCTGCCTTCCGAAAGCAGACCTATGATCAGGTACGCGAGCTGACGACGCGTTACGGGCGCATCGACATTCTATGGTATGACGGCGGATGGCTGGCGCACCAAGGCACCGACGCCGATGCCGCCTGGTTCTGGCGCCCGGAAATACTGAATGCTGGAGTGCGCCTGCATCAGCCCAAGATAGTGATCAATCCGCGTTCCGGCTGGCAAGGGGATTTCGACACCGAGGAAGGCGCCGGTCCAATCACGGGGCCCATCCGGCGCAAACCTTGGGAAAAGACCTTTTCACTCAATCAGAAAGCGTGGGGATATACGAGCGAGCAGCAGCTTATGCCGCTGGATCAATTGAAGCGGCTGTTCGTCGATGCCGTGATCCGCAACGGCAATCTGCACGTCAATGTCGGGCCCGACCCCGACGGCGTGGTCCCTGAAGGTCAGGAGCGATTGCTCCATGCGTTCGGCGCCTGGAATCAACGCTATCGGGAAAGCTTTTTCGGAACCCGCCCGGGGCCGCTACAGCCGGCGGATGGCAGCTATGGAACGACGCATCGCGGCCGAACGGTCTATCTGCATGTCCTGCGCTGGCCGAATGAGACCTTGGCAATTCCCGCACTGCCCGGCCGCGTGTTGCGCGCGACCAACATGGTCGACGGGAAGAAAATCGATCTGCAGCAGCGTCCGGGAGAAGTCAGGATCCGCACGCCGCGCGCGCAGGATCCCATCGACACGGTTCTGAAGCTCGAACTGGAAGCTTCGACAGCAACATAAGCCGATGATAGAAACCCTTCGCTATTTTGACCGCACGGCGGCAACGCCCCCGCCAGCTTCAAACTCTTGGCGGCAATGTCATCCGCTTCCCGGAAGCGAGCGAACCGGCTGACGAAGCGGGATCCGCGAACGCTATCCCGACCCTCTCGTCGAGGGCGTGCGCCGGACGCGGTGAGAAACGCGCCAGGCCGCGCTTGAACCCGGATCGAGATGTGCCTTTACAGGTTATCCCCGAAAAATCGCGGTTCGCGAACCCAGCATGTGCCCGGTTCCCGAGCCGATCGGGAGAGAGACATGCCCATTTCGGAGCGCTTCAGCGTGCGAGCGGGGCTGTTGCTGAGCGCAGCAGTTCTTCCGGCGGCGCCGGCGATGGCGCAGAACGCGCCGGGCGAAACGCCCTCGCCTGACAACCAGGCCGAGACGTCGGCTCCGACAGCGCAGGCCACGCCCGCGTCGGACGAGGCCTATGGCAATCAGGAGATCGTGGTCACCGGCCAGACTAGCCGCGACCGCCCACTGATCACCGCTTCGGCCGACATCACCTATGCGACGCGCGCGGATATCGACCGCAGGGCGCCCCGTTCGACCGCGGACATGCTCGAGCTCGTGCCCGGCATCTTCGTCGAGGGCACGGCGGGCGAGCTTTCGAACAACTATTCGGTCCGCGGCCTGCAGGGCGGCGGCCAGCGTTTCGTCCAGCTCGAAGAGGATGGGATGCCCGTGCTCTATCAGGGCGGCGGCGCCGACTTCTTCTTCTCGCAGGACCTGACCATCGACCGGCTCGAGGCCGTGAAGGGCGGCTCGTCGGGCGTGCTGACGGTGAACGGCGCGGGCGCCACGATCAACTTCATCTCGAAGCGGCCCAGTTTCGATGGGGCCGAGGGGATAGCGCGCGCCACTGCCTATAATTACGGCCTCAAGCGCGGCGATCTCTACTATTCGGCGCCGATCGCCAACAATCTGGCGTTCAGCGTCGGCGGCTATTTCCAGAGCAGCCCCGGCGTGCGCAGGAACCCGTTCGACTATGAGGGCTATCGCGTGAAGGCGATGCTCGAATATCGCTTCGACAGCGGCGGCTATCTGCGGCTCACCGGCAAAATCGGCGATCTCAAGACGGCCTATTATGCCGGCATGCCCTATGCCTATAACAACGGCAAGCCGGGCGGCGTCCCCGGGCTCGACAGACAATGGGACAATATCGGCGGTGACGCCTTCGCGCGCATCTCGGTGCCGGTCTCGACATTCGTCGAACCCGACGGGCTCCGTGACTTCCGGCTGAGCGAAGGCGTGCGCGCCAAGACCAAACAGCTGCGGCTCGACTTCGAAAAGCCGGTGACCGACGGGCTCGAGCTGTTCCTGCGGACCCGCTATCTGGATTACAGCTACGACTTCAACGGGCTGTTCCCCGGATCGGGCACGGGCAATGCCGGGCTGACCAGCGCGGCCAACTATCTGACGCCGGGATCGATTTCGCCGATCAACAATTTGCTCACCCTCGGCGCGGCGGCGTTCCCCGGCACCGTGCGCTACGGCATCAAGAATCTGCGCACCGGCACCATCATCGGATCGAACCAGACCGACATATTGAGCGGGCTGAACGGCAATGGCTTCCTGCAGCAAACCGTGCTCAACCACGACTATCTGAAGGGCACCGATTTCGGAGCGAATGCCGGCTTCCGCTGGGAGTTTGAAAGCGGCGCCTTCAAGAATTCGCTGACCGCGGGCGTGCTCTACTACGACGTCCGCCGCAAGCAGAACCAGTCGGCGACTGCGACCGTGGTCAACGACGTCCGCAACAACAGCGACATCTACGACATCGTCGCGCTCGACGCGAACAACAACGTCGTCGGCACGCTCAGCGACAACGGCCTCATTTCCTATGGCGACTGGGGCGTCGGCATCCGCGAGCGCGACGACAAGTCCATGTCGGTCTACATCAACGACGAGATCACGATTGGCGACAAGCTGCACATTGACGCCGGCATCCGCTGGGAAAGCGACGAGGCGAGGTTCCGCGACGGTCGCGCCGCCGCGGTCAACCAGCCGGTGCCGCCCGGCACGGCGGGTGTCATCCCGACGGTGGGGCCGACTTGGGATGGCACCTTCAACGTCACCCGGCGAACGCAGTCGGCGACGGCCTGGACAGTCGGCGCCAGCTATCTGATCACACCCAATCTCTCGATCTACGGGCGTTACGCCAAGGGCTTCCAGACCAATAACACCGATCCGGTGACGGGGATCGAGCTCTACGAAGCGGGCGTCCGCTACCAGCTCGGCCGCTTCCTCAGCGCTTCGGCCACGGTGTTCCGCACCAACTTCGACGACCAGTTCTACAATTTCATCGACCCCTCGGATCCGACCCAGCAGACGAGCTTCCTCGCGGACCTCAGCACCAAAGGCGTGGAGATCAATGCGGTGGTGCGGCCGGTCGACTGGTTCTCGGTCGACTTCACCGGCGTGTTCCAGGATCCGACGCTGAGCAATCTCAGGCTCAACGGCGTGCAACAACCGACCTATGACGGCAACCGGCCGGAGCGCACGCCCGCGCAGCTCTACACGATCACGCCGGCGATCAAGCTGCCGAACGGGCTGGGCGAGGTCTTTGCGCGGTACAAATATGTCGGCAAGATCTTCGCGGATTCGGGGAATGGCGTAGCGCTGCCCGGCTATGGTGTGACCGGGGCGGGCGTCACGCTCAACTTGACGAGGAACTTGCAGGTGAGCTTCGACGCCGACAATATCTTCAACGTGACCGGTCTCACCGAAGGCAATCCGCGCCAGGGGCAGACGCAAAACGCCGCTTCCGGCTATTTCTACGCGCGCGGGATCGTCGGCCCGACCTATGGCGGCACGGTGACGCTGAAATTCTGATGGTGGCGAAGTTTGCGCGAAGCCTCGCTGCGGGGATGTGCCTGATGGCCGCGGCCCCCGGACCGGCGCAGCGCGCGCCCGAGCTCAACTATCAGCGTACCGAGGGCCAGAATCTCAACGCGTTCGTTCGCGACGGCAAGGTCGCTGCGCACCTGTTGCTGCGCTCGGGCATCGATCCGCGCATCCTCGTCGCCTTCCCGGCCGGGAATAGCGGTGTGGGATTGTGGTTCGACCGGACGGCGGCACCCGTAGAGTGGCGCCTCGAACGCGCACCGCAACCGGTGACGCTGGCCGACGGCCGGGGACGGCCGCTCTACGGCATCCGCTCGGTGGCGGTCGTCGCTGCGCCCCGGCTCTCCATCAGGCAGGCGGTGCTGTCCAATGTGCGCTTCCTGCGCGACTATCAGGCGATCGGCAAATTCCCCGCCGAGGTCGCCGCGCCGATGCGGGTGGAAGGCGACCGGATCGTCTATGCCCGCGATCGGGTGGACGGCGCGCCGGGCTACCGGCTCGAGCTGCGCGTGCTCGACGGACGAGTCGACAAGGGCGCGATCATAGCCAGCGCGGGCGGTCGCATCCGTCTGGAGATCATTGCGGCGAGCGGGGACACGCCGCTGACGGGATTGACCCTGCCCGAGCTGCTCAACGAGCGTGCCGCGAACGATCCGACGGCGCGCAACGCGCTGCATTTCCTCAGCTATCGCGAGAAGTTCCTCGCCGGCTCGTGGCGGTTCAACACCTATTTCGGGCGCGACACGCTGATGTCCGTACGCCTGCTGATGCCGGCGCTCCAGCCCGCGGCGATCGAGGCGGGGCTCGGCGCGGTGCTCGCGCGGCTCGACGAAGCGGGCGAAGTCGCGCACGAGGAGGGGCTGTCCGAATTCGCGATCCTCGACCGGCGCCAGCATGGCGGCAGCGGCGACGCGCCGACGCTCGACTATGCGATGATCGACGACGATTTCATGCTCGCGCCGGTCGCGGCGCACTATCTGCTCGATCATGCCCCGCCGGACGCGGCGCGCGCCTTTCTCGGCCGCGATATCCCCAGCGAGGCCAAACCGGGCAGCTCCGAGCGCGTCGGCGCCGCGCTGGTGCGCAATCTGCGCTTCGTGCTCGCGCAGGCGCAGCCCTTCGCCGAGGCGCCAGACGTCGCGCGGCTCGTCTCGCTAAAGCCCGGGCGGACCGCGGGCCAATGGCGCGACAGCGGCGACGGCCTCGGCGGCGGGCGCTACCCCTACGACGTCAACGCCGTGTTCGTCCCCGCGGCGCTCGATGCCGCCGCCCGCCTGTTTCGGGCCGGGCTGCTCGACCCCTATCTGGCCGCCGCGGATCGGGCGGCATTCGGCCGGGCCGGCGCGATGGCCGAGCTGTGGCGGAGCCGCGCGCCTAGGCTGTTCCGCGTCTCCGTTCCAGCCGCCCGAGCCGCGCCGATGATCCGCGCCTATGCGGCGGGGTTCGGCGTACCCGCCCAGCCCGCCCTCGCCGCGCTGGGCAAGGCCCCCCTCACCTTCCATGCGATCGCGCTCGACGCGAAGGCCGCGCCGGTGCCGATCCTCAACTCCGACGAGGGTTTCGCGCTGCTCTTCGGCGATCCCCCGCCGGCCGATCTCGACGCCTTCGTCGGAGCGATCATGCGGCCCTTCCCCGCCGGGCTGATGACCGATATCGGCCTGCTCGTCGCCAATCCCGTGCTGGCCGAGCCCGCGATGCAGGCGCGCTTCACGCCCTCGGCCTATCACGGCACCGTGGTCTGGTCGTGGCAGCAAGCGCTGCTTGCCGCGGGTCTTGAGCGCCAGCTCGCGCGGAGCGACTTGCCCACGGCGACGCGCGGCCGGCTCGGCCAGGCGCAGGCGCGGCTGTGGCGCGCCATCTCGGCGACGCGTGCGCTCCAGAGTTCCGAGCTCTGGTCCTGGACCTGGGAAGGCGGGCGCTATCGGCTGGTGCCGTTCGGCGCGGGGCGGCAGGATGTCGACGAATCCAACGCCGCGCAGCTATGGAGCACGGTCTATCTCGCCGTGCGGCCGCCGACTGCTACGCAGCGGCCAGGAAGGCGGTAACCGTCAGCCGGCCGCGCGCAGGATCGCCGGTCAACGCCGTATCCGGACCGATCGCCCCGCTGTGGAGCATCGCGCTGCGGTAGACGAGCGCGCGGTTGTAGCGTCCCTCGATCAGCGCGGTCCGCTCGAACAGGGCCGTGCTGCTCGCGATATAGGCCGGCGGCGGGCCTTGGGCCCGGACCTCCTCGTTGATCCGCTCGAAATAGGCAGGTGCGCGCGCCTCGTCGATCGTCTCGAAGCCCGTGGCGCGGTGGCGGAAGAAGGCGGTGCCGTCGCCACCCTCGGGCACCAGATAGTGGACGAGCGCGATCCGGCCGGGTGCCACCGCGTCGACATGCGGCAGGCGCTGCTGCACCGACAGCGCCTCAGGCGAGGTGGTCACGATCGAGAAGCTGGCGTCGAGCAGGTCGGCGCGGCCGCCCAAACCGAAGACTTCGCGCAGCGTCGCGGCGATCAGCGGCCGGACCGCCGCGAGATAATCGGACGGCAGCGGCGCGCGCAGCCCGGGATAGTGGCGGTCCGCAGGGACGAAGGGAGCCGCCAGCGCCGCCGCACGGAGCCCGTCGGGATCAGGTGCGAAACCGTCGATGATCGCGATCGCGTGCCGTTCGTACCCGATCCGCCGCGCGACGATCTCCGGCGCGGTCATGGCCCGACCGGTGCGCCCTGGACCTCTGCCAGCACCGCGTCGTGCAGCGGCAGCGTGGCGGCGGCGCGCGCGACCAGATCGGCAACCTGCTCCAGCTGGGCGCGGTTGGTGGCGGCATCGAGCGTATCGGCGAGCGGATTGTAGCCCTCGGCAAGCACGCCCTGGCCGTTGAGCACGGCGAGCCAGCTGGCCTCGCGGAACAGCTCGTCGCTGCTCACCATCACTCGGCCCGAGCGGCGATAATGCGCCTCGCGCTCGACGAGCGTCTCGGGCAGCGCCATGCGCCGGCATTGCTCCCAGAGGAGATCCTGCCGATCCTGGGCGTGGTAGTGGAGGATCAGGAAGTCCTTGATATTGTCCATGTCGGCGGCGAACAGCGCGTCGAAGCGGCGCGCCAGCGCGGGATCGCAGTCCCGGTCCGGAAACAGGGTGAGCAGCTTGGCGATGCCGCTCTGGATCAGATGGATGCTGGTCGATTCGAGCGGCTCGAGAAAGCCCGACGAGAGCCCGATCGCCACGACGTTCCCGAGCCAGGCACGTCGTCGCCGTCCAGCCGTGAAGCGGAGGAAACGCGGCTCGGCCAAGGCTTCGCCGTCGAGAGTGGCGAGCAGCGACGCGGCCGCCTCGTCGTCGCTGATGAACCGGCTGGCATAAACATAGCCGTTGCCGGTGCGGTGCTGGAGCGGGATGCGCCACTGCCAGCCTGCGGGCCGGGCGGTGGCGCGGGTGTGCGGCGTCGTCGCGGCCACGCGCGCGCACGGCACGGCGACGGCGCGATCACAAGGCAGCCAGTGCGACCAGTCGTCATGGCCAGCCTGCATCACGCCCTCGATCAGCAGCGCACGGAAGCCCGAGCAGTCGATGAACAATTCGCCTTCGAGCCGATCCCCGCGCGACGTGACGAGCGCGGTGACGAAGCCGGTCCCGGGGTGCTGTTCGACCCGTTCGAGCTTGCCTTCGATGCGGGTCACGCCGTTCGCCTCGGCGAGGCCACGCAAGTGGCGAGCATAGAGGCTGGCGTCGAAATGATAGGCATAGCCCAAGGTCGAGAGGACCGATCGGGCATCGTTCGTCGGCTTGGCGAAGCGCCCCTCGTGCGCCAGCCGCGTGGCGAGCGAGAAGGCGGAGAGCGGCAGCTCCAGTCCTTCGGCTCGCCCCTTGAGCCAGCGATGATGGAAGGCGACGCCGGGGAGCGGAATGCCGTATTGGCCGAAGGGGTGGAAATAGCGATGGCCGGGCCGCGCCCAATCGACGAACTCGATGCCGAGCTTGAACGTGGCTCCGGTCGCGCGGAGAAAGGCGGCCTCGTCCAGCCCGATCAACGCGTTGAACCAATGGATCGTCGGGATCGTCGCTTCCCCGACACCCACGGTCCCGATCTCTTCCGATTCCAGCAGCGCGATCGAAAGCCGCGGGCCGAAGGTCCGTGCGAGCGCCGCCGCGGTCATCCAGCCGGCAGTGCCTCCGCCCAGAATGACCACCCGGCCGATCCGGCCTGTTCCAGCCTCATCGATGTGCGCCACTTGATACCCTTTGCGAGCAAGGCCACGCCTATCGACGCCAGCATAGTCCAGCGAAGCTGCATTGTGCAGCGGCGTGCGGCCTCAAGCCGGCTCGGGAACGCGCTGGATCATCGTGAGCGAGCGAATGATCGCTCCAACTGAACCGTGGCCGCGGGCAAAAGCGCGGCGTGCCTGCTCCAAAGGTGAGGTTCGACTGCCGATTGGCGTGCAGTGCTCACCCGTCGGCTCGATGGTGCACAGGAGAGGGCGGCGCCATCCTTTGCCCGTTCCCGGACTGACGGCGCGCTCGGGCGTCGGCCTGCGTGCGTGCCGGGCGCCGACTGGCTCATTGAAGAGGAAGCGACGATGTTGAAGTGGATTTGCCTTGTCATCGCAGTGACGCTGGGCGTCGGCGCGCTCCTCAATGGCGCCTACATGCTGGCGTCGCCTGCTGGCTGGTATTTCGCGGTGCCCGGCGTCACCACCACCGGACCGTTCAACCAGCATTTCATCCGCGATATCGGCATCATCTTTCTGTTCCTCGGCGTGGCCTTCCTGATCGGCGCTGCCCGGCCGCGGTTCCGGATCGTGCTGTGGGGTGCCGCAACACTCTGGCTGAGTTGCCATGCGTTGTTCCATTTCTGGGAAGTCGCAGTCGGCATTTGCGGCGCTTCGGCGCTGGCACGCGATTTTCCCGCCGTCACGCTCCCGGCGCTGCTCGGTTGGGGGCTGACGCTATGGGCTTTCACCGAAGCCCGTCGCGGATCGAGCGCAACACACACGGATCCCGCACTACCGACGGGTCACCCGGCAATGCGCAAAGCGGAGTAATCGACGACGCGCGATCCAGAGTATCAGGAGAACGCGGACATTCGGCGCGGCGTCAGGAAGCGACTCATCGGAGCGCTGCCTTGCATCGTTCGCGATGCTGACGGGCCCCGGTCATTGCCGGTGCCATACCAGTCGGCCTCGCGTGCCGAATTGCGCTAAGGCGTGTGCGAGACAGCCCTATGATTCGTGAGGCGAGCACCGATGACGGCTGATGGAGCTTCACCGCAGCGGCACCGGGTGGTCATCGTCGGCGCGGGGTTCGGCGGCTTGTGGGCCGTAAAGCATCTGAAGGGGGCGCCCGTCGACATCATCCTGATCGACCAGCGCAATCATCACCTCTTCCAGCCGCTCCTCTATCAGGTCGCCACCGCGTCGCTCGCGCCCTCGGAGGTCGCCTGGCCGATCCGCGCGATGCTCTGCGATCGCGGCGACGTCACGACGATCCTCGGCACCGTGGTAGGCGTGGACCCGATAGGCCGCGTTGTGCGCCTCGCCGATGCCAGCACGGTGCCATATGAAACGCTGATCCTCGCTACGGGCGCGCGCCATGGCTATTTCGGCCATGACGAATGGGAAGCCACGGCTCCAGGCCTCAAGACGATTGAGGATGCCACGGCCATCCGCAGCCATATCTTGCTGGCGTTCGAACAGGCCGAGCGCGAAGTCGATCCCGCACGGCGGGAAGCGCTGCTCACCTTCGTGATCATCGGTGCCGGCCCCACGGGCGTCGAACTCGCGGGCACTATCGCCGATCTCGCGCATGACACGCTCCCGCGCGAGTTCCGTGCCATCGATACGCACCGGACGAAGGTGCTGCTCGTCGAGGCTGGGCCCAAGGTCTTGAACGGCTATCCGGACGATCTCTCAAACTATGCCAAACGGGCGCTGGAGAAGCTCGGCGTCGAGGTGAGCCTGGGCGCCGCGGTCACGCAGATCGAACGCGACGCGGTTACCTTCGGCGAACGAAGCCTCAAGGCGCATACGATCATCTGGGCCGCAGGTGTGCGCGCCTCGCCGGCGGCGGAATGGCTGGGGGTGCCAGCGGACCGGAACGGGCGGATCATCGTCGAGCCGGACCTTGGCGTTCCCGGTCATCCCGACATCTTCGCGCTGGGAGATACGGTCGCCGTCAAGGCGCCGGACGGCTCGCCCGTACCCGGCATCGCTCCCGCGGCGAAGCAGGAAGGGGCGTTCGTTGCGGAGGTGATCCGACGGCGGCTCGCCGGGAAGCCCGCGCAACCCCCGTTCCGCTATCACCATGAGGGCAGCCTTGCCCAGATCGGCAAGCGCAAGGCGGTGATCGATTTCGGATGGTTGAAGCTGCGCGGCGCGGCCGCCTGGTGGTTATGGGGCATCGCGCACATCTATTTTCTGGTCGGCGTGCGCTCCCGGCTGAGCGTCGCGCTCAATTGGTTGTGGATCTATACGCGCAACCATCGCAGCGCGCGGCTCATCACACGGTCCGGCAACGAGCCCACGGTCGACTGACGGCGAATCCAGCGGCGGCAGATGCTCGCCGCACAAGCGCCCGATTTCGGATGCCGCCCACCGCTGCGGCTTCCGCGACGAAGCCCCGCGCTCCCGAAGACGACAGCGCGCCAAAACCTTCGCTTGTAACAGAGCCGTCGCGAATCAGCCCTAGGCGCCCGGTCATTCCAAAAGGGGGATCCGACATGCGCGCTACCGCCGCGAAACCTTATGCCCATTCGCTTCTGATTTCAGCATGTGCGCTGGCGGTTGCGCAGCCCGGCGTCGCTGCGGCGCAAGACATGACGCAGGCCGGGACCGAGGAGGCGACCGAGGGCCAAGAGCAAACCGACATCGTCGTCACCGGCAGCGCGCGCGCCCAGCGCCGCTTCGACGTCTCCTATGCCGTCAATTCGCTGACGCCGGAGGAAGTCCAGAAGATCGCGCCGAAGAATTTCGCCGATCTGCTCGGCACCGTTCCCGGCATCCAGGTCGAGGCGACCGGCGGCGAAGTGCAGAACATCACCCGCGTCCGCGGCATCCCCACCGATCGCGGCTATCTGATCTTCCAGCAGGACGGGTTGCCGCTCTATCACGAGATCGACGGGGTGTTCTTCAATTCGGGCGAAGGCATGAATCGCTTCGACCTGATGACCGAGCGCGTCGAGATCGTGCGCGGCGGCCCGGCCCCGATCTTCGCGAGCAGCGCCGCGGCGATCGCCAACAACATCACCGTCACCGGCGATGCCCAATCGCGCGGCAAGGCGCAGCTCACGCTCGGCGACACCGGCCTCTATCGCATCGACGCGATGCAGTCAGGGCCGGTCGGCGAGAACAGCTATTTCGCGATCGGCGGCTTCCTGCGCCAGCATGACGGCTATCGCGACAGCGGCTTCCCCAGCGACAAGGGCGGGCAGATCCGCGCCAATTTCAAGCAGGATCTCGGCAACGGCTCGGTCAAGATCTCGGCGATGTACGTCAACGACCACAATCTCTTCTATCTGCCGATTCCGGTCGCCGATCCGCGCAATCCGGCGGTCTCGCTCGATCGCTATATCGACTATCACACCGGCACGCTGAACTCGCCGGCACTACGCAACGTCAACATCTTCTATCGCGACGGCGCAGGCGCGGTGCAGCGCGTCAATCGCGACCTCGCCGACGGGCGGCACATGCGCTTCTTCAACACCGCGGTGGACTGGGAAGGCGATTTCGGCGGCTGGCTGGTGTCGGGCAAGTTCGGCTTCACCAAGGGCAAGAGCAGCTTCGACGCCTTTTACTCGACCACCAACCCGGCCGACGCCGCTACCTTCGCCGCGAGCTATCTGACCCCCGCGCGCACCGCCTTCGGGGCGGGCGTGGCGCGGCTGGGCTATGCGCTCGGCGGCTCCAACGGCGGGATCATTTACGATCCCTCCGCCGCATCGGGCCTGATCATGTCGGGCCAGTATCGCGCTATCGAGGCCGACTTCTATTCGGGCCAGGCCGATCTCAGCGTAACGCGCAAGTTCGAGACCGGCCTCGGCACCCACGACGTCCGCGCCGGGATCTACGGCTCGCTCTACGGCGTCAAAAGCCTGCAAATCTATCAGGACATGCTGATCGAAGTGCAGAGCCGGCCGCGCCTGATCGATCTCGTCGCCTATTCGGCCACCGGTGCGGTGCTCGGCTCGGTCACCCGGAACGGCGTGCTGCGCTACACGACCACGCTCAATCAGGGCGAAGGCGATGCGCGGATGGTGGCGCTCTATGCCAATGACACCTGGGAGATCACGCAGGGCCTGCGCCTCGACGCAGGGATCCGCAAGGAATGGTACAAGTACAAGGGCTATGCGCTGCTCTCCGCCAACGCCGATCTCGGCGACGCGACGACGCTCGCCGACAACACCACGCGCGCCTTCACCGGCGCGGCGGTGACGCGCGAGCTCGAGCCTTCGGCGACCAACTGGACAGTGGGCCTCAACTATGACTTCACCGACAATCTCGGCGCTTATGGTCGCGTGTCGAACCTCGAGGTGCCGCCGCAGCTCGGCGTGGTGACGAGCACCGCGCCGACCATCATCAAGACCAAGGCGCGCCAGTACGAGCTGGGCGTCAAGGCGAGCTTCGGCCGCCACTATCTCTACGTCACCGGCTTCTACACCAGGTTCGATCCGTTCAATGCCTCGTTCGTGGCGTTCAACCCGGTCACCGGCCGCAACGATCAGGCCGTGCCGTTCATCGGCGAGGCGGTGGCGAAGGGCGTCGAGATCGACAGCCGGATCGCGCCGACGCGCTGGTTCGACCTGACCGGCTCGGTCACCTGGGCCGACCCGCAATATCGCAACCTCGAGAACAGCGCGGGCGCGGACCCGAGCGCGGTCAACGGCAACCAGATCATCCGCGAGCCCAAATTCTTCGGCAATCTGCGCCCCGCGGTGCACTTCCCGGTCGGCGGCGAGGGCGAAGTCGAGATCGCGGGCCGCTACGAATGGACCGGTCGCCGCTATGTCGACCTGTTCAACCTGACCGCCCTTCCCGCCTATCAGACCTTCGGCGCCAGCGCGTCGATCACCTGGGGGCCGTGGCGCGCGCAGGTCGTCGGCGACAATCTCACCAACGCCAGGGGCCTGACCGAGGGCAATCCGCGCACCGACCAGCTCGCCGGCCAGGGCGCGACCGACGCCATCTATGGCCGCCCGCTGTTCGGCCGCAACTTCCGCCTGATCCTCAGCCGGAGCTGGTAAGGGTGCGCGCGTCGAGGCTGCTGGGGATCTATCTCGGGCTGGCGGCTGCCGCGCTGCCAGGCGCCGCCCGGGCGCAGGATCCGAAGGGCTATGCCGCGCCCTTCGCCGACACGCTCGAGACACGGGTTTTCCCGCTTCTCGCGATGCTGCGAGCGGCCGATGGCTGGGCGCAGGCACTGCGCACCGATCCGGCCCTGCGCAAGCTTGCGGCCGAGCGGGCTGCGCGTGTACCCGCAGAGACCTGCACCCCCTCCCCGCAATGCTACGCCGACGCATGGCTGTGGACCGAGGCGGACATTGCCACGGTCGAGAGCCGCTTGCGCCTGCTGCTGCGCGATCCCCACCTCGCCGGGGCATTGGTCACGCCGCAAATGCGCCGCTCGGGGCGCTTCGCCCGCTATGCGACGCTCGCCGATGCGGAGCTCGTCGCGACCGCCTGGGCAGAGACCGCGGCGGCGATCAATCGCGTGATCGCCGTCTATGCCAAAGGTGTGGCGCCGCGTTACCCGAAAATCGACGCGGGCATCTTCGACACCGCCGCGCCGGAATTCGCCACCGTGCTGGGCGCACACGGCGTGGCAACGGCGGCGCTGGTACGTGACGGCGATCTGTTCTTCGATCCCGCGCTTCGTTACGCGGTCGGGCTGCTGCAGATGAACGAGCGCGCCGAGGCAGGAAGTTTTCGTCCGCTGCTCGGCGGAGAGAATGCCACGGCGCTTCGCGCCATCGGCAAAACGGATTGGCCGAAGCATCCCTACACCGCGCTGCTCGTCTTCGGGCATGGGCCCGAGGACGCGCAGTCGCGCACCGGGGTGATGGGGCATATCCGTATGCGCATCGCCGCCGAGTTCTTCGCGCGCGGTCTCGCGCCGTTCATCATCGTCTCAGGCGGCAACGTCCACCCCAATCGCACCCCGTTCAACGAAGCGGTCGAGATGAAGCGGCTGCTGATCGAGCAGCATGGCATTCCGGCCGATCGCATCCTGATCGAGCCGCACGCACGCCATACCACTACCAATTTGCGCAACACTGCGCGGCTGTTGCTCGCCGCCGGCTTTCCCGTCGATCGGCCCGCGCTGATCGTCTCGGATAACAAGACGATCCGCTATATCGGCAGCGCCGAACTCGCCGGGCGCAACCTGCGCGAGATGGGCGTGCAGCCCGGAACCGTGACACCGGGGCCTGACCAGTTCAGCCTCAAATTCACGCCCGCGCCGATCGCCTTCCATGTCGAACCCACGGATCCGCTCGATCCGTGAAGCGCATCGCCGCAGCCATGCCGGCGATCTCACCCGTCATCGCCAAAATCGCTTCACATCGAACAGATCCTTGCTCGCGCGCTCCGCGCCTTCGATGAGACTCTTTTTCCGCCCCTTCGACAAAAGCTTCGCCGCATCGGGATCGTCCGCGATACCGAGCTTTCCCAGGATATCCGGTGCGATTGCGAGGTCGTTGATCGCGCCGAGCCGGTCCTGGAGCACCTCCAGCGCAACGGCGAAATCCTTGTAGCGGCGCCTCTCGCCTCTCCGCTCGAAAAGCCCTTCGAAAAACTCCGTCGCGTAGCGCAGCTTCTTGGCGTCCTTGCGAACCTCGTGCCGCGCGCGATCGTCCGCATCGGCGAGATCGCGTCCGCCCTTCTTGACCTTGCCGTAAAAGCGGCGGAGCGCTTTGGCGGCGAACGCGCGCACCGGCGGGTTGCCGTCGCCCTCGCGATCGGCCCAGTCCAGCCCCGCCTCGCTTGACGTCCTCTGTGCGAGATCGATCATCAGCTGCCGCGCGCGCGACGACGCAAGCGCCGTGTCGACGCGGTCATAGGCCGCCTCGCGCGCGCCCGCGAGGCGATCCCGAAACGAACCGGGCCCGGCGCGCTCCAGCAATACGTCCAGATTGCGCGCGTCGCCGAACTCCGAAGCGAGCCAGCGCAACCCGTCACGCAAGTCCGCGTCGGCGTCCCCGGTCAGCGGCTTGAAGATCGTGAACGCCGATCGCAGGCGGCGCAGCGCCACCCGCGCCTGATGCAACGCCCCGGCATGTCGCCCCGTCGCCAGCAACGCCTCGTTGAGCCGGAACTGCAGCAGGCAGGACTGGACGATGCGCCGAAATGCCTGTGCCGCGGTCATCTCGCCCGAGAGATCGATCCGCCCGGCCTTGGCCATCGTCGAAGCCGGACCGAGCAACGCATAGCCGCGCGCCGCCTTGGCCTGCACGCCCAGGCGCACCGGCGCGACGGCATCGAGCCGGTGAGCGAGCGCGAACAGCGTGGCGGGATCCCCTTGCTTGAGCTCCAGCTCGATCTCGCAGATCGGAGTCCGGCGTTCGCCGGCAACGACCTTGCCGCGGTCGATGACCAGCTCGATCGTCGTATCTTGCTCGCTGATGATCCAGATACGCCGTTCGATATCCACCTCGAATACGGGCGCGAGCGCATCGGCGTCATCACCCAGCAGCGCCCGGACCGGCGTTGCGTCGTCGAGGATCGGTGTATCGTCCGCGACCGGGCGCTCCCATTCGGATCGCGTGAAGAGGCCAACGCCGCTGGCTCCGTTCGCCTTGATCGTCTGTACGCGCTTCCCGTCCGACCAGCGGATGCGAAGCGATAGGCCGTGCTTCGCCAGGTCTCGATCCGGCGTATCGAAATAGATCGACTTCTGTCGCGCCGTTTCCGGATCGCCGGCCAGCACCCCCGAAGCCTCGATTGCATCAGCAGCTTCCGACGTCAGCTCAAGCTTCAGTTCGACTTCGTCTGCCATCACCACCAATCTACAGCGCGGCGACCGCCACTGAAAGCCGGCGCCGCTTCAGACGGGCGCGGGAGCCGCATCGCGAGCGGCGGTCCCTGCCTGCGTCCGTTCCCGGCCGATCCCGGAACGGCCGCTTTCAGGCTTCGAACTCGGGATGGCTGCCATTTGCGCAAACTGTGCACGAGCGACTGCCAACGGTCCCCGCTCCTCTCTCCCCTCTCACTTATTTGCACCAGGAGACGCCGCATTATTGGGCAACAGCTGTCCGACCGCCTTGGCTGTCCGTTTCACTTCCTGGATGCTGCCGTCCGGATTGTAGCGGAGTGGTGCGAACGTGATAGAGCGCCGCTCGCTCCCACCGCCCGGCAGAAGATTATCGTGATAGAAAAGCCAGGTGTTCCCACCGTGCTCGATTATGGCCTGATGGTTGGTCGAGATCGGCAGATAGTCCAGTATGAGGCCACGGTATCGAAACGGACCCATGGGACTTGTCGAGGTGGCGTAGACGATCTGCCCGGGCCAACCGGTCGAAAAGCTGAAATAATAGGCTCCCCCACGCTCGTGCAGGAAAGGCGCCTCGCCGTACTTCTTCCGGGGGTCGCCCTGCGGGAATCCCTCTATGATCAGATCGCGGATGGGCCCGTCCAGCGTCACCATGTCGGGACGTAGCCTGACGATCTTCGGCACGCGGGTGCCGAAAAACAGATAGGCTTGCCCGTCCTTATCGGTGAATATCGCTGGATCGATCGGCTCGGCGCCAACATTCGCGTCCCGCGCCTTATCGACCAACGCATCCGACCGGGCGTCATGGAAAGGTCCCTCGGGCCGGTCCGCGACGGCCACACCGATCTTGTCTCCGCCGACGGGGGCGTAGAAGAAGTATTTGCCGTGCCGGTACGCGACTTCGGGCGCCCAGGCTTTGGCATCGGGCCTCGCCCATTTGAAAACGGTGACGTCGAGCGGGGCGCCCTTGTCGACCCAGGTCTTCATGTCCTTCGATGTGTAGAGCCGCCACGCGGTGGAATCCCAATATTTGCCGCTGTTCGAGGCATCGTCGGTCGCATAGACATAATATTCGCCGGCGAAGACGTGCGGCGAGGGATCGGCGCTGAAGCGGTTCGTTATGGGCTGCTGGCCAAAGGCCGCGGTCGGCGCGACGAGCGCCAACGCCAGGAATGCACTAGTCAACCCGAGCTTGATCATATGGAACTCCCCCTTGGCCGTGTCTGGCAGCCACCGCTGCCAGACTCTTGCCACCTTCTCCCTTTCCTTACCGGCCCGCGTCGTTCGAGCGACGACGATCAGTAAGTCGCCCGCAACGAAATCCCGAAACGGCGATCGTTGAGCTGATATTGCAGCGGCGCCGCGGGCGTGCCGATGTAGAGCACGTTCATCCGGTTGTTGATGTTGACCGCGTCGATCGACAACGCGAGGTGCTTGTTGAGGTCGAAGCTCAGCGATGCGTCGAGTGAGGCATAGGGCCTGGCATATTGCGGGATGCCGTTCGCGCCGCTGCCGGTCGTCTGGTCGAGATAGCTCGAGCGCCAGCTCCACGCGACGCGTGCGGTGACCGGCCCCTTCTCGTACAGGCCGACGATATTGTAGCTGTGCTTCGACAGTTTCTCGAGCGGCACCTGCTGCGGGATGTTGGATCCCGGCGTCGAGAAGGGATTGGACACGCTGCTGTCGACATAGGTGTAGTTGGCCTGGACGCCGAGACCGCTCAGCACGCCGGGCAGGAAGTCGAAGAATTGCTGATAGCCGATCTCGGCGCCCTTCACTTCGCCGTCGCCCGAATTGACCACGGTGCTCACGTCATAGTCGACGCCGTTGAAGCTCTGGACGATCGTGCCGCCGGCGAGGAAGCCCTTCACCTTCTTGTAGAACAGGCCGGCCGTCAGCGATCCGGCGGGCGCGAAATACCATTCGGCGGTCAGATCGAAATTGTCCGATTCGATCGGCCGCAGGCGCGGATTGCCCGAGCTCGCGCTGGGATGTCCGGTGACCGGATTGACCTGATTGGGGTTGTTGAGCGTCAGGTTGGTCGAGAGCTGGTCGAAATTGGGTCGCGCGAGGCCCTTGGAATAAGCGAAGCGCATCTGGAAATCGTCGCCGAAGCGCGCGCGCAGATTGAAGCTCGGCAGCGCGCGCGTATAGCTGTTGTCGATTGCGATCGGGCTCGTGGTGCCGTCTGAATTGAACTGGGTACCACGCGACGTCGCCTCGGTCCGCACCAGACGGACGCCCGCGCCGCCGTCGATCCGGACGCTGCCGAGCTCGAAGGCATAATCGGCGACGCCCCAGGAAGTGAAAGTCTTCTCGGTCTGCCGGTTGAGGTCGCCGGGGGCGAAGCTGTCCTTGGTCTGCGCGCCGAGCAGCGCAAAGAGCGCCCTGGTCTGCGCCAACACGCCGTCGCCCGGGGGGAAGGCCGGATAGAGCAGGCCGCCCGTGACGGTGTTGCCGTCGAACCAGTTCTTCGAAGGTCCAGGCATCGAGAGCTGGGGATTCTGGGACAGCGGCACCAGCGGCGTCCCCGCCGGCGCCGAGCAATTCGGATCGGCGCCGAGCGAGGTCACGCAGACGCCGTGCCAAGTCCCGCGCAGATCGATATTGCTGTCCGCATAGCGCAGGCCGCCGCGCAGCTTCGACAGGAAACCCCCGCCCAGCTCATATTCGAGGTTGTAGGCCAGCGCGAGCGTGTCGGCGTCGTTCCGTTGCAGCGAGTCCACAATGTACGGAGTCGTATAGTTGGCCGGATTGTTGAGCAGCGAGGGATCGCGCACATCCCAGCGCGGATATTTGCCGGTCAGGTCGAAATCGACGATCGTGCTATGCGGCGTGGTGAGGCCGTTCTGCCCCGACTGGGTGTAGAGCGACAGCACATGACCGTTGCGATCGGCATTGTAATAGGACGTCAGATACTGGGCGTCGAAATTCATTTTGATGCGATCGCTCGCCTGCCAGTCCAGGTTCAACGTGAAGTTCTGGCTCGCACTCCAGAGCTCCTGATCGAAACGGCCGGTCTCGAAGGTCTGGTGTTGCAGCGAACCCTTGGTCGCATAGCCCTCGTCATTGAAAACGAAGGTCGCGCCCGGGAGCGGATCGGTGCCGTAGCTCGTCACGTTGCCGTTGGCATCGCGGACGTTGGTGCGGTTGTTATAGTCGTAGTAATAGGCGCCGGTACGGTTGAACCAATATTTGGTGCCCTGATACTGGGCGGTCAGGAGCACGGCGTCGCTCGCTTGCCATTGCAACGCGGCGGCAACGCCCAGGCGCTTGCGATCGCCGGTGTCGTCGTAGATCTCGAAGCCGTAGGGAACCTGCGCGTTCGCAGGCGCGCCGGCGATCGAGCCGGCCGCGACGGTGTCGAACGGCCCCGCGAGCAGGCCATCCTGACGATACTGGCTCTTGCTGTATACCGCGTTCAGCAGGACGCCGATCTCGCCGATCCCGGTATCGAACCGATTGCTGTAGAGCGCCGACGCCGCGCCGCCGAACTTGTCGACCCGATCATAGTAATTGCCGCGCACGGTGGCGCTGATCACCTGGCCCGGCGAATCGAAGGGCCTGCGCGTGCGCAGGTTCACCGCGCCGCCGACGCCGCCTTCGATGATGTTGGCGGGGGCGTTCTTGTAGACGTCGATTCCGGCCAGTAGCTCGGGGGGAACGCCTTCGAGATCGAAAGCGCGGCCGCCCGAGGCTGAATAGACCGCGCGGCCGTCGAGGAAGTTCTGCACCTGGGTCAGGCCGCGAACGGTGACCGCGGGCTGGGTGCGATGATCGAAGTCGGTGGCGCCTTCGCCGTAACGGCGCTGGATCTGCACGCCGGGGATGCGCTGCAGCGCTTCGGTGGTGTTGGCGTCGGGCAGCTTGCCGATGTCCTGTGCCTGTACCGAATCCACGACCTGGTCGGCATCGCGCTTGATCGCCTGCGCCGAACGGATGCTCTCGCGCACGCCGGTGACGAGGATCTCGCCCTGGCTCTCGGTATCGTTCGCCTGGCCTGCAGCGGACTGAGCGGCCTCCTGCGCCACCGCCGTTACGCCAGGACCCATCGCGACCAACGCCACGATCGAGCTGCCAACCAGGAATTTGAATGCCTGCACGCTTCCCTCCTCAATGACGTCCGGCCGCCCGGATCTGGATATGTCTGACTATATACCGAGGACTCGGATTAATATGACAAGTGGGGAAACTGCTGACCGTTCTGGTCTTACGACGAATGGAAAGGACGCCCGCCGGGACGGCCAGGGCTTCGTCGGAGAAATGCCGGCCGCTCTGTAAAATCCGAAGACTCCGCCGGCACGCAACTGCTGGTCGTGATTTGCGGACCGCGGCTTTCGGAGTTGAAGGTGTGATAGCTGCCGTTCTTGCGGGCTCTGCGGAACGTCAGCAACGCCCCGGTAGCGGACATTTGGCTGTTCAGTGCAGAATTCGCTGATAGTGCGCATCTTCGGTGACGAAATGCGTCGGGGGTTGGAGCTGAATCTTCCAGATGGTCGGAGTGCCGCACTTCATGAGGTTTGCGTTACGCAGATTGGCCGGATGCCCCGCGGACAGCGTGTCGAGGAGTGCGGCCCGGCGGCATCCCTGCCGGCGGTCCCGCGCGATCGGCGGGATCATCGCCGCCATGGGGCTCGTCGCCGCCACGCCGCTCCATGCCCAGTCAGACCAGGTCGCGGTCACGATCCGTCCGGCAATCGATCGCCCCGGGCCGACCTTCGAGGGCTGGGGTACCGCGCTCGCGTGGTTCGCCGAGGTGACGGGCGGCTATCCTGACGGCACGCGCGAGCGGCTCGCCGACCTCCTCTATGGCCCTGACGGGCTCGGCTGGACCATCGCACGCTATAATATCGGCGGTGGCAATCCCGCCGGTACGCCGCCCTATTTGCGTCCCGGCGCCGCCGTGCCGGGCTTTTGGCGGCGGCCCGAGGACGCGATCGGCGACGATTGGTGGAAGCCCGAGGACCCGGCGATGTGGGACTGGTCGGCCGATGCCAACCAGCGCTGGTGGCTGGACGCGATCCGCAAGCGGGTCCGCGCCCCGATCTTCGAGGCGTTTTCCAACTCGCCGCCCTGGTTCCTGACGGTCAGCGGTCGCGTTTCGGGTGCGGAAAAGGGAACCGACGACAATCTGCGTTCTGGGCAGGAAGGCCGGTTTGCGGCCTATCTCGCCCGTGTCGTCGACGAACTGCAACGGCGCCATCAGATCACCTTCCGGACCCTGTCGCCGTTCAACGAGCCGAATACCGACTATTGGTTCGCCACGAACACGCAGGAAGGCGCTCACTGGAGCCCCGCGCGGCAGGCGGCGATGATTGACGCCACCGCGGCTGCCCTGAGGGGTCAAGGGCTTACGACGGCGATCGCCGCGCCGGACGAGACCAACTCGCATCTCTTCGTGCGCGATTGGGCGGGGTATCCGCCCGCCACGCGAGCCTGTATCGGTCAGCTCAACGTCCATAGCTACGGCACTGTCCACCAGACCGCAGTGCGCGATATCGCGCGGGCGTCGGGTATTCGCCTGTGGATGAGCGAGAACGACACGCCGCTGGAGAAGGAGCCGGAGGACTTCGGGGATATGTCCTCAGCGCTCGCCTTTGCCGAGCACGTGATCCACGATCTCAAACGCCTCGAGCCTTCCGCCTGGGTCTTCTGGCAGGCGATCGAGACGCTCAGCGCGCAGAATGGCGCGGGAGGCTCGAACTGGGGGCTCATCAAAATGGATCTGCGCGCAGCGCCGGACGCGCCGCACCCGATCCATGTCACCGCCAAATACTGGGCGATGGCCTCGTTCAGCCGGTATATCCGTCCCGGCTATCGCCTTGTCCCCGTGGACGACGCGGATACGGTGGCGGCGCTGGCACCTGAAGGCCGGACCTTGGTGCTGATCCACCTGAACCCCGGCCCAATCTCGCGGGCGCTGACGATTGCGGTGCCACGCGCTGCGGTGCGGGAAGTCATCGTCACAGACGCGACGCGCCAGGCTGCTCGCGTCGCATCGAGCCCCCGCCCCGCGCTTGTCGCGTCGCCTGGATCCGTGACGACGATCGTAATGACCATTCCAGAGCGAAGGCTCGACCACGGCACACCGGCACGCCCACGGCAGGCGTGCCGGTAAGCCTTCAGCAGGATCCGCTCAAAATCGCCTCCCGCGCATCTAGAAGGTCCCCTGAATCGTCAGGGTGAAGAGCGGCCCGACCATCTGGTGCTGGCGCTCGTAGAAGCTCACCGGCGCGCTGTTGCGCCGGCCGGAATAGACGGTGCGGTAATAACGCACATGGCCGTCGTTGAGATTGAAGACCTGAAAGTTCACCTTGAGGCCCTTCACGTCCTTCAGCTCGATGAACGCGCTGGTATAGGGGCCCTCCCAGCTCTGATTGATCTCATCGAGATAGTAAGCGAGCCCGTAGTGCTCGAACGAGAGGCCCCCGCCCCAGGCGATCTGCGTGCCGGGAATATCGTGACGCAGCGTCAGTGCGGCCCAGCGATCGCGGGTGTTGCTGATCACGCGTGGGGTGCCGGTAAGCGGATCGCGCACGCGGCTCCGCTCGAAACCCACATCGGCGTCGAGCTTGGCACCTTTCCAGCCGATCGGGTCGAACTGGATCGTGCTGATGCTCTGGGCGCCAAATCGGGTGGCGCGCGGCAGATTGCCGACCGCATCGCCATCGACGCCGACGGGAATATGGTCGACGATGTCCTCCACCCAGTGATTATATACCTTGAGCCGCGTCTTGCCCCATCGCCCGAAATTGCGACCGACCTCCCCCGTCAGCTCCCAGCTTTGCGGCGGCACGAGATTGGGATTGGCGTCGTTCTCGCGATCGTTGGTGATGTCCTGATTGGCGAGGAAGTCGTAGAAGCTGATCTGGCCGACCTTGCGCTCGAATTTGAGACTCGCGTCCCAGCCCGTGGCCGGACGCCAGGCGAGCGAGGCGCTCCCCTTGGGGCGGAAGAAATGACGCGCCGGATCGGGGCTGCCCAGCTTGGCGAGCTCCGAATATTCCGCCCCGCCCGCAAGCTGCAGGTCCAGCCTGGACGATAGCGGGCGGCTCAGCGCCGCAATGCCTTGGTAGCGCTTCTCGGTCACGGTTCCGCTGCCCTGCGGAAAGGGGATGTCGACATAGCTGCCATCCGGCTGGAGGCTGGCCAGACTGCTCCGCTGCACGAGCCGATTGTCGGCGCGCTCGAACGAGACGGTCCAGTCGTTGCGCCCCCCTTTCCAGCGATATTCCAGCCGACCGATCGTCTCGCTGATCTTCGAATCCTGCCCGTAGCGCGTGCCCGTCGAGGGCGCGCCGCTGTCATAATCGGTGCGCTGGTCGTAGGTCGCCGGAGCATGCTCGAAATGGCGCAGGCCGATCGCCTTCAGCCGGCCGCCGCCCAGCGGCACCGAAACGTCGCCGCTGATATCATACTGGAAGCCGAAGGTGCGGCGGCGATTGTCCCAGTCATTGTGGTTTCCGTCGACGCGCACGCGCCGCTGGAAATTGTCGCCACGGTTCCAATAGGGATAATAAGCGAGGTTGAGATTGGCCTGAAGCGGCCCGTTGCCGCCATATTTGAGGATCGCGGAGACCCGCGCCTGATCGAAGCTGTTCCAATAGACCTGATCGCGCCGCTCGATCAGCGAACCGTCGGGTGAGAGGATGCGATAATCGTTTCCTCCCATCGCGCCGCGGCCGGGATCGTTCTCCAGCGACACGGTATAGCCCAGCGCGCCGCTCGTCCCGCTATAGCTGATCGATCCGGCGAGCCAGCGCGGCTTGGCGAAATGCGGCCGCAACTGCGGGCTCCAGCTGAAATTGCCCCCCGCCTTGCGGTCGGCCTTCAGGATCACGTCGGCGACCTGCCCCGTAAGGCCGGCGATGCCGAGCGAGGCCGCTTCCTTGATCTCGATGCGCTCGACATCGGCCGCGGGCATTTTCTGCAGCTGCGCGGTCGCCCCGCCCGCTTTATCGGTGGCGCGCTGGCCATTGATCAGCACATTCTCCGAGGCCTCCCCCAGCCCGCGCGCGTCGTCGGCGCCGCGGATGGTGAACCCCGGCACCTGAGTCAGCATGTCGTAGGCGGTCTGCGGCGCGAAGCGTGCGAAGTCGGCCGGTGTGAACACCTTGGCGCCGGTGGAAGCGGGCGCGCCGGAGGGATCGGCAGGCGGCGTTTCGAGCTGGGCCCGGGCGGATAGCGGCACGAGCAGCGCCGCCGACACCACCAGCCATTCTCCCGCGAGACGCGGCGTCCGGACCGAACGAAGTTTCTGATATGCCCGGCTCATTTGCTGGCCCGCAGATCCTGGGCGTCGATACCCGCGATCCGCAGCTTGATCAGCTCGCCTGCGTCGAGATTTCGCGCTCCGCCGTTCGCGAAGGCGCGGACATAGTCGGGCGTGACGTCGAAGATGCGCAGCTGGATCAGCGTCTCGGGAGACAGGTCGCGCAGACCTGCTGCGCGCATCGACCGCACAAAATCGGGCGTAACGCCGTGGATCCGCATGGCGAGCAGGTTTTCGGGGCTGATCCTTGTGTATCCGAGCCCGGCATATTCGCCGATCGCTTCGGGGGTCACGCCATGGATCTTGAACGCCACCAGCGTCTGGATCGCGCCGCTTTTGTAGCCGGCGTTGGCGAAGCCGCGCACCAGATCCGGCGTGATCTGGAAAATGCCGAGCTGGATCAGCTCGTCGAGCGTGGGCGTCCCCCACCCTTGGGCGCGCAACACGTCGAGCACCTCGAGCGACACGCCGCTCATGATGAGCGCGAAGCTCTGGTCCCCGTCGGGCCGAGCGATGCCACGGGCAGCGAGCCGGTCCGCAAAGGCCGGGCTCGGCGTCATTGCGCAATTGCCGTCGGCACGCCGGTCATGCCCGAGCCCTTCGCAGGCTAGCGTACCGGCCGGCCGCACGAGCCGGAACTGGACTCGACCGCCGCGATCGAACGTATCGCGCGTCAGTCCCTCGAAATCTGACAGCGGCACCGACTGGGACCAGTTGTTGCGGTGCTTCGGGCCGGCATTGTGCTCGACGCGCAGTTCCACATCGGACGGCCCCTCCAGATGCGCTTCGAAAGCGAGGCGATCCTCGGTGTCGAGCGGAGTGGCGGACGCGCAGCAGGTGAGCAGCATCGCAGCCGAAGCGAGCACGGAACGAAGCATGAGCAGTCTCCTCGATGACGGGCAAAGGGGTGCCGTTCGCCCGCGACAGGGCGTTTTGGCGGTACGGTGCAGGAGGTAGAGGTGGCGCGAACGCGATGCCCGTTACGGGCCGTCGCTGTCCTTGTCCGGATCGAAGCCCAGCGCCTTCAGCTCGGTGAGCTTGTGGGGCGAGGTCACGCTGATCCCGCGCGCCCGGAGCTTGCGCACATATTGGGGAGTGACGCCAAGGGCGATCATGCCCTGATAGTCGTCGAGCGAGCCATGGACCCCGAGCCTGCGCATCTCGCCAAGATAGCCGGGATCAAGCCGCAGTGCGCGCGCATTCAATATTTGTTCGAAGCTCTTCGCCATTCCGGCGGCGCGCATCTCGCGGACATATTCGGGCGTGACGTCCAGCGATCGCGCCTGCACCAGCTGATCCGTGGTGAGTCCCGGCAGGCCCGCCTGCGCCATCGCGCGCTTATATTCGGGCGTTACGCCGACGGCGCGCATCTCGATGAGCTGATCGACATCGACCTCTTGCGATCCGCGGACCGACGGGCTCGTCTGTGCCACCACCACGGGGCGGACAAGCTGGACCACCTGCGCGGATATCTGCGACGCGGAATTCGCCTCGACCAAGGCCTGTTCATTGGTGGACGTGGGAGGCGAAGCAGCGGTGCCCTCCGCACGCGCCGCCACGCCGTGCGTCAACGGAGTCGTCGATGATGCCGATGATGCCGATGATGCCGATGATGCCGGTGCGACGCGCGCTGCGCCTGTCGGGTTCGCAGCGACCGATGCGGCCTGGCTGGGCGCGAGCGTCAACGCGGCAAGCGGGACGGCCATGGTAAGCATTCCCGCGGCGAACCCCGCGACCCACGATTTGCCCGAGGGCTGGCGCGCGGGATTGAGGTCCAGCACCCGCGCGATGCGTCGATGCAGCGAGTTCTTCCCGGGCGCCACGCCATGCGCGCCGAGCAGCACGCCGCGGCACTCGTGACGGGCCACGCCGATCAACAGCTCGGCATAATCAGGTCCGTTGATATTGGCGGCGAGCACGGCGTCGTCCGCGGCTTCCTCGCGCAGTTGATGGGCTTCGCGCGCCAGAACCCAGGCGAGCGGATTGAACCAGAAGGCGGCGGTGGCGACGCGCGCGAGCATCAGCTTCGCCCAATCGAGCTGGACGACATGCGCCAGCTCGTGCGCAATGATCGCCTCGGCCTGTTCGGGCGCGCGCGCGGCCGCGTCGCTGAGCAGGATCGTCGGGCGCATCAGCCCCCAACTGATCGGCGAAGCAAGCTCTTCGCTCCTGAGCAACGCCGTGCCGCTCTTGAAGCCCATGCGCCGCTGGGCCCGGGCGAGCGCGGCCAGCCATTCGGGTTCGACCAGCACTTCGGCGCGCGCGCGCAGGCCGACCAGGCGAAACAATGCCGCCAGCGTGAGAAGCAGCAATGCCGCGGTCGGCAGCAGATAGGCATGTCGCGCCAGCGCGCTCACGACGTCGCCGAGCGTCGAAGGCTGGTCGGGTGCGGCCTGAACCCGCGGTTCGACCGCCGGTAGCGGAAGCGCGGCTCCGGTCGCCTGCGCGATACCCACCGTCGAGGGTGTCGCCGTAACGGGGGGCGTCGTCGTGCCGATCCCAACTACACGCGCGATCGGTTCCGGAACCGGCAACGACAGCGACGGCAGGGCCAGGCTCGCAAGCGGCAGCGCGACCAGCGCGAACAGCCCGAGATGCGCGATCGTCGAGCGCTCCGCGGCGGAGCGGCGGCGGGTCAGGCGGAGCAGCAGCAATGTCGCGGCGGCGACGAGGAGCGACTTGAGCGCGAGAAGCAATATGGCCATCGTTATTCTCCGCTGGCCCGGGCCTGCCGCGCTTGCGCGATCATGGCCTCGAGTTCGTCGAGCTCGCGCGCATCGGGTTGCTGCGCCATCCCCAGCAGCGCGCTGGCCGCGCTGATCGGCGATCCGTTGAAGAAAGTCCGCACGACCTGACTGAGCGCAGTCCGTCGCGCCTGGCTGTCGGGCAGGGTCGGCGAAAAGACAAACCCTCGTTCGCTTTCATCCCGGCGCACGAAGCCCTTGTCTTCGAGTCGCTTGAGCATCGCACGCACCGCCGATCCGGTGAGCCGGTCGGGCAGCGCGTCGCAAATATCCGAAACGGTGCGCGATCCCCCCTCATAGAGCAGGTCGACGATCTGACGTTCGCGGGGCGGCAGTTGCGAAAGCATGGCATACCTTTCAGACTACATTTGTAGCGTGCTACATTTGTAGCGCGAACGCAAGCGGTATCTTTCGGCGCTTCTCCGCTGCGCCCAAAACCCGGCGCTGCGCCCGTCGTCCGGCCGAAATCTCGCAAAGCGTAGCGCTACGCTTTGCAGCCTGAAGTCACGAAAGCCCGCCCAGCCGAAGCCTGAGTGCCCGGATTTGATCCGCTCCGCTGGAGGGGAAATTCGCAAGTCATGGCGATGGGGACGCTCCAGATTCGGGGTTCTTCCTGATGGTGGGCGTCTGGGTCTTTCCTATGCTTGCCGGGAAAGGATCGGATTGGGCGTGAGCAAGTGAACGTCCCGATCAGAACGCGGGAACCCGATGGCCAGGCCCTCCAATCGGTGCGGTCGATACCGGGGAGCGGGTTCCCGCGGCTCCACGTGACACAGGTCGATGCGCAAATAGGCTGAAGTGAAACAGAATCTATTGCCGAAAGGATTTCGCTGATGAGGAAAATCCGGGTTCGGGCCTTGACGACGATCGCCCTTTTAGCCGTGACGGGGTGCGCAGGCGCCGACCCCGGCAATTTCGACGCCAATAATCCCTCGGCGTCGCGTCAACCACGACAATGCTTCTGGGCTCGAGATGCGCGCAATTTCGCGGCCGTCAACTCCAGCACTGTCAACGTGCGCGTGGGTCGCGACATCTACCGCATCGACACATTCGGCATCTGTCGCGACCTCAACTGGACCCATCGCATGGCGCTGGTGACGAGGGGGAGCTCGATGATTTGCGTCGGGTCCGGTCTCGGTACCTCGATCGTCACCCGCGGGCCCGGCGGGCGACAGAATTGTCAGGTCCAATCGATCACCGCGCTGACCCCTGAACAAATTGCGGCGCTCCCACCTGGCCACCGACCCTAGAGAGCCTGGTCTAAAGCCCGAGTTCCTTCAGGATAGCTTCGCGCAAATTTTGCGCCTCGGGGCTCGAGAGCTTGCGCGGATGCGGCAGGTCCACATGGAAAGTGGTCTGGATCGTGGTCGGACGCGGCGACAGCACCAGGATGCGATCCGCCAGATAGATCGCCTCCTCGACGTCGTGGGTGATCAGCAGCACCGTGTGACGCTCTTCGTCGAGAATGCGCCGCAACTCGGTCTGCATTCGCAGGCTCATCAGCGCGTCGAGAGCCGAAAAGGGCTCGTCCATGTACAGGATCTCGGGCTTCACCACGAAGGCGCGTGCGAGTTCGACGCGCTTGAGCATGCCGCCGGACAGCTCGTGCGGGTACGCTTTCTCGAACCCGCTCAGCCCCACCATCTCGATATAGCGATGGGCGAGTTCCAGCCGCTCGCTCTGGCTGGCGTCGGTCAGGCCGAACATGACATTGTCCTGCACGGTCAGCCACGGGAACACCGATCCGTGTTGCGAGATCATGATGCCGTTCCGGCTGGGACCGGTCACCTTGACGCCGTCGATCCTGACCGTACCCTGGTCCGGACGCTCGAAACCGGCGATGATGTTGAGCAGGGTCGACTTGCCGCAGCCCGAAGGGCCGACGATCGCGACGAACTCGCCGTCGCGGACTTCGAAGTCCGCGCCGCCGACGACGGACAGTTCGCCGAACCCCTTGCGGATCCCGTCGACGACGATCTGCTTATCGGACATAGCGCCACTTCACCGTATCGAGCCGCTCGAGCAGGCGGGTGGCGCCGTCGAGCAGCAGCCCGATCACGCCGATGATGATCATGCTCGCGATCACCAGATCGTAGCGGTTGCCGGCGTTGCGCGAGTCCATGATGAGATAGCCGAGGCCGGAGTTGAGCGCGATCATCTCCGCGGCGACGACCACGAGCCACGCCACGCCGAGGCCGATGCGCATGCCGACGATGATCTCCGGCAAAACTGCGGGAATCACCACCCGGGTGAACAGCACGCGGCGCGAGACACCAAAATTCGCGGCCGCCCGCAGGTAGCGTCGATCGATCGTGCGTACGCCCACGGTGGTCTGCACCATCATCGGGAACACCGAAGATATGAAGATCAGGAAGATCGGCGAGAAGTCACCAACGCCGAACCAGAGGATGGCGACGGGGATCCAGGCGATCGGCGAGATCGGCCGCAGCATCTGGAACAGCGGGTTCAACGTGTAGAATGCGCCGGAAACCCAGCCCATCCACAAGCCGAGCGGCACGCCGATCAGAAGCGCCAGCCCGAACCCGATCTCGACGCGAAACAGCGACGCTTCGATGTGCTGCCACAAGGTGCCGTCCTGCGCCAGCGCCCAGGCTCCGGTCGCGACCTCGCCCGGGGTCGGAAAGATGGCGTTGTCGCTGTTCGCGACCACGATCCACCACACGGCGATCAGCAGCCCGATCAGGAGCACCGGAGGCACGACCCTCGCCAGCGCGTTGTTGGCTTCCCTCACCCATTCCCCCCAGGATCCTACCGGGCCGGATGATCGCACCATGCCGGGTCGGAACCGTTTGTCGAATTGCCGTCGCGACCCGCCGGGTTTGCGACATCACGACCCGATTTCACAACCTCGAACGGCGACCGGTATGACGCCGCAGCTCACATTTTCGTGCGAGTGCCGCCTCGTGTTGCGCCAGGGCAACAAGGTAGGAACGTACCTACAATTGGGTTCATGCACGCGAGCTGCGCATTGTTCACCGGGTCGACGCCATCGGGGTCGGGACTCGGGTCGGGATTCCGACGCATCACACCGCGTTCGTCAGTTCGCGCCAACGCCAACGAATCCTCTCCCAGCCGGGCGCGGGAGTCGGGTTCACGATCACGTTGAGCTGCCCGTTGGCGTGCGCGGTGCACTGGAAGCTGTAGGTCGATGCCTGCTCGAAAGGCAGACGGAAGCTCTGGCCCGGCATGATCAGCGTCGGGCCGAAGATGTGCGGAGCGCTGTCCGCGTTTCTGAACACCAATATGTCGTTGAGGCCGAGCGTCAGCCGGATCGTCTGCGGCAGAATTTCGATCTTCTCTCCAGCGAGACGGCGTGCCGAGGTTCCGGGCGGAATCTCGAATATCTCCTCATGCGACGCCGCTTCGATCGGCGCCAGCGCAGCCCATCCGAGTGCGCCGAGCAGGGGTAGCGATAGCACAGCCGCGACCAGGTGCCGGCGTCCGAAGGGTTTCCATGATGGCGGCCGCATGCTGAACGATTATTATGCCAACAGGATCTGGATGTCGTGCACGAAGTCTACGGGATCGTGTCCGAACGGCATCATCGCCCGCAGCTTGCCATCGCGATCGATCAGGAAAATCGACGATGTATGGTCCATCGCATAGTCTGGGCCCGTGCCCCGCTTGACCGCCGTGACGCCGTATTTCTCGCGCACCGCCGCCAGCGCATCCGGAGTGCCCGTGGCGCCGATGAAGGCGCGATCGAACGCCTTCAGATAATCCCGCATATGCGCGGCATCATCCCGCGCCGGATCTACGGTCACGAAGATCACCTGCACCGAATCCGCCGCCTTGCCGAGTTTGCTGCGGGCCTGCGCGAGCGTCGCCAGCGTGGTGGGGCACACCGCCGCGCAATAAGTGAAGCCGAACGTCAGCAGCACGACCTTTCCGCGATAGCGCGCCAGCGTCACTTCGGATCCGTCGGAGCCCGGCAGCGAGAAGTCGGGCGCCGGATGCGCTGGATCAAACGCCCCGGCGCGCATTCCCCCCGATCGCGCGGCGTCATGCGCAGGCGCCGCCTCCGGTCGCGCGGCGTCGCGCGACAGCGTCGTGACGGCCACACCCGCCACCAGCAACGAGACCAGCAACATTCCGGCCAGGATCGGAAGCCGCCGCGCGGTCAAAGCGCTATCGACGCGGGCCGTGCTGCGCGCGCGAAGCTCTCGTCGACATATTTCGCGTAGGGAACCGGGTGCTTCAGCGCCCCGGCGGCGACGGCCTGCTGCATCAGGTCATCGAACTCCCGCGGGATCATGCGCAGGTCGCCATAGGTGACCCGGTCCTCCGGGTGACGCATCACGAAGCGGAGGATATTGGGGTCCTGGTTGAAATATTCGCGCCTGGCGGCGATCTGGATCGCCGTTTCGCGGTTCTTCCGTTGCCCGTCGAGCCAACTGCCCGCCGCGAGCACGTAATTGACGAGATTCTGCACGAGCGGCCGGTTCGACGCGATCAGTTCCTCGCGCACCGTCAGGACGCAGCACATGTAACGGGGCCACTCGTCGCGCGTCATGGTCAGCGGCCGTGCATAGCCCGCGCTCTGCGCCGCCGCCCCGAAGGGCTCGCCGGTGCAATAGGCATCGACTCCCTTCACATAGAGCGCAGCCGGCATGTCCGCCGGCGCCATCTCGACGATCTCGACCTCCTTCGGCGTCATGCCCTCCTTGGCGAGCATCTTGCGCAGGAACAGGAAGTCGACCGCGAACCGACTGGGGATCGCGATGCGCTTACGGGCAAGGTCGCGGAAATTTCGGTAGGACGAATCGGTGCGAACCATGATCACCGCGCCCGAACGATGGCCGATCGACACGATCTTCACCGGCACCTGTTTGTCAGCGAGGTCCATCACCAGCGGCGCCAGCATATAGGCCGCCTGGACATCGCCGGACATCAGCGATTCCTTCAGCTCGGGCCACCCGTTGTACCGGCTGAATCCGAAGGCGAGTTGCGCCGCATCCCGCGTTCCGAAGGGGTTTGCGGCCTGGTTGGCAGCGCAGGCGACCGGCAGCGTCAGGTTGCAGGTCACGGCGAGTCCCCCGACCTTCACAGGCTCGGCCACCGCCTCGGGAACCAACAACCTGCGGGCGGGGATCGCCACGGCGGCGACCGCACCCGCGCCAAGCGCGCCGCGCAGCAGCAGCCGGCGGTCGACGTACCGGCCGAGGCCGGCGCCAGAGGAGGATCCGCTTTCCATAGTTAGCCTGCAAGCGTAGCAAACCGCTGTCTGGCCGCACAAGAGCGGCCCAATCGTATCGACGGGGCGTGCATCCCAATGGGGCGGCCGCGTGAATCCGGGGAGGTTGCCGTGAGATCTGTGGCTTTCGCTCTATTTCTGTCGCTTCCGATCGCGGCCTGCTCGCAACCGTCCCCGATCGAGGTGAAAGACGTGTGGGCGCGCGAAACGGTCGCCGATGCGGCAAATGCGGCAGTCTATATGACGATCACCTCGCCGACGCCGGACCGGCTGATTGCCGCTTCCACCCCTGTCGCGAAAAAGACCGACCTCATGACGATGGAAAGCGGCGGCGGCGCGATGGGGATGAAGTACCTCAAAGCCATCGATATTCCGGCCGGCCAGCCCGTAAGTCTGAATCCAGGCGGGCTGCACGTCTGGCTCGCCGGCCTGAACCAACCGCTCAAGGCCGGCCAGAGCTTTCCGCTGACGCTCAAATTCGAGAAGGCAGGCGAGCGCGAGGTTGCCGTATCCGTCATAGAACCGGCCGCAGCGCCCCCCATGTCAGGGATGACGATGTAACGCGGCCTTCCCCTGGAAGCCCATTTCGACCGTCTCGTCCTTCCGGGAGGGTTCGCGTATCGACCACGAAGGCCTGCCATCGCCCGCATATCCCCTTCGTCTCGCCCGCATTGCGGCTTTCGCTGCGCCTGCGAATAGGGCAGGAACGCGCACCACGTTTCGCTGGAGTCCGCATGTTTCGTCCGATGTACGACTGGGTCCTGCGCATGGCGCATCATCGCCACGCGCTTCGCAGCCTGGCCGTGGTCTCGTTCGCCGAGAGCAGCTTCTTCCCGATCCCGCCGGACGTGATGGTCGTGCCGATGGTCCTCGCCCGGCGCGACAAGGCCTATACGATCGCCGCGGTGTGCACGCTCGCCTCGATCATCGGCGGCATGTTCGGCTATGCGATCGGCTATTTTCTGATGGAGAGCCTCGGCCAGTGGCTCATCCAGCTCTATCATATGGAATCGAAGATCGAGGCGCTGCGCCACGGCTATGATCAATATGGCGCCGCGATCATCCTGCTGAAGGGCCTGACGCCGATCCCGTTCAAGCTCGTCACCATCGCCAGTGGCCTGTTCCATTTCAATTTCCCGCTTTTCGTGATCCTTGCAACCATTACGCGCGCCGCGCGCTTCTTCCTGATCGCCGCGCTGCTCAAGCGGTTCGGCGAGCCCATGCAAGCATTCATCGAAAAGCGATTGAATCTGTTCGCATGGGGATTTCTGATCTTGCTCGCCGGCGGCTTCGCCGCAGTGGCACTGATCTAGCCAAGGATCCTGTGCATGTTCAAAAAACTGGCTGTAATCACCGCCGCGTCGGCGATGGTCTTCGCATCGACCGCGGCGCAGGCCGGATCGGCCTCTGCCCTTAGCCTGCGCAATGCGCCCGCGGTCGAAACAAGCGCGGCTGCTACGCGCGCCAGCACCCCGGCTGCGAACCAGAGCAAGATCATGGGCGGCACGGCGCTCTATGCGGCGATCGGCATCCTGGGCGTGCTCATCCTGCTCGAGGCAACCGAAGTCATCAACATCTTCGGCGGCGGCGACGACGAACCCGACAGCCCCTGAGCACCGCTTTTATCCTTTCCTGACGGCAGCGCCCGGCCCGGCCGGGGGCTGCCGTTGTCGCGTCCCGTGCGGCCCCGGATGCCGCCGCGATCGCATGTCGACGGCGCGCCGGACGGCGAATGCGGCGGCTGGCCGACTCCTCCAAGCACCGCTTGCTTTTGCCCCCTGCCCTCGCTAGATACCCGTCCCAATCCGACAGCGTGATGGGAACACGCCGGTCCTTCCCCCGGAAGGAGCGGCAGCGGACCCATGCCCCGCTGAAGGGCCCCATTTTCTGACGAGGATGCCCCAGTGGCGAAGACCAGTCCCCTCGAATTCATCCGCCAGGTGCAGGCCGAGACCCGCAAGGTCGTGTGGCCGTCGCGCCGGGAAACGATCATGACCGGCGTGATGGTGCTGATCATGGCGACGCTGCTCGGCGTCTTCTTCCTCGGCGTGGATTCGTTCTTCGACTTCGTCGTCCGCACCCTCCTCCGCTTCGCGCAATAAGGAACGACAAAGCATGGCGCGCTGGTACATCATCCACGCCTATTCGGGCTTCGAGGGCAAGGTCCGCGATCAGATCCTCGCCGACGCGACCCGGCTCGGGCTCGACCGGCTGGTCGAGGCGGTCGAAGTCCCCACGGAGACCGTCACCGAGGTCCGTCGTGGCAAGAAGATCCAGTCCGAGCGGAAGTTCTTCCCGGGCTATGTGCTCGCCAAGCTCGAGATGAACGACGACGTCTACCACCTCGTCAAGAACACCCCCAAGGTCACCGGCTTCCTCGGCTCGTCGGGCAAGCCCCAGCCGATCAGCGAGGCCGAAGCCGCGCGCATCCTCAACACCAAGGAAGAGGCCGCCTCCGCCGCGCCCAAGGCGCGTGTCCATGTCGATTACGACATCGGCGACACGGTCAAGGTCACTTCGGGCAATTTCGCGACCTTCTCGGGCGTGGTCGAGGAGCTCGACTTCGACAAGAGCCGCGTGAAGGTCTCGATCTCGATCTTCGGCCGCGCCACCCCGCTGGAGCTGGGCTTCGAGGACGTCGAACGCGTCAAGTAACGCGCACCGTTCGGGCAGAAACACGGAAGGCCGGGGCGAAAGCCCCGGCCTTTTTTTGGGTCCGGCTGATGCGAGGCTCCGCGTGACTTCCCATCAAATAGAGCCTGTCCCCGCCTCAGCCCGCCAACGTCGCGCTGTCGATGACGAAGCGGTACTTCACGTCGCTGCGCTGCATCCGGTCATAAGCCTCGTCGATCTGCTGGATGCGGATCATCTCGATATCGGCGACGATGTCGTGCTCGGCGCAGAAATCGAGCATCTCCTGCGTCTCGGCGATACCGCCGATCAGCGATCCGGCGATCGCCTTGCGCCCAAAGATCAGCGCCGAGACGTCGGGCGAAGGATGCGCATGCTCGGGCACTCCGACCAAAGTCAGGGTGCCGTCGCGCCTGAGCAGCGCGGTGAAGGCGTCGAGATCATGGCTCGCCGCGACGGTATCGAGGATGAAGTCGAAGCTGCCGGCGTGCGCCGCCATCTCCCCGGCGTTGCGCGAGACCACGACTTCGTCCGCGCCGAGCGCCTTCGCATCCGCACGCTTGCTCTCGGACGTGGTGAAGGCGACGACATGCGCGCCCAGCGCATGCGCGAGCTTCACGCCCATATGGCCGAGCCCGCCGATCCCGACGATCCCCACCTTCTTGCCCGGCCCGACCTTCCAGTGGCGGAGCGGCGACCAGGTGGTGATCCCCGCACAGAGCAACGGCGCGACTGCGGCGAGTTGCGCCTCGGGATGCGTCACCTTGAGAACGAACTTGTCGTCGACGACGATCCGCTGCGAATAGCCGCCCAGAGTATGGCCCGGCGCATCCGCTGTCGGGAAGTTATACGTGCCCGTAAAGCCATTCTCGCAATATTGCTCGAGCCCCTCGTCGCACGAGGCGCAATGCTGGCAGCTGTCGACCATGCAGCCGACCCCGACCAGATCGCCCACCGCGAATTTGGTCACATGGTCGCCGACTGCGCTGACGCGGCCGACGATCTCGTGCCCCGGCACGCAAGGGTAGATCGTCCCGCCCCATTCGGAGCGGACCTGGTGCAGGTCCGAATGGCAGACCCCGCAATAGGCGATCTCGATCTGGACGTCGTGCGCACCCGGCGCGCGGCGCTCGATGTCGATCGGCTCGAGCGGCTTGTCGGCGGCATAGGCGCCATAGGCTTTGGTGGTCATTTGGGATTCCCTTGTTGAAATCGGTTCGCCGGGGGTCCGGCGCGATATTCAGCGTCGGTGACGTGCTCCATCCACGCGACCATCTCGCCGTCGAGCGCTTCCTGGATGGCGATGTGGGTCATCGCGGTGGTCGGCGTCGCACCGTGCCAGTGGCGATGCTCCGGCGAACACCAGATCACGTCGCCGGCGCGGATCTCGACGATCGGCTCGCCTTCGCATTGGGTCCAGCCGACACCGGAGGTGACCACCAGCGTCTGGCCCAGCGGGTGCGTGTGCCAGGCGGTGCGCGCGCCCGGCTCGAAGGTGACGCTCGCTGCGCCATGGCGCGCCGGCTCGGGCGCGGTATTGAGCATGTCGATGCGGACCGATCCGGTGAACCAGTCGGCCGGGCCCCGCTGCGAAGGCCGTGTGCCGTTGCGATAAAGCTTCATCTGAATCTCCTCGGTCCGCCCAGATAGGCCGCGATGCCAGCCGCGATTAGCCGCTATGATCTCCAAGCAGTTGTGAGTAGAACTCAACAATGGATCGACAGCATCTCGCAGAGCTTTCCGCCTTCCTCAGCATCGCGCGTGAGCGGAGCTTCACCCGCGCGGCGGCACAGCTGGGAGTCACCCCGTCAGCGCTCAGTCACAGCATGCGGGCACTCGAGGCCCGGCTGGGTCTCCGCCTGCTCAATCGCACCACCCGCAGCGTGACCCCTACCGAGGCCGGCGAGCGGCTGCTGCGCTCGGTCGGCCCGCGCTTCGACGAGATCGAGGCGGAAGTGGCGGGGCTGAGCGCGCTGCGCGACAAGCCCGCGGGGACGGTGCGGATCAACGCCGACGAGCATTCGATGGCGACGGTGCTCTGGCCCGCGCTCCGCCGCATATTGCCCGACTATCCCGAAATCCATGTCGAGGTCGTCACCGATTATACGCTGACCGATATCGTCGCCGAGCGCTTCGACGCCGGCGTCCGCTTCGGCGAGATCGTCGCAAAGGACATGATCGCAGTGCCCATCGGCCCCGAGGCGCAGATGCTGGCGGTGGCCTCGCCTGCCTATTTCGCCGCGCACGGTCGGCCCGGCACGCTGGAGGCGCTGACCGATCATTGCTGCATCAACCTTCGGTTGCCCACCTATGGCGGACTCTATGCCTGGGACTTCACGCGGGATGGCCGCGATCTGCGCGTGCGCGTCGAAGGGCAGCTGACCTTCTCGTCGATCCTGCCGATCCTCGAGGCCGCGCTCGACGGCTTCGGAATCGGCTATCTGCCGGTCTCGATGATCCAGCCGCATCTCGACAGCGGCGCGCTCGAGGCGGTGCTGACCGAATGGTCGCCGCCCTTCCCCGGCTATCACCTCTATTACCCGAGCCGTCGCCAGCCCACGCCCGCCTTCGCGACGATCGTAGAGGCCTTGCGCTATCGTCCCTGAAGCGGGGAATCAGGCCCCTGGTCGCGGCCGGGGAAGAGCATCCGGCTGCAGCCCTACCTCGCGATCGCAGTCCTTCCGCGGCAGGTTGAGCCAGCTCCGGACTCCCGCCGGTGGCGCCTGATCGGCCAGCCCCACCGCCGGCCACTCATCCGACGCAGGCATATGCTCGGTGCCGAACAACCGATCCCAGATCGTCGTGAAGGCGCCGAAATTCCTGTCGAAATGCCGCTCCTCCAGGGAGTGGTGGATCCGATGATAGCGGTTGTCGACGAGGATCGCCCGCAGCGGCCCCAGCGTCGCGCGGGTCGGCGAGTGGATCCACACGACGTGAAGGCCGAGCAGCGTGGTCGCGATCGGGATCGCCGGGCTGGTATGGGCGAAGACCAGAGCCAGCGGCAGCTGAAGCATCACCGTCGACATCAGCGGCTCGCTGATATGGTGATAGCTGTTGAGCGCGTTCAGATGCTCCACCGAATGGTGGACCGAGTGCCAGCGCCACAACCAGCGGTGCTGCGCCCGGTGGTACCAGTAGAAGAAGAAGTCGTGGACCATCGCGCCGAACAGCGCCCCGGCGATCCCCGCGCCTATGCTGCCCCACCAGCCCGTCTCGTCGAACGAAAGCGTGAAGAACGGTTCGATGCCGAGATTGTCCAGCGCCGCGCGCAACAATACCGACAGGCCGAAATAGAGCGGAACCAGCGCCGCCCAATAGCCGATCGCATGAAGGCGCGCGCGCAGCGGCTGTTGCTCGCGCGGACTGAGCAATTCAAAGGCGGTCAACGTTGCGAAGACGAAGATCCAGCCAAGGGCCGAAGCCTTGAGTCCGGGAAGGTACGAGAGCGGCTCCATCGTCTCGATGGTCTAGCGTCGGAATGGCGAACAGCGGGTAAATGGCGACGCCGGAATGGTTCGGATGCGCTCCCCGCCGGATCGGCTTCGCCGCGATCGCTTCTTGCCTGCTTGCATCAGGCGCGCTTTTCGATCGTCGAAGCGGTGCGCTATCCCCCGGGGCGCGGGCCACGGCTCATGGCAGGGCAGTGACGTCGAGCGGCAGCGCGAGCTGGATCGTTTCGAGCCCGCGTTCGCGAACCTTTTGCGGGGATGCGATCAGCCCGCGTTTGGCGAGCGGCCCATCGGGCGCCCACATCGAGGCGTAGAGATTCAGGAAATCCTTGAGGCCCGCCACTGCGTCGAGATGGCGCTTCTTGACGTAGAGATAGAGGGTACGGACGCCCGGATATTTGCCGCTGGCGATCGCCGCATAGTCTGGCGTTACCCCGTCGATCGGCACGCCGTGCAACCGGCCACGATTGCGGTCGAGATACGAATAGCCGATCAGCCCGAGCGCGTTCGGGTTCTGCGCCAGCCCCTCGACGATGACATTGTCGTCCTCGCCGCGCTCGGCATAGGCGCCATCGGTGCGGATCTGGCGGCAGGCGGTGTCGAACAGCGCCGGATCGGCGGCCTTTTTGAGCTCGCTTGCTTCGGGCATCGCCTCGACGCAGCCATGTTCGAGGATCAGTTCGACAAAGGCGTCGCGCGTCCCGCTGGTCGCAGGCGGCCCGATCACGAGGATCGGAATCGCGGGAAGCTTCGGATTGACGTCCTTCCACGTCTTCGCCGCATTGGGCTTGCCCTTTGGATTGGCGGCGAGCGCGAGATAGACGTCCTTGCGGGTCAGCTGGAGCTTGGGCCCGGCATTGGATTCGGCGAGCGCGATGCCGTCGAGCCCGATCGGGATCTCGATGATGTCGCCGACGCCATTGGACTGGCAGCGGTCATATTCGATGCGCCGCATCCGGCGTGAGGCGTCGGCGATGTCGGGATAGGTATAGCCTGCGCCTTCGCAAAAGCGCCGGATGCCCGCGCCGGTGCCGATCGATTCGATCAATGGCGCCTTGCGGCCCTTCTTGCCCTCGACGAACGCCTCCGCCACCGTGCGCGTGAACGGATAGATCGTCGAGGATCCCACTGCCCGGATCTCCCGGGAAGAACTGCCGTCGCACGCTGCAAGCGCGAGCGAAAGCGCCACGCACGTCAAGGCACCAGACCGGCCAGGCATCGCCATTCCCCTCCCATCCCGCGATTGGGGGCGCAAAAGCACACGCGTCCGTTGCTGCCTGTGTCGAACAGCCGGGTTACCGCCTTATGACAGGGCGGCGCGGCGGCGTGTTCGGGCAGGTTCGGAGGACGGCCGGCCTCATAAGGGTTTGCCTTTTGCCCGGCATTCGGTTAGGGGCGCGCGCTTCCAAAGCACACGCAATGGAAACCCTGCGGGAGGACGCCCCGGCGTCCGGCTGAACCGCTAAACTTGATCGGGGCCTTTCAGGCTCCCTGAAAGAGAGTGACATGGCAAAGAAGATTACCGGCTATATCAAGCTGCAGGTGCCTGCGGGCGCCGCCAACCCCTCGCCGCCGATCGGCCCTGCCCTGGGTCAGCGCGGCGTGAACATCATGGAATTCTGCAAGGCGTTCAACGCCCAGACCGGCGACACCGAGAAGGGCACCCCCCTTCCCACCGTGATCACCGTCTATGCGGACCGTTCGTTCTCGTTCGAGACCAAGACGCCGCCGGCGACCTATCTGATCAAGAAGGCGATCAACCTGAAGTCGGGCTCGAAGGAGCCGGGCAAGTCGGTCGCGGGCAAGATCAAGCGCTCGCAGCTGAGCGAGATCGCCCAGGTGAAGATGAAGGACCTGAACGCCAACGACATCGAGGCAGCGACCAAGATCATCGAAGGCTCCGCCCGCGCGATGGGCCTCGAAGTGGTGGAGGGCTGAGATCATGGCCAAGCTGACCAAGAAGCAGAAGACCTGGACCATCGACGCGAACAAGCTCCACGGCGTCGATGAAGCCATCGGCATCGTCAAGGCGAACGCCACCTCGAAGTTCGACGAGACCGTCGAAGTCGCGCTCAACCTCGGCGTCGATCCGCGCCACGCCGACCAGATGGTCCGCGGCGTCGTGACGCTGCCCAAGGGCACCGGCAAGACCGTGCGCGTCGGCGTGTTCGCCAAGGGCGCCAAGGCCGACGAGGCCCGCGAGGCGGGTGCCGACGTCGTCGGCGCCGAAGACCTGATGGAAATCATCCAGGGCGGCAAGATCGACTTCGATCGCTGCATCGCCACCCCGGACATGATGGGCCTGGTCGGTCGTCTCGGTAAGGTGCTCGGCCCGAAGGGCCTGATGCCGAACCCGAAGCTCGGCACCGTGACCATGAACGTCGGCGAGGCCGTCAAGGCCGCCAAGGGCGGTCAGGTCGAGTATCGCGTCGAGAAAGCCGGCATCATCCACTCGGGCATCGGCAAGGCGTCGTTCCCGGCCGAGGACCTGCGCGCGAATTTCGACGCGCTGGTCGACGCAGTGGTCAAGGCCAAGCCGGCGGGCGCCAAGGGCAAGTACCTCCGCAAGGTCGCACTGAGCTCGTCGATGGGCCCGGGCGTCAAGGTCGACGTGGCGGAAGTCGCCACGGTCTGATCTGCCCTCACGGCAAATAAAATTTTGAAGGGGCCGGAAGCGATTCCGGCCCCTTCTTCTTATCTGCGCGCCGCCGCCTCCGCCGCCCGCGTTGACGACTCGGACGGCGAGGCGCAGGGATTCCCGCGGTTGCCTGTTCGTAGCGCGCAATCCGTTCGCGGCCTCGTTCCGCTCCGCTCGAGCAAGCAACGCCTCAGAGCAGGAGAACGATCATGCCCGGATGGTATCCGTCGGTAGGCAGACGGCATTTTCTCGCATCGACTGTCGCCGGAACGATTGGCGCGCTCGCGCCGCTGAGCGCCGATGCGGCGCCCGCCCAGCCCCCCACCGGCCCCGCCGAGACGCTGGCGCAGAGCCCCGCCGCCGCACCGCCCACCACCGCCACGATCTTCGGCGGCCTGCCCGGCGACGCGGCGCTGGCGACGCCGACCGGCGACGACGATACGATCCGCCCGTTCAGCTATCATGCCTCCGACGAGGCCCTGGCCGACCTCAGGCGCCGGATCGCGATGACGCGTTGGCCCGGCAGGGAGCTGGTCGACGATCCGACGCAGGGCGTGCAGCTCGCGACGATGCGCAAGCTCGCCGACTATTGGGAGAGGGACTATGACTGGCACGAAGTCGAGGCGCGGCTGAACACCCTGCCCCAGTTCGTCACCCGGATCGACGGAGTCGACATCCACTTCATCCATGTCAGGTCACAGCACCCGCACGCGTTGCCGTTGATCCTCACCCATGGCTGGCCGGGATCGATCATCGAGGAGCTCAAGGTGATCGGGCCGCTCACTAATCCGACTGCATTTGGGGGGAGCGCCGCCGATGCGTTCGACGTGGTGATCCCCTCGATCCCCGGATACGGATTCTCGGGCAAGCCGGCCGAGCTCGGCTGGGATCCGGTGCGGATCGCAAAGGCTTGGGCGGCGCTGATGACCCGGCTCGGCTATTCGCGGTTCGTCGCCTCGGGCGGCGATTGGGGCGATCCGATCACCGAGCAGCTCGCGGTCCACGAGCCGACGCGCGTGCTCGGCGTGCATCTCAACATGCCCTCGGCGATCCCGCCCGAGATCGAGGCCGCGCTGGCGGCGGGCGGCGCCCCGCCGGCCGGGCTCACCGCCGAGGAGGCGCAGGCCTATGCGCAGCTCGACTTCTTCTACAAGAACGGGCTCGGCTATGCGCAGGAGATGAACCACCGGCCGCAGACGCTCTATGCGCTCGAGGACTCGCCGATGGGGCTGGCCGCATGGATCCTCGACCACGACATCCGCAGCTACGAGTTGATCGCGGGCATATTCGACGGCGCGGACGAGGGCCTGACGCGTGACGACATACTCGACAACATCACCCTCTACTGGCTGACCGAGACCGCAGTCTCCTCGGCGCGGCTCTATTGGGAGAACAAGCTCGCCTTCTTCAAACCGCAGGGCGTGACCGTCCCCGTGGTGGTAAGCGCCTTCCCCGACGAGCTCTATCAGGCGCCGCGGAGCTGGGCGGAGCGAAGCTTCCCGAAGCTGATCTACTATAACCGCCATCCGAAGGGCGGGCATTTCGCGGCGTGGGAACAGCCCGAGGCGTTCACGGAAGATTTGCGCGCCGGGTTCCGCTCGATGCATTGAGCCGGGCTCACTATCGGCGGGCGGCGCACTCCTGCTCCGTCCGCCTCGCAAATCGGAGATGCGGATGCTCCATCGATTTGCCTTGCCGTGGATCCTGCTGACGGGCGTCGCGCAGGCGCAGACCGCACCGGCACCGGGCGTCTCGCGAACCGACCTCCAGCGGCACGATCTCGCCACGCCTGGCCGCGAGATGGTGCAGGCGCGCGTCGACTTCGCGCCGGGTGCGTTCGCACCGAGCCATCGCCATCCGGGCGAGGAGGTCGTCTATGTCCTCAAGGGGACGATCGAATATCGGCTCGAGGGGAAGCCGGCGGTGACGCTCGGCCCGGGCGGGGTGCTGTTCATCGCGGAAGGCGTCGCGCATTCCGCGCGCAATATCGGCAACGACGATGCATCCGAGCTCGCCACCTATTTCGTTGCGAAAGGCAAGCCCCTGGCGTTGCCGGCCGACTGAAATGCACAGGCCGGTTTGAAACAGGGACACATGGTACGAACCGATCGGCGTGCCGACGATCACCATGCAAGGTGACGCCAACGGCACGCCGTATCCGCCGCCTTCCCTTTTCGCGGATCGGCGGCATACTCGTACGCAAAACAGGAGGGGTATATGCGGCATGCGACGCTTGCCGGCGGGCTCTGGATGCTCGCCCTGTCCGTTCCCGTCAGTGCCCAGACCGCGCCCCCGCAGGACGAGACGATCGTCGTCCAGGGCCGGCTGGAGAGACTCAGCCATTGGCGCCAGGCCGAGACCGATCACGTCGCCGTGATCAGCGATGGCAGCGAGGCCGAACTGCGTCGCATCGCGCACAATCTCGAACGGTTGCACTTCCTGCTCTCCGTGCTGCTCGGCCGCGCCGACCAGCCCGACGACATGCGCAAGCTGCGCGTTACCTTGGTCGGCGATTCGCGCGAATTCGACGCGATGGGCCTGCGCAACCTGCACTTCACCCCCGGCCCGTGGCGCAGCGGCTTCGACGTGCAGGGCTATTATGATCCGCGCGAGGACGGCCCGGTGCTCGCCGCGACGCGCTACGACACGCGCGTCCAGCTCGAGCGGGGGACGAGCCTCGCCGGGATCCTGCCTGATCTGATCCGCGCGACCAGCGGCGGTGCATCCGATCCCACCGCCAACGACGCGGGGCTGAGCACGCATCTGGCAGGGCCTGTCGGCGCCAGCGCGCGCTTCGCGAAAAAGGACGATCCATTCGCGATCGGCGTCAACGAGGTCTCGGTGCCGGTCACCGCCGAGGGGCGGATCTATGCGGCCTTCGCGCGCAACTGGTTGCTGACGCATTTCCCCAACGCCTATCCGCGCTGGTACGTCGATGGCTTTGGCGAGCTGTTCGCGACGATCGAGGTCAAGACGGACGGACAGATCGCCTATGGCCGCGCGCCCGAGGGCTATGCCCGGGTGATGGACAATGTGCGGTCCGCCCCGGTGAAGGAGGTGCTGACGGGGCGCTACCCGACGACGGGAAATGCCGACAGCCGCTGGACGCCGTTCCACGCCTGGGCGTTGGCGCACATGCTGTTCTTCGACGAAGCACGCCGCCCGCAGCTGCGCGCCTATCTTGCCAATGTCGCGGCCGGTGCGGATCCCGCCCGGGCCGCAGAGGCGTTCGGCGATCTCGACCAGCTGGAACGCGACCTCGCCGCGTGGGACAATCGCAAGATGCCGTATGAGCGGATGACCTATCCCCCAGGGCGCGCCGTCGAACCGATGATCCGGCAACTGACCGAAGGCGAGGCCGCCTTCATCAAAGGAAGGCTGGAGCTCGGTTCGCGCATCGCGCTGCCGGCGCCGCCTCCCGCCGGTGCCGATGCGAAGACGGTGGCGGCGGCCGAGCAGGCCCGTCGCCGCGCTCTCGCCGAGCGTGACGCGTGGCTGAAGGATTTGCGCGAAGATGCCGCGCGCTATCCCGCGAACCTGCAGGCGCAGCTCCTCCTCGCCGAAGCCGAATGCCGCAGCGGCAACCCGGCCGGGTGCATGACCGCCGCCGATCGGGCGCTCGCCGCAGCGCCGGGCAGCAGCGACGCGCGGCTGTGGCGCGGCCACGCCCTGCTTGCCGAGGCTCTGGCCGCGCCCGCAGCGGAGCGCGGCGCACGGATCAAGGCGGCGCGCGCCGAGATCGCCCGCGCCAACCGGGCCGATCCGGACAATCCGCTGCCGCTGCTCGCCTATTACCGCAGCTTCGCCGAGGCGGGCGAGGCACCGCCCGACATCGCGATCGAGGGGCTGATGAAGGTGGTCGACACCGTCCCCGCCGCGCCGGGGCCGCGTCTGCTGCTCGGCGAGGCGTTGCTCCGTCGCGGCGACCCCGCCGCCGCGCGCCGGGCATTGCTACCGGTCGCCTATGGCCCGGACACCTCGCCCGAACGCGCGCAGGCGCTGCGTCTGCTCGGCGCCGGCTAGGCGGGCCGCGCCCGATCAGCGCGGCAGTTCGATACGCGCTTTCTCCTTGCCGTATTCGCGGATGATCAGCCGCGTCGCCGTCACTCCGAACGGAACCTTGGGGAAGACGTGAGTGCGCTTCGCCTCTCCGTCGTTCTCCAGCCAGACGGTGGTCCTCAGCACGTCGCTGCCGGACGCGCCATAATGATTGCCGTCGGTGCGATATTCGAGGCCGTCGGAGCCGACCACCCAATAATCCTGCCAGTCATGCTGCATGCCGAGCCGCCGGCCGAGCTTGTTGCGCACCGTCACCGTCACGTCGACCCCGCCGGTCTTGCGCGCCGTCACACTGTCGGCCTTGATGTCCATATAGGCGGTCTTCTGGAAGCCGCCGGCGGCCGACGCCGCGCTGGCTTCAGGCTGGGTCTGCTTGCTCGCGGCCGGCTGCGGCTCGGTCAGTGCGGTAAACCGCGGGATGTCGATGGTGAGGCTGCCCCCGGGGTGCTCGGACGATTCGAACATGAGCGTCAGGCGCCGCGCTGCCCGCAATCGCGCCTGATCCGGAAAGAAGTGGAAGTAGTGAACAGACACCCATTCGCCGGGCGGCAGGGTGTAGCTTTCGTAACGGGCGGCGCTCTTGAAAATCCCGTTTGACATGTTGCGTGTGCTGCGGCCGCCTTCCTCGACGATAATGCTCCCCAGCGCCGAAGATTTGAGTATCAGAGCCACCGGCAAGGTGTTTTGCACCGTTGCCCTTATCTCGATCGTCTCTGGTCCGTTCGGGTGCCCGGTGGAGCTGGCGTAGCGTACACCGTCCACGCGCGCCCGCAACGGCCCGAACGGCCGAAAGCTGGCGTCGGTGATCCGCGTCGTCTGGTATCCGCCCGGTTCGACCGGCGCATAGGGCGGCGTTGTCAGCGGCGGCGTCGCGGCGGGCGAGCCGGCATAGCCGTCGACGCTGAAGCTGGCCTCGCCGCCACCCGCCGGCTTCCCCAATATTTTCAGCAAGGGCTTTTCGCGCAGGGTCAGGCGCAGCGGCGCGGTGGGCACGCGATCGCCAAGCTGGTAGCGAAAGGCGATCCTGTAAGTCGAATAGGATGCCAGCGTCTTGGTCTCGAGCCTGCCTTCCTCCCCGATTCCAAATCCCGCAGGGAAGCTGTGAGTCACTCCGGAGAACACGCTGGAGCCGTTGGTCAGCGTAGTGCCTTCGAAGGTGCTCGCGGTGAGCAGCACCGGCGCATTCGATTCGTTGCGGATCATCAGATAGACGATCACGAAGGGTCGGTTCGACGCGACATTCTCGTAGCGCACCGCCTCGACGCGCGCCGATAGCTTGTCGAGGCGGCTATAGGCCGCCTGCGCCGCAAATTGCGCGCTCTGGGCGCTCGCAGGTGCCGCCGCACACAGGGCCGCCATCGCCACCGCCAGGTGGATCGGATTGCGGAAGAACATGTCAGGGTCTTTCCAATCGCTATCGTCGCCTGCTGCGGTGCGACACCACGCGATCGGCGGGAACCACGATGCGACCGGGCTCGCTATCGCACCGACGAAGACGGCCCATCCGCCCCCTGGTCCTTTGCATCGGCCGGAACCGCCCACGCCGCGCTCACACCCGCCTTCGTCGCAAATCGGTCCACGCCCCATGCGCGCGCCCTCACCACGGCGTTGGCTGCCGGCCTGTTGCCGGCGGCCTGACCGACGGGGGCGGAGGTTGTACAGTATGCGTAGCGTTATTTTCTCGTGTCTCGCCGCAGCGGCATTTTGTGCCGCGTCATCGGCCCATGCGCAGCGCCCGGGCGGCGCGCGTGCCGAGATCACCGCGGGCTATGAATTGGACGGCGATTGGTCGAGCGACGACGGCGCCGGCGGGGTTCGTATCGGTGGCACCGTCGGCTATGATCTGCCGGTCAGCAAGCACTGGATCCTCGGCATCGAGGCGGGCGCCGGGCAGACGCTCGACACCGAAGTGACCTCGGGACCATATCACTTCGTCCAAGGGGTTTCCCGCATTCGCGGCGAGCGCCGGGCCGAGTTCGACCTGTCGGTTCGCGCCGGCGCGCGCGTGGCACCGAAGACGCTGTTGTTCGGCAAGCTGGGCGTGGTGCAGCAACGGTGGAAATCGGAACTGATCGATCTTCCCGGCGATACGCTGGATCGGGGTCATGACAGCGACTTGCGCGTGGGCGCCGGCATCGAGCAGGATCTCGGCGGGCGCAGTTATTTCAAGTCCGAATATCGCTACACTGACTCTTTCACGGGGCGCCACCAGATCCTCGCTGGCCTGGGCGTGCGCTTCTAGGCCCTGGCCGCCGCGGCGGCGGGTCAGGGGCGCAGCACGATGCGCCCCTCGACCTTGCCGTCGCGCAGCCGGTCGAGCACCTGATTGACCGCCGAGAGCGGCTCGACCGCCACCGTCGCCTTCACCTTGCCTTCGGCCGCGAAGGCCAGCGCGTCGGCCAGATCCTTGCGCGTGCCGACGATCGAGCCGCGCACCGTGATCCGCTTGAGCACGATGTCGAAGATCGGCGTCGGAAAGTCGCCGGGCGGAAGTCCGACCAACGCGACCGTGCCGCGCCGGCGGGTGCAGGCGATCGCCTGCGCGAAGGCCGCAGGCGAGACGGCGGTGACCAGCACGCCATGCGCGCCGCCGCCGGTGGCGGCGCGTATCTTGGCGACCGCATCCTCGGTGGCGACGTTGGCGGTCACCTCCGCACCCAGCGTCTCGGCGAGCGCCAGCTTGTCGGGTGCGACGTCGAGCGCGGCGACGTGGAGTCCCATCGCTCTCGCATATTGGATCGCGACATGGCCGAGCCCGCCGATCCCCGAGATCACCACCCATTCGCCGGGCCGCGCATCGGTCTCGACCAGCCCCTTGTAGCTGGTCACCCCGGCGCAAAGGATCGGCGCCAGCGCGTCGAAATCGGGATTTTCCGGCAGCCGGCCGACAAAGGGCGCGCTGGCGATCGCATATTCGGCATAGGTGCCGTGGACGCTGTAGCCGCTGTTCCGTTGTTTCTCGCAGAGCGTCTCCCAGCCGGTCTCGCAATATTCGCAATGCCCACACGCATCGTGCAGCCACGGGATGCCGACCGCATCGCCTTCCTTCAGGTCCTCGACTCCCGGCCCGAGCGCGGCGACGTAGCCGACGCCCTCATGGCCCGGGATCAGCGGCAGGATCGGCTTGACCGGCCAATCGCCGTCCACCGCGTGGAGATCGGTATGGCAGACCCCCGTGGCGACGATCTTGACGAGCACCTCCCCCGGCCCCGGCTCGGGGATCGACACGCGCTCGATCGCCAGCGGCGTACCGAATGCGCGCGCGACGGCTGCTCTCATCATCGTCATGCGAAGGTCCCTTTTTCCAGCGATCGGAGCCGCGAGACTCCACCGCGTTGTCAGGACCTTGTGGTACTAGCCGGTGCGCAGCCTGTCCGTCGGGGTAATCCCCGATGAGGTGCGTTTCCGGAGCCCGATCAGCCGTAGAATTGCGGCAACCAGTTGCGCGTCACCGTCACGCGGTCGCCGAGCTTCGCGGCACGGAACAGCAAGGCAGCGAATTCGTCGGGCAGCCCGATACAGCCATGGGTGGCATAGCGATTGTCGACCGTCTCGCCGCTGCCATGGAGCGCAACGCCGTCCCAGGTCAGCCGCATCATGTACGGCATCGGGGCATTGTAGAGGTTCGAGATATGATCCTTCTTCTTCTGCAGGATCGGGAAGCTGCCGAGCGGCGTCGGCTTCTCGTCGACCCCGTAGATCAGGATGGTCCGTCCGATCTCGATTCCATCGCGATAGACGTAGAGCGTGTCGCGCGCGACATCGGCGACGATCTCGAGTTTGCCCGTCGGCGCGCGCTCGGGCTCCCACAGATATTCGCCTTCCTGAAGCGGGCTGTCCGGGCTCAGGATCGCGAGCACGATCGGCACTTTGGACGCCGCGGCATTGGGAGCGGCCGAAGCGGTGGAAGGCACCGCGATCAATGCGAGGAGGAGCATGAGCGCGCCCCGGAGCAGCGAGGATCGAGTCGTCATGCTGCGCGATATTGCTGCCGAAACGCCGCCTGACTAGCATGGTTTTTGGACTGTTCCGCAGGGGCACAGCTTGACCTTCCGTTAAGCATGACCGCGTGGACGGCGGGTGGGGAGAGCGGATTTGCGACTGCATCGACGGGGCTTTCTGGGCGCGGCTCTGGTCGCCGGGCACGCACCTTTGCTCGCGCGCGAAACCGCGCTGCCGCCGACGATCGGCTGGACCAAAACGAAGGGCGGCGACGGCGGCCGCGTGCTGCGGGTCACCAGCCTAGCCTCCGAAGGTCCTGGCACGCTACGCGAGGCGCTGGCGGCGAACGGACCGCGGCGGATCGTCTTCGCCGTCGGCGGGGTGATCGACCTCGCCCGCAAGAGCCTGTCGATCCGCGAGCCCTTCGTCACGATCGACGGCGCGAGCGCGCCCTCCCCCGGCATCACGCTGATCCGCGGCGGCATCTCGGTTTCGGCGCACGATGTCGTCATCCGCCATATCCGCGTCCGCGCCGGCGCCGACGGCGCGCCGCCCAGGAGCGGCTGGGAAGTCGATGGCCTCTCGACCAGCGCCGCGCACGACGTGATCGTCGATCATTGCTCCTTCGCCTGGGCGACCGACGAGAATCTCTCCGCCTCGGGCCCGCGCTTCGCCGGCGGCGACAATGTCGAGGCGTGGCGGCAGAACACCTCGCGGCGGATCAGCTTCACGCACAATATCGTCGCCGAGGGACTCTCCAATTCGAGCCACGCCAAGGGCGAGCATTCGAAGGGATCCTTGATCCACGACAATGTCACCGAGGTGCTGATCGCGGGCAATCTCTACGCGCATAATTACGAGCGCAACCAGCTGTTCAAGGGCGGCGCGCATGCCCTCACCGCCAACAATCTGATCTACGATCCCGGTAACCGCTGCATGCATTATGCACTCAACGAGGAGGAATGGGTCGGCCATCCCTGGACCGTCGGCAGGCTCGCCATCGTCGGAAACGTCGTGCGCGGCGGCGCCTCGACCCGCGACGACCTGCCTTTCCTGATCCTCGAGGGCCAGGGCGATCTCGAGCTGTTCGACCGCGACAATGTCTTCACGCTCTCGGGCGGCCGCCCGATGGTGCCGATCGAAGTCATCTCGAACCGCAAGCCGAAGATCATTCCCCTCACCCGCCCGCCCTTCTGGCCCGAGGGGTTCGTGACCAAGCCGGCGCGCCAGGTCGAGAAATGGGTCCTCGCCGAAGCCGGCGCCCGGCCCTGGGAGCGCGACGCGATCGACAAGCGGATCGTCGCCGAAGTCCGCACCGGCAAGGGCCGTGTGATCGACGACGAGCGCGAAGTGGGCGGGTATCCGGGCTATTGAGGCGCCCCTAAATCCTCCCCCGCCAGGGGGAGGTGGCGCCGAAGGCGACGGAGGGGGAGGTAAGCGACTCGCGCGCCGTCGTGCATCCTCCCCCTCCGTCAGGCTGCGCCTGCCACCTCCCCCTGGCGGGGGAGGATTGTCCGAAGTTGACTCCTCCCCGCATTTCGCTATGTGCGCGCCTTCGCAGATGCGGCTCGCCGCGCCTGCGTTCCGTCCGAGACAGCGAGTGACCGGAATCTGCCGGTCTTGATTTCTCGCCAAGACGGGGACAGATTTTTTACCGACACGGTCCGCCACGCGCGGAGCGTTCGGGTCTCGCCAGGGGTAGCTCTGGCCGCGACGATCGTGCCCCTCGGACAATTTGTAACCGGAGCCTCTCGGGGCTCCTTAACGAGGAGACCGGCATGGATCGTTCCCAGAAGGCTGATGCCGTTGCCGAGCTGAATCGCACCTTTAACGAGGTCGGCGTGGTGGTTGTCACCCGCAACCTCGGGATGACCGTCAAGCAGTCGACGGACCTCCGCAACAAGATGCGCGCAGCCGGTGCGAGCTATAAGGTCTCGAAGAACAAGCTTGCCAAAATTGCGACCGAGGGCACCGATTATTCGGTGATCGCGGACCTGCTCACGGGTCCGACAGCGCTCGCCACCTCCACCGATCCCGTGGCTGCTGCCAAGGTCGCGGTGGAATTCGCCAAGACGAACGACAAGCTCGAAATCGTCGGTGGCGCAATGGGCGCGCAGCTGCTCGACGCGAACGGCGTGAAGGCGCTCGCGACGATGCCGTCGCTGGATGAACTGCGTGCGAAGATCGTGGGGCTCATCGTTGCTCCCGCGACCAAGCTCGCGACGATCACCCAGGCGCCGGCCGCGCAGATCGCGCGCGTCCTTTCGGCACATGCGGAAAAGCAGGCTGCGTAAGCGGCCCGTTCGAGACCATTACCCTTATAACCATCTGATTTTGATTGGAGTTTATCATGGCTGACCTTAACGCACTCGTCGACCAGCTCTCCGAGCTGACCGTTCTCGAAGCCGCCGAGCTCTCGAAGCTTCTCGAAGAGAAGTGGGGCGTCTCGGCCGCCGCAGCAGTTGCGGCCGCTCCGGCTGCCGGCGGCGGCGCCGCTGCTCCGGCTGCTGAAGAGCAGACCGAGTTCGACGTGATCCTCACCGGCGACGGTGGCAAGAAGATCAACGTCATCAAGGAAGTCCGCGCCATCACCGGCCTCGGCCTGACCGAAGCCAAGACCCTCGTTGAATCGGCTCCCAAGGCCGTCAAGGAAGGCGTCAACAAGGACGAGGCCGAGAAGATCAAGAAGCAGCTCGAGGAAGCCGGCGCGACCGTCGAGGTCAAGTAAGCTTCTTCTGCTTCACGGCAGAGAACGAAAGGGCGGCCTCTCGGGGCCGCCCTTTTTCTTTGTCGTTATGACCGCGGGGCTTAGCTGCCGCGCCCGCGGAACATGTTCAGCACTGCCATCGCGGCAATCCCGACGAACGCCGCGCTGGTCCAGGGCCGCGCCTTGGCGAAGCTCTTCGCCTTGTCGGCGAGCGGCGCGTCGCCGGAAAAGTGCGTGCGAAAATCGTCGGTGAGCGCGGTCTTGCCGTTGGAAGGTTGCGCCTCGATGGGGTCGGCCATGGATATCTCCGTCAGGACGCCGGACTGACGTCCTATCAACTCCCAAACGCGCCAGCCGCTTCGCGGTGCCGAAACGACTTTCGCCATAGGCTCTTGCCGCACGCGGAGCATCCGGGGATGAAGCGCGTTCCGATTCGCGCCTTCTCCCAACAGGATGATCCCACCTTATGCCGTCCGGACTAGTAGCGCTGCTCGACGACGTCGCCGGGATCACCAAGCTCGCCGCCGCGTCGCTCGACGATGTCGGCGCGGCCGCAGGCAAGGCGGGCAGCAAGGCGATGGGCGTGGTGATCGACGATACCGCGGTGACGCCGCGCTACGTCACCGGCCTGTCGCCCGAACGGGAGCTGCCGATCATCGCCAAGATCGCGCTCGGCTCGCTGCGCAACAAGCTGCTGATCCTGCTTCCCGCGGCGCTGATCCTCAGCGCTTTCGCGCCTTGGGCGATCACTCCGCTGCTGATGCTGGGCGGCGCGTTCCTCTGCTTCGAAGGTGCCGAAAAGGTGCTCGAAGCGTTCGGCGCCGCCGGCCATGAGGAAGCCGAGGAGACGCCGATGGAGGCGGCGCATCTCGAAGCGTCCAAGGTCAGCGGCGCGATCCGCACCGACCTGATCCTCTCGGCCGAGATCATGGCGATCGCACTGAACGACGTCGCGCACGAGCCGATCCTGACGCAGGGGGTGGTGCTCGCGCTGGTCGGTGTCGGCATCACGATCGCGGTCTATGGCGTGGTCGGGCTGATCGTGAAGATGGACGATATCGGGCTGCACCTCGCCCGGCGCCGCGCCGCGTCGGCCCAGCTGGTCGGCCGCTGGCTGGTGCGCAGCATGCCGGTGCTGATGCAGATCCTCTCGGTAGTCGGCACCGCCGCGATGATCTGGGTGGGCGGGGGTATCCTCGTCCACGGATTTGAGACCTTGGGCGTGCACGAACCTGCCGGCACCATCCATCATGCGCAGGAAGCAGTCGCGCACGCGACGGGCGCGCTGGGCGGCTTTCTCGGCTGGCTGGTCACCGCGGCGGCGTCGGGCGTGCTCGGGCTGCTGGTCGGCGGCGTGATCGCCTTTGCGCTGCACCAGATCCACAAGCTCCGGCATTGAGCCGGAAACCCGCGTCTCAGGCTGCGACGGCCTGACGCGGCAGATAGCGCGTCGCGGCGAGCTGGCGCGCCTGCTGGTTGCGATCGAGCCAGATCGGGCCGAGCTTGCTCCCCTGCCCCGGCGTGCCGATCATGAAATCGGCGCCGAAGCGGCGGATGCTGATCCCCGCACGCCATTTGAGCTCGATCATCACCAGCGGCACGAACATCGGCCGCCGCTGCACCTCGACGACATGGATGAGTTCGCGCGGCAAAGCGAGCCGCGCCGGCATCCGTCCGCCCGCCCCCGCGGCGAGATCGAAGGGCGCACCCGCCGGATCGACCATCGGCGTGGCGTGATAGCCGGCGATCTGACGGTCCTGATCGGGGTTTGCGCTCATCATCGCCATGGTCAAGCGGATGTTCTCGGCGGGCGACGCCTGGAGGTTGCCGAGCAGCAGCTCGAAATCGAGCAGCACGTCGCGTTCGGTGACTTCGATGCTTCCAGGCCGCAGGATGATCTCGAACGGCTCGCCCGAAGGCGCGACGGGCGGTGGTGGTGGCGGCGGCGCGACCGAAGGTGAAGGCGCGGCGGGCGCGATCCCGGGAGGCGGCGCGACAGGACGCGCAGGAACGGGCGGAGGCGGCGCAGCGGTGGCGGCAGGTGCTTCATAGGCCGCTTCCTCGTCCGCCTCGACGCGACGACGACGTAGGGCCCAGACGCCGCCGAAGACCAGCGCAGTCGCGCCCGCGCCGAGCAACGCCCATAGCCAGCCGGGCGTGCCCGCGGGTGCGGGTGCCGGCACGACCGGGGGAGGTGTCTCGGCCGGCCTGGCGGTCGCGATCGGAGCCGGTGCGGCGGGCGCTTGTGTGGCGATCGCGGTGGGAACCGGCGTCGGCTGGCTGGCGGGGGCAGCCTGCGCCGGGCTGGGGGTCGCCCGGCCAGGTGCCGCTGTCGCGGCGCGCGGCGTCGCCACCGCAGCCGGGCGCGCGGCGGGCGTCGGCGTGACCACCGGTGCGACTGACACCGTCGGTGGCGGCGCCGGAGCCGGCGTGGGCGCCGGCGTGCCTCCCAACGAGGTGTTGGGCAGGTACATCACATTCGGCAGCCGGCCCGAAGGCGTTGGCGTCGGCGCAGGTGCCGGAGCTGGCGGGGAGGTCTGCTGCGCAGCGGCACTGGACGCGACCAAGCCCGCAGCCATAGCCGCTGCGGCTGCGCTGCACAGCCCGCCGATCCAATGCCTCCCGCGATTCACCACCGTGGCTTTAGCGCCTCCAACGTGAATTTCAGCTGCACGCGGCGTGTTTTAGCCTCGCCCTGCCGCGTCAGGGCACCGTCGCGCGCTGGAACGGCAGGTTGGCGAGCTCGGGCAATGCCTTGAGCTGCGGCTCGACCGTCTTGAGATCGCCCACCACGATCAGCGTCAGCTTGTCGAGCGGGTAGCTCGCCTTGGCCGAGGCCATCATCGCATCGGGGGCGACCGCGAGCACCGCGGGCACATAGCGATCGGTCCAGTCGCCCGGCAGCCCCAGCATGTCGCGCGTCGCCAGCGTGTTCACCAAAGCCGGCGAAGTCGAGTTCTGGATCGCGAACAGCCCCGCCATATAGGTGCGGATGCCCTTCGATTCCTCGAGCGGCGCTGGCTCGGTCTGCATCCGGCGGATTTCCTTGAACACCTCGGTCAGCGCCGCGCCGGTGACATTGGTGGTCACATCGGCCTCGAAGGTCCACAGCGCGTCGCCCGGATTGAAGCCCACGCCCGAGCCCGGCGAATAGGTATAGCCCTTGGTCTCGCGGATATTGGTGGTGATGCGCGAGCTGAACGCGCCGCCGAGCAGCGAATTGGTCACGCGCTGCGGGATGTCGGCGTCGGTGCCGGCGAGCGCGGCGTCGAACGACAGGCGCAGCGTGGTCTGCGGCGCGTCGGGACGGTCGACCACGATCACCCGCGGTCCCGCCTGATGCGGCGCAGCGAGCTTCGCCGGCTCAGGTCCCGCCGCCCAGCCGCCAAAGGTCTTCTCGATTGCGGCCTTGACCGCCGCCGCGTCGAACTTGCCCGCGATGTAGAGATGCGCGCGCTTCGCGCCGAACTGGCTCGCATGGAAGCGCTTCACATCGTCGATCGTATAGGCCGCGAGCTGCGCCGCGCTCGGGATCGTGCGGCCATAGGGATGCTCGGCGCCATAGACCGTCCGCGCCAGCGCTGCGTCGGCGAGCGTGCCGGGCTGCGACAGCGCCACCGAGAGCTGCCGCGAGAGATTCGCCTTGATCCGCGCGAGTTCGCTCGCCGGCAAGGTCGGGCGCATCGCGACGTCGCCGATCAGTGCGATCGCCGCGGGCGCGTGCTCGGACAGGACATTGGTCGAGATCTGCGTGGTCTGCAGCCCCGCGCCGACGGTGAGATCCCCGCCCATACCGGCCGCGGCGGTGGCGAGATCGGCCGAGGAGTGGCCTCCCGCCCCTTCCTTGAGCATCTCGGCGGTCAGGTCCGCGAGCCAGGTCTGCGCGCCCTCGACGGCGTTGCCCGCACGAACGCGCAGCGACACCACCGCCTTGGGCGCGATGCCATAGGGCACCAGCGTCACCTGCATGCCGTTGGGCAGCGTGAAGGTCTCGGTCGCGGGCAGCTTGAACGGCTTGGGCTCGCCGACGGGCGGCGGCGGCGGGAAATCCTGCGCGAGCGCGGGAACGGCGGCGGCGAGCGCCAGCGAGATCGCGATGAGCGTGCGCCGCATCACTTGCCTCCTTGTGCGCCGGCGGCCTTCGCGGCGCCGGGTTCGATGACGTAGATCGAGCGATTGGTGGAGCGCAGATATTCCTGCGCAGTCTTCTGGATCAGCGCGGGCGTCACCTTGGCGAAGCCCTGCTCGATCCGGTTCACCGCCTGCGGGTCATTGTCGAACAGCGCATAGGTCGCGAGCAGGTTGATCAGCCCGATCCGCCCACCACTGTCGATCGTGCCGTAGAGCGACGAGCGCATCTTGGTGCGCGCGCGCTCGAGCTCGGCGGCGGTGACCGGTTGGGTGCGCAGCCCCTCGATCACTTCGTCCACCGCCTTGGTGATCTGTTCGCGGCTGTGCGTCGGATCATGGGTGAAGCTGAAGCTCCACAGCATCGGCCCGCGATAATCGAACATGTCGCCCAGATCGGCATTGATCCCGCCGCCGATCTCGCCGGCGATGCCTTCTTCCTGGACGATCTTGCGATAGAGCCGGCTGTCGTCGCCCTGCAGCAGGATCTGGTCGATCAGCCCCATCGCGTACCATTCGGGAGTGCCGCGATCGGGGACATGATAGCCGGCGGCATAGCCCGGCTTGGGCGCGAGCGCGTCGATGCGACTCCTGAACTTCTCCGCGGTCTGGCGCGGCTCGGAGATGTCGGGCTGGACCACCGCGGGCTTCTTCGCGATCGGCCCGAAATATTTCTCCACCATCGCGCGGGTCGCCGCATAGTCGATGTCGCCGGCGATCACGAGCACGGCGTTGCTCGGACGGTAAAAGGCCTCGGAGAAGCTCTTCGCGTCGGGCACTGTCGCGGCCTCGATCTCCTTCAACTCGCCGTAGAAATTATGGCTGTTGTACCAGTTGGTGTTGGCCAGCATCGGCAGGTCGATCCACGGCCAGGTGCTGTACGGCTGGTTGAGCACGTTGACCTTGACCTCGTTGCCCACGACGCCCTGCTGGTTCTCGAGCACGGTCTGGTCGATCACCGGGTTCGCCATGCGATCGGCCTCGAGCCAGAGCATCCGCTCGAGCGCGCTCGACGGCAGCACCTCGTAATAGTTGGTGAAATCGAAGCGGGTCGAACCGTTGTTGATCCCGCCCGAATTGGTCACCGTCTGGTCGAACACGCCCTTGGGCGCGTGCTTCGATCCCTGGAACATCAGATGCTCGAACAGGTGCGCGAAGCCGGTGCGATCCTTGGGCTCGACGCGGAAGCCGATGCCGTAATAGGTCGCGATCGTCACCGTCGGTGCGATCTGGTCCCTCGCCAGCACGACCTTGAGGCCATTGGGCAGCGTGAAATACTGCATGTCGACATGCAGCTTCTCGGCCGCGGGTTTGGCCGGCTGGGCCAATGCCGCCGCCGGAACCGCGGCGGCCGCCAGGGCCAGCGCGATGCGCCACTTCTTCATTCGAATCTCCCCTCGGGTGAGTCGTACCGGATTAGCTCAGCGGCACACCCCGCGAAAGGCGCTTATCTTGCGGCGATGCGCGTCTGGCGAATTGCGGCGTCCAGCGCGCGCGCCCAGCTGGTGTCGTCGCTCGCGGCGATCGGGATGTCGGGCGCCTGCCCCTCGATCTCGTTAGTGCCGTCGTCGAGGAAGCGCGCGCAATTGGGCATGCGGATATCGAGCCCCGCATGCGCCAGCCTTACCCGGCCGCCGCCATTCACATAGCCGCAGCCGGCGCCGAGCGTCTTCTCGCCGATCAGGATCGCGATCTTGTTCTGCCTGAGCCACGCCGTGAAGTCCTCGGTCGCCGAGGCGCTGCCCTTGTCGGCATAGATCGCGATCGGGCCGCGCCAAGCACCCTTTCCGGCGATCACCGCGCGCGGACCTGGTGCGGGCAGCACGCGGCAATCGGGCCGGCCCTCCCAGATCCCGCTGCGGTCGCACGGCGGATCGGCGACCAGCGGCGCGGCGCGGGTCAGCCGCTTCGGCGTCATCAGCGCCACTACCTCGTCGACCCATTCGCTGCCGCCGCCATTGCCGCCGACATCGACCAGCAGCCGCCGCGCACCGGCCGCGCGCAATTGGCCCAGCGCCGCCGCGATCTCGCGGTTGAGCACGCTTCGCGTCGCCAGGCGCAACGTATCCGCGTCCATCCCGGCGCGAAGCGCGCGCTGGCATGCGGCGAGATAGCGATCATCGCCGAACGAGCCGATCCGCAGCACCCCGGTGTCGCCGACCATCGCGATCGGGAAATCGGCATCCGCGGGCCCGATCGGCCGCCAGTCGCCGACCTTGGTCCAGCGCGCCGCGAAGCCGCTGCGATCGTCGACATATCCCGCGGACGCGCAGCTTGCGAACTTCGGCGCGTCCACCTCCGGCCCGGCGACCACCGACACAGGTGTCGGCGCCGGTCCGTCAGCCAGCGCGAGCGTGAAGTGCGGATCGTCGAACCCCGCGACGAACCGCGAGAGCGCGCGATAGCCCTGCACGCGCGACCACGCCCGGTCGAGCGCCGCCTGCGTCTCGCGATCGAGCTTCACCGGGTCGAGCTTGCGATGCTCGCGCACCCAATCGAGATTGGCGTAGCGCTGCGCAGTGGCGCGGCGGAGCAGCGCATAGTCGCTGCGCCAGCCGGCGCGGTCGAACGTAGCGACGTCCCACAACGCCACGCCCGCCACCGCAATGGCGACGAGCACGATGGTCCATTTGAAAATCCGCCGCATCCCGCTCCAACCGTATTACATATGCAATACGGCAATCAAGCCGCGCGGTGGCAGCCATACCCGGCCCCGCCCGCCGAGCAGGAGCGCGAAGATCGTCGCTCGATACAGGATGCGCCCTGCGATCGTCGGCCTCGTCGCCGCCCGCCCCGGGGCGCACGGCGAGGCCGAACATTCCTACCGCGCCTTCGCCGCGCTCTGGTCGAGCGGAACCACCGGGAGCAGCACGCTGCTCGACTGCGCGCCGCCGTACATCAGCGTCACGGTCGCCTTCTGATAGTCGGAAGGCTTGGCGAAGAAGATGTTATCGACATATTTCTGCGGGTTGCGGTCATAGACCGGGAACAGGCTCGACTGGACCTGCACCATGATCCGGTGCCCCGGCTGGAAGACGTGGTTCACCGTCGGCAGGCGGAACTTGTATTCCTGCACCTTGTTCGCAGGAATGGCCTCGGGCTTCGCGAATGAGTTGCGATAGCGGCCGCGGAAGATGTCCATCGCGATCGGCAGCTGGAACCCGCCCATCTCCTTCTTGGTCGCGACCTCGTCCGGATAGACGTCGATCACCTTGACCACGAAATCGCCATCGGTGCCCGTCGTCTTGGCGAAGAGGTCCGCGAGCGGCGCGCCCGAGACGCGGACCGGCGCGGTCAGCGGCTCGGTGACATAGGTCATCACGTCGGTCCGGCCATCGACGAAACGCTGGTCGGTCACGAGATAGGTCGACCAGCGGCCGTCCTGGAAGTTGACCGGCCGCGGCAGATGCGGGACCGGCTTGGCCGGATCCGAGACATAGGAGTCCGATCCCTGCCCCGGCTTGTCGAAGCCCAGCCCCTCGGCCGATTTCAGATAGATCGGGGTGAGCTTCGCATCGCAGCCGCTCTCGCAGGCGAGCGGCCATTTGTTGAGATAATCCCAGTGATTCTCGCCGGTGTTGTAGAAGCTCGCCTTCGCCGGCGTGAAGGCCGGCGCGTCGTCCTTCAGATAGGCGTTGAAGAAGGGCAGCAGGATGTCGCGGCGCGCCTGCAGCGCGGTGTCGCCCTCGAAGTTGAGCTGCCCGAGCGTCGAGCCGTTATAGTTGAACCCCGAATGGCGCCACGGCCCCATCAGCAGGAAGTTTTTGTCCCCCTGCGGGGTCTTCTGCAGTTCCTCGAAGGCGTGGATCGCGCCGTACATGTCCTCGTGGTCCCAGATGCCCTGCTCCCAGAGCGTCGGCACGTTCGAGGGGTTGGCGGCGAGCAGCTTGTCGAGCGCCTGGCCCTGCCAGAATGCGTCATAGGCAACGTGCTGGCTCATCTTGTTCCACATCGGCAGCTGGTCGTAGCCGAACTGCTTCGCCCAGTCGCCGGCCGAACCGACGCGGCGGAAGGTGTCGTAATCGTCCCAGTCGGGCCGGTTCGGCGCCTTGCCGTCGCCCTTGTATCCGGTCTGCGCGCCGATCCAGCCGATATTGGCGAGACGGAAGGCGCCGTAATGGAACCAGTCGTCGCCCATCCAGCCGTCGATCATCGGGCTCTCGGGCGCAGTGACCTTGAGCGCGGGATGCGGGTTGAGCAGCGCCATCACCACGGTGAAGCCCTCATAGCTCGAGCCAAGCATGCCGACCTTGCCGTTCGACTCGGGGATGTTCTTGACCATCCAGTCGATCGAGTCCCACGCATCGGTGGTGTGGTCGACCTTGGTGGGGTTGAGCGGACCGACGGGCGGGCGTGTGATGACGTAGTCGCCTTCGGAGCGATACTTGCCGCGAATGTCCTGGAAGACGCGGATATAGCCGTCCTTGACGAACACCTCGTCGCCTTCGGGCAGCGCGTTGAGCATCGTCGTGCTCTCGGTGCGCCGGACACGACCATTGGCGTTATAGGGCGTGCGCGTGAACAGGATCGGTGCGTTCTTCGCACCCTTTGGGATGACGATGACGGTGTAGAGCTTCACCCCGTCGCGCATCGGGATCATCACTTCGCGCTTGATGAAGTCCGAAGGCTGGGCCGGCGGGTCGAACTTGGCGGGGATGTCGTTGAAGGTCGAAGGCTGGGTGGTCTGGGCGTGGGCCGCGGGGATCAGCGCCGTGGCGGCCAGAAGTGCGACGAGCGACTTTTTCATCTTGGTTCGTGTCTCCCTGGGAAGGCAGACCGATACGTCCAAAGCCGCATCAAAAGAAAGAGCCCGCCCCTACCAGGCACGGTAAGGGCAGGCTCCTGTTTCCCGGATTTGTCCGGGCGCTCTGGACTCAGGCGTGCTCGGGCGTGCCCAGCAGCTCGGCCTCGACGTCGTCGACCATGTGCGGCCGGGTGGCGCCGATCGGGCCCACGCCTTCCAGCACCGGGCTCGGACGGCCGATCTTGAACGCCGCCGAGGTGCGGCCCTCGCGGCCGTCGGGAAGCGTGTAGCGCGCCTCGGCGACGACGACGGGATTGAACACCCGGCCCATCTCGCCCTTGGGAACGGCGAGATGCGCATCGATGCGGGTGCCGTCGCCCGGTTCGATCGTCACCGGGGGAACGGCGGTGTCGCCGGCGCGGCCGGTCAGCAGGCTCTCCATCTCGCTCGAGTCGGCGTCTGCGAGCATGAAGGCAGAGATGCGCACGTCGCGGGCGGGCACGTCGCCCGCATTGCCCACGGTCAGCTCGACATCGACCAGCGCCTCTTCCTCGCTGGTGCCGGCGCGGACCGGACGCAGCCCGAATTCGAGCCACGGGCGGTTGGCGACCGGCGCCGGGGCATCGGTCACGCCGGCAAGGTCCTCGCGCTCGGGCTCGGCGAGTTCGGCTTCGGTGCGCGCTTCCTCAACGGCTTCGGGCATCGCGGCGGCCGTGGCGGGCGCCGCCGCCGCTGCGGTCGCGGCCATGAACGCGCTCAACTGCGGCTCGGGGTGGCGCTCGACGATCGGCGCGGGAGCGACCGGCGCTTCATAGGCGCGCGGCGCCTCGGCCTCATGGACCGCCGCGTCGACATATTCCGGTTCGTCGCGGCGGCGGCGCATCAGCAGCAACGCGGCGGCGCCGGCGAGGATGAGCAGCAGCCCGCCGAGCAGCCACGGCCAAGCTAAACCGCCGCTGCGGGTCTCGACCTGCGTCGCGGTATCGATGGCCGGTGCGGGCGCCGCGGTCTCGGGCGGCGGGATCACCGCGGCCGGCGCGTCGGGCTGTACCACCGATGCGGGCGGCTGCGCGATCGGTGCCACCGGCGCCGCGGCAGGTGCCGGAGCGGCCTGGCGGGTGGCGGTGGTCGTGGTCCGCGTCGTGGTGCGTGTGGTCTGGCGCGGTTCGGCGGCGCGCGCGGTGCTGCGCGTCTCGGCGCGCGGCGCCACTTCGGTGCCCGGGCGCGGGCCCGGCGGCGGCGCGGGCTGGACGATCGGCGTCGAGGGCTCCATCTGGATCGGGCGTGCCGCTGGCGCCGGAGCCGGTGCCTGGGTCGTCATGATCGGCGGCGGCGTCACCGTCTGCGGTGCCGGCGCGTCCTGCGCGATCGCGGGGGTTGCAAGGAACGTCGCGCCGATCAACAGCGCGGCGCGGGGGCCAAAGGGGTGCGATGGTTTCGTCATAACGAAGGTTAAATGAATGGAACCCGGAAGGGGCCGCGTGGCGTGCGCCCATCCGTTGCCAATCCGCGACGAATAACCCTGTTAATTCAAGGTTCAGCAGCGGAAAATCCGCACCTGCAAATGGCGAAAAGGTTCCACGCCCTTTGACAGGGCGCAACCTTCTCCCTATATCGCCCTCACACCACGGCACCGGGAAATGATGCACCGTCGCGCAGTGCATCGGGCGAATTGGGGTCGTGGCGTTCTACAGACGCCGAAAGCTGCCGAAACCCGAAAGGGAGTCGTGCGGCCTTTTCGCGTCCTTTCGCACGTCCCGGCCCCGGACAGGGGCACCGAATTTACGCCCCCGCTCCGGCAGGGGCAAAACTACGGCTGACGAGGCACAAAACACCCATGGCTACCAAAGCAATCGAGGGCGGCACCCTGAAGCGCCGCATCCGCAAGGTGTTCGGCGACATCCATGAAGTGGTGCAGATGCCGAACCTGATCGAGGTTCAGCGCGAATCCTACGAACAGTTCCTCCGCTCGGATCCCTCGATCGGCTATGTCTCGGGCCTCGAGAAGACGCTGCGCTCGGTGTTCCCGATCCGCGATTTCGCCGGCACCGCCGAGCTCGACTTCGTCAACTACGAGCTCGAGCCCCCCAAGTTCGACGTCGAAGAGTGCCGCCAGCGCGGCATCACCTATGCGGCGCCGATGCGCGTCACGCTGCGCCTGATCGTGTTCGAGGTGGATCCCGATACGGAAGCCCGTTCGGTCCTCGATATCAAGGAGCAGGACGTCTACATGGGCGACATGCCGCTCATGACCGAGAACGGCACCTTCTTCATCAACGGCACCGAGCGCGTCATCGTCTCGCAGATGCACCGTTCGCCGGGCGTGCTGTTCGA